>Ga0315295_10000001_pt1 | contig 769412 bp, 843 predicted proteins | sample YL17G14_0_MG_FD_204453 | JGI IMG/M metagenome (GOLD analysis project Ga0315295, IMG submission 204453) | Sediment microbial communities from Yellowstone Lake, YNP, Wyoming, USA - YL17G14_0 | ecosystem: Environmental > Aquatic > Freshwater > Lake > Sediment | place: USA: Wyoming | collected...
GACTATGCTCAGCAAATACACAAACATGTTCGGCTGGATTATGGTCTGATGATGTTGGCAATTATGCACCTGTTGCAGAAACTTGTGATAATTTAGATAATGATTGTGATAACGCAGTTGATGAAGGTTTAACAAAAGCAGCAGACAATGTATTTGGACTATGCTCAGCAAATACACAAACATGTTCGGCTGGATTATGGTCTGATGATGTTGGCAATTATGCACCTGTTGCAGAAACTTGTGATAATTTAGATAATGATTGTGATAACGCAGTTGATGAAGGATTAACACAATCAACAAATGAATTAGGAGCATGTTCAAGTAACACAGAAACATGTGTTGCAGGCCAGTACATTCCAAATAATGAATATACTCCTACAGCCGAGACATGCAACAATATTGATGATAATTGTAATGGAAATGTTGATGAAAACTTGCAAAGAGCAGACGATAACACAAACGGATTGTGTTCACAAAATATAGAAGTTTGTTCTGCGGGATCATGGTATGATGGTCAAAACAATTATGTTCCGACTGATGAAGTCTGTGACAACGAAGATAACAATTGTGACGGTTCTATAGATGAAAGTTTAACAAGAGCAACAAGTTGCGGCCTAGGAGCATGCGCTGGCAATTCAGGAATAGAGACGTGTACTGCCGGAGTTTGGGGCGGCGATACTTGTGATCCATTTTCTGGTGCAACACAAGAAACCTGCGACAATTCTGACAATGATTGCGATGGAATTACAGACGAGGGCCTGACACAATCAACTTCTAATCAAAACGGCTTGTGCTTAGGCAACACTGAGAGTTGCTCAGCAGGTTCATGGTTTGGAGATGTTAGCAATTATATCCCAACTGATGAGATTTGCGACAGGCTGGACAACAACTGTGATGGTTTAGTTGACGAGCTTGATCAGCTTTCACCAACAACCACTAGCGATGCACCAACAGGATGGCATAATCATGATGTCACTGTAACATTATCCGCGGCAGACAGCGGAGTGTGCGGGGTCCAGGCAACTTATTATTGTGTTGACCAAACAGATGCTTGCACTCCGGATACTTTAGGGACAGAAGTGAGTGTAACAGCAGAAGGAACTAATTATATAAGATACTTGAGTATTGATGACAGCGGATTCGGGCCAGGCTACTCACCTTTGACTTATGGTAATGTTGAAACTGTGAAATCTGCAACTGTTAACATCGATAAAACTGCTCCTGATGCACCGCAAATTTTTGCATTGAGAAATGGGGAACTGACTGCCGATACGACTCCAACAATCCAATGGGCGGCATTAGCAGATTCGGTAACATACAACTTGCAAGTTTCGGATAAATCCGATTTTAGTAATCTTGTTGTAGACGACTCTTCACACGCAGATAATTCTTCAACCGTCGGCCCACTTGATTTAGGAAAATATTTCGCAAGAGTGAACGCAACTGATTTGGCTGATAACACGGGCGCATTTTCAGATACAATTACCTTTACAATAGGAAACTTTGATATTATCGAATCAGAAGCAGTCGGTGCTGGTACAAAAACATTGGATAAAGCTGGAACTATAAACGCAAGTTTGACATTGACAACTACTGGACCGACTGATATTTTCACCGCAAAAAGCGATGAGACAGTTCCTTCTGTTAGCGGATTCTTGTCTCTTGGAAAATTGGTTTCGATTTCAGCTGGCGACGAAAGTGCGATCCAATTCCCGGTTGAAATAAGAATGTATTACACGGACGCCGAAGTTTCGGCAGCCGGAGCAGACGAGAGCACTTTACGAATAAGATACTACAACTCAACGGACAGCAGTTTTGAAATTTACGATGGTCATGATGCAAGCCATCTGGGAGGCGTAGACACAGCCGCCAATTTCGTCTGGGCGAACGTGACGCACTTCAGCGTTTTCGGTATTTTCGGTTTGCCACCCGCCCCGATAATCGCACCTGCTATCGTATCCGCCCCGCTGGGAGGCGGTCTTTCACAAACGGCGGCAGTAACGTCGTCTAACGCCAATGTCCCAATCGCGACCGCCACGACAACGTCCCGAGTCACGGTCACCAACATAGGAAAGGCGACCCTCTGGTATCCGGCGATTATAGTCGATTCCATATGCAAGGAAACAGTCACCCCGTCTTCTCTGGATAGCCTGAAATCGGGCGATTCCGCAACTTTCACAGTGGACTTTGATTGTACGGGCGTCCCTGCTGGGGATTATCCGGTCGCATATTCGTTGCAAATCTCGAACGCGAGGGTGATTGCCAGCAGAACGTACACCCTGACTGTATCGCCGGCCGGGGTGGTGACGGTTCCGAACATCGTAATTTTGTCAGCCGCAACATCGGGCTTGACGCCTGGTTCGACCGGAACGGCAATAGTCACGGTGCAAAACTCGGGCAATGAAACCGCTAGCGGTACTGTTGTGTTGGATGTGCCGACAGGCTGGGTTGTGGCGCCGTCGAATGCAGTGGTTGCATTAGAACCAGGGGAGACAAAAAACGTATCTTTTGATATAACGACTCCGTCCTCTGCCGGAGTCCCGACAGGATTGGGTGTGCTGACTGGTTTTGCGTCGTTCCTCGGTGTCGATGCACCAAACACAGCTAAGATAGACGTATCAGTCAGCTATATGACGCCTACCGGTATGGCCGTAGCGACCAAAACCGCAGAAGTCGACGTTAACCCCAGATTTCCACTCCCGGTTTTAATTATATCAGTGGCCGGTGTTGCGGCGGCAATTGTTTATTACTACTTTTTCCGCAGAAAAATAATATAATCTAGTATGAACCTGCGCGCGGTTTTAAAGCGGCCTGGATGAAGTTTTTCAGGAAGCAGCCGGCATGAAAACACGGAAACGGTTCATGGGCGCGGAAGTTTTGGCGCAATAGGATATTAAATATGTATAGTGTCAATAATAGTCAGGTAGCTGTTCACAGCAAGTAACTAAATAATAAGAGTGTGAAGAAATGAAAAACAAAGCAATTCTATTGGGAGTAATTGCAGTAACGCTATTAGCAACAGTAGGAACGGCATTCGCAGCACCTAATTGGGATATAACAGAAACATGGAAACTTGTATTCACATTGCAACCAAGCAGCGGAAACTATCTGCATACAATGATTGTAAGTGCCTTTGAAAAAAGTGATGGTACTTTTTCTGGGACAGGCATCTTATGATGCAGACCCTAGCTATACATGGAATGTTATGGGAACTGTGAGTGGAAATGGTATAACGTTTCATATACTCTACACAGGAACAGGTGCTGGATACACTGTAGATGCAACAGGAACCATAGCTTCAAACGGAAAATATATGTCTGGAGATGCGACTGGTCCAGGTCAGACTTTTACATGGTCAGCAACAGGAACAGCTATATACATAGATAGTGATGGGGACGGTGTTTTGACTTCTCAAGATTTTTGTCCAGGAACAGTAGCAGATTCAACAGCAACTGTACCAACTTTGTCACTAGGAACAAACAGATGGGTTTGGTATGGTGCAAGTGGATGGAAAACAACGAAACCAAAAGGAGGAGGAACAGGGCCAACGTTCACCCCCACAATGGCTTACACATACGGATGCAGTTGTGCACAGATACTGGATCATTTACACAAAAACTATCCAGAAACTTATGGTGCAATGTTGGGTCAGTACAAATATGGATGCAGTCAGAGCTTACTACAAGATTGGCACAACGGATTTTACTACCTAGAGACCGTAGCAGTTCTAGCAAACAAGGATACGGCAACACTTTCCAGCACAGTCCTACAAGATGGCAAGAATTATGAGTTAAAAGCCTATGGAACTGCTTGCGCTGAAATGAACTCTCCTCCCACTTGTACCATCTTCTTCGATGCTGAGTACGGACAAAATATGAATGGAGCTACCAGACAGTGGTTGGATGGTGTTGAAGGTTACGAAAGATATGGAACAGACTTGCTTGACCTGATGGTAGGCGGCAACTTTGTTGAATGGGGAGCATACAACAGTGCACATACATATTGGCTACCGGTAACTGGAACAGGGTCCCAATTGCCGTTGCAAGTCTATGATATCTACTATCCAAACAACGCAGGCAATCTGAACGTTGACATTTACGCAAAGCTTTGGTAAAACCTTTCCTTTTCCTTTTCATGGCCGAACTCGACCTGTATCTGTGGTACATGGAGACGGGGAAGATTCTGAAGTAACATAAGGTTGAGGATAGTGAAATCTTAAATATTTTTATTGAACAGAGGTTTTCTGAAATGTCTTTTTAATATTTTTACTTATAAATTCTAGTTTGATAAGGATTATTAGGGAAGGAAATGGAAGCACAATCACCTTGGATTCAAGGACTCATTGATGCGCTAAGTGCTGCAAAACTTATTTTAAATACTAATTTAGAAACAAAGAATAGAATTGCACTAATAATTTTGGATAGTACGCTTGAAATTGGCTTTAAAAATTATTTGCACTATGTGGTTGGTATAAAAAATCTACCGGAAAATGTTATGAAAAATAGAGAAGACTTACACAAAGTAGTTAAGAAACATATAAAATTTCCAAAAGAAACATGGGAAGGGATTGACTATTTTTATGAAAGGAGAAATGACCTTTATCACGAAGAATCCGGTTTAACTATACCAGAAGGTTCAATATTTGGGTTTTTTACTTTAGTTATTGCTGTAGTAGACGAGCTCTTTTCTATTAATTCACAATCTATGATTAAGTCGCCTGAAGCATTGTTAGTTAAAGTCGAAAAGAAAAAAATAGCCATAAACGAAACAGAAACTAAAGCAGAAGCTGTAATCGCGGCTCTGGGTTCTGTGAAAGAGTTGAGTTCAGCAGGTGAAATTAAAGAAATTTTGGAGAGAATGGGATATAATAGAGACATTACGACTGGTGAAATAAACACAATACTACATCGTAAATCATACAAACATTATTTTTATTATGACAAAGAAAAAAGAACTTGGTTATTAAGTGAAGAAGGGCAAGATTTATATTATAAGATATTAATTGAAAATAGAAGTGTCTAAATGTCAGACGATGAAAAAAAATTGCATATTGTTGCAAAAATAGATGCAGAAACGTTTAAATTAGAAGTAAGTACCGATATTTCAAAATCAGAATTAGAAAAAACTTTGGATGATTTAATCTCCACTTTTGGGAAAAGCGTAAAAAAAATTGAGAAGACATTTGGGGAAATAAAAATTACCACTCCAAAAGAAATTCCTAAAACCGAAACTATAACTTCTCAGCCCTTTATCGAATTAAGCGAACCTATGATTAATATCGCAAGAAAAATGGGCGTTGAAGCACAAAAATTGATTGGAAACAATTTATTCGGCTTTAAAGGAAATAAACCTCAGATTTTTGATCCAAGCAAATTTAAAAGTGCTAATACCGCAGTAAGAGCACTTGTATATTTATTTGAAATAGGTCTAGGTAGAAAATCTGTAACTAGTCAAGAACTTAGAGAAGCATATGACATAAGTAAAATCAAGGGTAGAAAAATATATGCAATATTGCAGGACTTGAAAAAAACTGGAATTATTGAAACCAAAGAAATCGTACTTACAGCTAGAGGAACAATGGAAGCTGAAAACGAAATAAAAGCTCTACTTATGTTATAAAATATTCCCTTCCGCGACCTCGGTTCCGCTGAACTCTGGCGACGAGTGCTCGCATATAATTATCAACAAACAACTTGTCCAATATAAGTGACACTAGTAAAAATTTACAGCAAGATAATTGATTAAAATTGTCAAAGCGATCGAAAGATATTTTTAAGGTTTGATTTGCTCTGAACTTGAAGTTCATCTGTCGTAAATTGTTACCTCATTTTTATTCAACAGTTTTCAACAGTGAACCCAAAAGATTTTGAATCCAGAACTTGTCCGTTGTTTTTCAAATTTATGTTAATTTTAACAGTGCTTCGCTGAATTGGGCTTGTTCCATTAACTGAAATTATTTTTGTTGCGGTTGTTTCATCGGGCATAACTTTTCCTAAATCAATAGAGGTGACTGGTCGGTTTCCATAATAAAAATTAACTATATTTCCTGTTGGTTGCTCAGCAGTCATAGTTGCTGACAATGAGAGAGTAGTATTTTTGTCGGTGTTGTGGGCAGATATTCTTAGTTGAGCCTCTTCCCCATTACATATTTGAGTGGTAGTGAATGCAACATTCAAACTTGCTGATGGGATAGATGGATGAGGTTGAAAATAAGTGTCATACAAATGGTATGCAATAATGCTAACAAATATAACAACACCAATAATAGCAATTAGTGTGTTTCTTAAGTTGAGGTTTGCCATATTATTCACTTATTCAATTTAGAGCTATCCATAAATATTAAGTTTATGGAAGCTAGGATTCACCACTTTTGGTGGTAAATTTCCTCGCAATCGTAACCCTTTTAACCTTAACTGTGCAGCTAGCAAGCAGGTGGCAGGGATGCTCGAGGTGCTCGCGCCCTTTGCGCCATTCGCCGTTCTGCTGCTGTACGCCCTCGCCGGCTCGTTCGTGAGGCTGTTCTATTCGATGTACAAGGCATACGCCGCGATGCCCACGGGAAGCGTGTCGCCCGAGCGGACGGCCATGGAGCTGCTCGCCGGCATCGTTTTCGGCATGGTCGGCGGGATGCTGCTCGACAGCATGGGCATGCTGAAGGTGGGCGTCGGGCTGGGCACGGTCCTGTGCGCGATCCTCGGCCCGAACGCGATCGAGCTGGTCGCGAAGAAGTTCGGCTGGACCAAGAAGCTCGAGGCGGCGGTGGTGACGGACGAGCAGCTGCAGGCGCCCGACCTGAACACGCGGCAGATAAACGGTCTGCAGTACGCCACGCGCGCGAAGCGGCTGACGAACACGGCGTACCAGAGGCTGAACAACGTTTCGCACGACGAGGCCAAGTACGACCTCGCCGGGCTGGTGTCGAAGGGCAGGCTGCGCATGGTAGGCTCGAAGAAGGGCGCGTACTACGTGCCGAAGCGCTCCGAAGCCGCTTCCAAATCCTTCCCAAACGCTTCCCAAATAATTCCCAAATCCTAGGTGCGTTTCTGAAAACGCGGCTGATTGGCTGGGAAACACGTTCTAGAGGGCTTCTGAAAAAATGGGATATGGGAAATATATGGGGAATATGAAAACGGCCTTTGGGAACATCCAAATACCGCCCAAATCCGCGCCACCGGCCGCGGTGGCAACGCCATAAGAGCCAAGCTTCTGCACGTCTGACGCATGGACGTAGAGCGAATGAAAGCGCTGCTCAGTTCCGTGAAGGAGGTCGCATTCACGCTGCACTTCGATTCGTCCGACGTCGCGAGGCGCGGCATAGGAAGGGAGGATGCCGAGCGCGCGCTCCGCGATCCGGACGGTTTGGTCTCGGTGGACGACCAAGGCGACGACCCGCGCGGCCACAAGTACGCGCTGCTCTTCGAAAAGTCGAGCAGGTACGACCTCAGGGTCGTCGTTTCCATCCTCGGAGGAAGGATAAACGTTATAACCACACACGTCCAGAATAGGAAAAGGAGGAAGGTGAACGAACAATGCATGAAGGCGCTAAGGTGAGGTACGACACGGAGTGGGACATATTGTACGCCCACACCGACGACAAGGTAAGGGACAGCCTCGAGCTGAACAACTTCGTGATAGACTTCTCCATGGACAACAGGGTGGTCGGCATAGAGATAATGGACGCCTCCAAGACCATAAGCGAAATCATCGGCAGGAAGATAGGCGCGGCCGCGCTCTCCAAGATAGACCGCGCATCCATAAGCGTCAGCGTCGGGAAGGATCTATCGTACATATTCCTCACCGTATCCATGTCCGCGGACAAGGCAAAAACCGAACTGAGGATACCTGTCGTCGCGCCGACGCCCGTTATGCGGGTCGGAAGCTGAAGGCCGGCAAGTGAAGCAACGTAAGTAGGCTATTATCGAGCGCTTCTTCCAGCCGATTGTGAACGGCGTGGCGATGACGAGCGCGACGAAGGCATACAAAATAGAAAAACAATTTCATTTCTCTATTAAACCTAAAAGCCTTAAATCCTTCCAATTCCATTTAAAGAGTAGTGGCAGAATGAAAAAAACAATCTTTGCCTTGATGATAGCAGTAATGCTTCTATCGCCAGCAGTTTTGGCAAAAAATGAAAAACAGACAGAACCTCTGGACAAAATTATATTCATCCACTATAGAGATGGAACAGTGAAACAAGTAGGTGCAGCGTTTAAATCTCCTACATGCTACGAATTGATGGGTGTTAAATGGAACACCCTTCCAGTAAGTTATGTGATAAATCCAACAAACTCTGGTTTACCAAAAAGTTTTGTAACTTCAACTATATCAACATCTGCAGAAACTTGGGATGCCGCGACATCTAAAGAATTGTTTGCCAATTCCTATTCTGTAAGTTATACGGCTCAATATGGAGTGCAGGATTATAAGAATGCCATTACATTCGGGGATTATCCTACTGCAAATGTGATAGCAGTTACGGCGGTATGGTATACCAGATATGGAAAGCAGATTGTCGAGTTCGATCAGCTTTACAATACAAGATTTACATGGGGAGATGCAACAAGCAATCCAACAGTTATGGACCTTCAGAATATAGCAACGCATGAATTAGGACATGCAGTTGGACTTGATGACATATACAGCAAATCATGCACAGTAGTAACAATGTATGGATACTCTAACAATGGAGAAACTATCAAGAGAACACTTGAACCAGCAGACATAACAGGATTACAGAAAATCTACGGATAAATTTTTCCTCCCCATTTTTCTTAAAAATAAGCTACGGGAGGTGGGATTTGAACCCACGCAGGCACTAAGCCGGCACCCCGGCGCGGCTAAAATCGGGATTAAAGATTTCTAATGAAAACCCCAATATCTTCTATGAACCAGCTCGCGGTCTTCATATTCGGGCTCTTTCTCTTGCTCTCTGTGTTTTCGATAGCTGACTACATCGGCGCGAACTACGAGACGACGCTCGAAGGCGTCGAGGCTACGACCACGACTGTTTCAACCACGACTACAACCACAACGACCACTACGCTGCCATATGCCGGAAGCGTTTCCATCGCGAACATGAAAGCCTCGAACGCGTCCGCCGAGAACGTCGCCTGGCTGGAGCGCCGCACCTTCGACCTCGTGAACGACGAGCGGACGTCGAGGAACGTCAGCGCGCTGGAATGGAACATCGCGGTCGCAGACGTGGCGCGTGCGCACAGCGCGGACATGGCCGCGAACGGGTTCTTCTCGCATACCGGCAGCGGCGGCACCAACACCAGCTCGAGGCTGCAGTCGGGCGGCGTGTGGTACTGGAACAGCAGCGCGGAGAACATACTCATGGAGAGCGGCGTGAGCTACTACATGACGAACATACTCGGCATGGTCAAGAAGACGGAGTACTGCACCTTCGAGCAGCTGGCGCAGAACGCGACCGAGGGCTGGATGAACAGCACCGGCCACCGCGAGAACATACTGCACGAAGGCTACGACGAGACTGGCATGGGCGTGTACGTTTTCAACAACTCGTACTATCTCACGCAGGACTTCATAACGCGCGTCAGCTGCGGCTACAAGAACGGCCCTTGCTGCGAGACTCGTGGCTACTACCCGTGGTGCTACGTGCCGTGGAAGTGCGCGGAGAACGTCTGCGCCTAGAGGTTTTCTACCAGTTCCTCGCCGATTTTGCCCTCGATGGCCTGCCTCATCGCAGGCATGAGCGCGTAGAGGAACTCCTTTCCCTTCTCAGTCGGCCTGTAGTAAGTCGCGCTCCTGTCGCCGAGCCTTTCGAGGATGCGATAATTGCCTCTCGCGAGCGCGGCCAGGCTGCTCGCTTCGACGCCTTCCATTGTCAGGCTCTTGCTGCTCATTGGCATGACTGCGATTTTGTAAAGCGCCATCAGGTAGGGATTTTTCTTGTCGACGCTGCCTTCGACGTCCGAGCCCTTGTCGTACAGCCTGAGTGCGTCCGCGAACTCGTCGTACTCGACCTGCGACACCTCGGTCCTGTCCCTGCGCCAGCCCTTCCTGAAACTCTCGGCCTTTGTCATCGCGCCTTCCGGATTTATCGGCTTCCTTCCTCTCTTTGCAGGAGTGGGATTTCGGTCGTCTACGTACAGACCGTCCGGGTGGCGCCCCGCTATCTCGTCCGGATCGAGGCTGGTTATCCTGCCGATTTCGCTCAACGGCATGCCTTCCTTTTCCAGCAGATAGTTCAGCGCAAGGAAAGTGCAGTTCTGCATGTCCTCGTACGGCAGGTACTTCTTGTTCGGCGTTCTTCCCACAACTTCCACCGCTTCTATTTTTATCACTTATTGGTAGTGCAAAGGCGGTATATAAACTTTTCTGCCGGCCTGGCTTTGCCTAATAAGTGCCACTTGCACAATAAGTCGTGAGTCTGCACAAAAAGTCAAGGGGTGGGATTTGAACCCACTGAAAGAGATTTCATAAAATCATTTTTCGGAAATTTTTTCTATTCCAATTCTTTCTTTTGCTTCAGGTTCTATTCTAACCAAACTACCTTCTTTTATACCTGTAAATTTGGCTAATGATTTAGGTATTCTTATGATTAAAGAATTGCCAGCTATAGATACTTTCTGTTGTTTAGCTAAACCGAACAAACCCATTTCCTTTACCTTGTTTTCAATTTTCTCTACAATTTCTTCATCAAACCATTCTTCTTTACATTTACTGCAGATATAGCCTGGATATTTACCAATAACTATACCAAATAGTTTATACTCTATTTTTGCTAATTTTGCTTTTCCACCGCAAACACATTTCACTTTATCACCCTTCCTTTACCCTAAACAGAGTTACAATTTTATAAGTATCATTTTTCTTATCATACACCACTTCTATTCCATACAATCGTGAATGCATCAACTCTCTTGAATTTGGACCAAATTTCGCTCCTTTTAATACAATTTCTTTGACTTCTTCCTTTGAAACTCCTCTGGCAAACATTCTATCCATTGCATGCTTACTGAAAATAAAATACAAAATAATTACCTGTAATTACGTATAAGTGAATTACTATTTAAACTTATCTATTAGCATGTGCGGGAGGTGGGATTTGACTTTTTGGGTAAACCCTATCTTGAAGCGCTTCGCCGCCTTTCTTTGCTGTACTCTACGTAGGAATACGCGACGGAATAGATTGCAACGATCATGACCGGCGCGAGCACGAGCAGCACTGCGTACTCGGGCAGCAACGCGCCAGCGAGCGCGACGATGCCAGCCGCCTTGAACATTTTTGCAGCCAGCTTGTGCGTCCTGTCCCACACCCGGTCGCTGCTCATCGTCCACGGCGTGCGTATGCCGACGAACCAGTTGCGCTTCGCGCTTTCGAACAGCACGCCCGCGTAGAAGAAAAGCGCGGCCATGCCGACCGACAGCACGACGTTCGGGCTGACGAACATCCCGATGTTCCACAAAACGACCTCGGCCTGCAGCGCGAGCATGAACGCCGCGAAAAGCGCGACGAACGTGTCGTACTGCCTTCTGAATTTGCGTACGTTTGCGCCGAGTGGGTCGATGCGCGGTATGATCGCGAACAGCGCGACAACGGCCGCGGACATCGCGGGCACGGCGAACAGCGCCAACGCCTTCGGCGCGTATCCGTCCGGCTCGCCCAGCGCGTTCCAGTGCGACACCATCGCCTCGGGCATCGCCGGATAGAAGCATATCGCCAACAAGAGCGAGAGCAGCACAATGCCGGCCAAAAGCATCGATGTTTTTCTCAATCCACTGCGCCTCCAGCTTCATCGTTTCACGGCACGCGAGACGATGCCTCGTATGTCCGCAGCCACCGCCTCTATCGGCCTGTTTCCGTCTATCACGTGCACGTTCGGATAGAGCTTCGCGATTTTTAAATAATTCTCGCGCACCTTCTTAAGCTTCTCAGTTTCCTCGAACAGCTCTAGCTGCTTCGCGCCATTCTCCTTCAGCCGCTTTTTCATGCGCTCCATCGAAACCTCCGCAGGCACGTCGATGACGAACGTGAGGTCGGGCACGCGGAACTCGGAGTTCATCCGCCGCAGTAGCTCTATGTCGACGTCTATGCTGCCGAACGCAATCGTAGAGAACATGTAGCGGTCGGTTACAACGTCCTTGCCCACGACCAGCGCGGGTTCGATTACGGCGTGCAGGTGGTGGCCGCGGTCTGCCACGAACATCTGCTGCAGCGCGAGCGGCGACGTTTGCAAACGCTTCTGCAGCACATCACGAATTATTTTTCCGACATGCTCGTCAGTCGGCTCCTTCGTAAGAACCACGTCGCGTCCTTTGCTTTCCAAAAATTCGACTAGCAGTTTCGATTGTGTTGTATTGCCCGATCCGTCCAATCCCTCGAAAGCATATAGCATGCCTTTCCTTGCCACGTCAGCGCACATAATTCCAACTTTGGATTCTGCTGCTTAAATCGGTTTCATGCACGGGCTCTGAAGTGCGTTTTCTTTTTAAGCTACGGCCGCGAGAATAGGTAATATGCCAAAGGAAAAACCGTTCTACACGCAACCTTGGTTTATAGCGGTTGCCGTCGTGGCCGTGCTGGGCCTGTGGGCCGTCGCGACGTACAACGGGCTGATTGGAATGGAGCAGTCCGTCGCCGCGCAGTGGGCGCAGGTCGAGACGCAGTACCAGCGCAGGTTCGACCTCATACCGAACCTCGTGAACACCGTGAAGCAGTACCAGCAGTTCGAGGCCGGGCTGCTCACGGACCTGACGAGCCTGCGGAGCCAGTGGTCGGCTGCGAAGACCGTGGACGAGAAGGTGGCTGTCGGAAGCGCCACCGACTCGGCGATATCGCGTCTTCTGCTCGTCTACGAGAACTATCCGGACCTGAAGAGCATAACCGCCGTCTCGTCGCTGATGGACGAGCTCGCGGGCACTGAGAACCGCGTATCGGTGGAGCGCATGCGCTACAACACCGCAGTGCAGAGCTACAACACGGCTGTGAAAACGTTCCCGACGAACCTGCTCGCAAGCGCGTTCGGGTTCACGCAGAAGGCGTACTTCACGTCCGCCGCGGGCGCAGAGACTGCACCGGTAGTGTTCCCGCAGTGAACGCAGCGGATGCGCGATGCCACGGAGGTTGCCGCGGATGGAAACCAAGGACAAGACTAATGCGAGGACTTTGATCACGCTGACTTTTTCTTTGTTGGCGTTTTCGATTATTTCCTTTTCGACGTTCTTCGCCGCTTTCGCTGCCGCGCAGGACGTTAGCATACCTACGCTCACGCCATACGTGACCGATCTTGCGGGCGTGATCGAGCCGCAGTACAAAAACGCGATAAACGACTATGCATCAAACCTCGAAGTTGCAACTACGGACGAAGTGGCCGTGCTTACAGTCCGCAGCACGCAGCCCATGTCGATCGAGGAGTATGCCGTGCGCGTTTTCGAGAAGAACGGGATCGGGCAGAAAGGCAAGGACAACGGCGTGCTCGTCGTTGTTGCAACGGACGACAGGCAGTGGAAGATAGAAGTCGGCTACGGCGTCGAGGGGCAGTTGAACGACGCGAAGACTGGCCGCATAGGACGCACGTACATGTCCGCGTACTTCGTCGACGGCAGGTACGGCGAGGGCACCTACCTCGCGGTGCGCGCCATAGGCGACGCGATCGCGGGCAACTCGACCGCGTTCGATTCCGGCTATGATTACGGCGCCGACGCGGAGCTGTACCCGATCCTCGCAATCGTGGCAATTTTCATCGTCGTCATGGTTCTGTCCGAGGTGATATCCTCGAGATGCCCCAAGTGCGGCTCGTGGATGTCCACCGAGACGAATGGCGACACCGTTTGCAAAGTCTGCAAAAAGTGCGGCTACAGGAAATGCAGGAAGCGCAGCAGGATGTGGCCGCTCATATTCCTCGTGGGCGGCGGAAGACGCGGCGGCGGTTACAGCGGAGGCGGCGGAGGATTCGGAGGCGGCGGAAGTGGAGGCGGTGGGGCATCGGGCGGTTACTAGCGTAGCCTAGCGCTTGGCGCGTTTTGCTTTCTGGTGTATCGTGCCCTCGATCGGCTTTATGCTCAGCACGAAGAAGCCGATGACTGTAGCGGCGATCGCAAGCAGGTAGAATCCGGTCGCGACGGCCACGCCGATCGAAGCCATGAGCCAGAGCGACGCTGCGGTCGTGAGGCCGAATATCTTGTTGTTCTGCCTGATTATGGTGCCGGCGCCCAGGAAGCCGATGCCGATAACGATGGACGACGCCATTATGCCCTCGTTGCCCGTGCCGACGTACGCGGCGAAAGCCAGCATGGCGAAAACGCACGCGCCCATTGCAACCAGGACGTGCGTGCGCAGCCCGGCCGGCCTGGCCTGCTTCTCGCGCTCGTAGCCTATTACCGCGCCGAGCGACGCCGCGAGCAGCAGCTTGAAAACCATCGAGAGCTGTGCCGGGTCGGAGAACGCTGCGGCGAAACCGGTAAGCATAATTGGATTTTGTCCTGGCCGTTATATAAGCGTTGCCGGACATTTGTTTATAATGCGTTACGAGCCCGCACCCGAGCTTAACAGTCTGGCGTTCGACATCGTCGGCAAGCTCGGCCTGTACCACATAGACACGAAGCGCGTGGCTTTCGTGCGCAGCCGCGGGTCGAAGGCGCGACGCACGATCGCGCGCATACACGGCACGCCGAAGGTTCTGCAGGTCGCGACGGGCACGAAGGCGTTCTACGTGATTGAAGTCATATCGGAGAGGTTCGACAGGCTGCCGCGCGACGAGCAGACGAAGACGATCATCCACGAGCTGATGCACATACCGCAGAACTTCGGCGGAGGGTTCCGCGGGCACGCGAACTATGTGAACCGCGATACGGTCGATCGTGCGTTCAGGGAATATTCCAAATCGAAGTGACCTTTTCGTTAATATTTAAATCTCTAATCTATATCGGTTACTATGGTCGCGCTCGACTTGATATGGGCATACCGGGATGCGGGAGACATAAGATTCACTACTGCACATCCTCCCCACAGGCTCCATCCGAAATACTTTACAAATGGGGGGACTCCTACCGAATACCTCCAGGAATTGGGATACGATGTCGGACGCTCCTGGAATAAGATATCCGACGCCGAATTAAAGGGGCTGTTCGTCGGCGGCTCGCATGCCGAGGGGACATGGGATGAATCCAGCGACCTGGACATCGTGATATACAGGCGCGAACCAGCAGGTTCAATCCCGGCAGATAGGTCGGAACTAGTGGCGGGCTTGGCCGATAAATACCAGATACTCAAGGAGTGGGGCAAGGGCAAGAAGCCGGAGGACGTTGATTTCATCATAACCGAACTGCCGTTCGGAAGGATGTTCAGCTTTACGGACAATTATTGGGTAGAGGGCTTGAAAAAACACCCGAACATGTCCAGATTGCGCGAGCATCAGAAAGAACTCCCGTTGTCGTACCAGCACTTCATGCTCGACTTGGGCTGGGTGAACCAATATTTTTGGGGGCTGGAGAAAAAAGCCGACAAGAAAAAACTTTTAACAGGATTAGCAAGCGCTAGTCCGACTTTGGGAAAAGTATCTGAAAGAGATTTGCTGAATCCATATCTTTACTGGCAATCTTAACAAGCTCTTTCTAAATCAATGCAGCAAGTCTTAAAAATGAATTCATTGCTTGCGGTCGGAGCCGTATTTTTTGATTATTTTTTCTGCGCCGCCGACTGAAATCGTACCCAGTTTAGCTCCGCCTGCGATGGCGAGGCCATAACAAAACATCTTAACAAGAACGTCCAGTCCGATGTCCGAAGAATGATACGATGCTAACAAAGGCTCGATTATAGAGACGCTAGCCTTCGCGCCAGCAGCTCCTCCAACCACAGCGCCCGCGACGTAGCAAAAATCCTTAACTCCCATAACCTTGTTTTCAGCCTGTAGAGATTTAAGTCTTCCAGAACCTTTTCGTCTTTTAAAAATCTTAAAAACAAGAAACGACATAATTAGAATGAGCTGAGATGCCCTTTACACCGTTCCACATCGGACCAGCTTTGGGTGCTGGGCTGCCTCTAAAAAATAAAATACATTGGCCTACCTTTTTTGTCGCAAACCTTGTAGTAGATATCGAACCTTTTTTAGTTCTGTTACTCGGGCTAGAGTACCCGTTGCATGGGTATCTGCATACGTTCTTATTCGCTTCTTTGTTGGGCTTGATGCTCGGTTGTTTGATGTTCGTTCTTAACCGCTTCCTCAACCCTATTTATAAATCGTTCCTATTAGAATCCAAAAACAAGTTAGGCATTGGTTCATTTGTAGCTGCAGGCATCTTTGGAACCATGCTTCATGTATTCCTTGATTCGCCGCTATACACCGATATACGCCCACTCTTTCCATTCACGGAGAACCCTCTGTACAACCCCGCTTTGTCATCCATGGTGTACGAGTTCTGTCTATTAGCGGGAGCCATCGGGGTAATTTATTATCTTGGAATGTTTGTTTTCACAAACCACAAGAAACATAAGTATAAATAAAATTTAGGTTTCAGCAGACGAAGTAACGGTTTAAGGAATTCAGCCTAAGTCTTCCAGAACTTCTTCGTCTTCGTGAAAGACTCGGTCGAATTATATATCTTTCTTCTTTCGTGCCTAGTAAACTGGTTTATTGCAAGAAAAATAATCCGGCCTTCCGTCCGAATTAACGAGTTAAGGAATGCAGCACCAACCACTTGAATACGGGCACTATCTTTATTGTCCTCCCGCCGACTTTGATTTCCTCTTCCTGGTCCTTTGTCAATATGAGGCCTTCCTTAAGCCCGAACTTTTCCATCGCGTCAATCAACCCCTTCATCTCTCTTTCTTTGTTTTTTTCGTCAAGGACATAACAAACCTGAATCGCCTCGGTTATCCTTATGCCATCTTTTACGACGAAGTCGCACTCGCTCTTGTTGGAATAATAGTAGGCTTCTTTGTTTTTCCTCCTCAGCTCTATGAACACCGCGTTTTCCATGACTTTTCCTATGTTTTCCGAGAAGTTGAACCCCAATTGGCCGAAGGCGGAATCTACAATATATATCTTCTTGGGGAAGTTCAACTGTCTTTTCGCTGAGAAGTCGAATCTTTGCAGCTCGAAGAAGAGGTAGGCGTTGCTAAGGTACGACGTGTACTCCTTGACCGTTATCGCATTCGAAAGCCCCAAACTCTTCTTCAGCGAGTTGTAGGTAAACTGGGACGATACGTTCGTTACGAATAGGTTGACCAATTCTTTGACGATCTTCTGTCTCCTTATCGAATACCTCGCTATTATGTCACGGTACAGTATGTTCTCAAAGAGCGTCTTGACGTATTCCCTGTCCTTATTTTTCAAGTACTCTGGCAGGCCACCGTCGGAAAGGTATTCCTCGAAAGCTTTTAGTAACTTCACTTTCTTTTCTGCGATGTAGAGCCATTCCTTTTCGGGTTTGAGTTTTCTGAACTTCAGGTATTCAAAAAAAGAGAACGGGTAAACTTCGAAAGACCTGTACCGCCCAGTGAGTCTGGTGCCAAGTTCCTTGCTAAGAAGAGAGGCGTTTGAACCGGTTATCAAGACCTTCTTTCCCCCGTCATGTAATCTCCTGACGAAAGTCTCGAATTTGTCCACGTTCTGTATCTCATCGAATAGGTAGATTTTTGGGGTTCCATAAACTTCTATAAGGACCTCGTTCAGGCTTTCGAAATCCTGTGCTCGGAAATCTATGAACCTTTCATCGTCGAAATTGACATAACACCAGTCCTTCTTCTCCTGCATGACTTGTTTGAGCAACGTAGACTTCCCGCTTCTTCTGAGGCCAGTTAAAATTATTATCCTATTGTCTTTGAACCATCTCAGCACTTCGTCTAGAATATCCCTTCTTACCATGCCATCTTCGAGCAAGCTTTCGCTCTTCTGCTGGATGACTATCTGTCTTAGTGTCTCTTTGTTAATCATACTAATTAGTAGTTAGTACTACTAGATAAATCCACTAATTGGTAGTTAGCATGTTGTGCTGTACGTTATATCCCCGGAGGTCGTAGTGACCGAATTAACGAGTTGAGAAATGCAGCCTAAGTCTTCCAGAACCTCTTCGTCTTCGTGAAGTTTACCTCGGCCTCGCGCATATCCTTTAACAAATCGTCCACGCCCACGTGGTACTTTGCCAGTATGCGCTTGGCTGTGGCAGGACCGATGCCGCGGCCGGCCATTATTATCACGGCATTACGCCCGTACGTTATGTACATGTCCGACGACTTCCGCGCGCGCTCGCACAGGTCGCTGTTCGCTTCGGTGAGCGGGCGGTCTTTCAGCTTCTTCTGCACGGCCTTCTGCGTCTCCATGTCCATCGGGTGCACTATCGCTAGCAGCTTGGCCTCGCATTTCGGGCATTTTATGTCCGCGGGCATGTCCTTTATGGTGTACGTCTGCGACCACTCGCCGCAGTTCATGCAAACGAGGCGTTCCTTCGTGGCCATTATCCTGCGCCTGAAAAGTTCCATCAGCTCCTTCGTCGGCTTCTCCGGCCCGATCAACTCCGCGTACTTGTGCTTCACTCCCAGCCTGCCGAGCGGAGATATGCCGCGGCCAGTATGGAACAGCAGCTTGATGCGGCCGGCCTGCATCTCGCGCAGCACGTCCGCAGCCTTCGCGATGTCAAGCTTCTCCGTCTCGATCTCGCGCAGCGTCTCCTTGTACAGCGGCGTGCCCGCATATTCTCCGATTATGTTCTTCAGCCTCGTGCGTCCGAACTGCACGTCGTTGCTGAAGGCGCCGAAGCGCTTCGCCACGTGCACGAACCTCCATTCGAACATCTCGCTCTTCGACAGCGAAAGCTCGAGATAATCTTGGATGTGTTCGGGCTTCGTGTTCAGCAGAATCTCCTTGACGAGCTCCGCGTTCTTCGCGCCTTCCTTTGTTTGGAACTGCACCATTATGCGATACGGGTCTGACTTGAAGCCGACAGAACCGACGCGCGCCGTGAGAAGCGCGGCGATGAAGCGGCCGATCGTGTCGTTGACCACCGATCCGAAGCACGAATGTACGACAATCAAATTTTCATAATCTTCGATGAGAATCTCATGCTCGTCCGGCACAACGCCCGATTCGCTCTTCATCTGCTGCTTGATAATTTTTACCATCTTCTCCGCCACGCCGTCGTCAATCGGATACAGCTTCTTCAGCTCATCCTTCACGCTGCGGCCGTCCTTCGCGAGCAGTTCTGCTATACGCCTGCGCAGCGCGCCGACCTCCTGCGCGACGCCATAATCAACAGGCATCAGCTCGCCTTCCCAGCCTGGTATTGCTGCGTCGATGTCCGACGAAGGTTCTACGAGCACTTTGTCCTCCTCGACTTCGAGTATGCGCCACGGCTCGCCCTTGACGATGAACGTGGTGCCCGGCTCGCCATGCAGCGCCATGAACTCCTCGTCGAGCGTGCCGACGAACGTCTGCTCCAGGGTGTTGAATACGCGGTAGTTCTTCGTCGTGGGAATCGTGCTCAACTGCGAGAAATAGTACTCGAACCCGCGCCTTTTCTTCTCTATCAGCCGCTTGTCCGCAGGCGCCGTTTCATCGAAAAACACAAGCCCGAGTATCTTCAGCTGCCTTGCGACCGAAAGGAAGTCCTGCGTGGAAAGCGTGCTGTACGGCCATGCGCGCACGACAGTCTTGTAAGTCTCCTGCACGTCGAGCTTCCAGTCCTCCAGGGTCATCCCCACGATCTGGTGTGCCAGCACGTCGAAGCTGTTCGTGTGGAAGCGCGTCGGCTCGAGCTCGCCCGCGAGCGCGCGTCGCGCGATAACCGCAGCCTCGAAGCAGTCGTCCTCGTCCGTTGCGATTACAATGCCTCGGCTCACGCGATCCATGCCGTGTCCGGCGCGGCCGATGCGCTGCGTCAGCTGCGTAACGCGTCGCGGGGACATGTACTGGAGCACAAGGTCGATGCTGCCTATGTCGATGCCGAGCTGAAGCGAGCTGGTGCAAATTATCGATTTTATCTCCTCGGACTTGAACTTCTTCTCCGTGTCTATGCGCACGGTCTTGCTCAGGCTGGAGTGGTGGATGCCGATGGGGAACTTCTTGTCGAGCGTCCTTATACGCGAAACCAAAATTTCCGCGAACTCGCGCGTGTTCGTGAACGTCAGCGACGAGCGCGCGGATTTTATCAGCTCCATGATCGCGCGCAGCCTCGCGGCCGTCTCCTCCGTTGTGTAGACGGCATGCGCGATGTCCTCGTCGCCGGGCTGCGGCTCCGGGCTGATGACGCGTATGTCGAACTGCTTCGCGGTCTCAGCGCGTATTATCTGCACGTCCCGTCCGCCTGCGAAGAACGCCGCGACCTTGTCCGGCGAGCCCACCGTGGCCGAGAGCATAATCAGCTGGAAGTCGCCGCACAGCTTGCGCAGCCGCTCGAGTCCGAGCGAAAGCTGTATCCCGCGCTTGCTTTCGATCGCCTCGTGCACCTCATCGAGGATGACGTACTTGACGTTCCTCAGCTTCTCGCGCATGGTCTTCGCAGTGAGCAGCGGTTGGAGCGTCTCCAGCGTCACGATGAGCATGTGCGGCGGGAACTCGCGCTGCATGTTGCGCTCGTGCTGCGTGGTGTCGCCGTGCCTCACGCTGAGCTCCAGTCCGAGCTCGTTCGCCCACCATATCAGCCTGTCGAGCAGGTCGCGGTTGAGCGACTTCAGCGGCGTCACGTACAGCGCCGCGATCGGCTTCGGGTTCTTGTCGAGTATCATCGAGAGGATTGGCAGCGCCACGCTTTCGGTCTTGCCCGAGCCCGTCTCGGATATCACAAGCGCGTTCTTTCCCGCGAGTATCGGCGGTATCGCCAGCTTCTGCGGGAGCGTCGGTTGGTCGAAGCGCTTCTTCAGCGTCGCGCGCAGCTGCGGGTTCAGCAGCTCGAACACGTTGCCGCTTTCGGCTTCCTTGTCCGCGTCGTTCTCTTTCTCAGCCAACCCGGACACCGTACCTGTGCAGCTCGTCCTTCAGCTGCCTCGCTTTTTTGAAAAGCACCGTGCGCATTCCCATCACCCGCGCCGGCGCGAGGTTCTCTTCCTTGTCGTCCACGAACACGCACTCCTCCGGCCGCAGCCTGAACCTGCGCAGCGCTGCCTCGTAGACCCGCCTGTCCGACTTGCGCAGGCCGATGTCCGGCGCGGACACGATGCCGTGGAACGGCCCGCCGCCCTTCATCTCGGTGTCTTCCTCGAACGCCTTGAGGGGCGTGTTAGTTATCGACGGCGTCATGTAGCCGTTCGCCTGCAGTTTCCTTATGACAGCCATCACGTCGCCGTTTACCCTGAAGGCCCGTCTCTGCTTTATTACCGCTTGCCGCAGCGCGTTCTTCTCGCCGACCAGCCCGCCCAGAACCGCGTCGATCTTCTTCATGGCGCGCTTGTACAGCTTTCCGTATTTAGGCCGTACGACCACGTCGCCTATGTCGAATATGACCGCTTTAATCAAGCCTGACACCTTCCGCTTCCAAGTCTTCCGCGAGCTGTTTTCCGTTTTTGAACAGTATCGCCCGCATCCCAACATCTTCGGCGCCTTTTATGCAGTTGGGGTTGTCGTCGACGTAGACGCACTCCTCTGGCTCGAGCCCGAGCTTGCCCAACACCAGCCTGTATATGTTGCCTTCGCCGGACTCCTTCAGGCTGTCCACCTTGCGCATGCCCGTCTCGTACGAGAACACGACGACGTCGAAGTGATCGGTGGTGCCGCGCTTCCTCTCCCACGCCCCGCGCGACGGCTCGATGTTCGACAGTATCGCGAGCCTGTAGCCGTTCCGCCTCAGCTTCTTGATTATATCCACGGTGTCGTCGTTGTACTTCGAGCCTTCGAAAGTCTCGCCCCATATGCGCTCGTAGCCCTCGGGCGGCTCCATGCCCAGGGCGCGGAAAGCATCGGCCATCCATGCCTTCTCGTCCAGCCTGCCCATGTCCACGGCCGGAAGCTTTTCCTCCAGCTTCGCCTTCACCGAAGCGGGATCCATGCCGTATTTTTCCGCTATGTAGCCGTAAGTCGTGTCGTTGCTCCACCTGACTATCACGCCGCCGAGGTCGAATATCACGGCCTTGACCGGTCTTGCAGAAGTAGAGCGGTTGCTGTCTCCGGCCGGAGTATACTCACTCGCGCGTCCGCGCGCCACGATGGCTTCGTCTTCTCGCATAACTGCAAGCGGGCGCGAGTATAGAAACTAATGCTTCGGCGATTTAATAAAGATTATGGTCGGCCAGGACCGCAATCGCGCGGCCGAAGTAATCCGCATACTGAAGCGCACCTACCCGCAGCGCGGCCGCGGCGAGGTCGCTAGCAGCAGCGCACGCAGGCCGTTCGAAGTAATGGTAAGCGCGATAATCTCCCAGCGCAACCGCGATGAGGTCACGGACGTCGTTGCATGCGAGCTGCTGCGACGCGCTAGCACGCCTTCGAAGATGCTGAGGCTCGGGCGCGCGGAGATAACGAAGACCATCCGCTCGGCGAACTTCTACAGGACGAAGGCGAAGCACATCTACGAAGCGGCGAAGATGGTCGCCGAAGACTTCCACGGCCGGATGCCGAGGACGCGCGAAGGCCTTATGCAACTGCCGGGCGTCGGTGGCAAGACGGCGGACATAGTCATGCTTGCATCCTATGGAGCGAATGTGATCCCGATAGACACGCATGTTCAAGTTGTCAGCCAAAGGCTTGGATGGACGAAAGAAAAGAAACCTGAGAATATACGTGCGGATTTGCATAAAATATTTCCGTCGAGCATGCGCGGCTACGTGAACATTCTGCTCGTCGAGTTCGGGAAGGAGACGTGCAGGATGCACCTGCCGCGGTGCTACGCGTGCCCGGTCGAGAGGCTGTGCCCTTACAAGAGAAAGAACCTTTCGAGGAAGCGAGCCCTTCCTTCCGGCCGTGCTCAGAACCAGTTCTGTATGGCCTGAACGCGCATGCAGCAGGCCGCGGCCGCAAGGGCGTAGGCAGGAAGCTTCTTCGCAATTTCCGGCATCGGAAGGTTGTAGCGCTTCTGCAGACGGTCAAGGGCCCAGTAGACACCGTAGGATACGCCGCCTAATAAGGCCGCATCGACAACCATGCTGGCCAGCAGGCCGCCGTTCAGCCCCAGATACTTATTCTCTATCAGCCACTTCGGTATGGCCACCTGCTCGTACGCGCGCGTCAGTGTGCGGCTGGCTCCAGCCTTGTACCACTGGCCGTGCAGGAAAGCCGTGACAGTGGCGTCGGCCGCTGTGAGCGCCGACCACAGAGAGCCGACACCCACGTAGAGCGCGTCTTCCAGCAGCTGCAGCTTGCTTACTCCCGTCCTGTAAACCATGCATTACAACAAGCGCGGCAAGGGATTTAAAGCTTGCTACAGGCCTCAGAAATAGCCGCGTATCCTGTGCGTGAACTGCTCGGAAATAGCCGAAGGCCGCCCGCCGTCCGATTAAAACTTCACGTCGTATTTATCTAACACGGCTCTCATCTTCTTCGGATTGTCGAATATGTGCGTGTATATTTCGGCGTTGAATCCGTAACTCCGGGCCGCCAATACGTTTACAAAAAAATCGTCGAAGTACAGGCAGTTTTCCGGCCGGATTCCAGTGACATTCTCGATCTTATCGAATATCCGCCTGTCCGGCTTGCTATGACCGACTTCGGACGAAAGTATCGTATAATCGAAATTATCGTAATATCCCATTCCGCGGCTGGCATCTGCATGCTCGGCCGGCGTGTTGCTCAGCGCAACGGTGACGTAACCGGCCGTTTTCAGCGCCTTGACGATCTCGGCAACACCGGTATCCAGCCTCTCCCACTTATCATAGCATCTCAGATGCCGGTCCAACTTCTCCTGCTCGTAAGTGGGTGCCTCTTGCCCTTCCAAAACTTTGGCGAGTTTGTTGCTTAGCAGGTAGGTGTAATATGGGATGTAACGATACCACTGGCCCAAGTCTAGCTTTAAGACAACCCCGTACATGTCGAAGACCACAGCCTTGATTTTGGGCTTGGTTTGCATCGAGCCGTTTTCCATACCATTCTCTAAAACGGTAGGTTTAAATCCCTTCAACCCTTTTGGGAATTCCCCGTTCCTGAACGGTTATCCCAGCCCGCAATATACAGCATACGCAGCGGCTCTGAAACTCAGAAGTAGTCGCGTATCCTGTGCGTGAACTGCTCGTGCCACAGCCAGAACACCAGCAGCAGCGCGTCGACCGAGACCAGTATCGTCAGCTGCTCGACCCCGGTCGCGGCTGCCAGCGCGCCTACGAGGTTCCAGTTGACCACGTAGCTGCTAAGCGGGTAGAACGGCATGACCTCCCCGGTGAGCACGGCGTCGAGCGTGATGTGGAACAGCCAGCCGACGGCCAGCAGGAGGAAGACTTTTGCAAAGGCGAGCGACTTGCCCTGCTTGTACTTGCGATTCTTGCGACTGCGCAGCGCCGGCCATACGAACGCCGACACGGCCGCGAACAACAGGAACCCGAGCGGTATCCAGATGTTGTGGAGGAAGATGCGGTGGCCGACTGCGGTCTCCGTCACCAGCCCGAGCCGATGCAGCACCGTGAATATCGGAAAGTCCATGTCCGGCATCAGCCCGGCGATGCCCACGAGGAACGTGTGCTTCGACGAGAAGGCCTTGCGCATCCACTTGAAGCGGTCGCGCAGCATCTCGAAAACGATGATGGGCACGAGCACGTGCGTGACCGCGAGCGGCATAATCTAATTTGCATTCCCCGCGTTAAAAACTCCGCCGCCGGCAAAGGCTAATAAGATTGGAACCCCAGATAGAAAGTAGCGTTTTACGGCGCTTCGCCGGGAGGATTCGGACGCATGGCTTTTGAAACCGGATTGCAGGAGTTCGACCCGCAGGTATGGCAGATTCTCGAAGCGGAGAAACAGCGTCAGGAGGAGAGCATCGAGCTGATCGCGTCGGAGAACTTCGTCAGCGCCGCGGTGCGCGAGGCGCAGGCCAGCGTGATGACCAACAAATATGCGGAAGGCTACCCCGGAAAGCGTTATTACGGCGGGTGCAAGTGGTACGACGAGATCGAGAACCTCGCGCGCGAACGCCTGAAGAAGCTTTTCAACGCGGAGCACGCGAACGTGCAAGCGCACTCGGGCGCGCAGGCCAACATGGAAGTTTATTTCGCGCTGCTGAACCCAGGCGACACGGTGCTGGGCATGGACCTGAGCCAGGGCGGGCACCTTACGCACGGAAGCCCTGTGAACTTCTCGGGCAAGTGGTACAACTTCGTGCACTACGGCGTCAGCCAGAGCACGGAGACGATCGACTACGGCGAAGTCATGCGCATAGCCAGGGAGTGCAAGCCGAAGCTGATAGTGTGCGTCGGAAGCGCGTACCCGCGCATCGTGGACTTCAAGGCGTTCCGCGAAATCGCAGACGCGACGGGCGCGCTGCTCATGTCGGACATAGCGCATGTGGCTGGCCTGATAATAGGCGGCGAGTACCCGCAGCCGTTCCCGCACTGCGACTTCGTGACCAGCACCACGCAGAAGACCTTCCGCGGCCCGCGCGGCGGGCTAATCATGTGCAAGCAGGAGTACGCGCAGGCGATCGACAAGGCCGTGTTCCCAGGCATACAGGGCGGGCCGTTCATGCACACGATCGCAGCGAAAGCCGTTGCTTTCAAAGAGGCGGCCACGCCGGAGTTCAGGGCCTACGCGCACCAGATAGTGATGAACGCGAAAGCGCTGGCAAAGCGGATGATGGAGGACGGCTTCCGGCTCGTGTCGGGCGGAACGGACACGCACCTTATGCTGGCGGACCTCACGGGCAAGGACATAACCGGCAAGGACGCGCAGCACCTGCTCGAGGAAGTCGACATAACGCTGAACAAGAACATGATACCGTTCGACACCGCCTCGCCGAACGTGACGAGCGGCGTCCGCATCGGCACGCCCGCCGTTACCACTCGGGGCATGCGCGAGCCTGAGATGGCCGAGATAGCGGACCTGATAGCCAAGACGGTCGCCGGCAAGGACGACGCGTCCGCGAAGCGACAGGTGCTCGACGCGGTGCATGTGATGTGCAAGAGGTTCCCGCTGTACGCCAAGTAGCGTGCTACAACGCATACCATAACGTATACCATATCGCATACTTTATAGCATATCATATAGTACTCCATATGGAGCACAAACGAGAGGCGACACGAAAACAGGCAAGGTGATTCGCATCGAACCGTTCGCAGCGGACGACTACGGGGGAGTGAAGGACTGGATTTTCAACCTGAAGCTGTTCGGGGACGTGAAGCTGCGGCTGACGGTCGTGGAGCAGCTTCTGGCGCGCATGGGCGACCCGCACAAACGGCTGCGCGTGGTGCACGTGGGCGGCACGAACGGAAAGGGCTCGACGGTCGCGATGATTTCCTCGATGCTCGAAGCAGCCGGCTACCGCGTAGGCATGTTCACGAAGCCGCACCTGACGAACTTCACGGAGCGCATATCGGTCAACGGCGTGCAGATATCGGAAGCGAAAGTAATCGCGATGATAAACGGGATGCTGCCCGCGATCGAGGCCGTGGCTGCGTCGTACCAGCACCCGACGTTCTTCGAGATAACCGCGGCGCTGATGTTCAAGTACTTCGCCGACGAGGCGGTCGATTTCGCCGTCGTCGAAGTGGGAATGGGCGGAAGGCTTGACGCAACGAACGTGGTGGACGCGCTCGTGTCCGTGATAACGAACATATCGTTCGAGCACACGAATATCCTGGGCGACACGATTGAAAAGATAGCGGCGGAGAAGGCGGGAATAGTGAAGGAGGGAAGCATACTCATCACGTCGTCGGACGACGAGGCCGCGCTGAGAGTTTTCCGCGATGTCTGCGCTGCGAGGCATGCGAGCATGTTCGTCGTGGGCAAGGACATCGTTTTCGAGAAAATAAAATCCGGCATCGACGGCCAGACGTTCCACATACGCACGTCGTACGGCCGCAGCTTCGAGGCGTTGCACGTCCCGCTGCTCGGCGAATACCAAATCACGAACGCGGCCGCTGCTATCGGAGCAATCGAGACGTTGAGGATGCGCGGGATCGAAATACCGGAATCGGCGATACGCGAAGGCTTGGCGAAAGTGAAATGGCCCGGGAGGATGGAGATAATGCAGACGAAGCCGTACGTCGTGATAGACGGGGCGAAGGACGTGCTCGCGACGCAGACGCTGGCCGCGGAAGTGCCGAAGGTTTTCAAATACGACAAGCTCGTGCTGGTGGTGAGCATATCGCGCGACAAGAAGATGGACGACATGATGCACGACCTTCTGGCGATCGCGGATTACGTCGTTGCGACGCGGCACAAGGTAAAGGGACGCGCTATCGAGCCTGCCGAACTTGCGAAGGCTGCTGAGGCTGCGGGCAAACCGAGCACGGTGGTCGACGATTCGAAGGAAGCCGTGCGCGAGGCGATGAAGATCGCGGGCGAGAACGGTTTGGTGCTGGTGGCAGGATCGATATTCGTCGTGGGCGAGGCTCGCGAGCTGTGGCATCTGACCGTGGACTTCAGGTGGGGCCGCGAGTTCAACGAGTCGTGAAATGCTCAGCCGGCAGAAAACGCGCTGAGTATGTTCGAGCTCATCGATCCCTCAGGGAACTCCCCGTAGTACATCCTGTAGCCGCCCTCGACCTTCACAACGTCCGGGTCGGTTATCAGCCCGCCTGCGTTCGCAGGTTCGAGCCGCTTGCCCGCATCCGCGACAAAGCTTATGCCGTCTGCGGAACTCGCGCTCATCATGAACTGGCTGCCTACGGCCCACTCCGATTCGAACGCTGTGTAGAAAAGCTTGTACGTGCCGTCGTCCATGAAAAGGATGTCCGGGTCGACCGCGATTTCTCCGAGACCGAGGTTGCGTTCCTTCGTCCACGTCACGCCGTCGTCGCTCGAGACCGCGGTTGCGGACGTCATTCCGCGCGTGTAGTACATGCGCAGCCTTCCGTCCGGCAGACGCATTACGTCGGGCACGCTCGTGAAAACCTCTCCGGGCTTGTCGCCCTCGTCGTAGAACCTCACGCCCGCCTCCTTCGTCCACGTCAGGCCGTCCGCGGACACGGCGCTGTAAAGCTTCCTGTTCGTCTGGCTGTTGCCGACGCGCGTGCTGCCTTCATAAAGCATCCTGTAGCCGCCGCTCTGCAGCTCGAAAACGGCCGGGTTCGTAACCATCTCCTGCTCCGAGCCCTGCGCGCCCGAAAAGACGACCGTGCCTTTGCCAGCGAAACTCAAGCCGTCCGTGGAAGTCGCGAGCTCGATGCCACGGCCGGTGTAGTACATCCAGTACTCGCCGCCCTTCACGATCGTGCACGAACTTATGCTGCCAGTGATGCGCACGCCGCTTTCCTTCGCCCATGACAGAAGCCTGCTACTTGGAATGTTGGCCGTCCCTGCGGCAGTGGTCGTTGTAGCAGACGTAGCGGCCTGTTCCTGCTTCACGCAGCCCGAGACGAGAACGATCACGGACAGGAACGCGAGCAAAGCGAGACTTCTCATTAAGTGTATTTTCCTTTTCCCGAGTTTAAAGATGCGGAAGGCAACCACCGAGCATGGTCGCATAACCATATCACCCGCGCTTTTCCTCTTTAGAAGCATGAACAGGAACGTAATGGTAGGCAGCGTGCTTGCGGCCGCGGCGCTAATCGCGACTTCCTCGCTGGCGTCGGGCTTTAGCTTCACGGGCTTCTTCAAGGCGTTCGACAAGACGCTCGCGCCCGGCGAGCAGTACACGCACAACATCACAGTTCGTAAGTACTACAACGTCAGCATACGCTTCCAGAAGGAGAACAGCACAAGCTATCTCTCGTTCGACGACAGCGGCAGCGTGATCGTGCTGAAGGATTCTGCGGGCAACGAGGTTGCAAACGCGACGGGCGTGAATAACGGACGCGCGTACATAAAGATGGACAACATTCAGGTTGCTTCCGTAGCGAAGGTCTATGCCTACAACATAAGCAGCTACGCCGACGTGGACGGGCAGCCCGTGAATGACACCATGCTCTCGTTCAGCGGCACGAGCGCGTACATAACGGTGAAGGTGTCCTACCCTCCAGCCTCGATTCAAGGATACGTGCTCGATGACCTCACCGACGAGCCCGTGGGCGGCGTGATGGTGGCGGCGTTCTCGGACAGCGCGGATGTTGGCACGGCTACGGCGATAAAACAAAGCGTCAGTGATGCGAACGGAAAGTATGCGATGAGTTTCGACTTTGCGGACAGCAAGGCGTTCGACGTGTACGTAGAAGGGTATGATGTTGTTTGACGCGGCTTGCTCGGCCGCTGCCCGCGCTTGCAACCCGGGTCCGACTCTGTCCTACATGCCTTTCGCAGAACCCGCATTCTTCGAGACGTTGATCGGCAGGGCTGACGACTCGTTCGCTTCCGCAATCGCCCACTTGCATCTGCCGCCCTCGCACTCCCAGTTGCCCAGTACCATTATGTGCACGAGTCCCTCGCAGTCCGAGGCGACCTCGCACTGCCTGTTCCTGGTCTTGTTCGCGGCCGTTATGTTCCCCGCTTCCGCGCTCGTCGCGTTCGCGCCAATCCTTTCCATGAGCCGCGTGTACACACGCTCGCGATTCTCGAACGCGTTTTCGAGCGCGTTCTGCAGCCCCGGCTTGGCCGCGTCGGGCGCGTTGGCCAGCACGCGCACCAGCACCCGTATGTGCTTGCTCGTGGTCTGGTTCATGTAGGCGTCGATGTCGTCGACGGTTATGTTCCTCAGCTTCAGCCTCTCGGTTTCGTTCTCGGCTATCTGCATCTGCCTCTCATAACCTTCCAATGCCCTCTGTGCGAGCGTTGTCCTGTTCAGCTCCTGAAGCCTTTTGGCCTCGGCCAGCCTGACCTCCGCAAGCTCGATGTGAAGCTTTATTTTTTCCTTCTGATTGAACGTCAGAAGCATGCGCACTTGTTCGCCGAACGTCTTCAATAGATAGAATGGGTTGTCGGGAAGCATGCCAGGATTTGTCAGCGTCGCCGCTTCTTGCGCACGCGCGAACGCTGGCACAACAAGCAGCGCAGCGGCAAACAATGCCAAAATCCGAACTCGCATAAATACAATTTCAGCGGCCTTTGGATATAAATGATAACCATCGGGCGCCTTCCCCCTCTTTAATCTTTGCCATATTAACATAACCTATAATCTATTTTATGTTAATTATATTTAACCCAGAATTTATAAAATTTTTGGTTGCTTGAATTTTGAAGGTCACATTTGTTATTTTCAGAACCAGCTTGATTTTAATACAGCCTGATTTTACCCATTCCTAATGCCTATCTAATGATTTTGAAAAATTTAGTTTTATTAGATGGGTATTAGAAAATCAAGAGTTAAATATTTTATCTTTGATAGATTTAATATGTTATACGATGCTGTAGTCGTTGGCGCTGGTTCTGCAGGATGTAGAGCTGCGTATATACTTGCATCAAATAAATTTAGTGTTTGTCTGATTGAGGCAAAACCTAGAGATAGAATTGGGGATAAAATTTGTGGTAATGCGATTGGTGATCATCATCTTCAAAGGGTTGGACTTGATTTACCAAGTGATGTTGTAACCAATACAGTGGAAGGATTAGTTATTTATTCTCCAGCTCTTCATGCTTTGAAAATTCCTGGTGGAGATTATACAGGTAAAATGATTGATAGATGGAAGCTTGGTCAATATTTTTTAAACCAATCCATAGATGCTGGTGCCGATTTGAGAGATAGAACTAGAGTTACGGGACCGATAATCGAAGATAATTCTGTAAAAGGAGTTGAAGTTTATCCAAAAGAAAAAATTTATGCAAAAATTACGATCGATGCATCAGGATTAATATCCCCAATCAGACCTAGATTAGAAAAATCTTGGGGAATTGAGACTCGAATAGAAGATAAAGATGTTAATCTCGCTTATAGAGAAATAAGAAAGGTGAAAAGAGAATCTTTAACAAAATCCATGGATGAAAATTACTGCAACATTTATCTGAATCAAGATTTGTATCCTGGTGGGTATGCATGGATATTTCCTCAAACTATAGATACTGTGAATGTTGGTTTAGGTGTTCAGAAAGTTAAAGGTTGTCCTAATCCAAGAAAAAGATTATACGAAACCCTTCTAAAAGAAATGGAGTTATTCGAAGGGTCTGAAATTGTAGAAATGAATGGGATTAAACAAGCTGGTGGAATGAAAGTTTCAACAAGAAGATCATTATCTTCACTTGTTTGGGATGGATTGATCATTGCAGGTGAAGCTGGATTAGTTATGGATCCTGTTACTGGTGGTGGTCATGGACAAGCAATCGTCACTGGTGAGTTTGCTGGCAAGGTAGCGAGTAGTGCCTTGAAAGAAGGCGATACAAGCAAAAAAGGTTTATGGTCTTATAATTTAATGCACTACGCAAAAGACGGTTATGGTCCAAAGTATGCAGCAATAGATGCTTTTAGAATATATCTACAAAGTTCGAGACCCAAAGATGTGGATTTTGCTGTTAAGCATAGATTGCTTGAAGCTGAAGATTTGTTAAATCTTACTACAAAAGGAAAATTGGGGTTTAGGACTAAATTGGGAAAAGTTTTTAGAGGAATAAGAAACCCATCTCTCTTAAAGGAATTAAATGATATTCGTGAAGTTATGGACAGTATTTCAGGACATTGTTTAAATTATCCACAATCTTTTGAAGGATTTCCTGAATGGAAGAGAGAAACTGACCAAATGTTTTCTGATTTGGAAGAAAATTTTAAACCCTATGCAATTAAATGAATGTAAATCGAGTCTTGTTACCTTTAACTCACATACCCACATACCCACATACCCACATGGTCATATGTCCATATGCTTACTCGTACCTCAGCGCCTCTATCGGGTCGAGCCGTGCAGCGTTGCGCGCCGGCAGGAAACCCGAAAGAACGCCCACTGCCACGGAGAAGCCCACGGCCATGGCCGCCAGTTGCGGAGTCACGAGCGTCTTGAACGCAACGCCGTACGACGCGAGCGCTATGCCGATGACGTACGACATGCCCGTCCCGACAGCCAGGCCCACCACGCCTCCGACGAGGCCGATGATGGCAGCCTCTGCGAGAAATATCTCCATTACGTTGCGGTTTGTCGCGCCTACGGCCTTCATTATGCCGATCTCCTTCGTGCGTTCGAGCGTTGACATGTACATGGTGTTCGCTATGCCGATGCCCGCCACGACGAGCGCTATGCCAGCGATTCCGCTGAGCGCGAGCGACAGCGTGCCCGTTATCGCAGTGATCTGGCCAGCGAGCTTCGTCGTGCTCAGCACGCTGAACGACTTTTCCCCGTACTCCTCGTCGAGCTTCTGCTGTATCGCGTCCGCTACCGCCTCGACCTCGGCTGCGTTGCCCGCCTGGGCGAAAACTATGGACACGCTTTCCTCCTCCCCGGTCATGTCGCGGAGCGTTTCAAGGGGGACGATCACCATCATGTCGTCCTGGTTGTTGCCCGTCTCTTTCATTATCCCCACGATCTCGAACGACTTGTCCTTTATCATAAGCTTGTCGCGCACGCTGAGCTCGTCCTCGAACGAGTTCGTGGCTGCCAGGCTGCCGAGCACGACCGCGTACCTGTCGCCCGGCCTCAGGAAGCGGCCTGTGGAAATCTCGAACGCCTGGACAGCTGAGAAAAAGTCCTGCGCTTCGCGGCTGTTCACGCCGTACAGCTGCATCTGTTTCGTCTCGTCCTTGTGGCCGACCTGCAGGGTTTTGTAGTATATCGGTATCGCCAGCTCCACTCCGCGCACGCGCCTGATGGTGTCCACGTCCTTGTCCGTCAGCGAGGCTCCGGCCGTGACCGCGCCCATGCCCCCGCCTATGCGCGGCATTATCATTATGCGGCTGGCCCCGAACTGCTGGAACTGTTCGGTTATGTAAGCCTGCGTGCCCTCGCCCACGGACATCAGCGAGATGATCGCGGCGATGCCTATGACTATGCCCGTGGCTGTCAGCGCGCTACGGAGCTTGCGTTCGCGTATGCTGCGCACCGCTATGCGTGCGGCCTCCTTCTCGAATTCGAAGACCAAGGAATCACTTTCTGCGCACGAGCTCGATTATCCGCTTCCTCTTCCAGAAAAGAACCACAGCGATTACAGCCAAGACGGCCAGCATCAGCGGCGACACGGAGCCAGCTGGCGGTTCGCGCAGCCTGAAATCCACGGACGCGTTCCTTGACAGCTCCACGTTGTACGGGTCCTTGTACTCCATGTACATCGACAGCTTGTGCATGCCCGCGGCCAGTCCTGCGAACTCGGCGTTCACCTTCACGGTCTGGTAGTCGTCCGGATCCAGGTTGCCAACGTAGTACTCCGCGGGCGTTATCGCCAGTCCGGAACCGAACTTGAGCGTGAGGAAATTGGCGGTAGCTGTGCCGCGGTTCGCTATCGATATGGTCAGCTCGCCCTCCGCGCCGGCGTACGCGCGGCTGTCGTCCTCGAGCGTGATTACAAAGTCGGGCGTGCCCGAAACCTTCAGCCCGATGTACTTCGTGTCTGTGCGCAGCGTGCCAGATTCGTCATAGTAGCTGATGGATACGGGTATGCGGTACGCGACGGTCTTCGCGTCGCGGTTGACTATGATCGAGAACTTCGCTTCCTTGGATGTTGACGTCTGCAGGCTGCCAACGTACGCCTCGGTCGCACCGGCCGCGGCAACGAACGGCTGCGACGAATCGTCGAGCGTGACCGTCATATAACTCAAATCGCTGTCGCCCGCGTTCCTCACGAGCAGCGTCGCCTCGACTACGTCGCCCGGCTGCACCATGTCCTTGCCCCACGACACGCTTTCTATCTGCACGAGCGAGCGTTTCGATATGGTCAGCGGCACGGACGTCTCAATCGTGACAGCGCCGACCGAGTCTCCCTCGTTGTACGTCAGCGACAGGAAAACTGCCGTGGCGCCCTCGGTCGCCATCGAAGTTATTTTTACAGGCACGCTTACCTGCACAGAGCCGCCGGGCGCGATGGTCTGCAGGTCGTAGCTCTGCTGCGTGAACGCCACGGACGCCTGCGGCTTTACGAAGAGCTTCACGTTGCGCGCATATGCGGTGCCTGTGTTCGAAACCGTCAGCACGAGGTTGCCCGAGTCGCCGGGCCCGAGCGTCGACGGCACGGTCGCGCCTGACACTGCCAGCGAAACGTACGTAGCCGCGTGTGCAACGCCTGCGGACGCGAAAAGAGTCGAACAGAACAATACCGCGGCAACAAGTATCGCAACCGTTTTCCTCATTACCAAAGCACCTCCAAATTTACTCAGCTATCTTACCGTCTTTCAGATATATCTGCCTTTCGGCGTGCGCCGCGATGTTCGCGTCGTGCGTTATCATCACTATGGTGCGGCCTTCGGAGTTGAGCTTGCGCAGCACTTCGATCACCTCCGCGCTCGTCTTCGAATCCAGGTTGCCCGTGGGTTCGTCCGCCAGTATCAGCTTCGGGTCGTTCACGAGTGCGCGCGCTATGGCCACGCGCTGCACCTCGCCGCCCGACAACTCGTTCGGCTTGTGGTCCATGCGGCCGCCGAGCCCGACCTTCTCCAGCGTTTCCACGGCCTTCCTCGCGCGTTCGGCCGCAGGCATGCCCGCGAAGACCATGGGCAGCTCCACGTTCTGCAGCGCGGTCAGGCTGGGTATCACGTTGTATGTCTGGAACACGAATCCTACTTTCTTGCGCCGCACAAGCGCCAGCCCGTCCTCGCTCAGCTTCGAAACGTCCTGGCCGTCGATGTACACGCTGCCCGATGTCGGCACATCCAAACAGCCTATGCAGTTCAGGAGCGTGCTCTTGCCGCTGCCCGAAGCGCCTTGCACGGCCACGAACTCGCCTTCGAGGATGGAAAGGTTTATGTCGCACAGCGCGTTGACCTGCGCGGGCGTGCCGGCGTTGTACGTCTTGTAAAGCTTCGTGCACTCGACGACCGCTGGAGATTTCATACCCATAATGATCGCACTATAACATTTGAACGCATCAAAGATTTAAGAATTGATCGATTCGGTCGGTTCAGCCGAGCAGTTCGGACGCGGCATGCATCAGCTCGCGCAGCGCCTGCTTCTGCACGTGCGCGGCGCGCACTATCTCCGCCTCGGGCATCTTCACGAGCTGCCTGAGCGTGACTATGCCCGCGTCGCCAAGCTTCGCTTGTACGCCGGCGTCCAGGCCGCGGATGAGCGTGATCGGATACAGCTTGTGCTTGTCTATGACTTCGCCCAGGCTGCGTCCGCGCGGCTCGTCCCACGACAGGTAGCGTATGCCGCGGCAGTCCGCGTAGCGCAGCGCGTGCTCGGACATCTTCGCGTTCGTCACCAGCATAGCCTTCGTGAACGCGGTCCTGTGCCTGCCCGCGCCGTAGCCCTCGGTCAGGTCCTCGAAAGCCGCCCGCGCCTGCAGAAAGACGTCCAGTCCGGTGTACGTGTGCGCGTTGAAATGGTGCTTCACCTCCACGTAGAACACGTCCTGGCCGTTCTCCGCCACCGCATCGATCTCGTGCTCCACGCACCTGCCCTGCAGGAACTGGTTCGACTTGACCTTGTAGCCGTACGCGCGCAGCAGCTGCGCCGCGAACAGCTCGAAGTCCGGCTTCGGCCGCAGCATGCTTATGGCAGTGCGCAGGTCTATCCTGTGTTTCATCTCCGGCATGCGCCTGCGCAGGTTCGCGAAGATCATCTGCATTATCTTCTTCGTAGGAATGCCTTCGTACGCTTCCGCTTCGATGCGGTTTGCGACTTCCTCGGCGAACGCGGGGTCGGCGCCCATGCGCACGCACGTGCGCGCTATCTTGCCGCGGTCGAACGGCTGCAGCCTGCCGTCGAACTTCGTCACGTTGATGATACGGCCGCCTCTCATGTTGCTCTTAATTAAATTTACGCTTTCATACGATAAAAGTTCTGGCCTGCCCGCCGCGGAACGCTGGGAAAACCTTAAATACCAGATGGCAGAGATAACTATTAGCTGGTTTTAAATGGCAAAACGCAGGCACGACTCCTTGGAATCGCTCGCGGCGAGGATAGAGTACCTGTCCGATGCCGTGTCTTCGCTCGAGAGGAAGATAGACTCGTTTTCCGCGACCGCGCGCGCGAAAGGCGGCCGCGGCTTCGACGTCGGCGACATCGTCGGCAGGCTCACGCCCGGGCAGCTGCGCACGCTCCGAGCGAGAACCGAGCACCTGACCGAGCGGACCGAGCGCATGGCCGAGCTTTTCGAGCAAACCGAGCGACCGCTCACCCGGGAGAGCCTCGGGAAGGTGCACGGACGGCACCGCGAGATACTCGTGATGCTGATAAACAACGGCTTCCACACGTACGACCAGATTGCAAAGCAGCTGAGCATATCGAACTCCCGCGCGCGCGCGTACGTTGCAGAGCTGAAGAACGAATACGGCATGCCCATACGCCAGGTGCGCGACGCCGAGGGCTACAAGGTCGGCATCGAGACGCGGTTCGTGGAGCAGATTCTCGCGCTGAAATGAGCATGCGTGCGTTTTCTTCCGGAAGCGAGCGCTTCGCGCGAGCGCTCGGTCGCCGAGCAGCGCTCGCTGTCACTTGCGGGTGGTTATTGTACACCATATAAACGCTTATATAGCGTACAATGCGAAAAATCTTATATAATGTCCGAAGTACCAGCAGATTTTAAGCGCAGAGTCATATCCACGCTCAAAGGCAGCCCGATGTCGCTGAGCGAGCTCTCGCGCAAGCTCAAGCTGCGCCGCGACTTCGTGAGCGGCTATCTGGAAGCGATGAGGCACGAGGACGAGGTGCAGGTCGCAACAATAGGGAGGTCGAAGGTGTACAGGCTGAAAGGCTAGCGAAGCATACCGGACAAGGAATAAATATAATTGGTAGTTTCACCAAATATGAAATAACGCAGGGGTCAAAATGAAAGCAAACTTTTCCAAAGCCAACCTCAACCTGTGCATGCTATTGCTGCCCGTGTTGTTCTCATTCACTTTTATGCTGCTCAACGTTGATATAGCGAGCGCCACTCACATCATGAACGCCTCGCTCGAGAACGGTACGCAAAGGATCGTGCCAGCTGGGGATGGTCTGAGCGCTATTTTAACTCTGATTGTAAACAACACCGCTGGGTCGACGCATGTAATAAATGGGACAAATATAACAAATGGAACTGCTACAGCTGGCTATTATAAGATTACTGCTGTAACACCACCGAATAGTGGTTGGACTTGCACGATAGAAGCTACACGTGCGAGCTGTAGTAACAGTTCTACTGCTGGAGTAATAGCCGTTGGTTCTTATGCTACGTTTACCATCACCACCACTGTTCCCGCTACTGGCAGTACGGGTGTCCAAAAATGGAGCATCAACACGAGCGATGCCAATCTCGGGACTTATTCTATCGAGGCGCCTTTGCTAGCCATAGGCAACGGGGATATAGGATTTGATATAAGGGACGAATTAGGAAATGTTCTTACAGGGGCAAACGTTACTTTAACCGACCCTGGAGCGGGCTTGAGCGGTAATATAGTTGTTAACAATATTACGGATGGAAGCGGTTTTGACGATGCTGCTGCGGACGGCCTTGTTATATTCGATAGAGGGGATGAGATAAGCGGTGTTGCTGGAGATACGGTTTATAATTACACTATAAGTGTGGCTAATGTTGGTTTTGTAACAAAATATAAAACTGGAGATAAAGTAAGTTACTATTCTACTTCTCCTAGGAATGGAAACAGAGATGATCTGCAATATTATATCAAAGTAACAGTATGGGACGAACTGAGCAACGCTTTGACAGGCGCTGTTGTAAATATTACCAACGCTACTTCTGGTGCTGGCGGCAGCGGTAATTCGACAATAACACCAAATGCCACGTTTAGCAATGCCTATTACTTCGCTTTGAATATAATCAGCTTTTCTAATGTCACGTTCATGGTCAACAGAACAGGTTTCATCAGCAACGTAACAAGTACAACTTTTCTTGTAAATAACACAACCCAGCAAGGAGGCCTGTCGCCATACCTGTTGAACTATTCGGTAAAGTTGACAGTCAGGAACGAGCTGCAGGGCATAGCCAACATGGATTCCGACGTCACCATAGCCATAAACAAAACAGACAAGACTCCCGACAAGCAGGTTGGCAATGTTTACTATTATAACTTAACCAGAACAGACTATGACTATGCCAACATCTCTGCAAACAAGACAGGCTACATAAACACGACGAGCATCAATTTCCTTGTCAATACCTCAACCAGCGCAATTTTGAACTTGAGCCTGCCGTTCAGCATGAAAGTGGGTGTCATTACCGAGGCTACAACCGGGCTGCAAGCATCCTCGGCGGCTTATATGGTGAACAATACCACGGTTGTCACACCGACCAACACCAGCGGGGGCTATGCGTATTTCGTGCGTGATGCCGGGCTGAACGCGACACAGGTCAACGTATCTTATCCAGGGTACGTGCACAACTACAGCATGGCATTCCTTATCAACCAGTCGGCGCAGGCGTACCAGAACATCACAATGCCTTATACCATAAAAGTGATAGATATCCGGGACGAATTGAACAATACGCTTTTTACAATAAATGGCAATGATGCATTCGTAGAAGTGATTGGAAATACGACCACATACAGCGGTGGTGCAGCGTACATACCGACAAAAGGTGGGTTGGGCGTAACAGTCGTAGCTGGAAGAAATAGCTATGTGAACACCACAAAGTTGATTACTGCTAATGGAAGTTCGCAGACTTTGGTAGTTTTCAACCAGTCCGGATCGCCCGGCGCAGTGAACGCCACCGGAGGCCTTCCGTTTACGGTGAGAGTGCGGGGCGTGTGGAACGAGCTGGGCAACCTGTCATTCATAGTGGACGGTGCCACTGACGTGGGAATTGCGTACAACGAAAGCGGCAATGTCACGTACAGCGGCGGGAATGCGTACGTCAACATAACAGGCGCTGCTGAAAAGAACATTACAGCTTTCACGGTCTGCAAAAACTCGTTCGTCAACCAGACCCTGAACATCACGCCGAGCGGAGCGGCGCAGAAGACCGTCCTGTTCAACCTTACAAACACCATTGGCGCGACCGTGCTTGGCGGCGGGCTCAAGTACCCGCTCAAGATAAACGTCACGGACGAGCTGTCCGGGATAGCCAACATGAATTCCAATGTTGTCGTAATCCTCAACGGCACGGTTTATGCGGCAAACGCCACGGTGGGCACTGTCAGTTATTTCAGGAACGAGACTGCGCCGCTGTCGACATTTGTAAACATAACAGTGTCCAGGGATGGGTATGTGAACATGACTGCCAACCTCACGCGGCTTAATACTTCCCAGCAGTCGTTCAAGACACTACAGCTGCCGTTCGCGCTAAGAGTAAACGTCACAAACGAACTTCAGGGCATAGCCGGCATGGATTCTGGCGTCACGATAGCATTTAATGGGACAACTGCAACTGCGAACAGCACGAACGCGACCCAGTATTATTACGCCTTTACAAAGCAGGACTTTAACTTAACAATCATCAAGAGCGGCTATGTCAACAAAACAAGCAACCAGATTCTGCTCAACGCCACGAACCAGTCGCTCCAGTCGCTCGGGATGAACTTCACCATCAAGGTCGTGGACATCCGTGACGAGTTGAACAACACGAACTTCACCATAGACGGCACGGAATCGTTTGCCGAGGTATCGGGCATCAGGACGAACTACAGCGCATGCGGGCCGAACTACGGCGGTTGCGCGTTCATACCGGCGCCTGCGGGTTCTGTGAGCGTGGTGGCTGGCAGGAACGGGTATGTCAATACCACAAAAACTGTCACATTCAATGAAACCTTGCAGACTCTCATAGTCTTCAACGAATCGGGCTCGCCTGGCGCACAGAACGCAACAGGCCTTGACTTCGCTGTGAAAGTGATGGGGCTGTGCGACGAGCTGAACAAGACATGCCCGACGCTGAACGGCAGCGCTGACATGGCTGGGTTCGGCGGTGCATCGTCGTTCGGAAACACGTCCAACTATAGCGCCGGCGTCGCCTACATACCGGCCAACAGCAGCGGCACCGGCAACGCAAACATAACCGCTTTCGCCCTTGGCTATGTCAACGCATCGCAACTAGTCGCGTTGACACCGGGCAGCGCGCAGGCCGTGGTATACTTCAACGGAACGTATCCCCTTCGATTCCCGCTGAAGCTGACCATGCAGGACGAGCTCGGCAATAGCACCAACATGAACATAAGCGAATTTGCCGTGAACAACACTTGGAAGAGCGAGAACAAGGACTATTGGAGAAGCGCCTCCACTTCGAATGTCTATTATTTCAACATCTCGGTCGCTGCTTATAACGTCACTGCAGGCAGGGCTGGCTATATAAACGCATCGTCCAACAACACCGCGTTCAACGCAACACTGCAGGGCCTCAGGACGATAAAGTTGCCGTTCTCAGTCAAGGTGATGGTAAGGACTGTCACATTAGACAACCAATCGCTGAATGGGAGCCAGTTGACAATAAAGGATGGCAGCTCGACAGTAGCGACTATCATCGACGGCAGCTCGAACGATGGGGATACAACTGCAAACGGTATTATCTATTATCCATTGAACAAAACTGCGACACCATCGGTGGCAGAGTTTTCTGTCCTTGTTGGTAACAACCCATTCACAGGCAGCATCACCAATTGGACTGCGGCTGATGGCGCCCACGGCTATACGCTCAACGACTCGACACAGACAGCAGTAATAATCTATACAGACGCGCCCAGGCCATTCAATTTCACAACATATTATCTAACATCGAACACTTGGCAGGAGTTCAGGATAGCGCCGCAGAGCTTGCTTGAGACCAAGTTGTATTCATCAACAAGCACATCCGGTTGGAACATATCAACAGTTATGTCAACAATAGGCCTTGGTACAACTTACGACACGATTTATTATAGCGTAAATGACAGCAGCACCGGCTGGAAGGTGTTTATCAGGACCGACTGGGCTGGAAGCTCGCTGCAGTACATCAACAACACAAACAACAAGCCATACTACATCAACACGACAACGTCAACATGGTTCATAATGTAATTAATGTAATTTCTGACAATTGAAATTTTAGTGGTTGAAATGCGGCTGAAAATGAAAATGATTTGGACATCCCTATTTTTTTCAATGTTTTTTCTGCCGTCTGCTGCGTATGCGATCCCCGGGACGTGGAGAGGCTATGCTTTTACAGACGGCTCGGCTGCCGCAACCGGGACGGTTGTTTCCGCCTATCTGAACAATATCACGCCCGCAGTGAACGCATCGGTGGGCGAAGTCACCTCGTGGCCGGCAGGATATTACCTCATTAACGTGGAAGGCGCGAGCGGCGACAAGGTCAATTTCAAGGTCTGCGGCATAAACGTCTCAATGCCGTCGCAGGACTGGTCGATTGGGCTCCATCCCAACACGACTACCGACAGCCCTTACATAAACCTTTCTGTAACAAAGCTTGCAAGCGGCGCAAGCTGCACGTACAGCTGCGGCTGCCCGAGCAACTACTACTGCTGCAGCGGCGCGACCGAATATACGGCCGGCACGGGCACAGGAACATGCCAAGCTTCTGTTTGCGCAGCCGCTACGACAACAACGACAGCAGCGCCAAGCCCGAGTGGCGGAGGCCCAGCAGCGACAACCACCACAACGCCCGTCGTCACTACTACCACACTTCCACCTATAGAAAAAACCACAACGATAGGAAGCATAGCGAAGGAGAGCACCGGCACGTTCAGCTTCACCGAGCTGGTCGTGTCCGACATCGAGGTTTCGGCGAAGAACGACGTTACCAACCCACGGCTTACGGTCAGCCAATCGAGCGCAGTACCTGCAGCCGCTGCGACAGCCGCGCCGAACACGGTTTACGGTTATATAACTGTCAAGAAGGCGAACGTGGCCGACGCGGATGTCTCGAGCGTGAAAGTCAAGTTCAAGGTTCCGAAGGAATGGATAACCGGCAGCAGCATCGACGAGTCCACGATAACGCTGATGCGCTACAACAACACATGGGCCAGCCTCCCAACGACCAAGCTGAGCGAGGATGCGACGTACGTGTACTACGAGGCCACTTCGCCCGGGCTGTCCGAGTTCGCGATAACCGGCAAGAAGGCGGTGACAACCACGACCGGGGTTCCGACTACGACCGTCACGACAACGCTACCGGGCGGAGGCCTGCAGCCGGGCGACTATACGATAATAATAGCCGTGATAGTGCTCATAGCCGCCATAGCGCTGGTCTTCTGGAAGTTCAAGCTGGTCAAGCTCTAGCTGCGCCTGAAAAACGGGTCGAACATACGGTGCTATTCGGAATATGCCAACAGGAAAAAGTCCACGCGCCCTTCTCAACCGCCGGGTGTTGATGTTCGTACTCATTATAGCAGCCGGCCTTTACCTTTCCAGCTTCGTTGATGCTTCGCACGCAATCATAACCATGGAGGGAAAACTCACAAAATCGTTTACTTCGATAATACCGGAGTCGTCGAAGACCGTAAGCGAGGCCGAGCTGGAACCGACGGGCACGAAGCTCACGGAGATACAGATTCAGGTCAATACGAGGGTCGTAACGTCCGAACTTTCCGTGCAAAAATACGGTTCTAGGCCTGCCGGCACCGAGACGGACGCTCCGGGCATTGTCTACAGGTACATGTCCGTATCCTTCACGAAGATCGATGACAGCAACGTCCAGTCGGCCAAGATGAAGTTCAAGATCGAAAAGAGCTGGATCGAGCAGAACAGCGTGGACGCCTCCAGCGCTGCGTTGTACAGGTACAGCGGCGGAGTGTGGAACAAGCTGCAGACAGCCAAGACCGGCGAGGATGTCGTCCACGTGTACTACGAGGCCGCGACCCCAGGGTTCTCCTATTTTGCAATAAGCGCCGAGAAGGCAGCCACGCCAGCCACGTCAGCCACGATAGCACCGGGGCAGGCGGCCACTTCCACTGTGCCCGGCGCGCCTGCGCCTTCCGCCGCATTGCCGACTCAGCCGCAGGGTTGGTGGGCGTGGATTGCTGCCGCAACGGTGCTGGTAGCCGCTGCAACCGTGTTGGCGCTAAAGCCCAAGCCGCCTGCCATCAAGCGCAGGCGCCGAGGTCGTGCTCATAGCCGCGGCAGGGTTCGTGTTCTGGAAGTTCAAGCTGATAAAGTTCTAAGCCCGAAGGCAACGGAAAGGGGCAGTCCAAAATGAAATCCAGCTATCGGAAGTCGAGAAATGTATGCTTGCATGTAGTAGAGCTGTGTTCTGGCGGCGGCGGTTTATCGACTGGATTTGAGAAGGCGGGGTTTTCTATTAAATTGGCGGTGGATGTCTGGCAGGATGCGTTGGAAACTTATAAGAAGAACCATCCTGATACGACTGTCGTGCAAAAAAACATCCGTTTTCTGGAAGCGGACGATGTCATAGAACTTTCTGGTATTGATAGTTGCGATGTCTTGCTAGCAGGATTGCCATGCCAGGGGTTTTCCATGGCCAACAGGATTTGGAGGAGCAAGGCGGACGACCCAAGAAACTACCTGTTCAGAAACTTCATCAGGATTTTGCGCGGTCTGAAGCCGAGTTTTTTCGTGATTGAGAACGTGGCCGCCCTTCCCAAACACAACTCAGGGAGGACTTTGAAAACCATTTTATCCTCCACTGGAAAATTGGGGTATAAAACTGACTATAGGATATTGAACGCGGCCGATTATGGAGTCCCCCAATTCAGAAGGAGGATTTTCATAATGGGCAACAATGTGGGCGCTGACAACATCTTCCCAGAAAAAACGCATTGTGGTTGTGGCGACTGCGATTTGCCGAGATACAGGACGGTAAAAGATGCAATAGGAGATTTGCCCCCTTTGGAAAGCGGCCAGAGTTCCCGAAAATACAATAACCATGAAGCCATGAACCACACCGAATCCATGCTGAAGAAAATGAAGTTCGTGAAGGACGGCGGGGACAGGACGCAGATACCAGAGCTTCTCAGGCCCTCTACCGGCGACCAGAGAAAATACATAAGATACAACAGCAAGGAGCCGTCCATCTGCGTCACTGGGGACATGAGGAAGGTCTTCCACTACTCCCAGAACAGGGCGTTGACCGTGAGGGAGCTGGCTAGGCTTCAGAGTTTCGAAGACGATTACAAGTTTCTAGGAAGCAGGGTATCCCAACAACAGCAGGTCGGAGACGCAGTGCCTCCGCTTCTGGCCAAGGCGGTTGCGAACGGGGTTATGACGGGTTTTCAGTCGTAGCTAGGAGGCTTTCTATCGGCTCAAGTTTTTCAATAGGAACATCATAAAAGGGCCCTCCGTATAATTGCCCGACTGGATAATTTTTTACCGCCTTGAATTTCATGAACCCGTGAATCTCTACTTTGTCAGGGGCCCCTCTGTCGTCATATTTCGCACCTATCAATATCATGTCATCGGATTTTGTGTCTATCGGCTGTTTTTTCGGCATTATACGCCGATAATAGTACTCCGTGGCTCCACATACTTCAAATGTGCCTCTGTCCGTCAGGATGTCGTATGCGTCTGTTTTGCCGGATGTGTCGACTCCCTTCGTGGCCTTGATTATCCGGAATCCGTTTTTCCCAAGCCACTCGCAGACTACGGACTGACATACAATCCCTCTCCAAGCCTTGACACCCTCCCCATCCGCGCCCAGATACCTCCAGCCCCCCTCTGGCGTCTTTAAAAATTCGGCAATCTGCCTTTTCGCTTCCTCTATCTGGTCGTCTCTGACTGGAACGGCTATCATGCTAAACCATTATCCTCTTAGAGATTTAAATCATAGTCGTCTGTAATTTAGATGGTCGTTGCCAACCTTTCTGCGACAGCACGCATATTTTTTGTTTCATGTTCCCAGACGACGACCACCTTCCAGCCATCCGATTTCAATTTTTTGATGGAGCTTCTATCCCTTTCCACATTTCTCCTTATTTTCTCCGACCAAAACCTTTTCCTCGATTCAGGCGCCTTGGAATGCTTTGGACACCTGTGCCAGAAACAGCCATGAATGAAAACAGCGGGTTTTGTCTGGGAAAAAATTATATCTGGACTACCGGCAATCTTCGGATGCATCTTGTGTTTTACCCTCATGCCTTTCAGCATACCATGTATCTTCTTCTCTGGGGATGTCCACTTGCCCCTTATCCTCGACATGGTGTAGCTTCTCTGCTTTTTGGTCAGAACATCCATGGATTAATTCTGTGTAAAAACTACCTTATTAGCGTCAGAAATCAACCGATTTAGGCAGTCCAATCCGTCAACCTTTTTTAAACACTTTTCCGACTTTTTAAACAGAAGCTGTTTTTTAAACAAAGCCAGCCCTGGCAAAAGCTTTAACTGCTTCCGAGGCATAATCTGTTTAGATTTTCATGCAGGCCGGAAGGGACGCGCGGATGTCGAAGGACGAGTACTACCTCGGCATAGCCGCCGCTGTCGCCGCCCGTTCGACGTGCCTGCGCCGCAGGTTCGGCGCGATCGTGGTTAAGAACGACGCCATCGTCGCGACTGGCTATAACGGTCCTGCACGAGGCGTCGTTAATTGTGCGGAGGTCGGATGCCTGAAGGACGAGACGAACATGCCCGAATACAAGGGCTATGAATACTGCACGGCCGTGCACGCCGAGGAGAACGCCATAATCAACGCCGCACGTCATGGAACGAGCGTCCTGGGCAGCACGCTGTACATCTACGGCACTTATGCGAAGACGGGCGAACTCACGGAGGCGCAGCCGTGCGACCGATGCAAGCGCGCGCTGATAAACTCCGGCATAGACATCGTCGTGATAAAGGCGAAGGACGGAAGCGTTCGCAAGATCAACACCGGCGACTGGGTGTACGAAGACAGCGAGAACTACCGCCGCAGCATGGCGAACGCGAGGAAGAACGTCTAGCCAGTCTCAAATTTTCTTTTCATCTCGTCCACTATTTTTCCGAACAGCGCTTCGTCCAATTCCCTCTTTTCATACGGGGCGAAATTATGTCCGAACTTCACGTCTTCGAAGGTCTCGCCGCCGAAGGTCCTTTTCTCCTTGTATCTGGGATATACGTGCAGGTGCACGTGCCTCACGGTGTTCATCAGGAAAGCATAGTTGTACATGTCCGGATGGAACAGTTCCGTCAACGAGTCCGAAGTTTTCTTTGCCAATTTCCACAGTTCGTCTCTTTCCTCGGCGCTGAGTTTGAAAACGTCCTCCTCGTGCCGTTTCAACATTATGAAGGATCGCCCGAGATATTGCTGCTCCTTGTTCAGCAGGACGTTCCAGTAGGTGCCTTCGAATAACGTGCTCTTCGACAGGTCTTCATTGCAGAACACGCAATCTGCCGCCATGAAGATTAATTGAACGGTGGACTATTAAAATTCAAACGCCGTTCGTCTTCTCGCCCTCGAGCTTCTCCTTCGCGACCTGCTCGATCTTCTGGTCCTTGTCGCCGAGCTTGCCCGAGAGCATGCGCTTCACGTCCTCCACGCTCTTGCCGAAGTACTTCTCGAAGCCCTGCGTAGTCGTTATGAGCTTCGTCCGGTGGAACGGCTCCGTCTTGATCAGGCCCTTCTTCTCGAGCTCGACGATGTAGTCGTACACCTTGTTGCCCTGGTACGCGACGAGGATGGACTGCTTTATCGGCTGCTTCGCGGCGATTATGGCGAGCGTGCGCAGCATGCCTTCCTTCAAATCGCTGAAGGGCGCGAGCGACGCGACCGTGTCGCGGTACTCCTGCTTGATGCGGAACTCGTATCCTTCGGGCGTCTGCACCAGCTCGATGCCCCTGTCTTCGCGGCGGCAGTCCTCGATGATCGACATGACCGCGCGCGCCGCCTCGTCCATGTCGCCTCCGGCGAACGCAGCGAGCCTGTCGAGCGGCAGCGGGCTGTCGGACACGAACAGCGCCGCCTCTATCTTGGCCTTGACGCCCATGGAATAATATTTGGCCGAGCTGGGTAATAATTGCGTATGCGCGCTAACCGGCCGATAGCGCGCGAAACCTATTTAAGCTCGAGTTCTCAGTGTTTTTTTATGCCATCGAGAAAACCGGCTAAAAGGAAATCCGCGAAGCGCGCGGCGAGGCCGTTGCGCGCGGCCGTGCACAAGCATCCCGCGAGGGTGTCCAAATCCAGTTCGAAGGCGAGGATCCTCAGCGACGTGCGAAGGCACACGGTGTCGCAGGAGAGCGATGCTAACGAGCTTGAGAGCACGGAGGCGGCGATGGGCAAGAAGCTGAACCGCTTCACCGCGCCGGGCATGGACGTCATCGACGAGCTGAAGAAGCGCTGGAAGGCGCAGGAGAAGGAGCGCTCGGTCGGCGAATCGGAAGCGGAGACGAACGAGGGCCTGGGCATCGAGAAGGAAGAAGAGGAAGAGGAAGAGCCGTTCCAGGCCGCCGACCCCGAGGAAGTGAAGGACGAGGGAGAGGAAGACGGCGAAGGGTCCTGAACCGCGCACTAAACCAAACCAACCAACCGAGGAAAGGTTTTTATTTTTTAAAACCCAAATTGGCTAAATGGAATTCCTGTACAGCGGGCTGATAGCGAACTTCATGGACATCTTAGGCACGCCGAAGCATGCCATCGACGAGACGTTCAACAAGCCCGACGCGAGCGACATCCTGACGGACAAGGGCGTGTCGATGAAGGACTTCGGAGATTTCTGGATGTTGGTCGTCTTCCAGCTCGGCGACCAGGACGTCCGCTTCATGAACGCGTACCGCGTGTACCCGAAGCTGCTGCCCGGAGTGGACTTCAAGAGGCCCAAGCCGATCGAGGTGCTGCGCGCGCTGATGGAAAAATACGGCATCGACAAGGAGTTCCCGGACCGGGGCCCGATCAAGTTCCTCGTGGAGCGCGGATCGAACGTGTTCTTCCCGGGCATACTGGACATCGACAAGTACGTCGCCGAAGTCGGCAACTTTTTGCAGTGACTAGCTCCGCCGCAGCTCCTCCGCGACGTACGCGGCCTGCTTCCTCGCGAACTCCTCGGCCTTGTGCTCGAGCCAGCCGCGGCCCTTCCACGTCACGTACGCGGACGCTGCAGCGACTAGCGCGTCGCGCCAGGTCGGCCTGAGCGCGTCAAAAGCATCTCCTTCCTTCACGCAGCCGCCAAAAACTTTCTTGTACGATTCCGCCTCTGCGAGGAGCGCCTCGCGGTCGCAACCCTCCAGGTCGGCCGAAGCGATCTCGCTTTCGAGTTCACCTAGGCCGTCCAGCCGAGCCGCAAGCTCGTCCGGATGCCCTGAAAGGTACGCGGCGTGATGCCCGCCGCTGGCCGACAGCCGCTGCAGCCGCGACCTGTACTCAATCGCGCGGAACAGGCGGCTGCTGTACGCGTTCATACTCCGTCACCTTCCCGATCAGGCCGTCTATCACCGCGCGGGTCTGCTTGTAGCCTTTGCCGCCCTCGGCGCGGCCGTACTCCTTCACCACGCCTGCGAAAAAGTCCACGGCGTCCGGCCAGCTCGCGTTCAGCGTCATGCCAATGAAGCTCTTCACCAGCGGCCTGTACTCCTGCGGCAAAAAACGCTCGACACCCCCGTACAGCTCCGCGACCAGCTCGTCCGCGCTCGGCCTATCTGCGTCCCCCATTCAGCCCTCGCCTGCCTTCTTCTGCTTGTAGAGCTCCTCCTGCTTGTGCAGCTCCTCCGCGAATATCTTCGCCTGGTACCGTGCCTGCTCCTCCGTCTTGGCGCGCAAGTACTCTGGCGCCTTCAGGCCTATCCCTATGCCGAGCGCGGCGTACACAGCATCCCTCAACGTCGGCTTCACGCTGTCCCAGAAGCCCTTGCCATCGTCTCCCATCCACCACACCTCCGAATTTTTTTCTAATCCGAAGATGCAGAGACGGGCGTAATCTTGGTTTGGCACTACGGGCCGTGGTCGTTTTATATCGGCAGAAAGCGAAATTCGATTAATGGCGCAAGACGAAGTTCTGCTTCGCATAGTGCGCACGTGGCGGCTAGACGAACGTCCGGAGTACCGCGGATTCCGCTGCGCCGCGTGCCAGAAGCGCATGCGCAAAGCATGGTACCACTGGTTTGACGCCTGCGGTTACAAGACTCCAGTGCACTTTTGCGCCGCGTGCGAGAAAAAGTTCCGCGCTTCGAAAATAGAAATCACAAAGCCAGAGATGAAAGTCAACAGGAAAACTTTCGGAATGAAATTCCCGCCAAACATCGAAAGGAAGCTCCGCGAAGCGGCCGCGCGCTGGGATACGGAAGCGAAGCCGAAGTACAAGACGTTCACGTGCGACGAGTGCGGACGCAGGATGCACAAGGCGTGGCACGTGTGGTTCAACGACTGCGGCACGCTTATCGAGGCGCACTTCTGCAAGGAGGACGGCCGCTGAACCGGCGTGTAAAATTTACTATCGCACCATCCTGCCGTTGTCCACATCGTACACGGGATACCCGAAGTCCTCTCTCAGGACTTTGATTTTAGAATGATATGGGACCTCGACGCTGTATTTCACATACTGCCATGAACCGATTGGTATCCTCAAGAACCCGGACCTTTCGGCTATGATGTAGACGAATCCGCTTCCGCGGACAGTATCCTCATTGATGCCGTGGATTTTTAGTTTCAACGGATGGTAGTCATCGATATAAAACGGGTATTCGAATTTAGGGTTCCCGTCCTTTGAAAAAACCGCGTTCAATATGGCGATGCTTGCCATGCTGGTGGCGTACAAACGGGTGTCGTTCCTGTCCGTCGGCCGCAAGAAGCCGTCCGACACGTCCATTACCGACCCCCGAAGCAGTATCTTGTGGTCCGAAACCAGTTTGTCCAAAGCACGTTCGGTGGAATACCCTTCCGACTTCATGATTCCGTATTCTTTTATAAGATCGGGTTTGTTCTCCACGGATTCACCCCAGCTCGACTTGTTCCTTCCTCCTTTTCGTAAAAACAGTTATCGTCGTATAACCAACGTCCTTGGCCAGTTTGATGGCCTTGCCAAAATCGGCTCCGACCTCCGACGGCCTGTGGGCGTCAGAACCAAGCGTTATCTCTATATCACGCTCGTAACACATCTCCAGGATTTTCCTTTCCGGATAGATTTCAGCGCACGCATGGCGCAAACCTGAAGTGTTGATTTCCACGCACAAGTCATTTTCCGATATGGCCTCCACCGATTTCCAGAGGGCTTCGACGGGACATCCCCTTGGATAATAGTTATACCGCTTTCCGACGTCGAGGTGGCCAACGATGTCAAAAAGGCCAGACTTTGCAAGTTCTTGGACCAGTTCGTAATATTTAGTGTAGGTCTGGGTTATGCCCGCGTTTTTCCATTTGTAAGTTTGATCCGGACTGGTGATGTCCCAACCGTTGAGGTGGTGCACGGACCCTATGCAATAGTCGATTTGCCGCCCCCATCGGTTTAGGAATTCTCTGGTGCTTCCTACGTCCCGCCTTATGTAGTCGACCTCCAGTCCCAGCTTGATGGGGATATTGCTGCCTTGCCTGAGGGTTTCTATTTTTTCAACGTACTCGGGAATCCTTTCCGGCCCCATTACCCACGGCAGCTGCTTGAACATGAAATGGTCGGAGAACCCTATTTCGCCAAGGCGCAGCTCCAGCGCCCTGGAGACATACTTTCCATGGCCGTCCCTGCCATCCGACATGTCGGTATGGGTATGATAATCGACAATCATAAAGAGAATATCCAGCCAATTTATTTAAACCCATCCGAGACAAATCATTTAGGACGTTTCCTTGTAACGTTTCTTCAGCTCCCCGAAGCACGGCCCGCAGACTATCATGATGTTGCATTTGCGGTCGTGGAACGGCCGCTTGCGCTTGTCCGAGTACAGCCGCTTGAAATCGGACGCGCGCATGCCTTCCGTCTTCACATTCGGGATGTACCTGTACGTTATCGGGCGATGCTTGACGTACATTTCGTCAGGCCAGAACTTTTTGCTGCAGCTGTCGCATTTGATTCTTGCAAGTTTTTCCGGCTTCTTCTTCGCCGGTTTGCGGATGTTGCGCTTGTACCTGATAGGCCCCTGGTTACGCTGCTGATCCATAAAGGTTCCTTTAAAATTATATCGGTCGATTATATATTATGTCCGATTACGGTCTGATGCAAATTAAGTATGACGACATTTGGAACCACTCAAAACCTGCAATTGAGAGTAACAACGTTACTTTTGATGCGAACCTCTTGGACATATCAAAAGACAAGCGATTGGGTTTGACACTGTTAATACCGATAGAAGGAGGTTGCTTAGAAAAAGTCGCGAAACTTGGTGCACAGTTAAGCAAGGCGGAACCCGACCAATACTATTATCCGCTGTCCGATCTGCACATCACTGTTTTGGATTTCATAGGCGCATCCAAAGATTTCGTATTCAACGAGAAACAGGTTGATGCATATAAGAAAGTCCTGTGTGACGTGCTCCGCGGATTCCCAAGATTTGTTGTAAAGTTCGACGGACTTGTCGCTAGCGATGCTGCTATCATAGTCCAAGGATTTTCCGATGTCATCAATCAGTTAAGAGAAAGACTGAGAAACGAGATGGACGCTCGCGGCGTAACATTCGAAGAACGATACAAAGCCACGACTTCACACATGACCATAGCACGTTTCAAGAACGAGCTACGCGATTCGAAATCGCTGATCGGAAAGATAGAAAGTATGCGACACCTCGATTTGTGTAGTATGGAGGTATATAGACTGGTGTTCGTCCTGCACGATTGGTACAACCGCATGGAGAAGACAAAGATTCTCGTAGAATACGAACTGACACGTTGACAGAATGAATTTTATTTCAGCTTCTTAGTGTAGAATATCTCGTACTCCTCGAACCCGATTGCCGGGTAGAATTTCCGTGCGGCCCCGTTCTTGAAGTTAGTCGACAGTTCCAGATATCTCAGGCCTTTGCTCCTGCACCAGTCCTCGAACTTTTTAACAAGCTTCCTGCCAAGGCCGGCACGCCTGTACTCCGCGGATACAAAGAGGTCCGAACACACGCCGAACCTCTTGGCACGGTAATGGTAATCGCGTTTCTCAATCCAACCGTAAAGGAAACCTGCTATCTTTCCGTTGTCGTCCGCAACGAAAACGGCCGCGTTCCTTTTGCCGAACCTCTTCTTCAGCCATTTCCTGCTGCTGGTTATGTTGGGTATCGGATAAGGGTGCCAACCGACTTCCATCTTGTCCAGCTCGTTGTGCAGCTTCGCAACCCCCTCGAAATCCCCGGCCGTCGCTTCCCTTATCAACATTTACAATCAACCCTTCCTTTTTCCGGCCGCCTTCCTTCTCGCGGCCAGCTCCTCGCGCCTCTGCTCCTGCTCGAACTCCTTCAGATCCTCTTCCTCCGTTTTCTTCGCGGCCTCGAGCTCCTCTGGCGATAGCTGCTGGTACTTGCTTATGAAAATCTCCTTGAAGAACTCGGCCTGTTCGGTGCTTATCTTCTGGCTCTTCTCCAGGTGCAGTATTGGTATGAAGTGCTCGACTATCTGCTCGCGCGTCCACTGCTCCACTATGTCGCGGAAGTTCAGCTTTCCGTCCGGTCCGATCTTGCCCGCGGCCTTCATGCGCTCCTCTATCTCGTCCATGACCTTCTCGATCCTGCGCACGATGTCCTCTTCTGCCTTCAGCTCGTCGCGCAGCCTGCTGCGTATGCGCTGCACGCGTTCCACCTTGCGCTCGCGCACGTCCAGGGCGCGCTTCAGCGCCACGATAAGCTCGTCCAGCGTCACCTGCCGCTTCGGTATCCGCTTTATGGGCACGCCGAGCTTGATCAGGTTCGGGTCTATGCCGAGGTCCGGCAGGACCTTCTCCTTGTCCAACGCTTCCTCGACCGCGCTCCTCTCCTCGAATATCGAAAGGTAGTCCGACTTCAAACGCAGCAGGATTGCTGCAACGAAAACGATCTTCGCCGGAATCCTGAAATCGAGCTCTTCGACCGAGCGGATAAAACGCAAGAAACCTTCCGTAAGCTTGACGAGGTCCACGTTCCACGGGTCGATGTTCTCAAGGCTGACTATCTGGTAGAGTATCTCCTCCCAGTTCTCCTTCTCAAGGACCATCTTCAGCAGGCTTTCCTCTTCTACCATTGCGGCTCACCCGTCCGCGCTTCTCACTTCGTTTCATTTCTTCGGCAGCTCGATGCCAAGGATCTTGCTTTCTCCGCGGTCCATCGTCATGCCATAGACGCGGTCGCCATATTTGATCGTCTGGTCGTTGTGCGTTATCATTATGAACTGCTCGTCGCGCGACAGCGCCTTGATAAGCTCCGCCACCTTCTGGCTGTTCTCCTTGTCCAGCGCGGCATCGACCTCATCGAGCACGTAGAACGGCGCTGCGCGGTATTTCTGTATCGCGAAGATAAATGCAAGGGCTGTCAGCGACTTCTCCCCGCCCGACATGAGATCCAGGTTTATCATGCGCTTGCCCGCCGGGTTCGCGCGTATCATCAGCCCGCTTTCCAGGTTGGCGGCGTCCTCAAGCTCGAGCGAAGCCTGGCCGCCCGTCATCTTCGCGAAAACGTATGCGAAGTGCTGGCTGATTATCTTCAGGCAGCGGTAGAAGGTCTCCATGCGCCTGCCTTCTATCTCGTCCATCATCCCGAGCACTGCCTTCTTTTCTTCCAGGATTTTTTCGTACTTGACCTTGTACTCGTCGAACTGGCTCTTGAACAGCTCGTACTCCTCTATGGCGCGCATGTTCACAAGCCCGATGGTCTGCAGCTCGTCCGACGCCTTGCGCACGAACTTCTGCAGCGTTGCCACGCTCTCGTCCACGTACTCCATCTGCCCGTACTGGCTGAGCTCGATGCGCGCGTTCTGCATGTCCGCCTCCGCTTTCGCGCGGGCTATGCTTACGGCGTTCAGCTCCGTCTGCACGCGCACCTTGCGCTCGTACGCCTGGCGCCGCTTGCTGCGCAGTTCGTCCAGTTCCTTCTCCGAGCTGACGCGCAGCTGCTCCATGTTCACGGACTCCTTCGTGGGTTCGGACGCGCCGAACTTCCTCAGCTCTTTTTCTACCTCCGAAAGGTCTTCCTTCATCAGTTTTACTTCCTCTTCCAGCTCGCGCCTGCGCTTCCTGTGGCGTTCGATGTCGTCCGACATCGACTGCGCGACTGCTTTGGGGTGCGTGCGTATGTAATAGCCGCCCGTCATCGCTCCCGAGAACTCCGCGAGGTCGCCGTCCATGGTCACCATGCGCTGCTTGCCTATGCCCACGGCCTTCGCGACGTCGAGGCTGTCCACTACGAGCGTGCGGCCGAAAACGAATTCCATGGCACGCATCACTGCGGTGTCGTACTTGATGAGCTTCGACGCGACGCCGTGCACTCCGTCCTTGCCAAGGCTGGAAACGTCCGTGAGCAGGTTCGGCTTGATCTTGTTCAGCGGTATGAACGTCGCGCGGCCCAGCCGCTCGCGCTTCAGGTATTCTATGCAGTAACTGGCGACGTCGTCGGACTCGACAACGATGTCGTGCATGTGCCTGGCCGCCGCCACATCGATGGCCACGCTGTACTTCTCGGGCACGCGTATGAGGTCTGCGACTCTGCCGTAAACGCCGCGCAGCTTGAGCCTCAGTATGGCCTGCACCGGACGCGGAACCTCGCCCGCAAAGCCTTCGTACGACTCCATCTTGCGCGTCTCGAACGACTCGAGCCTCTCCACGAGCGAGTTTATGGTGTCGATCTCGTGCTGTTTCGAGTCGATAGTGTTCTTCGCCACAAGCAGCCTGGCGCGCAGCTCGGACACGTGCTGCTCCTCTCCCATGCGCTTCGACATGTCTATGAGCTTGTCGGCCATGTCGCGCATCGCGCCCTCGCGCTTCTCAAGCTCCGACTCTACGCTTTCGATGGCCTCGTCCGCCTGCTCCGCCTGCGCCTGCCTTCTCTGCAGCTCCTCGTCCATCTTGGCCATGTCGGCCTCGAGCGTCGTGACCGTCTTGTGCGCAAGCGAAGCGCGCAGCATCGCCAGTTCCTTCTGCAGCGTCTGGTAGCGCACTGCGGCGTTGCGTTCGTTCTCCAGCCGCTTGAAGCGCTCGTAGCGTTCGGTTATGAGTATCTCCGCCTCGCGCAGCTTCTGATCGACTATCTCCAAATCCTTCGCCGCTTTTGCCTTCTTGTCGTTGTAGTCCGCGATGCCCGAGATATCATCAATAATGCCGCGGCGCTCCACGGGGTTCATCTCGATTATCTGAGTTATGTCGCCTTGCATCACGATGTTGTGGCCGTCCGGCTGTATGCGCGCGCCCGAGAGCAGCTCCAGCACGCGCTGCCTGGTGGTGGTGCGGCCGTTCAGCTTGTAGATCGAAACGCCCTTCACGTTCACCTTGCGCGTGATTGAAACTTCCGCATCGTCGTAGTCGAACAGCTTTGCCTTGCCGTCCTGTGCGGCGTTATCCAGGTAAAGCGTCACGGCTGCAAGCTTCGCGCCCGCGCGTCCCTCGCCGCCGTGGAAGATGAGCTCGTGCAGCCTGTCCGCGCGCATGCTCTTCGCGCTCGTCCGGCCCAGGACAAAACAGATTGCATCTACAATATTCGATTTTCCAACGCCGTTCGGCCCACAAAAAATATTGAAACCTCTAAGCAATGGTACTGACACGCGCTTGTTGAAGCTCTTGAACCCCTGCATGGTGACGCGCGTTATCATCGTCTTGGCTTTCTCCTTGCCCTCCCTGCCTTCTTTCCCGCCTTCCTTCTCCTCTTCGGCCATCCGCACACCGCTGCAAGCAATAGACTACATCAATATTTCGCTTTTTTCCCAGTTAAGTTTTCCGACTTCGCTCACGTATAAAGCAGCATGGCGGTTATTAAAATCAAGCCACGCAATATGAGTTATGGTCAGCCTGATGGAAGCGATATTCCTTGGCGCCTTGCAAGGCGTCACGGAGTGGCTGCCTGTTTCGAGCTCGGGCCACCTGGCGCTGGCGCAGACGCTGCTCGGGCTGCAGCTCCCGCTGCTGTTCGACGTTGCGCTGCACGCAGGCACGCTGCTGGCCGCGCTCGCGTTCTTCTGGAAGGACGTTTGGAAGATGGTTGCGGCAGTTGCCAGGTTCGACTTCAAATCCGAATACGGCAGGCTGGCAGCCATGGTCGCGCTGGGCACGGTCCCGCTTGCGGCCGCTGGTTTGCTGTTCCGCGACGCGATAGCCGCTCTTTTCAACAGCCCGCTTGCGATAGGCACGTCCATGCTGCTCATGGGCATGATACTTTACATTACGAAGTTTTCCAGGGGCGACCGCGGGATCGGCGTGAAGGCTGCGCTGTTCGTCGGCGCTGCGCAGGCGCTCGCGCTCGTACCGGGCATATCGAGGAGCGGCGCCACGATCGCGGCCGGACTTTCGCGGCACATCAACAGGCAGAAGGCTTTCCTTTTCTCGTTCATGCTTTCCATACCCGCGGTCGTCGGCGCGAACGTATACGAACTTTATAAAACCGGCGGCGGCGGGGGTGCTGTCATTGGTATCGAAACGGTTGCGGCTGTAGCAGTCGCGGCCGTTGTGGGATACGGCTCGATAAGGCTGCTGAAGAAAGTGTTCGAAAGCAAACGGCTGCACATGTTCGCATACTACTGCTGGATCGTCGGGCTGGCCGTAGTTGCGTACTCCTACCTCTTCCTGTGAAGAAAAGGAAAAAGAAAACAAAGAATTTCAAACATGCGGCGCAAGAAGCTCTATCTTCTCCCTCTCCCGGCTTTTCCGGCCTTCCTGCCCCACACCATCTTGGCCGCAAGCACCGGTACCACGATCGTCAGGACGTAGCCGAGCAGCTGGTTTACGCTTTCGAAGTATGCCCATCCAATCTGGCTCGCGAAGCCGTAAACCATCAGCAGCACGTCCAGCACGAACATCACGACGGCGAACACCACTCCGAGGCAAAGGCCCTCGCATATTGGCGAGCTGACCTTGTGCTCCCTGAAGTAATGCTTCGCCACCATGAACGTCAGCAGCGCCACGGCCACCAGCGCGGCATAGTCGTAAGCCGCAGACGGCACGTAGAACATCAGCGCCGACGCGAACGTGAATATCAGTGCGTACAGCACTATCGCGGACTTTACTGCCTTCTTCAAGTCCACGCACTTGTCGCACATCATACAAAAGAGTTCGTTTTCGGGAATATTAAGCGTTTTTAATTTATTTTATGTCGAAGCAGGAGAAATAACATATATGGAGGCAACGGTTCTATGAAGGGAAAAAGCGTTGGCTGCAAGCGGCTCGAAGGAAAGGTCGCGGTCGTGACTGGTTCGTCGCGCGGCATAGGCAGGGCGATCGCGCTCAAGCTGGCAAGCGAGGGCGCGGCCGTCGTGGTGAACAGCAGACGCAAGGCAGATGCGGAGAAGGTTGTCAAAGAAATCATGGCAGAAGGCGGGCGGGCTGTCTCGGTGGAGGCAGATGTTTCAAAAGCAAAAGACGTGAAGAAGCTTGTTGATGCGACTGTGAAAAATTTCGGCAAGCTGGATGTATTTGTCAACAACGCTGGTGTGATAAGCTATTCGAGTTTTCTGGACCTGAAGGAGCAGGACTGGGACGCGCTGATGGCCGTGGACCTGAAGGGCGTATACCTCTGCATGCAGGCTGCTGCGAAGCAGATGATCGAGCAGGGCAGGGGCGGGAAGATAATAAACATCTCTTCGATAGCGGGCTTCATCGGCTTTCCGAGCCTTGCGCACTACTGCGCGGCAAAGGCGGGAGTGATCGAGCTTACAAAGGAGGTTGCGATAGAACTCGCGCCGTACAAGATAAACGTGAACTCGATCGGACCCGGGGTCATAAAGACGGACATGACAAAACAGCTCGAAAGCGACCCGCAGGCGAGGAGACAGACTCTTGCACGAATCCCGCTGGGCAGATTCGGGGAACCCGAGGACATAGCGAACGCCGCCGCTTTTCTCGCGTCCGATGAAGCGGATTACATAACAGGCGAAATATTATTCGTGGACGGCGGGTGGCTGGCGCTTTAAATGTTTAATCTTAGACACACGTAGGCCGCGGTCTCACAGCATTGTCAGCGCGCGCATGACCACTGCCGCGGAAATGGGTATTATCAGGTTGTCGTTGATCTTCAGCGGCAGCGCCTCTATTATCGCCACCACTATCGCGGTCACGAAGGCGATCGAAGTCGGGACGATGAGCATCGTTGCGAACAGCGACACGGCGAAGAAGCCGAGCGTGCCCTCGACCGTTTTCTTCGGATTCAACGGGTTGGGCGTACGTCCGACGGTCTTGCCGATGAACGCGGCCGTGCTGTCGCCGAACGCAAGTATCAGTATGGCCGCATATGCGGTCAGCGCGTCGAAAAGCATAAGCACAACCAGACACGAGAGCAGCCAGTACGTGCCGGCCTCGTAGTGCGAGGACTTGGAAAACGTGGGCATGTGCTTGAGTATGTGGCTCTTCGCGAATATCGTCTCGATGCCCAGCCGTTCCATCACGAAGCCGCTGAAGAACATGGTGAAGAGCAGCGACACGAAGAGTATGAGGCGCTGGAAGGGAAAGATGTGGTAAAGGCCCAAGACAACTATCAGCACGCCTCCGCCCGAGTGATAGAGGTTGCGGCCGAAGTAGTGGAATCGGTCCGGATGCGACTCCTGCACGAACAGCGCGAGCGCGAGCAGCATGACGCCGTAGACGAACCAGCTGGCCACGGTGAGCGCGTCGACCTCGCCGAGGCCGTAGGCGATCAGCATCGCGGCGATGGTGAAATAAGCGGGCGCGAAGAACACGATCCAGTCCTTCAGCTTCTTCTCGGGATGCGCGCGGAACGGGTTGCCGAAAGTGGCCCTTATGGCCTTGCCGATGGCCGCCGCGGCCGGCGCGGCGTGCACGCTCCTGTCGGGAAAATACGCCTTCTGCCTCTGCTCGGGTTGCGCGCCACGAGAAGGACTCATAAAGATTAGATGTCAGCGATTGTTCTTAAGCTTTGACAGGAAATAAGTCGCAACGACGGCCAGCGCGGTCATCGAGAACGCCACGATGAAATTGTAGTACAGCGTGCTTTCGGGCGATATGGTCTTCACCCACGCGTCCCAGAACTTGTTCCAGCTCAGCGCCACGAGCAGGCCGAACGAGGAGACGATGAGCGTTACGAAGTTGTCCCTGAACGAGCGCGTGAAGTTCGACATTTCCCTGTGGAACATCATGGCGCGGCTTTTGGCCTTCCAGTCCGCAGGCTTCTGTTCGACGGGTTGCAATGGCAGTTTGATGTTCTCATTCCAGCGACCGCCTTTTTGTGCGGCGTGTTATAATTTTACGGCCGCGGCCGGCTTAAGGATTTGTGCGGAAGGAAATATAGTTCGCCGGCCCGGAACGGTCTAAACTGCCAGGCTCTCCAATGCGTCCTCGTCCGAGCGCGCGGCGACAATCTCTCCGAAATAAATCGTGTGGAAATCACCTTTTGGATAGAAGCGCTTCTTCACGTCGTCCGGCACGGCCATGACGCTGTCGTCGACCTTCGTCTTCCAGATTACGCGGCATTCGTAATGCACGGCGCACTCGGCGATGATCGGCGTCCGCACCTTCTCGCCCGGCAGCTTGGTCAGATGCTTCTCTTCGAACTTGTCCACGTCGCGACCGGACACCGCGCCGCAGTACGCCACCGCCGCATCCATGCCCTTGCGCGGCACGTTGACGGTGAACTCGCCCGTGCGCTCCAGCAGCGCGTACGTGTGCCTCGACGGACGCACCGCGACCATGAACACTGGCCTTCCCCAGAGCACGCCTATCGCGCCCCAGCCGATCGTCATCACGTTCGCTTCCTTCGCTTCGCCCGAGACGAGCAGGCATCCTGGCTTCTCGAGCGCGCGGGACGTCTCGGCGGCGTAATCCGTCGGAGAAATTTTTACCTTCTTGACATCAGTTCTTGCCATCATGGTTTTCACCCAAAGTGATAATATGATTTGCTCGTTCTATGTTTTTAGGGTTTCTTATCGGTATGACTGCCATAAATTTTCTAAAGTTCTCAAAGCCGTTTATGTCGAGTCTCCAGCAAACTTCTTTTTTATTTACTCTCTTGTCGAAAAACTCACATTTGTAGACAGTTGATTTCATTTCAAATGAATCCTCCAGCAAGGATTTCAAGTATCTAATAATTTTTTCATGTTTGAGGCCGATAGTCAACCTCGGATATTTCTTCCTATTTAATTTCACACATCCGTCCGTGTCGAACACACCAGCAATCAAATTCGACAATAGTTGCTTATTTTTAGAAAATCTTTGAATGGTAGCTAAATTCATTTTGTCCTTCGGCCCTATCGGTAATCCGAGTTTTTCCAATTTGAATTTTACAAGGTTCTTTGAATAAATTCTCACGTAGCATGTGTTCTGGAAATTCCTCAGTTTTATCTTATCAAACCCGTACAAACTTCCCAGAATAGGGATAATAACATTTTTGAAATATGGGCGTTCATTTCTGTTGTCGCCATAATATATCACATAATGAGAGTTCTGGCAAACTACCATTGTTCCATCTCCTATGTGCACGCCAGTCTCATATGCCAGCTTGGGATTGTTCATATCTGGAATTTGTATAATTCTTGGCGTTCTCATATTTGTTTTTTAACTCTCGACAAGAAGTGTGTTTCGAGAGTACGGTTCCGATGACTATAAAAAAATTATGGGTCTAGGGGGATTCGAACCCCCGACCAATTCATCGGAGTTGGCTCCTCTGATGTCTCCAGCACGGAATTTAAGAGTTACAGTCGAGCTTCGTCAGCTGCTCTACCATGCTGAGCTATAGACCCTCAGCTACGTCTACTATACTTCCTTTCGTGCAACCTATTAAATCTTTTGCCTCCTTAAGTAAAGAAACCTGCTTATTGCCGCGCAATTATTCCGGCCGCATATATCCTTCCCTTTTAAGGTAGTCCGCGATATGCTCCCTCGAGAAACCAACGTTTATTGCGACTTCTTTGGAATGGCTGTCCATCGACACGCCGGGAATAAGGCGATAGGTTGGAGAACCCGACTTGAACTCGGCCTGCAAGTACTTCCCGCGGCCTTCCTTCTCGAGCGATGCGGCAAGGTCGGTGTTGTGCGTTATTAACAAGGTGTTGTTGCCGATATGATAGAAACCGTCAAGGATGTCGTAGGATGTCTGCACGCTTTCCAGATGGGTGGTCGCTCCGGCAAGCGCGTCGTCCAGAATGACCAGGCTCCTCGGCGTGGTCCTGAAGAATATGTCGCGGGTGCGGGCCAGTTCCGTCCCGAACCTGCCTTCGCTGTCAGTCAACGAGTTGAACATCGGGGCCTGGTAGAATATCCTGTCGGCTATCGCCATCTCGGCTTCCCTCGCAGGCACGTAGCTGCCGATTTGCGCGAGTATCTGCGTCTGGGCTACAGATTTGGCGTAAGTCGTCTTGCCCCCACTGTTCGGGCCCGTGAGCACAGTGAGCCTTTGTCCGTCCAGTTCGACGTCGTTCGGCACGCAGAACCTGCTGTCCTGTTCCTTCGGGTTCCATAAAATCGGGTTCACCATGCCATCCGATTTGAAGTGGTGCGGGTTGGCATCGGACAAATTCGGCATCGTGCTGTAGTCGCCTATCCTCCTGCCGTACTCGCTCATCGAGAGAAGCTCGTCAATTTTTCCCGCAGCCTCCAGCCCCCTCCTGATGCCTGGGTCGAATTTGTACAAGTTTTTGAGCGGGTCTATGAACGTATGTTGGTCGAAATAGCTCGGATAAAACGCAGTGGCAAACCACGAAAACATGGACAATATCATGGCGCCGAACCCGATGTCGGCAAGGTAGCTGCCTTCGACGGCTGAAACCATTGCTGCCGTTCCAAGCAACGTCGAAATCATAGATGTCGCGACAAATGTGGGTTTTACGTGCCAGGTTGTAAATTTAATCTTCGGGGTGAAAAGTCCGACTTCGCTGCCGGGCTTCAGGCCTTTCCACGTTAAATAGACCGGACCTTTTATAAGTTCGAAAGTATGCGTGCCGTCTATGCTGTCGATGTCATTGATTAGCGTTTTGAGGTAAGGCGTCTGCGGTTCAGGTATGGTCTTTGTGTTTTTTGCCATACGTTCGAAATATCGTTTGGTTTGATTGTATTCTCCGTACTGCGCGGTGGCCCCAAAACGTTCCCCCCTGAAGAAGAAGCCTAGCATTTCGTATTCCTTATCTTTCAGAGAAAGCATATAGTCGTTCACGCTAACTCGCATGGTTTCATCGTTCTCCAGTTCTTTGAGAGAGTCCTGTTTGGATTGTAAAAGTTTGATATCGGCCAGGGGCTGAAGCAAAGACCTCCACAACGTATATTTTCCCAGCGTGGTATTTGTAAAATCGACAGTCTCGAAAAGAGCAGGCACTTCGAGGAGTTCTGAGGTCGCCTTATCGACGACTGTGACCGGCAGTTTTTCATTCATGCCCGACTGTAAAGCATCGTGCCTTCCGAAGCAGTCTTCTTTGAAGCAGACGTCGAACAGCTGCGCGCCACCGTAGCTATTGTGTATGAGGTCCTCTAACTTGGCCATGTCATCAAGTATTTTAGACGGAAGTTAGAGATAAAAATGGATAAGTAATTCCATATTTCAGTCATTCGGATACGTCCACGACGTTCCCGCCCGTGCGTTCTATCAGGTCCTTCGTCCTTATCAGCAGCGTGGCGTACGCGCTGCCAGCGCTCGCGTGGACCCATTCCTTCTCGAGTAGGCTTCGGTCCAAGTACTTCGGCACAGCGTCGCATCCGAGCGGGCTGACCCCGCCGACCTCGTTGCCCGTGTGCTTCAGAACTTCGTCTGCCTTCGCGATGCGCACTTCCTTGCCGACGATGCGCTTCAGCTTCTTCGCGTCCACGCGGCGGTCGCCCGCGATTATCACCATGTGCGGGCTTCCGTCCTTTGCGACGAAGAGTATGGACTTGGCTATGTCAGCGGCCGTAACGCCCAGCGAGGCGTACGCGTCCGCAGTGGTTGCGCCGCGCACGTCGTGCCAGACGACCTTTGCATCGATGCCGAGCCTGTCGATTATGGACTGCGTCCCGGCCACGCGCTGCTTGTCGGCCTCGGACGCGTGCTCGCCGCTATCCACGATTGACATAACACTAAATAACGCAACCAAGGAATAAAAATGAAATGGGCACGGCGGGATTCGGACCCGCGACCAACTGGTTGCTCCCTCTGGCATCAGCGCTTTCAAGCCATCGCTAAAAGCTTCAGCCTTGCGTCAGCTGCTTTTGGCTTAATTCATCTACCATGCTGAGCTACATGCCCGTTTTGACCTTTTATAATATTCTGATACTTTATTTAAATTCCTCGAATTGCTGAACCCGATGAGCTTCATCCATGCGCGCAGGTTGCCTCGGCCTCTGCATTCCACGTAATGAGAAACGCGCCATCTTTTGTTTTCGCTTCTCCAGTAATGAGTTGCACGTATATTGAATTTCTCGTTCAGTAATTTTGTGACACTCTCGGCGAGCTCTTTTGACGCCACTTTCAGCTGTATGCGCGGGTAGATGTCGTGGTTTTTGTTTTCGAGATAAACGGTTCCGTCTGTGTCAAAAATTCCACGCAGGCAACTTGCAATACAAGCTTTAGAAGACTCTTTTATCTTCGCCGGTATGTCTATGCGTATCTTCTTACCTATCGGCAATCCCAACGATGCCTTAAATTCTAACACAGATTTCGAGAAAATTTGGAACCCAACAACACCGCTCCAGAACCTTATCTTCGGCCTTATTGAATACAATTTTGAATAGAGACCAGCGATTCTTTTCACGTATTCGTAATCCTTTTCCTTGTTGCCGCAGAACGAAACGATGTACCTGCCATCGTAAACGCCCATGCTCCCGTCCCCTATGTGGGCGCCTATCTCCTCGCAAAGTTCCTTGCTCAGCCTTGGCATATACATACCTAAGCAAGAACAGGCCTTTAGAATTAGTTACCCCTTTCGGGTGTGAACTTCCCGTGAGCTGCCTACATCGCTTTGGCGAACCTGCCCTTGCGTGCGTGCGGCCGCGTGCGTCGCATGCCCTTCTGCTGCTTGCGCTCCCGGCGGTAGTTGCGCGCGAGCCACTTGTACCCGCGCAGCTTCTTCGTCTCGCCGAAGCCGCAGGCCGCGCAGCGTTTTTTCTTTATGTGGTACGCCACGCGTCCGCAGCGCCGGCAGCGCGTGTGCTTCACGCCTATCTTTTTTCCGAACGAGGGGGTTCCCTTCGCCATGCAGTTCGCCTTCGCCTATTTTACATTTGTCCGCTTTTGGTATTATCTGTTATCCAAATCGTGATATTTAACCTTTAACGCCATTCCTTCGGCCGGTTGTTTCATGCCGCGCCTATTTGCAGTGCTGCGTCTTGCGTCCTTACACTCTCACAGGAGAAGCGTACACGATCGTATCGCCGCGCACGAGCACGGTGCCCAGACGGACCTTGTTGCCGTCCTTCAGCACCTCGGCCTCGTCCAGCCAAAGGTTCAAGTGAAGGTCCAGCGCCTTCAGAACGCCGGTTATCTCCTCGCCGTTCTTCAGCTTCGCGATTATTTTCTCGCCTTTTGCTCGGTCGAGCGCGTCGATTGGTCTTTCACTCATCTTTTCATTCACCCTCTCAAATCAAACAACTTGAATTTTTTTCCCGCGGCGCGCGCATCTGCGGCGCCCGCTTTCCTCTAATTTAACACATTGAAATTCTAAAGTATTTATATCCGAACGACTTTAGAGTTTTAATAACGCGCGCGGATTTCGCGTCCGTGCGCATGAAAGAGGTTGTGTTTGATGCCTGTATGGCACGGCGACATCGGAAAAAGGAAGACGGGCGGGGCGATGACGAAGTTCCGCAAGAAGCGCAAGTTCGAGCTGGGCAGCAACCCGCTGATGACGAGACTCGGGCCGGAGAAGAAGCGCACGGAGAAGACGAAAGGCGGGCTGACGAAGCTGCGCGCGCTGGCTACGGAGTACGCGAACGTGTACGACCCGGCGAACAAGGCGACGAAGCGCGTCAAGATAACGGACATAATCGAGAACCCTGCGAGCCCGCACTTTGTGCGACGCGGGATAATAACCAAGGGAGCCGTGGTCGAGACCGAGCTTGGCCTCGCGCGCGTGAGCAGCCGTCCGTCGCAGCACGGCGTGGTGAATGCGATTCTGATAAAGGGCAAGTAGCCGCGCTGCCTGCAAAGCGTTCTACGTTTTTAATTCTTGGCAAGCATAATTCTTGTTATGATAGACACGCACTGCCACCTCGAGCAAAAGGCATACGACGCCGACCGCGAAACGGTAATAGCGAAATGCAAGCGCGAGTTGAACGCTGTCGTGACATGCGCGGCCAAACCAAGCGACTACGCAGCGACGTTCGCGATGGCCGAGAAGCATGCGGGCTTCGTTTTTGCGGTGGCGGGCATACACCCGGAGTACGTGGAGCAGTTCTCGGACGCCGAGGTCGAAGCGGCGATGAAAGAAATCGAGAAGAACAAGGATTCGCTCGTCGGCGTAGGCGAGACCGGACTGGACTACACATTCATCAAAACCGCGGCCGGCCGCGAGAGGCAGCGCGAGCTGTTCGCGAAGTTCGTACGGCTTGCGAACAGATTGGACCTTCCGGTCGTAGTCCACATACGCAACGGCGAGGACAAGGAAGAGGCTGACGCCTTCAAGGATGCGATGGAGATTCTGGAACGCGAAACCGCAGAGCGCGTGCAACTGCACATGTTCGGCGGACGCAAACTTCTGGAGCGCGCGCTCGGCAACGGTTGGTACGTGTCCGCGAACGCGATTATCCTTCGCAGCAAGAGCTACGGCAAGGTCGTGCGCGACACGCCGTTGGAGAGGCTGATGCTCGAGACGGACGCGCCTTGGCTGCACCCGAGCGGCGACGCCGAGCAGCGGAACGATCCGACGGGCGTGCGCGGAGTGGCGGAAGAAGTCGCAGAAATAAAGAAGACCACTGTTGAAGAGGTGGATACCAAGACGACGGCCAACGCGATAGCGTTCTTCAGGCTGAAGATGTGACGCCGGATTCAGAATCTCTTCTACGATGGGAATCTGGACATCAGCGGATATTTCTCCATATAGTCATTGACGCCCATCTGCTGCACCTCGCCCGAGTCGACGTTTATCACGTATATCCCTTCTATGTGGCCCGTCGTGTCCTTGAAGTTGAGCCGCGGTTCTTTGTAGTATCTGTCGCACAGGTTGTTCCACAACCTTATCTCCTTAGCGGTGCGACTTTCGCGGGGCTTTAGAAATATCTTCGGTATGTAGAGTATGTTGGGCGGGGGCGTGCCGAGGAAGAATTCCGTGGAATGGGGGCTGTAGCGGTAGATCTTGCTCGCGGTCCTGACCCTCAGGTAGTCGTTGGGGTCCAGCGCGTACGCCGGTCCGGCAAAGCCGGTCTCTATTTCCACTATTTTGGCGTCGGGCCTGCCTCTCGGCTTGGCATAGATGTCGCATACTAGGCCTTCGCCAAGGTCGTGCTCGACTTTGACATCATACTTCTCTTTCACTATCAGGTGCTTAGAGGCTACAAGCAGCATGGCGGAGTGGTTGATCGACTGTTTCTCTGTCCGGCTCACGTCGATTAGCCTTTGCGTTATTCCATGCAGCTTTTCCGCGTACCGCTCGTCCAGCCCGGCAACCAGTTTTTTCTCCAGGATGTCGAGGTCGTGCGCGTTCGTCTCGTAGTCCACAGGCCTGCCTAGGTCAGTTAGGCCGTTGTTATGGTTGCCTGGGGTTTTTGGGTACGTTTTACTTACTTTGTCGACGGCAGACACCATGAAGCGCAGATACCACTATAAAGACAGATTTGGGGGAAACAAAATAAATAGGAGTTTTTTTCGTGCCAAGCTCGGTGCAACTCGCTTTTATCCGTGAAAAACAAGCCAATTCGAGGTGAAACGTTTGTCTCTGTTCGGATTAAAAAAGAAAGCGTTCGGCGGATACAGCATTTCGTTCAAGGACTGCGACGACACGCCCGTGGAGAGGTTGATGATGGAGACGGACGCGCCGTGACTGCACCCGAGCGGCGCATCCGATCAGCGGAACGACCCGACGGGCGTGCGGGCGGTTGCAGAGAAAGTTGCGGAGATAAAGAAAACGACGTTTGAAAAAATAGACGAAATTACGACGAAAAATGCGATTGAGTTTTTCAGGTTGAAAATTTAAAAACTAGAAACATAACTCTTTCTATGGGCGATCAAAAAATTATCGAAATCGACGGCTCTATTGGATACGGCCAAGTTGTTCGCACGGCTGTGGCGTTGTCAGCGCTTACACTGAAGCCGATAAGAATATTCAACATCCGAAAAGGCAGGCCGAAACCCGGCTTAGCCGCGCAGCACTTGATGGGCGTGAAGGTTGCGGCAGAGTTTTGCGATGCTGATGTCAGCGGTCTGTCAATCGGATCGACAGAAATAGAATTCGCCCCAAAGAAAAATAACGTACCATTGAATAAAAAAATCGATATAGGAACTGCTGGGAGTATTGGCTTACTTCTTCAGACGCTGGCACCGATTTGCATCTTTGCCGGTAAAGATGTTACGCTTGACATAACTGGCGGCACGTCTGGATTAGGCTCGCCAAATGTCGAATTTTTGCAACATGTAACTTTTCCTGTTCTGTCGAAGCTTGATGTCCCTCTGCCAGAAATAGAAATAATAAAACAGGGCTTCTATCCACGCGGCGGCGGCAGAGTTAAAATAACATTTCACCCTACAAAAAAACTGAAAGCAGTCGAGTTGGTAAAACGTGGCGACGTGAAGTCTATCCGCGGAATTTCGATTGCCGGGAGTTTGCCGCCGCATGTCTCTGAACGCCAGGCAAAAGCGGCGGAAGAATACTTGCGACAAAAAGGATTTGACGCGAACGTAGAAAGACAAACAGTACAAACATTTTCATCTGGCACGAGCATAACACTTTGGGCCGAGTGCAAAAATTCGATTCTGGGTACAGATGCCCTTGGCGAGCGTGGGAAGCCAGCTGAACGAGTTGGCGAAGAGGCCGCGAAAGGGCTTGTTGCTTCTATAGAATCAAACGCGGCGCTGGACAAATACATGGCCGACCAGATATTGTCTTTCATCGCGCTTGCCGAAGGAACGTCGAAGATAACCGTCGAGAAAATCACCGAGCACTGCCGGACGAATATGCGTGTTATCGAGAAGCTGCTGCCTGTCAAATTCAGCATCGATGCACAAGGCATGGCAATTGCTGTAGAAGGAATTGATTTTAAGATTATCTAAAAATTATTTCTAAAATATCGTATTTATTTGTAGAAAAGGAAATTAGTTTAGAGGTGGAAATATTGTTTGGCAAGAAAAAGAAGGCGTTCGGCGGATACAGCGTATCCTTCGCGGGCCGCGACGACACGCTCGAGAAGCTTTTCGGAAGCAAGCCTATCGCGCCGAGCGAGATGACGAAGGTGCTGTGGAAGTACGTGAAGAGCCACAAGCTCGGGAAGAAGAGATAGGCATAAAACGCTTGGAAAGTTTGTCGATTTTTTGTTTCGGTTCTTCTACAAATCGGGGTTTATATCTTTTTCTATGTCATCTTAATAATCGGCGTCTTGAAAGGGGACACTCATGAACGTAAACGGAAGGCATTACAGGACAATCTGGGAGAGTACGGATTCTGAAAACACGATACAGATAATCGACCAGCGGCAGCTGCCGTACAAGTTCGTGATCGAGGACCTCAAGACCGTGGATGACGTGGCAGTCGCGATAAAGGACATGCATGTCCGGGGCGCGGGCCTGATTGGGGCGGCTGCAGGCTACGGAATGTATGTCGCGGTCCTGGAATCCCCACGTTCCACTCCCGCGGAACTCGACGCTTATATGAAAAAGTCCGGCGACCTGCTGAAGGCTACGAGGCCGACGGCCGTTAACCTGGCGTGGGCCGTGGACAGGCAGATGGCCGAATTGGAAAAAGCCGATTCAGTCGACGAGAAGATAGCCAAGGCTCGCGTTACGGCCAAGCGGATCGCGGACGAGGACGCCGAGTGCTGCAGGATGATAGGCGAGCACGGGGTCAAAATCATAGAAGAAATCTATAACAGGACCGGCAAGCCCGTGAGTATAGGCACGCACTGCAACGCCGGGTGGCTCGCGTTCGTCGATTATGGCTCGGCGACGTCGCCCATATACAAGGCTCAGGAGAAGGGCATCCCCGTTTTCGTCTACGTGGACGAGACGAGGCCGAGGAACCAGGGGTCGAAGCTTACCGCGTGGGAGATGGTCCAGCAGGGCGTACCGCACAAGGTCGTCGCCGACAACACCGCCGGTCACCTGATGCAGCACGGCATGGTCGACATGTTCATCACCGGAACGGACCGCACTACGAGGACCGGCGACGTCGCGAACAAGATCGGGACAGTCCTGAAGGCGTACGCCGCAAAAGCCAACAACGTGCCTTTCTACGTGGCGCTGCCGTCCTCGACGTTCGACTGGAAGATGCGTGATGGCGTGAAGGAGATTCCGATAGAAGAGCGCGGGCAGGACGAGGTCAAGTACATCGAAGGCCTTTACAACGGCGAGATAGTGAAGGTGCTTCTCACGCCTGAACAGAGCCAGGCGGCAAACTACGGGTTCGACGTGACCCCGAAAGAATACGTCACCGGCCTGATAACCGAGCGCGGCATATGCGAAGCCAACGAGGAGAGCATATTGAAGCTGTTCCCGGAGCGCCGCTAGTGGTGGAGACATGCCGACGGAAGGGTATGTGAAGTTCAGGTGCGAACGCACCGCGTCCGGGCCTGTTCCCGAAGACCGCCTTGCCGGGATTAGCGCATGGCGGTACAGGCTGTACAAGCTCGGCCTGATAGGCGCGTATCCTAACGGCGTCGGTTTCGGCAACATAAGCATACGACTGCCTTCTGGCAGCTTCATCATAACAGGCACTGCCACGGGGTCGCTGGCGTCGTTAACGGGCGGGCATTACACGGAGGTTACCGGGTACGACTTCGGCGCGAACCGCGTGTCGTGCAAAGGTTCGATAGACGCTTCTTCGGAGACGATGAGCCACGCCGCGGTCTACGAGTCTGCGCCAGATGCGAACGCAGTGATACACGTCCACGACCTCGCGATGTGGCGGGCGTTGCTGGGCAAGGTTCCCACGACGTCGAAGGACGCCGAGTATGGCACGCCCGGGCTGGCCTACGAGATAAAGAGGCTGTTCGCCGAGACGGACGTCCGCGAGACGAAAATCTTCGTTATGGCTGGGCACGAGGAAGGCGTGATCGCGTTCGGGAATGATCTGGACGAGGCCGGAAACGTGATCCTTGATCACTTCGGCCGGCTGCGAAAAACTAGCTGACCTTGTACCTCAGCATCGCGCCTATGCCGCCGAGCTCCTTGAACTGGCCGCCCTCGGGCGTCTCGGTGGAAATCACCTCGACCTTCGCGCCCATCTTCTCCGCCTGCTCCATTATCGCGTCCATCAAATCCATCTCCTCGCCGCTCGGCTTCATCCATCCCCCGCACTTGCCGCACTTCTGCTCCTTCTTCGCCTTGAACACGCCGTGCTTCAGGTCCTTCGTCTCCTCGTTCCCGCACTGGCATGCGAATCGCACGCGCACCCAGTCGAATCCTTCGGAGATTAGAAGCGTTTCGACAGCGCCCGACTCGATGGCCTGCTTCACCTCGTTCAGTCCGTACGTCACGGGCCCGTTCTTCTCCAGCTCAGTGAAGAACCTGTTCATGACGGCCTTCTCGCGCGCGATCACGGAATCCTTCAGCAGGTCCTCCGCGCGCTCCACAAGCTCGCGCAGGCCGAAATCGTCCGTGTAGCCCGTGTCCTTCACGCCAAGCAGCTTGTTCGCAATCATGTAGTTCAGGTACTTGCCCTTCGCGAACTTTTCCTTCACAGGCCCGGGTCCGCCGATTATCAGGCCTTTTATCTCCTGTTTCAAAAGAATCTCGTTCGCAACGTCGCCGATCTCGTTCAGGAACTCGTTTATGGCGTCCTCGCGCAGGCGGTCGTAGCGGCCTTGCGACATCCCGCCTTTGACTGTTTTCGAAGGCACCGTTGAATCTAGGTTTTTCAACGTCTTGATGCTCTTGCCGCTCAGCAATCCGATGCTCGCCTCGCGCGCGTCCAAAACAATAAGCGCGTATATGTCATGTTCCTGTACCATCGCCTTCAGCGGCTCGAGCACGAACGTCTGGTCGCACCAGTAGATTTTCGTCGGCAAGCGCTCCGGCGGCTCGAAAGACCAGACCTTTATGTCCTCCTTGCCTTCCACTTCGGATATGTTTCCCGCAAAAACTGCTAGCCCGTTGGCTGGGGTTTCCTTGAAAATCTTCAGATGCTGCACGACCTTCTCCAACGCGGTGACGACGTTCTTGCGCGTGGTCTTGCTCTTTATGTTCGAGGCCGTGCCCTGCTCGTCCTTCAGCTGGCCGATGACGTCTGTGATGCTATAACCCGCCGGGATGTACACGCTCACGAGCTCGGTGTGGCGGCCGCGTATCGCGCCCAGCTCGTCTATGAGCTTCTTCAGCTTGTACTTCCTCTTGTCGTCGCCGACCCGGGCTTCCGCTGCCTCCGCCTTGGTCATGGGCTTCTGCGCCTCGGACGCTTCGTTCCCGTTCGCCATACCAATCACGCTTACGAATAATTCTCATACCGCATTTTAAAGAATTAAGTACGAGGAAATTCTGCGGCCGTGCTTCAGCTTCGACCGCGCGCCGCGTCACGCCTTCCTTTTCTTCGCGGCGTGCTTCTCGGGCTTTTTCGTTTCGGGCTTTCTCTGTTCCGGTCTTTTCTGCTCGGGGTTCTGCGCAGGCTGTTGCAGCTGCGGCGCTGGCTTCGCAATCTCCGGCTTCGGTTCCATCCTGCCTCCGAGGTTGTGCATCAGCTTCAGGTCGCGCTCGAACTGCTTCAGCTCCTTCGGTACGGACATGTTCACGGGGTCGCGCAACGACAGCCCGTTCTCCTTCTTCAGGTTCCATACGGCCGAGTTGAAGTCCTTCACGGGCTTGGTCAGCTCGAGCATCTTCTTGTCCGGCCTGCCCGCGGACGGGAATGCCTGGCCGTGTATGCTTTCGCTCTTCATCTTGGCATACAGTTGCGTCCACACGCGCTCCGCCACGAAAGGCACCGGCGGGGCCAGCAAGAGCAGCAGCGTGCGCAGGCATTCGTGCAGCGTGTACCACGCCGCCTTCGCTGCCATCACGGTCTTCTCGTCTGGCTTCGCGGGCTTCGCTTCCTGTCCCTTCTCCTTCGCGGCCTGCGGCGATGCGGCGGACTGCATCATGTACGCCCTCGGCTTCACCATCTCGAGGTAGTGCGCGGCGAAAACGTCCCAAGTGAAATCGCGGATTGCCGTGACGGCGGCGTTGAACTCGTACGCCTCGTACTTGTCCTTCACGAATCGCACCAAGCCGGCGAGCTCGGCCAGCACCCAGCGGTCGGCCGCTTCCAGCCTGATCTTCTTCGCTTCGGCGGCCTGCACCTGCGGGAACATGGAAATGAAGCGTGCGATGTTCCAGAACTTCGTGAGGAACTTGCTTGTGCCTTCGATGCGCTCGAAGCTGCAGCGTACGTCGCCCTTGCTTATGTCGCCCTCGAGGCAGGCCCATACGCGGAACGCGTCCGCTCCGTACTTCTTCAGCACGTCCTGCGGGTCGATGACGTTGCCAGTGCTCTTGCTCATCTTCTCGCCCTTCTCGTCCACGACATGCATATTTATCCAGCAGTTCTCGAACGCCTGCAGCTTGTCCAGAAGCCACGCCTTGAGCATCGAAAAGTACAGCCACGTGCGCACTATCTCCTTGCCCTGCGGACGCAGCGTGCACGGCATTCCCTTTCTCCAGAACGGCTTGTCCCACATGTAGCCCAGCACGTAGTACTCGGAGCTGCTCGAGTCGAACCACGTGTCGAACGTTCGCGTGTCTCCGACGAACTTCGTCTTGCCGCACTTCGGGCAGCGCTTCACAGGCGACGACTGCTTCCACGGCTGGTAGTACTTGCCAGCCGGCGGGACAACGGCCGTCTTGCACGATGCGCAGTGCCACAGCGGCACTTCGGTGCCGTAGTAGCGCCTGCGCGAGATGACCCAGTCGATGTTGATGCTGTTTATCCAGTCGATGAGTATCTGCCTGCTTTCCGGCGCGTAGAATCGCATTGCGTTCGCCATCTTCAGCATGTCGTCCTTCGACTCGACCTGCTTGAGATAAAGCTCCTTCATCGAAACGAACTCGATCGGGTTCTTCGAGCGCCAGCACACAGGCTGGCTCTGCGTGATCGGTTCTTCCTTCACGATCAAACCCTGCTGCCTGAGGTCCTCGATGACCGCTTTCCTTGCATCAGCGACGAGCATGCCTTTGTACTTGCCCGCGGCGCGCGTCATCCTGCCCTGCGTGTCGATCGCGTAGACGGGCGTCATGTCCAACTCGCGCAGCACGCGCACGTCGCCGTAATCGCCGAAGCTGCATATCATCACGAGGCCAGTGCCGAAATCGGGCTTGGCGTACGGATGCGGCATTATCGGTACTTCCTGTCCGAACAGCGGCACGATTGCTGTGCGTCCGTTCAGGTGCGCATAGCGCGCGTCCTCCGGGTTGTAGATGATGAGCCTGCAAGCCGGCAGCAGCTCGGGCCGCGTGGTCGCGATCGTGACGAACTCGCCCATGTCCGTGGCCGTCTCCTTCACGTAGAACTTCACATGGTTCAGCATCGTCTGCTTCGTAACGTATTCGACCTCCGCGTCGGAAATGGTCGTGCCGCACACCGGGCAGTAGTTCGTCGGCTTCACGTCCTCGTAGATCAGGCCTTTCTGCCACAGCCGGATGAAAGTCTCCTGCGTCATGCGCCTGTACTCGCGGTCGTCCGTGTCGTAGCGGCCGCCCAGCTCGTATGCGACCTTCCAGTTGTTGAAGCTTATGCCCAGCCGCTTGAAGCTCTCTATGGAGGCGTCGCCGCTCTTCGCTATGAGCTCCTTACATTTTGCTATGAACGTCTCGCGCGGCGTGGTCGCGATGCTTATGCCGAAGACCTTCTCCGCCTGTATCTCGATGGGCAGCCCGTTCTTGTCCAACCCGAGCGGGAACAGCACGTTGAAGCCCGACATGCGCTTGAAGCGCGCGATGATGTCCATGATGACATAGGTGAACGCATGGCCGATGTGGATCGGAGTGTTCACGTAGGGCGGAGGGGTGTCGATCGCGAAGATGGGGCGTCGGTCGCGCTTGTCGAAGGCGAACAGCCGCTTGCGCTGCCAGTCGTCGAGCGTCTGCTGTTCGAGGGCCTTGTCCCACTGCTTTTCCGTTATTTTCGGCAGGAATTCCACAAAAACCACTTGTTTTTTGCTATGTATCGAAGTCCGGCAGTGCATGCTGCCAGTAAAACCGAACCGCTAAAGCGCGTATTCTATTATTTTAGGATTGAAAGTAAATAAATCCGAATTCCAAATTAGAACTCAGGCGCAGAACAATCACTGCTTGGCCGCGGCCTTTACCTTCTTCTTCATCTCGTCTTCCATTTCCTTGAACGGGCACGTGCCGCAAGTGCTGCCGCAACCCATGCATCCCACCTCGAACCGTTTTACGAAAACAGACATGAAACAAAAAAAACCTGCAAACTCTGTTAGCCTGGCCGGGAAGAGCTCACCGCTATTCCTCTTCCTCAGTCTCTTCCTCGTCTACGTCCTCGTCTTCCCCATCTTCGTCCCAAGACATTTCTGATTTTCACCTCGCATGTCTTGAACCATGAAATTACTGTTTTCTATGCACGAATTAGCTTATATACGTTAGTCTTTGTCCGTAGCGATATTTCTCGCGCGAAAACATTTATTTCGCGCATCACAAATGGTTTGTAACCGTTCGTTTATCCGTGGAGGTGTTTTTCATGGCGGACAAGATACGTTGCGCGCACATTCTCGTTAAAACGGAAGTCGAAGCAAAACAGCTGCTCGACCAGATCAGCAAAGGCGTGAGCTTCGCGAAGCTTGCGCAGGACAAGTCCCAGTGCCCGTCGGGCAAGCGCGGCGGCGACCTTGGCGTTTTCGGCCGCGGCATGATGGTACGCGAGTTCGAGAAGGCGGCGTTCGCTTTGGACAAAGGCCAGATGACGCAGGCGCCCGTCAAGACGGAGTTCGGGTGGCATCTGATAAAGCGGTTAGAATGAACAGATTTAAACCGCGGCGTACAACTCCTATTCAAGCCTCGCTCTTTTACCGCCTCTGCGGAGCCATGACCGCGCGTGCGCAAGCGTTGATCACAGAAGCACGGAGCGAGGCCATACTATTATTTTGAATTAGTCTGCAGTGGTTTCCATGAAAAAATCCGAAGTGAAAAGGGCCGTGAAGGAAGCGTACGGGAATATCGCCGAATCGTCAGGCCGTGCGGGCTGCTGCAGCTGCGGATGCGGCGGAGCAACGGACAGCGAAACCATATCCAAGGCAATCGGCTACTCGAAGGACGAGATGCTCGCCGTTCCTGAAGCGAACCTCGGCCTCGGCTGCGGTAACCCCACTGCCCTCGCAAGCATCAGGGAAGGCGACACCGTCCTGGACCTTGGAAGCGGCGCCGGGTTCGACTGCTTCCTCGCGTCGAAGAAGGTCGGTCCCGCAGGCAGGGTGATCGGTGTCGACATGACCGAGAAGATGGTGGAGAAGGCGAAGGCGCTTGCGGAGAAGCACGGCTACGCGAACGTCGAGTTCAGGCTGGGCGACATAGAGAGCCTCCCAGTGGAAGACGGGTCCGTGGACGTCATAATCAGCAACTGCGTGATCAATCTGGCTCCCGACAAATCGAAAGTCTTCGAGGAAGCGCGCAGGGTTCTGAAGAAGAACGGGCGTATGGTGCTCTCGGACATAGTGCTGCTGGACGAGCTTACCGCGGAGCAGAGGAACGACACGGCTCTGCTGACGGGCTGCGTGGCCGGCGCTTTGATGAAGGACGAATACATAGGCAAGCTGGAAACGGCCGGGTTCGAGGTCAGAATATTGAACGAAGACACGAAGATAAGCAAGATTCAGTACAACGGCATGGCGCTGGAAAGCATAAAAATCGAAGCGGTCGCGAAATAACGCGGCCTAATCATATTTTTATCCTATTCGATGCAAAATAATGTATAGACGAAACGTTTTATTGGCGGTTTCATGGCAGATGTCGACTGGGACAAGATAATCCGCGCCGCGCAATCCAAGAAGAAGGAGGAGGAGAAGCGCGACGAACTGGAAAAGCGCCTGAGGCGCATGGAAAGCACCTTGCGGAAGGTCGCGGCCGAGAAGGAAGCGGCTGCCGCCAAGGCGGAGCGTCCAAGGGAACCTGCTTCCAAGAGGGATTCCATCCGAAGACTGCTTGGCCGGAAGGGCGAGGAGGACAAGCTGCTCAACCGGCTGGAAAAGCTGGAAAGGCTCGAGCACGAGCTCGAGAAAAAGTCAGGCGCGTCTGAAGGCAGGGACGACGTGCCGCCGGGATTCAAGATTGTGCGCGTGCCGAGGCGCAGCGCGGTGCAGCTGGGCAAGGCCGGAGCCGCGGTCGGAGAGAAGCTGCAGGCGGGCGCGAAGGCGCTGTTCTCGAGCAGGCGCAACATGATTGCGGTTGTAGGCGTGCTAGTCGCGGCGGCCGTCGCAGGGCTGTACTTTACAGGCAACCTCCAGGTGCCGACGCTCGACGCGTCCGGACTGACCGGGCTGTTCACGGGCAAGCCGAAGGTGACGTACGTCTGCTCGGACGGCGTGACGACCGTTGAGAACATAACCATGTGCCCGACCACGACGACTACCACAACTACAACGACCACGACGATTCCGGCCACGACCACTACTACCACAACGCTTCCGCCGTGCGCCGGCAGCTACTGCGTCTACCTAAAGCAACTGACGTGCTCGGGCAGCACGATAAACGCGGTGCTCGTCAACTCCGGCTCCAAGTCGTTCACTACGGACATATTCCTGATACTCAAGTTCCTCGTTAACAACGAGGAGAAACCGTTCGTGTGCTCACCGATGGCTGTCAGCGTGGGCGGGGAGATGACATGCATGTACACCACGCCGGTAGGCGGCACGTTCAACGTCGAGGTTCGCGGTCCGAGCCTCGGCAACATCGAGAAAGGCACCGTAACCTGCTAGGCGCAATCTGCGACCCTTAAATCCTTAAAGTTCAGTTTATTTTATATGAAATACCGTTTGGTGAAAACCGAGTTTGAGGTTTCTGGTTCAAAAAATTTCAAACCCGCGGATTATATAAATAATCTAGATAAGACGATTCCTCCTTTGTTGAAGGATACGGAGTACGACAGTTCCATAGGAGCTTTGCGAGATTTGCGTAGCGGCGTGCACTTGAGACGTTTGATGGAGTTCAGCCTATTTCCGCCAGAAAAAATTTTGATTGACGACTACAACTCCAAACGGATGGAGCTTTGTAAAAAATGCCAGCCGAACGCCGTCATATGCAATGCCAATGGATTCACGCCAAAATCGGGCCGTATAACGACAGCATTCTCCACGAAATACAACCCCGATCTTTGCAATAAAAGAGTTAAAATAACCGAGGACCTTTCGCTGTGCCCGGATAGCGTCCTGAATGTGAGATGGGACTATTTCTTTACGATAGCTAGCATATTTTCTGTGGCTTACGCCGAGGGAATGTCTGCGATAGAAAAGGTCGGAACTGCGATTAGAGACGACATAATCAAAACATACAACATTTCTCCTAGGCATCCGCAATAAAAAAATAGGAATACGATTCATACGAACTTCGTCAGCCCGGGCTTCAGGCTGTCCGTGTCGATTATCAGGATTTTTCCCGCGTTCACCTGTATCGAGGCGTTGAACACGGGCACGCTGTCTATCCAGGCATGCCTGATGCCCATGTGCGAGTGGCCGTGCACCACGAGGTCGGGCTTGTTGCGTATCAGCACGTTCTCGTACACGTTCCAGCCCATGCTGCCGTAGAAGTTGGGGTTCTCGCCCTCCAAGGTCTTGTACGTTGGCGCGTAGTGCATTAGCAGTATCCGGTAGTCGGCGCGCATTGTTATCAGTTGCCGTTCGACCATGGCCACGCGGTTCGCGTATATGCGCTCGATGCCCTGCACGTTCGCCCGCTGCCAAGGCGTAGGCGTCTCGAGGCTGCCCGTTGTTCCGATCACACCTACGACGAGGTCGCGGATCGCGCCTGGAAGATGGATGTTAACATTTGTGCTCTGGTCGTCGAGGAAATGCACGTTCTTGAAGCGCGTTTTCAGCGTTTCGCGTATCTCCTGGTACTCGTTGTTGCCGAAGCACGCCACTATAGGGCAGGTTATCTTCCCGAACATCGCGTTGTACACGCGCTCGTACTCGTCCGTGCCTCCGCGATTGACCATATCGCCCGCTATCAGGAGCAGTTGCGGCTTTCGCTCCAGCACGTCCAGCCCATCCAGCGCGTGCAGGAACTCCGGGAAGTAGCGCGGGGAGTGTATGTCCGACACGGCGGCGATTATCATATGTTCTATTATGGCTGCGTCCGGCTAAATCTTTCACTGGCGTCGGGGGCTTTCCAAGAGTTTCGCTACGGCCACAGTGCGCTTCAGGCACGCCATGTACGGCTCGAAGTTCTCGGTCAGCATATACGGCATGTCTGACCCGAGCAGGCCTTCTTTGCGAAGCTCGCCCAAGGAATAGTCTATTTCAGCAATGTTCAATCCTGTCTTTCTTGCAATGTATTTTCTCGTAACTTCTTCGGGTTTGACGTCGCGGTTGATTATGGCCTCGGCTACGCGCAACGAGTTCTGAATGACCCATCTCTTTTTCGACGCATCCAACCTGTACGTTACAAGGAACTGCAGCACATCTTCCATGCTTGGTTCTGGCAGTTGATGCAGTCCGTTCTCCATGCTTTAGAAATCCACAGCAACGGATATAAGCGTTTACAAGCCCTGCGTATCAAAGCAGTCCGTGCGTCCTACCGTACCTCGTAAGGTCGGACTTGCGACCGTGGAATATGTGCGGCCACGTCTCATCCTGTTCGAGCGGCAGCTTCGCCTCCCTAAGGATGCTGTATATGCGTTTTGCGCGGCCTTGGAGGCCTTTCGGAAGCCTCGACCGCACGTCGCTGTTCACGTTTATCAGTACGTCGTTGCGCCCGTACCTCTTCGCTGCGTCGTATATCCTGTAGAAGACCTCCCGAACGAGCGCATCGTGACCGGCGGCCCTCTCGCGCGCGTCCCTGTCGCCTGGCGGCTGCCGTGCCTCTTCCAGGTGCTTGCTGCACAGGCGCAGGTGGTTCTCTATGGGCGCCATGTACGCCGGGCCGACCGTCCATCGGGCCGACAGCGCGTCCGCGAGCCCTTTCGCCTCCTCCAACTTTTTCTCCGCGCGGCCGTATCTCTTCTCCGTATAGAACTTCATGCCGGCGGCCCGTGCCTCGTCGAGCCTGAGCTTAAGGTCGTATAAGCGGTCGGTGAGGTTCGAGAAAGGATGTTTCTTCTGGTCGCTTGCCGCCCGGCCGCGCATAAGTGGACCGATCGGGATTCGAACCCGAAGCCTCTTGCTTGCGGAGCAAGCGATCTACCGTTGATCTATCGGCCCTCGAACTTTTTTAGCGCAGCACGCTTGTACGCCTATGCAGGATTTATCCAGTTTCTAGTATATATAATTTAAACTGTCATTCACAGATTCTATCCTCACTCCTTCCACACCAAGTTTTGTTTTATAGGCAGTAAAACCTTCTTTTTTATAAATTCCTATTAAATTTTCCAATTCTCCTTCAACGGGTGCAACGGCTATGCAGGTTCCTCCGCCCCATCCTCCGGTGGGCTTGGCATAAGCATTATTTTCTTCAGCTATTTGGCATATCCTCTCCAATCCCGGCGTATACAACTTCCCGCCAAGCTTTCTCAATTCCTCCCGGTAGTCGACAAACAATTCGCCAATCCTTACAACACTCCCGGCCTTCAAGGCTCCTACCAGCGCGACAGTTATCTCATGCAACCCGTCAAATACGGAATCGACGGATGCCGGGTCATTTCTTCTCAGTTCTTTGACATAGTCGACAGTTTCCCCCGTTCTAGCCTTTTCGCCACTTTCGACGAGTATCAATGGCAATTTCAAATCCATGTCCAACTTTCTTACACCCTCATGGGCCATGTAGGTTGTCCAGTAGCCGTATGCGACCGTGTATGCATCTATACCGGAGGCTTTGCCGTGGGCAACTTTGTCGCCTTCATTGCCCAATCGGGCAACCTCGTCTATTGTCAAATCCATCCCAATCAGTTTTGAGATACCCAATGCAACCGAATCGTTGATAGCAGAACTCCCACCCGCGTTTTTTGGTATGTTGGAATCGATGCCGATGCGTAATGGGGTATATTCGTCACCCATGACTTTCCATGCAACCGTGTAGATGGGAAGAATGGGGTTGCTTCCAGCCAACTCGACAATTTTACCGAATTCTTCCCCAGCTCTTAGATTATCCAACTCGTCAATGGCCTCTTTTATTTCATTTTCACCCATGGAATGTTTACCGAAGACTTTGGATTCTACAGTGACGAGTCCGTCCTTTGCCTTTTCCACTTCAACATAAGCCCTTTTATCGATAGTTGTGGCGATTCCCATCCTCCCGTAAACAACGGCGTGCTCGCCCGTCAGAATGATTTTTCCCGGAGCGGACGCCACTACTTTCATGGGATTAACTAATTCTTCTTCCAAGTTTCTTACGTATTCTTTAGACATCTACATCAACTTGTAATAAAAAGTTTAAATCTCCACTCGCAGTAAATTTACACATGGAATTAAGGGAACATATTGGTAGGCTAAAAGACGAAGATAAGAATACGTGGGCGGGAGAACACGTTAGGGCATGCAAGCAGCTGACAGCTATTAAGGTGGTTGCGGGCAGTTGAGGTGGTTGAATGGTGGAAAGATATGTTATGCAAGTTGACGAGGAAGACAGGCCAATCGGGCCGCTTGAGATAATCAAAGCCCACACGGACATATCCCTAGTCCATAGGGGGCTGACGTTTGGCCTAAAGGACGTGAACGATAATTTTTTATTGCAAAGAAGGAGCAGAGACAAATACACATTCAGATTGCAGTGGGATTTGGGCGGTTCAACCCACGCATATTACAATGACATATCGGGAAAATACGAATCGGACGAAGATGCGATAAGAAGGTCGATAAAAAACGAATTGGGATTAGACCCCTCGCTTATCGGGCAAATAACATACAATGGCAAGTTTCGGTATGACGGCAGAGACCCTTTTTCAAGTTACATAGAAAGCGAGTGGGACTGGGTCTACGATGTTGTGACAGACTGTGCGATTTCAGAAATTACGGTTAATCCTGACAAAAACGAAGTCGAAGAGATCAGGGTCGTTCCATTCAATGAAGCTCATTTGTACATGGAAGCGTTATCCCCTTTGGCTCCATGGACGTCAAAAGCTTTCCAAGTTTACAAAAAAGCGACAAAAATTAAGTGAGTATGGACCAATCGGGATTCGAACCCGAAGCCTCTTGCTTGCGGAGCAGGCGATCTACCGTTGATCTATCGGCCCGTTCGCTTTTCTAATAACTTACACTAAAGCTTATTTAATAAATAGTTTCCGTATGTAGTAATTATACGCTAAAGGACTCGTAGCTTAGCTTGGTTGGAACTTCGAAAGAAGCGACATGCAACTGACTGATAATCAGTAGGCCGCCGGTTCAAATCCGGCCGAGTCCACTAAATTTTTCTCTTGTCGATAAGAATACCGTTTCCAAAAACCACTTTCTATACTCGTTCGCATCCTTGATGTTTCTGAAATATCTCGAACACAAATCTCCTTTCTCTTTCAATATGTGCAAAGAAGCCTTCAATAGGCATTGTTTAGTATAACCGTTATTGCTGAACAGTTTGCTTTTTGATTTTGTTATTTTTACGTTAGTAAGGAAGCCGTTGTATGAAAGAAATTTCGCCAATTCTATTCTGTCGCTAGTTCTTATCCCATCGACTCCCTGGAGGCTTCTCTCACTTCGTCCTATGGTGAATTTCAACCCAACATTAGAAGCTATATTCTTCCACTGTTCGGCTTCGATGGCATCCGCGCAAGATAATTGTATTTCTGGTTCGAATTGAAACTGAAAATAACTGCTATTTTTGTATGTTTTTCGCTTTACCATTAATTTAGTGTTAACGGATCCTTCCAAGTCCATCGCCAGCCTGAACGCTAAAAGTTTAAACCATTTAGGTTCTTTGAATAAAAACTCGAGTTTATTTTCAAGTAGAATTTTAAGCTCCGACATGGCGTTTGCGTACATCTTGCCGTAGACTTCAGTTACCATGTATCGTCCTGATCGAGCAGGATGCGTAAGTACAGTGAACCCGAACGATTTGTAAAGCAGATGCCTGAAGATTGCATGCAGCTCTTCATTTGGAGATGTTAATACGCCCCAATGGCATTTGCCCGCGCTCATCTGTAGGTACCCATCTGTCGCTGTGACCACGGCCAGGAGCTTGATTGCAGAACTTTTGCTTATGTTGATGCCGTCTATCACAATCGAATAAGTTCACGTATTATATAATATGGTTTCGAGGGGGTTCACTTCCGCTGAGTTCAAATCTCCTCGGGTCCACTTCTAGGCAATGATAACGCTTAAGCCCGATTCAAGAGATAAAGTTATTATGAAAAGGGTCGTGATTCTCGCTTTTGCGGCGGTACTGATGGTTTTCCTTTCTGGGTGCACCATCGGCGGCCCGGGTACTGGAGGTCCGCCGTGCCAGACATCGTCGGGCGAGTGGGTTCCCGCGCAGGGCGAATGCCCGGGCAGCGACGCGGAGACGCAGCAAAAGTGCAACACGTTCTGCGACAGCCATCCGGACTGCTGCGGCGAGCGCGGCGGGAATGAGAGTTCGTACCGCTGGCAGACGCTGCTGCCTTTGCCTTCTGATGCCGAGATAGCTGCGCTGGCGAGAAACTACCCGATAACGATAAAGGCGATAAACGAAGGCCCGATGATTTATTCGCAGAACGGCTCGGCCGCGGTGATCAGCGACGCGACGCTCGCGCGCATGAAGGACACGGGCTTCAACACCGTGCAGATAATGCTGATAGGCAAGAAGGTGGCGAACGGCACGATAGTGTTCAACGAGGAGAACAACGCAGTGCTCCTCAACGACGTCGTGGCCATAAAGAAGTCCGGGATGGCCGTGTGGGTGGTGCTGGACATGGCCGGTTATGCGGATGCCGCTTCGAACCCATACGCAAGCTACGCAGAGTTCAAGCCGGCTTACCTGAACCTCGTGCGCCTCTCGGCGCCGCTGATGGATAAATACAAGGTGGAGTATTTCACGCCGTGCAACGAGCCGGACAAGTACTTCAAGGAGCAGACGCAGTGGGGCTCGGCTGACGACATCAACGCATACTTGGAAGAGTTCTTCCCGACGATGAACGCCGAAGCGAGGCGGAATTTTGACGGCAAGCTAATCGGCAAGATAACGCAGATAAGCAAGCACGACCCGAAGGTGGTGAATGCGTCGCTGGCAGGTGTGGACATCGGCGGAGTGGACGTCGGCCCGAATCTGGACGGTGCGCCGACAATCGACCGCTACGAGCAGGAGTTCGGGGACTACCAGCTGTACGCAACGGCCGCGGCTGCGAAGGCCGTGCCGTGGATGAATGCCGAGTACTGGCAGGGCGACTTCTTCGTTGATTATTCGGATCACGTCAAGAACAACCAGCTCGCGTACGCGAACGTGTCCTTCAACGCGTACTTGGTCGTCATGCCGAAAGGCGTCGGCTACACCTGGAACGACTTCTCGACGTTCTCGCTGCAGCCGCAAGGCGAGCAGACTAGGCTCGCGATAAAGGAGTTCTTCGAGAAGATATGACCTGCAAAACTAAAGGCTTTAGTTGTGTTCTTTGGAACGAATGTAATTTTCTATTTTTTTCTGTTTTCTTTTCAGTAAAATATAGGGTAGTACAAATGATTTCATGAAACTCATATTTTTGGAAGAAACGAGAAATTCCAAATCGTACCAAGTGCCGTCTATAAACCTGCTTTCTTTATCGTAAAAGACCGTTCTGCGTCTTTTTGTTGACGTGACTGCGCATCTCATGATTCTCGATAACGATTCAAGTAGCTTTGATTGTTTGCTTCCACTGGTCACTCTGACGACGCATTGAGGATACTCAGGTCTTTTAATGCGAATATTGCCATCTCCGTCTATCACGCCAGCTAGGTATGCTCCAAACAAATGCATGTTTTGTTCGAACCATAGAGGAGGACTCGGAGGGTCTTTGAATTCCAAATCAAGAGACTCGAATGCTTTCAAAAGTTTTTTAACACCCATCCCGCAGCACCACCTTCCGTCCGTTCTTCTGAACACCTTCAGGTTCTTTCCGAAGAATTTGTTACAGGCATCGCGAAACGCCTCTGCGAGTATCTTGTCTTTGACTTCTATCTCGAGAGATACGCTGCCGTTCCTGCGAGATTTTAGAGAGCCATCGGCCTGCGTCAATCCTACCCAATATGCGAACCGGCCGTCTTCGAAATTCATAATATAATATTTAACAACCCATGCCAATAGAATTTCAGGAGCACACTTCCGCTGTATTTTTAAACTGTCCGTTTCCAATAAATATACTAGGTCAGATGCTCCCGTCGTCTAGTCCGGCCAAGGATCGTGGGCTTTCGGGTTGTTGTGCGCGAAAGCGTCGAGCCGCAAGGCGATGACAGAAACAACGAAGATATCCACTGACGCGGGTTCGAATCCCGCCGGGAGCATTCATTGAGGGGTTAAACTTTAGTGGGAAAGAGTTCTGTGCAAATAAGGCGGTTGAATGAAAAAAATAGAGTATTCTGAAGATTATTGTAAATGGTTGCGTTTGGCCAGAAATGATTTAAAGGCTTCGATGATTCTTTACAAAGAAAAATTGTTCCCCCAGTCCTTCTATTTACTTTGTCAAGCTCTTGAAAAAACATCGAAAGGGCTGCTTTTGACGCTTAAAATGATCAATACCGGTAAAGAAATTGGCCATTATGTAAAGGCAGCCTTTTTGATAGCTAATTCTAGAGAATATCATCGCATTATAAAAAACAAAACTCTCATGAAGGAACTCGATAAAAAACGACCTATTTTGGAAACTGATTTTAAAAAAATGGATTTACTATTATCTAAGCTGCCAAAGTTGGAAGACTGGAATGAAAGCAATATGCCTTTTTGTTGTTTTGTACGTCGTTATGCTCTATTACATATGGATTATGCTTTAGCTTGCATTGGACCTATGGCCGAATTCATACCAAGTCAAGAAACCTTTAGATACCCAGAATATAATCCCGATGAAACTTATACCGAAGAGTATCCTTTAAAGAAATATTATTGGAAAATATACGATCATCTTAATAAATCAATCGATATCATCGAAAATATTTTCTTGAAGCTATTGAAAATGAAATTCAGTGTTAAAAAATATCCTGAATGTTATCGCGCGATTTAGAAAGGTAGCGAATACATATCTCAGATTTTATTCCGACGATTGTTGATACCAAGAAGCTCAAGGTCATAAAAATTAGCTAAGACTTTCCCACACGATTCTTAACCCCTAGAAACATTCCCGTCGGGAGCATGCTTTCTTTTAAGCCGCCGCGCGCAAATCTATCAATATGGACGAATCCGACAGGCCGGAGGACGCGCAGCCTTCTTTCGCAAGCCAGCCGCTCGACAGCTCGCGGTTCGAAGATCGCGGCTTCCCTGAACACCATTTCCTTCCGTTCGATACGAAGACCGCCCTGAAGAAGCTGCTCGGGATCTTGTACTTTTTCCTCGGCGGTATCACGGTGTTCCTTTCATTCTACCTGCCGGACACGCTTCTGCGCGACACCGCGCTGCGCTACGTTGTGCCGATAGTGCTCGGCGTAGTCTCGATAATCCTGATAATCAACGGCTACTTCAAGCTCACAGAGGACGACCGCGCGTACAAGTGGTAGGCCGCACGCAGCGGTGTTCGAAAGCCTTAAATCTCTCAACGTTTCCCTTCTTTTCAGGTTTGCATGTCAGAGACGACGATCGGCGTTTCCTTGAAGCTGAAGCGCGCGTTGAACGCGCGGAAGAAGCACGCCCGCGAGAGCTACGAGGACGTGCTGTGGCGTGTTCTAAGCCATTGACTCCTTTCAGCCACCGCCTCCGGTGAGGAAAATCCTTTAACTAGTATCTTCGTCATAGGTTTCTCATGGGCGACGCGTGCCGGAGGGAGAACTGCGTCCAATGCTGCGTCGAGACAGAGATGCCGCTTTCCAAAGACGACGTGGAGAGGATCGAAGGACTTGGGTTCAAGCGGGGCGAGTTCGCGGTCGATGCGGACGGATGGATCCGGCTGAAGAACGCCGGCGGACGATGCGTCTTCAACGACGGCAGCGAATGCAGGATATACGACGGCCGTCCGGAAGGCTGCAGGCTGTATCCCGTGGTGTACGACGAAGACAAGGGGGATGCGGCGCTCGACTATGACTGCCCGTTCAGCGACGAGTTCGAGATTGGGAAGGACGAAAATCGGGAACTGCTCGAGCTCATAGAAAAACTGAAGGAGGAGCGTAAGGAGAGGCTCGGATGAGCGATGCGCGCCGGGCAGGACTGCAACTGGTGCTTGCATGAAGAAATGCGACTGGTGCGGCAAGGAAACGCCGTTCACGAAGATAAAGTACAAGGGCAAGTTCTACTGCTCCGAGGAATGCATGAAGCAAAGCGGATAAGCCGATCGGCGAGTTGAAACCTAATTTTTAAGGATTGCTTTCGAAATAGGAACTATGGCGTACGGGGGAGCGGGAACCAGAGCGGGAAGAAAGAAAGGCGCGAAGTTCGTGACCGATTTCTTCTCCGAGGAGGAGGCGAGCGTGGTAGCGTTCGGCGTCGACTGCCCGCAGCCGCTGCGCGATGCGAGCCAGCTTGTGGAGCCGTTCGACTTCACGGACAGGCGAAACTGGCTCGAAGACGCACGCATATACGATTCTGGCGAAATAAAAATCGACGATGTCGAAAAAAAGACGAAAGAGATTTTGGCGGAGAAGAAGCTGCCGCTCATCCTCGCGAAGGAGCACACGGTAACGCTGCACGCGATGAGGGCCATGCCCGCGGGCACGAAGCTCGTGGTGTTCGACGCGCACGCGGACGTGAAGGACGAGTACGAAGGCAGCAGGCAGAGCCATGCGTGCTGGCTGCGCAGGTGGTGCGAGCTTGCGAAGGAGAACTGCGTAAACGCCGTGCTCGTCGGGGTGCGATCGGGCGACGAGGACGAGCTGGAGTTCCTGAGAGCCAGCGATATGAAGTTCTTCACATCGGAGGAGGTGCGCAGCGACGCGGCCGCGGTCGCCAAGTGGCTCGCGGAGTTCGTCGGCGACTCGGAATTTTATTTGAGTCTCGACATGGACGTCTTCGACCCGTCCATCGCTCCGGCCGTGAAGTACCCCGAACCCAGCGGCGTGAGCTGGGACGCGTTCGTGCAGCTCGTGCACGCGCTCGAGGAAGGCGCGCTGGCGGGGATGGACTGCACGGAGATACGGCCGATCGCCGGCAGCATGGCGACGGAGTTCGTGGCCGTGAAGTCCATATTCAAAATCCTCGGCATGTTCGTGAAGCCCGCGTCCCCCTGATGGGTTTAAATGTTTTATGAACCATTCGTCCTCTATGGCAAATGCGCCCAGCTCGCTTCTTAAGGTATGGAAGATGATGGAGGTCGATCTGGCCAAGGAGTACGGCATACCTCCGGCGAACGCGGAGATGTCCGGAGCGTTGCAAGAGTACCTTGGAAGGGGCGGCAAGTACCTGCGCCCGGCTCTTACGTTTGTCACCACCGAAGCATACCAGCTGGACATGCTGGAGAAGGCGCTGTTGCCGATCATGCGCGTGCAAAATTACGACCACAACTTTTTCCTCATACACGACGATGTCGAGGACGGTTCGATGCTCAGGAGGGGCAAACCCACGCTCCACGTGTCCTTCGGCATGCCAAAGGCGATAAATTATGGAGACTACCTTAGGTCGCTGGCGGATAAAGAACTGCTGAAATATCGCGATGTCGACCCGGCACTCTACGGGACGCTGTCTTCGGCAAGGACCGAAATGATGGAGACGACTTCGAGGGGCCAAGACCTCGAGTTCGTTATGCGGGAAAACCCGCTCGCGGAGGCGACCGAGCAGGGCGTGCTAGAGATCCTCCGCAACAAGACCGCGCACTACACAGCCTTCACGCCGATAAGGTATGGCACGATATTTGCTGGGAAAGAGTACGATGCGCTCTCCATCAAGGAGAACCTTATGGGGATAGGCGTAGCGTTCCAAGTAATCGACGACACTCTGGACCTGTTGGCCGAAAAGGAAGAGGAAAACGCCCCAGCGAACCTCGTAAGCCAGAAGTTCGGCAAGGACTGGCTTGGGGATTTGGAGGAGGTCAAGAGGACCTACCCGCTTGTCAAACTCATAGAAGCAGTTTCTCCAAGCGAAAGGGAACTGGTCTTTGACAGCCTTGATATATATGGCAAAATGCCAAGGCTGGTCGCAAAGAAGAACGCAATCTTAATGTCCCAGGTAGGAACAAGCAGGCGCGACCTTGCGGGAATTGAGAAGCAGATAGATGACATAAAGCTGGAAATCCTAGGGCTGGTAAAAGACCATAAGATAATCGAACTATCGCAGGAATTCGCAAAGGACCTTTACGACTCGAACATAGGCGCGATCGACGAGCGGCTGCCTGACACGAAAGGCCGCAAAAAAGTCGACGAGCTGCTCTATTACGCAATCGGCAGGTTGTTCTGAAACGCAAGGGCGCGGGGCACCTTCTCGAGCTGTTCGATTACTCAATAAGTAGGAACTTCTAGGTCCTGCCGCGAGCAAAAATCAGAACCTGTAGTAAAGCCCGTCCGGGCTGATCGGATAGTCTGTCAGCTTTCTTATGACGCGCATCTTCGCAGGATCGACCGGAGCGAGCACGTCCACCATCTGCAGCACGGCCCTGTCGTAATCGTCCGGTATCGCTCGCACCGTGCCGGCCAGCTTCCCATTGTCCTCGCCGTACAGCATGCCGGCGACCGAGATATGGCCGGCCCTGCCCTCGCTGGGGAAGTTCTGGTAGTACAGCGGCCATATCCTGTTCACCACGTATGCTTCGAGAAAAGTCTGCGGAAGCCTTGTGAAGAAGGCTATCCTCGCCGGGAACACATAGGGCAGCGCGCGCTCTATCTCCGGGATCAATTCGACCTCTTGCACAGCCCGCCGCTCCGCGGACCTCAGCTCCTCGACGTCGTACCCTTTGAAAAGGCCGACTATCTCCCTGACTTTCTCCGACCTGTCGGCGTTCGACGAGAGTATCGACTTGGCGAGGGGAAGAAGTTCCTCGCTGAGGTTCCTCACTATGGGGATTATGGAATCGCTCGATGTGAAGGTCTCGTTGAAGTCGGTGTATAGAGTGTAGTTGTTCTTCTGGGCAACGAGGGACCACTCCTTTTTTCCAAGCCGCTTCAGGACCTCTTCTATGCGCGGCTCTTCGCCGGACGTTTGCGCGGCCATCGAATGATTAATAAGATGTAAAGCTTAAATAATCTCCATCGGCATTATTGCATTTGAGCGGGGGTCCGATAGCCTGGTCAATTCGGCAGGCCTGAGAGCGGTGCGAACCGCCAGGAAGCGCCTGTAGCTTAGTGCTTTCGTGGGTTCAAATCCCACCTCCCGCACATGCTTAATATTTCTGTGGGATTTGATAAATTGTAAATAAGGATTATATGAAAAAGAAAATCATTTTTGTATGTAATACTAATGTTTTCAGAAGTCCTGTAGCAGAAAAATTATTCAAACAAGTTTTTGGCAAAAAATATATAGTTCATTCAACAGGAGTTTCAAAAAAATATTTGGAAAAAAGAGTTATAAATATCGTTCCAGATACTGTATTGAAGAGAATGAAAAAATCTCCAATAAATGTTTTAAGTCACAAAGTTTCAGCAATTAATAAAAGTAAAATAACGGATTCAGATTTAATTTTAGTGATGGATAACAAAAACAAAAAACAACTTATTGAAAGATTTCCACAATTTTCAAATAAAATTTTTCTTTTGAAAGAATTTGCAGGATATAAAAGAAATTTGGACATACCTGATGCAGCTGGAACATCGTTAGCTTTTCATGATAAAGTTTACAAGCAAATTAAAAGTGCTATAGAGAAAATAGAGAAAAGAAGATTGTTATGACGGGTTCGAATCCCGCCTCCCGCACATATCCTACCCAACCGTAAACTCCTTCCTCAGCGCGTCCGGCACTTCGAACGTCCGCAGGTGCAGCCCGGCGTCGCAGTACGCCCACGCGATTACGACAGCCTCGAACGCCCGGAGGAAGTCGCCTTTCGCCAGGAAGTGCTTCGAATCCGAGAAGTACGACACGGCGAGGTTGTACAGCGCCATGGCGTCGGCGTTGACGACCTTCAGCTCCTTGAAGACGGCTTCCATGCGGGCGATCTCCTTCTCCGCGGCCGCTTTCAAAGCTTCGTCCGCCATACAAGCTATAAAGCGATGCAATGCTTTAAAACCCCCACCAACCAATTAGAATGAATCGCAGACGGTGTTATTCAGCATGGCTGGAAAAAATGGCAGCGACGCCGGTGTCGGAAGCAAGGGACTGTTCGGACGAGGCAGGCCGAGGAACAAGGGCGGCATATCCACCATCGAAGCCGCGAAGAAGCTCGGCTGGGAAGGCATCTTCGGTAGGAGAAGGAAGGCCGACGACTTTGGACACAGGCTTGTCTGGCACGACAAGTGCGTCATCTTCGACTTCGCAGGCACCGTGGCCGACACTTACGACGTGGCGCTGCAGATGCTGCGCGAGATAGCCGCCGCACGCCATATCGAGCCGAGCCAGCGCGACATCGAGGACCTGCGCATGATGAGCGCGACCGAAGCCATACGCAAGTACAAGCTCTCGGTGCTGGACATGCTGTTAATAGGGAAGAAGTACGAGGACGGCATCTACAGGCGGCTCGTCAAGCTCAAGGTCTTCCGCGGCCTGAAGCCGGCGCTCGCCGAGCTTGACCGCAGCTACGGGCTGGGCATAATCAGCTCGACCAGGCGCGAGAACGTCGCGGGCTTCCTGCGGCACAACGGCCTGGACAAGTACTTTGACTTTTTGGAGACGGGCAGTCCGCTGCTCGGCAAGCCGAGGCGCATACGGGCCATAATGAAGAAGCACGGTTACACGAAAGCGGACGTCGTGTACGTCGGGGACGAGGTGCGCGACATCGAGGCAGCGCGCAAGGTCGGCGTGAAGGTCATCGCGGTCGGCTGGGGCATAAACAAGCCGAAGCGGTTGAAGGCGGAGAAGCCGGACTTCTTCGTCAGCAGGCCTTCGCAGCTGCTGCACGCTGTGCGGAAGGCGCTCGGCGGGCGCACGAAGGCGCGTCGCTGATCGAAACTAAGCTGAAAATTCCTCATCACAGCGCCGAATTCTGCGCAAAAAACGGTCATAGTTATTTATACTTCCGGCGACAATATAGCAGATAGCAATAAAATTGAGGACGTTGCCGTATGGTCGTTGAGTCTAATCCTGAGGAGCCACCGCCCACTGTTTTCTGTATAAAAACTGACCGGCATGAGGCAGTCCGTTGCGTTGTGGCGCGGAAAACGCGATGCCGGACCATTCGATGCTCTTTATCCGTTTGTTTGTTTTCCGCTTGCGACAGCTACCAAGAGCTTCGCACGCGCGCGACAGCATAAAAAAAATGCAATTGCACAGAGGTGCAGGAAAAAATGTTGTACGAGCTGCTGATGATACTGAAGTGGCTGCCGAAGGTTACGCTGGCCTATGCGGCGTTCTCGTTCCTGAACGGGATGACGATAAGCACGCTGATAGTAGGCATAACGCTGGTCTTCGATCTGATAGATTATCTGCCAATGGATTGAACTGAAAAGGCGCTAGCCGTTCACCTGGCGCCACAAGCGAGAGAAGCGACCGCGGGTTGGCGGCGCACGTTCTGAATTCGCGTCTTAGACAGGCGTGCATGCCAAATGCCTTGACTGCTGGCCGGGAGGACAATTCAGGTCGACCAAACGTTGAAATAAGCCACTGTCCTAATAAAAACTGATGATATCCTTCGTTATTCCCGCTTTAGAGGCCGACGAGAAATGTCTGTACAAGTGCCTGGGATCCGTGGTAGACGAGATTTTGAGGAATGGGACAGGCAGCGATGAGATCATCACGATTGTAAAACTCGAAAAGAGCAGCGAAGAAGATTTCCAGACGAGGATGATGGAAAGATATGGTGAAATGGTCAGATGCGTATTCTCCGAAGGAAACCGCTCCGTTGCCAGAAACGACGGGCTGAAGGCGGCGAAAAACAAAATAATAACTTTTTTGGATTCGGATACGTTGATCGGCGACGGCTTCATACCGGCCACGACAAAGGATTTTGAGAGGGGGTACGCGTATGTCAATTATTCGGCAAGACCGCTTGACGAGGAGGTTGCGGACAGACGGAGGTTGTTCTTCTATTCAAGGTTCATGAACCTCAACCAGCGGCTTTACACCCGCTTGGGAATTTGCAGGCCATATGGTTTTTGCATGTCTGTAAGGAAGGATTACTGCGAGGACGCGGCGGAAGGCGGCGACGTGTTTTTGGAAAAGCTGGCTGGGTATGGCGAAGATGCCGAGTTCGGAAAAAGATACGGGGATTATTGCAACGGTTTTGCAACGGGAAAGTATGAAAAGAAGATTATTGTGAAAACCTCTTTCAGAGAATGGTACAAGACGGGTCTGTGGCGAAGTGGCGTAAGGATGATAATAAACACTTGGATAACGCCTTATTTGAAGCGGCCGATAGGTAAAAATTGGAAATGATCAATAATGCTACCCATTATTTTATTTTTGGTTTGTATCTTTTCATCAGTAGCGAGTTCGTCACGACCGACACGGAGCTGAAGGCCATCGCCGCCGCGGCTATCGCCGGGTTCAGCAGGAATCCCATGAAAGGATACAGCACGCCCGCTGCCACGGGCACGCCCACCGAGTTGTAGAAGAACGCCCAGAAGAGGTTCTGCCTGATCTTGTTCACGGTGTAGCTGCTCAGGTCGATGGCCGTGACCACGTCGCGCAGGTCGTCCTTTATCAGTACTATGTCACCGGTTTCTATAGCAACGTCCGTGCCGCTGCCGAGCGCGATGCCCAGGTCGGACTGCGCCAGCGCCGGCGCGTCGTTGATGCCGTCGCCCACGAACGCGACCTTCGCCCCGGCCGCCTGCAGCTCCTTCACCTTCTCGGCCTTCTGCCCGGGGAGCACATGCGACATCACGTTGCTTTCGTCGATTCCGACCTGCCGCGCGATTGCGCGGGCGGTCTTCTCGTTGTCGCCGGTTATCATCCAGACGTCCCTGCCCATCTCCTTGAGCTTCGCAACCGCCTCCTTGGAGTACTCCTTCAGCGTATCGGCGACGGCAACAACGCCAATTGCCCGCCTGCCTTCGGCAACTATGACCGCGGTCTTGCCTTCCTCCTCGAGCCTCGAGACCGTGCTTTCAAGCATCGACGTCTCGATCCCTTCGTCGGCCATCAGAGCCCTGTTGCCTACGAACAGCCACTTGCGGCCGGTTTTGGCCTTCACGCCTTTTCCTTCGATTGTCCCGTAGTCCGATGCTTTCTCTATCTTGATGCCGCGGTCGAGCGCCTCCTTCACAATCGATTCGGCGATTGGATGGCCCGAGCCTTTCTCCACCGCGGCCGCGATTCCCAGCACCTCGGTCTCGCTGCGGCCTTCGGCCGTGACGACGTCCGTAACCTTTGGCTTGCCCCTCGTCAGCGTCCCGGTCTTGTCGAAGACGATGGCTTTCACGTCGTGCGCCGTTTCGAGAGCCTCTCCGCTCTTTATGAGTATGCCGTGCTTCGCGCCCAGCCCGGTGCCCATCATTATCGCCGTCGGCGTTGCGAGGCCGAGCGCGCACGGGCATGCGATTATCAGCACGGCTATCATGGCAGTAAGCGCGAACGCGAATGGCTGCCCGGCAGCTAGGAACCAGAACGCGAACGCGGCCAGCGCGATGACGATTATCGCCGGCACGAAATACGATGAGACCTTGTCCGCCAGCGCCTGGATCGGCGCCTTCGACGCCTGCGCCTCCTCGACTATGCGGATTATGTGCGCGAGCACCGTGTCCGCACCCACGGCCGTGGCTTTGAACTTCAGCAGCCCGCTCTTGTTGATGGTGGCGCCGATGACCTTGTCGCCGGCCTTCTTCGTGACGGGCATGCTCTCGCCCGTGACCATGCTCTCGTCCACGGACGAGCTGCCTTCGACCACAGTGCCGTCGACCGGCACCTTCTCGCCAGGCTTGACGACGACTAAGTCGTCCAGCCGGACGTCCTCGACAGGCACGACGACCTCCGACCCGTCGCGCACGACTGTCGCGGTCTTAGCCTGCAGGCCCATGAGCCGCTTCAGCGCTTCGGACGTCTTGCCTTTAGTGACCGCTTCGAGGTACTCTCCCAGAAGGATGAAGACGATTATTATCGAGGCCGTCTCGAAGTAGAGGTTGTCCGTGCCGTAGGCTCCTATGTTTCCGACTATGAACAGCGTGATTACGAGGCTATAAAGGAATGCGGCCATGCCGCCGACGAAGATGAGCGAGTCCATATTAGGCATGCGCCTTAGCAGCCCCCTTATGCCGGAGATGTAGATGTTCGAGCCTGCAACCATCACCGGTATGGCCAGCATAAGCTGCACCACCGCCAACAGCGGCATGTTTCCTTCGAACGGCTGTGGCAGGCCTAGCGTCATTCCCATCGTCAGGTAAAGCAGCGGAAGTGAGAACAGCAGCGCTGCGATGAAACGCGTGCGGAGCTCGGCCATGTCCTTCTCCCTAGCGTGCTTCTCGTGGTCGACCATGGTCGAGTGCACCTCGGTCACGGCATGCCCTTCGGCCACGGCTTGTTCCGGGCGCTCCCTCGCCACGATGCCACCTGTCGTACTTTCGACTATCGCCTGGTAGCCGGTGTCCGTCACGACCTTCTTTATCGTGTCCATGCCCGCAATCGACGGGTCGTAGGTTATGCTGGCCTTCTCGGAGGCGAAGTTGACCGATGCGTCCTTGATGCCCGCCGTGCCTTTCAGCGCCTTCTCGAGGTTGATCGCGCATGACGTGCAGTGCATGCCGACGATCGGCACGATCACCTTCTTCGCAGAAGTCGCAGTCGCCACAGCAGCCGCAGCCGCCGCTTCCCCGGCTTTCTTCGCGGGCTTCGGACGCCCCCTTCCGCCTTTGATGTTTTGTCTCATGCAAATACCAGTTGATTTATTATTAAAATTTCCAGGGATAAAACCTCGGCAAGCCTTTTCAAGGCCGACGGCCTAGCCGCCGCAGCCTCCGCTTCCGCACCCGCACCCGCCGCCGCTTTTCGGGGCCGTGTCTGCCGATGCCGCCTGCGTCTGCGCCGAGGCCGCCGTGCCCGCGGAGCTTGCAGAAGACTCGCTGAGCACGGTGGCCGCGTACGTCTTGAACACGTCCAGGCCGAGTATTGCGGCCTTGGGCGTCACGGCCGGATTGTATGTCACGTCGAAGGTGTTCGAGCCTGCGAACGTGGCCGACTTGACCCCGGGCAGCTTCTTCAGCTCGCCTGTTATGAGCGCAGCGTGCCCGGAACACGGTATGCTGACCTGCAGCTTGATCGACGCAAGGCCGGCGCCAGCAGACGCGATGTTGCCGGTTATAGGCAGTCCTGCAGCAGGCTGGCTGAAGCTAAGGTTGGCAACCGCCGGGAACACGACGAAGAACATCAGCAGGTTTATCGCCATGGTCGTGCCGTACATGGTTGTAAGGTACTTCCATTTCCTCTGCAGCGTGTTCCTCGCCACGTTGACCTCGAGCTGGCCGTCCGAGTTGCCGAACGTGATGAACCCCTGTCGCTTGAGATAGACCAAGGAGGACACGGTGGCGAACACGAACGATATGCCTATCAGTATGTAGAAGAAGTACGGGTTCCACAGCAGCGGCTTGAAGAACTCCGTGGCAACGGTCACGCCCAGCACGGTCGCGACGATGAAACCGATGCAGCCTATGTGCGGCACGAGGCCGTAGGCTATGCCCTGCAGCACGCCTCCGCGCGCTCCGGACGGGCGGGAGGAAGAACAGGAGAACGAACCGTCAGGCCCGGCTCCGTATCCTAAATCCCTTACCTCCTCCTCCATTGCAGCAACGCTAATCTGTTTGGGATCGTATCTTACGCTCGCCTCCTCGTTAGGCAAGCTCACCTTCACCTTCTCGATGCCTTTGAGCCTCGACAGCTTTGTCTCTATCCTTTCGGCACAGCTCCTGCAATGCATGCCTCTGATGCCGATGATTCCGTCTTTCATTCAAAAACACCTCCCGATCGTTTCAGTTGTCCGCTCTCGGGCTTTCCGATGCCGAGTTTCGAATTTATGTTCGTCATACTGATTTCCATCAAAGAAACAGCAGATAAGCAATCCGTGAAACTAGTTTCACTGCTTCAGCATCACTACGTTCTTCATCCCGCGCCTCTTGCGCTCCACAAGGTTGCGTCCTTCGAGCCTGTCCAGTATCCGCGTCATCTTCACCTTGTTGAACCCGGTCTTTGCCATCAGCTCGGACTGGAACAGCGTGCCGTGCGCTTCGATGACGGCGTTGAGCGCGGCCCTCTCCTCGGTCCCGAGTTCGGACATTATCTTCCTGTAGTTCCCTTTCGTGGGCACGCGCGGCTCTATCTGCTGCGCTATGCGCTTTATCCTTGTGATTATCCTTTCCTCCTCTCCGAAGAACACGAGGTAAACTCCTATCATCGCCACGAAAGCGGTGACGCCTATGCTCAGGTTGGTCTGGAAATCGATCGTCCCCCACATCGGACACGACGGGCCGTGCGAGCACGATGCGTTGATTATGTCCGTCAGCCCGCGGTTGAACGAGTAGATTATGAAAGCCATTAGCAGCGCAATCGCGATTATGATTATTCCGACTATCCTGTTCCTCATACAATCCCACTGTTTTATGTTATTTAAGTATTTTTCCCGTTTCCATGTACCACAGGTAAAGGTCCAGCTCCGCGAGGTTCAGCCCCGCTTTCTTCGCGATGTCCCGCAGAACAGCTTCTATCTCCAAATATCTCTTCGGCGTGAGCGTCTTCGGCTGCTCGACGAGGCCGTAGCGCACGAGCAAATCGACTATATGGAAGTCTATTATTGCAACGTCGGTGAAGCCGATGTTGCGCATGAAGTGGCTCGCCTCCTTGTAGCCGATCCCGTGCACGTTCTCAGCCAGCCATTTGCGGAGCGCCTGCTCGTCGCCCTTCATCCTCATAATCTCGCGGGCTATCTCCAAGGCCTTCTCCTGTGCGCCCGCGATGTACTTCGCGCGCGCCGCCGGGAACCTGTGCCCGCATTCCTTCAGCTTCGATGCCAGCTCCTTCTCGCCGAGCCTTCGGAAGCCGGCGCCGATGATGCGCTGTATGTCGATGCTGCGCTGCGCGTTGAAGTTCGCTGTCATTATGCAGAAGCATAGCTCGTTGAAAATCTCGTCCGAGTTCCCTCCGCCGAGCACTCTGAACTCGGACATGCGGTCGTCTATTGTTTTCTTCACATCACTGCATTTGAGTTTCGATATGTCCGCAAGAAGCGCACCCAGACCAGTTTTCGATTCCATCATATAGGATAATACCTTCATCCGAAGTAGTTCAGGTTTTCGGTCCCGCCGACTCGGCCGGATAGGATATGAGCAAAATATGAGCAATGCAAAAAAACTCGAATCGGAGTGGATTAAAAACAACCGGGACTTTTATTCCTCTAATCGCTTTCCTGTATCAGCGAAAAGACCTTGTAGCCCTTGTCTTCCAGCCTCTTCCTGCCGTTCGCATCGACGAGCTCTATGACAAACGCCATCTCCTCCACGATTCCGCCAGAGCGTTCGACCAGGTCTGCCATGGCTAACGCTGTGCCGCCTGTTGCCAGCAGGTCGTCGACAACCAGCACCCTGTCACCGGGCTTTATGCGGCCTATCTGGACTTGGAAGCAGTCTGTGCTGTATTCGGTCGTGTACTCGCATGTCAGCACGTCTCCGGGCAGCTTGCCCTTCTTTCTGGCCTGCACAAGACCGGATCCTATGAGATATGCCAGAGGCGACCCGAATATGTATCCGCGTGACTCTGCCATGAGTATGGAATCGATGCCCCTCTTTTTGTACCTGGACACCAGCATGTCCACGCAGTTCCGGAAAGCTTCCGGTTCGCCTATGAGCGGACCTATGTCCCTGAACAGCACGCCCTTGAATCCGTCAAAATAGTCCAACGGCAACCCGTTGACGACCCTCCTGTAAACTCTTTTGTCGGCATCATCGTTAGCAACCACAATTCCACCAATTTTCATTTATGAGTAAAATTTTAAATACCCATGACTCGGCCGGATAATATATGAGCAAAATATGAGCAATGCGAAAAAACCGAAAAACGGCTGCCCATAAATTGCCCTGTGGGACGTTCCAAACCTCCGGCGGTGGTGGCAAAGGTTTTTATCCTTTCCCGGGTCCTATTATTATTATTAAGTCCTCAGTATGACCCTGCGGGCGACCGCGGGGGAATACTGAGCATCCACTTATCGGCTCGATTTCTTGATGTTGGATATGCAGAACAATTACGCGATGATTTTCATAGACGGCAACAACTTCTATCACAACCTGAAGCACATGGGGATCCAACCGAGCAAGGTGGACTTCAAAAAGGTCTGCGAAAAGATATGCGAGAAGTACGGGCTGGACCTCAAGCGCATACTCTATTACAACTCGGTTCCAAACATAAAAACCATCGGCGAGGAAAACTACTACAAGCACATGTCTTTTATGAGCGGACTAGAGGCCGACGGAATAGCAGTCAAGACGCGAAAGCTGCAGCATCTTTCTAACGCCGAACGCGTTTCCAAGAAGCTTTCCACGCTGGAAAAATTGCAGGTTTGCGAAAAGTGCAGGCCGTTGGTTACGCAGAACTGCGTCGACTGCATAGGAGGTTTCCAAGAGAAGGAGAAGGGCGTGGACGTAATGATCGCCGTGGACATGATTAGCATGGCGTTGAAAGGCATGTACGACGCGGCCGTGCTCGTTTCCGGAGACTCGGATTTCACGCACGTGCTGGATTTGGTGGAGGAAAACGGCAAGAAGGCCATAGTCGCATTCCTGTCGTCCGGCTGTTCAAGGGAGATAAGGGATTCGCACGAGTTCACGTTCATCGACGAGATTGTGCTGTCGACGTTGAAAAAGTGAAATTATGAACTGCCCTGAATGCAAGGTGCGCATGAGGAAGAAGCGCGAGACGATGGAGTTCGAGGTCAATCCGAATGTCATCGTGGAGAACGTTGGCGTCAGCGAGTGCTGCAACTGCGGGTTCTCGAGCGTATCGGAGGAGGAGTACGAGCGCGTGAGGAAGCAGCTGAAGGCCGTGAAGGCGCCGCACGGCGCGACCGTGATAATGTGAAGAAGGATTATTGCGTGAGGTGCGGCTCGGAAGACATACGGACCGTGAAGAAGCTTATGGAATTCGAGATTCCGAACCCTGGGAAGGTGTCAGTCGGGCAGGAGTGCCGGGAATACCAGGAATGCAGCGAGACGTACATGAACAGGAAACAGATACACGAGCTGTCTGAAAAACTAAAGGCCGGTAGGTGAATATCGTCCGGCACGCATCCCCGGCATGCCTTTGATTGGCCATGGAGATATGCGGCAATATCAGGAACGACCAAAAGATGCGGGAGCTGGTTGAACCCGGCTTTAAAAATGTCAGATAACGACTTTTCAAAAAAATCGGGCAATCCCGGCTTTATGTTCAAGTAGCACTTTACGTGCAAAGCCCGGAAAAGCGACAGTTTTTTAAGCATCCGAAGGCAACAACTAATCATGGCTGGAACCACCGGCGACAAGGCGCTAGTCGGCAAGATCTCGCACTACTTCACGAGCATAGGCGTTGCCGTCGTTGACCTCGACGCGCCGCTGAACGTGGGCGACCTCATAAAGATAGAGGGCGCAACCACGGACCTGCTGCAGACGGTCGAGTCCATGGAGATAGAGCACAAGCAGGTCATGGCGGGCAGGAAGGGCGACAGCGTGGGGATGCGCGTGAAGGACCGCGTGCGGGACGGGGACAACGTGTACAAGATGGTGAAGTAGAGCTTCGTCTGGCTGGAACGGGGTTTTCATTTTTTATTTTTATATTGCCAGAATCCTATTTTCTCTTAGGTGGTTCTATAAAAATCGTAATTTCCATCGGCGGCTCGCTTCTGACGCGCGAGCTTACGCCGGAAAACTTCAAACGCTACGCCGACGTGGTTGCAGAACTTTGGAAGGAGGGACATAAAATCGCGGTCGTATGCGGCGGCGGGAAGGTCTGCCGCGACTACCAGAACGTAGCAAAGGCCGCGGGCGCGGACTGGCTGGCGCTGGACTGGATCGGCACGATCGCGACGCACCTGAACGCGTCGACGTTCGCGGCCAGCTTCAGCGGTTACGGCGATTTGAAAAACAGGGTACATTGGATACAGCTGAAATCGGAGCGCGCTGCTGTTGCCGAGTTCAAAAAATATTTCGGCAAGCATTTGGTAATCGGCGCTGGTTACGAGCCGGGGCATTCCACTGATTACAACTCTGCGATTTTCGCGGCCGCCGTGAAGGCCGACCTGCTGGTAAACGCGAGCAATGTGGACGGCGTGTACACGGCCGACCCGAAGAAGGACCCGCATGCGAAGAAGCTGCCGAAGCTGACGTACGACGAGTTCATCCGCATACTGCGGCAGAACGAGCAGGTGCCCGGAGAATACCGGCTGTTCGACTTGGATGCGGCCAAGGTCATAAAGAAAACGAAGATCAAGACCGTGCTCGTGGACGGACGCGACCCGCAGGAGATAGTGCGCGCGGTCGAGGGTAGGCACAGCGGCACAACTGTTGAATGATTCTTCTTTTCATTTGGCCCTCATACGAAGTATTTCATCTAACGACGGATACGGCTCGCCGGCCCAGCCATCGAGATGCGCGCCCCCGCCAAGAAGCGTAGTGCCGCCTGCGGCCGTAATCGAGTCGCACAGGTCATTCTCCTGCAGTTCCTCGACCGTGTCTCCGCCAACCGCGACGAAACCACCGTTCACTATTCTTCGCACGAGTTCCGCGCCGTTGTTGTAGCCTTCCTCGAAGACACCCATCGGCCCGGCCCTTATCCGCCAGTCATACTGCTGGAGAAGTTCCGCATATTTTTCGACCGTGGCCGGTCCTATGTCCTTTATGACCCAGTCAGTGCCCTTCAGTTCGTCTATCTGAACAACGGCCTTCTCGCTGTTTTTGACCGCGACAAAATCGACCGGCGTTTCTATGTTGTGTTTGCCTTCCATCTGCGCCAACAGTTTTATGCTTTCAGGGCTGTAGAGCTTCTTGACAAGGCCCTCGTTTTTGTTCCCGATGTCGCAACCTTTTATCATGCAGACCGGAAACGCGGTCACGCCGCCCGTGAATATGTCCATCCCTTCTGCCAGCTTTGGTATGGCTTCGAACTTGGGCTTCTTGCCTCCTATTATTATCGCTTTACTCCCTCCCTCGTCCATGAGGCGGTACTGGAGCTCCAGCTCGTTATAAGACGGTATGCCGATGTAGGTCGGCGCTATGTGCGGCAGTGCCATTACGCTAGAGTTGTCCCTGTGCCACAGCGGCAGGCCGTCGTTCACGCAGGTCTTTATCCCCGCCTTCCTGAAGAAAGGTATGTAATAGCAGTTCGATGGATCGAACTTTTCCTCAAAGTCGAAATTGCGCACGTTGTCCAGCAGCAGTACATCTCCACGCTGCAGGCTCCGTATCCTCTTCGCAAGCTTCGGCGTGAAATATTCCTCGCCCTCAACATACGGCTCGAACTTTACCTTTCCGTGGCGTACGATGTTGCCCAAAATCGTAGCGTGGTCGTCGAGCCCGGCGAAGTCCCTATCACCCCTCCTTCCTTGGTGAGCAGTCACCACTAACGGAGAGAATCCAGAATAAAGGTCTAGCACCATGCCATAGTTTTTCAGCCTCAGGTTGGGTTTGTCTCTCGATATCCTACCGTCCGCCCTGACCGGCACGTTTATGTCGACACGCACGAGCGTCGGTCCGTCGAGTTGCTTCGTCAGGTTCTTCAACGCATATGGTGCCATCGCGTCATAGTAGTTCACAGTTCCACCTCTTTACAGTTGACACTGCCAAACCCCCACAGAATTAGCCGATGATAAATATTCGAAGTCAAAGCTTATCTTGTTTTCTGCGGCTCGGCAACACACGGTTAATTTTTTATGCGTGTAAATATTATTAAGGGTAGTCGGGTTTCCGGTAAGAAACGCCGCAAAAATCGCATTTGCAAAACAGGCCTCAGTAGCTCAGCCGGTAGAGCAACTGCCTAGTAAGCAGTAGGTCGTGGGTTCGAGTCCCACCTGAGGCTCACCTTGTCTTCGCGGACGCGTTGTAGTCCTTTACCACGGACGCGATCCTTTTCAGATATTCTATGGCGCAGTCGTAAAACGGGTATTTCCCAACGTAATGGCCTCCGAGCCCGCACTCCGGCCCGGCATACGGCACCCTCTCCTCGCCGAAAAATTCCACTGTTCTCTCCAGCCTTTTTTTAATCACATCGGGATCCTCGAGATACGAGACCGGGTCGGCCTCCCGCCTCCTTATCCTCTCCCACTCCGCTGCGATTTTTTCCGGGTCGTCCGAGCGTATTTTCTGCCTTATCAGGTCGTCGAACTGCGTGACTGCTATCGGCGCCTTCAGGAACTTGTCGCGCTCTTCCAGCAGGCGTCTGGTTCCTGCCGTGGTGTAGATCGGATCGCCAACGTGCGATTCGATAACATTGACTTTCGACTCCCAGAACAGCGGATCCGAGGTGTTGTGCAGGTGCAGGATGGTTTCCACGCCCCCGAGTCTCGTGGCCTCGCGCGCGATGCCGTTCCACGATTTCAGCAGGCTCTTGCGAACTTTCTCGCTATCCAGATTAGAGTCGTCGACCCCGAACGCCGGCTCGTCGATCGCCACCAGCCTGACTGCGCCGTGCTTCTCGCTGAATACGTTCGCCTTCACTATTTCAGACAGCATCTCGCCGAGTTCGGCGTAGACGCTGTTCGTCCTGTTGTTCAGCTGAGCTGCGAGCGTGTACGGCCCCGTAACACAGACCTTCAGCTCGATTTTGCCGCCGGCCTCCTCCGACAGCCTGCCCAGGTTCTCCCTTATCGCCGAGACCTCGGCTATTCTCGCATTCTCCGCAGTGGTCGAGAGCGGACCCGTCAGGGAGTAACCGCCGCTGCTCTTCTCCACGCCGTATATCATGCGCCAGAACATCTCGTTCATGTCCCTGGGTTGGAAGTAGTTCGGGACGTCCACACCTGCCTTGAGCTTGTCGACGAAGCCTTCGAGCACGATGTCCGTGAAATCATCGTATTCGCCGGGGAACAGATTCCTCCTCAAGGAACTGTACGACTCCGCGAGCCTGGAAAACTTTTTTATATCCATACCGCCGTGCAGCGGGAGGCTTCCGACGTCGTACGACAGGACCATACTTGTAAGATGCGATATTCCTTGATTAATATTTTATTGAAAGAAATATTCCTTTAGGAATAAGTATCTGCCGGCTCTTGTGGCTGGCGGACCCAAGGATTCACGCGCCGAAGCTCTTCTGGAACTTGACTGAGAACCTCTTCTCCACGCCCTCGCGGTGCAGCGTGTTGTACGTGCAGAACGGTATCAGCCGCTTGTCGGGCGTTGCGTAGTGTATGCAGCAGCGCTCCACGCGCTCGAGGTCGAAGTTGTACGGGTCCATGAAGTGCATGCACCCTATGAACATGCCCTTCTGCTTTAGCGTCTCGGAGACGTCGCCTGAGCCGAACACCGCGCGCTTCGCAAGATCCTTCCAGTCGAAATAGCTGGGCGCCTCCTTCATGTCTATGGTGCCTGCCAGGTCCAGCAACAGCTTCGCCGTCCTCGCCAGTCCGAGATCCCCGTCCCCGCTCTCTTCCAGCGCGTCCAGGACTATGCGCCTAGCCTCGCCGAGGTCCATGAACCTCGACATCGGCACGTAGCTGCCGTCCTTCTCGAAAACGAAAAGGCCCGCGCCGCAGTGCGCGTGCACGGAACTCCTCATCCAGCGCCTCTTAGTCACCTTCTCCATCAGCTCGTCCAGCGGCGCTAGCGCCGGCACGGGCAGCCAGTCCTCCTTGCGTATGCGGCCGTCCGTCTGCTCCTCGACCAGCCGCATCACGTCCGACACGGTCACCCTGCGCGACCTGAGCTCGCTGTCCTCTATGCGGCCCGTGAATGACACGGGCTGGAAGTTGATGCCCTTTACGCTGAGTATGTTCTTCACGCCATAGTCTATTATCCCGCCGAGCTGGCCGTCGTTCACGCCTTTCACGACCGTCGGCACGAGCACCGTCGCTATCCTCAGCTTGCAGAGGTTCTCGACGGCCTTCTGCTTCACCGGCAGCGCGTCGTAGCCCCTCGCCTGTATGTACGGCTCCGGCGTCACGCCGTCGAACTGCAGGTAGACTACCCTGAGTCCGGCGTCCTTCATGCGCTTGGCGAAATCGATGTCCGCCGCGATACGCACGCCGTTGCTCGCGATCATCACCGCTTCGAACCCCATCTCCTTCGCCATCGCTATTATCTCCAGTATCCTCGGGTGCACCGTGGGCTCGCCGCCCGAGAACTGGACCACGTCAACGGGCACGGGCTTCTGCGCGCGCAGCATCTCGAGTATCTCGCGTATCTTCTCCAGCGACGGCTCGTACAGGTAGCCCGCGGTCGCGGAGTTCGCGAAGCATATCGGGCAGTTCTGGTTGCAGCGGTTGGTGACGTCGATGTTGGCCAGCATCGTCCGCGTCTGGTGCCTGTCGCAAAGGCCGCAGTCCTGCGGGCATCCGCCCTTCGATTCGGCCCGCGTCTGCGGGTTCTCTATCGGGTCGCCCTCCGTCTGGTAGCCTGCGAAGCGCTTGAACTGCACGGCGTCTGACCAGTAGACATCCTCGAAGCTGCCGTGCTCCTTGCACGCCTTCTCGATGAGCACCTGGCCGCCCTTCTCGAAGACCCTCGCCTTCACCACAGACAGGCAGACCGGGCACAGCGACTTGGTGTCCCTCGAATAGGACGCGTCCTGCCCGGCCTTTTTTGCGCTTGGCATGGGAATTAACACGCTGCGCGACAGATAAATATCTTCCACGGTGACAGTGCGGGGCGAGCGCCGACGGGACACCGCAAACTTTATATATCACTTGAAGGTAGTGAATAAACATGACCTTGACGTGGGCAAAGCTGAGGGAAGACGTCGATTCTGGAAAAGTCAAACTAATCGATGGCGTGCTGAAGATCAATCTGTCAGAGTATTCTGTAGACGATTTCGATAACATCAGCGCCACGCACAGGGGCGGCGCGGAAAGGTACAACGTGCAGCTCAAGGCTCTGAAATATTCCGAGTCTGGAAATGTCGCGTTCCTAAAAACCCCGAACATGAGAATGGAGGTTTATCTCAGGTTCCTCGGTCTGCAGGGCGGCAAGCTTTGCAATAAGGAAATATACGTTGGAGAGCTTCCACTTGAGCGCATAGCCGGCGGGCTCGGTAGGTTCAAAGAAGCGATAACATCCGCAAGGAATATCGCGTACAAGAGGCTGCAGGCCGCGAATACAGTCGAGGACATCGAAGGCTACTCGATAAATGCAAAGTGGAGAAATGTAAGGCAGGAAATAAAGGACGCCGCAATCAAAACAAGCGCCGATATAGAGGAATTTCTCAACGAGGTTGATTTGCGCGAGCAGCTCAAAGAGACTACGAAAGAACTTTTTGCAGTTTAAAGTTTTGGATCAGTGTTTTAACAGCTCCAGTGTTTTTTCGACCGCATCCGGGTTCACAGAAATCGAGTCTATACCTATTTCCTGCAAGAACCGCACGAACTCCGGGTATTCGCTCGGAGCCTGGCCGCAGATGCTCACCTTGCAGCCTTTCAGATGCGCCTTTTCCACGATCTGCTTGATCGCCAGCTTCACGGCCGGGTCGCGCTCGTCGAAGTAGCCCATCTTGCCCAACAGCTCGGAGTCGCGGTCAACGCCCAGCACCAGCTGCGTCAGATCGTTGCTGCCTATGCTTATCCCGTCGCAGAGCTCCGCGAACTTGTCCGCCAGAAACGCAACGCTCGGCACCTCGGCCATGATCCAGACCTTGAAAGTGTCGTCCGCATGGTTGTCCAATCCTTCCTCGCGCATGATGTCCAGGCACTTCCCGACCTCCCACGTGGTGCGCACGAACGGCAGCATCGCCCACACGTTCTTGCAGCTTTCGCGCACCTTGCGCATCGCGCGGCACTCCAGTTTGAAAGCTTCTTCGAAATCGGGTGAAACGAAACGCGAAACGCCGCGCCATCCGAGCATAGGATTCGCTTCCTGCGGCTCGAACTTGTCGCCGCCCTTCAGGCTGCGGTACTCGTTCGTCTTGAAATCCGAGAAGCGCACCACGACCGGTTTTGGTTTCACGGCGGCTGCGACTTTCTCGATTCCAGCTGCGAGCGCATCTATGTATTTTTGCGACTCGCCAGCCTCTATCATCGCCCGCGGATGCGTGCCAAGGCCGGCGATAATGAATTCTATGCGCATCAGGCCTATTCCGTCGAACGGCAGATGCTTGTACTCGTCTATCTTGTCGGGCACGCCGAGGTTCATGTAAAGTTTCGGTCCGCGCCTTTCGCCCCCTTCCTGCTCTTCGGTTTCGGGTTCGCCCTCTTCTTCCGCTTCCTCTTCGGCCTGCGGTTCTTTGGTGGGCTCTTCGATTTCCCCGCCGTTGCTCTTGTCAAGCTCCTCGGCCAGCGACATGAACTCGTCGATTGCGCTCTTCGGTCCGCCGCCTTCTTCCGCAGTTGGCTCCGCTTTTCTTTCTTCCGGTTCCGCTTCTTGCCCTGTTCCGACGGCCTCTTCCACGACCGGTTCTTCAACAGCTTCTTCAACCGTTTCTTCTATCGGTTCTTCGAGGTTTTCCTCGGCTGGCGCTGGCGTTTCTTCTTTGACCGTTGCTTCTTCCTCGGGTTCTTCCTTCGCTTTTTCTGCAGCCGCGCCTTCGTACACCACGCCCGCGCTTCCGTTCACCGTAACGACCATTTCGTCCGACAGGATCTTCGTCGCGTTCTGCGTGCCGACAACACATGGCACGCCCATCTCGCGCGAGACAATCGCAGCGTGGCTGGTGGTTCCTCCGCGGTCGGTTATGATAGCAACGCACCTGCTCATGGCTGGGACAAAGTCGGGCGACGTCATCTCGGTGACCATCACATCGCCTTTCTCCACTTTTTTCGTCTCTTCGAGCGAGCCGATGATTTTCACTTGGCCCGAGCCGATGCCGGGCGAGGCGGCTATGCCCTTCAAAATAGCCTTCAACCCCATTGGCACGACCGCCGCCTTCTCAACAACTTCTTTCGGAAGCGCGGTTATCGGACGAGTCTGGACGATGTATATCTTCGAACCGCGCACGCACCATTCGATGTCCTGCGGTGTGCCGTAATGTCCCTCGATTTTCATAGCGTACGCGGTCAGCCTTCTGAGTTCGTCGTCGGTCAGCACCCGCGCCTCGACCTTGTCGCGCGGCACGCGCGTCTCGACTGTGCGTCCTGTGCCCACGTCGCGCACGTGCATGATATCCTTCCGTCCGATATGTTCCTCCAACAGCGTGTACTCGCCGTCCTTCGAAACCACGTAGCGGTCGGGCTGCACTTCGCCGAGCACGAGCGTCTCGCCCAGGCCCCAGCACGCTTCGTGTATCACGACATTCGCGCCAGACGACGGATGCACCGTGAACGTCACGCCGGCCTTCTCCGCCTCGACCATGCGCTGCACGATAACGGAAATGCTCGCCGACACGACGCCGTTCTTCGCGCGGTAGAAAATCGCACGCGGCTCGTAGAGCGAAGCCCAGCAATGCTTGACTGCGTCGAGCACGTACGGCACTCCCTTCACATTCAGGAAGCTCGCCTGCTGGCCGGCGAAGCTTGCGTTCGGCAGGTCCTCCGCGGTTGCGGAGCTGCGCGCGATAACGTTCGCGTACTCGCGGCCCATCGATATGATGTTCAGCGCCTCCGGCAGCGCTATGTCGCGCGAGTGCGACAGCTGTTCGTACGCCTTCTTTATCTCGTCCTTCACGCTCTGCGGATACTCTGCCTTGAGTATCGTCTGCTTGATCGCGTCGGACGTCTTCTTCAGCTGCGTCACGTCGTCCACGTCGCATGCCAGGACCAGCTTTGCTATCTCGTCCTTTATACGGTTCATCCCGAGGAAGAATTCAAACGCCTTCGTCGTTACTGCAAAACCTTCGGGCACGGGCATATCCATGTTCGCAAGCTCGCCAAGGTTTGCGCCCTTGCCGCCCACGAGCGGTATCTGGGTCTTGTCTATCTGGTCGAACCAGAGGATGTACTTGAAGGGTGTTTTTGCGCGCTGTTCCGCGCTCTGCGATTTTCCTTCGGCTTCGGGCATAACCATCTTTATAGAATTTGATTTTTTGTCATAAATTAGTTAGGTGTTGCGGTTCGTCGGTAAGAAACGCCGCAAAAATTGAATCTGCCTGTCGGTTAAAAGACCTAAAGAGGAGGAAAAGCCACGGGCGAATCACGCTTGTGCTGCGATGACAGGTATCTTTTCAGTACGGACTTCGCGATGCGGCCGTCTATGCCAGCCTCCTCCTCCATCCTTTGTATCATATCGTCTTCCGGCAAATCTATGAATCCACAGTCGAACAAATGATAAAGCGTAGGGTCGATCCATTCGTAGCGCATTCCCATCTCGTCCTCGGCTGTAACTCCTTTCACCAGGTTCGCCGAGGACGGCTTATTTATTACACCTTCCTCCACTCCGAGCTCGCGGCCCAGCTTCCGCACCTGTGTCTTGTAGAGGTTCTGTATGGGCTTTACATCGCCTGTGCTATCACCATCCTTCGTGTAGTAACCAAGCAGCAACTCGGATCGGTCGCTGGTCCCGATGAACCTCGCGTCCACATCCTGGGTTTGCGCGACAGCCCGAGCCATGATGGGCGTCCTGAGCCTGGCTTTCACGTTGCCATAAGCGTTCGGGTGTTTGTAGTTCCCAGAGCCGTCGCGCTCGACTAGCCTCGGCAGCTGCTTCGTTATCTCGTTGAGTATCGGCGTCATGTCGTAGGTGAGCAGTTCTATGCCCAGATCGTAAGCGGCACTTCTTGCATGCCGCTCGTCCATCGGGTTAGGACAATCGTTTTCAGGAAGATAAACGCCCACAACGCGATCGCTGCCCAGAGCTTCTGTTGTGAGATAGGCTGTCACCACCGAATCCAGCCCGCCGGATATGGCAATGACGGCCTTCGCATCCTTCGCCGGGCCGAAATAGCGGTTAATATTCTCCTTCAGATGTTCGGCCTCGGCCCGGGCATCCCAGTCCTTCCAGAACAAATCCATGTCCGGGAGGCCGTCATTCCCTAAGACTATATTTCTCGGTGTTTTGCGCAGAGACATCTATTGCATCCCTCGTTTGCCATGCGTTATTGCCGCGCGTTATTCCGCGAACTCCTTTGCTGCCTCTTCGGCTGTGACTATCTTGGCAGCGTACATCTGCTTCAGGTAGTTCAGGCCCGTCTTGTGCTCCTCGGGAGTGAACGTACCGGTCGCGTCGCTGATTACGATAACGTCGTAGCCGCTCTTGAATGCGTCGTAGCTCGTGTGCCTGTCGCAGATGTTCGTGTGCATGCCTGTTATGTATACTGCGCGCACGCCAAGCTTCTTCAGCCTCTCGTCCAAACCTGTTTCGGTAAACCCGCTGTACCATCTCTTCTCAACTATCTCCGATTCCGACCGCGGGGCGAGCTCGGCGAGCACCTGCGCTTCCCACGTGCCTTTCATCGCGTGCGGTCCCCATATCTGCAGCTCCCTGTCGCTCTCTTCGTGCGCGTCGTTCAGGTAAAAAATCGGGACACTGTACAATCTCGCAGCATCTAGTACCTCCCTTATCTTCGGCACGACCTCTTCCGCAGTCTTGCAGTAAAGGCTACCCTTTGGATGTGCGAACCCGTTCAGCATGTCTATGACGAGCACAGCTTTGCCGCTTCTCGAAGCGCTCTTTCCATCCATTGTTTTCACCTCGTTTCGCGCTGCTTTCAGGCGCCTCGCTCCTGATATTCCATTGCACATCCGATTTGATGCCAAAATTGATATAGGCAAAAAACGTTTAAAGCTTTGCGGCCAGTGTAAATCTTACCCGAACGGTACCTTGGATTAATTCAGAAGTCCGATACTCCATCATGGGAAATGGTAAATTCGAGTGCCAGAAGTGGTAAGTTTATGACTGAGGGTATAAACCAGGAGTTCGAACTGTACAACACGCCCATCGTCAACTCTCTGCTTGACATCGACTTCTACAAGTTCACCATGGGCCAGGTGATTTACAAGCGCTATCCGGACATCCCGGTGAAGTTTGCATTCAAAAACAGGACCAAGAAGGTCCGTCTGGCGGATCACATCGATGAGGAGGACTTGAGAAGGGAGCTTGACAACGCACGCTCCCTACGTTTCAACAAATTCGAGCTCCATTATCTGCGCGGAACCAACGAGTACAACGAGCGCATGTTCGACGAGCCCTACCTCCAGTTTTTGGGGAATTTGGAGTTGCCGCCGTACAAATTGGAGGTGTCCGACGACGACTTCAAGCTGGAGTTCGAAGGAAAGTGGAGCGAAGTAACATATTGGGAAACCATCGCCCTGTCCATTGTCAACGAGTTGTACTACCGTTCCCTCATGAAGCCGTTGAGCGGGTTCGAAAAGGACAGGGGTTACGCAACAGGCATCCAGAGGCTGGCCGAGAAGATAAATATCCTGAAGGACAGGCCCGACATCACCTTTTGCGATTTCGGCACTAGACGAAGGTTCAGCCGAAAGTGGCAGGATTACGTCGTGAGGGTCCTCGCAGACGAATTACCAAAGCAATTCCTCGGCACTTCCAACACCGATCTGGCAAACAAGTATGGCCTGCTCCCCATGGGCACATGCGCTCATGAGATGGATATGGGATTGTCCGGCATAATGCATGGCAGCGATGACGAGATACGGGCTTCCCACCAAAAAGTCCTTCAAGACTGGTGGGATGAGTACGGCCGGGGGTTGTCGGTTGCATTGACGGATACCTACGGGACTGACTCCTTTTACAAGGACATGACACTGCAACAGGCCCGCGAGTGGAAGGGGGTGCGCCAAGACTCTGGCGACCCGTTCGAGTTCGTGGACAAAACCCTTGCGTTCTATGACAGGTGCGGCGTAGATCCTAAGGACAAACTGATAGTTTTCAGCGATGGCCTCGAAATCGACACCATACTCAAACTTGCGGACTATACTGGCAGGATCAAGAAGACTTTTGGATGGGGTACGAACCTGACAAACGACTTGGGGCTTCCTCCCGTGTCGATTGTAGTGAAGCTGATGGAATCCAACGGTCACGGAACAGTAAAACTCAGCGACAACATCGCCAAAGCTCTCGGCAAAGAAGAGGACGTAGAACGTTTCAAACGCATTTTCGGCTATACAGAAACCATGAACAAAGAGGTCAAATACTGAGACCTTTGAGAATCGGTTAATAAGAGCTTCAGCTGACGAAGTAGATGCTCTGCCTACTATCGCGCACAGACGTCTGCTGCGACACCAATCCTGCTTTCAGAAGGTATTTCAGTGCTGACCTTGCTGTGCGCGCGGGAAGCATCGACGACTCGGCCACTTCCTTCTGCGTCATCGGGCCTTCGTATTGCAATATCTTGTAAATGTACTTCGCCGACGGAGGCGCGCCCTTCGGCACCACATTGTCGGCCTTGAGCTCCCTGCTCCTCAGTTTGCGGAAAACGTTCGCGTGCACGGCCTTGTCGAAGCGCACGAAGTTCGCTCCGCACCCAGCCTTGCGGACTGTGACTTTGCCCTCGTCCACTTCTGCCCGGAACCTTCCGTCGATTACGATGTCGCACTTGCCGCGGCTTGATATGTCCGATACGACGATCGTGCTTCGATCATTCATCACGAACGGCTTGTTGTGGTTTACCGAACAGATTGGAATCGCGAGAAAGACATTGGACTTTGCAGATATGACAGGCCCTCCTGCGGACAGCGCGTATCCCGTGGAACCCGTAGGCGTTGAAATGACGATGCCATCGGCCATGTCGCGGAATATCAGCTCTCCGTCTACCGTGAGCCCGTAGCGCATGATTGTCGTCCCAGTCGCAGGCGAAACGACGATTTCGTTCAGCGCGTTAGGTAGCTTGTCGCCGTTTATCTCGGTGGCTAGCATGGCCCTCTTCTCGATCGAGTAGTTCTTCTTTTCGATCATCTTCAGCGCCGGCGTCAGGCTGCCTATGTCTATCTCCGCGAGGAAGCTCTTCGCGTCCACGGCCACGCCGAGCACGGGCTTCTCCTTTTCGCCCAGCTCGCGGAACGTGCGCAGTATGTTGGCGTCGTCCCCGACCGCGAATATGATGGAAGCATTCATCTTCTGCAACGGCGTCTGCGCCTCCGATTCCACGGAATGGCCGCGCGACTTTAAAGCGTCGTGTACCTTTTTCACAACGTCCTCGCTGACGGAATCGGTAGAATAGGAAACGCCGAACCGCATACTTTTATTCTAAGGTCGGAAGGTTAAATATTGTCCGTTGTTGCGTGCCCGGCCAATAGTGAAAGGTTCTTAAGGTTTATCACTTAAGCCATAGGTATGGCGCTGAACTCGTTGAAGAAGTACGATGTGCTCGGCAGGCCCGAGAATGTCGGACCCGTTCTGGACGTGATAAAGCGCTATCCGCATTTCGAGCTCGATCCAGAATTTCCGGAATTGTATTTCGCAATCGGCGGCGACGGCACCACGCTCTACCCTCCGAACAAGGAGAAGATCATAGGCAAGGACGTGCCGGTCTTGCAGATCCACCATCAAGAGGATACTGTAAAGAGCCAGGGATTTTGGCCGGACGTCAACAAGAGCGGAGTCGCAATGGCATTGGAAGACATAATCGCTGGGAATTACAGCATAAGGAAGGACGAGATGCTCAAGTGCAGCTTAGACGGCAAGATGCTCGGGCATGTGATAAACGAGGCGGACTTTGAACACAATGAGAGGATGAAGACGATAGAACTGGGCATGATCGTCGAACTGGACGGGAAGCTTCCGCCATACAACACGCTGCTCATGCCATCCCCGAGGCTGGACAGGGTTCTGATAGGGACCAACAGGGGGAGCACCGCATGGGCGTATTCTTATGACGGCCCGATCAGCTGGGACAACCCCGGGATATACGTCAATTTCATAGGCGCGCCGATCCCTTACAGGCATTTCGGCTTCGAAATCAACGACAAAATTTTCATCGAGACGAAGCAGGATTGCATGGTTGCCCTCGATGTAAATCAGGAGTTTTCCGTGGAAAGTGGACGACGGCTGAAAGTAGAACGCTCCAACAAGCAGTTCAAGACCATACAGACCGGGAGGACCGTGGAGACCCTGACCGCCAAGCTGGAAAGGTCCGGGGAGTATCACCAACGCGGTCTGAAGGTGAGGCCTTTCATAATTGGCGAAGACGCGTGAAGTGTGGCGGTGGCAAAAATGTACAACAGAAAACTAACGGCCAACAGGGCGTTGACGGTCGGAAGGTTCCAGCCGCTGCACACGGGTCATATGGAAATATTCAAGAAGGCGCTGGATGACGGATACACGGAGATGGTCGTGGCCATAGGGAGCGCTGAAAAGGCCCACCACTACGAGGACCCTTTCACGTGTTCCGAACGCATCGAGATCATAGACGCGGCGCTGAAGGACTTGAACCGGAGACGCCACAACGGAAGGAGTTTTGACCATTATCACATCATGGGCGTGCGGGACATCGGCGACGACGAGCTTTGGGTGCCGCACCTCGTGCGTTACGTGCCGAGGTTCGACGCGGTCTACGTGGGCAATCCGAGGGTGAGGTACCTTTTTGAGATGGAGAACAGGAAGCTCGGCAACGATGCGTACAATATCGTGGATATGGGACGCACCCTGCTGAGAAACTACAGGAAGAACCCGTCCGAACCCATCGAAACGAGCGGCACGCTGATTAGGAAGCTGATGGCCGAAGGCGACGAGACCTGGAAGGACTTGCTGCCCGGGCCGGCTGTCAGCAAGGTTGTCGAGTTCGACGGCCCGGAAAGGCTGCGCAGGCTTTCCAAAATGGACTAAGTTATTCAACTTGCGTTGCCCGCGGCTCGTTTCCTCTTTGTTTTAGAAATAAATAGCTTTCGACTCGTTTCTGCTTTACTCCGCAACCTCTATGTTGTGACACATTTGGATATTGCTGCCAGAATTTTATTTTCTTGTTTAAATTGGTAGGCAGTGTGGTTTTCGTCGGTAAGAAACGCCGCGAATTTTGGGTTTGAAATGGGAAATAGGAGTGCAAGAAAGAAAAGAAAGAACTTTTATCCGACTATCTCAATGCCCTGCCCCATGCGGATCTTGCTGCCCGCGTCTTAACGCCTTTTAGCTCCATTCTTCACCTAGTCGACCGTTTTTTCCGCTACCAAAAATATCCCTTTTGCAAACGGAGAAACGCTTGTCTTTGAATAAAGATTGTTGTGAATTATTTTCCAAGTACCAGTTCTCGAAAGAAATGTACTAAATTCGTCAGGTTCGTCGCTTAACCAATCGTCGTCTTCTGGGTGGCCATAAATGGTAATGTACATCCTAGAATTACGTCTTGTATGTGCGCCTAGTCCGGTAAAAATCTTATTCAGTTCGTCCTTCTGGTAGAAATAGTAAGGATAGTCGAATATTTGTCCAGCTATTATTCCATCGAATTTTAAACCATTTTTGAAAGGTATTGTGTCCGCAGAAGCACATACAAAGGACGCCTCCCTGTTATTTTCTCTGGCAACTCGTAAAACATCTTGACTGACATCTATACCATAAAGTTCGCAATCGGGAAAAATTCTATTTATATTTTGCAAATCCTCGGCCCGTCCGCAACCAAGGCTTAAAATCGATTTATGGTCATAGGGATTGGTTTGAATGAAATTTTCAATCAATTCTTCTATCGCGCTAAAGCTTCTACAATGTCTCGCTGTCAGAACCAACTTATTTTCAGTTTTTTGTCCCACGTCTAATGCGATTTTCCAAGCCTCTTGATAACTTTGCGCATTAGTTTGATACGCTCCGGGGCCGCTTGCTTCTGAGCCATATCTATTCTTTGCTATTTCATAGGACGAAGTTGCGTCGTGCCCCATTTTTAAACTTAATTGCTTTAAGCTTAAATTCTTTAAGGATTCAATTTTTGATTTTCTATGAATCAAATTATATCAAAAATCAAAGGATGTGCAAACTAAATTTCCTGACGCAACTGCACTGACGCACCCCAATGCGTCCTAATGCAGCTGCAAGATTTTGCCTTCGATCTCTTTGATCTTGTTAACTCTTCTTAAGTGCCTCTCTCCGGCGAACTCGGTGGTCAGCCAGATGCTAACAATTTTTTTAGCAAGTTCAGAATCGGTGGTTCTTGCACCCAAAGCTACAACATTAGAATCATTATGTTCTCTGCTCAATCTTGCAGTTTCTGTATCATAGCATAGAGCGGCCCTGACTCCCGGGAACTTGTTAGCTGCGATACTCATGCCAATCCCAGTACCGCAGATTAGGATCCCTCTGTCGAACTTATTTTCTGAAATGAACTTGGCTACTTTAAAGGCATAGTCGGGGTAGTCTACAGATTCCTCGCTTGCCGTTCCAAAATCCTCGTATTTGTACCCCAGTTCATCCAAATGTTTTTTAATAAGCTCTTTTAAAAGAAAGCCAGCGTGGTCGGAAGCAATTGCAATCTTAATCTTACTCAAGGCATTACTCAAGGTTTGCATGTTTTTCCCTAAGGTCTTTTTCTCTTTTGTTGCAGATTTTCATGAGTTCTGTAATCACGGAATCGAGAAATACCATGCTGGACAACTCAAAAAGAGTCCCCATGGGGGTCAGCGGCTCATGCTCGCCGGTTAATTGACGGGAGTTATAGTCGTTACTTAACAAACTCTCCCTCCCCTTTATTTTTACTATGCAATCCGAAACCCGAGCCAATGGTGAATCTTCGTAAGAAGTGATACAAACCACCCCGGTGCCATATTTTTTGGCAGTCTGGGCCACAGTTAGGGTTGAGATGGTCTTTCCGGAGCCAGATATTGCTATAACCAAGTCTTCAGGTTTTACAGACGGCGTAATAGTTTCACCGGCCACATATACGTTAAATCCTAAGTGCATAAGTCTCATAGCGAAAGCCTTGGCGACCAAACCGCTTCTACCTGCACCTGTAAGAAAAATATTCTTAGAATGGACTATTTTATCAATAAATCTTTTGGCATCTTCTTGATTTACGCCCGCCAATATTTTCTCAACGTTTTCTAAAATATGTTTGGTCGTTTCTTTTACCATTAACCCACCTCTGACCGGCTCGTCCATGAACCACTCGTTTTACAGTTTGGGCTCGTCTTTGGCTGCATCGGTCATTTTGGACAATATCAGTTCGGTTGCTTTCTTCGGATCTTGAGATTTTGTAATAAAGCCACCGACTATTACGATGCCCACGCTAAACTTTTTAATTATGTCTATGTTTATATCGTTTATTCCCCCAGCTACAACGATTGGGATGTTGATCTCTTCACATAATTTCTTCAATGTTGGATATGGATATTCAGATTTTGTTTGCTGGTCTACACCTATATGCAGGTTTATATAATCGACCCCCAGATTTTCACACTCTTTGGCCCTTTCTATTGGATTCTTTACTCCGATCAAATCGCAGCATATTTTGATGTTGAAATCTTTTCCGGCTTTTACCGCCTCGCTAATTGTGTCGTCTGGCGCCGCGCCGAGAACCTGAACTATATTTGCTCCGGCTTCTGCGGCCATTTTAGCTTCGAGGTAACCCGTGTCCATGATTTTCATATCGGCAAAAATTATCTTATCCGGGAATCTTTTTCTAAATTCTTTTACAGCATTGAGACCCACGGACTTTATTAGGGGTGTGCCCGCTTCGAGAATGTGCGCCCCAGCATCCGAAGCGGCTTTCGCAATGCTTAGCGCATCCTCAAGTTTAGTTAAATCCAACGCAACTTGCAATTTCACTTTATCGCCTCTGCTAACAATGGTGCGATTGACACTTTGCTCACTGGGGTTTCAATGCTGTCGGTAACAACGATATAGTCTGTAATTTTTTTAAGAGTCTCTAAAGAGTCCTTCAAAAATAATCCATGAGTGGCGGCTGAGACCACTTTGCCCGCCCCGTCGTTTCTGATCTTTTCAACGGCCTTAATCATAGTGGTACCTGAAGTTATCATGTCGTCCAGAATAATAACGTCCTTATTTTTAAAATCCACTCCTCCTTCAAACTTAGACACTTCATACCTTCTTTCCATATCCTCGCATTTGCATTTCGTTTTCGGGTTTTTACAGACAGGGCATATCTCTTCCTTCTTTAGCACAATCACTTTACCAGTGGCGAACTCTATGATTTCTGAAGATCCGAAGTCTGGGCCGATTACAACAAAATCTTTGGTTGTGTTTTCCATGATATGCTTTAAAAGCAACTTACCGGCCGACAGATTGATAAATTCTAGTCCAGAAAAATAAAATCTTCCTGGTTTCCTATGGAAGTGTGTATCGACTGTCACAATTTTGCTAATGCCGGAATTTTTCAGCGAATCAACGATGGTTTTTAGCGAGTACGACTCCCCTCTCTGGTATACCTTATGCTGCCTCGAATAAGCCAAATAAGGTATCACACCAATTATCTTTCTCGCCCCCAAGCCAACCAATGTGTTTGCTAAGAACATAACTTCAACCAAAGAATCGTTTTGGTTTGGATACATGCTCTGCACAATGACGACATCGTGGCCCTTGACGTATTGGTTCTTTCCATTTTCATCTACGAGGATATAGTTTTCTCCGTCAGGAAATTTTTTCAGCAACACCTTAATAATAGGTATGTTCGATGCAGCAGAAATTTTTTCAGCTAGACTTTTTGAATTTGAACCGTAAGCTAAAAATGTCATCAATCATTTTCTTTGGAAATTGAGATATAAATATTCGTATATCACAGTAACTGTAGATGTTAGAACAGCTAACGATGACTTACGAGAGGCGCGCAGATAAAGCAATGAATCCTGCGGCGAAAAGGCTTTTCAGTCTTATGGTAGAAAAGAAGACAAATCTGGCTTTGGCAAACGACGAAACTGATTCTAAAAATTTTTTAAAATTGGCGGACGCTTTGGGGCCGGAAATTGCAGTATTAAAAACTCACATCGATGTTATAAAAGATTTTACCCCCTCCCTAATTCAAAAGTTAGACAACCTTGCCAAAAAACACAATTTTCTAATTTTTGAGGACAGAAAATTTGCTGACATAGGCAACACGGTAAAATTACAGTACACAAAAGGAATCTACAAAATTGCCGATTGGGCCAATTTTGTCAACCTGCACGTGGTGCCGGGTCCGGGCATTGTAAAAGCTTTGGCCGAGGCTATTCGGGAAAAGAACGATGGTAAAGAAAGGGGCATTATAATTTTGGCTCAAATGACATCCGAAGGCACACTTGCAACCGGCGAATACACAAAAGCAGCGGTAAATATGGCGAACCCATTCAAAGAAGCGGTAAGCGGATATATAGGCGCGGGCAGCGTACCGAAGAGACTAAAGGAACTTGCTTCTTTGGCTGACATGGGGCAAGTTATTTTTGCGCCCGGCGTGCAGTTTGCCGCAAAGGAAGACGCTTTGGGGCAGCAATACGCAACGCCAGAAGAGGCGGTTTTTGCGGGCGCAGACTGTATTATAGTCGGGAGAGGCATATCCGGGGCTGAAAATCCTTTACACGCGGCCGAAGGGTACAGGCAAGCGGGCTGGGATGCGTACTTAAAAAGAATTGGGAAGTAGTGGGGGTTGGTTGCACAACTTAAATAAACAAAATCACTAAAAATTAGTGATAATTAATGTCTCAAGACCAGCTGTTGGTAAGAAAAATTGAAAATGGTATTGTCATAGACCACATTCCTGCTGGGAAAGGCTTTTCTGTTCTGAAACTTCTAAAGATCATCCCAACTACAAAAATTGTTGTTGCCTCGAACATGCATAGCACAAAATACGGTAAAAAGGACATAATCAAGTTAGAAGGGAAATACCTGACATCAAAAGAAATCGACCTTATTTCCTTGATTGCGCCAACCGCTACGATCAATCGAATTGAAAATTGGGAAGTGAAAGAAAAGCACCAAGTCAAAACACCGGATGTTATAGAAGGGGTTTTAAAATGCCGCAACCCGGCGTGCATCACTAACGATAAATACAGTGAAACCAAAACAAAATTCGATCTAATCCGTTCTCAGGATATCGAAAGAAATACATTCAAGTGTTCGTACTGCGGTGCCCTGCTGTACTACAATGAAGCTATAGAATTTTTGATGGCCAGTCCGGCTATGGTCAGCGGGCTTGTTTCAAGGGAAATAATAGAAAAGACGTTTTTGGACGTCTTAATCAAGAAAGGAGCTCTAAGGATCGCACCGAACGCTAACGAACTTTTTGTTTTTAAAAGTGGGCGAAAATCTCCGAACTTCATAAATACAGGGGCATTAACGGACGGTGAATCTTTGTCAAAGATAAAATGGGCGTTCGCCAGCTTTGTCGCACTCCTGCTGGAAGAAGGAAAGCTGGAGGATTTCGATTTTGTTTTTGGGCCGGCGTACAAGGGAATAAACTTGGCGGTGCTGACTTGCGAGGGGTTAAACGAACTGTTTGGCATGGAAAAAAGGTACCTCTTTGATAGAAAAGAGGAGAAGACGTATGCCGACAAAACAATGGAGCAGATAATCGTTGGTGCTGGCTACTTCAAGCCTGGCAGCAAGATACTGATGGTTGACGATGTCATCACAACTGGCGGAACTAAGTTGGAAGCACTTGAAAAACTAAAATCCCTGGGAGAGCATAAGGTCGTCGGTTTGGTACTCGCTGTGGACAGGCAAGAAAAAATGGGTGACGCGGTGAGTGTTGAGGGGAAGAGCGCTGTTGAGAATTTAAGAGACGAATTTAACCTAAACGTCCACAGTATCTTAAACATACAATCCATTTTTAATATGGTAAGAGAAAGCTTAAGTGAAGAAATAAAACAAGCTTGGATCGATTATTACAAAAGATATGGGGCAGTTCAGCTGCAATGAGTCTAAATAATAGATTTCTGTCGCTCCTTTACTTTAATCGTCATCCTGCGTCGAATCTTTCTACACGTACATATAAGCGCATCTACCGCCATATTTCTCGTTTTGTGTTTATAATAATTAAGTTGGTTGTTTGTCGGTAAGAAACGCCGCAAAAATTGAGTTCAAAAAGCGAAGGAAAATCTGAAAATCGAGAACGGAGAAATCCCTACTCCACGATTTCTATGCCCTGGCCCATGCGGATCTTGCTGCCCGCGCGCTTCAGCGCGTCCTTGACGATCTGCAGGCTCGCCTTGTTGAATCTCAGCATGAAGATGTGCTGTCCCTTGCTGACAATGGCCATCTTGCCAACGGGCTTTCCGAAGTTGTGTCGCATCCCCTGCGAGTACCTGTCAGCACCGGCGCCCTGCGCGATGCTGTGCTCGCGTATCACGCCGTGCGGGTACACCAGGACCTTCAAATAATAGCCTGTCGGCCCGAGCTTCTTCTCGAGGAAGTTCTGCGCCACGATGCGGGCGGACTCGAGCGCGTTGTCGCGTATGCTGACGTCGGCCTTCGGCACGAGGTAGGCGCAGCTGTCGAAGACGCCGTTCTTGTCGCCCATCTCGAACGTGTGTATGTGCGGCTGCGGCACGCCTACGACGTAGCTCTTCCTAGGCTTGCTCTTGGATATGCGCGTCCACGGGCGCTTGTAGTTCTTCAGTATCCGTCCGGGCCTTAGAGGCATAGCATCACGTCAAATTCCCGCATCGTATTACAATTCTATTTGCTCTTTGTTTTATAAAACTAACTATGGCTTGGGGTTGCCGCGCTTCTTGGCGTCCTTTCCGGGCGGCCTTCCCGTATGCTTCTCTACGTATGGCGTGGTCCTCGGCTTGATATCCACTCTGTCCGCCGAGAAATACAGATATTGCTTGCATCTGGGGCACTGACCCTCTTTCAATTTTATGAGGTCCTCGGGACTCTTGAGAAGCTCGTCTTCATAGAGAATCTCGCCGCAGTTGCGGCACTTGTACTTGAACGGCATACGGGCTTTACTGGACGAGAAAATATTTAAGCTTCATCAAAACGCGGATAAAACGACTCCTGGCGCGTCCTACGGCACATTTATATCCAAGCCCGCAGAGAGATTAATTAACCGAATTTTAGGCCGATAAATTCCAAGGAGGTGTGAGAATAAAATGGCACTGGCTGTCAAGTCCGCGGTCAAGAGCGCGCTGAAGAAGTCCAAGATGCGCGTAGGTGGGGACTTCTGGAAGATGCTTGACGAGAAGATTTCGTGGAAGGTCAAGCGCGCCGTGGAGAGGGCAAAGGCGAACGGACGCAAGACTATCCGCGCATGCGACCTGTAGGGCCGCGTTCGCTCCCGGATTCCTGACATCGAACCACGTCAAGTTGGCGCTTTCTTTTTTTTACCACTTCCATTTTTCTATCGATTCCGGCACGGCCGGAGGTTTAAGAATTTAAAAAACCAAAATCAAAGAATACAAAGGACGAACCAAAGGAATCGTGGGAGGATTCTTCAATGGCGCAGAAGGCTGTCATAGGGCTTACGGGAACAATCGCCTCGGGCAAGGACGCGGTCATGCAAATCCTACTGCGCAAGTACAACTGCTACCACGTCACGCTGTCGAACGTCATCCGCGGGGAGATGGAGAAGAAAAAGAAGGGCCTGCTCAACCGCGTGACGCTGCAGGAGATGGGCAACGAGATGCGGCAGAAGTACGGCCCGCACATACTCGCGCTGCTGGCGATTGAGTACCTCCCGCGCGACAAGGAGCTGACTGTCATAGACGGCATACGCAACCCCGGCGAGATAGATTATTTGAAGAAGAAGTTCGGAAGCAGGTTCTTCCTCATAGCGACGGACGCTCCGCGCGAGCGCAGGTTCGAGCTGCTGCAGCAGCGCAACGACCCGCGCGACCCGCAGATGTTCGAGGAGTTCGTGAAGGTGGACGACCGCGACCAGGGCGTTGACGAGCCTGTGCATGGACAGCAAGTGGCGAAGTGCGTGGAGCGCGCGGACTTCCGCATACAGAACGACGGCGAGCTGGCGCAACTCGAGCAGAAGGTCGACGAGGTAATGAAAATCATACTGGCGCAGCACGCGCCGCAGTGATGTTAAAATGAAAGTCAAGCTAGTCGCATACACGCCGAACCCGGAGCTGGTGTGCGCTGCGGCTGCGCAGACATCTACCAAGGAAGAAAGCCTTGATAAAATCTTCGCGGAGATGACCGAGGAGAAGGCGCAGAAGCTGATACGCAACGTCGTCAGCCGAGGCCACGTGAGCATCGTGGAGCATGCGAGCTTTACTTTTGCAGTCGAGGACGTTTCCCGTTCGCTGACGCACCAGCTGGTCAGGCACCGCATCGCCTCATACACGCAGCAGAGCCAGCGCTACGTGAAGCTGAACGCGGATGCGGACGACTGGTATGTAATTCCACACACTTTCAAGACCGCGGAGCAGCAGAAAAAGTTCAAGGAGCGAATGGCTGAAATCTCAAAGTGGTACGAGGAGGCCGTCGCCGATGGAGTTCCGGCCGAGGATGCGCGCTTCTATTTGCCGAACGCGGCCAAGACTGCCATAACAGTAACGATGAACGCGAGGGAGCTGCTGCATTTCTTCGGGCTGCGGTGCTGCAGGCGCGCGCAGTGGGAGATAAAGGAGTTGGCCGACATGATGCTGACGGAGGTCAAACGCGTGGCGCCCGTAATCTTCGAGAACGCGGGCCCGAACTGCGTGCAGGCCGGCTACTGCCCCGAGGGCGCGAAGAAGCCTGCGGAGTGCGACATCGCGGCGATACGCCGGGCGTACAAAGGCGAGTGACTGTTTCTGAATTCACAGCACGAAATCCAGCATGTCTCTCAGATCGTTACTTCGCACAACGTGCTTCGCGGCCTTTTCGAGCTCTGGGCTCGCAGGATTGAAGGCTATCGGCAGGCCGACCTTCCGGAAAGCGAAGACGTCGTTGTCGCTGTCCCCGACCATCGCGGTCTCTTCGAGCTTTATCCCCAGTTCTTTGCAGAAAGTCTCTATCATATTCACCTTGCCTTCGAAGTCATAGTCGTTGTACCTTCCTCCGGCTATCTTCCCCTGCGTGTCGAAAAGGATTTCGCATTCGAAGCTCGTCTTGTCCGCGCGAAGGCCCCACTGCTCTTTCGCGAACTCGTACACGTTCGAGATGCTCCCCGACACTATGGCCGTCATTATCCCCATCTCCTTCAATTTCTTCAGCGTTTCGACCGCACCGGGCATCGGCTGCATACCGTTCCTCAGTATCTCTTCAAGCTTCTTTCTGTCCAGGCCGAAATTCTTGTACAGGATTTCCACGGTCTCGCGCGACCATTCGGCGACCGTGGTCTTGCCTGAGAAATGGCGCTGCGTTATCTCCTTGTCGGCCTCCTCGCAGCCCAGTGCCTTGTCTATCATGCGCCAGGCAGAGCTAGAGTGCATCTGCACGAGCGTACCGTCGAAGTCGAACACGACGAGCCTTATCTTCCTTTGACTGGTCGCGTCTGGCATGCCTTCACCTTGCGTCCGTGCTCCCGAAGCCGCCGCGCGATTTTTCGCCGATAGAATCCGTTTCCTCCCAATCTGCCTTCTCGACCTTCACAAAGATGCCCTGCGCGATTTTCTCCCCGCGCGCGACCGTGACGGGAGCATCGGAAAAGTTGTACACCTGCACGAGAATCTCGTCACCGTCCCCGCAGTAGTCGTTGTCCACGATGCCGATGCCGTGCGGGCACAGTAGCTGCTTCTTCTCAGGCGTGCTGCTTCGCAGCGCCACGACAAGCGCGTAGCCTTCAGGGACTTTCACGATTGCGTTACCTGGAATCCGTCCTATTGATTTCGGTTCGATTGTTGTGGGCTCCCTACACAAAATATCGAATCCTACAGCGCCGGCCGTTTCGTAAACGGGCAGCGGCAGCGAGCTGTCGACGCGCTTTATCCTGACTTTCATGAAAATTCCTAACACTTAATCCGAGACGCGCGTTTAAGTCTTTGACACCGGCTAGCCCGCTTTCTCCCCCTTCCGCACGTAGGTTATCGTATGCCCCTTCTCGCCCCGCAGCTCTGGGATGCCGGGCACAGCTCGCCGTAGTCCAGCTCGGAAACAACCACGCGCAAGCCGTCAATCGGGCTCGCCCGTGCGCAGAATCTCGTAGACGCCTCTCGGCACCGTCCTTGCGTTTTCGTCGCGCTCGCAGCTTTTTTCAGGGGTCGGCCCCATAATAAACTTTTGCGCCTCAGGAATTTATATGTTGGCTTTCGGCACGCCTGGCCCTGGCTCACCCGCCGGTGAGCAGATTCTTCCACCAGTCCTTCTTCTCCTGCTCCTTCAGCTTCTGCTCGCGCTTGCGCATGACGGCCATGTTGCGCCTCGCGACCTGCTCGGCCTTCGCGACCGCCCGGCGGTCGTTGCCCACGCCCGCCGTGTTTCCCACGCCCACGACAATGACGGCGCCTGCCTTTTTGCTGGCGCGCACGCGCTCCTCCACGATCTTCGTCACGCGCGGGATGGCAGCGAGCATCTCGGCGCGCACGGGCTGGAAGGCCTCTTCCTGGCTCATCTTGATAACAACGGAATCGATTGGCAGCTTGCGCTGCGCAACGGCATCCTCTATGCGCGAGCGTTCAACGCCCACCCCGCCCATTGCAACGCCCACGCCCTCCGCCACGCTGCCCGTGCGCTCGCCCTCGAGCTTGACAGCGGCGTCGATGGTTATTATCTTCGCAATCTTGTTGCGTCTAGCTATGGCGTTTATGGCCTTGTCTATCTTGCCGACGCGGCTGCCCGGGCCTTTTGCCTTGACAAGGAAGACCTTGCGGCCTGCCAGGCGCTTGGTTGCAACCACGGTACCCTTCTCGATATCGCGCACGCGCGCATCCCCTATCATCGACGCCACAGCGAACGGACCCATCGAGTCGCCAATGGGCCAGCCGTTCGACAGCGCCTCGGTTCCGTCGAACAACGCGGCCGCCAGTCGCTCTATAAGCGGCAGCTGCATCTGCAGGAGCATCGCAAGCTGCAGACTCTTGAGCTTGCGCACGAGTTCCACGTTGTGCCGCACGATTTTCGCGATGCCGTGCAGCGAGATCGCCCCGGAAAGGCCGCCCTTTATGTTTTCCTTCTCTTCCTTGCCCAGCTTCGGCGCTACCTCGTCCACGAAAGCGTCGAATCGCTCGTCGTAGTTCTCCATTATGTGCCCGAGCTTGTTGACTATGCCGTACGGGTCGAGGCTTATCGGGCCGATCGCGAAGAACTCGAGGAAGTTGCCCACGTCCTGCGCCAGCCTCGGCTCCGGGTTCTTCGAAATCCGCCTCAGCACAGCGCCTTTCGCCTTCTTCGTCAGGCCTTCCATCAGCTGCGCGGACTGGTCGAGCTTCCAGAGCATCTGCGTGACCATCAGCCGCGGGTAGAACATCATGAATACCATGAAGACTATGAACCAGAGTATGTTGCCCCACACGTCGCTCCCTCCGCCGAGGAAGTCGAAGAACCCCATCAAAATCGCCGCAGCCATCGAAACCACTCCTGCAAACGCCGGCCGGCCGTTTCAAACGCCAAATCCGGTATTAGTTTTTTAACTTTCTTATACATAATTATATTACCGGGCTTTAAAGTGCTTCGAAAGGCCGCGCATGGCCTGCATTTGGTGTTGCGAATGAACCTGAAAGCCGTCCTTGCCGTTGTAATAATCATTGCCATAGGAGCAATGCTCACGCAGACCGACTCCGGAAAAGAGTACTTCGGCCTGAGCTTAGAGTTCCTCAAGGTCAAGGTCGGAAGCTTCGTGGCGGGCGCTTTCACGTACGGCGGTATTTTCGGGCAGAAGATGCCCGAAGGCTTGACGTTCCAGATGTCGCTTACAGCGTCCAGACAGTCCTTTTTCGGCCAGAACTACACGGTTTCGAACGCCAGCCTCAGCGTTTCGGGCGTTTGCGCCTCTGCTGTAAGGGTAGGGAGCACTTCGCTGCACAAGGAGACGGCCGAATGCGCAATCGAGACGCCTGCGGCCGACGGCCTGTTCGAATACACGGCAACGGGCAACGTCCGCTTCACGGGCGAGGCTGGCGAGCTGACGCTGGACGGGACGAAATACACGGCGGTCGACGGAAAGGCACAGCAGATCGCCTTCGAAGTCGCGCCTCTCAGCTTCACAGTCGACAAAATGGCGCTGCCGCTGCTCACGCTGCAGGCTGCGGAAGGCACTCTGAAGCGCCTGACGGCCGACGGCGCGGTGAAGTCGAGCGAGGAACTGACCGGCGAGAAGCTGGAAATAGGCGGTTTCATGGGCTTTTTAAAGCTCGACAACTCCAATATATTACTGCAAGGCTCGGCCGTGTTCGCGAAGGGCACGGGGGAGCACAGCAGCTTCGTGTGGTGAACGGCCGCACGGAAAGCAGCCGAGAGGAAAGGGCATGACAATTATCCGGCGCATATGCCGGGCGTTGTAATTTTCGACTTTTCCTATCTGGCTGAAGTAAAGCCGACTTGAACCGGCAAAAACAGGGCGTAAAGCAAGTTTGAAGGTAGGAAGAATATGGAAAAAACTGAAGGGAAAACAGAAAGGGTTGAGAAAACCAAGGAAGGTGATTCGATGTACAGGAGCAGGAACGTTGTCACTCGTAGCAGAAGCACCGGGCCAGCGGACGAGATACCGCGCATAGCGCTGTTCGTCGACGGCCCGAACATGCTCAGGAAGGAGTTTATGATAGACCTGCGCGAGCTGAAGAAGAGCGTGCTGAAGTACGGACGCGTCGTGTCCGCCAAGGTGTTCGTCAACCAGTTCGCGCCAGAGAAGCTGATCGAGGCTATAATCAACGAGGGCTTCCAGGCCGAGATGATTCTGGCCGAGGTCGAGGCGGAGAAGAACGACATCGACGTTGCGATGGCCATAAACGCAGTAGAAGCGGCGATCGCGCGCGATATCGACTTTGTCGCGCTGGCCACGCGCGACGCGGACTATATGCCCGTGATACACATGGCCAAGTCGTACGGGAAGCGCGTAATCGTAATCGGCGCGGAACCTGGCATGTCGAGCGGGCTGCAGAACGCCGCGGACTACGTGGAGATGCTGTAAGGTTTTTTGTATTTTCGGGCGCCGCTTTTTGTTTTCGGCGTCCGCCACAGATTTAAATCCGTTGAAGTGCAAAATTAAACCTAGGTGGGAACTCGTGGGATTTTTCGACAGGCTGAAGAAGCTGGCGCAGGCCGAGGAGGAGCAGATGGAGCTGCCAACCGAGCAGCAGGAAGGACCGTCCGAGAAGGTGACGGTGCGCGTCGATAACCTCCAAGGCATCAACGATGTGGAACGCATAGAGAAGCTCGTGAAGGACGGCAACATAATGTTCCTGAAGGTCTTCGACCTGCAGAAGAAGGACCTCGGCCAGTTCAAGCAGACCGTGCAGATGCTGAAGCGAAGGTGCATCCAGTACGGCTGGGACATCGTCGGCATCGAGGAAGGCTACATGGTCCTAGCGCCGAAGTTCGCGAAGATAGCGCGCTGAACGCACCGGGCGCAGGTTCGCGGACTTCTAAAAGTTATTCTCTTGGGCGAGAATTAGCGAATTATATTGGACGGGACGCCAGCTCATTTAGATTAAATTCGCAATCGCATATTCTACCCCGTTCCTAGAAATCTGCAGACCCGCGCCCTCTTTCGGCAGCTTGCCGTCTATTTTCAACCTCGTCCAATTTGGGTTGTTGTAGGGCGACCAGTACGCTTCCCTGTGGGGCATCTTCCCGAAAACCAGCCCTGTCGGATCGCACACACCAGCAATCGCCCTGTCCGAACCGTTCGGGTTGTACGGGTATTCCATTGTAGGATTGCCGTTCCGGGGGTCTATGTACCGCAAGACCACCTGGTTGTTCCGTTCCAGCCGGTCCAAGACCGTCGGGTCGCTTGCCCTTATCTTTCCTTCCCCGTGCCTCACCGGAAGGTACAGTTCCTTTATACCCTTCGTCCATACGCAGTTTGAATCTGGATTTACGCCGAGGTGCACCCACCTGTCCTCGAACTTACCAGAGTCGTTGCCAACCAATGTCATCCTTTGTGTCCTGTAATCTCCGTTGAACCCGGGCAGCATTCCGTACTTCGCCATGGCCTGGAAGCCGTTGCATACCCCGATCACCAGCTTTCCTTCTTTGATGAAGTTGTCGAGCTCGTCGCCCAGCGCGTGCTTCAGCCTGTTCTTATGGACTTTGCCGGAACCGTAATGGTCGCCATCAGAGAACCCGCCGATGAAATCTAGTATCTGACAATTCTCAAGCATTCCGGGGTTTGCTATCAAGTCGTTTATGTGAACTATGTCAGCGTCCGCGCCCACCACTTCGTATGTGTAAGCGGTTTCACGCTCGCAGTTCAATCCGAACCCGCTTGGAATCAGGACTCTCGGTTTCCTCATGGTCATAGCAGGTCCCCCATAGTGGCTTTCCACGCCTCTTTCAGGCGGTCCGTACCAGAATCGACTATGTACGACCCGCCGAGTCCCTTTACTTTCAGCCTCTGGTCGTACGTGACTATGCCTATCTGCGAGTACATGGTGCCGTCCATCAGGCTTTCAAACTCTCCTTTCCTTTCCGGCGGGACCGTGACTATGAACCGGCTGTTTGACTGCGAGAACAGCACGGTGTCGTCCCTCTTCTTTTCGCCGTCATAAGGAACCATGCCCAGATCCACGTCCATCCCGTAGCCGCCGGCGAATGCCGATTGCGCCAAAGCCACGGCCAGCCCGCCGAGCGTCGGGGTGTGGATAGAGTGCGCGACCTCCCTTTCGGTGACTTGGCTGATCCTATTGTAGATTTCCTTCGCGCTTGCCGCATCCACCCTGGGGACGTTGTTGCCTATGTGTCTCTCCCCTCTGGACTTCTCTCCGATATAGGAATAGTACTCGGACGCGCCCAACTCGTCGCGCGTCTTGCCCACGACGTATACGAGGTCCCCGGGATTTTTGACGTCCATGGTCACGCATTTGCTCACGTCGTCTATCTTCCCTCGAGCGGAGAACAGCAGTGTCGGCGGTATGGAGATTATCCTCTCCGTCTCCTTGCCGTCGACGACTTCCTTGATCTTCCACACGTTCTTCATGCTGTCCTTCCCGGATATGAGGGGGACCTCGAAGGCCTCGCAGTAATCGGCAAGTGCCTTGTTCGCCCTCACGAGCTGCGCGATTTTAATGCGCCCGTCCTCGCTGTCAAGGTCGGATATGTTCCAGCAGAAGTTGTCCAGCCCGTAAACGGGCGTTTTTTCGCTCGGGAGTTTCCCTCCTACCGCTATTATTTTTCTCAGCGCCTCGTCTATGACCGAAGCCGCCATATCATAAGTGTCTATCTCGGAGTAATGGGGATTCAGTCCCGATGCGATCGCGAGGCCTTCCTTGCTGCCGTATTCCATGAACATCACGGTCGCGTCGCTGGGCACGTCGCAATCCTTGCCTACCAGGGGTTTGATGACGCTCAGTCCCTTGACCTCGTGGTCGTATTGCCTCAGCTTGCCCTCCTTCGAGCATATGTTCAGCCTGGCCAGCATCTCCTCCAAGGTCTTGTCCATGTCGGCAGGCTGCTCGAAGACAGGCTCCTCGCGGACGGGCCGCTTCCACTCAGCCTGAAGCTCCATCCTTGGCACGCCGTTGTGCAGGAATTCCAGGTCTATATGGGCGACTGGCTTGCCGCCATAAGTCGCATGGAACACGCCGGAATCCTCATAGTTACCAAGCACCGTCGCTTCCACTCCACGCCTTTCCGCAAGCTTCAAGAACTCGTCCGTTTTTCGCGGGTCGACGGCGACTGTCATCCTCTCCTGGGCTTCCGACACCATTATCTCCCACGGATCAAGACCCTCGTATTTCAGGGGCGCCTTTTCCAAATCAAAATTGCAACCGTTGCTGGACTCGGCCATCTCGCCGACAGAAGAGGACAGCCCTCCGGCGCCGTTGTCAGTGATGCATTTGTACAAGCCCAAATCCCTCGCCTCAATCAAAAGGTCGCTCATCTTTTTCTGAGTTATCGGATCCCCTATCTGCACCGCCTGAACGGGGGAATTCTTGTCGAGCTCGGCGGACGAGAACGTGGCGCCGTGTATGCCGTCCTTTCCGATCCTTCCGCCCACCATTATGATTGCGTCGCCGTGGTCGGCCTTTTTGTATTCGGCGGGTTCGCCGTTGATTGTCGCCGGCATCGTGCCTATGGTCCCGCAGTACACCAGCGGCCTTGTCGTATACCTTCCATCGAAAAACTCCTGCCAGTAGGCAAGAGGTATGCCGCTCTGGTTTCCACCGTCGATTACGCCTTTATGGACACCGTCCCTCAGCCTTTTCGGATGCAAAACACCTGCTGGCAATTTCTCGCCATAGAACGGATCACCGAAGCAATAGCCGAATATATTGGCCATCAGCCTCGCTCCTTTACCGGTTCCCATCGGATCCCTGTTGACGCCGACAATGCCTGTTATCGCGCCGCCGTATGGATCCAATGCGGAAGGGGCGTTGTGGGTCTCGATCTTATCGACGACAAGTAGTCCATCATTGAACCTGACCACTCCGGCGTTGTCATGGAAAGAGGATGCAACCCATCCCCACTTCTTCCCGATTGCGTTGCTTGGGTTTTTTATGTACGTGTCGAACAGGCTGTCGATGAATTTTTCCTCTCCCGTGTCTCCGTCTCGATAGGCGATGCTGGCATTGAATATCTTGTGCTTGCAGTGTTCTGACCATGTCTGCGCAAAAACCTGCATCTCAGCGTCTGTCGGGTTCGCCCAGAAACGCTCCTCCATCCCGATGCTTTTTCTTTCGGCGATGACGTCCTCTCTTCCGAAATACTCCCGTATTCTCCGCATCTCCTCGAGGCTCAACGAAAGGACGTCCTTCTTGCTGGTGTCGACGAGCTCCGCGTCGCTTACATTCAGATCGTATACGTTGACCCTTGCCTTATGGCTCCCTTCGATGGTGGGCAGGTTCAAAGGAATCCCGTGCTCCCTGACCTCGTCGCGGCTCAGAACTCTTATGGTTTCTATCACAGGATTCGCCAAAAGCTTGGTGCCTATTTTTTCGGCGTCTTCCATTGCAAGCCTGCCGTTGATCAGGTACTGGATGGACGTATAGACGCCCTCGCGCTCCCCCAGGCGCCTTCCTATGACATATGGTATTGCCGTGTTCTTTCCGGTGTTGCCGACGTTGTCCGTTACGCCAGGCTTGTATCCGACCTCTATGAGCCAGTCGAAATCCGTCTCGCCTTCTTCGACCAAGCGCTCGCTTATCGGATCCACAAAAAGATTTTTATTCAACAGATTCAGCTCCTCTTCGGCGAGTTTTGCATCGATTGTATAAATTCGCCTTGTCCTGACGGAATCGATGCCGGCTATGCCCAAGGAAGTCTCGATGTTTTTCCTAACGCTTTCGCCGGCAGCATCGACCTCCCCTTTCTTGAATTCGACCATCACTCTGTTGACCAATTGACCACCAAACAAAGACTAAGACTGCGCCGTTGTGGAAATCCATCTCTCTTCGAGCCTTCTGTACGCCGCGCCTTTCCCGTCAACGGCAATCATGCCTTCAGCAACCTCCTCAAGCGCCCTCGGAAAGATTACCCAGTCGCCCTTCTCCTTCAGCTTGGTCTGGTGCACGCTGACAACATCGTCCAACAGCTTCTCGTCCATCCTTAATTCTTCCAAGGGCCTCGGCAATTCTACTGCCAGAGGGTCCGATATCATGATAACTTCCCCATAGTCGACCCTGTCCCCGACTACGTGGACAGAGGAACGCAATGTTTTTTCTCCAGCCAATATGGCGTCCCTTACCGCCTTATCGCCGGTGTACTTTCTCTTTCCGTTTTCTTCCAAGGACAGGTCTGCGGGATGCACGTTCAAGCCGGTAAATTCCCTCAGCACCACGTTGCTGAGTGCGCTCATGTACCCGCCAAGCGCAAAAAAATCGATACCATGTAAACGGAATTGATCCACGATGTAAGAATCGAATTCCTCCCTTGTCCCGGCGTCCAATTCGGGTCTTTTAATGAACCAGTTCTTCTTTTTTCCTCGATGCTCGTAAAAACTTTTTATGTCTCTGGAAACTACCGGGATGTCGTACTCACCGCCTATGGCTCTTGCATTATCGTCGCTGTTGTCGCTGAAAATCAAACCAACTTTGTACGGGCTGCTGCGAAACGACCTTTCGCGCTCGACTATCTTTCTGACGTTAGTCCCGCTTCCGGACATGAGGCACGCCAATTTCATAGGTTTGCCTTTGGTGCGCGGGTCGTAAAGCAGTTGCAACCGCCCCAATCCGGGGGCGTACGTCGTAGGAGCACGCATAGTTAATTATTAGAAAATTAGTTTTTTATACTTGAAATTGGAAAAATGGGTTTAAATAAACTTGCTTTGTTAGTTTTAAATTACCTCGCAGGTAAAATTATAAGGGTGGCCAATTTCGCAGAAAGAAAAAAATCAAATAAAAAGAAGTTTTACATAACGACCGCGATCCCGTACGTGAACGCGTCGCCGCACATCGGGCACGCGCTTGAGTTCGTGCAGACGGACGCAATCGCGCGGTTTCACAAGCTGCTCGGCAGCTGCGTCTTCCTGACGACCGGCGCGGACGAGAACAGCCTGAAGAACGTGCAGGCCGCGGAGCTACGGGGCATAACGACGCAGCAGCTGTGCGACCAGAACTCCGCGCTTTTCAAGCAGTTCGCTGAGGAGATTGGAACGTCGAACGACGTGTTCCTGCGCTCCTCCAGCAAGACGGCGCACTGGCCGGGCGTGCAGAGGCTGTGGCAGCTGTGCGTGAAGCGCGGAGACGTGTACAAGAAGAAGTACAGGGGGCTTTACTGCGTGGGCTGCGAGGCGTTCTACAAGGAAAGCGAGCTTGTTGATGGTCTGTGCCCCGAACATAAAAGACCGCCTGAGGTTGTGGAGGAGGAGAACTACTTTTTCAGGCTGTCGAAATACCAGAAGCAGCTTGAGAAGCTTATAAAGAGCGATAAGCTGAAGATAATCCCAGATGCGCACAAGCGCGAAGCGCTGGCTTTCATTAAAGGCGGGCTTGAGGACTTCAGCATTTCCCGCTCAGTCCAACGCGCGCGCGGGTGGGGCATACCTGTGCCTGAAGACAGCTCGCAGATTGTATATGTGTGGCTGGATGCGCTTGCATGCTATTTGACAGCTGTTGGCTGGGGAGCGGATGCTGCGAAGTTCAAGAAATGGTGGCCTGCCGACCTGCACGTCATCGGCAAAGGCATCACACGCTTCCACACAATCTACTGGCCAGCAATACTTCTGTCGGCTGGCTTGCCGCTGCCGAAGCGTGTGTTTGTGCACGGCTACGTCACTGTCGGAGGGCAGAAGATGTCAAAATCGCTGGGCAACGTCGTCGATCCTGTGGCGCTGATAAACAAGTACGGCGCGGACGTTGTCCGCTACTATCTGCTGAACGAGATACCGACGTTCGAGGACGGCGATTTTTCTGAAGCAAGGCTGATAGAAAAAACGAACAACGAGCTCATAGGCAATTTCGGCAACTTCATCTACCGCGTGCTCTCCTTCCTGAAGGCGAACTTCAACTCGGTCGTGCCGAAGCCGAAAAAGCTAGGCAAGGACGATGAGGCGCTGCTGAAGAAGATAGAAGAGACGAAGTCCGCGGTAGGCAAAGCCATGGAAGACTACAGGCTGCAGGACGCGTTGCGCGCCGTGCTCGGGCTGTCCGTGGAAGGGAACCGCTACTTCCAAGCGAAGGAACCGTGGAAGACGATAAAGGCGAAGAAGCAGGACGCGGCAACCACGCTGTACGTGTCGGCGAACGCGGTGCATGCGCTCGCTGCGCTGTCATGGCCGTTCCTTCCGTTCTCGTCGGAAGCTTTATGGAAACAACTTGGGATAAAAGATAAGATAGACGCTTTCGAAAACGTCGGTAAGAAACGCCTGGAATCCGGACACAAGCTCGGAGCGATATCGCCGTTGTTCAGGAAAATAGAAGTGATGGAGGAAGGACATATGCAAGCGAAGAAGAAAGTCGAAACCAAAGTCGAGAAGAAACCCGAAAAGAAAGCAGAGAAAAAAGTCGAAGCGAAAGTTGAAATGAAACCGGATAAGCCTGTTATATCGTTCAACGAGTTCCAGAAGCTCGACCTGCGCGTGGGGCGCGTCGAGTCCGCAGAACCCGTTCCGGGTTCGACGAACCTGTTGCGTCTGATCGTGGATTTCGGCGGGGAGAAGCTGCAGGCCGTGTCGGGCATAGCGAAGTGGTACAAGCCCGAGGACGTCGTCGGCAGGGAGTACATGTTCATGCTCAACCTCGAGCGCAAGAAGTTCATGGGCGTCGAGTCGCAGTGCATGATATTCGCTGCGGAGGAAGAGGACGGCGTGCCCGTGCTGCTCGTTCCGGAGAAGCAGGTCAAGCCAGGAAGCTGGGTGCACTAGCCAGCCCGCGGAATCGAAACCGGTTTAAAGGTAAAAAGCGCCCTTTTCTTCATGAAGTGCGTCGTTGTTGGGAATCGGACCGACAGCCGCCCGCGCAGGCTTGCGAACGAGCTTGAAAAGCTTTACGTGCCCGTCGATGTCACGAAGTACGGAGCAAAGGAGGTAAAGCCGACCATAGACCTGAGCGGACTGGACGAGCAGGATTTTTACGGACTGACCGGCCTCATGTATTTGAGGGACGACCGCCTCCGCCCGGACTCGAACATGTATGAGAAGCTGATGGCTCTTACAGGGAGAGCCTTGCGAGACTGCCCCACATTATACGAACTTTCCGATATTGCCGCCCTGATACCATACTTTTACTATGCAAGGCAGGACACGGCATTCAAGAAAGGCGAGCCAGAATCTCTGTCCCAAACGGCCGAAGCGATAGAGAGTTACGCGGACATTGTTTTCACTTACAACTCCCACATATTCGGCAGAGAAGGGAGGCACATCGCGCAATACTTTGGCGGTGCCAGCGTGGAAGACATAAGCATGGCTAAGCCGCTGGCAGACGCGTTGAAGAAAGAGTACGGGATAAAGAGGCCGCTCATAATCAACCCGGACGACGAGGAGAAGCAGAGGCTCATACACATGCTGAATGAGTTCGAAGGTTCGGAGTTCGGCTACGTAATGCAGGACCGTGACAAGAACACCGGAAAAAAGGTCGTTGTCGGATCGAAGATGGACGCGCACGGAAAGACCGTGGTAATTTTTGACGACCTGAGCGACACCGGCGGCACGCTTGCCAGGGCGGTAGACGAGGTGCGCAAGCAAGACCCGGGCGAGATATTCATAACAGTGCCCAACATGTTCACGAAGAAGCCTATAGAGAAGCTCGGCGGGCTTGTCAGGGACGGCACGGTCAGGGCCGTATTGACCACCGACTCGTTCAGTGATTCGGAGAGGAAGGGCAACTTTTGCGAGAAGAACGGGATAACTGTGGTCGACACCGTTGAGTTCGTGGCGGATTATATACGTAATTACGATTCTTTAGATGCTGACCGAGGAGAGCAACGTTCGCATACGATTTCAAACAACGTAAAGGTACGTCCAGAAATGCCCGGTCTTTATTTTTCCAGCAGGCTTCCATCCAAGAATTTCGTGCGCCGCGGACACGACGCGCGCGCCCTTGCGCAACTCGCGCTTCAGCTTCGGCCCGAGCATCCGAGCCAGTTTCGGCGTGAGATAGAACGTGACCACGTCCGCATCGTTCAGTTTGGTTTCGAAGAAATCCTTCCGCAGCAGTTTTACATCGTGAACGCCGCTCAACGCGACGCGCAGCTTCGACAGTAGGTATATCGGGATGCTGTACTCGATGCCGACCGCACGTGCGCCGAGCCGAGCCGCCTCGATCACCGTGCGTCCGTCCCCGCTCCCGAGGTCGTACACCACGTCGCCTCTTTTCACTTTCGCAAGCTTCAGCATCGCGCGCACAGTTCCCATGGGCAGCGGAATGAAGAACCCTTCCTCGGCGCGCAGCTTGATGACGAACCACGCGCAGAAGAAAGCGGGAATGATGTACCACTCGTTCATAAACTTAATTATATCCGGAAATAGAAATATTGTTCAGAGAGGCATGAAGAAAGTCAAGGATTTCATGAACAGGCGCGTCGTGTACTTCCTTCCAACGGACAGCATTTTCGACGCGGCGAAAGCGTTCTCCAGGAAGCGCATATCTGGCGCGCCCGTGGTTGCCAACAGGCGCACCAAGCGCGTCGTGGGCATAGTCAGCGAGTCTGACCTCGTGAAATTCATGGGCCGCAGCCTTTACAAGAAGGCGAAGGTCAGCACGGCGACGTGCACGTCGATGAGCCTCATACTGCTCGGGTTCATGAAGCTGGGCAACGCGCACCTCACGGCCAAGAAGGAGCTGGAACGGATGATGAAGATACGCATAAAGGACGTGATGAGCGGCGATGTCATTGCCGTTTCTCCGGAAGAGAGCATCTTCGACGCTGCGGAAAAGATGGACGAGCGCGACGTGAACAGGCTGCCGGTAGTGAAGAAGGGCAAGCTTGTTGGTATAATCGCTCGGTCCGATTTGGTGAAGGCTTTGGTGGAGTGAGGTAAAATGGCAAGGAAGAGTTTCACGGCCGAAGAGGCGAAGGAAATCGGCGAGAGGCTTGGCATAACGTGGAATGAGTTCGACGTGGAGCAGTTCCGCATGGGCATGGACGTGGAGCTCGAGCACGGCGCGCGCAGCCCGGCCACGAACGTTACGAGCGACGACCCGCTGCTCACGGGCAAGATTGCGCTCGCGCACCTCAACGAGTTCTCCGACTACTACACGCGGCTCGACAAGATGGAAGAAGAGGCGAAGGCCGCGCACGGAAAGAAATGATTTTTTTTGCGTTTGAGCAAAAGATAAAAACTAAACAAAAAAACAAGCGAGGAAAAAAGATGAAGTACGAAGAGGCTTTGAAAAAGCCGTTCACGGACCTCGAGAAACTCGCGATGGGTATAATACTGGGCTTAATCCCGGTAGTCAACTTCACCATACTCCAGGGCTTCGCAATGGAAAGCTCCGGCCTGGGGAAGGCGAAGGCTTCGAAGAAGATGCCCGAGTGGAAGGACTGGACGTACCTGTTCGTGAAGGGACTGGGCGCGACAATCGTGAAGCTCATCTACGCGCTTCCGGCGCTCGTGCTGCTTGGAGCGGGCGTGGGCATAGCGGTTGGCCAGATGCTGTCGATGATGGCACCCATGATGTCCACGCAGACGATTGGACAGATGATGGCAAGCAAAATCGCGATGAACGAGCAGATAATGCAGGTGCTGCAGCAGAACTGGTACCTCATAGCGCCGGCCATGTTCACGGCCGCGCCGTTCATAGTGTTCGGCCTGCTGTTCGCGCTGCTGGCGGCGTTCCTGTCGCCCATGGCCGTGCTCAACTACCTGTCGAAGAGGAACTTCGCGGCCGCGTTCGACATCGGCGTCGTCATAAAAAAAGCGTTCACGACAAAGTACGCGCTCGCATGGATCACTATGCTGATGGTCGGATTGGTGCTCGCTGCGCTGCTGGCCAACGTACCCATGATCGGGGCGGCCGTCGCGGTGTTCCTGCTGTCCGTAATATCATATACCCTTTACGGCCAGGCGTTCAAGGAAACGAAGTGAACGGTAGTACGCAATGGAAAGGTTTGGAGATTTTTTGATTTCAATTTTTAATTTTTGATAGGCGAAGGGGGAGATATGATGGCGCAAATGAAAAGGTTGTACAGGTCTGGTAAGGACAGGATGCTCGGCGGGGTGTGCGGAGGGATAGGTGAATACACTGGCATCGACCCGACGATCGTGCGCTTGGTCTGGTCGCTATTCGCGTTCTTGGCCGGCGCCGGGCTTCTGTTCTATCTGATTGCGTGGTTTATAATCCCGCGGAACCCGAAGCACAAATGGTAGGGAAGGCGCATCCCTGAAGCGGACGGGACCGTTCAGACGAACCTCTTCATGCGTTCCCTCAGCTCGCCCTCCAAGCGCTCCTCGGCCAGCTTCTTCAGCACCGGCCGGACGTACCTCGTGAAATGCGGCCCTGCCTGAAAGTGCCCGTCCTTGACCATGTAGAACAGCACGTCGTACTTGCTTTCAACGACCGCGCACGGCACGTCCCAGTTGTAGATGCTATAGTCCGAATGCGAGTTCGCCTCGGACGCGAACTTCATCATCGCCCAGTACCTGTGCATCCCGTTCCACACAGCATACACGTCCATGTTCCTCTTCCTTACCACGAGGAACGGCTGCACGCCCATCTCGCCGCGCTCGAACTGCCCGTAGTACCGCTCGACGCCCTCCTGGCTTACGACAGGGGACGCGACCAGCTTGTACAGCTGTATGGGTTCGGCGTACTTCTCCGGGCTGAATATCCTGCCCATTACCGTGTTCTCGTCCACCAGTTCGAACAGCCTGGTGATGAACGAGCTGCCGCTTTCGACGTACGATTCCATAATATCGGCCGAAAAAGTCTTGTCGGTTCAGTTTTTAAAAGGTATGCACGATTTCGGTTTTGCCGGCCGGACGCCCGAGCCTGAGGATGAAGGATGCGCCGGAGGCGTGATTTGAACACGCAAAGGCTTGCGCCTGCAGGCTTTCCGGGCCTGTGCCATACCAGATTAGGCGACTCCGGCATTCGTATTTTCTACAAATAAACTATTTCCATCGCTATTTAAATCGTTCGGCGCGGCAATCTTCATTATGGCGTTCGACGCGCTCGGGGCAGCACTAGCGGCTATGAAGTACGCACGCAAAAACAGAGGCAAGACAGCAGTAGCCTTGACAGCATTTACAGCATTAATAGCGTTCCTTACGGGCATGCTCGGGCAGTTCGTGCTCGTCGTTGCGGTTTTCGCGGAGCTTGCGCTCGCGTTCTTCCTAGGCGAGTGGCAGCTTCGCAAAGTTGGCATAGAGCTCGTGACTTTCGTGACCGTGCTCGTCGGGTTCATGTACGGCCCGTCCGCTGGCCTCGTGATGGGCGGCGTGCTCGTGGCACTGCATTTCGTGCTCGCGCGCAACCTCGGGGCGCACCTAGTGTACTGCATACCCGCTATGGCTTTGATGGGTTTCCTGGCCGGATACGGCGGCGCTTGGCCTTTTGGCGTGGCCATGCTCGGTGTGTCGCTCTCCGCGCTGTACAACATCGTCACTGGCGCGATTGGCACTGCCATGTTCGGCGACTTCTTCGAGGAGCTTGTGTGGAGCGGCTCGAACTTCGCGCTGAACTACGCGCTGTTCACGCTCGTGGCGCCTGCTGTGATGGCAGCGGTGATATGAGCTGGATATTTATAAAAGAATGCCTCAAATAGAATTATCGAGCGTGCGTTTTGACGTTCGGAAGTTGGTCATATGGCCGAAGGTTCTGGCGCATCGGGCGAACGGCGTAGCGATTACGCGGACGTCGGCAAGCTGTCCGCCGACGCATCCGAGGAAAAGGCGCGCGTCATAGGCATAGTTTCGGGCAAAGGCGGGGTCGGCAAGACCACGTTCGCCGCGAACCTCGCGATTGCGCTCACGGCGCTCGGCAAACGCGCCGTTGTTGTGGATTGCAATGTCACTACGCCGCATCTCAGCTATTATCTGGGCGTGAAGAACTTCTCTACAACGCTCAACAACGTGTTCTCCGGCGACATCGACGTGGCGTTCGCCCCGCTCGACCAGAACGGGGTGATGTTCATCCCGGCATCGGAGAAGTTCACCGACCTGAAGAACGTTAACATGCAGGATTTGGAAAAAATCATAAAGAAGCTCGCGAACCTCGACAGGTTCGACTACATCATTTTGGACTCGGCAGCCGGGCTCGGACGCGAAACGATAGGCGTGCTGAACGCCTGCAACGAGGTGATCTTCATCACCACGCCGACCGCGCCCAGCATCATGGACGTGGTGCGGTGCAACGAGGTGGCGCATATGGTCGGCCACAGCAAGTTCAGCATCGTGTTCAACATGGTGCGCGGGAAGAAATACGAGATAACGCCCGAGAAGGCCGAGGAGCTTTTCAGCATGCATGTGATAGGCCAGATACCGTTCGACGAGAACGTGATGGACGCCACGGCCGAAGGCGTTCCGATACTCTGGTACAAGCCGAACTCGCTGAGCTGCATGCCGCTTATGCAGATAGCCGGGCAGATAGCCGGCATCGAACCGCAACTGCCTGGGGCAGAGGAGCAGGAGGTTTCCGAGGAAGCGAAGGAGGCTGCGGAGCGGGAGGGCGGGATCGAATACGAGGAAGTCGTCGAAGAGGCGGAGGGAGGCGAGGAGGCCGACGTCGACGAGGCGTACGAAGGCGGCGAGGATGTCGATTATGCGAAGATAGACGTAAGCCGCATCTTTGGCGGAAAGCGCGGAAAACCTATGCCGATAGTAGGCAAAAAAAAGAAGCGCAAGGACGAAGACAGCGAGGGGGCGGGCGTAGCTGCCAAGCTCGCGGACAGGCTGAAGGGAATCTTCTCGAGATAGGCGGCGCTTTCATTTAAACGCTTTCATCATCTTCCTCATCGGCAGCGCGTTCACCACGTCCTTCCTTTCGACCCAGCCGCGTCGCGCAGTTGCGATTCCGAGTCGCAAAAACTTCAGATGCTCCGCGCTATGCGCGTCCGTGTTTATAATGGTCTTGCAGCCAAGTTCTATCGCGCGCCGCACGTTCTCCGCGTTCAAATCCAGGCGGTTCGGATAAGAGTTTATCTCAAGCAGCGCGCCTGTGCGCTTCGACGTTTCGAACAGCTTCTCCATGTCGACGTCGTACGGCTTGCGTTCCTGAATCAGGCGGCCGGTCGGATGCCCGATTATGTCCACGTTCTCGTTCTCCATCGCGCTTACGATGCGATGCGTTATCTGCTCCCGCGCTTGGCGGAAGCCGCCGTGAACGCTCGCCACAACGTAGTCCAGCTCCTTCAGCACAGAGTCCTTCATGTCCAGCTTGCCGTCCGAAAGTATGCTGACCTCGGCGCCGTGCAGAATTTCGATGCCGCGCACGGCCTTGCGCGCTTTCTCGATCGCCTTCGACTGTTTAACCAAGCCGCCTGCCATCATGCCGCCCGCGATTCGAAGCGTGCCCACGTGGTCGCTTATGCCTATGTACTCGTACCCGAGCGCCTTCGCAGCCGCGGCCATCTCCTCGATCGTGTTAACGCCGTCGCTCCATTTCGTGTGCACCTGCATGTCGCCGCGCACATCGCCATAGCCGATGAGCTTCGGCAGCTTGCGCTTTATCGCCGCTTCGATCTCGCCCGTTGCTTCACGCATCTCCGGTTCGATGTACTGCATTCCGAGCTTGCTGTAAATCTCTTGCTCAGTTTTCCCTGCAATCTGCTTCGCGCCCGAAAATAATCCGTACTCGTTCAACTTCCATCCTTTCTTTATCGCTATGCGGCGCGAGGCTATGTTGTGGTCCTTGTTGCCTGTGAAGTACATCAGCGCGCTCCCGAACGCCTTTCGCTCGACAACGCGCAAATCGCACTCGATGCCTTCGGCAAGCTGCACTGTGCTGCGCGTCGGACCTTTCGCCACCACACGATCCACGTTCGGCATCTTCGTGAAAAAATCCGAAACCTTTCCAGGCTGCTCGGTTATGACGAGCATGTCTATGTCGCCTATTGTCTCCTTCATGCGCCGGATGGAGCCCGCGACCTCAACGTCTTCCACAGCTGTCAGCGACTTGAGCTTCTGCTTTATATCGTCAGCCACGGGCAGTATGTACCCAAGCAGCGCGCGCTTGCCCGCTGTGCGCGCGAACTTGATGCTTTCCAGAATCTGCTGCTCGGACTTCTCGCCCATGCCCGAAAGCTTGCTGAGCTTGCCCGCCTTCGCAGCGCGCTCGAGGCTGTCGAGGTCGCGTATGCCAAGCTTTTCATAGAACAGCTTCGCCTTCCTCGGTCCGATGCCTTCGACGCTGAAGAGTTCATCGACATTAATCGGCATGCCTTCTTTCAGCTCGTCCAGATACGCCAATGCGCCCGTGCGTACGATTTCCTCGATTTTTTCGGCGATTGCTTCGCCCACGCCCGGTATCTCCTGCAGCGCCTTCGTGCCTTCCGTAGCGACGTCCTCGATCGGTTTCTGCAAGGATTCAATCGACCGTGCGGCGCGGCGGTACGCCTGCGGCTTGAACTGCACGTTCTGCATCTCCAGCAGGTCTGCGACCTGATACAGGATGCCCGCAACGAGCGCGTTCTTCATACAACCATCTTTTTATTAATTCGCATGTGTAGATAAAATTGTAAGTGATTTTATGCCAAGTCCCGGAAGCGTGATTAGGCTGTCGATGGGTGTGCTGCTCGCGGCAGAAGTGCTGCGCGACTGGATATTCCTCAGCGGGCATCTTTCGAACTACGCGATTGGGTTGTCGGCGGCATACGTGGCGATGACGGCCGTGTATTTAATTTTCCATTTCTAGAATTCAGTTTTCCACGACCCTAGGAGCTAGGACAAACCTTATGCGCGCCTTGTCGCCCGCCGAGAATGATAGTCGCATCGGATAGTCCTCGCCGTACTCGATTGTTACGGAATCGGTAATCTTCGCGGCCTTCACGATCTTCTTCAGGTAGTCGAGCGCGTACCTCGCCCGTGTTGCGCCTTGCACGTTCAGCTCGATCAGCGCATCGTTGCCCTTCTCCAGCTCGAGCTCGGCGCGGCTCACGTCGCCCTCCGCAAGCATCAGGAATCTGGTCGGCGTTGTCTCGAAAATTATCGAATCCGCTATTATTTCCGCGTCATTGATGCCGTTCAGCAGCACGTCCGACCTTATCTGCGCCTTCGACTTGAACTCCAACTGATCCACGGGCGGTATCTCCTCCTCACCCAAATCGAGCAACGGCACGACGAACCTGCGTTTGCTCGCGCCGTCTATGCTTATCTGAAGCTTCGCGCCCGTAAGTTCCATCGTTATCTTGTCGCCTGTGCCCGCGCGCTTCAGGACAGAAAGCAGGTTGACTATGTTCAGCCCGAGCTTCTGTTCCTTTCCGCCTTCGGCCGCGGTCTCGTACTTTTCGAACGCCGCCGGCATAAGCTGGAAATCCACGACAGCGACCATCGCCCGGTCCGATGCGACGAAGCGCAATCCGTCCTTGCCCGCGTTGAACACGCCCTCGTCGATTATCTCCGCAATGGAGCTGAGCGGGTCGCGCAGAAGATTTATGTCAGCGAGAGTTGCCTTGAACATGCAATCAGCCCAAAATCACAGACCTGCCTTCTCGTATAACTCATCAACGGTCTTCAACAGATTTAAATCCGCGCCATCGAGCGGCTGCAGCGCGTCCAGCCGCAGCTTGCCGCCCTCGTTCGTGCAGAAAGCGCGCATAAGTTTGCCGTTTTCATTGCGAACCGTTTCCGCGGCCGTCGCGTTCTCGCCAGCGTCGAAGAAGACTTCGATCTTCCCTGTGCCGTCGTCGACTATGACGTGGCTTCCGCCCGTTTCCTCGTCGGAAAAAGTCTCAAGCGTGCCTACGACTGCTATGCGCCTGTCGGATTCGCTTATGGCTGCAATCTTCTTCGGCACGTACCTCTCTGGAAGCATGCGCATTACACCAAAAGATAACATCTATTCGAACGGATTAATTTAAGTATGCAGCAACCTGAAATAAAAACCATGCGGGGCAGCGCTGGAAAATCGGCCGTGCTTTTCGTGGCGGCAATCGTCGCAGTTGTGCTCCTTTCCGGGTGCGTCGGGCAATCCGCGCAGCAGGACGCGATAGACGCTTGCAAGGCGCTGTGCGTCTCGCAGTCGAACGCCGGTGCCGACCTTTCGAACGGACCATGCCTCTCGAACAGCATAGCCAAGGAGTGGGTATGCGACGTTGCGCACAGCCCGCGGCAGGCGGTGGACAACGATCCGGCGAACCAGTGCGATGCATACAGGGCGGGTATTGCTTCTCACTTCGTAGAAGTCGATACATCCTGCGAACTGGTAAGAGCTGTTTAAATTAAGATTGGGTTATCCGTAGCTGCGCCAGCTGTAGTTGCACTTCGTGCACCTGTAGAAAAGCGTCGGCGGCTCGTCCGCGCTGCGGGTCTGCTGCATCCACCACCACGCCTCCGGGTGCTCGCACTTGGGGCACATGATCTTCGTCTTCGGCAGATCGATGGCCTCGTCGCCCTTCTGCATGATTACAATCTCGTGCTTCTTGACCGGCAGCGTCCCCGCTATCAGCGCATCGTCCTTCTTCATCGGTTTCTCGCGGCCGCACTTCGTGCACTCGAGCACGCTGGCACTGCCGCGCTTCTTCTTGACCGTCATTATCTTGCCGCATTTCTCGCAGAATTCCATCCTTCAGTTGCACCCCTTTCGCAAATTGCAATTCGCCGTTATAGCAGTATAACAGTTGTATACAACAAGCCTATAAATCTAACATTTCCGCCAAACCGGTGGCCCGAGCTTACGACAGGCCGAACACGCGCGTTGTGAATACCTTGAAGTATCCGAGCTTGGGGATTATTGCAACAACCTTGCCGTGTATCTGCTCCTTGCCCACGCTGAACTCGTAAGGCAGCTGCTGCAGGTTGTTGTCGCCCTTCGTCTGATAAGTGCCGTCGGCGTTTATCTTGATTATGCGGTGTATGATGGGAACGTCGCTGCCTGGAACGCTGTACACGATAACGTCGCCAATGATGTAGCTGTCCGCGCCTTGCACGATCGGCATGTCCCCCACAAGGAAGCCCGTGGGCATCGGCCACGAGTTCACGTAAGCTTCATCATAGCCTACGTTGGCTTTCAGCCACTGGTAATGCGTCTGCAGTGCGTGGTCGTGCTGCATCGAAGCGCTCACCACAGCCACGACGGGCATGTCCGTTGCCAAGCCGAAGGCGAGCGCCTGCTTTACTACAAGGGCCATTCCAATGCCCAGAAAGACATAGAACAGCGTGCTGAGTATGTTCGAGCTTTTCACCTTGCCCATAAAACCTTCAGAGCGTTTTTTGTTCGCAGACGTCCCAAACGCCTCCTCCCTGGTTTTCATACAGCTAACAGCGCCTCGATAATATTTAAATCTAACACAGCCCATGTATTAGAAAGGCCGGTTCATTTCGGTGCAACTTATGGCGAAGAAGCTTTATCCGGAGGCCGTGAGGCGCATCTTCACGCACGTGTTCGTCTGCAAGGTCTGCAAGTCAAAAATCCGCGCAGACCCGAGGCACGTGAGGCTCGGGAAGGTCAAGTGCAGGAAGTGCGGCAGCCACCAGCTTCGACCGAAGAACAGGCCGAGGCTGACGGCCGGCAAGTAGCCCGGATGCACAAGGAGCCGATTCTCGATGGCGCTCGAATTCGTAACCACGCGCGAGCTTGAGGACAGGTCGGGCAGCGTCAAGGGCAAAATACGCATGATGAAGATGGAAGGCGAGCCGGACGCGCTGGTGGAGTATGCGTGCCCCGCATGCGGTTTCGCTGAGAAGAAGCGCATAGCGTGGGCTGAGCCGTTCGTCACGGGCACCGGCGCGAACAAGAAGTTCAACATCCCGTGCAAGTGTGGGTTCCAGATGAAGTTCCTGAAGCTGAAGAAGGAAGCTGCGAAGAAGGGCAAGCTGGCGAAGGTTTGAGGTGCGCAAGATGGTGACGGGCGGGAACGCCGGTGGACGTTTTTGTCTCGGCTGGTTCTCTGAAGTGCACTCCATATAGTACATCACATCGTATTCTAAATGGTCTACTTCATGGTGTACAATATCGTACACGACCTAGAACAAACCCTACGTCAGAAAACAAAGCTGGCCGCGATACATTTAAAATAGGACGCGGAATAGAATTTATAGTGCGAATGCAGAGCTGGCAGAACGGCTATCGCGTATGCGACCGCAAATGCAACCGGCTGCAGAGCTGAACGCAGCGACCGGTTTAAGGGGGTTCAACTCCCCCGCTCTGCTCTCCTTCCAAGGTGCGAAGAATGGAAAAAATACCGATTAAGTTATATAACACCGCAACGCGCAGCAAGCAGGCGTTCAAGCCGCTGAAGGCGGGGCGCGTCGGCATCTATGCCTGCGGCCCTACTGTTTATAATTACGCGCACCTAGGACACTTCCGCGCGTACGCGTTCGTGGATACTCTTAAGAGGGTTCTCCTTTTCAACGGGTTCAAGCTCAAGTCCGTGATGAACATCACGGACGTCGGCCACCTGACCTCGGACGCGGACACGGGCGAGGACAAGATGGAGAAGGCCGCACGCGAGAAGAGCATGAGCGCGTGGGAGCTCGCGGCGTTCTATACGAAGGACTTTTTCAACGCGATGAAGAAGCTGAACGTGCAGCGGCCGGACATCGTGTGCAAGGCAACGGACCACATACCGCAGATGATTGAGCTGATAAAAAAGCTGGAGAAGAAAGGTTACACGTACAAAACGTCAGACGGCATTTATTTCGACACATCGAAGTTCAAGCGCTATGCGGACTTCGCACGGCTGAATATGCAGCAGCTGCAGGAGGGGGCGCGCGTGGAGCCGAACCCGGAGAAGAAGAACCCGACCGATTTTGCATTATGGAAATTCTCGCCCGCGGGCTCGAAACGGCAGATGGAATGGGATTCGCCCTGGGATGGAAAGGGCTTTCCCGGCTGGCACATCGAATGCAGCGCCATGAGCATGCACTACCTTGGCAACACGTTCGACATCCACACCGGCGGAATCGACCACATACCCGTGCACCACACGAACGAGATCGCGCAGAGCGAAGCCGCGACCGGTAAGCCTTTTGTAAAATTCTGGCTGCACAACGAGTTCCTCATGGTTTACGACGAGAAGATGAGCAAGAGCAAGAAGAACTTTTACAACATGGCGGACATAGAAGCGAAAGGCGCCGACCCGCTAGGCCTGCGATACCTCTTCCTCACGGCGCACTACCGCTCGAAGCTGAACTTCACATGGGAGAGTTTGGCCGACGCGGCGCGCGCGCTGAACACGCTGCGCGAACGCATGTTGGAGTTCAAGGCAGCGAATGAAATGCAGAAGGCGGCGGACGCGAAGAAGGCGAAGGCGTACGAGAAGGAGTTCGTGGAGGCGGTGAACAACGACCTCAACACGCCGATAGCGCTGGCTGTTTTGTGGAAGATGGTGCGCGACGCGACGCTCGGCAACAAAGCGAAGTACAAACTGCTGATGAAGTTCGACGAGGTGCTGGGTCTGCGGCTGAAGGAAGTGAAGCCGGCGAAGAAGGAGAGGCTGGCAGACGAAGTCGAGCGGCTGATGAAGATGCGCGAGGATTTCCGCAAGGAAGGCAAGTACCAGGAAGCGGACGAAATCCGCAAGCGGCTCGACTCGGAGTTCGGCGTGCTGATTGAGGACACGGCCGCGGGCACGAAGTGGAAGCCTAAAAGCAAACAAAGCGCAAAGTGACTGCCAAATTTCTGGTTTTAATATTTCGGCCGCAAATTATTAAATAATGAAAATAGGCGGGTCTTTAATTTCAGCGTGTTTTGCTGTTATTTCCGTGGCATTCCTCGTAGCCTCGCCTGCCGCCATGGCGTACGGTTCAGCCGGATACGGGAGCTTTGGCTCGCTGGCAGAACCCTTCGGCGGGTTCAGCATAACCGGCTATGCCGTATCGTGCAGCCTTTGCATCGACTCGTACAGTTGCTACGAGAACTGCCGCAGCCAGGGAAAAAGCTATTCGTGCACTAGCGGGACCTCGTGCGCGGATTGCTGCTGCACGTGCTACACGCCAGCCACGACCACGACTACGGCCGCACCGACCACCACGACTACAATTCCGACGACCACGACAACGATTGCCACTACGACTACCACGTCGTGCCTGTGCGACCCGTGGATAAGCGAAGGTTGCGGACTGGGAGGATGCCCGAGCACGCAGATGTACCAGGACAGGGGATGCATGCCGTCGGGATGCAATTCGCAGAGCAGGTGCGTGAGCTCCGATTCTTGTATTTGCACATGCAGTTCATGGGGCAACTCCGGATGCGGCGGAGGCGGCTGCGGTGAGACGCAGATGTACCAGACCAGAGCGTGCACGCCGTCCGGATGCAACATCCAAGGCCAGTGCGTGTCTTCTGGTTCGTGCGTGACAACGACTACTACGACGCAGCCGACAACGACCACGACTGTACCAACGACTACGACTACAACCTCCTGCTACTGCGACCCGTGGACAGGCGGGAGTTGCGGCATAGGCGGCTGTGCGAGCACTCAGATATATCAGACCAGAGGGTGTTCGCCGTCTGGCTGCGCTTCCCAGAGCAGGTGCGTGAGCTCCGCCTCGTGCACAACGACTACCACATCGACGCCGACCACGACCACCACGACACTATGCACATGCACAGCGTGGACCAACATCTTGTGCGGCGGAGGCGGCTGCGGTGAGACGCAGATGTACCAGACGAGGACTTGCAGCCCGAGCGGCTGCAACATACAAGGCCAGTGCGTCTCCTCCGGGACGTGCGTTACCACGACGACCGCCGCCTCGACTACGACCACGGCCGCGCCCACGACTACCACGACGGCGTGCTACTGCGACCCGTGGATAAGCCACGGCTGCGGGACCAACGGATGCGCTGCCACGCAGGTGTACCAGGACCGCGGATGCTCGCCGGCGGGGTGCGATTCGCAGAGCAGGTGCTTGAGCTCGGCGTCATGCACGCCCACGACCACAACCTCGTCGACCACCACGACGGCCGTGCCGACGACCACCACGACGAACCCGAACTGCCAGTGGAGGGACGACGGATGCGGAAGCTACAACTGCGGGTCTAACATGGGGCAGGGCTACTACTGCAACGGCGTGCTATCGAACACGAGATGCGGCTCGAGCTGCGCGGCAACGACGACCTCGTCAACTACGACTACAACCCTCCAGAAATGCTCCGAAAAAGGAGGGTTCTGCATGGACAATCCGACCGAATGCAGCGCCGAGTGCAGCCTTCAGGGCAAGAGCTATTCTGTGACGGCCGCATCTGACTGTGACATATGCTGCAAGTGCACGACCACCCGACCGGTCACCACGCCGACTGTTGCGACATGCGGGAACAGCAAGACGGAATCTGGTGAGTCGTGCGACCCGCCGAAGTCCAACAGCGCCCAGTGCCAGCAGCTGCAGGGAGAGTGCGATTATACGAAGAGGGTGAGGTGCACGCGCAGCGACGTCTACGGGAGCTGCGGCGCTGACTGCAAGTGCTCGTGGGACGCCACAGTATGCGGCGACCAGGACGACGCGAAGTACTGCGCGTCGTGCTTCCACTGCGGCGACGGCAGCTGCAACTGCGGCGAGACGGCAGCAAGCTGCGCCGCGGACTGCTCGATCGCAAACACGAAATGTCCGGGGTCGTGTGTAGGATATCCAAGCGAATGCAAGGCGACGTACGCTGGCGGATACTGCTCTGCTACCTCGTCCGAATGCGAGGTATGCTGTTGTTTGAAACCGTCGTGTAGCGACAGCTGCAAATCGGGAGGATACACATCCGGGGCATGCAGGACAAACGCCGAAAGCACGTGTTCGCAGAGTGAAACCGACATAGGTCAAAGCGACTGCGTCGCAACTGAAACGTGCTGCTGTTCGTCGACTGCCAAGCCAACGCCGAGCGTGCCTACGACTTACGGTCTCAACACGCATTTGTATGTTTCGTCCGGCTCGAACCTCGACTTGAACGCATTCGAGAAGAACGTGGACGATATTTCCGAGAAAGGGCTGACGTGGGTAAGGTTCAGTCTAAACAACTGGGAAATAGCGCCGGCAGGCAGCGTAGCGGGAGCGAGCTGGGACGGAACGGCCGCCGCGCAATACAGGGAGGCGCTTTCGTACGCAAAATCCAAGGAGTTGAAGGTCTTCCTCGTGACGAACGTCCCGAGCTGGGCGGCGTCGTACTCGCAAGCCGACTACAAGACCGTAACGGAAAAATACTACTCGTACCTTGCCGATGAGTACGGCAGCTACGTCGACGTATGGCAGGTCTTCAACGAGCCGAACATCCACAACTACAAGGACTATTCCTCCGTGACGATTACCGATGATTATTTGAAGGGCCTTAACGATACGCTCGAGACGGCTGCCAAAACAATAAAGGCGCACGACCCCGATGCGATTGTAACGACGAGCGTGGGCGGATACCCGTACGACAGCGCACGCCACGCACAGTGGAAGCAGTTCTTCGACGCCGTGGGCGACAAGCTGGACGTATTGACCGTCGACGTGTACCCGGACAAGGATCCGACGGTGCTGGGCGCGCTGGAGGGAAGAATCAAGGAGTTGCGCGACAGGTACAAGAAGCTCGTGTACGTCGGCGAGACTGGGATGTGCACCGGAGACGGGAGGTTCGACGAGGCGGCGCAGGGCGAGTACGTTGCGAAGTATGTAAGCGAACTGAAGAAGGCTGGGCCCGCGGCGGTGCTTGTGTACGAGATGCAGGACGACACTTCAAAGTCCGGATGCGAAGCCACGTTTGGAATCAAAAGCCCGGACGGCACGGTAAAGAAGTCGTACGAGGCTGTTATGACGGGACTTGGCTGGGCGCCTTCACAGGACAAGACTCCGCCGGCAATATCGAAGATAGAGGCCTTGCCCGCGAATCCGAAAACCACGGACGAAGTAACCATCAATGTCGAGGCAACGGATAAATCGTCAAAAATAAAGACGTGCAAGCTGGCCGCGCCTGCGGTCGGAGAAATCAGCAGCACGGCCAAGCTGGCATACGGCAAGTACGCCGTCTATGCTGATACCGGCGCTACCGACAGCTGGGCGAACGTAAAAATCATCAGCAGCGACAAGCCTGACGAAGCGCAGGTAATAAAGAAAGGCGAAAGCAAGACGTTCGGATCCGGGCTGGTGGTGAGCCTGCTGTCCGTGGAGGCGGACGCCGCGAGCGGGGCGGTCAGCAGCGCCGTGGTCGCGGTCGCCAGCAAGGACGGGACGTACTCGGACATGCAGACGGCGGACGGCGCGTACGACAGCAAGACGGAGACCGCGAGCTTCGCGATTGGTAAGGCAAAGTACGGAGGCACGTACACGGCCTTCGTGAAGTGCGAGGACAGCGCAGGTAACTTGGCTGGCCCAGAGGCGTATTCGTTCGAAGTCAAACAGGCGGAGCTGCCGAAGAACGTCAAGGACGCGTCAAAATACACGGCCAAGACTGTCTTCCTCATCTCTGACAAGGACTGGCGAAGCGTGCTGTCGCTCGTGCCCGTGGCGGTGTGGACGAACGAGGATGGTAGCGTGTCAAAACAACCGTTACTGATTTACCACGAAGAAAAATCTGCATTTGACGCTGATTCTATTGTTTATTTCATGCAGCAGTACGCGCCGATAGACAGGACGTACATCGTCGGCGACACGCCAAAAGAGCTTGATAACCTGCTTATTGCAAAACCAGAATTCGGCGCGGGCATGGAAGAGGGCAACATACGGAGGATGTATCAGGAGCAGTACAGCTCTTTCTGGAAATCTACCGGCACGGCCGTCTTGGTTGATTACAACAATTACGAAGCTGGTCTCCTGGCTTCCACTTTCGCGTCATACATAAACGCACCAATCTTTTTCGTCAACGGGAACAACGTTGACGATTACATAGACTTTATAGAGGATGGTAAGGTTTACATAGTGGGCGGACTGGACTCGGACGCATCGCAGTATATAACCAGGCTTGCCAGGGAAGTAAAAAGTTTTTCAATCTCGGAGTTGCAGGCGGAATACGTTAAAATGACCGGAACCACGAAAATGATACTTACGAATCCCAACGACTTGAACATATGGAACTCTGAAAACTTCCAACCCGAGAGGAGTTCTTTTTCCATTTCTCAGTTGTATGGAAAAACTTCGCTGGCCGCGCCTATATTGGCATCGGCTAAGCACGAAGTGATATATTCCATAGGTCTCGAGCAGACCACAACGGATACGAATTGTGAAAACTTCGCTTCGCTCATCGACAAAATAGACAAAACGGACAGTTTTGTAAAGGATAAAGTCGGCTCTTTCCCAACTACTCCACAGTCATTGACAATAATATCGACTCCCAATGCGATACCGCAGTCTTTCAACGAAGTATGCAATCCATATGACTTTTGGTTTATGCTTAAGCAATCTACAGACAATTTCTATGCCGCGTCAGACAACCATTTTACTGAGTCGCTAGAGTCTAGCGTAGACGTGGATTCGAACGGGGTCGCGCATATCGCCTGGGCCGTCCGAATAAACAAACGAGGAGCATTGTTGTATCAAACGTACGACACCAAATCTGAGGAATGGGGCAAACCTACGAATGTTTGCGAGGACTGCAGCTATGTTTATTCTCCAGCCATAAAAGTCGATTCTAATGGCAACGTGCATATGTCTTTCCGAGGGCGAAGGTCGAATGGAGATAAAATTAAGCTGATGTACATAAAACTTGGAACTGACAAGGAAGTACTTGCTGAAACTGTCATTGCTGGCGAATATGACCCAATTGATAGACCAGAAATGGCATTAGACAATAACGGAAACGTATTTTTGGCATGGAAAGCCTACAAACCGGATGTAAAAAAATACGTCAATTATTTCTCAAAAATAGAGGATGGTAAAGTCGTGTTCGTAAAGGACTTGTATGAAATTGGCTCATCTTTAATAGAAATCAGACCAAAAATGGTGGCAACGAACGACGGCATAAACGTGCTATGGCAGGGACTTTATACCCCGGATGCCGCCGATTCGAAGTCAAATTCTTTAACCCTCGAACTGGCCAAATTCGACCATAATGGAAACTCCATTGGAAGTTCCACGTTATATTACGGGGATTACTCAGATCTTGCAGTCACGTCAGACTCGAACGGCGGATTGACGGCATTAATTAAGCTGTACAACGACCCCGAAGGCGAAAATACTTTTAACATTTATGTAAATGGTGCTTGGAAAAAAATCCAAATACAATCGACCATCTATGAGATATCGGACATTTCTATGGACAGCGAAGAAAACATACATGTGTTCGGCAACGGCGTTAAAACTGTCGAGGGTATGGGACTCCCAGCACCATACTATATGGCCTTGAAACTCGATGGAACCGTAATAGTGCCCGAGGAAGATATAATAAATGATATCAACGAATACAAAATTTATAACCCCTTCCTGAGTTCGTTCGGTAGCATAAACGGGCAGGACAAGTATTACTTACTTTTTGGCACACTCGAATTTGAAGGATCTACGCCGCTGCTTACAATACGCGGAGTCGATGGTTGGTCCGTACCTCAGAAAATAAAGTCTTCAGAAACGGAGAAGGATTTTGAAATGATGGTCGGAAGGATATACGGGCTAACGTTGAGCGACACGAGTTCTTACATATCTAGAGTTTTATACGACGACCAGATACGTTACAAAAAATCCACAGGTTTGTCCATAGGCACTTCGATTGAGCAATCCAGAGACTCCGCTTCTAAAGTGAGAGATAAGATGGTCTCTATTAACAAAGATTGGATTTGTTTGACCGACCAAAAAACGGGCGCTTGCACCACACTGCCAGAGACGTCATACACGGTAGGCAAGTCAGTCTTTGAAAACAAACACATCATAACGTATGACGACCACGGTTCCCCGAGCGATTGGCCTGAAGTGCTAAACTACGCTGATATCCCGCAACTGTCGCAGACGTTTTCAATAGCAGACGCCTGTTCGACCAACGATTTCGAGCGTGGTCGAGGCACGACGCTCGGCGCTTGGTTCATTCGAAAGGGAGCTACAGGCTACATAGGAGCTTCTGGAGTCAGCTGGTTTAGCTATAAGCTGGAAAATAGCAATGTGGTAAAGTACGCAAACGTGGTCACGGATATGATATCTGCAAGCCCAGTTCCATTGGGAAAAATTGCCCAAAAACTTGGCAACGAATTCGATATATTCAAAGCCGACTATCTCCTGTACGGAGATCCGACATTCGAGGTGGGGCTAGAATGAAAGCCGACGTAGTCATAATTACACTATTCGCAACGGCGGTGGTGTTTCCATTGTTTCTTCAAAATGTGGCAGCTTTGACCATCGCCATCGACGTTAAGGAGAGCTTCACAACCGGCGAGATTGTTTACTTCAACTATACGTTATTATCACCAATTAACGAAGAGTTGACATATGTGCCGTATGTGATTTGCCCAAGCGCCCCGAACCCCGCGTACAACATAGAGTCCATACTCATTGAGGCGGGGCAACCTGCTTCGCGCTCATACAACTATATGAAAGTGAGCGATTCGTTTGGACCCCAAAAATGCAAATCCGGAATAAGAGTACTCAGCCCGTTAGAAATGACTGAAGAAAAATTCTTTTCGATAAGCACTACTCCAATATTTGATTTCAACACAGTGGTGTGCGAGGACCATGGATGTAATCAAAGGTCGAAGGTGTTCGTAAAAGGATATAACATTTACATAGATTACGAATCTAGCGTGTCCGACGTGCTCGTGACATCATCTCTCAAGCTTCCGAACGGGGAGATAAGGAATCTGGATTTGCCAGCAAACATAACTGCTGGCGAAACAGGAACGTATACCTTGATGACCATGGTGTCTAAGGAAGGTTACACGACAATTACAGAATCGTCCCAGTTCGCCGTCATCGAAAAGGAGGCGCAGATAAGCACCGGCGACTTCACAAGCCCGCCTTGGTGGATTGGCTTCGGAGAGCTCAACATAGTTTACGTCATAGCCGCAGCATTGGTTCTGGCCGTCATCGTCGCAGCGATGCTTTCCATGCGTGCGAAGATGCGCGGCGCTCCAGCGGAACCTCACTCCGCAAACCGCTTTTAAATCCGAGCCTGCAAATAATTCTTGAAGGCAAATGGCAGACGAAGGTTTCCGCACCATACAGGCGTACTACTCGCGGCCGGACGTGCAGAAGGCGCTGCTCGAGGAAGGCCGCAACCGCGAGATAGTGTCCGTGCTGCGCGACGGACGCTTCGGCAGGCGGCCTGACATGCTTCAGTACGGCGCTGACGTCGAGCAGGCCGTGCGAGACGGCGCGGCGTCGTTCCACGGAAGCGTCGAACGCTGGAAGCAGCCGATGCAGCTCGAGGCCGGCCAGACGCGGCAGCAGCTCGACGCGCTGCGTGCCGGATGGGACGTGCTGATAGACGTCGACATCAAGGACTTCGACCTCGCGAAGATATTCGTGAAGGCGTTCGCCGCGGCGCTGCGCGACCACGGCATAACCAGCTTCGGGCTGAAGTACACCGGCGGCAAGTCGTTCCATATGGCTGTCCCCTTCGAATCGCTGCCCGAGAGCGTCGACATGAAACCCATCGTCCTGCAGTACCCGGAAGCGATGGCGAAAATCCTAGAGTACCTGAAGTGGTACACGACCGAGCCGCTGCGCGACGCGCTGCTCTCGTTCGCAACGCCCGCAGAGCTGGCGGAGAAGGCCGGGAAGAACGCGGCGGACATCGTGAGCGACGAAGGCATCGAGCCGTTCAAAATCGCAGGCATGGACATCTTCAGCTCGCGCCACATGTTCCGCCTGCCGTACAGCCTTCACGAAAAGTCGCTGCTCGTCAGCCTGCCGATAAAACTTGAACAGCTTGACGCGTTCAAGAAAGAAGACGCTGCGCCTGAAAAAGTGAAAATCGGCGAGACGTTCGTGCTTCGCGACGTGAAACGCAAGGAGGCCGAGACGCTCGTGGTCGAAGCGTTCGACTGGGCTGCAACGCACATGAAGGAAAAGCCGGAGGCGCTGCCGCAGGCCAAGAAGCAGCCGGAGAAACTCATGCGCTTCGCGGAGCCGCAGTTCCCGCCGTGCGTGCAGACGATTTTCAAGGGCCTGGCCGACGGGAAGAAACGCAGCGTGTTCATACTCATCAACTTCCTGCGCAACATGGGGTGGAAGCCCGAGGAAACCGAGAAGCGGCTTGCCGAGTGGAACGAGAAGAACTACCCGCCCATGCCGAGCAACTACATCCGCACGCAGCTGCGCTGGCACCTGATGCAGCAGCGGAACATACTCCCGCCGAACTGCGACAACGAAAACTTCTACAAATCGTTCGGAGTGTGCAAGCCTGATGCTGTGTGCATGGCGGGCGCGAAGGCTGCGGGGCAGATAACGATCAAGAACCCCGTCAATTACGCTTTCCGCAAGATGCGGCGCGAAGGCGGTTTCGGAAAGAAGGAAGAAAAGCCGAAAAGGAAGGGGAGGCCCATCGGGCCGAAGTGGAAGAGGCCGGCGCAGGTGGTGCGGCCGTAGGCAGAATGGCATGCAACGCGGAACAGCTGGCTTTAAAAATATCGGGAGCTATAGATAATCAGCTGAAAAAGAACAAGCGGAAAATGAGTCGATTCCTTTTCCCGGACGATTCCTTCGAGGCGGTGAGCATGGAGGAGTCGGCCGAAGACGAAGTTCAAATCCCAATCTTGGCCTGCGACTACGTTGACGCGCCCGCGACTGCGAAGTCCGTATGCGAACAAAGATACAGGCGCGGATGCAGCCCGGAAGATGCGAAATGCAAGAACGGGAACCCTGCCGACGCATGGAACAATAAGTATTCCGTGTGCAGGGGAGGCTTAGGAAGAGGCAGCAGCGGCGACATAGACGACAGGAACGCGTGCCCATGCTACTGGGAGAAAGCGTCAAGGAGCGGCTTCGAGCTGGGATGCAACCTCTATCCAGGATTTCACATCGACAGGCGCAATATTTGGAACATCGAATACATGAATGAACTCCGCAGAAGCCTTGGCATTCCAATATGACGTATGTTGGGTGCGCCGCCGGTATCCTTTTTTATCCTTTGCCCCTGAATAATTAACTGTGGGTGGTTTCTTGCCAGAGGACGCCGAAAAGGAGAACCCAAACGCTATATCCTTCGACCTAATCCGCAGGATACAGCGCGAGGAGCAGCGCGTACCGAAGCTCACGAAGCTGCCCGAAGGCTTCTACGACGCTGTGCGTCTGTACCTGCAGCGCAAGCGCGACACCGACAGCCGCAAGAGCGGGCTCGAGACGAAGCAGGTCGAGCGGCTCGTGGAGGACATCTTCAACCGCCGCGAGCGGAAGATCTTCAACCTCGCGCTTATCGCCGCGCGCACGCGCATACCGCCCGAAAATCTGACTGATGAAGAGACAAGTTTCTTCGACCAGATAGTGTACGTGGTGAAGGACAGGCGGCAGAAGATACTCGACACGCTCGTTATGCCCGAAACCTCGGCCGGCGGAGCAACGGAGAACCTCGGGCTCGTCGTGTTCAAGGAGGAGGTGCCCGCGTTCGTTGGCGCGGACATGCGAAGCTACGGCCCGTTCAAGAAGGGCGACATAGCCAAGCTGCCGGAGGAGAACAAACTGGTGCTGCTGCAGCAGGGAATCGTCGACGAGTTCACGATAAACAAGTAGCCGCGCGTTTTCCGGCCGGTTCGGCTTTCAAAAGCATTTAAAGCCAAGAGAACCAATAAATTAAATTCAACGAGGTTCGAGGCGGATGAATTACCCGAAGAAGTTGAGGATTTATTGCCCCAAGTGCAACAAACACACCGAGCACACGGTCGAGCAGTCGAAGCGCCACACGCGCCGCAAGATGGCAGTCGGGCAGCGCCGCTTCCTCAGGAAGATGGAAGGCTACCACAGCTTCCCGAAGGAAAATCCCAAAGGAAGGGAGAAACCGACGAAGCGCACGGACTTGCGCTTCAAGTGCGGCGTCTGCGGGCTCAGGCACATACACGGAAGCGGCTTCCGCTCGAAGAAGTTCGAGATAAAGAGCAAGGAGAGCAAGTAAAGCAAGCAAAACAAGCAGGCTGATTGTTATGGTAAACACGAAAACGAAAATAAAACTGCCGGTGAGCAAGTTCGTCGAAGTCGAGTGCAGGAAATGCGGAAGCAAGATGGTCGTGTTCAACAAGGCGGCCACGAAGGTCGTATGCAAGTGCGGCGAGACAGTTGCAGAACCGACGGGCGGTTTCTCGCTGATACTCGGCAAGGTCGTGAAGGAACTCGAGTGAACGCTGCGAATTCTGGGTATCTCGTCCTAAGGAGTCCGCGCGCGTTTGCTTTGCGCGTTTCGCGTTCAGTAGTGCTCGAGCGCTTTTATCACCGTGACTGCGCCCTTCGTTAGCATCACTGCGGCTATAACCTTGACTATGGCAGCCGGCTCCGCGAACAGTATACCGCCCGCGAGTATGTCGACCATGCCCAGCGTCATGAACAATGCGTTCATATTCCAGATTTCGGCAGCAGAGCTTAAATTGGTTGCAGAAATAGTTACAAAAGCTTCTCCTCGATGCGCAGCAGCTCGTTTATCTTCGCCGTGCGCTCGCCGCTTATGCCAAGCTTCGCATAGTCGCAGCCCAGCCCGACAGCCAGGTGGCACATAAGCGTGTCCTCGGTCTCGCCAGAGCGATGAGACATCACTGTTTTCATACCCGCTTTTTTTGCAGCCGCAACAAACGCGAGCGTGTCAGTTATCGTTCCGACCTGGTTCGGCTTCACGATCACGGCGTTCGTTGCTTTGCTGTCGATGCCCTGCTGCAGCCTGCTGACGCTTGTCGCGTAAAGGTCGTCGCCTGTCACGAGTATGCCGCGGCTCGCGAGCCTGTGCGTAAGAGCGCCGTGCGAAACGAAATCCTCCTCCTCGAACGGGTCCTCCACGTAAACGATCGGGAAACGTCTAGTCAGCTCTTCGACGAAATCCAGCTGCTCCGTTCGTATGAGCTTCTCGTTCATCTGTATGTCGCCCGTGTCCGTTATGTGGAACACGCCCTGCGTGTACGAGTACTGCCGTCCGTTCCACAGGTTGCTCGCGGCCATATCGATGCCAAGCTTCAGCAGCCGGTTGCCCGCGATAGGAATGAGGATTTTCAAAATCTGGCTTATGCCCAGTTTGGTTGTCCATGCCGATTCGAAATTGCGGCCGTACGTGAAATCGTCGTCCGCCTCCTCCAGCGCAGCGCCAATCTCGTGATACGCCGCCGCGATGTTCGCAATCGAACTTGAAAAAGAATTTTGGCTGACTGGCAGGAGCAGAAACTCCTGTATGTCCGACTGTCCTGCGCCCGACTTGCCTTTCCATCCGCCCACGACGTTGCACAGTGGCATCGGCATCGTTATCCTCGGCCGTTGCTTCGGCGCGGGCAGCGATTCCATGCGCCTGTTCGCCTCTTCCTTCGCCTTCTGCGCCGCGAGCGCATACACGTACTCGAAAACTTCCAAACCTTTCTCAAGCGCGAACGCCTTGACGAACGCCGACGAAATCGCAAGTGCGAGGTTGCCTCCGATGTCTCGGAAGTCCGAGCTCTTGTCGATCGTGCGCAGCGTAAGGTCGACCTCGCCTTGGTCGTAGAACTCCTCGGTTTTGAAGTGCCGGGCTATGAGAGCGAACTTGCGTATCGCTTCGTCCGCCGTGAGCGCGACCGCCTCGTGCTTGCCCATGCTCGTGCCCATCGGAACCGCGGCGCGTGATTCGCCTGATTTCGTTTTTATTTCGACTTCTATCGTCGGCTTCGAATTGGTTGCAAAAATCTTGCGTATCTTCAGGCCGCGGACTAGCATGCAGACTTCACTCAATTCTAATTTGGGATTTCCGCAGGAAATAAATAGGACTTAATCAGATGCAAGCTTCCTGCCCAGCTCCGCGGCGGCTGTCAGTGCTTTCGAATCCTTCGCGGCATCGCCTGCGTGGCTGGCTGAAACGTCGACCGCGCCTACGAGCTTGATATTGTTCGCGGAGAAGAAGACCTTCAGCGCTTCTATGGCAGGCTTTCCGTTATCCCCGCCCACGGCTATTATTCCACCGCGCTTGCCGCGCAGCCTCTCCCCGCGCGGACTGTAGTACACGAGCGTGCGGTCCACGAAGTCCTTCATCAGTCCAGAGACGTTGCTGTAGTAGTTCGGCGAAGCGAGCAGAATCGCGCCCGCAGCGTCGAGCTTCTCGTAGAGCGGTTGCATGTCGTCCTGAAAATGGCACTCGCCTACGTGCTCCCCTCCTTCCTCGCACTGCACGCACCCGTCGCAGTGCTTTATGTCCTTGTCCTTCAGTAGCACCAGCTCCGGCTCAGCGCCCGCATCCTCCGCGGCGTCGAGCGCGGCGCGCAGGAGCAGCTCGCAGTTGCCGCTTCTCGGGCTTCCGCATATCCCTAGAACCTTCATGCGCCATCGCCTGTCAGAGTATGTGCTTCATCAGCTCGCGGCCGGTCAGCTTGCCCAAGCTGCCTTTCTTGGCCGAAATTTCGTCGAACTTCTTCAGCGCATCCTTACGCTTGCCGTATATCAGAACAGGCACGGGCCCGCGTTCGTGCTTGCCGGTGATGCTCGACGTAATGTGGTCGGCCGTGATGACAAGCACGCCGTTGAACTTCTTGAACTCGGCTAGCCGCGCATCGATGGCTTCAATTATCCTGCGCTTGCGTTCCGCGTCCTTGTCGTGCGCCGCCTCGTCCGCGCCCTTGATGTGCGCGTAGACGAAGTCGTACTCAGCGAGCGCGGAGTCGATGTTGTCGAAGATAAAGTCCAACGCCTTTAGCTGGCCGGAGAGCATGTCCCGGCCTTCGAACTCGGGCACGTTTATGGAACTGAACCCAGCAAGCAGGCACGTGGCTTTCATCACCCCGGGTTCGGCAATGCACACCGCGTTCTTCACGCCCCAGCGCCTGGCGAAGTTCGGCAGCGCTGCTATCCTGTTCCCAGGCTGCCGCACGAGCAGGTAGTTCGCAGGCGGCAGGCCTCTGTCGATGCGCTCGGAGTTCTTCGGATGGAACTCCATCACGCCCCTTGCCTTGTCCACGAAATCCTGCACCAGCTGCGCAGAGCGCTCCGCCTCGGCTGCAAGCGGCTTCACCCTGCCAATCGCCGCGCCTTCGGCCGTGTCGTTGCCTTCGATCTTGTCCGAGAGCGGCTCTTGAATAATCAGCACTGCGCGGTGGCCGTAAGTGCGCATGAACATGTGCTTCGCAGCTATATGCACGTGCTCGTTGACGTAGCGCGCCAGCTCGTTCAGGCCGTACGTTGCCCGGCCGGCCCGCCTGTCCACGACCTTGCCGTCCGCCGAAGCCGAGGCGAAGTTGCACCGCAGCGCGAGGTGGCCGTTGGTGTACGGCAGCCCGGCGCCCACAGCTTCGAGCGGGCCGCGTCCGAGCGGATAGCGTTCGGCCGTGTAACCGAGCAGGTTCACGTTCGCGTACTGGCTTACGCCCTTGCGGTCGATTGCTGCCCAGAGCGAGTCGCTTATCAGCTCCAGCTCGCCGGATGCGCCGTTGGCGGCCAGCCAGTCCATGTTCGGCTTCCGCGCTGCCTGCAGAGGCGTCTTCTTGCTCGGCTTCGCGGCGTCCGCCAGTCCGTCTATCACTAGGAATACTATCTTCCTGCGCGAGCGCTTGGCGCGCTTCGGTTTCTCAGCCCTCTCGGCCTTGCGGCTGGTCTTTTTCCGGCCTTTTCTAGCGGTTTTTGAAGCCATTTATATTTTATTTGGATTTAGGAACAGAAATGCTTTTTCCGCCGCTTGCTCAGTTCTTCCAACCGAGTTCGTCCAGCGTCTTCTGCGCATAGTCCGCGAGCTTCCTCGAGAGGTTCGTCTTCGCAAAAATCAGCTTGCGCTTGACAGAAGAATCATCGCCCATGGTGCGTTCGACGCTCCACAGCGCGACGAAAGAGCTCTGCAGCTCCAGCCAGAACAGCGCCTTGCCCAGGCACTCCTTCATGGCCGGCAGCGTCTGCGCGTCCAGCGCCAGTCGTTTCCAGCGCCCGTACTGCTCCGCGCACGTCGCGATCTGCTCGTGTATGGGCATCGTTCTGCACCTGTTGCTACTTGCTAATGGTTACTATGTCTAGAAGGGGTATATAAATGTTACTTTTTAGTGGTAACACTTCCAGATATCTTGCGAGAAAGAAGCCTATGCGCGGCTAGACGTCGAACGTGTGGTTGTTCGCCGTGGGCGCAATGGCGTTGAACCCTTTCTTGCGGAGCTCGTCGGCGAACGCGGGCGTGTCGTCGCCGTGCACGCAGAAGATGCGGCGCGGCTTTACCTTCTCCACGAACGCGAACAAATCCTTGCGGCCGGCGTGCGAGCTGAAGTCCATGCGGCTGACCTGCATGCGCATTTTCAGGTTGATTTTGTTGCGCTCCTCCTCTAGGATGAAACGACCAGTATCGAGAAGTGTGCGGCCTGCGGAGCCGTCGACCTGGAAGCCTGTGAGTATGAGCGCGTTGCGCGAATCCTCGTACAGCTTCTGTATGTACCACACGACCGGCCCGCCGTTGAGCATGCCGCTGGTCGTCAGCACGGCGCACGGGCTCTTCAGCGCGCGCTTGCGGTCCTGCTCGTTGTTGACGTAGCGCACCTTGCGCAGCGCCTTGTCCAGCTCGGTCGGGTCCTTCATCAGCCGCGGGTAAGTGTTGATTATGGTCGTGGCTTTGCGTGCCATTCCGTCCATGTAAATCGGATAATCGATGCCGTATTTGTTGAGTATCAGCAGAATCTCCTGCGTTCGCCCGGTCGCAAAATTAGAAATTAGCGCTATGCCATCATCATCGATCGTCGCTTCGACCAGACGCACCAGCCGTTTCTCCTCTTCCTCTCTGTCCGGGTGGTCGCGGTTCGCGTACGTGCTTTCCATTATCAGCGTGTCGATTTCAGGCAGCTCCGTGTCCGCGTGCGCCAGAAGCCGCGTGCTGTTCGTGTTGAAGTCGCCCGTGTAGAGCACGTTGCAGCACTTGCCCGATTTTGTTCTGCTCTTTCCGTAGCCCTCCCCGCCGAAATCTATGAACGTCATCATGCTGCCCGGTATGTGGCCAGCGTCGTACGCGACTGCTGTAATCTTGTCGCTGCCTTTCGACTTGCCTATCGTAATCGGCTGCTTGTAGTCCATTGGTGTGAAGTGCTTCAGGGTGCGGTGCACGTCGTCGCGCGTGAACGGAAGATGCAGGCCTTCGTTCTTCGCAATCTTCAGCGAGTCCTCCAGAAGCATTTCGACCAGCAGCCTGTTAACGGACAGCGAGTAGATGGGAAACGTGGCGCGCTTCGACAGGAGCGCCAGCCCGCCGCAGTGGTCGAGGTGCGCGTGGCTGAGGATTGCAGCATCTATGCTTCCCTTCACGGCGTGCGGGAACCTCTGCGGAATCTCCTGCACGTCCGAGCCATAGTCGAGCACGACGCGCCTGCTGCTGTGGCCGCCCGTTTCGACGAGCACGCCGGACGCGCCGATGTCGTTTATAGCGCCGAGGAAAGTGAGCTTGGCCATAAATATCTTCTAATAACTTCTCGCGGCACAAAATAAATCTGCGAAACGGATTTTCTGGCCGCGGAAAAGCGATGATACGTTTAAAAACTCGATTCCACATAATATTGGAAAGGTTGGAATGTCAGCAGAGACGTCCGATGCAAAGCCGAATGGCCGCATTGACTCCTGTAATGCGATGTATAGGCCTACATGGCGCTTTGAGCGCTATCTCGGCTACGCGCGCTGCTGATTCCACGGGTTCTGTTCCTCGGATTCCGGCGGCGGACGCCGGCTGGCTGCCAACCGACACTGACTGCTAAATGCTGTCATCCTCCGGCGTTCTTCCGCGTTTCCTGGAATGGAACCCGCGTATTCTGCACGCTGCTGCAACGCACACATGAAGCTGCATTCCAGCCGTAAAAAGCGGTTGGAGGTTAGCCAAAAATGATATCGAAAAGTTACATTGCACGGCCAGTCCAGGCAGGCCCTGTGGGCATCGCCCAGATAAACGAACTGGCGGGGGTTGCCTGCGAAAGCCTGACGGAACTGGGGATGGTCGAGGTGTTGGGTCCGTACGCAAGCGTAGAGCTTCCAGATGGTAAAGCCTACATAAACCTTGCGCGCTCGCAGCTCACTATCGAAACTTCCAATAAACCGAAGACGTACAAAGGAGGGATATGGGATGAGGGACAATGACGTGGGAGTGGACGCGGAAGACATGGCCGCGCTGGCGAAGGCGTTAGGCGGCGTATACACGAATCAGCCGACCAGAAGTTTGTCCCCGTATGAGGCGCAGCTGCTTAGCGAGGAGATACAGAGCAAGATGCCCAACGAGGAACCGAGGGGGTTCGGATTTTACAAACCCGACAAGTGAACGGACGAAAACAAAACGGAGGAGAACAAGATGTTGATAGATGGAGACGTGAGTAACTTGGAAGCGAAATCGAAACAGACAGAGACTCCGGTGCCGGCGATGGGAATGAGTTACTGCTGCCCAGGCATAGGCGCGGCGGACGACGCATACGTTGCGTCCGCCGAAAAATCGAAGAAGGTGCGGAACGGCCTGGTCGCGGAAGGGAGGCCGAACACGGACAGCCTGTACTTCGGAAAGGTGTGACCTTGTAGCTGAAAAATGGAAGGGGGTTGAAGGAAATGTCGAAGATTGAAAACAGGGAGGCCGAACAGAAGCTCGTCGGGTTCAAGCGAATCGGAGGGTGCGTGCAGGGGTTCTACTCAACCAAGGAGCAGGAACTCGCCTTAGCAGAGGAAATCAAGCAAGTGTTCGGCGTAGACATAACGAAGCCGCTTTACAAGTGAGCCATCTTTTTTCGGGCTTGCTTCAGCCAAAAAAAACGAAGGTGATATGAGATATGAGCGTGATAGGAACCGAAGCATCGAACAAGGTCGGAATACAGCCGTTGGACGTGAACGAACTCAACGCGGCGATTGCAAAGCTTTACAACAGCGAGCCGAGCTCGAGTGTGGTTGCTTTGCCGCACGTCAAAGCGTACACGCCCACCACGGAAGCGGAGAGGAAGGCCTTCGACGAAGGTTATGCGGCGGAAGCGGCCGAAACTTACGTTTAAACCCGAAATGAGAAAATATGATTACGAAGGTGCTCGAGCATGGACGTTGAAACCAGAACTCACACTGCGCTGCACGTGCTCAAGGGCGCGGTGCAGAAGGTGCTCGGCGCGGAGCTAACGAACGGCGTGTACGTCAGCGGAGACTCGGGCAGACTCAGCGTGCAGTTCGAGAGGAAGCCGGCGGACAAGGAGGTGGCGCAGGTGGAGGCCGAGGCCAACGGATGCGTCGTGAAGGCTCTTCCAGTAAAGATAACCGAGACGGACAGAAAGGAAGCTGAAGCAAAGTACGGCAACGCTATCTACGATGCGTTCCCGATCCCGGCAGGTGTCACGCGTCTGACGATAGCGGAAATCGAGGGCTGGAACGTGAACGCTTGCAACAGAGAGCACACCGCAACGACGGGCGAGGTCGGACGCGTTGCCATCGACCACTGGCGTTTCCGCGAGCCGAAGCGGACGCTGGAGATATCGTTTAAAATCTATCAAAACGAATAATTGAAAAGCAAGGTGCAGTAGATGGATGTAGAAACGAGGATGGGGCTCGTAAAGCGCGTCGGCGAGGAGATAATAACGGAGGAAGAGCTGCGCCAGCTGCTCGAGCAGAAGCAGCATCCGATAGCATACGATGGATTCGAACCCAGTGGCCTGGCACACGTCGCGTTCGGCGTGTTCCGCGCCATCAACGTCAAGGACATGATAGACGCGGGCGTTCACTTCACCCTGTGGGTGGCGGACTGGTTCGCATGGCTGAACAACAAGCTCGGCGGGGACCTCGAGAAGATACAGATGTGCGGCAAGTACTTCGTCGAGGTGTGGAAGGCTGCCGGGATACCGATGGACTCGAACAAGATCACCGTGCAGTGGACGAGCGAGGCCGTTGCTGACCCAGAGTACTGGAAGAAGGTTGTGCTTATAGCTAAGAACACGACTGTGCAGCGCGCGACGCGATGCCTGTCAATCGCGGGCAGGAAGGAGGGCGACGTCAAGCAGACAGCGCTTCTGTTCTATCCGATGATGCAGACCGCGGACATTTTCTGGCTGAAGGCCGACATATGCCAGCTCGGCCTGGATCAGCGGCGCGCGAACATGCTCGCGCGCGAGGTCGGGCCGAAGCTCGGATGGTGGAAGCCCGTTGTTGTAAGCCATCACATGCTCATGGGGCTTGAGGGGCAGAAGGCGCCCGACGGCCTGGACGAGAACCGCGCGTTCGACGTTCAGATCAGTTCGAAGATGAGCAAGAGCAAGCCCAGCACCGCAATCTTCGTGCACGACAGCGGCGAGGAGATTGCACGCAAGCTGAACTCCGCGTTCTGCCCGGAAAAACAAGTGGAAGGCAATCCCGTGCTCGAGTACTGCAAATACATAGTATTCCGCAAGCAGGACGCGATGCTTTTCAAAAGGCCGGCCAAGTTCGGCGGGAACCTAGAGGTGCAGTCGTACGACGAGCTCGAGTCCGTTTACCGCGCGGGCAAGCTGCATCCGATGGACCTGAAGGCCGGGACTGCGGTTGCGCTCGACGCTGCGGTGAGGCCGATACGCGAGCACTTCGAGAAGAACAAGAAGGCGCGCGAGCTGTACGAGACCGTGAAGCAGACGCAGATAACGCGATAGCTTTTCCTAAATCCCGCCGAGGTACGCGACCATCAGTATGCCTGCGAAGTTCAGGCAGTAGGACATCAGCAGGAAGTATTTGGTCCTGAAGTTAACCGCGCCCATCATCGCCACGCCTATCTCGTCCGGTATCGGCAGCATTATGACCGCTCCTGCCAGCACTATCGTGGCCGTGCGCCAAGCCTTCGACTTTCCTATCTTGAACATTGCTATCCTGAAGCTCTTCGACAGCAGCAGGTTGGAGAACGGGAATATGCGGTAGAATATAGAGTTGCGGAAGAATATCTTGCTACCAACCTCGTCAGTAAGCATCCTCAGCTCCCCCATCAGTTTGTTCTTGACGAACCTGAAGATGAGATAGTCGCCGGCCATGGTTCCGAACGCGCCTATGCCCGCTATAAGCAGCGGGCTGAAGGACGAGCCGAGCTTGTAGAATATCGCCGTGGCCGGTGCGGTTGTAAGGCTGAAGGCGTAGAACAGGCCCGACAGGAGTATGCCGAAGTATTGCATATTCTTGAGCTCTGCCACGACAGCGTCGAACCTGTCCGTGCTGATTATCAGATACGCGACCACCAGGCCCGCGGCCATATAAAGAGAGTTCCTGTATTTCCACCTGACCCTGTTCAGATGCCTTATTGTGTTTTCCACCGGCTTCGCCTTCTGACGGCGCTCGAAGGAGTATTTTTTCATAGGCATATATTTTGACACCCGGAATTATTTAAGGCTTTTGCGTTTCCGGCAGCACGTAACACCGTCCGGAAAGCGTTCCTCGCTATAAGCGGCGGCCGCGACTGCCCTTCTTCCTGTTCTGGAAAAAGTAGAACGCCGCGCCCGCCAGAACTATGACCGCGCCTATTGCCATGGACTCGAGACTCAGGTGGAGCGCGAGCGCAATCGACGACAGCAGACCGATTAACGGCACAAGCGGGAATTTGCCCACGTTCAGCGGGGTGCGGAACGCGCGCCTCGCCTTCGGCATCCTGTAACGCAGCATTATGGCAGCGGCGTTCACGAACGCGAATATGTAGAACGTGCCCACGTCGGTGACGCTCGCGACAACGTCTATCCGGCCGATGAACACGAACGCCATCGCGAGCAGCATGGACACCAGTATGGCCGCCCACGGCGTGCGCCGCCTCTTGCCGATGGCCGCGAGCTGCTTCGGCAGCGACCTGTCCTTCGCCATCCCGTATATCGTGCGCGACCCGACTATGAGGCAGATGAGCACTGTGTTCGCCGTGGCGAAGAGCGCTATCACGGACATCAGCCAGAACGCCTTTTCACCGAACACGGTGGACACGGCCAACGCCAGCGGCGCCTTCGATGCGGCGAGCTCCTGCCATCCGACAAGGCTCACTGCGGACAGCGCGACAAGCACATACACTACGGCCGTTATCGCCACGGACACTAGAAGCGCCTTCGGCATGGTCCTCCTTGCGTCCTTCGTCTCCTCCGTGAGGTTCGCCAGCTCCTCGAACCCGAGGTACGCGAAGAATATCAGCGCCGCCGCGTTGAACACGCCCGTAACTCCGTTCGGCATCTCCATGTAATTCACAGCACCGAAGTTGCCGAAGAACACGGCCAGGAGTATTACGAACAGAAGCCCGCCGAGCTCCAATGCCGAGAACACAAAGTTCAGCCTCGATGATTCGCTTATGCCGATGTAGTTCACCAGCGACATCAACGCGATAAGCCCCAGAGCCGACGGCACCAGGGGCAGACCGAACAGCGCGTTGAAGTAGCCGGCAAAGCCGAGCGACACGGCAGCGGTCGCGATTAGGTCCGTGAAAATCTCCACCCATCCCACGTTGAAGGCAAGGCCGCGGTTGCGGAACGCGTTCTTGACGTACAGGTACTCGGCAGCGGACTTGGGAAACATGGATATGAGCTCCATGTAGCTCATGCCCGTGAACGCCGCGACGAACGCGCCCACAACGAACGACAGCCAAAGCGAGTTGCCCGTCATGCCGGCCGCCTCTCCGATCAGCGCGTATACGCCCGCGCCGAGGATTATGCCGATGCCGTACACGACTGCGGAGAAGAAGGTTATGTCGCGCTTTAGCTTCGGGGCGGACCGATGGCGGCGGGAGGCGCGTTTCATAAAGATATATAACGTTTCCGCTTTAATTATTTTTAAGACGTTCGGAAGGTGCGAAGACAATGGCAAAAGCATCGACTGGATACGGAAGCAAGTCTAGTATCTATTCTTCGTCCAGCTCGAGCTCCGGCTCTTCGTCCTCTTCCGGCTCGTCCAGTGCGTCTGGCTCCGCGTGCTAGACACATTGGCAATCTTCTAACCTGGGTTTCTGGAGGTTCACCGAAGGAACGAGGTTAGAGTGAGGTTTAAAAAATCAAAAACGGAGGAAAAGGAAATGGTGCTAAAAGAAGATCCGATGCGGGCTGAGGAACTTATGAAATATCCGCATTACGTAGTAAGAAACCTTGCAGTCGATGCTGGCGCTTTGAGAAACGTTTTAATGCGGACTAAGGACGAGGAACTCGAAGCGCTTGGCGTAGTCAGGGTTACATACGACCCAGCCGGAGCTGTGAGCCTGTATTTCACTACGGCCGATGGCTTGGACGAAAAAATATCGCAGATAGAAGAAATGGTCAAACCTTACGTACAAAAGTAGGAATGATGCCAACCAAAGTTAATTTGAAATAAGGTGTAAATACAATCTAGAATAAGAAGGTGAAACAGAGGCATGTTGGACATAAAACTGATTCGCGAAATGCCTGATGCGGTGCGTGTGAACATCGAGCGCAGACAGGACAAGGAAAAGCTGAAGCTCTTGGATAAAACGCTCAAGACGGACGAGAAGTGGCGAGAGCTCACGGCCGAGGTGAACGAGCTGCGAAGCAAGCGCAACGCCATCAGCTTGGAAATCGCTGCGTTGAAGAAGGAAGGAAAGGAAAAAGAAGCCGATGTGAAAGTAAAGGAAGCGGCGCGGAATCCGACGCGCATCAAGCAGCTTGAGGCGAAGCAGGCGGAGCTTGCAGACGAACTGAGACTGGGGTTGATGAGCCTGCCCAACATGCTGCACGAGAGCGTGCCTTTCGGAAAGGACGACCACGACAACGTGGAAATCCGCCGCGTGGGCAAGCAGCCGGAGTTCGTATTCGAACCGAAAAATCACGTGGACATACTAAACGCGTTAGGCCTGATCGACGAGGAACGCGCGGCGAAGGTCGCGGGCGCGGGTTTCGTTTATCTGAAAGGACAGGTAGTGATGCTCGACCTTGCGATTCAACGCTTCGCGTTGGAATTCTTGATGAAACGCGGATTCACAGTGGTCGAGCCTCCGTTCATGATGAACCGCAAGTCGTACGAAGGCGTTACTGACTTGGGCGATTTCGGGAGCGTGATGTACAAGATCGACGGCGACGATTTGTATCTTATTGCGACGAGCGAGCATCCGATGGGAGCGATGTACAGGGACGAGGTTCTGGACAAGCAGCAACTGCCGATTCGATTCGCAGGCGTCAGCCCGTGTTTCCGCCGCGAGGTCGGCGCGCACGGCAAGTACACAAAGGGCTTCTTCCGCATGCATCAGTTCAACAAAATCGAGCAGTTCGTCTTCTGCCTGCCCGAACAGAGCTGGGCGATACACGAGGAGCTGCAGAAGAACAGCGAGGACCTCTATCAGGCGCTCGGACTGCATTACCGCGTAGTGAACGTGTGCACGGGCGACATCGGCAGCATCGCCGCGAAGAAGTACGACACAGAAGTGTGGATGGCCGACGGACAGTTCCGCGAGATTGGAAGCAATTCGAACTGCACTGACTACCAAGCGCGCAGGCTGAACATCCGATGGCGCGAGTCCAGCGGCAAGCCCGTGCAAGGCTTCGTCCACACGCTGAACAACACTGCGCTTGCTACGAGCCGCACGATGCTCGCGATAATCGAACAGCACCAGCAGGCCGATGGTACAATCGTAGTGCCGAAAGCGCTTTGGCCATATATGGGTGGGATTGAAGTCATCGGGAAAAAATAATGCGCGGTGTGCTTATCCTAGGAATCTGAATACCAGCATTATCGCGTCACCCGCGTACAGCGTGAACAGCAGCGCGAGCGGGAAAGCTGGCGCGAAGCGAACGCCCTCCTTGATGCGCACGTATCGCTTGCCGGACTTTTTAATCCGCCTTATGTCAGCGACCGTTACGCCTTCCCATATTTTTGACTTTTCAAGCACATCGCCGACACGCAACTTGCTTATCGGGACGTTTTTCCTGAACCCGACGTTCTCAACCGCGCGCGCGAACCTCCACACAAGGAAGACGCCTGCGGTCGCGAGCACGGGCAGCATGGAGTTCGAAAGCATCGATTGCACGCTGATTTGCATTTTGAAATTCTGGTAAAGCATCCAATTGACCAAAGCAAAAACGACGAACAGCGCGGACGCGGCTGCGAGGAACACGCGGCTGCTCGCCTTCACGTCGCGGCCGAACGCCGAAAGCACGCCGCGGTTGCGCGCGGCCACGAAGAACGCGTAGAGCATCATGTAACCAGCGCCGACGAAGAAGACGTTGAAGAAGTAGCTCGCCGGGAACGGGAAGAGCGTGTGCACGTTCTGGAAAATATTCACGCCGACTGCTGAAAATTCAGCAGGCAGATTAGAAATCGATGGTAGCAGGCAGCCTATGGCCGCGAGCAGCTTCGCGTCGCCTCCGCCCCACTGCCCGATGCGGTACATGATAAACCCGAATCCGAAGAAAGCTGCGCCAACCGCGACGCTCCAAACGATCGGCCAGTAGCTCCACTCCGCGTACGACTGGTAACCGTACAGCATCAGCGCGACGGCTATCATGGCGTACGGAATCTCGTCCGGTATCTCGGTCGTGCGCAAATCCCACGCAGCGCCCAGCGCAGAGCCGGCGAGCGCGACCATGAAAGCTATCAGCTGCAGCATGCTACCTTGTATGTATTTGTGCGGCAGCTATATTATTTCCGCTCTAGCGTAGAAGGAGAAACGCCTACATGTACTTCTTGAAGCCCACGCTCTGCGCTATCTCGCGGAAGCAGCGGCGGCAGTAGTAGAGGTCGTACTTCCTTATCAGCCCGCGGGCGTTGCCGCAGCGCCTGCAAACGCGCGTGCCGCGGCCGAACTTTTTCTTCTTAACGATTTTTTCCTTTCCCATAGGTTTCTACCCGTGTAAAAATACAAAACCCAACCCAAACCCGGCTTGCTCAAACGTCCTTGCGCTTGCCCAGGTTCTGAGAATTGCTCGCCAACATGCGCGCTAACATCCTTCTATGCAAACCTCCGAACTTTTGACATTTTATTCTTCGTTTTATACCTATTAGTTTTTGCCTTTTACCCGCCGGTCTCGCCGAATATGCGCAGGAACGACTCGTCGTTTATTACAGCGTCCTCGCCGCCGACCATCTGCAGCTCGACCATCTTCTCGATCGCCTTGGAGTAGACGCCGCTGAAGTTGTCCTCCATCTCTGCCTTGCGCAGCACCACGCCCGATATCCGGTTCGTCGCGTCCACGAACTCGGTCAGCCTCCGCATCTCCGACTTGTCGACCATCATTTCCATGCTCTTCAGCTCGCGCATCTCGCGCTCGGCCGCGCTTCTTTCGTTCTTCGCCAAAACAATCCGCCTCTTGCCCAACTGTGCCTACGATTCCACTATCGATGTGTCATAATTCTTCTTCAACCATTCCATCGCGTCGGCCTTCGTTATCTTCTGGCCCTTCGGAATCTTCCTGGCCTGCACGCGCCTGCGCGCTATGCCGTATCCGGTGCGCTGCAGTGTTACGATTACGTCAAAACCGAGCACGCCTATCTCGTGCTTGTACTTCACGCCCGGCAGCTCGATGTACTCCTTCACTCCAAAACTGAAATTTCCCTCTGCGTCGAACTGCGATGCTTTGATTTTGTTGTCCACGGCCGCCAGCGACTGCTTCAAAAAGTCAGCCGCCTGCTTCCTTCGCAGCGTCAGCTTCACGCCCACGGGCTTGCCCTTGGCTATGCCGAACGTGCTCCTGCGCTTCGACGCCGTTACTACTGGCTTCTTCCCTCCGCTCAGCATCTCCAGCAGCTTCTTCGCGCGCTCGATGACCTGCGCATCGCCGGCGCATCCGAGGTTGAGCGTTATCTTCTCCAGCTTCACCGCCCGAATCGGATTTGTTTTTGTTTCGGATTTTTTTGCTTCGACCATGACAGACACCTTTTGCAATCTTCGCAATCATCAGGCCGCGAGCTTTATCACCGGCTCGTCCTTGCCGACGACGAAAACGTACGACTTGATTACCTCGAGCTTCTCTCCGCCGACATTGCATATGATCTTCGCCGGTTCCTTCGTGCCCGTCGAAACGATGTTCTCGACCTTGCCCGCGAGTCCAACGTTCTTTCCCTTGGTTATGACAACTGCCGCGCCCTTCTCCAGCTTGAGCAGGCCGTCGATCTTCCTCGAGGCGATGTCGACCATGATCGTGTCTCCGGCCGCGGCCTCCTTCGCGTCGCTTGCGCTCACGAGCACGCACGTGCCGTCGTGCATGCTAAGCTGGACCTTGCCTGCCTTCGCAGCTGTTTTCCCGCGCACGCGGTACAGCTTCTTGCCCGCATCCTTCGCGTCTATCTCAACGATTTCCAGCCCCTTGCGCGCGGGCAGCACGCGGTAGTTCTTCCTCAGCTTCGGCAGGGAAACGACATCCATCAGCCCGACGCCGAATTTGTGGTCCGTGCGCGCGCGGCTGTCAACGAGCACCTGCCGCGACTTGATTATGGCCTTCGCGTCTCCGGCATTTTCAGCGACCTTCAGCACGTCGCGCACGACCGTGAGCAGAGGTATGGACTCGAACAGCCTGTGCGGCCCCGGCCTCGGCCTCGTGACCCACTTGTTCGCCTTCCTCGGCACTTTCCAGAACCCCGGGACGCGCAACCTCTTCAAGTGCTTCCTCATAACTTCACCGCCGTTTTCATTTCGCCTTCTTCGCCGCAGGCTTCTTGTGCTTCTCAACCGAAGCCGCGCGCCTCTTGTCGTCGAGGTTCAGCCTCGTGACCAGCAGGTTGGATGCGTGCAGCCCCGCCTGCCTTTCAGTGCCGTCCGTTCGCTTGACGACAACGCCTTCCACGTACACCCTGTACTTCTCCGTGTCGATGCGCGCAATCTTGCCCGCACGCTTCCTGAACTTGCCGCGCATGACTATCACTTCGTCTCCCTTCCTCACAGGCAGGCTGCGCACGCCATACTGCTTCCTCAACTCGTCCGACAGGTGAGACGCTATCAGCTTGCGGCGTATGTGCAGCGGCGCAAAGCGCACGAACTTCCTCTGCTTCCCCGCCTTTGCGGACTTGGGACGCGCCATCTTAAAACCACCATCGCCAATTGCAACCTACACGACCGTGCTCGCAATCTTGCCTATGGACGAGAAGCGTTCCACTGCCTCCTTCGCGACCGGGCCCCTGATCCGCGTGCCGCGCGCCTCGCGCTTGTCCGTCACGAGCACCGCGGCGTTGTCCTCGAAGCAAACGCGCAGCCCGTTCGCTCGGTGGTAAGGCGCCCGCTGGCGGATTATGACGGCATCGACCATCTGGTGCCGTATCTTCACGTCGCCCGTCTTCACCGCGCACTTGACCACGTCGGCCACGCCCGCTTTCGGCTTCCTGCGCTTCACGCCTTTGTATCCGAAAACGGATATTATTTCCATGGTCTTCGCGCCCGTGTTATCGGCGCACACGAGCATGCTGCCCGTCGCGACCCCCTTCCTGATGCGCGCTTTTACCGGCTTCATCAAAAACACCCACCGCATGCATCTACTTCACTATTTCGACAACCACGAAACTCTTCGTCTTGCTCAGCGGACGGCACTCGGCAATGCGCACGACGTTCCCTTCCTTCGCGTCTATGCAGTCAGGCTTGTACGCCGCTATGCGGCTGTGCCTTCGCTCGTAGCGTTCGAACTTTGGTATGTAGTGCGAGTACTCGCGCTCGACAATCGCGGTGCGCTGCGCCTTCGTCGACACGACCCTGCCCTCGAAAACCTGCCCGCGCACGCCGAGCGAGCCGTGGAACGGGCAGTTCTTGTCCGAGCACTTGCCCGCGGGCGGCTTGACCCTGAGCCCGATGTCCTTCGCGCCGGTCGCTTCAGCTTTCCTCGCCATCCGAATCACTTGTACAAACGCCTACCATCTGTCGAATTTCTTCTTAATCCTGTCCTCGGGCCTTCCTATCAGCAAACGGCCCTCGATTTTGACTTTAACTCTGTTTGGGAGAGCAAATATAAATATGCTATTACGCTTCGATATTGCTTTTTCTTTCGGCTTCGCCGGGTTTTTCGCGCTTTTTCCCGCTGTCAGCCTGCATTCCACCACGAGCATGTTGTAGCTCTCGTCCACGACCGTGCCGCCGATGCCGCGCAGCGCCGGATCCGTGCTTTCCGCCACCTTTACCTTCAGCCCGATGAGCTCGTGACGCACGACGTTCTCGGGCGTAATGCCGCTTCCTCGATTTTCCGCGCACATGCTAATTGACATACTGGGCTTCCTAAACCATTAAGTTTTACAACATTCATAAACCCAGCGCTCGAAAAGTAAAATATGGCGCGAATAGAAAAGAAATGCTGGCCAGAGTTCTTCCAGAAGATACTCGACGGTAAAAAGACGTTCGATGTCAGGCTTGCGGATTTCGAATGCGGGCCTGGCGACACGCTTGTGCTGCGCGAATGGGATCCAGAGACGAAGCAGTACACCAGCCGCACGCTCGAAAAGAACATCGCGTATGTGCTGAGGACGAAGGACGTAAAATTCTGGCCAAAAGAAGACATCGAAAGGTACGGCCTACAGGTAATTTCATTCTAGTGAGAACGCGCGAAGCGCGCCTCAGATTATCTCTATGCGGCCCTCGTCGTAGCCTAGCTTTACGAGCAGCTCCGTGATTTTAGAACGGTGGTCGCCCTGCAGCTCGACGAAGCCGTTCTTGAAAGTCCCGCCGCACGCCAGCTTCGATTTCAGTTGCTTGATGACTTCCTTGCCTTCCGCGCTTATGCCCTCGACCATGGTTATCGGCTTGTTGAACCTGCGCTTTTCTATGAATACGGTTATCTTCTGCTCCTCGCGCTCCCGCACCCCGCATGTGCAAAGCTCCTTCGGCAGACCACATTTCGGGCATATCTCGCTCATTTCTTCGCTTTACCTCTCGCCTCGTTTTTCAGCGTAAGCACGCGCGCTATGGTCCTGCGCAGCTGCCTTATGCGGCCGTGGTTCTTCATCGCACGTCCCATCTTGGTGCTCCCGAGCGCCTTGCTCACTTCAAGGCACGATTCAGAAAGAGTCTTATCCATGTCCTCGGGCTTCATTTTCCTGAATTCCTTCCTCTTCACTTGGCTTCAACCGTTCCCTTCAATTTTTTAATTTCGTTTGCGTGTATAAATATTCACACTGCGGCGGCCGCCGGTTCCTTGGTTTCCGTCGCATCCTGCTTCTCCTCGGCAGGCTTCTCCTCTGGCGGTTTCTGCTCTTCGGGCTTCTGCCCCGCGGCCGGCACTTCGGCAGCCTCTCTCACGGCAACTTCCTCGGTCTCGAGTTTCTTCTCCTTCCTGAAATCCTCGGGAGCCTCGACCATTATCCGCACCTGCACGCCCACCGCGCCCGGCTTGAGCGCCGCGCGCGCGTATCCCTTGTCCACGAACTTCTCCGCGTAGTCGCCCGAGTGCACGACGAAACCCTCCCTGAACTTCTGGAATCTCGAGCGGTCGCGGCCGGCCATCTTGCCCGCTACGCGTATCTGTATGCCTATGGCGCCAGACTCCATGACCTTTGCCAGATAAAAGCCGCACACGCGCTTGTAGTTTATGCCGCGCTCCAGCGAGTCCGCTATGCGGCTCGCGATGATGTTGGCATCGAGCATCGGGTTGTCCACCTCGCGCACGTCTATCATCGGGTTCTCAAAACCGAACTTTTGCTTTACCTCTTCGGTTATGCTGTTCACGTAGCGGCCGCTGCGGCCGATGACGAGCCCGGGTTTGTTCGCGTAAACGACGATGCGCGTGCCGATAGGAGTGCGCTGTATGTCAGTGTGGCTGTAGCCCGCGCGCTTGAACTTCTCGCGCAGGAAATCCTCCACCTGCGATTCCTTTATCCCTTCCTTGATGAAAGTTTTTTCGATTGCCATAATTGCACACCTGTTGCTTCTCTATTTTTCACCGACGATTATCTCGATGTTGCTCAGCTTCGCCTTCTCCCCGCTCCGGCCGAGCTTGCTCCTCGGACGGAAGAACGTTCGTCCCTTGCTCGCGCGCGCGACATACACGTGCAGCCGTGCTGCGTCCATGCCAACGACCTTCGCGTTCGACTCGGCGTTCTTCAAAAGCTCTATGAACTTGTCGGCTGTCTTCGTGTAAAAGCGGCCGCGTATGTTTCGCTTCTCGTCAATCATGTCCTCGAGCAGCTTCACGGCCTTGTCGAGCTTTCGGCCGCGTATCGCGTCGGCAACGAGCTTCGAGCTCTTCAGCGAAACGCCAGCGTCCCACGCGCGCGCAGCGATGCTCTTCTTTTTAACAGCAGGCTTTGCAGGTTTTGCTTCGACCTTCTCTTCTTTCTTCTCCGTTTTTGTTTCAGCTTTTGTCTCGGTTTTTTCTGGTTTAGTCTCAGGCTTGACTTCTGGCTTCGTTTCTTTCGCGGCTTCTTTGCCTTCCGGGGTTGCTTCGACTTTCGCTTCGGTCTCTGCCATTCCTGTCTCGCCTTCTTACGCCTACTTCACCGCGGTGTGCTTGCTGCTCCTGCTCGCGCCGATTCCGGGCGCCGAGTGCTTCACGCGCTTCCTGGTCATCGCGAACTCGCCGATCCTGTGGCCGAGCATCGCCGGTGTCACGTCCACCTGCACCCAGTCTTTGCCGTTGAAAACGCCCAGCTTCGCGCCGAGCATCTGCGGTATGATTACCATGTTGCGCTCGTGCGTCTTGATGAACTTGCCGCTGCCCGCAGTGCGCTTTATGGTCTCGAGCAGCGTCTTCTGCGGTTCCATGAATCCGCGCTTCAGCGCCCTTCGCTCGCGCGACGTTATCAGCTTCATAAAGTCGGTAAGGCTGAGCGCCTTCAGCTGCTCTTCGTCGAGCCCGCGGAACGTGAACTTCTTCGTCATTGCATCACTTGTCCGAACTTTTCATTTCGTTTTCTCGCTTTTATTCTTGCGGCTAGAACTTCGGCGCCTTGTGCTTCCTCCCAGAGCTCCTGGCCGCTATGCTTCCGACCTTCGCGCCGGGCGGAGCGTTCCTGCTGACGTTCTTGGACGGCCTGGGCGTCTTGCGCTTGCCGCCGTATGGGTGGTCCACCGCAGACATAGCTACGCCTGACACGCGCGGATACAGCTTTCCGCGCGCGCGCTTTATGTACCAGTGCGCGCCAGCCTTTACTATCGGCTTCTCGAGGCGTCCGCCGCCTGCCGGCACCCCGATTGTTGAGCGGCACATCGGATCCAAATCCTTGACGCGGCCGGACGAAAACTGTATTGTGACGAACTTGTCGGCCTTGTTCAAGATGGTTGCAAAGCTTCCTGGACTGCGGCAGAGCTTCGGCCCGGAATTCGGAAAAGTCTCGATGCAGAACACCGTCGTGCCGACAGGCACGTCCTTCAGCGCCAGGACGTTGCCCACGGCCGGGGTTCTTCCGTACTCTATCTCCTGGCCGACCTGCAAACCTTCAGGCGCGACCTGCAGTATCTGCCCGCGCGCCACGTCGAAACGGACAATCGCAATGGGCGCGTTCCTTGCCGGGTCGTGCACGATGTCGACAACAACGCCCCTGAGCGTGTCGCCTTCCATCTTCTGCGTAGGCACGTACGTCACGCGACCCAGATAGCGGTGGCTCTGCGCGCGGTACTGCATGCCGCCTCGGCCTCGTGCACGCGTTATTATTCGCTTGCCCATTTACTTCGCCTTCAGTTTTTCCAATTCCACATCGAGCTCTTCAATCGAACGGACCTTCGTCAGCTTCGGATGCACCATGTCGTGCTGCTCCAAATCAGTGCCATCTTCAGCAAGACACAGGACCTTCTTGCCCAAGCCGAGCGCGTAACCGGCCTCGAAAGCCCAGTTCCTTGATATCTCCCCTTTCGCCAGCGCGACGACAAACTCGCTCTCTTCGATCTTCTTCGTATTTGTCGTGAACATCAGGCTCTTCGGGTCGTTCGGCGTGTCGACGACCGGGAAATGTACGTCGAGCGTCCTGTCTCTCAAAAAGTCGACTAACCTCTGCCCGGCCTCCTTGTTCACTCTCGAACAGATGACGTACGTCATTTACACCACTCCGAGCTTCGTCGCTACGTCGCCCGCCTTGAACTCGGGCTTGAGCTTCACGAACGCCTTCTTCTTGCCGTCCGGAGTCACAAGCACGTTGACCTTCGCGACCTTCACGCCGAACACGGCCTCGAACTCGTCCTTGACGTGCTGCTTGTCCGCAGCCATATCAACAATGAACACTATCGTGTTCGCGCGTTCCACAAGCGTCATCGATTTTTCCGTGAGGTACGGGTACTTCAACAGCTTCATCGTTGCGCTGCCTTTCTTCTCTTTGTTTTTTTCTTTTTCCTTGTCGGCCATTCTGCATCACGTTCTATTCTTTCTCTTCTGTTTTCGATTCGGCCGCGAGCGCTTTTATCGCATCCTTCGTGAAAATAGTCAGCCTTCCCGGCAGCGCGCCCGGCGCGAGCTTCGCCACGCTAAGGCTGTCTGCGCGCGCCACAGCCACGCCAGGGAAGTTCCTGGCTGCGCGGCCGATGCCGGCGTCCTTCGCCACGACTATCAGCGGGCCGACCTTCACCCTGTACTTGCGTCCGCGCGACTTGCCGCGGCCGGCGCGTATCTTCCTCTCCGCAACGCGCTCGATTTCCGCGGACAGGCCGAGCGCCCCGAAAAGCTTCGCAAGCTCCGCGGCCTTGCTCGTCTTCTCGATTGCGCTTTCCAAAACAATCGGCAGCTCCTTCACATCCTGCAGCTTGTGCCCGCGCGCTTCCACAAGCGCCTTGTTCGCCGTCGCAGCCAATGCGGAGTCAATCGCGAGCCTGTTTTCCTTCTTGTTTATGCGCTGCGTCCAGTCCTTCCACGTCTTCGGCGGGTGCGCCTCGCGTCCCTTCACGGCCTGAGGCACGTTCCTTGCGCGGAACTGGAGGTAGCCCGGCTGCTTGCCGTGAATGCGCTGCATCCTCGCCATCTCCTTCCCCATCATGGTCCACCGCACGCGTCGGCGGCGTCCGTGGTAGTGCGCTGAGCTGCGGTTGCCCGCGAGCAAATCGGTGCCGTGCGCCTGCCTGCTCCTGCTCATCACGCTGAGGAACGCGCGCAGTATCAAATCCTTGCGCAGCGGCGTGTCGAAAACGCTGGGCATATCCATCTTGCCCACGGCCTTTCCGCTTGCGTCATACACGTTCGCTTTCATCCATAATCACCCATTCGTTTATCTCACGATCTCCTTTATCTCGTATGGCAGCAGCTTGTACCTGACCGGCCGCATCGCGACGCGCATCACAACCAACCTCTTCTTCGGCCCGGGCACGGAGCCTTCGAGCATTACATACGGGCCGCGCACGATGCCATATCTGTTTATCCCGCCCGCTGGTGTGACTTCCTTGCCCGCGTCTGCCGCTTCGTTCAGCTTGAGCACGCGCTTGTTGTGTTCGGTGCGCTGCTGCAACCCGAGCTGCCCGGCCATAGCCACGGTCCATCTGACCTTGCCCGGCTGCTCCTGGCCGAGGCTGCCGACGTGGCGAATCTTGTGCTTCGCGTGCCTGTTCTGATGGACCACGCCGAACCTCTTCATCGGGCCCTGCGTGCCTTTGCCTTTCGTTATCGCGATAACATCAATCACTTCGCCTTCCTTCATCACATCGCTTGGCCTGATTTCCGCGCCGAGAATCGACTTGGCGAAGTTCAGCCTGTCAGTCGCAGTCTTTCCACCGACTTCAATCTCAAGCAGTTCGGGCTTGTGCTTGCCGAAACCGGACTTGACGGGCTGCGTGGCCGCGATGACGCGTATAGAAGAAACCGAATCTATCTGCTTATCCATCCTCGCGAAGGCCGTGCTCGCGTTCTCCTTGCCCTTCGCCTTGGTCTTCCGCTCCAGCTGTACGTCCTTCGGCAGCTTGTCGGACCACGCCTCGGTTATAATTGCCATGCCATAAGGGGTGCGTTTGTAGGCGCGGACCGCGACCGCCACCATCGCCGGGCAGTCGAGGACTGTCACGGGGATGCGTATCTCCTCGCCGAACGTCGCGGATCCCTTTGTCGCGTCCTTGGCCATGACGTGCAGCATGGTCGCCTTGTAGCCCGCGAACGCAAGCAGCCTCGGCTTTTCCGCCGTTTCGCCCGCGAACGCGCTGGAAGGATAAGTGTTGAAATGCGGATAAATCCGCTTGGCCCGCTTCCTCGGCCAAAACTGCAGTGAGCCCGACCTGGGCTTTTTTACTTCTGGCATTTGAACCGCCCTTACATACGGTTGCTTTGCGGGGGTTTCGCTGTTTGCATTGTCGCCGAATCAATGCGCAACCTGCGCCCGAATACCGCTGCGTGCGACAGCCGGAAGTGCCGTTCCCGGCGTCGTTTAATAAATCATTAAGGTGGAAAACATATAAAAAGCTTTAAAACGCGGCCCGCTCCAAGCGTTTTTTAAGTTTTGTGCGGCAATTGTAATTATGGACAAGTGCGTGTTCTGTGACATAGCGGCGAAGCGCGTGCCTGCGCTGACCGTGTACGAGGACGTTGACTTTATGGCGGTACTTGACATAAACCCGCTGAACCGCGGCCATGCGCTGGTTGTGCCGAAGCGGCATGTGAGGTGGGTTTTCAACGTGGAAAAGTTCGGCGATTATTGGGAGGTTGCGAAGGCGGTCGCGCTTGCCGCGATAGAAGTTCTCGAAGCGAAGACCGTGAACTTCATGACCATGGGCGCGGGCGTGGAGCATGCGTACATACACGTGGTTCCGCGCTTCGACAACGACGGCCACGGCGAGCTTCCTAATACGGCGAACGTTAAACATATTCCGAAAGAGGAGATGGCTAGCATCGCAAGCAAACTTGCAGAAGCGATTGCGAGGAATCCACCGAAAAAAGCTGTTGTGGCAGCCGTGCCGAAGGTCGAAGAGACGCCCGCAGAATCGCAACCGGAAGAAACGTTAAGCGGGGAGGAGGTCGCGCTTATCAGGCGTGAGTTCGAGAGCGGGTAAAGTGATTGCATGGAAGAGAAAACAAAATATTTCGAAGCGGGCGGCGAGGCGTGCACGGACGAGGCGCTGCGCATAGCCGCCGAGTATGCGGACGCACACAATATCAAAAACATAGTCGTCGCATCTTCGCGCGGATTCACGGCGGAAAAGGCCGCGAAAGTTTTCAAGGGCAAGAACCTTATCGTAGTCACGCATGTCCACGGATTTCGAGAATCTAACGCAATCGAGTTCCCAGACGACATCCGAAAGAAGCTGGAAGCGGATGGGGTGAAGGTTCTCACCACCGCGCACGCGTTCGGCGGGACGAATTGGCTGGTGAAGGGTTCGATCGGCGAGATTATCGCGAACACGCTGCGTGTTTTCTCGCAGGGCGCGAAGGTTGCGTTGGAGTGCGCGGCAGCGGCGGCAGATGCCGGCTTGATAAGGACGGACGAAGACGTTATTGCTATCGCAGGAACGGGCAAAGGCGCGGACACGGTACTCGTGATGCGACCAGCCAACGCGCACAGGCTTTTCGAGGCGAAAATCAAGCGCGTGCTCGCGATGCCAGAGTGAGCTTAACGAAACTTTTAAATGCGGCGCGCGATACACATAGTTAGGCGCAAGCCTGGCAGCGCGGCTGTGGTCCAGTCTGGCTAACGAAAGGCCAAGAGACGTGAGCCTTCCAAGCGAAGCGTAGAAAGCTCGCAACGCGGGTTCAAATCCCGCCGGCCGCACAGTTTTAATTCGACCTTCGAAATTAATGCGGTGAATGGTGTGTTCGCACGCAATCTCAATGCGCAGCTTTACGCGCTGAACGTGGACGATATACGGACGGCCGTAGAAGATTTCTTCGGCATAAGGATGAAAGACAAACACCTTGTCTATTTCGACCTGGAAGACACGCTATGGAAGCACCGCGGTTATTTGAAAAGTATAGCCAACATTTTTCTCAAGCTGCCAAGCAAGACCGACTACCTGAACAGGGAAATGGTCAGACTCGTCAAGGGCTACAAAAGAATGCCCGTTGAAGAGAGGATAGACCTTACGGCAAAGGTTTTCGAGGGAACGCCGCTCGTCTATCTTGAGAAATTCGGCGATTATCTCGCCGGACAAATAAGCCCGTTTTCCAGCAGATTCCTAGAAGCACTATATGGCCTGCAAACGCTCATGATGAGCTTCGACATAAAGGAGTTCGCAAAGCCGACGAAAAACAAGCTAGAGGCTGCCGGTATAAAAGTCGACAGCTCTATATTGAATGCGGTGGTTTTGGATGACGAGCTGAAGACGACCAGGCGGCTTTACTCCGTTGCAGAAGGCGTAAAAAACTGGGACGGCCAGACGCTTAAACGGCCGGAAAGCAAAAAGAAGGGACTCGAGGTTGTGATGGGAGAGACGGGAACAAAGCCGAGCGAACTTGTAATTTTCAACGATAAACACCCAGGAGAATCAGCTGTGGACGGGCTTAGAAATGAAGGCGCGACCGTAATAAAAAGCAAGGAGGCGGAAACGATATTGCGCCGGCTCGTCAAAGCTAAAGCAAAAAGCAGATAAATGCGGAAATCCTATTAAAAGAAGGCACGTCGGAGGCGCGACAGAGTAGGCCTCCGCCGACGGTCGCAAAGGATATCGGAGACGAAGCCCTGTTTCTCGGTCCTTTTTGTCAAGCTTTTAAACTTTTTAAACCGAAATATCCTTTTACATATAGGCAAAGGCCGAGCGAACTAAAGCGGAAGAAAGCAAAGGAAAAACACGGGAAGAAGTGGATGGCAATGTTGCAGGACACGCTGGCGGACGTTTTATCCGCGATAAAGAACTCCGAGAAGGACGGAAAGCCGAGCTGCGTAGCGAAAGCGTCGAAGCTGGCCAAGGCCGTGCTGGAGATAATGCAGTCGCACGGCTACATAGGCGCGTTCGAGTTCGCGGACGATGGCCGCGGCGGGATGTTCAGCATCGAGCTGAAGGGCAAGATAATCGACTGCAACGCAATCAAGCCGCGCTCGTCGGTGGCAGCGGACGGTTTCGAAAGATGGGAGAAACGATACCTCCCAGCGCGCGACTTTGGAATATTGGTTGTCTCCACTCCTAAGGGCGTGATGGACCACAAGCAGGCGAAGGAAGCGAGGCTCGGCGGGAAGCTTGTGGCGTACGTTTACTGAACTATGGCTGCGCGATGGTGCGTTCTCATGTACGAAAAGGAAATCAAGGTGCCTGAAGGGTTGACGGCCGAGGTTTCGGGCATGAAGGTCGTTGTATCCGGGCCGAAGGCCAAGCTCGCACGCGAGTTTAGTGGGATGTTCGGCATCAAAATAGAGCGAACGGCCGACGGGATCAAAGCATCGAGCGAGTCTGAGCGGCGCAAGCAGAAGTCGAAGGTGGGCGCTGTAATCGCGCACATACGCAACATGTTCCTCGGGGTGACGGAAGGGTACACAGCGAAGCTGAAAATCATATACACGCACTTCCCCGTGACAGTGAAGGTCGAGGACAAGGACAGGAAGGTCTTGGTCACGAACTTCCTGGGCGAGAAGACGCCGCGCACGGCCAAGATAATCGGCGACGACACGAAGGTCGAGATAAAGGCCGCGGACATAACCATAACCGGCTCGGACATCGAGGCTGTCGGGCAGACCGCTGCCAACTTGGAGCAGATAACGCGCGTGCGCGCGCACGACAGGAAGGTGTTCCAGGATGGGATTTTTATAACCGAAAAGCCGAGAGGCATTGTTTGAAATTGAGGAAGAAAAATAAAATGAGACGAAATGAAAAGTAAAAATTTGAAAAACGGAGAATGAGGTTTGATGCAAATGGCGAACAAGACGTTCCTGAGGCAGACCGTTCACGGTTATAAGCGGTTGGGTTTGAAGTGGCGCGCCCCGAGGGGCAGCCAGAGCAAGATGAGGAAAGAGAAGGCCGGAAAGCGCGACCTGCCGAAGGTTGGCAGGGGCACTGCGCTCGCGTGGCGCGGAATGCATCCTTCCGGAAGGTTCGAGTTCTTCGTGCGCAACGTGCACGACCTTGGCCGCGTCAACGAGAAGACGCAGGCCGTGCGCATATCGTCCGCGGTGGGCGACAAGGTGAAGGAGGAGATCGTGAAGCGTGCGAAGGAGATGGGCCTGACGGTGCTGAACCCGTGAACATGAAACGCTGACGCAAAAAAGTGAACTGAAATGTCAAAGCTGAACCTGCAGAAGAAGCTCGCGGCCGAAGTGATGAAGGTCGGCCAGTCCAAGGTATGGATAACCCCGGACAAGGACAAGCTGAAGGACGTGCAGGCTGCCATAACGCGCGCCGACGTGAGCCGCGCGATAAAGAAGGGTCTGATCAAGCGGAGGCCGGACAAGGTGCGCATGCCCGTGAGCGCGCGCGAGCTGAAGCACAGGAAGAAGCGCGGGAGCAGGAAGGGCTCGCAGTATGCGAGGCTGCCGAAGAAGCGCAGGTGGATCGCGACGGTGCGCCCGCTGCGGGCGATGCTGAAGGAGCACAAGCTCGCAGGCGAGGTCGACAACGCCACGTACAGGAAGCTGTACATGCTTATCAAGGGAGGACAGTTCAGGAGCCGCAGCCACATGCGCATCTACATGGAGCAGCACGGCATGCTGAAGAAGAAGCAGTAAGAGCAACGAGTGATTGAAATGGTGAAGTACAAGCCGACGCGCAAGATGCAGTTCAGCCGCAGGCGGGAAGGCAAAACGGACTACAAGCGCAGGCTGAAGCTGCTGCGCTCGGGCAAGCCCAGGCTAGTTGTGCGCAAGGGGCTGAAATACATCCGATGCCAAATCGTGCAGTTCGACCCGAAGGGCGACAAGACGATCGCAAGCGCGATATCGCAGACGCTGCAAAAGCTCGGATGGACGTTCGCATGCGACAACCTGCCTGCTGCGTATCTGACAGGATTTATGATAGGCAAGTTCTCGAAGGCCAAAGGCGTGCACGAAGCCGTGCTCGACACCGGCTTGCATCCGTCCACGAAAGGTTCGCGTTTGTACGCTGCGGCGAAGGGAGCGATCGACGCGGGATTGGAGTTGCCTGTTGACGAGGAAATGTTCCCAGACGAGAAGCGCATACGCGGCGAGCACATCGCTGCGCGCGATGCAAAATACAAGGACATACCGAAGAAGTTCGAGGAAGTGAAGGCGAAGGTTGAGAAGTATGGCGGCAAGGAAAATTAAGAAAGCAGAAGCCAAGGCAAAGCCAGAGACAGCGCAAGCAGAGGCGAAGGCCGAAGAGAAAATCGAAGAGGTAGCAGTTATGCCGGAGAAGGAAGTCGAAGCCGAGACCGAGGCCGAAATCGAAGCGGTGCCGGAAATCGAGCTGGAAGCGAAGGCCGAGCCCGTACTCGAAGTTGCGGGAGTCGAAGCAGTGGAGATACCGGAGGTCGTGCCGCTGCAGCCGCGCGACGTCGGCTCGTGGAGGCCGAGGACCGCGCTGGGCAAGGACGTGGCGAGCGGCGCCGTGAAGGACATCGACGAAGTGCTGAAATCGGGCAGGAAGATAATGGAGCCGCAGGTAGTAGATTTTCTGATGCTGGGACTGAAGAGCGAGCTGATACAGATCGGCGGACGCAAGGGCAAGGGCGGCGGCAAGGAAAGGATACCTGTAAAGATAACAGCCACGATGCACCGCTCTGGCCGAAGGTTCACGTACAACGCGTTCGCGATAGTGGGCGACGAGGCTGGCCTGATCGGAGTCGGCCGCGGTTCCGCAATCGAGACGCGGAACGCGATCAACAAGGCGGTCGACCGAGCGAAGATGAACATCACACGCATCAAGCGAGGCTGCGGAAGCTGGGAGTGCGGTTGCGGGGGCGACCACAGCATTCCTTACAAGACCACTGGCAAGGCCGGAAGCGTTTCGGTTGTGCTCATGCCGGCGCCCAAGGGACTGGGCCTCGCGGCGGACGACGAGTCGAAGAAGATACTGAAAATGGCGGGCATACGCGATATTTGGATGAAGACTTACGGCAACACGGCGATGCGAATCAATCTTGTCAATGCAGTTTTCGACGCGCTGAAGAAGCTGTACGCTTACGAGAGGTAGACGTAAGAACTAAAAAGAAGGTGCACTGAAATGCTGGCAGTTGTCCGAATCAGGGGAACGATGAACACGCGCGACACCATAGACGAGACGCTGCAGCTGCTGCGGCTGGACAAGACGAACAAATGCGTCGTGCTCCCAGACACGCCAGCGTTCCGCGGAATGCTCGCGAAGGTGCGGGACAAGACCGCGTACGGCACGATAACCTTCGAAGTTTTCAAGCAGCTGCTCGCGAAGCGCGGAAGGCTCGAGGGCGACCGGCGCTTGGATGCAGCGAGCGTGAAGGAAACGGGCTACGACAGCATCGATGCGCTCGCGAAGGCCGTTTTCGAGGGCAAAGCGAAGATGACGAACGTGCCGAAGCTCAAGCCCGTGTTCCGCCTCACGCCTCCGGTGCACGGGATGAAGAGCGTGAAGCAGCACTGGCCGAAGGGCGAGCTTGGCAATCGCGCGGAGAAGATGGACGAGCTTATAAAATCCATGATGTAAATTTTGAATTGGATGAATGCGGGCGATTGAGATGGTCGTGCGAAGGGACAAGAAGAACAGAAAGTACCGCGGACGCCGCAACCAGGGTTACGGCTGCCACAAGAAGCACAGGGGCAGCGGAAGCCGCGGGGGCAGCGGGAACGCGGGCATGCACAAGTTCAAGTGGAGCTACGTCACGTCGTACGAACCGAATCATTTCGGCAAGCGCGGTTTCAGGTCGCCCAAAGCCATAGCCAATGCCGCGAAGGCGATCAACGTCGGCGGCATCGAGGCGCTCGCCGCAGGCAAGAAGAAGATAGACCTCACTGCGCTCGGGTACAGGAAGGTCCTGGGCGGCGGAAGGATTGGCAGGGCAATCGAAGTTATCGCGCCGATGTTCTCGAAGAAGGCTGCTGAAAAAATAACAGCCGCGGGCGGAAAGTTCGAAGGCGCTGTAGCTACGGACAAGGAAGAGGCGAAAACCGGCGGAAAGAGAGCAGAGAAGAAAATCGAAGACAAGAGCGAAGACAAAGGGAAAACAGAGATAGAGGAATCCGAGGACGAAGAATCCGAAGAGGAAGAGTAGGATGGACCTGAACCTTGGCAAACACGTGGAGAACTTCGTAAAGTACGTCCCGTCCGTGCGGAAACCCACGTACAAGCAGACCGTAAACACGCGTTTGAAATGGACGGGCATCGCGCTTCTGCTGTATTTCGTGCTCTCGTTCGTGCAGGTGTTCGGCGTCGACACCAGCGACCCGCAGAGGTACCAGCAGTTCAAGTTCTTCGAAATCGTCCTAGGCTCGAAGTTCGGAAGCCTGATGACGCTCGGCATCGGACCGATCGTCACGGGCGGCATACTCCTGCAGCTGCTCGTGGGCTCGAAGATAATCGACTGGGACACCACGAAGGAGGAGGGCCGCAAGAAGTTCAGCATCTGGAACAAGTTCCTTTCGATAGTGCTTTGTTTCGTGGAAGCAATCGCGTTCGTGGTTGCGGGCGCGTTGCCAGTGACAGGCGGCGCTGGCACGATGGTTTTCGTTATGCTGCAGCTCGCGGCTGGCGCGATTATAGTCATTCTGCTCGACGAGATAGTCAGCAAGTGGGGATTCGGCAGCGGCATCAGCCTGTTCATCGCAGCGGGCGTGGGCAGCCAGGTGCTGATACGAGTGCTCTCGCCGTTCGTGTCCCCGCCCGTATGCCAGACAGGCAACCTGTTCTCGTGCCTGCCGACCGCCATGAACCCGCCCACCGGGCTGCTGTGGCTGTTCGTGCTCAACATACTGTCGGACAACACGTTCGCGGCTCTAAGCGCGGTGCTACCGATCGTCGCGACCGCAGTGATATTCCTCCTGACCGTGTACATACAGGACGTGCAGGTTGAGATACCGCTGACCTTTGCGCAGATGCGCGGGTTCGGACGCAGCTGGGGGCTGAAGCTGCTGTACACGAGCAACATACCTGTGATACTCACGGCCGCGCTAGTGTCGAACATGCAACTGGTAGGCAGGATAGGCATGGGGCCTGCCGGTGCGGACGGCATCGCGTGCGGCATGCTCGGCTGCTTCGACAACCAGGGCAACATAGTCGGCGGGCTTGTGTATTATCTCACGGCGCCGAGGAACCTGCTCGGCGAAATCGTTAATGGAACACTAGCCGCGTCCGAAATCGCGCGCTCGCTCACGTACATGGCTTTCATGGCAGCGTCAGCCATGCTTTTCTCGATGTTCTGGATAACCACTTCGGGCATGGACGCCCTTACGGTCGCGGAGCAGATAGACAGCAGCGGCATGCAGATACCGGGATACAGGAAGGACAAGAACGTGATGGCCGAGGTGCTCAACCGCTACATACCCGCACTCGCTGCGCTCGGCGGGTTGATAGTCGGGTTGCTGGCGTCGCTGGCTGACCTCGTAGGCGCGCTGGGCACGGGCACTGGAATGCTTTTAACCGTTATGATCGTATACAATTACTACGAGGAGCTGCGCTCGCAGAGGCTGGACGAGGCGCATCCGCTCGTGAGGAGGCTCTTCGGCGAGTAGGCCGAGCAAAGGTTGATGGCGATGTTCGAAGAAATTACAGGAATGGTCGTGGGCGCGATGGACCTTACGTTCGCTCCATTGATGCCGCTCGGGCCGATGGCTTCGCTTTTCATAGTGTCGGCCATCATAACTTTGTCGGTCCTAGCTCTCGGCAGGCTGCTTACGAACAACAAGGCGGTGAAGGAGCTGCGCACGAGGATGCAGGAGCTGCGCGAGCAGATGACCGCGGCGCAGAAAGCCGGAGACAAGGACACTACAAACAAGCTGCTCGAGCAAACGATGCAGATGAACAACGAGTTCATGAAACACAGCTACAAGTCGCTGCTCGTGTCGCTTGTCGTGATATACCTGTTCCTCCCGTGGCTGAACCACAGCTACGGCGGGATGACAGTCGCGTCGCTTCCGTTCGCGGTCCCGTTCGTGGGCAGCAGCGTGACATGGGTGCTGTGGTATGTGCTCGTGTCCTTCACGATCGGCTGGGTGGTGCGCAAGCTGTTCGGCTTCGAGTAGCTGGCTTGCGGATTGGTTTTTATAAACATCGAAGGCGTATAACAAAAGGCAGGGCGTTTGCGCATGGCGTACACAGGAGGCAGGGGCAAGAAGCAAAAGCTGAAGCGCTCGGCGGCCGTGTGCGCGTCGTGCGGCGCTGCGTTGCAGGGCGTTCCGAAAGCGGGAATGATAGGCATCAGGCGCATGGCCGCGTCCAACCGCAGGCCGAACAGACCGTACGGCGGAAACCTGTGCGTGCGCTGCATGCGCGAGACTTTCAGAAACAAGATCGCATAGGCTTTCATAAAAGGAGGTTGTTTTGTAATGGCGTCACTTGAACTCGGTCGTGTGTGCCTGAAAATCGCGGGTCGCGAGGCTGGCGGTTACTGCGTGGTGATCAAGCCGGCGGGCACTTCGAAGCAGGAGAAGAGCTTCGTCACGGTCACGGGCCCGAAGCTGCTCACGGGCGTGAAGCGCAGGCGCGTGAACATAACGCACCTGAAGGCGACGGAGAACAAGCTCGAAGTCGCAGAGGACGCGAGCGACGAGGCCGTAATCGCGGCGTACGACAAGGCCGGGCTGACGAACAAGCTCGGGCTGAAGAAGCCCAGTGCTGCGGAGATGAAGGCGCGCGAGCAGAAAGCTGCGCAGAAGGCCGAGGCAGCGAAGAAGGAAACGAAGGCCGAGAAGAAAAAGTAGGAATCCTGTCTAAATCCTTTTAATCCGTTTTTTCTGACGGAACTTGCGCTCCTCTTCTTCGGAGGGCTGCGCATCGTAGTCGACGTAGACGCCGCGGGCCACAGGATCCAGTCCGGCCCATTCGTCTGACGCGCCTATGTCGCGCATTATTTCAAATCGGTTCGCGCCTCTGTTATACGTGTCCATGTAGCCTGCCATCTTTTCCAACTTTACGCCGGTTGCGCCCAGGACGGCCGATCGTATCTCGTCCTCGTCCGTAAGCAGCCTGCCGGCTGATAGCACGTAGTAGCTGGTTAGCGAAAACGGCAACACCTCACCTTTGGACTGCGATATCATGCCGGTGTAGTCTCCAGGTTGTGTGAGGACGAACGTCTTTCCAAGATCGAACTCCCGATAAATCTGCAATCCGCCGAAGTCGGAGACGTGGATTTCCTTCATGAAAGGATGCATGGAGTCGAATTCTTCGTAAGTTTCCTTGTCCCAAAGTCTTTCGACGACCTTGTAGTTCAATCCCATCGCTTCATCCAAACGGATCCATGCAGCAACGTCATTCTTAGAAAGAGGTTCGTCGACGGGCAATGCTGATCACCGGTTCACACGGTCTTCAATTCGCCGGAGGTGACATCGATCTGCGACTTCATCTTCTCAGGCTCGCCGCGGTCGCCGGACTGGACTATCTTGAATATGCCGCCGAGCAGCCAGATTATGACGATTACAAGAATCACGATTATGCCTATCGTTATCGGAGTGAGGTACGAGTCGTACTGCGTGCCCACGCTTCCGAGCGCGCTGCCCACGAAGCCGCTGAGCGCGCTGAACGCCCCGCCTATGATGCCCAAGAATCCGCCAGCCGATGGCTGTTCAACCGAAGGATTGGTCGTGGTCGTGCTCGGTTTCACCTTCTCGCCCGGCACCAGATACGGCCCGACCTTGGTGAAGTTTATCACCTTATCCTTCAACGGGTATTCCACGAACAGCGAGATCGTGCCCGCGGAAGTTGTCGGCACTATCCTGAAAGAGCCTATCGTCGAGTCGCCCGCCTCTACGCTGAAAGTCTTCGATGTCGCGTCGGCCTGCCAGTCCTTCGGTATCTGCAGCGAAACGATCGCGGCCGTCTTTACTGGCACATTGTTGTCTATCTTGAAGCTCATGGTGAAGGGCTCGAACTCCTTGATCATCTCGGGCACGAGTATGTCCGAAATCCCCAGCTGATGTGTCTGGGTGGCGTTCTGGGTGGCGTTCTGTGCCGCGGCCCCCACCTTGAGCACGAAATAAGTGCTGTTCGAAACCTGCCTGAAGGAGCGGTGCTCTGTGCCGTTTATCGAAACTATGTGGGCGCCCGACGCATTAGCGGGCAGCTTTATTTTCAGCGTGAAATTCTCCGGCACGCGGAACACGCCGTCGACCGGGTTCCAGTCGCGCAGTATGCGCACGTCCTCCAAGTGCGCTGGCGTGATGGTGTACTCGTAAGGCAGGCCGTCAATCTTGATGTCAAAGTCGTGCATCCAGTACATTCCCGTCACGAGCACGCCGCCGTCCACGGTGACCTCGGTGCCGGGCTGCGCCACAACCTCGTCGGGCACGCGCAACTCGAAGCTGTAGAACGTCCTGGCCGAGTTGCTAAGCGCCGGCAGCACCGCCGCGGCCACGGCAAGGAACACAATCGCCGAAATTAAAACGAACTGTTTTTTGATTATCATACGCGCCTAACTCACTATGTAAGAGTGTCATCTCAAACTTTTATGCTAATCGTAGAAAAGCTTTTGAATGTTCGGCGCGATTCGCGCGAAAGCTTATAAATCTTCCAGAAAAGTTCCGTTTGCGCCAAGTCGCTGCGGCAAATGCGTTACGTCTTGAAATTCTTTTTCCACCAATCTTTAATAGTTCGATATGAGTCCGAAGTTAGCGCTGCCGGAATCCGACGGCAGGCTTTTTGCGGTCGCGGCAATCGCTGTCGTCGCAGTGCTGGCCATCGCGCTCGTTTTCCTATCGAAGACATCGACTGCACAGGAGGTGCCGCCGCCCGTTTACGGCATCGAGATATACGAGTACGACCGGAACATACAGCAGGCCGCGGGCACAACGGCCGTTTATGCTGTCAAGGTGCGCAACACGGGCGTGCTCGAGCTGATGGACGTGCGTCTCAGCGCGGATAGGCTGCCTTCGGTGCTCTTCTACTCGATGACGCCCGAAGACGGCAGGCTGCTGAAGTTCGGCGAGACTGCAGAGCTCAACTACAAGCTGTCCGTGCCCGAAGGGTTCGATGGCGTGTACGCGTTCTCCATAGTGGCGAGCGCGTCGTACGGCATCGGCAACGCCTCGCACTCGAAACCTGTGCAGTTGACCGTGTTGCCCGCCGGAGGCAAGGCGGCCACGACCACGACCGTCAAGCCGGGCGAGACGGGCGCAGACGCGATACTCCCGATGATAGCGCCCGGCGAGACCAAGAAGGTGCCCGAACCAGCGTCGCTGGGCGCCACGTTCGCGGACTTTTCCGAGCTGTTCTTCTCGAAGTTCCGCTCTGGCGTCGAGTACGTGCGCACGGCCGCATCGTCCATCATTTCGGACGTCGTTCTGTTGCGCAATACCGCCGCCGCATTGTTCATCATAATGCTGTTCCTAATAGCACTCCAAAAGGCGCTCATAAGCGCTATGCACTATGGCTGACCGTATGGTAGTCAGCATGTTGTGCAATCGACGTGTGGTTGATTTATAGTTGATTTCAAGAAATCTTATCTTATGCCGCGGGCAGCAGGGACAAAGCCGAAAAAGAAAACAGAAGCGAAAGAAAGCAGGTGGTTGGTCAGGGCGGACGAGGAGACCGACGAGTCTTTGGGCAAGCGGCCGGCCGAGCGCGCGATACACGAAATTCTGAAAGCCTCCGTGGTGATTATAGACAAGCACGCGGGTCCGACATCGCATCAGGTTACGGCTTGGGCCGGCGACGTTTTCGGCGCAACGCGGAGCGGGCACGCTGGCACGCTCGACCCGGGCGTGACCGGAGTTCTGCCTGTGGCGTTGAACGACGCGACGAAAGCCATGCCAGTTCTCATGGGCGCGGACAAGGAGTACGTGGGCGTGATGCGTCTGCATGCGGACGTGCCGCTCGAGGCGCTGCGCGCGAAGGCCGCGGAGTTCGTGGGCACCATCAAGCAGCTGCCGCCTGTGAAGTCCGCCGTGGCGCGCAGGGTGCGCGAGCGCGACATACGCTTTTTCGACGTGCTTGAGACCGACGGCAGGGACGTGCTGTTCCGCGTGGGCTGCGAGGCGGGCACGTACATCCGCAAGCTGTGCCACGATCTAGGCGAGGCGCTCGGCTGCGGAGCGCACATGACCGAGCTTCGAAGGGTGAGAGCGGGCATATTCATGGAACAGCATGCGGCCAGCCTTTTGGACGTGAAGGACGCGTACGAACGATGGAAGGAGTCGGGCGACGAGAAGCCGCTGCGGAAGCTGCTGATTCCCGTGGAGCACGCGATACTGGGCACGAGGGCCGTGTTCGTGAAGGACTCGGCAGTCGACCAAGTGTGCCACGGCGCGCCCGTCTACGCTGTGGGAATAACGCGCATACAGCCCGGCATCGAGGCGGGCGAGACGATAGCCGTGTACACGCAGAAGGGCGAGCTGGTTGCGCTTGGCATCGCGCGCATGGGCAGCGAGGAGATGCTGGCCGCGAAGAAAGGCACGGCAGTGCGCACCGACCGCGTTTTCATGGAACGCGGCGCGTATGCAATGGCAAAGCCCGCAGCAAAACACTTAAAGGAGAAACGCGCATACTGATTGAGTGGTGGATGCCGGATGAAGATATCGGAACTGCAGAACGGAATGAGCAACATCGCGCTCGAGGGCAAGGTCATAGACATTTCTGATCCGCGCGAAGTGAACACGCGCTACGGCCAGAAGCGCGTGGCCGATGCGACGCTCGAGGACGACAGCGGCACGATCAAGCTCAGCCTGTGGGAGGCGCAGATAGAAAGCGTCAAGGTCGGAGACCGCGTGTCGGTCGGCGGAGGCTACGTGACGGAGTTCCGCGACGCGATGCAGCTGAACGTACCGCGCTCGGGCAAGCTGGACGTGCTTTAAGCGTGCACCGTGAATTTTCATTCGTGCGTGAACCTTAGCTTACGTTCTACCAAGCTTTTGTCGGTCTTCACTCGCATAACATACGGCTCTTCGTCTTTCTTCAGAGTCTTTACTATTTCCAACTTCGAAAAATCCGTTATGACTTCCCTAATCACTGAAATTTCCGAGTCCAAACCTAAGCCAGAACGGTATATGACTGAACTCGAACCATCTTCGGAACACTCGAACAAATATATGTCGCGACTTCCGTTGGGTTTGTTGTCGGATATGGAACCTGGTCTGTCCCCTGGGTTTAGATATCCGATGGTCGTCCATACTTCTGTATAAACTTCTATTTTGAGCGGCATGAATGAAAAATCCAGACGAAAGGATATAAGATTAACTATGAGTGACATTTTAATACTAAGCCGGACAACATTCAAAACAATGCCGAGGTCGCATAATCCGGTAGTGCACTGGTCTTGAAAACCCATTGATATGATGGCTTGACTCTGACGCCGGAAGGCTGTGATGAGTAAGAGGTGAATTGAGGGTTCGAGAGAACCAGCGGGCGCAAGCCCATATGGGTTCGAATCCCATCCTCGGCGCTTAACGCTCGGCAGAGAACTAATTGATTTGGAGTTTGTCCGTCAGCCAAGACTCCAAATGCGTTAAAGTGTCGGGATGTTTGTAGAAACTCTTTCCATGAGTTTTGCCGTCATATATCAAGAAACTAGCGATGCGCGCATATTCGCTGTCGTAATTTTTTTCAAGCTGGACCATGTATTGAAGCTCCTTCGGGGCAGGCTCGAATTCCGTCCGGCCGCTATAACCTTCGACTTTGATTAATTCGCCGTCCCGGCGTGCGCCAACACCGTACCATCGCAAATAGTAATTAAAAAGACCCGTGATGTCTTCTTCGGTCAGGTCCTGAATCTCCGGCTGCGCTGGCAGAGGATTTTTATCCAACCTTCTATAAAGCCCGTCATTCAACCGGGCTACGGTCTCCTCATCGAGCGGGTACGGCAGGCTGTGCGCCACCACTCCTTCTATGAATGGCGACAGGTGCTGAAAATTACAAACCCACCCTTTGGCGATGTTCATAATCTTTGTGCCAGTTCTGACCACAGAAACTTCGCTCCAAATCCTTGCAGTGTCCGTCCTGTGCCAGTCCATTTCCTCCCCAACGTCTATGTAACAATCGCCAATTCGCCTAATCAAATTCCCTCTTTCCAGCAACCGTTTGTGCAATTCTTCCAATATCGTTTTAGAATCCGTTATTCCCGGTTCCAATGCCATGAATTGCAAATGAACGAGTAAGGATTTATTTGCTGTTAGAACCGATAATTTTCTGTACTATGTTCGATTGTGGACGGCCTGCCCTGCCTCGGCGCAAAATTTTCTGTTTGTACCAGTCGCTTTTTAATACGCCTGAAAGCGAACTCTATTGCAAGGAATGATTCAATGGCGTGGGAACTTACACAGGCATTGGCCGAGCCGTTGGACGCTTTCTTCAAGTCCGCGATCGGTTTCCTGCCCAACCTGGCGTACTCAGCGGTGCTACTGGCCATAGGATGGGTTTTGGGAACCGTGATTGGAAAGACGGTGAAGGCCATAATGCTAAGGTTCAAGCTCGACAACTACCTCGCCAACCGGATGCCCATGTTCAAGCTCAGCGAGCTGTTCCCCATAATATTCGAGTGGGTTGTGTATCTGGCGTTCGTCCAGATGTCAGCGCAGGCTCTCGGAGTCGCAGCGATAACGGAGTTCGTGAACTTCGTGGTCGGGTTCATACCAGGCATTGCTGAAGCGATAGCCATACTGGTCGTGGGCTACGTGTTCGCAGACTATACGAGCAAGCAGATAGCGAAGAGCGGCGTGGGCTTCTCGAAAGCGATGAGCAAGATAGTGTTCTGGCTCATAGTGTACAGCACAGCCGCAGTCTCGCTGCCGCTCGTGATGACCAACGTGGCGTCTGCGAATGGCGTGTCGGCGCTGACCGTGGTGGCGTTCGAGGTCGGACTCGCGATAGCGTTCGGCTTCGGGCTGAAGGACGTGATCGCAGAGGCGGCGGGCAAGTCGAGGAAGGGTTGATTTCTCCGGCCGTTTGTTTTTCCAGCCGGACATTGTTCCTTTTTTAATTTTAAGTAGCAGTATCTCCGTATTGTAGTTTAGCGATGTGCAGAAGCGCGTCAGTAGTTTAGCCTGGCAGAATCTGAGCTTCCCAAGCTCGAGACCCGGGTTCAAATCCCGGCTGGCGCACTCGGAGAACAGTTCGCTACCCTCCGCCCTTAAAAGAAACAAAAAGGAGGTAGCGAGTATGGGAAAGACATTCGAGGACAACTTGCGCAAGTCGTTTTCTGCGCCCAACTACGAAATTATAGGACGTTTCTGCGACCGGTGCAACGCCATAGGGCTGGCTCCGAGACGCGTCCAATACTACCGGAACTACTTCAGGATGATGGGGAAGTGGATAACCAAGGATTGGAAAGCTCTGAGCAAGGCGGATGTCGAGGGCATAGTGGCAGCGATAAACGTGGCCGAGAGCCCCAAGACGGGAGCCAAGTACTCGGCGGCCACTAGGCGCGGCTTTCTGGTGTCGTTGAAGAAGATGCTCCAGTTCGTCCACGGCTTCGACTGGGACAGCTTGGAGTTCCCGCCGTGCGTGTCTTGGGTCAGAGGCAAGGTCATGTGGGCGCCGAGGGGCACGGTCAAGCCATCAGACCTGCTCACGGCCGAGGAGCTGGCTGCAATCGCACAGCGGGCGGCAAACCCGCGCGACAAGGCTTGGTTCAGCCTGAGCGTTGAAACAGGCTGGCGGCCGGACGAGATAGCCAGCATACGCATAGGTGGCATAAAATTCACGGACAGCGGCGCGCTCGTCTCCATCCACGGCTACAAACGCAAGCAGGAAAAGCAGCTGCTTGTCGTGAACAGCGTCCCAAGGCTGCGCGCATGGCTTGAGTGCCACCCGGACAGGGACAACCCTGATGCTCCGCTCTGGTCGGGCATATACAAATCCGAGTCGATAAGCGAAAACTATTTCCGCATCCGGCTGAAACGCTGGGCTGTGAAAGCTGGCATAAAGAAGCGCGTCTGGCCGTACCTGCTGAGGCATACGGCCATAACGCGGGACGACTACCGGCTGTCGGACGCCGAGGCGAAGATATACTACGGCTGGGCGGCAAACAGCAATATGCGCGGTATTTACAGCCACTTGACATCGGACAACGTGAACGCGCGGATAGCTGGCAAGGCAGCCGACCGCCCGAAGCTAGAGATGCACAAATGCCCGACCTGCAAACAGGACAACTCCTTCGAGAACGCCTTCTGCACGAATTGCTCGCGGCCGCTTACCGAGGCGGCAAGAGTGCAGCGCGAGAAGGAGCTTACGGTGGATTTGCGGGAACGTATAGCGGACGAAGTGGCGATATTGCTGAAGGAAATGGAAAAGGTAAAAGACGGGTGAACTTCCGAAACTCTTTAATTCGAGGAAAATAGGACTTAATTATGAAAAAGTGGCTAATTGTATTCCTCGTTTTAGCCGCCGTCATCGCCGCAATCGCATACGTCAACCCGGCAGCGATTAATTCCATTTCGAGTTCATTCGTGCCGACAAGTATTGGAGACGTTTTGAAATCCCCGGAGAACTTCGTAAATCGTAACATTACAATAGCCGGGACTTACGAGATGACGCTTGGAGGTGACAAGTTCCTTGTCGACAGCCAAGATTATCAGATGAAAATAGACTGTGACGAGGCTGGAAGGAGCTTCGAACTTGGCAGTCAATATAGGGCAAGAGGAGTTGTCACTTATTCCCTCAAATGCGGCGGCCAATGTCAAGAGAGATGGTATTACAACCTTACGAAAGAGGAGTATCGAAACCTGAATTTAACGAATTGTTACTACAACTCAGACTCTCCATTGCTACAGCACCCGTATTTAGTCGCCATCCAAGAGAACCAAACCATTCCCTCGGATGAAGAGAGTTGGCAGTCCTATTGGATAGCAGTGCCTTCGTACTGCCCGGTAAACAAGACGGTTATGACTTGGGTCGGACCTCAGCAGATAGGCTGCTTTACGAATGCTACGGCCACTTACATTATCTCTGAAATCAGGGTAGCCGAAGAACGCTGCGATCCAAACGACGTAGCCAAGGTCTATTACTTCAAATGCACGTCCCCGATGGAGAAAATTTAGGAATGTTTTTATCCTCTCAAACTAACCGATTAATATGAAGTTATTGGCATTGTCTGCTTTGCTCTTAATCGGGATTATTTTCCTATCTGGATGCGTGAACCAACAAACATCAACAGTAACATCAACTACTCAACCAACTTCAACTACCATAACTAATCAAATATGCGGAAATGGATTTTGTGAATCAACCGAAACTTGTACAAATTGTAATAAAGACTGTGGGTTGTGCCAAAAACTAATAATTCAAAGCGCCTCCTGTAATAGAACAATTAATCCTAATGCAGAACCCGTCCTTGGAGAAGAATGCGGAGTATACTGCCCTAGATTTACAGTTCTAGCAGTTGTTTACAACCCGAATGATTATGCAACAGTGGTAAGATATGGTTACTTTGGTTCATTTGTGAATGCATATACAGACAAAAGAAACACCGGAACTTGTTCGAATATAGTTACGTATAATAACTTTCCGGCATGTGCTTTAATTGGCCCTGTAACCATTCCTGCCAAAAGTGCGACTATGTTAAATTATGGTAATTTAGATTTGCTGTATACTGGGCCGGACGTACAACTTTCATATATAAAAATTTCTTATTCAACCGATTTGAATGCTGGATACCAAGGAAGCGAGACTGTCGAAACGGATCCATACGCATTGATTTGTTAAAACACCTCCCTTTAAGCAAGGACCATCCAACCAATTAATATGGATTATCGACTGCTTTTAATTTTGTTAGTTTGTGCGGTGTTTCTATCTGGTTGCGTTGGTCAAAATTCTGACCCGAGTGTGTCAACTACCTCTTTAATTACGACTTCCAGCACTATGGCAGATAATTCTTGTAAATATAACAGCGGAGAAAATTGTCGCAATACCCCTTCAAAGTGCATTTGCAAGAACGGCCAAATTTGCACCCCAGAAAGAGCTCAGTCGGACAATTTAGGCTGTTATTCGATTGTATGCGGAGATGGATTTAAAGACCCAGGAGAAACAAGCGTTACTTGCTGTCTGGATGCGGGCTGTCTGAATGGATGGGTCTGCGATGCAATATTAAAACAGTGCGTCAAACCTCTTTGTCCTTATGACTGCTGCGCGAATGACGCCCAATATCAAGACAAATCATGCCCTCAATATTACACTTGTAATGCAATTCAACATTCGTGCATACCAGACGATAGCGATAACGACGCTTTCCCGGATTACTTGGAGATACAAACTGGCACGAATAGGTTTAGTCCAGATACTGACGGCGATACTGTTCTTGATGGATACGACAACCACCCTCTTTACGATTATCTACCTAGAACGTACAGCTATGAATGGTATTACGGAATCCAATGGTGGATTTTAAGGACACATTTTGCGTTCAATGTTAATGTGAGTGAGGACGTGGTCGCTTCCTACGAAAAAATGCCAAAGGATAAACTGATTAGCCGAGCAGACACACAGTTGCGAGAAGTCGCACAAACAATGAATCAGTTGGCGAGTAAAGAAGGTTATGATGACGCAGATAAACTAATGATGGTTATCGCGTTTTCTAGATCCTTTAACTATGACTATACAAAACGGGATTTCAACAAACCTCTACCAGATTGGGCAAACTTCCCAATGGAAACGATTGTCAAAAAACAAGGACTATGCGCGGATAGTGCAGTCATGGCCACTGCATTATTAAGAGATATGGGATACGATGTTCAATATCTTGCTGGGCCATGCAATGACTATAGCTCTTATCATGCAATACTTGGGGTTCCTTATGTTAATGGTATCACTTTAGACGGAACCGAACGTTATGTAACTTACAACGGAAAGAACTACTATTACGTTGATGCTACTTCGTCCGATTCTAGCGGCAATCTTTTTTATTCGACGACATCAAAGGACGACTTTGGAAATACGTTTTGCACTATGAATGAATTTTCTGTTGTTGCGAATTATTAAGATGGACAGGTTTCTGAAAAATTTTCTCCGTCATGTATCGCTCGGTGGTCTTGTCTAATTATTAGAAGCTTTCCATGTTCTACGCCTTCTTGAACTTGGCTATGCGGTCTGCTATCCTGCGCGCTTCCGCGACCTTTTCCGAGCCGTCCGGCAGTTGCTCGTCTAGTTCAAGCTGACGCAAGAAACAACCTGCCGATTAAAATCACTCATGAGCCTTGAACTTTTCAATATCCTTGGCTATCCTGCGAACTTCCGCGTCCTTCTCCGGGCCGGCCGGCAGCCCGTCCACGATTTCAAGCTGCTGCGAGAGGTTGTCCAAGAGCGCGGCACGCGAGAGCTGCTTCGGCTGCGGCCTCGATAGGATGCTGACGGTGAGGCCGAGCTTCTCCCTAATGGAGGAATAGATGAAGCCGCGGACGGCGGCGGTTCCTATAATCTTGCGTTGATACAAGGCGTTTTCGACTTCACCGCTTATGGAGACGGACACAATTTGAACCATGCAGACACCCTTTGTTAATAATTAACAAAATGTTTCATCGTCTGACGCGCCAGTAACACCATCGTCCGGCTTCGCCGAAATGCAGCGCTTCGACCTTGCCAGCGAACTCCAGCAACTTCAGATGCCTCCGAGCGACCAAGTAGTGCGCTTTGACGCGCTCCGACACGTCCGTGGTCGTGAGCGCGTTGTCAGCGAGCCGCAGGGTCGTAAGTATGGTCTCGTCTATCGCTGTGGATTTTCTTCGGCCGTGTTTATTTGCAGTTTTGTCTGCGGTCAGTTGTTCCGTTTTGTTTTCATTTATTGGTTCTTCGTCCATGAGCGCACCGTTTGGGTGAGGCCAGCGGCCTCTATTCAACCATGCAGCGGAGTTCTTTTAAGGGCGCAGCTTCGGCGTAACAAAGGCATCACAAAACTACCACTGCGAGTGGTAACAACTAATGGTCAAAGCGAAATTGTAAATTAAGGATTACCACGATAAGTCGTTTCTTTCCCAAAATCCAAATGTTCTTGAGCCCGGAGTTTGCATAGTAACAGTTTTTTTGAATTTTTTATTTGTTGTATCCCTTACAGTTATCGTAAATTTAAGAGGAAATTTTATTGGCGGAGTTAAATCCCTAAACGCGCCTAAATCGAAAACTAAAAGTTTGGATATTGTTTTATGTGCGGCGATATCGATTCTTTCTATTTTTTCAGGAATGCCTATTCCCTCAAGATAGTATGGAATATGTATACAAATTGGGTCATTATCAAATCTTAAGATAATATCTTTTACCGTGTTGTCGTATCTGCCGTTATTTCTGATTTCCATTTCCATTTTTACCCATTTAAAAACGCCTCCGTTTTCGAGTATTTTTCCAACAACTGTCGAACGGCTCGGATAATCAGCGGAAAAAACAACATCGTGTAATGAAATTTTAATGTTTCCAAAATATTCTTGTAATTTTAAAAATGCCAAGATGAATGCAAATATAGAACCCATTTCAGTAAAAATTAGGTTCAGATTGTTTACTGCCCAAGATGTTAACTCGGAATAGTCCACAATTTATAATTTACTGTTTAGTTATTAAGATCATCTCGTCCGACTTTCATCGTCCTCTACACTAACGTCATTTACGTCAGAAACGACACTAACGTCACTAACGACACTACTTTGCTCCGTTACTGGTGTCGTTAGTGTTGTTTGTGCTGTTTGTGTTGTAAGTGTTGTTAATGTCGTTTGTGTCGTTAATGTCGTTATTGTAGCAAGTTTCTGCTTAATCTTGTCAAAGTCAAGAATAACCAAGCGCCCGGAACCTATGCGCTTCTTGTTCTTGTAAAGGCTCATACGCTTCAAAGCTCGGCCGAGCCACTTTTCGTTCAGCCAAGGCGGCGCTATCTTAATGGTGCTGCCGTCCCGGAGCTGCTGCTCCTCGCCTATGCTTTCTAGCATTACGGTCTTGATGTCCGCGATGCGGCAGTATTCCATAGGGTTCCTGCCTTCGATGAAGTCCGCAAGGACGGACAGCAATATGATGTCCGGGTTCTCGGCTATGTCTTCCTGCTGTTTTTGCTCGCTATTTTCCGTGGCTATCGAGAGTAGCTCGTCAAGAATGCCGAAGAAGTGAGCCACAAAGAACAGGGGAAGCCAAAGTTCCAAGTCGCGGCCTTCTATGCCTATGTCGTAAAGCTTCCTGAAGAACTGCAACAGTTCGTTCGTTGGTTCGAACCTTATCCAGCGGGCGTTTGCAAAGGCGTCATCGAAGGAGCCGCACGTCTTCAAGTTCTCAAGGACGTTGTTCCATACGGCAGGAAGATACTTCAAGTCCTCGACTCCGGTTATGCCGAAACATGAGAGCGCGTGGAAGTCCGACATCGTGGCCAACCTCTCCTTCAGCGCGATGCAGTCCGGCTCGAATTCCCACGCCTCGACCTTCTTGGTCACCATCCGGTTGTGCGACTTTTCCAAGACTATCGTAATACAGCGGTCTTCGAGGACATCACCAAGCTCGCCTATATTGGCTATGGCTATCGGTGCGAATGTCTCGAACTCCTCGGACTCGATTTCACCTTCCTTGTTTTTCTTCATCCTCGGCACGAACAGCCCGCGCTTGTATGCCGTGTTCAGGAGCTGCCGCAACTCGTCCTTCTCCTTTGACGAGATGTTTTCCATCTCGTCAAGACAGAAAGTCATAGTCTCAGCCTTGCGAAAAAGGAAAGCCTCGCGTGGCAGGGCAAGGACTTTGCCATTGTTAGAGAAGTAGGCTATCAGTTTCAGCAGTCGCGTCTTGCCTGAACCCTTGCTAGCGTTCAAGTAAAGATAAGGATAGGTCGAGAACTGCTTGTGCAGGTGCGTCCCGATTACCCAGAGGGCTACGACTTTGTAATACCTTTCCGGCAGTTCCATATAGCGGTGCAACACCTCGATTATTCCATCAAGCAGTTCCCTCGAAGTCATTTTTCATCGCCCTCGATTTGTTGCGGTTCGGCCTTGCTGATACATGCAAGCACGCCCGGGTTCAGCACCGCGAATGCCAGCCACGCCGGCAGGCGAATCTTATTTTCGTCCGTCCAATCTGCAAGTTGCATTTTATAAATATGAGGTACGAGCGTTACGACATCACGCATGCAATAGATGGAAACTCCGAGTTCCATCGGCCGGATGGTGTACCAGTTTGGATCTCGCGGCATCAAAGCACCTCGCCGCGCGGTTTTCTGAATTCAAGCTGCGCGCTCGTGACCGAGCCGGTCGATGCCCAGAGGGCGACCGAGACGGCAGAAACCTGTTTGACCCGACCTTGGCCGCGCATTACGTTCAACGCCTCGCGCACGTCGTGAGAGCTACGACCAGTAAGGATGCAAAGCTCGATTGTCGAGGAGTTCGGCCGCTGCGCCAACAAACGGAGCAAGCTATCATGTAGCCCGGCACCGCCCTTAAAAGAATTCTTTGCCAAATTTTTGTTAGTCATTTCGAATCACTTCGTGCCGGTTTGTGCTTCTCCGGCTCATAGTTCACTACCTCGGCGCGGCGTCTTGCCTGCCGCGCCGCATAATTTTCTAGTCGGACAAGCCGATGACCAAAATGGTCACGGACTCACCGCCATGGAGCTGAAGCCGCTGAATGGCATCCACCGGCATCCTCAAACTCCCATTTTCAAACCGACATTTTATTTTCAGTCTCGCCGTCATTTGCATCACCAATACCAATCAGCCCGCAATCGTCTTCAATCACGCGTGAAACGTAACTAGAAAAATTCAGACCTAATGCCTTCGACCGTGTAAGTCCGGCCACCAGAACTTCTGGTCGACATGAAAAACTTCGTCTTATTACTTGCATCCAAATCTATTATTATCCTAGTTGTGAGAAGTATATATTTAATAATACGTAAAGCATTACTCTAATTACTCTATATAGGTTTTTATAACCGCTCGGTCATGACACGCGCGGAAGCTTCCGTCTGTAACAAGTTCTTTCAGTTCGAGCGTGAGGTTGATTCTTTGCCCTTTTCACTCGCATAGGCTCTTAATCCCCAGTTCAAAAAATGATCGATATCGCTTATTTGTTTTTGTTTATTTCTGAGAATCAAGTAAATCCAAACCATAGAGCCAAGAATGCAGACAACAGAAACGGCGAAAGTTGCGGCATGAAGTCCCCATACCGGTGACGTGACAGGGATATCTCCAAGCCGGAACATTTCCTCAACGAAGGTGTTTCCCACTAGTCCGATTAATATTGCTAAAAGGAACAATCCAAAATCATTCACTTCGGCCACTAATCGATGTTTGCGCTCAATCACGTCTTTTCTGAGAAAAGGAAAAAGACGGCCAATGATTTCCTTGTTAGACAGAGCGCCTTCAGGCACTTCGTTTTCGTCTGCCACAGTTTCACATCTAGTTGAGGCTACCGTTTATTCACTTTCGCTACTATATTTTCCTTCGCACAAAAAGTATTAATCTACAGCTGATATAGAATAGGTAGGCAGAGTAGCGTTCTTCTCGCTTGGTGCCCGGCTGGCGCATATTCATCTGGGTTCAACTATAAAGAGCTTCTTGTTTCAGTAATTTTTATAAAAATGAATAAGAGTTTTAGCTTCGGGCGTGATCACTTCACCTGTGCATGGACCACCTGTCCACATAATGTCGTAAACTTCAAAATTCCCTTCTTTTACTATGGCGGTTTTAGAATGATCCAATCCCAAGGCGTGCCCAAACTCGTGTATTGGCGTAATTGCATTGTGACAGTCTATTGATGATAACGTCAAATCTATCTCGGCGTGCATTATTATGTATTCGTCGTTGCTTGGTAGTGCAGAGAGAGAAGTAATCCCCATCGTCTTCCAAGTTTCTCCAGGAGTTTGGTAAGTGGCGTTTGTCCATCTCACTATTATATCAGCAACGTTTTCATCGTCGACCTCAACAAATCGCACAGAGTTGTTGGTTTTTTTCTCCCAAGCTAGCATGGCGCTTCTAACGTTATTTAAACCTGTTGTTCGGTCGAAGGTCGGGAATTTTTTTCCGCTGTCTAAGTCTATAAACACAGTAAGAGGCATATGGCTCCAATGATTGTTTGTGTAAAGCAAAGGGACAAGCGAGACATATTTTTCCACAGAAATAATTGTGGTTGTGGAACTACTGGATGTGACCCTTCCTGAATCTTTAGTAAAATTTTCTAAAAATGAAGAACTTGATTTTGTTATACTGTCCAAAATGCCATAACTTATTTGGATTAAGTTATTTAGTTGTTCTGGATTCCTATAAAAGTAGAACGCCAATAATCCTATCAAAGTCATTATTACCAAAACGCTAACTATAGGTTTTTGCTTCGTATATATGACATCATACGTGTGTTTGCCAGCAATATCTCCAAACATTGGGAATTTCTTTAGTATTTCGTAAATCTTCCATCGTTTTTCCATATCTTCTTTCTGTTTTGCATCAAAATCCTTCCAAAACTTCTTCGTGTACTCAAAATCTGGGTGACCACTGTCGCTTCTGTATGCTTTCTCCAGAATGCTCCTTTCGGGATCTCTAGCAGTGCTAACATTCTCGAAGGTCGTTGCAATTTTGGGTTTTATGTGTCGCTTGCAGTAATAGTTACCACAGAGTTTGCAACGAGTTAATTTGCCTTTTTCTCTACAGAGGTGATAATTGCATCTTTTTTTATCAGACTTTCTATCCCAAGAGTCGTCCATAATTAGCTCCTATTTTGGTTAGATTAAAGTGTTTCGAAAAATTGAGAACTAGTGTGTAGTTATTGTAGTGTGTGTAAAGAGTGTAGTTAAGAAAGTTGTAAAATCCTTCTATAATTTTCAATAATTGTGGATATATGGCTTTTGGACTCTTGAAGCACCTTCAATATTTTTTCTGTCCAATCATCGAACCCAAGTCCACTAGTGTCATTATATTCCAAATAATTTTCTAATTTTTGAATAAAGAATTCGTTTATTATTTCTTTTCTTTCTTTTTCTATGGTGAAAACTCTAGAGCCCACAATTTTTTTAAATAAACGAGTAGTTTCTTCAACCGGGGTTTTTACTTTTTCTAAAGCCCACGTATCTACAGTATGACTTAAATAATTAGCGTGACGATTATGAATTTTTGTTACTTCGTCATATGTTGATTCAATTTTACTTAATAGTAAAGCCAATTCTGGCAATATCCTTGATATTTGAACAGCTTCAATCTGAAAATGTGTTTTTTTGTCGTCCAACACATCTTTAGAACTATGCTGTTTTTCTTCCGCCATAATTTTATATTATATTATGGTTATTAAGCCCTTCCGAAGTTGAACCCTATCGCCTAATCCCGGCTGGCGCATTCCGCAAGTTTAAAAACATATAAGCACTACAATTCTTAATAATCATTTGCGACACAGGTGCGAGCATGGCAAGGCCTACTGGACCGACTAACACGTACGTGCGTCTGCTGATTGGCAGGCTCGAGAAGACGAAGGAGCCAATATGGCGCGATGTGGCTGCGAAGCTGCGGGCGCCCAGACGCGGCAAGGTGACGCTGAACGTGGCCGACCTTGAGAGGAACGCGTGCGCGGGCGACACCATAGTCGTTCCGGGCATCGTGCTGTCGAACGGGGAGCTGACGAAAGCCGTGCACGTCGCGGCTTGGCGCTTCAGTCCGGCAGCGGCCGCGAAGATAAAGAAGGCGAAGGGCGCGACGATGACGATCGACGAGTTGCTCGCGAAGAACAAGTCGGGCTCGAAGGTACGGATAATGGTTTGACGGATTTATGGAATGCGAACGAGGCTGTTTTCATGGCGACCATATACGACGCGGACAACCAAATCCTCGGAAGGCTCGGGTCTGTGATTGCGAAGCAGCTTATCGAGGGCGAGTCTGTTTTCGTGGTGAACGTGGAGAAGTCCGTGATTTCCGGCAGCCGAAAGTTCACGCTGAGCGATTACGGCGTGAAAATAAAACGTGGCGACGTGCACAAGGGTCCGTTCTTCCCGAGGACGCCCGACGGCATTTTCCGCCGCACTGTGCGAGGGATGCTTCCGATGAAAAAGCCGAAAGGGAGGAACGCATATAGGAGACTGCGCGCATACATAGGGATACCGGACGAGCTGCGATCGAAAGCGGGCGAGTTCAAGAAGCTCGCGCTGGCCGATGCGGGCAGGCTCAAGTCCGGAGGCATGACACTAGGCAATTTGTCCGCAGCGCTGGGCGCTACGAAGAGATGGTGAGTTGAAAGATGGCAAGGGCTACTGCTGCAAAGACGACGAAGACTAGGGTAAAGAAAGCGGCTGCGAAGGAAGCGAAGCAGGACAAGGGTTTCGTTTATACGACGGGCAAGCGCAAGACGGCAGTGGCGCGCGCGACGGTCAGGCCGGGCACGGGCAGGCTGATGATAAACTCGCGTCCGCTGGACGTGTGGGGCATAGAAATTTTCCGCATGTGGATCCGCGAGCCGCTCATGCTGGCGGAGGACGTGGCCGCGAAAACGGACATCGATGTTATCGTTCGTGGCGGAGGCATACCTTCGCAGGCCGAGGCGACGCGCATCGCGATCGCTCGCGGGCTAGTCAAGCTGACGAAGGACAATGCTCTGAGGGACAAGTTCCTCGAGTACGACCGCGGGCTGCTCGTCTACGACTTCCGCCGCACGGAAGTGCACAAGCCGTCGCGCAGCCGCAAGGGGGCACGCCGGCACAAGCAGCGCTCGAAGAGATAGGCGAGGCAGGCCGTGCAAGCTTAAGCTTAAAGTGGGACAAAACAAAATAAGGCGAGATACGAATGATGGTTCCTGTTCGATGCTTCACGTGCGGCAAGGTCATAGGCCACGCGTGGGAAGAGTACAATCGGCGCGTGGAGCAGGGCGAGGACCCGAGCAAGGTGATGACCGAACTCGGCTTGAAACGGTACTGCTGCCGCCAGGTGTTCCTGTCGAACGTGGACTTGCTGAAGGATATAAACCAGTTCAGGCCGTAGGTTGCGGATGCGTGCGGGTGTTTTGACAATGATGTGGCCGGAAGACGAGTTCACGAGGTTCGAAGTCGCGCGTCTGGTCGGAGCGCGCGCGCTGCAGATAGCGTTGGGCGCGCCTGTGCTGGTGAAGAAATCCGAGCAGACCGACGCGATAGAGCTTGCGAAGGAAGAGTTCAGGAAGAAGATGATACCCATAACCGTGAAGCGCGAGCTGCCCGACAAGACGAAGGTCGCCGTGAGCGCGAAGGCCGCGATCGAGAACTGGCTGAAAAGGTACAACGGGGAAATCTAAGGAAGGTTCTATCGTTTAAATTTGAAGACGTTTGGTGTTCGGACTGCCGAGCTTGCGAACGAGCTTTTCCTTTAACGGTTCCATCTTCCTCTGCGATATCAGGTTCTCCCTGTAGTACTCGAGTATGTCACCGAAGCCAAGTTCCTGGATGAACGGGTTCAGCACAACGTCCATCTCCTTCATCTTGATTTTCTTGCCGTCGCCCAGCGCCTTGCTGATGGCCCTCGTCATCTTTGGAAGCATGGAATAGAACCTGTCCTTGTTGAAGACGAGGTAACGCCCGTCGTCCGCCAGCCCTTTGGCTATGTGTCTGCACAGTATCTTCCCGTAGAACTTTTCCTCTGTGCTGTCGTAGAGTATCCTGTCGTACTCCTTGTCGGACACTCCGAACCAGCGCGAGCAGTAATCGAACCGCATCGAACATATCTCGCCGACCGACGATCCTGTGCCGCAGCCGCAGGAATAATCGAGTATCCTCCAGTTTTCCAACTCTATTTCTACATCCTCTCTGCTCGGCAGCGATTTGTTGTAAAGTGGCCAGCGCATGTTCATTATCGTAAAACTGTGGCTTTCGTCCTCGTGCGACAGTGAAGGAGTGTCTATCATCAGCTCCCTTTTGTTCTTGTCCTTCGGCGAATACTCCGCAGTGAAATTCTCCACAAGGTCCTTCTTCAGGCCTGCCGCGTCGCTTATGCCGTTGGTTATGTAGTCTATCCAGTCCGGTTGGAAGCCGTACTCCGCCGCGGCCTTCGGGTCGTACATGCCGAAAAACACGGAACTCGCGGGAATGACGGTGGATTCGCGACCGTAAAGCCTTGGCCACGACGTGGTTCCATCACGTATCCAGTCCGAATCGTGCATGCCTATCGAGTGAGATAACGAGCACAACGTATTTAAATGTTGCTGAAAGGCGCAGCTATTCCAAAAACTCCACGTCGTCCACTCTGCCGTCCGCGTCCTTGTCTATGCCACGGACGACGCGTGCGATGCCCGCATCGAAGGCGTTGCCCGCCTGCACCTCGCGCATGCGCTTGATAAGAGCCATGATTGCAGCGCGCGTCCCCTTGAAGCGTATGCCTGACAGCACGAGCACGAACTTGCCGTTGCCGTTCTTCGCTCTTGCCAACGGGTTCTTCATCTTGACGATTATGCCGATGTCGTCGCCGCTGTACACAGACTTGGTGAAACTGGAAACGACGTTGAAGTCGTGCTTCGAATCGAAGTAGACGGGCAGGTCGTGGTTGAACCTGTCTATCACTGTGTTCGTCTTCGGCCCGCCGATGATTATCAGGTTTCCGCGCAGGTCCGCTTCCGTGACCTCTGTGTCGAGCTTGTAGTTCGGATGCGCGTTCTTCAGGAACGTACCGAGGAACAGCGCGAGGTCTATGCCAACGCTGCCGTCCAAAGCCTGCGTGCCGTACTTGCCGTGCGGGTCCGGCGAGCCGACCACGATAGTGGCGTCGAGCTTGCCGTCTGCGATGAACGGGCTGAAAAACTCTATCTCCTTGGTTTTTGTTTTTACATCTGTCAGCGATTCGCCGTCAAAAATTTTGATTGCAAGATACGGATGCGAAACGGAGTAAATCTTCGCAGTTGCCCCGGCGCGCTCTTCCGTGCACTTGAGTTTGATTATGCCGGAGTCCGCCAACCGCCTGAGGTGGTAATAGATTTTCTGCTCGTGCTCCTTCAGCCTGCGCGCGATGTCCATCGCACAGCTCGGACGCTTCGAAAGCTCGTTCAGGATGCGCTGCGCAAGGTCGCTGTTCAGCACGCTGAACTTCTTCGGGTTCAGCTGCAGCGCTTTGTAAGCTTTCTGCCCCTCGCTCGTCTCCTCTACGAAGTACGTCATCGTCTTTCCTCTCAAAATTCTCCGGGTTCTCCCGTAGATTAAAACTATAATTATACTACTATAAATCCTTTTTGTATGGTCGCACGGTTTTAAGCCCCCTTCGGTGCGCGGAGCGGCCGCGTTAAAGAAAACGTTTTAGATTCCTTTTATAGCGTTTTCAAGCGTAATAAAAACCAAAGGAGGGACGAGCAAGCCAAACCCCACAGAGGTAACTTGTCTTGCAGAATCCTGCATGATCCATTGGCCGCCAAGCTCTCCCTCCTCCAAAATCTTTCCGCGACGATAAACAAAACAAAACGGTCGATGCTACATGGAGAATGACGTCGAATGCCCGAAATGCAACTCGCCGACGGTGCGCGTGGTTAACGCCACGTACCCGGCGACGTACGAATGCGCGGGCTGCGGGCACTGCTTCGTGCGCGGGAGGAACATGCTGCTTGACGAATGAGATTGAATGAAAATTTTTGGAGGGATGATCCGGGATGTGCGGGATAATAGGCTACGTGGGCGCGAAGGAAGCTGCGCCGGTAATATTCAACGGGCTGAAGAGGCTCGAGTACCGCGGCTACGACTCCGCGGGCATCGCTATAGTCGACCCGGAGGGCAACACGGACGTGCGCAAGGACGTGGGACGCGTGGACGCGATAAACGGGAAGATGAACTTCCTCGCAATGCGCGGCACAATCGGCATAGGCCACACGCGCTGGGCAACGCACGGCGGGGTAACGCAGAAGAACGCGCACCCGCACATATCGAACAACCGGAAGATAGTCGTCATACACAACGGGATTGTGGAGAACTACCAGGACATAAAGCGCATGCTGCTCGGGAACGGGTTCACGTTCTACGGCGAGACCGACACGGAAACGATCCCGAACCTCATCGAGTTCGAGATGCGCAAGGGCAAGGACTTCGAGACGGCTGCGCGCGACGCGATAAAGCAGCTCGAGGGCTACTACGCGGTGCTGGCGATGTACGACGGCGAGCGGAAGATAGTGGCTTCGCGCGACGGTTCCCCGCTCGTGGCGGGCGTCGGCGCAGGCGAGAACTTCATCGGCAGCGACATACCCGCGTTCCTCGAGCACACGAAGACGGTGATGTACATACACGACAAGGACTTTGTTGTCATAGACGACGGCGGCATCCGCTTCAAGGACCTCGACGGCCGTGCAATCGAACGCCCGGTGCACAGCATAGACTGGAGCTTGGAGCAGGCGCAGAAGGGCGACTTCGACCACTTCATGATGAAGGAGATTTCCGAGCAGGTCGAGACCGTGCAGAAGGCTGCGAACCAGGACACGGAGGCGCTGTTCGCCGTCGCGGATGCGATGAAGAGCGCGAAGGGCGTGTTCCTCGTCGCCTGCGGAAGCTCGTACCACGCATGCCTGAGCGCGAGCTACATCTTCTCCAAGATAGCGAACATGCACGTGAACCTAGTGCTGGCGTCGGAGTTCAGCAACTACGAGCACTTCCTGACGCCAGAGACGCTCGTGATAGCCGTGTCGCAGAGCGGCGAGACGATCGACGTCCTCGATGCCGTGCGCACTGCACGCAGGAAGGGCAGCAAGGTCATGTCCATCGTCAACGTCATGGGTTCCTCCCTGCACAGGAACTCGGACAAGGTGCTGATGCTGAACGCCGGGCCTGAAATCTGCGTGCTTTCGACGAAGACTTACACCGCGCAGCTGGCCGTGCTGTCGCTGCTCGCGTACGCCGTGGCTGGCCGCTACGAGGAGGGCAGGCAGAGCCTGCAGTATTTGTGGAACATAATCTACAACCTCACCGCCGCGAACACGCGCGAATACATACGCAAGCTGGCCGACAAGCTGAAGGACAGGGAGCACGTATTCCTCATAGGTAGGGGGCTGCAGTACCCGACCGCGCTCGAGGCGGCGCTGAAGATAAAGGAGGTCTCGTACATACACGCCGAGGGCTTCTCGGGCGGCGAACTGAAGCATGGCACCATCGCGCTGATCGAGCCGGGCACGCCGTGCATAGTGTTCTCGTCCGCGGACAACGAGAAGGAGATCATATCCAACGCCATGGAAATCAAGGCGCGCGGCGGCTACATCATAGGCGTCAACGCGCAGAACAACGAGGTCTTCGACTTTTTCATCAAAACGCCGGACGTCGGCCTGCTCAACCCCATAACGCAAATCATCCCAATCCAGATCCTCGCCTACCAGCTCGCGGTGCTGCGCGGCTGCGACCCCGACATGCCGCGGAACCTGGCCAAGTCCGTCACGGTTAAATAGGCCACGTTTGAACTAACAAACAAAGGTGTGCGGATGGAATTCAACAAAGGCATATTCAGGTCTTACGACATACGCGGGGTGTACGGAAAGGATTTCGACGATGGTTTTGCCGAGAACCTTGGAAACGCGTTTGCGACTTTCATCAATGCGCGCGACAAGGAAAAGCCTGCCGAAAAAACGGTCGTTGTCGGAAGGGACATAAGGCTGAGCTCGGAGAGCCTCGGCAAGGCTTTGATAGGGGGGTTGACGGAGGCCGGCCTAGACGTAGTCGACGTAGGCGTGGTGACAACGCCGCTGCTGTATTTTTCCGTTGTGCACCTGAAGAAGGACGGCGGCATAATGATCACCGCGAGCCACAACCCTGCAGAATTCAACGGATTCAAGATTGTCGGCAGCGTAGGCGATCCGATTTCAGAAGGGCTTGGGTTGGAGAAAATCAGGGACATTATGCTGAAAGGAGAATACGCAGCGTCGCCGAGGAAGGGCACGGTCGAGAGTTACACGAAAATATTCGACGACTACGCGGCCTTCGTGCTGCCAAGAATCAAACTGAAAAGGAAAATGAAAGTCGTGCTGGACACTTGCAACAGCGTGCCGGGCCTCATCGCGCCGAGCGTGCTCGAGAGGGCGGGCTGCGAAGTGGTCACGATAAACAAGGAGCTGGACGGGACGTTCAAATCCAGGCCGCCGGAGCCGAGGGCTGAAAACCTGAAAGAGCTTCAGGACGCTGTAAGAACAAACGGCGCGGATTTGGGCATCGCGTACGACGGCGACGGCGACAGGGTCGTGTTCGTGGACGAGACCGGGAAAATAATCGATTCTGGAAGTTCGATAATAATGATATTCGCCGAGCACTACCTGAACAGAAACAGGAACTCAAAGATCGTCTTCGACCTGGGCTGTTCGATTGCAGTGGAGGACACGATAAAAAGGCTCGGCGGCATACCGGTGGTCACGCCTGTCGGCACCGCTAACCTGAAGAAAGGCATGATGGAAGAGCGGGCGATATTCGGGGGCGAGTCCAGCAACCACATGTATTTTTCTGAGACCTTCTACTTCGACGATGCCGTATTCGCAAGCCTGAAAATGGCTGAGATACTCTCCGAGATCGGCAGTCTGTCGAAGAAGCTCAATTCTCTGCCGAACTATCCGTACCTGTCCGAATGGGACTTCGAATGCCCGGACGAAAAGAAGTTCGGCGTGGTGGGCAGTCTGAAAGAGAAGTTCAAAAAATCAGGCATGAGGGTTTCCGAGCTGGACGGCGTGAAGCTGATGTGGGACGACGGATGGGTCCTTTGGAGGGCGTCGAACACGCGGCCGCAGGTGAAGATATACCTCGAAGCAACGAGCGACGAGAGGTTCGAAGAATTGAAGAATTTCGCAAAGGCTGAGCTGTTGGAAGCGATGGGTGGTTGATGTGAAGGTCGTGATTCTCGCAGGCGGCGCAGGTACGCGCGTCTTCCCTCTCGCAGTCAACCGTCCGAAGCCGATGTTCAGGTTGCTAGGCAAGCCGCTCGTGCAGTACGTCATCGAGAACTTCATTGCAGCAGGCATGCGCGAGTTCGTCATTGTCGTCGGCCACGAGAGCGAATGCATAAAGGACTACCTGGGCGACGGAAGCGGTTTCGGTTGCAAGATAGACTACACGCTGCAGGCCGAGCCGCTGGGCATGGCGAACGCGCTGCAGACGGCCGAGGCGATCGTCGGCAGCGAGGACAGCTTCATGGTCGCGAACGCGAACGACATCTTCGACGCAGCGCTAATCAAAGCGATGCTGCAGAAGAAATCCGAAACCGGCGCGGGCATATTGCTTGCGTGCAAGCCGACAGAGGAAACGTGGAAGTACGGCGTACTCGCGGTCGAGGGCGACGCTGTGCGCAGGATTGTCGAAAAACCGCCGAAGGGCGAGGAACCGAGCAACCTTGCGGTTATCGGCGTGTACGTACTGCCTGGAAAAATCTTCGATTATTACAGGCGCGTCGGCACTTCGGACAGGCAGTTCGAGGATGCGATACAGGCGTTCGTGAACGACGGGGGCGATGTGCGCGCTGTTGCATATGATGGTTTCTTCGGCTCGTTCAAGCATCCGTGGGATTTGTTCAAGCTGAACGAGCACCTGATGCGAACGCTGCTGACTGCTCCGCACATTCCGGCGAGCTGCACGATATCCCCGAAGGCGACGATCGACGGCAACGTCTGGTTCGGCGAGAACGTGCGCGTGTTCGAAGGCGCGGTCGTGAAGGGGCCGTGCTACGTCGGCGACAACAGCGTGATCGGAACGAACGCGCTCTTCTACGGCTGCTCGTCCGTGGGCGACAACTGCGTGGTAGGCTTCGGCTGCGAGGTGAAGAACAGCCTGGTTGGCGACAACTGCTGGTTCCACACCAACTACGTGGGCGACAGCATAATCGGCGACAACTGCTCGTTCGGCGCAGGCACTGTAACAGCGAACTACCGCTTCGACGAGGGCAGCGTGCCCGTCAACATAAAGGGCGAGAGCGTGGACTCGGGCCGCGACAAGCTCGGTGCGATCATCGGCGACAACTGCAAGACGGGCATAAACGTATCGCTTCTGCCTGGCGTGAAGCTCGGGCCGGGCAGCTTCGTAGGACCGGGCGTCGTGCTGCAGGAGGACCTGCCGCCGAACAAGATGGTTTTCGTGGACAGGAAGAGCAACGTAATCAAGGATCGCAGCATCGAGGCTGCCGTGGGAAAGCGCGACGAACTGCTGAAGAGGCTTTCAGAGAAGCAGTAAGTAAGGTGGTTGACCGCAACTCGAGCCGTTCACGATGCTCGAGCCGGACGGCAAGACGAGGATACAGAAGGAGAAGATCGGCGACGTGGCGAAGGAAGAGAAGGATAGAAAATTATTAGAAAAAATTTACAAAGAGCTGGCAAGTGCAAAGAACTATTGAAAAATTGAATCAATTGAAAGTGTTTCGTATGACAGACTTAATAAATAATTCTGATAAAACGCACTTTATTAACTCTCTTAATAAGAGAGGTTTTATTTTAGAAAGAAAAGTTTGGAAAATTTTGAACGATGTTAGATATGGAATAGGTATCGAAAGAGGAGTAAAAGGAGTAAAAATAGATCCAGTAGATGTTTCTGAAATTGATTTTGTCTTCTCTGGTATGAATTATGTTACAATAATTGAATGCAAGAGAACTGATTATACTTGGGTTTTCACAAAATCTGAAAATCAAATCGTAAACACATTTTACCACCATGTAAATACTGGCATAAAAATAAAACCTCTTGTATATGATTTTGTCACGACTGTAGATTCAGATATAGCTATTATGATAGATGACGATGGAAAACTTGAAATGAAAAATGACATTTATGCTAAAACATCGTACGAAGATGTTTATGACCATGTTATTCAGCTTTTAAAAAATATGGAAGTTTACCTTGGATTGAAATCTGGAAATTTTCCAGCAAAATGCGCAAATAAACTTTTTTGCCCGATACTACTCACCAACGCAAAAATAGGTTTACTTGACTTCAACGACTCTCAAATAGATGACAGTGGTAATCTTACTGATTATAACAAATTGGAAGAAGTTCCTTTTGTCGCGTACAATAAACCATTTATTATGCAATTTGATAATCCTGAAGAAAATAATGAATTTATGAAAACTGTCTTTATTGTTAACATAAGACATCTAAAGGAGTTCGTTGAAAGGTATGGAGACTGCGACATAAGTTGGATGCCGCATTAAATTCGAACTATTTATTTTTTGTTTCATTTGTTTCCAAAAACTCACCAATCTATTCTCACATCTTCTCGATCGGCTCCATGCCGAGAACGCGCAGCGCGTTCGCGAGTACCGTCTTCGTCGCGACTACAAGAGACAGACGGAAATTCTTTTGCTCCGCAGTATCCGCTTTCAAAACCGGGCACGCGTTGTAGAACGAGCTGAACTTCGTTGCCACGTCGAAGGCGTAGTTGCAGATGTAATTTATGCGCATGTCGCGCGCGGCCTGCGAAACAATCATCGGAAAGTCCGCCAGCAGTTTCAGCAATTCTTTTTCCTCAGACATCAGCTGCTTGACCTTCGCAGGTTTCGGCTTGAGCTTCAGCTTCTTCGCCTTCGCGAGTATTGACGCGCAGCGCGTGTGCGCGTACTGCAGGTACGGCCCGGTGTTGCCCTCGAAGTTCAGCATCGCCTGGAAGTCGAACGTGATTCCTTTCTCCGGCTCTATCTTCTCGATTGCGTACTTCAGCGCGCCGACGCCGATTGCGTGCGCGGTCTTGCGTTTCTTGTCTTCTTTTTCTTCTGGATTTCTTTTGTTCACTTCCTCGTACGCCATATCCGTGAGCTTTGTGAGAACATCGTCCAGCAAAACTGCTTTGCCTTTGCGCGAGGACATCGTTCCTTCCGGCAAACGCACAAGGTCGAACGAAAAGTGTATCGCGTTCTTCTCCCATTTGTATCCGAGCAGTTCGAAAAGCTTTTTGACTTGCTTGAAGTAAAGGTTCTGCGCGTTCGCCACGATCCAGATTGCCTTGTCGAGCTTGTACTTTTCGAACTTGTAAATCGTCGCGCCGAGGTCGCTCGTCTGGTACAGGCCCGTGCCGTCGCTGCGCAGCACCACGAAGCCCGGCATGCCGTCGCGCTCGGGGTTCAGCGCCACGATCGTCTTCTCCGGCGACTCGAAGGCGTAGCCCTTCTTCAGCGCCTGCATCACGACCTTCTTGCCGCGGTCGCGGAACCTGCTCTCGTAAAGATAAGTGTCGAACCTGATGCCCGCGTTTTTGTACGTCTGCTCGAAGCCGTCAACGCACCAGTGCACAATCTTGTCGCGCAGCGCCGTCGCCGCCTTATCTTTCACAACGTCAATCAGCCGCAGGTTCTCGCGCGCCCGCTCCTCCAAGCTCGGGTCTGCCTCAGCCAGCTCATGAAACTTCACATAGTACTTCCACAGCCAGACGTCCGGCTTTTCTTCGGGCGTTTTATTCTCAGCCCACAGCTGGTACGCTGTTACCAGTTTCGCCACCTGCAGCCCGCAGTCGTTCATGTAGTTCGCGCGTATGACCTTGTGCCCCACGAACTCGAAAAGGTTGGACAGCCCCGCGCCGAGGAACGTGCCGCGCGCGTGGCCTATGTGCATCGAGTGCACGGGGTTCGGCTGCGAGAACTCGACCATGATTTTTTCCTTCTTGAGCTTCACGGGCTTTCCGTACTTGTCCGCCTTCTTCGCTATGTTTTTGATGATTCCGCCGGACAGTTTGTTCCAGTCTAGGAAAAAGTTCACGTACGCGCCCGCGGCCTTGACGTCCTTCACGCCGCCTTTCGGCAGTTTGCCTGCCAGTTTTGCCACTGTCTCCTGCGCTATCAGGTTCGGGTTCTTCTTCTGCATCTTCGCGAGTTCGAAGCACGGGAACGCGAAGTCTCCGAGCTCGGGCTGGGGCGGACGCTCGAGTTTGTCGGCTGTGGCGGCAATGCCCGCGAGCTTCAGTAGCTTTACAACGTCCTTTGCTTCCAAGCCCATCCAATCACTTTCCACTATCTGATATTTTCTTGGCTAAGTTAATTAAAGATTCTATCGTGCAGTCGAACTCGGCTTTCGTCTTCTCGAGTTCGGCCTTTTTTTTGTGCAGAAGCTTTTTGTAATCGCTTCCGAAATCTGGCTTTGCATCCACGACAGGCAGCTTGTCGCCTTTTTTTATCTTCTCCCCGACAAGCTTGTAAGCCTCCTTGTAAGGCACGCCATCCTTTACCATAGACAGGCCGTGGTGCGTTGCGAACAGGTCGTTGCCCATGGCCGCCTTCATCTTCGCCTCGTCCACCTTGATACCTGCAATCAGTCCGGGGAACAGCGAAAGGCACTCCTCTGCCAACGTCATCGACTCCATCAGCGCGCCCTTTGTCTCCTGCATGTCGCGGTTGTATCCCGACGGTAGGTTCTTCGACGTCATCAGAATCTGCACGAGGTTGGCCGTGGCCTTCGCGGACTTGCCCTTGACGATCTCCAGAAAGTCGGGATTCTTCTTCTGAGGCATTATCGAGCTGCCCGTGGAGTATTCGTCCGGCAGTTCCACGAAACCGAACTCCTTCATGGAGAAGAGTATGAGGTCTTCGGCGAGCTTGCCAAGGTCTAGCATGACCTGGTTGCATGCGTACGCGACGATGGCCTCGTCCTTGCCGCGGCTGCTTACGGCGTTCAGAGAGTTTTCGTGCACCGATGCGAACCCCAGCATATCCTTCACTGCGTTCCTGTCCAGCTCGAGCGGTATCCCGTAGCCGGCGCCCGCCCCCATCGGGCAGTTGTCTATTGCGGCGTACGCCAGCTTCATCAGTTCGACGTCGTCCATCATCGCGTAGAAGTGCGACATGAGGAACGAGCCGAACGTGTAGGGCATCGCCTGCTGGTGGTGCGTGTAGCCGGGCATCTGCGTATTCGCGTGCTTCTCCGCCAGCGCGGCCAGTGCGGACGCCAGCCCCAGCGCGAGCTCCTGCAGCGAAAGCAGCCCGTACTTCGCGTATAGCTTGATGTCCGTCATAACCTTCTCGTTGCGCGACGTCGCGGTGTGCACCTTCTTGCCGAGGTCGCCCAGTTTCGCGATGAGCGCGGCCTCGAAGTTGCCGTGCACGTCCTCGAACTCCTCCTTTAGCGCGAGGCCGTTCTCATAGAACGCCAGCAACTCCCTCAGTATCTTTCCTAGCTCCGCGGCCGTAAGCACGCCTATCTTGTTGAGCATGATTTGGTGGGCGATGGTGCATAGCACCTCCCACTTGACCAGGCTCTGGTCCAGCAATACGTCCTTCCCTGCGAGGAATTTTTCGATGGCTTTCTTGCCATCGCTGTCAGCCTTGCCGGACACGCCGTCCAGTTTCCCACCAGACCATGTCTTCATTTCTCAACACCTTCGCATCCGTTTGCTTACTTTTTAGTCTTTAGCTGTTGCGACAGCTGGTACGCCATCTTCGACTGCAGCCCGAACAGCTCGATGAATCCCGGAGACGAGGCCTGGTTGAATATCTGGCCCTTCTCATAGGTCGCGAGCTTCAGGTTGTACAGCGCATTCGGGGACTTTCTTCCCACAACCATGGCATTTCCCTTGAACAGCTTCACCGTCACTTCGCCATTCACCTTCTCGTTGACCTTGTCTATGTAAGCCTCGAGCTCGGCCATCAGCGGCTCGTACCACAGCCCGGCGTACGCGAGGTACGCCCACTTCTGGTCAAGCATTGGTTTGAAATGGTTCTCGTGTATAGTGCACACGAACTTTTCCAAGTCTTTGTGCGCCTTCAGTATCACCGTGGCCGCGGGGCACTCGTAGTACTCGCGCGACTTCAGGCCTACGATTCTGTCCTCGGTGTGGTCGATTATGCCGACTCCGTGCTTGCCGGCGATTGTGTTAAGCGTGTCTATCAGCTGCCAGAGCTCCGTCTGTTTGCCGTCCAGCACCACGGGCATGCCGTGTTCGAACTGCAGCGTAACATACTCTGGGTTGTTCGGCGCCTCCGATGGATCCGTGACCCAAGTCAGCACGTCCTTGGGCACCTCCTTGTCCGGATACTCTATTATGCCGCATTCGGACGACTTGCCCCAGAGGTTCTCGTCCACGGAATACGGGCTGCTGACAGTCACGGGCACCGGTATGCCGTGCTGCTTCGCATACTCGATCTCGTCCTCCCTCAGCATGCTCCATTCGCGAACGGGCGCTATTACCTTCATGCCGGGTGCAAGAGTCTGTATTGATATATCGAACCTAACCTGGTCATTGCCCTTGCCGCTGCAGCCATGCGCTATCGCGTCTGCGCCCTCCTGCTTGGCGATTTTTATCGCGTGCTCCGCGAGCAGAGGCCGCGCGATGCTCGTGGACACCGGGTACTCGCCCTCGTATAGCGCGTTCGCCTTTATGGCCTTCGCCACGAAGTTGTCGGCGAACTCCTTCTTCGCGTCTATCACGAACGCCTTCACGGCGCCCAGCTTCAACGCTTTCTCCTTGATGTGGGTAAAGTCCTTGGCCTTCTGGCCTATGTCCAGCGTGACCGTGACCAGCTCACAGCCGTATTTTTCCTGTATCCACTTCAGCATGACCGAAGTGTCCAAGCCTCCCGAATAGAGCAGCACGACCTTCTTCGGCTTGACATCAGTCTCCTGTCCCTTGTTGCCTTTCTAATTCCCCTTCGTTCATTCAAACCACCCCTGCGGGCCCGGAGGGAATCGAACCCCCGATCTTGCGGTTAGGAACCGCCTGCTCTATCCGAACTGAGCTACAAGCCCGAAGCAGAAATCGAACGATTCAAATGATGCGCAGGCGCGGACGGCGCTGCCTAGCAGAGCCTACGCCTGTGCGACGCACGCCTGACGCGCGGAGAGCCTGCAGTAACAGTGCAACCGGAGAAAGCGGATTCGGCAAAAGGCATTGGCACGGCTAGGAAAAATTCACTGAAGCCTTTGATATTCACCTTTCACCTTTACCACTGAGGAATATTTGAAACGGAGAGCTTAAATACCTTTTTATATTTCAGCTGTCATTCTATTCTCTATGAAACCTAAGACCGACGCCGTGCGCGACATATCCTTCAAGGACGGCAAGCCCGCTGCAGCGAACGACCTCATCGAGCAGTACAAGGCGGCCGGAGGCTTCACTGCGAAGAAGCTCGGCGTTGCCGTGGAGATCGTCGAGCGCATGCTGAAGGACAAGGAGTGCCTGAAGTTCTTCTCGTTCCCCGCGTGCATCAACGCGACGGGCACGCGCGGCGTGGTCAAGGACATGATACGCAGGAGATGGTTCGACGTCATAATGGGCACGTGCGGCACGCTCGACCACGACATCGCGCGCATCTACACCGACTATTATCACGGCGACTTCCTCATGGACGACAAGCAGCTGCGCGACGAGGGCATCAACCGCCTCGGGAACGTACTCGTTCCGAACGAGTCGTACGGCCTGATACTCGAGGACAAGTTCAAGGAATTTTTGCCGAAGATCTTCGCATCGTTCACGGACGAGCAGAAGAAGAAAGGCATCAGCACGCACGAGTTCGTGTGGAAGATCGGCGAGTGCATCGACGAGGACAAGGGCGCGCAGAAGAACAAGGAGCAGTCGATCGTATGGTGGTTGTGGAAGAACCAGATACCCATGGTGCTGCCCGCACCGACGGACGGAAGCGTGGGCTACCAAGTGTGGCAGTTCGCGCAGAACCACGACTTCCGCTTCAACCTTCTCGCGGACGAGACGATGTTGAGCGACAAGAATTGGTCCGCGAAAAAGAGCGGTGCGTTGATAATAGGTGGCGGCGTCAGTAAGCATCACGTAATTTGGTGGTCGCAGTTCAAGGAAGGCGGGCTCGACTATGCAGTTTACGTGACGACAGCCGCGGAGTGGGACGGAAGCCTTTCGGGCGCGCAGCCTAGGGAGGCCGTGTCGTGGGGCAAGATAGGCAAGGCCGCGAAGTTCGTGAACGTGGAGGAGGACGCGACAATCGCGCTGCCGCTCATCTATGCCGCGCTGAACGAGAGGATGAAGTAGGCGCGGAAAACTTAACTTTGTCCGCCGAACTATTTTTATGGACCACGTAGCCATAATGAGAAAGTCGTGGGGGCTGCTGCCGAAGATACTGTCCGGGCAGAAGACGATTGAGTCGCGCTGGTATTCGTCAAAGCGGCCGCCGTGGAACAGCATCAGACTCGGCGATACGGTGTACTTCAAGGATTCCGGCGGGCCCGTGACGGCGAAGGCGACCGTAGGCCGCGTGCGGCAGTTCTCCGGGCTGACGCCTGAGATGGTCGGGAAGATTTTGAACGAATATGGCCGCGAGGACGGGCTGGGCATAACGGACGTACCGAAGTTCTTCCGCCTCTTCAAGGACAGGCACTACTGCATACTCGTCTTCCTGGAGGGCGCGCGGGCCGTGAAGCCGTTCGACGTAGACAAGGCCGGGTTCGGAGCGATGGCCGCGTGGCTGACAACATACAACGTGAACAAAATAAAAAGGCGTAGCGGCGCCGTGAAGTAGAACGACCGTTTTTTATTATATCAGCTTCCTTCCGCGGAGCGCGGCCAAAATCTTGTCGACCATTATTTCCGGCGGTATGTCGACCTCGTTGCACTCGATGTCGACGATGGGCAGCTTCTCCTCCTTGAAGAATTCAAGCAGCGGCTTCGTCGTGGCGTCGTAGACCTTGAGCCTCTCCTTTATCGCAGCCGGTTTGTCGTCATCGCGCTGGATCAGGGGAGTGCCGCACTTGTCGCAGATGCCTTCGACCTTCGGCTTGAGGAAGCGGACGTTGTATATGGCTCCGTCCTTCGGGCACACGCGGCGCGACGATAGGCGCTCCACGATCACCCACTCGGGCACGACGAGGTTGATTACGGCGTCCACGGGCGTAAGCTTCTTCAGGTCCTGCGCCTGCTTTATCGTGCGCGGATAGCCGTCCAAGATGAAGCCCTTCTGCGTCTCCGACTGGCCGAGCAAGTCCTTCAGCACCCCGGTCACGACCTCGTCCGGCACGAGCTGGCCCTTGTCGTAGTATTGTTTTGCCAGCTGCCCGAGCGGAGTGCCCTGCTTCATCGCGTCGCGGAAGACGTCGCCCGTCGAAATCGTCGCGATGCCGAGCTTGTCCTTCAGCCGCGTGGTGTACGTGCCCTTCCCGGCACCCGGCGAGCCGAATATCAGGAACCTCATCATCAAGCATTACCTCCAATTCGCAACCGATGTGTTTTAATTCTGTTTCTGTTTTAATTTATTTAAGTTTAGCAATATCTTATTAAGAATCGAGCTGGTGTAGTTTAGCCTGGCAATAACGCCGCGCTCATAAGCTTTTATGAGCGTCGACGGCCGTCCAAAAACGGCCGGATGAGATACAGAAGGTGATTCGCGGAGGTCGTGGGTTCAAATCCCACCACCAGCACAAATAATTCTTCGTGGGATTCTGCCGCGAGAGTTTTAAATATTCAAAACCCCAAATCCGGGTTCATGAAAGACGACTTCAGGCTCGAGTTCGACCGGGCGCTGGAAAGAATAGACGCGGCATATGCAGAACTGCTACGGCTGGGCGGACGCATGTGCGACGGATTCTACGAGGAGGACGGATGCCTGAAGTACGACCTGGGCACGCATGAGGGTTATGGCATATTCCTTTCCGTGGGCGGCGACGGAAGCCGGATATATGCAGCAACTAACTGCCACTACCCGTCGCTGTTCGTCCTGATGGACAGGATACCTGAACTGAAGAAGGCTGAGGAGAAGCTGCGCGAAGAAGTCGAGAGAATCAAGTCAACAAATCGGAGCTAATCAGTTGGGTTCCTACAGCCACGTGCCCTTCAGGCCCTTGTGCGCAAGTATGTAGCCCACAACCCCGACCATGAATCCCGCGAACACGCCGGCAAGACCGGCGGGGGTTATCGTCTGGTTGGCCCACAGCTCCACAGTGGCCACGTACATCACGCCGCTAAGGCCGGCGGCCATAAGTAGCACCCCGGCAACGGCGAGCGCCGGCCTCATCCTGCCGACCTTGACGTTGTACAGCCTGTTCATCTCGCGTATCGTCTCGTCCATCAGCTTCCTGTAATCGTCCAGTTCTTCCTTGCGCCTCGCCATCGAACCACTCTATTAATTTTATTTTTGCACAGCAAAAACCGTTTCGCCGGCCCGTCGCAGCCTACAGCCACGAGCGTTCGGTGCCGCGGTGCATTATCATGTAGCCGGCGAGCACGCCGACGAACAGGACGAAGGCGGCGAGTACCCTGGCGCCGAACAGGGGCGTGTCGGTCACAGCACCCCGCGCGAGAAGCATCGCTATTGCGGACAGGCTTATGCACATCAGCGCGCACCCGACCACGACTTGCTTCCTGTCGACCTTCGTGCCAAGGCCCCACACGAGCTTACGCATGCGCTTCCTGTACGCTTCCACCCCCACGCTCGCCATACGCATCACAATAGATTTCGATTTCTTTGATTATAAAATTTGAATTTAAAAGTTTTCCGCAGAACAGCTTGATGGGCCTCGGCCGAAAGACGGACGAAGTCCGGGCCTAAATCATCATGAGGATTTCCACGGCTATGAAAACCAGGACCACGGCGAAGTTGAAGAGAAGAAGGCCCTCGTTTCCGATGTGCAGGTTGAAGAACGGCGACGTCCAGAAGTTGTGCAGGTGCTTTCTGCCGTCGGGAAACGGCTTGGCTACGCCGCTGTTGAACATTACCCTGTCGGTGACGGCGAAGAGCACCTGATGGAGGACCATCATGAAGATGAGCGTGGTGATCATGTTGCCTATCCAAATGAAGGAAAACACAGGCGGATTCAGGATTGCCAGCAGCCCGGCTTGCAGGATGAACCCGTTGAAGATTGACGCGAACGACCAGAACCACGACGCGGCCTTCGGGTCGGACGGCTTCGCCTTCCTCGGGCCGATGGGCGGATAGGCTGCGTGGATGAGCGAGTCCGTTATGCCGGTGGACGCGGTCAGCAGCACGGCCGCCGCGATTGTAGTCGGATCGGTGAACATCGAAGACTCCTAAAAATAATAACCGCCGCTAGAAGAAAAAATTGGGCCTCGGCCGGGAATTTCAAAGCTTTAGGCTTTTTTGAACCCGGCTTTCCCCAACCGCCGGCTCAGCCGACGATTTCTGGGGCTCCACAGGCCCCTACGCTAACCACTGTAGGTCGCCATGGAGGGCAACTGACTACGCCACCGAGGCCGTTAATTGTATCTCGTTCTAATATAATTCTCGAGTTTATCTCTTTTATGCTTTGAGGAAGCGCTGCAATCCATGGAATTCTTATCCGGCGGTTTGCAATTTCATTTATGGAAAAGTTCGACGCGATAGTCGTCCTCGGATCAACCAGCACGAAGGCAGGCAAGCCCGACCTCGACGGCAGGTACAGGATAAGGAAAGCACTGGAGCTGTACGGGAAGGGCGCCGCAAAGAACATCGTCTTCGCGGGCGGGAAAACGAGATCCTCCATCAGCGAATCAGTCGTCATGAAGCGCTATGCGCTCGAGCAGGACAAAGACCTGAAAAATATTTTCATCGAAACAAAATCGAAGGACACGACCGGGAACGCTTACTTCACGAAAAAGCTCGTCCTCGAACCGAGAGGATGGAGGAAGATACTGGTCGTCACGTCCAGCTTCCACGTCAAGCGTGCTGAAGAAATCTTTGGCATAGTGCTGGGCCCGCGGTACAAAATGAAATTCGTTGGCACTGCCTACTCTCCGAGGGCATTTTTCATATACGTCCTGCTCGGCGTAGAGAAAAAGCTGCTGGAGCTTGTCAGGATATTACTAAGGGGCATGCGCGCCGGAGACGACAAGGAGGTAATCCGGAGGCTACTGAGACTCCACCCGGACTACATGCCTAAGGCGAAATTCAGGAGGTTGCAGGCGCTGCCGGACGAGCGCATCGCCGAGATGCTCGGCACCGACGTCGGCACGGTGAAGAAATACAGAAAGTTCCTGATGAGAAGGTTCTCCAACCCAGGGTAAAGCTCATCCCATCCAGTTCGTTGACGGCATCTCCTCGTGGATGCGCGCCACAGCTTTCGAGTAATCTCTGAAGAAAGGCGAGTAACGCCTCGAAGGCAGGTGCTGGTAGCCGGCGCGCGTGTAAGGCTCGCGCACCACGTCATAGTCGGCGTGCTGTCCGTTGTAGTCGATCAGCACCGCCGTCCGAACCTCCGCCGCGCCCTTCGACGTTGCGAGGGCCTTCCCTACGCGCAGCGTGCTGCCCGAACTCGACTCGTCGTCCACCACGAGCACGCGCCTTCCTTTCATCGGCTTGCTTCCGACCCACGTCAGACGATGGTCGACCCCGCGCGTGACCGAGTCGCGCACGTAGGTGAAGTGCTGCAGGAAGATTATGTCGCGGACGTAATTCGTCGATACCCTTGCGAAGTCTATGTTGCAGCCAAACTTCTCGGCCATCCTGTAAGAAGGGTAGAACCCACTCTGCAGAAGACCCAGCACCATGTCCGGCTCGTAGTCCGCAACTACGCGGCTGTACAGCTCGTCGGTCAGCCTGGCCATCTCGTCCATCGATGGCTGCGTGTACGGCAATCCCATCCTCAGCCCGGCCAGCTTTGCGTTCCTCGGCATCGCTGCGAACAGCTTCTCCTCAAGGAAATGAACCGGGCTGCGCTTCACGCCTGCCATGGATTCAAACTGCAAATTAATCTTTAAATAGTATGAGACGCAATCTATTGTTTGCACGCGAACGGCGTTGAAGTTCGACCGGGCTCGCACGCGCTCAAAGGCGCAGAGCCTGCCGGTTGCCGATGATGACGGTGGCTGGCGAAGGATGAAAAACTTCTTTTAGTTCGCGTCACAGAGCGCTATCCCCGAGTCGCGTTCGGGGTAGGTTCGCACAAGGGCTGGATTGTGCAGGAAAGCGCACGACCACGCGAACAGGCGGTTTGCATGGTTCGATGTTTTTCCGAAGTTTCGGCCTTCCGATGGTGAAACCTAGAGGTAGAATCCCGCCAATTCTGGTTGATCCTGCCAGAGGTCATTGCTATCCAGATCCGATTAAGCTATGCGAGCCGCGAGGGGTAAGCCCTCGGCGAACTGCTCCGTAATACGCAGATAACCTACCCTATGGAGGGGGATAACCCCGGGAAACTGGGACTAATACCCCATAGGCATTGGGCGCTGGGATGCCCCGATGCTCAAAGCTCCGGTGCCATAGGATGGGTCTGCGCCCCATCAGGCTGTTGCTGGTGTAAAGAACCAACAAACCGATAACGGGTACGGGCTATGGAAGTAGGAGCCCGGAGATGGATTCTGAGACATGAATCCAGGCACTACGGTGTGCAGCAAGCGCGAAACCTTTACAATGCATTGACGTGCGATAGGGGGACCTGGAGTGATGCAGTTTACTGCATCTTTTGCCGACTGCAAATAGGTCGGCGAATAAGGGCTGGGTAATACGAGTGCCAGCCGCCGCGGTAATACTCGAGGCCCGAGTGATGACCACTATTATTGGGTCTAAAGCGCCCGTAGCCGGTTCGGCGAGTCCTTGGTGAAATCCTCCAGCAAACTGGAGGGCGTGCCGGGGATACTGCCGGACTTGAGACTGGGAGAGGGTGGAGGTACTTATGGGGGAGGGGTTAAATCCTGTAATCCCATAGGGACAACCTGTGGCGAAGGCGTCCACCTGGAACAGGTCTGACGGTGAGGGACGAAAGCGTGGGGAGCGATCGGGATTAGATACGGGGTTGCTTGAAACTTTCTCTGCCGATAGGCAGAATGGTGTACTATTCGGTGTATCATGTGATACATCACATCGTGAGCGATGATGTGTATCATATTGTCTACAATATTGTAGACAGCGAGAGCCGAAATCGAAGGGAATCGGGCAGCCCCGCTAAATACCCCGGTAGTCCACGCTGTAAACGATGCCCGTTTGGTGTCGCAGACTTCTTGGGAGTCCGCGGTGCCGGAGCGTAGGTGTTAAACGGGCCACCTGGGGAGTACGTCCGCAAGGATGAAACTTAAGGGAATTGGCGGGGGAGCACACAAGGGGTGGGTACTGCGGTTCAATTGGATTCAACGCCGGAAATCTCACCAGGGAAGACGGTAGTTTGACGGTCAGTCTGATGGGCTTACCTGACAAGCCGAGAGGTGGTGCATGGCCATCGCCAGCTCGTACCGTGAGGCGTGCCGTCAAGTCGGTTAACGAGCGAGACCCGTATCTCATGTTGCGACTTGCGTCTTCGGACGGAAGGCACTCATGAGAGACCGCTAGTGATAAACTAGAGGAAGGAACGGGCAACGGTAGGTCTGTATGCCCCGAATTTCCTGGGCTACACGCGGTACACAATGCGCGCCACAATGAGATGCAACGCCGAAAGGCGGAGCCAATCCCCTAAAAGCGCGCCTAGTTCAGATCGTGGGCTGTAACTCGCCCACGTGAAGCTGGAATCCCTAGTAAGCAAACGTCATCAAGCGGGCGGAGCGGTGTATGACTTTCATGCACCACTCGGAGGCCGCACCAAAGCCTGGCCCAATCAGCCAAGCGCGGCCGTTGATGAAAAAAATTGAGGAATCGTTCCGTTCGCGTGAAATCGTTTGCTGAATACGTCCCTGCTCCTTGCACACACCGCCCGTCAAGCCAACCGAGTGGAGCTTAAACGAGGACCGTTTCAGGCCGCAAGGCCTACAGCAGTTCAAGTTTCGGTTCCGCGAGGGGGGCTAAGTCGCCACAAGGTAGCCGTACGGGAACGTGCGGCTGGATCACCTCCAAAATATTTGTGTGCGGGGCTTCTACCTCTAGGCACTTTAATCGGAAGGCCTGGAACATTTTACGAGGATTAGCGGAAGCTATCTGCCCCAGCGAGGCTCGTACACGAAAGGAAATTTGAGCCCGTCGTCTTCAAATACACGTTCGATGATACGTTGCGCGCCATCGTACAGCTTCGACGCCGTAGCGACGTCAAGCGCGCCGGGCAGGCCTGAATAAAGATTCTCCACCTCTTTGGCGTGCTTCAGCATCTTTTCAGGGACCGATTTTTGGATGTTCTCGACGATGATTGAAGGCGGCGCCGTCTCGAACCTCTTGAACGGGACGGAGTACTGCATGAAGTGGTGCAACGTCTTTGTGTGCGCGGCGAGCTGCATGCCTCTTAGCACGTCGTATCCTAATACGTCGCTTATGTCTTCGAATTTTTGCCTCAGCTCATCCCATCTGGATTGGTCACGCTCGCGGAACTTGCGGTATTCCGTCGAGCCCGCATGTAAATACGGTGTCATGTAACCAGGAGACGACAGCTTCATAGCCTTCTCGTTAGCGAGGATGTCGCTTTTGATTGTCAATGGCGCTTGTATCGGAGCCGTGAGGTAATCGATGAAAACCTTGAACATGTTCTGATTGTAATAACTCAATGTTTCGAATCCCGGATCCATTTTCAGACCGAAGCTGTGCCGGCGGACGCCTGGATGCACATTGCCCGCATCCATCTCGTGGGCGAACTCGTGAAGAAGCAAAGGCCCTACGTAGGAAGTCTCGGCAAAAACTCTGTTTGCGCAGAACAGGAAGTCGCCTTTCACGCCTTCGCTTGAAAAGAAGCTGCGCGACGTGATTAAATCCAGATTCTGCAGATGCGGCCGGTAGCCGAGCACCTTGGAAATGTCGTCGGCCGATTTTGCGGGGTCGCTTATCTCGCGGACGATGACGAGGTTCACTCTTTCTCCATCGTACTCCTTCCTCTCCAGAAGGTCCGAAAGGCGGCTCTTGGCCTCCCCAAAGACAAGTTCATCGATATGAGTCCCATCGCTGTACAGGCTGAGGCGGAGGCCGTCCAACTGCTCCTGCTTCCTGAGCGACAATACATCATCGGTCATTAACATGATTTTTGAAAAATCACATTTAAGAACCGATGCGCATGCGCGCGATATTTAGCCGTGAACGATTATAATTCCAATCATGGAACTCATGGACATCGTCGACGAGAACGACAACGTCGTAGGCAGCGCGTCGCAGAAGGAGGTGTATGAAAAGCACCTTCCGCACAGGATTGCGCACGTGCTCGTTTTCAACGACAGGGGCGAGATGGCCCTGCAGATGCGGAGCGCGACCAAGGGATTCTGCCCGCTGCATTGGAGCACCGCGGCCGGAGGCCACGTGCAGTCCGGCGAGACGTACGAGCAGGCGGCTGCGCGCGAGATGCAGGAGGAGCTGGGCGTCACGGCCATGCTCGAAGAGCTCGGGAAGGATTTGTACGTCGATAAAAACCGCGGGTTGAGGAAATTCCTTGCCACGTTCAAGGCTATCCATCCAGGGCCTTTCAATTTCAACCACGAAGTGGAGCGCGTTGAATTCTTCGGCATGGAAAAAATCCGGGACATGGTCAGGGCTGGGGAGAAGTTCCATCCGGAACTGATGTTCCTCCTCGAAAAAAGGTTCGGGATAAAAAGAGCATGAGCAACCTTTAAATACGCCCCATCTCATTACAATTAAGAAAGTGGAAAAAGAAACTGGCAGACGTGCAACTTGGCGTGCTCATTCTGTCGTACTCAATCGCGTGATGGAAAATGAAATTCGAGGAATTGGGTTTGGAGAAAAGCGTGCTCGAAGCGCTGAAGGACATGGGCTTCGACGAGATGACGCGCATACAGGCTGAAACGATTCCGGTTATCCGCGCCGGCCGCGACGTTATCGGCCAGGCGGAGACGGGCAGCGGCAAGACGGCCGCGTTCGGCGTTCCGATTGTCGAGAAGGTCGTGAGGGGCGACGGGGTGCAGGCTATGATACTCTCGCCCACGCGCGAGCTCGCACTGCAGACAACGGGCGAGCTGAAGAAATTCTCGAAGCACAAAGGCCTGAAGGTGCAGGCCGTTTACGGAGGCGTGGGAATCGAGCCGCAGATACGCGGGCTGAAGGACGCTGAGATTGTCGTGGGCACGCCCGGCCGCATCATCGATCATATGGAGCGCGGCACGCTCGACTACGACGGCATAAAGATAATCGTGCTCGACGAGGCGGACAAGATGATAGACATGGGTTTCATTGATGACATCGCGGACATCGTTTACAACCTGCCCGAGAAACGGCAGACGCTCCTGTTCAGCGCGACCATGCCCGAGACGCTGCTGAGCATACGCGACGAGTTCACGCGCGACCCTGTGAAGATAAAAACGGAAACGAAAGTGCGCGAGGATCTGCTCAGGCAGTTTTATTACAACGTGGACCGCAAGCAGAAGTTCTCGATGCTCGTGCATCTGCTGAAGGCCGAGAAGCCGGAGCTTGCGATCGTTTTCTGCAACTCGAAGCGCGAGACCGACGCGGTCGCGCGCAACCTGCAAAGATACGGCATCGACGCGGTGGCGCTGCACGGAGACCTTTCGCAAGCGAGGCGCGAGCGCGCCATCGGAATGTTCCACGCTGGCGAGGCGCGCGTGCTTGTCGCGACGGACATCGCGGCGCGCGGCCTGGACATCAAGAACGTCACGCACGTTTTCAACTACGACGTACCAGACGACGCCGAGGAGTACACAAACCGCATCGGTCGCACTGCGCGCGCCGGCGAGAACGGGAAGACGATAGCGCTGATAAGCGAGGCAGACCGCGAGGCTTTCAGCCGAGTGCTGTCCGTTTTTTCGTACGACGTGAAGAGGCTCGAGCTTCCGGACTTCCAGCCGCTGCCGTTCGACAGGCACGGAACGTTCGAGGCCAGGGTCAACCCGTACGTCGGCATCGAGCAGTACGCGCGCGGTTCGCCGCGGTACGGCGGTAGGTTCGGACGCGGCGAGGGACGAGGACGCGCACCGGCGACCGCAGGATGGCGCGGCAGCGGAAGGCGCGGCACGCAGAGCGGCGGGCCGGCCGGCGGCGGGCACAGGAACGCGAGGCGGCCGCAGAGGCGCAGCTACGGCAGCAGGTACTAGACACACTGCGGATTAAGCGCTTACTCCAGACCAAGGAAATGGACGGATGCGTTATCGTGAAGTTCACGTATTTTTCCGAGTTTCTCTTCGAGCCTATCCTGCCCGACTTCGCGCGCAATCTCCTGTCTGTATTTAACAGATTCGCGGTGCGCTTTGTAGATGTCCGCTCCTAGCCAAACCGCCAAAAGCACAGGACCGGCCGCCCAGAGGATTGGAGGCACTCCGTTGTCCGGATATGCGATATTTACAATTCCGTAGAGTGCAACCATCGATGCTTCGCCGTAGGCGAGCAATTTTTTGTTCAACTTCACGCAGTCAAGTCTCGAGCTGTAATTATGATACAAATTACTCAGTTTTTGAATCGTCCTAGACAGAGGCGAACTCCGTACTTTCTTCTCCCAAATTCAGTCCATCCTTGTCCATTAAATCAATCGACTCTAACTCGGTCTGTATTCCATTCAGATAGCCGAGGGCCGTTGGGTAAAGTTCGTCGAACGGTGTCTGTTTAATCTGCTCCGCAGAAAGCTGCGCCATAATAAAACCACTCGCCTTGGAGATTTAAAGCTTCCTTGTGCGCATTCAAAATACAAATAATTTCGCGACCCACATCAGCGCGATTCCGAATATGAAAACGGCGAAGGTCGAAACGGATTTCTTGATGTCGACTACGTTGCGCAGCTCCGGCACCAGGTCGGACGCGGCTATGTATATGAAGCCGCCTGCGGTTATCGGCAGCAGCATCGACACGAACGCCCCGGTCTGCGACGAGATTATGAAACCGATTACGCCCCCGGCCACGGCCGTAAGCGCTGTGAGGAAGTTCATCGAGACAGCCTTCCATTTTCCGAATCCGCTGTGCAGCAGCACGCCGAAGTCGCCGAACTCCTGCGGTATCTCGTGCAGAACGACCGCGGCCAGCGTGGCCATGCCGAGCAGCTCGCCGCTCACGAACGACGCCGCAATCGCGAGACCGTCGATGAAGTTGTGCAGCGCGTCGCCGGCCAGGTTCATGTATCCGAAAGTGTGCACGCTACAGTCGGCGTCGTGGCAGTGCCGCCAGTGCAGGACCTTCTCGAGCAGGAAGAACACGACGAACCCGAAAGTCACGTACGCGAACACGCCCTCGACGCCCCCGGCGCATGTGACGAACGACTCGGGCAGAAGGTGGAAGAACGCGTCGCCTATGAGCACGCCAGCCGACAATGCAACGAACAGCAGAAGCAGCTCGCGCATCAGCTTTTCGCGCAGCGAAAGCCCTATCACGCCCACGAACGATATCAGGCTCACGAGCCCTGTACCGGCGAGCGTCCACGTAAGCGCGTCCATCAAAACCATCTGATAAATGATGACAGGCGAAGGAAATAAGGGTTGACGATTGACGGCTGCGGCCGGCCATATAAATCTTTATATAGTCGTCACTGAACAATAGTAACTCATGGGCAACGTCGAGTACGATTCCCTGCTGAACATGGGCATGGGCCTGCTTTTCGGCCTAGATGAGAGGGAGCGCGAGCTTTGGAAGATGTGCGACATCAGGCTGGGCTCCGAACTGAACGGCATACAGAACGCGGCGTACCTTGCGGCGTCTGGCAAGCCCGAATGGAGGAAGAGGCTTTTCGAAAAATACGACAGCCTTTTCCAGAGGTACGGCCAGATAGACGTCGCCAAGCTGGACGAGAGGTACTCGCCAGAAGTCATAAAGGAAGTCAGGCGGAAGCTTGCCGAGCTGGGGGGCGCGCTCGAGGACTATGAGAAGATGTCCGAAATCATGGACGGCATCAAGCCGCTGATTGAAAAGTTCCGCACGCCAAGGTACAAGATGTACAGGGAAACCGTTAACGAGCTTGAAAGGAAGTGACCGCAGTGTTCAACGAAGGCATGAAGCAGGGCATGCCGAGGCTCGTGAAGATAATCGGCATCGAGCCCGCAGAGTACGAGCTGATGTCCGAGAGGGAGCTGAAGACCTTCTTGCGCGGCAGCGAGTCGAAGATGTCCGAATATTTTGACGGCATGTTCAACGTCACGTACGTCACCCCGCACGACCAGAAGCTGGACGTCAGGTTCGGTTGCGGGTTCGAGCTGGACGACGCCGTGCTGATAGGTAGCAAGGGCGGCGAGGACACGCACAGCGTTCTGCCGTTCAAGACCGAGGCGGACGTGCGCGGCTATGTAAGAAGGAAAGGGCTCGAATTCAAAGGAAGGTGTTTTTTCGAGGACGTGGAGGACGGGCTGGGCCTGCAGTGCGACATATTGCATGAGGAGTACGCGGACCCGATACGCGGCAGATTGACCAAACGCTACGGCGATTTCGAGATCGACGTGTCCTACAAGAGGTACAGAAACAGACCGGCAGTAACGCCGCTGGTGTGAGCAGCACGCCACCTACGCAGATTTAAAACACGCCGCGCCATATGAATTATCCGGAAAACACGGGCCGATAGATCAACGGTAGATCGCCTGCTCTGCATGCGAAAGCAAGAACAGCAGGAGGCTTCGGGTTCGAATCCCGATCGGTCCACTGGGCATCCTTCATGAAATCGAAAGTTGTTTTCATAAAAGGCACTCGCGAAGATTTCGAGAGCGGGAAAAAATTCGACAAGGTTCTTGCTGCGATGAACGAGTTCGGCTTTGAAAATTTCGCGAAGAAGAAAGTCCTCGTCAAGCTGCACATGGGCGAGCGCGGGAACGAGTTCTATCTGAAGCCCGCAGTTATCAAACATTTCGTAGATGCGCTGCTTGCGATCAAAGCGAAACCGTTTCTCTTCGACACCGTTGTCAGATACGAAGGCGGACGAAACACAAAAGAGAAACATATGGCAACGGCGAAGGAGCACGGCTTCGACAAGCTCGGATGCCCGGTCGTAATCGGCAACGAGGGCAACACCGTTAACGTGAAGGTAAATAAAAACACGTACGGCTTCGAGGTCGCGAAGGAAGTTTGCGATGCGGAGTGCGTGTTGTCGGTGGCGCACGGCAAGGGTCACATGATGTCCGGCTTTGGCGGCAGCATCAAGGCGTTCGGCATGGGCGGTGTGTCGAAGGAGTCGAAGGGCTTCATACACGCGGCAGGCGCGCCTGTCGTGAACAAAGGCAAATGCAAACTGTGCGAAGCATGCGTCAAGGCGTGCATGATAGGCGCGATAGAGAGGCAGAGCGATAGCATAATCGTCGATTACACGAAATGTTCCGGCTGCGAAAGGTGTATACGCGCATGCCCCAGTGGTGCGCTCGCGTGGAAGCGGGAGGAGTTTGACCTCATGCTTGCGGCCGGCTCAGCAGCGTGTCTGAACGAGTTCGGCGCGGACAACAAGACGAAGAAGAAGATTTTCGTGAACGTGCTCGTGGACATATCGAAGAGGTGCGACTGCGCGAGCAGCGCCGGGCCGGTAATAGCGCCCGACGTCGGAGTGGTCGTTTCGGACAATCCTGTTGCCGCGGACGCGGCTTCCATAGACTTGATAGAAAACGCGGCCGGCAAAAGTATGAAGGAGATAGAAAACGCGGACCCGAGGCTGCATGTGCGCTACGCCGCGAAGCTGGGCATGGGAACAATGGATTATAAAATCAAGGATACGACATAAAGGACGCCAAGAATTTGTTCCCTTTTTCGTACTTTTCCATCATATGTTGAAGCAGTTTGTCCGGGATGTCCATTTTTTTCAGCGTCTCGAGAGTCGAATTCATGGTCTCTTTCGAAGAACGGACTGCTTCCTCGTGGTTGAGCTTCCTTCCGAGCTTCTTGTCGAACAGGTCGCGCCTGTTTTCGTATAGCCGACGCGCACCCTCGTCCCCGAACCTGTCCAGCTTGTCAGACATGATCAGGACGAACGGGAAGTACCCCATTCCCTTTGTGACGAACCTGTCATCGTGGACTGCGATAGAAGCGATTATCTCTGACTTTTCTGGCGCAAAAAAACCGGCCTTGTCGAGGTACTTGCCGCACATCAAAGACGAAAGTATGCCGTGACCGCCGTTCTTCAAGGAAAACCATGCCGGCTTTTCAAGGCTTGTGTACTCCGGGAAATCTCTTTGATACGACACTCTGTCTAGGTCGTGGCAAAGCGCGGCTGCAAAATCTATTGCGACCGGCGAGGACCCTATCTTCTCGCAGACGACAGGAACGTTGCCTAGCACATGCCGCGTATGGTCGATTGTGGATTGTATTAGATGTTCCAACTCCGTGCCGTAGTTGTTGGTCTTGGCGTCCTCAAGCCTGGCTTTGTAAAAAGCCATAACCGAGGCGTCTAGCTTACCGACACGCGGGTCGCCGGTCCAGTCGCCCGACATATTTGAAACACGGAGTCAAAAGGATTTAAACGCATATATCAAGCGATTCCGGTCGGCCCCGCCTTGGACACCGTGGCAATCCGTCATCTTTTTCTACTTGCGGCGCGTGTAGAAAATCAGATACCATGGCAGAGACTTGCATATGGTGCGACGCGATGCTCGAGACGCGTGCAGACCTGGAGAAGCACGTGGCCGAACAGCACTCGCTGAGCCGCGGGAAGATGAAGATTTAGTTTTGGTTTTTGCGCAGCGGGCTTTGGTAGTTGTAGGACTAGTTCCTTCTAGGATGAATTGCGCGGCCGTTTTTTCAATCTGTGTATGAAAGGACATTCCGCGAAAAGCTTTATAAGGATGCGCGGCATATATATTCCTTGTCGGTGTCGCTATGGCAGAGTAAAGACGCTCAATTTACCCCCTGCTTAGCGATGAGCGTGTTCGATTTCTGATCAATGATGATAAAGAACACCTTGCGAGCCATGCAGGGTCTGCTACCGGTGTTGTGACCGGCGGCGTTGGGTGTCCTTTACATTACACATCGATACTGCCATCTGCCGATATCGGCGAACCGGGTGCGAGCGGAAACTTGCACGAACAGAACAATGCAAATCCCGACTGAACCTCGGGGTTGAAGAGTCGAGGCTGTGACTACAACAGTGTTCTGACGCGGGCCTGCGCGTGTGAACAAACGAAACGCGCTTCCGCGGTTGAGGATCGAACTGTCTTGATGAGCCGCTAATTATGAGACTGTCACAGGATCAGACTAGTCATAGAGGTCTAGGCAAATTTACACCGGTTGGTGGATGGCTTGGCTTCGTTAGCTGAGGAAGGTCGTAGCAAGCTGCGATAAGCCCGGGTTAGCCGCACGCAGGCATTGACCCCGGGGTTGCCGAATGCGATTCGCCGCCTTCGGGCGGTTGCGCGAGCAACAGGAATCTGCTGGATTGAAGCATCTTAGTAGGCAGAAGAAAAGAAAGCAATAGCGATGCCGTGAGTAACGGCGAGTGAAAGCGGCGCAGGGCAAACCGAACCTGCTGCGAAAGCAGCAAGGGATGTGGTGTTCGGACCGGTGCCTTCCCTAACTTCCCGACCAGAAGTCCGCTGGAACGCGGCGCGGCAAAGGGTGAAAGCCCCGTACGGGCAGGGAAGAAGGGAAACGGCCGGTATCCAGAGTAACGTTCCTTGATTTTGGAGCGCGAATACGGGTGTCATTAACATCCAACCCTAAATACTAACGAAGTCCGATAGCGAACCAGTATGGTGACAGAACGCTGAAAAGCACCGCGAGAGCGGGGTGAAAAGATCCTGAAACCAATCGGTAATAGTCAGCTGCGGCGCGGAAGGTGCGCGGCCGAAGGATGCACGCGCAAGCGTGCGGTACGAGGCCGCGCTTACAGTGTCGTAGCGTTCGTGTTGAAACACGAGTCAGGGAGTTTGTTTCAGTAGTGGGGTTAACCGGCTGTCGCCGGGCAACCTAAGCGAAAGCGACATGCGTGTAACCGCCTTGAGCGGCGTGGCGCGCGGTGCGAAAGCGCCGGAAATTACTGGGGCAAGACCCGAAACTGGTCGATCTATTCCTGGGCAGGCTGAAGCCCCTCGAAAGGGGGGTGGAGGGCCGAACCGTTGCTGAGTATCAATTCGCTCGGGTGACTTGGGAATAGGGGTGAAAAGCCTAACGAGACCAGTAATAGCTGGTTCCTCTCGAAATGTATCTGAGTACAGCCTGGCCTGAGGCGGATTACAGGGTAGAGATACTGATTGGGCGGTCAAGGTCCGAAAGGATCAGCCATCCTGTCAAACTCCGAATCTGTAATCGCCTGCGAAGGCCAGAGTGAGGGTCGTCGGGGTAAGCTCGACGCCCGAAAGGGGAACAACCCTGACCAGGGTTAAGGTCTCTAAGTGCATGCTAAGTGAGAAAGGGAGTCTGGCTCCTCAGACAGTAGGACTGTAGGCTTAGAAGCAGCCATCAGTTAATAAGTGCGTAACAGCTTACCTATCGAGGGGACGGGCCCTGAAAATGGCAAGAGACTAAGCGTGCCACCGATACCCTGGGATAGCGCGCGTATGCACGCTATCAATAGAGAGGCGTTCTTCGGGGGCGGAAGCGCGGGCGTGAGTTCGCGTCGACCCCGCAGTATCGAATATCCTGACATGAGTAGCAGCAAAGTTGTGTGAGAATCACAACCGCCTAAAGGGCGCGGGTTTGCCAGCAATGGTCATCAGCTGGCAGTTAGCCGATCCTAACCCATCCCTTAATCGGAGCTGGGGAAAGGGAAACAGGTCAATATTCCTGTGCCGCGTGGATACGTGCGGCAACGCAAGGACAGTCTTCTGACGCTTTCGGATGGGCCGGCGCAAGCCGGCCGCTCAAACCGGTGGAGTCTTGTAACGAGGAGAAGCCGGCGAAGGCGGTTCGGGCCCCGTGTATGCGGGGTTCGGCCAATTCCAAGAGCCAGTGAAAAGGAAGGCCGTAAGGATTCCACGCGATCGTACTAAGATCCGTCACAGGCGCCCGTGCTGTGAAGGCAAAGGTGTGTTAGGGGAACCTAGCATAGGGAACTCGGCAAATTGGTGGTGTATCTTCGGTACAAACCATGCCTGTAGCCTCGAAAGGGGCGGCAGGTCGCAGTGACAAGGAGGGGACGACTGTTTAACAAAAACATAGGGGACTGCAAATGCGAAAGCATTGGTACAGTTCCTGATGCCTGCCCAGTATCGGTGTGTCAAAACCTATTTCAATAGGTCTAAGCCCCGGTAAACGGCGGCGGTAACTCTGACCGTCGTAAAGTAGCGTAATCCCTTGCCGTTTAATTGACGGCCCGTCTGAATGGCTCAACGATCTCCTCGCTGTCCCATGCTAGGGCCTAGCGAAACTGCTATTCCGGTGAATAGGCCGGAGACCTCCAGTGGGAAACGTAGACCCCGTGGAGCTTTACTGCAGCTTGATGTTGTGACTCGAGTTTGATTGTATAGAGTAGTTAGTACTCGCTATCAGGCCTAGCCGTCAGGCGAAGGCCGAGAGGAAAGTGTAACACTAGCCTTTCGAACTCGCGTTGCTTACCCTTCGGGGGACACCATTTGGCGGGCAGTTCGGCTGGGGCGGTACTCCCTTGACAACAGATCAAGGGAGCCCTAAGATCAGCTCATCGAGGTTACGGCGGGAAGCGGTATTGATTGAACCGCTCCAGAATGATTCTAGTGCGCACTATGGTCCTCAAAGCTGGACCGCGCGCTTGAAGATGAAAGTTTGGGAGTAGCTAATGAATCGCGTCCGCGTCGCCTCAAAGAAATCTCGAGTAGAGTGTAAGCGCAAAAGCTGGTTTGACCGGATTCTGCAAAGCAAGGAATCCGGACGCGAAAGCGAGGGCTAGCGAGACGTCGGATTGGCCTTAATGGCTGCCGGCGGTATCAGAAAAGCTACCCCGGGGATAATGGGCCCGTGGCCTCTGAAAGTTCACATTGACGAGGCTCGTTGGTGCGTCGTTGTCGGCTCCCCCTTTCCCGGCTGTGCACAAGCAGCCAAGGGTACAGGTGTTCACTGGTTAAAAGGGGACGTTAGCTGGGTTCAGAACGTCGTGAGACAGTTCGGTTGCTATCTACTGGAGGTGCAGGTTGCCTGACTGGAAGGAAGGGAAAGTACGAAAGGAATACTCTTCCGTAGCCTCTGGTCTACCGGTTGTACATTGCACTGCCGGGCAGCTACGCTATAGCGGATAAGAGCTGAAGGCATCTAAGCTCGAAACCGCCCGGAAAAATAGGCAGCCACACGCTTGTCCGTCCGCAAGGACGGGGTGCGTCGAGGACCACCATAGACTATGGTGTTGATAGAGCGGGGATGTAAGATGGGAGGATTCGTCCGACCATTTGAGTCCGCCGCCACTAATCGTCCGAGTTGCCTAGACCTTGATAAATAGTCTGATCCTGTGGCAGTCGCATAACTTTTTCCTCGTGCATTTGACAGGATCCAGCGCGAGCTTTATTTATCGGGCTTTTGAACATGCCCGAAAGGTGTTTGGAATGGAAAAGGCAGAAAACGAAATGGAATGCGAAGAGGGCGAAAACATAAAGACGCTGAACTTCGGAGTGAAAGGAATGCAGCGCAAGCGCGAGCTGATGGAAGAGCGCTACGCGCGCGCGAAGGCCAAGAGGTCCGGGCTGAAGGTTGTGAAGACGAAGCACAAGCTCAAGTCGGACCTGCGGCGCCAGCTGCTGAAGAACTACGGGTTCGCGGTCCAGGGCGGCTGAACGGCGGAGAAGATTAGACTCTGGTCTTGGCCTGGCGCAGCCCGTTGTAAGGGCATCCTTCACACAGCTTCTTGTCGAACCTGACTAGGTTGTTGTACCAGCCGCAGAAGTGCAAATTCATCTCTTTTCTGATTTTTTCGGCGTTTTCCACGAGCTTTTGCTCGTAGCACGACCCGGATGCGCCCATGCATTCCTATTCGCCGCAAAGGCTTTTAAAGCACGGAAGCGCAGAATATCAAACTGGCGGCCGCGATCTTCCTGCGGCTGCGAGAGGCAAGAACGAGTATGGTAGATACTATCGACGCCGAAGAGGCTGATTCACATGACTTGGATGCTGTTCGCTCTGCTCACGCCGGTGCTCTGGGCGCTGGGCGACGTGGCGGAGAAGTTCCAGCTGGACAGGGTGTTCAAGCACTGGCTGTCCTACTTCACGCTCGCGTACCTCGCGTGGTCCGTCATAGTCCTGGTCATCTTCCTCGTTAACCCCGTAGCGATCGACGCTATCCACATAGTCATGGCACTGGCCAGCGGTCTGCTGAACACCGTAGGCACCGTGTTCTACCTGAAGGCCGTGTCGAAGGAGGAGGCGAGCCGCGTGGTGCCGCTGGCGTACATGAGCGTCGTCTTCGTCGCGGCGCTGTCGTACGTGTTCCTGGGCGAGGTCTTCGGGCTCGTTACATATGCAGGCATGGCCATGCTCCTAGTCGGCGCGGCCGTGATGTCGTACAGGAAGATCGACGACAAGCTGTTGCAGGTAACGCCAGTGCTTGGCATGGTACTGCTCTCCGCGCTGATGAACGCCGCCTCGCATGTTATAGACAAAAGCTTCCTGGGCGCGTACGATTACTGGACGCTGCTCTTCTGGGGGTATTTCGGCGGGCTTGCGGTGGTCGCATGGTACATGATGGACAAGAAGAACCACGTCCACATACCGAAACTGTCCGACCTCACAGGCAAAAAGGCGATTTGGATTTTGATTGTCGCCACCATACTGATTTACTTCGTAGGCGACGTCACTTGGCTAGCGGCAATCTCTCAGGCTCCCGTGTCCATCGTCGCGGCACTCAGCACCACCGAGCCGCTTTTCGTGTTCGTGCTCGCGGTCGCATCGAGCATCTTCACTCCGAAACTTCTGAAGGAGGAAATCGGCGGCTCGAAGATCGCGCTGAAGCTGCTTTCGATAGTGCTGATAATTCTCGGCGCGTACTTGGTTGCGGCGTAGCCGCTTATCTCAGTAGCTGACGACCATCGTTACCGCGCGTTAGCGCAATTTAAGCGTCAGCACTCCGTCCCTGTACGACCTGGATATTTCCCGAATGCTCTCTGGCACCGATGGCACGGCCAGAATAACGGTCGCCTGCTTTTACCTCCAACACACCCCCGCGCTTCACGACGGTTATGTCGCGCTCGTTCGCGCCCGGCATCAGGGCATAAAGTGTATGCTGGTCCGTCTTCGGATCGTATAGCGTTTCCATCAACGCATCTTTACCGCCGTCTTTCGCCTCGTTATAGTGGCCTTCGTTCTTCAAGTGCGCCACGAGTTCTTCCGTCACGTCGTTCAATTCCAAGAAAATTTTTCTTTTAAACGGGTCTATTATCAGCTCACTGTCGAGTAGTGCGACTTTGATGCCGCCTACCTGGACAGCCTTGTCTTCATAATAACGATTTTTGAGTAGAAACGCCTTCAACCGGTACGATTCCTCTTTAAAAAATTCCTCGTGGTTTTCCATCAGCTTGTGCTCGTCGTCCGCAGTCAAATCCCTTTCAATCTTCATTATTTAGAAATCGCAAGAAAAGGTTTTATTCTTAACACTCCATGAAGGTTCGACGTTTTTCCACGAGCCGGCGCATCGCTTAAATCCGTAAGCATCTCATTCTAAATTGGGCAGTTTGTTCTTAGCGGCTGCTCGGTACTGCTCTTTCTGGCGTATACATGGTCGACCACGGCCGCGTATACGTCGAGGTTCTCCAGCATCTGCTCGTCCTTCCAGCCGACGGCCTTGGAGAGCAGGTACAGCCTCGCGTACGCGCTCGCCTGGCCCGCGCCGATAAGTTTGAGCTTGAAGTCCTCGAGTATGTCCAGCACGACCCTGTCCGTGGTCTCCTTCGTTGCGCCGTCCGCCTTGTAAGCCAGCGATTTCATGATTCCGCCAGACAGAAGATACGCCGTTAAACTTTAAACCGTTCGCTTTTATCATGCGACGGTGGCGGAAAAATCCGTTGAAACGTTTTTATTCGAAGAATCACAAATACATATTACGAGTCGAAATGGTAGCGATTGAAAAATTCGAAGAGTTCCTGGTCGATTTGCCCGAAATAAGCCAGGAGCACGCTGAACTTCTCGGGCTGAGGCTCGCGGAGCGAGAGGAAGCTGTAGCGGAGCTGAGGCCGAAGCGGCGCAAGCCGGGCGTTAGGTTCTCGCCCGGGCTGAAGAAGCGCATGCTTGGCGTGGCGGGCGAGTTCAAGGTTTTCCTGATCAACGGCGAGCACGTGCGCAACAACCTCGAGACGGACTTCACAATGGCGAGCCACGGGTTCATGAGCGGCTTCATACCCAAGGACGAGATATGGATGGACGACCGCATGTCCGTGAACGACCTCGTGGCCGTGCTGCACCACGAGGTCTTCGAGGTGAAGCTGATGGCTAAGGGCATGTCCTATCCGGACGCGCACGGCCTTGCCACCGAGTCCGAAAAAAAGTTCAGGAAGCTGCTTTAGGCAGCCTCGATCGGTTTTCTTCCTCCAATTTCCATTTCCTTGGCGCCGCGGTCCTGCTCCTGACCTTCCTCAGGTCGTAGAACGTAAACCTGTTGCTTGGCATCTAATTGTAGATTGGATGGCAAGGATTTAAGAGTTGGTTTATTTCGTCTTTTCGACCCACGAGAACTTCTTCTGCATCGTCTTCGGGTAGTACTTCGTCCACTCGAACCTCGCTGCGTCGGCCCAGCGCTTGTAAACGCGTGGGTCGATGTAGTTCTTCAGCGAGGTGTTCAGGTTATAGTCGCGCGTGGCCTGGATTGTTCTCAGCCTGAGCTTCATTCGCTCGATTGCCTCCTTGTATTTCTTCGTCGGGTCGCGCTGCGCCTTCTTCGGCTTGACCGGCCTTTCCTTCTTCACGCTCGCAATCAGTTCCTTCCTCGCTTTTTCCGCGTCGGCTTTCGCTTTTTCGGCAGCTTTCTTCTTCGCCTCCCCGAGCTTCGCTTCCAGCTTCCGCAGGCTTTCCTCCTTTTTGCGCAGAGACTCCTCCCAGTTCTTCGGAAGCTTGCGCTTGTGGTTGCAAACGATAGCGGCCTGCAGGTTCGCCATCGCGGCCACGTACTTCTTGTAATCCTCCGAGTCGTCGGGCTTGACCGCATTCTTGTCGAGGTATTCCTTCACCACCTCGGTGCTGTGGAACGTGCGGAACACTTTCGCGGTTACGTCTGGAGCAATCTCGTCGAGGAACGCGCACACCGCCTCCGAGCGCACGCCCTCGAATATCAGCGCCTTGCCGTCGTTCTTCAGTTTCGCCCGCTCCTCGGCTCCGCGTATGAACTCCTGCAGGTTGCGCACGACCTGCGGCGGAAGCTCGAGCTCGCGCTGCATGCGCACCGAGTCCTTGCCGAGGAAGTCGAACTCCACGGTGTTGCCCTGTTTGACGATCACGTTCTTGTTCGTCAGCGTAGTCGCGCCGACCGTGTCGGCCTCGTCATCGCCCTTCTCGTCGCCGACGCGGATGTTCAGCGCGTCGATAAGATAGCAAACGGTCGCGACCTTCCTGCGCTTCTCGTCCTCGGCCGCGAGGCTGTCAATGATGTGCTTCCTGATTTTGCCGTAAATCTTCGCGAGCTCGATGGCCTTGTCGAACTTGTCGATCTCCTTCTGCTGCCGCATCGGAGACGTTTCCGCAAGCCAGACGTACTTCTCCTTGCCGCGCAGGCTGTCGTCCCAGCGCGCGATCCACAGAAAATCTCCGTTCCACACGACCTCCTTCCACTTGCCTGACGGGCGCTTGGCGTCGGGCGAAAGGTTCAGCGTGATGTCCTCGTACCTAGCTCCGCGCTTCCACCGCCCGCGCAGCGGATGCTTGCCGCGTCCCATGAATATGCTGCTCGGCTCGACAACGTAGTTCGACAGTTCGACGCGCTCGCCGTCCACCACGGCATAGCCGTACTTCTCCTTGTTCGCCTCGCGCACGGCCTTGCGTTCCGCGGCCAGCTTCTTCCTTTCATCCTTGCTCATGCTTTCCTTTGCGGCGCGTTCCTTCTCGACTGCCGCGATTATTTCCGAAAAATCGAAATCCTTCGCCGAAGGCTTCGCCTTCCCGTCGTCGCTTATGCCAAGCGCCTTGCAGAAATCCTCGAAGAAGTTCGCTTCGAACACCGGGTCCTGCACGTACTCCGTGCCGAGCTTCTTCACCCACGCCACGGCCATCTCCTCCTGCCCGGGCGCGAGCCTGATTACGCGGCCCGCGTGCCTGACGGAGTAGCCCTTCGGCTCGTAGGCCGTTACCATGACGCCGTTATGGACGAGGCTCTTCATTCACCGCACCCGCATCCTTGGCATGGATATCTTTAGTTAGCTGTCGAATATAAAATCGTTTTCGCCTTCAGCCGTCCGGCCGGGGCGAAGGGCTTTTAAAGCTCGGCCGCGCATTTGACCCATGCAGAAAGGCCTCAAAACGGCTGCGGACGGCGGGCTGTGGTTCGACCCGGACTGGGTCGAGGCGCACGGCTACGACACGGGCATGCCGTTCCTGGACGAGCTGAGGTACGGCGGCAAGTGGGTCGCGTACGGCACTAAGGAGCAGGTCCTGCGCATGGCATTGTCCGCGGAGGCGGAGCTCGGGAGGACGCTGGAGGCGATGAAGTACTCGACGGTCCCGGCAAGGCTGACTGGCAGGTCGCCGCCCGGCGCCTTCGCGCTCGTCATGTACTGCAACCAGTGGACCAGGCAGCCGGCCAGGAAGGCGCTCGAGGCGAGGGGTTTCGGACAGCTTGAATGGATATCTAACATATACAGCATCCCGCGCTATCTCAGGGACCAGCGCTTCGTCTGGACCATGTCGATGATGGACCCGGATACGCTGCTGGGGATGGGGGACATCGCAGGCATGGACATGTCAGGTTACGTGGACGCGCGAGACCGCCTTATGGACGAGCTCGACGCGGCGCTGGTCTCCAAGCTGGGCAGGCTTGCCGAAGAGAACGGGGAGACGCAGTTGTTCGAAAAGGCGATGGCCGAGATGAAAAGGGAAAGAAAGGAGGAGATGGAGAGACGTGAAAAACGCAGGAGGCGTTGAACCCATACCGGACGCCGTTCTTTTCCGCAGCCGTTAAAAAGCGCCGAAGAATAAATGCCGGAAACAAAGAAGCTCGAAAAGTTTCCTCTCAAATATCACGCGTTAACCCAAGCAGGCAGCGACTGCCGCGCCAGGACTCCTTAGAATCCGCGCTTTTTCTGCCAGCAGTCCCTGCAATAGACGGGCTTTCCCTCGGTCGGCTTGAAAGGCACTTCGCACTCCGCACCGCACTCGGTACAGACTGCCTTGCTCATTTCGCGTGGGCCGCGATCGAAACCGCGTCCGCCGCTTCCGCCGCTGAAGCCGCCTCGTCTTCCGCCGAAGCCGCCTTCGTTTTCGTACACTTTAATTTCACCTATTTTTTTCGTTTTTCAGATTCCGCTACATCGTTTCCGGCTTGAGTAATCGCCCGAATCGTTTTCGCATCATCAGTACCATAAACCGCCGGACGCCGCACAACGCGGCAGCCGCCGATTTTATGATAATCCAATTGGTTTAACCAGTTTAAATACACATAGGTGGGACAGCTTCCGGCAAGGCTTCACACGCCCAGCGTTCAGCGTCGGCGGCGTCTGGGCTTGCGCTTGGCCTTCGCCCTTTTCGGCTTGCCGGGCTTCGCGAGCACTTTCACCCAGAGCAGCTTCGCAACCGCCACCACGACCGCCCAGAACACGATGTCCGCCAGCATGTTCGGCCAGATTAGCTGCTTCGGCGCGCCCGGGTACACCACCTGCTTCAGCCACGGCAACGGGCTGCCCCAGTAGCTCACGCCCAGCATCGGTATTGACACGAACCGCACATCGGGGAACTCGCCTATGGCGCCCGTGTTCGGCACCAGCGCCGTGAGCATAGCCACCCCTATCCCTATCAAGATTGGAGACAGGATTTTGCAGCACAACCGCATGTTAATAATTCTGGGTTTCCTCGTTAAAAACGTTTTTCTGCCGGCCGTTGCCATGGCTTGGCCTAGCTTACTTTATTTGCTGCAGGGTCTTCACGCCCATCATCTCGAAGTACTGCGTCTCCTCGCCAGCGGCAAGCTTGCCTTTCATGTCCTCGGGTATGGGCAGCTCGAACATCTCGAACGTGGTCGTGTCCATCAGCTGCACGTTATCGCCCGTTATGGCCAGCACCTGCGCGGTGTTCTTGTTCAGCAGCGGCACGTCTATGTTCTCGCCCGAAGGCTTGACTATGCTGCGGCGCTTGCCGTCCAGCACGCCTATGGCATCGACGCGCACCTTTGCATGCCCGTGCTTCCCGCTGGAGCTCGACTGCACCTTCTCAACCTTGCACGGCACGTCGTCTATGAGTATCAGCCCGCCGGGCTTCAGCCTGGTTATGCTCGCAGTCGTCTTCACTCAGGAAACCTCGCTGAATTTCAAACAAAAACAATCAGTTTTTCAATTCTATTTTTATCTCCTTTCAAGTTTAATTGCTTAATCCCGCGGCCGCCGGCCGTGCCAGCCGCTACCTCCTCTCCATCCGGTCGCCGCGCGTCGCAAGCGCGATGTCCTCGCGCTTCACGGTCGTGCGCTTCGCGTGCTTGCAGGCCGCTATCGCATCCATGGCTATCCGCTCGGCAATCTCCAGCATCGCGCTGCGCATCTCGTCGATCGCCGATGCAGCCACGCGCTCGGCTCCGCCCTTGCGCATCACGCGCTCGAGAGGGCTCATTGGGAAGTCCTTCACCATGGAAATCTAATTCTATTTGTGCGTCGCAGGGTTTATTGTTTTGTTTCGTACGGCCGTTTTGGATAATCGAAAGCTTTAAGTAGTTTTCGGTTCATAGTTAAATAAGTTTAATTCGGGGGTTCACTCCAGAGTGATAAAACATGGCCAAGGCGAAACGCGCGGTGCAGTCGGTGCAGGCCGCGAAGTCCAGGGGTCCTGTGTGCCCGGAGTGCGGAAGTCCTGCTTTTATCGAGGACAAGGTACGCGGGGAGCGCTACTGCGGCAAGTGCGGCTACGTCATGAAGGAGGAGATGGTCGACACCGGCCAGGAATGGCGCGCGTTCGACGGCGAGCAGATGAGCCGCCGAGCGAGGGGCGGCGCGCCGCTGACGTTCACGAAGCACGACAAGGGCCTGACAACCGAGATTGGAAAAGGCTTGGGCGAGTTGTACAAGGTTCCGGCTAAGAAGCGAGCGCAGTACTACCGCCTGACCAAGTGGCACAAGCGCCTGATTAAGTCGAAGGACCGCAATCTCTCTTTTGCGTTGAGCGAGCTGCAGAGAATCATATCGTTCCTCAGCCTGCCGAGACCGATACACGAGCGCATAGCGCGCTACTACGAGCAGGCCGTGAACAAAGGCTTGGTGCGCGGACGGAGCATCGAGTCCGTCGTTGCTGCCGTCACGTACGCAGTCAGCCGTGAGTTCAACTCTCCGAGGACGCTTGACGAGATTTCGGTGGCGAGCGGAGTCGAGAAGCGCGAGATAGGCCGCACGTACCGCTATGTGGCGCGCGAGCTGGGGATACGCATACTGCCCGCGGACCCGGTAACGTACGTGCCGAGGTTCTGCTCGATGTTCGGCCTGAGCGACAAGGTGCAGGCCAAGGCGATTGAAATTCTGAACAAGGCTAAAAAGTTTGACATCACCTCCGGCAAGGGCCCGACGGGCGTCGCGGCTGCTGCCATCTACGTCGCGTGCGTGCTCGCGGGTGAGAAGAGGACGCAGCGCGAGGTCGCTGACATCGTAGGAGTCACCGAAGTCACAATAAGGAACAGGTACAAGGAACTCATAGAGAAGCTCGGCATAGAGGATGAAGTCGAGAAGAAGGCGAAGGAAGAGTAATTCCTACGCTGCCCCGAACATCCAAGCTTGTTTCCTTTTACCAACTCGTTTCACAACCCCCTTCTTTTCCAAGATAGGTATGTAATGGGACTGGATGACCGTCCTGCTCTTGTTCAACGCCAATGCGAGGTCGTCGTACGTCCTTGGGCCGTCTCTCAATTGCTGTATGATCAATTCTTCCATCTCGGAACCTTTCATAACGAACCTCTGAAACCTGCTGATTCCGTTTTCGAATTTCAATTTTTTAGCCGGATGCAGTCGCATCATATCCAGCTCGCGCACCTTTTCCAGGTTCCTCCTGCCGTAGATTGGAAATTTGTTGCCGTTCTCCATGTATTTCCCGGATGCTATGCCTATGGTTGCTAGGCATCTTTTGAATAGGTCGACATCTTCCATGTTGACAGAAGCTATGGCGACGTGGCTTATCGTTCCAGACTTCTTGATGGCGACCTGTCCCTCGGCGGCGATTATCCCTCTCATGTAAGGTGTGCAGTTCTTCCCGTCTGAGACTAGGAACTGCTTCATCTTCTCGTGCATTCCGTTCATAAGTTCGGCTAGGACGATGCCGTTGATGTAAACTTGGACGTATTCCGAATTGATTCTCGTATCCACGCAAGTGTTCGTGAAGTTCTCGAACGGTATGCCGAGCCTTTCGGACCATCTACGTTTGATTTCGTCGCGCGGGCAGTCCGCGTCCGGCGTGTTGACCGTGACATTGAACATCGTCCTGCCGAGGCCGAGCCTCTCCTCCGAAAACTTCAGGAAATGAAGCAGGATTTCTAGGCAGTTGTTGCCGAAGTACAGCCCTTTGGCCTTCCCGCCTTCGCCTTCCCACAGTCCGAGGTTCTCGAAGAAGAACGCGTCCAGCTCGATGTAGCGGTTCAGGACGAAGCTTTTCGAGTCGTGCCCGCCCTGGCCCGGATGCTTGCGGACGCAGACTCGCATCTGCGTCTCGCCCGTCTCGATCTTCTCGACGCGGCGGCCGCCTTCCAGCCCGTCGGGCAGCACGCGCGCCACGTCGACGAACTTCCGCCCGCCCTTCTTGACTATCGAATCTTCAGCTTGCACGTCCGCTTCGCCGCCTGTTATCTTGTCCTTTACGACGATATGGGAACTGCCGACCACCTGAGGTGGTCCTTGTCCGTCTGCGGGCGGGAAAGCGCCAACGGAGCCGCGAAGGGCACTAGCGGATGAGAAGCAGGATGCAACAACTGCTGGAAGGATGTTGCGCGCGCAGAGTATATGCAGCTTCCGGGGCGTCGGTTCCGCAGAGCCTATACGACATGCAGCAAGGCTACGCCAGCCTCTTATTTCCTTTTCTTCCTCATCTTCGCCAGGCAGCTGACCTTGGCGGAGACATATTTTTGGAACTGGCCCGATTGGTACTCCGAGAACTCCCTCAACGCGGTCCGCCCGAGCTCCGCGGTAACCGCCTTCTCCACGGCCTTGCTGATGGTCCTCATCATGTCGAACGACTGCATGTTGGCCCACGCAAGGCACTTGTCGTTCCTGAAGTACGAGGAGTTGGCCACCATGTTCGTGCCCATGACTTCCGAGACTATCAGGCTGAACCTGGCGAGCTCGCGCAGAAGGAATTTCTTTTTCGTCCCCCTCGCCATGCACTTCGAACGGCCGACTACGGCGCCGAGCGTGTCCTTGAACCCGGCCTTCTCCAGGTTCACTATGTCCTCCCTCGCCTTCAGGAAGGAGCTGTAGCGGATTATCCTCCTGTTCTTGAAGCTGGTCCTCTCGATGATGTCGAAGCGTTCGAGCTCGCCGAGCGTCTTCACGAACGTGTGCTTGGCCATGCCTTCCCTCACGTCGCCGAAGAGCGCGTTCGTCGACACGCCCTCCGGGCGCCCGGCCACGGCCCTCAGCACGGCGACCTGGTTCTCGTTCAAGAAATCGTTTTTGGAACTGGTTCTCATATTGAACCATTTATACACGTATGTATTTAAAGCTTATGGACGCGGCCGCTTCGCATGCCTAGCCGCTGGCGTCAAACTTAATTTCGACGCCGTAAAAAATAGATGAAACTGGAACGCGCAATATCGTGCTTACAGCGTCTTCCTCTCCACGAACTTTACGTTCATCGTCTCAGGTATGAACTCTATCCTCTCTGTTATGTACTTCAGCGCAAAATCCTTGTCGAACGGCCTGCACGAGAACGCGTCCATCGAGACCTTGCAGCCGTCGTCGAACGTGTGGATGGAGATGTGCGACGTGTCGATAATCACGAAGCCCGTCCATCCCGGATTGCGCGGATCGCCCTTCACGATGTGCGGGCCGTCGAGCACGTGCATGCCGATCGCCGCCGGCATCTCCGACAGCAGCTCGCGCACATCGGCCTCCGTGGGCATGCGCTTCACGACGCCGTCGATTATCAGATGGACGCCTATCATATGTATCACAGTTGCTTAGAACACGACCACGGGGAACAACCGGTCGTAGAATAACCGCCTATGGATTATACGAGCCGAGTATCAGGTTAATCAGGGCCGACTTTACTCCACTGATTTTCCTTACTTCGTATCCCGCTGACTTTAATTTTCCTTCGTCGCTGCCCTCGATCTTGACTATCATGTCGTAAGGGCCGAATTGCACCGTGTGCACCTCTGTCACGCCTTTTACACCAGAAATCTTGCCCGTCAGTTTCGACAGCATCTTCTCGCTGTCGTACACGTCGGGATCGAGGTTCATCAGCAAAAAGCATCCAGAGACTTGCATTGCAATCGCCAATCAAAATTTAGTAAGTTAGGTTTAAAAACCATTCCTATTCGGCGTGCGTATCGTCCCCGCCGTCGTCGCCGACGTCCTCGTCCTTAACGCCCTTGGCCTTCAACGCCTTCGCAAGGTCGCGTATCAACTGGCGGACGTATTCGCGCATCTGGTAGACGTCCTTGTCCGGCATGTCTCTTATGCTCTTCTTGTCCGTGTCGACCGCGGCCTTCATGTCGCCTATGCGCTTCCATATGTCCCAGTAGTATCCTTCGACGAGCTTGCCGTCTATGAACTCGCGCTTGAACGCCGCAGGCATCTGCGCCTCGCTTTCGGGCAGCTTGTGCAGGCTCTTCAACGCAGTTATGGCCGCCTTGTGCATCACGTCGTACGTCCGCTCCAGAATCTTCTCCTTCTTGCGCAGCTCGAGCGCGCCCAGCAGCCCGAACATCTTCTCGACGTACTTCTCCGCCTTGTCGATCCATTCGTCGACGAACTCGCCCTTCACGTCCATGAGCTCCTTGTGCTCGATCTTCTTGCGTATCTCGATTATGTCCTTCAGCCACTCCGCGTACTCGGGTTCGATTATCTTCGGCTCGACGAGGTATTTGCGCACATCGTCGTAAGCCTTGTTCGGCACAGGCGGGGCAAGACCCATGAACATGAGCACCGCCTGCGTCGTGTTCAGCATCGCGTAATAACAATCCTCCGCGAGCATGAGCAGCTTCACTGTCTTGGCGCGCATCAGCTTCTTCGGCGCGCCCTCCATGTAGCTTTCGATCGCCTCGCGCGTGCTCGGGATGCGTCCAGCAGCGAGCAGGCGCTTTATCGGCATGAAGAAGCCGGCATCGTAAACGGCCATCCCTTCCTTGATGAAGTTGTAAACGATCGGGTGGCACACGCGCGCGTAATCCCAGAACTCCGTCAGCGTGTAGCTCGGCTGCACGGACAGCGCCTTGCTGATGCCCTTGGCGATCTGCTCGAGGTCCTCGTCGATGCGCTCGTGCTCCTCGGCCGTTATCTTCCGCGCCGTGTCGTCTATGACGAGGAACACGTCGATGTCGCTCTTCGGCTTGAACTCGTCGCGCGCGACCGAGCCCATCAGGACTATGCACTTCACGACCTTCCCGTACTTGCCCAGGACCTTCTTGGTGAACGCCTTCACTTCCTTCATCCGCTCTTCCTTCGTCGCGGGGAAAATCTCCTCTTCCTTGGTTTCTTTCGTTTTCTTCTCCGACGCGGGCTTGCGCTTCTCCGCCCTAGGCCTCGCGTGCGTCCGCCTCTGTTTCTTCGCATGGTGCTTGCGTTTCTTCTTCGCCATGAAAATCGTCCTGTAATTTATTTCGTGTGCCCGTTCATAAACGCTATCATTTCTCTCCCTGCATCTCCTTCGGCAGGAGCTTGTTCATGCGCTCCACGATGTCCTCCGCCAACGCGACGGCCTTCGAAAGGTAACCGCAGTCGATCTCCTTCACCTTCCCGTGGTCGATGTCCTTCCACAGCCTGTTCAGCTCCTCGAACTTCTTCACGTAAACCGCTTCGAGCTTCTTGTCCTTGACGAGGCGTTTCAAAGTCTCGGGCATGGCCTTCGCGTCGGGCTGCTGCTTGTACGTGTGCATGGCCACGGCCTGGCACATGTCCAGCGCGGCGTACCGCGTCTCGAAGACCATCGACCGCATGTCCAGCTCCGTCTTCTTCAAACGCATGCGTCCGGCAGCGGCCTTCAGCTTCACGGTCTCCTCGCTCGGCGGGAGCAGTCCCATGTCCAGCATCCGCTTCACAGGCTTGATGAAGCCGGTGTCGTAGACGGGCAGGCTGTAGCGCAAAAAGTTCACGAGCTCCGGGCTCCCGAGCTTCATCCACTGCCAGAACTCCGTCAGCGCCGTGGTCTGCACGTGCAGGTCCTTCGCGTCGTGCGCCATGAGCTGCAGGTGCGCCGTCACGCGCTCGAGGTCGGCCGTGCCCTTCGTCGCGGTGTCGTCGAGCACGACCCAGATATCAGCATCGGAGCCCTTCACCATCGTGCCGCGCGCGGCCGAGCCGAAAATAAGAACGGATTTCACAACGTTCCCGTACTGCTTCCTCGCCTCGTTCGTGAACTTGACGACCTTCGCGAACAGCTCGTCGTCCGGCTTGCTCTGTCCGGCAGTGGTCGCGGGATGCGCGATTTTCGCGTCCTTGACAAGCTTGTCGTCCGCCAACTCCTGTTCGAGCCCGCCGAACTGCTTTGCGCGCTTCCTAGAAACCGATTTTCCTTCTGGCATATTATTAGGTTTATTGCGGATTGTATTTAAACGTAACTATCACTTTCGAGTAGTAATTAACCGGCAGGCCAGGAATCCTGCCTAAACGAGCTCCTCCTTCTTCCACTTCTCAGCGCCGGCCTTCTCCGTGGCCGCCTTGCCCAGGAGCGTGTAGCCTTCCTCCGGGATGACGAGCAACCCTTCGATCGGGTCGCGAGCGTGCTGCTGTATGATCGTGCGCTGCCGCTGCTCCGAAAGCAGGCTCGGGCCTTCCACGCCGAAGAACTCGTTCGGGAGCTCGTCGGGCTTCGTGTCTTTGTCGAGGAACTTGACTATCAGCCGCATGGCGACTATGCTCTGCTCGATGTTCTCGCTGCCGCGCTCGTAGATGAGCCAGCGGTCGTCACCCGGGTCTGCGCCCGGGGTGAAACCCTTCTGCCGCAGCTCCCACATCCGCTGGTATATCCACCTGTGCTGGTCCGAGCCGACGAATATGGGCATGTGCGCCGGGATGACCGGCGTGGGCCAGCCGAGGTGCACGACCTTCACGAGGCCGCCGTGGCCGTCCGCCATGCGCGCTATCATCTCCTGCGGGTTGATGTAGTTCGACAGCACGTGCTCGAAGTCTATGGCCACGCGGAAGTACTTGAACTTCATCTCGTCAGCGAGTATGCACATATGCACCGGGTCCGACAGCCGCATCAGGTTCTCCATCCCGGCCTGCGCCATGGGCGGCTCGATAACGAAATACATGCCGTATTCCTCCAGCCAGGCCTTCGGGTCCTTCTCCTTGACCGGGCCGGCGGTCGGGCACTTGTCCTGGTTGAAATGACCCCAAAGGTACTTCGCTGCCACAGCGGGCACCCAACACGACATGCCCTCGGCGTGCTCCCGGAAGACCTCGTTCTCGATGTCGGGCTCCAAGTCCCTCGGCACCTTGCCAGCGTCCTGCAGCTTCCGCCATTCCTTGACGGCGATGTCGCGCCACAGCCTGTCGTCCTTCTGCTGCATCCATTTTGCGAGTATCCAGTACGCGTACCTCTCGGCGCCGTACGTCAGCTGCCGCGACTCGATGTGCCCCTTGAACGTCCGTCTCAAATATTCCTTGAGCATCTGCTCGTGCTTCTGCGTCTCGGCCTCGCGCGCCGCTTCCGGTACCTGCCTGAACTCGGTCGACTGGGTGAAGTTCTCCCTCTGGTGCTGCAACCAGTCATCCAGCGGGCCGCTGAGGATGGTGACCCACAGAAATTCGCCCTTGCCGAATATCCATTCCTCCACCCACTTCTCCTCGTCCATGAACTCCTTGAACTTGCGGCCCCAGATGTCCACGAGGTTCGCGGGCTGGAAGTCCTTGCCCAGCATTATGAAGGGCGTCGATTCCGACGAGTGTAGAAGGTAGTACTTGGCGCCGAGCTTGCCCGCCTTCTGCAGCACTTCTATCAGCCTGTCGTGCGTCCGGATATAATCGTCCTCTATGGCCGAGTCGAGCTTTATCGGCGTGTCGCGTCCGCCCATCGCAGCCGACTCGCCGTGGAACCCGAGCGTTATGTTCAGCTTCGTCAGCTTGTCCTTCCACGCCTTCAGCTTCTCCTCGTCGTCTATGCCTATCTGCGGGTCCTTGAACTCGGCCATCGTCTCCACGTCCACCTGCGTGAACGTGACGCCCTGCGTGATGCAGTAGTTGACCTTGTTGGCGATGCCCAGCATCTGCATCTTGTCATGCTGCGATGCCGCGCCGAATATCCCGCTGGAGACACCGACTATGTACGCCATGGCCCACAACCTCTATGATCCCTACGACTCGCTCTGCGAACGCGCGCTCTCGGCTTCACACGACGCCCGGGGACGAGAACCCGGGTATGTCGAACTTGGCCTTCAAAAACTGCTGCACCTTGACCATGCTGCTGCCTAGCTCGTTGAAGTACGGGCCGGTTATCAGGTCGTCGAACCTCGCCTCGTAATGCCCATGCTTGAAGAACCTGAACCGAGCGTTCACCTGGCCGCATTCCGCTTCCACCTGCTTCTGCGCACTGTCCCTGGCTGCGCGCAGGTCGTCCCCCGAGTCGATGTCCATCCCAGCCTCTTTCTCAGGAGTTTCCTCTTTCGGCGCAGACACCTTGAACAGGCTTTCGTACTCGGCCGACAGCTCCTCGAGCTTCTTGCCTTTGGTCGTGTCGCCGAGCATCTCATTAATGTAATTGTCGAGCTGCTTCTTCTGCGCCTCCAGCTCCAAAAACCGCAGGAACATCATGTTCTGGCTTTCCAGATAGAAATGCAGCGGCTTGAAGGTCATGTCCTCCAGTTCGACCCCGTCGGGCAGGCGTATTATGATCCGTTCTATCTTCGCATCGAAGCACTTGAAGTACGGCTCCGGCCCTTTCGTCCATTTTTCAATGAACTCCTTGCGGTAGCCGAACAGGTCGGCCAGCGAGAACTTGACCTTGTATTCGTCCTCTATGTACTTGTACAGCGCCCAGACCCACTTGTCCAGCGGTTCGATGCCAGTCGGCGACAGCTTCAGCGTGTCGAGCTTCTTCTTCGGGTCGTCCACGCCGGCCTTCCTGATGGCGGCTATGTTCTTCTTGATGACAGCCATGAAGCTCGGGCAGAAGTCCGCCTTGAGTATGTCCACGCTCCCGCCGTAGTTCTCGTACGTTATCCTCGTGGGCTCGGGGCGCGTCATTGCTTTGTACGCCCATATGACCGTATGGTCGAACGACGCGGCCTGCGCGCCGGGCCTGAGCCAGCTCAGCCCTCTGGTCTCGCTCGGCCCGATTTCGTGTATCGACCTGTAGCGCTCTATGTACGGCTTCAGCATCTCCTTGTACTCGTCGATCGAGAACTTGCGAGCCTTCACCATGCCAAGCAGCCGCTCGTAGCGCTCGCTCACGACCTGTTCGAACGTGCCGGCCCATTCGTTGAACAGCTTGTTCTTCGTGGCAAGCACAACGCCCTCGGCCTCGGACACGCCATAGTCCTTCGCTATCTTCTTCGGGTCGGTGTCGGCATCCTTCAGCCGCATGAAGTCCGAGATGATGGTCGGCCAGCGGGGCGCTATGGACTTGAGCGCGACGGTCTCGCCCGTGTGCACGTCCACCTGGTCTATGAACACCGCCTTGAGGCTCTGGTTCGCCTTTTCTATCGAGGCCTCGTCCTTCGCCTTCTTCGCCTCGACCTTCGCGTTGAAGTAGTTGAGAAAGTCCTTGTACTTGCGCAGGTCGTGGAACAGCAGCTCGAAGTCCGTGATGGACTGCGTTATGCCCGCAAGCCCCTCCTTTATCTGGCGTTCGAGCGTCTGCTTCTGCTGTATGGTCAGCTGGTAGTACTGCGCGTGCATAGGAGACACTTCTATGTCGTCCTCGGCCTTTACCACGGTGTAGCCGAGCTTGCCCATCCAGAACATGAAGCTGAACAGCGTGGCGCTGCACTTGCCCGGGAAGGACGTGAAGTTCAGGTCGGTCATGCTGGCGCTGCGCGGCGAGATGTGGTATACTTCGCTCTCCGCCACGAACCCGATATCGCTTGACTCGAACGGGAGTAAGCCTATGGCTTTTACCTCGGGTTTCAGCCAAAACTCGCTTACAACTGTCATCCAAACACAACTCCCGAATTACATCTTGATCAGCAACACGCCCGCGACCATCATCGCGAGCCCGACCACCCCGGCCAGCCTGCCGAACGCCTCTATCTGTATGCGGTCGGAGGGCCCGAGGGCGAACATGAAGAACCCCACGACCAGCAGTACGCCGCCTAATATCTTCTCGAGCATGCTTATCTATATTGTATTTTAATATCCGTTTTAATAAAATTGTAATAAGCGGGCCTTTCGCAGCCGTTTGGCGGGCCCGATTCGAACGGGTGCGGACATGCCGATATTTGCCAAAGCGAAGATGCTTCTGGAGGAGCGGTGCCTGACCTACAGGCCGAGGATAGAGTTCAGCTACACCGGCCCGAATCCGGACAAGGCGTATCCGAAGCTCATCGACATACTCACGCGCAGCCTCAACGTCCCGCGCGAGAACATACAGGAGAAGAACTTCGTGTGGGACCGGTCGAAGCCGGAGGAGAAGTTCACGGCCGCGTTCGAGATAATCAAGGACATGGACAAGTTCAGCTACATCTACCTGGAGATCACCATGCGCGGCACGGTCAGGCCGAGCAAGGAGTTCGGCAAGGAGGGCAGCGTGAGCTTCAGCATCGAGGGCATACTGCGCACCGAGTACCCGCAGGACACGCTGTGGGAGCGCAGCTTCTTCTACGAGATGTTCCGCACGTTCTACCACCGCGTCTTCTACGACGAGAAGCGCCAGAAGTGGCTGATGGAGTGCAGGGACAACATCCTCCAGATACAGAACGAGCTGAAGGAGTTCTTCAACCTCGTAACGAAGGCCAGGTACTGAGCTTGCCCGCCTCGCATCGAAGCTGATTTTTAATTAAGCAAAGCGAAATTATTATTGGTAGTTATGCCCGCAACCTCGTTCAGCATAATCGACGACGTGCTATCGCCGAACGACAAGCTGGTTATAGAGTACAAGGGGCCGAACCCGTTCAGGCTCTACGGAAAGGTGAACGGCCTCATGCAGGTCATTTTCCACGGACGCGGGAAGAACGTCTCGGAGGAAAAGTTCAAGTGGGACATCACCAGCGACCCGAGGGACTTTTTTTTCCTCTTCAAGTGGATCGACGACAGGTTCGACAAGTACAGCAAGCCCGAATACAGCATATTGGGCCTGGGCAAGCAGCCGAGCGACCCGAACAGCCCGAACGGCGCGCTGTACATAGAGCTGAAGGCCAAGCTGAACACGGAATTCAAGTTCGGGCCTAAGGATAGGGAGCTCACGTTCATCGAGAAGGCGTTCGCGACGTCGTTCATATGGCTCTACAGCCGCCTCATCTATGCCGCGGTGCGCAGGCGCTACCTGCAGATAATGAAGGAGCGCGTATACAAGTTCGCGGCCGAGATACGCAAGGAACTCGGGGTCACGCTCGAGATGCCGGAGCTGAGCGGCGCGGACGTGCGCGTGTCGAAGCTGCCGGTGTAGGCTGCGCGCGGCGGAATCCGGTACGATTTAAATCTTTTCCCGACTATGCTATTATTGGTCGGCATGACGCAGAAGATAGTCCTGAAGCTCGGCGGCTCCGCGATAACATACAAGTCGACGGCGTACTTCCCGATGGACATCGACGACATAAAGAGGGACGCGGGCAGGTACATCAGGAGCGAGAACGTCAGCAGGCTGGCCTCCGAAATCAAGCAGGCGATGGACGAGTCCGGCAGCCAGATGGTCGTTATAAACGGCGCAGGACCCTTCGGCCACTATCTGGTCGAGAAGTCCGCCCCGGGCGATACGGTACGGGAGTCCGTGGCTTTCCTGAACGGGAAGGTCGTATACGAGCTCAGGAGGGCGGGCATCGACGCCGTGCCCATCCCGCCTTCGGAGAGCTGCACGTTCGACGGCGAGCGCTTCGACATCGGCTACCTGTGGGATACGGCGAAGCTGCTGCTCGAGGAGACCAAGGTGCCTTCGACCTACGGCGACTTTCTCAAGTCCGCTCCCGAGAAAGGTATTTCTGAGAAGATTATTTCCGGCGACGACCTGGCCGTGCTGATCGCGGAACTGTGGAAGGCGGACATGGTGGTCATGGCCACCATCGAAGACGGCTACTACACCTACAACCCGAAGAAGAGCGGCGCCAGGCTCATCAAGACCGTCTACGCGTCAAGCGGGAGGGTGGTGCTGGCGGACCAGCCTCCGACCATCGGGAGCGGTGACGTTGGCGACATGCATGACATGACCGGCGGGATGGAGGCGAAGGTTAGAAAGCTAAAGCCGTTGGCAATCAAGGGAATCACGGGCAGGCTAATAAACGGCACCGTGCCCGGCAACGTCAAGGCCGCGCTGCTCGGCGACGAGGGCTTCGGCACTTCAATCGTCGCGTGATTTCCTTTTCCGCGCGCGTAAAAATTCTTTCACAATTTTAACCGGCTTCGTCCGCGCGTCGCGCAGGCTCATGCGGTCGTTGTTGACGACGATGCCGTAGATTTTCCTGTCGAACAGATTTATGCCGTACAGTTTTTTGTACTTGCGGTTGTCCTCGCGGTCGCGCGCGCGCATGATTTCCGACGCCGCCGTCTTAGAAACGCCTTCACGCTTCGCCATCCGTCCGGCGCGCACTTTCGAAGAGCCGGCAACGTAGACGCGGCAGTCCGCCCATTTGCCCGCGACCCATCCGGACAGCCGCGCGTCCAGCACGCAGCCGCCGGCCATCGCGTACTTCAGCGTCCGCACATCCATTTCATAATCAATCCTCTTCTCGCGCATCTTCGAGAACTTCTCGAGCGGTACCCCGCGCTCCTTTGCGTACCTGCGGAATATCTCCCCGGCAAAAACGTACTTCAGCCGCAGCTTCTTTGCAATCGCTTTTGCTACTGTGGATTTGCCCGAACTTGACGGACCTGAAACAGTTATCGTCAGCCCGCGCTTCATTATGCTCTTCGCGAACATTCTCTCGTACGGCACGAGTGCCTTCACGAAAGTCTTTGCATCATGCGTCCGCATAGATTTAATTTGGTCTGCCGCGCAATTTATACTATGGGCCTTTTCGACTGGCTTTTCAGGCGCAAGAAGGACGCGCTCGACGAGCCGCATCTGCCCACGGGGCCGGCGCACACGTTCTCGACCGACATGACGGCCATGCAGGCGCAGCAGGGCGTCGCGCAAATCATGCCGGAACCGAACCAGCCGCCGGCGGTGCAGATGGAGCTTCTGCGGACGCAGCTCGACAACATGCGCATGCAGTACGAGGCGATAAACGCGCGTCTGCAGAACATCGAGCGCATGGTGGCGGAGATACGCGGCTTCTGGAAATAAAACACTTCACATGAAATATTTGTTCTGCTCCTTCTGCTCGCGGTCGAGCTGCGAACCGAACTTGTTCGCGCGCGGCCTCCCGGTCTGCGGGTCCTTCCTGAACGTAACGCCGACCTGCGCCAGGAATCTGTTCAGCGCGTCTTTCAGCTCATCGACTTTTTCAACTTCACCTCGAATTCCAGGTTCGCCGGTGAAAACCATTCCGCGGTGTCCGACCCGGCTGAGGAAAAGCAAGTCATGATCGATTACGAGCGCGGCCCTCTCGCTCGCTTCCGCAATCCTGTTTATCAGTTTCGCCGTGGCCAGGCGCTGTTCGACGTCTAGGAATGCGGACGGCTCGTCAAGCAGATACAAGTCGGCGTCCTTCGCGAGGCAGATCGCAATCGCGACGCGCTGTATTTCCCCGCCGGACAAATCGGAGACGTTCTTCTCGAACAGCCTTTCCAGCCCTAGCGGGCGAGCAATCTCCGCCTTGAACGTGTCCGTGAGGCTGGCGCTCTTCCGCAGCAGCTCCTGCACGCTGCCGTCGAATTCCGTTTTTATGTACTGCGGCTTGTACGATACGCGAACTTCCGCGCTCACATCGCCTGCGTCGGCCTTCAGCTCGCCCGCGAGAATCTTTGCAAACGTCGTCTTCCCGAGCGCGTTCGCGCCCAGCACAGCGAGCACTTCCTTCTCGTGCAGGCTGCCGTCCTTCACGTCCAATCTGAATCCGCCTTTTCCGCCGAACTTTTTCTTCACGCCCGAAAACGAAACCACGACTTTCTGCGAGACCTGCCTGCCGATGGTTCTCTCGTTCAGGAAGCTTATCGCCCCGTCGCGGAAGCGGACGTTGTCCTCCTTGATGTAGCCGTCGAGGAAAGTGTTAATCCCGACGCGCACCCCGTACGGCTTCGATACGACGCCATACACGCCCGGCACGCCGTAGAAGATGTGCACGCGGTCCGCGAGGAAGTCGAGCGTCGCCAGGTCGTGGTCGACGATCATGACGCTGCGGCCTTCGCAGTACTTGCGTATGAGCTTCGCTATGCGCAGCCGCTGGAAAACGTCGAGGAAGCTCGTCGGCTCGTCAAGGTAGTAGATGTCCGCGTCGCGCGCAAGGCACGCAATGATCGCAACGCGCTGCAGCTCGCCGCCCGAAAGTTTGGAAACTTCCCGGTCCATTATTTCCTCGAGCCCGAAATCCTTTATCATCTCGTTCGCGATCTTCCGCTCGTCCGCGGTCTTGAGGAGCTTCGTTATGTTGCCCTTGAAAATTATCGGTATCTGGTCGACGCGCTGCGGCTTGATCGATGTTTTTAATTTTTTGTCCGCGAGGCTTTCCATGTACGCCTGCAACTCCGTGCCGCGGAACATGTCGGACGCGTTCGGATTCTCCGTGTCAAAATTCCCAAAGTTCGGTTTGATTTCGCCGGAAAGTATCCGCAACGCAGTCGTTTTGCCTACGCCGTTCGGTCCGATGATGCCGACGATTTCTTTTGTCGACGGGAACGGCAGCCTGTACAACGCGAACTCGTTCGGGCCGAACCTGTGTGCGGGCGATTCTTTCAATTCTGCAGGAAGATTTACAACCGACAAAGCGCCGAACGGGCAGCGCTTCGAGCAAATCCCGCAGCCGATGCACAACGATTCATCGACAGCGAGCCTCTGCTTCCCGTCCGCGTCCGTAACATATGCTATGCATTCCTCTCCGCCGCGCACGATCGGGCACGCCTGCCTGCACGCGAGCTGGCACTTCTTCGGCTTGCACAGGTCGCGGTCGACGACTGCTATGCGCGTCTGCTTCTTCGTCTCATCCTTCGCCATAGGCCTCGCTCTTAACAATATTCAGATAATACTTTATATTTCAATCCACAACTTCTTCTTGGGGCGTTTACTCGTGATGGTAGGAATAGTTGGCAAGCCCAATTCTGGGAAATCTAGCATGTTCAAAGCCATGACAATGATAGACGTAAAGATATCGAGCGTGCCCTTCACGACCATCCAGCCGAACGTGGGCATGGCGCATGTTATTACTGATTGTGTCTGCAAGGAATTCGGTGTCAAGTGCAAGCCGAACCACGGCATGTGCAAGAACGGCAAGCGCTTCATACCGGTGAAGCTCATGGACGTCGCGGGCCTCGTGCCGGACGCGCACCTGGGCCGTGGATTGGGAACGTCTTTTCTTGACGATTTGCGCCAAGCTGCAGCATTCATACACGTGGTGGACGCAACAGGCGAGACGGACGCGGAAGGAAAGCCCACGGAAGGCCGTAATCCTGAAGAGGACATACAATTCTTGGAGAAGGAGATCGACTACTGGTTCGCGAGCATAATCGAGCGCGCGCTGAAAAAGTTCGAGCGCGAGATAGCAAAGGCCGGAGAAGCGGATCTCGTTGAAATCCTTTTCGCGCAGCTGACGGGGCTGGAGATAACGAAGCAGAACATCGAAGCCGCGCTGGCTGAACTGGGAATCGAAACGCTCGATGTGAAGAATTCTGAAATGATTCTGAAGTTCGCGACCGCGCTGCGCAAGATCGCGAAGCCGTTCGTGATCGCGGCGAACAAGGTCGACCTCTCGAAGGCGCAGGAGAACTACGGCCGCATGAAGGACAAGTACCCGAACATGGTGCCGTGCAGCGCGGAGGCGGAGATCGCGCTGAAGCGCGCGGCCGAGAAGGAAATAATCGATTATCTGCCTGGCAACGGCTTCACCACGAGCGAAATTGCGGACGAGCAGCAGAAGAAAGCGCTCGAATTCATCAAGATGCGCATACTCGCTAATTACGGAACAACGGGCGTGCAGAAATGCCTGGACTATGCAGTGTTCAACCTTTTGGGAAACATCGTCGTCTACCCGGTTGCGAACGCGAACAAGCTGAGCGACGGCAGCGGCAACATCCTGCCCGATGCCATGTTGGTTCCGAAGGGGACGACCGTGCGCGAGCTGGCGTTCAGGATACACACGGACATCGGCAACAAGTTCGTCTGCGGTGTGGACGTGCGCACGAGGCGCAGGCTGGCGTCTGACTACGTTCTGAAGGACAAGGACGTCATAGAGATAATGACGTCGAAGTGATTCCTGGCGGGCGCACGCCCGTGTAAGCTATTAATACTTGCTGGATAATTTATCCATATGGATTACCTGTCCATCACGAAGAGGAAGGCCAGGTGCGCCATGGAGGCCGCGTCGGCCGTGCTGCTCGCGCAGAAGACCGAGTACTCGCTGCTGAGGACGGCCGCGGTGGTGGTGGCGCTCACGGCCGCCGGAGTCGCGGGCAGGGCGGCGCTGCAGTTCGTGCCCAGCGTCGAGCCGCTCACGCCGCTGGCCGTGCTGATAGGTTTCTTCTTCGGTCCGGTGGCGGGGTTCGCGTCGGGCGCCGCTGGGTTCTTCGCATCGAACTTCGCCGTGTGGGGCGGGCAGGGCGTATGGACGCCGTTCCAGTCGCTGGGCGCGGGCATCGCCGGCGCAATCGGCGGGGTGTTCGGGCTCGGGCGGAAGGGCAGGCTGAAGGCGCTGGCCGCGACAGTGGTCGGCGTCGTGGCGTACGAGGTGCTCGTCACGCTCGGCATGTCCATGATGTCGTTCGACTTCGCGTTCGTGGCAGCGTACGCGCTCACGAGCCTGCCGTTCTCGGCGGTGCACGTGCTGAGCAGCATCGGGTTCGCTTCGTTCTTTTACGAGTTCAAGGAAGGACTGGGAAAGCTCAGGGGAGGTAAGCTGGTTGAACAGGAGATACTTGGCCTTAGGCGCGCTGATGGTGCTGGCGGCGTCGGCGGCGGTGCTCTCGTACCTTTCGCCTACGCGCGAAAATCTTTCGGCAAGGGAGGGAACGATATCCGTGGACGCGACGGCGGTGTTCGGCCCGTCGAACGCGACGTCCAGGACGGTTAGCGTCGTGAACGGCAGCAGCGCGTTCGGGGCCATGGACGAGGCTTTCGAAATGGAGTACCAGGAGTTCGCGGGACTGGGAAAGATGGTCGTCGCCATAGAGGGCGTGAGGCAGAACTCGACCCACCACTGGTTCTACAGCGTGGACGGCCGCTTCGGCGCTGTCGCATCGGACAGGCACGCGCTCTACGCGGACTCGCGGGTGCTGTTCAACTTCACGGACGCGTACATGGGGGTGTGACTGATGGGCATGAGGATGTTTATGAAACCTGCTGCGGTGTTCGTCGCGCTTGCGCTCGCGATGTCGTCGTGCGCGCTTCCTGCGGCCGCGTTCCCGTTCGCGACGTCCGACGCTCCCGTGTCGAGCGCTATCGCGTACCTGAAATCAGCGCAGCAGGCCGACGGCGGTTTCGGAGACTCGGCATCGTCGTGCTACGCTGACCTGACGCCGTTCGCGGTCATGGCCGCGGTCGCGGCGGGCGAGGATCCGCACTCGTGGAAGGTGGCAGGCGGCACGCGCAGCGCCGTCGATTTCCTGAAGGACGTGTCGGTGCCTTGCCTGAACGGGTTGTCGATACCGACGAACTACGCAACGGTGATGCTCGCGCTCGCGGCCGCCGGCGACAGCCCGCAGAACGTCAGCGGGATGTCGGCGGACACCGGCGGGACGGTGCCCGTGCTGTCCAATCGCAGCTTCAACGTCACGATAACCAACGCGCGGAACCTGACCGCCGAGCTGCTCTCGATGCAGAATCTTGACGGCTCGTTCAACACGAACGCGTGGATTACGGACCAGGAATGGGCGGTGCTTGCGCTCGCGGCATCTGGCTGCAACATGACATCCGAGCTCAACGCGTCCGTGGACTACCTGCTGTCGAAGCAGCGGGCGGACGGCGGTTTCGGCGCGTGGTGTCCTGACGCGGCGTCGTCATGTCCCGATGAAACTTCGCTGGGCGTGATGGCGCTCGTGGCTGCCGGGCATCCGAGCGGTTCGAACAACGTGACAGCTGCCATGGCGAGGATAAAAACGTTCGAGACCGCGGACGCGGGCATCGACCCTGGCTGGGGCATGGGCGCGAACGTGGACTCGGACGCGTGGGCGGTGCAGGCGATAGTCGCATCGGGCAACAACTTCACCGGATGGGAGAACGCGAGCAACCTGTACGTGTTCGATCACATGGCCGGGCTGCAGGCGGCGGACGGTTCGTTTAATTACAGCGTCACGTTCCAGCATTTCAAGATTGTGCAGGACACCGGATACGCGGTCGCGGCGCTGCTTGGGCGGCCGTTCCCCGTATGCAACGGATGCGCGCATGGTCAGGCCGCGGGCACGGAAAGGAACCAGACGTTCTCCGTCTCGTTCGCGCAGAACGAGAGTTGGGACGTGACGCTGTCGCATGCATCCATGACGCTGGCTGCGGAGAGCGCGAACGTCACGCTTTACGTCCGGCCGCCGTCTGGCTCGGCCGGGAAGGCCGACAACATAACCGTCAATGTAACGAGCTCGTCGGGTGAGAGCAGGTACGCGAGCATCGTGCTGTCCGCGGAGGCGGCTTGCGGCAACGGCGCGTGCGAAAGCGGCGAGTCGTGCTCGTCCTGCGCGTCGGACTGCGGCGCGTGCCCTGCGCCTGCCGCTGCTGCGTCGTCAGGTTCGGGCGGGTCGTCGGGCGGCGCTGCATCGGCGGCTGTGAGCGCAGACAAAAAATGGGGAGTGCTCGGCGCCAGCGGGATCGGCGAGAGCCTGACGCAGGGTTCGAAGGCGACGTTCACAATCGGCGGCGCGGAGCACAGCATCACGCTGAAGAGCCTGAACTCCACGGCCGCGTCAATCGAGCTGCGTTCAGATGCAGTGCAGCTCACGCTCGGCATCGGAGACACGAGGAAGGCCGACCTCGACGCCGACGGCCGGTACGACGTCTCTGTGAGGCTGGAATCGATAAGCGGTCTTACAGCGAGGTTCAGGCTGTCCGCGTCGGATGAGAGGTACGCGTGCCCGGCGTGCCCGCAGGCCGGCGAGTGGTCGGCATGCAAAGGCGGCACGAGGAAGCGGACAGCGTACGCATGCGACGGGTCCACGTCGTACGAATGCGCGGCCGTCGAAAGCGCGGAAGCTTGCGTGGAGGGCGTGCCGGCCGCGGGTTCTGAGCAAGGACTGCCGACTGGCCTGGCGTCGTACATTGGCACGGGCAGCCTGCCTTTCGTAGCGGCCGCTGCCTTGGCGATCGCGGCCGTAGCGGTCGCAGCATACGTGCTAAGGAGAAGGGCGCGCTAGCGCTCACATGAGCGACAGCGCCACTGCCAGCGCGGCTTCCTCGACCTTGAGCGGAGACGGGCCGAAGCATATCACTATCACGTCGTCGTCCTTCGGGCCGAACTTTCCGCGTATGTAATCGCCGAACTCCTTCTTTATCTCGTACCACGTGGCCGGGAACACCAGGCGGCCGCGCTTCTGCACGAGCGTCGTGGCGCCCACTGCGCCCGCCTTGACGGCGATGTCGCGCTGCTCCACCCCGTCGCGCACGCGCGACGCGGCGCCCCGCACGCGCACGGCCATGTCGACCCTGCCCTTGTACAGCTTCCTGTAAAGACCGGAGTCCGTATAGTTTTCGGCGTCCACCTCCTCCGGCAGCCTGGGCATGTGCCTGCGCATCGCGGCCACCAGGTCGCGGCCCTTCTTCGTCAGCACGGCGCCCTCTATGGTCGGCTTGATCATGCCTGCTGCAGCGAGCTTCTTCATCATCGTCCTCGCAGGCGCTTCCGTGAGCCCGACCCTCTCCATGAGCTCGAACCTTCCCGCGGGCGATCCAGCGAGCACGAACAGCGCCTTCGCCACGCTCGCTGCGCTGTATCCGGCGCGCCGGTCCACGAATATGCCCATGTCTATCGTCAAGCAACCGCCTATAAATGAGATGGTTCAGGCCGTATATAGGGATTGCTGGTTTCGGGCGAACGAGGTGCTTGCTGTGCGCCCGGCCGTCTCCGCGTCACTCGGGCGACAGGCTCTCCTTCACCGTGTTCAGCACCATGTGCGTGTTCGTGCGCTCCACGTACGGCATGGCCAGGAGCGTTTTCACGAAGTCGTTCAGCTCCTTGCGGCCGCGGAACTTCGCCACGACCACGGCGTCCGTCAGCCCCGTCACGTCGTACACGCAGCACACGCCCGGCATGCGCGCGACCTTCTGTTCGACCTCCATGAGCCTGCCCTTCGACACGCTAAGCTCGATGAGCGCGCTCAGCTGGTATCCGAGCTTCTCATAGTCGAGCAGCGCGGTGTAGCGCCTGATCACGCCGTCCGCCTCCATCCGCCTTGAAAAAAATCATATTGGATTATTCCAAAATGAGGGGACATAAAGACAGAGTATCGTACTATGAAATCGCAAAGAACAACGGCTACCACCTTGTTACAGTCTTGAACATCCTCAAGGGCAGAACACGCAGGAAAGACACGGAAAGGCTGTGTGAAAGATTTAAACTTCAATTGCCATGGCAATAATATTGAGAGGTGGAAGATGGCAAATTACGTCTTTGTCACTGGCGGAGTGGTAAGCGGTCTGGGCAAACCATATTGAAATATGGGCCTTTAGGAATTACCACCGCATCGCTAGGGTTAATTCTCAAATCCAAAGGGTTCACGGTCACGGCGATGAAGATCGACCCGTACGTCAACTACGACGCGGGCACGCTCAGGCCCACGGAGCACGGCGAGGTCTGGGTCACGGACGACGGCGGGGAGATCGACCAGGACCTCGGGCATTACGAGCGCTTCCTCAATCAGGACATAGGCAAGGATCACAACATAACCACAGGCCAGGTCTACGGCGAGGTCATCCGCCGCGAGCGCGCAGGCGAGTACCTCGGGCAGACGGTGCAACCGATACCGCACATAACCGACGAGATTAAGCGACGCATACACGCGGTTGCTGAAAGGACGGGTGCTGATATTGTGATGATCGAGATCGGCGGCACGGTGGGCGATTACGAGAACATACTCTTCCTCGAGGCGGCAAGGCAGATGAAGCTCGCGGGCGAGCCGGTGATGTTCGTGCACGTGGTTTACATGCCCGTGCTCCGCAGCGTGGGCGAGGCGAAGACGAAGCCGATACAGCACAGCGTGCGCGAGCTGAACGGGTACGGGATACAGCCGGACTTCATAATCGTGCGCTCCGAGCAGCCGATAGACCAGCCGCGGCGGAACAAGATAGCGCTTTTCTGCAACGTGAAGGACGACGAGATAATAGACAACCACGACGTGCGCAGCGTCTACGAGGTGCCGCTCGTGCTCGAGGCGCAGCAGCTGGGCGACAAGCTGCTGGCGAAGCTGGGAATGCGGGCGAGGAGCAGCGACCTAGAGGAGTGGCGCGCGTTCGTTGACAGGATGTACAACGCGCCGAGGTCCGTGCGCATCGGCATCGTGGGAAAGTACTTCGACATCGGAGACTACAAGCTGCCCGACGCGTACGTTTCGGTTATCGAGGCAATCAAGCACGCGGCGGTCGCGAACGACGCGAAGGCCGAAATCGTCTGGCTGGACTCGAAGGACTATGAGAGGAATCCGGAAGCAGTGAAGAACTTGGCCGAGTACGACGGCATAATCGTGCCAGGCGGGTTCGGCAGCTCGGGCGTGGAAGGCAAGATCAACGCGATCAGGTTCGTGCGCGAGAACAAGATCCCGTACCTCGGGCTGTGCTACGGGCTGCAGCTCGCTGTAGTGGAGTACGCGCGCAACGTCTGCGGCATAGCCGGCGCGCACACAACCGAGTGCGACCCGAACACGAAGGAACCAGTCATCGACTTCCTCCCGTGGCAGAAGGAGCTGATCGCGAGGAAGGAGTACGGCGGCACCATGCGCCTGGGCGGGCAGACGACGATCGTGAAGCCGGGCACGCTCGCGCACGACGTTTATGGCAAGGACCGCATACGCGAGCGGTTCCGCCACAGGTACGAGATCAACCCGCGCTACATCGAGCGGCTGACGCACGCGGGCTTCGTGTTCTCCGGCTACGCCGACGCAAGGCACACGCGCGGCGAGCCGGTCATGCAGATAGGCGAGCTTCCGCGCGACGTGCACCCGTTCTTCTGCGGATCGCAATTCCATCCCGAATTATGCTCGAGACCGCTGAGACCGAACCCGCTGTACGTCGGGTTCATCAGGGCCGCGGTCGAGCGCGCGAACGGAAAAACGGGCGAACGCCGCTCTGCCTAGGAAGAATTTTATCCTAGGCCGTAGATAGTATAGTTTAATGGCTGTTCTTGGACCGAAGGGATTCGACACGCGCAAGTACCTCGACGCGCAGATAAAGCGCATCCTCGAGCGCGTGGCTCTTTTCGACAAGCTCTACCTCGAGTTCGGCGGAAAGCTGCGCTACGACTACCACGCCTCGCGCGTGCTGCCGGGCTACGACCCGTCCGCGAAGATACAGATGCTGCAGCGGCTGGGCAAGGACGTGGAAATCATCCACTGCATAAGCGCAAAGGACATCGAGCGCAGGAAGGTGCGACATGATTTCGGGCTGACGTACGACGACCAGATAATAAAGGACATCGAGGATCTGCGCGAGCTCGGGCTGGACGTGTCCGCCGTGGTAATCAACCGCTTCTCCGGCGAGAAGAGCGCGCTGAAATTCAAGCAGCGTTTGGAGAACCGAGGCATGCGGGTGTACATCGGCTACGAGCTGCCGAACTATCTGGAGGACATCGAAACCACGGTCAGCGAGCGCGGCTACGGCAAGCAGGATTTCGTGCCTACGACGAAGCGCATCATCGTCGTCACTGCGCCGGGCCCGGGCAGCGGCAAGATGTCGTTCTGCATGTCGCAGATTTACCACGAGCGCAAGGCTGGCGTGAAAGCGGGCTTCGCAAAGTTCGAAACGTTCCCCATCTGGAACCTTCCGCTGAACCACCCGGTGAACGTGGCGTACGAAGCAGCAACGGCTGACATCGGCGACTACAACGTGGTCGACAAGTTCCACCGCGCGGCCTACAAGGTAACAGCCGTCAACTACAACCGCGACGTGGAGAACTTCGCGATAATGAAGGAGATGGTCGACAAGCTGGCGGGCAAGGGCGACCCGCTCGGCCGATACCGCTCGCCCACGGACATGGGCATCAACATGGCAAAGGAGGGCATAACGGACGACGCCGTCTGCCGCGAGGCGGCCAGGCAGGAGATAATCCGGCGCTGGTTCCGCTACCACAAGGAGTTCGTCGAAGGCGCGACCACGGCGGACACGCTCGAGCGCATGGAAAAAATCATGGGGAAAGTGCGGGTAAAGCCGGAGGATCGTGCGGTCGTGACGCCGGCGCGCGAGGCCGCGGAGGACGCGAAGCGCAGGGAGAAGGAGGGGAAGGGCTATCGTGGCGTGTTCTGCGGGGCCGCTATCGAGATTTTCACTCGGGCTGGCAAGACGAAGGTCATCACGGGCAAGAACTCGCCGCTGCTGCACGCCGAGTCGGCTGCCGTGCTGAACGCCACGAAGGAGATCGCGGCCATACCGGACAGCACGGACGTCATCTCTGCGAGCGTCATCGACAGCATGGGCTCGCTGAAGGCGGCGATGGGACTGAGCAGCACGTCGCTGGACGTGAAGGAGGTCTTGGACGCGCTCGCCGCGAGCGCAGTGAAGGACGCGAACGCGAAAAAGTGCATGTCCGCGCTCGGCGCGCTCCGCGGGTGCGAGATGCACGCCACGCACATGATGGACGTCGGCGACGAGAGGCCGCTTGCGGCGCTCGGGCTTAACGTCACGACGGACGCGAGGCTGCCGTTCGCGAACCACAACGGCGGATAGTGCGGATTCTGCGTGGGGATTGAGCGACCACCGGCGGCGGTGGGCAATGCGGATATAGCGCCCTCTACAAACATGCAGCATGGATGCAGCGACAAGTATTAAACTACAGTCTTATATAGGATACTATAGGATACCATAGTTTACTATAGTAAAAGAGGTGGAAGCATGCCGACTACTATACAGGTCGAGGAGAGGACGAAAGCAGCGCTCGACGAGGCGAAGGCGTTCCCGGAGGAGACGTACAACCGCGTCATACAGAGGCTGATACTGCTGAGCGTGGACGACGAGCCGCTGGACCCGGAGACCGTGAAGGGCATAGAGGAGGGCCTCGCGGACGTGAAGGCCGGCCGCGTGTACACGACCGAGCAGCTGAAGAAGAAGCTGGGGCTGAAATGACCTACGAACTGGTATGGTCGGACAAGTCGAGGAGGTACCTCGCCAGGCTGGACGCATGCATGCAGTCGAGGATAATAGGGAAGGCCGAATCCATCCGCGGCGACCCGTTCAGGCACGTCAGCAGGCTCGTCGCATCGGGCCTGTACAGCCTGCGCATAGGCGACTATAGGGCGATAATGGCGATAGACCGCGGCAGGCTGGTCATATTCGTCATCGAAATCGGGCACAGGCGCGGCGTGTACGGCGAGTAGCGCGCTTTTTCCGTACCTTTTCTCGCATTGTTACCATCGTTCAGTGGCACAAGGTTGGAAAAATGCATCCCATTTTAGAACAACGGGCGTCATAGATAAAATAGTGGTTGCTTGTATTCTCCCGAAATCGAGGTGCTGCTGAAGAAGAAAGGCATCCAGGTCGGCGGACGCATACGCGTGACGAAAGGAAAGCGCGCGTACGAGGGCATCCTGATGCCCCGCATAGGACTGGGCGACCGCAACTGCATCGTGCTGAAGCTGGAGAACGGCTACAACCTCAGCGTGCGCTACGCGAAGGGCGTCGAGCTGAAGAAGCTGGCGGGCGGGGCGCGCATACGCCACAGGCCGGCCGAAGTCGTAGAAGCGAAGGATCCGGACAAGCCGACCGTTGCAGTGCTCGGCTGCGGCGGGACCATAGCCAGCCGCGTTGATTATACGACGGGCGCTGTGTTCCCCGCGTTCTCGCCGGGCGACATGCTCGCGAGCTTCCCCGAGTTGCGGGAAATCGCAAACATAAAAGGCCGCAAGCTCTTCGACCTCTTCTCCGAGGACATGCACCCGAACCACTGGCAGGCCATAGCTGCGGAGGTCGCAAAGGAGATCAAAGCAAAGTCGGACGGCATCGTACTCATGCACGGCACTGACACGATGCACTACACAGCGGCTGCGCTGAGCTTCATGCTGCAGAATTCTCCTGTGCCCGTTGTGCTGGTCGGATCGCAGCGCAGCTCGGACCGCGGCAGCAGCGACAACGCGATGAATCTGGTATGCGGCACTCTGGCGGCTGCGAAGTCCGACATAGCCGAAGTTGGCATTTGTATGCACGGCACGACCAACGACGACTACTGCCTGCTGCACCAGGGCACGAAGGTCCGCAAGCTCAACACCAGCCGGCGCGACGCGTTCCGCAGCGTGAACGCGAAGCCGTTCGCGAAAATCTGGTACGAGAACCGCAACATTGAAATTTTGCGAGACGATTACAGGAAGCGCGGACACGCCGGCAAGTTCGTTCTCGATGACAAAATCAACCCGCGCGTGGGATTTTTGTACGCGCATCCGGGCACGGAGCCGAAATACGTGGAAAGCCTCGCGAACTTCTTCGACGGCGTGGTCGTCGCGGCCACGGGCCTGGGCCACGTCTCGACGAACCCGAAGGGCGACGCGCTCGCGCGCAGCATCGTGCCTGCGCTGAAGTCGCTTATCGACTCCGGCATCCCGGTCGTGTTCGCGCCGCAGACGATCTACGGACGCATAAACCTCAACGTGTACGAGGCGGGCCGCATCTTGGAAGGAATCGGAGTCATAGGCAACGGTTGCGACTGGACTCCCGAGGCCGCGCTTGTCAAGCTGATGTGGGTGCTCGGTCACACAAAGGACCCGAAGAAAGTGCGCGAGCTGATGCTTACGAACGTCGCGGGCGAACTCACGGAGCGCACGGAGCCGGACACGTTTTTGATATGAAAGGTTTGGGTGATTCGATGGAATTAAAAAATGTCAAGGAATTCTTCAAGCCTACAAAAGGAAAGATCATTTTGACCGGAGTGGCGGTAATCGCTTACCTTGCATCAGTGTGGTATTTTTATTACTGGCCTGATTTGCAGGATTTGGGGGAGCTGGCGGTTCTGGCATTGATTTTGATGCCTCTAATCTACGGTTTCATGGTGCCTTCGATACCTTTTTACAAACTGATAGATGCTTTGCTTGGAGGTTCTCATCCGGAAACCCTTACTGAATACCTAGTGAGCACTATTGCCATGGGTTTGCCGATTTACATCGTCTATTGGTATCTTTTATCTTGTGCGATTGCATGGATCTACGACAAGCTAAAAACTAAGGTGAAAGAGAAGTGAACGAAGAAAAGCCCGATTACAAAAAAATCAAGCTCAAGGCGGGAATAGAGATTCATCAACAAATTAACTCTACCCATAAACTTTTCTGTGGATGCTCCACGACGATGGCCGAGAAGGAGCCGATAATGGTCCTTGCGAGGAAGCAGCACCCAGTAGCCAGCGAACTGGGGCATGTGGACGCCGCGGCCCAGTACGAATTCCTGAGGAACAGGACCTTCTATTATCAAATCTTCAAAGGAGAGGACTGTCTTGTCGAGACGGACGAGGAGCCGCCGCACGCTTTGAACAAGGAAGCTCTGCAAATCGCCTTGGAAACCGCGATGCTTCTCAACTGCGAGATTCCCGCCGAGATAAACGTGATGCGCAAGACGATCACGGACGGCAGCAACACCGGCGCGTTCCAGCGGACGATGGTAATCGGCACGGACGGCTGGATGAAGTACGGGAGCAAGCGCATACCGATAAGGCAGGTCTGCCTCGAGGAGGACTCTGCGGCGATCGTGCGCGACGAAAATGGCAACGGGAAGGAGCCGGCTGAAACGGAAAACGGAAAAGCGACTTACCGTTTGAACAGGCTCGGCGTGCCGCTCGTCGAAATAACGACAGGCATACTCGAAAGATTCGCGCCAGAGCAGCTGCAGGAAATCGCATTCATGATAGGCATAACCTGCCGCAGCACGGAAAAGGTCAAGCACGGGATCGGCAGCATACGGCAGGATATGAACGTGAGCGTGCGCAACGGCCCGCGCGTGGAGATAAAGGGCGTGCAGGAGCTCGGCATGCTCGCGAAGGTCGTCGAGCGCGAAGCGGCCAGGCAGCTCGAGCTGCTGAAGGCCGGAAAGAAAGTGGAGCACGAGACGCGCGGAGCAAACCTCGACGGAAGCACGCGCTTCATGCGGCCGATGCCGGGCGCCGCGCGCATGTACCCGGAGACGGATGTCCCGCCCGTGGTGCTGGACGGGAAGTGGCTGAAGGGACTCGAAGAAAAACTGCCGGAGCCGTGGACGGACAAGCTCGAGCGTTTCAAGCGCAAGCTCAAGCTGCCGAGCGACCTCGCGGTGCAGGTCGTGGGCTCAGATTATCTCAATCTGTTCGAGCGCGTGATGAAGAAGCACCCGAAAGTGAACGCCACGGTGGTCGCGGCCGTGTTCACTTCGACGCTGAAGGACATAGCGCGAAAGAAAATCGACGTGAAGAAACTTAATGAAAAACATTTCTTCGCGATTTTCGCCAGGCTCGAGAGGAAGAAGCTCGTGAAGGAGGCCATACCGGACCTGCTCGTCAATTTCGTGAGCGCGCCCGATGAGACGATTGCTGACGCGCTGCGCAAGCTCAACCTCACGATGCTGAGGCCGAAGGAGCTGAAGGCCGCGATAGCGCAGCTGGTCGCGGACAGCCCGGGCATGGCCAGGGAGCGGCTGTACGGCATAGCCATGGGCCGCGTGCGCGGCCGGGCGGACCCGCAGGACGTGCTGAAGGCGGTCGAGCGCGCGGCGAGGAAGTGACGCAGGTTTAAATCCTTCGCCTGCGAATCGTTTTTTCGATGCCAATGCCATATGCCGAGAGCAGGTACGATGCCGAGTACCTGATCACAAAGAACGCGTTCTTCGACGAACTGAAAAGGCTGGAGAGCAGGAGGCCCGACGACTTTTCCGCGATCAACCGCATGCTCGCCGACTACGTCGAGTCGCACGGCCCCTGCGAGTGGCGCTACGGCACCAAGCAGACCGCCGAGGACATCTGGTTCTGCATAGTGTACGACCGCATAGTGCGCACGGCCGCGGAGACCATGGAGCCGAAGAAGTTCGTGAGCCAGCTGTTCAGGCTGTACGAAAGCCCGCGGGACTTCATGACGAGGCTGCGCGGCAGGAAGAAGTGAGCGGCTGAGCGGCCGGCGCGCGACGAAGAAGGACCGGCCCGTTCCGAGGCACTGGCCAGCGAAATCTCCTTACCGTCCGTCAGGCTTAGCGGTGCTACTTCGGGTTGGACCGCCTGCGTGCCTTCTCTCGGTGCGCGCGAGCGAACCGTTCCATCTCCTTCGCCTGCTCCATCTTGGCTTTCGCCTCGTCTGTCAGCTTTTCCAGCCTTTCGTAGTTCGCGCCTATAATCCAGTCCACGTACTCGCCGACCGTTTCCCCGGATTTTTTCGACATTGGCATGCGGCTCACATCCCCCCTCTCGAGCGGCGGGTAGCCCGTTGCAGTCACAGCTGCCCCGCAACTCTCGTCCAGATGCTTGCGAAGGCGTTCGAAGTACGCTGACGTTATAGCCCTCTCGTTCAGACCCTGGTTGTAGAGTTCTTTGAAATCCTTGCTAAGGAAATAGCTCATCCTTGATTTTACTGTGTGGTCTAGGTCTATCTTGTTTATGTCCAGTATGTCCAGTATGTACTCTGACTTTTTCTTCTTTTCCTTCCTACTGGAGTAAGCGGGCGCGTTCGCGGACATACAAGAATAGCTATGGATGCGAACTTTAAATCCGTGAACCCTCTCCCCTGAAAAACCTTTAATCCCAGCCGGATTCTCCGAGCTCCTCGTCCATCTCCTGGTGCAGGCCTCTCGTGTAGTTCAGCGCCGCGCTTATCTCCTCACTCGCACCGTGCCCCCTCCTTGCGATGTTTTCCAGCGCGGTGATGTGCTTCGAAGTCGACTCGTCCAACGCCTCGACCGCAGGCCTGACCTTCCATCCTTTCCTCCTCGCGCCTTCGATCTCAAGCTTCGCATGCTCGAGGTCCTGCATGTACTCGTTCGTGGCCTGCGTCACCGCCGCCGTGTCGTTCCTCTCGGCCACGTGCTTCGCCTCCTTCAACCTCTCCTCGGCAAGCTGCAGGTGCACCATCGCCCTGTCGGTCTCGCTGCCCGCCGCCGCCACACGCACGCCCTCCATCGAGCGCTTCACCTGATAAAGGATATCGCCCGGCATGGCCTTGCTCGAGGCGAAAAGCGTGCCCGACATCAGCACGATCGCGGCGGTGAGGATGACTACGTACTTGTAGTAGTTCTTCGGGTGCAGCAGCTCGTCCGCGCGCTTCGTCAGGCTGTAGTACACCCACTTCCTCCCAGGACGGCGGTTGCGCTCGACCAGCTCGGACGACTCCAGTATCGCCATGTGCTCGGCTATCGTGGTCACGTGCTTGCCGAGCACGCGCGAGACCTCCGACGCCGTCATCGGCCGCCTCTCGAGCGAGCGCAGTATCGCCGTGCGCGTCTCCTCGGACACGGCCTTCATCAGCGATTTCGATATCGGGATCTCCTGCTCCATGCCATTAGCTTTGCACGCGTGCTATTTTAAGGTTTTCGGATGTTAGGGTGAGCGCCCTAAATCTTCTTCAGGCTTTAATCCGGCTCTCCGGCAATCTTTGACGAGGTGATATCCGATGGTTTCAGACATGAATAAAAGGTTTCTGATGATCGCGGCGGTCGCCATGGTCGCTATGCTGCCGATAGCGGCGTTCGCGACGAGGGCATACGCGGCGCAAGCGCAGGACGCGGACGACGCGAACGAGACAGCCCGGAACGGCGGCAGATGGAACCGCATCGTGGACTGGACCGGGACATGGAGCGCTACGCGCACCGTTTCCGGCACCGTCGTGTCGGTCGGCCAGAATGGCGTGAACCTGCTGCTCGACAAGCCGGCGGGCACCGGGTCGACGACGTCCACGACGACGTCCACGCCTACGAACTCCGCAGGCTCCGACGAGAATGAGCCGCACGGCCACCACGGCATGATGATGAGGTTCATGCATTCAATGCGGGGCCGCGTCGTGCACCTGGCAGTGCCAAGCTCGTACACGTCGAGCATAGGCCTGAACAGCGGCGAACACATCAGCGTTACGTACGCCTACATGTTCGGCAGCAACGCGCAGGGCTTCGTGCCGCTGGCGATAACGCTGAACGGCACGACGTACGGAAGCGCGACCGCGACCGTGCCGATATGGCTGCAGTAGGAATATGCGATTGGCGTTGCATATGAGAAGGTGTGTTTGGACCCTTCTCCATTTCAGTTCTTCCCGCGCAGCAGTCTGTGCAGCATCCCGCTCCTTTCCGCTATCGTCGCGGCCGGAAGCTGCTCCATTTTTGCGGCCTCCGTCCCAGGCCGCGCGCCGAACTTGTAAATATCTTGAAGGGACAGGTGCTCTCTTTTACACACCCCGCTGGAAAATCCTGTCAACCTTTTGCAGCCTTTCTCTCAAGTCGGCGTATGTGGCTTTGTCCATTTGCAAAGTCTTGTAAAAACTCTCGTCTTTTATCAGCCTGCCCAAAAACCTTGCCATTATCAAGCCGCTGTCTGTCAGGTCGACCGTCCCGTCTTCCCAGTTATAGGCGAACGCGTGGTCTTTCAGCCTCCCTATGGCGGCTTCAATGCTGTCCAAGGAATACGGCGTGTGGTATAGGCCGGCCAGTTCTATCAGCCTTTCTGGTCTGATGCGCTCCTTGGTGTGGTCAGAAGCGTTGTAAAGGCAGTAAAGGATTTCGGAAGTCTCCGGCCCCAGGGCTGTTTCAAGAAATTCCTCCGCGTACTCCGGCATCGTATCCTCAAACTCTTCTTTTACGGAAGTCTCGTTCGTGCGGCCTGCCACGGTCCGCTTGCGGACGGCGTCAGCTGCTTCTGCCATAAAGAATCAGTTGCATGCAAAAGGCTTAATACCTTTCGTCAGCATGTGCAGTTTCCTGCTTCGTTCGCCTATTGTTTTCGCGTCGAGTTGCTCCATCCCCGCCGCCTCCGTGTTTGGCCTCGCACCGAATTTTGAGATGTTGACCTTGCCCGGTTTTATTTTCTCGATTAGCGCGATTGTCTTCTGAAAATCTTCTTCGGTTTCTCCGGGGAATCCGACGATCACGTCCGTGCTTATGTAGATGCTGGGAATTTCCGCGCGGAACGCAACGATGATCTTCTCGAAATCCGAAACGGTGTAGCCTCTTTTCATCGCCTTCAAAATTTTGTCCGACCCGCTCTGCACGGGCAGGTGCAAAAACTTCGACACCTTCGGGTTCTTGTACGCGCCTATCAGCGCAGCCAGCAGTTTCTCGTCGCGTATGTACGTCGGGTTCATCATGCCGACGCGTATCTTGAAGTCGCCCGGCACTGCAGACACTGCTTTGATTATTTCCGCGAGGTTCGTCCCTATGTCCAGCCCGTAGCACGAGTTGTCCTCGCTCGTCAGCCAGATTTCCCTGCATCCGTCCGCGACGAGCGCCTTCGTTTCGGCGACGATGCAATCTATGGGGTAGCTCTTCAGCCTCCCGCGCGCGAACCTCGTGGCGCAGTAGCTGCACGCGCCGAGGCAGCCGATCGCAATCGGGATTATGCCAAGCTCTGCTTTGCGGCGCACGCGCGGCAGTCCCGGCTTGGTTGCACGCTCGTCGTCCACGAAAACGGCTTTCCTTCCTGCGAGCGCAGCCTCCGCCGCTTCCGCGACGTGCGAGAGCGAGTCCGGGCCGACGATGCTGGCCCGCGGCGCGATGGCTTCGATCCTGCACTGCGACGTCTTCGACATGCAGCCCGCGATCACGAGAGGTCTGCCAGACGCCGCAACCTGCTGCATGCGGCGGACGATGCGGTTCTCCGTGGGGGTCTTGACTACGCACGTGTTGAGTATGACGACGTCCGCGTCCTTTTCGGAATCGGCCGCATCGAATCCAGCGTTCTTGAGAATCCCGGCGATGAACTCGCTGTCAGCCTGGTTCGCGGCGCAGCCGTACGTCTCGATGCACGCTTTGATCATAAGTTGCATTACACCTTGCGGTTTATAATATCGTGGGCGCGCGTGTTCGGGGTTCGGAGGGTAAATATTTATATGGCGGCCGTAAACTCTTATCATGGACGTCCTCTCGTATTTGTACACGGCCGTGACGCTGGCCAGCGTGTTGCCGTACGCCGTAGCCGCAATCGTCCTGTACCTGTCGCTGGCCGCGCTTTCCAAGAAGCGCGACTACTCAGACAAGGTGATCGAAATCAAGGAGGCTCAGATAGGCGTCAACAACCTGATGAAGGACCCGATAAAGAGGTCAATACTCCGGACCCTCCGAGGGGAGAAGAAGTACATGTCGATGATATCGAGGGATCTGGGCCAGAGCGCCCCGCGCATCAGGTACCACCTCAAGCGCTTGGAGAAGACCAGACTGATCAAGTCGTACAAGCTCACGCGCGAGGCCTACGTCTCGCTGACGAAGGAAGGGCAGTGGTGCCTCGACGCAATCAACTACTACTACCCGGCGACCAACTTCCAGCTCGTAGTCTCGAGGCTGAAGAGGGCGGTCGGCCTTTCGAAGATCAGGAGGATGTCCCGGACGAGGGCCGGCCAGGCTGACGGGGAAGCGGCAGGCATAAACACGATATTCTCGCGGTATTTCGAGTAGGTTTTTAAAAGGTTTTTAAAAGGTTTTAAAAAGTTTTCAACGTATTTTTTTCTCTTTGCAATCGTTTTTTAAATTGTTTTTAAATTTTAAAACGTTTTTCATCCGAACTTCCCTTTAATCTCCGCGACAAAGTATCTACAGGGTTTAAAGGAGGTGTCTGGGATGGAGGATCCGAAGAATCAGGTGCGACATATGATGGACTATATGGTGGACTGTCCCGACTGCGGGAGCAAGGTCGTGCAGAGCAGCGAGGAGAAGGTCTGCAGCCGATGCGGGCTCGTGCTGCAGGAGGATTACTTCTGCGGCCGCATGCTGCTGGTCTGAAGGAAGCCGTGCCGTAACGCGGCACAATCAGTACGGAGTAGAGACGTCCGAGGTTGTTTGCTTTCCCTTTCCTTTTTTTCCGCTCCGTCACGCCCTGCCGTTGAAGGCCGTGCTGTTCGACCTGGACAACACGCTCATAGATTTCTGGAAGATGAAGAAAGCCGCGTCGCGCGCGGCGCTCGACGCGATGATACGGGCAGGACTGCGCACGGACAAGCGGAAAGCCTGGACGGTATTGAACCGGCTGTTCGACCGCTACGGCATCGAGAACCAGAGTATATTCGACATATTCCTGAAGGAGGTGGCAGGCGGCGTGGACGTGAGGCTGCTGGCAGCGGGCGTCGTGGCATACAGGCGCGCGAAGGAGCTGAACATGCGGCCGTACCCGGGCGTGGCCGCGGCGCTGCGCAGGCTGGGCATGCGGACCGTGCTCGCGAAGTACGGACATGCGTGGAAGGACGCCGGGAAGGCGAGGGCCGACCACGAGATAGACGACATACGCGGGATTCTTGAAATAGTCTGACCGGGCCGCGGCAGCGCGCGTCCCGGCCGTGCAGGCGGATTTGGCGGCATCGCAACAAGTATTAGTGGGAGCGTGACTAATTCGTGCTAGGTCGTTTCCTGTTGGCAGCCTCTAAGGAGTTCAGCATACACGTGGAGAACACGGTGGCGACGGCCACGTTCGGCGTGAGGATACCGCTCGAGAAGATCGTCAAGTCCGGCGGCATGGAGTACGAGCCGGATCGGTTCCCGGGCGTGGTGTATCGGATGAAGGAGCCGAAAGCGGCAGCGCTGATCTTCGGCAGCGGCAAGGTCGTTTGCACCGGCTGCCGCAACATAGGCGACGTCAGGTTGGTATTCGCGAAGGTCGCGGAGATCATAGCGAAGTCGGGCGTAGTCCTTCCCAAGGACTACAAGGTGCAGGTCGAGAACATCGTCGCCTCGGCGAAGCTGGACGGCACCCTGGACCTCGACAGGATCGCGTTCAACCTCGACAACTCCGAGTACGAGCCCGAGCAGTTCCCCGGGCTGGTGTACAGGATGAAGGACCCGAAGGTCGCGTTCCTCCTGTTCGGCTCGGGCAAAGTTATCTGCGCCGGCGCCCGCAACGTCAAGGACATCGGCATAGCCATGGCGAGGGTCTCGAAGAAGCTGAAGAGCATAGGCGCGATAATCAAGCCGAAGCCGGCGACCAAGGCCTAGGCCCGCGCGGCGCTCGACGAGATGTTCGCAAAATCGTTTGACATCCTGAGAGGCCTGGTTTGGAACCTAAGACGGTGGTGGCAAACCGATATTTGTGATTATCGCGAATCTTCAGTCAGCGGTGTCTGGAAGGCTATGCTTAAATAGTTAACCTGTCATGTTAACTAAAGACCGGATACAAAAGGGAAGGAGCAAGACAGGACCGAGCCAGCGCCGCCGGGGACGCAGGGCGTGAGGAGCGAGACTAGTTTCAGGGACGTGCTGTTCACGTCCCTCGGGGATACAGTATACGTGGATTACAGGATCGTGACGGAGCGGGGAAAAGTGATCGACTTCGCAATCAACGTCACCCTGGCCGGAAACGGCTGCCGGGAGGATGTGTACCGGGTAGACACGAAACACGGGCGCCTGCACGAACAGAGGTTTTGGATTTCGCCCGAGCTGGCGGACCTGGAGGCTGGGGATTACGGAGCGGCCTTCCTTGAAAAGAGGACGGAGGTGCTGAAGAGATGCCTGGGGTGGGCAAAGCTCTTCAAGGAATCCAAAGAGAGGAAATGAACATGCCGGGTCGGAGAAACAGGACAACGGGTGAATCATGTGGATAAGATAGACAAACTGGTCTGCAGCCTGATGGACGCGGCTATAAAGGATGAAAGCGTCCCGTACAAGAGGATAATTGTGATAAGGCTCGAGGAGAAGACTTTGAACAAGGCGCTGACCCCCGCGAGGATGGAACTCATGCGCCTGATCGCTGGGAAGAGGCCTGCGTCGGTGAACGAGCTCGCTAAACTTGCAAAGCGGTCCAAGGAATCCGTGTCAAGGGACCTCCGCATCCTGGGCGACCTCGGATTTCTGGAATTCGCCAGCTTCGGAAGGACCAAGAAGCCCGAGATGACGAAGGACCTGATAATGATACCGTTGAAGGCCAAGCCTTGAAACGGGACCGTGCCGTATCAATTTTTTTAAAACAATCCGAACAGCTCGCACTTGACTTTTTCGATCGTCGCCGGGTCCGCTTTACCAATCGCCTTGACAATCAGCGACCAATCTAGTGTGACGATCTTATCGACTTTTATCCTGCTCGGTTGGAGAATGAAGCCGGATTCCATGCAGCCGTTGTCGATCGGCACCGAATGGCGTGCGTCGCCTTCGAGGTTGGATGTTATGCCGCAACATATGAAGTCCGCGCCGGACCGGTTGTACTCGCCGTTCGACAGGACAAGCACCGGCCTCCTCTTCGTCGCGCTGAGGTCCGTGAACGGGAACGGCACAAGCACTACGTCTCCCTGCTCGCAGCCGTGCGCGTCTAGCGCGTCATGCACTGTCCCAAGCGTCATCCTTCTTGTTGCTCCACAGCTTGGCGAAGACCTCTTCGGAGTTCTTAACAAGGTAGTCGAACTCCCCGCGCATCCGCGCAGTCATGGCCTGCGTCTTCTGCAGCAGTATCTTACCGCCGTCCTGCAGCAGTATCAGCTCGTCCCCCTTCTTCAGGCCGATCCGCTCCCGCACGTCCGCAGGTATGGCTATCTGGCCCTTCTCCGACACCTTGACGGTCCGTATCGACATGCCCGTTCCCTTCGCGCCTGCTTTTCCCTTCATGCTCTCAAGTAAGAATTTTCTTACTTATAAGCCTTTCCAAGCCGTACGTACAATGAAGGCGTGTGCGCTATTTCTATGTTTGGAACCGCTCCAGGTGGTCGCGGCCGCGCAGGCCGGACGCGCTGTGCCTCGTCAAGGACCGTGGCGACGACCGCGACCCGAGAGGCCACAAGTACCTGCTCCTGTTCGACAAGTCGAGCAGATACGACCTGAAGGTAGTCGTGTCCATCCTTGCCGGGAAGGCAAAGGTTATAACCGCCCACGTCCAGAATAAGAAAAGAAGGAGGGCGTATGCGAATGAAGCCTAATGCCAAGGTCGACTATGACGATGAATGGGACATACTGTATGCGTATACCGGTACGAGGGTGCGCGACAGCTTCGAGGTGAACAACTTCGTCATAGACTTTTCCATGGACAACAAGGTAGTCGGTATCGAGATCATGGATGCGTCCAAGACCATCAGCGAACTCGTCGGCAGGAAGGTGGGCGCTGTCGTCCTGTCAAGGATTGATCAGGCTTCGATAAGCGTCATCCCCGGGAAGGACCTATCATACATCTTCCTTACCGTGTCGGCTCCCGGTGACAGGGCGAAGACCGAGATGAGGATACCGCTCGCCGCTCCTGCGCCTGTCATGAAGGCCCCAAACTAATCGCGCGTATGCGCAGTCCCGGAAGGCGGGGATGAAAAATGAAGAAGGATTATTGCGTGCGCTGCAGTTCTGACGACATACGGACCGCGAGGAAGCTCATGGAGTTCGAGATGCCGAACCCAGGCAGGCTCGCGGTCGAGCAGGCGTGCGAGGAATGCCAGGACTGCAGCGAGACGTACATGAACGGGAAACAGATACACGAGCTGTCCGAAAAACTAAAGGCCGACAAGTGACGCTCATCCAGCACGCATCCCGGCGTGCCCATGTCCTTCAGCGCACCGCCACGCACAGCGGTGGTAAACCAAGATAATACTCGCACGGCAGCATGCTTTCATGAACCGTAGTGCTTTTGCCGGGAAGCCAAGGCCGGAAGCCGCAACATTTATATATTACTATTTGTAATAACATTATTACTTTAGGTAATAACTATGGACAGCGCGATAAGGATGCTGAAGCTGCTGATTGGCAGGAGGGGGGAGAGGTTCACGATAAAGAAGATGTCCGAGGCGCTCGGGATCAACTACAGGATAGCGCACGAGCGGACGGCGGAGCTCGAGAAGGACGGCCTGATCAAGGTCACGCGGGCCGGGAGCTCGAAGATATGCGAATTCACGGACAAGTTCGACAGCCGCGTATTCGAGGCGGAGAACTCGAGGAGGGACGAGCTTTTCAAAAACAAGGACCTCCTGGTGCTGCACAACCGCCTGGCGGAGCTCAGGTTCCCGTTCGTCGCGCTGCTGTTCGGCTCGCATGCGAAAGGCACTGCGGACAGGCACTCGGACATGGACGTCCTGGCCGTCGGCGGGGACGAGAAGGAGATACGCGCGACGCTCTCCCTGCTCCCGGGCAAGATACACCTGACCGCCGTCAGCTACGAGAGCTTCATCCGCATGGCGAAGAGCAGGGAGTTCACGGTCGTTAGCGAGGCGCTCAAAGGCAACGTCATCCTCATCGGGATAGAGGAATACTACAGGCTGATCGCGAATGCTGGATAAGGACAGGGTGAAGGAGGCCGAAAGCAACGTAAGGTCCTACTTGGAGGAGGGTCTGCTGAAGAAGGCGGCCGCGAACAAGCAGGTGATGGCCGTACTCATGGGGAACTCCAAGGAAAGCCTGAGGGTTGCGGAAGAGGTGCGGCGAAGGAATTTCTCAGAACTGTGGGTCATCGTGTGCTCGTACTATGCAATGTACTACTGCGCGAACGCCGTGCTCCTGAAGCTCGGATACAAGATTGGCGATAAGATAGTCCACAAGGTGACGTCGGACGCGCTGATCGTCTACGTCAGGGGGAAGCTGAAGGAGTCGCTGCTCGAGGAGTACGAGGAAACGAAGGAGGAGGCGCTGAGCCTCGCGGGCATGAAGGCGGACTCGCTGATAGAGTCGTTCGAGTTCGAAAGGAACAAGAGGGGCCTGATCCAGTACAAGACGATGGAAGTCGAAAAGAGGTCGAAGGCCGCGACGTCCCTGCAGCGGGCGAAGGAATTCACGCTGGAGATGGAAAAACTGCTCGTCGGCGGCGTTTGAAACGGGTGCCCGCAAAAAACAGAAAGCGCCAGAACGTGGTCGCCCGAATGAACTAAAGTAAATCGTCCGGCACGTCCCTGTCCTTCGGCGTTGTTTTGCCGCCGGTCCCCCGACGCCGCCGCGGAAGGTTAATTTAACCCTCAATTTTTATATATCCCTTTTTCTAGAGCGGAGTTCGGGTGAATAACTTCTTTTAAATCTTTAACTTTTCTTCCTTTTCTTATGGGAAATAAGATTCTTCTGGCAGTGCATCCTGGCTACGCGTCTAACAGCGCCGGTTGGTTGGGCGACGAGCTGGAAGAAAAATATGGAAAATACGAAAGCTATCTCGGGAGGCTGCGCAGGGCAGTACGGGCGAGAAGGGATTGTATACTGCTGATGTACAAAGACGACGAGTTGCCCTTCCGCGCGCCGGAAGAAGCGGAAATCATAAGAGACACTAGAGACGGATACGAAGAGCTTATTGAAAGATTGAAAAGCAGGGACGTGACGGACATCGATCTCTGCGGCGAGTTCTTGTGGTCGTACGGCAGGAGCGTGAAAATGGAGGATGTTAAAGAAGTGACGAAGACTTGGCCCGATGAAAAGAAGGCAGAATTGTACGATATAGCGCAGAAGAATGGGAAGTTGAAATTGGAAGACTTGGTCGAAGTCGGCGTGGCTGATACAGAACCTTTTACGAAGCTGCTCGGCTCTTTTCTCTACGACGAGAAAGAGGTCCGTGGCGGCTGTGTCAAGACTGTCAAAGACAATTTGAAAGGATTCTCTGTTATGATAGTAAGAGAATTGTGCTATCCGACAAAAGATCCAAAAGATGGTTTGCAAATTAAGACAGATTAAAACCTTATATAGATTTTCTCAATTTTTATATATCCCTTTCCCAGAGCGGAGTTCCGATGAGAAATATCTCACTCAATTTTATTCTTCTAATCGCCTTTTGCTCTCTTCGAACAGTCTACCTCCAGGCTCCCAATCTTCAATAGTCTGCCTGTCGTATTTCCACGTCATCCCTTCTACTCCCAAACTTTCCAACAACCGCTTCACTCTGCCTTTTTCCCTGTCGTCGGAATAAACACACATAACATAATCCTCCCTGTTTGGAAACGGGTCAACCCCCGACTCTTTCTTGGAGTACTTCGCAGAATCTATCTGCCCACCCTCGACTAAAGGATCGATTATTCTCGCCAGATTTTCTATATACGCCTTCGAGCCGAACATCAACCACTTCCCATAATGCTCTAGATGCCCTTCTTCGCTTAGCTCTGGCGATCTCTCTTCACGTGGCGTTATTAATACCCAATAATGGTTTGGCTGTGAATCGATTACCATCTTATACCAACCTCCGATTCAACATTTTATTCAGTGTTTTTTCTCCATCTCTCGTATGGGATTGAAAAGAAAGTTATCAAAGCTCCTGCAGTCCTCAGTTCCTCGATTTCTTCTGGGGTGTAACAAAAAAAGTCGGCGAGGACATTCTCCTGAGAAAGAATATCCAAACATCTTTCTTTGCCAGGACAATTGTACCTGCACAACAGCAGATCGATGTCGCTCCCTTCACCGTCGTCTCCGATTGCAAGCGAACCAGCTACGTAAACATCTTTTATATGTGGCATGTTTTTGAGCCCTTCTGCATATGCCCTCGCAACTCTTCTCCTCTCTTCGTAGTCGTGCCCGCTTTTATTATACCCATCGTTTTCAGTGCGCTTACGCGGTTTCACAAATTCTCGGTAAAGTTTCATGAGTTTCGCCGCCTTTTCTTCTAGAGACAAACTCCTGATGTCTTCTTTCCGTATTATTTTATCGTCGTCAATTAACGCAGCATCCTCTTCGGTCGCGCTGTACATGTTACCAAGCAGTCTGGGTATGAAAACCATATCATCGCTTAATTTATCCAATTTCTCAAACTCTGCTTTCGACAATCTTTCCATAGGCACAACGACCTTGCTATATATTTTTCTTAAACTAATTCCTGTTTCCTTTAGGACTTGTTCGAATTTCGAAAGAAATTTCCTTCTATCTTCTTCGATATTATCCCAAGATTTTAATTGAACAACACCTAGATCTCCCAATCTTCTTATATTTCTCCTTATAGTGCCTTTTGACCACTTCTCGAACTTCTCATCAGAAAGCAAGCTCGAATAAGGTAATAACTCTTCATCGCCTTCGAAGGGAACGAAAGAAACTATTTCTCCCAGCAGAGCTGCCGCACACGTTCCCTCTCTTATTTTATATCTCTCAAGAAGTTCGGTGTATTTTCTTCTATGCAACTCCGTTATAACTTCCGTACCGCCTTTAAACCCGGTAATGATTATATAATCTGCATTAGGCGCCCTCAACATCCTTGAGGTAGAGGTTGTACACTCCATTAAACCACGATTAAAGAGAGTACACTAGATTTTTAAATTCATATCATAGCCCTTTTCGCGACCCCGCTTCCGCAGAGCCTTCCAATATCCATTTTTATATCCTTTCGGGAGGAGCGGTTCCTTTGTGAAGAACAAATGTCGACAAACCATAAATGTCCTAAACGCACTAAACGTACATGGGGTACTCTTTGCGAAGGAGCCTTCTGATCTCTTCGTCCAGCTCTGCGCTCAGCTTGCGGTGGCTCCTGGAGATTGCCTCTAAGCCGACCGAGATGTACGGCCCGACCAGTGCGTGCCTCGTTTCGTCCGTGGGCACGGGCTGCGTGCGCTTGGCCAGCTCCTGCGCCTTCAGCATCATCCCGACGAACGAGTCGAATATCCTCGCGGGGTCTCTGCCTTCGTCCACGAACCTCTCGATCTTTTCCATGATCGGCTTTATAGGCATCTGCCTGAACCCGTAAGTCGGCGACCGGATGACTTGCGCCGCCGTTGCCCTCTCCCTGTTAAAGACCGTCTTATGGTATTCTGTCTCGTCAAGTATCATTCCTATGACCAGGGGCGTCGGCTTGTATACGGTGTCCTTCTTGAGAAGATACGTGTTGCCGGGGTTGAATATCAGGAGGTCGTAGAACCCCCCGGGGCTTTCGTACTCCAGCGCGCGCCACGACGAGGGCTCTTTGTTGTATTTTTTGATCACCTCTTCCCAGACCTCGTCGCCTTTCAGCACTTCCATAGTATGGAAAGCGGCATTCGAAAATTTAAGCCAGTATCCTTGGCTCGTGCAGAAAATTAATTTATGTGTAACTTCAATTGGTATTTGTGGTGTTTGATATGCCGGAAATAAAAGCGGTCCTGTTCGACCTGGACAACACGCTGATAGACTTCTGGAAGATGAAGAGGTCCGCGTGCAGGGCGGCCGTGGCGGCGATGATAAAGGCAGGGCTGAAGATCGACAAGAGGAAGGCGTGGCGCACGCTGAACGGCCTGTTCGACGAGTACGGCATCGAGAACCAGAGGATATTCGACATATTCCTGAAGGAGACTGCGGGCAGGGTGGACGTCAGGCTGCTGGCTGCCGGCGTGGTGGCATACAGGCACGCCAAGGAGCTGCACGTGAAACCGTATCCGAACGTGGCCTCTACTTTGAAAAAATTGAGGGCACGAGGGTTGAAGCTTGCGATAATAACGGACGCCCCGAGGTTCCAGGCTTGGTCGAGGCTGTTCGGGCTGAAGCTCGAGAAGTACTTCGACCTCGTCATAGCGCTCGAGGACACCGGCCGCAAGAAACCGAGCCGGCTGCCGTTCAAGGTCGCGCTGAGGAAACTGGGGATCGAACCGGAAGAAGCTGTGATGGTCGGCGATTCCGTAGAAAGGGACGTTCTCGGCGCGGGCAAGCTGGGCATGCGTACTGTGCTGGCGAAATACGGGCAAGTCTGGAAGGAGACGAAGAAGGGAAAGGCCGATTACGAGATAAACGACATCGGCGAGATTCTGAAAATCGTATAGCATTTGCATTGAATTTTTTCATCCTGCGCGCATCTCCGCCAGCACGTAGTGGTTTTGCTGTGCGGGAGGCGGGATTTGAACCCACAAACAGGTAAGCTATTTCTGAACTTCAGTGTCCCCGTCCTTCGACGTATGTCATTCCGTCGGCATCGGCATGATCCAGACCGGCATGACCTCGCCGTAACGGTGTTCGACCAGGAGGAGCTTGGCGCGGTTGCGCCAGTCGACCACCCAGTACCTGTTCGTGTACGGGCCCGGGGACCATTTGACAACTTCGCATCCGCCTGTCTCGATTAATCTCGCCCAATAATCGGCTTTTCTAAAGTAATCGCCCAGGTCTAGAATCCTTGCTACGCCGGTGGTGTCATTAACATCACGCCTGACAACAGGCAGGCCTTGATATTTCTCAGGATCTTTGCTTTCCAGCTCAGAAAGCCTGTCGAGCGCGGACAGTATCCTTGCAACCTCCGATTCGTCGGGTTTCGTCTGCTCCGTGCCCACGATTAAACCTAAGCCCTCCAAGCTTAAAGGCTTTCGGAAGGATTCAACCGGCGTGTATCTCCAGCACGTCCCTGTCCTTCAGCACGTATTCGAGCCCGACCTTGCGGCCGCTGAACCTCGTATCGTCGAACACGCGCGCGAAGCGGAAGTCCTTCAGCAGCTGCTTGTGCACCTGCCTGACGGCATCGTCGACGGTCGAGCCTGCGGGCAACGTCAGCGGTTTTGTTGCAGCTTTCCCGTTCGGAGATTTCGTGTAGACGCGTATCAGGCGCAGCCGCTTCCATATTTCCTCCTTCATGTTCTGCAGGCCTTCTCCGGTCTTCGCTGAGACAACGATCCCGCCTTTCGTCGGCTGCTCGTCCGCCTTGTTCACGACGATTACCAGGTTCTTCTCCTGCAGCCCGTGGCGCTCGAGCAGCGCGGAGAGCTGGTTCAACTGCACGTCCAAATCATTCGTCGCATCCAGAAGCAGCATAATCAGATCGCACGTGCGCACGATGCTCATCGACTCGGCGTCGAACGTCGCGGGGATTTCCACGAGCTGTATCTTCACGCCCTCGTAGTCCATCATCCCGATCGCGGGCTGCTTCGTCGTGAACGGATACGCGCCGACCTCGACGTTCGCGTTCGTCAGCGTTTGCAGCAGCATGCTCTTGCCCGAGTTTGTCAAACCCAGAATGCAGACCTGCGCTGCGCCTTCCTTGCTGATGACGAACTTCGGCCGTTTCGACGCGGCCGCCTTCGCCTTGGCCGCTTCCTTCCTTAGCGCGGCCATCCTCTTCTTCAGCTGCATCATCAGCGTGTGGGCCGATTTATGTTTCGGCGCAAGTTTAATCATTTTTTCCAGCGCTAGAATCTTCTCGTCCGTGGTCTTCGCGTCTCGGTACTCGGACTCGGCGATGTAGTACTCGACACCGGCGTTGACGGGCATTTGTATCTAAAGAATAGATTGCGTTTCAATTTTAAGAGCGCAGCGCTCCGTTCAGTCCTTCCCGTTCATGTTGTGATACGACGCCACGGAGAAGAGCGCGAACAGCATCGCCGCGGCGAAGAACATCGTCGGGAAGCCGAGCGAGGCTATGACGAAGCCCGAGAGCGCCTGCGTGATCGCCATTCCGACGTTCACGCCTATCATCAGCATGCTCATGTCGCGGCCGAGCGACCTGCGGTCGCACACGAGCACGAAGACGGTCTCGTAGCCTGCGTCCGCGATGCCGGCTATCATGCCCACAAGCACGACGGCCAGAGGCAATATTGCATAACCGACGAGGCCGAGCGACGCAATCGCGATCGAGAACAGCAAGCCTCCGATGAGCACCTTGCGCTTGCCGCTCCACATCGAGCTGAACACCCAGATGGAGACGCCGTTGAAGAGAACGCGTATGCCGAGCAGCAGCCCGATGTACTGTACGGGCACGCCCGCGGTTGCGAGGAAAAGCGGCAGTATGTAGCCGGCTATGAAGCCCCATGAAAGCCCGAGCAGGAAGAAGATGACAATGAAGTTCTTGAACTTGCGTCCCTTGCGGCTTATGTCCAGCGACTGCCTGATGGCGCCGAAGTTCATCTTCTGCTTCGCGCGGTCCACCAGCAGTGCCACGTTCGGCAGCGCGAACAGGGAAACGACTATCAAAAGCAGCAGCGTGTTGTCGAACGCGAGCGCCGCCAGAAGGAAGCCCGAGGCCATCATGCCCAATGCTTCGAACACGCTGTTGAAACCGCGGAACTTGATCAGCGTGCGCACCCTGTCGTGCTCGTCGTCCGTATGGTCCATGAAGTACGGACGGTTCACGGACCAGATCGCCATGTCCTTCACGCCCTCGAAAAGCTTTCCCGTGAGGAAGCCTAGCGCGCCCGTTGCGAGGTAGTAGGCAGCGAGGAACGCGGTGTTCGCCAGCGCGTTGATGAAAAAAATCAGCCTGCGGCCCGTGTAGTCCGACACGCAGCCGAACAGCAGCCGCGCGAACTGCGAGACGAACGGGAGCGCGGCAAAAATGAGTCCCATCTCCTCGACGTTTATCCCGCGCTCGACCATCAGGAGCGGCACGACTATGAACGTCACGCCGAAGATGAACGCGTTTATGCCCTGTATCGCGTACGCGTTCCGAAAGCCGGTGCGCCTGTACTCGTATGCCAAAAAGACACCCGCAAGAATTGCAGTATTCAAATTATTGTAAGGACTGGCTTATCAGCTTTCACTCGCGCGGCTTTCTTTTCTTGACGCGCCTCACGATCCTCCTTCTCGGCTTCAGCACAGGCTTCTCTTCCTCTTCGGGCTCGGCGGGCTTGGACTGCACGCGCCTCTTCAGGAATCCGAATATGGAATCGCCCTTCGGCTCCTCTGCGGGCGGCGCGCGCGGCTTGACCTTCGTTTCGAGCGACTGCTGCTCCCTGCGCCAGTCTGTCCTCGGCTGTCCCCCCTCCTCGGCCGCGAACGGCCGAGTCGCGGCTGTCGGCCTGAACCCGCGCATGCGCGCTATCTTGTTGTTGATTATCCTGTAGAACGTGTCGGGCTCGCGGACGCCGCGCATGCGTATCTCCGCGTCGAAGCCGATGACGTTAACGTCGCCGAAGCCCGCCAGCCTTCCGAGCACCGACCTGTAAACCTCCACGTTCGAGACGCTCTGGTACGGTATTATCACGCGGCGCTTGCGCAAGATGCCTTCGACCTTTATGACTTCCGTGTTCGTTATCACGTAATGCCTCATGGCGCGCTCGAAGTCGGCCTCGCCCGCGAAGCACACGAACGCCGCGACGAAGACGATGAAAACGATGTCGTTCAGGATTTGCAGCGTGGTCTGCGGCGCGAACGTGAACGCTATGCCGAAGCGCGGGCTTGCAAGGAAGAAGAACGCGAGCACCAGCGCGGCCAGGCCGTACGTGTAGAGGTACGAAAGCCTGGACGTCTGCAGCCGTATGCCCTTGTCCGCAATCCGCACGGGCTGCCTCGAATGCTCCGATCCGGCTTCGGCCTGCGCCGGCTTGATCTCCGGCTTCAGCACGCCCGCCTCGCTCACGACCGCGTAGTCGACGTCCTCGGCTTCGTCTTCGGCCTCGTCCTCGGCCTCCTCGGAATCGCCCATATCCTATATTTCGCAGCGGGAAAATAAAAACGAGAAATTGAAAGCAAAAAAGCCCGAACAAACAATCCAGAGCCTACGCCTCGCCTTCCTCGGACTTTGTCTCCTCGTCCCCGACCTGCTCCTCGACGACCTCGGCCTCCGCCTCCCCGGCTTCCGCGGACTCGGAAGCTTCCTCCTCGACGTTCGACTCGCCGATTTCGACTTCAGCGGGTGCAGCCTCGGCAGGCGCAGCTTCTGTCGCATCAGCCGCAGCCGTCCCAGCTCCGACCTTCTCCGCTGTTGCAAAGCGGCTCATCACGTCCTTTATGCGTATGCGCAGCTTCTCGCCCTTCTTGGCGCCCGCGACGAAGACGACGAAGTTCTTCACGCGCGCTATGCCGTCGCCCTTCGTCCCGACTTCATCGATCTCGACGTCGAGCTCGTCGCCGGGCTTTATCGGCTTGGGCAGGTCCCTTTCCTCGCCGAACCCGCCGCGTCCCCCGTAGCCTCCGCGGCTTCCGCCGTAGCCTCCTCGTCCGTAACTCCTTCTCTCATCACCGTATGCCATTAACATTACCTCCGTCAGACTTTGCCTTTTCGCAGAAACAGACCTTTCAATTCCGTTTCGAACCTGATTTATTTTCGGCGTTCAGGCTTATATGCTTTAGCCGGAAACGTGAGGGGAAATCGCCGAGGTCGGAATTCTATCTTCTTCTTTTCGCCTTCGAATGTTTTTTAGAAACCCTCGGCTTTGATGCCTTGGGCTTCTTGCCCTTGAACACCGAGCACAGCCTGTGCTTCACCATCTTTATCTTGTACTTTTTCGGGCAGAATGCTTTCAGCAGCTTGCAAGAACCTGAGTCTAACTTCGGGCAAATCACTCTGACCACCGCAAGAATCGCAAGGGTGGAAATTTGGACTCGGTTACAGTCGGCTTCGGGCTGTACTTATCGAAGCTAGCCTTTCAGCAGTCCGACGGAGCCGTCAATAGAGGCCAGAGTCGCTTAACGGGATAAGGCGTCCAACGGGAAGGTATAGTCCAATTCCCGTATGCGTTCTCGATATCCCGACAGAGGCATCTGGGCAACACTCTTTTCAGAGCAACCGAAATGTCCTTTCCATCCTCGCATCGTTTTGGTTGCCTTTCGCTATATATTATTGCGTGTTCTGGGCGGTTAAAAAGGTTTCCTTCGCCTCGGAGTTTGCGTTGCGGGCCCGGTGTATCCACTTAAAAGTAGTTCTTTGCCGAGCGCCAAAAGCGCCGAGGGTGGGATTTGAACTACTATACTATGCGATAATACGGCCGTCTGGTCGTGGCCGACTTGGTCGTCGTTGTTGTCCTTGCGGCGCCCTTATCCGAGCTTGCAGCAGCAGCTTCCGATCGAGCACGAGTAGCCTGACTGGCAAGTCCCTCTGCTGAGCGCGCACAGGGCCGGCGTGTCCGCGCACCCGTACGGGCACGACGGAAGGGTCGTAGTCGTGGTGGGCTGCGTGCAGCAGCCGTAGCATCTGCCTATCACGTCACAGCCGGAAGGGGTACACGTCCTGGTCTGGTACATTATTGCTACCGACTGGGCACGATTGCCCATTAATCCAACCCCTGCGGCACGGTCGTGGTGGTAGTGGTCGCTGGCGGCGTGACCGAGCACGACGTACCGCCAAACCCGCAATAAGAACCGCTGTTGTAGCAGCCCGCGCTGCAAGTCGGCCACCACCAGTCGCCTCCGCACGAGCATGAGGGAGGTGCCATGGGGATAGTTGTTGTGGTCGTAGTAGTTGGTGCCGTGCTAGTGGTGGTCGTCGTGGTCGTTGCAGTGCACGACGTAGAACTCACGCACCTGCTCTGCAAATTGCATCCTGACGGCATGCATCCTCTGTCCTGGTACATCTGCGTGCTCGGGCAGCCGCCTAGTCCGCAACCTTCGCTAATCCATGGGTCGCACAGGCACGGCGTGGTAGTTGTAGTGGCAATCGTTGTCGTGGTTGTCGGAATTGTGGTCGTGGTGGTCGTCGGCTTGGCCGTGGTCGTCGTGGTCGACGGTTTGGTCGTCGTGGTCGTTGTACTGGTGGCCGTTGTCGTCGTGGTGGTCGATGTCGTGGTTGTCGGAATTGTGGTCGTGGTGGTCGGAGGTTGAGTCGTTGTGGTTGTAGTGGTCGTAGTTGGCAGAATTGTAGTAGTTGTTGTAGTGGTTACTGGAATTGTGGTTGTCGTAGTCGTCGTGGTTGTAGTGGTCGGAGGTTGAGTCGTTGTGGTTGTAGTGGTCGTAGTTGGCAGAATTGTAGTAGTTGTTGTAGTGGTTACTGGAATTGTGGTTGTCGTTGTGGTTGTCGTCGTGAGCGGCGCGTCCGATGCTATTTGGTACGGCGCGTGGGCCGGGCCGATGCCGTACGAGAAGCGCGTGGACAGCCCGTTCCGAGTAAGCTCGACTATGCTGCCGGTCGGGCTGTAGTCGTATGTGTAGACGTCGCCGTTGATTGTTGCCTTTACAAGGCGGTCGAGGAAGTCGTACACCATCGCGTACGTGCGGCCGTTCGCGGAATCGTCTATCGCGAGCACGTTGCCCGCGGCGTCGTACGTGTAGCCGAGCCGCTGCAGCGTGTCCGTGCGTATCTCCTGCAACCTCTGCGTGGCCGCGTCGTACGAGAACTGCGTCACGAGCGCGTTCGCATAAGTGCGGCTCTCCAGCTTGCCCGCTGCGTTGTAGTCCGTGCCGGTCACGAAGCCGGTTATGGCATCGACAAGCCCCCGGCCGTCGTAGGCGTAGCTCGTGGCCGCGCCCGGCGAGAGGGTTTCGCTCGTCATCCTGTCCGTCGAGTCATAAGTGAAAGCCCTGACGAACGCCATGCCGTCGATCGTCCGCGTCTCCTTCGTCACGCGGCCGCGATCGTCGTACTCGTAGTCGTACTGCGCGCCGTTCACGGTCACGCTTGAGAGCGTGCCGTTGTACTGCTTGTCGTAGGCGTACGCGATGCTCACGCCCGCGGCGTCCTTCGTCCGAACCCTGCCGAGCGCGTCGCTGGTGATGTTGACCTGCTTGATCGAGTTGTCGTACACCATCGTGTACGCGTTGGGATCCGGCTGCGACTGGGTGAGGGCGACCGCGACCCCGGACCCGCTTGCCTGCGTTCCCTGTTTCTGATCCGACGGCGGCCCTCCGCCACCACCGCCTCCGCCGGCCATCGGCAGCTCTTGGCTTGGAGGCTGCGAACCCGGCGACGGCCCCGACTCGGACGGCGGCACCGACTGGACCTCGGAACCCGACAGCGGCGACGGCTCCTGCGACGGGGAGCGGACTGGCGGGAATATCAGGTACGCGGCCAGCCCCGAGACAACCGCGAGCAGCACTACTACTGCCACGCTCATCGCAATCAGCTTGCCCGTCATCCCGAACATGTTAACCATCTTTCATTATTTGTTCATCTGACTCCCGATTCAATCCGCATAGGCCCATATCCCCAAGCCTCTTTTTATACCTTCGTCACAAAGATCCTCAAGCTCTTTTAAGAAAGCAAGCGCCTTAGGATAGTCGCGTTTTTTCTTTTCGATAGTTTTGGGCTCTTCCGTACGAGTTGAGAGCAATCTGACTATTTCTTCTTTGAGTTTCGGCAGTTCCTCTCTGTCAATATCGACATCGTCGTAAAACCCTTTGACAAGCCTCCACAAAACAGGATAGCCGTCCAATTTGTCATACAAGAGCTCCATCACATCGTCTTCTAATCGAATACTGGTTGTTGACGATGGCAGGTTTGGTCCTGAAAGTGTAACATCTTTTGACATTATCTCATCCTCCTTTCATGAAATCAAAAATACGTTTCAGCAGGCTTTTGCCTTGCGACATGGCTGGCTGCGGAAAATCCGTCTTCACTATGCCGGTTATAGCGTCGTACACCACTCTCCCGCCAGTTTCGATGGAGCCGAATCTGGTTCCAATCGGTCTTTCCAAATTAACTTCCAGTCTAATTAGTTTATTACTTTGGACTATTGCTTTCGTTGCCTTTTCGTATACTTCGCTAACAAATTTTTGTCCACCTTCTCCTGCGATAAAAATACTTTTTTCTTTAAACGGCCCACCAGTATTTATCCAGTCGATTGTGTGGCGCAGCTCATGAGCGGCCGAAGTATCCGAAAATACGGGCTCCGGTAAAAGTATCTCTCTTCCTATGGCGTTAGATAGTATCGGACTTTCTCCAACTTTGGTCAGAACGTACGATTGTATTATTTTATATGCGGGAACAACTACCAAATCGTTAACGGCCGAGAACAGAGTAAATTCCAAGACTGTATCACCCGCTGCTTTAAGCGGGGCGAACTCGTCTGTCGAATCGTATTTTTCAGCGTTCAGGACAGTAGATGTAGTCATTATGTCTGGGTTCATTGCCAGGAATGAGATGGCTTCTGCAAAGTAGCTCACCCCCATAGCAATCGCAAATGCGACTGCCACGGGAAGCCTCCCGGTCGGATCCGTGTATCTATAAGGATTGTTCAACGCATACGAGTACGGGTTGATACTCTGCGGGTTGTAAATTTGCGATACCGTCGTGTCGGGCTGGGTGAACTGTGAAACCGCCGGGCTGTAGTATCGCGCACCATAATAGTACTGGCTGGCCGAGTCTGCGAATTGACCCGTATAAAGTTTTACATCCGACTTGCCTCCAGACAAGACCTCTCCGTACGGGCTATAGAACGTGTTTTCAATAACAACGCCACTATCGTCGGTGACCAGTGAAGTACTGCCCAAACTGTCCGATTGGTAGTAATATTTGCTCCCGTCGGGGTTCACCCTCGCAATCAGATTGTCGCCTTGATAGACGTAAGTGTAATCATAAGTGCTGGTCGTGTTGACAATTCTCATGAACTCCCTGAAAGGCGTATAGATTTTCGTCTTCGCGGAGTCGTTGCGTTCGATTTTAACCCGGCTGCCATATGGGTCGTATGTGTAATTTTCGAGCAGCGGCGAACTCGCGGTCGTCCCGCTCCGTATGCGCACGAGCTGGTTCAGCGCGTCGTACTCCCTGTAGAGCCCGTCGCCTGACACGAGGCTGCCTCCGCCGGCCTGCGCCTGCGAGACTAGGTTGCCCGCGAGGTCGTACGTGTAGTTGACAATGCCTATGTCCGGGTCGGTCGTGAAAATCTTCCTCCCGAGCGAGTCGTAGGCGAACGCGTATGTGCTGCTTGCACTGTCGACAATCTTCACGAGGTTGTCGGCCGTGTCGTACGAGTACGTCGTCTCGTAGCTCTCCGACTCGCCATAATTGCCAGCGAGCGGGTCGTCGTTGTACTCGACCACCTTTGCTATGCGGCCGTATCCGTCGAGCACGTACGTGTGCCTGTGTCCGTTCTGATCGTAGTCGTCGACCGTGTTGCGGTCGAACGTCACGTTCCTCGTCGTCGCGTCCGGCCCCGTAACTTTCACGGCCCGCCCGAGCGGGTCGTACGTGTACGACGTGTAGTACGCATACGTTACGTCGGTCTGCGGCGCAACGAGCTCGGCGGACGCTGCCTCGAAGTACGGGTTCTGCATCTTGGCAACGCGGCCGAGACCGTCATAGAAGACGTTGCTCACGTCCTGCTGCCCGCCGTTTGCGGGCGAGCGCACCTGCACCATGGTGCCGAAGCCGTCGTAGAAGTAATAGTTCTCGAACGGCATGCCGTCGGGCAGCACGACCGAGACTTTCACTAATTCGGGCGCCGAGCCGTCGAACGAGTAGCTGTAGAATTTCGTGGGCGCGGCGTCCGTGTTCGGAGGCAGCACCTCCTTGAGCACGCGGCCGAACACGTCGTACTCGTACGTCCGGTTCACGCCCGAGAACTTCGTCCACAGAAGGTTGCCCGTGCCGAAGTCGTACGCCGACTCAGTGGTCTGACCGAGCGCGTTCGTGGCCGAGTCCGGATAAGTGTAGGTCGCGTCGCGTTCGCCGTACGAGTACGTGGTCGTGCGCCCGAGCGGATCCGTGGACGAAACCATGTTGCCGTACGAGTCGTACGCGTAGCTGGTCACGGGATTCTGCGACTCGTCGGCCGCGGTGTCGAGCCACGCCTTCGTCTGCGTCAGGTCGCCTTTCGCAACGCCTCCTCCGAACGGCAGCCCGTCGTACGCGTACGACATGCCCTTCGCCTTCGTGCCGTCGGCGCCGAGCAGCTGGTACTCCGCGGGCAGGTTCACAATCCACGCGGACGGGTTAGTTGCATAAGAGTACCTCTCGGTCTTCTCGTCGCCCGCCACGGACACGTCGCCCAGCATGCGCCGTTCCACGACGTTCCCGTATGAGTCGTACGAGTACATGGCCTTCGTCGTTACCGGGCCGTCCGCATGGCCGTCGAAGAGGTAGTCCGTACGCGAAGACAGCAGCACCTCGTATACGCCGGTCTCGATCGGAATCGAGTATGGGTCGTCGGTCCAGACAGGGCCGTTCTCTTCGAAGTAGGCGGTCCCAGCCGAGCCCAGCGACTGCGGGCCGGTCGAGTATCCACTGTTCACGTTGATGGAGGACGCGTTGGCCGCGAGCGTTGTATAAATGAAATACGCCCTGCCTCCGCCTCCGCTGCCGCCGGCATGGCCCCAGCCGTTCGGATCCCCTCCGTTGGCCACTCCTACGCTGTCTCCTCCTGAAAGCGTGATCACCGCCCCGTCCATGTCCAGTGTCTTCGAAAACAGCAACAGCCCGCCGCCGCTGCCGGCCCCGCCCGAGCCTCCCCATCCGAGGCAGCTCGCGCTATAGCCGTTTCCTCCTACACCGTCAGCGCCGTTCAAATTTATCGTGCCCGATATTTTTACAAATCCGGCCGGGGCGTTTATTTCAAGCATGGCCCCGCCGTTGCCTCCGGCTCCGCCGCCGCATCCGGTCCCGCCGCCGCCTCCGGCTCCGCCGCCCGACCCCATTGCGACGGCCTGATACGCTGTCGCGGACGAGAAGCTTGTCCCTCCGGCTCCGCCGCCGCATCTCGCGGATTCCACGTCGCCGGTCCCTCCGCTGCCGCCGTACGCGCCGCCGCCTCCACCGCAGCCCCTGTAGCTGGACTGGCCGCCGCCTCCTTTGCCGTAGCCGTTCGCCTGCCCAAGGCCGTTCCCTCCGGTGCCCACAGTAACACCGGCGCCTCCAGTGTAGCCCTTGCCCGCGCCGTAGATGTTGCAGGACAAGTTCACGTATCTCGCGGAAACGTTCCAGTATCCGGTCCCAGCAGTTCCGTCGTACGGGCAGACTGTCAGCGTGACTCCCGCATCGCACGTTACGTTGTCGTACTCGGCCATGTTCCCGCAGACCGTCTGGTCCGCTGAGTACCTTATGGACGTGCCCTTCGGCGGCTCGGGGTCCGGCCTCTTCGGCAGGCCCTTCATCTTCGTGACGTCGAACTCCGATTCCGATCTCGAGTACAAGGCGCCAGCGCCGTCGGACAGCTCGGTCCTGTACTCTATGCCCTTCCGCTCGTCGTCCTGGTGGAAGTAGTGCACGGCGTAGCTCCCGTCCGGCAGGTTCTCCCTGACGTTGCCGAAGCCGCGGAACTCGAAATCCTTATAATCGTACAAGCCGTCCGCGTACGCGTACGCGGTCTGGCTGGAGACGTGGAAGCCGCCCGGCACTGAATTGTCCGACGTCGCGTTGCCGACTACCCACACGTTGAAGCCGAGATCCGACAGACCGTCCGCGCCATAGTTCGGGAATGACGTTGAAGGCGAATAGCCGACCTGCGTGGTGCCGCCCAGCATATTCGTGACGCGCATGAGCATGAACGGCGTCTGCTGGTCCCTGAGCCACGTCCACGTGTAGCTCCCGGTCGAGTTCGAATACGCGACCGAGATGTCGGCCTGGCCGTCGCCGTCGATGTCAGCAAGCCTGCGCCCGATGTTCTTGCCGTCCTTGGTGAACGGCTCAGGGGACTGCCACGCGGGGTCGAGCGTCCATCCGTGCCCGCTGTTTATCCACGCACCCCTGTCGGTCGTGGTGCCGTTCGCGTAGTCCTCGAGCATGTCGACGAGGCCGTCGCCGTTCACGTCCGCGAACCGCACCCCGCCGTCGCGGCTGCTGCTGGTAATAAAAGTCGATGCTGAAGGCGGATACCATGTCGGCGCGTCGACCCAGCCGCTGCCGGTGTTCAGCCAAGCCCTGGTGCCCGTGCCGTTGGACAGCAGAATGTCCGGAAGCCCGTCGCCGTTGACGTCCTCCAGCCTAGCCCCGCCGTCCTTCCCGTCCCTAACGAACGCTGCGGGCGCGGCCCACGTCGCGCTCGCGTCGACCCAGCCGCTGCCGGTGTTTAGCCACGCGCGCCGGGTGGGATTGCCAGACGCATCGTCAGTGGCCTGTATAATGTCCACGCGGCCGTCGCCGTTCAGGTCGGTGAGCTGCACGCCCTGGTCCTTGTAGCTACTGAAGAAGTCCACAGGCGGCGCCCACTGGCCCGGTGCTTCGGTCCAGCCGCTGCCGGTGTTGAGCCACGCCCTGTGCGTGCCGTCGATCGACTGCAGCATGTCCGGGAGGCCGTCGTTGTTTAGGTCCGCGAACCGCACCCCGTTGTCTATGTCGACCATCTTGTAGACGGCCTTGAAGAATGTCTTCGGGACGTTGAACGTCCCCGAGACGTACGGATAGAGGTGGTTCGTTTCTCCGTTGCAAATCGGATAGCCGTTATCCATGTAGGTTACCTTCCCGTAGCAGCAGTCGAACGCGTCGTGGGACGAGGGGCTGATCATGCTCGTGCCGTTGCAGCACATCGAGTATAGGATGCGCGACAGATCACCGGGATAGCATTTCACCCACGATTCCCCCGGGGCTATCGTGGTGCTCGTCGGATAGTCGCCCGAGTACTGGATTATGTCGCAGTTGTCGACGGTGTCGCCGCCGTAGGTCGTCGGGCAGTCCACCCATAACAGCCCGCCGTAATCGCCGGGCTCTATGGAAGCGAACTGCGTGTACTCATAGTAGCTCTTGGACTTGGACGGGTCGTAGGCCGACGTGAACACCGGCAGCGCCCACACGGACGTGCCGTCGGTCCAGCCGCCGCGGCCGTCGTTCAGCCACACCTTGTTCTCGCCCGTGCGCTGCCTGTACTCGACAACGTCGACGAAGCCGTCCCTGTTGAGGTCGACGTAGCGCACGCCCAGATCGTTGTCCTCGAAGGCGAAGCTCGTGGGCGACGTCCACTGCGAGGCCTGCAGCGTGTATCCCGGCGCGGACTGGTAGTAATCGAAAGACGCCTTGCCCAGCATCGAAGCGCCGTCCGAGCCGAAGTAGCTTATGCCCGACACGGACGTGAGCGAGCCCTCTGGATTCAGCGCGGCGTAGTCGATCGCGTACCTCCTGACCAGCCCGTTGTTGGCGAAGACGCTTATTCCCGTCAGCCTGCGGCTCTCTGTGACCAGGTTGCCAGATTCGTATGCCGACCTGAGGTCGGGCCTCGGCAAGGGCTCGTAGTCGAACCGAATGCTCCTCGCCCTATCGTTGTTGTAGTCTATCCTCGACAGGTATGACGAGCCCGCGTCCTCCGGGTTCGGATCCTCGAGATAAGTGTAGAATATCCTGTTGCCGTGCGTGTCCTCGACCTGGTCCAGGCTCCACTTCAGGGCGTACCCCCTTCCCGTGTTCGACACCGTCTCCGAATCGTTGTTATAGCCGAACCTGTACTTCGTGCCATCCCTCATGGTCACGAGCCAGTACGCCCCGTACGTGTTGCCAGCGCCCGTGGGCATCTCCACCCTTACGAACGACTCCACCTTCGTGTGGTAGAAGCCGTCGCTCGGCACGAACACCAAGTCGTAGGTCGTGCCGCCGACCGCCAGCTTGTAGCTGTCGTCAGACGGGTCGGCCGGCGTCGAGTTGATGTCCCTGTATACATAGTCCTGCGACAGTTTCCAGCCCGCGCCCATCACTCCGGGCCTCTGCGCGACCGTCTGGCTGTTATACGAGAGCGAAAGCCGTGGGGCCAGACCGCCAGTGCCTGAAGGCAGCTCTATGGGGTAGTCGTAGGTCGCGGCTCCCGGGAAGAGGTTTGTTGAATAGCTGCCGTAGAGCTTGACCTTCGGATGCTCGGGCACGCTGGCCTCGTGCAGGTAGGGCTTGTACTGGTTGTCGGCAGCCACAGCAGTTACCAGGAAAAGCGAGAACAGGAACATCGCTAGCAGCGATTTCTGCGCGAACCGGATGGGAACGTCTGGGTTTCTGTTGCAACGGTGAGATGCGTTTTTTTCTCTCAATGCGCCCCTTTAACAGATAGACCGCTGCCTTTTTATGCCTTTTGAAGAGCGCCGGGAAATGGAATTCGAAACCTCATGAGTTCGCGTCCGATGGCATCAGCTGCGATAAATCCTGTCGTGATGGTCGAAATCCTCCAGGACGACGGCCTTGTTCTCCTCGTCTATCGAATACACCAGGACGAAGTTCCCGAAATGTATCCTTCTCAGGCCTTTCATCGCGTTGCTCAGCGGCTTGAACCTGTGGGGATTGTCGACTATCTCTTCGAGTTTCTTAGTGATTGCCTCGAGGCGTCCTGGGTCTTTTCTGGCCAGTTTCTTGAAAATCAAGTCCGTCTTCGGACTGTTGACTATGAAATAAGTCATTTCAGACCATACCGTTTTTTAAAGTCGGCCACGGAGCCTACTTTTATGTGCTTCCCTTTTTGTATTTTCTTCAGCTTCTCGATGTACTCGGGCCTGACCTCCGGGCCCGTCCTGACGAATCTGTTGAACTCCTTCGCCATGAGGTTTATGGCTTGGGACTTGTCCTTCAGGCAGTATTCGGCCTTCAGGTGGTTCAAGACCTTGTTCGCGTTCTCGTCTATGTCTACGATCGCTTTCACCATATTAACACCGCATTAATGTCATATTAATATGGCCGGCCGCCGTATTTAAGGATTTTGCGATAGCGTGCCTTGCGGATAAAAACAGGAGCGCCGAGGATGGGATTCGGACCCATAATCAGGCTTTAAGCTTTGACATTTAAGATTTTACTGTTCGATATGCCGCAACAGAAAAGCATGCTGCAGCCAGACGATATCGCAAGGCTGACCGCCCAGAGATATCTGGATTTCAAAGAAGTCCTTGGTAAGCGCCTCGAAGCGGCAAGGCGGCTATATGAAAATGACAAAGATTGCATGAGGGAGTCTCTAGAGAAAGAGGCGAGGGCCCGAGAGGAGCGGGCGAGGGCCGCGTCGGAACTGCCTGCGGGAGTGTCGGCGTTGTACCTCCAGAACGTCGCATTCGATGAATGGAATGCGATCCTTTCCATCATCCCGGCATGCGGCAAGGCGGGGGTGCTGGCGTACTCCTTCGACTACGGCGTAAGCAGCATTTACCTCGATACTGACGCCGTGTTTCTAGGAAAAAGGCGAAACTTGGAAAGTCTCAAAAAGAGGGTAGCCAGAATAGGCATCAACGAAAACGGGTACCTGGCCAGGAGGCTGAAGGCGGAAGGAGAAGGGTTCCCCGCGCTTGCGAGCCTTGCCAGAAGTATTGCGAACACCGGCCTGTCGGGATTCGACGAGTCCTACTATGTCCGTTCCGACCTGGATTGCAACGTCATCAGAGGACTGAACAAGTTTTTCAAGTCCGGGAAGGAGTCTATGGAAGACAGCGGGGAGAACAAAAAGCTGAACCGCGAAAGGGTTGTCAGCACCGTTCGGACTTTCCGCGACATAGCTTACGATGCAGGATTGTCAGATTTTGTCTTGGTCGGCGGAGCGGCTGCGGTACTTCAGGGAAGGAGGACTGGGACCGAAGACTTGGATATAGAAATAAACCATAGAGACGACTTCCACAGGCTGGAAGAGTACTTGAAGAGCGAAAGGAACACGTTCAAGGGCGCGGCCCTGTCTTACTTAAAAAATCAGATTGACTTTATTGCTTATTCGACGCCAGAAGCAAATAAGGCAGGATTAGGCGGCTCGGAACGCGGGCGTGGGCCTGAGAAAGCCTTTTTTGAAATTTACTACAGACGCAGAACGGAAAGGACTCGCCAGTCTATGAACACAGAAATGCCACTAGAAGGCGGCATACTTCGGTTAAGGAAAGCCGAACTGATAGCCCCGAAGTACAGCATCACCGGACCAGTAGCTTCGCGCAATGACATACTGGATTTTTTTGGGATAGAAATGTGACTATTTACCTTCCACTTTCAAAGAATTCTAAAAACTTGAACTTCTATAATAATATGCGCCGAGGATGGGATTTGAACCCATATGAGCTTGCGCTCGCTGGTTTTCGAGATTCACCCGGCCTTGGCGGCCGTCCAGTGCACTACCGGATTATGCGACCTCGGCTTGGCAATTGATTATACAATAGGTAATATAAAATACTTTTTAAACCCTTTCTAATCTATGGATATGGACAAGAACGGGATTATCGAGCGGACCGTGGAGCACGCGAAGGGAAAGCTGACGGCCGAATATGCCGCGCACGACTGGTGGCATACCTTCAGGGTCTGGAAGATGGCCAAGTATCTTGCCGAAAAGGAAAACGCAGACGGCTTCATCGTCGAGCTGGCTGCGCTGCTTCACGACATCGCGGACTGGAAGTTCCACAATGGGGACGAATCGGTCGGGCATAGGCAGGCAAAGGAGTGGCTGGAAGAACTGGGCGTGGACAAGGAATCTGTCGACAGGATATGCGAAATCATAGCCACCGAGCCCTTCATGGGCGAAGGCCACAAACAGGAGATGAAAACGATCGAGGGGAAGGTCGTGCAGGACGCCGACAGGCTGGACGCAATCGGCGCAATAGGAGTCGCAAGAGTGTTCGCTTTTGGCGGGCATCTTGGGAACCCCATACACAATCCGAATGATAAACCGATAAAGAACAAAACGGTTGAAGAGTATAAAAAAATGAATGCAACAGCCATAAATCACTTTTATGAAAAATTGCTTTTGCTCAAGGACAGGATGAACACCGAGACCGCAAAGCGCATCGCGGAGGGCCGGCATAAATTCATGGAGGAGTTCCTTGAAAGGTTCTTCGAGGAATGGGAGGGGAAGGCTTAATCCTTTGCCTTTGGCGCGGCGCTACTTGCTACTGCGCGCGGGCTGCACGGCTTTCGGCCGCGGCCCGGCCTTCACGGCCTTCGGCTTCCTGCTCTTCCACTTGCTCGCCATGTTTATCAGAAGGTCTACGCCCGCCACGATCAGCGCCGGCTGGAACCCGAGCGCGAGGAACGCCGCGACGAAAACGGCTCCGGGCTTCAGCAGCAGCCTGTACCATCTGTCGATTTCGAAAGCGAAGATAAGAAGCTCCACGATCAGCATCACGAACAGCGCGATTACGAACGCTCCTACTTCCGGGCCGAACACCGGAGGGAGAAGGAAGATGATAGCGAACAGTACAATCTTGCCGAGAATGCCGGCCATGTCGAAGCCGAGTATGAAGAGCGCAACGCGCAGCGCGAGCGGAAATCCGAGCGGGTCGAACCATGCGAGCGCCGCGAGCGCAACGCCGACGACGCGCGTTATCATGCCCATGCGATCACTTCAGTCTGCGGCTGTCGAAAAACAGGACGTACAACGCGACCACCAGGAACGCCGCCGCCAGCACGAACGCGATGGGCAGAGCGTTGCTGGCGCCCCATATCCACAAGGGCAAAACGAACTCTTCGAATATCCTGCCAGCCAAAGCGGGCAGCGCGGACTCCCCGGCCACAGCTCATCCCTTGCCAATAAGTTCGGCATCCTTGCAGATAATATAGCCGTTTGCAGTGTCCGCGTCCCAGACCTTTTCAATCACGCCGAGTTCGATTTTCTTCTTGAAGAACGGGGCGTTGATAACAAACGATTCGTATTCTCCGCCCTCGCCCGAGGGGTTGATTCCGAACTTCTTCTGCAGCGCAGCCAGTTCGCGCAGGGCGTCGCCGTCGATTTTTCGTCCAAGCCATTTCTCGTCCAGGCCTTCGGTCGCAACGGCCGTCATAACAATCTCCAGTCCCGCGTCGATTTCGTCGCGCAGAAGCTTCAGCTGGTCTTTCCCCCATAACGGACAAATGCTGCGCAAGCCAAGCTCCTTGCACACCGCGTCGATTCTGTCCTTCTGATATCTGGACGCAATCGCACCGGAAACGACAGCGTCGATGTCGTCCTTTATCGATTTTATCGCGGCCGTCATATCCTCCAGCTCCTTCTCCTTCTCGCCGGCCGTTTCCCACATTACGTGCTTTATCCCCATCGCCTCGGCCTGCAGTTTCGTCAGCTCGGCGCACGGATGGTGGAACATCCACGAGTCGCTGCGCGCAGGCAGCAGCGTCACCAGGCAGCGCACGTCCCAGCCCTGCTCGAGCGCCACGGCCGTGGCGAAAGTCGAATCCTTTCCGCCCGAAAACAGAACTGCCACTCTCATGCTACATGCAACTCCAAATTCAACGGAAGCGCGGTGGGGCAAAGCTGATGCCTTAGGCCGCACTAACTAAAATAGAATAACGCACACTGATTTTTTATAGGTGAGCCTGCTGCCGATACTGAAGGAGAGTTCGTTCGAGCCGCGCGACTACCAGCGCAACATCGCGGAGAAGGCGGCGAAGCAGAGCACGCTCGTCGTCCTGCCCACGGGCATGGGCAAGACGCTCATCGCGGTGATGGTCGGCGCGTGGCGGCTGGACGAGCTCGGAGGGAAGATTCTCATCACGGCTCCAACACGCCCGCTGAACGCGCAGCACACGAAGAGCTTCGAACAGTTCACGCACATACCCATGGAGGACATAGTGCTGATTACGGGCAACGCCAAGCCGGAGAGCCGGAAGAAGATATACGAGAAAGCAACGATCGTCGCAGCCACGCCGCAGTGCATCGAGAACGACCTCGAGGCCGGACGTTTGAACCTGGCGGATTTCACGCTTGTGATTTTCGACGAGGCGCACCGCGCAGTGAAGAATTATTCATACACCACGATCGCGAAGAAGTACATGATGCAGGCGAAGAACCCGCTGATACTGGGGCTGACGGCATCGCCGGGCAGCAGCCGCGCGCGCATCGAGGAGGTCGCGTCGAACCTGTACATCAAGGCCGTGGAAGTGCGGAGCGAAGTTGACGCGGATGTGAAGCCTTACGTCCAGCAGACGCAGCAGGACTGGGTATATGTCGACTTCCCGGAGGAGCACAGGAAAATCAAAGCGCTGCTCGAGGAAGTCCTGAAGGACGACGTCTGGTGGCTGAAGGAGAAGCACTACATATACACGTACAAGCCCAGCATGAAGATGCTCCTGGCGGTGCAGCAGCGCGTCGGCGTCAGCTACGGCCGCAGCCGCCACAACTTCGGGGCGTTTTGGGCGCTGATACGCAGCGCTGAAGCCATAAAGCTGGAGCATGCCATCGAGCTTCTGGAGACGCAGGGCATAGGGTTCCTGGAGGACTATCTGAAGCGCGTAGGCGAGAGCAAGAAGCGCACCGACCAGCGCATGATGAAGAACAAGCACGTCGAAGAGGCGGTGCGGCTGATAGATGACATGCACAAAAAAGAATCGAACCACCCGAAGATGGAGAAGCTGAAGGAGATTGTGAAGCGGCTGGCGAAGCCCGGAGTGAAGATAATGGTCTTCGCGAACTACCGCGCCACGGTAGAAAAAATCCGCGGGATGCTTGAGAAGGAAGGCGTCTCGGCGCGCGCGTTCATCGGCCAGCAGACGAAGGAGTCCGGCAGCAAGGAGAGCGTGGGCATGCGGCAGGACGAGCAGATCGCGACGCTCGGGGATTTCAGGCGCGAAGAGTTCAACGTGCTCGTCAGCACCAGCGTTGGAGAGGAAGGCCTCGACGTGCCTGCGGTCGATTATGCCATCTTCTACGAGCCGGTGCCGAGCGAGATCCGGCAGATACAAAGACGCGGCAGGGTCGGACGACAGGCTGCCGGAAAAACCATTTTCCTGATAACGAAGGGCACGCGCGACGAGGCGTACTACTGGGCCGCGCTCAACAAGGAGAAGCGGATGAAGGGCGTGCTGCAGGAGATGCAGGCGGGCAGGCCTCTGCGGAGGAAGAAATCTTTATTGGACTGGGCGGAGAAAAAGTAATCTACAGGCGATAGCATGCAGGCGCAGAGAATACTGAAACCAGCGGGCAAGACGGTCGTTGCTGTCGATTATCGCGAGAAGGAGACTGCGGAATTCTTGAAGCAGTTCGGCGCGGTCGTCAACATGGACGCGCTCGTGATCGGAGACTTCGTCTGCAGCGACCGCGTGGTCGTGGAACGAAAGGAAAGTTCAGATTTTATCAGCTCTATAATCGACGGCCGGCTGTTCGAGCAGGCGCACCACATGCGCGACCACTTCGAGAAGCCCGTGTTCATCATCGAAGGCATCAGCGACCGCGACATCAGCGTGAACGCACTGAAGGCTGCAATCGCGACGCTGGCCACGCAGTACAACGCAAGCGTGCTCAACACGAAGAACCCGAAGGACACCGCGCTGACGATATTCTGGCTGGCGAAAAAAGAACAGCAGGATGCGAAGCGCGAGCTCAGCGTGCGCGTGGGCAAGAAGCCGAAGGACGAGCGCAGGCTGCAGGAAGAAATCGTGTGCGGGCTTCCGGGCGTGGGGCCGGAGATATCGAAGCGTCTGCTGCAGCAGTTCGGCAGCGTGTCTGCAGTTTTCGGCGCGGGCGAGGACGAACTCAAAAAGGTCAAAGGCATCGGCGACAAGCTCGCGGCACGCATACGCAAAATCGCGGAGAAAAAATACTGAGGTTGGAAAAATAAAAGCGCTCATCGTGGGAATCGACCCTGGAATAGGCACGGGCATCGCAATACTCGATTTGCACGGCGAGCTGCTGCACATCTCGAGCAGGCGCGACGAGAACAAGCGCAAGCTGACAAGGGACATAATCGATCACGGAAGTCCGTTCATCATCGCTGTTGATGTGTTTCCTGCGCCGAAGACCGTGGAAAAGATAGCGAGCTCGCTGGGCGCGCTGATGTGGGTGCCGCGAAGGTCGATGACGAACGCCGAGAAGAGCAAGGCAATCAAGGCCTTCAAGAAAGAGTACAAGAAGGCAACCGGCGGACGCGAGCTGAAGCTGGGGGACAAGCACGAGCGGGACGCGCTTGCGGCCGCGCTGCGCGCGTTCAAGACGAACCGCACTTTCTTCCTCAAGGTGCGCGACGCGCTGCGCAAGGACCGCGCGGAAGGGCTGCTGGACGAGATAGTGCCCATGCTCATGAAGGACGAGAGCGAGAACATCGCGAATGCGGTGCGGGCGATCTCGAAAAGGGAGAAGTGATTTGAAATGTTCTCTGCGAAGAAGTTCGTGACGAAAAACAGGAGAAAGCTTTTGATGCTGGTCGAATTTATCGTGAAGTTCAACCTTCTCGCGATTCCGATGTACGCCATAATGCTGTCAGGCATGCAGCTGCAGCCGCTGCAGGACGCGACAACGAGCGCAGTTTACGCGGCCTTCAAACTCCTCGGTTACGCGGCCGAAAGAAGCGGCACTACGATCGCGCTCGGCGCTCCGCTTTACACCAACATCGTCATCGACACGGACTGCGCTGCTTGGAAGAGCATGTACGCGTTCGCTGCTTTGATGCTGGCGACGCCGTTCGCGCTCGGATGGGAGAAAAGATTGAAGCTGATTGTACTGGGAGTTGCGGCGCTGTTCGTTCTGAACGTCGTTCGCATCGTTTCGACGGTCGCTGCGGCCGTGACGTTCGGCGCGGCATGGCTGGACGTGGTGCATACGGTGCTGTGGCGCGAGGGGATGATACTCGCGGTCGTGCTGTTCTGGTTCGTCGCAATAAGAAAATCTGTAAAAAACTCATTTTAAAAGTTCGCACTCTATCATAGGGATGACGACTTCGTCGCTTTCGGGCAGACCCGTTTTGCGGGCCAGCCGATTTAACATATTAAAGAACGTAAGCTGACTTCCGTTCGCCTCCCTGAACTCGTTGTCGATTTCGTCGGACAGAACGTCGGCCGCCTTCCTCCTTTTCAGCACGGCCTTGCCCTCCAAAAAGTCCAACGCGCCGTCCACCTCCTCCTTGCTGTAGCCATTGCAACTGGCATAAAACGAAACTGTATGTATGTAATCGTCGCCAACCAGCTCTATTACCTCTTTGAGCACCTTTGCCGCGCATGAACTTTTTTCAAGGCCCATATTCGAAAGGTGTTGGGAATACGTCCTTTCTGTCCATTCGTCAAGCGACTTTGAAAAGCTGTCGAACTTCTCGGCTTCCTCCTTGGTCATCTTAAACAGCGGGATTTCCACATCCGCTTCCCTCAGCGGGTACTTTATGCCGCGCCTCACATTGAACCCGTATTCCGGTTTGGATATTATCCTTTCGACGTGCCCCAGGCATCCGTCTGATTCTCCAATGGCCCATTCGCCGCACAGCTCTATGTCCTTCAGCCCAGAGTCCGCAAGAAAGCCGAGCAGCTCTCTGAAGCTAACGCCAAGGACGCCTTCTTCGATATAAGAATCATAAGAATCCGTCGGAACCAATAATAGTCCTTCTCCCCCGACCACATCAAGCGTCCCCTTCATCGCGCATATGGGCGTGTACACGATGATACGCTCGCCCGAGCTTCTTGCCTCGCATATCCTTTCCTTCAGAGGTGCCAGGTACTCCCTCTCGTAATCGCCCAGTTCTTCCCTGTGTTTTTCTGCCAGCCGCTTCGCGGTTTCGGAATAAGCCGAATAGCCTGGATGCACAAGGACCAACGCAGTTCCACTTGCTTTGTAGACATTGCCAACGTCTATGCCAAGCCTCTTGACCAGAAAAGGAAGCGATACGTATCCGTTCCACTCCTCGTCGAACGGTTCGGGGCGTCTCTTTTTTCGATAATCTTCAATCTCCTTGCGGTATTTCCCGACTACGCCCTCTCCGAACATTTCGATTGCTTCTCTTTCCGAGATCATGTGAACCACTGAAGAAGAAGGCAAATCTAAAACATAAAAACCCATATGTCGGGCATGTAAACCCCGAGCAAGCGACCGAAAAGCAAAAAATAATACCATAGAAAGCCAAATTGTCCTTAGGGAAGCGCCTTAAGGCGCCAAGGGGTGCGGTTTTTGACAGACGAACCTGCCGGCAACGATTCAGGGGACGAGGAGCCGATGTTCGAGGAACAGAGCAGGATAGATATGGAGACGGTTGTGAAGCCCGAGGACAAGTTCAAGCTCAGCCTCCTCAACATCCAGAAGCGCTTCGTTGACATAGAGTTCGCCATATCGGAGATAGCTGCGCGCGTGAAGGACATCGACCCGGAGAACCTGAAGACGCTCGACCAGCGGATAGAGTCGCTGGAGGACATGATAATGGTGGAGCAGGCCGGCGTGCACGAGCTCAAGCATATAATGCAGAACGTCGACAACGTCTTCCAGACCACGGCCACGCTCCGTGACGTGGAGGACATGCGCGAGCGCGTACGCCGCGTTGAGAACCTCGCGCGCGCGGCAGCGGAGATGACCGACCTGCCGGCGGAGCTGAGCCAGGAGACCAGGCAGAGGATCAAGTCCGTGGAGGACAACGTCGCCGAGCTGATGGACAAGTCCGTCGAGGTCGTGAGCCCGATGGAGGTCGCGGAGATGCGGCGCTCGCTCGGCAACCTGGACGAGCGCGTGAGCCTGATGCGCATGTCCGTGGAGGACCTGAAGCGCAACATCGACAAGCGCGTGCAGGACGGCATAAAGGGCGCGCAGATTACCACCGCCGATTTCGGTTTTATCAGCACCAAGATCAACTCGCTCAAGACAGCGATAGACATACTGTCCGACAAACGCATCGAGAACGAGATGAAGATCACCGCGCTCGAGCAGAGGCTGGCGAACGTGCACGCCGGCGAAGGAGGCGACAGTCCGCTTTCCGAAAAGATGATTGACGAGCTGCGCACCATGAAGCGCGACGTGGAGGGCGCGAAGCTGCGCATGGATTCCGTGGAGCGCGTGGTGCAGGAGACCGCGAAGACGGCGCACGACGCCGAGGCCGCGTCCAGGCGCTTCGAGGGGTTCGAGAAGCTGAGCGGGCTGCAGGCCGAGATCGACGACAAGCTCAGACAGTTCAGGTTCGTGCAGGACGAGCTCGGCAGGCTGTCGAACCGCATAGAGATGATGTACGAGGGCGTGGAGAAGCGCTTCTCAGAGCTGCGCGGCGCCGAGCGCGAGATGCACAACTTGGGCAAGGCTGTGGCTGACGCGAGGAAAGAAATCGAGATGACGAAGTTCGGGCTGAAGCGCGCGGCGAGCAAGGAGGACGTGGCGGGCTTGGCCGCGGAAGTCGGCGGGGCGAGGAGGCTCGAAGGCAGGGTTGAGGAGCTGGGCGAGGCCGTGCGCAAGCTGGACGCGGCGTACGGGCGCGAGTCGCAGGGCGGCGTTTCCGCGGAAGTGCTTGTTATCATGAAGGAAATGGCCGACAGGCTCGAGAACGCGGAGCGCACGATAATCGACATGCAGACGGGCGCAGGCGCACCGCCGGCCGTGCCCGGGCAGCTAGGCATGCAGGACTTCGAAGGGAGGATGAACGACGTCATCGACAAGCTCGTTTTCCTCGAAAGCAGGCTGAGCGCGCTCGAGGCCATCTTCCAGACGAGTTCGAGGACGCAGGCCGTGGTCATAGAGTAAGTTTCGTTTCTCCGTTTCGCTTTAATTCCTGCGAGAAGAATTTATAGACAGTTGCACGGGTGTTTCTCTGGCCGGCCGAAAAAGGAAAACAGTCGAAGCTCCAAGCGCTGCGCTTAGCGTGATAATAACCGAGAAACCAGATGCAGCAACGCGCATCGCTGAAGCGTTGGGCGGCAAGGCAGCGAGGAAAATCGCGAAACGCGGCGCTTACTGGTACGAGTTCGAGAAGGAAGGCAGGAAGTTTATCGTCGTGCCTGCCGTAGGCCATCTCATTGCGCTCGACACCGTGAAGGACAAAAGCGGCTGGGGTTATCCGACCTTCGCGACGCGCTGGATCCCGGCATACGAGAAGAAGGGCAGCGAGTTCTCCGAGCGCTACTACAGGAACATGCAGGAAGCGTTGGACACGTGGGCCGCATCGAACCTCATCGTGGCCACGGACTACGACACGGAAGGCAGCGTAATAGGGTACAACATAGTGCACCATATCGCAGACAGGACGGACGCGGAGCGCATGAAGTTCTCCACGCTGACGAAGGACGAGCTCGTCGAATCGTACGAGAAGCGGGCGAAGGCGCTCGATATGGGACAGGTCGAATCAGGACTGACACGTCACTACCTCGATTTCTTCTGGGGGATAAACATGACGCGCGCGCTTACGACAGCGATGAAGCACGCCGCGGAGAAAGGTTTCGCACTTTTGTCCACGGGTCGGGTGCAGGGTCCGACGCTCGCGATGCTTCTGGAGCGCGAGCTTGCGATACGCGCGTTCGTGCCGGAGCCGTTCTGGCAGATTGTAGCGACGCTGGACGCGCATGGCAAGGAATTCCAAGCGTGGTACGAGAAGAGCAGCATCTGGAAACCCCCAGAAGCGGAGCGCATACGCGACGAGTGCGGCACGCCAAACGCAAAAGCAATCGTTAAAAAAATGTCAAAGCGTGCGTACAAACAGTCGCCGCCCGTTCCTTTCAACACCACCGATTTGCAGGCCGAGGCGTACGAGCACTTCCGCTATTCGCCGAAGCAGACGCTCGGCATCGTCGAGGATTTGTACCAGGCCGGGGCGGTGTCGTACCCGCGCTCGTCGTCGCAGAAGCTCCCGCCGAGCATAGGCTACAAAAAAATACTTTCAGCAATCTCGAAGCTTCCGCCGTACGCAGCGCTCGCAGCCGAGTTGAAAATAAAAACAACACTCGTCCCGACAGAAGGCAGGCGCGACGACCCCGCGCACCCTGCGATTTATCCGACCGCAGAAACTCCGAACTTATCAAAACTTCCAACGTCTCACAAGAACATGTACGATTTGATCGTGAGGCGTTTCCTTGCGGTCTTCGCGGACGATGCGCTGCGCGAATCGGTTGCAGCCGAGCTGGACATAAACGGACACGCGTTCAAGGCGAGCGGCCACACCACGCTCGAGCCGGGCTGGTTGAAGTTCTACGGAAAATACGCATCGCTTGCGGAAGAGCCGTTGCCTGAAATGAAAGCTGGCGACGAATTGGACGTGAAAAAAATCGAAATGCTCGAGAAGCAGACGCAGCCGCCGGCGCGGTTCACGCAGGCTTCGATACTGAAGGCGATGGAGGAGAAGGAATTGGGCACTCGCGCGACGCGCGCCGAGATCCTGCAGACGCTGTACGACCGCAAGTACATAACCGGCCGAAACATCGAAGTGACGAAGCTGGGCGAGGTCGTGACAGTTGTGCTGAAGGAATACTGCCCGCGCATACTGAGCGAGGAGCTGACGCGCAAGTTCGAAAAGGAGATGGAGAGCGTGCAGGCCGGAAAGAAGAAGCGCGACGAGGTGCTGGAGGAAGCTAAAACTATTTTGACTGAGCTTTTGGCGGAGTTCAAACAGAACGAACCGGGGATCGGGAAGAAGTTGCTGGACGGCCTGGTCGAATCGCGGCGGGAGGAGCGCGCTATCGGCACGTGCCCGAACTGCGGCAAGGAGTTGCGTGTCATCGTATCCAAAAAGACAGGCAAGCGTTTCGTGGGTTGCGCGGGCTACCCGAAGTGCAATACCACATTTCCTCTACCACAAAAAGGATTTCTGATCAAGCTCGGGACAGCGTGCCCGGAATGCAGGATGCCGATGATACAGATCGTGCAGCGCGGCCGCAAGCCTTGGAGGATGTGCATAAACCACAAGTGCAAAACAAAGGAAGGATGGAAAAAGAAGCATCCTGGCAAGAAGTTTGGCCGAAAAACAATCCGAACCTAAGTACTGTTCTTTATCACTGTCGAAAAGGCAGCGACAAGCCCGCCTTTGAAGTACGTAGCTATGAATCCCTCGAACCCTCCGTCCGGCCCGACCACCGGGACGTTGTCGCACTGGTATCTTCTCTTGATAAAAATCGCGTAATCGAGCGTTTCGGATGTCATTACCTTCGGGAATATCGGGTAGTGCGGCTGCTTCTCGAATATCTCCTTGGCGGAAACGTCAATTCCGGTCTCGCCGCAGGCGGAGAACAAGTAGAACGCCGCAAGGAAGCCCTTTCTTCGAATCATCCCACTGACCCTTCCGCCGTCGTCGAGTACGACAACCGCGCCAACCCGGTTGCGTTTGTCGGCAAGCTTGTTGATGACAACCCGTATCCCGTCCGTTTCATTGACGGCGTACAGGTCCGGGTCCTTGTACAGCTCCCTTCCGTCGAAATCCTCCACTAGCATATTCCGCATGTCTTCGAAGGACTTGATGCCAGCGAGCTTGCCCATGTAATAAAATTGAAAGGCAAAACATTAATACCCTGAGATTTATTAATCCTCGGGGGCAATTATTATTATGGCGAAGCGCGAGGACGACGCGATGAAGAAGGGCGAGGCGAACAACCGCTTCAGCACCCTGCTGCCGCTCTTCATAGTAACCGTGTGCATAGTCTTCTCGTTCGTGTTCACCGTGCTGACCGTGCCGCTCGGGCCGATAACCGCGGACATCAAGTTCGTGTTCATACTGATGCTCGTGGTCACGACCACCGTGGCCTCGGTCGTGTCCGTGATGTTCTACGTGTTCATGCTGAACAAGCATAACGGCAACGGCAGAAGGAGAAGGCGCTGAACGGTCTGCGTTTCTGCGAAATTTCCTGCGACAAAACCTGCGACTGCAACCTTTATATACTTTTTTGTGTATATACATTAAAAAGTTTAGTGCACGTGCACACAAAAATGGCGAGAAAACATGCCAAGCGAAAAAAGGAGAATGCCGAAGGAAATGCAGCGCGCGAAGGAAGAGCGCGTCACGGAGCGCAGCGCGACGCTCGTGTGCTTCAGCGTGCGCGGGGAGAAGTTCGACAGCGCGTCCGAGCGCAACAAGTTCTTCCGCGGGCTGTATGGGTGGAAGCAGACCGTGAAGACCGAGGACGCCGGAGGGCATGAGAAAGAATACACGTACGAGCGCCACGGCGTGCTGGACCGCGTGCCGCACAAGAAGGTGGACCAGAGCTCGATAATCATCGACGAGGACAAGACCGGCGATGTTTTCAAATTTTTTCGCAGCTGGGCGAACAAGGTCATGTGGCGCACGTTCCGCGTGATGCTCGACGAGGAGGACGAGCTCGAGGGGGGCGAGGCCGACGAAGCCGAAGACGAGGAGGTTCTGGAATAGATATTTTTGATTGCGTCACGAAATTATGAAATGTGAGGGGCGTTTGCACATGGCTGACGAAATCAAGCTGAAGGTCGGCGAGCTGACCGAGCGCGCCGAGGCGGGCCGCGGCATAATCAGGGTCGGCTCCGAAACCATGAAGGATTTGGGCATAAGGGAAGGCGAGATAGTCGAGGTCGAAGGCTCGAAGAAAACGGCGGGCATAGCCGTGCGCAGCTACCCGTCCGACGTGGGGCTGAAGATCGCGCGCATGGACGGAATCATGCGAAGGAACTGCGACAGCGGCGTGGGGGAGTACGTGAAAATCCGCAAGGCCGAGGCCAAGGAGGCGAAGCGCGTCTCGCTCGCGCCTGCGCAGAAAGGCTTGGTCATACACATCTCGCCGAACCTGATAAGGCAGAACATATACAAGCGCCCGGTGATGAAGGGCGACGTGATCGTGCCTTCGCCAGTGATGAGGCGCAGGGACGCGTCGGCCAGCTTCTTCGAGGATTTCTTCGGAATGGATTTCGATGCGTTCTTCACGCCTTTCTCGGAGGAGACGAGGTTCGTCGTCACGGACACGGATCCGAAGGGCATTGTTGTTATCACGGATGCGACGGACTTGGAGATGCAGCCGCGCGCGCCCGAGGACATGAAGCTCGAGGAGCGCGGCGTGCCGACCGTGACGTACGAGGACGTCGGGGGCATGAAGGGCGTGACAGAAAAGGTGCGCGAGATGATAGAGCTGCCGCTGAGGCATCCGGAGATTTTCGAGCGCCTCGGGGTAGAACCGCCGAAGGGCGTGCTGCTGTACGGGCCGCCGGGCACGGGCAAGACGCTGCTCGCGAAGGCCGTGGCGAACGAATCGGGCGCGAACTTCATTTCGATATCGGGTCCGGAGGTAATGTCAAAATTCTACGGCGAGTCCGAGGCGAACCTGCGCAACATATTCGACGACGCCGAGAAGAACGCGCCGAGCATCATATTCATCGACGAGATCGACAGCATAGCGCCCAAGAGGGAGGATACGACCGGCGAAGTCGAGCGGCGCGTCGTGTCTCAGCTGCTCACGCTCATGGACGGGCTGAAGAAACGCGGAAAGGTAATCGTAATCGCCGCGACGAACAGGCCGAACGCGATCGACCCGGCGCTGCGGCGCGGCGGACGCTTCGACCGTGAAATAGAGTTACCTGTACCAGATCGCAACGGCAGGCTGGAAATTCTGAAGATCCACACGAGGAACATGCCCATGGACAAGGCCGTGAGCCTCGACTGGCTCGCCGATGTCACGTACGGATACGTGGGCGCGGACGTGGCCGCGCTCGTGAAGGAGGCGGCGATGAGCGCGCTGCGGCGCGTGCTGCCCGAGATAAAATGGAGGAACGAGGAGGAGCTGCCGCGCGAGATAATGGAGAAGCTTATCGTGCAGAAGAGCGATTTCGAGAACGCGCTGCGCATGGTCGAGCCGAGCGCGATGCGCGAGGTGCTGGTGGAGGTGCCGAAAGTGCGCTGGACGGACATCGGCGGGCTGGACGACGTGAAGCAGCGGCTGATGGAGATGGTCGAGTGGCCGCTGAAGAACCCGGAGAGCTTCACGCGCGTGGGCATCAAGCCGCCGAAGGGCATACTCCTGTACGGGCCGCCCGGAACAGGAAAGACGCTGCTGGCGAAGGCCGTCGCGACGGAAAGCGGGGCGAACTTCATTTCCATAAAGGGGCCGCAGATATATTCCAAGTGGGTTGGCGAGTCGGAGAAGGCCATACGCGACATATTCCGCCGCGCAAGGCAGGTGGCGCCCACGGTGGTGTTTTTCGACGAGATAGACGCGCTCGCGCCGAGGCGCGGGGTGTACACGGGCACGCAGGTCACCGAGACGGTCGTCTCGCAGCTGCTCTCGGAGATGAGCGGGCTTGAGGATTTGAAGGGCGTGGTTGTACTGGCAGCCACGAACAGACCCGATATGGTGGATTCCGCGCTGCTGCGGCCGGGCCGCTTCGACCGGCTGATATACGTGCCCACGCCCGACGAGCGCACCAGGCTGGAGATATTCAGGATACACACCAAGGACATGCCGCTCAAGGGCATCGACCTGAAGGACCTGGCGAAGCGCACCGAGGGCTTCTCGGGCGCGGACATCGAGGCGCTCGCAAGGGAGGCGGGGATGGACGCGCTGCGCGAGGACATGGACGCCAAGGAGATCAAGCCGAAGCACTTCGAGGAGGCGTTCAAGAATATAATGCCGAGCATAACGCCGAACCTGCAGAAGCACTACACCAGCTTCGAGGAGCGCAGGAAGAAGGTACAGGAGGACCGCGTGAAGAGCGAGGTGCCGAACTACATAGGATGAACGCGCGCCGGAACAGTTAAATCCTTTACTGTATAGTTTGTTTCCATGCCTGAGTGGATCAAGAGACCGTACGGGTGGAAACATGAATTGGAGAGTCTGGAGGAAGGGCTAAACAGTGCCATGCTGAGGATTCTGCCCGCCCACGACACGGGGATGGGCGCGAACGCTCTGCAAAAATTCGGGGACTTCCAGCTACGGCCGCATCCCGGCGTCGAATGGGAGCATGTCGAGCATATGGGTTTTGTAAAAAAGGACGTAGAGTACGACGACCCATCGCTACTTTGGGTGAACTATGCGCTTCAGCCGGCATTCTCAACGTTGGGGAGGAACTACTTCTATCCCGGCGGCAGGTTTTACTCCGTGATGAATGATACGATCAAGACAGGATATCATCACATCCTAAAGAACGTCTCCCCAGAGGTAATACTTCTCAAAATCGACGCTAAACGAAAAATCTAGAAATCACTTCTTCGCAATCTTGAACATGTCGGCCTTGGTTATTATGCCGGCCGTCTTGTTCCCTTTCACAACTAGCACGGCCGCGTTGTTCTGCAACAGCCCCGAGAGCGAAGCTATCGGCTCGTTCTCGCCCACCATGGGCGGGGCTTCGTCCATTACGGATTCTATTTTTTTGCGCATGATGTCTGCTATGCTCCTTCCGCTCGCCACGATGTCAAGGATGTTCTTCTCCGCTATCAGCCCTACAACCTGCGCGCCGTCGGTCACGGGCAGCTGCGAATAGCCGAGCTTGCGCATGATTTCAACGGCGCGGCCCACCGTGCTTGTTTTGCTTATAGTCACGACGCTGCGGCTCATTATGTCCTTGGCGCGCACTTCCGTGGCGCGCCCGAGCTCGTCGAACACGGCGAATATGCGCTTGACGATGTCGTAGCTGGGCTGGACGTTGCCCGATTCTATTTTGGCGATGATGGACTGGCTCACGCCCGCGCGCAGAGCAAGCTCCTTCTGCGTCATCCCAGCAGCCTTGCGCCTTCGTCCAATCTCGCGCACGTCCGGCAGTGCCATGCATACCATCCGTTCAAATGCCTTTCGCGGCTATTCCTATAGGAATATTTGTTTCAGTAAAATATTAATAGACGTCGGGGAGAACAGGATAGCAGGTGGTTCCATGGAAAACAAGGGAAGGTATTTCTTCACGTCCGAGTCGGTCGCAGAAGGCCATCCGGACAAGGTCGCTGACCAGCTGTCCGACTCGGTGCTGGACGCGATATTCGAGAAGGACCCGCAGGCGCACGTGGACTGCGAGAACCTCATCATGCAGGGCACCGTGATGGTGACGGGGCAGATAACGACGAAGACGTACGTCAACATCCCCCACATAGTCAGGCAGACCCTGAAGGACATCGGCTTTGATAACGCCAAGGACGGGCTGGACTGGCAGACGTGCGGCGTGCTGACCTCGATCGAGGAGCAGTCGCCCGACATAGCGCAGGGCGTCGCCCAGAGCGCGAACCACGAGCAGGGCGCGGGCGACCAGGGCATGATGTTCGGCTACGCCACGAACGAGACGCCCGAGCTGATGCCGCTGCCGATAATGCTCGCGCACAAGCTGGTGAAGCGTCTGGCAGACTGCCGCAAGCAGAAGATAATACCGTACCTGCGGCCGGACGGCAAGTCGCAGGTCACGGTCGAATATCTGGACAACAAGGCGCTGCGCGTCGATGCCGTCGTGATCGCGGCGCAGCACGGCGAGGAGGCCGGGCACGACCAGGTCAAGCGCGACGTGATCGAGCACGTGATCAAGCCTGTCATACCAGCGAACCTGCTTGACGCGAACACCAAGTACCACGTGAACGAGACCGGACGCTTCGTCATCGGCGGCACGCTCGCGGACAGCGGGCTGACCGGACGCAAAATCATAGTCGACACGTACGGCGGGGCGGGCAGGCACGGAGGCGGGTGCTTCTCGGGCAAGGATCCGTCGAAGGTGGACCGCTCGGGAGCGTACATGGCAAGGTACGTGGCGAAGAACATCGTTGCAGCCGGCCTCGCGGACAAGGCCGAGGTGCAGCTATCGTATGCCATAGGCGTCGCTCAGCCGATATCGGTGATGGTCAACACGTTCGGCACGGGCAGGGTCGCGGACGAGAAGATCGTCGAACTGGTAAGGAAGCACTTTGACCTTCGGCCGCGCGCCATAATAGACTATCTGAAGCTCCTGAGACCGATTTACAGAAAAACGGCGGTGTACGGCCACTTCGGACGCGACGATCCCGACTTCACCTGGGAGAGGACGGACAAGGCGGACGCGCTTAGGAAGGACGCGGGCCTTTAGTTGGCCAGAAGCGAACGCTTATCTTCGTCTGCGGCCGGATTTGCGCTTTCGCAGGCCTCGGATCCCAGATCTTATCCTCGAGACCGCGCCCGCCGCGCGCATGCGCGACTCGACAGCGAAAAGCAGCACTGCTATCAGCACCAGCGCGGCGACCGCTATGCGCTCGAAGCCGAGCGTGCTCAGGTAGAACAGCATATACTGCGTCACGAGCAGCGAGGACGCGGACACGAACATCATCAGCAGCAGCACGCCGAGTACCGCCCGCTTGTGCTCGCTTATCCTCGCGCGTATGCGCTTCAGCCTCCCCGCCTTCGCCATTATTACATTTTGCCTTCCGCCGATTAAAAAGGTTTGCCTGCGCTCCTGCGACCGCCAAAGCGTTTTATTCATGCAAGATAAATAGGAATTATGGCACACCGTTTCAAAACCTTCGCGCTTTTTGCTTTGTCGATTGTGTTTTATGCGTGCGTGTGCGTTCGAGCCGCGGCTGCTGCGGACGTGTGGGCGACGAACGCGACCGGCGCGGCGAAGGAGAGCTTCTACAGCAACGAGACCGTGTACGTGGCGAGCACGAACATAACATCCAGCGCGCAGGCCGTGCGCGTCTACGTAACGCAGGACAGCAACGGCTGGGTAAATGGCACCGCGCTGGCTGACGTGCGCGGCACTTACAGCATGGCGAACACGAACGCGAGCGGGCATCTGCCGGCCACGGCCGTGTGGGCGAAGCCGGCAGTCGGAGCGTACGACATAGTAATCGATATGAACGCTGACGGATTTTTCAACCTCACGGTAGACTTCGTAGGCAGTCCGTCAGCCGCGGGCTTCAGCGTCGTCGAGACCCCCAAGCCGACGCTTGCAGTGGTTGCAGGCACGAAGAACCCATCGGCGCGCAACTGGCCGCTGAACAACGCGAGCCACGACACGATGCTGCACTTCAACATCACCGCGGGCGCGGCACAGGGCGTGGTGATGCGCTCGCTCGCCGTAGCGGCTTCGGGCACGGGCAACGACCTCGCGGACATCAGCGTCGTGCACTTTTTAGAGGACGTAAATAACAACGGGCTCTACAACAGCGGCGAAACCGTACTGGGCTATGGCGCATACACGCGCGACAACGGCGTGATAAGCTTCGAGATGGCGGGCGGCTACGAGCTTGCGGCGGGCGCCAGCAGGGCGTTCCTCATCGTGTACGATATGAAGGCAGGCGCGTCAGGAAGCACGTACAGCGTGGACGTAATGACCATATCTGCGGACGGCACGGCCACGCCGGAGGCTGCGACGATAAGCGGTCTGCCGCTGAAGTCTGCTGTGAAGACGCTCGGCGAGCCGGCTGCCAGCACTACGACCACGACCGTGCCGACGACCACGCTGCGCATGGACGAGTGCCAGACCGACGCGGACTGCCCGATCGTCTCGTGCTCGGACCTCAAGAAGTCCTCGTACGTGTGCAAGCTCAGCCCCATGACCGGGATGCGCGTATGCGCTGCGACAATCGAGGCTGTGCAGTGCTGCGGGGACGGCGATTGCAATGAAGGCGAGGCATGCGCGGAGTACGCGTGCACGGCTTCCGGCTTTAGCTTCGTGTGGCTCGGAGGGGGGATCGACTATGTGCTGCTGGCCGAGTCCGTGGCCGTGGTAGTCGGGGGCGCGCTTGCGGTATTTCTGTTCCTGAAGAACAGGAAGCAAACGCCGTGGAAGGGCAAGCGCGACTACGAGAAGGACTGGCGCGGGCTAAAGGGCAAGTGGCGCAGATAAGAGGCGGCACGAGAAAATAATCATTGTCGAAAAAACTACGGAGGTCTTCCGGATGGCGTGTTGTTGCTGTGGGAGCAGGGGAAAGAAGAAAAAGAAGTGAGTTCAGGCGCGAGTGGTAGGCGGGTGAACGGCGTGGGTTTGGAAGACTACGAACCGGAGAAGAAGCCGAAGAAGCGTTACCGCTCGTACAAGCGCGGCTTCGGCAGGAGCAGGTATGCGAAGGGCTGAGCGATGTCTAAACTGCTGTATTCTAAACTGGCTGATTATTACGATTATATTATCCAACCGTTTACCGACACCAAGAAGGAAATCGGCTTTCTAAATAAATTGTTCAAGAAGAACAACGTAAAGAAAGTTCTTGACATCGCTTGCGGGACCGGCAGGCATTGCATCGAGCTGGCTAAGCTTGGTTATGAAGCGACTGGTATAGATATTTCGAAAGACATGATAAGGGTCGCCAGAAATAAAGCCGAAAAACAGAAACTGAAGATCGATTTCATCAGAAAAGACGTCGGGGCTATAACATTCGACGGAGAGTTCGATGCGGCGATATGCATGTGGGGCACTTTCTATTATCTTCCATGGCCAATGACGCTGAAAAAGGTGTCGCGGGCTTTGAAACCTGGTGGAATTTTCGTTCTGAATGGCAGGGACTGGGACAACATCGACAAGTCGCCGAAGGAGTATCCGGAACTCAAAACGGTTGTCGGCGGAGTTGTTGTAAAACAAAAGATGTCCGAAAGATTCGTCGGCAACAGGCGCGTCAAAAGAATAGAGTACACGGTAGGAAACAAGAAGTTCGTTGACAATGACACCTGCACTATGCGCCCTTTGGAAAAAATAAAGAGGATGTTAATCAGGAATAAGATGAAACCGTATGAGATGTTCCTCGATTTTAACTCGAGAAGAAAAGGCGGAAAAGCGTATCGTTGCCAGATCGTTTCACGCAAAGTGGCCTAGTGATATCGACTCGTATTTTCACTTCTCGTCCTTCGCGCACTTGTCCGCGTACTCGCAGTAGCCGCACATCCATTTCGTGTCCGCCTGCTTCTTCGCCTCCGGCGCCGGTAACGTGGCAGCGGTCAGGTGCTTGTGCAGCGCGCGGAACTTGTTCAGTATGCGCATGGCTTGGTCGTGCGAGAACGCGACCTCGAAGCTCTTGGTCTGCAGCGTGGACTTGTCTATGTACAGAAGCACGCCGTCGTGCACGCCCGTGGCGTACATGTAGAACTGCAGCTGCGTCTTGTGGTGCTCCATCGGCCCGCGCACGTACCGCAGGCTCTTCGACGACTTCACCTCGACCAGGATTTTCTTCTCGCCGCACTTCAGCAGCAGCAGGTCGTCGATGCGGCCGGACACTACGAACCCCTTCTCTGCCTCGCCGAACTCGAGCTTGAACGGCATCTCCGCCTCGAGCAGCTGCACGTCGCCGTTGCGCGTGTCGCGCAGGACTTCTATGACGAAGTCGTGCAGTATGTTCCCCATCTCGAATATGCGGCGGAGCTCGGGCTTGATCTCGAGCGGGTGGTTGTACGTGTACCAGACGTTGCGTATGCACTTGCCTATCTCCGAAGGATAGTACCGGCCGACGGCCTTCGGCCGCTGCTCGCGCATGAGGTGCCTGTCGATGAGGCCGTCGAAGTCGACCTTCATAATCAGTTATTCGCTTCCTAGGTTAATTTAGGGTTTCGCGAGTACAGTTCCCCTAGCCCGTAAATGTATTTCTCCAATTGATGGCTGCTCATCGTGAAGTCCCAAAATGGCGTTGTGTCTATGAACTCGCCCCTGCTCATCTCGAAAACCTTGCCGGCCGTGATTTTTTTGATGACATCGGCGCCGAACCAGGAATCGGCATCTAGTCTTTCCAGTATGCCTCTGGTGAGCTTGCCTATCCTCTGCTTTTTGGCGTTGGATTCTGCCGCGATTTTCATCTCCTCCTCGCTCGGTCTCGCAATCGGCAGCCAGTCCTCCTCGTCCCCGTTGGCGGTTTCGTTGCTGTACGTGACAACGGGCCTCAAACCTATCTGCTTGTACCTCTCGGCAACAATCATGTACTTGTAAGTCTGGGAACACACCCAAACGTTGTCAGGCTGTATGTTGTTTCTTTTGAGAACGTCCGCCAACCTGACCAAAAGCCCGTTGGAGAGCGTGCCGAGTATCTTCCAGTATCCTGTGAGCCTCCCGTTCTCGTTCTTCTTCGGGCTGTTGGCACCGTGGTTGTTCATGTCGTTGAAGAAGCACAGGCCCGTCCAATCCAGCAGGCGGTACTTGCCCGTCAGTTCCCGGACCTTTTCCGTCTCCAAGTACGCGCCCACGCCGACCGCCATCAGGTGTAGCTTGCCGCGTTTCGATCGCTTGCTCTCGCCCGGCAGCTCGAGGTCGTGCACGGCCTCGTCCGCATAAAGCTGCCTGTCCCATCCCGGGTTCGTGAGAATGGCATAATTATTCCGTTCTGGCATGTTTCGCAACCCTTCTTGCAGAATTTGGTAAGAATAAATTCGCGGCAAAGCTTAAGCCCTCTTCGCAGAAAACGATTTAAACCTTCTTCATCTCTCCCAGAAGTACACGGGCCTGCTGCGCTGACGCCTGACGTACAGCCCGTAGGCAGCGCCCGCGACCAGCCCGGCCAGGTGCGCCTGGTGCGCTATGTCCGACGGTGTGAACATGCCACTGAACTCCAGCACGAACCACAGCACCGCCGCGAAAATCATCGGCATGGGCGCGAAGCCTATGTACACCGTCAGCCCGGGATAGAGCACGGCCAGCATGCCCATGACGCCATAGATGGCCCCGCTAGCGCCCACCGCCGGAATCGTGCCGAGCGGGTCGGTCAGCCAGTACGCCGCGTTGCCGAGTATGCCGGATGCGAAGAATATGAACAGGAACTGCTCCGGCCGCACGCGCGCCTCAAGGTAGATGCCGAACATGTACAGCGCGAACATGTTGAAGAAGAGGTGCTCGAAGCCGGCGTGCATGAAAATGGAAGTAACGAACGTCCACGGCTCCGCGAACGCGTACGCTGGCGTGAACGCGAGGTAGTCCGATATCGAGAACGTCAGATCGATTACGAACGCGACCGCGCAGATTGCGATCAGCGCTACGGTCAGCCTCGGGCCGCTGCGCCGCTGCGCGCGCCTTCCGAAGAACGCCGGCTGGTAGAAGAAGAACTCGCGACGCTTTTCCCTTTCCATCGTCACCACCGCACGCAGCCAACTGCAATTCTAAATCCTATTTCTCTTCTCCCCGTTTTATCTTCGCCTGCTGAACGCGACCGTGGCTATCACGGCCATCACCGCAGTGAACGCAAGCACGACGGACATCGACAGCACCGGGCTGACTGACGAGATGCCTATAGCCGCGTATCTCAGCGCCTCGACACCGTACGTCATCGGATTTACATACACGGCCGTTGCCATGATGCCGCTTGTGGCCGATATCGGGAACAAAGCCCCGCTCAGCAGGAACATCGGCATGACGATGAAGTTCATTATCACGTTGAACCCTTCCATGGTGTCCATCAGCGACGCGATGGTCAGCCCCATGGACGTGAACCCGACCGATATTATTATTATGAGCGGGAGCAGCGACAGCAGCGCAGCAAGCGAGAACTGCACACCAATCGCGTATGCCACCGCGATTATTATCGCAGACTGGAGCAGCGACGACGTCGCCCCGCCGAGCGCCTTGCCCACGACTATGGACACGCGCGACACCGGCGCCACCAGCATCTCCTTCAGGAACCCGAACTCGCGGTCCCATATCACAGACACGCCCTGGAACAGCGACGTGAACAGGATTGTCATGCCTATTATGCCGGGCGCGATGAATGTGAAATAATCAACACTGACGCCCGCGAGCTTCGTCGTGGCCCCGATGCCCCCGCCGATTATGAGGAACCACATCAGCGGCCTCGCAATCGAGCCGAGCAGGGAGCCCTTGTCGCGGTAGAAGCGCTTGAACTCGCGCAGCCAAACCGCGTACACCGCCATAAGCTCGTTCCTAATGTCCACCATGCCGCCACCAATTCATCCGTAATTGTGATACGCATCGTAGCTTGCTATGTTGTCCTCCATTCTGCTCAGCATAATCAACGCCCGTGCCTCTGCATGTGCGCGCGCATCAGCTCGGCCGCGCCCGCCTTCTCGTCGCGTATCTCGCGGCCCGTGAGCTTCAGGAAGACGTCGTTGAGCGTAGGCCTGTGCATGCTCGCCTCCTCTATCTCTATGCCCGCCTTCTTCGCGTCCTCGAATATCCCGCGCAGCTCCCGCTCCGCGCTCTTCACGGACAGCACCATGCTGCCGTCGAAGCAGTTGGCGTCCGGGAACGCGGCCGCGATCTTATCCTGCACCGCGGGCGTGTCAGCGTCCTTGACCTTCAGCACTACCGTCTCCCCGCCGAGCATGGCCTTCAGCTCGTCGGGAGTGCCGAGCGCGATTATCTTCCCGCGGTCGATGATCGCTATGCGGGTGCAGAGCATCTCAGCCTCCTCCATGTAGTGCGTGGTCATGAGTATGGTTATGCGCTCGCGCGCCGCCAGCTCCTTTATGTACTCCCATATGTGCTCGCGCGTCTGCGGGTCCAGGCCTATGGTCGGCTCGTCCAGGAACAGCACCTTCGGATAGTGCACGAGCCCGCGTCCTATCTCCAGCCTCCGCTTCATGCCGCCCGAGTACGTGCGCACGAGCGAGCCCGCCTTGTCCTTCAGCTCAACGAGGTCCAGCACGCGCTCGATGCGTTCCGCGGCCGTGGCGGCGTCGAGGCCGTACAGCGTTGCGTGCAGCTCGAGGTTCTCGCGGCCCGTGAGCCTGTCGTCGAGGCTCTGGTCCTGGAAAACTATTCCTATGCTCTTGCGCACGTCGGCCGGATGCTTCGCCACGTCGAAGCCGTTTATCGACGCGCTTCCAGCGCTTGGCACGAGCGTCGTGCACAGCATGGAGATGAGCGTGGTCTTGCCCGCGCCGTTGGGGCCGAGCAGGCCGAATATCTCGCCCGGCTGTATGGACAGGCTGACGCTGTCGACTGCCACGAACTCGCCGAACTTTTTCGTTATGTTCTGCGTCTCGACTATCGCGTCGGACTGCGCTGCCATAGGAACCACTTGCCAGCTTCGATACGTCTTATCATCTTCTTTCGTATTTATAAATTAAACGCGTGCCGCCGTTTCAAGTGCTCCGTGAAGACCTTTATTTGCGGCAAAACAGAAATTTAATTTTAACCGTATGTTTGTTTGCGGCGCGATGAGCAGGGTGGTGTGAGCGGCGGTGACAAGGGTAATAGGGATTTCTTCAGGCAAGGGCGGGGTCGGCAAGACCGTTGTTACTGCGAACCTTGCGCTCGCGCTCAAGGCGCTCGGCAAGCGCGTGCTGATGGTCGACTGCAACCTCTCCACCCCGCACCTCGGATATTATCTGGGCGTTAACGACTACAAGCGCACGCTGAACGACGTAATGCTCGACCGCTCGAGCATCGACGCGGCCGTATACAACCACGACGGGGTGCGCCTGATTCCCGCCTCGCTCGACATGGCCGACCTGATCGGCCTGGACCTGAAGAAGTTCAGGAAAATCATCGGCCGGCTGGTCGACCCTTCGAAGTTCGACTTCGTGCTGCTCGACTCCGCGCCCGGGCTCGGCCGCGAGGCGGTGTGCGTGCTGAACGCAGCGGACGAGATACTGTTCGTCACGAACCCGTTCGTGCCCATGCTGAACGACGTGCTGCGCTCCATCAGCATAATCAAGCAGCTCGGGCACAAGAAGGTCGGCATAGTGCTGAACATGGTCACGGGCAAGGGCCACGAGCTGTCCGACCGCACGATAGAAAGCGTGCTGGACATACCTGTGGTCGGCAGCATACCGTTCGAGGCCGGCATGACGAAAGCCATAGTCGCGGGCATGCCGATAGTCGAAGCCGAGCCCAGCGCAGCGGCAAGCGTAAGCTTCATGAAGCTGGCCGCAAGCCTGACGGGCGAGGAGTACAAGCCGCCAAGCAGAATAGACGTGTTCTTCGGCAAAATAAGGAGCAGGCTGCTCGAGCTGTCGGAGGGCAGCGACGTGCCGGTGCCGCAGACCAAGGAGTTCGTGGAGAAGGAAATGTTCATACAGGACGGGCAGAAGCGCGAGATGGAGAACGAGTCCGGCTGAGTTTTCCGCAGCCTCGTTTTTAATATAATTTAGTGAATATAAAGAATGGTAATACGGGAACAATATAATGTCCAAATTTAGAAAAATACTTGGAGAGGAAGTGATGTGGACTTCTACCAGGATAGTTTCTATTATTTTCTTTACCTCTCTATTCTTAATGTTCTTAGAATTTACGCTAATGCGAATATATTCCTTTGTAGCTTTTCCTCCTGTAAGTTTTTGGGTTGTTGGTACTTCGACGATGGGATTCGGCCTTGGTGCAGCTCTTGCATATTTTTCTCGAAAGTATAGAATAGTTACCTTTTCAATTTTATTTTCGATAGCAATCTGTGTAACTTATCTAGTGGTTATAAAAATTCCTTTACCGCCCGGGATTGAGCAAATTGCATTTGAACGAATATTACTTCATTCTATCATTCTGTCGCTTCCGTTCATGTTTGGAAGTTTCATCTTTTCTCAAATGTTTAAAATCATGCAACCGAGTAGAGTATTTTTCTGGAGTTGCTTAGGTTCTGTTATAGGAACGCTCCTAGCGTTTATTTTAATTCCGTTGATAAGTGCGGAGCGTTCACTCTTTCTCACTTCTATCTTGTTCCCTTCTCTGATTTTTACAGTGGTTAGGAGTAAAAGCATGGGCATAAAACATGTTATCATCATTATAGTTTTACTAATTTTTCTTTCAATGGTGAAATTGGACATAGCAAGAGAACTTGCAAAAAATTATCCTTCTGGTTATTACCATCCGGTAATCTTTCACCTTCTACACGGGGGGTGGAATATTACCTATACGAAATGGGACATGTTGATGAGAATAGACGTGATGGAAAGTAATGGAAGTAAACTTGTAATATATGATGGAAAATATCAATTACCATTTGACGAGAAGTCGTCCATAATAGACGGGAAAATAGTCAGTATAGATAATTTAGCGCCCTGTTTTTTCCGTAATTACTCTAGTGCACTAATCATAGGAACAGGCACAGGAGATGATTTAGAAATAGTCGAGGAGAATGGGGTAAAGGAAATTCATTTGGTGGAGATAAATGGCGCGGTTGTTGATTTAGTTAAAAATACCTTTGACAAGCACCCTTATAATAGGTTTAAAGTAGAAAAGATGGATGGGAGAAAATTCATACAAAAAACTGACAAAAAATTTGATTTGATAGCATTTCCTTATGTGGATGCTCCTTATTTTCTCACGAGTAACATAAATTACGAAAACTATCTGTTTACAGTCGAAGGATTTAAAGATTTTTTGACGCATCTTAATGAGAATGGTACCCTTTGTATTGTTCATGATAAAGAGAGGATTTCAAACCTCTACCTTTTCCCACTCGGAACAGCCTTAAGAGAGTTAAAAATCGATTCGAATAAAAATGTTGTAGTTGTAAGTGATAGGACGTATTCTGAAGATTGGGGGTGGCTTAATCGAACTGCTTTGATTGTTACAAAAAACGGCTTTCATGGAGATGAAATAGAATTAATTAAATATCCCAAGTTAGTTAGAGACGAGCGTAGAAACGTAACAATTTTATCTTTTAAGGACCTAGGTCAATGGTACGATAATCAAGATGCTTTGCCAGTGATCGATGATAGACCCTATCCTGATCGAACATATTATCACATACGAGATTACGAAAAAAATCTCTTAAGGTTTTCTGTGTTAGTAAGTCTTTTCTTATTGGTAATCTCATATTTTTTAACGAAGAACTACCTGCTGACAAGTAGTTCAGCTTTTATTGGTTTTGGGTATATGTTAGTTGAAACTGCAATTATACAAAAAAGTATCATACTTTTTACAATGCCTCCTGTCGCTATCGCTACCGTCTTGTTATCATTTTTGTTATTCAATGGAATAGGTGCACTTTTAAGTGACAGGTTGAAAAATAAATGGCAACTTGCACTACTACTTATTTTAATACCATTTTACCTTTGGATTTTTTGCAATATATTGGATGTATTAAAAAATGCGACTTTTTTGCACAAAAACGATTATCTGATGATTGCTACCTTTATACTATTTTTATCACCATTAGGCATATTGTTAGGTCTGCCATTTCCATATCTCCTTAGAAAGGCACACAGAAAAGAAAGACCGATTCTCTACGCTACCGATGCCGCTTTCGCCACTTTAGGTGTATCTGCAGGATTACTTTTTTCGGTTCTTTATGGTTTTACAACAAGTTTTATGATTTCTGCGTTAGTATATGCAGTGGCCTTAGCATTGCTTATCGTTTAAGTAGAATTTAAGACGACAAATTGTTTGTTTGTGATGCTCGATGATGGAAGTATAGTTAAGCAACGCCCTACAAAAATTATCTATGGGCATGGTCCGCGGCGTATGCAAATCGCTGGGCGGCCTGGTTTTCTCTGCGATGTTGACCGCGTTCGTGCTCGACATCGGCCTGGTGCAGCTGACCGAGCGCGACAACTTCAACTCGCTTATGGCCGGCGTACTCGGGCCGCAGATAAGCGCGTCCCTGCAGCGCAGCGCGAAGGACACGGACTTCGAGAAGGTCAGGCAGGAGCTGGTGAAGAGCTGCGAAGGCAAGGAGTTCCTAGAGCTGCCCGGCATAGACATGGGCGGGCCCAACGGCACGATAATGATAAAGGTCGGGTGCGACTACATAAGGAACGTGCCGCCGGGCGCGAACGCTAGCGCCGAGATACTCGGCACATTCGGCCGGATAGCGGCTGAATCCGTGGCCGACACGATATACAACAAGGCGTACAGCTGCGAGTTCGTGCAGTGCTTGCATGAGGGGCAGATGCTCGTGATGCTGTCCGCCAAAGGCAACGCTTTCTTCGAGTCGGTGCAGCTTATGCTGGTCGCAGGGACCGTGGCCGGCGCTGCGCTGGTGCTGGTTTCGGCCGAGAGCTGGTCCGAGAGGCTGAAGTCGATCGGCGTGCAGACCGCGCTGGTCGGAGTGTCGTACTTCCTGATAAGGTTCGGAAAAGACTATGCCATGTCCAAGCTGCCGGCCGAGATGCAGTCGAAGGTAGCCGAGGCCGGCATAGACATCAGCGGCCTCGCCGACAAAATCCTTGGCCCGATGATGACGAACCTTCTCATAGTGTTCGCAGTGGGAGTCGCGCTCGCTGCAGCGGGCTACGTGCTGGCAAGCCGCGAGAAAACGCAGGGCCAGATTCCTGGAAAGCAGAAATAGGAAAACAATTGAGAATCGAAAATCATCCTATGTAGCGCAAGTCCTTCTCGTGCTCCTTGTGCAGGCGGATGTACTCGTCAATCTGCTCGATTATGAACCGCTCTATGCGTATCTCCCGGCGCGTCCTGAACTTCCCTTCGCCTTCTTTTGCTTTTAAGTTCGCGGCTTTCTTCTTGCGTTCGGCCATGACCACCGCCTACCTCTTCGCGCGCAGCAGAGACGACTGCACATACTCCGCCTTCACGTCCTCGAGCAGCTCTATGTCCACACCGCGGTTGAGCGTGCGTATCTTGCCGTCGCGTTGCAGTTGCCTGAGGCAGTCCGACACGGACTTGCTGGAGTCGCATATGCCCTTGCCGATCACCGACTTGAAAACGTCCTTCAACTGGAGCGGGCCGCCGTTGCGCTTCTTCATGCCCCGCAGCACGTACAGCACTTCCTCCGCTTCCACAACATCCATACGGCCGCCTCCGCGTTTCATTCCAAAGAACGATTTGCAATATGTAATTGTGATGCGAAAGTTAAATGGATTTCCACGGCCGAAAGGGGGTTTCACGGACGTTGTTTTCCGGCGCGGCAAACGCTTAATAGTTTGAGCGGACAAAATTAATCTTATGCTGGTAAAGGACGTCATGAACACGAACGTCGTCGTGGCCAAGGCGGAAGCGACGATACGCGAGGCTTCCGAAGTGATGAACAAGTACAATATAGGCAGCCTCGTGGTCGTAAAGGACAGTGGCATAGCGGGCATAATCACCGAGCACAACGTGCTCGAGTCCGTGGCGGCCGGCAGGAACCCGGACGAGACGAAGATAGCTGAGATAATGTCGTCCGAGGTGGTCACGGTTGCGCCGGACAGCACAGTCGAGCAGGCGGTCGACCTGATGGTCAAGCACAGGATAAAGAAGCTGCCCGTTGTCGATGGCGACAAGCTCATGGGCATAATAACGGCCAGCGACATAATAGTGGTCGAGCCCAAGCTCGTGGCGAGCATAGCGAACCTGATTTCTATGAAGCTGCCCGGCTACGGCGGAGGCTAGCCGACGGCCGGGCGCGCATGTGAAAAGGTGATGAGCATGCAGGCGAGATGCTTCTGCCCAGAGCACGGCAGGCTCGGTTTCGAAAACATACTGATAAAGAACGGGATACCCGTGTGCGCGAAGTGCTCGAAGCCGCTGGAGTTCGGCAAGGTGATGCCCAGACCTGTCGCTGCTGCGAAACCAAAGCCGAAGATGAAAAGCCGCAAGGCCCGCAAGAAAAAGTAGCGGCTATCTGCTGTCATACCGTATCGATTCCTACGTTTTTCAACGAAACGAAGCTGTGCAGCCTCGTCTGCTCGCGGCGGTTGCGCAGCAGCTCGCTCTTCGCAATCCAGCGCCTGCCGACTATCAGCCTGCGGCTCAGCCTGTCCACCGCAGCGGCGAGCGTGTCGAACCTTTCGAACGGCTGCTTGAATGCGCCACGCACCGTCTCGCGCAGCTGCCATATTCCCATCGGAGCGTAATACTCCGGCCGCACCTCGCGCACGATAAGCGCTGCCGACTGGCGTTTGATGCTGTCGAGGTATTCGGCAACGGCCAGCCGTCCGCTGTAGAAGGCGCCCTCGGTGTTGCTCGCGTACTCCTTGCGCAGATGAAAGTCCTCGTAATCCGAGCCTATCTTCGGGTGCGGCTCCGCCACGTCCCACGATTCGACGAGCTCGTACTCGTACGGCCCGGGTATGAGCAGCACTTCGTAATGGTTGCCAAGATACTCGTTCGAGAAAAGGCGGAACTCGCCAAGCTGCTGGTGCTGCTTCACGCGCTCGATGATGCGCTTGCCCAGCATATCGTCAACGGCGGTTATGCCCCAGCGCGTTGGCACGAACTTGCGCTGGAAGCGGACGCCCAGCAGGCCTGCGGAGAAAATCTTCTGTATGCGGCTGACCGGGAGTCCGTACTCGTAAAGCCTTCCCACGGCGTCCTGCGCTTTCAAGTCCGTGTCCGAAACCAGATAATCGACCTTACGTTCGATGACGGGATTTTCCGTCAGCCTGACGCGCTCGAGCGGCGCTGGGTTGCCCACGGGTGTTGCCCACGTGTCGAAGCGCATGGTGAACGTCGGCCGCTTGCGCAGCCGCACCTCGATGTCCGCCGGCTTCTTGACCATCGCGATCTCCTGCATCGCGTCCACCAGCCTGCCCAGCGCGTTCGAAGCGCTCGACGCCGATTTCACGGGCATGGTCGTGCGCGAATATATCATCTGGCCGCGGAAGTTGAGTATCTGCGGAATCGTGGCGCGGTTCGCGTACCATCGCTCCGGCGAGTCGAGCATCGCGGCCTGTTCCGGCTCCTCGTGCAGCGGGGGCGCGAGCACGCCCACGAACACCTTCGGATAGCCGTACTTGCCGACGAACACGCTCGGCGGCGACGTGCCCGTGAAGTCCTTCGCGGCTTCGATCGTGGCCTTCCAGAACTTGACCTTGTCCATCAGCTTGCTGTAATCTATCTCCAAGCTCCCACGAAACAGAATTACGCGCGCAAATATAAATCGCAACCGCAGCGTCGCTTCCGCAGAAACGCGCGCTCAGTTGTTGCCTTTCTCCTCTTCTTCCTTCTCCTTGCGCTTCGCTATCTCGGACATCAGCTTGTCCATGCCCTGTATGTTTATCCCATCGCCCGTGAACAGCGTCTCGTCGACGTGGCCGTACTTGTCCACGACCTCGGACGTCTGCATGCCCGCGTTCAAGGCGGCGCAGTCCTTGCAGATTGTTACTGCCTTGTGCGTGTCCTCGTCGCCCGCCGTGAAAACGGCCTTCTCGTCGCCGCACAGGTCGCATTTTCCCTCGAACGTCGCGGAAATTTTTATTTTCATAAAATTTGTTCGCTTTCAACGCATAAACGTTTTCCGCACGCATCACGCGCGCAAAATTTTCAAAAAATTTCGAAAAAATTTTCTAAAAAATTATTGCTCACGTTTATATCCGAGGAACACCAAATAATATTATCAATAAATCCGAGGTGTAAAAAAATGGCGAAGAAGAAGAAGAAACACTAGGGGGTTTACAGTTTTTTGACCGACAATCGACATGTTGCATGTTCTTTGTTTTCAATTTTTTTCCATTCCTTCGGCGTATTCTTCTGACGGCGTCCCTTGCGTAAAACGGAATTTATTTAAATTCCTCCAAATCATATATACAGTTGCGACAGTCGCCGCCGCACCCGGTTGTTGATCATGGCAGAACAGGTTCTTTCTGGAAAAGCGGGGGAGAAGGCCGTGATGCTCGGCAACGAGGCCATCGTGCGCGGAGCGCTGGAAGCGGGCGTGCAGTTTGCTTCCACGTACCCGGGCACGCCTGCGAGCGAGATAGGAGACACTTTCGCGAGGATAGCGAAGCAGGCTGGCATTTACTTCGAGTACAGCACGAACGAGAAGGTCGCCTTCGAAGCGGCCGCGGGCGCGGCGATGTCGGGGCTGCGCGCGCTTGTGTCCTTCAAGCAGTTCGGGCTGAACGTCGCTTCCGATTCCATCGGACCGGTCGCGTACGTGGGCGTGGACGGCGGGCTGGTGATCGCGTTCGCCGACGATCCGAACGGCTGGAGCAGCGCGCAGACGGAGCAGGACAGCAAGTGCTATGCGCGTATGATGCACATACCGATGCTCGAGCCGTCGGATTCGCAGGAATGCATAGACTTTGTCAAGGTTGCGTTCGAACTCTCGGAGAAGTTCAAGACGCCCGTGTTCGTGCGCCTGACCACGCGCGTCGACCACAGCCGCACGATCGTAACGCTTGGAGATGTCGTGCACGGCGGACGAAAGGCGAACTTTGTCAAGGACCCGCAGCGCTACTTCACGCTACCGCCTGCGATAATGGGTTTGCATGATAAGATTGCCGAGAAAATGGAAGACGTGGCCGCTGTTTTCGAGACGCATGAGATGAACAAAGTGCTGAACGCGGGCGCGAGCAGGGAGCTGGGCGTGATAACTTCGGGCGCGGCGTTCAACTACGTCATGGAAGCCATGAACGATCTTGGCGTTAAGCTGCCCGTGCTGAAGCTCGGCACAACATATCCGCTGCCCGAGAAGAAGATAAAGGAATTCATCCGCGGGCTGAAGGCCGTGCTGATAGCGGAGGAGCTCGACCCTGTGCTCGAGAAGGAGATCGAAGCGCTGGCGAAGGAAGCGAATCCGAAGCTGCAGATATTCGGCAAGCTGGAGCGCGAGGGACGCAAGTACCTGCCGATAGCTGGCGAGTACAACACGGAGCTTTTGGAGAAGGCGATAGCGGCTGCGGCTGGCAAGAAGCTGGGTTTCGATTATGACGCGCATGCGAAGAAATTTGCGTCAATAACCAGTACGATTCCGCGGCGCTTTCCGGTCTTGTGCCCCGGCTGCCCGCACCGCTCCACTTTCTACGCAGTGAAGAGGGCCGCCGGCAACGACGCGGTGTTCGCAGGCGACATAGGCTGCTACATGCTCGGCATCTTTCCGCCGTTCGAGACGCAGGACTTCGTCTTTTCCATGGGCGCGGGCGAAGGGGTGTCGCACGGAATAAAGAAGGCGAACAGCGTAACGGGCGGCCAGCAGAAAGTAATCGCATTCATAGGCGATTCGACGTTCTTCCATGCAGGCATACCTGCGCTGCTCAACATGGTGTACAACAAATCGAATCCGATTGTGGTGGTGATGGACAACCGCATCACTGCAATGACAGGCCACCAGCCGAACCCGGGCGTTGGCATGACCGGCATGGGCGACCCGTCCGAGCCGGTGAAAGTAGAGGACATCGCAGCGGCCTGCGGGGTGAAGCACGTGAAGGTCGTGGATCCGTACAACATGCACGAGATGGAAACGGTTGTGAAGGAGTTCCTGAAGCTGGACGAGGTTTCGGTTATCGTGGCGAAGCGCAGATGCTACCTGCTCGACTACCGCGACAAGCGCAAGGCTGGCGGAGCTCCGACGTTCGAAATCGCTGGCGAGCTGACCTTCGAAGAGGTAAAGAACCTGAAGGAATACTCGTGCCCTGCGTACAATCCCGACGGCAAAGGCGGGTTGAAGATAGACGAGAGCATGTGCTGGGGATGCGCTTCGTGCGGGCAGCTGTGCAAGCCCGGCACGATACGGCCGAAGATGAAGAAGTAGAGTGATTGCATGGAGAAGAAATCAAGCAAGTCGGAGGGCAACGCGAAGGAGTTCAACGTTGCGATCGTGGGCGTTGGCGGGCAGGGCATACTGACGCTCGCCGAAGTCGTAACAGCCGCGGCTTTCAAGCAGGGCTACGACGTGCGCATGTCCGAGCTGCACGGCCTTTCGCAGCGCGGCGGGAGCGTTCCGTGCCAGGTGAGGTTCGGCGAGAAGGTATACTCGTCGCTCGTCAAGGCCGGCCACGCAGACCTTGTCATCTCGCTCGAACCGCTCGAGGCGCTGCGCGCTGCCAAGCTCGGCTCGGCTGAAAAAACCGTGTTCATAACGAACACGCACAAAGTCGTGCCAGTTTCCGTGACGGCGTTGGGTGAAAAGTATCCGGAGTTGGGCGAGATAAAAGCCAAGCTGAAGGGGTTTTCGAAGCAGGTCATCGACGTGGACGCGACCGGCATAGCGGAACGCGAGACCGGCTCGGCCGTGACGTCGAACATCTACATGCTCGGCATAGCAAGCGCGCGAGGCCTGATACCGATAAAACGCGAGCTGATTCTTGAAGCGATAAAGGAGTCCGTGCCGGAAAAATACTTCGAGATGAACAGGAAAATATTCGAGCTGGCGAAATGAGCGGCCGCGTCCTCCTACAGCGAATCGATTGCAAGATGCACCGCATAGCTCGAGAGCGCAATGAAAAACCATGTTACCACATCTACGAAAGCAAACGTATGTTTGAAACCGATGTAAACCAGAACCACGGCTGCGGAGAACAGCAAGGCGAACTGCGGCTTGTGCGTCACTCCCCTGTGCTTGGTTGGCAGATATCTGACAAGGAAATAAATTAAACCGAAGTACGCAATCACATAGTACCACGTGCTTGCGAAGAAAATCACGTATGCGATGGCAACGGATGCGGCCAGAAGCAGCGCGACCATTCCGCGCATCTTCGAGTTGCGCATGTCGATGTCGGGAAAAAGCGAAGCGGCTGCAGCGACGAATATCAGAGACGAAACCTTCTCAATGTTTGGTTGCATTCCAAGAAAAGGGAAGACCGCGACCCAGGCTATTGCCACGAGCAGGCCGAAAACGATATGCGTCTTCCAGTCTGGCATCGCCGCACCCCGCTCAATGCGTTATTCGAGAACTATCCTCGCGTCCACCGCAACCGCGCCGCCCTTGTCGGGCATGACCACGACCGGGTTTATGTCCAGTTCCGATATCTCCTGGTTGTCGGTCAGCAGCTTGGAAACCTTCACTAGCGCATCAGCGACCGCGTCCGCGTCGTAGGACCTGCCCCTGAAGCCCTTCAGCGCGCTGAAAATCTTCGTCTCGGCCATCATCTCGTACGCATCCGCCTTCGTTATCGGCGCCACGCGCACAGCCGCATCCTCGAGCAGCTCAACGTAAATCCCGCCAGCGCCGAACACAACGGTCTGCCCGAACTGCGAGTCCTTCTTGCCGCCTATTATCACCTGCTGGCCAGCGCCCGCCATCGTTTGCACGAGCACGGCGTCCGCTTTCACCCCGGCCTTCTTCAGTTTCGCCTGCATCTTTTCGAAACCGGCTTGCAGCGCTTCCGCAGAGTCGATGTCGAGCACAACCCCGCCGACCTCCGTCTTGTGCGTGACCTTCTTCGATATGACCTTCAGCGCGACAGGGTAGCCGAGCTTGTTCGCGGCCTTCACCGCGCCGTCAGCGTCCTGCACCACCGCATATGACGCGACGGGTATCTTGTACGCCTTCAGGACTTCGAACGACTCGTCCGGCGTGAGCATATTGCGCTTCTCCTTGCGCGCCTTCACGAAAATCCTTTTCGCATCCATGATTGTCACGCCCGCCGATCATTCGACCTTGTCCTTTACAAGTTTCCCTATAATAATATCTTTCAGCCTGTCTATGTAACCTTTTCTCTCCATGTACGCGAACGCGAAGAAGCCCACGATTCCGAGCATGAAAATAATCTCCAGGCTCGCGCCGAGCGAGCGCATCATGTCGCCCGCGAGCAGGCCGGCGTACGCTAGGAACAGGCAGCGCGGCAGCGCGCCGATGGAAGTTGCAACGAAATAATCGGCAAAGCTCATGCTCGTCAGCCCGCTCGTGTAGCTTATCAGGTCGAACGGCACAATCGGCAGCAGCCGCGCGACTAATATCGCCTTGCGTCCGTAGCGCGTTATCCAGCCGTCTATCCTGCCTATCCACTTGTCGCCTATCAGCTTCGTAACTATCGGTCGGCCGCCGTAGCGCGCTGCGAGGAACGCGAACGCGGAGCCGATTATCGTGCCGAGCCCGCCGTATAGCATGACATCGAACACGTTCATGCCTATGGCGCCTGCGAACATCAGAATCGCCTCCGATGGTATTGGCGCGATGATGGTCTGCAGTATCATGACCAGCGTCAGCCCGGCGTTGCCGTACTCGGCCACGAGGAAGTTCAGCGCGGTGTCGAACAATCGCATCACTCGTTCAAAACCATAGCCCTGGGCGGATTCGAACCGCCGTCCCGAGGGTTCTTCCTGCTTTCTTCATCTTGAAATCAGCGCTTCAGACGCGCAGCCCAAAGCCTCGTATCCTTGGCCACTAGACGACAGGGCTATGTGGTTAACCTCAATTAAAATTTCGGCGGATATAAAGATAAGAACGTTACACGGTTCCGAAGTCCGTCTGATTCTCTACGGAGCCAATCGCGGCGGAAACGCTGCCAGCTCCGAGCGAGTAGATTTCTGCGGCCTTGGCAACCACTCCGGCGAACGCGGACTTTTCCTCGGCGTAAAGCACTTCTGGTAGCCTCTTGCTGAGCCACGACCTCGCGAACCTGAATTTCGGCAGGTTCTGTGCGAAGAATGCGCGCATGCTCGTCTCGCCGAGGTCCAAACCGTCGGCGTGCCCCCAAGACTCGCTCGGGAACGGATCGATGTCGTGTATGGACGGTTCGTTCACTGGAAGCCCCAAGGCCATCCTGAATTTCTTGTTATGTTCTTCGAAGCGCTTTTTCTCATCTTCCCAGTACTCTGGATCCTTGGACCTTTTGCTGCGCCTGTGAATTTCGTACTCGACTTTGTCATCTAATTCGCTCAGAGCCCCGTCCAGTCCCGAACACAGGTGATGCTTGACTTTTAAGGTCTTCTCAAAATTTTCATCATACCTGAACCCGAAGACAATCTCCTTCCAAGTGAGTTTTTCCTTTGGAAGCAACTCGATGTAAACCTCCTTCACGTCGAAGTATGGTTTGCGCTCGATACCGTGGTAGTGCTCGCTGCCCTGGCAGACGAAGTTCTCCAGCGGGGTTTCTAAGCTCGATGTCATGCCGAACTCTATGCCCGTGCCGCGCAGCGCCTTAGGGTACAGTGTCTTCGTCGACCACTCGAAATCGTTCTGCGTGATGAACTCGCCGAACTTCCTAGGTCGGTGTTCGTATAGCCCGAGATGCAGCTCGCGGTAGTCGTTCATGATGGATGGGTTGAACAGCAACCGTCCGATATTCGGCAAGGCGAGTTGCTTCTCCATGAGAATAAGACGGTCGTCTAGATTTTAGTCGTTATCTGCAATTCACGCCACGAGCGCCTTCCTGTGTTTCGATGCTTCGGACGGGCCGAGAAGTTTAAGTTGAGTTTAATTAAATATTAATCTTTAAAATGGAAGCGTATTGCTATGGAAGTCGAGTTCAAGCTAGGCACTTTTCTAAAGAAGAAAGAAAGGCCATTGTACGTGAAAAAATTCATCAATGACTGCGGTGCAATCCTTTACAATATAGCCGAATCACTAACGGGCGGCGAAGCCTACATGGACGTTCCGACCGAAAACGATCTCCACCCGCTCTGGCATACTGATACTCCAGACGTATATCCATATCTTCTTGTAAAAGAGAACGGAGAGGAGCTGGAACTCCCTGTGAACATAAAAGATGCGGCCACTATGATGCTAAACAACGACATCGTCTATTGGCGAGGTCATGGAAGCAAAGAAGGAAATGTTTACGTTGAAGACATGAAACCATTTTTCTTAAAGGGAAGCAAAGAAAAAAAGGAAAGAGGGTTGCTCATTGGATGGAAAGAAAAGTCCTTATCAGACTGTCTTTTCAATATTTTCGCCCGTCCACGTCTCATCCCCGGCAGGTTCGACCTGAAACTCGATTTGAGGCGGTTGGAACCCGAAAAGACACCGTGGTTCAAAGACTACCCAGTCGAAACAGCGTTAAATGCCACGTTTGATGGATTTTATTACCCAAACATGCCTGAAATTGAAAAATCCAATTACAAAGAGGTTTACACCAGAGTCGTAACTCCACCAGCCGATTTTATAAAACCTAGCATATCTAAATCAGTCTAGTTATTTTTCATATCTACGCCACGAGCGCCTTCCTTTGTTTCGCTGCTTCCGCCGCGCCGAGAAGCTGCTTCACGATCTCCAGCGAGAACTCCATGGCCGTGCCAGGGCCCTGCGACGTGATGACGTTGCCGTCGACTACGACCTTCTCCGGACGAGGATATGGGATATCGCGCTCCATGCCCGGGTACACGGCAGCCTTGCGGTTCTTCAGCACGCCCGCCTTCGCCAGCAGCGTGGGCGCAGCGCAGATTGCAGCAACCAGCTTGCCGCGCTCGTTCATGCCCGCTATGATATCCATCACAGCCTTCGACCTTTCGAGGTTCGCGCATCCCCGGCCGCCGCCGGGCAATACAATGCCGTCGTAGTCGTCCACACGCACTTCTGCCAGCCTTTTGTCGGTCGAGACTTTGGTTCCATGACTGCCAGACGCGACGCTGCCTGCCAATCCGACCGTGTCCACCTGCACGCCCGCGCCGCGCAGCACGCTCAGCGGGACGAACGCCTCTATCTCCTCGAACCCGTCCGCGAGCGGCATGAGCAGCCTCATACCAAATTGTTTGGGCACGTTGGTATAAATTACTGCGCGTGCCGCGGCTGGCGGGTTTTTAACGTTGAACTCCAAAAACTAATTATGGCCGGGCTTTCCGCCGTAACAGCAATGGCCGTGGCCGCCGCAGTATGGGCGGAGGAGCTCGTGATGTCTTTCGGCTACGCAGGCATATTCTTCGCCAGCTTCGTAGGGTCGGCCAGCGTACTGCTGCCCGTGCCTTCGTTTGTGATAGTTTCCGCGCTAGGCGCAGTGATGAACCCTTGGCTGGTGGGCATTTCGGCCGGCCTAGGCAGCGCGGTAGGGGAGATGGTCGCCTACGCTGTCGGCCGCGGCGGAGGCAAGCTCATCGAATCCAAATACAAGGACTGGATAGAGAAGTACAGCGGGTGGTTCAAGCACAAGAGGGCGTTCCTGCTGGTTTTCATTTTCGCGGCCACGCCGCTGCCCGACGACATCGTGGGCATAATCTGCGGCATATTCAAGTACGACGCAAAGAAGTTCCTGGTGGCGTCGATACTGGGCAAGTGCGTGCTGAACATAACCCTGGCATTCGCCGGGTTCTACGGAGTGCGCTGGATTGCTGCCGCGCTGGAAGGCGGGTTGTGATGGCGTACAAGCAGATAGTGATTGTGAGGAAGGACTTGAAGATGGGCATGGGCAAGACCGCGGCGCAGGTCGCGCACGCGTCCGTCGGCGCGATGAAAATGGCTGGCAAACGGGCCATCGAGGCGTGGGAGGACGAAGGCGGGAAGAAGGTCGTGCTGAAGGTCCCCGGCCTGAAGGAGCTGTCGGAGCTGCGCAGGAAGGCTGCAGCTAAGAAGCTGCCCGTGTTCGTCGTGCGCGACGCCGGGCACACGCAGGTAGAGGAAGGCACGGTCACGTGCATCGGCATAGGGCCCGCAGAAGAGGAAAAGGTCGACGAGATAACCAGCAAGCTGAAGCTGCTGTAGCCGCGCGGCCTATTGCAGGCAGTCCAAGTACTTCGCCAGGTCCTTCTCGGTCTGCAGCCCCTGGAGCACGACCCGCTCGTTCACGATTAGGGCCGGGAACTGCGTTATGCCGAAGTTGGACTTCACAAGTTCTATGGTCTCTATTCCTATGTCGGCTGGCAACGGTGTCAGCATGAGCCCGGGCCCGCACTTGTCCTTGGCGTCCAGCAACACCGCGCTCTGGAGATGCTGGTCCATTGTGAAGCTCTCGTTCACGGAGTAGAGGTAGACGAGCGTGTTGTAGTCGGTGTCGCACGCCTCGCGCAGCTGTATGCTGTTCATCCAGAACTGAAGCTGAAGCAGCGCATACCTGCGCTTCTCCATGAGCAGCGACGGTGTGAACTTGTTCACCGACTCGTAGCGCTCTATCTTCGCGCCCTCCTCGTAGATCTTGGCGTTGAAGTCGAGGTTGGACTTCATCGCGGCGTCGCAGAACCCGGGCGCCTTCTCGAAAATCTGGTAGTACATGGTCTGCATGCGCGCGTCGCTCCACCTGTCATTGATGCCCTCGATCGCCGCCGTGACCTCGTCGAGCCTAGCTACGTCCAACCACACGCCAACAAACACGCCCAGCGAGAACACGACAGCCGTCAGCAGCGCGGCCTTCACGAATACGTTGTCGAGCATGCCTGCCATACGCAAGTCACCAGCGGTACTTTCCTCCTATGAACTTCAACATAGAATATGCGAGGTTAAGCGGAAATACTGTTATGTACAGCGAAAGGTACAGCAGAAGTTCCACAAAGTCCCTGAGCTTGCTGCCTGGCGGACGTTCCTCGCCAATCTTGTAAAGTCCGAGGTTCACCCAGACTACGGACGTCACGAACACAAGCAGGCCGAAGAAAGTGAACATGTCGGGCACTATGAACAGCGAATAGTGGCTGAACGGGTCCACGCCAATCGAGTAGGCGCGGGCGGTGAAGAACAGGTTCTGGTACGCCCAGTCGAAAACCAGGTACGAGAACAGGCCAAGCCCGACCATCGATATCACGTATGACACGACGAAGAACGGCGCGACTATGCGGCCGAGCGGGCCGTACTTGCCGCTGAAGAGCGTGTACTTGTACTTGACCGCGGTCTGTATGCCGCCTATGTTCCACCTTAGCCGCTGCGACCACCACTTGCCGAGATTGCTGGGGACTTTGGTGAGCACGCGCGCCTCCTTGGCCATGCGTATCCTGTAACCGCGTTCGAGCAGCCGCCATGCTATCTCTATGTCCTCGGTCATTGCGCGTTCGTCGAACCCGCCCACCTTCTTCAGCGCGTCCTTCCTGTAAAGGCTGAACGGCCCGGGCGTGACGTATATGCTCTCTATGAATTCAAGCAGCTTCCTCGACCAGGCGATCATAACGTACTCCAGCCACTGCAGCTTGCCGAGCAGCCTGCTGCTGTTTTTTACCAGTATCGAGCCCGTGACGCCGGCCACGCCGCTGTCTTCGAAGAACGGCACCGCTTTCATCAGGGCGTCGGGCATTGGTGCCGAGTCCGAGTCGACGCAGGCGACTATGTCTCCCTTCGCCTTCCTCACGCCCATGTTTAGCGCGGCGCCCTTGCCCGCATTTTTCTGACGCAGCACCTTAATACCGCTGAATTTTTTCGCGACCTTGTACGTGTTGTCCGTGCTTCCGTCGTCCACGACTATTATCTCCTTCAGCCTCCTCGGATAGTCCAGCTTCTGCAGCGCCTTGATCGTGTCGGCGACGTTGCCCTCCTCGTTGTACGCGGGCACGATTATGCTGACGCTCGGGAGCTTGCCGGTCGCGGCAGGCAGCGCGCCGAAGCGCCTGCGGTTGTCGAAGTAGATGAACATGAAGAGGAAGGTCATGTACAGGCTGGTCAGGGAGAAGAAAAGGAACAGCGCCTCGGCAATCGCGTTCATTTGCGCTCACTAGCTGTTAAGCTCGGCTTCGTCTATGCCCAAAGCTATCATAAGGAACCTGTCGACCGCAAGGTCGAGCTGATGGATGTCTGTGCCGGATATTAACGTCACGTGGCCGTCGTTGCGCACCGAGGTCTCGTTTGCGTACATCGGATGCACGAGCGCTATTATCGGGTTCTGTATCTTGCCGGGCAGGTTCTCGTACGAGCCGACTTCCTGCGCGTCGAACGTCGGTATGTCGCCCGGCACGAACTCTCCCGTATCGGTCTGCGTGCCGAACGCCAGCATGTAGGCGAGCCTCATCTTGTTGATCAGCTCCACTTCTTCCACTATGTAGTAGGGGTTCCCGCTTTCGCCCGCGTCCTTGAAAACTATCGTGACGTTCTTGGCGAGCTGGTGCATCGTGTCCCTGTATATCTCCGATTCGCCCGGGTACACAGGCACCTTGGCCGCCTCGCGCAGGTCGGCGCGGAAAGCGACCGTCACGCCCTTGTAATCTATGACTGTTATCGGCTCGAAGAAGCGCGCGTAGACGTACCACGCGACTGCCAAGGCAAACGCAACGGCGATCACTATCGCCACGTTCCTCGCTGATTTTGCATCTAGCTTGACCTGCAGTTTCGACATAGCTCCAACCTTCCTGCGGTATAATTATACGCGTTCTTCACGATTAAATCCTTTTTCAATTCTTTTAAGCGAGTCCGGCCACATTCGCGCATGCAGCTTGACGCCGCGGGTTAAAAAAAAGAAAAAGAAGGGGAAAGTTTTCAATCTTTCCTTGCTTCTTTGGCTTTGACTGCCAGCCGAACTTACACCGCAGTTACCGTCGGCGCTCCGACAGTACCGGTGACTTGAACGGCGGATGCAGTTACTCCAGTCAGCTTGGTGTCGTACAGTTGCAACACGGACGTTGCCGCCCTAGTGTTGGCAGCTTCCCAGCCGGCTACGACGAGCACGTACTTGCCAGTGCCCTCAGTGTAGGGGCTCGCAACGACCTTTATCAGGCCCTTGCTCTCTGGTATAGTCGAGCTTGCGCCGCAAGCCGGATACGTCAGACCCAAAGCAGCAGCAGCGACCGAGTTGACACACGGACCGCCGACGACGACAAGGTTCTTCGCCTTCTCAGTCGCGGTTATCTCGGTGTCAAGCTTGGCAACCGCCGAAGTTATCGGGATTGACGGATAGCTGGCGTACGATACAGAGCTTCCTGTTGTGCCGCTGGTCAGCTTGCCGAGGTACAACTTCGCGTACAGAGTCTGTGCAGGCACCTTGACCTTCACAACGTCTGAACCGGAGTATGTATTCGGCGAGACTATTATGCTTCCAGCGTCAGTAACAACGTCCTGAGCAGTAGTTCCAACAGAGACCAACGTGGAGGTTCCATCTGTGTTAGTCGAGTATGCTTGCACATCCGTCGCCTGAGCAGTGGAAGTAGATCCAAGTCTGAACTCGGGAACAGTAGTAGCGGACCATGTTGCCGTCTTGTTTTCATAGTTGAGCAACACGGAGTTGTTGTAGCTTGCACCTGTTCTGCCGAGCCGGAACGTCGCAAAGTAACTACCTTCTGTTCCGGCTGCGTTCGGTGTAGTAGAGTTGGCGGGGCTGGTTACGTTGATCAGCAATATCTGCTGGTCACCAACCGTTGCGCCGTTGCTGTAGCTTATGTTGAACGCGAAGTCGTACGAGAAGTTAGCCGTGGTACCAAACGTGGCACCGAGCAGCTTGTAGTAAGCCGTAGTTGGTCTGGCGTCGACTGCGATCCTGTTGTTCACAGAATCCCAGAACCCGACCATCACCGGATAGCTTCCGTTCGTCATCGTGTAGTTGAACAGAATGTAGGCCTTGTTGTAACCGTTGGTTCCATTCACTATGCTGCCCGCGACATCAGCGGATATTTCTATACCGTTGAGGTTTGAAGCAACGATAGTGGAGGTGGAAGCCCCGGTCATGCCAGTATCGTTATAGGCGCTCTTTCCCACCACAGGTGTGAAAGTCAGGGTCACCCAAGAGTCGTAGTTGAAGCCAGTGCCGACGAATCCGAGGTAGCCGTAGCCGTTAGGCAAGGCCAGCGTCGGAGTGGCGTCGGTCGACTTGATGTACTTGATAGTCGAAGGTTTGTATACGACTTCTATGGCGTCAGCAGCTGTTATGTTTCCAGTGGTGATGCCAGTGCCCTGTATGCACCATTCGGTCTCTCCTGGGAACTTGAAGTCGCTCGTTCCGGTTCCGGATATGTCACAGTTTAAAGGATAGGTCTTTTCTATAGCGTTCGTCGGACCCATTACTAGGTCCGTACCCACTATAGTACCGTCCTGCAAAGCTCTGACAGCGGTAACCTTTACCGTCAAGCCAGCTGCAGTTGATGTCTTGTCGCCAGCCTGGGTTATCACCAGGGTGTCGACAGTGTTGCCAGCCTTGTCCTTGATTATGACCCTCGCCCAACCGGCATCGTTTCCAAGGTCGGAATAGGCGGAGTAGTCTCCGTAGACGACAGGAGTGGTAGCAGTCGCTGTTCCGATCGATCCGGACAACATGACGACCTGGTCAGTGTCGAGTCCAACTATCTGGAACGGCTTTCCGAGCAGGTTGATGTTGATCGGATATGTGTATTCGGGAGCAGTGACGGTACCCTTTCCTGCAGTCTTGGAACCAAGGTTCAGGGCCTTATTGAAGACGTACTTGTACTTCAGGACGTTAGTCGGTATGACCAACGACTGAGTGCCGTTGATGCCCGTAGTCGAGAAGTCGTGGCTCGTGTATATCGAACTAGTTCCGAGCTCTATGTCTTCGTAGTAGTCGTAGTTGTTGCTGGCCCAGCTGTAAGTTCCGGTCGTGAGCTTGCTGTAGTGGAAGCTCCTTATCGCTCCTGGGAAGAAGCTGTCGAGGTAGCCTCTCTGGATAGTTACAGTATCCTTCGAGACTCCGTCAACGGCCGCCGCAGCGCCGGCACACGACGCACTGGTCGTGGTTTTGCCGACTTCAGCGAGTCTGGTCGCGAGATCTATCGCGCCCACGACGTCTTCCACGCTTGCTATGGAGCCCACCACAACGTAAGCTCCCAGAGTTCCGTCGGCAGCCTTGAGGAAAGTCGGGTAGTTGCCCAACTGCTCGGCTGCCAATACTGGGGACGTTGTTGTGAGTAACGCAATTAATGCAGTCATGAATACTGCGATTAATTTTTTCATATTTTTCTCACTTTTTCGTCTTCCTCACGGCAGACAACCCACTACCGAGCGCGAGCTCGGCGGTCGATAGCCCACCGTGCTTGGGAATTTCTAGAAGTTAATTTGATTTGTACGGTATATATCATTTGAGTGAAACAATTTACAGGTTTGCACAGGTATAAAATCAAGAACGCAAAATCAGCTGAAATGGCATTTTGAAAGCTTCCAATTGTTTCTAAACGTAAAATAAAGCTTTTTTATCAAAAATAAGCGTTAAAATAGCTTTTCACAACATACTCATGCGTCTGGAACGTTCCACCGCATCGGGAAGCGTTTCACGCGTTTTTACTGTCCTTCGAGCTTCTTCTTCGACATCCTTATCCTGTTGGTACGGCCCGAGCGTTCCACATCAACCACTCCTCGGTTGACAAGGCTCTTGATTACGCGGCTGACCTTGGCTTTTGACATGTTCGTAAGCTCGACTATCTTCTTCTGCTTCACCTCGCCCTCCGCGGATACGATGTCCACGATCTTGCGCTCATATTCGTCAAGCACGGACAGCACGAGCTTCTCCGATTTTCTGAAATGGCGGACTATTATGAAGCCCAAAACCACGGCGAACGCGGCACCTGCCAGCACGAAATACCTGAGCCTCAGTTGGAACCACAGGGGCGTGGCCACGCGTTCGTAGAGCACTTCAAGCTTCAGCGTGTCCCCGGCCGTAAGCGAGGACATATCCCAGTTGATGAGTATGTTGCCGCCGGCTATGTGCGCAGATGCTTTGTCCGGATAGGACAGCACGCTCGACGATATATCCTCGCCCACGAGAAGCGAGTTCGGCGGAAGCCTAAGCGAGGCCACGGCGCTGTCCGCGTAGGCGTGCGGGGTCATGTCAGCGCTGAAATAAAACTTGTTGTCCAGAGGCTTCACAAAGTCAATCGTCTCGAAACTTAGCTTCAGCTCCTTCTGCATGTCGGTCAGGTTCATCGCACAGTCTATGTCGCTCGTTCCGCTTACCGCGACCTGGCATTCCACTGGCCCCGCGTTGCTGCTGGCATTGAAGTTTTCCACGCGGCCGAGGACCTTGAACGTGAAGCGCGTATCCGGCTGCCTGAAAGTCATGACCAGCTGCACGAAGCTCCGACTCTCCTCGTCTAGGCGCACGTCTATCTTGTAGAACTTTATGTCGGGGTTTCGCGTCTGCGCAGTATCGGCCAGCGATGCGCAAGGCATCATGGAACCCGCCAAAAGGCCTGCGAAAACCAACGCGCAGAACGCAACGAACCTGTCGGACTTCATTGAATAATAATGTGTCCGACATCTTTATTATACTTGCGCTCGCCGCGCAGCGAGTGAAACAATCTGAAACAATCGAGCTGGCAGTGAAACAGTTGACGCAGTCGGTCGCGCGAACCCCGGCCGCTCACTCGACAAGTATGTTTATCTTGAACCCGCAGTTCGGGCACCTGTCCTTCACCAGGTTCACCTTCTCTATCTGCAGGCCGTTCCGCTTGATCAGCAGCTCGCGGCAATTGTAGCAGTACGTGTTCTCGTCGTCATGGCCGGGCACGTTGCCCACGTACACGTGCCGCAGGCCTGCCATGCGGGCCTCGGTTGCGCAGCGCTCGAGCGTCTCTACGGGCGTGGGCGGCAGCTCCATCAGCTTGTAGCTTGGCGTGAATCGCAGCACGTGGAACGGGATGTTGGAGTCGATGTTCGAGTTCACGTGCTCGGCGAACTTGCGGCACAGTTCCACGTTGTCGCCCATCTGCGGGACTATCAGGTCCGTCACCTCCAGGAATATGCGCTGCTTCTTGGCCTGTTTGAGCGTGTCGTATATCGGCTGCACATCCGGCACGTCCATGAACTTCTTGTAGAACTCCGGATCGAGCGACGCCTTCACGTCAATGACAATGCCGTCCAGGAACTTGGCTATCTTCTTTATCGCCTCCTCGCTCATGTAGCCATTCGTGACGAACAGGTTCTGGATGTTGCTGCGCTTCGCAAGCTTCGCGGTCTTGTAGGCGAACTCGAAGAACATCGTGGGCTCGGTGTACGTGTACGCGATGCTCTTGCACCCGCTCTTCTCTGCGAGCTTGACTATGTCCTCAGGCGTGTACCTCTTGCCCGGCATGTCCTCGAGCTGGCACTGGTCGCCTACCGACTGGCTCAGGTCGGCGTTGTCGCAGAACTGGCACCTGAAGTTGCAGCCTGCGGCCGCTATGGACAGAGCCTTCGAGCCGGGATAAAAGTGGAAGAACGGCTTCTTCTCGACCGGATCGGCCTCCACGGCCACGAGCTTGCCGTAGTTGAGCGCGTAGAGTATGTTGTCCTTGTTCAGCCGGACGCGGCAGAACCCGCGCTTGTCCTTCGGTATGAAGCAGCGCCTCGCGCAAAGCCCGCAGCGTACGCCGTTCCTTTCCTTTTCCCAGAGCATAGCTTCCTGAAGCGCATCCTTTGCCATAAAACCGCCTTTTTAACGGGTTCCATGTCTAAAAGTCCCGAGACGACGTCGCGGCGGCGTTGAAAAGGCCGCTGCCAACAACCACCAGCAGAGTTAAATATTATATTGGCTCTCCATAGTAATATAGGTTGGTTCGGAAGCCGTTTTTTTGGCGCCGAAAACACGCAAAAACAAGCAAACACGCCTCAGTAGCTTAGCTGGTAGGCTTTTGTAGAGCAAGTGCCAAAAGCATCCGCCTCGTAAGCGGAAGGTCGTGGGTCCAAATCCCACCTGAGGCTCTAGCAAACATGCTGACATCTAAGGATAGATTAAAAAACATGTAAAAACAAGGAAAATCGGGGTAGAAAGCATGGACGTGGCATTGCACATCGAGAACGTAGACGCGTACAAGAAGCTGAAGGACAAATTGCTTGCGGACGAGACGGTAAACCGCGCGAGCATAGTGTTCAAGGACGCGAAGATGTACACGCAGAAGGCGGGTAACCTGATAGTTGTAAGCGGCACCGAGGACAGATTGAAGGCGGCGCTCGATATCGCGAAAGCTGAGAAAACATCAGACGGCAAACCTGCTGCCACGGAGCTCGAAGGCAGGGAAAAAGAAGAAATATTAAGAAAGCTAAAGGAAGAAGAGGACCGCGCCATAGAAGGCATGGGCGGGATATTCGGCTGAGCCTGCGGCCGGAAAACAAAGCGACAAACGCGGTAATAGTCTAGTCTGGTCCAGGATACGGCCTTGCCAAGGCTGTGACGCGGGTTCAAATCCCGCTTACCGCACATCCATTCCTAGCGAAAAGTTATATTCACAGCAAACAGAATTTAATTATGGCTATTTTTGGCAAGCGCAAGGGCGAACCGGAGGCACAAGTGCAAACTTCGCCTGTTGATGAATTCGTTCCTCCTGAAGACCTTCCGGAAGTCGAAGAAGATTCTGCCGACGCCGGGCTTAGCGTTCCGATGGTTTCCGCGGCGCCGCCCGGGAACAAGGCCGAGGAAAACGCGGAGAACCTGGCGCCCGTGTTCGTCAAAATATCGAAGTACAAGGACATACTCAACACGGTCAACTACCTGAAGATGGGCTTCGGCGTGATAAAGAGCCAGATATCCATACTCAGCAAGCTCATCAAGATGGAGAGGGACAACATGGATTTGTTGTACGCCGCGCTGGAGAAGGTCGGCGGACAGCTGAACAAGCTCGACTCGGACTTCACGAAGCCAGTGGACTTCATGCGCGAGGTCGCTGACATGAAGGTGCAGGACGTGCGCGGGCTCGAGAGCTCGATGGACGACCTGAAGTCGCAGATAGAGAAATTGAAGTCCGAAGTGGAGACGCTCGCGTAGCGACGGGATGAAGAGGACAATTTCTGCGGAAGTGAGGTTCCGAAGAGTTATTACCTCCCTGCGTGCAATATCCTATCAGCAGTTTTTGTAACCTGCTTCTCATTTCGCTTCGCCCTTCGTGGCAAACTTGGCGCTTTCTCGCCCGTTCGTCGAATCGAATTGGAAGTGATTGAAATGCCAGTTTTATCGAATATCGGCAGCGGCAGACATATCACCTATCACCTGCCAAAAGAAGTTCTTGACGGAGATGTCGCTGAGCTGCTGGGTTTACATGCAGGAGACGGATATATGTCATGCGGTAGCTGGGGTATACGATGCAACGTCCAAGATCAAAGCATGGCTGAGCGAATAATACAACTTGCCCGCGATACTCTCGGAGTAGAGCCAAGTGTTGCTGCAAGAGATAACGCATTTGAAATTAGAAGCGGGCAGAAACAGGTGGTTAACTTCTTTAAAAGATATGATTTTTCCGAGGGAGAGAAGGCGCGCACTGTCCAGGTACCAAATCGCATATTGATCTCGAATGATCCTGAAATCATTAAAGGTTTTCTAAAAGGTTTATTCAGTTCCGACGGGAGTTTCAGCTTCCAAAAAAGAGATAACTATTCCCGTGTCGACTTGATGATTAGGAGCAAGGTTCTGAGAGACCAATTTATAGAGTTAGCCGGCAGGCTGGGATTTTCATTCAACAAATGTGACTCGAAAAGGGTTAAGAAGGGGTTCACAATGAACTCGACGGGTGACTTTTTCAACGCGAATCTCACTTCAAGGAGCGCTGTATTGCGATGGATGGAAAATGTAGGCATGGGTTGCGATACACATCTCAAAAAGTTCGCCCTTTGGCAGTCGAGATTTGGGTGATACACAACCGTACCAGCCGACCATTTAACGCGAACTGGTTATTTTATTAACACCAATCATCTTAAAATGAAATGCAGGAGTCCCATAGCATGGTCAATTGGACCGCGCTCAAGCTTTTGGCCTTGAGCTTTGGCTCAACGGATGAAATAAGAAACGCGGTGGCTTAGTGCCTTCGTGGGTTCGAATCCCACCTCCTGCACATTTCCTAAACCAACGGCTCCTGAAAAACCTACGGGAGAAATTATAGCGCAATGACAATAGCAGAAGTTCGAAACCTCAGACTTACCGGAAATTTTAAAAAATAAAAAATCCGGAAATCTTATTTCTCCAACAGGGTTTCGTACCCTATGAACAGCGTCCCTATCAGCGCGAGTATCCATCCGATCGCAGCGAACAGCGTGTTCAGGTACAGGCCGCCGACATAGTCGTAGAGGCCCGGAAGCAGCGCTGTTTCCAACGTTCCTGCGAACAGGAAGAACACCCCGGCCGCAGCGAGCCACGCGAAGCCCTTCTCGGACTTGCGCTTTACCTTCGCCCATTCGGCGAGGCCCACTGCGAGTAGGAGCGCTATTCCCAAATCGATTAGCGTTGCAGTGAATACCATTTTTAAGATTCACCTTGAATACATTTTCGCGTCCCGGAGGATAAAAGCTTTACTAAAACGGACGTCTGACTCTCGGGCAGTGGCAACGTCTCCGAGTTACTTTTCGGCCTTCGCACGCTTCGCGAGCTTCATCTCTGCGATTTTTCCGCCCGGGTCCTCCTCTGCGAACACCTGGCACTCGAATTTCAGCAGGTTTGTGCCGTTGTCGGACAGCGCCCCGGCCGGAAGCCCTGCCTTGCAGCACAAGTTGTCCAAAAATTCGTCGACAGCCCAGCCCTGTTCGACCGGAACCTGAGGAAGCAGAAGCCCGCTGTATCCGCCGTTGATGATTATCAGGCCGTCGCGCCCGATTTTTATTTTTTCCCTCCGCTCCGCGGCCGAATGCCCCTCGACGAGCACCGGCTCGGTCATAACAGAAACTTCGAACACTACGTCGTTCAGCTCGCCCGCGCTGAGGGGAAGGAACCTGCAGTCGCCGAAAGCCGCAAGTACTGCGGCGCGCTGCACGGCCTCCCACAGCGGCGTAGGATGGATGAGGCCTATGCATCCGCGCAGCGAGCCGTCCGAATGCCTTTTGACTGTAACGAAAACCCCGCGCGGCATACGCAGCTTCTCGCCGCCGGATTTTTGCATGTTGCGCTCCGCTGCTTCGTCTATCAATTGCGCGCTGTGAGCCGCATGTCTCTCTTTTGCGATTTTAGTAACTATCTTGCGCGCCGCGCGCACGAGCAGATCGCCGGATTTCGCGTCCAACATACGAACCACTAATATGAATACGCGCGGTACGAAGAAAAAAGAAAAAGAAAATTAAAATAAAAAATTTTCAAACGTGAAATTCGCTTACCAGTCCTCCAATTCGTCCGATTCGCCCGAACTTTCGGACTCGTCCTCCCATTCGTCCAGTTCTACCTCTCCCATGCCCTTTTCGGTGTCCATTACTTTTCACCAAATCCCGGCATTGAATCGTTTGTCAAATGGAAATCTTTGAAAAATTATTTACTGATTAAAGAGCGTGTGATATATTTAAAGTTTTCTAGGAAGCCGAGCAACGGCTCGGTGTGCTCACTGCATCGACTTGGAATATTTCAGCATCGCGTCGAACACGCGCACCGCGCGCTCTGGTGTTAGGTACACTGGAACGCCCCTGTCCTCGAGCTCGCGGACTATGTTTTTCGTGAATTCGCCGCCCGCAGAGCAGCAAAGCACTGGCTTTCTGTGCTTGTTTGCTATCGCTGCTATGGAAGATGCTACGTTTTTGTCGAGAAGCGGCACTTGGAAAATCGCTATCACCACGATGCCGTCGTACTCCTTCATCCCTTCCTCCATCGCAAGCTCGTACCTTTCAGTTGTGACGTCGCCTGTGAGGTCTATGGGGTTGTGCAACGAAACGTAGCTGGGCATCGCGGCTTTCAGCACCCCTGCCATGCGTTCGCTGGGCTCCTTCAGTTTGATGCCCCGTCGGTCCGCCTCGTCCGCGGCCATGACGCCAAACCCGCCGCCGTCCGTCACTATCAGGAGCTTGTCGCCGGTTGGTAGCGGCTGGGATGCGAACGCGCGCGCCATGTCAAAAAGCTCCGTCCAGTCGCCAGCCTCGATTAATCCGCACTGCTTGAACGCTGCGGAGTAGACCTTCGCCGAGCCCGCTATCGAGCCTGTGTGGCTCGCGACCGCGAACGTGCCTTCGCTGGTCTTCCCGCCCTTCAGCACTATCACCGGTTTCTTCTTCGCGGCCTTCCTCGCCGCTTCCATGAAGCGTTTGCCGTCCGACTTGAGACCTTCGATATAGGAAACAATGACTTTTGTCTTTGTGTCGTCCGCCAGATACTCGAGCAGGTCCGATTCGTTTATGCCTATGCCGTTGCCGTACGACACGAACTTCGATATGCCTATGTCCTGGTCGGCCAGCCAATCGAGCATCGTCGCGCCCACGGCGCCGGACTGCGAGACGAACGCGATTCCGCCCTCCTTCGGCCTTCCAAGACGGCTGCGACTGAGGAACAGCGTGTCAACGCGGCTCGAGCTGTCGTAAACGCCGAGGCAGTTGGGTCCCATGACCTGCATCCTGTTCTTCTCCATTACCTTCCTGCATTCGTCCTCCAGCTCCCTGCCGGCCTTGCCTGTTTCCGAAAATCCGGACGATATGATTATAACAGACTTTATGCCCGCGTCCGCGCACTCCTTCAGAAGCCCGGGCACTGTCTTCGCGGGCGTCGCAATCACTGCGAGGTCCGCCTTTTCGGGCAGCTTCTTCATGCTCTGGTACACGCCTATACCGTCTATGGGCACCGGGTTCGGGTTTATCGGGTAGACGCGGCCGCGGAAGCCGCCATGTATGAAGTTCTCGAACACTATGCGGCCGAGCTTGCCGTGCGTGTGGCTAGCGCCGATTACTGCCACGGACTTCGGGCTGAAGAAGCTCTCGAGCATATGGATTAATTTGTCCAAGCAAGCTAAATTAATTAACGGCGGCTGTGCTGGCCGAGGGCGACTGTATGGATTACGGCAGGTTTCTGAACAAGGATTTGGCCGAAGTGCCAGAAAGCCCGCTGTCCGAGCTGGCTAGGAAGGCGCAGGCCTTCAAGGATACAATCAGCCTCGGTCGCGGCGAGCCGGACTTCGACATGCCGGAGTTCATGAAGGGCGCGATGGTGCGCGCGCTCAAGGACAACCAGACGCACTACGCAGCGGCCGGTTCTATTCCTGGCTTGAACGAGGCGATTGCGGCGAAGCTGAAGAAGGAGAACGGCCTGAGCGCAGACCCGAAGTTTGGTGTCGTTGTCGGTGCCGGTTCCTCGCCGGTGCTGCAGGCCGTAATCGCGACGCTGCTGAACCCCGGCGAAGAGATAATGCTGATGGATCCGACTTACCTCATGTACATCCCGATCGTCAAAACGCTCCACGGCGTATGCAACTTCGTACCCGTGTTCGAGGAGAACAACTTCGCGCCGAGCAGGGAGGATTTGAAAAAGCACTGCACGAAAAAGTCCAAGGCTATACTGATCAACTCGCCGTGCAATCCGACCGGCGGCGTGTTCACAAAGAAGCAGCTCGAGGAGATTGCCGACTTCGCCACGGAGAAGGATTTGATAATAATATCGGACGAGATTTACGAGAACATCGTGTACGACGGCGCCAAGCATCACAGCATCGGCTCGTTCGATGGCATGGGGGAGCGCACGATAACCGTGAACGGATTCAGCAAGTCGTATGCGATGACAGGGCTGCGCGTCGGCTACGCCGCAGGCCCGGTGGAGCTGATGAAGAACGTGTTCAAGTTCAACTATTTCGGCCACATATGCGCGTGCGTGCCGTCGATGTACGCCGCGCTCGAGGGCCTGCGCAACCCGAAGAGCAATAACTTTGTCGCTGAGCAGGTGCGCGAGTATGACCGCCGCAGGAAGTTCATCGTAAAAAGATTGAACGAGATTGGATTGCAAACAAAAATGCCGCAGGGAGCGTTCTACGCGTTTGCGCGATGCGACGCTTTCGACAAGAATTCGTACGATTTTGTAAACAGGATTCTGGACGAGACGCATGTGATAACCACTCCTGGCTCCGCATTCGGACCACATGGAGAAAGCTTTGTCAGATTTTCGTATGCAACAAAGTACGAGCAGATAGAGGAAGCAGTGGAGAGAATCGAGAAGATGCTCAAAAAGTAAACAAGAAGAGTTCTTCAAGGAAATATTCATTTTCAAAACAAAAAATGTAAATTTTAATAACGAAGTTCAACAGTAACTTACTCAAATTTCAGAGAGCCTGTATGTTTAAAATAAATTTTAATTGGTTTATGGAATTTTTTACCTAATTTTTTAATTTCCTTTTCTTTTTCTAACCAAAATTCTTTGGATAGATTTCTATATTTATTCTCCAAATCTGGGAAATTCCCTCTTATCGTATTAAGAATCTCCTTTTTAGCTGCGCTCAAATTCAAATCTTCGAACATGAACAAATCAACGAATGGCTCGGCTTCTCTAAAAATCTCTTCTAAATCAGTCAGATATGGCAGAATGGGTCCAACAAAAACATAGGTAGCGAAACCCTCTTGTTTCAGTTTTTTCAATGCTTTTAATCTTGCATGTGAGCTTGAAGAAAATGGTTCAAATACTTTTTTTATATTTTCATCCAAAGTTGTTATCGTCAAGCCAAGTTCACAATTTTTGAAGCGTTTGAAAATATCGATATCTCTTAGAATTAAATCGGATTTTGTTAGAATAATTAATCTTAATTTTGGATTTAAATTTTGAATGACCTTTCTTGTCAATTTGTACTTTCTCTCAATTGGCTGATATGGATCAGAAGTTGTGCATAGTATGACACTTCCTTTTTTATTTTTACTTTCTTTAGCAACCAATTCAGGTGCATTTGTTTTTACATCAACAAACTCTCCCCATTTCTCGTTCTTTTTTCTCCATCTGCAAATAAATCTTGCATAACAATAAATACAACCGTGCATGCAACCAGAATAATGATTTATAACCCAATCGGCACCAGGAATTTTTGTTTTGTGTAATACACTCCTTGCCTTTACTTCATGTATTTTAACCATATTTTTAATGGATAGATTGATTTATTTAAACCCCAGAGCGCAATTCTCTTTTGCAGAGAGCTAGGTCGGGGTGGCTAGGCCTCACCTCCATCGAAAAACGGCCTTCATGTTCGAACCGAAACCCTCTGGGCGGCGCATATCGGGCGAAACGGCCCGGGCTCCGGACTGAGAAGCCCTGCCCCTATCGGCCCGCGCTGCTGCGAACTCCCCAGGGCAGGAATGCAGCAAGGATAAACAGCCGCGAGGGTGCTATAGGAAAAGCGGGGTGGAGGAAGGGGCGCGGACAACCGTTCCGTCCGGCATGCGTCAACCTTTGGCCCGCTCTCTGCGCCTTTATCTTCGGCCGAAAATTATTTCATTATATCCCGACATTATTGTAAGATTATCGGCAACTTGACATGTGGTGCGTTGCGAATGGAAAAAAGATACGCGGTCGCGGCCGTAGTGATAATCGCGCTCGTGACAGCTTCGGCGTACGTGTCCAAGCTAGCGGAAACTGGCGCTGAGACGAGCATAACAACGAACGCCACGAACTTCACCGGCGCGACGTCGCTGAAGAAGCATTACGCCAAGCCCGTGTACGGAAAAGCGGCGATCATGATGCCGGCCGTGGACAGCGAGGGCAACGGCGTGGTCACTTGGCTGAAGGTAGATTCCACGGAAGGCGAGGGACGAACGCTCGTCAACATCAACCAGCTGCTGTTCTGGGTGGACACGCAATACTCGATACAGACGGCCAAGTATGTGGCCGAGAACTACACGGGCTACGACCTTTCGGATGCGGACATAGTCTACACCATCAACACCAGCGCCAACCTGATCGAGGGACCGTCCGCGGGCGCGGCGCTTACCGTTGCGACCGTGGCGGCGCTGCGCAACACGACGATCAACCCAGACGTGCTGATCACAGGCACGATAAACCCGGACGGCACCATAGGACCAGTAGGCGGCATACTTGAAAAAGCGGAAGCGGCGAAGGCGGTTGGCGCGAAGACGTTCCTAGTGCCCGAAGGCCAAGCGATGGAAAGCTACTACAAGCAGGAACGTGCGTGCAAGCGGATGGGACCGATAACGTACTGCACCACGAACTACGTGCCAGTTACGCTGGACGTTTCGAAGCAGGCGGGCATCGAAGTGAAGGAAGTCTCGACCATAGACGAGGCATTAAAATATTTCCTAGGTTAAATTCTATTTATGCCGGCCAGAGCGAGCAAGGAAGCCGAGAAGCTTTTCGGCAGGATGTCCGTGCGCGAGGCGTGGGGCCTGGCAGTGTCGCTGCTGGTCGCTTCGCTTGTTTTCGCGTACGACTTCGAGAAGCCTTTCTCCACGTTCGGCGCGCTGCCCGGGGCTTTGGCCGCAGTGGCCGTGGCAATGCTCGTGCACGAGTTCGTGCAGCGCCGCGTCGCGAAGCGGTTCGGATGCTCGGCTGCGTACGAGATGTGGATGCCGGGCGTGGTGTTCAGCCTGCTGATGATGCTCGTGGGCGTAAAGCTCATAATCGTCGGCGGCGCGGCTGCCGTGGCGTACAAGTTCAGCCGCTGGGGCATGCGCAACCGGCATGCGTCGTTCGAGGAGGTTGGCATAGTCTCGATGGCCGGTCCTGCGGCAAACCTGCTGCTCGCGACCGTGCTGAAGGCGTTCGCAGGGCCAGCTGGCTGGGGCGTGGCGCTAGGATACCTGTCGGACATAAACGCGTGGTTCGCCGTTTACAGCCTCATACCCCTGAAGCAACTGGACGGAGGCGGGCTTTTCATGTGGAGCCACGTGTACTGGCTGTTTATAATGTTGTGGGCGGTGCTGCTCCTGACGCCGTTCGGGATATTCTCGGGCGTGTTCGCGTTCGCCTGAACCATGGGCCGCGTGCTATTTACGCTTTTGAAACGATTTGCTATAGCAGGCAACGCGGGCGATAGCATGCAGATAATCGCGGACTTCCACATACACAGCCATTTCAGCCGCGCGACGAGCAAGGATATGGACATAGAAGAAATCTCGCGCAACGGAAAACTGAAGGGCTTGCAACTCGTAGGCACGGGCGATTTCACGCACCCGTCTTGGCTGGAGGAGATACGGGAGAAGCTCGTGCCGAACGAAACGCAGTCTGGTTCGGGCATTTTCGAGCACCGCGGCATGCTTTGGATGCTCACGGGCGAGGTCGCAACGATCTACACGCAGGACGGAAAGACGCGCAAGGTGCACCACGTGCTGCACGCGCCGAGCATCGACGTGGTGGAGCAGGTGAACGAGGCTTTGGAGAAGTACGGCAAGCTCGCAGCAGACGGCCGCCCGATGCTCAGTGGACTCACGTCGCCAGCGCTTGTCGAAACGCTCGTGCAAATCTCGAAGGACATACTGATTTATCCGGCGCATGCGTGGACGAGCTGGTTCGGCGTGCTCGGAGAGTTCTCCGGTTTCGATTCGCTGGAGGAATGCTATCAGGACCGGACGAAGGATGTGCACGCATTGGAAACGGGGATGTCCTGTTACGACCCCGAAACGGAAGTTCTTACCGACAACGGGTGGAAAAAAATACCAGATGTCAAGAACACGGACGAAATATGCACGCTTGATGTCGAGACTGGCAAGATTGAATTCCAAAAACCCGTCGAGTTGTACAAGTATCGGTACAAAGGCCGTATGTACAAGTTAAAGACAAGGAGGGTTGATCTGCTTGTCACTCCGAACCACAAACTTTTGTACAGCCCGTGTGATTTCAGGAAACCCCCCAAGTTCTCCCTCAAAGAAGCTGAACTGTTATTCGGAAAATCAAAACGTTTTAAGAAAGACGGTATTTGGGTTGGCGATAATCCGGAATATTTTGTCATTCCAACAGTTAGAATAAAGCACGGCAGCCGACATTATTCCGGTCGTCGTACCAAAGAAGGGAAAAGAGTCCCGACCAAACAATGGTTGAAATTCTTCGGGTTCTGGGTGGCAGAAGGTTGGACAACGAAAGGAAAAGACGGTGACTATGGGATTTACATCGCGAATTCTGATTCCAGCATGATATCTGAAATGAAAACCATACTCGAGAGCTTCGGCTACAGTGTGTACAAATACAAAAATCGAGGCCTAGACGTTATAAGAGTTAGAGATTACCAGCTGTTTTCGTATCTACGCCGGTTCGGGAAAGCTGCCCAAAAACATATACCAGAAGACGTCAAATCGCTGTCAAAACCTCTGTTGGAAATATTTTTTGATTACTATATTAAAGGCGATGGCCATAAGTATGGCAGGACCGGAAAAGGCCTTTCAGCCAGTACCATCTCGAAACTTCTTAGAGACGACTTGCAGGAGATAGCCTTGAAAATCGGCATCTCTGCATATTATAAATTGCATAGGGAAAAGGGCACGCCCATAACTTCTTTACCCAAAGCCAAGTTGAAGGATTACAGGCAGTCGCAAGATTCATGGAACGTCTACTTCATTAGAAAGAATATACATGCAGTCATGCCTTCTGTATTAAAAAAACACAATTACACGGAAGCATGGATAGAATATGACGGCTTCGTATACTGTCTTGAGGTTAAAAATCACACAATTTATGTCCGAAGAAACGGGATTCCGGTATGGTGCGGGAATTCGGATCCTGCCATGAACTGGCGCGTGTCCGGGCTGGACCGCGTCACCATCCTATCGAACTCCGACTCGCACAGCCCGTGGCCGTGGCGCATAGGCCGCGAGGCGAACGTGTTCGAGCTCGATGAAGGCAAGCTAACATACGCGGAAATAAACGATGCCATTCTCAAAAAGGATCCGAGCAGACTGAAGTTCACGATTGAGGTCGATCCGTCGTACGGCAAGTACCATTTCACAGGCCATCGCGCGTGCGGCGTGAGCTTCAGCCCGGAGGAAGCGAAGAAGCTGAACAACATCTGTCCCGTATGCAAGCGCAAGCTGACGATAGGCGTGGCGCAGCGCGTCGAGGAGGTCGCGGGCAGGCCTGCGGGCTTCGTACCATCGGGCGCGATACCGTTCAAGTCCATAATACCTCTGTACGAAATCATCTCGGCCGCGCTTGGCGTGAACCAGCTGTACTCGAAGCGCGTGATAGAGCAGCAGGACGCGCTGATCGCTAGGTTCGGCAACGAGCTGAACGTGGTGCTGAACGTGCCTGAGACGGAGCTGCAATCGGCTGTCGACGGAAAAATAGCAGACGCGATAATACGCGTGCGCAACGGCGACGTCAAGTACGTGCCGGGCTACGACGGGGTGTACGGCATACCCGTGTTCTCCGAAGAGGAATACGAGCGGTTGAAGGAAAAGCAGGAAAGCAAAGTGAAGGTTCAGCGGAGCCTCTCGGACTTCCGGACCGCGGCCGAGTGAAAAGATTTTAAAACGCAAACGACAATCAATTATAGCAGCCGCGGGTTCATAGTCTATCGGCTAGGACGCCACCCTCACACGGTGGAGAGCCCGGTCCGACTCCGGGTGGACCCACAGTAACATTCCTAGATTATTCCAGCTACACACAATGGTCGATACAGTTCGTCTGTATGCTGCGGCATATGTTGTTCTTCGCGCAGCAGTATTGCGTGTGGTTGCACGTCGCCGTTCCGCATTTGCACGCGACAGATGACTTGCCACCGCAGTTCGTGTCCGCTCAGGCCAGCACTGGGGTGGTTGTGGTCGAAGACGTGACGGTTTTGAGTTTTGCTGTATTAAAGGTTGCTACTCCTCGCCCAGCGGTATCGTGGTGGTTGTGGTCGGTACGGTTGTGGTGGTCGGGACTGTTGTGGTGGTCGTGGTCACGCCGAACGTCTCGGTCTTCGTGTCTTCCAGATTGTTGACGTTGTCAATCGAGTAGAACTTGACGTCACACTTGCCGGTGCACGTGTAATCGAACGTCACCGTGCTTCCAGCCGCAGCCGCCGCGGGCGTGCAGCTTGCACCGGTGGCCGCCGCGCAGTAGTATATCTTCGTGCAGCCGCTGCCGCTCCCGTCATTACAGTCCAGCGCTATCCTGTACTTGGTCCCGCTGAGATGCTGCTCGGTGAACGTGGTGGCGGGCTTGTCCTTGTCCATCAACACGCCGAAAGTGCACGTGCCGCTCTCGCCGCCGACATAGGAGAACGTGGCGGTCCCGTAGTTGGAATAAGTAGACTCCGGCCTTATGGCGTAAGTGTACGAGAACGACGTCCCGTCCAGCGACGACGTGACGTCCTTTCCGTCGCTGGTAGTCGCCGGGAAGCTGACCTTGCTCAGCTTGCTGATGACATTGCTGGACGAGTCCGGAACGGCCGAGACCTTGAAGCTTGAAATGACTCCGGACTTGTAGAATATCGTCATCTCCGTGTCCGGCAGTACGTAAGTGTCGGTGCCGGATCCGGTAATCTTGCAGTACGGATAGTATGCTGTGACGGCCAGCGGCTTGATAGTTATCTCGCTACTGGTCGCCTTTGCATAATTGGAATCGCCAGCGAACTCGGCCTTGACGTTGAACTCGGCGACGGAGGCTACCGTGTAGTACGCCTCGTAGTGGCCGTTCTGGTTAGTCGCAACGGTCTGCGTGGTGGTGCCTATCGTGAGCTTCACGTTCTTGCTAGCCAGGGGTACGTTGCCATAAGTAAGGTCGCCCGAGAGAGTTATGCTCTCTCTTATCTTCGGCGTCAGCAGGTTCGACGAAAGCGTCAGGCTGGGGTTATTCGTGCCTGTCGGGCCGCCGGTCCCGCCCGTGCCTCCGGTGATCGGGCCCTCCTTCTTCAGCACCGTTACCTTCGTGGACGCGTCTAGGTAATAACCGTAATCGAGCTCCACGTTGACCGTATAGTCGCGTGCGTTGTCGAGCTTGGCCTTCTCGACGGTCGCGGTGCAGAATATGGTCTTCGACTGCCCCTTCGTCAGCGTGACCTGTCCGGACTTGGGGCTGGTCAGCGTGTTCGCGCAGTTGAGGTCGAGGCTCGTGTCTATGTTTATGTTGACCTTGTGCAGGTCGTTGCTGCTGACGGGCGGGTACGTCGATGCGATGAACGCGTTGCCGCTGTCCACGTTGGTTATGTCTATCTGCACGGAGAACGTGTCAGGCGCCGACGCGTCGTCGCTGTATGCTATGAACGGCCTGTTGCCCCCGCTGACCTTCACGGACACCGGCGCTATGCTGGACGTGCTCTGGGCCACGCCGGCCTTGGACTTCTCCGCGTTGAACTGCTCGGTCGGCAGCGACTTGATGTAGTCATAAGAAACGAAATGCAGTATCGACGTGCTGTACGTCTTGTACTTGTAGTAGACGCGCAGGTTGGCCGTGTAGGTGTTGTCGACGCGCAGCGTGCCCGGCGACACGACCGTCCACGAGAACTCATAGTTCTCGCCCTGGAGGTTCAGGGAGGGGTCGGCCTTGCGCAGCAGCTGCGTGGACAGCGTGGAGCTGCCCGTCTTGAGCGTCCACTCCTTGCCCTCGCCGGCGGCGCCCATGTTCAGGCCGAACAGCTGCGCCTTGACGCCGGTCGCGTCGCCCTCGCCCGCGTTCGTAATCAGCGCGGAAAGCGTGACCGGCTCGCCCGAGCGTATCTCCGCAAAGTCCGGGGCGAAGCTGCTTATCGCAAGCCCTTTCCCGCCCTTCGTGGCTGGCGGCTGGTTTATGCATCCGGAAAGAAATACTATCCCGAGCAGCAGAATCGAAAGCAGGGCATACTTTCTCATCATAATCCTCATCATTAATTTCGATTTTCAGCAATTTAAGATTGTTGCTTGTTCTGCCGCAGACGCGGCGCAGTCTAGCCCAGCGGCTGCATCGACAGTTTCTCGGACAGCACGTACCGGTACGTGTACGAAAAGTCCGCGGACATCGTGGCCATCGCTTCCGGGGTTTCAAATCCCAACGGCTTGAAATCGCAACTGACTTCGGCGGGCACCTTCACGTCCTTGAGCGGATATGCATATTTCGGATTCGTTCCCGGGCAACCGGAAGCGCCGCCAATGCAAAGACCGCAGCCTGTCCCAGCCATGGGGTTTAGCATCTCTTTCACGTCCAGACGCACTTTTCCGGCCTTCAGCAGAGGCGAAGCGTCCTTCAGCTTGGATGTGGCCACGTTCGTAAACTTCATCTTGATTTCGAACGGCTGGCCCTTGACTCCCCAGTACTCCTTCACGGTCTGGCCGTTTTCCTTGTGCTCGCCCCGCACGGGCAGCTCGAAGTCCAGCCTTATCGGGCCGTAGCTCGACGTGCTCTGCGAGAAGCTCGTCGACGCTTTCGTCACTGTCTCGCCGTCGACTATCGGCACGTTTGCAACCCTGAACCCGGCATAGTCGTACTCGACATAATAGCTGACCGTAAATTCTTTCGGGGTTTTGAGTTCGAGGTCCGGCATCTTCAGCCTCATCGTAACCTTACGCACGTCAAACGGTTCGATTGCGCCAGCGGCGTTCGTGCTGTCGAACGTGCAGCCCGCGGACTGCCTGCTGGCGGAGTATTCCGGATCTGTGCCAGAGCATTTTAGCTCGACTATCGTAAGGCCTGAAAGGGAGAAGAAGTCGACCTTGACCCTGCCCATGGGATTCTCGCCGTTGTTCTGCACGAGGAACTCCATGGTGGCCTCGCTGCCCGCGTATGGTTTGAGGTTCGAGACGTAGTAGTCCTCTATGGTTATGACGTCATTCTTGTACTGAGGGCCGCCTGTTTTTTCTTGGCCGACGCAACCCGAAAGCGCGACCATTGAAATTAGTGCCATGCAAAAGACGAGCGGAATGTGCCTTCTCATTGATTATTTTTTAGCTTCGGCAGGTATTAATTTTACAATGGGATTCGAAGATTTCGCCTCGAAGCTCGCGGAGTACTTCCTCTCGCCGAAGGCCGGCGGCTATGACGTGCCGAAGACGCTGACGTACGCGCTCGTGCTAGTGGCCGCGGTGTATGTTCTGTACAGGATTCTCCGCAAACTTGGTATAAGAGCGGACAAGAGGTTGGCAATCGCGGTATCGCCGTACGTCGTGCTCGGCGCGGCCGTCCGTGTTCTGGAGGACGCAGGCACGTTGCCAGACTCTTTCCTCTTCGTGACGCCGATGATATACGTGCTTATTTTCTGCGTCACGTTCGCCATTCTGCTCGCCTCGCTGTTCGCGCAGAAAAAGCTCGGCGTGCCGTACCACAAGCCCGTCTTCCTCGCTGGCGTGCTGATTCTGCCGTTCGTGCTATCGCATCTGCCGGTCGCGAATCTGCAAGCGGCCGCGATTGTCTTCGTTTTCTTCGCACCGTGGGCTTTCGTTTTCAGGTTCGTGAAATGGAGCGGCCAGAACAAGGCCGTGACGCTGCTGCACGTGTTCGATTCCACGACCACGGCCGTGGCGATGCAATTCTTCGGCTACTACGAGCAGCACGTGCTGCCGACCGTGGTGATAGGCGCGCTCGGACCGTTCTCTTTCGTGCTCGTGAAGCTGGTGGCCGTCGTCGCGATACTCGTGGCAATTGGCAAGTTCTCCGGAAAGGATGCGGAATCGAAGGAGTTCGCGGACTACCTGAAGCTCGTGATAGGAATACTCGGCGCGGCCACGGGAACGAGGGATTTCATAACGCTCGTCGCAGGAGTCTAGCCGTAATACTCGATTGTGAGCGTAGCATCGGTCACGCTATAGAATGCATTCTCATCGAACGAGAATGTTATTGTGTTCTCGCCGTCGTTTAAAGCCAGCTTGCTGCCGAACATGTCTTCTTTGAAAGTCGTGTCCAAGAACGGGCTTTCGTAGGGCGGCACCTTCCAGTACACAATCTGGTTGTTTATTTTTATTTTCATCTCAGGCACAGGTTTGACTGTGTTTTTGCCGACGACCCAGAAAAGCGCGAACCGCTTGAAGTTGCTGATTTGGTCTGCAGAGAGCGTGAACGTGAAATTCTTCGGGAAAGCTCCGTCGTACGACACTTCGAACTTTGCCCACTGTATGTCGTACGTCGTGCTGGACCAGAAAGCAAGGCCGGGGGCAGCGGCTTTTATCAAGACCGTGTTTGAGGAGTTTTTCAAAATGTCCTTGATTATCGGTATGGACATCGTGCCTTCTCCGGCCGCTCCGTTGTAGACCTCGTCGTCGTTGAGAAGGACTATCAAGTTGCCCATGCCGTTCGTGCTTCCGATTGCGAGTTCTATGTTGGCATCAGTAGCTATGTTCAGTTTTTCATTGTCTATGTTTCCAGTCAGCATTATGGGACTGTTGGAGAAGTATCCGCCATAAACAGTAACATCACTTTTCGAATCGAGCGTCTCCGTGCCCTTCGCATATGAAACAGTAAAGTCCCCAAGGTTGACTGGCTTCTTGGAAGTTTTGTTGCCTGTCCTGTCGGATATGTCGATGTTCACGGAGAACGTGTCCTTGCCGCCGCTGCCAGTTATCGTGACGCGTCCTGTGTACAGGCCGTTCGTTATGTTCAGCGGAGCCTTGACTGTCACAACCACGGTGGCCTGCTCGCGCACGTCAAAATTGTTCTTGTTGAACTTTATCCAGCTCGCTATCTCGCCAGCCGCAGTAAGGTTCACGGCCGTGAGCGTGGTCTTGCCCTTCACCACGAAGTCGAATGTCTGCGTGTCGCCGGGCTTCATTGTCAGGCTGAACGTTGTGTCGTCGACCAGCGGCGAGCCCTCCTGGGGCGTCGACCACGCCAACGCCAAGATAAGTATCATTACGACCCCCGCAAGCAGCACGAATGCGAACTCGTCCACCTTCGGAAGCGCAGGCAATTCGGCCACTAAAAACACCTGTATAAAATTTGTCCTTCAAGGAATTAAAACGTTGTGCGGCCGCGTTTAGGGAGTGAGCCTCTTGATCTCGTAGTACGTCGGCTCGCCCTCCTTGTCCACGACTGCCCACACGAAGGTCGCGCGGATGTTGTGCGCCAGGCGCACAGCCCTGGACATCTCGGGCAGCGAGAACGCGGCCTCCTCCGGCACGCAGTGCACCACGAACTTGGTGTGTTCGTGCGGGGCCTTCGGGCCGCTGACCAGCTTCACCCCGCGCTCGTACACTCTAAAGTGCGCGCCGAACTTGAAGCCCGTCTTCACCACGTAGCCGCGGTCGCGCAGGTCGCGGAAGACCATGAACTGCGCGTGGAACTGCGTTGTGCCTTCGGCGCCGGCCTTCATGACGTCCTCGAACTTCAGCTGGCGCTTCTTCCTGCCGTCCTTCGTGTACGCCTTCAGCTTGCCCTTCTCAACGAGGTACGCCGCCTCCACCAGCTCGAGCTCGAGCCTGCCAGGCTTGTCCTCGGGCAGCGGCTTGCCGAAACCGGACTCGGCGTAAAGCTGCACGCCCGCCTCGCCGCTTACTATCACGCGGTTCTCTATCAGTTCGCCTTCGAGCGCCTTATCCGTCTTCTCGACCATCGAACACACCAACGAGTTAAGTGGGATGGATGCGATTTGAACGCATGACACATCGGTCTTCAGCCGATTTAGAGCCCATGGGTTGGGTTGCTCTCCCAGGCTGAGCTTATGGCACTTTGTGTTACCATCCCGTTGCCGGGCCATCCCATCCTTTATTCATTAGCACGTGCTTTAATTTATTTTGTTTTACCTGGCTATCAAATCCCACATGTTGATAGAAGTTTATTAGGGATTCTAATCTTTTTATATGTATCCTGAATTCTCGCACTTTTGTCCCGTCTTTCCGCATGTTTAGTTTTTTCCTAGAAAATACGTTCGTGGTTTCTACATCGAAATGCCTTTTCATGCCCTCTTTTATCTGTTTGAAAAACGCAGCGCCATTGTCGCTCAAGTTTTCGGCCTTCCACATGCTTAACGCTATGAAAGAGTTTCTGGCGTCCGTGCATACGCATCCTTCACAGTCGAACAGCCTTGTTGAAAACCTCCGGAAGCATTCCTTGTCGTCAACTATCCATCCCGGTATAAGGAATCGCCGTTTGACTTTACATCCGTCGGGAACGCCTGCTAGATACAGCAATCTGCCAAGGGGCTTGCAGTTCACGCCGCAGAGGTAGCTTGTCCCCCAGGGATTCGCCGTGCACGGCCTTATCTTGGTTCTTATCCCAAAATTCTTGAAAATCTCCGAACCGAAACGTCGCAGTTCTTTCCTGTTTTTTGATGAAAAGTCGCACCTCCATTTTGGATATCCTTGCAGGTGGCCGTCCCCCATCAAATCCGCAACTATGCCGGCTAATGAAGGAGACCTAACAAACGGAAACCATTTTGCATGCTTTCCGAGAGCAAGCCTGCCGTGAAATTCGGACTTGTACATCCCGAGGACGTCTTCAATCCGTATCAAATGCCCCAAAGCGCCCTTTCCATCCCGCATCGTATATCCTTCCTTTTATCCGATTCGAACGAGCGAGAAAGCGCCAGACGAGCCGCCGGGGCGAAGCCGAAATGAGAGGCAGGCTTCAAAAACTGCCGTTAGAACATTGCATGCCGGCATATTATGCTCTTTTCGAGACCTCGCTTCCGCTGGCTTCCGATGAAAATCAGGATTTCTTTCTGCATATTATCCTGCCGAGCCTGCGCTTCAGCCCGGATTTCAGTATGAACACGAGCACGCCTCCGACAACGCGCATGCCGCGGCCGGCGCCGCTGACTTTTTTGTACGAAACCGTCACAGGAACCTGGTGCACGCGCAGCCCCGAGTTAACAACCGACGCGAGCATGGCATTCTCTATCACGTAGCCTCCCTGCGCTATGTTCCTTATCGCCGCAGCCGCCTGCCTGTTCATGGCAACGAACCCGCAGTTCGTGTCCTTCAGCTTCGTTCCAAAGAGGAAGTTGAAAGCGGTCCGCCAGACGAAGTTGCCGAGTCTGTGGCGGAAGGGCACGGCCGACCAGTCGCGGAATCCGATTACCATGTCAGCCTTCCTCTGTTTCAGCGGACCGAGAAGAGCAACGGCCTCGCTCGGGTCGTACTGCATGTCAGCGTCGATGAACACGAAGTTCTGCATGCCGGCCAGGCGCTTGAAAGCGTAGTTCAGCCCCGTCTTTATCGCTTCGCCCTTGCCGAGGTTCGCGCCGTGCCGCAGCACTATCGCGCCCGCCTTCTTCGCCAGCTCGCCTGTGCGGTCGGACGAGTTGTCATCAATGACTATCGGCAGCATCCCCGCCTTCTTTATCTTCGTCACTACTTCGGTTATCGTCCGCTCCTCGTTGTAAGCGGGTATGAGCGCGCAGTCCTTGCTGCCTGCGATAAAAGCCTTCCTGACCTTCATAAAAGAGAATTGCATGCGAGTTTTCTTAAGCGTTCTCCGCTGCGGCTCACGGAAGGAACTCCCTGTTCTTTATTTTATTCGGCAGATACTCCTCGGTCATGAATTTCAAGCCGCGGCCGGACAGCGCTTCCAACTCGGCCTTCTTCCTGCGTTCGATTAGCATCTTCAGCTCCTTCTGCCACTCGGGATGCTGGAACCACTCGTACTTCATCATCTCCTTGGCGCGCTTGATGTCGACGTCCTTCGCGCGGATGGTGAACTTGTCGAGCCCGAACTTGTCTATGTCCGAGATTGTCAGGCCGATGTAGCGCGCGTTCGGCGTGCCCAGCCTGTCGGACTGGTGCGCAAGCGACATGGAGCCGAACTTGATAACAGAATAAATGTACCATCCGTACGGATCCGAGTCGCAGAAAACGTAAACAGGCAGCTTGAACTCCTCGGACAAACGCTGTATCAGCCTGCGGCATCCGCGCGCAGCCTGGCCCTGCGTTGTGACGATTATGCATCCGTGCTTCTGCCAGAACTTGTCCTCGTGCAGCCGCTCGAACGCGGCGTTCTTCTCGATGACGAGTATGAACTTTGCGTTCACGCGCTTGAACTGTATCTCCTCGACGTTGCTCGGTATTGCCCATCCTCCGCTGCCGAGCTTGCCCAAGTTGACGGCATCGCCCCGATCCACGATTGACACGTCGCCCACCACACGGCCGCGCACGTCCGCACCCAGATGCAGTTGCTCGCGCAGCATGTCGAGCGCGACCTCGATGTCGACGATTATCGGATCGCTCTCGCTCTGCTCGTCGAACGTGTTCTCCTCCGAGTCCTTGAGCGTGCGCTTGAGGTTGTAGTACATGTCCCTCAGGCTCGTGTGTATCTTCCCGTCCAGCAACTCCTTGCAGAACGCCGCGACCATCGTGGTCTGCATGAACTTCTTCGCGTGCGCGGCGTTGAAGAAAAACCTCTTCGAGGTTTTAGCCCCGATGGACAGCGATTTCGATTTCTCGTTGTAGATTATGTTCGAGAACGAGCGTATCGGTATCTCTATCTTCGGGTTCGTCTTCGCATCGACATCCTTCAGGATGTCGTTGCCCATCTTCACGAGTTTTTCCTTCGGGTTCTTCTCCGGCATAACAACCACGCGCTGTTTTTCATTCTTCCTCGCTTTCGTTCTCCGTGATTTCTTTCTGCTTCGTTTCCTTCTCTGCCTCGGCTGCCTGCGCCTCGATGTTTATCTTGCCCGATTTCACCACGGCCTCGAGCTTAGTCTCTATTGTCCCTTTGTCCTTGCCCGTCAGTTTCTCCAGCGATTCCGCAACGACGGGTATGTAGCGTTCGAACAGCTGGCGCCGCATCTGGCCTTCGCGGGATTTGCGTTGCGAGCGCACGAAGCCCGCGAGCTTGCGGCCGGCGTCCTGCAGCGCGAGCTTTATGTCCTTGATGATTTCCGGATACGCCGCGATTGCCTCCTTGCCTTCTGATGTGAATGGCACCCACACGGACGCGAAGTGCACGAGTATCACCAATGGTCCGACGGGCATGCTGTTCGCGGGTTGCTGCAGTCCGTATCTTTTCCAATCGACTTCCTCGACAGCTTTCGCAATCGCGCAGTTGCTCTGGTGGTAAAGCAGCGGAACCTTGTTCGCAAACCTGTACAGCTCGGCGCCCGTGTTCGGGTTCAGGTTCCCGCCGTACGCCAGCCCCACTTCGATCTGGAACGGATTGCCGCGATAAACGCTGGGCGGACGCGTGACTGCCACGTAATACTCGGCCTCGACTTCCTTCTTCAGCCCGTTCTCTATCAGCTGCTCCGTCATGGGCGAGATGCAGTTCGTCGGAGGCGCGATGAGCTTCACCATCTGCATCGATTTGTGCAACCTCTCGGCCTCTTCGTTGGTTATGCCCGCGGGCTTGCGGTTCGCTTCGAGCTTTGCAAGTCGCAGTATATGTTCGGCTGAATTTCCGCCTACGCGCGAAAAATCGTTGGCTAGGAAGCCGTGCAAGTTGTGCGCGCGCGTTGTGGCCAGCATCCGGATAAGTATCCCGAGCTCAATCCCGTAGGGATGCGGCTTGATTTCCTTCGGCTGCTTCGGCATCGTGTTCGTCGTGCGTTCGAACTTCACGACCCCGTTCGGTCCGTTGTAAACTACGTGCGCGTACGGGTTTGCTATGGCCGTGCGCTTCAGGTATTCCATTATCGACTGCGCGCGCTCGACGTAAACGCCTTCGAGCTCCACCTCGATAACAACGCCGTGCCACCTTTCCTTGTTCGGCATCGTGTTGTGCAAGGATATCTTCGGCTCGTTCTTTACAGTGTCTATCAGCAGCTCGAACTCGTGTATCTTCGAGTCGCCCGTGCTTGTCTTTATCCTCGCGGGCTTGCCTGTTGTCAGCTGCGCGTACAAAATCGCGCCGCGTATGCCCAGTCCCTGCTTTCCGCGCGACTGTTTCAGCCTGTGGAACTTGCTGCCGAAAAGCATCTTGCCGAAAGCAAGCGCCATCTTCGATTCCACGACGCCCGGTCCGTTGTCCTCCATTATAATTTTGAATCGGTCTATGCCCAGTTGCTTCACGGTGATTTTTATCTCCGGAAGTATCTCCGCCTCCTCGCATGCGTCCAGGCTGTTGTCCACGCCCTCCTTCACGACCGTGAGCATGGCCTTCGTGGAGTTCTCGTACCCGAGCAGATGCCTGTTCTTCTCGAAGAACTCGGCTACGCTGATCTCCCTCATGTTGCGCGCGATGTCCTCCGCTGTCATCCTGTCGGAAATGGGCGCGCCCAGCTCTTCCTTCTCAGCCACGTCAACACCTTCCGTTTTCGCTCCTGCGACTCCGCTGTTAGTTTATCGTTTCGCTTGCTATTAAATTTTCACGACGTTCTCCTCGAGATAGCGGAAAACAGTGCCGTGCTTGCGGCCTTCGAGCAGCATGCACACCGCCTCGCGCGCGACCTGCACGGCCTGCCATCTGCCGATTATGCCAACAGTCTTGCCCTGCACCACCATGTGCGTGCCAGTGAACCGCTCGATCACGTTCCTCGCCATGCCTTCGCGACCGATCACGCGGCCCTTCAGGTCCGCGAGCCTGTTCTTCGACTTGCCCGCATACTCTGTGATGTCTATCAGGCACAGCTCCTGCTCTTCGTCCAGCAGGTTCAGTGCGTCGTCCATCGCGAATCCGCGGCCGAAAGCGGTCAGCACCTGCTTCACGCGCATGCCTATTATCGGGTCGTCCGATTCGAAGGTGACGCCGTCGCGCAGGTCCACGCTCACCTCTGCCAGCTCTTCGAGCTTCTTCAGCAGCCGCCTGTCCCTGCGCAGCAGAGCCAGCCTCCGCTCTGGCATGACGACAGAATCAATCATGAAATAGATTCCTGTTCCAAACTTAATTAACTTTCAGAAGCGGCGAAACGCGGGCGGCGTTCAAACGAAGTTCTCGGGCACGTAGCCCTTCCTGCGCAGCCAGTTCGCCTGCGTGGGCTTGTACACGTACGCTATGTCCGCGCGCTCGTTGCTCTGCACAACCCAAGGCTTGAGCAGCAGCATGTCTCCCATATGCGCCCAGGCGCGCTTGCGCAGCCTGCCCGGTATGCGGCATATGCGGATGTTCCCGTCGGAGCAGCGCGCGCGCATCCTGTCGTTGCCAAGCATCTGCTCCACTATGCCAAGTATCTCCCCGCGCCGCGGTATGCGTATGCGAGCTATGTCCATCTGCTCGCGCTGCTCGGACGACATCGGATTTTTCCGTGGGTCTGGCATTTGAATACCTTTGGATAATTACAGGCATGAACATAAAAAGGATTAGGCGCGGTCCTGCACGTACTTCTTGTTTTCGCGTAAAGCCGCCTCCGCGCGCGCCAGCTCCTGGCCGATGTACGCGGCGTGGTCCAGCTTGGTTATCAGGTTCTCGTTCAATATGCGCCTGTAGAGCTCCTGCGACTCTTTTCCGCGGAACACATAGCCGCTCGGCCGGCCGTCGTTCAGCCTGTGCTCCGCGACTACCTCGCCTCCGTCCACGGAAATGACGAAGTAGCCGTTCTTGTCCGGCTCGAACTCCATCACGTTCCCAGTGTAATGCCTGCGCACGATTTCGGCCGCCGCTTCCCAGCTGTTCTCGTACACGTGCGCAGAGTTCGCTATCGTTACCATCGACCCTGCGGGCAAGCCCAGTTCCGATGCGACGGTATTCTGCAGCTTGCGCAGCGCGAACGCGTTCAGCGGCCAAGCGCCGTACATGTCGTTCGAGCGGAACACCGCGGTCTGCAGCAGCTTCCCGTTCTTCACGTTCCACGTTATCTGCGTCAGGCATGGCGGGTTCTTCGAGCCGGCGTCCTTGCCGCGCAAAACGAACGCAACCGCGCGGCGTGTGTGCGGGCTATTGCGAAGCTTCTCAACGATGCTGCTTATCTGGTCGGTCGTCTCGCGCATCTCGCCGAGGAACTTGTCAGGCACGTTGTCGAGCGCGTAGCTGAACAGCCTCTCGCCGTACGTGTACTCGATGCCCTTCTCAGCGCCGCTTCCGAAGAAAGTCTTGTAATAATTCTCCAAATCCTCTGCCGAAATGTTAAGCCAGGGCGCTATGCCGTCGTCGTCGCCTTCCACAACCGTGACCAAATCCAAAATCTCCTTCTGCCGTATGCCGTACTCGCTCTGTTTTACCTCGCCGAATTTCATCACAACATCCAAAATCTTCAACCACGCATCCGCGATGTTTTTTCCAGAAATCCTGAACGCAACCTCCTCCGACTCGAGCGGTGCATAGTCGGACGGTTCGCCGCTGACGATCATGGGTTCTGCGAACGGTTCGGAATTTTTGCTTCCGAGCTCTTTCGCTTTCTCCGGTACTTCCGCTTCTTTGCCACGCATATCCACAACTTCGACGTTCTTCCGCACAAGTTCCACGAGCGCCATGTCTATGTTCGAATCGATGAAGCCGGAATGATTTGCTATCTTCCTATTGCAGTCGATGCCGTTGCGCACGAAATCCATAAGCGCGTCGCCCGTCTTCATCAGGTCGTTGCCGCAGATTATCACGCTGCGTATTCGCGGGTTTGCGAGAATGTTCTTTATCATCGGGTTTATGCCTTGCGCTGTGTAGAGGTTGCCGCACACCGCGTAGCTGCTGTCCGGAACGCTCGAGAACACTTCCTCCTTCCTAGTCCAAAGCGTGCATATGCCGACCGGGCTGTTCGGGTTTCCCGTCTTCAGGCTGTCCCTGAAGAACACCGGCCAGTCTGTATTCTGTGCGTCTGCCATCGAAAAAAGTTGCCTTGCAAACGATATATCTCTAAGCCCTGTGGCGTTGCGGATTGTAGAATGCTCCGCCATCCACCTGTGCTAGATAGGCAAGCGCCTGCAGCGCAGCGTCGTCCCAGCACGAGAGCATGTCAATCTGTTCGTTGCTGACCTCGTCCGGTAGCTGGCGCATGTGTTGGGACACGTACCTGTGCAGGTTCCTCGCCTGGCGCTCGGCGAAGTAGAACATGCATGTCGCACGCATCGGGTCGTCCTGGTAGATTCTCTCCGCGGTCTTTATGTTCTCAAGGACGGTATCTGCCGCGGACTTCGCTTCGGTGTTATTGTTGATTGAAAAAGGCTCGTTCGACAACGCCATAAAATCCTTAGACCTGCTTAGATTTTTAAGCGTTTGCATCGCCTGTCCTTCAGGCGGGCTTCAGCATCAGGACCTTGCTCGGCTCGTCCTCATCAGCGATTTCGTAGCCTGTCTTCTCCGCGATTTGTTTTGCGAACGCGCGCATGTCGTCCATTGTCGGCACGTTTGTTTCATCTAGACGTTTCCTAGAAAACCCCACCCAAGAATATGACTTGAGCTCAATGAAATTGCATTCGGTCTTTTTAATCAATTGGGCATATTTTTCTGGAGACTTCATATTGAGATCTTTTGTCAGAGTCATCCTAACTACCTTTCTGCAGTCTAAACTCGGAAATATCTCCAAAGTCTTGATTATGTTTTCCCAGCTTTCTGGAGATTTCGGTCGACAAGTTTTTATGAAAGTTTCCTTGTTGGGCGAAGGTAGCGTGACGTATAACTGCCATGGAAGCTTCCTCATGTTTTCTATAGCCTTCGGCATGCTACCGTTGGTCACAAGAAAACTTATCATGTCTCTTTTTTCGCCTTCTTCGACAATTTCTGATATTTTTGGATATAATGTTGGTTCCCCTGTAAGACTCATGGTTAGCATCGTTGGTGCTAGAGATTCCTTGAATTTCTTTTTATCCACGCAATCTTGCCCGCCAAACCCATAAAGAAGCCTTTTCCTGGCTTCTATGGACGATTCTATGATTTCTGACGGTTCGTCGTATTTGTCTAAAATCGGTTCCGTAGATTGCATATTTGGCATGTCCGAAGGCTGAACTCTCCAGCAATGCAGACACGAGAAATTGCATCCAAAAAACGGTGTCATTTCCATGCATCTATGAGACTGAACCGGCGGGTACCATTTTTCTTTAAAGCAAACTTTATTCTCGGACAGGCTTTTCTTCGTCCAGTGGCATACTTTTACAAGGCTGTGGTTCCCCGTTATCCGATATTGCTGCCTTTCGAATATTGCTTTCAATTCCGGAGGCATCAATTCTTTCACCAGTTATTTTCAATATCTGTTTCAATGTTCTAGTTTCCCAACCTTTTTTGAAATTCGTAAACACGGCATTTGTTTGTATGCGTTCCAAAGCTTTAAGTTCTACGTCGCTGAAAAGATTCGGTCTGCACACGATGAAATAAATGGCGTTTGAATTAGCAATCGACTGCACCATACATTGTCCAAGTTTGAACCTAGAACTATTGATTGCAGACGTTCTAGTCAGTTCAACAACTATTTCCTTTCCCAACATCTCAAAAATTATATCAGCTTTTCCGTCTTTAACCCTATCCTGTTTTTGGGCAATTTTTATTCCAAGTTTCTCTGCGACTTTGCCTATGCGTCTGCCGTCTTTGTCTCGAATAAGGTCCGAACGAAATAAGCCGAACTCCTTTGGATTTACATACACATCCAATTTGTCCCCAGTTTTCAAAGGCAGGACTTTCGGTAGACCTATTATAATATGTCCCATTGTTGAACCAGCCGTCATGCGTCTTCCTATGTCCAACGGATATATCCTTGCAGTCTTGAAACTTCTATCGAATTCTATTCCAATACGTACTCTTTTGTTTTTTATTTTTCGAGCAAATAACTTGGAACAAAGTGATAAGATAAACGACTTCTTACACAAGGAGACATTGCCTTTTATAATTGCGCATCCATGTCCATCTATTTTATCTCTAACCCGCAACTCCTTGTTCTTGATAATGGAATTTATGGCCGTACTCATTTTTCCTGTGTCGAAAGAATAACCATCTTTTCTAAGTTGCTTTAATATGTCCTTCGTATACATGTCTTTCATTATCATTTCGTCAATTTTTTGAACCCATTTACCAAATTTAGAAACGAGTATTTTATTCGCACACTCCTCGTTCATTACTATGTATCTTTTCTTGAAACCGCTAGGCATTCTGCGCTTTTTCCTAATGACTATGCCATTAACTTCGTCAAATTTTGGTGGGGTGACTCCTGATAATTTTGAAAGTTCGTTCACGACCCAGACTGGAGGAGCACATTTGCACATAGACCACCAATCTATACGAACCCTACTTGGAAGTTTTAATTCCCTTGCAAGCTTCGTGCTTCCTGTGCCGAGCGCTCTCTTCACATCTAAAAAGAACTGATGCTGGTCTTCAACTGTTTCAAATCTAGCCCGTACTATCATATCCCATCACTTTCAATAAGGCGAGGAAGAGCGCCAACGAGCTGCGAAGGTCACTAGCAAATGAGAAGCAGATTACAAAAACTGCTGATAGGCATATGGCGGCGATGGATAATATCGTTATGGGGACCTCGCTTCCGATGAGTTTCGCTGAAATCACAGCCCGAGATCGCTCGCGATGCTCTGCAGCGACTTGAGCGCGACTTCGAAGAAGCGTTCCGTTGCTAGTCCGGCCTTCTCCGCGAGCAGCATGTTCGCGCGGTTGCAGTTGCGCGCAAAGTCCTTCTCCTTGTAGCGTTTCGGTATGTTTTCTGGTTTTACATCAGCCAATTTTTTCGACGGTATGATAAGAGCCATCGCGATTATCAGACCCGATATCGCATCGGCCGCAAGTAGCGCGTATTCCATCTTCGTTTCCGGCTGTACGCCAGTGTGCTCGGGATTGTGCGCCTTGATTGCTTTCAGAACTTCCTCCGGAACTTCACCCGATGCTTCCGCGTTCAGGATTTCTATGCTCCGCATTCCATGTTTTGCAGGATTGTCGTACGTCTCGTCAAAATCCACGTCATGCAGCAGCCCAGCCATGCCCCACAGCTCTACGTCCTCGTGCAGTTCTGCAGCACAGCCGCGCATTATCGCTTCGACAGCCAGTATGTGTTTCACAAGGTTGTCGCGCTTGACGTGCGCGCGCACGATTTCCAACGCCTTCTCTCTGCCAATCATACGTTAAACTTTAGGCCCGAAAAGATATTTAAGTTACACGCAGAAACTGTTAATTGTGCAAAGCCTCAGTAGCTCAGCTGGTAGAGCAATTGCCTTGTAAGCAGTAGGTCGTGGGTTCAAGTCCCACCTGAGGCTCTAACATAAATTGGTTCCATAATCAAATATTGTGTAATTTGTTTGAACGCTTTCTATAGGTGTTTTATTTTTATATTGGTCAAAAAGTTCGCAATATACGGTTTTTCCATTTTCGCAATAACACTCCCCAATTGTCAATATTTGCCCACTGAAATATGGCACGACCCCATATATGTCTGTACGCAATTTTACGGTTATTGTTTCAAACCCGTAAACATTAGTAACTCCCAAATTTACTAGATTTATGTACGCATCTATTTTGCCGTTGACATTTGTTCCATTTGATGTTGTATTATTCGGTTCGGTTGATGTTGTAATTTTAGTACCATCTGAAGTGAAATTTTGGTTATAAACATTATAATTTTGTTGTTGGTTACATCCCCAAAGGCAAGTTTGTTGTTGAGATACGCTGTTGTTGAAAATATATTGAGATCCATAATATGTAATACCAACTATGGTTATTACTCCTAAAAGTGATAATATAGATTTGACAGTAATTTCTAAATTAGAAATTTTCATAAATTGAAGATAGTGATTAGGAATAATAAATAACACCATTTTATCCTTTCCCGCCCAATAATGTATCAGATACCCTATGGAATACTCCGGCGTAAAGATAGACTGGCTCGGGCACTCGGCCTTCCGCATAACCAAAGGCAAGACAATCTACATCGACCCGTACAACATCAAGCCGGCCGCGCCTGCGGACATAGTCCTCATATCGCACGAGCACTTCGATCACTGCAGCGTCGAGGACGTGCAGAAGGTGCTGAAGAGCAATACTGTCATCATAACGACGGCCGCGGCCAAGGACAAGCTGCGAAGCGTTGCAGACAAGGTCCGATTCCTCATCATCGCGCCCGGACAGTCTTACGACATCGACGGCATACGCATAGAAGCGGTGCCAGCTTACAACACGAACAAGTTCCGCTCGCCCGGCGTTCCATACCACCCGCAGCAGAGCGGCGGGGTTGGCTTCGTCTTCAACATCGGCGGCATACGCGTCTACCACGCGGGCGACACCGACATCGTGCCCGGCATCGAGCAGCATCTGCAGAACATAGACGTCGCGATGATTCCGGTGAGCGGCAGTTATGTCATGACGCCCGAAGAGGCGGCGACTTTCGTGAAGATGATCCGTCCGAAGCTCGCGATACCGATGCACATAAAGAGCGTTGTCGGCACCGAGGCGGAGTCGCGCAGGTTCAAGGAGCTTGTGGGGCTGTCGTGCGAAGTCGCAATCCTGTAGGCTGGTTTTATGATTCTGTCGAACGCCAGGCCTAACAGCACAATGCCTACGATTGCGATAAGGTTGGCGGTTATAACATTTTTCTCATGGGTCGCTGCGCGTTTTTGGAAATCGTTCGTCGATTACGCGCTATGGATGCTAAGTGCCGATGGCATCGCTGCAACTTTCAAATCCAGATGGGACTTGTTGGTGCTGAACGTTGTTTTTTTCGTTTCTTTCCTGGTCTTCATACCGTTTAAGAGAAAAGTCTCGTGGAGGTCGCACGGGATATTCACGGCTTTCATCGTCGCGTTGTTCGCAGAAATGTACGGTTTGCCGCTGACGATGTTCCTGTTCTCTGGGATAACCGCATCGCAAAACCCTACCTCGGATTTCATAATGCTGAGCATACTCGGCGACGTTTTCTCGGTACCCGAGCTGTACCTTTACGGCTCCGCGGTCATTGCAATCGGCCTCCTGCTAATCGTACTCGGCTGGAAGAAGATTTACGGCCAAGGCAGAGGTTCGTTAGTCACGTCGGGCGTCTACGGATTCAGCAGGCATCCTCAGTATCTTGGGATTTTGTTGGTTTCAATCGGATGGCTGGTGTGCTGGCCAACGCCTGTGACGATCTTGATGTTCCCGACGCTCGTTTACATATACTACAGGCTGTCCGAGGAAGAGGAAAGCGAGCTAGAGGGGAGGTTCGGCAAAAGCTACTGGAGCTACGCGAAAGCCGTACCGATGTTCATTTAGGCCGGGCATGCCGCACTCGGTGCGACCGATAAAAGTATAAAAAGGCGAAACTAGAGAAAAGATTAAGCGAGGGGGTCGTCGTTCAACCTGGCAGGACACCAGGCTCCAGATTTTGAATTTGGAGCATTGATTCCAAAGATGATGAGAAGAAACCTGATGACGGGGGTTCAAATCCCCCCGACCCCACAATTTTTTCTTAAATTCTATCTGAAACCGTACTCGCCCTGCAGCGGCACAAACACGACCGAACCAAGGTTTTTCATCAGCAGCTTCCCGTCCTTCGTCTTCATCACAACCACCAGTTCCTGATTGCCATATTTGTCCCCGACGGGCGCGATTATCATTCCTTCCGGTTTTAGCATGCCTACCAGCAGTTTCGGTATCTCCGGCGCCGTGGCGCTGATGAATATCCTGTCGAACTTTTCCTTTCCAACGGCCTTCGAAATGTCGCCCAGTATCAGCTGCACCTTCTTGTCGTAGCCCGCGCGCTCGAGGTTGCGCTTGCCGAAAAGGTAAACGTCCGGTGAGATCTCGACGCCCGCCACCCTGCCTTTCGGCCCGACCATCTCCTTCGCGTACGCAAGCAGTATGCCCGAGCCAAAGCCGATTTCCAGAACGCTGTTGCCCAGTTTCAACTGCGCGGCCGACAAGTACATCGCGTGCATGTGCGGCGCCGATATCGTTGCCTCGGCTGGTATCGGAAGCGGCGTATCTTCGTACGCGCTTACACGATGTTCGGGCAGAATAAAGTCCTCGCGCGGCACATTCAGCATCGCTTTTCGCACAGCCTCGGATTTGATTATTCCTTCCTCTTCCAAATCTCGCACCAAGCGTTCCCTCTTCTTCGCGAACTCGTCCCTCGGTTTGGCGGGCATACAATTCAGAACTGCACATAGGCTTATTTAAGCCTTCCGAGTAGGCAACAAAGGAAAAATTAAGTTATAGGAAAGCGAACTCATTCTCATGGCTAAGGTCCGAGTCCGCAAGGTTCGCATACGCAGGGTCCGCGTGAACGGCCGCGAGAATCCGGGCTTGACCAGGACCGTCGAGCAGATAAAGTCCGTGAAGGTTCAGGGTGCGAAGCAGATAGCGATTTATGGTCTGCAGTTCCTGCGCGGTTTCTGCAAGCGCAACGGGTTCGGGTTGAAGTTCGAGGTCGCGGCGAAAATACTCGAGGATGCGCGGCCGACTGCGGTAGTTCTGCACAACTGCATCGAGGCTGTAAAGAAAAAGCGCACGTTGAAGACCATCGACACGCTGCTGAGGCAGCTCGATTTCGTGACGGAAAAAATCGCGCGCAACGGAACGAAGCTCATAGGCGACGGTTACACGGTAATGACGCACTGCCACTCCGGGGAGGCGCTGGCCGTGATCAAGCGCGCGTGGAAGGAGGGCAAGCGCATCGCAGTGATAGCAACGGAGACGGACCCGCTCGAGCAGGGCGTGCGCACGGTGAAGGAGCTGGCGGCGCTGAAAATCCCTGTGACGCTCATCACGGACGCGGCCGTCGGATTTTTCATGGACGAGGTCGACTGCGTTGTCATGGGCACGGACGCGGTGCGCGCGCTCCCGAGGTTCGGCTTCGTGAACAAGATTGGCACGCTCAACCTCGCGCTGGCCGCGCGCGAGCACAGGAAGCCGTTCTATGTTGTGGGGAACACGCTCAAGCTCGACCGGCGGAAGAAGCTGTACATCGAAGAAAGACCGCCGAAGGAAGTGTACCTCGAGCTGCTGCACCCGGGCAACCTGAAAGGCGTGAAGATACGCAACCCGGCTTTCGAACTCGTGCCAGCGAAGCTCGTGACGAAGTTCGTGACCGAGAAGGGGGTGCTCTCGCCTGCGGGCATGAAGCGGCTGCTGGGCAAGCCGAAGTGAGCTGATGCGAATGAAATACGAGGATTTCATCGATTCGAAGTACAGGCCGAAATCCAGCGACATCGTGTGCGAGTTCCACGTCGAACCGCTTGGAACAAATATGCGACATGCCGCGGGCGGGGTTGCTGCCGAAAGCTCGATCGGCACGTGGACAGAAATCAGAACCATGCACAAGTATGTGGAACGCCTGGCTGCGAAAGTCTTCAGCATACGCGGGAACACCGTGCGTATCGCTTATCCGACAGAGCTGTTCGAGCCGGGCAACATGCCGAACCTTCTGAGCAGCATCGCGGGCAACGTCTTCGGCCTAGAGGAGCTGAGATGGCTGCGGTTGAACGACATCTGGCTGCCGAAAAAATTCGTCAAGAGCTTCAAAGGACCGAAGTACGGAATCGCCGGCATTCGCAAAATAACAAAAGTGAAAAACAGGCCGCTGATTGGAACGATTATAAAACCGAAGCTCGGGCTGAAAACTGCGGACCATGCGAAGGTCGCGTACAGCGCGTGGGCGGGCGGTTGCGACATCGTTAAGGACGACGAGAACCTTGCGAGCCAGAGCTTCAATAAGTTCGAGAGGCGTATCAAGGAAACGCTGCGTGCGCGCGACAAGGCCGAGCGCGAGACGGGCGAGAAGAAGTTTTACATGGCGAACGTGACCGCGGAAACCAAAGAAATGGTGAGACGCGCGAAGTTCGTGGCCGATTGCGGCGGGGAGTACGCGATGGTCGACGTGCTCACGGTCGGATTCGCCGGACTGCAGACGCTGCGCAACGAGAACCTGCCGCTGATACTGCACGGCCACCGTGCGATGCACGCGGCGCTGACGAAGAACAAGCGGCACGGGATAGCGATGCCCGTGCTTGCGAAGCTGCTGCGCGTGGTTGGCGTCGACCAGCTGCACGCGGGCACAGCGGTCGGCAAGATGAGCGAGGACAGGAAGGACGTTGCAAGAAACCTGCACGCGCTGAAGGACAGCCTGCACGGCGTTAAGCCAGTGATGCCCGTGGCGTCGGGCGGACTGCATCCGCGACTGATACCGGACGAGGTGAAAATTTTCGGCAAGGACGTTGTGATACAACTGGGCGGCGGGATACACGGCCATCCGTTTGGCACGCGCGCCGGGGCGGCAGCTGCGAGGCAGGCAATCGATGCTGTTGTGAAAAAAATAAGACTGAAGGATTACGCGAAAAAACACGCGGAGCTGCGCATCGCGTTAAACCACTGGAAGTAGTTTCCCGTGAAGCTGAAAGTGAAAATCCTGGGCATAGAAGCCGGGGAGAAGCCGATAGCGGTGATGCACGAGGACGACGCCGCCGACCTCGGCGTGCACAGCCTCAGCAGGGTGACGCTCAAGTCGGGCAGCGCGGAGATGACTGCTGTTATAAACACAACACACCACGCCGTGGAAAGGGGGAGCATTGGAGTTTTTGACAAGATTGCGACGCACATGAACCTGAGCAACGGCGCCGAGGTTGAGGTGGCGGCTGCGATGTATCCTGCGTCCATAAACAGCATACGCGCGAAGATGAAGAACCGAAGGCTGAGCTACGAGGAGTTTCTGGAAATCGTGAAAGACGCAGTTGCCGGCAATCTTAGCGAAATAGAGCTGACGTCCTTCGTTACAGCATTGAACAGTTACGGCATGGACATGGAGGAGAACGTCAGCATGGCGCGCGCGATGGTGGAGACGGGCAGGCGGCTCGAGTTCAACGCGCCGTACGTCGTTGACAAGCACTCGATCGGAGGCGTTCCGGGCGACAAGACGACGCTGCTCCTTGTGCCGATCGTTGCGGCGTGCGGGCTGACAATACCGAAGACATCGTCGCGCGCGATAACGTCCGCAGCCGGCACTGCCGATCGCGCGGAAGTGCTCATGCCCGTGGCGCTGAATGCCGATGAGATGAAAGCCGTGGTGAACAAAACGGGCGGCTGCATTGTGTGGGGCGGTTCATTGGAGCTCGCGCCCGCTGATGACATTTTCATACGCATCGAGTATCCGCTTTCCATAGACCCGCTGATGATGCCTTCGATAATGAGCAAGAAGAAAGCAGTCGGGGCCGAGTACCTAGTCATCGATATCCCGTGCGGACGCGGAACGAAGCTCAAGACGATCGGCGATGCGGACCTGCTGGCGAAGGACATGATCGAGATGGGCAACCGCCTCGGCATACGCACCGAGTGCGCGATAACGTACGGCGAGCAGCCTATCGGCCGCACGATCGGACCGGCGCTCGAGGCGAAGGAGGCGCTTGAGCTAATCATGCGCAAGAAGGCGATACCGGACGTGCTTGACAAGGCGAAGCACATCGCTTACATGCTTCTGAACATGGTCGGCAAGGACGGGCCGAAGCTCGTGGACGAGGCGCTGAAGAGCGGAAAGGCCGAGGAGAAGCTAAGGCAGATAATCTTCGAACAGGGCGGGGACAGCGAGGTGCAGCCCGAGGACATCGAGATTGGCAAGTATGGAATGGACATACACGCGGACCGAAGCGGGTTCGTGCTTTGGCTGAACAACCACGTGCTCTCTACTGTGGCGCGCGCCGCAGGCTCTCCATCAGACAAGGGCGCGGGCATCTACCTGCACAAGAAGATAGGCGACCGGGCGGAGAAGGACGAGCGGCTGTTCACGATATACGCGGACAAGGCGCGCAAGCTGAAGCGCGCGAAGGACGTGCTCGAGGAGGAGGAAGCCGTTGCCGTCGGCGAGAGGATGGAGATGCTAGTGCACGCTGTGCGCGAGAACCCGCTGCACAAGAAATCGTTCATCCTCGAAAGGTAGGTGCGGAAGAAGAAAGTAAAACGGAAACCAAAGAACGTTTCAAACTTCTCGGACAGCAACTCACCTGCAGAGCACTATCTCGATCATCGACACCGGGACTGTGGTCTTGTCCTCCAGCTCGTGCTCCTCTGTGCCGATGCGTATGCTCTTCACGCGCAGGCTGCTCAGGAATTTGCGGCGGACGATTTCCGCAACGTCGACCGCACGCGATATCGACTTGCCGCGCGCCTTAACGCGAATCTCGCCCTTTCCGGAGTTGAACTGCGTCATCACGGCCAGCACGTAAGCCATGCTCGGCTTCTGGCCGACGAACACCACGTTATCCTCGGCACTCGCCCGGGGCTGTGCCTTCGGCTGCGTGGGCTGTTGTGCCTGCTGTGGTCTAGGCTGAACCTGTGGCATTGGCTGCGGCTGCCTGGCCTGCATAGGCTGGCTCTGCTGTTTGGGCTTGTCCTGTTGCATTGGTTGCATCTGCTGTTTAGGCAATTCCTGCCGTTGCTGGACGCTCGGTCTCTGCTGCGCCGGCTGCGGCTGCTGCGGCATCTGCTGAGGCTGCATAGCCTGCTCTGGTTGGTTCTGCTGCTTGGGCTGCATCTGTTGGTTTTGCTGGTTCGGTTGTTTGAAATTCTGCTGTTGCTGAGCGCTCTGTTTCTGCTGAACAGGCTGCTTCTGCCTGTCCTGCGGAACCTTCGCGTTCTGCGTCTTGTCCTGTTGCATTGTTGTTACCTCCAAAGTGTAGGTTTTGTTTAACTGATTTTGATTTTCGTACTGCATCGGCCAAATCTCGGCTGGCTTATTTCTAATTGGTGGGCAAGCCTTTAATTTCGTTTCGTAACGAGCTTTTTTCTTTTTAAAAGAGAAGTAATTATAGGGAATACGATGACGTGGAAGTGCAAATACTGCGGCTACTATAAGAACAGCGACCAATTTTACACTTGCGCGAACTGCCATCGCGAGAGAGACGTGCCTAAGCAAGCTGCGGAGCCTAAAAAAGGCGGCGGCCCGAAGATTGACGACAGTACCGAGCAAGGCTTGATAAGAATCGGGGTCGGCTTGCTGTCTTTCGTCGTATTCTTCTTTGTCTCCCTGCAGGCATTCATTTCCTCGATGCCGAATCTTTGGGTTGTTCCCGCCGCGATTTTCGTGATTGCGTGGATAGTCATAATGTTCTATGGAAAAATCAGCAGCATGGTGGGGATCCTTGCTGTCTTCCTACTGTTGTCGTTTTTCATAAGTTACACTGGCTTGAATGTGGAAAGCTACATATTGGCTTCGCCTGCGGGGGAATTCTTACATTCGGCTGGATGTTGGTTCCAAGCCATCATTTATGGTGCTCTTGGGCCTATGCAACAGTATTTCCAGAAGGAGTATACAGGAGGCACAAACGTTGTAGAACTGGCGTACAAGTCGTGCATGGGCGTGGGGGAGGAGCAGAAGGTAAACTGGGGGTGCGGCGCCGACTGCCTGAAGGTGTCTGTCGAAGGCACGCCAATCAACGGCAAGCCGCTGCTGCTGAGGATAATGCTGGCCGCAGACAAGTCGCTGCAGCAGGACCTCGAAAACGTGAAGGTGGAGGTCTACGACAGCAAGGGCACTGCGTTCGAGACGACCGCGTGCACAAAGGAAAAGCCGTGCACCGTCCCGAAGGCCGACACCGTGGAGTTTTTCGCAAACATTGAAACGGTGTCTTGCAGGGGTTCGGCTTACGATTTTAAAATCAAGACGAGCTACGACTACTCCGCCTACACGCCCAAGTTCGACGTGACGGTATACCAGTCGAGGAACGAGGCGGAAAAGAAAACGGAAATAAAGTCCGAGACAGGATACGGGCCGCTGAAGCTGCTGTTCGCGGGCAGCGGCAAGTACTACGCTGACGAACTCCAGTACGCGGGGGGCGCGATACCTGTGCAGATAAGGATGTACTACGTCCCCGGCGGAGGCACTAGCATGAAGAACGAGAAGGTGGTCGGGCAGAAGGTCACTATAGACGTGTTCCCGTACACCGGAGTGCCGGAGTGCGACGAGGCCGCCACGGAAGAGGGCGGGAAGATAATACTGACCGGCAAGTTCGAGGTCGGAGACAAGTTTTCCTATAACTTCTATCCGTACGCGTTCTGCAAGTTCAAGGCGCCCGAGCTGGAAGGTCCGTACAAGACCGTGGGCTTCGTAGGCCACGCCGACTACACGTTCGAGTTCGAGAAGAGCATGGTCGCGATATGCGCTGGCTGAGCGCTTAATAGAGCACGCTCACTTGCACTGCTTCGAGCACACGTCGCCTTCCTTTATGCAAACGACCTCCCCGATGCTCTTGTCCGGCAGTTCGCAGGCGCCGTACATCTGATCCGGCACGCATTCGTTTTCGCACGACCCCCATTTGTAATCGCTGCCGCAAGTCGAAGTGCCGGCGCAGCCGTGCTCGTCGGTGCAATCCTTCGGCTCGAACGGGCAGCAGTCCACGTACGAGCTTCCGCTCACGACCATGTAATAGTTGAGACCGAGCTTGTTCCATGAGCTGGCCGTGCCGTCGAACACGAGCATGTTCTGATATTTGTCCTCCACCGAAACGAGCGGCTTCACGGTCACGTCAAGCGCGTACCTGCCGGATTCCTTGCTCTTCGTTATGCTCATCTTGTCCTCCTCGCAGGACATAGACCACGTTAGTCCGGATGCGTCTCCTGTATGCTGCGTCACAGCGCCGCACACTTCGTTCTTTATCTCCGTGTCGGACATGCAGTAGTTTACGCCTTGTATCGATGCCTCGATGTCGCCGCTCGACGAAAGCAGCTCCTTGCCCTTGTTGAACACCGCCGCCACCATGTGGCCGAACCCGCGGTGCGTTGTCGCGTCCACGAGCGCGTACGAGTTCTTCGAAGTGCCGATCTTTATCGGGTCTATCCTCGTATCGACTGTGCTCGGCGCCTCTGACACGGCTTCGGATCGCAGCTCCATCTGCACGCTCACGTCAGATTCGGTCGGCTCCTCCATCATGAAGCTCTGCTTCGATTTTAGGCTTAACAGGTACTGCGCCATTACCTCCTTGTACCTTTCCTCCAGCGCGGACTGCATCTCGCCGAACTTGGGGGACGCGTCGGCGTCCAGGTTCTTCCACACGCGCACGCCGGCTATGCTTTGCTGCGCGTCGGCAGTGAGGACGCCGTCGGAAAGGGTGTCGAAAACGGACTGGTCGAAGGCGTAACCGGAGGCCGTTTCGAGGAAGGACTTGATATCGGATGACAACACGCCGAGCTGGTACATCCTCGACGCGTCGAGGAAGACCTGCGTCTTCGTGCCTGTCATCATGTAGAAGACTATGTAGGACATGATCATAGCCAGTATTCCTATGACTACAACGAACACCGCCCCGGACGTGGGTAGCAAACCTTTCGTACTTTTCATGCCTCTCATGCCCATTCCACCAGGTTCACTTCAGCCGTCAGCGCGACATTGTTGTACGGCAGCGGTATGTTGTATTTTAGCACGGTCGCGCCAGCTGGCACGCTGTCCGCTGACCTGGCCTCGAGCACCCGCCTGTTCCCGTAGGTTACGAAAAGGTAGTAGTTCGTACCGGCCTCGCCTGATATCTGGCCCATCCTCGCAGCCAGCTCCGACGAAACGTCAACGGCCACCGGCTTTTCAAGCGACGGGCCTGTGAGAACGGCGTAACCCATGAGGTTCTCCATTGTGTAGCCTGCGACCGTGTTCGAGAAAAGCGAGAACAGCTTCGCGCTCATCTCCTCGCTGAGCGTGACCTTTATCACGTTCTGCGCGAAGCTGAGCCTGCCCAGCTTGCTCATGGCGATGAACACCGTGGCTATTATTATGACAAAAACCACTAGGAAGACCTCGACTATGAAACCCTTCCTCGACTTAATAGGGTTCGACATATAGCACACCGTTCGTTATCCTCTTGTTTATCGGGTTGTATATGGGCATGAACATCCTCAGGCTTTCGAATGTCCTGGGCTGTTCGGGGATTGCGGCCGCCGCACCCTGCGGGCTCAGGTCCTGCTGGTCAACCAGCGTTTCTGTAGGCGGCAGGCCGATGTACTCGAAAGTCCAGACTCCAGCGTTGTCCGGGTTCGAGCCGAGGTCCTTGACCGTGAACTTGGCGTTCAGCTTCAGGTTCAGGAGGCTCTTCTGCAGCAGGTACGGGTCGTCCAGCTTCTTCGAGTCGAGCATTGCGAACCTGTACGTTTCCCTGAACGGATCCATGATATTGTAGCGTTCGGTCGAGTAGGCTGAGGCGAACGCGTACGCGGCCTCCTTTGCCACGGAAATGTCGGTATAGCTTGTTAGGAAGGACTTTGTATCGATGTACTGGCCGATCACGATTATCATCAGCACTATGGTCATTATCAGCGCCAGCAGTACCGTTATTATTGTCGGCGTTATCTCCATTTCCGCCTTCATCCCAATCTCGGAGTGCAGCACAAAACGTCACCGCTTTCGCATATCCTTATTTCCGATTCCGCGCCCATCCTGTTCTTCACGATGCACATCCTCTGGGCATGGACCTCGCCAGGAACGAGCTTCTGCGTAAAGCCGAGCTCGCCGGTGCGGTCGCCGTGGCTGACCGTTATGGTGCTCGCGTACACTGTTATGTCCACCTCATCCGGCGCCGTGTAGTGGTGCACGCCCGCATCCACTACGGAAAGCGAGGCTATGTGGAAGTTCAGGTCCTCCATCGTGGAGTTCACTATGTCCGACGAGGACAGCGAACCCTCGTTTAAAACCCTGTAGAGCGGCACGGCCAGCAGGAACCCCACGCATATCACCCCTATCACGAGCACGATCGTGGACGCGCCCTTGTCATTTGAAGGCCTTGGATACAGAATCCCACACCCCGCATGCCCGGTCCTTCTTCTCTATATTGACAGTGGTCATGTCGTACTTGGTCGAAATCTTCATGACATAACGATAACATCCGTCAAGCTGCGGCGGAACCATGACGTAGCTCTCCCCCTGTTCCGCGTTTTTGGGATAGTTTTCCGATATGTCCTGATCCGGCAGAGTCGTTGTCGTGGCCGCGTATTCCGGAGGGACAAAAAAGAACAGCTTTGTTGTTATCGGGTTCTTTGTCTCCACGCACACCGGGCTCTTGCCGAGGAAGTTGACGTAGATGAACGCTGCGGCGTCGCTCTGGCCCGTGGTCCTCCGGCAGTAGTCGAAGGCCGCCTTGTCGTAGAAGCACTTGCAGTCCTTCGCGGCAATCGAGCACTCGCACTCCTCCCCGCCGCCGGCGCAAGACTCCACGCGCCTGCACGTCCAAAAGTCCCAGCATATGGAGGCCGTTGCGGCCGTGCACACGATGTCGCTCTTCTGCACGAACTTGACCCCGCTGACGATGGACGGCAGCGTGAGTTCGAAACTCTCGTCCGACATCCGCGAGCTTTCAACGGCCTGCGCGAATGATGCAAGCTGGTTTGTTGTGCTGACCATGGCCTGCCAGTCGGTCACGGCGTTGAAAACGAAGAAGAACACGATCAGGAATATCGCGGCTACCAGTATGCCGGCTATGGTCTTGACTATCGAGCTTACCATCGCTATCTATATAGATTTGTGAAATTTAGAATAAAGGTTTTAGAGTGTCGGGGCTTGCCTACGTCGTGGTCGTTGTTATGGCGACACCGCAGCAGCTGTAAGTCCAGATTGTGCTCTCCATCTTCGGTGTCAATGATTGTATGTCAGATGGCGTGCCGGAGTTCCAGTTTATAACTCCGCTCGCGCACTGTACTGTGTCCACCAGGCCGTCCCCGTTGACGTCGTAATCCAGTGCCCACGAATCGTCGCCCCCGGCCGCGCATATGCTGCTCTTGTCCTGCGTGCATTTGAGTATGCATTGCGCCCTTACGATGTTCACGGTGGCCGAGTTTATGGTCGGTCCCTTGACCCATGGGAGGAAGTTGGATATCGTGCCCCAGAACATCGCGAGCACGCCCAGCACAACGACAAGGCCTACGACTATCAGGAGTATCGTGTTGAGCGTGAGTTCCGGCATATTCTTGATTTGGATTCGTTCGTATTTAAAGTTTCGAGAAGCGGGCTGCGCTGTTTTTCACTTCAGCAGGTTTTGGAAGAAGGATATGGGATCTATGAGCGACAGCCTTTCCAGCGACCACCCCTGAAGCTTGGCCAGCAGCATTATCGCAGCCAGCAGGAATGCGACTACCAGAACGATCTTCAGTATCGTCTCCAGCGACATCGAAACCGTCGCTTTGCGCTGTGTTGTTTTGCCCGCCATCATATCATTCTCTTATTTTTCAAGAAGCGCAAGTCCAGTACGGCGGCGTATCAGTCTTCAAGCAGCCGTGCGGCCACGAGGACGCCTCTATGGTAATAGCCCACCCTATCGCAATTCCCTTATCTATTGTCCAGCACGCACCAGCCACAGGAACAAGCGGAGCGCCCACGCCCGTCATGGCCGCCACGCTCAGCGCGGTGCATACGAGGCTGCCGCCCTGCGCAGCGCTCTTGAATAGGTCGTTGGCCTCGGTAAAATATGCGGCCGGTGTGTAACAAAAGTTCTGTTCGCCAAGCGTGCCTATCGGTTCGACCTTTATGCATTTGGATATCTTCGGCTCGCCTTCGACCATGTATTGTTGTGTCCATGTGCACGCCTGAATCGAATCGTCGAATTCAGACGGTGACAGGTCGCCCTCCATGAACTGCCTGTAATCCGTCGCGCATTCGCCACTCAATTTGGTGCACGGGACGGAGGTGCCGTCGGGCGCGGTGCACATCGTCTCATGCGACTCGATGTTCGGCTGCGCGTAGCTGGTTTCCAGGACCGTAATCTTGCCTGCCCATCCAGCCGCGTCGATTTGCTTCACCTCGCCCTCGCACTCGCCCTCGTACACCTTCACCTTGGCGTAGCACGGGCTCGCCATGTACATGCGCGTGTTCCTGTCGAACAGCTTCTCGAGCTCTATGTACTTGCCGCGACACTTTTCGCTGAGGCCGTAGGCCTGTGGCTGCTTGAATGGCGTCTTGAGGCAGATGGTGTTTGAATCGCACGCCAAAAACTTATCAAGGTAGCTCGAAACCAGCTCGTCGACCGTGTGGGCGCCCCCGGCTACCCCATACGAGCCGAGGTTGAGGGATTCGAGGCACATCGCGTTACCGACGCAGTCCTTTATCGCCTGCACGAACTCTCCGTGGGTAAACTTTCCGCCAATCGCGTACACGCTCTTAAGGTTCTGGATGAACGGCGATATTGTGCTGACCATCTTAGACGCCTCGGACAGCGGTATGTCGTACAGTGTGGAGAGCTCGGCCGCGCTGAGCCCGGTCTTAGACACGCGCAACGCGTTCAGGCTATTTCCTCCCAAACCCGCGGTCAGACCATTAATAATCATCGACACGAACTCGAACTTGAGCGAAGACGCCCACGAAACGTCCTCGTTTGGTGGGAAGAATTCATAGTAAACCAGGAACGACGGGTCGCCGTTACCAGGCACCCAGTCCTGCAAGCCGGTAACGCCCTGCGGAAGGTAGAACGTCTTGAGCGTGGACACTCTTGTATTGACCAAGCACTCGGGGTCCGCGCACGTTTCCGTGTAGTTTATGTAGTCGGACGGCGTTTCGTCATCCCCGCACACGTAGTTTATCGCCGAGACCATGTCCTTCGTGGACGCCCGCGCGGTCGCCTCCTCGGAGCAGAATGTCCGGCCGCTTATCATGCACAGCGTGTCCGAGAATATGCCCATGTTCATGTACTTGGACGAGGAGAAGACGAAGGACGAGAATGTTAGCAGCGCGGCTACGACCAGCACCAATCCCGAGACAGTCCACATCTCCATTCAACCACCGCACACGTGGGGCAGGCTTATCGCCTTGACCGGCCCCAGCCAGACGCTGAAATTGTCTATCAGCCTGTTCATCATCGGACAGAACGAGTCCTTGATGTATATTACTATCTGGGAATTGAAAAATATTATCACGACAACCGCTATTATCGCCACTATGAAAAGCACGAACTCCAGGGTTATCCTCGGCGTTGTCATCCGAATCCGCCCGCTACAGCCACTGTTTAACGAACATTAGTGCCAGCGACAATATAAGCGCCACGACCACGATGGCCAGCAGTATCGTCATCCATTCCTTGAACACCAGCCCTTTCCTGCCGCAATAATTTGTCGTTGCAGCCATCCGTCTCACACCGTTATCGTCGACAGCATCTCTATTATGCTGCCGAAAACCCCGCCGACCCCGATTATGAAAGCCATGTACACGAGCGCGGACGCCAGCAGTATCTTCACGGCCGTGTCGTACGTCTCGGTCATGTCGAATCCTTTCCTTATGCCCGTTATGAAGTACGCGAATATCATCGACAGCTCCACCATGTACACGCCTATTATCATCTGCATGATTTCCGGGCCGATGGCGACCTTGAGGTTTATTATGGTTTCCACGGGGTTGAACCCGACGATCCCAGAAACCGTAGTCAGCGCCTGTATCTTCGCCGATATCGTTATCAGTATGTTTATTATCAGCTGGCTCAGCGCCACGACTATCCCGCACATCATCGGAGCCAGCAGGTAGGCCATGAAGTCGAGCGAGGACGTTGTCTCCGACAGCGTGTCGTCTATCTTCTCCTGCGTGGCGTGCATGCCCTTCAGGTACGTGTGGATGGTGAGCATCGCGGACGCGGCCACGGCCGTGCCCTTCTTCGACGACTCGGCCACCACCTTCAGCACAGCCTTTATGAGCCGCGAGGGGTAGTAGCGGAGCGCGCCGTACTTGGGGTCGAACAGGCTGTCCTCGAACGTCATTCCGAGGTTCTTTATGTTGTTCAGGCTGCGCTCGAACAGTCCGCGTATCTTCATGTCCTTCAGTTCTATCGAGCTCTCCTCCAGCGCCTTCTCGAGCGGCACCCCGCGGTTTATCTTGTAACCTAGGTGGAATATTGCCTCTGTGAACTCCGACTCTATGGCGTCTATCTCCTTCTTTATCCTGTTCACGCCGCTGGACTTGCCGTAGGAGTATATGGCAAGCGCGATTGCCGTCTCAGCGATCAGCATGGCCGTTAACGCAACGGAGTACAGCGAATGGTTTAGCGGTATCGGTATCAGCCACAGGGTCACGGCGAACGAAGCGACTAGGAACGCGGCAGCGACAGCCATCGAGTTGAGGTAATAGCTGCGCTTGCCGAGCCTTATGCGGAACTTTTCGCTGTTATCCGCCTCCGGATGCTCGGATATGTCAACAGCCGAGAACGTCATCGGTCTCGTCTCGAGCACGCTCGTTATGAACCAGAACACCACTATCGGCAGGAGCACGTTGTATCCGAAGGCCAGGAACCACTGGTTCACAAACTCTCCGAGGAATATGCCGAGCATCGGAAAGAGCACCAGCCCGAGTATGGGCAGCATTATCCCCAGCATCGATATCGCTGAGACGGGCAGCGTCATCTCGCGCGCGTACCTGTTCATCCTTTCCGCAGATCCGGACAGCACGACGTTAACGGCCTCGTCGAGCATCTCGTTCCTCTTCGAGTCGCTGTAGTAAAGGCTGCCGGCTATCATGTCCACCGCCTTCGTGAATTCGTCCGCTTCCTTGCCCCATTTCTTCGAGTAATCCTTGAGCGCCTTGTCTATTTTCATCGATTGCTTGGTGGTGATGTCCCATATCAGCTGCCTTAGCTCTTTGCCGACCGAGCCATGCAGGTTTGAAGCTGCGAACGAGACTGCTTTCTCGAGGTTAGGCGTGGAGCGCATCGCTATTACCATGTACAGCACGGACAGCACAAGATCCGGCCCGGCCTTTATCCTGTAAACCGTGGCCATATGGACCGGGTAGTTGATTATGTAAAAGCACAAGACCGCGACGAGCAGGTTCGCGAAGACCAGATAGCCGAAGGGTACGATCCCCGCCAGCATCAGCGCGATAGACGCAGCTATCGAGGCTATCATCACGACCGTGGCCAGAGACAACGGCCCGGACGCGCTAACCTTCATGCCGGTGAGTTCTGTGGCTTCCGCGACTCTGGCCACCGTGTCCTTGGACGGCGCGACCTTCAGGAACCTTTCCACCAGGCCGCACGCCCTTTCGTATAAAGAAAGTCCAGCCTCCTCTTCCGGCCGCAAGTCGCCGACTTTCTGCTCCAACAAATCAACCACCGCGCTGGGACTGCCGCGCCCTCTCTTTAAACCATTTGTCCCACTCGTCGTATATCATTTTCGGATCGAGCGAACCGACCTCGGATTTCACGCGCTCGGATATTATGTGCATGGCCTCGTTGCTTTCCACGGTCCAGTCCGCTTCGAGTATGTCCGGCCGACTAAGCTGCTCGGCATAGCGAACCATCGTTTCCTTCACGCGCGCGCGCAGCTGTATGTTGTCCCACACGTCCTCCCACCTGCCGTGCCACTCGCGCACGCGCTTCGCTATCTCGTTCAGCACCTCGGACTCGCCGTCCGTCAGCACCGGAGTCGGCTTGAGCCTGTCCTCCTTTGCAGAATACTCCATCAGGTTCACGAACCCGCCTTCGGTCCCAGGATCGCTCTTCCAGTGCTTGCGCACTTCCGTGAGCGCCGTGACACGGCGGAAGCGGTGCAAGCCGTCCGGGCTGCTGAGCATGTTGCAGATCGTTATAAGGTCTATGGCCTTGAAGCTCGTGTTCGGCACGCCGAGGTCGTTCACGATACGGTCGTAAACGCCGTACGGCGACTCGCCGTGTATGGTGCCTGCCACGAAGTTCGCTAGCGCGCCTATGCGCATCGCCTCGAAAAGCGCCTTGCCTTCTACGCTTCGCACCTCGCCGAGTATCAACGCAGAATCACCCAGCCTCAGCGCTGTCCGCAAAGCTTCGTCTGCTGAGAGTTCTGTCTCGATGTGCGTAATAACCGAACGCGACTTGAGCCTGCTAATGTTGTAGCCGAGCTGACGCATCTGCACCACGGGCAGTTCGAGCGTGTCTTCCTGCACGATGAGCCTGTACTTGCGCATGAGTTCGAGCATCATCGCACCAAGCAGCGACGTCTTGCCGGAGCTTCGGCCGCCTGCAATCAGGCACGCGCGGCCGCCGTCGATAATGAAGCTCATCAGTCCTGCGTAAAGCGGATCGATGAATTTCACTTGCATGAAAAGCGGGAACGTCCAAGGCTTTTCCCTGTGCCTTCTAAAAGCGAACGCAAGGCCTTCCGGCGAAAGCGAGCGCGTGATTGCAGCGACACGCGCACGGCCGCCCGGGACGATGAGTTCGGTGTCGAGCACGGGATTCGCCTCGTCAAGCGGCCTTCCGGAGTACAGGCGGAAGCGCGTGGCCCACGCCTCGGCGTCCTCCTTCGTCGGTATCAGGTTCGTCTCGCATTCCTCGAAGTCGGAGTGGTAAATGTAAATGGGCGCGCTGCCGATCGGAGAGTTCACGTACAAATCCTGCACCTTGTCGTCGCTCAGCAGCAGTTCGAGCACACCGAACCCCGCAGTGTATCTCGCGAGTATTATGGCAAGCTCGTCCACCTCCTTCTCCGTGAGCTGGATGCTCATGCTCGCGGCGATGTCCTTGATTATGCCCATGCCGACGTTCTTGAAAAGTTCGCGCGCGCGGTCCGGTTCGGAAATCTCGCGCTCGCTCGGCTTGTGCTCTGCAAGGTATCTGCGCGCCGAGTCGAGAATCGCATACTTGTCCCCCGACAACTGGAACTCCACCGGTATCATGTGGTATTTGTAGCGCACGCGGCCGGGGAGCTTGAAAATCTGCACGAGCGTGTTCGTGTTGCCGATGTAATACTTGTCCACAAGCATGCCGCCCTTCGGCTGCTCGATCATGTAGCGCGTGAGCATGAAGTTCGGCCGCACGACCGGATGGAACAGCTCGCGGTAGACGCGGCGGTCCCCGGGTTTGTAGCCCTGCAGCGTGGTGCTCATCAGCGGCATGGCCAGCTGTATGAGCTTGCACGACTCGAGTATGCGCCTCATCGGCTCGAGCGCGTTCTGCACGTAGTACAGGTAGCACTGCCTCGTCTGCTCTTCCTTTGCCATCGCGGCCCCGGCGTTCTCGCGCGTTATCATCCGCGTCAGCCGCACGTACGCGCCGACCGGATCCTTGCGCAGCGCTTCCATCACAAGGAACTGCAGGTCCGCCAACCGCTTCGGATAGAACTGCTCGCAGCCGACCGGCCCGAGCCTGTCGAGCGCCAACAGCTTGTCCTCATCGGTTATGCGCTTGTACGCGTTCGCAATTTCCACAAGCATTCGCGTCTGGTCGGCGTCGTACTCGTTCTCGCGCGTCTCCGCAAGGATGATGCGGTCAACGGCCGGGTCCTTCACGAGCTTGTCTATGACCGTGGCCATGCACGCCTCGAAGTCCTCTATGCTCGAGCCGTACACGCAGCCCAGGCAGGCGACTCGCAACACGCCGTCCTTTATCTCGGATTCGCATACCATTCAACAACCTCTCGAAAGCATAGGCCGGAAAGATTCGACCTATTTAAATTTATTTACGGCAGCACAAATTCTTTATTAGAAGCTGTTGTCGAAGGTGCGGCCATTGGTTTTTGAAAAGCCCGAAGAGGCGAACGCCGTATTGTCCGAACTTATCAAGCGGATAAACGAGGACAGGCGCATGATGAGGCTGGTAGAGCAGTCCGTAGAGCGGCTGGAGAACAGCCTCAGCGCTCTCGAGGGTTCGGCGCTGTCGCAGATGAGCGACTTCAAGCTGTCGCTCGATCGCATAGGCAGCAAAATCGAAGCGACAGCGGCGCGGCTGAACGCGATTGAAGCGAACATCGCGAAGCTGGGCAAAGGCATGGACAAGGCCGCGACGAAGCTGGAGCTCAAGCAACTGGAGAGCTTCATAGACCTCGTGAACCCGGTCACATCGAAGTTCGTGACGAAGGACGAGCTGGACCGCGCATTGGAAGAGCGGCAACAGCTGAGGAAGCGGGTTTAACCTTATGTGAGCGGGAAATCCCACATCTTTTAGGGCGGGATGAAAGCGAACACCGATACAAAAATATATGAACTACCGCGATACAATAAATAAAAGCTACCGTCGGGCAGACGGGAAGTAACGCTCGTGGAGATGGAACGATAGTTCCGTCTGTGAAGCAAGAAGCCCGCACGCTTTAGCCGTGGGGTATGTCACAGCTTATTATTTGAGAAAAAAGAAAATCTAATATAGGCGTTCGCGGTCGCCAGTATCAGCCGCGAAAAGCGGAGTGGTTTGATGAAACTGCCTTTTTTCGGTGAGAGCAAGAAGGCCGAGGAATCGGCCGGGCGCGGCTACGTGCCCACGGACCGTGTGCGCGAACTGACCGGGCGCGGATTTTCCGAGCTGGATACGATCGACGTGCTGCGGCGCGAAGGCTTCTCGCCTGACGAGATAGACAAGGCGCTAACGCAAACGCTCAAGGAAGGCGTGACAGGAAACCCGGCTGACGCGATGCAACAGCAGCAGATGCCGTGGCAGGAGCAGCAGCCGCAGATGCAACCCATGCAGCAACCGCAGGCCCAACCACAGTATGCTTCTTTTCCGCAAAGCAGGCAGCCAGCGCAGCAACAGCAGCCGCAGAATGAGCAGCCCGAAGGGCTGAAGCTGCCGACCATGGAGGATTTGCAGCCGAAAGCCGCACAGGCTTCGCCTGGAATCCCGGAAAGTTCGCTGCCCGACGAATACTACCAAGGCTATCCGGCCGAGGAATACATCGACTACGTGGTGCAGGAACGCACGCGCGACATCGTGGAGAAGATAAGCGAGTTCGGGTTGCGCAACCGCGAGCTCGAGGCGAAGATACGCGACATGACCGAGCGTGTCGGCGAGATGTCGAAGATGCGCATAGGCGAGCAGCAGCAGGTGCTGAGCACTATAGAAGGCCTGACGGACAGCGTGAACGACGTCAACATGCGCATCGCTGGGCTGGAAAAAGCGTTCAAGGACACGCTGCCCGCGCTGATCGAGTCCGTGCGTGCGCTGTGCGACCTGGTCGGCCGCGTGAAAAGGGAATCCTGATACATCCTTGAATGCCGGCGTTAAACGCATTTTACGTGTTGAGCATGGCGGAGCTGGACTGGGTTTTTGAACTGCTTTCGACAACGTTCAACCTGCCGACCGACTGGTTCTCATCGCCCATGAAGCTGCTGCTGTTCTTCATCGTCCCTATGCTGTCGCTGGCCGCGTTTTGGACGTCGCTTCTGGTTTTCAAGCTTAGGATATTCAGCAGCACGTCAGTGAACTTCGGCCTCGGCCTGATTGTGGCGATGGTGAACAGCGCGGCAATCGGATGGATGACGCCCGCAGGCGCGACGGCGTTCGGCCTCGGCGGGGCGCTGCTGCTGAGCGGCGAGACGAAATGGTGGCGGGTGGCGCTCGCAGCGGTTGCGTTCCTGCTGGTGCTGTACTTGTATCCGCCGCTTTTGGAGTATCTCGAATCGCTAACGTACGCAGCGGTGGGATAATTTAAATCCTTGGGGAAACAATATTGATTTATGGTCGAGGCCAAGGACATCCTCATAGCCATAGGCGTTGTTGTCGCGCTTTATCTAATGTTCTGGTACGCATACAGCGCATCGCCGTATCCCACCGAGACGTTCACCGCAGACGGCACGCATATCGGGGACTTTGCGTTCGGTAACACCTATTACAATATATTCCACTTCATCTTCGGCAGCGAAGTCGACGGCGAGTGGGTGACCCCGAACGGCATGGTCCAGTACCTGCTTCTGCCTTTCTTCGCAATAGCGCTGGTCATGTACGGCGTGCTCAGCGAAATCCCGCTAGGCGGCAACGTGCCATGGTTCAACACCGCCATGGCGCTGATAATAGCGCTGGTCGTCAGCTCGTCCGGCGTCACTGTGCGCGCCATGCGCGGCTACCTGACGATCGCGGGCAACATGGCCATAGCCTTCTTCGGGTTCATACTGGTACTAGGAATCGCACTGCGGGGGCTCAAAACTATTGGCGGCATGGGCGTACCGATGGGCGCGTTCAAGAAAGTTGCTCAAGACGCCGAGCTGCGGCAAAAAACGTACGCCATCATACAGAGAGCAGAGGCCTGGGCAAACCTGCATCCTGGCGATAAACGAACTGTGGGCATCCAACAGTTGGCAGCAAAAGCCAGCATCGAGCTCGCCCAAGGAAAAATCCAAGACGCGTATAATACGGCAAGCAAAATCAAGATTTGATGCTCGCCGGGGTCACGGAAAGCCCAGATTGTTCGGTGATTTCCTTTGAGAGCTTCTTATCGAAGACGACATTCGCCTTGTTGCCCGGTGGTCTTGGCAAATATTTGGCTTTCAGATGCAGCATCTTCGGCGGCGGCAGCACCATTTCGCTCGCAGGTTTGAGCACGAACTTCCTTTGGGTTTCCTTCAAGTCCTTGGACGCGTCTCTTCCCCATATCACGCGCATGTACTTCGAAGGCATTTCGGAAAGTATGCCGCTATCGCCGCCATCGAATAGCTCCGCCTTCAGTTCGACGTATCCGTAAGGAGATTCGGGGTTCTGGATTACAAGCGGCGACATTACCTTTTTTCTTTCGAGGTCGTAAGCGCCATGGGCAAGAGCGACTATCGGTGAAACCTTGAACTTGTTATAGGACGGATTGCCAATAACCGGCCACATGAGGTCGGACGCAATCGGCTTGCATATCCTGTCAGTCATCCCGCTCAAGTACTCGAGCGGCACCTCGCCGTAAACGCTATTGTCTCCGCCAGCACGCATAAGTACGTTGTAAACGAAGTCAGAAAACTTCTTCTCGAAATCCGCCGTCTCTTTCGGTCCAAGAATCTTTGCGGTGTCGTAGCTTGCAGCGTTGAGCTCGGACTCTATGTCTTCCATTACCTTTTCATACGGCTCCTTTGGCTTACCCCAAAACGACATAACTACCAGTTAGTGGTTAAGGATTTAAACTTGACTGCGCCTTGCGATTTAGAGTTCTTGCTAATAAATTTCAGAGCGTAATTCCTATTATATGGCGAGGAGCGAGTACGCCGTACTGAAGTCGGCGACTAACAACCTGAAGAGCGCCACAAGGAAGATATTGGCGCAAACTGATTACGGGGATTCGGATCTGGGACTTTTTACCGAATTCGACTTGGCGCTGGAAAACGTAAAATCTGTGCCCCGTTTGAAGAACATACCGAACGTGCAGGAGCTCTACCGAGCTGTCGAGATTTCTAAAAAGAAAAGTTGGTGGAGCGGTTCGGAAAACTACCTGAAGGAAGCGGCTGGTATATTGCGCCTTTATGCGGACCCGGTGCTCGTCGATGCCGACAGTGTTGCGGCTGAGATAAAGCCGAGCAAGACTCCCCATAATAAGGAAGCTATCGCGCCGATAGTCGGGAGGTATTCCGGAAGCAAGCCGAAATTGTCGGAGAAGGTCAGAGAGTACGCTGCTGGCGGCGGAGAAGGTATGAGCATGGAAGAGGACCTGGCCGCATGGTCCACGCTCCAGCCGCTGCAGGCCGAACAGCTCAGGTACCTCGGTGCCATCATAAGAATCGATCCCGACCTCGCGGTCGAAGAGAGCTACATCAACGCCATGAAGAAACTGACGTACGAAGGGCGACCAAGCGATTTGGACTGGCAGGTGGCCGAAGAAAAGAGGGAAAATTTCATTTCCGCAGTGGGGGACGTCGAGACTTTCATGGGCGCGGTGGGGTTCGAATACAACCTGCCGGAAACGGGCTTCGAGAACCCCGAACTGCGCAGGCTGGAAGAGGAGTTGCGCATAGCCAATTCCAAGATAGAGAGACTCACCACGATGGACGGCGCGAAGATCGTGCCGAAGCGCGGCGATTACATCGACAAGCTCGCGGTAATTCCCGGGGGTATCATGATGCGCCTCGGTTCCAACAGCCAGGCATATGAAATGAAATTATTGGCTGACGATTCCCTAAAGTACGCGGGAAAGGTCGTATTCATCGATTTGGATGAAAAGGGTCCGACTCCACAGGAAATGGAGTTCATCATCCTGACGGATAGATTCAGAAAAGCGATGGACGGCTTGAGGGGCGACGCGACTCTGAACGATGGCGACAAGGATATTGCCAGGGATTATGCCCGCGAACTTCAAAGGTTCCTGAAATCCAGGAGCCCGTGACTCGCGGCACGCGGCATTTCACAGCAGGTCCTCCAGCATGCATGGCTCCGCGCGCATCTCCGGCACGTAGCTGTAAAGGTACTCCAGGAGTTCGTCCGCCAGTCTTTTCCGGTCTTCGACTTTGGAAGCGGCGAACCTCACAGTCATGTCCTCCGCATCGTCCGTCTTGCGCGCGAGGCCGCGTGCTTTCTTGAGTTCTATGAGCTTGTATGCCCTCGATGCCAGCACGAACCTGTCTTGGTCGGACCGGATGGAACGTTCGTCCGACAAGCTTCTCGCCAGTCCGGACGCGGCCTTGATGATCTTGTCTTCGGTAACGACATCGGTCTTGCGCGTCGCGACCCAGCCGTATTCGTACCTGTAAATCGGCGGTATCAGCCTGGTGAGGTCCTCCCTGGCCTCCGGGCACGGCACCGTGACGTCGAACGGAAGCTCGGACCTCTTGAAATCTCCTGTTATTATGGACGGGTTTATGCCGGCCTTTATGAACGGGTCCTCGAGCGGCGACGGGTTGTCGTCGATAACGAAGCAGCAGCCGTGGCGCGTGCCCACGGTGCGTTCCATCACGTCTCCCTTCGCTTCCGGCTTCCTGTAACCGAGCATCATCTTCGGCCGCACCTCGCCCCCGTAAAAGTCGACCGTAGTCCCGCGTACGCGACTCCTCAGGATTTCTAGGTAGTCGCGCACCGCCGCCTCGTCCTCATTGTGAAAGGCGTCCATGATTCCATGCAAGCGGTTTCCCAAGACTTCCAGATGGTCGCACACGATGCCTAACGCGGGCTCGTCGCATCCGGAGACGAAGAACGGCACGTACCCCATCTCGCTGTCCAATCTGCGTATGCACGGCTTGGCGCCTTTCACGATGTCATGGTCTATGAACTCCTCGGCCGCGTCGATGTTCGCGTCCATGTACTGCCGGTACGTCAGCCCGCACTCGGTGTATATCCTGCCGATTTTGCGCTCGACCCCCGGCACGTCAGCAGGCATCTTCAGACGCCCCAGGCACGACAGCACCTCCTTGTCCCGCATTCCCACCGCCCTGTTCTTCTCGCCTATCTTTTCCCTGACGGATATATAGAGCGGGGGCGCGCCCTTCTTCTCGATGACGCCGTCGAAATCGAAGGCGACCATCTTCGCGGCGCTGCCCTCGAGTCGGCCCATGTACGAGCGTCCGTCGATTACGACGTAATAGTCGTTCGCGGGGCTGAAGGGGGAGTTGAGGAAGAAGTCGAGCATGCGCCTCGCGTACTCCTGCCGCATGCCGGACGGGCTGTGCATGGAACGTCACCTCTTGCTTTTAAATGAGCGTCTAATTTAAACTTCGGAACATAATATTAATATTATGGCGCTCGCAGACTTGGTCGGCATGCCTGTTGAACAGCTGTTCCAAGGGCTGTTGCTGCCCGTTTTGATAATTTTCGCCATACTGTGGGCGCTGTTGAACTCCGTGGGGGTGTTCAACCGCAAAATCAACCTGGTGCTGGCCGCGGCGCTCACCATAATGGCCGTGATGACTCCGCAGTTCACGGTTTTCACGACATACGTCGCGCAGCTGGGCGCGCAGGTCGCGCTGGTGGCGTTCTTCGTGGTGTTCGGAGTGGGCGCTATCGCATGGGCGCTGCACGGCGGCAGAGACATATACTACAAGCACGTCAACCCGTCAAAGCGCATAGACAAACTGGAGAAGGAGAAGAGGAAATATATGGAAAAGGCGCGAGAAGCCGAAGCACGCGGCCAGCATGGCAAAGCAAGGGACTATAGGAAACGAGCGACGGAACTGGCGGACAAAATCGAGATGCTTTTGTCGGAATAACCGCCAGCGGCCCGGCCAAGTAAACTTAAGTTTCTGGCAAGCGAAATCTAATCTAGCGCGAGGCATCGACTGCCAGGCGCTGCACGGTGCGCGGCATGGAGAACATATTCGAGGTCGCTGTTTCTAAGATGGTAGAGATAGGGATGTACAACCTCGTTATATTCGTGCTCACGCTCGCGATATTCTACGCCATACTGAAAAGGTCCAAGGTACTCGGCGAGTCCACGCTGATAAACGGAGTGATTTCGTTCGCCGTGGCGTTCCTGATGTTCGGATACCCGGTCATAATCGGCTACAGCCTTGTGACGCCGTTCGTGTCCATGTTCACGCAAACCACTGTTTTCATCATGGTCTTCATAATAGCGTTTCTGATAGCCAGCCTCTTCTACCCGGACATGCCGAAGTTCCTCACGGAAAGCTTCAAGTCCCGCGGCATGCTGATGAACGCGATCGGCATAGGCATAGGCATAGCCATAATGAGCGGTGCCGTGTCCATCCTCTGGAACGTCCCGAAGGGCAACGAAGGGATACCCGGCGCGCCAGCGGAGGTCAGCATAATGGCCGGGGCGGTAATCGTGTTTATACTCATACTTTTAGTCGCGAGCTCTGTGGTGTCCAGCAAGAGCTGAGGCCGGCTGCGGGCAAACGTAATAAGTTAAAAACCGAATATATGCAAAGCGGGGTTGTGAGGCGTGGCTAACGCATTCGAGACGGTCATACTGAAGATGAGGGACCTGGGCATGTTCCAGTTCCTGCTGCCGTTCATGCTAACGACTACCATATTCTACGGCCTGCTCCGCAAGTCCAAGATTTTCGGCGAGGAGTTCCGCGCCATAACCGTCAACGCCGTGGTTTCGCTGGTGGCGGCTTTCATGGTCTGGTCCGCGCCGATAGTACTCGGCGTGAACATCGAAACCGGCCTTGCGTCGTTCTTCCTGCAGGGCACGAGCGCAACGCTGGTCGTGCTCGTGGGGCTGCTGATGGTAAGCATGTTCTTCCCGCCGGACCTTGCAACGGAACTGCAGAAGCTGGACACCTTTAAAAAACACGGCGCCGCGATCGTAATAATGGCCATCATCGCGATGCTCGCCATACTCGTGTCGAGCGGCCTGATAAACGTGTTCCTGCCGCAGGGCTTCAGGTTCGGCGAAGGCGGAACAGCAACGTTCTGGACCGACGAGACCATATCGAGCATATCGATGATCGGGCTGCTGCTCGGCACCGTGTTGATACTTGTCTGGGGCGGAGGAAAAGGATCAGACATCAAATGAGGCTGAGATAAAATGGTCGGATTCGAAGACCTGATAGCGACTGGGATGGGATTGGGTATTTTCGACCTGTTCCTGCCCTTCGTGCTGTCCTGGGCGATAATCTACGGCATAATGCGCAAGGTAAGCATATTCGGCGACGAGAAGGTCGGTCGCACGACCGACTTGATAGTATCCATAGTACTGTCGCTGCTCATAATCGGCTACACGCCCGTGGGCATAACGCTCGCGGCGTTCTTCGGCACCATGTTCACTGGCACGGTCATGATAGTCGTGACCCTGCTCGGCACAATCATGGTGCTCTACGTGCTAGGCAAGATGCTGGGCATTGACATAATCAGCGAACGGGAAAGCAAGAGATGGAAGGCCGTTGTGCTGATCCTGGCAATCGTGCTTGCGGCAGCCGCATTCCTGTACAGCGGAGGCCTTTCATTCTTCGGAGGCGTCGGCATACCGGGCATTGGGACGAGCATATCCCTGCCTGCGCTTCCGTCGTTGAACATATCGCTGGAGGACGCCGTGGTATTCGGCAGCATTGTGCTGGTCCTCGCCGTAATAATATACATCAGCTCCGAGGAAGGGGGCAAGGACAAGGGCGGCAAGTAGTAGTCGGCAGAGGGTAACGGTGGTACCAAGTGGCGTTAGCTGACATAATCGAGCTATGGAAGGCGCAGGGCGTATTCGAGTTCTACCTGCCGTTCGTGCTGATGTTCGCCATATTTTATGGCCTCCTTAGCAAGTCGAAGATCTTCGGCGACGAGGACAAGGAGCGCCGTGTGCGCAACATAAACGTCGTAATCTCCATAGTGGCGGCGCTGTTCGTCATGGTCTCGCCCGTTGGAGTCTCGCTTACGGTGTTCTTCGGCACCTTCTTCACGCAGACCATGGTCGTGCTGACGACTATGCTCGCGTTCATGCTGATACTCTACATGGTAATACCGCACGGGAGCGTGGACGACATGCTGAAGGAGCCGATGAAATACGCAAAGTACCTCATACCGTTCGCGATGCTTGCCGCAATCGCGCTGTTTTTCGCTTCAGGCGCCCCAGCGATATTCGGCATAAACCTCGGGAACGCCGGCGGGATCGGCCTGCCTGGATTCAGCCTGTCATCGCAGGACACAATCACTATTGCGTTGTTATTGTTATTCCTGCTAATCGTAGTTTACATGACACGCGGAGAAGAAAAAGGAAAAGGGAAAAACAAAGGAGGCCAAGGCCCCAGCTACGAGGTAGAGGGGACAAAATATTCGGCCTGACTTTTGTCATCCTACTTTTTTGGAGGCTTGTACGTCCCGGCAGCCATTGCCATGAGATCATTATAGAGGGTTTCGAAAGCTGCGTTGCCTTCTAGTTTAGCCGCGTAGGCCTTCTTTTCAGCGCCTTGTAGCCATAAGGCCCAGACACCCGCAGGATCCATGGATTTCAAGGTTTCCCCGAAAGCATCCAACTTTTGCTTTTTGGACTGGCTGTCGGGTTCTGCATTAATCTGTAGCATATCCGGTAACATGTCCACAAGGGTTTTCCTGTAGCTGCTAACGGTTGCGTTAAGGAAGCCTGTGTATTTCTTGAGGATATTTTGAATGGCCTCTATGGAAGCATTTTTTTGGTCGATTGCTTTCTGAGCTTCGTCGATTTCACCCTTCTGATTGAGGATGCCAAGCTCGTACATGCCCATAATATCTTCGAGGTTTTTTTCACTCTTCGACATCTTTTTGCACCTGCATTTTCTTACTTTTCAGTGGTATTTAAACATTTCTATGTTTCACTATATAGTAGTAACATTACCTTGCTGAGCTGTCGTGAAATTATTATTTCTCCATTGCGGCCTTGTACGCGCCGTAAAGGTGGCCAACGCTGCATGCGGCCACGCCGTAAGGATAAGCGAACAGCAGCCCGAGCGCGTTCAAGCCTTGTAGATAAGCGGTCTCCTTCGCTTTTTTTGAAAATCTGTAGACCGCATAACCTCCATGAACGACAGCCGCTGCGCATAGTGCAGCCGCGCCGACCGTTCCGCCTACGACCACGGCCCCTATCGTGTACAGGCTTTCAGCCAGGTGCCCGAAAAATTTCATGAGCTTCATGCGAATCCTATTGTGAAGTGTAACGTGAAGGATTTAAGGCTTTCGAAACTGTTCCATATATTCGCGTTCTGAAAAATGCAACTTGCCCGGCACGATCATAACCATCGGTGGCTTTCCGAAATCCACGTCCTTCAGATCGCGGACCGCCCCGAAAAATATTTTCGAATCGGGCGCGCCCGCACGCACGAAAACGACGACGTTCGTCTCTTCGGTGAAGATTTTCTCTACACGTTTCTCCTCCATATCGAGCAGCGTCCGCATCGCCTCGTTCGACGTCATGCATTTTTCAGGAGTTATGTCCAACAATAGCAAAGTGTGCAGCCCGGATGCATTGTTTGACGCGATGACGTCGTACACGGACTCGGGAAGCGCCCCGCCGGTCTTCTCAGGGAACGGCACGGTCGCGGTCGCGCCGAACTTGTACACGTGCAGGCCGGTCTCGCCTATGGCAGACACGATAGACGCGTTGTGCACGACGCGCGTCTCGATGCCAGCGTCTTTCGCATCGGATAGTAGGACAGAGTGCGTCGTCGCAATCAGCGGATCGCCAGAGACGAACAGCACGACGTTCTTCGTCTTCGCTTCGCCTATGATATCCGCTGCGCCCTGCTCCAATTCCTCGCGCCTCATCTCGGTTATCTTTCGGCCGATTATCTTCTCCAGGCCGTCCTTGCCGCGCCACGCGTTCGTGTACAGTTCCATGTATACGGCGTCCGCGGCCTTCGCGGCTTCGACGCCGCGCAGCGTGACGTCCTTCTCGTCGTACAGCCCCAACCCCACGAGCGTGAGCATTCCATCAACCTGTAAAACCGATACTCCGGTTAACTATTAAAACCCCGCCGCGTTATTGTTTCGTATGGCGCGCGGGTACGACGTCATCGGCTCGAAAGACAGGGCCGTCGCCATCATCGAGGTGCGCGACGAGGACGCGGACGCCGGCGCGGAGAAGGAGTTTGCAAACGGCATCATGTCGCGCAACAGGCACGTCGTGTCCGTGCTGAAGAAGGAGTCGGCGCGCGAGGGCGAGTTCCGGATACGCGAGTACAGCCTCGTGGCAGGCGACGAGGACACCGAAGTCCTGCACATGGAGAACGGATACAAACTTCTGGTAGACCCGCGGAAAGCGTACTTCTCGAACCGCGAGAGCACCGAGCGCATGCGCATCGCGTCGCAGGTGCAGCCGGGCGAGTTTGTGATGGTGATGTTCGCGGGCGTCGGGCCGTACGCCATCGCGATTGCGAAGGCGCAGCCTGACGTGCATAAGGTCGTCGCTGTCGAGAGCAACCCCGAAGCCGTGCGGTACATGGAGCACAACGTGCGCATAAACAAGCTGTCGCACAAGATTGCTGCGGTGCTTGGCGACGTGCGCGACGCGTGCGAGCCGTGGTACGGACAATGCGACCGTATCGTCATGCCGTTGCCGCTCGGTGCAGGCGAGTTCCTCGACATCGCGGCCAAGTGCGCGAAGCGCGGGGCGGTCGTACACCTTTACGGCTGGGGCAACGAGGCCGACGGCAGCGTGTACGCCGCGGCCGAGAAGGCGATTGAAAGTTTTGCGAAGAAGAGCGGCATGCGCTACGAAATCGTCGGCAGGCGCAAGGTGTTGCCGTACGCGCCCGGCAGGTACAAGGTGTGCGTCGAATTCAAAGTATTATAGCCTTGCGCGCAAGAATTTCTATCAGGCGATTCATGATGCACGAACTCGTAGACGAGAACGAAACGGAAGCGCAGCTTGCGGCAACGTGCAAGAAGGTCGGCAAACATCTGTACCTCCGGCCGGGCGTGAAGCTCGGCGTGCGGCCAATCGCCGCGGCTGACAAGAAGAAGATGCAGATAGTGCTCTCGATGGGCGGCAGCGGCACGCGGCTGAGGCACGTGACGAACGACGAGTACTCGAAGCACCTGATAGATGTGGGCGGCAAGCCGATAAGCCGGTATGTGGTCGACCTCTGGATTGCAGCCGGATTCGACGACATGTGCATGCTCGTCGACGACACGCACCGCGGGAAGAGCGTCGTGGACTATTACAAGGACGGACGCAAGCTCGGCGCACGCATACGCTACTCCGTGGAGCACGGCAAGCTCGGGAGCGGCGGCGCGCTCAAGTTCGCGATTGACAACGGCGTGATAACGAAGCCGTTCATCAACCATTATCCAGACGACGTCATCGTCGGCTATCCGGAGTTCGCTGAGGACTTCGCGGCCGTCGTGCTGGCCGCGTTCAAGGAAGGCTACCAGTGCGTTGTGCTGTGTGTGCCCGGCAAGAACTATGCGTACGGCGTAGTAGAGGACAAGGCTGGAAGGGTCGTGGACTTTTCGGAGAAGCCGTTCATAGCCATGGACACGAACACGGCCATCTTCGGCCTTGCGGAATCCGCGTTCGGTCTGATACGCGCGATCGAGCCCGGCAAGGAGGTGAAGGTCGAGCGCACGGTGCTGCAGCAGCTCGCGCGCGAGGGCAAGATGCTGAAAGTGCTTCTGCCGACGGAGATGTGGATACCCGTCAACGACGAGCCGAACCTCGAGAAGCTGCGCGAGACGATCGGCAAGAAGCGCGCATAGTTTTAATAACTGCGACTGCATGTTATTTTTGAAAACACTGCGGGGGTCTCATAGCCTGGTCAATTGAACTGGCTTCAGGAGCCAGTGGCTTAGTGCCTTCGTGGGTTCGAATCCCACCCTCCGCACTCATGAATACCAAACAACAAAAAAACCTTTATGATAATGTACATTTTATTACGGCGGTTTTAACGATAGTGTCCATTATTGCTGCCTTCCATACCGCATCTGAAATAGGTGTTTTTAATATAAGCCCTAATGCAAATTTCGGTGTCTGTTCCTTTTTTAGTAGTGGTAGCACATGTTTTTACAATACCAATTTTTTATGTAAAAATGAAAATCTTAAATTTGATTGTGAAAACAAAGGCCGCATGCGCATTGATTTAGAAATTTACAATAAAGGTCTTTTTCTTGCGACTGATGTTGAAATTGAATGTGGTCTAATTGGTTCGGATTTCAGTTTGTCGGATAATAATCTCAGCTTTGGATATTTTGATACTTATGTCGATGGACAAAAAATTAATTCTAATAAAATTTATAACGCCAGTGGCAGAGCGCTAATTTCTTACGATATACATACACTTAAATCGAACGAAGTAAAAACGGTTTCTTTCTTATTTCCTTCTAATTTTGGGTTTTACACCAGACCAAGTGCTATAAAAATAACGTTAAAAGAAGATGGTGTTGAAAAATTAACAAAGATGGTTTATATAAACTATAAACCCGATAACAGAACTTCTTGCAATAATGGTCTAACACCAATTACTCCATATCCACTTGGAGGAACATTAACATCGAACGGATTGCCTTTGGCAAATATAAAAATATTAATCAAGGACTTACAGACAGGTTCTGAACAAATATTTAATACTGCAGCGGATGGCTCGTATGCATTTGATTTTGGAAATTTTGAAAAATGTTGGGGCCATGGTGATATTATAGAAATAAAGTACTGTAAAAACGCAACTTGTGAAATTTTAGGATACAAAGAACTTCAAAAGTATGAAGATGCTATATTGTTAGACTTCGAAATCTGAGATAATATAAGATTTGGTGTCTATGTTCGACCTTTATTTCTGGTCCGTGGTCGCGTTCTTCGCCGCGCTCGCTGCGCTGATTTACGCGAACCGCCGCAAGATCGAGTTCCACTACCACGTGCTCGCGATGTACCGCACGCAGCGCGGCAAGCATCTGATAGAGGACGTGGCGAACGCCTCGCCGCGGTTCTGGAAGTTCGTGTCCGCGCTCGGCGTGGTCGCGGGCTTCGGCATAATGGCGTACGCGATATTCACGCTCGCGCTGTCGAGCCATCTCGTGCTCACGCAGGTCGTCAAGGCGCCGGCGATGCAGCTCATCATCCCGCTGCCGCAGTCCACGCCCGTCAACGGCTTCGGCTTCATCGGCGTGCCGTTCTGGTTCTGGATATTGATAGTGCCGTTCGTTCTCTTCCCGCACGAGTTCGCGCACGGCGTGATCGCGCGCGCGTGCAGCATCCGCGTGAAGAACGTCGGCCTGATGCAGATGTTGATATGGCCGGGCGCGTTCGTCGAGCCGGACGAACGGCAGCTGCAGCGCGCGAAGCTCATGGACAAGCTGCGCGTCTTCGCCGCAGGCTCGGTGGCGAACATAGCGATTTCGGTTTTCGCAGTGCTGCTCGTGCAGTACGCTATATGGCCCGCGATTGTGCCGCGCGGAATGGTTCTCAATGAGGTGTACGATGGCACGGGCGCTGCGGCCGCCGGGCTGAAGCCGGGAATGACTGTGCAAAAAATAGGCGGCACTAGCGCGAGCGTCGGCTACGACGTCTACGCGTTCAGCTACGGCTACCTGCTGTTCAACGGTTACAACGTGACTACAGCCGAGGCGAAGAACGTGTCGATGCTCGTGACGACGCTCGTCGCGCTGCAGGACTACACGCCGAACCAGACCATAAGCGTAATCGCGGACGATATCGCGTACAACGTCATGCTGTCCGGCAGGCCCGAGAACTCGTCTGTGCCCTACATTGGGTTCTCAGCGCAGCTGAAGCCTTCTGCGGCTGATGGCTTCATGCTGGACTTTTTCTTCCCGCTCATGTGGTGGCTCACGACGCTCGGACCGTTCGTCGCGCTGTTCAACATGCTCCCGCTCTATCCGTTTGATGGGGGGTTGATGTTCGAGGCGCTCGCGCAGAAGTTTTCGAAGCGGCACGCGAAGCTGCTCGTGAAGATAGCCGCGGCTGTCGTGGTTTTGGTGATGGTGTTCAACTTCGTAGGACCGTCGATAATACAGAACTTCGTCTAGAAATTTCTAGCCTGCCTTCGGCGCGGCCGTGGTTTCGGACTTCTCCTCGGACTTTTTCTGCGGCACGATGTCTATCCTGCGTATCTCGAAGCTGCGCATAGGATAGATTTTCTGCGCGTTGCGGAGCACGTGCTTCTTTATAGTGTCCGAGATGACGCCCTTAATCACGTCCTCGAGCGTGGCCTCCTTTATTTCTCCGGCTACGACCTTGCGCACCTCATCGCGCACCGCGGACTTGACGCTGCTCTTAACGCGGCGCGGTATGATTGCTATACTCTTCATGCGAATCTGCACACCGTCTTTTGTTGTAAGGTCCTGCACAGTGTCCACGCGTCGCGCCCAGCGCGTGACCATGCGTGAGATATAGTCGTGCATACACTCCGCACCCGCGAACTCCGTGAGCGCGCGCGTGCCGTCGACCTTCACGATCTTGAACGAAAATTTCATGTAATACTTGTGAAAATCATTGATGAGCTCCATCAGGCTCGCGGATATTTTCCTGCCGATCAAGCTTTTCGGATCGTTCGCAATCGTCTGCCCGAACTCGACTTCGCCGAACATCGCAGGCGCTACGATCGTGTACCACTGCTCGCCTTTGCTCTTCTTCGCCAAACAAACTCACCGCAATTCACTACATTCATTTAGCCGATTTACTTATTTTATTTTCAATAGCCTTAATAAACTCTTCTTTTTGCGAGGCGTCTATAAGCGCGCCCGCCGCATACGTGTGGCCGCCAGCCTCGCCTTTTACTGCCCGCGCGGCGTCTACCAAGATATCTCGGAGATTGAAGCTTAAATCCCTTGGCATGCGCGCGGACACTTTCAGCTTGCCGTTGCCAGCGTCAGCGAAGCCCACGACGGGCTTGCCCGCGTCGATGAGCTCCGAGTTCAGCGCGAGCGACGAGACCGTCCCTATGATAGTGTCCGGTATTTTCTGCATGCCGTCGATAATCGCAAACGCCTTGCGCTGTGATACATTGCCTTCGCGAATCCAGTTCATGCCGTCGGCCAGCATCTGCTTGTAAGTTTCCATAATGCCCCACGAAGCGCTTATCGCGTCCATGTCGCCAAGGCAGAGCCGTATCGCCACACAATGATTTCCAGTGCGTCCGCACGCATTCAGCAGCGTCGCGAACTCGCGCGCGTCCTGCAGGTCCTCCGGCCGGCCGACCAAATTGTAGATGTCGCCGAAAACGTCCTCCGCGTCGTCGTACCCGTTCTTCAACCGCTCCATAATTATCGCAGACGCGAGCCTCTGCTGTTCTTCGAGCGAAAGGTCTTTCAGTTTTCGGAAGCGGCCTTGCTCTTTCAAATCGATTCCAAGCTCCGCCAGAAACTGAACGGCATTCGATTCGGAGTTGGTTATACCTGGTATCACTGCGTCCGTGGAATACTCGAGCGACTTGTGCAGCGGACGTGAGTTACGGCCGTAAAGCCTAAGCCCGCGTTCCATCGAAATTTTTCCGAGCGTTTCAGCCTCCTCCATCACCTTCCTGCCAAGTCCTTTCAGTTCCCAATTCTCGTCCATTATGTCGCCGATTGCACCGACAACCGCCAAATCGATTAAATCCGTGTTGCGCACATCCAACGCTTTCGCGAAAAGATAGCAGACCATCGACGCGGAAATCTCGTCCTCGCTGAACAGAAGCGGGTTGATGTGCATCAGGTTCATGTGTTCCTTGCGTACAGGGTCGTGATGATCGAGTATCAGCACCTGTGTTGTATTCAGAATTTTGCCTAGGCCTCCGACCTGCCCGCTGCCCAAATCCGCAAGAATAAGAAAATCGTTTTCTTCCACGCCAAGCTCCGCGATATCCGCCTCGGTCAGCTGCTTGAGCACGCGCAGGTCGAACTGCACGCCTTCGCGCAGCAGCGCGCGCATCATTATAGACGCTGAGCACAGCCCGTCCGCGTCGTAATGCGCTACGAGCTTCGCCTTCTTCTGCTTCATCAGCGCCTTTGCGATGTTCGCTGCCCTGTCGATTTCCTCGAAAAACAAACGTACCACTTTGATTAATCGCTTAAACTAATATGCGGCCGCAAATTAAATTGGCTTTCTGAAGCCGTGCTTCCGCCGGTCGAATCACGCTTTTCGAGAATTCGTCTACTTCTGCACCAGGAGCTTCGTCTCCTCGGGCGAGTACTTCCAGCCCTTCGGCATGCTGCCCGTGCGCACGTAGTACTTGCCCAGCCTGCGGATCTTCGATTCCAAGTTTTCGAGCCCGCGCTTCGAGTGCTTGTCCGGCTTGTGCGTTTCCAGGTGTTTGCGCAGCGACACGGACTTGCGAAGCAGGCTCATCATGTCCTCCGGGAACTCCGGATACGCGCCGCCTTCCCTCATTATCCGGCTGACCGATTTGCCGACAGCGGCCTTGACGTCCGGCACGCCGTGACCGTCGCGCAGCGCGAGGCCTATCTGCGCAGACGTCTTCCTCTCCTTCGCGAGCTTGACAATCAGCTCCTCTATCTCTGCCTTCTTGAGCTTCGTCCATTTCTTGGCCTTTCGCACGATCGGACGCTTGCTGCCTGACTTGCCTTTCTTGCGGCTGTATACCCTCGCCATACGCGCACCTGCAAAATTTTATTACCAAATCCTTATAATCGCAAGCTTAAAATGTTAGTCTTCCTTGCCGAATAAATCTTTCACCAGCCATGAGAACACCAGCGCCACCGACGAGACGAAGCCGACCACGGCGCCGAGCATCGCCACTATGGTTGGAATGCCAGCTGGGCTGAAAGCCGCGAGGCCTATGCCCAGCGAGAAAATAATCGCGCCGACGACAACGCCCGAGATTGCATAATTCTCCGCAGTCTCGAACCTGTCCTTGCCTCTAGGCACTCGCAACGCGCTCAGCATACCTCATCCTTCCCTCTATAATGTCTATCTGTTTTATTACCTCTTCGGCGTTCTTATATTCCTTTTTGTATCCTTCAACAATACTTCTCCAGCAACGCTTTAATATCTTGTAGTGTGCGGCCTTGATTGCGTCGTGCAGCAGCTTCATGTCCACTGCCTTGTCCTCGACGCGCTTCGCGTAGCCGCCCAGCCCGAAGTCGATGAAATAAATTTTGCCTGTCGCGGATTGCAGTATCATGTTCGAAGTCGTGAGGTCGCCGTGCGTTATGTCGCGGTTGTGCAGCCTGCCTATCGACTGCCCAATCTGCTCGCAGACCTTTTCCATCTGCGCTGGCTTCGCGTGGCCGAGGAACTCCTTAATGCGCTCGCCTTCGACGAACTCCATAACGATTTTGTTGTTTGCCTTGTCGACGTCTAAAATCTGCGGTGTTGGAACGCCTGCTGCGCGCGCATCGGTGATAAGTTTCACTTCGTGATTAGTCCTTTCGCTTCGCAACCGTTCGTCTATCTGCGCGAGACGGTAGCCTTTGCGCACGCGCTCCTTCACGAGCACATTGCGGCCGTCGAGGACGTCCGTGTACAGCACCGCCTCGGCGCCGCGTGCAACGATTTCCATAGAAAATAGATGTAACGCGTGCGTTAAATCGGTTCTGCTCCGCGCGGCTTCCGCAAGCCTTTTTATTACGGAAATCCAATCTACTTGTATCGAAGGAACGGCCTTCGAGATTCGAAAAGAGGGATGAAAACATGAAGTTGGACAAAATCAAACTGACAGATCCGTTCGTACTAATCGGTCTGTTGGTGATAGTTGCGGGAGTGCTCGTAGAGTACCTGGGCATATTCTCGCTAGGCGCGATATTCGGCCTACCTTTGCTATCGCTGATAGCAGTAGTACTAGGCCTCGTGCTGATATACTATTCCACGACAAAGTAAGACGGATTAATTGGATGGCCGATGCGTAATTTGCGAATGAAGCCCGATTAAATTCGCTTTGTTTTTTGTGCGATTGTTCTAAGCTTAGGTGCGTTGCATGTGGGGGTATGCGTACATACACTGCGACGGCTGCGGCCGCAGGCTCAAGATAATGCTCAGCCAGAAGACTCGCACGTGCCCGTACTGCAACAAGCAGGTGAAGGTCGCAGGAAAGCCGAAGGAGCCGGCGAAATGAAAGGCGTGGACCGCAATTTCCATCTCAGTCTTCCTTAGCCGTGGCAATCACGTCTATTTCGATGTCCACGCCCTCTATTGGCGATTGCGCCTGCACGGTCGCCCTAGCCGGTTCCTCGCCTTCCTTGAAGTACTCCCTGTACGCGGCGTTCATCTCCTTGAACCTGCCAACGTCGCGCATATAGACGACTACTTTCACAACGTCGTCCATCGTCGACCCCGCGGACTGCAGGAGGAGCCGCACATTATCCAACGCCCTTTTCGTCTGTTCTCCGACCGTGCCGCCGATTACCTCGTTCGTCCGTAGGTCTGCGGACAGCTGGCTCGTCAGGAAAAGGAAACTGCCAGCTCTGATGACATGGTTGAAGGGGCTGTCAGGTTTTTTGACGCCGTCGACAGCTATTATCTTCTTCAAGACGATCGCCTGGGTCGCGGAGCTTTATTTTTCCGCGTCCTTCAACCCGTCCTCGGTAATCTTGAATATGGCCTCGGTCTCGGGCAGGTTCGCCGCGTCCACGAGCCTGCACACGCGCGTGCCCGCCTTGCCCTTGCGCAGGTAGAGCCTGTACGTGGCCTGGTGCGCGAGCACGTGGCCGCCCACTGGCGCGGTCGGGTCGCCGAAGAGCATGTCCGGCCTTGCCATGACCTGGTTCGTCACGTACACCGCGAGGTTGTGGCCGTCGGCCATGCGCTGCAGCACGTGCAGGTGTTTGTTCAGCTTCTGCTGCCTGCCCGCGAGCTCCCCGCGGCCGATGTAATCGGCGCGGAAGTGGCTCGTCAGGCTGTCGATTACGATGAGTCCTATGTTCTTCTCTTCAATCAGTTCTGCGGCCTTTTCGATTAAAAATATCTGGTGCTCGCTGTTGAATGCGCGCGCGACGAAAATGTTCTTCAGCACTTGGTCCGGATCCATACCCCTCGCCTTCGCCACGGACACTATCCTGCTAGGTGAGAACGTGTTCTCCGTGTCGATGAACAGGCAGTTCCTTCCAAGCCCGCCTTTGTCCTTCGGCATCTGCACGTTCACCGCGAGCTGGAATCCGAGCTGCGACTTGCCGCTCGCGAACTGGCCGTACGCCTCTGTTATTGCCTGCGTCTCCACGCCGCCGCCCAGAAGCTTGTCCAGCGATTCCACGCCGGTCTTGATCTTTATGGCCGCGAGCTTGCGCTCCAGTATCTTGTCCGCAGACTCGAAACCTATCTGCAGCATCTCGCGCACGGAGTTTATTATCTTCCTCGCCTGTCCCTCGCCTATCTCTACGATTGCCGCTAGCTCGACGGGCGACGTGACCGCTATGGTCATAAGATCAGTATAACCAACCTCTGCCAGCTTCTCGGCTATCTTCTTGCCGACTCCGGGAATCTCCTCGAGGTCGACGTTCTTCCCCGCAGAACCAGAATAATCCTTCTTATCCGCTGCGATTTCCGAAACTTCCTCGGCCGCGGCTTCGTCCGTTTCAACCTCTTCCGTCTCTTCCTCTTTGTTTTCTTCCTCGACCTCTTCAGGCTTGCTCCTCTTTGGCATGTAATCAACCTCGCTCCGTTTTCAACCAAGCTTCATTTTCAACAAAGACGCTAATCTTTCGCTCTCTTCTGAAGCATTTACGCTTTTCGCCGAGTCCACTATCATCTCCAGTTCGCCGGACCTATCATTCTTCTTTACGCGGCCGTGGATTATGTATTCCTTGCCGACCACGCTTCCGCTGACAATCTTGTATCTCTCGTCGGGGCTTAATTTGCTTAACTCACTTGCTGTGGTGGTCGCAAGCTGCTCGGCCGTTTCGCGGAACGCGGCGACGCGCAGCACGCCAGTGCCATCGTCCGCCAGAAACGACACCACCATCGCCGGCTCCGCCTCCACTTGGCCATGCTCGTTGCATTCGAACCTGCCGGTCGCGCCCACGTACGCCTTCTTGCCGCAAACGGGACAGACATTGAAGATAAAGTTGCCTTTGATAACATCGATGACAGCTGCCTTGATTTCAAAAACACCAGGCGATATGCTCTTTATCGGAACGCGTTCCGTCCTTGCGCCGAGGAAGTTCTTTTCCAACTCCACAGCGTCCGGGAATTCCGCAGACATGCCCGAACTCTCAACCTCGTCGGTTATGCTGAACACCTGGCCGAATTTGCCGAGCGACAGCTCTATGTCGCCCCACCTGTTCTCGTTCGCGAACGCGCCTGTTACCTGCACAACGTCGCCCAGCTTGACCGCCTCCTCTTCCACGAGCTTTACCTGGTCGTTCCACAAAGGCAGGACTATGAATCCCGTGCGGTCGCCGACGTGCAAGTTCGCAACTCGTCCGTCCGAGCCGTTGCTCTTCTTGAAGTCGCGTATGTTCGATATGCGGAACACGCGGCCCGCGACTGCGACGTTGCGCATGCCAGCGATTATGTTCTTTATGTCCAGTTTCCGCTTCCCGTTCGTCAGCAAGTTGACACCCAATTCCTTCGCCACGAGGTGCGCCGCTCCTTCCGCGCTCACGAGGCCGTGAAGCTCGTCTTGCTTCCTCCTAACGCGAGTTTCGAGTTCCTGCCGGTTGAGCTTCGAGCTGGCGGCCAGCCTCGAAAGAACATCGTCCAGCGGCGCCATAAAATTATACATAAGGTTAGAGATTAAAGAATGTTGCTACCGGCCGGCAAAACCACGGCCGCTCATTCGAACTTCCTTCTCGCAAGCCGGACGTCGTCCGCGATGACTGTCTTGCGTCCCGCGTGCTTCGCGAGAGCGGCAGCCTCCTCGGCAATCTTGACTATTTTGTTCTCCATTACCTTCGCTAGCTCCTCGGCCGCCCCGAACGAAACGCGGCGCGCGCCTGCCTTCTTGATTATGCGCTCGAACGGCAGAACGGGAAACTCCATGATAGCACCTTTGAATAACCTTTGTGCGGCCGCAATAAAAGTCTTACGTGCGCGCTGACGCGCAGGCCGAACCTACCAAACGACCTTGTACAGCTTTATCTCTGGGTTCTGGTAGACGAGCTGGAAGTGCTGCAGGCCCTCGCCGTTGAAGAAGAACATGCGCGTGAATATCGAATCGCGCGTTGCCGCGTCCATGAAAATGACAACACTGTAGCTCGGATCCACCCACAACATGCCGTCTATCATGTTCGTCTCGTTGAACGTAATGCTCTTCTGCTGGCCGTTCTCGAAGTAGACAACGGTCCTGACCACGACGTTGCGTATGCCTTGGTCCGGCATGTTGAGCACAGGCACCCACGCGCCGTTCTTGTACGCAAGCGATATCGCGCCCCCGCCATACGACACGACTCCCTGCGCCTGGTCCACGCCTGTCCTTTGCATCTGTATGTAGTTGCGTCCATTGCCCGTGCCGAAGTAGCTGAGCCAGTAGTACTTGCCGATGAGGTCGGAGCTCGCAAGCACGTACATCTCCGGCACCGCGTCGCATGCGTCGGCCGGCATTATGATGCCGTACGCCTGTCTCGCCTCGGCGCACTGCGCGGGCGTCAGCTGCCTGTACTTGCTGAGTATGGACAGCGCCTCCGTCTCGTTGCTTATGGAAAACACCCTTCCCATGTCCTGTATCCTGTCGTCGTGGCCGTACGGAATGCAGGCAGTTGGTCCATAGCCGCAGTGCGCACCGTCCGCGTGCACGCGCAGCCCGGTGTAGCCAGCTATTATGTGACCGGGATCCCACCATGTCACGACCAGCGACTTGGGGTTGGCGTTGGCTTTGAGCCAGTCGAGTGCGCTGTACCAGTTTGAGCTGGTCAGCATGCCGCTTCCAGCGTATCCGGCCTGTATGGCAGTCGAAACAAAAGAAAGAACCAGGAACGCCGTCAGGCCATAGAAGGTCGCGCGCACGAATCTGTCCTTCAGGTACTTGGGCGCGTTACCTATCACGTATCCTCCGGCCGCGGCGGCCGCGGTAGCGAAGAGCAGCGAGAACCTGACCCCGCGCGTGATCATCAGGAACGTCAAAAGCACCCACATGAAGAAGAATATCTCCGCCATGCTGATTTTTTCCTTCCTGTATATTTTGTAAAACGCAAGCGGCAGAAGCGCGACAGCGAACGCCACGGGCGCGAGACCGACACGGTCTACGACGTCCCGCACGCCTTGGACCGTGAAAATGTTGATCTGCTGCAGCTCGGCGACCGACACGTTGACGAGTAGCAGGCTGCCCTGCGCGAACATCGAGCCTATCTGGCTCACGTCTATTACGTTGCCGAGGCTGAAGGCCGTGCCTACAATGTTCGTGACTAGTATTATCGCCAGAAGTGGCACCATAATCCGTGCCTCGCTCTTCAGCTCGGTCGTGTTTATCTTGAGGCTAACGTTGTGCATCATCTGTTCGATCGCGCGGAAAACGAAAAGCGCGGGTACGAAGACGGTGAACAGCAGCAGTATTATCCATCCGAATCCCCACGTCCACGCGAAAGCGAGGTTGACGAGTATCGCGAACGCATAATATGGTATGGCCTTTACCGAAGGCTGTTTCTTTATAGCTATCAGGATGGAATACACGGACAGCAGCGTGTAGAACACGACAATCATGTCCGTGTCGCTGTATCCGGCCATGGAAACGCCGATGAGCGCGGGCGAGAGCACTGCGAACAGCGCCGTGGCAATCCCGCCATATTTGTTCGACAGCATGCGGCCGAGAAGGTAAGCGGGCACAACAGACGCGGCCGCGACTATCAGCGTGGACCATTTCGCCACGTCCGTCAGCGACATCCCGGTTATCGGGCTTATGGATTTGTACATCACCGCCATCAGGTACGGCCATCCCTGGAACGCCTCGTACGGCCTGCCTGGCGGGAAGTAGCTAAGCTCGTCCCACTTCGGTATCTGCATTCCGTTCTCGACTATCTCGCTCGCGTGCCTGAAGAACCACCACGGGTCGTAGTCCAGCACCGTGGGCGAGGAGAGCGTGCTCGTTCTTACGTATACGGCCACGTACATTATCGCGGCCAGCGCAGCCGCCACTACGGCCAATTCCACCAGGTTCTTGCGGCTAAAAATCGCAGTGTCCATGCCAACCTGCTCCACTATAACTATTCATAAGCAAAGTTAAAGTTAATAAAACTAGCCGAAAAGATAGAATTACAAGCTGGTGCTATGAAGGCGTTGAAGGTAGTTTTCGGCCACGAGCTGTTCCCGCCCGACGTCGCAGGCGGCGGGGAGAAGCTAATGTTCAGGATGACGAAGTGGCTTGCGGGTCGCGGGCATTCGGTTAAAGTCGTAACGAGCGGCAATCCGAGAATCAAAAGTTACGAAGGTCTGCGGACCGTGCGCGTTCCTGTGAATCGTTATCTGATGAACGTTGCCGGCCTGCCTGCTATGCTCGAGCACGGACGCGATGCCGATGTGATACAGACGAGCAGCGGGAACATGTGCTGGCCTTCGTACTTCGCGGCGCGGCTGATGGGCAAGCCTGCGTGCTGCTGGGTGCACCACATATTCGGCGGCTACTGGCGCGATATACGCGGACCGCTTGTCGGACGGCTGTTCGAAATTATGGAGCGCTTGATGCTCACGCGAGGCTTCGACGCGTACGTTTTCCAGAACGAATCGTCCAAGCACATAGGCGTCAGCATGGGCATAAACCCGAAGAGCGTGCGCATGGTCACGCCGGGCGTGGATACGAAGACGTTCTCCCCGTCCGCGGCAGTGAAGCGCGACGGAAGCGTTCTGTTCGTCGGAAGCATAGTCATGGACGAGCCGGCGATAAGGACGAAGGGGCTGAAGTACGTGCTTGAGGCTGCGAAGCTTCTGCCTGATGTGAATTTCAAAATAGTCGGCAGGTTCGAACGCAAGATGGAAAGCTTGGAAAACGTGCAATGGCTTGGCGCTGTTGACCAAAAGGAACTCGTGGCCGCATACAGGTGCGCGGGCATGGTTGTGTGTGCGTCGCTGAACGAGGGATTCGGCCTTGCGATTCTGGAGGCTATGGCGTGCGGCTGCCCGATCGTTTCCACAGTCGGCATAGGCCAGGCCGGGCCGAAAGTGAGGCCGAAGGACGCGAAAGCGCTGGCTGACGCGATTCGTTCGTATTCGGACGACCCGAGAAAGGCTGCGGCTGATGGAAAGAAGAATGCAGCGCTTGCACGGAAGCACACGTGGGACAACTTCTATAAGGGGTTCGAAAAAATCTACAGGGATTTAAATAAACATCGTTCCAAGTGATTATTTATGGATTGGAAAAACAGCAACGTGCTGATAACCGGCGCAACGGGCTTCGTGGGCACATGGCTCGCGAAGGCGCTGATAGACCGGGGCGCGAACGTTATAGCGTTCGTGCGCGACGAAATCCCGAACGCGCCGGTACGCACTATGGGGATTTTCGAAAAAATCGGCGCAATCGTGCCCGGCGACATAACCGACTATGCGAGCGTCAAGCGGGTGTTCGCGGAGTACGACATAGACACCGTGTTCCATCTCGCTGCGCAGACTCTCGTAGGAGTGGCGAAGGAGTCGCCGACGACGACGTTCGACGTCAACATTCGCGGAACTTGGAACATCCTCGAGGCCGCGCGCACCTCCGGGAAGGTCAAGCGCATGGTCGTGGCTTCCACGGACAAGGTTTACGGCGAGCCAATAAAGCTTCCGATAACCGAGGACCACCCGCTGCTGGCGTCGTATCCGTACGACGCGTCGAAGGTCGCGGTCGAGGCGCTGGCGCGCACGTACGCCGTGACATACGAGCAATCTGTTGCAATCACGCGATGCTGCAACATCTACGGCGGCGGGGACATGAACTTTTCGCGCATAATCCCGGGCACAATCAAGTCCGTGCTCGATGGCCAAAATCCCGTCATCCGCAGCGACGGCACTCCTGTGCGCGACTTCATCCATGTGGACGATGCCGTGTCCGCGTACATAACGCTCGCGGAACACATAGGCCAGCCGGGCGTGAACGGCCAAGCGTTCAATTTCGGGAGCAACGCGCCGATAAACATGCTCGACCTCACGAAGAAAATAATAGAAGCATCGGGCCGCACGCAGCTGAAGCCGGACGTGCAGGGCACGCGAAAGCCCGACGCGGAGATAGACAGGCAATACTTGTCTGCTGCGAAGGCCGAGCGGATGCTTGGATGGAAGCCGCAGGTAAAGCTCGAGGCTGGGCTGAAGGACACGATCGCGTGGTACGAGGACTATTTCTCGAAGATGGGAAAGGCGAAGTAGAAACTGCAATCATTCGCAGTTCTGCGTTTGATGGTTCTCTATGCCGAGCTCCTTCTGCAGCTCGCCACTGCTCCACATGTCATTCAGGTCCTGCAAATCCTTGACCGTGTTCATGGTCTTCCAGAAGCCGTAATGCTTCAGCGCCTGCACCTGGCCCTGCGCAGCGAGCTCCTCGAAAACGTCCGTCTCGTCCATGCCGGGCTTTATCATCTCTAGGATTTTCGTGTTCGCCACGATGTAGCCTCCGCTTATCCAGTAGTCCAGTATGGGCTTCTCGCGGAACTGTTTTATGGTGCCGTCCTCGTTTATGTCCACGATACCGAAGTTCGACGCGAGGCGCACTGCGGTCAGCGTCACCATCTTCTTGTTCTTCTCGTGCAGCCAGATCACGTCGTTCACGTTAACGTTGCAAAGGTCGTCTCCGTACGCAAGCAAAAAATTCTCGTCGGTTATCAGTCCGTTCAGCTTCATCAGCCTTTCGCCCTTGCTCGCGTCCACGCCCGTGTCCAAAAACGTTATCTTCCAGTCCGGCTCGACGTTCGCTGGGTTGCCGAAGTACTCCTCTATCATCTTCGCCCTGAATCCTGTCAGCAGTATGAAGTCCTTGTGGCCGTGCTTGGCATAAAGCTTCATTATGTACCACAGTATCGGGCGGTCGCCTATGTGTATCAGCGGCTTGGGCAGCTCCTCCGTGGTGGGCATCATGCGCGTACCCTTTCCACCGCAGAGTATCACGACTTTCATACGTTATCACTTGTACCCGAAATGCATTAATCTTTTTAACACTTTTAACCTTTTTAAAGCTCGCTGTGGAATTAAAAAGAAAGGTGTGGAGATGAAGGCGGATGGAGAACTCGTTTCTGTAATAATTCCTTTCCGCGAGAATGTCGGGCAGGTGCAGGCATGCGTCGACTCGCTGAAGAAGCAGCCGTACAAAAACATAGAGATGATACTCGTAAGCGACCGCGTTAAGTGGAAGGATGAAGACAAGCGCGTCAAGACCGTGTACGACCCGAACTTCGGGGGCGTGGGCGAGAAGCGAAATGCGGGCGTGAAGCATGCACGCGGCGGGATACTGTTTTTCCTGGACTCGGACTGCACGGTCAGGCCTGATGCCATAGCAACGCTAGTGCGCATGTTCGAGACGATTGGCGCGGACGCGATATCCGGGATGCCGCTCGTGCCGAAACGCGGAAACCTCGTCGGCATAGCAACGGGGCTGGAGTACGAGGACCGCTTCCTCGCCATGGGCGAGAAGTTCGTAGACATCGCCGCGACCACATGCCTGGGCGTGCGAAAGGCGGCGTACGATGCTGCGGGCGGATTCAAGGATTACAGTGTCAAGGAGGCAATCGGCGAGGACTGGGATTTCTCGCGCAAGTTGACTGCGTCTGGCTTCCGACTGTTCCACACGAACAGGGTGCAGGTCTACCACCACCACACGAACGACACGCTGAAGAAATGGTTCCAGCGGAGGGTGGAGCACTCGGGTTACCGCGTAACGCACAAGCACAAGTACGGCCAGATTTTCGAGCAGTACTTCAGCCTGCGTATGTTCGTTGAGACGAGCCTGTTGTTCAGCGTGCCTGTCGCGCTGCGCATCTACTTGCGCACGGGCAAATGGCAGGCGCTGACGCTGCCGCTGCTCGCTGTGCTTAGGAACATAGCGTGGTTCACGGGCGTGGTCAAGGAGCTTGCCAGCTAAACGTTGCCTTTTTTGATTGCGCCGGAAATCAAGATATTAAACTGTGGGCTACAAAGTTTATTTGAGGTTGTCCGATTTGGCAGAGGGCGACGTGACTATCGAAATAAGGAAGCCGGAGACGATTGTGCTTCTGATTTTCCTCGGGCTGCTGCTCTTCATGGAGTTGCAGGTGAGCTTCGCGACTCCAATCTCCTTCGGCGACGAGGGCTTCCACACGAGGATGGCGCAGTGGATCGGCCAGAACGTCGAGTATCCGGTGTGGACACCGTTCACGCAGAACCTGTCCGGAAAAGCGGGATTCGACAGGCCGCCGTTCTGGAACATACTCGAGGCTGGATTCTTCTGGCTGTTCGGGTTCAGCGAGACTATACCGCGGCTGCTCACGCCGTTCGTGTCCGTGCTGGGCGGGCTTGCGCTCTACCTCGGCGCCAAGCGCTTCTACGGCGAGCGCATAGGTTTCCTGGCAGGCGTTTTGCTTGTGACGTTCCCGTCCGTAGTGACGTACGCGCTCGTATTCTACACCGACGCGCTGGTCACGTTCTTCATGTCCATGTTCGTGCTCACGCTTGCGATAGCGCTAACCAGCGGCAGGAAGCTTTACATGCTAGCGGCTGGCGCGTTCGGCGCGCTCACGCTTATGACAAAGGTGGTAGGCTACACCGCATACGCGCTGGTCGCGATGCTGCTGCTTTACGAGCTGCTGCGAAACAAAAAACCGCTGGAGATGTTGCGAAAGTACTGGCCCATGCTGCTGTTGATGGCGCTGCTGCCGTCCACGTACATGCTGCGCAACTATGCCAGCTACGGCACGCCGATGTGCTACGACCTGCCGCTCATGTCGGACCTGTTCAGCACTTCGGGCTGCAACGTCGACACTGGCACGTACACGCCGCAGTACAAGTACGAAGGCCGCACCGCGCAGGTCGGAACCGAGTCGTCCGTGTTCAGCATAGGGCTTATTTCGTACCTCGATTTCGCCTACGGTAACACTTGGCTGGTAATTACCGCGTTCTTCGCAGGCCTGATAGTTTTGATTGACCCGCTGAGGAAAGCGTGGTCCCATGGGATTGCGCTGCCGGAAATCGGGATACTGGAGTTCGCACTGCTTGCGATGCTGATTGTGTACTTGGTGCTTTTCCTGTCCGGCACGATAACCCCGCGCGCCGAGGACACGGCGAGGTTCTCGCTAATATGGGCGCCGGTCGTGGCGCTCGTGGCTGCGCGCTATCTGGACGACGCGTACCTGTTCCTGAAGAAGTACCAGAAATACGTGGCGCTCGCGGTGTTCGCAATTGTCATTTACTTTGGCTGGACGGCCGCGGCGTCCAAGATGGCAACTATGTACCAGGTGAAGCAGTTCTCGCCGCTTTTCTTCGAGGCGTGCGGCTGGGTCAAGGCGAACACGCCCGAGAGTTCCGTCATATCAACCGTCTGGACTTATCGGACGGCGTACAGCTGCCAGCGCAACGTTGTGGGCAGCGAGGCGGACATGGCGCTGAGCAACAACGTCACGCACATACTGGCGGCAGCGAAGGAGATAGGCATAACGCACATATTCGTGCAAAAGTTCAGCCTCAGCGACCAGTCGCTCTCCGAAGCCTATCCGATCAGCTACGTGCGGCTGCTCGAGGCGAACCCGGACCATTTCGAGAAAGTGTTCGAGAACGGACCTGCGCTCGAGCAATGCATACAGCAGGACGGATGCGACGGAAATATACTTTATGAGATTGTATATTGAATCAGTGGTTCGATGATGATACTGCTGTTATCGATGGCAATCGCATTCTTCACAACATTCCTCATAGCGCCGTACTTCATGCAGTTCCTGCGCGCTGGCGGCATTGTGGGTCTTGATTTGCATAAGAAGGACAGGCCGAAGCTGCCCACGAGCGGAGGCACGTGCGTGGCGTTCGGACTGCTGGCCGGGTTGCTGTCTTACATAGGGCTCACGACGTTCCTCGAAGGCCCCATGCCGCACATGACCGATATGCTTGCCGTCATCTCGAGCGTTCTTATAATAATGTTCGTTGGATTTCTGGATGACCTCAACGTGAAAGCGCACGCCGTGCTCACGAAGGAGGGACTGGACATACGCGTCGGATTCCCGCAGTGGGCCAAGCCGCTGCTGACGCTGCCGGCCGCGGTGCCGCTGATGGTGGTCAACGCGGGCGAGACCATCATGTCGATACCTCTCATCGGGCCTGTGGACTTCGGAATACTCTACCCGCTGCTTTTAATACCGATTGGGGTTGTCTGCGCTAGCAACGCCGTGAACCTGCTCGCGGGCTTCAACGGTTCGGAGAGCGGGATGGGCATGGCTTACCTGCTGGGCCTCGGTGTTTTCGCACTAATGCGGGGTAATTTCGCCGCTGCCATATTCCTCACCGCGTTCGCTGCCGTGGCCGGGTTCATAAAGTACAACTGGTATCCGACCAAGTTCCTGCCCGGTGACAGCCTCACGTATCTGCTGGGCGCGGTCGTGGCATCGGGCGTCATAGTCGGCAACATGGAGAAGGTCGGACTGATAGTAATGATACCGTTCATAATCGAACTGCTGCTGAAGCTCGGGTCCAAGCTGAAGGCAAGCTGCCTTGGCAAGCTGCGCCCAGACGGCAAGCTCGATCCGCCGTACGGAAGGAAAATCTATTCCATAACGCACATAATAATGAACATCAAGCCGATGACCGAAAAGCAGGTCACTATAATCCTAATACTAATAGAAGCTGCGTTCGTAGCCATCGCACTAGCGAATCTGATATGAGTCGCACCCGCCTAGTGCAACAAAACTGAAAGCTGTTTCTTCAACGGGATTTTTTCAATCCCGGCGGACTTGCGCTTCTCGGAGAACAGGTACTTCAGAACAGTAATCCCGTATTCCCAGTTCAGCGTGAACATCATGCGCATTATTTGTAGCAGCGTAGTAGCGGCCACGGGAACCATCAACATCTGCGTGAGCGGGAAACGCGTGTTCTTGCGGAACGTCCATATCTTGTTCCTGTAGTGATAGAACTTCATCAGGTTGCCGCGCGGCTTCTGTCCGGGCTTGGGCTTCGACGTCGCTCCGCCCTTGTGGACGACCTCGGAAGCCGGCGCGTACATCACCTTGTAGCCTGCGAGCTTCGCGCGCCAGCACAAATCAACATCCTCGAAGTACGCGAAGAACTCCGGGTCGAAGCACTGGCCGAGCCGCTTCAGCACTTTCCTTTTCACAAGCATCGACGCGCCTGACACGAAGAAACATTCTGTCGCCTTCGTATGCCTGCTTATTATCTCGGGCACACCCAGAACGTTCAGCCTGCCTTCGCCTATGACTGCGTTCAGCTTCTGGTCGAATATCTTCGAGCCACATATACCGACATCCTCGGAAATGTTTGCAACATCTACAAGGCCAGAAAGCCAGTGCGGTCGCACCTTCGTGTCGTTGTTCAGGAAAACTATGTACTCGCCTTTAGCTGCGCGGAGGCCGCGGTTGTTACCAGCCGCAAAACCATAGTTCTTGTCGAGCTTCAGCAATTTCACGTTCGGGAAGCGCTTGCGCACGAACGCCACGCTGCCGTCCGCGCTGCCATTATCGACCATTATCACTTCGTATCTCGACTTCGGGTAGTCCAGCTTTGAAAGCGAGCCGAAGCACTCTTTGAGGTGCTCGAGACCATTGAAGTTAAGTACTAGGACGGAGCAGAACGGTTTTTCTTGCATGTAAACTGCCAGAGTTGTGGGTTATTCAGCTGTTGCCAGCTTCTTCCTCGGCCTTCTTCCAGAGGAAGTTGCTCGCGCGCATGAGCGACGGGAACGTGCCTGCGTCGGACCAGAATCCTTCCAGCTTCACGGATTGCATGCGGTTGTTCTTGATGTAAAAGTTGTTTACGTCCGTTATCTCAAGCTCGCCGCGCGCGCTTGGTTTGAGCGTGCGTATGAAATCGTAGACGTCTGGCGGGTATATGTAAAGGCCCGTCACGGCATAACTCGACTTCGGCTGCTTCGGCTTTTCTTCTATTTCCAGCACGTTGCCGGCCTCGTCGATTGTCGCGACCCCGAACCTTTCCGCGTCCTCAACGTCCTTCAGGAATATCACAGCCTTGTCATCGCCGCCGAATCCCGAAATCGGTATCTTGGAGTTCTCAAAAATGTTGTCGCCGAGTATGACTACTAGTTTCTCGCCTTTCGCGAAATCCTCGGCGAGCATCAGCGCGTGCGCTATGCCCGCAGGCTTGTCCTGTATCTTGTAGGTCAGCCTGACGCCGAAGTTCTCGCCGCTCCCGAGCAGCTGCATGAAGTCGCCTATTGAGTTACCACCGGTTATCAGGATTATGTCCGTCACGCCGAAGCTCTTCAGCGTATCGAGTGGGTGGAATATCATCGGCTTGTTGTAGACCGGCAGCAGGTGCTTGTTCGTGACGAGCGTGCACGGATGCAGCCTGGACCCTGCCCCGCCCGCGAGTATTACTCCACGCATACGATTACCACCTTTCAGTCTTCATGCCCGCCGGCCGTGTCTTCCATCTCCTTGAGTTTCCTTAGCGCCTTCTCGACATTTGAGAATGTAATGCCTAGCTTTTTAACTTTTGCTATTTTCAGCGACGAGTCAACCGGCCTTACCGCTTTCTGGCCGAGCTCCGCGGTCTTGGCCGCGGTTATTCTGGAAGCGTCAAGCCCGAAGACCTTCGCAATCGCCTTCGCAAAGTCGTACCTGCTTATGCGCTCGGCCCCCGCAGTGTGATACACGCCCGTCGCATCTAGCTCTACGAGCCTCAGCACGGTCTCAGCCATCTCCGTGGCGAGCGTGGGGGAGTTTATCTGGTCCGTCACTATCTTGGTCTGGCCTTTCGAGAGCGAATCGCGCACCCACGACACGAAGTTGTTGCCACCGGCGCTGAACATGACGCTCGAGCGCAGGATCATGTGCTTGTCCAGCGTGCGTGCGAGCATCTCGCCCGCGAGCTTGGTGCATGCATAATGGTTCAGGGGATTCGGCACATCCGTCTCGACGTAATTGCCCTTCTTCCCGTCGAACACATAGTCCGTGGATATGTAAACCAGCGATGCGCCGAACTTACTGCACGCACGGACGATGTTTTTCGTACCGTCAACGTTCACTTCCCACGCCATGTCTTTGTCCGTCTCGCACGAATCCACGCTTGTCATGGCGGCGCAATGCACGACGCAATCAGGCTTCACAGAAGCGAAGACCTTGTTCACGGCTTCTGCGTCCGTTATGTCCATCCGCATAGGCTTTGCCCTGCCTGCACGAGGGAGGTCGCCGAGGTACGTGCCATAGGTTTCGTGCGTGGACAGCCTGCATATCTCCGATCCTAATTGCCCGCTCGAACCGGTCACGATCATCCGCATAGAAAGCCCTCCAAACAATCAGCAGCGTCCGGCGCTTAAATACCTTATTTTAAATTACTAGGTTTATAATTAAATTCAGGTGCCTGAAATGATAGACGGAGCGAAAGTCAAGGCGCTGAAATTCATACCAGACGAACGTGGGCGCGTTATGGAGATTCTCAGGTCGGACGACGAAAACTTCAAAAAGTTCGGGCAGGTATACGTGACGACCACGTACCCCGGGGTGGTCAAGGCATGGCACCTTCACAAAAAGCAGACAGACATAATATGCTGCGTGAGCGGCAATCTGCACGTGGTGCTGTTCGACGGCCGCGACGCATCCCCGACCAGGAGCGAGGTACTGGAAGTGGACATGGGCGAGAAGAACCCGTGCTACCTGTTGGTGCCACCGGGCGTCTATCATGGATGGAAATGCGTGTCAGAAAAGGAGGCCATTGTGGTGAACGTGCCCAGCGAACCTTACAATCATGAAAGCCCGGATGAGTACAGGCTGCCGCCGGATGCGAAGGACATACCGTACAAGTGGGCGCTCACGCCCGGCAAGACGCACGGCTAAAAAGAAAGGTGGATTGGCATGAAGATACTTGTCACGGGAGGGGCCGGCTTCATAGGGAGCAACTTCGTGATACGTATTCTGGAAAAACACTCGGACGCGCAGGTCATGGTGCTCGACAAACTCACATACGCTGGCAATCTTGCAAATCTCCGCGACGTGGAGAAGAACCCGCGCTTCCGCTTCGTGAAGGGCGACATCTGTGACAGGGACATAGTTGAGAAGACTGTTAAGGGGTGCGACGTAGTCGTCAATTTCGCGGCGGAATCTCACGTCGACCGCTCCATCGACGACGCGAGCGCGTTCGTACGCAGCAATTTCAGCGGGGTGTTCCAGCTTCTCGAAGCATGCAGGAAGTTCGGTGTGCCCAAGTTCCAGCAAATCTCGACCGACGAGGTGTACGGCAGCGCTTCGTCCGTGTCGTTCGACGAGGAGAGCAAGCTGAACCCGTCGAACCCGTACTCCGCCAGCAAGGCGTCGGCTGACCTGCTCGTCAAATCCTACTTCGCAACTTATGGGCTTCCCGTGGTCATCACGCGCAGCACGAACAACTACGGGCCGCGACAGCACACAGAAAAGCTGATACCGAAGATGATAACGAACGCGATGAACGATAGGAAACTGCCTGTTTATGGCGATGGCAAGAATGTGCGCGACTGGATACACGTGTTCGACAACTGCGACGGGATAGAGACGGTCATGGAGAAGGGCAAGCTCGGCGAGGTGTACAACATAGGTGGGGGTAACGAAAAGACGAACATAGAAATCGTAAATCTTATATTGGAAGAATTGGATAAGTCGAAGGAACTTATAGAGTTCGTGAAAGACAGGCTTGGTCATGACAAGAGGTATTCGTTAGATTGTACGAAAATCAGAAAGCTTGGTTGGAAGCCAAAAATAAAACTCGGGGATGGCCTCAAAGAAACGGTCAAATGGTACAAAGAAAATGACTGGTGGTGGAAAGCGATTATAAGTTAGAAGCTAAACTTTGAAATTTTGAATAGTTTTCTAGCATTTTCTTTTTAAGCACCAGTTGAGTATCGGTCATTAAATCAATTGTCTTTATTTTTTAAAAACTCCAACATTTCTAACTTTAGAAACCTTGGCGCTCTCAACGGATGGCACAAACCACTCTTGATTATATATAAAATTTTTCTTTTTCTCTCTTCATTTAGGAACATCTTGAAAAGTTGTGTCAGCTCTTCTCTTGACAGGGTCTCTGACAAGATTATGGAATTTTCCATATCATCTGTGAACTTTATTTTAAGCTTGCTCCAATCCATATCACTACTTACTAGTCCTCTGGATTCTGCATACTCCCATAATGGTGTGCCTGGGAGTGGTGTTAACAAACACATAAAAATTTCATCCAGCTTGCTCTTCTTGATAAATTCGAGTGTTTTCAATATGTCTTCTCTGCTTTCTTTCGGAGCTCCAATTATAAAGCTCCCTTGGGCAACCATGCCATATTTCTTAATGAGTTCTATCGCCCTTTTATTATCTCCGATGGTTACAGACTCTCCCTTTAGATACCTAAGTGTCTCTTCGCAACCAGTCTCGAATCCCACGCCAACTGCCTTGAACCCCATTTTTTTAAGCAATTGTGCCATTTCTTCGTCGATTAGGTTTGCTCTGGCTTGACACGAAAAAGTTACCTTCCCCCAATAGCCGTTCTTTTCAAGTAAATCGAATATAGTTCTGATTCTTTCCTTGTTTGCTATGAAAAGGTCGTCATAGAAATGAATATGTCTGATCTTATACGTCTCGATAAGATATTTTATTTCATTAAAAACATATTCTGCAGAAAAGTATCTGATACCATTCCAAAAACGTGAAGATGAACAGAAGACACAATTATAAGGGCATCCCCTGCTCGTGAACATATAAGTATCGTCACCTATTTCAAGAACGTCTCTAGCTGGAAGCGGAATTTTGTCCAGAGGGTTTATCAGTTCGCGTTTTTTTGTCATCTTAATGTTTCCAGAGTCGTCCCTGTATATTATTCCATTTATTTTTTCTAATTCTCCTTTGTCAAAAGACGCAGTCTGCATGAATAAATCAATGAGTTCGCATATGGTTGTTTCACCCTCACCTATGACACCCACATCCATATCTTCTGTCAGCGAATTTGGCATAGTAGAAATATGGTACCCTCCAACTATCACAGGTAAAGAATACTTCTTCGCTATCTTTGCATATTCCTTTGCGAAATTGTAAGTTGCTGTGACAGAGCTTATGCAGACGATATCGGGTTTGAATTCGATTATGACCTTTTCAATGTCACTGCTGACTAATTTGAAGTCGATGTCATGTTCGCTGAACCTATTTCTCAAAGTGCTAATCAGATAAGCAACTCCAAGCGGTGGATAATGGTGCAACATCTTTTTCGGAGTGTCTGTAGCAATAATGAATAGTATGCGTATTTTCACATAATCACTAATTTCTAGATGGATTTATAACACTGATTTAAGTTTTAAAATATTAAGTTAATAAATCAAGTTGTCCATATGAAGATGAGCATAATTATAGTTAATTGGAATGGCGCAAATTTGCTTAGAAAATGCATGCCTTCTGTTATTGCTGCTGCCAAATATGCCAAAAAAAAATATGAGATAATTGTTGTAGATAATGGAAGTACTGACAGTAGTGTTCGCCTCCTAAAAGCAAAGTTCCCAGAAGTGAAAGTGATAAGCCTGAAGGAAAATCTGGGTTTTTCAAAGGCGAATAATATAGGAGCAAAAAACGCTAAAGGTGACGTGTTGGTCTTTCTTAATAATGACGTAATGCTCAAGAAGGACTGTCTTGGGCATATGTTAAAGCATTTTAAAAACCCAAAAGTCTTTGGTGTTTCGTCTAAATTAATCAAATGGGATAAAAAAACGATACAGGCCGAATTCCTCGGCTGCGATTTCATTTTAGGTACAGTAGTGCAGACACAACCTGGTATGAACGAAATTGACACAAACAAGTTCAAAGAGCCGCGTTTGACATTTTATGCGACTGGGTGCTCTTCTATGATTGATAGAAAAAAGTTTTTAAAACTTGGGGGGTTCGATGAGATTTATTCTCCTTTTTATGGTGAGGAACCAGATCTCTCATATAGAGCCTACAAAAGAGGATGGGTTGTGATATATGAACCTAAGGCAGTAGCTTATCACAAACACCAAGCAACAATATCAAAAACTTTCACAAAAGAGTTGCAGCAGCTACAGGAACTAAAAACCCGTTTTATTTTTACTTGGTCAAATTTTTATGACCCTAAAATCCTTTTGAAACATTTCTTCTTTTTACCACTCGTGTTTTTAAGGTCGGCTTTCAAGAGCCCTTATAGAAGTGAGAGATTTCTAGATATCAGGGCTTTCTTTCAAGCTTTAAAATGCTGGGATAAAATCATGAAAAAAAGGATAAAAGAAAAAAAATACTCAAAGCTCTCTGATAAAGAAGTTTTAAATTTAATCAACAGTAATGGGGCAAACGAGCTCGCTCCAGTCAACTTTAGAAAGTTTCTTGGTTGAATGAGAAAGGATGAGATAACAATGTGCAATGCGACGGTAATAACATTTGGTGTGCTCAATCTTAGTGAAAGTGATGTCAAAGGTAAGAAAATACTCGAAGTGGGTTCGCTAGATGTCAACGGTTCTCTAAGATACATTATCGAATCTTGGAAACCTGCGGTATACGTTGGTGCAGACATCGAGAAAGGACCCGGAGTCGATGTGATATGCAATGCTGAGGATATAGCTAATCGCTTCGGCGAGAATAGTTTTGATGTTGTAATTTCGACTGAATTATTGGAGCATGTGAAGAATTGGCAGTTAGTGATTTCAAATATTAAACGCGCTTGCAAGCCAAATGGAATAATTTTAATTACAACCAGAGCGCATGGATACCCTTACCATGCATTCCCAAATGATTACTGGCGATACGGTGCCGAAGATATGAAAGAGTTGTTTTCTGATTGTATTATAAAAGCCTTAAAAAGGGATACAGACCTTGGTATATACATCAAAGCCGTAAAACCAGCTAATTTTAAAGAAAAAGATCTATCCAATTACAAGTTACATTCTATAAGACCTAGTATAAAATTCATGCTTTTGGATATTCTGAGAAGATTAAGGATGTGCTGAATGGTGGGATGGCTGAAAGCACATATTTATTCGATAAGAGATTTCGTAAGGAGAAAATTAACCATATTTTCAATGTCGCCTGACTGTTATCAACGCTATAAATTCGTTTCGGATATTCTGTTAAAAGAAGGGTGTGAGACTGTATTGGACGTTGGTGGTGGCAGTTGGAGATTTTTCAAACGATTTCTACCGAATACAAAGTCTCTTACTGTTGATATAGAAGGTGGGAATATAATAGGCAGCGGCACCAGTTTGCCATTTGAAAAAAATTCTTTTGACGCAGTAACAGCCCTTGAAACGCTCGAGCATGTCGAAAAGAAAGATAGAAAAAAATTTATTCAAGAATTAATTAGAGTTGCAAAAAAGTGTGTCATAATATCTGTGCCGTTAGATGATCCTATTCTTCGGTTGGCTGAATGGGAATACAATCTTTTACATCGTTCTATGTTTGGAAAGGGAAACCGATGGTTAGAAGAACATGCAGAAAATGGTTTACCTACTAGAAGAGAGATGTACGTCTTTTTAAATGGCTATTCGGTCGAAACATATTCGATTTGTAATCTGAGTAGGTGGAAAAAAATGTTGATGCTGGGCATCGTTTTGCAGAAAGTTCGTCTTTGGTTTTTTTTGCCGTTAATTAATTTTATCTATATAATGTTGTATGGGCCAGACAGCGAAGAACCGACCTACACCAAGATTTTTTTTGTTAAGGATGTCAATCGATGAGGTCTGCTACAGGTTTTTGATTTGGAGGGATGGGATTAATTAAATCAAAAAAACATGGGAGACCAATTAAATCCAAGTCCAAATTAGTATCAATTGTCATCGTGAATTATAATGGTAAAAATGATACACTCGAGTTTTTAGACTCTTTGAAAAAGACCAGTTATCCGAATTATGAAATAATTGTTGTTGGTAATGCATCGACCGACGGTTCTGTGGAAGCGATTAGGGAAAAGTTTCCTAAGGTGGGGATAGTCCGAAATAAGAGAAACTTAGGATGCGGATTAAATTCCGGTATAGAATGCGGCAGAGGAGATTACATCGTCACACTTCCAAACGACATGATTGCATTTCAAAAATCGTGGCTGTCTGAAGCAGTTAAAGTTGCCGAATCCGATAAAAATCGGGATGGTCACGAGCGTTTGGGTCCGTTATGACAATCCTGATATGATGCAACAGCGTGAACCTTTGAAACTTGGAAGAGTCTCCGAGAAGATATTGGAGCCGCTTGGTAGTGAATTCTTCGGCATCGGGTATATACAATGCTGTAAGGCCGACCATCTGCCCAAGGTCTTGGATATTAGATATGGGAACGATCTCATTAAAAGAGACGCTATAGAAAATGTGGGGGTGTTCGACAGAAAAATGTTCTTGAACTACGAGGCGAACGATTTTGGTTATAGGTTAAGAAGGGCCGGCTACAGGATTGTACTTGCGACTAAATCGAGATTGCAGCACGAGGGCGGAGCCTCGACAATTAAAAAAAGTCGCTATTTCATACATTATCATTTCTATAAGAACAAAATTAGATTCGTGCTAAAGAATTATGGTTTGCTTACAAAAACGTTTGCCATTGCAGTCGATTTCCCATATTTTATTCTATTGATGATAAAGTATGCTTTAAGCAGCAGATTCGATTTGGCCAGAGCTGTAAGAGATGCGATTGTATGGAACATTAGCAACTGGAGGGACCACAACAGTCCGCTTATAAGACCCCGAATAATCGCGGGAAACGGCGCTTGAAAAGGACCTACTCCTATTTTATCCGTAAGCGCGGGCCGCTGGAAAACTCGTTTCCTTGTACGACCTACGGACGAACATTGCCAAAGCGCCTCTTGCAAGCATGATTGGCCTCTTGAGGAACGGGAGCCTGTTCGCCAGCATATCCAGCACTGTGAGGTCTTCTACGATGTAGAAGTTCGTTGGCAGCAGCACAATTATGTAGACCACGCCCGCCAGCACCGACGCGATTGCGGCAACTATGAAATTGTGTATGTATGGCATCGCCAGCATCAGAAATGCGAAAGAAACGACCGTGCCGGCTGCTATGCGCGCCACGTCCCAGTGTGGCAGACCGAAGTCCAAATATTTCCGCAAGTAGAAAAAGCTCATGGCGAATAGCGCGACGTTCGATAGGAGGTACGACACGGCCATGCCCATGGCCGAAAAATAATAGGTCATCGGTATGGATAGAAACAGGTACATGGCAGACGATAATATCTGTATAATCATGAATATCCTCGGACGGCCGATGGAGTAGAGATTCGTCGATAGGAAGCCGCAAATACCATGCACCGCGGCCGCGACGGTCAGCACCGCCAATATGTTCGTTGCAGACAGGTATTCGGACGTGGCGAACAGCAATATCACATACTTGGAGAACACTATCAGGAATACGGACATCGGCACGATTATGAAGACCGTGTAGCGGAAAACCACCTTGACCAGATAAGACTGCCTGAGTTTTGGGTGTCTGACAGCCGAAAGGCCTGAGACTATAGGCGCTAGCGCGGAGAAGAATATCACCGGGACCACGCCAATCACCGACGGTATCTTCATGCCTATGGACATCAGGCCGGCGATTTCCATCGTCTTCATTGCAGAAAGCATTATGTACTGGCTTTCGTTGAGTATCGTAGAACAGATGAACACTATGAAAGCGGGCACGGAGAACTTGATTATGTTCTTCCTGTCGAAAACGGGATGCTTCGACAGGTTGAAAATGCGCTTTTCCAGCCTAGTCAAGAGCGTGACCCCGTACGACAGAATCAGCGCGAGCACCGCGCCCACGTAGCCGGCGCCCATGTATATGAGGATTATGGCGAACGCTACCTTTGAGAGCCCGCCGGCCAAGTTCGTCAGGAATTGCTTTTTCATGTTTTGAAAGCCGTAGTAGACATAATCGAACAGCGTGGTTGGGGCCATAATTACCACGGCGACGGCCATGAAAATCACGACGTCGTTCTGCAACTTCATAATCGGCGCCAGCTGGCCAGAGAACGCCACCATCATCATCGCTATAACGACCGACACCGCTATTACGAACTTGAACGAGAAAGACAGTATGCCCTGCACCTTGTCCATCCGTCCGCGCTCCAAGAACTCAGGCACCAGCTTGTTTATGGCCGCGTTTAGGCCGAACGCGCTCATGCCGGAAAACAGCGTGGCCATTTGGAAGAACACGGACACGATTCCGTAAGCCGAAGGCTCCAACGTCTTGCCGAGTATGATCCAAAAAATGACGGATAGCACCGTGGCCGAGGACCAGTTCAGGAACAGGTAAGTCGTATTGGATGCCAGCTTTTGTCTAATCGTCATCTGCATCAATTCATTTTTTCTTGTTGAAAACCTTTAGCAGGTATTCGAAGAACACGGGCGCGGCCTTGAACACGCGTTTCGTCTCGTCCCAGCTCCTGAGCATGAGCGCCATGGTCCTTAGCACGAACTTCGGTCGCAGGTAAAAACTCACCTTGGCCTTGTCGCATAGCGCGAGCACGTCCTCGTTGCTCAACCCCGGCCGCGAGACGAGCGAATTGTGCCACCCTTCATTCGTGTTCCATTTTGAAAAGTCGGTCGTAGTGAGATAATTGTTCTTCTGCGCCCATTCGTAGGCCTCCGTGCCCGGGTATACTATCAGCGGGAAGAACTGCGCGTCGTCCGGATCCAACTCCTTCGCGAACTCTACCGTGCGTTTCGCCGTCTCCCTCGTCTCGCCGGGCAGACCGAGTATGAAGCAGCCGTGCACGAGCAAACCTGCCTTCTTCGCGTTCTTGGCGAACTCGCGCGACTGGTCGAGGGTTATGCCCTTATGCGCGGCGTCGAGCAACTCCTGCACCCCGCTCTCGTATCCGGGTATCACAAGCCTGCAACCCGCCTGCTTCATCAGTCGCATCGTCTCGAGGTCCAGGTTCACGCGCACGTTCGCATACCATTTTATCTTCTTGTTTATCCCGCGTTCTACGAGCATGTTGCATATGTCCCGCACGCGGCCGATGTCAGCGGTGAGCGTGTCGTCCTCTATGCCGATCTCCTTGATATCGGGCATGTTCTTCGTTATGTACTCGAATTCGTCGACAACGCTCTTCGCGCTCCTGAGCCTGTATTTGTGTCCGTGGAAAACCTGCGGCCAGTTGCACCAGAAGCATCTGAACGGACAGCCGCGGCCGGTTATTACCATGACCATCGGATAGCTTGCGGACGAGTAAAAGTAGTCGCGCACGTCGAGATGCTTTCTGTAAACGGACGTCACGAAAGGCAGCTCGTCGAGGTTCTCTATCATCGGGCGCGGCTCGGTAACCGTTACCTTGCCCTTGCCCGAACGGAACGCTATCCCTTTGACTTTCTTCAGGTTCCCGCCCGCCTCGACCGCACGTGCGAGTTCGGGCAGCGTATAGTCGTACTCGTGCATCGCCAATGCATCTATCCTGTCCTCTAGTTCGAGCGTCTCCTTCGGCAGCGCGGACACGTGCGTGCCGACCATCACAACGAAAGCGTTCGTCGCGTCCTTAATCTTCGACGCTGTCTTGACGTCCTCGTATATGCTCGGCGTCGACGTGTCGATAACGACCATCTTCGGTTTGAAGTCGGCAGACATCGCAACGGTCTGCTCGAGCGTGAGGCCCTGCGCAGGCGCGTCTATGAGTTTGACCTCGAACCCTTCCTTTTCTAGAACGCCCGTCGCATACGAAAGCCATATCGGATAGTAAAGCGTGCCTGCTTTTGTCACAGCAGGCGACCTCGAGTTTCTCGAGTACTTCGGTAGGAACGGCGGGTTCAGCATCAGTACCTTCACAGATTCACCTTTTCAAATAACTTTTCCCACCAAGCTTTAAATACAATCAGACAGCCGCCGAGAAAATCGAAGCCCATGTCCGAGTAGCTGAACGTCCGGCCTGGGACGTAAAGCTGATGGACCTCATCCAGCACCCCATACAACGCCGTGACCACTATCGCCGCCACTATCGCGTTACGCCCCCTGATTCCGCTGCCAGACAACGCCCTCGCCAGCATGTAGCTGAACACGAAGAAGAGCGGGACGTGCAGCACGCTCATATCAGACACGACTGCCTCCAGAGGGTACGGCAGGGACGACTGGTAGAAGATGAACCCTGCATAAAGTATGGCCGGCACCCAGAGCTTCTTGAAGCCCTGCCAGCGGTTTCCTTTGAAAATGTTTCCGAACATTTGCAGCACATCGCGGCGGCCGTTTCAAAGACCAGCCAGAAATTTCTCTATTTCGTCGCACACCCTGTTCTGTGTGCGCAGCTTTCCGCGCTTCTTCGCGGCCGATATGGCCTTCCTCAGATTGCGCACGTCGTAGACCGCGATTATCTTGTTCTTTTTTTCGAGGAATTTCACAAGGTCCATCTGGTGGTCGTTGACGTGCTCGTCGAACTTCTTCAGCCTCGGGACGGAGACGACGGGCTTGCCGCGGTCTAGGCCGTTGAGTATGCTGCCTGCTCCTCCGTGGGTCACAAGCACGTCCGCGCCGCTGTAGAGCTTGTCTAGCTTCTCGAAGCTCGTGAACCTGAACCATCTGAAGTTGCGCGGTTCGTACGCGGAGTTTCCTATCTGTCCTACGACCTTCTCCTTGATCGCGCGCTCGCCCACGAGCCGGTCGACCTCCTGCAGAAGCCGGTCGAAGCTCTGAGTGTGCGTCCCCACTGTCACGAATATCATACTATCGCTCCCTTGTACACGGCCTTCGGCCCGTATTTCTTAATCATCTGCGGCCACTGAACCATGAAAATATCGGCTATCGGATAGACGAGCCTGGCCGCAAACGATGGTTCCTCGACGCGGCAGAAACTCTCTAGGAAAACGACCTTGGATCCGAACAGAATCTTGGCGAGATAGCATGCAGGTATCGCGACTCCGGCGCCAGTGGATATTACTACGTCCGGCCTTTCCTTTGACAGGATGCCGAAGCTTTGGAAAACGCACTTCAGCAAGTTGACCGGGTTCCTCCCGGGATCTTCGACGAAGTATACCTTCTCCTCCTTGCTCAGGTCTGAAGTGTCCTGTCGCCTGAAAGTTATGAAAAAGTGCGGATGCTTGGAGTAGCATGCCTTGATGTGCATCTCCTCGGTCAGATGCCCGCCAGCAGAGCAGGCGAGGCACAGCTTCAGCGGTCTGCCGGTTTCGTTTTTCATGCCTTGACACCTTTTCTGAGCGTCGACCTTGTCTCGTAAAGGATCGCCGCGATTGTAAACAATACGGCCGCGGAACTTATCAGCGCGCCGATCTTGAACGAAAGAGGGTAGTACGTGAAAACGACGTCATGTTCTCCCAGGCCCAAGTAGACTGACCTGAGCACGTAGTCCGCTCTGTAAATCTGCGTGTCTTTTCCGTTGTCCGAAGCTGACCATCCCGGATAATAGTTCTCAGAGAGTACCAGGAAGCCCGGCGTCGCGGTGTCCACGTGCACGCGTATCTCGTTTGGCGAATAATACGTCACTTCCGCGGGTGTGTAGGAACCGGGATTGACAAGCGGGACGCCTGGATTTTCTTCTAGTATAATTTCATTCTTCGGGTCGAAGTTCGCGGCTGCCATCGCAGCGAGCGTGCTGTCGCCGCCGGCGACCTCGGCGTTCCTCACCACGAAAGCCCGCGGGAGCAAGTTCGGATTCTCGTAAATGTTCAATTGTGTGGTCTCGTTCGAGACGATGTAACCCATGCGGTTCGACTTGTACTTGATGTTGTCCAGGGACTTGACGTAAAGCGTCGTGGTCATGTTCTGCTTCAAGACGAGCCCGCGGCTGCCGAGGTCGTCGCCTGTTAGCACGTACTTCACGTTGAGCAGGCCCAGTATCTTCGTGTTGTTCGCAAGCGTGCTCTCCTTGATGTTGCTGAACGAGTATCCCAGCTCGTCGTAGCTGGTTCCGAAAAAGTAGCCCATGAACTTCTGATAGGTCAGCAGCTGCACTGCTTCGTAACCTGTCATCGATTGCAGACCGCTGTGGCTGATCATGTAGTCCGGTATCGCTCCTGGAATGTTCAGGACGCGGAACATCGTAGTGTCGCTCTTCAGCATGTCTATCGCCGGCATATCATTGAAGAGCGCGGCCGTATCTATGACCTGGACATACTTCAGTCCGAACCACCACAGGTCGACAAGTATTATGGCAACGACGGCCAGCTGGAAATACTTCATGCTTATCCTTCCGGAGATATGCAGATGCAACAGAACCGTTATGGCGCCCAACGTCGCGATGAATGCCGCCATACCGAACAGTATGTGGTCGTACACCTGCGGAATTTTGTCCATGTAGAACTCGAGTTCGTACGGCAGTGTGTGTACGTTCGTAGTGAAATACTGGTACTTCGACACTAAGAGTTGCTTTCCGAACGACATTATCGTGTCCTTCAGGACGTACGTCGAAATAGTTCCGACGATTCCAAATATCGACAGGATTGCAAGTATCTTGGTCAACAATGCCAGTCTTTTTTTGTGGTCTGGGTTGATGGGTCTGGACAGGAAGTCAGCGCCGAATCCGGCGAGCACCGAAAGCGAGAACGCGGTGAGAAACAGCATCGCCGAAGGCTTCCTGAACATGTTGAAGAATGGCATGTAGTAGAACACCGAGTAGAATGGAGTGTACCTGCCCAGCACGAAAAGTATAGAGAACGCGAGTATGGCGAGGAACGAGAGCTTGTACTTGTTCTTGGCGTCTATGAGCGCAACGACCACGAGTACGAGCGAGAACACCCCCGTGTATACACACAGTTCCCAGAAGTTCCTTCCTCCCCAGTACGTGAAGTCGAGAAAGGTGCCGTAGAACTCCGGTATCAGGAACGTCATAGTCTGCTCAGGTGGGAACGAGTAAGCAGTCGCTGTCTGGTAGTCTACTGAGCTCGCTACATTCCTTACCGACTGCAGCGACAGCTCGAAAGCCGGGATGAACTGCACCGCGGACAGCGCCACGCCAAGCACGAGGGCGACGACCATTAAGGCAAGCGTCTTCGGCACGTGCTTCGGGGATTCGCGTATCACGAAAATCAGCCTTAGCGCGAAGTAAAGCGCAAGAGCGGTCACGCCGTAGAGGGATATCTCTATGTTCCCGCCGACCAGCTCAAGCGCTATCGGTATGCCAGTCAGCGCGCCGTAGAACAGGCTTTTTTTCTGTATTGCTTTCTCGACGAGAAGGAACGACAACGGAATCATCGCGATTACGTCGAGGTTGACAGGATGGCCTGCGTAAACACGTGCGATCACGACGCCGCTGAACATGAACGTGATTGCCGCCACCAACGCCCCGAACCTGTTCACGCCGATCTCTTTTACGAAGAAGTACGTGGATACACCAATTATGAAAACATCAACGAACATCAACGCACCAAAAAGCCAAGCAGGATTGAAGAACATGTAGAGGATGTTGGAGGGATTGAACAGTGCGAAAAGTGTGTTACCGACCGCCGGGAGCCCCATGAATGTGTAGGGATTCCACATCGGCAGCTGGCCGAAGCCCTGCCACGCCGCATGCACAAGAGTCTTGTAAGGCAGGAATGTCGCTATCACATCCGAGAAGTACGCATCGAATATTATGCCGTTCGGGCTAGAGAGGACCTTGTAGAAAAACACGCATGACATCAATAGCAGTATAACTACTATTCGAGCATCTTCGTTTTTTATGATTGGCTTGATAGCTTTCACCTTGACCTTTGAATAGATGAGGTATGGAAAGAAATATATAGATTTTGATTGGTAGGAGATTTATAAATCTTGGAACCTCAATACACAGTAAAGTGTTGGCATGGTCGATTTGAGCGGTAGCAAAGTCCTGGTCACCGGTGGAAGCGGTTTCATAGGGTCGCATCTGATAGAGGCTCTGGCAAGGAAAGGATGCGACGTTAGGATACTAGTGCCGTACGACACGGCGCCGAACACCGCGGGCCTGCAGTTCCTGCCGAAGGAGACGCGCGACAAGCTCGACATCGTGCCGGGAGACATACGTAACGCGGACGACGTGCGCATGGCCGTGGACGGCGTGAAGACGGTTTTCCACCTAGCGGCGCTGGTAGGCATCCCTTATTCGTACCTGCATCCGAGAGCCGTGGTCGAGACGAACCTAGTGGGCACCATGAACGTTCTAATAGCCGGCAGGGACTGCGGCGTGAAGAAGATAGTACACACGTCGACGAGCGAGGTCTACGGCACCGCCAAGTACGCGCCCATAGACGAGAACCATCCGCTCCAGGGCCAGTCGCCGTACTCGGCGAGCAAGATAGGAGCGGACAAGCTCGCGGAGAGCTTCTTCTGCGCGTTCGGGCTGCCCGTCGCGACGATAAGGCCCTTCAACCAGTACGGGCCGAGGCAGTCTGCGCGCGCGGTGATACCAACGATAATAACCCAGTGCCTCACGCAGAGCAAGGTGAAGCTCGGGTCGCTCAGCCCCCTGCGCGACTTTACGTTCGTGGAGGACACGGTCGACGCTTTCATCAGGATCGCCGAGTCGGACAAGACTGTGGGCGAAGTCATCAACATAGGAAGCGGAATCGAAATCTCGATAGGCGACCTAGCTGAAAAAATCATAAAGCTCGTTGGTAAGGACGTTAAGGTCGTCTCCGACGAGGACAGGCTCAGGCCTGGGAAGAGCGAGATTGGCAGGCTGATTTGCAACAACGCGAAGGCAAAGAAACTGATTGGGTGGCAGCCACGCACTTCGCTGGACGAGGGTCTGAAAAGGACCATCGAATGGATATCTGTGAACATGGGCATATACGACCCCAAGAAGTATGCCGTTTAGCCGCCCACGGACGTGCAGCCGGAACGATTGCGGTATTGGTGCTCGACATGAAACTTTCGATAATAATACCAGCCTACAACGAAGAGAAACGAATAGGAAAGACCATCTCCTCGTACGTGTCCAGATTCGACCCGAAGTTCGGAAATATGTATGAAATCATAGTCGTTTGCGACGGTTGCACGGACAAGACTGCGGAAATAGTCAAAAACTTCCCACGGAAGCGAGGCTCCATATTATGCATCGAAAAGAAAAATAAACTTGGGAAAGGTGGAGGGGTATTGAAGGGGTTTGAAGTTGCAAGCGGAGACATAGTCGGGTTCGTCGATGCCGACGATGCGTTCGATATCGATGGTGTTGAAAAGTTGGTCGATTTGGTGGATTCTGGTTACGATTGCGCGATAGCATCTAAATGGAAAGGCAGGACTTTTCTTCAAGTGACCGAGCCGTTTTTTAGAAAAATTGCGAGCCGGGGTTGGAATCTGATACTGAAAATCCTTTTCGGCATAAAAGTGCACGATGCGCAAGCGGGCGCGAAATTCTTAAAACGCAACGTGCTGAAAAGCCTGCCCCCCATACGTTGCACCGGATTCGAGTTCGACGGAGAGCTCCTGTGGCGTATCTCCCAGAAGGGCTTCTCAATCGAGGAGATATACATACCGACAACGCACATGGAATACAGCAAATTCCATATGAGGCAGAGTTTAAATATGCTCATTAGTATTTTAAAGTTGCGGTTGCATATTCTATAACTATGGCAACGACGAAGAGCGCGGCGAAACCCCTGTTTCTGACTTTCGATCTGGAAGAGTTCGACCTGCCGCTCGACCTGTGCGGGATACCGATAGAAGAAAGCGAAATGTATGAAATAACGTACAGCGGCATGAAGAAAGTTTCAACGTTGCTGGATAGAACGGGCGTGAAAACCACGTTTTTCACTACAACCACGTTCGGGGAGAAATATCCAAAACTGATAAGAAAACTGCAGAAAAGGGGTCATGAAATAGCATTCCACGGCTATCGGCACAACCAAAAATACAGTAGGATGCGGCAAAGTGACGCTTACAATCTTATCAAGGAGGGGAAAAGGATACTGGAAGATATAATCGGCAAGGAAATAATAGGGTTCCGTTCTCCTTGGCTTTTCACGCTATCACCCGCGATTCTCAAAAAAATTGGTTTCGAATACGACAGTTCGATGCATCCGACGTGGGTTCCGGGCCATTACTTCAATCTCTGGACGCCGCGAAGCATGTCTTATGTCGATGGTGTAAAAATCTTACCCATATCGGTAACCCCGCTGATTAGGCTGCCGTTTTCTTGGCTGTGGTTCCGAAATTTCGGTCTGTGGTATGCGAAGTTCTGCACGAGGCTGTGTGTTTTAGACCAGCCTTATGTGAATATTTATCTGCACCCGTGGGAATTTGTCGATTTGTCCAAGCATAAGGACTGCTCGAAACTGCCACTAATCATAAAAAGGGGGACTGGCGGAAAAATGGGGGCAATTGTCGACGACTACATCAGATGGTGCCGAAAAGGCGGCCTGAACCCGATGACCGTAGAACGGGGTCTGCAGGAGCTTGTTTTCGAGTAACAAAATTTGTTTAAAAACCCGCCCGGGTTCCATGTTTTTTATTTGAATGCGTGCAAAATCGAAAAAAACGCATTCATGTTCTCTTTTAGCTCTACAAAACTTTTAATACGGGATAGCCTTTCGATTATATATCTTGGCCTCATATAGAATCGTCTGTATGCGATTTTATAGTATTTTTTAATGCATTCCGATTCGATTGTTGGAAGATTCATAACAACCGTGGAAAGGTTGTATTTGCTCCAATCCTCGGTAATTAGATGGCCTTTTTCTTTCGCCCATTTGAACATTTCAGTTCCGGGGAACGGCGTGGTTATATTGAAGACCGCCTCGTCCAGGTCCAATTCAATTGCAAAATCTATGTTTTTCTGTATCGTTTCTTCGGTCTCGCCCGGATTACCGAACATGAAGGCCCCCACAGCTGTTATTCCAACCTTTTTAGTCAGCGCTATAGCTCCCCCGACCTGGTCGAGGTTTATTCTCTTGTTAATGTTTTTGAGTATCTGTTCGTCCGCCGACTCGATTCCGTATTTTATTTGATGGCATCCGGCTTTTTTCATTATGCTTAATAGTTCCTCGTCTATGAAGTCCACTCTAGCGAAGCACGACCACGTTACATCGATCCCTTCGTCGATGATGATGGAACAGAGTTCTTTAACATTATCTTTAAACACCGTGAAAGTGTCGTCGTAGAAAGATATTTCTTTTATGCCGTACTCGTTCATTAGGATTTTTATTTCACCCATAATGTTTTTTGCCGAGCGCTTACGTAACATCCCCTTTGGGTAGCAGTATGTGCACCTGCCGGGGCACCCTCTGGTCGTAAATATGCCCATCACCGGCAGCCTCTTATACGATCCAGTGGCGGGAGAGTATTTTTTCATGGGCAATAGGTGGTAAGCCGGGTATGGTAAACTGTCCAAATCTTTTATGGGCGGCCTTGGCGGGTTGTGCACGATCCCGTTCGACTTGAAGGACAGACCGGGGATTTCTTTGGCGGGGTTGTTTGTTATTAATTCGTATGTGGTTATCTCGCCCTCGCCGCGCACCACAAAATCTACAAAATCGCTGCTCAAAACTTCGTCTGGGAGGACTGTTGGGTGTATTCCCCCCATAACGACTTTCACGTTCGGCCATCTGGCCTTGCACATCTCGGCGGTTTTTATAGCGTTCCCAATGACGACTGTGTTGGATGTTATTCCTACAAACCTCGGGGCATCGTATTCTTTTAATTTTTCCGGTAGCGATTCCAGTGTTATCCTTTCGGCCGGGCAGTCTAGAATTTTAACATGGTGCCCTGTTTTTTCGAGGTACGCTGCTATGTATGCTGGCCCAAGTTTCGGCATGCAACTTACAATTTCTTTCCATATATTGCCCTTTGAGATGGCCCAAGGCGGGTCGATAAGTAGCATATCCAAATCGTGCTTATCCATAAATGTTATTGCTGTAATGAATTGAAATAAATTGTGATGTATGACAAGGCGCGCGGCGGTACGTGCGCCTATCCTCCTCTCATTTTTTGAAAACCAGCACGGTTTCCATGCCGAAGCAGCATTTTTTCCCGTACAGTGTGCGCATGCCCATTTCATTGACGCGTACCTCTACAAACCGTTTCTCAACGGCGTAATGGGTTTCGTCGTCGAATCGCACGCGCGGATTCAACGTGCCCCTCACCTGTTTCCAAAGCGGCTCGACTCCAAGCAGGTATGCCCTTGTCGGAAACATAAGTATGAGAATTCCGCCCTGTGCCACGAAGTTCACCAACGACCGGAGCACGCCGCCGAGTTCGCGTTCGTCGAAGTGTTCTATCACGTCCGAGCACACGACTGTCTGGAATTTTTTGCGTAGGTGTGCTTTCCTGAGGTCACCAGCGTGCACACCTGCACCGGCAAACCGAGCCGCAAACTTGGCCGTCTCCGAATCCAGCTCTATTCCAACCACCCTGCACGCCTTCTTGTCCTTCAATTCGCGCATAAGCACGCCCGATCCGCATCCGACGTCGAGCACGTCAGAACCGCGCGGCACATGCTTTAGGAGTTCCTTGACGCGCATCCTGTGGAACGACCCGGCTACCGAGAATGCGCTCAAATGCGCCTGCGCATAATAATCGGGCGGCTGCTTTGAAGTAACGTCGCGCCGCTGTGCGTGTTTCATTAGTTTTTATATGCAGTTTGCAGATTTTTATAGTTCTCGGGCAAATGGTTATTTAAAACTTAAAGCTGTAAGGATAGGCAGCCAGTTTGCGGTGTTTTCATGGATTACCCGGAAACGGACGTCGATGGCGACGAGTGGTACAAACCAACGAGGAGGTTCTTCCTGAACAAGCTGCTGAAGCACCTGAAGGGCGACAACGTGCTGGAGCTCGGTGTTAAGGACGGCGTGGTCATCAAGCGGCTTCCGATGAAAAGGAAAGTAGGCATAGACATAGACGAGGCTGAACTGAAGAAGGCGAAGGCTACCGGAATAACCGTCATGAAGCACGATTTAAACAAACCGATACCTCTCGACTCGGAGTCGTTCGACAACGTGATATGCATCGAGGTGCTCGAGCACATCTTCAACTTCCAGAACGTGCTGAACGAGGCATACAGGATACTGAAGCCGAACGGCACGTTCGCGGTGGGCGTGCCTTACCATGGAACGCTGAAGAACGTCGCCGTGGCTCTTACGGCGCATGAGCACCACTACGTAGACACGCTGCATGTGAAGTTCTTCACGCCGAGCAGGCTGAAGCGCGCGCTCGAGGAGGCTGGATTTGAGATAGTGGAGGAGTCCAGATTCGGCCGGGTGCCTTACATGTGGCGCGTGATGCTTTTCGTATGCAGGAAACCGCTGCGTTAGGACGGTGATCGAATGAATGTCCTGTTCATCCAGCCGCCGCACAACTACGAGGGCGGGCAGAGGTATCCGGAGGCGTTCCCACTAGGCCTCGGCTACATATCCAAGGTGCTCATGGATGCTGGCCACCGCATACAGGTTCTGGATATATGGGCGAAGCAGTACTCGGACGGAGAGGCCAGCCGCATGGTCGCGGCCGCGGACTGCGACGTGATCGGCATCAGCGCGATATCCACGCAGTACGCCTACACGAAATGGCTTGTGGCCGAGATAAAGAAGACGCGCGACACGCCCGTCGTTATAGGCAACGCGCTCGCGACGCTCACGCCGGAGATAGTGATGGGGCACACGCAGGCCGACGTGTGCGTGATAGGCGAGGGCGAGATAACATTCAAGAACGTCATCGAAAACCTGGACAATCTCGAAGCCGTGAAGGGTATACACTTCAGGCAGGACGGCGAAATCGTAAAGAACAAGCCGCAGGAGTACATAAAGGATTTGGACTCCATAGACTTCCCAGTGCGTGACATATTCCCTATGGACGTTTATCTGAAGCACTGCCGCGTGCACGGCACCGACATACCTGCGATGAACATGATAGCCGGACGCGGCTGCCCATACGGCTGCAGGTTCTGCTCCAAGACGTTCAGCGGGCTGAGGCTGCGTTCGGTGGACAACATCGTGGCAGAAATCAAGGAGCTGGTCGAAAAGTACGGCGTGAAGGGCATAGTGTTCAGCGACGAGCTAGTTGTGATCAGCAAGGATAGGATGTTCGAGCTTTGCGACAAGATCGAGCCGCTCGGCATAAAGTGGAGCTGCCAGGGCAGGTCGAACCTCGTCGATTACGAGATGCTGAAGCGCATGAAGGAAGCGGGCTGCGTGTCGGTTGGCTACGGCGTCGAGTCTGGCAGCCAGACCATACTCGACAACATGAACAAGCGCATAACCACAGCGCAGAACAGGCGCGCGATAGAGGACACTGTCAAGCTTGGCATGATTCCGATAGTGCAGCTCATGTACGGCTATCCTGGCGAGAACGAGGCCACGCTCAAGGAGACGGAGGCGTTCCTGAAAAGCCTTCCTTATGTCAGCCGCTCCACGCTGTCCATAACAACCCCGCTCCCGGGCAGCGAGCTCTGGGACCTTGCGATAAGCAGGGGTCTGATAACCGACCCGGCGAAATACCTCGAGGGTATAGCAGGCGGGTACATGCACGACGCGAAAAGCGCGAAGTATCTCGTGAACTTCACGGAGTTCTCCAAAGACGAGTTCTACAGGCGGCACGGAGAGCTGGAGCGCGACATTTTCGTGAACAAAATGCTGACGCACCCAGTCGAGCTCGCTTCCGACTATTTTCTGCGCGCCCTAATCCAGTACAAGACCGGCGGGGCAAAGCAGCTGTTCAAGAGGTTTGTCAGGTTTATAAAGTGGGTTGGCTGAAAGTAGAATAACAAGCGTGATGGAAATGAAATTCACAAGGTTGAAAAACTTCGTCATGTCGAACCCGTTTTTGGAAGGGCTCATGCTCGGGGCGGTGAACGTGCCCGGCATAAACAGCGTTTACAAGGCCGTCTACGGCCGCCACATAGCGGGAGTGCTGAAATCGCAGGAGAAAATAATAACAATCGAGCCTTACAACGTCTGCAACCTGCGCTGCGTAATGTGCCCGTACTCGAAGATGAAAAGAAAGAAGGAGCTTATGAGCATGGAGCTTTTCAAGAAAATCGTGGGCGAGGCAAAGGAACTCGGGTTCACGACCGCCACGCTGCAGATGTACAGCGAGCCGCTGCTTGACCCGCACCTAATCGAGCGGATAGAGTTCGTGAAAAGCCTCGGCATGAAAGCCGGCTTCTTCACGAACGCGATGCTGCTTGACGAGAAGATGGCAGACCGGTTGCTCGACTCTGGATTGGATTTCATAAAGTTCAGCGTCGACGCGGGAAGCAAGGAGGACTACGACAAGATACGCATAGGCGGGGACTGGGAGCGCGTGAAAAACAACATAATATCCTTCTACAAGAAGCGGCAGGCACGCGGCATGGGCAACCCGAGGATAACCGTTTTCATGATAAAGCAACAGTCGAACGAGAAGAACATTGCATCGCACAAGGCTTTTTGGAGCGAATGGTCGGACGATGTGAACATCTCCGCGGTCGACAACCGCGCCGAGGACAAATCGCGCGAACTGCACGGCATCGCATACCCATGCTTCGAGCCCAATCATCCGACCGTGCTCAGCAACGGCAATCTCGTCTTGTGCTGCCTTGATTACGAAGGTGAAATGGTTCTTGGCGATTTGAAGAAGCAGTCGCTAAAGGAAATAATGGAATCCGAGAAGTACAAGCACGTTACGGATTTGCACATGTCGTTCAAGGGCGACCAGATAAAGATGTGCAAGGGTTGCACTAGGCTTTACAGGAACGCCGCGTTCTACTGGTGGTTGGAAGGTTAGGGTTGCTACAGCACGCCTTCTCTTTTCAGCAGCTCCACTATCCTTTCCTTCGTTATGTTGTTGTCCTTCGAGCTGTATTCGGTCATCGCCGAGGCGGTGTGCCGTGCGTTCTTCCAGTCGGCTGGTATCTCGGGCAACTGCCCGCGTTTCTTCTCTTTCATCCTCGACATGATTATGTACATATCGTCCGTCTCGATTACACTGTCAACCTCGTCCTTCGATACGAGTTCCTCGTGAAGCTTCTCGCCGGGCCTGACTCCTATCTCGGATGTCCTGAATCCGCCTTTCGGCTTCAGTTCCTCGGCCATCGCGTTCGCCAGGTCGACTATCTTCATGGACGGCATCTTGAATATGAACACCTCGCCGCCCTGCGCCATCTCCGTTGCCTTGAAAATAAGATCAACGGCCTGCCTCATGGACATGAAGAACCTCGTCATCGCAGCGTCGGTTATCGGCACCGGCGAACCTTCCTTTATGCATTTTTGGAAGATAGTTATCACCGACCCGCTCGACGCGAGCACGTTGCCGAACCTTACCGAGGATAACACCGTCCTGCGCTTGCCCTTGTAGTGGTTCGCGGACGTTATCAGCTTCTCGGACAGCAGCTTGGTCGCTCCCATGGTGCTTATCGGGTTCACGGCCTTGTCCGTGCTTATGCTTATCACCTTCTCGACGTTCTCATTCATCGCAGCGTCTATCACGTTCTGCGTGCCTATCACGTTAGTCTCAACCGCCTCGAAGGAGTTGTACTCGCACATAGGAACATGTTTCAGCGCCGCTGCGTGAAAAACAATGTCCACGCCTTCCATCGCACGCTTCAGCCTGTCCTTCGAGCGCACGTCGCCGACGAGGAACCTGACGATGGGGTTGCCATTAGTCTCAGACTGCATATTGAAAAGCGCGGACTCGCTGTTGTCGAACACGCGCACGGCCGCCGGCCCGAGTTTGATCAGCTCCTTCACTATGCTGCTGCCTATGGAGCCCGCGCCGCCTGTGACTAAAACTGTCCTGCCTTCGAACATGTTTGATGCCATCGAATCGTCTTTTATTCAATTCAAACGCACGGTTTTTAAGGCTTTCCATTAGCCGCGGCCTTTGAAGAATTCCACAACGGAATCGCAAACGCAGTCCATTTCATCCTTGGTCATGCCCGCGTACATCGGCAGAGACAGCATTTCGTCGGACGCTTTCTCTGTAACTGGCAGCGTGCCGCGCTTGCATCCGAACTTGCCCGTGTAAAACTTCGTGAGATGGATCGTGGGCGAGAAGTAGACCTTGCTCATTATTCCGTCGCTCTCGAGGTGCTTGACAAGCCCGTCTCTGGTTTTCCGGCCGGAGTTGACGCGTATGGCGTACATCTGGTAGACGTGGTGGTCTGCCTTCGCTGGGACTAGCGGCGTTATGCCTTCCACCTCAGACAAGCGCCCGTTCATATAGTCGGCGTTCTTCCTGCGCATGGCTATCATTTTATCGGCCTTGGCCAGTTGCGACAGGCCGAGCGCGGCAAGTATGCTCGACATCCTGTAATTGAAACCGAGGGCGATGTAGTCCATCATCTCCGTGCTTGAAAAGAAGTCTGCTGTTTCTGCGCGACCGTGGGAGCGTACGAGCTTCAGCTTTTCGTAAACGTCGCGCGAATCCGTCACAACGGCCCCGCCGTCGCCTGTCGTTATTATCTTGTTCTGGCAGAAACTCAACATCGCAGAGCCGCCGAACGTGCCTACGGTCTTGCCTCCGCGCTTGGCGCCGAACGCTTCAGCAGCGTCCTCTATCAACAGCAGTCCGCGCTTATCCGCAATCTCCTTCAGCTCGTCGATTTTGCACGGACCGCCTGCGTAATGGACGGGCACAATCGCCTTAGTCTTCTTCGTTATCCTGCGTTCGACGTCCGCCGGGTCGAGGCCGTACGTCTCGTCTTCTATGTCCGCGAACACCGGCTTGCCGCCAGCGTACAGCACTGCATTGGCGGTTGCTATGAAAGTGAACGACGGCACTATCACCTCGTCGCCTGGGCCGATTCCGTGCGCCAACAGCGCTGTGTGGAGCGCCGACGTGCCGGAATTGAAAACCACGCCGTACTTTGTGCCTATGTATTTCGCAAGCGCCTCCTCGAACTGCTTTATATCCGGGCCTTCGGCCCAGTACATGCCCCGGCGTATGGTCGCGGACACGGACTTGACGTCGTCCTCGTCCCAGTATATCTTGAAAAGCGGAACCTTCCACGCCATTCGCATCATCAACTCCTACTCGGACTTCATTTCCTCGTCGGTCAGCTTGCGCACGACCTTGGCAGGTATGCCGAACGCAACGATGTTGGCCGGCACGTCCCTGGTCACGAAGCTGAACGCGCCTATTATCGAGTTCTCGCCGACGGTCACGCCCGGCATTACAACCGAATGCGTGCCTATCTTGCAGTTCCTCTTAAGCGTCACCTTGCCCTTCTTGCCGTCGATAGTCGAGATGGAATATATCGAGCAGTGGCTGCCTATCTGCACGAGGTCCTCTATGATTACGCCTTCCTTCGCGTTTATGTAGGTGAACGCGCCTATGTCCGTCTTGTCGCCTAACTCTAGGCCTTCCTTATTCTGCACCATCCAGTTCCATTTCGTCAGTTTCCCTTCCTCGATGTCTGGGCGTTTCCAGCCTTCGAATCTGTCTTCCATTATATGCACCACATTCGTCTAATTTATTTCTCTTATAAGCATAAACGCTTCTGCAAATTTCACGTTTATCTCCGAACCTCTCTTCTTCGCGAGCGCCTCTATTATCTCGGCAGATCGAGGGTGCGGAGGTTGCTTTATCTCGCTCTTGTACGCGTTCATCGCTTCTATCTTCTTCCCGATTGTTTCGGTCACGTTCACGTAAACGTTTGGCACGAACGGTTCTGCCGGAATTCCCCATTCAGTTTCCGAAAGCGTCTCGTACGAGAGCAGCCGTCTTATAATGTGCCTTATCGGCCGCGCCACAACGAGGCACGACTCGAAAATGATCCTATGGTCCTTGTTGACATCTCCATGATGCGGCATGTAAACCACGTCTGGTCGAACCTTTACAAAAACGGTCCCGAGCGAATCGTTGATCGTTTTCTGCGGGATTGTGTCGAGCTTGACCGTCGGAAAATCCAAAAAATACATCTGTTTGACTCCAAGTATCTTGCGCGCGCTTTCTACCTCCATCGGCCTGTTCTTCAGGAATTCCTCGCTCCAGTCTGGGGTGTACGCCTTCGTGACTATGCAGAGGTGCACTTCATCACCAGCCTTCGCGTGCTTGGCGATCGTGCCTCCGCAGCCCAGGACTTCGTCGTCTGGGTGCGGGGCCACAACAAGTACCTTCATCCAAAACACCTAATACGCTATCTGTTTCTCTAATAGGGTTTTATCTATTTTTATGCTTTCCAGCACCTTCACTATGCGTTCGCTTGCATGACCGTCGCCGTACGGGTTCTTGCACTTCGCGGCCTTCTCCCTGAACCCCTCGGACATTGCTTTCCTTATCGCCGCGGCTATGTCGTGGCTGTCGTGCTTCGCGCTTATGACGTTGCACACGCGTTCCCTGTCCTTCTGCCTAGGCCCGACATTCACAACTGGCAAATGGAACGCTGGCGACTCTATTATACCGCTACTCGAATTGCCTATCATCACGTCCGCTACTTTCATAATAGCAAGGTAGTCCTCGAACGGTAGGCTTTTGTGCCACGTCATCTTTTCCGGGCATTTCCGCTCGTACTCGCGTACGACCTCTATCATCTTCCTGCCGCCCGGATCAGCGTTCGGGTATATGCCGACAACGTGGCAATCGAATTTTGAGATAGCCCCCAGCGTCGCGCGCATCTCGTGCTCCGCTTCGTAAGGCGACGTGCTCAAAGGATGCTGCACAACAAGGAACAGTGGTCTGCCGTGCGCCAGACCGTATTTCTCGCGCACATCCTTTTCCGAAGGCAACTTCTTGCCGAGAATCGTGTCAAGCGATGTCGAGCCTACAGCGAAGACGTGCTTCGGGTTCTCGCCCATGCGTATTATCCGTCCCGCATTCTTCTTCGTGTAGGGAAAATGCAAGTGCGCTATCTTGGTTATCGCGTGCCTCGTGTACTCGTCGTAACCGGCCTGTGTCTTGTGGCCGCCGGAGAGATGTGCGAGCACGCGGCCGCTGTAGACCGCCGCTATCGACGCGGCCAGTATCTCGAACCTGTCACCGAGCACGACCACTATGTCAGGTTTAAGCTGTTCGAAAGCGGCGACCATGTCGACTATGCCGTGCCCTATCGATGCGGCCATTGCAGCCTTATCGTCGCATTCCACCTTCACCGGCACCTTCGCATCTATCCTGAACCCGTCTGCCTCTATCTGCTTGACAGTTTCGCCGAACTCCGGCATCAGGTGCATGCATGTGACGACAGTCTGCAGCTCAAGCTTCTGCGACTCCCTTATCTTTTCCATCAGAGGCTTCAGCAGCCCGTATTCGGCACGCGTGCCCGTGACGACGCAAACCTTCCTCTTATGCATGCGAACCACATTACCTTCAATCAGCCAGCTCGGCTTTCCATATAACAAGTTTTTTGTCGCCCACCTTAATGTATGCGCCCCTGTACGGCTTTGAGAGTGCGCGTATTTTCCTCTGGATAGTTTCCGGCGAGTCCCTTAAATCAATCTCGTTGTCCTTCAGGCTGCGTTTCCCAAACTGCGTTGCTTTCGATTCGTCCTGTTTGATGCGCGGCGCCTTGCCTTCAACGAGTAGCGGCAAAAACTTTTTCACAAGTTTCTTTCCCGCTTCTATAACCTTCTCGTATACATCCGATGCATAATCGTCCGCGGTGATGTCGAAGGGCTCCTGCCCTACGACGTCCCCGCCATCAAGGCTGTCGTCGACGTAGAACATCGTGACCCCGCTATGATTCTCGCCGTTGAGTATCGTGTTTATTATCGGAGCTGGGCCGCGACCTTTCGGCAGCAGCGTTGGGTGAAAACCTACGAAGCCGGCCTTTGGCACTGCCATCACATCCTTGCCAATTATCTGCCTCCAGCCACACATGACCACGATATCTGGCTGCAATTTTTTAATTACCTGCACATCCTCGTTTATATTCCGTATCGCGTACACCGGCAGCCCGAACGAGTGCCACTCCTTTTCCGGGATGCCGTCGTACATGACCGTGCCAGAGTCTTCCGCGAGTGTTGCAATTGCGTCTATGCTTGAGCCTGGCAACTTTAGCCTCACAGCCTCCTTAAGTATCTCGTATCCGAACTTGTTAGCCGAAAGCCAGATTATCCGCACTCTACCACCCGCTTCTCTGTTATGATTTTGTCGACGCATACGTCGTGCATATCGTTCCTTATGCTGTCAACGATCTGAAACTCAAAAGCAAGTGCGATTATCGGCGCATTCGTGGCCGCAAGAAACTTGTCATAATAACCATGTCCATAGCCGAGCCTGTTGCCGTTTGCATCGAATGCGATGCCAGGTATTATCGAAACGTCGATTGCGCGCGGCGGCACCGGCCGTATGAACTCCTTCTTCGGCTCGAGCGTGCCGAAATGCCCATTGCACAGCTCGTCTATGCTTTTCAGCTCTGACGCGGCAATCGTTTTTGTTTCTGAATCCACAAACGGCACCGCAACCCGCTTGTCTGATTTTAGCAGGCCTTCTATCAATTCCATCGTGTCGACCTCGTTCTTTATCGGAACGTAAACGAAGACCGTGTTTGCGTTCGAGAATTCTGGCTGTTTTTGAAGCATCGTACGTATCGTGTCACTTCCAGCCTGTCTGAATTCTTCGCTTACCGACATCCTTTCCATCAGCTTCTGATGCCTAATGTCGATCTTGTGCATCCTCTGTTCGCGACATGACAAAAGGTTTCGCATAGTCATCGCGACAGTCACGGGGCCGACGCCGCCAGGCACGGGCGTTATCGCCGACGCCTTTTTAGAAAGGGACTCGAAGTCCGCGTCCCCGCATGGCCTGCCGTCCCTCTTTGCATATCCCGCGTCTATAACAATCGCCCCGTTGCTTACCATGTCGGCCGTCAAAAAGCCGGGCTTGCCGGTTGCAGTTATGATTATGTCCGCTGACTTTGTATGACCCGCAATATCTTTGGTCTTCGTATGGCATACAGTGACAGTTGCCGAATGTTCTAGCAACGCCATAGAAAGTGGCTTGCCTATGAGGCTGCTCCTGTTGATAACAACCACATGCTTACCCTCTACCTTAATTCCTTCTGCATCTAGTAGTGCGAGTATCGCAGCGACCGTGCATGGAATTATCGTTTCCTGACCCAGAAGCAGTTTACCCATGTTTTCCGGCGTCAGACCATCAATGTCTTTTTTTGGCGATATCCTGCTGAGGACTGCACTCTCATTTATGTGCTTTGGTAGCGGAAGCTGCACGAGTATCCCGTCGACAGACTTATCTGCATTCAGCTTGTTTATAAGAGACAACACATTCGACTCACTTTTCTTTGCGTCAAGCCTGTGCACTAGGGCCTCGGCGCCTACCTCCTTAGCGGCCTTTTCCTTCAGTCCAACAAATACCTTTGACGCCTCGTCATCGCCGACAAGTACTATCGCAATTCGCGGCTTGCTTGCCATCTTGGAAATTTCCGATTTCGCCTTTTCGAGTATTGCCGCTGCCAGAGGCTTCCCTTTCAGTAGTTTCGGATTCGATCCCATCTCGAACACCACTTATTCGAGTTTGTCCCACGTTATCGGTTCATCTTTGCGTATATCGCACTTGGCTTTCATTCCGATTATTTTATCCACGTATTTCGGCTCTATGCCGTTAGCGGGTCTTTTCACAGTCAACATCTCGCGCTTCAGCGCAGTTCCCGGCTTTATGTCAGTTGCAGCTATCACGCTCTTCCTTATAATCGGCATGACCCCAAGTTCGGCTTCTGTTGGCATTTTCGTTCCACTGCCCAAGGCATCTTCCACGATTCTTATCTTTTCAATCATCTGCTTGAATTCGGCTGGGGTTAGCGATGCTTTGTGGTCCGGCCCCGGCATGTTTTTGTCGAGCGTGAAGTGCTTCTCTATAACAACCGCACCCATAGCAACTGCCGCCACAGGAACTTCTATACCAGCCGTGTGATCCGAGTACCCGACCATACAGCCGAGCATCTTGTGTATGTTCTGCATCGCCTTCAGGTTAACGTCCTCTGGTTTACATGGGTAGTCGGTGGTGCAGTGCAGTACAATCAAGTCTTTGTTATCCGCGCTGTAAATCGCATCGACGGCTTCCTGCGTCTCATCCATGTTCGCCATCCCAGTGGACAGTATTATCGGTTTCATCTTCGCAGCGAGCCTCCCCAGGAACGGTATGTTCGTCAAATCGCCAGAGCCGATCTTGTAGGCCGGCACGAGCTTCTCCAAAAAGTCCGCGGCGTCCTCGGTGTGCGGTGTTGACATGAATATTATCCCTTTCCTGTCGCAGTACTCCTTCAGTTCCTTGAATTGTTCGTAGCCGAGCTCGAGGCTCTTCAGCATCTCAAACTGGCTTTGCGGTTTGCCTATGTTCTTTTTCTGGTAGTTCGCCGTATCAGCGGACTTGTTCACGAGGTCCTCGACCTTGAAAGTCTGGAACTTGACAGCGTCCGCGCCCGCGGCCTTTGCTGCGTCCACGAGTTTCTTCGCAGTATCGATGTCGCCATTATGGTTCACCCCGGCCTCTGCTATGATGAAACATCGTTCTCCTTCTCCAACGTTCTTGTCAGCTATCCGCACCTTCTTCGTTGCACGCTCCGCGCGTTTCCTGAGGATGAACGACTCCGCATCCTCGAACTCTGGCAGCGTGTCTATGTCCGCGGACCTCTCGGACTCCATAACAACGGCACGCATGTCGCCGCCGTAAATGCTCCCGCGCTCGAGCGCCTTCATGTTCATTACGTAGACAGCGCCGTTCACTGTGTAGAGCTTCGGCAATGTTTGCCTCTGTGTTCGGCTGAACCCGTCATTGACGAACGGTTTGATCTTGCCCCCGTCCAACTCGAACGACCAGAACGGATGGTTTTTGACTTCGACAGCAGTTACTACCAAGTCGGCGCCGGTGCTTAGGAACTTTTCAACTGCCGCATCTATGTCGGATGTCTCTCTCAACGGCGATGTTGGTTGCAATAGAACAACTGCCCCTGCGTTATAGCCTCCTTTCGAAAGCTGGTCTACTGCGTGCTTCAGCACTGGCATCGTTGCTGCGGCGTCGGTGGCCAGCTCCTTCGGCCTGTCTATGACTTCTGCGCCGTACTTCCTGCTTATGCCGGCAATTTCGGCGTCCTCCGTAGAAACGACTAGCTTGTCTATGTACTTCGACTTCAGCGCAGCCTCTATTGTGTAGGCAATCATCGGCTTGCCTGCCATCGGCCTTATGTTCTTCCGAGGTATCCCCTGCGACCCGCCGCGAGCAGGAATTATTGCTAAGATTCTTTTATTTTTGTTTACAATTATCCGCCACCGTTCTCAAAGTTTCTTCTAATTCAGTCAACTTCTTCTCAATCTCCTCAAATTTTATCTCGATTTTCTTCATTTGCCTCTTATGACACCTGATTTTTAAGTCTCCACTTGCCGCCTGCCTTTTCCCAGACGTGTCCTCTCCAGCTTTCGATTATCTTCCAAAAGCGCTCCTCTGTAAGACCTGTGTAGTCCAGAAAGACTTTGAAATGCTTTTGCGGGAACTCGCCGTCGAACTTCCTGACCAACCTGACGGCCTCCTCGCGCGTTATGTGGCCGTCCCTCACTTCATGGGCCGCGTCCGCTGTCGCACGGCTGATGCCGAATTTTATGAACATCAGGTAAAAGTGGAATCCGTCAAGCTGGTCGTCAAGGCTCGCATATTTCGAATAAGTGGCCTCGGACCGTCCGTCCGGGTTTGCTTGGAATCCAGTGGTCTCCGCGGCGTAGTGATAGTTCTCCTGTGGTATCCATTTCTTGTAATAACCTAAGAAATTGCATTTTATGTTCGTGCTTATCTCGTCTGCGGGCGGTATGCAATAATAATGCAGCTTCTCTTTTGGAATCCCGAATCTTTCCCAGTAGGTCGGGTCGACACCGGAATAATAGTGCTCTATCATGTCTTCTGTCAGGTTGTGCCCAGGCTTGTCTGCGTTCTTCATATCTCCGCCATATTCGACTTCCCCGTTTTCGCCGAACATGATGAGCGGTATGTTGAACTTGACAGCTATCCGTATCGGGAAGGCTTTCTGTCCGTATATGAAAGGCTGGAACGGCTCGCCCATCTGCTCAAAAGCAAGCCTTGTCATCATCCTGTGCACGATACCGTCCGGTGTGCCAAGGATGTTGTCCATGCCTGAGTGTATAAAGTTCTGGAAATTCTGCCAGCCGACTTCTGTGTATATGTGCGGAGCCCACGTCACAGAGAGCGGATGCATCCCATATTCTTTCTTTAGCACATAGGCGACCCTTGTGCTGTCCTTTCCCCCGCTTGCCGGCACGACAACGTCCCATGAACCGTCTTTGCTCCTGTGCTCGTCGCACAGCTGCTTCAGTTCCTCCTCGCGCTCTTTCCAGTCAATCTCATGGTTCTTCTTATCGGCAAACTGACATGCGCTGCACACTCCTTCCTTATTGAATGTTATCCTCGGCCGCTGGTTCGACATGACGCAGCGTTTGCAAAAAACGACTTTTTCTGGCAGATTGTATCTTTTCAATACGTCCTTCTTCTCAATAGGCAGGTCGTCGAATCGCTTCAACATCTCTTTGTCCTTTAGTTTCGAAACTTCAATCATTTCGCTCATCCCACGCATCTATTACAAATACTAAAGTCCTCCATCATACCGCTATGCACATCACGCCTTTCAAACTCCTTTTCAATTTTCTTCATGATATGTGGGTTTTCTAAACGAACTTCCCCGACGCTCACTAATGAATCGGCTTTATCAACATTTTTGATGAATAGTTCAATCGCATTATCTAAATCATTTTTTTTCCTGAGTGGTAAAGTAGGCTCCAATAATACGACTATATCAAAATATTCTCCTTTTCTTCAAACCAATTGATAGCATGCATAATTGTATCTATTGTCGGAGACTCGTCTTTTGCCAACTCCTTCGGTCTTAAAAATGGGACTTCGGCACCATATTTTTGGGAGATTTCTGCAATTTCTTTGTCGTCTGTACTTACTATCAGTTTGTCTATATGTTTACTCATTTTCGCCTGTTCTATTGTCCACGCTATCAGCGGTTTACCCAACAGGGGTTTTATATTTTTTCTAGGAACGCCTTTGGAACCTCCGCGGGCCGGAATTATTACTATAATCTTTTTGTTTTTATACATGCCATCTCTCTTTAATCATCTGTTTAATTACTTTAATAACTTTTTCTGTTGCTTTTCCATCCTGTTTATAGGCGTGCTTATAGATAAATTCCTTTCTTCCTTTTTTAAGTTTTCTCTCTATTTGTTTGTTGTATAAAACCTTCTTCACCGCGTCTGCCAGATCTTCCGCCTTTTTAACAGCTATCGTTGCTTCGCTTTCAGCAAATATTCTCGCCCAGGGGTCTTCCACCAGATTTGCTATAATCACATTCTTATCCAAAATCATCGCTTCCAGCGCTGTTGTTGACGAGCTTGTAATCATAACATCGCACGCCTGAAGAGCCTCATAAGTGTTAAAGTTGCTTGGTAAGACTAGAACATCTATTTTTTCTTCCCTTGCTATAGCTCGGTGCCAACCCTCTTTCTCAACAGGGTGTGGTTTAATAACAATCGACACGTTCTTTGTTTTTTTAACTTCTTTCAAAATGCTTCTCAAAAATACCGCTCTCTTCTCCATGGAGAAAGGCTGTGTTGTTATTAGTATTATGCGCTTCTTGAATTCGAGCCCGAACTTTTTACAAAATGTTTTTTTGCTATACATGTTGCATAGATGCTTTAGCACATCATACCTCGGCTGGCCTGTCACGGATATCCTCTCCTTTGGGTAATTGAACTTCGACAGCACATCCGCCGCCCACGGGCCGTAAACTGCGAACCTGTCGGCCAGAGGTTTGTATCCTAGCGCCACATCGTCCGATATCTCCTTCGGGTCGTTGTAGTACATCGCGTTCTCGTACGTGAAGAAGCCGTGCTGTATGGCCATCGTAGGTATGCCCATTCGCCTGCCGACCGCGACTATCGCCCTGCCTGAATCAGAGTGTTCGCCCGCCACGATCACGGCTTTCGGCTTTTCGTCTGCGAGCATCCTCTCGGCGATATCCATGTAAACCAGCGCCTGGAGTACGTGGTACGAAAAGAAAATTTTAGAGCCCTTGTATATTTTCCGCAACGAAGCGCGCTCGTCCTGACTCGCGCATTTGCAGTCCTCGTCGATGAATTTTTTCCAAGCGGATTCGATTCTGGCGCTTTGCAACAACGCCTTTAGCACGGATCCGGCGGTCGCGTACGACTCTATCGTAGTCCAGCCCCCTTTGCTTTGCGACAGTTTTTTGAAAAGCCTTCCCAAGTTTATCCTGTGGCCGTCGTCCCTGTCAACGCACACCGCATCGAAGCCGCGGCGCGAGATTTCGTCTATGACGTTTCCCAATATCACATCACCGGGCGCCGGGTGCATCAATCTCAAGCCCCACACCTCGCCCCAATGCCACAGCGAGCTGCAGAAAATTATCTTTGGTTTGCCGCTGGATTTACTGTTGGATAAAATTCTTCCGGATAAAAACCTGACTGTTATTTTAAAAATAAAGAACGCCTTGATAAGGATTGCGGCTAGCGATGCGAAGCGGTTCAACGCGTATTTTTTCCTCGATTGATCCTTGAGCGACATGTAAATAGAATGTTCGACGAACCACCACAAAGAGATTCCCTTGTACGCAAGCACTTCCTTCAGGCTCCTGCCGTCCGTAGCTTTCGCGTTCGACATCCGTTTGACCTTGCGCAATATCTCATCCATTCCTTATAACCCCTTTCATTTCGACGAAGTACATTACGCTTCCGACCAAGCACACGAGGAACGTCAGTATGCGAGATGCGAGGATGGCCGCTATCGCGGCGGCCCCCGGCACGCCTGCCATCGCAGTGAGCGCGTAGGAGAACGAAAAATCCGAGGAGCCGAGTCCGCCGGGTATCATCGATATCAGGCCTATTATCGTGCTTGCGAAGTATACCGGTATCAGGATGTCGAGCCGTACGTCGTAGCCCAGCACACGGAGCACGAAATACGGCATCGCTGCGTCTGCCAACCAAAGCACGACAGTCAAGGACAGCATTATTGCAACCGTCTTCACATCCAAGAACATCTTCATCGAACCGAACAGGTTTGTAAACCATCCATCATGCATGCCGGACTTGTACAACGCCGCCGCCAGAGCCACGGCCGCCAGACCTGCCACAATAATGAAAAGTATGTTGACGCCGAGCGAAACCAACACGCCGGCCGAAAGCGCCGTAACAACAACCAAATCGTATGAGCGCTCCACCACTATCGCGGACATGCTCTGGATTCTGCTTATGCCGTGCTTCTTTAGCAAATCGAGCTTCGTCAGTTCGCCTGCCTTGCCCGGAGAGTATATCGAGAATAGCGCCGTTTCGAAAACTATCTTGAACACGTTGAGGAATGATACGTCCGCTATCTTTTTCATGAGCAGCTTGATGCGGAACGCTCTTATCGCGAGCACTAGGATGAGTATTGCAGCCAGCACCAACGCGTTGGGGCCGAGCACGCCGAACGCGCTGATTATGTCTGCTATGCTTATAGTTGTAAGCACGTACGCCAGGATGGCTATGCCCGCCAGAAGGAATGCTACGTGTATCGCACGCTCGTTCCTTGAAACCATCTTCAGTGCATCAAAAGCGATTCGAACCGCCTCCTTGCATTCATTTACCAAGCGTCTTCCTTATCAAATCCTCGGAATCGGGCACGTTCGTAGATGTCAGCTCGAAGCACCTCACGCCCCGAAGGAAGCTGCGTATTATCTCACGCCGCCTCTCGAGAAGCTTGCCTATGTCATACTTGTTGTAGTGGCAGTACTCCAGCACAAGGTGCCGGCGGTCGAACGGCGCGGTCACGTAGATGCTCATGGTCTCCAGTGCCGTCTCAGCCTCGGCCTTGCTGATTTCGCGCACGGCCTTCTTGCCGTACCTGGATATGAAAAGGTACTTGACCTTCGTCTTGTCTGTTACGTTCTTCGGCGGCATGCCGCGGTTCAGGCCGAGCGCGCGGTTGACGAATGGCACGCTGTTCAGCCTCTTGGCTAGAGAGTGCATGCCTGTGAAGGCTTTGATGTTCTTCGGGTATGCGTATGCGCGGTCCTCGCCAATAAGCGCTATGTCGTCTGACAGGAACTTCGCTCCCTCGTTCATCATGTTTATCGCAAGCGTGGACTTGCCGCTGTGGTCCCATCCTGCGATCATCACGCCAGTGCCGTCCCGCAGCTCCACGCACGCGCCGTGCGTCTTTACCAGCCCCTTCTGCAAAAGCTTCAAGTCGAGCACGCACTCGAGCAGTTTCCTCACACCCACGAGCCTTTTGTAAGCCCGCGTGAAGGTTATCTTCGTGCCGCCCTCGAATTCTTCGAGCGTAAGCTGGCATGGCGTTACAAATCCGTATCTGTGCAGCAGTATGTTTTTCTTGTGATACACGTAAGGCGGGAACACATAGTCTGCATCTGTGACTTTTTTGAAGCCGACCGAAATGTCGAGGTCGGGCGTTCCGGAAAACGTCTGTCTGAAAAACGCAGGCAGACCCAAATCTATGTCCGACCTTATCTTCAGCTTGCCGTGCATCGAATAGTCCATCGTCTCACCAAAACGTGTTCTTGATGTGTTTGCCGAACAGGCTTTCCAAAACCAGCAGCGTCGGGTATATCGTCAACATCCTCAGTAGGCTGGCAATCCTGAGATGCATTGCATCGCTTAGCACTTTGCCGAAATAGTTCTTCAGAAAGTCCCGCTTGCAAACGAAATACGGGAACTTGCCGAGGTTTGCGATGTCGTCGCCGTACTTCTTTACGACGCCCAAGAACAGCATCAGTCCGAGCATCATACCCGCGTGCTCGATGGTTTTCAGTATGTAGGCCCAGTCAAGCTTCTCTTCGTCGAGCAGCTTCTTCGTGTTGTATGCATCGGAGAACCTGATGCTCATGTGCCTGTATATTCTGTGCATAACGTCAATCAGCAGCACGTCCTCGTTCGAGGGCACGCGGAAGTCCATGCCGAAGAGCTTTACGGTTCGACTGCGCTGTATCGTCGGCTCGACCTGTATGCCGTACTCGCCTATCTGCGAGAACCCACCGCCGTGTATCTCGACCGTTATCGGAGAACCCTCTATCGCTATCGAAACCTTGCCCGCGAGTGTGCTGGCCATCGACTGATGTATGACCCGGCCGTCGAAATTGCCAAGCACGACGTCCCTCGCCTTGTTGAAGTCCTTGCTGGCGACGAGGAAGTCGACGTCCAACCCCATGTCCGGGTGGTTGCCCATGGTTTTGAATATGACGAACGGTATCTTCGCCTTCTCCATCTCCTTTTGCACCTTGTATATGTCCTCGTGCGCCTTCTTGCTGCGTTCGAGAGCATCGTCCACCTGCTTCTTCTGCTCGGCTGTCAGCTGTTTGTGTGCGGCTGCGCGTATGAACATCCTGTTCCTTTCCGCGTTCTCCCTGAAAGATTCGAAACTCTTTTCGTCCATACGAACTACCGCCGTTTGCCTGTTCGCCTAAATCCTGCTATCCTTAAGCTTCCCCTTAAGGTTAAACATCTTTCCAATGACAGCTAGAAACATCGCAATCGCAGCCGACACGAAGAAAAGTTCCCTGAAACTGCCGACGATGAAATCTCCGTATCCGATGGGGAACGTGAAAAATATATCCAAAATGGCGGCCGCAACGAAAATGTGGAAGTAACCTCCAAGGCCGAATGGTATGCTCGTTATCCTTCCAATCCAACTTCTCGGCATTTCCCTCCGCTCGGTCTTGAGTTTGAACATACGATTTGTCGCGAAGTCGGAGTAAACGCCGATCGCCCGAAGTATCAACGCCGAGTATAGAAACGCCATACCAAGAAACAGCATATTTGGGTTGTTGGACGCGTAGTATGCCGACGCAGCAACAGCCATGAATAGGGCCGCATTGACTATCGGATGCGTTATCTCGTCGAAAAAGTAACCGAACTTCGTCATCATCTTCTTGTAGTATGCAACCTCGCCGTCCGACTGGTCCAATACCAGATGCGCGTTGACCACGAGCCAACCGACAATCCAGTACACTGGACTCACGGAAGCGAAGAACGCAGCCCCGGCAACCCCGAAAAGAAGCGACAATAGTGTTATCTGGTTCGGGGTAATCGGCGTGCGCACGAAAAGCCACGTGAAATATATCGATATTTTCCTCGCCACGCCCCACATGTAAAAGTCGTGCTTGTCCGGCCTGTCTTGGCATATCTTCCGCAGCTGCTCTATCGACGGCTTGCTTCCAACCATTTCGACCACTTAATCCACTTTAGGATTTCCCTCCAATAAATAAAAGCATTAAATTTTGCGTGTTTTCGTAACCCCGGCCCGCACGACCTAATATTTAATAAAGGTTTGACTACATCTATGTTCATAGGATTTTAGGACTTCGGTGTCTTGGTTGAAGATTGGTATAAGGTTTTGGATTTTGGTTGCCGCTGCTCTCATAGCCGCGTGGTACCTGCTCTCGCCTATGATATTCAGCGTGACCGGGCTCAAGGTCGTCGCGATAAATAGCGACGCCTCATGCGGCAATATGCGCGTCGGCGATGTGATAACCGGCATGGGCGGCGGCAGGATGCCGAGCACGAAGGACTTTTACGACGCATCGAGGGTCGCGAAGGGGGGAGACCGCATATCCATGGTTGTGAATGGCGGGCCCGGAGGCTGCACGGCCGTGGCCGACGGCGACCTTGGAATAACCGTCGAGGACGTGAGTCGCGGATGGATGAAGCTTGGCACCGATGTTGCCGGCGGGGAGAAGTTCACGGTGCGAATAACATCGTTTGCTGCCGATGAAACGCCTACAAAAATCGCTGAAATCATAAAAAGAAGGTTCGATGCGATAGGCGTCAAGGACGCGTACACTTCTGTGGAGGATGGCGCTGTCGGCGTTTATCTGCCGAAAGGCGAGAGCATAAATTCCGTGATGTTCCCGGGAGCGATAGAATGCGCGGCCGAACAGGAAATCAAACTGATGGATGGCACGGCCAAGGTAAGAATAGGCGGAAGCACGCAGAGCCTGTCGTGGGACGGCAAAACCGTTACGACCGTGAACGGCACCTACAATATCGGCGAATCCTTCGAGCTCGATGGCGTGAAAATCAGGGTCGCGAACTTCACGAACTCGTCGCTTACAGTTCGCGAAACTATTTTCGACAACGGCGGGGTCAAGAAGCTGGAAGGCGGGCAGGGCAGCGTGGCCTACGATGCAACGTCCATGTCATATGTTTTTAGCGTACCTGTGGAACTCGATGATGAATCGTCGAAAAGGTTTTCTGACGTTATAGGCGGGTTGGAACCTCTGTACGGCTCGACCAGCGGCATGCTCAATGGTATGTTGCTGTACTACATGGACGGCGCGGAGCTTTCGAAACTGTCCATACCTTCCAGCATACTGAGTTCGCCGGTCAAGACCATATCCATGACCGGAGGGGAACGTACGATGGACAACGCGGTGTACAAGAAGAAGCTTCTGGATGCGGCGCTTGAAGGCAAGATAGCAAGCGCACTCGATGCGAAGGATGCGGCCGCGTTCGAAGGGAAGATGAGCTGGATGCTGCCGTTCGCCGAACTTTTCTTGGCCGGTTGTGTGGCGGTGCTTTTCATCGCAGTCGCTGCGATTTACAGGAACGTCAGGCTAGCGTTGTTTGCTGCGGTCGTGCCAATACTCGAAATTATTTTCATTCTGGCTGTAGCCGAGATGTCGCAGTCGCTGTCGGCGCGGGGTTGGGTTGTGGACTCGGCCACGATCGCGGGTATTTGCGCGTTCGCCGCATTCAGCGTTCTGCAAACCGTAATGCTGACCGAGAAGGCTGCCAGGTCGAGGTTCTCGAAGCTTTATACGAGGCTGGCGCTCGCCTTCGTCGCAGTCGGCGTAGCCGTGTCGTTCACTCCTTTGAACAGGTTCGGCCTGGCGCTCGCGTTCGGAGGACTACTCGGCTACGCGATCGTGAAGCCGTTCTACGAGGAGTTCGCTTCGCAGTTCAGGCGTTAAGCGCGGCGTTGCAGTACTTCGACCTTTCGTCGCCTTTGTAGAAGAGCAGTCCTCCGCCGCATGAAACGCACTTGCCTGCAAGCGGAGGCACGCTGTAAACCTTCGTGCATTTCTCGCATACGAAGCCGTCCGCGGACTCCAATGGCAGCTCCAGCTGCGCCGCCGCGGCCTTGCTTGCCGACCCCCCCTTCCCGAGCAGCGATGTGAGAAGCATCTGCCTGCCTATGCCAAGCAGCTCGGATTTTTCTATGTTCATGGCCTCGAACACGCGCTCCATCGGCGGCACCAGCTGGTTCTCCATGTAGTATTTGGAATCGACCTTTATGCCGTGCGCCTTCACGTAATCCGGATCCTCCGCACGGTTGGACAACAGCTGCATGCCGTGCACGATTACGAACCCAACGCGGTCGCCCACGCCCGGCGCGTCGCTCGGGCTGCGCATGCGCATCTTCTTGACGACTTCTATGTGCGGCTGCACGCCCTTGTAGGATTTGATCGGTTTCGATATGCTCTTCGTTATGACAAGCTTCTCTATGGGTATCTCGTTGTTCTGCAGCCTCTTCATGACACCGCGCACGTACTCGAATGCCTTCTTCGGGTTCTGCTCCTTCAGCACTATCTCCAGCACGCTGTACAGCGTCTCACCCACCAAATCGCACCAGTCGCGGCGGATGGTCTCGATGCCTTTGGTTATTATCGCGCCTTCCTTGTCGTCCTTGCGTTCGAACAGCCAGCCAGCATAGCGCTTCTTCGTCAGTATCAGCAGCGACTTGAACACGCCTTCTGTCTTTATGCTTACGATGCCTTCGAGCTTCGCGTTTATAATCTTCTCCAGCTCCGCGCCGGTCTCGAACGCTTTCGCGAGTTCCGTTGTGCCAGTCTTCACCATTATCGAATCCGTGTCGCCATAGATGACCTTGAACCGTTTGTCCTCCTCGACCGTGTCCCTCGTCTTCTGTATCAGATGCCTGCCGCAGCTTGTTATCGTGTTAGCTATGCCCAGCATATACACCTTGGCCTGTATGTAACCTGTATAGCCGTAGAACGCGTTCGCCATTATCTTCAGCGCGAACTGTTTCGCGTCCAGCTCCCTTATCCTGTTCCTGTCCTTCTCGGCCCGCATCGCCTTCTTCACTTTGTCGCGCTCTGTTATCAGATGCTCGACAATCTTCGGTATTATGCCCCGCCGCGTCTCCTTCGGTACGAACCTCGCGCCATAGGGCGTCTCTATGCATGGCTTCTCCAGATTCTTTGTCGCGGCGGCGTCCAGCTTGAAGTCCGTCCCTGGCCCGCTGTCTACGAGCGTTGTCGGGCAGATGTTGTACGATATGTATATCGAAGGGTACATGCTTTTGAAATCCAGATACGCCACGCACGATGCGTGCAGCCCCGATTCGGGCTCGAGCACGAGCGCGCCCTTCAGCCCTTTCGTCTCGCGCTCCACGTTCCTGCGCGTGACTTCGTCCGGCGACGGCCTGCACGGTATGACAAATCCGGCCTCGTTGAACTTGCGCAGCAGAAGGTTCTCTATGCGTGCCGACTCGCCGCCAGAGAGCACGTCCTGCAGCAACAAACCGGACACCTTCGACAGCTCTATGAACTTGTCGAGCATGTTCTTCTCCATCAGCAGCTTCAGCGCCAGCTCCGCGTCCTTGCGCGAGTAGGCTATCAGCTTCTCAATCTTCTCCGCATCGCCGTTCCAGTACTTGCCTATCTCGCTGTGGGATATGTCGACCTTGTCCTCGTTGAGCAGCGCGCGCGACACGTCGCCCAGCCCGTACCGCTTCAGCCTGAGCAGCCCCTTGCTCGCCGACTCCTTTATCAGCTCGTACGTGTCCGCTATTATCCTTCCTGGTATGGTGTTGCGGTAGTACATGCCGAACTTCTTGCATGTCGCGGGCTTGTTGTTGCATCTGCCTATTGTGCACGGGATGCCAAGCTGCTTGAACCGCTCCGTGATGTAAGGCAGGTCGAAGCCGTTTATGTTGTAGCCCACGATAACATCTGGGTCGTAGCTGTCCACGACCTTCGCGAACTCCTTCAGCATCTCCTTTTCGTTCGGGAACACACGCACGCTTTTGTCGCTCGCTTTTATCTGTTTTGTTATGAACACCAGCGAGCCGTCGCCGTCGTGGTGCGGGTGGAAGGCCATGCTGATCATTGCTATTTCGTCTTTCCTCGCGTCCGGCAATCCCTCGTGCCCGCCGATGACCTCTATGTCGACGGACATGTACTTGAAATTCGGGAACGCCGACTCCGAGGACGCCTCTATCTTCGTGGCTGTAAGCTTGTGCTTCGCTTTTATGGTGGATGTGCCCGCGGCGTCGCCTGTTACCTTCAGCATGCCGAGGCCGGATATGTTCCTGTCGACCATGAACCTGTACTTGAAGAGTATGTCCGCCTCGAACATCTCCTTCACGAACTTCTTGCCTCGAAGCGCCTCCCGTATCTCCGGCACCCTCGACGGATCCGTGGTCGTGACCTTCAGCAGCTCGCTCTTGTCTTTATGGTAGCCTATGGGCAGGAATCGCTTGACGACCTCTATGCTCTTTATCGTGCCGCGGAAATTGTCACGCAGGAATTTTTCTGCTGAGTTTACAGTTTCCCCCTCCCAGTCGGTTAGTTGTACGTAGAAATACGGGTCGAACCCCTCTACGAACGCGCAGGCAGTGTTGCCGTCGGGCGTCTTGCCGAAGAGCCGTATCACTGGCCGGTTGTTTATGTTCATATAGTCGCAGTCAAGGAGCTGGAAGTCTAATTCCATACGATAATTTTATGACAGGTCAAGTTTATTAACGTCCCTCGTCTGCAGGTCGATTGCGAAGAACACGGGCACATCCGAGAAACTGCCTATGCTCAGCACGCTCGTGCCTTTGTAATTCGATGCCGCCGGCTCTTTCGATCCGGTTGAGACGAAAATATCCGGAACCGCGTCGAAGAAGGTCGCATGCTCTCCGGTGCTGTCGCATTTGTGCGTTGCGTCAAGCGGCAAGATTCGTCTTTTGAGTAAGTTAACCATTATTTTTTCGTCGCTGCCCCACACGTCTTTGTACGCTTTCAGGTTGTCGCTTTCGCACGACAATATTTTCAGTCCTCCAAACTCGACAAGCGAAGGCGTTGGTATGACTAACCAACAAATTTTTTCCGGAAGCTTTCCGAGCAGCTCCTGCACGTCTTTGACGTGCTCCGGCTTCGAGAATGCGAACGCATGCAAATTTTTGCCCGCGTTTTCCTCCGCCCACTTCGTGAACTTTTCGAAACTCTTCGCTTCGAAGCCCGCCGCGTACTGGTCGGCGCCTGAAATGAATGCGCACAAAATGCGTTTGCTGGAACTTTCAACTTTCCTTTTCAATGGAAGGTCCGGCCATATAATTCTTTTTGCAACCAGCTTCCCGTCGGTCGATTCGCATGCGGCGCCCAGTATATCTCCTTCGATGACGTCCGCAAACTCTTTATTGTCGTCGAACTCCAACGTGGTCGAGCCGGTCGCGTCCTCGACAACGGCAGAATCTTCTCCTGTTTTTTCAAGAATGCCGACTATCAGCGAGAACTTCTGCTGTTTCTGTACCTTGTTTATAGAAACAATGTCGTCGAGTTTCTCTGAAATAATTTTTCTGGTTTCTTCGTACTCCTTAAGCCTGCTCGAAACGGCATCCTCGACAGAAAGTTTGCGACTTTTTATCTCGCCGAAATCTTTCAGTATTTTCACCGGTTCGCAGGCACCGCCGCCCGGCTGCGGGTTTAGGATTTTCTGCACATGTTCTATCGTTATTATCGCCGGCCTCTTGTCAAATTTCTCTCCTGATTTCAACAGTTCCAAAAAAGAGTCTGCCTTGCCTGGGTTCTCTATGAAGAACTGCAACGAGGCGGCGTCCAAGCCGTAGCCCGCCGAGAGGAACCTGCCCACTATCTCTTTCTTTTCCATAACACCAATCCTCGCCGAAAATAATCGAGCTTTTCAAAAATTAAACGTAGCTGGTTCATCGCTTCAGCGCGTACACGGTCAGCCCGGCCTTGCCGGCTTCCTTGGAGTGTGGCAGCGTTATCGGAGTTACCATTTCCATGGCAACGAGCTCGCTGACGTATTTTTCAATCGTGTTCCAGCTTACCCGCCTGTTCAATTTTTTTGTTATGATTCTTGATATCCCGGATGTGGTCATCGGCGTGTTCATTGAGGATAACGCTTCTACTATCTCCCTATGCATGTCCATCCTGGCAGTTGGCCGCCCGCGTTTCATTTGATCACCAATGCTACTGTTTTCGGATATTTGTTCAAAATCCTCGTGTATCCGAGGCTTGTAAGATTGCCTATCCTCCGACTAATGGATTCGTATGGGGTTTTGTGGGTGATTTGGAATCCCTGGTTCTGCGCTATCTCCCATATGGTTGCCACGCCCCGTGATTTAAGGAAACCTAGGATGCTTTCATCGATGCAGTCGAGAGCGGCATCGTTCCTCAGTCCTTTCTTGCCCCGGGGTTCGTTTTTTTGGGCATGGGGCAGCCTCAGATAATACTCCGTGTTAGAAGCTTCTCTGAGAGTCTTGATTACGCCCCCGTCGAACTCCATAATACCAATATGATCTATGGCTTCTCTGAACACGCCTGCCCGGGAACAGCCGTCTTCGAACCTTTTTACGAACAGGCTGGGTGCGCACAGATAAACATGGGATAGGAATTTGTAATAGTTCGCCAGCTGCCCGACAGTTGTGAGCATGTTGTTGTCGCTGCCTTTGGCCTCGATTCCGACCCAGTTGCCGCCGAACTTGGCAAGAAAGTCGATTATGCAGTCTTCGAACCGTACTTCTGTTTTGAACTCTGCCCCACAACGCAGGAGGTGGTTCTTCAACGAGTCCTTGACATCGTCCTCTCTGTAATAGGACATCATTTATTTATGAGAGTTATTATTTATAAAGTTTACAAAACAATTTGATGAAAAATCACATTCCGTGTTGGATAGGTGGCTGCCGAGAAAAATAAAACCGATTACAAAATTATTTCCAAAAACATTCCATTAAATTAATTATATTATAACATTGTTATAGTATAGTAGTATAGTAATGGATTTTTGATTGTTTTTTAGAAAGAAGAAAGTCTGTTTTAGACGGTCGCCTATCCTAAATGAGCGGAGAATTTGCGCAATAAACATTCGAAAGTACACAACAATTGGTGGAATAATCATAGTTAATGTTCGCACATTCATAATAAATATATGAATTACGCGGTATATGGTTAACTTTTATTTATAACAATATTAGCAATGGCGACAGCACGATTCAATCAAATCGCCAATCTACAGGAACTTAGTCAGCCCGTTTATCAAAAAGAATTTGGTCACTATGGCACGGACAAGCTGTTCCTTGCCGGCTATGGGTAGGTAGTTAGTCGGGCTGCTGCCCGAAACCTTTTCAAGGAACCCGGCCTTCATTAGCACGTTCAACCTCTTTCTCAACGCCTCCATGCCAATTTTCAAGCGGTGGCTGTCCTTCATCTCCATGTAGAGTATCGGGAAGCAGAACGGCTGGGTGTCGAACGGGAAGTCCTTGCCGGTCATGTAGAACTTGCGCAGTATCTGCACGTCCAGAAAGTCCAGCTTTTCGGCCAGAAGCATCGTCGCCTGCTCGAAATCCGATTTCATCACTTGCTCGACAGCAAGCTTGGTCTGGCTCTGCGCAATAACTTCGGTCGGCATCACAGCACCGTTAGGCATGTAACGTCAACGCCACTGCCGGCCAAATGCAAAAACAGCTCGCCTGGCGTTGGAGGTACTTAACAATTACAACCTGAAGTATAAAAAACGTTTTCGGTGCTGCGTGAGCTATACCAGACTGACTATTTCCGCGGTTACGTTGCCGTCTTTTATCTCGACCAACCCACAGTAACCCTCGGGAAGCCTGCCAGGATTGATGATTTTCGTGTTTCCCAGCTCGTCGACGCCGCGGCCCTCGTGTATGTGCGCGCAAATCGCCACATCGGGCTTCAGCTCCTCTATCAGCTTGCGCACAGCCTTCGAACCGACGTGCAACCCGGACGGCAACATGTCCACACGCGTGCCGAACGGCGGGTTGTGCGTGACTTGGACCTTGTATTTCGCGTCCTTCACGGCCTCGTGCGCCTTCCTAAGGCCGGCTTCGATCTCGGCGTCGTCCGGTTCGTATGCAGTTCCGAAAGGCGTCTTGGCCCCGCCGAAGCCGTAGAAGCCGGCATCGCCGATGATTTTGCCGAAGCCGTGCAAGCTTACCTTTTCTTTTTCCAAAATCGGTATGACGACCAAATCCAAGTTGCCAGGCACCGCCATAACAGGCTTGCCCGTAGACTTTAGCTCTTCTATTATCAACCGTCCGATGTCCTCTTGCGTGAAACCACGCGGCGGTATGTCCGTGAAATCGCCCGGGCACACGATCGCGTCGAACCCGAGCTCCTTCATCTTGTCCAGCGATTGCATTATCATTTCCGTGTCGTTGTGCACGTCGGCTATCACAGCTATCCGCATTGTATTTCACCGCCGGCCGCATGGCCGTATAAACTATATTCACCTTTAATTTTAAAATAAGACAGATTTAATTATGCCGCACACCAAGGCGCGCGGATACAGGGCGGAGCGCAAGATACGGATAATGTTCGAGGCCGCGGGTTGGAAGGTCGTGCGTTCGGGCGCGAGCCTCGGCGAGTCGGACCTGGTATGCGTGCGCGGCGGCAAGTGCGTCATGCTCCAGATAAAATCGACGAAGCGCAAGAAGTTCTACTACTACGAGTACATGCGTCCGCAGCTCGAAGGATTCCCGTTCTACCTCGTGGTCGATTTCGGTTATGGCAAGATACGCGTGCTCGAACCGAAGAAGATCGTGTGTATGACCGACGGCGAGGATTTAAGAGATTTTTTGAAACGCACGTGAACCGTCCTATCGTTCCCACCACCGCAAAACACATTTAAGCGGCCAACGATATTCTAATATGAAACGGATTTCATTTCGAACGGAGTGTGGATGTGGATGCCAATATTTGTGAAGGAAGTAATGTCGAAGCCGGCCGTGGCCGTGGACGCGAACAAGACCGCGAAGGTTGCGGGAGAACTGATGCGAAAGACGAGGAAGGGGTTCCTGGTAGTTGTGCAGAAGGGCAATCCGGTCGGCACGCTTTCGGACAGCGACCTGATAGGGCGCGTAGTGGCGAAGGCCAAGGACGCGTCGAAACTCAGGGTGCGCGATCTGATGAGCAGGCCCATGATATCCGTTTCGCCCGCGGAAGACGTGATGGAAGCAGTCAAGAAGATGAGGAAGAGCAACATACACAGGCTTCCGGTCGTCGACAAAGGAAAGGTTCTGGGCGTCGTTTCGTTATCTGACATAGCGCGCAGCTCGCCGGATATGGCGTACATACTCGAGTACAGGCAGGAGATGAAGAAGCATCCTTTCGAGATACGCGAGCGAGTGACATCCGGCATATGCGAATCCTGCGGCAACTTTTCCGAGCGCCTCGAGCAGACGGCCGACGGGAGTTGGGTATGCGAGACCTGCCGGGATGAAAAGGAAAATGAGTATTGAACTCGAACAGCTCGGCGTTAACATCAAGGAAAAGATTATTAGGATCGCCAGCAAGAACCCGGTTTTCTGCCACGAGCACGACACCGTGGCCGAGGTCGCGGACAAGATCGTCGCGACCGAGCACAGGCGGCTGCCGGTCGTGTCGAGGAAAGGCGAGGTCGTCGGCGTGCTGACGAAGTCCGATTTGCTGGATGCGTTCCTGCGGCACGAGGATTTCGAGCAGAACGTCGCTGAAATCATGAGCCGAGAACTGATCCTTTGCGACGCGGACGAAAGCGTGCACTACGTGCTGCAGAAGTTCAAGATATCGCGCCGCGGCGGTTTCCCAGTCGTTGAAAAGAAGAAGCTCGTCGGCATGATAAGCGAGCGCGATTTCGTGACTTTTGTATGCGGCCGCAACGTGGGCGTGCGCGTGGAGGACTCGATGACGAAGAAGCCGATGGTCGTGCAATCCGGCATATCGATACTCGACTGCCTGAAGACGATGGTGAACACGCACTACAGGCGGCTGCCGGTCGTGACGCAGCCGACGGATGGCACGCTCGTCGGCATAGTGACAGCCAGCGACCTTCTGAAGTACATACATGAGACCGGCTATTCGTTCGACGCGCTCGACGAGCCGTTGGAAAAGATAGTGATCAAGAACGTCTATACTGCGCAGCCAGGCGACGATGTATCGCGCGCCGCGAGCATAATGGTCTCTCGCCGCATCGGAGGGCTGCTTGTCGTTTCTGGCCAGAACAGATTGGATGGAATAATCACGGAACGGGACATACTGGAACAGATGTCATAATTCAGTTCAGGCCGCCGAACCTATTTCAGCCTGAAACCTTTTACAACAGAGTATTTAGGCCCGCCCGCACCAAGTTCGCTTTTTATTAATGATATTTCGTCGACATCGAACTCGATTTTTTCGAAGGCGATTTTTTTGATTTTCTCCACGGTGGCGGGTTTGTCGCGTATGTCCCTGACGCGGCAGAGCGTTATGTGCGGGGGTTTCGCGTCGCCGCCCACTCTCCGCTTCACGCCTTCGGCAATCCTGCCCAACGAGCCGGAAGCGTCATGCACGTCCAAAACGATGACCCTCACGTAGCTTTCGCTCGGTATCAGCTTTATGCAGCCGGCGGACAGCCCGAATTTGGATCCTCCGCAGACGGCCTCCAAGACAGCTTCCGCTTTTGTCACTGCGGCCTCGTCGATTTCGCCGAGAAAGGACAGGCAGACGTGCAGGTTTTCAGACTCCACGTACTTGCAGTCCACAGGCAGCTTTCGAAGTTGTTCTTGTAGCGCGAGCAGGCCGCTTTTGGCGGCCTCGGGCACGAAGACACCCACGAAGCATCGCATGCAAAACGCCTCCGATTATTTATGCCTGTAAAGAGATAAAAATAGTAAGCGACAAATAATAGTAGGTGATAGCGGATGGCAGAGAGCAGGATACGCGCTGCAGACATAGTCGGCAAGACGATTGTCAGCGAGGAGACCGGCAGGAAGTTCGGCATCGTCAGCAACATCGACTTCATAACCGAGAGCGGCGAGCTCCTGAACATAGTGGTCGAGCAGCCGACCAAACACCTGAGCGACCTGAACCTCAAGACAGACGAGCGCGGGAAGGTGATGGTGCCCTTCAGCGCGGTCAAGAGCATAGGCGACTTTGTCATAGTCAGCGAGAACGAGCTGATTTAAGCGGCGTTTGGTTCCGGGGAATGTTTTAATCCCCATTCCTAGTTTTAGAATTTTGAACGGCCGCAGTTCTACTTGTTTTTCATCCATGTTATCTCGACTTCGTCGGTGCGCCACTTCGGGTTTATCGCGCTGCCCTCCAATGCCGTGCGCTGTCCCGACGCGTATGCGAGCGCGCCCGCCCACGCAATCATAGCACCGCAGTCACCGCTGTACTTCACATCCACGACTCGCACCTCGGCCCCGCGTTCGCTGCACATGGTGCGCAGCATCTCCTGCATGCGTTTGTTCGCAGCCACGCCGCCAACGAGCAGCACTTCGCACTTGTTCGTATGCGCCAGCGCCCGCTCCGTCACTTCCGTAAGCATGGCGAAGCACGTTTCCTGCAGGCTGTAGCAAATGTCCGCAGGCTTTACGCCGGCTTTGATTTTGTGCTTAACGTCAGTCACCATCCCGGCGAAGCTCATGTCCATGCCCTTCACCGCGTACGGCATTTCGACATAGCTCCCTTCCTTCGCCAGCTTTTCTATCTCCGGGCCGCCCGGCGATTTCAACCCAAGCAGCCGCGCCACGACGTCGAACGCGTTGCCGACTGCCATGTCCAAGGTCTCGCCGAAGATTCTGTACATGCCTTCTGTATACGCGATTACCTGCGTGTTCCCGCCGGACAAGTAAAGCACTACAGGATTGCTCGAGCCGGCCGTCAGTTTTCCAATCTCTATGTGCGCAACCGGATGGTTGATGCCGACAAGCGGTGTTTTGTGCGTTAGTGAAAGGTATCGCGCAAGCGCAGCACCGACGTTCAAACATGGCGGCATGCCCGGCCCTTGCGAGAACGCGATAACGTCCACGTCTTTCATTGTAATTTTAGCTTCTTCGAGCGCGGCAGTCATCAGTCCGGCTGCGTTTTTCGTATGGTATTCGCTGGCACCGCGTGGAACCATTCCTTTGCCAGGCTCAGGCTTGTACATGTCTCTGACATCCGCCAGAATCTTTCCGTCAGAACTCACAATGCCGATTCCGAAGGTGTGCGCCGTCGATTCGATGCCCATGCAGACGAACGGCTTCTTGGCCGCGTTTTTCTCAGCGGAAGCGCCCATACATAACTTGTTTGGGTTGTAAAGTAATAAATAATCCAAAGGACGTTTTTTGTTTGGCGGTTTGATGCATTCGGACGAAGGCATAGATTTTCTGGCCGAGCACGGCGTGCCCGCGGGAATAATAGGCAAACTGAAAGAGGAGAAAGTACGGAAGCTTTATCCGCCGCAACTCGCAGCAATCAAGGCGGGCGCGATGGAAGGCGAAAGCCTTGTTCTGTCTATGCCGACCGCCTCGGGCAAAACGTTCGTCGCTACGCTTGCCGCAATAAACAACATGCAGAAAGGCCACAAGGTTGTTTACATCTGCCCGCTCGTGGCCCTCGCGAGCGAGAAGTACGAATACTACAAGAAGCTCTTCGACAAACGATGGAAGGTCGCGATTTCCGTGGGCGACCTCGATTCATCCGACCCACGGCTAGCCGAGTACGATTTTATAATCTGCACAACTGAGAAGCTGGACTCGCTCATACGCCACGGCGCGGCATGGATCAAGGAACTCGGGCTCGTAGTAATAGACGAGGTGCACATGCTCAACGATCCGTCGCGCGGGCCCACGCTCGAGGTGCTGATAACGCAGCTGAAGGAACTGCTGCCGCACGCGCAGACGCTCGCGTTCTCCGCGACGATACGCAACGCTGATGAACTTGCGGAATGGCTCGGGTGCAAGCTCGTCGAGAGCGACTTCCGGCCGGTTAAGTTGCACGAAGGTTTCACGCTCGACGGAAAAATAAGATTTTTGGACAAAGACAGCTATGAACTTCCGGACGGAGAAACGGAAAAGGCGATATTGCAAAACACGCTCGGACTTGACAAGCAGGTTATATTTTTCGTCTCGACGCGCAGGAATGCGGAAAGTTTGGCGGATAACCTCGCGATTGAATCGAAGAAAAAACTAACAAAAATCGAGAAAGCGGAACTGGAGAAAGCGTCGAACGAAATATTGAACGTGCTAGAGTCTCCGACAAAACAATGCAGAAAGCTCGCGCAATGCGTGAAGAACGGTTCCGCGTTCCACCATGCAGGACTTTTGCACAAACAGAAAAAAATAATCGAGGACAACTTCCGCGCAGGCCTGATAAAATCTATAGCAGCGACGCCGACGCTCGCGATGGGCGTGAACCTGCCGGCGTTCCGCGTGGTGATACGCGACATACGCAGATACTACAACGGCCTCGGCATGTCGTACATACCCGTGCTCGAATACAAGCAGTTTGTGGGCCGCGCGGGCAGGCCGCAGTACGACAGTTTCGGCGAGTCCGTGCTGCTTGCGAGGTCCGAGAACGAGGCGGACGAACTGGTCGAACGTTTCATTCTTGGCGAGCCGGAGAAGATACGCTCGAAGCTCGCGATGGAACCGGTTCTGCGCACGCACACGCTATCGCTCGTGGCGAACGCATTCGCGAACACTGGGAAGGCGCTGTACGACTTCTTCGGAAAGACATTCTATGCGCATCAGTACGGCGACATCGAGGCAATCGAAGAGAAAACAGAAGGCATACTCGAAGAATTGGAATCATGGGGGTTTATTTCAACGAAGGACGACAGAATAACCCCTACGCGCATAGGCAAGCGCGTGGCCGAGCTTTACCTCGATCCGCTTACGGCGCACGATTTCATCGAGGCTTTGAAACACAGAAGTGGAAACGTGAACGACTTCGGCCTTATGCACGTTGTCGCGTCCGCGGACGAAATCGCGCCGCAGTTGTCGGTACGCGCCGGAGAGTACGATAAGGTTATGGAACTCATAAACGAGCGCGAGAAATCCTTCATGCAGAAGGTACCCGAGCATTACGAACCAGAGTTCGAATTCTTTATGCGGGCCGTGAAGACTGCGATGATGCTTGACGCATGGGCTAATGAAAAAACGGAGGACGAGATACTGACGGAGTTCAAGGTCGCTCCAGGCGAGCTGAACGGCAAGCTGAACATAGCTGACTGGCTGGTTTATTCGCTTAACGAGCTCGCGTTGTTGCTTGGAATGAAGGACTCGCTGAAGGACATACGCAGGCTGCGCATGCGGCTGAAGTACGGCATACGCGAGGAGCTGATGCCGCTCGTGCGCCTGAAAGGCATAGGCCGCGTTAGGTCGCGAAAGATGTTCAACGCGGGGCTGAAGGCACTCGAAGATTTGCGGAAAGTGCCGTTGCAGACGCTTGCAAGACTAATCGGCCCGAACGTCGCATACGATGTGAAGAAACAACTAGGCGAGGACGCGGAGAAACCGAAGTCGAAACCACTGCAATCCAAGCTTGGAACCTTCGGCGAAGAATGATGTGGGGTCGCTGGGATTTGAACCCAGGTCCTAGCCGCCCGAGGGCCAGATCCTAGACCAAGCTAGACGACGACCCCTCAGTTTATTTATTTTATCTTTCTGGCAAAGGTTAAAAAGCCCGTGTGCATGAGCCCAATCGTCTCGGGCCGCGTCGTCAGGTCCGTCTTCCACTCGCGCACGATGTTCTCCACGGTCTTCAGCTCGGAGAATTTTTCCTTCTTCAGCTCCTTGATTATGCCCATCAGATGCTCGATTGTAGGCGAGTACACGACGACCATCCCGCCTTCGACGAGCGCCTTCCTCGCGTGCTTCAGCGCCTTCCGTGCGTCCTTCAGGTCGAGCGTCACGAGGTCGACGCCTTTCTCCCTTATGCCCTTCGTGACATCAGCTTTCTTCAGCGTCACGACGTCCTCGAGCCCGCATGCCGCGATGTTGTCCTTCACGACCTGCAGAAACCGCTCGTCGTTCTCATACGTGTATACCTTGCCAGGTTTCAGGTAAGTGCCGAGGAACGTTGCCAAGAATCCGCTGCCGGCGCCCGCGTCCACGACCTTGCTGCCCGGAGCGATGCCGCTGTACGCGAGTATCAACGCCGCGTCCTTCGGGAGTATGACCTGCGGACCGCGCTTGAGCTTCTTCCTGAAAGGCATACTTAAACATTCGCTATCATAAATAAAAAACTATGAAAGCATACATCGTCACCACGGCCATCGGTTGCTTCGGCCTCGATGAGAAGAACAACGTCGTCGATTTCGTGCCGTTCCCGAAGGAGCCGAAGGAGATAGCGGAGAAGCTCGCTGACGCGAAGCTCGGCAAGATCGAGGAGCAGAAGCAGCTGGAAGATAAGCTTGCGGCGAAAGGCTACACGGAAACCGAAAAGCGCGACGCGGACGCGCTGCGCGCGATGCTGCCGAAACTCGCAGGCAAGTACGGCTTCGCACGAAACCAGATGGAGTTCAACCGGTTTGCTGGCAAGGTCAACATAGAACTGGCCAAGACCCAGGTGCGCAAGGCCGCAGGTCGCGACAATCTCATTATGCAGGTCAACGGCGCGATCGAGGAGCTGGACAAGGCGATAAACATATTAGTCGAGCGCCTGCGCGAGTGGTACGGCCTGCACTTCCCGGAGATGAGCAGGGCAGTGGATAAGAATGAAACTTATGCGGAAATAGTGAGGCGCTTCGGGCTGCGCGGGAAGATAGAGCACCCGGAGCTCGGTTTGCTGAAGAACAGGAGCATGGGCATGGAATTCAAGTCGTTCGACGCCACGGCAGTGCAGTCGTTTGCCGCGCAGATCGTGGAATTGTACAAGCAGCGCGAGTCGCTCGAAAAATACCTGGACGAAATTTTGAAGGAAACGGCACCGAACCTGAGAGACATAGCAGGACCTGCGCTGGCCGCGAAAATAGTTTCGCTCGCAGGCGGGATGGAGAAGCTCGCGCGCATGCCTTCTAGCACGATACAGCTTCTGGGCGCGGAGAAGGCGCTGTTCCGCCATCTGCACGGCCGCGGCAAGAGCCCGAAGCACGGCATCGTCATAATACACCAGTTCGTTCAGAACGCGCCGCTGAAGGACAAGGGCAAGCTGTCGAGGCTCGTGGCGTCGAAGATGTCGATTGCAGCTAAGATGGACTTTTACTCGAAGGTTTACAGAGGCAAGGAACTTAAGAACGACCTCGAAGAACGGGCGAAGAAAATACTGCAGGAAAAATAAGCGTGCAAGCGTGGAAGCATGATGCGCAAACGCAGGTCCCCAAAGACCACACAAAAATCAAAGTTCTCTGTTAAGCAGTTCGGTGACTTCGAAGGCGTGTACAGCATAGACGGACGCCCGGCAACAATCAATCTTCTTCCGGGCGTGCGCGTCTATGGCGAGGATTTGATAAAGGTCGGCAAAACAGAGTACCGCATCTGGGACCACTACCGAAGCAAGCCCGCCGCAGCGCTGAAGAAGAAGCTGAAAGTATTCCCGCTGAAGAAAGGCATGACTGTGCTGTACCTCGGCGCTGCTTCCGGGACGACGGTGTCGCATTTCTCCGACATAGTAGGCAAGGACGGCATAATCTATGGCATCGACATCGCCGAGCGCGTGCTGCGTGAGCTTATACACCATGCGGAGATGCGAGGCAACATCGTTCCGATACTCGCGGACGCAAGGCTTCCAGAAAAATATGCGGCGCAAATTTTCGGCCAGGTCGATTTGGTTTTCGAGGACGTGGCGAGTAAGGACCAGATCGAGATACTGATACGAAACGCGGAAAAGTTCCTGCCGGCTGGCGGTTACGCGATGATAGCTATCAAGTCTCAGAGCATCGACGTGACGAAACGACCTTCGGAAACCTATAAGGAATGCCTGTTAGAAATGGAAAAGCATTTCGACGTCGTCGACAAAGTAGAGCTCGACCCTTACGAAAAAATGCACATGTTCGTAGTTCTGCGCAAAAAATGAGAAAAGGAAAGAAAACAAAAATCCTAAGACACGCTCGGCACGAACCTGCCGCGCATTGCCGCAACCTGGCCGCGGTCGTCGAACGAAATGTCGAATATCTCAAGCATAGCATCGCCTCGCTCGCTTACCTCATCGGGCTGAAGCCGGGCCTCTGGTAAATCCCAGCCTCGAACCCGAGGATGTTCTTCTGCCCGGAGGGAACAAAAGTGCCCATGGCATTCGCATCCAGGAAGCTGCTACCGCAGCTACGGCAGAATACCCTGTGCTGGCCGTGGCCGTCCACGAATTTCATTATCCTGTGCGAGTTGCATCTTACGCACTGCATCCAATTGCACCTAGAAAGAAGTTCGTTTTCGGGGTATACCCGTTTTGAGGGGGGTCACTTCCGCTGACTTCCGCAGAAATAGGCGTTACTCCACGCCGAGCTCACGGAATACGCGAGCCTTGAAATTTGCTACCTCGTCCGCCTCGATGGACCCTCCAGCCGCATGTCTGTGCCCGCCGCCGTGGCAACACTTCTCCATAAACTTGCCAAGATGCACACAGCTGCTTTGGCAACGCGCATGAACCTTGAAGCGTCCGCCTCTTTTCTCCAAAAGGAATATGGTTTTGCCGTTATGCCCCACGCTAGCCTCGGTCGAAATCACAGACCCCATGCGTTTGAAAGGCGAATCGATAACGCCGAATATGACGTTTCCTTTAGTTTCCGAGGTTTTCCAGAACGCCTTCTTCACCTTCTCGTGCTCCTTCTCGAATATTTTGCTGGCTGTGTTTATAGTTCTATCCGCCACAAGCGCCTCCACTCCCTCCGCATCTTCCAGGATTTCCAAAATTTTCTCAGGCGTTATGCCGCCAATCCCAGCAGAAGCGACTATGATCGCGCCAAACAAAACCTTCGAAACATCCCAAAGCCCGGTCCTCGTCACGTCGTCCTTAACATTTGCATGAATGTATTTGTCAAGAATGTCGCGGCAGTCGTCGAACCCAAAGTCACCCACTGTGCCGAGCGCTGCCAACCACTCCTTCCCGGGTATTCGCATGAAAGATGAGAGGAGCTTGTACGAAACATAGCTCGCCGGCTGGTAAATCTCCTCGTCGACGGATCTTGGGTTGATGTACGTTATACGCTCCGAGTTAAGGTCGGCTCTTATCATGTGATGGTCTATTATCAATATTTCAGCTCCCGTCCGTTCGAACTTGTTTTTCAGTGCGGGGGCGTCTATATCCACGACTATTATTTTGTCAAAACTGCCAGGTCTGATTTTCGATAAAACGTCATTAAGCGAATCGACTTCGGCCACCGACGTTTCGACATTTTTTGTTTTGATATGTCCAAGCGCAGCGAGGATTATCGCAGCCGAGCAATAACCGTCGACGTCGTTGTGGTGTACGAGAAGGACGCGGTCTTCGGGCTGTATTTTTTTGACGAACGCCGCGCCGCGTTCGAAAAGCTCGGCCAACGCAGCATCGGGGTTACTGCCCAGATTTTTTGCCGGAACTTTTTCCTTTCTCAGTCATGTCACCCAGTTGTTTGAACGCATCGTCGTCGAGAAACAGGAGCTGAACGGCTTGGTCGGCCTGCGCCGCCGGAGCGAGCATTCGGAACTCCACGACAGAAAGCATCGTGTCCAGATGGTGCAGTATGAGCGCCTCGAAGCTCCTTGGAGGCGTCGGGCCGTGCTCGCCGAAATGCGCTGCAACGATGTGCACGACCTCTTCCGGGAACCCGCGGCTGTACAGTTCAGCCACGCCGAGCATCGTGTGGTCCAGCAGCACGCCCGTGTGCTCGAGGCCCTGCTTCCCGCGTTTCCATTCGAAAAGTTTTGCGATGTCGTGCAGGATTGCAGCAGCAACGAGGTTGTCGCGATTCAGTGGCAGGCCGTACGTCTTCTCCAAAACGTCGGCCGCGCGGTCGCACAATTCGACCAGCGCTATTGTGTGGTTCAGCACGTCGCGCTCCACCGCCACTCCGCTTGCGCTAGCGCTGAATAGCGCGCCAGCCTTCTCTATCTTTTCCCTCGGGTATTTTTTGAAAGTCTCGTTTGATAGTGTCGGGTTTCTAAGAAATTCCACTACCATTTTCCTGAGCTTCTCGCCCTTTATCTTCTGCGCCAGCTGGATTAGCTTCTCCATCGCACCAACTTGCTTTCACATCCTTCTTTATTCAAATGGTAGTTTTACCCGAACTTCAATCTTTTCAATTTCCGCTCAACCGAACAGAGCGGACAAACCAGCAGCTGCTTCTTCGGCCTTCTTGCCCTCGTCTTCCTTCGGGGCTTCCTTCTCCTCCCGCGCAGCACCAGCCGCAGGCGCAGCCATAGCGACCGCGGCGTTCTTTATAGCCTCGTCGATGTTGACGCCTTCGAGGCTAGCGACGAGCGCCTTCACCTTGCCTTCGTCTGCATGTATGCCCGCGCCAGCAAGGACCTTCTTGACACCGTCCTCGCTTATGGGCTGCTTTGCCGAATGAAGCAACAGAGCTGAATACACGTACTCCATCAGCCTGCACCTCCACTTTCACTTTGAGTTGTCTCAGTTTTCGTTTCAGTTGCCGGAGCCGCAGCCGGCTGTTCGGCCGGAGCGGTCTCGGACTTGGCCTTGACCAAATCGTTCAAGGCGTTCGCTGCAATCGCAGCCTTAGACAACAGATATTGTATGCTCTCCTTTGTCGGGAACGCGATTTCTACTGCGAGGTTGCGCGCGTTTGATATAGCCGTCTTCAGCATCTCCGGGTACGCGAGCGCCATGTCCAGAACGTCCTTCGTGTACATTCGGCCATTATCGTAAACGGCAACGACGTTCAGGCTCACGTCGCTCGGCTCCACGTTCAGCTTGCGGAGTATGTTCGCCTTCTTCGCGTCTATGGACTCGCCCTTCTTCACGAACAGCGTGTCCTTGCGTACCGCAATCTTGCCAGCCTCGATGTTCGCCGGAAGTCCGACTGCCTGGAAATCGCTGATTGCGGGACCAGCCATCAACGGAGTCGGGCCGGCGTTCACCCAGATTTCCTCGTTCGCGATATCGCCCGCTTTTGCGAACGTCTTGAACTTCATGCTCTTCGCTGCGACGTAGAACCTGAACGGCTCCATGCTCGTCAGCACAATCGCCGGCTGTTTCGGCAGATAAGTTTCTATCTGTTTTATTTTTTCGTCGGACATCGATTCAATCGCATGCGTGAGTATACTCTTCTTCACCATCTTTATTACAGCCTTTCCGCGCAACCCGTTGCGTATCTTCTGCATCTGCTTGCTCGGTGCCTTGTGCATGTCGATAAGTCCGATTACCGGTGTTTCAGCAAGTGTCTTCTTGACCTGTTCGACCGCCGCAAGTTTCGCTTCCTTCACCATTTCGATGCACCTAGTACGCAAGCTTCGCTGGTTTGCCCATGGTCAGCTTCAACCTGACCGTACCGATGTTGTTCTTCCCCTTCTGCAGTTTCTTCTCCAAAAACGACAGCACAGCGTCGACGTTGTCCGCAATCTGCTCGTCTGCCATGGTTTCGGTTCCGACAAGGCATTGCACAACGGGCGCATCCTTGACCTTCAACCGCACGCTCTTCTTGTAGCCTTCGACTATCTGCTTGTAGTCGCCCGCTAACACCGTCGGCATCTTCCCGTGCGGCGCGATGATGCGGCCTAGGCTCTTACCGACTGTTATCATCAGCTTCGGCTCTGCGAGGAAAAAGTCGGTGCTGCCTGTCGTGTTCTTCAACTCGCGCTTGTCTGCCGCGAGCTTTTCTATGTCTGCTCCGCTGTAAACCTTAGCGTCTGCGCTCTTGATTGTGTCAGAAAAGATAACAATCTCCGCATCCTTGCCGCGTCCGTGCGGCAGCGCGAAAATTTCGTTCAGCTTGTTCTCGGGCTTCTTCGGGTCGAACAGCTTCAGGTTTATCGCCAGATCGAACGTCTGAGGAAAGGCGCGCTTCTTCGAGCCAGCGCGAACGGCCTTCACTGTTTCCAAAGTCTTCTCGTTCGCCATTTCGTCTCCCTCCTGCCGAAGCAGTCAAACGGGTTACGGATTGTAAACTTATTTGCCCGCATAGATTTAAAAGCGTTGCAAAAATGCTACTTGAACAGCTGGTCCCACTTGCCTTCCTCGATTTCCTTTAACACTTCCTTCGCCGGCTTGCTCTCAACCTGCACGCCCATCATCGCACTGGCTGTTCCGACCACGGCCTTCGTCGCGTCCTTCAGGCTGTTCACTCCCATACCTTCCATCTTGATTTTCGCGATTTTCACGCACTGCTCCATGCTTATGCTGCCCAGAACGGTCTTCCCGGCGGTCTTGTCCTCTTCGGTAATCTTCGCCTTCTCCAGCCCGATTTCCTTCTTTATCAGGCTGCCTGTGCCAGGAACGCCCACGACAATCTCGAATTCCTTGGTGTCCTTGTCCACGATTATCTTCACAGGAACCTGCAGGCCTTTGTACTCCGCGGTCTTCTCGTTGACCTTCTTGAAAACGTCGCCTATGTTCAGCTTGTACGCGCCCAGCTTCTGCGCCGAGGCGGCATCTGGGCCCGCTTTACCACCGTCGGCAATCAAGGCAATCGTGTCTTTTCCTGGCATTTGCAGCACCCGCGTTTGAAATAATCAGAATCCAACCTTCTTATCCTTTCACTTTTCCGCGTGCTCGGTCAGCTTGATGAACTCGACGTTGACCGTTATCGGTATTGGCACTGCGACGTCCAGCAGTTCGAGCGTTACTTCGCGCTTTACCTTGTCGTACCTTGTCACGCGTCCGCGCTCGCCCTTGAACGGCCCGCCGATAACCTCAACGACATCCTTGACGTCCAGCTCCACCTCGACCTTCTTCGGCTGCAGGAAGCGCTGTATCTCCTTTACGTCCATCGGCTTCTTTATTATCCCGCGCACGTGCAGCACTGCCTGCACGACCTTCTCAATGTCAGTCAGGTCGCCGTCTATGAAGATGTAGCCCTTGATTTCCTCCGGCCTTAGCACCACGTTTATCGCAAGCTTGCCGTTCTGCGCCTTCGTGGCTATGGCGTCTATGGCTATGTTCTCCCTGCCAACAACTGTTTTGACTGCATATAGCGGCATTGAATCACTCTAGGTTTAGACGTCTTTGTATACCGTTGGTTTGTTATTATTTGTCGCGGCCGTGGCTATATAATTTCCATTGGCCTAGCCGAACGGCGAAGCGACCGATACGAGATATACGACGAACCCAACAACGCCCACGACTATCAGGCCGGCGAAGCATATCCTTGCCGTCTCCGAAAACTCGCCCAAGTCCGGTTTCTTCGCTATCTTGAGCACCCTTACCCAGTTCCGAAATATCCGCATTACGTTAAGGTTCATCGAAGCACCCGCAATCAATAGTCAGCATTTTTTAAGATTTTAAACGTTTGCTTTCGCAGCCTATTCGATGAAGTCGACGCCGAGCATGTGCTCTATGTCCTTCTTCGACCTTTTGATTGTTCCTTTGTCCGCACCGAATATCTGCGGGGATTTGACGCCCGTCACAATGAGCAGCGCGCGTACGCGGTCGCCGAAGTCTTCGTCAATTTGGGCGCCCCAGATGATTTTCGCATCGGGCGCCAGCCGAGAGGAGACAGCCTCCACAATCTGGTGAGCTTCGCGCATTGTTATATTTGGCCCGCCCGTGACGTTGATGAGCGCGCCCGTAGCGCCTTCGATGTCCACGGCCAGCAGCGGGTTGTTCAGCGCGCGCTCCACTGCTTCGAAAGCGCGGTTCTCGGTGTCGCTCTCGCCCAGTCCTATCATCGCCATGCCGGTTCCAGCCATGACCGCACGCACGTCCGCAAAATCCAAGTTGACCAGGCCGGGCTTTGTCACCAGTTCGGTTATGCCCTTCACAGCATTTACGAGTATCTCGTCAGCGATCTTGAAAGCTGTGACTATGCTCACGTCCGGAACAATCTCAAGCAAACGATCGTTCGGTATGATTATCATCGTGTCTGCCACGCCTTCCAAATTTTTCAAACCTTCCTTTGCGTTGTCCATCCTCTGTTTTCCTTCCATCGCGAACGGCAGAGTTACGACAGCCACGGTCAGCGCGCCGGCGCGCTTTGCTATTTCCGCGACCACGGGTATGCTGCCAGTGCCCGTGCCTCCGCCCAGGCCGCACGTCATGAAAACCATATCCGACCCGCGCAGCGCCTGCTCGAGCTCCTGCTTCGTTTCGCGCGCCGCCTCCATGCCGAGCGCCGGGTTCGCGCCCGCACCCAGTCCTTTTGTCAGCTCCTTCCCGAGTAGTATCTTCTTGTCCGCATCCGTGTATAGCAAGTCCTGCGCGTCGGTGTTGATTGCGATGGTTTCGGCGCCGACGATGCCGACTTCCATCAGCCGCGTGACCGTGTTGTTGCCTGCGCCGCCGCAACCGATAACTTTTATCTTCGTCTTCCTCGATTCGAGGATTGACCTTATCTCCGCATCCTCTTTGCTCTCCTCGTCATACCTTCCAGACTTCACACCTTTCTTCACAATCTGCTTTATCCCCACTGTATCACCAAGGACCGTTAAAATAAATTCGAATCCGAAATATTTATTTCTCGGCCCGGAAGGAGAAAACCACGTCCGCAGGCAGCCCGTTCACTTTTCAGGCTTGTTCTCGAACGTTTCGACGAACTTTACCTTGCTTAAGCCGCACCACTTCATGGCGTTTTCGGCTATCACGCTCTTCACAGGCCGTACGACATCAACGTCCTTGAGCACGCTTATCTCCGCGACGCCATCCGCAATCTTCACGTCCGCTTCGTCTATGCCCGTGAAGTAGAAAACGATGGATTTGACCTTCTCGTCCTGCTTTTCGACAAGCGCTTTGATTTCCAAATCATACTCGAGCGTCTTCCCCGCAAGCGGATGGTTGAAGTCGACCTTCACTCGCCCGCCGTCCACGCTCATGATGCGGCCACGCAGCTCGCCGATGTTTATCACCGCGCCCGGAAAAGGATTTATGTTCTGCTCCTTGAACCTCGCAAGCGGTAGCGGCTTGACCATGTCGTCGCGCCTGTCGCCGAAGGCCTTGTCCGGAACAACCTCGAACGTCTTGCGCTCGCCGACCTTCATGTCCTTTAGCGCTTCGTCCAGGCCGCGCAGTATGAAACCGCCGCCCACGATGAGCGTAACCGGTTTGTAAACAATCTTAGGATTGTAGACGTTCTCCTTCTTCGCAACGTCTTCATTAGTAAGGTCGAAAATCTCGTTCGTGCCCTTGACGCGGCCGACGTAGTCCACAGAAACGAAGTCGCCGTCTTTCATTATATCTACATCACAGGGAACGTTTAAAAAGGTTCTACCGCTTCGCGCCCACGCTTCGCACCCCGCCGCACATCAGACAGAAGCCCGTGCGCGCGTCCACGCAGCTGGGACAGCACCGCGAGCCGCAAGCCTTGCACGTGTATAGCGCAGGCGAGTAACGGTTGCACCGCATGCAGATTCCGCCGATTGTCATTTGCATCATCCCGAATGCGGGGAGTGGGATTCGAACCCACGAAGGCACTAAGCCACAGGATTTCTCATCTTCGTCATCTTGTATCAGCGCTTAAGCGCAATGAGAGCTTAAGTCCTGTGCCATTGACCAGGCTAGGCGACCCCCGCTTTGACTATGTTTTTCTTCGCTTTATGCGCTTAAAACATTCGTGGCCGTCGGCCGCTCGATAGAGAGTTTCAGTTCGCTGTAATCCTTGAAGTTGTACGGTTTGATTGCAGAAGATGGAACTGTAGTCCGCGAAACTGCTTTTCTGCCTACTTCCCTGAGAGAAACCACATAAAACGTCTCCCCCGGTTCGATGAACGATGGGTAAAAACTTAGAACCCAGCCGTCATATACTTTGGACAGCGGAGCCAGAGTTACTATGACTCTGTCCCCGGCAGTTATCTTCCCGTTTGCCATGATTACCGAAGATAACCTAACCCAGAGAATTTATAAAGGCTTCACTTCAGCTTCTTGAGCTCCTTCTGGAACTCCTTCATCTTCTCGCCCATGGCATCCGTGGACATCCGGACCACGTCCTCCGCCTTGATTCCGCTTGCGGTCTCGACGTTGAACACGAACGCGTCCTCCACGGGCGTGATTTCGACCTCGCCTTTCCTGCTAGCCTCGGCGCAGTTCATGCACAGTATGCACTTCACAGGATCGGTGACAACGAGCTTCCCGTCCTTCTCCTTGAAGACTTTCCTCGGGCAGATTTTTACGAACTTCTCGACGTCGTCCTTCGCGATTTCGCCGATCTTTATGCTCGGCAGGTTCTTGTAGCCGACGATCGCGCCTTGCCATTTCGCGTGCTCACGGCCGGTCCCCAGCTGCGCCGTGGCAACGAATTCGAGTTCCTGGTCGTCGAAAAGCTCCACGAGCGGTATCTTCTCGATGAAAGGCACGACGCTCTTGTCCGTGGTCTTGAGGTCGTCCGAGTACACCATCGTGGGGCCTTTCTTCTTCAGCGCGAGCTTCACCTCGCAGCGCGAGCAGCCATTCCCCTCGCACTTGCAGTCCTTCTTCAGGTTGTACGCCTTCGGGTCGTACGTCAGCGGCACCTGCCCGATGCGGTTCGCCAGCACCTCGTCCGGCATCGCCGAATCGTTCTTGTTGAACTCGACCCATTCTATGGCCATGGTCGGCACTTCTGAAATCATGACCCTTCGCAGCGCTCCGGCGAAAGAAGACTTTACGCCGCTAACTAGGAACTTGATTTCCCTGTCGTTCCTCTCGAGTATCTTGACTTCCATAAAACCACGCACATCTTGCATTTAATCAATTGTTCCGATTCGGCTATAAACTTTCACGCGGTTTAAACTCTGCGGCCGCGCCGTCCGCCCTTCCTCCGCGTCACGTCGTGCGGTATCGGTGTAACGTCCTCTATCATCCCGATTCGCAATCCGGCTCTTGCGAGCGCGCGTATCGCGGGCTGAGCGCCGGCGCCAGGAGATTTGGTGTGATGTCCGCCTCTCGCGCGGACGCGTATGTGAATGCCGGTCACGCCTTTCGTGAGTGCTTCCTCCGCCGCCTTCCTCGCTGCCTGCATTGCCGGGAACGGACCGCCCTGCTCGCGGTCACGGTCCGTCATCATTCCGCCAGTGTACTTCGCGATGGTTTCGGAGCCGGTTACATCAGTGATATGGATTATGGTGTTGTTCGCAGTGCTGAATATGTTCGCAATCCCCCACTTGACCTTCTGCTCGACCATTCAAAACACCTAAGCTTTGCTTACGCCTTCGTCCCCGGCCGCGGTTTCGGTTGTCATGGTCTCGGCCGGAGCCGCTTCAGCCGGCTTTTCCTCAACATCCTGTGCGACCAGCTTTTTGGGTTTCAGCATAACTTCTATCTTGTCCTCTTCGTCCTTCAGCACGAGCGTGCTCGGATGCGTTGCCTTGCGGCCGCCGATTTTCACGTGACCGTGCACTATCATCTGTCTCGCCTGTATGGGCGTGGTTGCAATGCCTTTCCTCAGGAGTATCGTCTGCAGCCTTCGGCCGAGCAAGTTCTCGATGGTCATGCCCAGCACGTCGTCCAAGCCCGCGCCCTTCTCGAGCATTCCGAGGTTCATGAGCTTCGTAAGCAGTTGCTTCTCAGCCTGCTTGTCTTTCGTCGCGACAAGGCTCCTCGCCATGCGCCTGTACTTTCGCAGCAGCGTCTCGGCCTTCCAAATCTCCTGCTTCCTCGTGAGCCCGAACACCTTCTTCAGCTCGGTATCGCGCGCTATTCGTGCGCTGTCCCACAGCATCTGCGGCCGCTTGTATTTTTTTTTGAATCGTCTCATCCATCAGCACCAATCTTACTTCTTTTTTCCATCGGCTTTCGCGTCCGGCTTGGCAGCAGGAGCAGCAGTTGCGGCAGCGCCGCCTGCGCCGGCTTGCGCCATCCTGATGGATTTCTTGACAACGCCCACGGCCTTGTTGTGCCTGAACGAGGCTCGTGTGCGCTGTCCACGCACCGGCAAGCCAAGCATGTGCCTTACGCCCTTGTACGACTTGGCATCGACCATGCGTTGTATGTCGAACTTCTCGGCCATGTCCACGTCCGAGCCGGACATGTGCATCGTAGCACCCGTCTCCACGTCGCGTCGCCTGTTCATAACCCATTCGGGTAGACCGAGCTTGGCCGGATCCTTTATCGCGGCCTCGAGCTCGGCTATCTCGGCTTCGGTAAAAGAACCAAGCTTCCTGTTCATGTCCACCTTCGCGGCCGTGCAGATTGCTTTCACAAAAGAATGACTAACGCCTTTTATATCTAGAATCGCATGGCCTACGGACTTTTCACCGTCAAGGTCCGCGCCCAAGACACGTACCAGAACTAGCAGCCGCTTCTCTTCCTTCGGCTTTGGTTTTTCCTTTTCCTTCTGCTCCTTCTCGGCCTTCTGTTTCTCCGCTTTGCCTTGTTTTTCGGGGTCTTCGAAGGCCTTTTCCGGCTTGTCTTTCTTCTCGCCCATTATCCCAACTCTTCAACAGGCCAAACGGCCAACATCGTAACACTATTTTCAATTTGATAAGTATAATAATCTATTTAAAGACTTTAAAAATCCGTATGCACGCAGCGCGTTTTGCGCGCTGGAAGAGAAATCGAGTGGACCAGTCGGGACTCGAACCCGAAGCTTGTGGACTTGCGTTCTCCACCATGCCGAGGTGGCGATCTGCCATTGATCTACTGGCCCTGGTCCAAAAGAATGATTTAGTTTCAGCCGATTTAAGCGTTCGCTGCAGTCGGATCAGTGCGCCTTGCCCTCCGTCTCGGCGAACTTCTTCTCGCACCTGTGCGAGCACCAGTAGTAGATTGTGCCGTCGTTCTTCACGAACATCTTGCCCGTGCCGGCCTTCATGGACTTGCTGCAGAAAGAGCACTTCATTCGTACCACATCATTTAGCGCTTGCCCATTTTATCCACGGATTCCATCTCGGTCTCGCGCAGCATCAGCACGTCGTTCACGCGCACAGCGCCTATGACGTTCCTTACGAGCACCCGTCCCTTGTCCGGGCCGTCCATGACTTTGCACCGTACTTGTACTACTCCGCGCACGCCCGTCCTTCCCAGGACTTGCAAAACTTCAGCCGGATAAGCATCCGCCAATCAAATCACTTTCCAAGTCCAACAGCCGCAACAAGCCTACTCCTTCTTTGCCAGCTTCGCTGAGACTTCCTTGAACAGATCCTTGCCGTCGCCTATTTCCACGACAGCCACGGCCGCAGAGCCGACGTCCAGACCAACCGCGCGTCCGAGCTCGACCTTGCTGGGCACGTACACGTAGAGAATCTTCTTCTCGTCGCACAGCGCCGGAAGGTGCATCACTATCTCTTTCGGCTCCACATCCTCGGCTATCACGACGAGCTTCGCAACGCCTCGTTCGACGGCCTTCGTGGCTTCGTTCGTGCCTTTTCGCACGCTGCCCGTGTTCTTCGCAGTCTCGACTAGCTGGAGTATCTTATCGACGACTTCTTTCGGTAGTTCGTTAGCCATTTCCAACCACTTCATTCTTTGCGTCTGTGTTGTTCTCGCGCAGTTCTCACGCGCGTATCTTAATTCTGTTTGCGTTCATCTTCTTAAATGTGCGCATCAGCCGCTTCGCCCGAGTCCTTTTAATCTTATTTATGGGCAAAATATAAAACCGTATCCTTTCCTGCCCTGTCGACGCGGCAGAAGCCGAACCTAACCAATTGCACGATGTCGCCAACCTTCGCTTTCGCAGTATCCGGTTCGGCCAATCCTATTTTCTTCTCGCCGTCCGGCATCACGACAGTAACGCGCACGTTCGGCTCGCTGACCCAATGCACCTTCGGGTCGGCCATCTCGATTTTCTCGCCAGCGAACTTCACGGCTTCGTCAAGCTCGACCGAGAACAAGTTCATGAGTCCGACTCTCCTCCCGCGCAACTTTTCAAAGTCCTGTTTCTCAATGTACACAACATCATATTTCACTGGTATTTTCCTCTCACCAAGTTTCGTGTTGTCCGGGTGTGCGGCCGCTGTTACGCTTTTGGTTTTTGCCGGCGCGCCGTTGATTGAAATTTTTACTGGGTCGAACACAGCGAAGTAACGCCTCGCTTCGGCGTCGATTATTTTTCTGTTATCGGCATAGAAAATTTCCGCAGGCACTGTAACGTCGGACAAACTCATCCCCATCTTGAGTATGAACCTGCGGATTGCCTCGGGCCGTATGCCGCGTCGGCGGAGCGACTGCAACGACCACGTGCGCGGGTCGTCCCAGCCCGCGAACGTGCCCTGCTCGATAGCCGCACGCGACCTGCTCTTGCTTAGCTTTGCTTCTGCGAGCTTCAGCATTCCATAATGCAGGAACTCCGGCTTCTTCCATCCGAGTTTGTCCCAGATGAAAGTTTCCATCATGTCCTCGATTACCAAATCTTTCCCGCGCAGTATGTGCGTCATGCCAAGCTCATGGTCGTCGATTGCCCACGAGAACTCGAGCATCGGCCATACGTGATATTTGTGCCCGATGCGCACGTGCTCGCGGTCCGAGACGCGCAGCAACACCCGATCGCGGAACGCCGGATTCGGGTACTTCATATCCGTTTTCAAACGCACGACAGCTTCGCCTTCCTTAAGCTCGCCGCTCAGCATCTTCTCCCACAACTTTATATTTTCCGCAACAGTTTGCCCGCGATGTTTGCATGCAATACATTCGATTCTGTCTTTTCGCAGTTCGTCCGCAGAACACAAACAAACGTATGCGAGTTTTTTCTTTATCATTTCCTCGGCATGTTTGTAGAAAATTTTCAGCCTGTCCGATTTGTAGAATTCTTTATCGAATTTTATCCCTAACCATTCTAAACCGTCGCGCACGAGCTTGTAGCCTTCGGGTATCAGCTTCTTTTCCTCGCTGCCGATTGTGTCATCGTACACAAGCAGCAGCTTCCCGCGATAGCGCTTCACGTACTCGTCGTTCAGAATCGCCATGCGCGCGTTTCCGATGTGCAGCGGCCCGGACGGATACGGCGCCAAACGCATCACGACCTTGTCTTGTTTCGCGTTCGGCAGCGGCGGTAGCTCGCCTTCCTCCCTCTCCGGCTTCTTTCCTTCGTCGATGTCTATCTTCAGTTTTTTCATTTCCGTCTTTTGTTTTTCGAAAGGCCAAGAATTCACTTCGAAAACAGAAATTTTTACAACTTCGACAAGGGATTTCATGTCCTTCTTCAATGCAGAATCCTCGCCGAGAACCTTGCCTACAACAACGCCTTCGTTCGCCTTGCCTTCGTGCTGCACCGCGTTCAGCAGCGCGTGCTTCAGCGCGAGTGTTTTTGCGTCCATTTTTTTCGGCATAATTAGAATTATTCCGATAGAGTATTAAGCGAATTGCCCGCGGCTTGCGCTTTCAGAACACGACGCTCGCATATCCTACAACCGAGCCGTAGTCGTTCGTTACGTTTCCAGATGTCGCATACTTCAGCAGCTTTCCCTTCTTCGCCCCGAGCTTCTTGGCAGCGACCATAGTCACCATTATCGGTCCGAATCCGCAGACGCTCGCGTTCATCTCGTTCGCGCGTTCGAAGAAAAGTTTCTCGTTCATCTTCACGATTGCTTTCATCAGCGCACCGTCCGTTTCCTCCGCGACGTTCTGCGGGACGTAGTGCGAGAAGTCCGAGCTTGCGACGACCACCCACTTATCCTTGCTTCTGCGTATAGCGTCCGCTATGGCCTCGCCTACCACCTGGCATCCGCGCAGCATATCCGGGTCTCCGAGTTCGTTCGTTATAGCAATCGGCACGAACTTGAAGTCGTCGCCGAACCTGCTCTGCAAGAATGGCAACTGCACCTCGATCGAGTGCTCGTTCTGGTGCGGGATTACGTCTATCTGCAGCAGCTCGCAGTCGCGGAGCAGGGTTTCTACCATCGTTTCGTGCACGGCCACTCCGCCGAGCGGCGTCTTCCACAGACTGTTCTTTATCATGGCGAACTTCGATCCGAACATGTAGTGATTCGGACCCATTATAATGTAATTGCGCGGAGACTTTTCGTTCAGCATCGAGTAGAACTTGGCAGCTACGTGGCCAGAATATTCGTAGCCGGCGTGCGGCACCACTGCTCCGCGGACCTTCTGCATTCGCGGCTTTCCTTTATCCTTCGCTCCCTCGTCCGCGTGCCTGAACGCCGAATCGATCTGCTTCCTGAGCTTGTCCTTCTCCAAATCGTAGAACCGTCCAGCCGCGACGGGCGCACGCACGAACAACACGCAGCATCACACCTCGTAAAACTCCTACAAATATTAGTTGGGTTTCATAATAAATCTCTGAACGTTCGGCGGCATGCGGGATTTTTCGAATTGTTTCCAAAAAAATATAATATGAGAAACATGTTACAAAAAGTATGTTCTACAATAGATATGTTGAAAGAATAAATATACCCGATTGACTATATTCTATTAGATTCACATGGTCGCGAAAACACCCGAGCCGTCCTTTGTCCTGTTCGTACACACCAAACCGGTCGATCTTCTCGTGAGTCTGAAGAAGGGGCCGCAGTACGCGACCATCCTATCGAAGGACATAGACTGCACGTACTCGCACACCGTGAAGCTTCTCGACCAGTTCAAGAAATTCGGCTTGGTGGATTTTGAGAAGAAAGGCCGAATAAAAATTGTGAAGCTCACGCCCACAGGCGAGGCCATTGCGCACGCTTTCGAAGGCGTGAAGATGCAGCTGAACAAGATTAAATGACCGCTTTAATTAAAATGTAACATTGAAATTCCTTTTTGGACATCTTTAATCATGGCGCTACAGTTGGCGGCGGTCTGGCTCTACGGGCTATGCATCATGGCCGGGTTCATCTTTCAGAGCGTGCTTCCGAGCAACATAAGAATCCTGGTATACCCGCTTTCCGCAGTCCTGGGCTTCCTGTCGGTCAGGCTTCCGCTGTACGCGCTTCTTGCGTTCAACGTAGGCATGATTGGTCGAGCAGTCGTCGGCAGGTACTGGCATTGTGTGGCAATCGAAGCGGCGGCGATGCTTCTAGGAATAGCGGTAGGCTCCTTAGTTCTCTAATACTTTGTAGTCGTATATAAAAACCTAACCGCCGAGAAATTTTCTATGAAAACTTACAGAGCGTCCGATATAGACGAAGGCATACTCGACCTGATAGACCTGATGAATGAGATACCCTTCGTCGAGACATGGTCGAGCTGTAGCGGGCACATCTACAGTTTTGACGAGAGCGAAAGGCGTATAGCGAACAACACAAATGCGGTATTGAAGCGGCCTTCGCTCGATCCGAACGTGGAATATTTCGGTCTGCGCGGCGGATACGTCTACTTTTATGTCAGTGGCACAGTCGACAAGCGCGATTATTACACTCCGAAAGTCGACAAGTTTGACCACCCCCTGACTGAAGAGTTCCTTGGGCGCGTGGACGCGCTGACGGAAAAATACGATTACGTGGATTTCAGGCTGATGGAGATGATGGGCGGAAACCACTGGGACACGCGGCCGAGTTACGACTTCGGCATAGAACAGTCCGCCTATGGCGTCGCGTCCGAACCCGTCATCAGAAAACAGAAAATCGACGCAGCTTGGGACGGCCTTCGTGACGTGTGCAAAAAGTTTTCGGCAGAATTCAAACCGATTGGCTGGGCTGCTACAGAGAACGATGACAGATTGAACAAGTCGGTCAGAAAAAAGCTTAAAGTTTACCGAGCCGCGATGTTCGATAAAAACTCCCCGCTTTTTTGCAGATACTAGCCCCCTCATTGCACGCGAACTGGCGCATTATTGTATAAAATATGTTTTTAACACAACAATATCGTTGGCCATTGTGTATCTGGCAAACAAAACCAATCCTAAAGAAGGAGAAGCCCCGACGAAATATCTGTTTTATATCGTTTCTTTCGTGTTCCTTTACGCAGTACTGTTCATGTATTTTGCATTCTACGCATTTCGACTTTGCAACGTGTTAGTTTGATTCTCTTATTAATCACTAGTTAACGTTTCCAGCTACGAACATGGCCTGACATCAAGGTCATTCGTGCTCTCTGTCATGTATAAAAAACAAAAAACAGAGGCTGTTTGCTTGCATGTCCATACCATTTTCTATACATAGAAAGTATAAATTCGAGGTTCTACAATAGATAACTATGAAGCCAAAGTCGATCGGCCCACTATGCCCTGTTTGTGACAGGCCGTTGGCACCGAGACTTGGGTTCAGCGTTGGGATGATATACCAATGCGGCAACTGCGGCTATATAGGACCGCTTTCGATAACAAAGAAAATGCGCCAGACGTATGGAGGGACTGAGCAAATATGAAGATCATACCGTATCTTTTGGTCGGGAACCACCCTAAAACGGCCAAGTTGAAGGAAAGAATCATACAGATAATCAAGATTTTGAAGGAAAACGGAGGTAAAATCGAGGCCGAAGACCTGGAAAAGAAGATCAACATCTCACGTAGCGAGGCTCCTAGCCTGTTCTACAAGCCTTTGGCAAGCATGCGCAAGTGGGATTTGGTACAATCGCACCGGCGCGTGGAGATTGATGAGGCTGGAAAGAAGAAATTCCGCACGACTTACGAGCTTACGCCTGGCCTTTTCTACCACTATATCGAAAAAACGCTCATAGAGCTGGCCAAAAAGGAGATAGAAATGGTGTAAAATCGCCTGTTTTGCTTCTTTCTTTGTATTTTCTAACTAAATGCGCCAGCTATAGGCAGGTACTGCGCAATTAAACAGATAGTCCAACCAAACGTCGTTTCAGAAGTCTACCAGTTTTGTTAAAATTTGCCAAAATTTTGAATTTTTGCCCGATTTGATTACATATTTGTTCTGAAATCGCTGGTTTAAAACATATTACAAATAATACATATTGATTATATATGCCATTTATTATGTAAAATTTAAAAATATATAATATTTTAAATAAAATTTAGTAAAATTATGTATTTTTTCTCATATTTAGCGTAAATATTTAGGTATAATTTTATTAAAAATTCTTAAATTAAGGAGAAATTTTCATATTTAATCATAAAGAAAAATATATTATGTTAATTATATAATCTGATATATTGTATAAAAATTATTCTATGTAAAATATAAGTTATAAAGAATACTAAAAGAAATATATTTCTTAGAATAGGATAGTGAGCGCTGCAAACACCTTCGCAGGAGTGAGGGTCGAAAAGCGACTTGGCTAAAAACTTGCAAAACTGTCAAATTAAGATCGATGTGAGTCTAAATACCATACGGTTTATGTGAGGGTAAACTTGAGTGATAGCAATTTATACTTGGGAAAACAATAAAAATTATGGGCTTGATCGATTTTTTAAGAAAAATTTTCGGCAATAAAAGCGATGCAGCAGCGCTTCAAAGCGATGCAGAAAATAATCGCAGCGCTTCAGCAGCGCTTCAAGATTATCAAAGCGATGCAGCAGCGCTTCAAAGCGCTTCAACTCCCATGAACCAAGAGATTCCTGATTTGCCAGACTTTACACCGAAAGAAGAGCCAGAGCTATTTTACCAACCGCTTCCGAAAACAATTCCAGCCGGGCAACCGCCACAACAACCTCAGATGCCAGTTGCGCAACCCGCTCAACGGCCAGCTTTTCTTCCCAGGCAACAACCTCCCTTGCCGCAGATGCCAGTCTTCGCCGAACCTCCAAAACGACAACCCACTATCGAACTTCAGAAGGATTCGCTCGAACTCGGAATGGCCGCAGGATATGCCGGGCGATCGCTGAAGGAGATAGAATCTTCCATGACTAGGATAGAAAGCCTGATGGCATCCAAGGAATGGTTCACAACCCAGTTCGGACCGCAATTGCGCGCAATTTACGATTCCATACGGGCACATGACGAAAACACGGCTAGAAAGCTCGAAATGATTGAATTCCTGATTCAATCGCTCGAAAAAACGGCTAAAAAGGCTCCAGAACCGCTGAAAACCGAGCTTTTGGGACAAATCGCTGCCGTGTCAGCGGAGCTTCCTCTCTCGCCTAAGATGCTGGAAGTTATCAACATCGTTGAACAGGCTGGCGCAGTTAGCTATGAAGAACTCTGTGCAAAGCTCGGAGTGCAACAATCCTCGCTAAGAGGGCTTCTCGCGAACATGATGAAAAGGACTTCTCGAATAGAACGGTATGTAGAGAACGGTAAAAGCATGGTTAGAATCAAACGATGATGTCGCAGCGCTTCAGCAGCGCTGCTGTCAGCGGAAACGACCCCTCGAAAATGACATATATAAGGAAAATTTAATCATTCCCTATGAAGGAATGTGAGTTTCGGGATAAATTTAGGGAATTCGCAGAATCTAACGGATTCAAAATCATCGCAGAATACGTTAACGATTCTCCCGACCTCGTGCTGTCCAAAGACGGCGTAACCATTGGAGTCGAACTCAAAAGTTCCGAGGATAACTGGCTCGCAAAGGCCTTTGGCCAGCTCGCTTTCACCAAATCAACCCGCAACGTCGATGACGTATGGCTTGTCATACCGCCTTCGAAAGCGCTGCCAAAACGCTGGATTAAAATTTTCGAAAAATACGGTTTCAAAATATTTACCTTAGACAAAAAACTTTATAGCGTAAACAGCGAAACCGCTGTAGACCCACCAACAGCCTACAAACTTTCAAGCCCGAAAATAAGTAAAAGGTTTTTGGAGATAGAAGAACGATTACACTCGTTTCTATCGGACTATCCTGCTGGATTAACCATGGCAGAACTGTCGAGGCTTTCAGGAGTATGCCAGGAAACTGTAAAATGCCATGTTTTAGGCGCCGCGGGCAGCATGAGCGGGTTTTGCCGGTTAAAAGACGAAATAAAAATAGAAAACAATAAAATCAGGCTTGTTTAGCTTTATCCTCATTCAGGAACCCCAGCCGCTTCGCATTGCTCTTGCTTTCCGCTTCGTTCTCGAGCTTCTCCTTCACGGTCAGGAAGCGGAAAACCGCATTTATGTCTGTGCCTTGCTTCAGCCGGATCATCTGAACGTTGAACGGCTCCATGACCTGCGTGTCTATGAACATGGTCAAGTGCCCACTTATCAGGCGAGAAACGGTCTTGTGATGCATTTTCGTGCGTCTTCCAATCTCCCTTACCCAAAGCCAGCCTCCTTCTGCCTCCTTTAGGCATCGGACGATTTTAATCAGGTTTTCAGCCGCGTCTTTTCTCACTTTTCAACCCTCCAGCAACCCATGTATCCAGCCGGCGCACATAACATTATTTACACTCTCTCCAAGAAAAAGATTGGTTCTCAGCGGAACTGACCCCCTTCGAAACAGCTTATATGCATCTGCACCAACAAACTTTATGCAAAATATCTCACAACAGGAACTTGGATACGTAGTAGGAATTTTCATAGGCGACGGTTACGCCCGTTACGATAAATGCAATAGGCACCACAACGTGGATTTTTATCTGAACTCCATAAAAGACGGGCAGATAATAGAAAGGTTATTCTTTATCCTGACCAAATCCGGACTGAACGTAACCACGCGGAAGGACAAAAGGTACAATTCTATCCGAGTGCGGGTCAGCTCTAAAGCGTTTATGGAATTCATGGAATCAAAGGAGAGCGAACTGTTCGAGAGTACCGGACAAAATCTGGGAGACGATTACAAGATTGGGGTGATATCCGGATTTATAGACGCGGAAGGTTTTGTTGGGAATGGCGAGATACAACTGACGCAGCGGAAAAGAGAAACGCTCTTGATTATCAAGAGATTTTGCGACGACCTCGGAATACTGACAAGAAAGTTTTGGTCCGCCAAAAATTATAGAACAACGAATCTAATATGGAGACTTAGAATATCTACAAAGTTTAAATATGCACCCCACAATTCATATAAGGTACAGAGAGCGTACGGATTAAATTCAAACTAAAGCGCGGTGGAGCAGCTAGCGAATAAATCGCCTGCAATGGAGTGCTCGTCGGGCTCATAACCCGAAGGTCGAAAGTTCAAATCTTTCCCGCGCTATTTTATTTTTTTTTCAAATCTAGTTGCACGGCTTGTAGAACTTCTCCTTGCCGACTTCGATGCCCTCGACCAGCCCGAGCTCCTCCATCTGCCGGAAGTACTCGTTGCACCTGGTGCGGGACAGGTTCATCAGCGTTGCGAGCTGCGGCGACGACAGCTTCCCGTGCTCCTGCAGTATCGACAGCACCTTCTCTATGCGCTTCTGCTCCACGATCGTCAGCTGGTCCCTCGTAGCCACGATCGGCCTCGCGTTCGCGGCCGCGTGAATCTCCTCCTTCACGCCTTCTATTATCTCCTGCGCCAGGTTCCCGCTGTCCACGACTTCTTCCTTGAACGCCTGCTCGCTCAGCGTCTTCTCCGGCACGCGCTCGTCGAACTTCCTCTCCAAGTCCGCCACCTTCGTTGCCAGCGCCTCCATCCTGCCTTTCATATCCCTCAGCAGCTCGAGCGCTGCGCCTGAAGCCGCGGCTGCGGCAAAAGAATCGTTGCGGACCAGCTCTTCCGACCGGGGTACGGCAGGTTCGACAGGAAGGAACTTGGTCTCTTCGAGCTTCTGCTTCATCGAATCGATTTTCCGCAGACGCTCCTCGATAAGCTGCTCGCGCGTTTTGAAAAGTCCCATACACTGTTTATGCATTCCGCTTCAAAAATAGATTCGTATACTGCAGCATACTTTTTCGCTCGTTTTCGCCGTGTCGATTGGCAGTCGGCGCTTCCGACAAAAGCGTTCCGTCCATGCCAGCAGCTCCAGGCGTCCGCGACGACCCAACTTTCCCAATACACGGAGCAGAACAGCCGGCGCATGCGCGGGCCGAAAATTTTGCCGAAACCGTCGCACGCGCAATATACCCGCATTCACATCGCGACCTCCTTGGAGGAACAGCCGATTCGACGCGTTCTGCGGCTGTTTTGAGGCGATTGCGCGATGTGTCGAAAAGTCTGTTTCGGCCCAGTCGATCGTGGACGGTCCGCCCTCCTGTTTCCCTTGTGCCGGATATGCCGCGCTGCTTCTATGTCGAAACGCTTTAGACGGCCCTCGTTTTCACTCCCGCGACGCGTTCCCGCCTTTCGTTCTGGAAATCCCCGCATAACTTTAGATACGTCGACAATTATGCTATTCATATCTGCATAGCAGAACTGCGTAGCGATGCTGCTGAGCAACGCTGTTCAGCACATCTGAATAGCAGCGCTGAGTAGCGCTATGGCGTGCAGATGACTGCGTCAGCCTGTAAATTAGAGTGCACTCGGTAGTCGCATGGCGGAGAACGAGATACGGGAGCGGATGGTCGAGCTGCTGGAGGCGCATCCGGAGGGCATGACGATACTCGGCATAGCCCAGGCGCTCGAGCTGAACCGCAACACGGTCACGAAATACATATACGAGCTGTCCGGGGCTGGCATAATAGTGCAGCGGAAGGTCGGGAGCGCCAAGCTGTGCTTCGTGCCGAAGCCGTCCGCGGCCAGAGCCGCGATAAAGAGCATGAAAAACCCGAAAATCGCCAAATTCCTGCCGTTAATGGCGCTTCTACCGCTGGTGTTCCTACAGCTTCTAGTCTTCGCACCTTCTGCGCTGGCAGCCAATGCCCAGTCGCATCCGCTTAGCGAGCTCACTCCGATAGACACGAATTTCGACGTGATGCAGTACAGCATCCTCAACCTGACTTGGGTGAACGCGACCAACCTCAACGCCTCGAACCAGATTTGCGTCGGCGGGGTATGCAGGACGAGCTGGCCTGCCGGCACGGTAACCAGCGTGGGTCTCAGCATGCCAACCGAACTTACGGTCACAGGCAGCCCCGTGACCACAAGCGGCACGCTTACTGCGGCATGGGCGTCGCAGAGCGCGAACACCGTGCTAGCTGCTCCTTCAGGTGGAGCAGGTACGCCAAGCTTCAGAGTGTTGGCAGCCGCGGACATACCCAACTTGGACGCGGGCAAGATAACCGCGGGCACCCTGGCCAACGCCAGACTGGACAGCAAAGTCTACCTTATCAACTCCAGCGGATTGGACGCCGCGAACATAACCACCGGAACGTTGCTGGTCGCCAGGGGCGGCACGGGGCAGAGCTCGCTGACGACCGGAAGGGTGCTGATAGGCGCAGGCACATCGGCCGTTACGTTGGCCGGACCGACCGCTGCCAACCAGGTGCTGAGATCGACCGCAGCGGACGCGCCTGCATGGAGCAGCCTCGTGGCAGCCGACATACCCAACCTCGACGCTAGCAAGATAACAACCGGCACGCTCAGCAACGCCAGGCTCGACAGCAAGGTATACTTTATCAACAATTCGGGCATGTCCGCCAGCAACATCACGACCGGCACGATAAGCAACGCGCGCTTGGACAGCAACATCGGCTTTTTGAACAACACGCAGATATGGACAGGTACAAACACCGTGAATGCACTCACGCTCGGCGGAAACATGAACGCCAATTCGAAGAGCATAACAGGCGCTGCGTGGATGAATTCGACTAACTTCAACGCAACCACCAATGTCTGCATAGGCAACGTCTGCCGCACCAGCTGGCTTACGACCGGCAACACGAGCGCGGAGATAATAAACGCCGTAAATGGAACAGGCAACGGCTTCTACAACCTGACATCGTGGTATGCTCTTTATGTTAATAACGCAACTGAAAGAACATTGTTTACGAACACATACAACGCCTCGTACATGACGAACACCTACAACGTATCATACAATGCGCAGTTGGGGCACAACACCACGAACGAAATCTTCGCAGCCGTGAACAACGGCACGTTCCAAGCAGGGACGGAACTGTGGAACACGACCGCCCAGATACAGGCCGCGCAGACAGTCAACACGACAGCGCAAGTAAGAGCCGCCCAGACCGTGAACACGACAGCCGAGGTGCGCGCAGCCCAGACCATCAACACGTCCGCGGAGGTCCTTGCAATAGCCGTCAGCCGCGGTGACTGGACCACGCACGACAATTATCCCGCGGCCTGCACGGGAAGCAATGTAGTACAATCGATCGGGGACACCCTTGCTTGCGTTTCCGCTTCGGCAATGGCCGCGGCAAACATGACAGGTGGCGGAACCGCTGGTTACGTGCCGCTGTGGCAGAACTCCTCGCAACTGAACACCTCAATTATTTTCCAGACTGCAGGCAACCTCGGCATAGGGACGGCTTCGCCAGACACGAAGCTCCATGTCATCGGTGCAGTCTGCGCCGAGGCGACCGATTCCGGATGCGCCCCGACTTCCGGAGACGTGAGAGGGACAAGGCTGTGCATAGGCACTGATTGTAAGACAAGCTGGCCAGCAGGCAGCGTCACGAGCGTCGGCCTTGCCATGCCGACCGAGTACACCGTGACGAACAGCCCTGTCACATCCAGCGGCACGCTCACGGCCGCGTGGAACAGCCAGACCGCAAACTACGTGCTTGCAGCGCCCAGCGGCTCTTCAGGAACGCCCACGTTCAGGGCGCTGGCAGCTGCGGACATCCCCAACCTCGACGCTAGCAAGATAACCAGCGGCACCATGGCCAATGCCAGACTGGACAGCAAGGTCTACCTGATAAACCAGACAGGCGGCCTCGATGCCGCGAACATAACCACTGGGACTTTTGCTGATGCAAGAATTGCCTCGGCTGCCACATGGAATGCCAAGATGACCAACCCAATGACTACCACAGGGGATATCATCTACAGCAGTTCTGGCAGCACGCCTGCCAGGCTCGGCGGTGCAGCTGGCTTCTTGAAATCAACCGGCGCTGCTGCCCCGGCCTGGAGTGCATTGACATCCGGCGACCTGCCGAGCCATGTGCACGCCGCCACGGATATAACCTCAGCCACGCTTGCCAACATCAGGCTCGACGGCAAGGTATACCTGATAAACCAGACAGGCGGCCTCGACGCAGCGAACATAACAACTGGGACTTTTGCTGATGCAAGAATTGCCTCGGCTGCCAACTGGAACACAGCATACACGCACAGCCAAGCAACAACCAACGTACACGGACTAACATTCACAGCAGAAGGAAGCGGAGGAGGACTAGACGCTGACACATTGGATGGAATTGATTCATCATCATTCTTAACTTCCTACACAGAAACCGACCCCAAGTGGTCAGCAAACTACAGCGCTAAAACTGGAACAGGAAATGTCGTGTTTTCAGCAAGTCCAACACTTTCAGGAACAGTAACAGGCGGAACGTTTTCAGGAGGAACATGGAATGGAGGGAGTATAAGCACAACATACACTGATGCAAAAGTTACAGGTGTAACAGGAACAGCTCCTGTCGCATCGAGTGGTGGAGCCGCTCCAGTTATTTCAATGGCGGCGGCCTCTTCTGGCGTAAATGGTTACATGACTGGAACTTATGCAACAAAATTAGACGGCATTGAAGCTGGTGCCACGGCCGATATGACTGCCGCAGAAATTTTGACTGCAATAAAGACTGTCGACGGTTCAGGCTCAGGTTTGGATGCTGATCTGTTGGATGGGCTTAGTTCAGCATCTTTCCAAGCGGCAGGGACTTATGTTACTTCTGTCTCGGGGACAGCTCCGATTGTCAGTTCTGGTGGAACTACTCCAGCAATTAGTGCCACAATCTTAAAAGATGCTGTAGCTACTGCTCCTCTGTTAGTGAATGGCGTGGCTGAAGTTAATGATGTTCTTCTTGGAGCAGATAGCGACTTGACTTTTTCAATGCCAGCAGCAACTGCTGCAATTAATGGTTATATGACTTCAACATATGCTAGTAAATTAGACGGCATTGAAGCTGGTGCCACAGCCGATATGACTGCTACAGAAATTTTAACAGCAATTAAGACTGTCGACGGTTCGGGTTCAGGATTAGACGCTGATTTATTAGATGGGTCAGATGCTAGTGTGTTTACTACTCATAATGAAGTAACAGATTTAGGAACTGTTACCTTTGATCAAGTTGGTACAACAACAGCAGATTTTATAACAGAGCTTGAAGGAATGGGGGCATTTGATAATTATTATAGCATTATGAAGGCCAGTTGGAGTTATGCAGGTAATCAAGATATTTCAGATACTGGATTTGGAACCTTTGAATTAGCGGGTTCTGTCGTGGAAACGTGGACAGACGATTCATCAGATATCACTAGGGGCAATATTCATGTTCGAATAACAAGACCAACTACTGGCGCCGGCGCAGGGCAAATACTTGTTTACAATGATCAAGGAAGTGGATATTCTCCCGGATGGAGGCAAATATGGACTTCATCTACAGACGGTTCAGACTCAGGTCTGGATGCTGACCTGCTGGACGGACTTAGTTCAGCATCTTTCCAAGCGGCAGGGACTTACGTTACTTCTGTCTCGGGGACAGCCCCGATTGTCAGTTCTGGAGGGACTACTCCAGCAATTAGTTTGACTTTGTTAAAAGACATAGTCACTGGTAATGGAATATCTGGAGGAGAAGACAATGTGTTGTCTGGAGCAGATGCAGACCTTACTTTAGCAATTGGTGCAGGAACGTGTATCACTGTAGGAGCAGATGATGTCGGAGTTACAGCAGCCGGATGCAAAACCAACTGGGACACAGCCTACACGCACAGCACAACAGACGCAGACACAAGCGCAACAAACGAGATACAAACACTAGGAACAAGCGGGAACACGATAACACTAACAAGCGGCGGGAGCGTGACTGCGCCATACGCCACCAACGCAGATACTGTTGACAGCCATCATGTTACTTCAGCCACGGATAACAGAATAGTAAGACATAATGGAGCTAATCTTCAAGATTCTGGCATACAGGACGGGTCGGATGCAGTAGCTATAACTATGGATTCCAGTGAAAATGTCGGCATCGGGACGACTGCGCCGGATTTCAAATTAGACGTAGCTGGAGATGCAAGAATCGAGAGCAGCAACAAGCTATACTTCGGCGGGACTGGCGCGGCGGACACGAAGGGAAGCGTGTACTGGGACGCCACGAACAGCAGGCTGGTCATACAGGTGACATAAGACTCTAGATTTTTCAGAACCCTTAAGATAATGTCAAATGTCAATCCTCAATTCTCCATGTTCTTATATTACTCTTGTTTTTTTCCTTTCAATTGGCGTAGAAACCTAAAAATTGTGTAGGAGCCTAAAAATTGCCTTATTTCCTTCAGCCATATGAGGCAGACAGCCAAACATACTGGCACCAGAGAGAGAAATGGTATGTGAAATGCTGAGAATGGGAAGCCTGTGCCTTTGGAAAGAGCTGGAAAACGTATGTCTATCGAAATGTGACCATTAACCAGGTTTTCAAAAATCCCGCTTCTCGGCCCGTGTTCTAGAAATAACGGCCAATAGTGGCTGAGCAGAGGATTGTACATCACCTGAAAGCTGCCCTGTTTTGCCAGCCAGTCTGAACGCATTGCCATTAGGTCCCAATCGTATGCATAGTCCTCTGCGGGCTGCAGTCCTAAAAAATTTATAAAAACTGATAGCACAATCAAAGGAAAGATTAAAAAGAGAACAAACTTTTGGTTAACTCTACCGAACAGATATAAAATTGGAATCATCAAAAAAGGCACCACTGGCAACAAATGCCTGTTCTGGAAAGAGTGTCCTCCCCACCAGCTTGTGCGCATGGAGAGGATTAGCAGAAACGAGGCCAGGACTAGAATCACCAAGACCGCTTCTGCCCTGTAATTCTTGGCCATATAGACCAAACCTATCAGAGATAGAAAGAGGACCGGAGAATAGAAGAGCAGGCCCCTATAAGGATAAACCAACATTCGCAGAACAACGTACGGGCTCTGCAAGGTTGGTGCAAAATGAAAGTGCTCTAGCAGCTTCTTAATCGGTTCAAATGAAAAAAAGGAGCTTTTTGTAATAGTCGTTTTTTCCGGTAGCTCCATTTCGGGCCTTTCCATTTCAAGTCTTGCGACTAAAGGAGGCTCTCTTTCAGGGAAGGCCGTTCTGTATATTTCACGGTCTATGTGTGCGCCCGCATAATCGAAGGGGCTGCTGAAAATTGTGTAGTTGTAGAAAAGTAGGGGGGCCATGCCGATTAACAGTGCGAATAGAAACACCAGGGATTTGCGCCTGTCTATCGTAAAAGCATAGCCCAGACAAAACACGGCGATCACAGCAATCAAAGGTCCAGTCATCGATGCGAGCCCCGCAGCAAGACCGGCCATAGCGAACAGCCTGTTGTGCGGTTTTTCATTTTTTGCTCTGAACAGCAGAAAAAAGGCTAGAAAGGCGAAGAAAGCCCCAGCAGCGTGGTCCATAAAATGTAAGGCACCCGGAAAGGCTGCAGTCCCCAGTCCGTACGCCAAGGTCGCAAGCGCCCTGTGGGTTTTGTTCTTTGTGAAATATCTTGAAACCCTGTAGACCAGCAGGACTGTCAGAGCCGTGAACAGGGACGATGTAAAGATGCTCACCAGAATCATAGATGTGAATGTGAAAAAGCCCGGGTTGATGTAAGTAAAGATCGGGGTGTTCCCCTGCAGCTCTGCCATATAGCCGTTATCTCCAGAATATTTTTGAATAAACCCCTGCGGGAAAAAGTTATAATAGATAAACCTCCATGCCCCATAGATCGGCGCGGCCATAAAAGAAACGCCCGGGTCCTTGTCCGAGTAATAATGGTCTCTGTAATAAGCTCTGTCGCCTGTTGTGTTGTAAAGGCTGTCTATCTCAAACCTGTTTTCTTCTACGATGGCTTTGGTTAGGATAAATCTAGACTGCTCATTCCAGCCGTACCATTGGACGAAGAAAGCATATATTAGGAAAAAAGTTAAAAACAGCTTAACCTCTTTTCTATCCACCAGATCCACCTGACGATGATTTTTAACTGAAAATCAAATAATAATTATATGAAAAAGGAGATTAAAAAAAGAAAAGAGATGAATCCCCAACCGGTCGAAAAGATAAAAAGGTATGAGCCGTACGTACTCGGTGCCATCATCATCGTTTTTATGATCTTGATTATTTTCTTGGGCATTCAGGGGTATGAGTACCCATCCCATCCTCCTGATCAGCCAGGCTCTTTTTCCCAACAACCGGTCTTCTACACAGAAGAAGATTGTAAAAAAGTAGGGTTTAATGTAGATATCGTTGACTGTCGGGCCGGGCTGTTTAGGCTGGCGCTCGGCAATGTCGGGGAGATAAGCCTAAATGGACCTTGGTTGGCCATTATCTCGACAGATAAGATGCAGGCATTGATTGCAAACGAAACAGAACGTCCACTAGAGGTGGGCGGCACCGCTCAGCTTTTTATCCATGCACGAAAGCTGGCAGGGACGGTAAGCAGGATAGAAGCTGTCTTTCAACCTTGTCCGTTTGCGGTTATAGTGAAAGAAAATTTGGACATGGTATGTGACTAGGCTTTGTTTATTCCTGCTGTGCCGTAGATGTACATCGCTCCTCCGGAGTAGATGTAGATGTATTGAGGCAGGTTAGACTCTTCTGTTACACTTACTGTTGTAGCTGGTTCTAAGGTTTCTAGTGGAGTCGAGCGCCTTATAAAAATCCAATCAAATTGCACTTGAGTAGTTTGGTATTGCCAAGTTACCCAGGTCCAAGTTACAGGAGCCCAAGCAGATCTGCAATCTTCACGGGAACCCAATAAACCCCATGCACTATTATAAATTTTTCCTCTAAAGCAGCCAGTAGAATTTCTTCTTATCTCGTCTACGTACCAAGTGTTTGCAGTAAGAGTTGTTATTGCAGCAGTACTTGTACATCCAGCTGCACCATCACATGTTTGAATTCTCCAACCCAAAGCTCCATTATCCTGCCAGCCATATCTGTTTTGATCACATGCAGCCAACTGAACAAAATAATTTTGATACCAAGAACTAGCTGCAGATGCATTAAATTTAGTTACCACTGTAACATTTGTGGAAGACGGGCCAGTATCCATAATCGCTCTTAGTATTCTCCAAGTATTGTCAGACCAAATTGTAACTTTACTTCCACTTACTGAATAGCTTACTGGATTGTATCCACAATATGCAGAGCCATAGGTAAATTTAGCTGCATCTGCTGTTAAAAAGTCATCAAAAAACAGAAAAACTCTGTCTCCATTGCTGATAGAAGTAGCTGTTGGATTTCCATAAAATATATAAATTGTTTTTGTTCCTGAAGGAATGGTGGTAACTCCCACCCAAAACCTTGTGTTAGCTGTATTGCAAGTACCAGTTTCCAACCAATAAGGATAGCCATTTAAGTCAGCGTCCCCAAACCCAACATCTCCACAATCAGAACGCATTTTACCTGCACTAATTAAACTGGCAGTATCGATAGTCACATTAACAGTGTAGTTGCTTAGCGAAGATCCAGGATTATTTATTGTTATCGCTCTTCTATATTTAAATCCGAACAGTAAGTTTGTAGTACCATTCAGCTCCATGCTCCCTGTTCCAAGAATAACCAAGTGTTTGCTTATGGGAATAACTTCACTTACAATACCGCAGTACGTGTTTATGGTCCAGTTCCCGCCCCAGTATATTCCACATCCCGAGGTTGTTGCAGCAAAAGTTATCCCACCACGGCCCAAGAACAGCAGATAGGAGACGAAGAACGTCAAAATCAATAGATAAACGGTGATACTCGACATAACCTTACAGTTGGGCGAAGCTTCCTCCGCAGACGACAGCGACCCAGTCATACTATATCAACTTAAAAATAGGTTTGCACCGCTAGCTTAATTATTTTTTAATTTTTCTTTCTTATAAACTATAATACCTTCAGAACCGGCTCACGAATGCAGGAAAGCCAGAGGTTTGGAAGGCTGATGCACAGCACACAGGACGAACCCGAGCACTTGATTCTTATGACCGAAGACGAATTCGAAAAATACCGGAAGAGGCTTTATGTCATCACGGAGAGAGGATTCCACATAGAGGTAATCAGATGAGAAAAAAGAAAATTAGTGGGCCACAAAATGTTGAGAAGATGCCATTTTCACCCCACGTTTACCCCAACAAACAGTGGAGGCATATAAAGACGCTCTTTTTCGCTCTCTCCCATGGTCATGATTCGTCTTGTCGATAGCCCAGTATTTTACTGGGGGTTTTCCTGTAATCCCCTTTCCGCCTCGTGATTATCCATAAACCACTTTTGCCAACCCCAATTATACTTTCAATAAGCAGCTCAATAAATTTAAATTAAATTTAGTCTTATTTTTATTGATGTCAGGAAAAAATTTATTATGTCGGCTCTTGATAGTTTTGACCTCCCCCTTTTACGCTCAGAAAATATGATAGGGACCACTCCAACTCTAAAATTTCCTTTAATGGATCTCCACAACATCTCTAATTGGAAATCGTACCCCCTTGACTTTATTTCCTCCAAATTTATACCTTTCAATACATCGGACTTGTAAACTCTGTACCCAGATGTCAAGTCAGAAATATCAACTCCAGCAATATGTTTCCCAATAAAATTCCCCCCGAACGATATCAGTCTCCTCCACGAGCTCCACCCAACAATCCTTCCGCCATCGATCAACCTCGAACCTACGACAACATCGTACCCTTCTTTTATTTTCTCTATGAATTTTGGTATATCATTTGGGTCGTGGCTCAGATCAGCATCCATTTCAAATATTAAATCTGTATCATAGGTCAAGGCTTTTCTAAACCCCTCTATGTAAGCCGACCCCAAACTAGTTTTTTTGCTTCTTTCCAAAAGAGTTATAGAATAAATTTTTTGTAACTTTTTTATCTCTTGGGCGGTTCCATCCGGAGAATTATCATCTACGACTATAACGCTCCCTCTTATGTTATGTCTCTCGAACGCCCCGAAAATCCTGGGTATTAATTTTTTTATGTTCTCTCTTTCATTGTAAGTTGGTATAACTATTGTGGTTTTCATAATATATCAGCCCAATATAATTAACAAGACGGTGTATACACATAAAAAGTTTAATAGTTTATGCCAACAATTAAATTTTTAGAGGCTAAATTGGAATAGTGGACTTAATGAGATTTTCAATAATCGTGCCTGCATACAAAGAAAAAGAAATTAACGAAGTTCTCAAACTCCTGCTTAAACAATCTCCCCCAGCAAGCTGGAAGCTAGGCAAAATAGTAGTAGTCGCTTGTGGATATAAAAAATTTCCTTTTCTCAAAAATAAGAAAATTCGAATAATAAAAGAAGGCAGAAGAAGGGGGAAGTCTTATGCAATGAACCTGGCACTGAAAAATATAAACTCAAGTTCAAAATCAGACGCAATAGCTGTTCATAATGCAGACGTTTTTCCTAAAAGGAACATGTTAAGAAATCTTTTGAGGCCGTTCGAAAATCCTGATGTAGGCATGACTTGTGTCAGACCTGTATCATTGAATGATCCAAAAAAGTTTGTAGGATTTCTTAACACACTTGTTTGGGATTTGCACCATTTCGTTTCTTTAGAGAATACGAAAGTCGGAGAGGTATTTGCATTTAGAAATGTTATTAAAAATATTCCCAGGGGGCTTGCAGCAGATGAAGCTTACATCGAATGTTTACTCAAAGGGAGGGACTATAAAATTGTCTACGTTCCACATGCTGTAGTTTTTAATAGGGGTCCGCAGAATTTATCAGAATTTATTGAGCAGAGGAGAAGAGTTTTTGCAGGTCATATCCATGTGAAGAATAGATACAAGTATAAAGTTTCAACGATGAGTGTAATAAGGATAATTAAGGCAGTTTTCAGATATTTAAAAACAGAGCCCATCGAAATCCCCGGACAAATAATTTGGCTGGTTTGCGCAGTTTTTCTAGAGGCCTATGCAAGATTTTTAGGGACAGTTGATTTTTATATATTTAAAAAAATCCCATACATTTGGAAAATTACAGAAAGTTCGAGAAATAATATGGAATGATTTTTAGATGTTACACTTTAGACACTATACAAGTCGTCCTATGTAGAATTCGTCTACAGCCCCGAATTCAGCGCACCAGTCGCCACACATTCCACCAGCATGGCCTTCGATTACAAACCTTATATTTTTGTTTTTATAGTCAGAAATATTGAGGTATATTGTCCGCCACCCTCCCGCTGCATTAATTTCATTTTCATATATTTTTTCTTCTACCCCAGTATCTAAATCCACTATTTTTATTTTAAATATAACATCGCTACATTCACAAGGATCTATGTAACCTGCTATATTAGCAATAGTCGCTACTATTATGTAATCATCGTTACCTAAAGTTATATCTTGAGACAAATAACTCGGTGTAGTAATATTAAAGGGGTGTACTGACACCACACCCTCTTTACCTACGCCTGGGGGGTAGCCGTCTAAAAAATAAGCAGCGTTACCTTTCCAGGGATAGAAAGTCTCTGGCGTCTCGTACATATTTATAAATTTAAAGTTCAACGACGATGTGACGTAGTCTTCAGACCATTTTTCTTCAAAAATCAAGTTAGGATTTTCCGAAACCGCCTCAATATCTCTGTTTATCTCTTCGATTAGACGTGCTGTTTCTCTATTCCATTTATTAAATAAAAAAATCAAGCTAAAAACAATAAGAGATACTATTATGATGGTTCCAACTAAAACTTTCTTATCTCTATTCATTTCTCTCAAAACTAAGTTTATTTTCTGTATATAAAGATTTTATCTCAGTTTACTAAAATAGGACACAAGTGAACTATTATGTTATTTAATAAAAAAAGCGACCCGATCAAAATACCATAGAATCTATATTCTTTTCTTAATTCGGTGATTTTGATTTTATTGGCCGATAAAATGAAATACGAAGAGAATAACAATGTCGGTATAGTTAAAAGAAGAAATGATATTGTATTGTCAATAAAGGTCAATGAAACGATTGATGCTAAAACCAAAAAAGATGAGTACGCCTTTTTTGTTTGATTTTTTCCAAAAAGTATTGCAGTAGTTGTTAAACCTTCTTTTTTATCTTCACTAAAATGAACAATTTCGTGAATGAATTGTGCAGCAGATTGTAAAAAGAATAGTAAAAAGAAAAATTTTATCGTTAGATTACTAACCAAATTGTTTGAAGCCCCTAAAAGAAAAAGAAGGGAAAATCCAACATTATTAGAAAAGGAGCAAATTATTGGTAAAGATTTTAATTTTATTTTTGGAATTGAGTACAATGCTACCAAAACCATAAAAATTATAATCAAAATGGCTTTTGTCATATCGAAAAACACTAGTAATACTAGTGCTAAGAAAAGAGGAACTAAAAAGAACAACATGTTTTTTTTCGCCATTTTTTTGTCAAAAAATTGATTTAGAGAATAAGCATAGCTTAACATCAATGATACTTCAACTATTTGTAGAAAAAATAGAAAATCTATATTTAATTGATATAAGGAGTAGCCTAAAATAAAAAATCCTATATAATGAAACCAATCTCCCACTCTGTAAATTTTAGTCAGATTAGTTAACAACATACTATTACTCTGTAAATGAATTTAATTAGAAGTATTAAAAACTATAATAGTCTCTTTCATATAAGAAATTTAATGGAAAGTTTTAACTATGTTTGAAGGGATAGGTTTGCCCTTGTTCCATAGTATATTCTTTTCACAAAATGAAACAAACTTTTTGCCATTGTAAACATGGACCGTACAATTCTTCAAAAAATTTAGGTCTACATTATATCTATTATGAAAAGATGTGATTATAACGCCTATGACACTATCTATTTTATTGTTAGATTTGTCTGAACCCTGCTTTAATAAACTAAATGATATTTTGAATAAAAGCATTAAGCCTTCTTTTCTTTTCACAATTTTTTTGAGATTTAAGGGGTTACACATAGAGAAAAATAGTTTTATTTTATTAGAAGAATTTTTTCCAATCATATCGGATAACATTGAAAGATTTAGTAATCTATTAATTGGTATAAATCGGTTTCCAGAAATATAGAGGTAACATATAGTATCACAGGGAGATATGCTCTTAGCTCGCAATTTTTTTCCAATTGTGTTGGAAAAAATAACATCAAACTTTGTGCATTCTAGAAAATCCTCTCTCTTAATGCCAGTTTGTTTCTCAACGTCTTTCATTATTTCAGATGTCTTCATTTCTTTTAATTTTAGATTATATCTACCCTCGTAACATAAAGAAGAAAACATAATTGCTCTCACAACATCAGAATTCTTTATCGCAAATTTAATTATATCTTTTATTTGGTTGTTGTTTACGTTTTTAGCTAACATTACAAAAAGGTTCACGTGAATTCTAGAATTTTTTAAATTTGAAAGAGCTTCTAATTTTTTACTAAGACATTTTTGGCCTCTTATTATCTGATATGTGGCATCATCTAGAGCATCGAATTGAAGCTGAACTTTATCTACTCCAATATTACTGAGCTTTTCTACGTAATCCTTATTTAATTTTAAACCATTAGTTAAAATGGCTGTCCTTAACCCCCTCTTTTTCACTTCCTTTATGATTTCTAAAAGATCTTCCCTTACCGTAGGTTCTCCACCAGTAAAAGCTATAGTGCGGTCTCTCAAATTTTTTATTGCTTTCAAAATCTCTTTTTTTCCAAATTCAATTTTTTTCCTTCCACCGCCGTTTCTATCAGCACTAGTAAAACAAAAGGGGCATCTCATATTGCACCTAGATGTTAGTTCAAACCCCATTTCATCAGGCACTACAACGATATCTCTAAAAATCTTATCCATGTGAGCATACATCGTAGGATCGTCCCATAGATGAAAAGCCTCAAAGGTACCATGTTTTTTACAGGTCTTACGCATTACAGCCTTACCATTTTTTTCTATAACTTTCGCGTCTATTTCCTTCAGACATTTTGGGCATAAACTTCTAGTCTCTCCTAGCAATTTCATATTAAGAATTAAGTGGTTTTCAAATTTAAATCAAAAGTTGATAGATATATTTAAGCTATTTTTCGTGACTTACAATCATATCAAAATTCAGTGACTTCAATTTTTTAGGGCCGGTAGAAAATATATTGTTTTCGCAAAAGGTTATAAAACCATCATCCTTAATATCGCTATAGAGATTGCATTTTTTAATAAAATTATAGTCTGCATTGTACCTGTCCTGAGAGGGGTTAACAATTAGGCCGAAAGATTTTTTAAAATTTCTCCTTATTTGTTTTTTAGTGATTGATGAAAAAAATAATGAAAAAGATACGTTGAGCAAAAACGGAATTGATGACGGGTTTATTTTAATTTTCTTTCGAACACATTGGGCAAAGAGGGACAATATCATTTTTAATTTACTTCCATTTCCAGATTTAGCAATATTGTCAAATATCTCGGACAATTTTTCTAATTCTATTAATTTATTCAAAGGAGTTAATTTAGAATCTTTTACAAAAATATAACATAGAGCCTCGCAAGGAGCCGTACTTCTTCTTTTAATATTCCACATTTTATATAAAAAATTTGATAAAATAATGTCGAATTTGGTACAAACGACAAAATCTTCTTTTTTTATATCAAACTTTTCCTCAATTTTTTGAAATATTTCATCATTATACATATTCTCTATTTCAAAATTATTATAGCGGCCTTCTGGAGAAACGGGAGTAAATATCACTGTTGCAATCTTGTCGCAGTTTTTGGCAGCAAAAGAGATAATTTTGTCTATTTGGTTTTCATTGTAATTTTTAAATAACACGACAAACAGGGTAAGATCTATTTTTGTATCATTCAGACTCCTTATAGCTCTTAATTTATTTTCAAGTAATTTCCTTTTTCTAATTTTCACATTTATGCTATCGTCCAAAGAGTCAAATTGCAATTGAACTCTATCAAGCCCAGAGTCATCTAATTTTTTGACGAATTTCTTATCAAGTTTTAAACCATTGGTTAGGATATGCACACCCAATCCAAGACTTTTAATTGTTTTAATTATTTCAAATAGGTCTTTTCTTAGAGTTGGTTCACCTCCATATAATAAGATGCTGCCCTCGCCCCACAACTTTGCTTTTTCAGCTAAAGATTGTATGTCCGGCTCGTAAAATTTGTTTTTTGTTGTAGAAAAGCAGAAGGGACATCCCATATTACACCTAGATGTCACATCTAAAGTCGTGTCTTTAATAAATCTCATTTTCTTTTTTGATATTCTAAAAAACTCTTTGTATAAAAAAGGATCGTTCCATGCGTGAAAACATTCAAACTTTCCATGGTCAAGGCATCTTTTTGATATAAGAACTCTGTCGTTTCTCAGTATAACTTTAGCATTAATACGCTTGAGGCATACAGGGCATAAACTTTCCGTTTTATTAAGCAGTTTGTCCGTCATAATCCTATAGATTTCTTTATAAAATATAAATGCATATTAAAGCTGATTATATCTATGCAATATATTTTTTTGGCAAAAGGGCGCAATCTCACCATTGGGTAGCTCTGACCACAAATTACAATTTCTAAAGGTATCAAAATCTAAATTATACCTATCTTGGAATTGTGTAATTATTATCCTAAAAACCTTATCAAAATTGTTTTTAATGGGCCTTCCTTTAATCAAAGGCTTTAAAGAAGCGATGGCCGACTTTAAAAAATTAGGCATAAAGTTAGGTTCTATGAATATTTTTCCGAAAAATATGATTTTAGCAAATTTATAAAAAACTTCAATATGTTTGAATGGTTTATTGCTATCCAAAATTTCAAGCGAGTCTTCAAAAAATTCACTAAGAGTTTTAAAATTAATTAGTCTATTCAAAGGAACTATTCTGTTATCTGCGAAAGAATAGATGTAACACATCATATCACAGGCTGCAAGACTTTTACAGTGAGCATCTGTAAGTTTATTAAAAAACTTTGATAAAAAGTGGTCAAATACAGTGCATTCTAGAAAATCTTGTTTTGATATACCTAATTGGCTTTCAATTAGTTCAAGTCTATCAGAATTAGTGAGCTGTTTAAATTTAGATTCATACCTTCCTCTTCCTTCATAGGTTATTGTAGAAATATAGATATTTTTGACAACTTCAGAGTTTTTTGAAGCAAGCAATATTATTTCTTCTATATCTTGTTCATTTACATTTTTTAGTATTACCGTAAAAAAGTCAACCGAAATTCTTTCTTCTTTTAAATTTGACAAAGCCTCTAGTTTTTTATTCAACACATCCTTACCACGCATTATTTTATTTTTATTTTTATTCAATGAATCCAATTGAAGAACTACATAGTCAACTCCAGATTTCTTTAATTTTTTAACATACCGTCTATCAGATAATCTAAGTCCGTTTGTGAAAAGGCAAACATCCGGTATCAATTTCTTCAATTCTGAAATTATTTTAAATAAATCTTTTCTTAGAGTCGGCTCGCCACCAAAGAGAAATATTGTTGAAAAGGAGTTGACTTCTTTAAATCTATTTACTTTGTCTACAATATCGGCAATACTAGGCTCATTGAATTTATAACTTTTCTTATTGGATGTATTAGATTCATCCAGTGAAAAACAAAATGGACACGCTAGATTACAGTTCAAAGTCAAATCTATAAGTATACCATTAGGTGGTGTGTTCTCACTCCTAAATATTTTTTCAAGTTTTTTATAACACCAAGGGTCATCCCAGATATGTAAAGTCTCGAATTTTCCATGATTCGGACATTTTTTTGATAAAACCACTCTATGATTCTTTTCGATTAAATCTGCCTCTATGAGATTTAGACAGATTGGGCAAACACTCTTTACTTTCTTCAAATATCTTTTATTTTTCAAAGCAGAATTACCTCTATATAGCTATTAAAATACAAGTAATTAAAAATACAAATATGGTAGACGTTCTACTAATTAACTCGAACATTCCTTCATCATTAATAACTATTCCAAATGTCCCGCTTGGGATAGCGCAATTGGCGAGCTGCTTAGAAAAAGAAGGGATAAGCGTAGATATATTAGATTTAGATCTCGTTGATTTCGATAAAGAAAAAGCTTTAGAAAAAAAATTAAGATTAGGACCTAAAATTGTAGGAATATCTTCATCATCTATATCTATACCAGAGGCTGTAAATATCGCCAGAAAGGTAAAAACACTCACTAACGCTGTCACAATCATTGGAGGATATCATGTAAGAGGGGATCCTAATTTTATAAATAAATTTAATAACATGTTTGACTACGAACTAGTTGGAGAGGGCGAAATATCTTTTACAAATTTTGTAAAAAAGGTTCTAAAAAATCAGATGCCGAATGAAAGAGTGATTTTTGGAAAACCATTAAAGGATATTGAACGATTGCCATTTCCAGCTTACCATCTTCTAGATATGAATAAATATAGAAGAGCCTCTGAAATGATAGTCATGTCCTCTAGAGGGTGCCCTTATACATGCTTTTTTTGCTGTTCGTCTAGACGTGAAGTTAGGTATAGAAAACCAAAAACTTTTGTTGAAGAATTAATTTTGTTGAAAGAAAAATATAAAATCAAAAAATTTCAGTTTTCTGATGAAAATTTCACAATAAATAAAAAACATGCAAGAAATGTTTGTCTAGAGATTCTCAAAGAAAAAATTGATTTAAAGTGGCGTTTTCAAACAAGATGTAATTTAATTGATAAAAAAACTTTTGAAATTGCAAAAAAGAGTGGTTGCGGGCTTGTGCAATTTGGTGTGGAAACCCTATCAGAAAATATTCAAAAAGCAATCAAAAAAAATATAACTCTAAATGACGTAAAGATGGCTGTAAAGTTGTGTAAAGAGTTAGGATTAAAGGTTGGCTTAAATCTTATGTTTGGATTACCAGAGGAGAGAAAAATAGATTTAAAAAATAGTTTTTATATTTTACGTGAATTAAATCCTGACTATGTTTGGGTGTCCATATCCATTCCATACCCAGGAACAGAATTATTCGAGCTGGCCGTCAAAGATGGATTAGACAAAGAAATTTGGAATAGATATGCTAGGGGAGAAACTCAAAATATCCCGATTTTCCTTAATCGAAATGTAAAAAAAATATATTATTCTTATTATTTTACTAGAATTTTCTTAAGTTTTCCTTCTATACCTTTAATTAATTGGTTGCTTGTTAATAACGTTAGGATTTTATCGCCAAATTTCTCAACTTTTATTAAAAAAATTATGAAACTAATATCTCCTTTTACTAAGATTTCGTCTGAAAAAACGTTAATGTTACTAAATAGATTTGATCGGTGGGAATATTCTAAGTAACTAGATAGTTAATTAGGGAATGTAAGTACCTATAAGATTTACCAAGCCAAGTAAGAATAAAGCGCTAGTTTATTATTTTTCTGGCACAACATACCTATAGGTGGATGGTAAGAAGATATTTGTGGCATTATACCACCTAACAAAATTCTGAAGATTTTTCCTCTCCTAGCAGAGTTTTCTAATATGTCTAAATTGAAAGGAAGTTTCTTTAACAATGATTTTAATGAAAACTTCATAGAATCGGATTCTAATATATCTGACATTTTTTCTAACGTTTTATAGGAGAAGACTGGGCGACTTTTATCACCATTTCTACTTATGTAAATAGATGGCAAATCTACCCAAGAAAGGTATATAGGAAACTTCTTTGAAGCCAACATCTTCTGTAAAGATAAGAAAATCTTCTGGGTAAGAAGAATATAGTTGTAATCAATTTCCTCAAATTTTTCATTGATCAGATTTAATATGTCTGAATATGATAATATATTATTTTTGTTGAAATTAGAAGATGGGTTTGTCCCAGGTAGATACAATGGTTTAAAAGATGTTGTCCATATAAAACTATGCGAAATTGCGTAATCTAGAATACGAGAAACCTGATCTTCATTGACTCCTCTAACAATTGTTGAATACAACAAAGTTTTCATATTTTCTTTCTCTAGGTTTTTAAGAGCCCTAAGAACCAGAGAATATTGGTATCTTCCTCCTCTAATGGATTCATAAATTTCTTTGTTAAAGCCATCGAAAGACATAGAAAGTTCTCTTAATCCCACATTTTTTAGTTTTCTTAGATAGGAAATGTTTGAAATTTTCAATCCATTAGTGTATACGAGTGGCTTGTTGCTACTCTCTGCTATAGTTCTTATTAATTCTGGCAAATCTTCTCTTTCAGTAGGTTCTCCACCGTTTAGAACTATTCTAGAGTTTTTAACATTTTTTAATAAAGCTTTTAGATTTTCAATGCTCATTTCTTCATACTTATCCCCGCACCATTTCGCAAAACATACATTACAGTCAGAACTACACTTTTTCGTAATTAGTACATCGAAGACTCTAATGTTTTTAGAATAATCTTTTTCTTTAATTAGGTCTGAAGCGGGGCTATTCCAAAAATAGTTTTCAGTTATCTTGTCAGTCTTACAAACAAGTTCCCTTTTATTAAGGTCATTTGGGCATTTTCTTGTAATATATAAAATATTCTTTTCCAGTTGTTTTTCTATAATGACTGTATTTCCACATTTAGGGCATATAGACGAACATTTTTCCGAGGCCAGTGGTGTCTGTAACGAAAGTTCCATAATAATAATCTTTATAAGCCTATATTTAAGTTTTTTTGAAGTTTTAAGTATAATTCCAATTCAAGCTTTCTCCATAGTTTAAGTTTCTCAGGTATTTTATTTTTCATCTTATCTGATTTCGTTCTAGGTCTGTCAGAATATTTCGCTACTGTAACATGGTAAAACCTTATCGTTTTTAAAAGTTCTAAAGTTTTTTCAAAATCTTTTTTAGATTCTCCAGGAAATCCAACTATTATATCAGTAGAAATTTTTAAATCTTTAACATTTTCTTTTAAGTCGGATAGATATTTTATCACTTCTTTTATTTCATACGGCCGATTCATCATTTTAAGTATTTTATCACTACCAGATTGTATCGGAATCTGTATATGTTTGATTTTCTCGTGATTTTCTTTAATTACAGGAAGCAATTTGTCGTAATATTTTATTAAGAAGTTTGGGTTAAAGTTATGAATTATAATAGAATAGTTGCCCTTGTGTTCGAAGATTTTTTTAAGAAGTTCTATAACATTTGTATTAATGTCCCAACCATAGCAGCCAATGTCTTCTGCCGTTAGTTTGAAGGTTTTATAACCTTGTCTTAGTCCTCTCTTGAATTCTTCTATTATCGTTTTTATAGGTTTACTTTTTAGCCTTCCGACAGAAAATTTAATGGCACAATAATTACAGTTTCCTAAACAACCTTCACCAACTTTGATAAAAAATACATTACCTTTATCTTGGACTGGAGGAACATAATAAATTTTATTCCACAAAAAATATGGGAATCCAAATCTAAATTTGAACTTGTTAAACATGTCTATAAGATTGGAATCAAATTTGCTCGGTATTTTTAAAATATTTGAATCTCGTATAGCTTCGAACTTTATCTTTGGCTTTATTATATTATCTATCTTATCAATAGACTTAGTGGAAATAGTCTCAAATTCCCCTAGATTTGAAAGTTTCAAAAGTCTTTTCTTGTTTATTTTCGATAGGCAACCTCCTATGATGAGTTTAGAATTTTTATTCTTTGATTTCAATACTTTTTCGATTACCTTTATACCAAGATCTTCCATATCTTGGTCGAAAGCACAAGCACTAATATATATCAAATCAGCGCTAAAAACATCTTTCGCAAGCGAATAGTTATTAGATTTAAGGTAGTTAGAAACCCTCTCTGCATCAAGTGCCCTCCTTGAGCAACTACCAGGAATTAATATATAAAACGTTTTATCCGTTCTCATAATAACTATTAATTAGATTATTATGTATATTATGTATAAAATTTCAAGAAATATAAAAATATTCTTAACATTTTTTTTGATATTTTCTTTCTTCTCTCAGTTTATATCTTGGAATGAAATGAGTAGGTTTTTTTTAACAAGGGCCATTGTCGAAGATTACAAGTTTGAAATAAATTCCTTTTATAATCAAACGGGAGATAGAGCCAACTATAAAGATGAGTATTATAGCGACAAAACTCCTGGTTTATCTTTTCTGGCAACACCTGTTTATACACTATATAGATTTCTATATAATCAGTTTGTCTCTAATGTTGTAACTCAAAGAAATCTTGAATCTACGCCTTTAAATTATTACTCAAAAGGTATCAGTTTTACCTACGATAGTAATCCAGGAAATTTTATTCTTAGTTCTATGTTTTTGATTACTGTTTTTACTAGTTCTCTTTTTTCAGCCATGACCGTTTTATTGATATATAAAATCTCAGAATATCTTATAGACGACGAAAAACAGAGAATTTTAATTGTAATAATTTATGGCCTTGGTACATTAGCATTCATACATTCCATTGTCTTCACAAGCCATTCTATAGAAGCATTTCTTGGATTTCTATCTTTTTATTTACTTCTTAAATCAAAGAAATATGAGAGGAAAAAAGAAACAATATTTTTAGCGGGCATAGTTCTGGGACTCGGGATTGTTGTTAGTCGGTTTGTTCTTTTTATTTTTATTCCGTGTCTGCTCTATGTTATTTTCATAAATAAAAGAATGGTGTTAATTTTTTTGATTGGGTTTGCAATCGGCATTTTACCTCTTTTGATATATTACCAAATAATCTTTGGAGGCCCTTTTCTATGGATAGTTGGAGGACTAAAATATATAGATACAATCTCAAGCCCTACATATTTGGACAAAATTTATAGTGATTACACGGGTAATGAAATAATCCCACTCTCGTATTTAAAAACAAATTTAATTCCTATTATTTTACAAATTTTAGTCTTTCCGTCCAAAGGATTATTTTTATATTATCCTATTTTAGTTTTTTCATTTGTTGGTCTATTTTATAGTTATAAAAAGTATAAATTAGAATCCACAATTATACTGTTTCTTTTTAGTTTATGTTTAATAATGACAGCATCAGGCATTCCAGTATGGTGGGGAGGTTTTAGTGGATTTGGAATAAGGTACATGTTACCAACAATACCTTTTCTTATGATTCCATTAATGATTTTGCTAGAAAAAATTGATTCAAAAATCATAATTATAGCATTATCCATCTCAGTCTTCTTCAATTTTCTCATGCTACAATATGGAGAGGATGCCATATGCTTATTAGATGCCAGTACATATGAACAAAAATTAAAAAACTTTGAAGTGTTGTCTAACCCGCTCGTCGATCACTATCTGTCGCTATTTCTTAGAAACGGTCCTAGAAGTATTCTTTTTGAAAATATACTCTTAAACAAGAAGATAGATATAAGACTTACACCGCACTCTTGCGGCTTAACCCCACCGATTTTACAAAAAAGCGAAGTGCTGCTATTCACTCTACCATTCATAGGAATAATTGCGCTGAAATTACCATTTCTTTCTCTGGTTCCGATATTTTTAGTTATATTTTTAATCTGGAAAAAAGAGATTCTCAAAAAATTGAATTTAAGTTCGAAACAGAAATTACTCATACTCATTGGTTCAATTTTTATTTTTATCGTGTTATTTATTCGAATAACTAATTTTTTATATGGTGAAAACTGGTATGCTCCAGAATGGTATAATGGAAAAATAGACACCGGTAGGTGGATGAACCAGAACTCAACAATTCAAATCTTCAATGGGGGTCAAAAAGTAACAAAAAAAACATTGAATTTCCATATAGAACCATTCAATAAGACAAGACCTCTTCAAATTTATTTAAATGATGAGCTGGTGTTTGAAGATATCATTAAAAATGAGACGTGGATTAAAAAACAGTTTACTCTTCTTTCAGGGTTAAATGAAATTAAATTCGTTTCAGTAGAGGGTTGTGAGATACCAACAGAACTTGGGATAAGAGATTGTGATTTAAGATGTCTGAGTTTCAAAATTGAAAGTATTCAATAGTTAATGAGGACCAATAAAATTAGTGATACTAATATGTCTAATAAAAAAATAAAAAAGAACTCGTTGATTTACATTGTATATTTTTCGGTAGTACTCAGTCTTACCTGTTATTTTGCGATTTTGATATTCGAAGGTCGCCTTCTTAGTTTTTTTGTAAGTCAATTCGATAACTTTGAGTATAAGGAGATTTTTACAGGTGGATTTTTAATTAAAGATTCCATAAAAAGTGATTATCCTCTTCTTAACGAACTTGTGTTTGACGATGTATTGTGTGAGAGAGTAAATTTAGAAAATGAATTGATGGAGTTCCACGATTACGAGTATTCAATTGACAAATCAAATAACACATTCAGGATAATCGCTCTAGGAGACTCAATGACATATGGTTGGGGTGTTAGAACTAATGAGAGTTGGCCAAAGCAACTAGAAAGAAAATTGAACAGATTGTATACCACAAACTATGAAGTATTAAACTTCGGAGTGCCTGGGGCTAGTATAGAAGAAAAAGTTAGAGTATTCAAAGAGTGTGCAATATTATACAACCCAGATATGGTTATCTTACAATTTTTTATTAACGATGGGCGGAATATGACGAGAATAAGAGAAAATGCTCGTAATATGTATGAAGAATATAAACTTGGGATAAGGGAATTGCCAGAAGAACTAGAAGATTTGAACCTGACCGAAGATGGTGTAAAGAAATTATTTTCTCTTATCGCTATCCAAGAAGAATATCGAAAATCTCTTGAAAAACTGTTTGAGGAAAATTGGGAAAATGTCGAAATACCTCTACTCGATTTGGTTAACATTACAAAAAGCATGAATATTGATTTGATAGTTTTTGCTTTTGATAGATCACAACAGCAAGCGTCATCTTTAGAAAAGCTATCAAAAGAATATAATTTCACATTTCTGGATTTAAGAGAATATATTAGATCCGAAGAGAATATCAGGCTTTCTGACGGGCATTTGAATAGTAGAGGCTACGACATTATAAGCGATAAGATTTTGGAGAAACTATAAAAAGTTGTAAATAGTAGAACTAACAAATTTCATAAACGACTTGTTAGATATGCATACACTTTTAAGCTTTATTAATTTTAAAACAGTGGCATCGTTAAATACTTAATAAGGTTAAATAAAACTATAGTAAAGATATGCTAAATAAAAAAATGAGAATATTAGAAAAGGTTAAAAATAAGAAGCAATTGCAAGAAAATTTAATAGTGTTTTTTATAACACTCGGTGTTTTGATTCTATCCTTAGGCGTGTATATGGTCGGAAATCATATCTCATTTGGATCAATAATTCTTACAATAGGCAGTGGCATCTTTTATATTTCTATAATACTTTTTGTATTTTTCTTCGCTTAATCGGTGCCAACATTGTAAAAAATAATTTTTTACCTAGAAAAATACTTCTTGAATATCTGATTCAATTCTTCGCTTCCTTCGTCTTTATATTCAAATTTACTAAAGTAAACCCCATCTATTACGTCTTTCCCATGTTTCAAAACTATTTCATAAGCATCGGCTCTTATTCCCCTGCTTTCTTCATCGGCTCCTACAAATTTTCCACCAACAACGTCTATTCCGATCTCACCTAGGATTATACAATCAGAATCGAATTTTTTCTTTAAGCCGGTTAACCTTCTATACTCTTCCTGCACAACTTCTTCATATTTTTCCAAACTTTCAACACCAGCATAAGTAAAATTTGTATAAGGGTCTTGAGCAAAAGAAGTCGTGAAAGGATAAAAAGTTACACCTATACATTCGTAGCCAGAAAAATTGTATTCTTGGTATAACCCCAGCTGCACACCTTCTTTCGTCGTCAAAATACCTTTGTAGAATTTTTTTATTCCTCTTCTTGCGTCCTGAAGCCATTCGTTTGTCATGTTCGTAGAGTTTGGTATTTTTAACACAGCTAAGCCTAGCTCATTCCATACAGCGTATATTTCGACATCATTTCTTTGAGCAAGTTCAGCAAGTTGTATGGAAATTTTCTTCGCTCCTTCTAAAAATGTTTCAGGCTTTTCTATTTGTGTAGCTGTGTAATGACCTCCTACTAGATTAGCAAACGGTGACAAGAAAACTTTTAGCCCTTTTTGGTGGGCAAGATTTATTTTTTCTTCTATCTTCGTAAGGTTTGACAGTAAAATAAATTTTTCATTTTCTAAGTCATATTCATAGTACACGTTGATATTAACAGAATTTCCTCCCAATTCTTTAATCCTTTGCAAGCTTTCTTCATTTATTTCGTCATCAGCCAAATAACCATACCATCCAAACCCCCTAAAATCTGGTTTCTTAGTCTTTTGTAAAGAGAACAGTATTGATAAAGCTACAAATAACAGAATTAGAAATAAAATTAAAAAGAGTATTCTGTATTTTAATTCTTTTAACATACTATCAGTTTTTAATATTTGTCATATTCTCTAAAATTTTGTCCATTTTTTCATAGACCCTTCTCCAAGAGTATTTCTCAATGAACTCTTTACGCAAATGAGGCGGGTCGTCGTCATTTAAGCATTCAACGATGTGGTCAGAAAATGTTTCCCAGTCATCCACAATTTTTAAGAACGGTCTTGTAAGTTCGTTTATTAAACCCTCCGCTCCTTTACTCGTAGTTATTACAGTTTTACCGCATGCTATTGCCTCTAATATCTTTATTTTTGTTCCGCCTCCTTTGAGCAATGGCGCAATCACAACATCTGCAGCATTTATATAACGTTCTATATTTTCCACCAATCCTGTGAATATAAGCGAATTGTGCTCTAAGTTGAATTTATACCCGCCGCCCACAATTACAAATTTTGAATCAGGAATTTTTTCCAACACTTTTGGCAAAATATCCCAACGAATTTTATATACCGCTTCCTTATTAGGCGGATAGTCTAGTTTACCGAAAAAAAGAATAAGTGGACTGTTTCCTATATTTAGCTTCGATCTTGTTTCTGGGTTATAAATTCCATTCGGATAAAATATTTGCTCGTCGAAACCGTTCTCAAGCACAAAGGTCTTTTGATAGACAGAATCGAATTTAGACAATTTCTCTTTGTCTTCTCCACACACAGTAGTAATGGCTGAGGCTCTTCTTGAAAGAATCTTTTCCAATATTTTCATGAGGTTTACATATTTCGCGCCAACTTGCCATTTTATGAGATACTCAACATTATGTTCAATAAATATGAATCTTTTGCCTGTTAAAAAATGTAAAGCAAGTGTGTAAAAACCTGACCACGGATAATCGCAAATAATCAAATCGATATTTTCTTTTAGTATTAAACTTAGACACTTTAAAACAATTAGTGGATTTATATATTGGATACGGCCGACCGGCGTACTAATTTCAAACAACCTAATGCCTAAATCGGCAAGCTCTTTTCTATATCTTTCTGGGTCTTTATTTTTGAATTGTTTGAAGGAAGGGTACACAAGGAATATTTCATGCTTTCTGGAAAGATGTTTAAGGAGGTTATAGGTTCTGGTGCCTCCGCCCCAGTATGGCGGGAATAAATTAAATGGTGTTATGAACAGAACTCTCATGTATTTCACGTATTTTTTATTTTTATATGCTTATCTTATACGTGTATGAAAAAGCGGATTATTGTTGCAATCGCTCTATGTTTTCTTATTATATTGATTTATTTATCTTCCTATCCTTTTGGTTGCCAGCTAAAAGAAGAAATCATAATTATCGGTCTAGATGGTGGGTCGTGGAACATTATATCGCCTCTGATTAAAGAGGGTAAATTGCCAAACTTGAACAAACTTATGAAAGAAGGTGTTTATGGTGAATTAAATTCGGGCGACCGTCTGGACGCACCTACAATTTGGGCTTCCATTGCAACAGGAGGGGTCGGACTTGAATCAGAAAATACTGTATGGAGAGTTCTGTCAGAGCATGGCAAGATAGTCGGAATCTCAGATTGGCCATACGCTAGTGAGATTAACGGTTTTATGATCCCTGCTTATTACGAGGAGGAAAAGGAAAGTTATCCTTCGTATATGTACGATTTCGGGGCAAAAATACTATTAAAAAATCCTATCATCGAATTTCTCAGAAAATCTTACTACATTAAAATCCTCATACCAGCTGATAGGATGGACAAGGATATACTTTATGACTTTTATTTATTAGATTACAAATCCAGGGAATTTTTCTATTTGAGGGACAAATTCGAGCCAGATGTTTCTGCCATAGTTTTTTATGGTCCAGACAGATTGCAGCAATATTTGTGGATGTACACGGCGCCGGAGAAATTTCAAAATGTTGACGAAGAAAAAATAAAAAAATATGGAAATGTTATCGAAGAGTATTATAAAGAGTTTGATAAGTTCGTTGGAAGGGTGGTGAACTGTAACAAAGATGCTATTATCTTTATTGTTTCAGGCTATGGATTTGATTCAAGTTCTCCACCAAAAATTGTAGATGAAATTTTAGTGAACAATATTCTAGAAAGTGCCGGCTTCCTTAAGTTTGATTATCGTGGTGAAATAGACTTCTTTAATACAAAAGCATATTCCCTTAACGATGAAATGGAAGATGTAGCATATGTTAAAGTAAAAGCTGATAAAAATACTAAAATCCAAGTGAAAGAAGTATTTTCTAATATACATGCAGAAGGCACGAATCAAAACATTTTTACAGTTACTGAAACAGACGACGGGATAATTCTGCGCCGTAATGCTCCTTTACAATTGGGGGACACGAATATTGTAATTACAAATGTTGTTTACCCGATTAAAGATTTCAGTTATAGAAGAATTATTTCTGGAAGACGTATTAAAGAAGGGGTTCTGACTGTATATGGAAAAAATATTAGTAAAGGTAAAGTTATTTATGGAGCTACAATTTACGACATTGCCCCAACAATTTCATATCTATTTAATGTTTCTTCACGGGGTATGGGAGGAAATGAATTGTCGAATATTTTTATTTAGTGATTCTTAAGAAGATTGTTATAAATTTCTACATATTTCTCGCAGATACTTTTCCAGTCATATTTTTGAACAAATGAAAACGCATTCTCAATCAATTCTTTTCTCAGTTTTTTTGATTTAACCAATTTTAAGATCTGCTCTGGGAACTCTTCGATATCGGATAGAAGTATTTCTTTACCATTACTAATTTTGATTCCTTCGACTCCTTTAGGCGTTGAAATGACTGGCTTTTTTGCAGCAAAATATTCTAAAATTTTCATTCTCATCCCTCCACCGGCTTTAATCGGGACTATAGCTATATCGGCAGCATCTATATAGTTTGGCAAATCCTTAACAACACCTGTGAAAATTAGATTCGGGTGTTTAACATCATCTGGGGGGTAATCGCCTACTACTAAAGCCTTAACGTTCAACCCCATTTCTTTTAATTTTGGAAGTATTTTTTCTGCTATGGTTTTTGCTGCATCTAAGTTTGGTGGATAGATCAAAACGCCATGAAATATAAGTATAATTCCATCTAAGCCGTATAGCCTCCTTATTTTTTCACCATCCAAATCTTTATATTCGCTCAAATCCACGCCGTGCGGTACTACAAAGATTTTTTTACTTTTAACCCCCATGTTCTCCAATCTTTTTTTATCCTCGTCTGTGATTGTCACAACTACATCAGAAAATTTACAAGCTGTCTTTTCTATAAATTTCAACAAAAATCTTCCTAGGAGCGAGAGTTTAGATGTTTCTGATATTCTGAAATATTCGATATTGTGTTCAACCAAAACTGTAGGAATTCTCATAATTAATTTTGTTACAGCTGCTGGAATTGCAAATGCTGGGAATTCTGACTGAACTATATCGACATTTTCTTTTTTCGCCACATACAAGGTTTTAAGCCACAAGTTAACGTCCAATAGAGATTTGTAAAGCACAACATCCTCTCTCGGTATACCTAATCCTAGCAAAAAATTCCTTCGGGTTTTCCCATAAGGGAAAAACTTTATTAATCGTTGTGGGTATCTCTTTTCCTCAAAATGACCTTCTTTTGCATGAATGTATGCGTTATTCTCGCTTGTAACAAAATAGACATCATGTCCCAGCGATGACAAAAATTTTATTGTAGAATAAAGTTTTACAGAGGCTCCCTGAGTAGCCGGAAAAATAGGTATGTCCCCTCTGCTTATTATACAGACTTTCATAAAAAGAGATTATACGAATAATTTAAAATAGTCGAAGTTGAATATCCAAGATGTGGAAAAATATGGAGATATTTAAAAAATTGAAGGATTACCTAAGAAGAAACCCAAAATTTCTGGTGTACGATTTGATAATTTCGTTGCCTTTAATTCTACTAATTATAATTTTCACAAACTTTGCATTTCAGATCATATATATCAATTCTCTGAATTACGATAGAATCGAATCTGAATTGGAGAATTCTTTGCGTGGAGAGGGTGGATCAGAACTCAATTTCACGGTTGAAAACGGTACTAGATATTACGAGTATAATGATCAGGTTTACGGAGGGACCATCAATAATGGAAAAATAGCATTTGATTATGCTCCAGAAGATTATCTCATTTATGTGTTTGGTGGTTCTTCTGCTGTTTCACCGACGCAGGACAATGTTTTTGCATATTATCTAGAAAAAGAATTAAATGAGCTGGGTCAGAAAAAAGTCAGAGTATTTAATTTTGGAAGGTCGGGGGTAGATTCCAATACAGTAAAACTAAGGGTAAACTCCACTATCAACATCAAAGAGCCAGATTTGATCGTTATTTATTCAGGGCACAACGATTATAATCTCGCATATAAAATATTTATAAAACCAAACTTTTACATAATTTCAAAAAATTTTATATTGAATGGTTTGTTAAGAAGTGCTGTCAAAGACGACGCCCGCAAGATTCACAAGATTGAAGATGTCGATGGTAAGTTAATAGAAGCATTACAAAATGTTGGGTTATTAAATATAAAGGTAGATAAATTCGATAGATTTGATGAAATTATTTTGCGTAAATTTTCACATAATATGAATGACATTATAGACATTACAAATGAAAGGGATATACCTGTTATTTTTATGGCAGAAATATCTAATTTAGAATTCAGACCTACGGGGACTAAAATAACTGGTAATTTTTATCTTAAGGGCATTAACGAAAAGGACTATACTAAAAGAATTAATTATCTCATTGCCGCAAAAGATAGTGAATTGTTCTCCTTCAATATTAGAACAAAATCTGAATTAAATGAGTTTTTGAGGGGCTTAGATGCTAAAAATGTGTACATCTTAGATTTAGAGAAAGAATTAATCAGTGAGAATTTTGAATTTGACTACAATTATTTTTCAGACGATGCACACCTAACACCACAAGGACATATGGTGGTAACTCAGCATTTATATAATTTCATTCTAAAAAACGATCTCTGTTGTGGTTAGAAAACTATTACAATAAAATTTATGCTGGTCTAAATTTTTCGAGTTTATTTCTTATCATTTTGTTATTTACAACCAAAGTTACACAGCATTTCACACAGTATGGCGGCAACCTTTTTTTAATAATTTCTTTTCTTCTTTGATTAAAATAATCGCTATACCAAATTTCCTTCAATTTTTTATGTTTGACATTCTCAGTTGTTTCTTGATCAAAAAAACCACAGGGGCACACAGCTCCATCTGCCCTTATTCCCATCTTATACCATGGTTCATAGCATGGAACAGAAAAAAAGCCATCGGCTTTATACTTTACATCTTCTTCTATCACATCAATCATTTCCCCGGTCTTTTCTATAAACTTTGAACCAATGAAACTAGAGAGATTCGTTTCCAGTCCAACTTTCTTTGCTTCTCCTTTAGTTTTGATTGCTAGTTTTTCAAATTCTTTGTATACCTCTTTGTCTGGTTTCAGTTTTTCTCCCATCGCTGTATAAACAGTTACTGGCTCGATGAAAAGTGCTTGAACACCCAACTTGTGTCCTAAGCTAACCATATTTACTATTTCTTTATAGTTCTCTTTTACTAGAACGAATCCTATTTCTAAATAAGGTTTTTTATCTAACTTTTTCGAGTTTCTGAACGCTTCTAAAACTTCAATACATTTTTTAAATGCGCCGTCTCTTTGAACTAAGTAATCATGTGTTTTTGGGGAAGAACCATGTAAGCTTATTTTAACGTAATCCCAATTTATTTCTACTAGTGTTTTGATCATTTCTTTTGTAAACAATGTTCCATTAGTGCATATGTAACCAAACATGCCTTTTGATTTAATAGCTTTCATCATTTCGAATGTATCCTTTCTCAACAACGGCTCACCGCCACCTATTATATGTACCTCTTTTACACCCAAACGTACAGCTTCCTCTATGATCTCCTTATATTTTTTAGAACTGACCTCTTCCCCATAATCGATATCCTTTTTACCATATCTCCAACAAAAGAGGCAGTTCAAATTACACTTTAAAGTTGGGCTCAACTCTATGATAAGGGGTGGCGCTGCTTCGCCCTTCGACCATTTTAGAAGTCTTTTTATTTTTTCCTCTATACTACTCACCATATTTTCGATTTTATTCGAACAATTAAATTTTAAAGATAAATATAATATATAGATATATAGATAATATGGCTGAGAGGTTTTACTTTTTAAAAGATGTTTGGGCATACTTACTCAAAAACAAAAAGTGGTGGCTACTGCCTCTACTGCTCATATTATTCTTGCTTGGCTTGCTTATAATCTCTGTCAGTATTTCACCATTACCTATTTTTTTATACCCAGTCATATAAATCTATTAAAATAAATTATTAAAAGCCGGTCAGACTTATGAACTCTGTAAATGGTATTACATCTCATTTAAAAAGACTGAAAAACATTTTGGACAAAGGCTTTAATTTCATACTAGTATTTTTAGTATATTGGGTTGGTGTTAGCATTTCTTTTCTACTTCTGGAAGCCAGTGAAAGTAGAAAAAAGAAAGTTCAAATAAAAACTTATTGGGTGGATTATGAAAGAGAGTCGCCAGACTATCGCCGGCAGTACTAAATTTAGATTGTATAGGTGTTAAAATGAATATATTGGGGGTATCTTGCCATTATCATGATTCAGCAGCCAGCCTAGTAAAAGATGGTGTTTTAATAGCAGCTGCCGAAGAAGAACGTTTCACAAGGAAAAAACACGACAATACTTTTCCTACGAATGCGATACAATATTGCCTCAAAGAAGGTAAAATAACAGCAGACGAAATCGATGTTGTTGCGTTTTACGACAAACCTATGCTAAAATTTGATAGAATTCTACATACCTGCGTCTCAACTTTTCCTAAATCTTTTTGGATGTTTTGGGACGCGGTTCCCCAATGGATGACCGAAAAACTCAGGGTACCATCCTTATTGAAAAATAAAATAGGGTATAAAGGGGAAGTATTGTTCATAGAACATCACAAGTCTCATGCTGCCAGCGCTTTTTTTGTCTCCCCATTTAAAGAATCTGCAATAGTAACTATCGACGGAATTGGTGAATGGACATCTGCAGCAATACATTATGGAAAAGACAATGATATAGAGACATTAAAAGAGATAAGATTTCCCCATTCGCTTGGTTTATTTTATAGTACTATAACTTCATATCTCGGATTCAAAGTCAATAATGATGAGTATAAAGTCATGGGATTGGCTGCTTATGGAAAGCCAGCATACTATGACAAATTTAAAAACATAGTAGATGTCAAAGAAGACGGTAGTTTTAATCTAAATATGAAATACTTTTCGTATACACATGATAAAAAAATGTTCAGCAATGAATTTGAAAGAGAATTTGGACCTAGAAGAGAATATGAGAGTAAAATAACAAAAAGACATAAAGACATCGCCTCAACTTTACAAAAACTAACAGAAGAGATAATGCTGAAAATAGCAAACTATGCTCACAGTTTAACGGGTTCTGAAAATTTGTGTATGGCTGGTGGGGTAGCATTAAATTGCGTAGCGAATGGTAGAATTATTAGAGAAGGTCCATTCAAAAGAGTTTTCATACAGCCTGCAGCAACAGACGCCGGCGGTTCGTTAGGAGCCGCCTTTTATGCCTATAACAAAATTTATGAAAATAGAAGAAAGTACGTTATGACCGATGCGTATTTAGGCCCGAGCTTCGTGGAAGCTGAAATTAAAGACTTTCTTGAGAATAGTCGTATCGAATATGAAAGGATGAACAAAAAGAAATTGTTAGAAAAAATAGCACACATAATCGCAGAAGATAAAATCGTTGGATGGTTCCAAGGTAGATTAGAATTTGGCCCCAGAGCTTTAGGCAATAGGAGTATATTAGCAAATCCGAAAAACCCAAAGATGAAAGATATATTGAACAAAAAAGTAAAACACAGAGAACCTTTTAGACCTTTCGCCCCTTCAATACTATTGAGAAATGCTAAGGATTATTTAGTTGGGGCATGCGATTCTCCTTTCATGATATTGGCTTTTGATGTCAAAAGAGACAAAATAAAAGATATCATCTCCGCAACCCACATTGATGGTACTTGTAGGCCACAAACAGTTACAAGAGAAGAAAATAAATTGTATTACGATTTAATCAAAAAGTTCAGTGAGATAACAGGCGTACCTGCTGTGATAAATACATCTTTTAATGTAAGGGGGGAGCCTATTGTATGCACCCATATAGACGCTTTTAACACTTTTGTAAAGACAGATATCGATTACTTAGTGCTAGGCAATTATATCATAAGCAAAGAAGGATATTAGTGTTCCGGATGGAAAGAAAAGAAACCCAAAAGATAGTTAGACTATTTTACGAAAGGAGCCCTTTTTTAGTTCATAATTTAGAGAAAATCAATTCTAAAGTCGATTTATATAATATAGCAACCCCTTTCGCCAAATCCTTGGACTCTAATATTCCAGTTAAAACGAAGATACTCGATTTGGGATGTGGCGCTGGAGTTCTGGCAGCGTTTCTTTCCATAAACAAAAGGAAGGTGGTTGGAGTTGATTTCAGTAGAACTTCACTCAACTATGCAAGAAAATTAAAGAAGAAGCTTTGTTTAAGTGATACCTCTTTTATTAAAAGTGATGTACTCAATTTGAAAATGCCGAAAGAGACTTTTGATTATACATTATGTCTCGGGGTTTTGCATCACATGGAAGATCCTTATGCTGGGTTTCAAGTCCAATGTGCATTAACAAAAAAGGGTGGTTTTTTAATATTGGGGTTATACAATACTTATGGGAGACTAATTCCCAAGCTAAGAAAGCTTTTTTTCAAATTGTCCAAGGGTAGATGGAAGAAGGTTGATTATTTTATAAGAAGAAATGATATGGACGAAAAGATGGAGAAAATATGGTTCGAAGATCAGTACGAACATCCACATGAATCAACACATACTATAGATGAAATTTTGAATTGGTTTAAAAAAAATAATATAGAGTTTATCAATTCTATCCCTAAATTTGAAATCTTTAGCGATATCTCTTTGGAGAATTTGTTTAATAAGAATAGTGAGAGGGACGAGCATAAGAGGAAACTTTTACATTTTTTTGTCCAGTTAAAATGGATTTTAACCAGAAGTAGAGATGGTGGTTTCTTTATAATAATTGGTAGGAAAAAATAGAGTGTTTTTGATTTTAATAAATAATTAAAGTAACATTACATTTGTAGTGGTTTAGTGAAAGTTCAAAAAGTACTCTTAATCAGAACCGCTAAAAAAGAGGAAGGCGTGTCTCCCCCGCTTGGATTGCTTTACATAGCCTCTTCTATTAAAAGATTTTTGGAAAATATAAAGGTCGAAATAATAGATTTGGGAGTAGAAGAATTGTCGATGGAGGAAATTAAAAAGAAAATTGAAAATTTTGACCCAGATGTATTGGGTTTGAGTACAATGACAGTCGAAGCCGACATTATGCAAAAGGTTGCAAGAATTGCAAAGAACGTAAAAAAAGATATGATAGTTTTAGTTGGCGGGCCGCATGCGACATTATGTTATGAAAGTGTACTAAAAAATAAGGATATCGATTATGCAATAGTTGGTGAGGGAGAAATAACAATTATAAGCCTCCTAAAATCACTAAACAAAAATGGTGATGTGTCTGGTGTAGAGGGGGTGGCCTATAGGAAGTCTAATAAGATTATCAAGACTAGACCGAGAGCTTCTATTAAAAATTTAGATGAAATTCCATTTCCAGCATGGGACCTAATCAATATGAAAAAATATAGTGATTATCCAACTTGGAACGGAATAATAAAAAAGAAATATTATATGTCGATAATTACTTCGAGGGGCTGCCCTTACGGTTGTATTTATTGCCATAATATTTTTGGTAGACAGTATAGATCACGCTCTCCAAAAAATGTTTTTTCAGAAATTAAAACTTTGTGCAATAATTATGGAGTAAAAGAAATTCACATTATCGACGATGCCTTTAACTTGAATTTAGAAAGGGCTAAAAAGATATGCAATTTAATTATAAATTTAAAAATGGACATCGCCATTTCATTCCCAAACGGAATGAGAGGGGATATCGTAGACGAAGAACTGCTAGACAAATTGAAGAGGGCGGGTACTTATAAAATCAATTACGGAATTGAAACTGTTTCTACACGCTTACAAAAAATGACTAACCACAATCTCAATATCAAAAAAATTAGAGAGGTTATCAGAATGACAAACGAGAAAGGCATAATAACTTTAGGTCTCTTTATGTTAGGGTTCCCAACCGAAAGTAAAGAAGAAATGTTAAAAACAATAGAATTTGCTGCAAATTCCGAGTTAGATCTTGCTAAATTTTTTCGTGTAGTTCCTTATCCAGGTACAAAACTTTATAATTCAAAATTCAATAAAAAAGAGCATTTCTATGGAGATTATAGTGATTATCATTTTTACTCTAATAAATTAAATTGTTCGAACATACCATTAGACGAGTTAAATAATATTGCCCGTTATGCTATGTGGAGGTTTTATAGAAAACCAAAAAGAATATTCAAACTTTTTTTAAAATACCCAAAAAAGGTCTCGTTATTGCGAAAACTATTCATTATGTATTTGTACTCTATATCCTAGGATTTGGCAAAAAATTATAATAATTAGAAAAGATAGCACATTCTAATTTAATCTGTTATATTTTCAGCTTCGCTTTTCAGTATTCTCCCAATTTCCCTGTTTTCCAAAACTTGCCCTGCATTACATATGGAACAGTATTTTGAAAATTCCCTCTTCATAATATTTTCTCTTATTATTTTGAAGTTATCCCCGAACCATATTTCTTTAAGACTTTTGTCTTTCACATTATCTAAGCCCAAATCGTATAAACAACATGGTTGAGCGGAACCATCAACCTTTATAACAAGATGCCACCAAGGCTCAAAACACAAAAGCGAAGCAAGATCGGACGACCCAGATTTGCTATCCTCGCCGTTTTTTTTAATTACCTCCACCATTTCATTGGATTTCTCTATGAACTCGCTCTGCGCTAGACCATCTATATTGGTATAAATACCGTAGTTCTCAGCCAACTTCTTAGCCTTCGGTATTGTTTCATCAAATTTCCTTATCTCTTCTTTGTTTAACTTCAGTTTCTTTCCAAAATCTGAGTGTACCGTAAGTGGCTCGAAGCTAATAATTTCACAACCGACGCTATGGGCTAGCTCTATCATTTCGATGGTTTTATTATAATTTTTGTTGCTTAGCACAGTGTTGAATTTTAAAATCGGTTTTTTCGAATCATATATTTTTTTGTATTCGTTAAGCGTAGAGATGTTTTTCATTGCTTTCTCAAACGAACCATGCCCTCTTAAGAAGTCGTTTGTTTCAACATCCGGGCCATCTAAGCTAAATGTGATTCTATCCCAGCCAATTTCAACAATCCTTTTTATGTCCTTGCTTGAGAATAACATGCCATTTGTTGTTATGTTACCAACACGGCCATTTTTTTTAACTAGTTCCATTATCTGTAGTACCAAATTTTTTCTCAATAGCGGCTCTCCACCGCCAGTTATCTCAAACTCCATTACACCTAACTCGATTGCTTCTTTCAAAACATCCAACAACTTCTCATTAGAAAGTTCGTAGCTTGAATCCACATTTTTAAACCCTCGCTGCCAGCAGGACAAACATCTCAAGTTGCATTTATCGGTCGGACTTATATCCAACGTAAACGGCGGTTCGCAATAACCGTCAGTCCATCTTAATAGTCTTCTTATTTTCTCGTCCATCAGCAATCACGTTAATAAAATACTTTTTATGTTACTTACATAATTATGTCTTGTAATAATCCAAGCTGCCGAAAAAATGTTGAAAAATATTAACATAAAAACTATTCCTAATAAACAGAATTTTAAAAATTTATGATTTTCTAAATAAAATTCGCTTCCTATTAAAAAAATAAAGCTTACAAAAAATGGGAGAAAATGGCTCTCATCGTAAGCTGGAATCGGAGACATGAGAACAAGAAAAAGATTTACATAAGATAGGAAAAACATAATCACGATTGTTTCCGAACGTCGTTTCGAGAAATAATTTTTTAGAAAAACTATAAACGGCACCAATAAAATGAAATATACCAAGACGCTGCGATGAATGGGCATAATATTGATACTTGGTAAAAACGTACGATAGTCAGGAAATATTATTTTATATAGTCTAGCGGAAAACTCATCAAAATGTTTTAAATTTATTAATACAAGATTACCAGTCCAAGGTTCGTTGAAGAGCTCATATCTAAATTTATACCAGTGTTCTGGTGTTGTATTAAAGGTTGCACCTATATGAAAAATAAAAAACGAAAAAACAATAAACAAGAAGACCATAGTATGAAATTGAAACTCGTTCTTAACCACAGTCCGATATAAGAGATAGAAAACTAAAGAAACTATGAAGTAAATTATTACAGCGTGGTTTATTAGGCCTATGCCTAAGATAAAAGATGTTATTAGCAAATAAATGGGTTTTTTATTCTTTGTCCAAAGCACTATAAGATAAGTTGCTATTATTGGAACAACCATATCCGACCAGTCTACGAAGAAGCTCCGACTTATATAAAGAATATAGCTTGATATACTCAATAGAAAAGAGAGTAAAAACGAAATTTTATAATCCTTGGTTATCTCTGCGAGCAACAAATATGAAAATATTATACCACAAAAACTTAGGCAAGCTATAAATAATCTTCCTTGATATACGTCTTTAACCCAACCCAGCAATGTGGTCGGCCAGTATTGTGTACTTAAAGTTACACAACTATGTAGATTTTGGCATTGACTCGAGTTAAACGTTTCGACAAAAGTTAGATTATGGGTTTCATCAAATTCTTCAGTTTTCCACTCTTTCAGATTATAAAATCTGAAGAAAAATGAACAAACAACTAAAACGGAAATTAGAAGTATTTCATACTTTTTTAACTTTAACATTTAGCGCCCCTCTTATTTTTTTATTCTCTTGAACTTGGCTGGGATTGCATTTGAAACAAAAGTTTGGTAGAATGCCCTCTTTTAACTTGTTTCTAATTTCGTTAAAATGATCCCCGAACCATATTTCTTTAAGACTTTTGTCTTTCACATTATCTCCAACATTGTCAAACATACAACATGATCCAACTGCCCCCCAAGGCCGTATTATCATCTGATACCAAGGATAATAACATGGTATTGAAGTGAAATCTTCGGAAACATCCGCCTTCCCAGATTTTGCTTCTTCCATAATCATTTCATCCATCCTATTGATTTTTTCTATAGACCGAAGTTTTAGTTTGTCTATATTTGTTTTAAAATGAAACCTTCTAGCAGTTTCTTTTGCTCTTTCCATCTCCAAAATCAATTGTTTTTTATATTCGCTTTTTAGCATTAATTCTCTGCCCGCATTTGTTTCCAAAGCAAGTAGAACCATTGGCTCTATAAATAAATTGTTACAACCAAGGTTGTGGACAAACTCAAACATCTCTACAATCTTATTATAGTTTTTATTACACAGAACCATGTGAATGCAAATTTCTGGTTTATCTGCCTTCTTTTCTTTTTGAGAGCGTAGCATATTTATAGCATCAACGGTCTTTTCGAATGCACCCCCCATTCCTCTAAGATAGTCGTTAGTTTCAGCGTCTGGGGCGTCTAAGCTGAAGACAACTCTATCCCACCTCATATTAATAATTTCTTTAACAGTTTCTACTGTAATCAAGGTGCCATTAGTTATCAATTCTCCGTAAATACCCTGCCTTTTGACTTTTCTCATAATATCTAGAATATCTTTCCTACAAAGAGGTTCGCCGCCGCCTGTTATTTCTATACTTTTCACACCCAACTTACTCGCTTCTTCAATTATTTCCAAATACCTTTGAGGCTCAATTTCTTCATAATTTGCCCCACTAAGATCGAAATCCCTTAACCAACAGAATCTACATTTAATATTGCATCTATTGGTTGGGTTCAATTGCAATTTAACTGGACCTGTTCTTTTGCCACTCATCCAAGACAAAATTCTTTTTACTGTCTCCTTTTCTTCCATTTTCATCAGCTTGAAACCCTGATTAGTTCGTTTCTTATTCTTCTATTTTCCAAGAATTCGTTGGAACCGCATTTTGAGCAAAAGGCTGGTATAGTACCGGTCATCTGCGCATGTCTAGCCTTATTAAAGTACTCACCGAACCAAACTTCTTTTAAGGTTTTGTTCATTATATTGTCACCCTCATCCCCGAATAAACGACATGAACCAACAGTGCCGTTGGATCTTATAGTTACAAGATAAAAGGGCTCGAAACAAAAAGTCTTAACAAATTTATTACGATGTTCAATATTCTTTATATCGCCTAACCCCAAGTCTTTCATCTTATCCATCTCAGTAGAATCTCTCATCACATCTTTGTCCAAATAACTATCCAAGTTTGTTCTGATTCCAAGGCTATTAGAAATGCCTATAGCCTTTTTAATATATTTTTGAGAATCTTTCCTATGTTCTTCTTTTAATGACCATTTTTGTTCTTCTTTTGAATAGAGAATTATCGTCTGGACATTTATGAAACTACCACCAAGCTCGTGCAAAAATTCAATAATTTCTGGCATTCTGAAATAATTCTTTCTGTTAATAACTGTATTGAATCCGATCTCTGGGTTTTCTGTTTTGAACTCTCTCTTTAATTCGGCCAATTTTTTAATATTTTCAACCGCCTTTTCGAATGCACCCCCCCTATCAACTAAAAAGTCGTGCTCTTCAGCAGTTGGCGCGTTTATGCTAACTCTAAAAGCGTCCCAACCACATTTTACTATTTCTTTAAGGTGCCTAGCTGCGGGCATGGTCCCATTAGTTATTATGTCGCCCCGCATTCCATATTTTTTAATAGCTCTCATTACAGCAACTGTTGCATCTGTTCTTACAAAAGGTTCGCCGCCGCCTGAAATGAGCCAATCCATAACACCGAGTTCAGCGCCCTCTTTCACAATAGATAATAGTTTACTTCCCGAAAGCTCAGTGGTTCTATCAAGCCAGCCAAACCTCTCATGAGACCTCTGCCAGCAAAACCTACATCTAAGATTACATTTATTCGTTGGGTCTAGATGTATGCTTATTGGTCCCATGGGGCTGCCCTTCGACCACTCTATCAAACGTTTAATCTTTTCTTCCATGGTCTCATCTGAAGATATTTTAAAGAATAAATTTAATAATACATCCTGTTTCATTTGTTTTCTAATATAACGAATTTGAAGAAAGAAAAAAATCTCTTTAATTCTTTTTCTGGATTGAATAGCACATAAAATAAAGAATTCTTTATATATCTCAACACAAAATCTGGTGAGATGTAGAACTTCCTATAAAACATTTTTTGAAGTTTTTCCAGAGATTTGTATGAAAAATTTAATGATATGTATGGGGAGAACTTATTCCCAAAAAAATAATCTCCTCCCCAAGTCTCATACGAATTAGACCCCGGGTATGGTGTGAAAAAATGAACTTGTATTGCATCGAGCCTCAATTCTTTTGCGAACTTTATGCTTTTGTTGATATCTTCTACTGTTTCAAAAGGGGTACCTATTATGAAGAAACCAGTAACAATGAATCCAAATTTTTTTGCAAGATTAACATAATGCCTTATTTTTTTAACTGTTGTTCTTTTCTTCAAAAAAGATAGAACCCTATCGCTACCACTCTCTATACCAAAGCACAGTGTGGTGCAGCCGGCCTCCTTCATCAATTTCAAAATATTTCTATCAACACAATCCACCCTTGTCTGCACAGCCCACGAAATCTTTATCTTCCTTCTTATGATTTCCTTACAGAGGTCTTTCGCGTACTTTTTGTCAACCCCAAAACAATCATCAAGAAAATATACGAAATTGATGCCTCTTTTTCTGAGCGACTCTATCTCATCGACTACTTTTTTAACATCCCTAACTCTATAAGATTTCCCATAAGAAACCCGTGTTACAGGAGAGCAAAAAATACAATCAAATGGACACCCCCTACTTGAAAGTACAAAGCCGGGGCTTACCCTCTTTCTCATTTTAATAGGGTACCAAAAAGTGTATACGTCTGGAAAGATATTGTAAGAAATCAACATATCAGAATGTTTCGCAGTTATTTTAGATTTTTTAATAAATAATTTTTTTCTCCTTTTATCCCACCAACAAATGCCCCCTATTTTTTTAATCGAGTCTCGTTCGTTGTTTTCTAAGAATCTTACAATATCCACTAGCTTTTCCTCAAATTCGCCTACAATGCCAAAATCTACGTAGTTGCTTTCGTTCACAAACATGGAGGGATTTGTTGATACGGCCGGCCCTACAACAAGCAAGCATGTTTCTTCGATTGCCCTAAGTTTTCTAAAAAAATTAAAATCCGTTTCTAAAGTTGGCTTTACAACTATAAGGTCGATATTATTTTTTTTCAAATGATTGAACAATCCAATTTTATCGCTGTCTTTTATTATTTCAACGAGTTTGCAGTTGTGTCCATTTCTGTTTAATAAGGTCGCTGAATACCCTATGTCCATAGGTGGGTGGGCGTGCCTGGGGTGCGACCCCTCAATAAAGTTCATCAAGTTTACAAACATTATATCCATAAATCACCACTAGCTCTCTATTAGGATTTTGGTTCTTATATTTTTCTACAAATAACTTTTGTCTTTAAGTTTTAGTATTTTATTAACCAAAATACATCGAAACACCTTCCCGACAGAAATCAACATAGGGCCCAGTACTTCTACACTTTTCCAACGCATATGTCTTATTACCCAAAGATTTTCTCGCTACCATCCACCCCAGTCCCCTGTAACAATACGGGAACAAATCGGTTGTTTGAGATGAAAAATATTCGCATACCTCAAAAAATTGTTTCTCATCAGAATAAAGATACGCCATTTCTTTGCCAACACCGAGATAAAAAAGATTACAAAGCGTGATATTTTCCCACAAACATTTCACATCATTTCTATGGAACATGCTTCTTCCGATCCCCGTGTAGCAAAAAGATTTATAGGGTTCTTTTAAATCCACACAAAGCTGAATTGGATCCTTTTTACATTGAACCCAAACCATGGGAGAGGATTCGTAACAAAAAACTTTATAATTATCTTCTAACTCATCACAACTAAACATATCTTTTGAAAAGTTAACAGGATAAGTTTCTGTTGGAAATGCTTCCCACTCACCAGGCGGATCTTTCCAAAAGAGCACTTCACCCTCAGAAATGCCTAAAGTTATGTTGGGTCCTAACATCCCCAATTTTTTTGAAACCCCCTCCAAACAATAGGCGGAATTACCAAGTTTGGCGCACTCGCCAATAGAGAAATTCAAGTCTCGTGTTTTGTGCAATGTTTGCCATCCTTGATTTTCTAGACAATATAATTTTTCATTTACGTTTTCACAATTTGACTTAATTTTTTTGTAGATATATTCGTAACAGCTTGTTCTGTAAAAAATATCTGGCTTATCCCAATTTCCTAAATTTATCAATTTGACATTAGCTGAAAATACTATAAAGAAAATGATTAAGAATAAAAACAACCCAATATACTTCGAAAAATGTTTTCTAGATATCAAATCATTTATGAAAAGGCTTAGCAAAACTACTATCGGAAAATAGAACGGCATCAAATATCTGTGTGAATGAACAATTGGTCCATTCATAACATCAAACGAGGACATCGAAAAAATTAGAGCAAAGGAAATAAAATATAACAAGAAAAAGATGTATTTGTTCTTTATTTCTAACGTTTTCTCTCTGGTCTTAAAAATCCTGTATAGGAAAAAGAAAAATGAAAGCAAGAATAAAGAGTAATAGATATAAGATTTTGGAATGTCTAATGGAGATAAAGACATATCATAGTTATAATACTTGTATTCATCGAAATAGAAAGAATAAGGAAGATCTAAGCTGAACAGTCTATAAAACTTTTCTAAAGGATTGGTGTTAGAACCGATGTCTAAAAAGACTTTTAGAAAGGACTCGACCACATCGGGTTTCAATGTTAACATATATATGAACCCAATAGACAGAAAAGCCAAAAAAGAAAGGAGAAAAAACCCAAACCATTTCTTATTAAATGAATCGTGTTCCACGAAGAACCAAAAAAGCAAACAAAAAGCAAGAGTAAAAAGAGAGCTAAGGGACACAAAAACAGATAACGCACATATAAAACCCACTACTACGAAATATTTTTCACCCCATTTTCGTTTCGTATCATTCCCATTTTTCCCCCACCAAATATCAAAGAATAAATAAGCCATTAATATCTGAAAGAAAAATGAAAGATCGTGATCGCCCCAGAAAGTTAAAGAATAAACTGTATAAGTTAACGGGGCTAACATCAAAAGGATACCTCCAATTTTTGCTGATGATTGGCTGAAATGTTTTTTGAGCAAAAAATATATGACCAGTATTGAAAGAGATGAAAAAACGATTCCTAACAAATACAGGCTAATTGGGGAGCTGCCCATAAGAGCGTAGAATGGAACTGATAGAAAAACCGTTAGACTTCCCCCACCCAAGTTGTATGTATTTATCGCTTTAAGATATTTGTAATTTTGGTTTTCAATTATTTCTTTGATTATGGTCCTTCTCTCGCAGAGCTCTTCATGATCAGCAAAGGGGTAGGATTGTAAAATAAACCATTTTATTATAATATTCGCCAAAATAATTAGCAACAAGGCTATCTTATAAGAGTGTAACTTATCAAACCTCTTAGCTATCGAATTTGCCAAGTTTTTAAACGATTTACTCATATAGCACCACTCAAGCTTTTTAGGAGATTAATTGCTGTTCCCCATCTTCTTATAGATAATGGGCCTCTACAAAATTCAGATATTTTGTCTAATCTAAGATAGAAATCCCTATAAGACTTTCTCTGCATCCTTACCATCTCCTCAAAGGAAAGACCACTTGGAACATAAACTGGCATTTTTTCCGCACCTGTTGCAAATTCATCCCAAACATTTCCATTAATTTTTCCTTCTTTCACCGCAATATTAAATAGTCTAGATCCTGGTATAGGTATTGGTAAATGAAAATCAACAAAGTCCGGCTCTAACTGGAAAGCAAAGTCGACTGTCTTCTCTAAATCATTTATAGTATCTTTCGGATGGCCTAACATGAAATAACCCACACTTTCCAAACCAACTGTTTTCATATTTTTGAATGTTTTAACTATTCTTTTGTTTGAGATGTTTTTTCCTATAATGTCTCTCCTTATCGTCTCGTCCCCGCTCTCTATACCAAATCTTATATTTGTGCATCCGGCTCTTTTCATGAGCAGCAAAAGTTTTTCATCCACCATATCAGCTCTCGTTTCACAACCCCATTTTATTTTTATACCCCTCTTTAAAATCATATTACATATATTTACTGTCCTGCTTCTTTTTAATGAAAAACAATCATCTTCTATCTCCACATATCCAAAGCCGAGTTGCTCTATTATTCCAAGCTCTTTAACAACATTTTCTGGACTTCTTTCGCTATATGAATTTTTATTTGGCAATCCACAGAAAATACAATCAAATGGACAGCCGCGGGATGTCACTATCGTGGTTATTTTGCCGTTATATAAAGGAGAATAATATCTGTCATTCGGAAGAATGTGCCTTGCCGGAAGCGGCAACAGGTCTAAATCGTTTATTCTAACCTGGGGATTAATTTTTAACTTACCATTCTTTTTATATACAAGTCCTCTCGTTTTTTCAACTTTTTTACCCAAATTTTGCATAAACTGCACAAGGCTTCTTTCACTATCTCCAATCATACCAAAGTCGACGTCAAGCGTACCCACAGTTTCTGGTGAATGAGTAATGTGAGTACCACCAACTATTACTAAAGAGTTACATTTTTCTCTGATTTTTCTGACTGTTTTATAAACAAAAGGTAAAGAAAAAGATGTTGAAGAGATGCCAATAACTCTGGGTGAAAGTTCTTGGACGTATTTAGCTACCTCTTTCTCGTTCAAATCAAAAGCAGCAGCGTCCAACACAGCCGTAGAAATTTTATTTTCAATTAAAGAAGAGGCTAAATAGGCGGCCCCCAAGGGAGGATATTTTTGAACTGAGATGTGAAAAATGAATCTCTTTTCCTTTATTTTTTTATAATTCGGGTTTATTAGCAGTATGTCTAACATTTTTTCACTAAATCATTAAACGTGATTGAGGTATAAAAAACGCTTCGCACAACCCTTTCCTACAAAAGGAACCTAATGATACTTCAGTCTATAGAGTTCGTACGAAGATATTCCTCCAGCTGAGTTATATTAAAATAATTAATTGGTATTATCTGGCCCTCAACTAATTTTTTAAATATTGTTCTCGCAGCAATTTTGTTGCCCAATGCGTTCAAATGAATATTATCTACGCTCATCTGTTTATAGTCTTAATCACCGAATGTTTCATACAAATCCAAGAAATTGGCTCCTAAATCGTTAATAACTTTTCTTAAAAAAATTCGGCTCTCACATCCATAATAACATTTAGGCTCCCAATTAGGGAAAAGCACAATAATCAGATTTGTATTATTGTTCTTTGTTATTTCCACGATTTCTCTCAAACTGGAATTTGTTGTTTCATAATCGTCTAGACTCTCTGGTACAGCAATCGACATTATTCCTTTAGATACATAATAATAGTTAAGAGAGACATACCTCCAAAAATAAGAATGGTTTAAGAGGAATTTATTTATTTTTGGAGGCAGGGGCACAGATAATGGTATTGGGCCTTTATCAAAATATTCCACTTCTATATCATCCGATATTGGAAGCATTGTCTGTAGATCTAATTTTCTATTTTCAAAAACATCCATCACTTCTAGTTGTAAGATTATCAAATCTGGATTATATTTCAAAATTTCTTCTTCTAGTAAGATTTTCTTTTGGAAAATTCCATAACCCCCAACCCCAAAATTCAGAACTTCAAACTTTTTGAATGCCGAAAAGTTGTTCAAAATTTCTTCAAGCACACTGGGATAGTAGTCTTTTACAAGAGCAACGCCAACTGTCACTGAGTCTCCAATAGCAATTATCCTGAATGAGTTGTCTGGTCTGTCGACTGAAAAAATCCTATTTCTATAATCAAAGTCGTGTGTTGTATTCGGCGGGTCATTATGCTTCATTTCATATCCTATATTCTGGTTTTTAGAAAATTGGTATGGTGATTTAATTTCTATTGCTCTCATTGTTGGCATTTTCATAAAAGTAGCTCTACTCAAAAGCTCCAGAGTTAAGAAGATTACCATAAGAGATATTACAAGAACTAGGCCCGACAAGTACTTTTTCATAATTAATAATATAGGCTATTAGCTTTTAAAATAGGAAGTATAATTTATTTTTATGGCAGAAAGGCTGTACTTTCTAAAAGATGTTTGGACTTATTTAAAGAAAACAAAAAAATGGTGGCTTCTGCCTCTTTTAGCAATGTTGTTTTTAGTAGGTTTATTAATAATTGTTGGGAGCATTTCCCCAGTTCCCATCTTTGTATACCCCTTGGTATGAATTCGTAAAGAAGCTTGGTTTAGACCCCACTAACCATTTAAAAAGAAATAAGTTGTTTCCCATATTACAAGTGTTAAAACAATGAAATTGGATCTTTAAATGAATAAAAAATACAATAATCTAATTTATTTTGTCTATATAATCGCAGTAGTTACTATCACATGCCTTTTTTCTTTAAAAATTCTAGAAAGACCAGAGGCCACTGGTTTTGCTGTTTTGCCAGAAGAGTCCGAACAGCCTGAATATACATATCATTGTTCAGAAACAAGTAATAGCTCAGTGTTCCATACAAAAATGGTTCCAAACTGTGAAACTATATTCGACGGGCTTCTGGTAAAGCTTCCAATTACGCACATTAAAACCAATTCATATGGTTTTAGAGACTATGAATATTCTATAGAAAAACCAGCGGACACCTTCAGAATAATCGCGTTGGGCGACTCTATCACTTGGGCGCACGGTGTTGAGATAGACGATAGTTATCCAAAAGTACTGGAGCGTATACTAAATAATAACACAAAAAGTGATTTAAAATACGAGGTTTTAAATTTAGGGGCATCGGGGTATAATACCCTCCAAGAAGTAGAATTCTTTAAAGAAATTGGCATACAATTTAACCCGGATTTAATACTGATACAATATACCTCAGACGATATCTATGATCGAATGAAAATACAAGAGATCTATGGATCCCTACTTGAAAATTATCTCAAAGATAAAAACATAACCAATGGATCCGGCTTGCCACATTCTGTCAACGGCCAGCTATACATCGAGGCTACCGAAATATATAAGAAGGAACTAGAAAAAAAGAATTTTGATGAAGTATGGAAAATTGTTAAAAGTCCATTATCAGAATTAAATAATATAAGCAATCGGTTGGGGGCGGATGTTTTAATAATAATTGTTCAACCTGTGGAGGAAAAACATCTTTCTGAACTAGAAAAAATCGCCGATGAATATGGTTGGGGCATGGTCCGCGCAGATAGGCTTTTTGATAAATATGGGTGGTTAAATTTAACTCTCCACCCAAAAGACAATCATCCGAACGCTTTTGCACATAGATTAATAGCAGAAGAGGTTTACAAAAAACTTATTGCTGATGATTTGATATAACAGTGGCTGATCAAAGTTTCCTAAAAAGGATAAATCCGTTTTTCTCTTCAATTTTTTTCCAATCCCCGGTCATTGTTATAGAAGTTATGTCAATTTCCATTTTTGGATCCTTTGCTTTCAAACAATCCAACAACTCTTGGTTAATTAAAACATAGTTTATATCAACATCAAAATAATGTGTTGAACCCACATCCCATATGTAAAGGTTTTTTCTATCGGCAAAAACAAGTGATAAACTTCTGTCAATCAATAGACTATCGGATTTTGGTATAGCATCTTTTAGTAGCATCAGACTTTCCCATCTTTTATTATAATTATAGCTAGGTATTTCGCACCTCCAGTCTATACCTCTTTTTCTATAAAACCCTTCTTCTTTTATGTCTCCTTCTCTAATAAAAAACAGAGCAAAATTTGACAACAGAAAAATCAGTAACAGCGGCACAAACAATTTTGAAATTTTTGGCAATATTTTAATTTTTGAAATTTCTCCTACCCTTTTGAGGCCGTAAACTATAGATATAAACAAAAATGGGACTAAGATTGCATTGTTTTTGATCCAGATGTCCATCCCGATTGTAGTATAACTATAGCTATACATTAAATTCTCAATAAATGTGGGTATAGCGATGACCAAGATTTCTGCCCCTAAAAGAGGGACAAAACCAAACAATGAAAAGATATTCGTTAGATAACTCAATCTATTTGGGATTAGTCTTATCGCATAAAATGGGTCTAAATCGGTTCTGAAATGCATCTCCAACACTTTTGAATAAATCACTCTGAGACCGCTGTGTGGCAGAGTGGATAGCAGAAGAGCTGTTATATATATCGAAAGGACAACTGCGCCAGCTGCTATTGCCGTAAATCCCCATTTCCCCTCTTTTTCTCTGTATAAGAAATAAAGACCCATCATTATAGCCAATGGGCCTATGTTCTCTTTTGTGAAAACAGAGAGAAAAATAAAAATCGCGAATAGCCCAAATTTTTTTCTCTCATAAAAATACCAAGTAAAAAGTAAAAACGGTATAGTGCTATACGTTCTTATTGCAATTAGGCAACCTTTCAAAAATGATATCGACATTGGGTTGAAGATGAATAAGATAGAGATTAGGAATGCAAAAACTTCTGAATTTAACTTCATTTTAGAAATTTTATAGAGAGGCAGAGCACCTATCGCCAACGTAATACCGTGCATGAAATAGTACATCGACCTAGTTGGATTGAACCAAAAAGCCAGTATGTAAAAAACAAATGTTAGATTCAGGTGATCGAACAAAAAATACTCTTGTTGAACAGAACTGAAAAAGAAGCGTTTTATATCACCTGATACGGAATTGTATAAAACGTTCAACTCGATGGCACTATCCATGTCTGCGGAACAAAATTTATAATTTTCTTTCCAATAGAAAATCGAGTATATACCAAATAGAAAAACCAAGAAGATTAGAGCTAACAGGAATTTGTCTTTTAAATTAGATTTAAATGCTTTAAATAGATCATGTTTCAAAATAGATTGCATTATTAAAGAATAGTTTTATAACATAAAATTAACCTTATGTGAGCGGGAAATCCCACATCCTTCAGGGGTGGGATGAAAGCGAACAATAAAGTGTTTATATTCACAAAATAAAAACAATGAAAGCTACCGTAGGGCATACGGGAAGTAACGCTCGTGGAGATGGAATGATAGTTCCGTCCGTGAAGCAAGAAGCCCACACCTATTTATAGGTGGGAGTATGTCACCTATCTTTCTTAAACCACCCTTTTTCTTTAACAGCCTTTTTCATTTTTATTATCATATCTATACGCCAGTTATACTGCACATCGATGATTTCAAAGTAGTTCCCTAGCGCACCAAGCCATTCTTTCTTGCTCATCCTTGTTTGGTGCGATCCTTTCCACATCCTGCCTACGGTCCTTTCCCAAAAGAGCCAGAACGCCTTCCAAAGTAAGCTATTGTTTTGGGTGGACATGACGAATATACCATCATCCTTTAGTACACGACTTATATTTTGCAGCGCTACGTCTAGTTTATCTGGAGGGATATGTTCGAGAACTTCCATGGCAGTAATGGTGTCAAATGTTTTTTCTTGGAATGGAATATCGGTTACGTCACCAAGTTTAAAATTGAAGCCAGTGGAACAATTTTTTACATCTATGCCAATTCCATAGCCAATATACCTGATAAAGCTCCCATCTTTCATACACTCGCATGGCCTTCCGCAACCTATATCTAATAGATATCTTCCGCATTTGTTCTTTTCAATCAATTCTTTCACTTTTTCGTATCTGCTATAATGACATTTTTTTCTTAACGTATCTAACATGACAATCACTAATTAACAAACACAATAAATAATCGCTCACGGGGCGTAGTAAACCTTTGTATTGTAGTTATTATAATAACTCTCTCTGTTTGCCTCGAATGTCTTTAATAACAACCATTCATCCGGGATTCTATTTGGGTTGTTCCACCCAAAACAAGGTGTTGCGTTGACTATCACATAAGCATCTTTAATATCTTTCCATACAACATCCTCGTAGTATAGCCTTAAAAGATTGCTTTTCTTGTAATTGAAGAAAAACGCCATCTGCGGATATATACCTTCTGGGATGTAAATTGTTTTTTCAGGTAAATTCCTTATTAAAAAGAAAGAATCTCTTGTATCTACGATGATTTGCCTATTGTAGGTGTACATGCTGATAAGCGTTGGAATGGATGTGACAAAAAGAAAGCATACAGCAAACATAGAAACAAACTTCTCTTCCGGTCGTTTAAAATAGGTAACAAATCTTGAAACGATTAGCATGGCTGGTATGGACAAGACCGTCAGATACGTGTCCTCCCTTTCGATGTACATCCTTCTTGCTAATGCGGAAGATATGTACTGAAAGCTCGAAAAGACCATCAGGAACCATACAATAATCAAAAGCGACTTTTTAATTCAACAATTCTTGTTATAACTCTCTTGCTATAACGTTCACTAATTATAAAATGACTCATGAATCTAGCCGGCTTTTATAAAAATCGTTTTTCATTTGTGAAAAGATATTTTACACCCTTTAAAACTTGTTTCATAAAAATTCTGCTTCTTGTCTGAGCCAATATTTTTTGAAAGAAAATTGAATATAATTTGTAAAGCAAATTGCTGATTTTTTGACTAGACTTTTTATCGGCTGTGTCTATAAGATAATTACAAAAGGGCTCGATTTGTCTTATTTTAACTATTAATGGCGCTACATTTGCTATAACAAAGCTCACGTCTATCATTTGACCTTGGAAGCGTTTGCCATATTCGTGTAGAGAGCACCTGAACGAGTCTTTGGTCAAAAGGTTTTTCTTTTCTAAATATTTGAACAATAAGCTGCCTGGAAGTGGTGTGAATATATACGTTGATAAAATACAGGGGGTTATCTCTTTGGCAAGAGCTATACTTTTTAACATATCGTCTTTTGTTTCCCCGGGCATCCCAAACATAAAACTAGTTTTGATTTTAATACCATGTCTTTTTAGCAAATCTATTTTTTTCATAATAAATGCATTGTCATAATTTCTACCCATTATTTTTTCCCTGATATTTTTTGAACCGCTCTCAATTCCCAAATGAACAAATCTGCAGTAAGGTTTTATCAATTCACAGGATTCCTCGTCGATGCTCTCTATTCTAGCACTACAAATGAATGGTTTTCTAATCTCTTTGTTATAGAGCTTGAAAAATTTTTTGTCCCATTCCTTATCAAAAAGAAGAATATCGTCCAGGAATACAACGTTCTTGTGGGACTTAGCATACCTTTTTAAATCGTCGATAACCTTCTCAGGAGATTTTTTTCTTACTATGTTTTTATAATTGTAAAGCTTATTATAGAAACTGTTAAAACAATATTTACATTGATAAAAGCAGCCTCTAGAGGTCATATAGTTATACGAATCCCTGGTCAGAATACCATGTTTTCTGAGCTCCTCTGTATCGGGTATTGGGAGATCGTCTACGTTCAAAACTTTTTTACCCACCCCGTTCTTAATTATTTTATTCCCCCTTTTGTACCATATCCCGTTTATTTTAATATCCATCTTTCCTTCTTGAAGCTTGGAGACTAATTTGAGCAATGCTATTTCTCCGTCTCCGACACAAACATAATCGAATCCCATGTCAAGAATCTCTAGAGGTCTGGCGCTAGCATGTATCCCGCCAGCTATAAAAATTTTGTCTTTGAGCTTCGTGCTTTTTATTTTTTTGAAGACTTCTACCGTATCGTAAAACTGTGCAGTTATGAAAGAGAAGCATAAAATATCAGGATTGTATTTAATTAGTTCGTTTATTTGTTTGTCGATAATTTTATCGTTCATGCTTTTCATGAAGTTCAATTTAAAATGGAAATAATTGTGCAGGCTTGGGTTAAAAAGCACTTTGCAAGAATGGCCAGCTTCTTTCAGCACAGATATTAGAGTTTGGACGCCTTGGGATTCAAATGCCTGTAAATAAAAAATTGCTTTCATAACAATCGCCGTTTAATGTAATTTTAATTTCACTACTTTTAGACCGATCTTCGCATATTTCAAAAACTCTCCAAAAGATCCAATTTTTAAAAGTCTTTGAAAGATATATGTTGGCCTTAAATAGAACGATACATATGCTTTCATTACCCACTCTTCAATCTCCTTGTTGGTCAAATTCGTCCACGGTCTTGGTAAATCCATTTCTTCGACATTTCCTTTTAAGAATTCCTCGAAATAGTCGTATCCCATGTGTTTAACAACCTCTTTGTACAGCTTTGCCCCCGGCTTTCCAGTCATTTTAAAAAACTGTATATAATCCAATGGTAATTCCTTGGAAAACTTGATAGTTTGCTCTATCGTCTCTTCTGTCTCGCCCGGGTGGCCGATTATCAAGAAGCCTAGGACTTCCATACCTACCTGCTTGGTAAGATTTATTGCTTCTTTTATCTGTTGTATAGTAATCCCCTTATTTTCTCTATCTAACATTTTCTGGTTACCAGACTCAACTCCATACATTATTAATCTACAACCAGCCCTTTTCATGGTTTTCAAAAGATTTTCGTCCACTTGATCAACCCGTGCCCTACAAGACCAGGAAACATCTATTCCGCGATTTAAAATTTCCAAACATATCTTTTTGCTCCGTTCTTTGTTAATCAAAAAATCCCTATCAAAGATATCTATTTCTTTTATACCGAATTTGTTAACACATTCTTCTATTTCGTCAACAACACTCTTTACACTCCTCTCTCTATAACCGAATTTGCCCATATCACAAAAATCACATAGAAACGGGCATCCATAAGATGTAATAAGTATAGTGAAAGGGTTTTTCTTCGACGCCATGCTGTAGTATAACGAATTGTCTACAATCTCCCTATCCGGATATGGCAATTTGTCCAAGTCCTCTGTAATTTCACTTGGATAGTTTACTACTATTTCTCCTTTATCGTTTCTGAACGCCAAACCTTCTATATTTTCAATTTTTTTATTATTTTCTAAAGCATCAAGAAGCTTTGGTAAAGCTTCCCTGGCGGAGCCGACAATTCCATAATCAATAAAATTGTTATGTATCACAGCTTCTGCATAGTGTATCATAGCATAATTTCCAACTATTATCGGGACATTTAATTTTTCTTTAATATATTTGGCCCATTTTAATGTTTCACCTCCCATAAATATCGTTAACATGAGGCCTACCAAATCCGGCTTGAACTCCCTCAGTATATCGACCGTCTTTTCCTTTGAAAGGTTTTCAGCTTTGCAGTCTATTAAACAAACTTCATGGCCATTGTTTTTCAGAATAGAAGAAACATACATAAGGCCAAGTGGTGGAAGACATCCAAAGTTGTCACTAACAAAATCTAAATTTTCCATGAACTTTTGATGAAAATAAGGAGAATGGACAAGCGCTATCTTTATCCCAACCACCCATTATTTATTGTTATTCATCTATGTTTTAAACATTTGCTGCTTTCCTATAATAGCGCAAGGTAGTATAATTTAGTGAACTTTTCCATAAGAGGGGGCGAGAGTGGTTGCGATAGAACCTTCATCGTTTCAGAATTTTATTAAATCTTAAAAACGATATTTAATTGACTATTAAATTTGTAATAATTTAATAATGGACGTCTGATAATCTTTTGTTAGATGGGTTGTCTCAGAAGTGAAATAAAATGAAAAAAGAAAACGCTGCCTACATAGGCTATTCTGCATCGATTTTAATTGTAACTCTGTTCTTATCGGCTCAAATACTAAGAGGGGAGGTAAGATTACCTGCTGGTATAATGAAAAAAACAGGAGAATTTTTAAAAATTCTAACAAATACACAAAGCGAAGGAATAAAAATTGGAGAGCGCTTAAAATCTCTGAATGAGAGTGAAATTTTTTGGATGTATCGCGAAAGACATGCTAATGAGGTTCCCGGTAATTCTTTAGGGTTCAGAGATTTTGAATGGCAAATTGAAAAGCCAACGGACACCTATAGAATAATAGCTTTAGGCGACTCGATGACAGAGGGGGGTGCTCTCAGTATAGAAAATACATGGCCCAAAAAACTAGAAAATAAATTGAGCGGGCTCCCCATTTCAGCGAAAGTTGAAGTGCTCAATATGGGCATAGGTGGTTCGGGGACATTCGAAGAGGTGGAAAGATTTAAAAATATTGGATTGAAATACGATCCAGATATGGTCATTCTCCAGTATTATCCTAATGACTGGTTAAGTCCGGAAATAACATCTGATGCAATGATTCTCTTTGAAAAATATAAAAAGGGTGAATATGAATTTCCGCCAGAAATAGAGACCGAACTAAATGCTAGTGATTACCTTGTTTCTATGTTTCTGTACAATATAGTAGTGAAAGAATATATGGAAAGGGTTGATCGGGAAGTGGAGTGGGATTGTTTCGTAAAAAAGCCACTGATAGAACTGATTGATATAACCAAGAACAAAAACATTAAGCTAGTAGTTATAATGTGGGATTCTAATGTTGCTGAATATTTTGAAGAAAAAAATAAATTAGTCTCTTTTCTGAAGGAGCGTCAGATACCCTTTTACGATTTTTCAGAGAGTTTAGGAACGGTTGAAAGGTGCCCTTCGGCTGCCAGACTCCCGGACTGTCATTTGAACGGACTTGGATGTGAAATTGTTGCAGATCAGACCATGAGTGTGATTAATGAAACAATAATAAAAGAATTTTGCCCATGTAAAGAGATTGGAGGATTATCGGGGTGCAGAGTAAGGTTTTTGGAGGTTATTAATGATAAAATAATGCGCTTCCGGCTAGTTCCAGGTTATGAGCAGATTTTTGACGGTTTTGCAGTATGCATCCCCTCAACAACTGTCAAGATAAACTCGTATGGTTTTAGAGACTATGAATATTCTATAGAAAACCCCGAAAGCACTTTTAGAATAGTTGTGTTAGGAGACTCTATTACATTTGGCCAAGGTGTGGAATTGAACGAAAGCTACCCAAAGGTGTTAGAAAAGTTGCTCAACGAGTGTGGGAATGGTGGTTATGAAGTTTTGAATTTTGGCATGCCTGGAGCTAACATCGCTGAAAAGGTAGAAATTTTAAAAACCAAAGCCATAAAGTTCGACCCAGACTTAATCGTGGTCCAGTGGCTCGGGGATGATGCAGTTGATTGGAATGAATATTCTGAAATTGAAAAGACAGCACTTCAAGAGTTTGTTAAAAAAAGTGGTAAAAGCGAAAAAGATCTCACAGGTCTTGAAAAATATTATATCGATAAAAAAAGCTATGAAGAATATTTAAAAGAATTGTTATATGAACGGCAGGACGAGGCGCTTGAGCGCATTGAAAAAAGCTTTGAAAAACTATACCCCATTGTCCAAAATGATAGTGATGTTTTAATTTTTATCTGGGAGGCTGATAAAAACCAGCTCCCCCTATTGAAAGAAATTTCAAAAACATATAACTGGACAGCAGTCGATCTGTCTGAAATTTTATCAGAATACCCAAAAAATAAAATGGTGATTAACCCTGAAGATGAGCACCCAACAGCGTTCGCGCATAAAATTATAGCCGAAGAATTGTACAAAAATCTTTTATCAAGCAATTTGGTGCCATGTAGGAGCTGAACAAAATAAAAAGAAACTATTGTTTATGTAATTTATTATCTTCAGTTTAAGAAAAGGTGGATTAATAGTTTAAAAATAAGTTCTAAATATTAATTTAACAGAATCGTTGTTTGAAATGGCTGTTAAAACGCAGTGATTGAATTGAAATTAAAATTAATTTTCCTGCCATGGTACCATTTAGGTCCAAACAGAGAAGATATTTACGGTGAAAGAGGGTTCCCCCCTTTAGGTATTGCTACACTGACTGCGTTTCTAAGAAAGCATGGGATAGATGTTGAACAGGACGACCTCGAAATAAAAGTTATTGCTCATAACGAAAAATCTGATAACCCCGAAGAATCAATAGATCTGCATTATTTCTGTGACGAAGAAAGGATAGATAAATTGATTGAAGGTGGGGAAGAAACACTGGAAAGAGAGGGGGAAAAGATTCTAAAGCTCACAAAATGCGGGGGGTTCGATGCAATAGGGCTTTCCTTGCATTCAACCGATAATGTCTCTGTAATAGGAGTTGCTCTTACGATTTCAAAGCTGCTCAAAGAGAAATATGGGACAACTATAATAACTGGAGATATTATGGATAGATTGGCTTTGAAGAAACTGTTAAGTAGCAGATTTGTGGACTGCTCGCTTGCCAGCTCACATATAGCATCGTTGGCAGAAGTGAATTTATTGAAATTTTGTGAAATGTTTGAAAAAGTGGGTGACTTACAACAAATACCCGGATCCATCCATTTACAGAATGACGGATTAAAATACACGCGGGCGTATGAAACCTATACGAAAGAAGAAAAATCAATTTTTACTGTGCCGGAATTTGATGGACTGCCGATGGATTTGTATAAATATACTGTCTCCTCTGAGATATACGGTAATACATATACTTCAAAAATATTGATAATCCCGTACATATTCATTTACGGTTGCCCTAACAGTTGTGCCTTTTGCACTTATTCTAAATTCCCATTAACATCTTTAAAGCCGCCGGAGGAAGTCGCTGATGATTTGGAATTTCTTTCAAAAAAATACAATAGCAGATACTTCTTTTTCATGAACACGGAAATAAATCCCACAAAAGATTATGCTCTTTCTGTGGCGGATGCGCTGATTGATAAAGATTTGGACATATTCTGGACAGATTGTGCCGCTTTCAAAAATATGGATGTCGAGCTTATAGAAAAGCTCCGCCAAGCGGGTGCGGCTAGACTGGTATGGGGAATGGAAAATGCGAGCCCTAGATTGTTGGAGTATATAAACAAGGATATAATGCTGGATCATGCAAAAGCTTGTTTAGAGAAAAGCAGTATGTTGGGCGTGTGGAATCAGGTATTATTCATATGCGGCTTCCCGTATGAGCGAGAGATAGATATAGATTTCACTATAGATTTCATAGAAAAAAATAGAAAGTTCATCCACGAGACTACATTGAATAAGTTTTTCATCGACGGGCTTTTTGATGCCCGGCCCGAAGAATTCAACATAAGAGTAGGCGACCAAACAAAATCTTATAGGAACTGGACTACCAAACCATTCGATGAGGTAAATGGATTGCCGTGGGGGGAAAGATCAAAACTGACACTAAAATTTTACGACCGGCTTTGGGACGCTCTAAATAAATTAAGGATACATGGCACTATGCCTACCCAAATCGTTTTTCACTTGGCGAGGTTGGAGAGAGATTTGGGTGTAAAAATTGAAAACAAAGATGTCTTTAATTTCTCAAAAGCAGGTTTGTCGTATAAATATTTTGTAAACTAGTACACTTTATTAATTTATAATTTAAATACTCACTATCGATAATTTAGTGGGGGTTTGATGGCTCTTAGCGAGACTCTAAACAAAGAAATACTGATAAGGTTATCTAAATGGGCAATAGAAGGTACTGCTCCACCAGTAAGAATGGTTGTCCTCCCTACAAATCGTTGTAATTTAAGATGTGTTTTTTGTGGGGGTGTTTATGAAAGAGAGGACCCCAACTTCACATACAAAGATGAGATGAGCACCGAAAGATGGCTCCAGATAGTGGAAGAAGGCAACAAATTCGGTGTTCTTGAATGGTTGATCGGCGGTGGCGGGGAGCCTCTAATAAGAGCCGACACAGTAATTGAGATGATTAAAAAAATTAAAAAGGGTAATCCAAATTCGATGATAGAGTTGTCTACTAATGGCACCCTTATCACTCCCACTATAGCTGAGGGTCTTGTTTCAGCGGGCTGTGATTTCATACAGATAGGTATAGATGGCCCAGATGCCAAAACTCATAATTTCCTAAGAGGCAAAGAAATTGCATTTGAACGTTCTTGCGAAGGTATCAAACTCCTCGCCTTATATAAAAAGAAACTCAAAAAAGAAAAGCCCATAATAAAAATCCACGTTGTTCTAAATTCAAAAAATTATGACAAGCTGCCAGAGATGGTATCGCTTGGCCATTCTTTGGGCGCAAATTTCTTTGCTGTCGCTGCTATGAGGGTTTATGGAGGAGGTCAAAAAACTGCGGTAGACAAAGCCACTCTGAGGATGACCGAAGAACAAAAAAAGAAAACGCATGAAGTTTGGAAGAAGGTTGAAAAAATTGCAGCAGAAAAAAATATTCAATTGGGGCCTGCGTTTTATGAAGGGTTGGAGGAAGTTTCGGAAGTGGTTGAATATAAGCCGGACGAAAAAATCCCACAATATACAGAACTTCCAAAGGACAGCATAGACTATGAGCATGATAGAATCCAGCAACACACCACAGAGAGATCACAGGAGGACGAATTCCCCGAAGCCATTAAAAATCTGCAGTCTGATAAAGTTTCACATTTCACACTGCACCAAAAACAGGTCACGCCTACAAAGGACGATGAAATTAATCGGTTTCTTTCCGCCTTTTGTTTTGCCCCCTTTTACGGGCTGATTGTAGACTGGGCTGGAAATGTTGGACCATGCCCATGTGCCGGCAGCGTGAAAGATACTGGAAACAATTTGAAAACAAAAAGTCTGGAAGAGGTATGGTGTGGGAAGTTTTTAAACGATGTGAGAGGACACATGCTAGAAGGAAAACCAATAAAATTAGAAGACATCTTGGTAGGCCAAGACGTGAGAGGGACACCACAACATCCATGCGAATCTTGTGGAATAAATATCGAGAGATATGAAATGGTCCAGCGTTTAGCCCCAATTATAAAAAATCGTAAAGTGCAGTAAGTATAAAATGTTTAAAAATTGTTAAATAAACCAGTGATGAGTAGGTATGGAAAGGGAAAAGGAAATAGCAAATAAAGTTTTTAAATGGTACTCCGGAGAAAAGGTTCCACCGTACGAATGTAGATTAAACCCCACTAACAAATGTAATTTGGCCTGTCTGCCATGTGTCTCTAGAGGGAAACCAAGCTACAATCGAGAAGAAGAACTTACAAAAGACGAATACATAAGAATCGTCGGTGAAGCTGCCGCACTTGGAGTCCAGAGATTTGACATTTGTGGGGGCGGAGAGCCGTTTTGCTCACCCTACACGATTTCTATTATGGAAGAAATTAAAAAACATGGTTTAAGTGGGAGTATATCTACAAACGGGACAATGATTACAAGAGACTTGGCAGAGCGGCTGGTTAAAATCGGTTGGGACGAATTGAGATTTAGCATAAACGGTCCCGACGCAAAGACAGACGACTACTTGCGAGGAGCAAGTGGTGCTTTCAATATTTCAATAAAAGCTATAAAAACCATCGTTTCCTTTAAAAAAGAGCTCAGCAAGAATGAGCCAAACATAATTATAACTCCCATTATCACTAGCTTGAACTACAACAAAATAATCGAATTCATCGAATTGGCGCATAGTTTGGGAGCCAGCACACTAACTCTACAGCCGTTCATGCCAGAGGTCTTGCCTGATTTCGGAGGACTGGATGAAAAATCAAGAAGAGATATCAGCACTCAGCTCAAACTGGACGAGCGTCAACAGGAGGAATTTCAGTCTTATGTAAAAGAGGCAAAAAAAGTTGTAGAAAATTATGGAATAATCACTAATCTTGATTTCTTGACTGAGAATACTGTGAAGTGCAGCACAGCTGAGCTGATTAAACTAGATAGTGAACAAGGAGAAAGCACTTTATTATCGATACCATGTTATCAGCCTTGGTGGGTTTTAGACATAAACGTAGGAGGTCGGGTTGGACCCTGCCCTATAACCGAAGTTCGCGAAAATGTGAAAGAAAAGAGCCTAAGCGAAATGTGGTATGGAGAGTTTTTCGACTCGGTCAGGAAGGAGCTTTCGAATAGAAAAATACCACCCATGTGTCAATCCTGTTGTGTTATATCCACTTTTGACAACCAAAAAATTAGGAACATACTCTCTAATTTTCTTAAAGAAGTGAGCTGAAAATAATGGAAGAAGAGTCCGCCATACACAGGCTTGTGGTTGAAAGATTGCACAAGTGGGCTAGTGGGGGAAAGGCTCCTCCAACAAAGGCCACACTGATAATAACAGATTATTGTAATTTAAACTGCCTTTTTTGTCGTGGTGCTTTTAGAAGCAAGGAGCCCGGATTCTATAAAGACGAGTTCACAACTGAGAAGTGGATTAGTGTAGCAAAAGAGGGCGCGCAGCTTGGAATCAAAGAATGGGCCATCACAGGAGGCGAACCCTTTATGAGAACAGATACTGTGGCCGGCATAATCAGTGTGATCAAGAGCGAAGACCCATCGTCGTTAATAAATTTAACTACGAGTGGTTCGTTTCTTACGCTTGAAGTCGCTAATGAAATCGTCAAACTAGGGTGCAATAAGATAGAGGTTGGGATAGACGCTCCGAATGCTAAGATTCATGATTTTTTAAGAGGGCGAGAAGGGTCATTTGAAACAGCAACTAATAGCATAAAATATCTCGCATATGCAAAAAGGAAACTCGGTAAGCAGGAGCCAAGGATAATATTGAAGACTGTACTAAATTCAAAAAATTATGACAAGCTGCCAGAGATGGTAGCGCTTGCCAACTTTTTGGGCGCAGATGCCATCGATGTAGTGCCTCTAAGAATGTACGAAGAAAATCTTTCTCTGATAGAAAAAAATGGATTAAAGATGAATGATAACCAAAAAGATGAAATGGACGGAATTTGGAGGAAGGTCGAAGAGGCTGGAAAAAAGCATAGAATTGATGTTGTGAAAGGATTCACACCCGGCACCGAGGATATTTCTAAAATAGTAAATCAAAATCTGGAAGAGACACCTGATATTAATAATTTATTTTTTTCTTTCACGCCACTACTCCCCCTGATTCAAAGTGTTTCAAGTATGATAAGAGATAGAAGGTCGAAGAAAGAGACTTCAGACTCTATAAATAAATTTCTTTCCGCCTTTTGTTTTGCCCCATTCTACTCTTTAATCATCGACCCAAAAGGGAACGTCGGTCCCTGTTCCTCTATTCCCCCATCGGAGTTTGAAAATTTACCATTTTTGAACTTGCGCGAGAACACACTGGAAGATATATGGTATGGGCAGTTTTTTGATTTCATTAGAAATTTATCTATCGAAGGGAAGCACATAAGCAAGAGATGTAAAAGCTGTGGCATAGTCAAGGAAAGAAGAAGTATGCTAAATGACATGAAAAACTTTGACAGGTGAATAAAATCGACGATTTTATTAAAAAATCAAAGCCTGTAAAAATAGGGCCGAGAAATAGGGTTTTTGTTATTGGTATGCCTCACCTCGATTGGAAGCTTGTAAAGTTAATGGAAAAGGAGGAAAAAATCAAAAATTTGAGTAAATTAGTAAAAGATGGGAGTTATGGGGAAATTGTACCGCAAGAAACATTGTGCAGCACTCCTATAGAGTTTACCTCCATAGTTACTGGAGTTAGAAAAGAGAAACACTCAATCGGTTATGGGAAGCACAGTGACGGGGAGTACACCGACAAAGGAAGGATGTACACAAGGTTAGACATAAGAGCAGAAACTATTTGGGATATAGCACTACAGCATAAAAAAAGAGTCGGTATCTATCAATGGTTATTAACATGGCCACCTAAAAAAATCGATGGGTTCATGGTGGCCGGGAGGACGGCTCAAGATGAAAATAACACATACCCAAAAGAGCTAAAAAAAATTCTTTGGTTTGATTATCCTCCAGAGCCAAATTTCTTTGACCCAGACGCAGCAATTATGTTGATTAAAGTATACGACATAGATTTATTTTTGGGGATGGAAGAACGGACACACGGCCCAATACATATACTTTGGGAGTGCGTAGAGCCAGATAAAATAAAAGATGAGAAGAAGCTAAAGGATATGAGAAACAAGCTTTTTGATTATTTTAAATATGTAGATAAGTTCTTAGGAATGGTGCAAGAGGAGTTTCCAGACGCCACAATTATAATAGTTAGCGACTCTGGTAATAGACTCAGGGAACAACCAATTTATACTTTAGGCAATGAGACAATCGAATTGTCAAAAAAATTAGGCATAGACCTCCAATTTTACGCCACTGACATCTACCCACCAGATCTCCCAAAAGCAAACCCGTCTTTTCATCTCCCAGGAAAAAGTCACAAAGAGAAGGAAAGATTAAGCGATGTCTTAAGCAAGATTAAATATAAGAGTGGTGAAAATTTCATTGAGAGCATCGTATGGAAAGGCGATGATTTATCATTCTCGTTCAAGTTCCATCCAAGCTTTATCGACAATAAATGCAACTGGATTAATCTTGTTCTCCCCAACGGTGAAGATTTTAGAATTTGGGTAATAAGACAAACCGGCACTTCGCATCCGAATGGAGGAGTTTTCATAGCCAAAGGACCATTAATAAAAGAGAACTATAACATAGGTAAAGTCGACATTTTAGACATAGCCCCCACAATATTGTTTTTACTCGAAATACCAATCCCTGAAAACATTGATGGGAAGTTTTTAAGAGAGATGATTAAAGAATGATAGCTGAACTATCAAAGGTGCAGATCCATCCAACACATCGCTGTAATTTGAACTGCATCTTCTGCGACGTGCCTGAAAGAAGTGTTGGAAGAACAGATTTGGAAGAGAGCGAGTGGGTAAAGGTTGTAGAAGGTCTTTGTAAACTTAACCCAAAAATGGTTACAATATCTGGCGGGGGGGAACCTCTCCTTAGAGCAAATCTGTTGATAAAAATTATGAAGATTTTACACTCGTCCAATATTGGAATAGAACTTATAACCAATGGAACGATTGTTTCAGATGAGTTGGCAAAAACGATAACGGAGTGCTGCAACCATTACCGACTAAGTCTTCATGCGTCGACAAAAGAAATGGACGGACTCCTCAGAGGCGTGAGAGGTTCTATCGACTCAAGCTTCGATGGTATTAAAAAAATAGTTCGATGGAAAAAACAAATGAAGAGTGAAATGCCAAAGATAGATATAGCAATGGTATTGACGCAATTTAATATAAACGAAATAGAAAAGATGATCGAAAAGGCCCCTTCTTTGGGAGTTAACATGGTCAGTTTGAGAATTGTACACAAATGCGGGGAAAAATATAGACCGTCTGATGAACAGATGAATTTTTTGAAAAATAACTTAAAAAAATATGAAACTCTAGCAGCTGAAAGTAACTTGGAGCTCCAGTACGACTTTTTACTAGAAGACGTGTTTTCCACGCCCGAAACTAAAGGTGGGGAAAGTGAGCTGAAAGAGGGGGTTTTATGCACGCTCCCATTTAGAGAGATGGTAGTTTTTGCAGATGGGAGAGTGGCACCTTGTTGTAATTTTATTGTTGAATATGATGACTTTATGAACCTCGACTCTATTCGAAACAGACCGATTGACAAAATTTGGTTTGGAAAAAGATTCGAGTCTCTTAGAGAGCGTATGTTTAAAAGAGGCGGGAACCAATTACCAGAAATATGTAAAAAATGCTCTTTGGACTTGAAACCGATAGACCTAGCTTATAAGTCATAAAAAACCCTAACTGTCTGAGACTCGTTATAGCTTTCAAAACTTTAAAAATCTGAATTTCTTGTCGAAGCCCGGTCTGTTTGTATCTGATACGAATATGTAAGGGTCTTCCCTCTCAACCCCTTTAACTTTGTCTAGTTCTTGTTTAAACGAAAGATATTTTTGTTTAAGTTTTATGGAGGTTGCCGCATGGATAGCATCGTGTGTTGAAAATTTATGGTTTTTTACAATCTCGATGGCCGTTTTCATTATTTCCTCGTCTAATGGAACTATTTCTAATTCTATTTTTTCCAGTTCATCCAACTTCTTTGGATCTTTCTTCGCTGTGTACAAGTCAGCCATCAGCTGTATTATTGTAACGACAGATGTCAAGAATTTTTTGTCTGTGCTAAAAATCTTTTTAGAAAGCGGTGTATGTCGTTCTTCTATCAGATAAGGACGTACTATGTCTATGTCCACATACATATGTCTTTTATATCATTTCAAAAATTTAAATTCGTAATCCTTCGAAAACTTAAGTCGCTCTAAGCTTCAATCGCTCTCTAATTGAATTTGTCTTCTCTATATGAGTGATCACGCAGTTGTTGCACTCATCCGGCAATCTTTTTTCCAAAATCATTTTTCTGAATTCGTTAAACTTTTCTCCAAACCAAATCTCTTTAAAAGATTTTTCCCGTATGTTTTCTTTCAAACTGACTGTTGAGCATGGCCATACTTCACCATTTGCTTCTATCTTTGGCCAAATCCAAGGTTCGTAGCAAGGCGTTTCCAAAAAACCAAATCCAGCCTTTTTGAGGATAATTGGTTTCAACTCGCCCGATTTTTCGATGGTTTTGACCCTCTCCAAACTTTCAAAATTATTTCTTATGCCATAATTTTCGGATTCTTCTTTGGCCTGTGGTAAAATTTTTCCAAAAAACTCTATCCTCTCATTTAAATCAAGTTTCAATTTAACATCTTCTGGATTATTTATACAAATTGGCTCCAAATTCATGCTTTTTAATCCTAAGGAGTGCGCAAAATTCACCATAGAGGGTATTTCCTTGTAGTTATGAATATTGAGAACTGTTGTCATCTCTAATATGGGGAATTCATTCCCAGACTTCTCTTTCACCTCATTGAACATATCGATAGCATCGACTATCTTTCTAAAACTGCCATTCGTTCCTCTCAAAAAATCGTGAGTTTTTTCTAAACCATCTATGCTAAAAATTATACGATTCCAACAGATATCAACAGTTTTCTCTATAATCTCTTTTGTCCACAAAGTACCATTGGTTATCAATCTTCCATTAATCCCATTTTCCTTTACTATTTTCATTATGCCCATTGTGATATCTGGCGTAAAAAGCGGTTCTCCCCCGCCACTTATAAGGATTTCTCTCGGTTTCATCTTACAAATTTCCTTTGTTGTCTCAAACCATCTTTCCTTGCCGACAATGTCTTTCGGGTCGTAAATGCCAAGCCTTTGCACACAAAACATGCATTTTAGGTTACACCCGTTGGTTGGGTATATTTGAACCATCTCCGGCCCAGTGGGTTTACCAGAGTACCAGCTCTTCAGCTTTGCTGCAGCAGAACTTACTTCATCTCTCATGAACATTCCCTAAATAAAGCTTTAATTTTTTGCCCAATTTTGTATTTCCGAATTTAGAAAAGAACCTATATGTCAATGAACTTTTTATTTTTATCAATTCCTTTTCTCGCTCGCGTAATTCTGAAGTGTCTTCTCCTCCTGCTGCTATTTTTCTTAAAAGATACGTTTCCTTCCTCAGCTTTTCGTTTTCTTCCAAAAACCCCAGTATTTCCTTTTGCAAACAACTCACATCCCTACCGCGTTTTATAGATTTTCGTATCTGTCTCGTGTCATTTATCACATTTGGCCTACATTTATCGCACGATTGGTGTAACTTTCCATTCAAAAAGTCCTCCCTTATTTTAGCAAACGCTTCGCCGGACCAAATGTCATGCAAGCTCTTGTTCCTCGCGTTTTCAACCGAGGCGTCCCATTCTCCACAGTGCAACACTGAGCCGTCTGCCCTTATGATAAGCGAAAACCATGGGGCGTAGCAAGGTATTGAAAGAAATTTATCATCAGAGTATTGTTCCGCATCTTCGAGCAAGAGATCTCTAACATTGCTTGTCATTTTCAAGAGTTTTTCATCAAACTCTAGCTCAACACCTACACAACTTATCGTAGGCAAGATGTTATATTTTTCTCCAAGATCCCTGGCCTTTTGTACATAATCTGGAAGGTTTCTTATTTCCTTCTTCCCCAGCTTGAGAGACGTCGCCATTTCTGAAAAAATAATCATAGGTTCCACAAAAATAGCATCTACTCCGAGTTTGTGGCCGAGCTCTACCATATCAGGCAATTTATTGTAATTTCTTTTATTCATTACCACATTTAGTGTAATCGAAGGTATGTCCGAATTGACCCTTTTGCGCCAATATGCAAACCTCTCAACAGTTTTTGTAGCTTTTTTGAAGGAGCCGTCCATCTGCCGCAAAGAATCGTGTGTTTCTGCATCTGGCGCGTCTATGCTTACACATATGCTGTCCCAGTCCATATCAACAGTCTTTTTAATCCATTCGTCTTTCCACAAGGTCCCATTTGTCGTCAATTCGCCGAACATATCATAAGCTTTGATCATCTCCATCGTAGCCAAAGTTACCTCTGGTCTACACATCGGCTCCCCTATTCCAGATATGTTCCAGTTCTTGGCTCCAAGCTCTCCGGATTCCCTTGCCAATTCCACCCATCTCTCTTTTGGCAACTCTATACTTTTTGATTCTTCTGTCAGGTTTATCTTCGAAGCTCTTCTCGAACAAAAAACACAATTAAGATTGCATCTCCTTGTTATCTCTGCGTCGACCCTTAACGGCCCTGTTGGCACTTTGTTGAACCACCGATTCATTCTGAAAGCATACTCTGTGAACCAAAGTCTCTTCTTGAACTTCAAAACATTAGTAACTGGTAGTATTGCCTTATAACCCATCAGATCTACCTAAAGATTCAAGCAACTCTTTTCTTATAGCTTCCCTCATATCTGTCAACCCACACTTCAAACAACAGTCTAACCCCCCACCAGTTCCCATTAATTTTCTTATTGAACTTAACTTTTCACTATACCAGATGTTCTTAAGAGATTTATCTCTAACATTTAATTCCTTATAGCCCGAACCGGCAGGTGAACATTGAGCAACATTGCCACTTGGATCTATAAATAAAGTATAGAACGGTTCGAAGCAGTTTGTCGCCATTATTTTTTTGGAAAGTTCTGATTTTGGCTCGTTTCTATTTGCAGGCTCCGAATTTATGTTTGTCGGCTCTTGATTTATCGAACCGTCGTTTTCCAAATCAACCATGTCTCTGTTCAAAGAAATACCGAGCTTCCTAGAAAGCCTTTCAACCCTGACAATTTCTTCTTTCATTTCTCTTTCTTGAGAATTGTTCAACTTTAATTTCTTGATTTGAAAGTTTAGTTCGCCGTATTCTCTCATCGGATGAAGAGCAAGCTCTTGTGCACCGACGCTTTTTATAAACTCCACCATACTTTCAATTTTCGTATGGTTTTTGTTATTCAGAACCATATTTACCTTTAAATATGGCTTATCCGACTTCAGTTTTTCTTTTATAGTGGAGAATAGCTTTAAGTTTTCAACACTTTTCTCAAATGTTTTTTCAACACCTCGTAGATAATTATGCGTTTCTGCATCAGGTGCATCTATGCTAAACAATATTCTATCCATCCCCATATTAACCAAATTTTCTATGTCGCTTTTTCTGAAAAGTGTTCCATTTGTTATCAGTTCACAGTCTATTTTGTTGTCAAAGTTTTTTATCGAACGTATCATAGAAAACACTGCTGTGCGTCGTAAAAGCGGCTCGCCGCCTCCTATGATGGACCACTCTCTCACGCCGAGCTTCAAGCCATTATCTACAACTTCCACCCATGCATTATCAATTAGCTCGTCTTCTGCTTTAAATTTCGCTTCGCTTCTTGGCAGAGCGTTGGGGCAGAACATGCATTTAAGGTTACATCTGTTTGTCGGATTTAAAACGATTTTAAATGGGGGTGATTGCTCCCCCCCGAACCACTTCACTAGTCTTTTAATCTTCCCTTCCATAATCTCAACCCAGCCATTTATGAATATCCTTAAGCCTATTAACTATGGGAACATCGTAAGGACATCTTAACTCACATTTTCCACACTCCACACAACTATCGGCCTTCAAAGGCATTTTTTCATAATCGCTCTTAATATTAATCATCCTGTATTTTAGGAAAAATGCCCTCATTCTGAGAAATTCATCTATTCCAAATTTCCACCCATGTACATCGCAGGGCATGCATGCCAAGCACCCTCTACAGAAATCCTCCCCCAAAAAAGCTTTGACCTTTTCTTCCATCCTCTTCCTTTCAGAATCGGTTATATTGGCAAGTCTTACTGCCTTTAAGTTCTCCTTTGTGTGCTCGATCGAACTCATTCCAACCAAGACTGAAGAAACGCTCTTATTGGATATTGCATATGCTAGTGCGTTCGTGGCGTTCATAAAGTCCACCGACCTTGGCACAGCTCTGTCTACTAAAATTCCACCTCCTAATGCTCTTATCGCCACAACACCTACTTCATGCTCTTTCGCACAATCGAACAATTTTTCTGTCTCGGTGGCACCAATACAATAAGGGGCTTCGACCACATCAAACTCGTTGGTTTTAATCGCCTCTACTAAAGTAGGGATTCTGTGCCCTGAAATCCCAATCCAATCTATGAGCCTGTCGGATTTTGCTTCGTTTAAAGCATCTAAGACACCGTTTTTAATCCTAAAGTTAAGACTATCAACAGTGTCCACTGTATGCATCATATAAATTTCTATCTTATCGATATCGAGCTTGTGGAGACTGTTTTTTATCGAATTTCCCATTGTTTTTTTGTCCGAAGAGAATGATTTAGAAGCGATTATGGGTTTATTTATAAAACCATTGTTTTCAAGATATTTTAGAGCAGGTGCTAATTTTTCTTCACCGTAGTCTTCTGCCGTTTCGATGAAATTGACGCCATTCTTAAAACTAAAATCTAAAACCTCTTTTATAGTTTCAGGCTTCTTATTTTCTCCAAAAAAGGCACCGCCCCCAACACCTAACACAGAAACTTTGAGTTTAGTTCTTCCAAGTTTTTTATACTCCATATCAATATAAAAATCATAAGAAGATTTAAATAGTAGGTAAAAATGCAAGAAATAGTCAAAAGAGTACTCCAATGGGCTAAAGGGAAAAGGGTAGCACCTCATAAGGTCTTGATATACCCTACCAATAGATGCAATTTGAAGTGCCCTTTTTGTTTCCAAAGACTTAACCCTTATGATTACTCGAAGGACTTGCCGCATAAAAGATGGATTGAATTAACAAAGGAGCTTTGTGAAATGGGCACTGACATAATACAGATAGGCGGTGGGGGAGAACCAATGGCTGTTCCAAATACAACATTAAAAATGATGGAAATTGTTAAAGAAAATGGGGTTAGTGGTAGGCTTGTTAGTAACGGTACACTATGGCGTGAAGAGGATATAAAGAAAGTGGTCGAGATGGGTTGGGATAATGTGATATTCAGTGTTGATGGTGCCACAGCAGAAATCAACGATAAATCAAGAGGTGTTGATGGCACATTTGAGAAAATTATTAAAAACATAAGACTTTTCAACCATTACAAAAAAGTTTTTGAGAAGGATGTGCCATATATCGAGTTTAGCACCGTAGTCTCCAAATACAATTTCTCCCAACTAGGTGAAATTATAAAACTTGGTCATAGTCTGAATGTGAGCAATATAACATTTGAGCCTGTCTTTGTGAGCAACCCGGGTGTAGAGAAACTAAAGGTATCCCAAAAGGAAAGAGATTTTATAATGGGAAAAATACACGAATGGGAGAACCTTGCAAATTCTCTTGGAATTTCAACAAATCTAGACGATGTTTTTGAAGTAAAAGAAATAGAAAAGACGGGCAACCTCAAGGAAAAGATTTTTGAAATCTCTAAAGTTGAGACGTCTCAGCCGTTTCTAAGAGTTCCTTGCTACGAGCCTTGGATTTGGCCAAAGATAGAGGCAGATGGAAGAGTAGGACCGTGCTCGACTATTTTCCTTTCAGATTTTTGTAAAAAAGAAGTGGGCGTACGTGAAAGAAGTTTTGAAAATGTTTGGTACGGGGAAGAATTCGACGCCTTTAGGAAATTCATAATAAATGGAAATCTTGTCGAGTCCTGCGCAAACTGCGTCTCAACGCATTTAGCTTGGAACTTAAAAATAAGAGAGGGGTTAAAAAAGGTGACATAAATGTCTCATCTTGAAGAAACAGTGAAACGAATTAGAAAGTGGTTTGTAGAAGGAGAGAGACAGGATCCAACAAAAATAGATATATTCCTAACTGAAAGGTGTAACCTAAGATGCACATTCTGTAATTATTCGTCTACCTCTTCTGAAGAGGCCTTTAAAGAGATGAACGATAAAAAAGTTTTGAAGCTGATAGACGAAATTTGCGATATGGACGTGAAGATTTTCGGTGTTTTAGGCGGGGAGCCATTCCTGAGAAAAACGGTCCTCCTCGAAGTTATGGAGAAGGTTAAAAAGCATGGTATAGAAGGTTCTATAGTCACAAATGGCACACTTTTAAAAAGGGAAGATGTGGAAAAAATTGTGGGGATGGAATGGGATCTGATAAGATTCAGTATAGATGGTCTCGGAGAAATGCACGATAGTCTCAGAGGCGTGAAAGGAGCATTTGACAAAACAATGAACAATATCAAAAATTTTCATGAGGCTAAGAAAGCTTCTGACTCAAATTTCCCAACTGTTGAAGTGAATTTCGTTCTTAACAACAAAAACTATGCACAGCTCGGAGAGGTTGTTAAAAAGCTTTCTGCATACGGTGTGAGCTTTATTTATATACTGCCTCTAATCGGATTGACAGAAAGTGCGACAAAACTTAAGATAGATAAAAACAATGTTGGAGAGGTAAACGCTTTTCTAAAATCTGCAGAAGAGACATGCAAACAATATGGAGTTAAAAGCAATATTGGAGAAGTCGTCAAAAAAAATCTATTTTTATATTCAAATGATATGGACAGGATAATTCTGGGCGGTAATGAACAATTGCCCTCATGCTTCCTCCCGTGGTATACTATGAATATAAACTCTGACGGTTCTGTTACGCCTTGTGCCCAATGGCCAAAATCAGAAGGAATAAAACTGAATGGAACATCGCTAAGGAAAATATGGTTTGAAGACTTTGAAAAGATGAGGGAGTCTATTAGAGCACGTCTTTCTGAATGGTGCTCAAGGTGTTGCATGCCCTTGGTAGACGAGAATAGGGAACTGAAAAAATTAGCTGGGTTATAAAATGCAAGAAAAAATTAAAAGATTGGTTGAGTGGTCGAGAGGGAAAAAACTTGGTCCACTTTCAATAGAAATCTGGCCCACAAACAAATGTAATCTAAAGTGCGTAATGTGTGGGACATTGGCAGAAAGAGAGCGGCTCATGGAGAATGGAAAGTATGATAAAGAGGAGGAAGAAAGTGGAGAAATGAATGAAGAAAAGTTCATAGAGATTTTAAAAGAAAGCATCGAACTGGGGGTTAAAGAGTGTTTAATCACTGGAGGCGGCGAACCTCTTGTAAAAAAACCCATAACGTTTGGCCTAGCTGAGATTGCAAAGAAACATGGTCTGTATGGAAACATAAACACAAACGGCACACTGTTCACAAAAGAGGATATAATAAAGCTCATAGAGATTGGGTGGGACAGAATCATGTTTAGCATCGATGGACCTGACGCAGAAACACACGACTTTATAAGGAGTGTTCCTGGAACATTCGATAGATGTATGACTTCGTTGCAACTATTGAAAAATTTAAAAGAGGAATATGGTAAGGACAAACCAGCCATTTCCTTTAACGTTGTGATCCACAACAGAAACTACAAAAATCTGTCAGAAATGATAAAACTTGCGCAAAAGGTAAATTGTGAGGATATAACTTTTATGCCTCTAATATCGTTTGAAAACATGAGAGACACTTTGAATTTAGACAAGGGACAATGGAACGAACTCAGAAAACTCGTTCCATATATCAAGAAACTATCGAAAAAATATGGAATTACAACAAATATAGAAGAGTTTAGCGGTGTTTCGTCCCAGTCGCTTAATGGGGGTTCACCCGAAGCAGAAATTGAAGTAAAGGCTGAGACCGAAGATGGATTATCGCTACCAAACGCAATTGGAAAAGAAATTTCTCCTTTTTCTTATGTACCTTGTTACGAGCCGTTTTTACATGTTGTTGTAAAGCCTGGAGGCCATGTGAGCCCATGCTGTATGATTTACGGCGAGGATAACATTAAAGGAAAGAGTTTAGAAGATGTGTGGTTCGGAGAATATTTCAATTCTCTAAGAAACTTATTTTTGAGAAAAAAAATACCAAAAGAGTGCTCCACATGTGTGCATTCGCAGTTTGTTAGAAATAAAATTTTGAGAGAAAAGTTAAAGAATATTTTATTCAACAAGAGTTCTTAATTTTTTTCTTATTTCACCCATCTTTGAAAGATTCCACGGATTACATTTTGAGCAATATTTACTTAACTTTCCTTTTTTCATTTCTTCCCTTATATCCGAAAAACATTCACCAAGCCATATATTTCTCAAACTTTTTCCTTTTATTTGTTCGCCTTTCCCGAGGGGGATGAAGCAAGGCTGTACAACACCGTCTGCAAAAATAGAAATATTATACCAGGGGTAGTAACACGGAGCGTTCAAAAATTCATTTGCTGATTTACTCGTGACTCTCTGTTCCAAAACATCGTTCATTATATTGGCTTTTTTGAATAATTCTGACTGTAAAAATTCGTCAATATTGGTACTTACATCTAAACCTTCTGCCAATTTCTTACTTTCTTTCAATATGGCTACTAATTCTTTCTCTTGTGTTTCACCCAATTTTAATCTTTCTACGTCGGGCTTCCAAATATTCAAAGCATTCAATAGAACATCTTGTACTTCTAATCTTTTTGCCAGTTTAATCATTTCAGGAATTTGTTTATAGTTTTTGTTGCAAATTACCATATGAAAACAAAGAATTGGTAGTAAGGATTTGTTTTCTTTTTTAACTTTAACAAATATTTTTATGTTTTCTATTATTTTATCGAAGCATTCCGCACCACGCAAATCATTTTGAGTTTTGGCGAACGGCGAGTCTAAACTAAAGAATATTTTATCCCATTTTATTTTCACTATTTTATTAATGGTGATTTCATCAAAAAGTGTGCCATTCGTGATCAATTCCCCCCGTCTTTCAGAAGTTTTTATCCTCTCCATAACAGCCAAGGCAGTATCTTTAAAGAAAAGGGGCTCACCACCACCACAAATATGCCAATCCTTAACGCCCAATTCATTCGCATCGTCTATTAAAGATATCCAATCTTCTTTTGTCAATTCATTTTCTTTTTTCAAATCAGTGCCACCTAAAAGAGCTCTGGTTGGGCAGAAAAAACATTTTAGATTACAAAAATTCGTCAGGTGAATCTGGGCTTGAGTAGGGTAACCTAGACCTGTTCTTACCCAATTTTTCAAACTTTCGAGTATAGCTTCCATCTTTTTCACATCGACTGAATCTTTTTCATTAGTTCTTTCCTAAATCTCCTTCTTTGTGTTATATCGCTAGGCACGCAATGCGAACAGTGTTCAAATAGTTGGCCATTTGCCATCTTTTTTCTAACATCATCCAACCATTCGCCATACCATATTTCTTTTAGACTTTTTTTCTTGACATTTTCTCCATTTTGGATTAATCCACAATGCCCAGCCAGCCCATCGTATTTTATTGCTATCTGTGTCCATGGTTTAAAACAGGGAGCTGAAAGAATAGTCCCCTTTTTTATATTTTTACTCCCCAATTGATCAACATCTTTAGTTAAGATCTTCTTCTTATTTTCTTCTACGACTAAGTCTTCTTCCAGATTTTTATCTTGAGTTGAAAAATTGTTATCTATCCCATATCTCTCTGCGAGTATCTTTGCATTTTTTATGCATATAGGCAGATTGTTCTTAGCATCCTCGTCTCTAATCTTCAGTTTTTTGCCACTCTCTGAAAATATCATCAATGGTTCGACGAATATATAATCTGCTTTTAATCTATTAGCTAATTCGACCATTTCTGGAAGTTTATGAAAATTTTTATTACAAATCATAATGTTTATATTCAGCATTGGCAATTCGCTCCCAAACTTTTCCTTCCATTTATTTAAGAGCCCTATGTTTTCTATAGCCCTATCAAAAGACCCTTTAACCCCACGAAGAGAATCATGCGTTTCAGCGTTAGGCGAATCGATACTGAAATGTATTCTATCCCACCCAATTTCAACTAGATGTTTAATTTTTTCTTCGTTCCAAAGAGTACCATTAGTTGTGAGAATACCGTACATACCATTTTTTTTAATTTCTTCTATTACAGGAAATGCTAACTCAGAAACGTATATAGGCTCATTCGCGCCTTCCAAATTAAATACAATAACACCTAGACGCTTCGCATCACGAACTATAGTTACCCACTCTTCGATAAACATCTCTTTAGTTTTTGACTCTTCATTTAAGTCGTAATTAGCAGAATTTCGTGGGCAAAAAGAACATTTAAGATTGCATCTTTTATGTAGTTCAGCATCGATATGAATTGGTCCTTCCTTTTTCCCTAAACACCAGCTAGCTAGTCTTCTTATTCTTTCTTCATTTATTTCATTTTCTCTAGCAAAATTTCTCAAGCATACCAACTCATCTTCGATTTCAAATTATTCAACAGGCTTCTTTTTATTTAAAAAATATTTCCAAAGAAAAGATTTCAAAGCTCCGCCAACTTTTGTCTCAGCAATCCATTTTCCGACTCTATAACCAATGGAGCCGTGCAATTCGTCTATCTCTTTCCTTAACTCTAATATTTCTTTCTCCTTGGAGTTTACCTGAATTTTTAATATTTCGTTCTCTTCAATCAACGCCCTCATGGCCTTTGTAGAATCAGCTGCCGATTTATCTACCTCCTCCTCTTCAGACGAGTCTTCAAATTCGTTATCCAACTCGCTAGGTATTAATTCATCATCCGGCCGCGCTTCCTCCAAAAAATCACCACTTTAATTTATTTCCTATTTATCAATTTTTATAAGGCTTTCTATACCTTCCCGTATTTTCCTGTTGTTGAAAACCTCCCAAACGCAACATCGTTTGCAATTGCCTGGAAGTTCTCTATTCAGCATTATATTTCTAAATTTATCAAAGTATTCACCATACCATAATTCCTTAAGTGTATGATTTTTAATTGATACGTCGGTGTTCCATACCCATGGGCTGAAGCAGGGTGCAATGTTGCCGTTTGGTATTATTGTGATGTGATGCCATGGGACGTAACATGGCAAGAATTTGAAATTTTTTAAAGAATCTTTTGACTTTGGGTATTCTTTTCTTATAATATTTTTCAATGATTTTGTTTTTGAGCAGTCTTTAATAGCTTCTTCCATCATCACTTCATGCATGCTTTCAGTTTTTTCCATATATTTTGGCTCGAGAAAGTGTTCGAAATTGTCTTCCATTCCAAATTCTTTTGATAGTGCGATAGATTCTTTAAGTATTGCTTTGAATTCAATTGTTTGTTCGTGCGTAAGCTTCAAACTCTTTGCAGATTCGTCGAACACAGTTAACGGTAGTAACCATATTCCATCTAAATCGATGTTGTTACCTAGTTTGACTATATCCGGTAGTTGTTTGTAGTTTTTATTAGAAATCACTGTATTAAAGAGAAGTCTTGGGTTTTCTGTATTCAGGAGTGTCTTCGTTCTAGAAAAATATTTTATATTATTAATAACTTTTTCAAACGTTCCTTTTACTCCTCTAAGGTAATCGTGTGTTTCAGCATCTACTCCATCAACACTAAATTTAACTCTGTTCATTCCAATTTTTACCATTTCCTCTATAAGGTCTTTCGTCAATAAAGCGCCGTTAGTAACTAAATCGCACTCCATCCCGTGCCCCTTTATTTTTCTTATCAGTTTTGCTGTTATGCTTCTGACAAGTGGTTCACCGCCACCAACAAAAGCTATCTCCTGAACACCAATTTCTGCAGCCTCGTCTATAAGTCTCAAAAGCCTGCCGTCTGACATCTCCTGCAAATACCTTTCTTCAAGTTTATTTTTGTCCCAACCCTGTCTCCAACAACTCAGACAATTGAGATTGCATCTTTCTGTTGGCACTAGCTCTATACTAACTGGACCTGCCTTCTCGCTTTTGGCCCATGTTGCCAACCGCTCTACCCTAGCTTCGTAAAGACCCATAAACGCACTCTTTTGGAAGATTTAATTTTAGTATTTCTATAACTATGTTATTATTGATTATAATGATACGCAGAAGGAAAATAAAGCTCTATAAAGGAGAGTTCTTAGAAATTTTGAAGTTAATCTCTTCAAATCAATTCTCCACCGGAAGATATATAAGAGAATTTGAAAGAAAATTCGCCGATTACGTTGGTGTGAAACATGCGATAGCCACATGTAGAGGTAGGACCGCCATGATGCTTTTATTAGACGCACTAAATTTAAAAAAAGGTGATGAAGTTATTTTTCCAGCATACACACTAAAGGAGCTGATAGCTTTGGTTAAAAAAAGAGGGTTTAAACCAGTATTGGTTGACATAGAAAAAGATTCTTTCAACATAGACCCTAATTTAATCGAAGAAAAAATTACTGAAAAAACAAAAGTTATAGTTGCTACACATATGTTTGGGTTGCCGTGCAATATTAAAAGAATACTCAAAATTGCTAAAAAGCACGATGTGAAGGTGATTGAAGATTGTTGTTTAGCGCACGGGGCTGAATTCGAAGGTAAGAAAGTTGGCTCTTTCGGTGTAGCTGGGTTTTTTAGTTTCCAGCAAATAAAACTTATAAATACGTTTGAAGGAGGGATGATAACTACTAATAATGGCGAGATTGCAAATTTTATAAGAAAAGAGATAGATAAATTTCCCTCTTATGAAAGCGGTGTCTTCAAAAAAATTCTCCTGGTTTACTTGGAAGATTTTGTATTAAGAAGTCCGCTGTTCTATCTGTTCTCGGTCCTTTTCTATTTCAGGCCGACAAAAAAGCTATTCAACAAGATGTATGTCTCCTTCATCAAATGCACATCAGTTGAACGATCGAAATACACTAATGCTCAGGCTCTCATAGGATTAAATCGATTAAATAATCTGGAAAAAATAATTGAAAAAAAGAGAGAAAACGCAGAGCTTTTGAAAAAGTTACTTGATAGGCGAATAGAAGTACAGAGAACTAATTTGAAATGTAGACATTCGTATTATTATTTTGTCATAAAATCTAATTGGGATTCTGAAAAAGTTCAAAGAAGGTTGCTTTTACGAGGAATTGATACGAGCGTAAAAAATGAGCTAACCGACGATTGCACAGTTTTAGCTCAAGAGTTCTCTGACAAGTGTCCTGTAACCTACAGTGTCTTTAATTCTGCCATGCAAATCCCAATTTATGAAAGTTTGACAAAAAAGGATATATACAAAATTGGTGACGCTCTGAACAAAGAGCTGATGTGATGATATACAATTGTATAAAGAATAAATAATTTAACTCAGCATTTTTATAATTTCTAATCTCATTCTTCTTCTCTGCGTGGTGTGGCTTGGGTTGCATTGGGCACAAAAATCTGGTACCTCTCTGCTTAACAACTTCTTTCTAAGACTATTGAAATAATGTCCATTCCAAACTTCTGCCAAAGATTTATTTCCTATATTGTCGCCGCCTGTTATCGGTACGTCGCATGACGTCACTCGGCCGTCACATTTAATGGTCATGTGCCACCATGGCTTGTAGCATGGAACCGAAAGGAAACTCTTCAGAAGTTCGTTTTTTATCCCTTTTATTTCTTCTGCTTTCTCGCTGTCTTCCTTCACAACTTCGTCCATTCTACTGCTCTTTTTAATCAAATCTTCTTCCAAATTTTTATCGATGCCAGAGAAGTTGTTTGCTATGCCGTATTTTTCAGCTAGTTCGATTGCTCTTTTCAAATATTTTGGAAACTCTTTTATGTGTGGCTCTTTTAGCTTTAACTGTGCACCTAAATACGAATATACAATCAAGGGCTCAACAAACATATATTCGATATTCATTTTGCGTGCGAACTCCACCATTTGTGGCAGTTTTTTATAATTTTTTACTGATAGTACGGTGTTCGTATTCATCATAGGCTTGTTTGTCCTATGTTTTTCTTTTAATTTGTTGAAAAGTGTGATCGTTTTAACTACCCGTTCGAAATAGCTAGGAAAGTTGCGCAAATAGTCATTTGTCTCGGCATCAGGCGCATCTATGCTAAAGTGTATACTGTCCCATCCGATTTTTACAGTATTCTCTATGTACTCATCTTTCCATAAAGTCCCATTAGTTGTGAGAATACCGTACATATCATGACGTTTAATTGAATTCATCACAGGAAGTGTGACATCTGGGAGGAACATCGGCTCTCCGCCACCTGCGATATGCCATTCTTTTACTCCAAGTGTAGCTGCTTCTTCAACTATACTCAACCATTTCTCCTTTGGCATTTCAACTTTTTTTGAATACTCGTTTATGGACTCGTAGTTTGGATCCGATCTCCTTGAGCAGCTTAAACATCTCGAATTGCAGCGTCTGTGAAGCTCTAAATCTATTTTAAACGGCGGTGCCTTGCTGCCTTTAAATTGCTCGAGTAGCCTTCTATATTTTTCTTTTTCGTGCTCATTCATCAAACTAACCTCGTAACCATGCCTTTAATTTTATCAAGAGGGAATAGCGAAGTGTTCAGTAGTTCTCTTTTAATATCCAATGTGTTTACCACACTGCCAGCTGCGCAATCTGCACAAAAGGCCGGCATGTTTCTTTCAATCATTTTTTTCCTAAGATTGTTGAAATAGTTACCAAACCAAATTTTTTCCAAGGGCTTATCATATACGGTTTCGCAGTTTGAATCAAAATCGCATATTCTACAAGGAGCCACTCTACCATTAACTCTTATTTCCATACTTAACCAGGGTTCAAAACAGGGCGCATTCAAAAATGGATTTTTATTTTTTCTAGCCATACTTTCAGATTTATCTCTAAGGATTTTGTCCATGCCTTCCTTCTTGACCAATTCGGTCCTCAACAAGTCTTTTGCACTTGTATGCATGCCAAGCTTTTTCGCAACTTTTAAAGCTTCTTTGGCATAATTCTTCACTTCTTCTCTCTGCCCTTCGTCTAATTTGAGAGTTCTTCCAATTTCAGACCATACTGTCAGAGGCTCGAAATTAACGCCAGTACAGCCCATTTCCTTTCCAAGAACGATCATATCAACAAGCTGTTTGTAATTTCTGTTTGTTAGAACAGCGTGAAAACTATAGTCTGGTTTTTTTGAGCCAAGGGTTCCTTTCCACTTTTTAAACATCTTCATAGCATTTGTAGATTTGTTGAACGATCCATTTACCCCTGTCAAAGAATCATGAGTTTCAGCGTTTGCGCCTTCCAAGCTAAATAAAATCTCATCCCACCCCATTTCAACAAGTTTCTTAACTATCTTTTCCGAGAAGAGGGTTCCATTAGTAGTTATGCAACCATACATACCATAGGACTTTATTTTTTCCGCCACCTCCACAAGCAAATTCGGTTTTACTATTGGTTCCCAACCGCCAGCTATCTGCCATTCAACTGCGCCAAGCTCCGCGGCTTCGTCAATAATTTCTAAAATTCTCTTTTCGGTAAGCAGCTTGTCATACTGACAGGCTGACAGCCTTTCTTCTGATTGAGTCCAGCAAAACATGCAATTAAGATTACATGTATGTGTAGGCTCGATGTCGATTTTGACTGGCCCCGGGTTTCCCCCTTTCGACCATTTTAAAAGACGCTGTATTTTTATTTTATAAATGTCTTTTCTGTCCATTCACACACCATTTAATTTTGATAGTTCGCTCCTCAGCCTCTTAGTTTCTTCAAAAACAACCACGCAACAATTTTTACAAAAGTCAAACAAATCCTTCTTCAACAATCGTTTCCGTATGTTTGTAAAGTATTTTCCGTACCACACATCTCCAAGGGACTTGTCTTTTACATCAATCCCATTTACTCCCCCGAACATGCTGCAAGGACCCACAACCCCACCAGGACTTATTATTATATTATACCAGGGTTCAAAGCATGGTAGAGACAAAAACCTATTTTCAATCCCACTAGTCTCTGTTTGCATTACCTTATCCATATCATTGGCCTTTTCAATAGTTTCAGAATCTATAAAATTTCCTACATTTGTATGAATACCGTATTTATCCGCAAGTGCTTTGGCAATTCTGATGTATCTAGGCAGCTCCGCCATCTCCTCTTTGCCCAATTTTAAGTTTTCTCCAAATTGTGAAAAAACAGTCATTGGTTGGACAGACACAGAATTGCATTTAAGCCTATTTGCCAAATTCATTATTTTATCTAGCTTATTATAATTCTTGTTACTCAAAACTACATTCAATCTCAAAAGAGGTTTGTCTTTGCCACTCTGCTCTTTGATGCGGTAAAACTTTTCTAGCCATTTTGTTGCTCTGTCAAACGCGCCGGTCATTCCCCTCAAATAGTCATTCGTATCCGCATCTGGCCCATCGATACTGAAAGTTACATTGTCCCAACCAATCTCTACTATTTTCCTAATCGCATCACTATCAAAAAGCGTGCCGTTAGTTATCAATATCCCACTCATATTATACTTTTTGGCTTCTTCCATTATTTTCAAGACCAGATCCTTTTTAATCAACGGCTCGCCGCTTCCAGGAATCCTTATCTCTTTCACCCCCATCCTCCCCGCTTCTCTTACTATCTCTATCCACTTCTCACGATGCATCTCACCATAGTCTATGTTCCCAGCACGCTGCCAGCAGGACAGGCATTTTTGATTGCATCTATTAGTGACATTCAGCTCTATTGTAATTGGTGGCGCTTTCCCACCTTCCATCCATTTTTTCAATCTGACAATCTTTTCTTCCATACGACCACTATTTGCCTACTTTGACGGAGTCTTCAAGATTCTTTCTCAATTTTCTATTATCCATAACAACCACAACACTGCATTTGGAACAATAGTCTGGTACAACCTTCTCTATCATCTCTTTTCTTATCTTTTCAAATGTGGTTCCAAACCAAACCTCCCTTAAAGTTTTATTATGTATGTATTCCCCCCTTTCAAAGGTAGAACAACATCCAGCCAGCCCGGAACCCTTTATACCCATCAAATACCAAGGTTGGAAACACGGCACTGTTATTAAATCGTTTTTTGTTCCGCTCACTTCGTTCAAAATGGTATTTTCGAAATTCGTTTTGTCTACCAGACGCTTCTGAAGAAAGTGGTCTGCATTCGTACTTACTCCCAGCTGTTTGGCCAGTTTTAGCGCCTCTCTTATGTGAATTTCAAGCTTCTGGGTTTCTTCTTCAGTAAGCTCCAATCTCTCATCACTTAAATAGCCGCCATATATTGGCTCTATATAGACCAACTGGCTGCCTGTGCTGTGAGCCAGTCTAATCATATCACCTATCTTATCGTAGTTCATTGCGTTGAGAACCATATTAAATCCTATATAAGGCTTTGTTGTGTTGAACTTTTTCTTAAACTCCGAGAAAAGTTTAACGTTTTTTATCGCTCTTTCAAAAGCATCTTTTCCTCTTCTAAGATAATTGTGTATTTCCTCGTTTGGCCCGTCTATACTGAATTGTATTTGATCCCATCCTATCTTAACAAGTAGCTCTATATCCTCATAATCAAACAGTGTCCCGTTTGTTGTTAGCTGGCCCCACATCCCCCACTTCTTTATACTCTTCAATATTTTCATCGTGGTGCTCTTCCTAACCAAGGGTTCGCCACCGCCAGATATTATCCATTCCTTTACATCAATCGATGCGGCTTCGTCAACTATTGAAAGAAGTTTTTCTTCTGAAAGCTCTTTACTAGTGTCCGGCACATCGACATTGGTTTGCCAACAGAATCTGCATTTTAAGTTGCAAACATCAGTGGGGTGAAGCTCTATTCTAACAGGCCCGCTTTTTACGCCGCTTCTCCATTTCAGAATCCTTCTAACCTTCTCGTCCAATTAAACTACCCCTATCTTTTCATACATCTCGTTGTAGGTGTCCATAAATTCTGGGATACATTTTCTGCAATCTTTTTGGAAGATTCCATTTCTTATTCTATCTCTAAACTTTTCCATCTTTTTCCCAAACCAGATTTTTGTGAACCCTCCTTCCTTCACATTGCCTAAAAGGTTTTCATAAAGGGTGGCAAGAGTGCAGCAGACCATAACATCGCCACTTGCATTGATGAAGGCTATGTCCCAAGGGGCAAAACAAAATTTTGGCAGTTTGTGCTCGAATAAACCATGCCTGATTATCGACGAGATGTTAGAACGTATTTTGAAGGATTTACATGCTTTGTCCGCTCTTTCCAACGACTCTTTTATTTCGTTGCCACCTATGTTTCTCATCCACAGCTCTCTGGTTGTGTCCCATTCGATTAAAACAGAGAAGTTTATCGCCTTGACACCCAGCCCAGCTGCAAGTTCAACAATTTTGTCCAGGCACTTGTAGTTTTTCTTCGTTATGACCGTCCCTATTCGCACAATAGGTTTTTCTGAAGAACGTTCTTTTTTCAATTTGTTTAAAGTTTGGATTGCTCTTACTACCTTTTCATACACATGATTTCCCCTTATGCTATCATTAACCTCTGCCGTGTGGCCGTCCAAAGAGAAACAGATATCGTCCAATTCTATCTCAATGATTTTTTCAAGTTTCTCTTCGTTCAACAATGTTCCATTTGTTGTTAACGTGCCGAAGAAACCACGACTTTTGACAAGTTTCATTATATCAAATGTATCTTTTCTTAAAAATGGCTCGCCTCCTCCCGTGAAATCTATTATTTTCACTCCTAGCTCTTTACATTCATTCAATAACGATTCGATTTGTGCAATGCTTAGCTCGTTGTATTTTTCCTCCTTTGTCAATCGCCAACAAGTTGCACATTTCAAATTACAATAATCTGTAGAAGAAATCATTACTTTTTCTGGGCCAATTTTTTCATTTTTACGTATTGCATTGCATAATTTGCCGAGTCGCTCATTTTTTTCCACACCAAACGCCCTTAATTTTTTATGATGTGCTTTAGTAGCTCCTTGGTCTCAAACTTCCCATAGCAGAGCATGAGGCAAGGTATTTTGCATTTTTTTATTTTTTCCCTTGCTTCCTTGAATTTTTCGTGTCTCCATAATTTAGAAAGGCTATCGTCTCTTACATTTATGTCGGGGCCCAAGCCGCAAACACTGATGAATCCATATGGGTCTATATTCAATCCCATATACCCTGCCAAGCATCTTCCGGGATTGAATTTTTCTTTTAATCTGAAATATTTTGGTATCAACTTCAGATACGTTACCGAATTAAAAATAAAATTTCCATCTCTCTTTTTAATAGAAATCAACTCTTTGATTACATTTTCGAGTTCCGCCAGTTCATTTCCTCTTATCCAGAAATCACATTTTTCGTAATCTGAAGCGTCAGATTTATATGTATTGTCCATAACAACAGCTTGATAAAAGATCTGGTCCACCCCAATTTCTTTCGCCAATTTATACACGTCAACAAGCTCTCTGAAATTATACGACATGACGACAGTAGAAAAATCAAGTGTTATCCTTTTCCCCTCATTCTTCGAAACTTCGTTTCTTAGCTCAAGCATCTTCTTCATGGCATTTATCGCTTTATCAAAGGAGCCGCCGCCCCTAATGAAATCGTGGGTTTTTCTGGTCGCGCCGTCCAAAGAAATTGTCAGCCGGTTCAGTCCAAAATCTATTAGAGATCTACAGGTATCATTAGTCAGAAAGTATCCAGAAGATATCAAAGTTGTATGGAACCCCTTCCTATTAGCGTATCTTATGAGTTCCATCGTCTCATTTTTCCTAACAAGAGCCTCGCCGCCGACAAAGGAAATATACTTCGTTCCCCAATTCTTAACTTCGTCTATAATTATTTTCATTTCCTCAACGGTCAACTCGTTTTCCGATGGCTGTATTTTAGAGATATTGCACATCTTACATCTTAATGGACAGCGGTTGGTCATCTGAAAATTTATTTCTTTTGGGTAAGAAAGCGGATAATTGATAGTATAAGAAATCAGGTATTCTAAATATTGTTTTATATAATTAATTTTATGTTCTGAATCAACCAAGTGTTACTCCCGCTCCTATTCGTTTATCCGTCCAAGAGTTATACAAAGTAAAAAAATCTAATTTTTCGTAACAAAGCATAAGACATGGAATCTTACAATTTTTTATTCTTACCCTAGTTTTTTTATAATTTTTGTGCTTCCACAGTCTTTTCAGGGGGGTGTCCTTCACATTCAAATTCGGGCCCAAGCCGCATATGTTGATATTTCCATATGGGTCTATATTGATAATTCTATACCCAGCCATGCATCTCCCAGGATTGAATTTTTCTTTTAATCTGAAATAGTCCGGCATCAATCTCAGATATTGCTTAGTGTTTCTTATTCGTCCTTCGGCCTCTTTTATTTTTATCAGTCTGTCAACAATTTTTTCTAACTCCTTCGACTGTTTCATGTTTAACCAATAATCTACGTTATATGTTGATGGTTGAAATTTTTTATAATTGTTGTCTGGAACGACCGCCTGATAGTTTATGAAATCAAAACCAATAGATTTCATAAGATCATATATTTCAACAAGCTCTCTGAAATTATACGACATAACACAAGTCGCAAACTCTAGCTCTGGCTCCTTTTTTTTACCCCTCAGTTTTACAAGATATTTCGCTGTTCTTATGGTTTTTTCAAAACAGCCGTGGCCCCTGATAGAATCGTGTGCTTTTTTGTTGGAGCCGTCGATGGAAATTGTGAGTTTGTTTAAACCATATTTGAAAAGGTCTCTGAAAACCTTTTTGTCGTGTGTAACACCATTGGTTATAAGTGCTGTGAACAAACCTTTAGAGGATGCGTATCTTACCAACTCGATTACATCGTCTTTTCTAACCAAGCTCTCCCCGCCCGCAAAAGATACATATTTTATTCCCCACTCGTGTATCTGGCATATAATATTTTTTAGCTCTCCTAATGAAAGTTCCTCGTCAACTCTATGATCTCTTCTGCATATATTACACATAACACATCTCAGAGGGCAACGATTAGTGATGTCAAAATTAACCCTTGTTGGTTTTATAAATGGTATATTCGTCTTGTGCGAAACTATACTCAAAAAGTAATCTCTTATCAAATCAAGCTCGTTTTTGTAATCAATCAGCATGCTACGCATCCCCCTGAACTGAACACACCATCATGGTATTATATCTCTAAGGCTTATTCTTGGAAAGCAGAGCATGAGGCAAGGTTTTTTACAAGTTGCTATTTTGAACCTCGCTTTTGCGAATCTGAGACTATACCAAATTTTTCTTATGTTCATATCCCTCACATTGGACGAAGGTCCCTTTCCACATACATCAACATCGCCATTTGGCTTAACATACATGTAGCTATAGCCGGCCAAACACATCCCAGAATTGAATTCGCTCTTCTTTTCAAAATAATCTGGTAAAAGCCTCAGGCTTATGAGAGGTGTGCCTATTCTATTTTCCTTTTTTTTCAATCGAATCAGTTTTTTACAAATCTGCCTTAATTTTTTAATATTTTCTTCTGAAACCCAAAATTCATCTTCCTCGTAGTCCTTGTTCTTCATATAAGAATTGTCAACTGTATATGGGTTGTAGGACACTTCGTGCAAGTCCTGACTCTTTACGAATTCGTATAAGCTTAAAAGTTCGTCTAAATTCCTATTAGTTACAACTGTTGTCAAAGATAGTTTAAGGTTCGAATTTGTTTTACGCATGTCTTTCTTGATATGTTTTATTGCTCTTATGGCACTATCAAAAGAGCCTGGGGCTCTTATATGGTCGTTTGTCTCCTTTGATATGCCATCAAGCGAAATTTGTAGGTAGTCTAAGCCGGAACCAACTATCTCCTTTGATGTTTTATCGTTTATCATTATGCCATTAGTTGTCACGTGCGTAGTTAGACCCAATGCCTTTGCGTGCTTTATGCATTCGATTAAATCGTTCTTCCTAACCAATGGTTCTCCACCTGCAAAGCTGATATTTATATCGCCCCAAGCCGCGATTTGATTGATAACGTTTTTTAATTCACTCAATGTCAGCTCTTCTTTGATATTTGGTGCCGCTTCCCAAGTTTCGCATATCTTACATCTAAGATTACACCTATGTGTGAGACCAAAATTGATAAAGTTTGGTTTGACGAGAGGAAAATTGCTGTAGTAAGACAATATGTATAAAAGCGATTTCCTTTTAGTAATCTCTTCCAAAAAATCACCTTTTAGCCAAATGCGACAGACCTATCATTCTACCTATTTCATAGGAGGCTTTCACATTTTTTTCTAAATTGGTGTTTGCAGAAAGTTCGAACATCAGCTCTGCCAATTTTATATTATTCATGTAGTCCAACTGCGAGGGCTTCATACCAATGAGCTCTTTTTGGAAATCATTATATTTTCTAATTTTAATTACTTCAGAAAACCCCTGCCAAAAGGCTCTTTTTATGAAATAGTTTTTTGTCAGTTTCTTGGAATCGACTATATGCGTGACAATAGACTTTGGTTCGTATATTATCTTATACCCCTTGTTTAAAATCTTTGCTTGAATATCTATTTCTTCTTCACACATAAGTTTATCAGGTGTTTTTCCCAACTCCTCGTCAAAACCACCGATAATCTCAAAGACCTCTTTCCTGAAAGAGATGTTTGACGCCCACAATGCGGGTATGTTAATTTCGGTAGAATTCTCGGATTCAATAACTGTCCATCCGACAAAACCTTTGAATATACCATCTGGCAGCTTTTTCAATTCATCTGACACCTTTCCAGAGAATCTTGGTATTATCTTCCCCCCAACGCACATGATATCTTCATTTGTGTAATTTTTCATTAAATTTAGTATCCAGTCCTTGTTCGCAATAGAATCATCGTCTATAAAAGCAACTATCTCCCCCCGAGCATGTTTTATTCCCATGTTTCTTTGCCTTGAGACACTGGCTTTGTCAGATATTAAAAATTTAATATCGCCGAATTTTGTGCCCCCAAACTCTAAAATACGTGTTTCTATATCATTGTTGGGCGAAACGATAATGACCTCAAAGTCCTCATATGTTTGGCTATAAATCGATTCCAGACACTCTTTCAATGTTGGCATATTCAGAGTACATACTATAATTGAAACCTTTTTTCCATCTTCGGATTTTTTATTTACTTTATTCAATTCTTTATCAGTTGTCTTTGATACCATCTTAATCCCAAAACTATCTCCTCTTTTTTATTCCAGGAAACTTGACTTTTGATAAAATTTTATAAATTGGGGCTCCTTTAATCTCTTCCAGCTCTCTATTCAATCTCTCGATTTCTTCGTCTTTCTCCTTTTTCAGCTCCTCTAATTCTATCCTCTTTTCATCTATGCCCTGTTGATATGCAGAACGGGCCTTTTCTAATTCGCTTTCAGCCTCTTTTATTTTTTTAGCCAAATTTATGGCTATCTCCTTTTTCCCCTTTTCATATTCTTCTTTTAGTGTCTCAATTTCTCTCTCCGTCTCTTCCTCAAATTTTTTAATTATATCGTCCTTTTGTTTCAGCTGTTTACCGAGTCTCGATATTATACTCTTTCTATCTTTGGCATGATCCATCTTTGCTTTATTAAAGTCCCTCTTTAAAATTTCAAGTTCTGAAATAAACTGCTGTCTCATCGATTCCTCAAGTTTTTTGAAATCGATTGTTTGAGTTCTTAATTCGGCTTCCAATTTCGTTGTGTTCTCTGCTTGGGTTTTTAATTCCTCGTTTAGTTTATCTATTCGTTCTTCGCGTCCTTTTATTTCTGCTACCATTTTTTGGATTTCCGCGTCAAACCTTTCATTTCTCGACTCCTCTAATTCCTTGTATCCAGCCTCTCGCTTCTCCAGCTCAATCTCCTTTTCCTGAAGTTCTGAAATAAACTGCTGTCTCATCGATTCCTCAAGTTTTTTGAAATCGATTGTTTGAGTTCTTAATTCGGCTTCCAATTTCTTTATTGCAATATTCTGCACGTCCAACTGTTTGATTAGTTCCTTTAATTCGGCTTCTCGCTCTTTTATTTCGGTTGTATGCTTCTTTGTTTCGAGGATAAATCGTTCCTCAACTTCGTTTTCTCGTCTATTAAAGTCGACCGTAATTTTCTTTAAGTCTTCCTCCCTTTTCTGTATTTCGATGTCAATTTGGGTGTCGCGCTTTTTTATCTCCTTATTTTTATTTTTTATTTCTTTTTTAGCTACATTGGAATTTCTAGCAAGCAATTCCTCTAGAGAAGCTAGTTGTGTATCTTTTCCCCTCTTTAACTCTTCAAAAGAATTTTTTATGGTCTTTAACTCAATCTGAAGGACTTCTATATCTTTTGTTTTAGCAATAACCTCTTTTTCTTTTTCGGCTATCTGTTTTTTAAGATTTTGGACTAGCGCAAAATTAAAAATAAATTCATCGTCTCTCATTTTTTCAGTTTCGGCCAGCTCCCTAAGGTTGCTTAGTATCTCACCGCTTTTGCTAAGAATGGTTGCGCCGTATTGCTCATTTAGTTTTTTAATTTCATCCGAAACTACCCCCACATAATTCATTTTTTCGTCGCTGATAACTGATTCTTCTACATTTTTATCGGGTTCATAAGCCTGACCAAATCCTCCTTTGGTTATATCTTCTATGAACTTCCCTGTTTTTTGTATTGCGCCTAAATAATGGGGGTCTGCCAATATGACATATCTTTTGCTTATTCTAAATATATCGCCTAAATTTTTTTGCTCCATATCACCAGGATCTTTCAATATGGTAACCTTAAATTTGTTGTCTTTTATTAGAGGAACATCCCTGAAGTCGAAATAGTTAAACTCCGGTATCTCTTTTGAAGGGTCTCTCTTACCTATTATTGCAATTTCGTTTTTGCCTGCTATATTCAAATTCATTATCCTTTCGATTATTTTTTGTATAATCATGTGGACCAGTTGATTTAAAGTATATAATTCAAGTTTAAATCTATAATTAAGACACGATTCTATCTTTGACTATGGATTCGTAAACAAGATCGTTGTAGTACTCGACAACTTTTTGAGAATCTCCTTGAAAAACTATTTTCCCCCCGAGAAACACCGCCCCCCCTCCGAACCCTTTTCTAGCATCTTCGATATTATCGAATGAAACCAATGTCTCCCCCCTTTCAAAATTTTCTAAAATGTTATCATACTCTTCGCCAAAAACCAATATCCTCTCATCGAGCTTCCTCAAATCTTCGATAAAAACTCTTTTTGTGCAGGTAGGTTCTTCCTTCTCTTTAATAAAAATCCTAAATTTATGAGGTTCTATAATGTTCTCTGTTCCCGGACAACCAATCGATATTTCATAAGATCCCTTTTTTAGGGGAAGAGAGCCAACCTTAAATTTGACTATATTCTTTTCAAAATTTTTAGAAAGTAGTGTTATTTTGTTTCCTTTTTCTTTGATAGTTGCTATAAAAACATCGTGTGGCACGTTTTCAGGAATAAACAACAAGTAGAATGGTTTTCCAGATTCTAAGACATAGGACTCCTTTTTTTCGCGCCCAAAAATTTTCAAATCCTTTATGGTCGGCTTGCCCCTATTCTTAGTACTTAACGCCCTTATTATGCCGCGATTATGGCCTCTTAAGTGCTTGTTGGTGAGATACGTCTCATATAATTCTAACACTTTTTCGGTTTCACCAGACGCCCTGACCATCCCATGGTGCAAAAAGATCGCCTTATCGCAGTAATCCCTTATGGAATCCAAAGAGTGAGAGACATATAATATCGTCTTGTTTTCTCTTTTAAACTCGTTGAACTTTTCCAAACATTTTTTCTGAAAAGCACCGTCGCCGACCGATAGAACCTCGTCAACAAGCAACACGTCGGCATCCACATTGATAGCTGTGGCAAAACCTAATCTTATTTGCATCCCAGAAGAAAAATTTTTTAACTTAGTGTCCATGAAATTTCTTAGCTCAGAGAACTCCACTATTTTTTCATACTTATCGTCTATCTGCATTTTACTTAGACCCATTATCGAACCATAAAGATAAACATTTTCCCTAGCCGTGAGTTCTTGCTCGAATCCAACACCTAGCGTAAGCAATGGTGCAATCTTGCCCCTGACAACAACTTTTCCTTCTGTAGGCTCCAAAATCTTTCCAATTATCTTTAACAAAGTGGTTTTTCCAGAGCCATTTTCTCCAACTATGCCTATACATTCACCTCTTTTTACTTCCAAGTCTACGTCCCTTAGTGCCCATAACGTCTTTTTTTCATACTTATTTCTTTTCAAAAACCACACAAAACTCTCTTTCAGACTGGTCGCTTTGTGGTGACTGATATCGAATTTTTTCGATAAATTCTTTACTTCTATAACCTTCATATCTCCAATCCGGATATTTCTATCCAGATTTTCAAGAGGCGAGTCGCAGTAGACCGACTCTTGCGTTCCGATGAAGTTGATGGTTTGTGTTCGGTGAACCATATGTCATCGACCTATGGAAAGCCCACGAGCTTTAGCTGTGGGTAGTTTACACGTAGTTTAATTTCAGTCCTCCAGCATTTACAACTCTCTATTGCTTGTTCTTTACAATTCGCTCTTAAACACAGATTTTCGACTTACAAAACACAGGAACCCGATAATTAAAATTACCACTGAAAATATAAGTAATAGAATTATATTTTCGACTATTGGTATATATTCAACAAAAGATTTAGTTGTGTAAAGTGCCACGCTTTGATACACAAGTATCAGTCTTGCTAATGGATTTAAGAGATATACTCTCCTGTATATAGCCGGTATAAGTTCTATCGTATACACCAATGGTGTAAGAAACATCAGAGCTTGGAATATGATATTCAATATATAATCCAAATCTCTAAGTTTCACATAATATGTGCACAGATAAAGACCTATGCCCAAAATCAAAAACAATTCGACCAAGTAAAGTATTGGGAAAAACAACAGAAAAGCAGTAGGTCTGACGCCCGCAATCATTATTATGCCGAAAAACAATATCGATTCCAAGAAGAAGGATATCGAGTCTGAGAGAATCATGGATATGGGCATTATAACGCTTGGTATGTTGACTCGATTAAGGATGTCCCTACTCTTAACAAGGGATTTGGTTGCGGATTTCACCCCCCTGTCAAAAAACCTGAAAGGTATAAAGCCGGCAAGGAAAAATAGTACCCAGTCGTAAAATCTCGCATTGAGTATCAAAGGGAAAACTAAAGAATAAACAGCTATCAATAAAAGGGGTTCTAGTATCGACCAAAGAAAACCAAGAGTAGACGAAGAGTACTTCAACTTCAAGTCGCTTATGGTAAGAATCTTTATAGTGTCCTTATATTTCACTATTTCCTTTATTTCTTCTATTATGCTTTCTAATCTCACAAGAACTATTTAACCAACTAGTTTTATATCGTTTTATAGAACTTACTTATAGAGCTTTTAGAAGTTCCATTGTTTACAATTGTATCTTTGATATGGCTGAAGGAACTAAAAATGCCTTAAATTTGGTAAGATAAATATGAGAAAGATCGTACAGAAAAGGCCATATTTCATATTGATAGTTATAATTTTAGCTTTTGTTTTGATTAGACTGGCCTTTATCCACCCGACCTTTTCTGACGAAACATTTTACTTCAATGCAGGAAAATATGCTTTGGGTGGAACTGTGCCGTATAGAGATTTCTTTTTTGCACACCCTCCTTTGCAGTTGTATGTGCTTGCTTTCGTCTTCAGAATTTTTGGAGCCAGTTTTTGGGCAGCAAAAGCTGTTTCACTATTATCAGCATCTTTATGCGTATTGCTCGTCTATTTGATATCAAAAGAATTAAGCATGGGGTCAAATGAAAAATCTGCCTTTTTACCATCCCTTATATCACCCTTTATTTTTTTTGTGACCCCGGCTTTCATAGCATTCTCTACAATGGGGTATGGTATGTGGGAGACAACGCTTTTAGTTCTACTTTCTATTTACATTTTAACCAAGCACAGCACCAGCGAAAAGAGCGAGTTTTCCGCCGCAATTATATTTGCACTTGCTATCTTTTTCAGATACATAGCTTTGTTATATCTCCCGTTTTTGATATTATTGTTACGCACAAGAAAAGTAAAATTTAAAAAATTCTTCTTCCTTACCTTTGCTTCTACACTCATCCTATTCCTGCTTTGTCTGTCGCTATTCGGGCAGAGCTACATAGATCAAACAATTTACTATCATATTTTTTCAAAAGTATCTTTGGAAGCACCCATGCATCAGAAAATGCAATATTGGGGAATGGGGTTCTTTTCAATGTTTTTGGCTTTGTTGTCTGTCTATGTCGCGCATATAGAAAAAGACAATACGTTATTAGTATTGGCTTTTACTGCTTTGGCAGCAGATCTAATAATTCTAATGGGCTTAAAGTTGATGTTTTACCACTATTTCATAATCTCTCTGCCGTTTTACTCCATTGCTGCTGGTAGGGCTTTTGCTGCTTCTAAGGATCGTATAGTACAAATAATAATCCCAGTTGTTATTGCGCTTTCAATTATTTCTAACGTCCAAACAATAGATTTTTATTTGAATCCTGCTTATGCCAGTAGATTTTACGAAGCTGCAAAGCTCGTAGATATTGGAAGTCTTGAAAATGAAACAATTTTCGGTGAGCCTGTATTAACCAACTATATATCATTTGTCACAAATAGGAAAATAGCCGGCAATTATTTGGATTCTTATATGCGGCATCTGATTTTCGAGAACACGACGCACGTAGTAGAAAAAATAAGAGCAGATGACCCTAAATTCCTTATTGAAATAGACAGTTATTATAAGTCTGATCAAAACTTTAAAGCACTTTTCGATGAATATAGCTTAGAAAAGACTATGCCTGGCATACCGAACTATTTTATCTACAAAAAATAAGAACAATTTTCGACAGTCTCGACAGTCAACTATCGACAGTTTTTATCGATTTTCTTTCTTGGCTTGAAGAAAATAATTATCCTCTCTTCGACATTCGACAGTTAAACCACTTTTTAATTACTTAAATTTCACCTACGGCGTCTATACGAGCGGCACTATCTATATGAATCCGGAAGCAGGATTCAACAAACCATAAGAACAAAGTTTTTATCATTTCTTTTCCTATCCCACAAACCAGCCATTTTCAGCCTTAAATTATAAAAATAATATCAAAGGGAGCCAATTAATAGTTGGGTCGAATGCATGGCAAAGAGGGTAAGGAAGAAAACGACTGCTTGGATAGTTCTGTTCGCATTGGCTGCTGTTGCGGCTTACACGATGTACGCCAGCGGTTATTTCGACTGGTGGCTCGGCGAGCTGGCCAGCGGAGCTGGCAAGTTCAACCTGGCGATGTGCGGCCGCGCGGGCATAGGCATAGAATCCGTGGAATGCAAGAACAAGGTCGTTTACGTGACGCTTTCAAACACCGGCCGCATGCCGCTGAACGGCAATTTCCTTGCTGCTGTTTCAACGGACAGAATGCAGGTGTTCGTTGCGAACGATACGGAGTCGGTAATCAGGCCTGGGCAAGCCGGAAAGCTGGCTCTTGCGCTAGAAGGGCTGGAAGGCCCGATATGGAAAGTGACGGTAGCGTTCCAGCCGTGCGGAAAGGTAACGGCGGAGAAGGAAGAGCTTGCTATTTCATGCTAAGTTGGCCCAACCAACCGAACTACGAAATTGCAGAAAAGATGGTGCAAAGTTTAGTTTACACGTGTAAAATTTATATACCAGATGGAAACAACCTCGGGCGATTGCTTGATGAAAGAAGAGGCACGAAGCAGCGCGACCATGGAAGCCCTCGCCGCAGTTTTAACCATTGCAATCGTTTTCTTAGCTTTCGGTCTTACCAGCGCGAAGGCATTCACATGCGCCGTGCGCGACAGCTCGTGCAACGCAGGCGAGAACATACTGTTCTCGATGTCGCACCAAAACAACTCGCACGTAGGCAAGGCCGACTACTACCAGTACCTCGTGTGCTGCGACGAGGCGACCGCATCGCCGAAGGACGCGTGCGCGTCCAACGAAACGGAGATACTCTCGTTCTTCAGGCAGAACAACTCGCACGTATCCCAGCCGGGCTACTACTCGACAAAGCTGTGCGCAGGCTACAGCACGTACGGGCTGGAATGCTCGCTGAAGGCATCGTGCAATGCCACGGAAACGTGCGTCGTCTCGTTGCACGACACGACCAACTCGCACGCCGCGATGTGCGGATACTACGACAACCAGCTCTGCTGCTCGAAGCTGCCCGACCTTTACGTCAACAGCAGCTCCATAACGCCGAACGTCACGCTGCCCGTTTACGGCACGCCCGTGCTGATGAACATCACTATCTGGAACATCGGCGACAGCGCGGCCACCGCTGTGAACGTCTCGTGCTATGCCAACGGCACGTACTTCGGCTCGGACGTCATAAACTCCGTGCCGCCGGACGCGTCGAAGCAGACCCCGCGCTATGCGTCGTGCGTCTGGACCGCGGCGTGCACTAACAACATCTCCGTTTTAGTCGACCCAGCGGGCAACATACGCGAGTTGAACGAGAGCAACAACTTCGCTTGGTCCGTGAAACCGATAACGGAGAAACTGACCGTGACCATAGACGTTCCGTCGAACGGCCAGAGCTCCTACCGCGGCAACGATGTCAACCTGCAGTCGACAGTGACGGCGTCGTGCAACCTGCCCGCATACACTGTAACGTGGTACAACCAGAGCACTGCGATAGACACCGGTGCGAACATAACATGGACGATTCCGCTCGCTGACGAGCTGCTCGGAGTGCGCACGATAAACGCGACAGCGAGGGCGGAGAACTACTCGAACGGCACTGCGAACGTGAACATAACTATCCTCAACAACCTTCCGACAACCGGAGCGCCCACGTACGACGTGACTCCCGCGGAGGTGCAGCGCGGCAACGGCATAGGGATAAGCTGCACGGTCAGCGATGTGGAGGACGCGGCCTCAGCGCTGACGGTGAACGTTTCGATAAAGGATCCGAACGGCAACTGGAGCAACGTGACGACCGCCAGCCACGTGGGCAGCACGTACTACAGGGACTACCAGACCACGCAGGACAGCGCGCTGGGCACTTATACGGCGGCGTGCACGGTCGTTGACACGGACACGGGCAAGGCGGAGACCACGTCCACGTTCCTCGTGTGGCAGAACGGGACCGTGACTGTGAACCTTAACGCGACCTCGGTCAGGTACGGCGCGGCGATAAACGTTTCTGGCAGCGCGGCGTATCTTGATACGGACGCGATAACGCTGTCGGACGTCAGCGTGTCGATACTCGGCGAGCAGAAATGCACGGACACGACCGATGCCGCAGGCGGCTACACGTGCGTGTTCAGCGCGCCGAACCAGGTGGGCACGTTCGCGGTCAACGTGCAGGTCACTGACACGTACACGGACAAGCTGATTACGAACAGCACGGCGCTCACGGTCAGCGTGTCGTATGGGGAGCCGGCCACGGCGGAGAAGGCTGCGCCCAACGTCGGGTGCTATGAGGTGCCGTCGCTCGTGCAGAACCCGGACGGCTCTGTAACCAAGTCAACGGTGAGGATATGCGTATGGAAGTAGGCGTAATGGCACTGCTTGCATTTTTATGCCTGGTGCAGATGGCTGGGACGGCTGCGGCAGACGCGACCACGCCTCCGGTATTGTCGGAAGCGATACCGTTCAACAATAGTTATGTGCCCGGCGGCGACAGGCCGTTCTACGTAGGCGTCTCCGCGTCCGACCTTGACGCTGGCACGGCCAAGCTGTACATACACGCCGTGGACCAGGCGAGCTGGAACATACATGCGATGGTGTGCAACGCAATCAGCGCCACGGACTGGAACTGCAGCGTGACGGTGCCGTTCAACATAGTCGGCTCGGACACGAAGGAGCTGTTCTACTTCACTGCTGCGGATACGTTTGCGAACACCGGCACGCTCGGCAACTCCACGCATCCGATGAGCTTCATCGTGGACACGAACAAGCCGACGATATTTTTCATCAACCCGCCGAACAACACGTACTCCGCGGGCAAATACTACATGCATAAAGACACGGAGACGATAACATTGCAGGTATCAGACGCTTCGTCTGGCGTGGACAAGGGCACAGTTTTCTACTCGTTCGACAACTCCAGCTGGACGCAGATGGACACAACAGACAACCAGACGTACACAGCCTCGTGGAACACGGCCGGCCTGGAGAACAACCAGACAGTAATAATATACGCGAAGGCTTCGGACAAGATAGGCAACACCGCCTACTCGTTCGACAACACATCCGTAGACAACGAGCTGCCAAGGGCGGGCGTGAACATTCCTTCGGAAGGCCAGAGGCTGACGGGTGTTGTAAGGTTCGAGATAACGGCGGACGACGAGTACTCGGGCGTAAATACATCTGCGGCCACGTACGCAATCGGCGGATACCAGCGCACTCTGACGTGCACGGCCGGCGCGGCAAACTACACTTGCGACGGCTACTTCGACACGACTGTGCTGTCCGACGGTTCGTACACAGTGGCGTTCAACGTGTCGGACAACGCGGGCAACTCAGTGGTTGCGTCGAGAGGCGTGACCACGTACAACAAGGAGACGTACGTGTCGATATCGGCGCCGAGCAGCGGTTCCTACCTGAGAGGCTCGATTGTCGTGAACGCCTCGGTCGCGAACCCGACGGACAAAATCACGGGCGTGCAACTGAGAGTGACCGGGCCGACGGGCTCGGGCTACAGCAGCACAAACGCCATGTCGTGCACCCCGACGTTCACGCTCTGCCAGCTGGCGGTAGACACCACGCAGCTCTCCGACGGCCAGTACACGCTATTCGCGAACGCGACCAACACCGCAGGCAAGATGATAAACAGCTCCCTGACTGTGGCGATGGACAACACGCTCCCGTTGCTGGCCATAGACAGCCCGGCCTCGGTGGCGGTGACCGGCACGATATATCCGAAGGTGGTGGTCACCGATGAAAACGGCGTTGCCGAGGGTTCCGTTTCTTTCAGCCTGTCGAGCTACTCGTACATTATGACGTGTTCCATACACGCCGCGGGCAAGAAGTACGTGTGCGGCGGGAACTTTGACACGCGCGTCATAACGGACGAATACTACAAATTGATGTTCTACGCAAGCGACGTGGCCGGGAACGCGAACTCCGCGTCGATGACGCTGCTGGTCGACAACGTGTTCGGCGTCGGCCCGTCGCCTGACGAGTTAACGACCACCACCACAACCGCCCCCGCCTCGGCGTCCACGACAACGACGCAAGCACAGCAGGGGCAGCCTGCCACGTCCACTACAGCGCCTGCGCCCGCCTCGGTCTGGCAGAGCTGGGTGGAGAACGCGGATAACCCGGTTTCCGTGCTTGTGTGGAACGCGCAGAAGGCCTTCGACAGCACCTTCAACACGTGGCCGCTGAAGGCCTTCGCCATAAGCATGATAGTGTTCTTGATAATATTGGCGGTGTTCCGCACCTCGCAGGTGAGGAGGCTGTTCGAAAAAAAGAAGGAAACGATAGAACTTGAATGACAGATTCGGTTTAGGCTGATGCACGGGTTGGTTGGCAATGAGCTACGTTGACATGGCAGTGGGGCTGGGTTTCTTCCTATTCTTCTTGGCGATAGTGCTGATGCTGTCCATACAGCACTTCGTCGAAGGGCCGGCCACGATGCGCGTCGAGGAGTACCGCGAAGCGGCAGTGCGGTATTTCAACCAGTTCTTCGGCACGGCCGGCGCGCCTTCGGACTGGGAGAGCACTGGCGAGACGCCTTCGAAGCTCGGGCTGGTGAGCACGATATACAAGATACCGATAACGGTCGAGGAGAAGGGCAGTTCCGCGCGCACGAACGAGCCGGTGACAGCGCTGCTGACGCTCGATGACGAGTGCGCGAACAACGCGTGGAACACGACGATAAGGCTTTACAACGCCGACTTGAACGCCACGCCGTACGAGCTCGTCGGCCAGGTGCCGTGCTCGGGCAGCATGCTTAACGAGTCGTACGTCAGGTTCAACGCGAACGTGTCGCAGTCCGAGAAGAAGCTGTATTACGTTTTCTACACGAACGACAGCGGAGTTGCGGCGCCCAACTACACCCTTTCGTACAGCGTTTCGACATGGTCGCCAACAAGCGGCGACGCGTGGACGGAGGGCACGGACTCGTGGGCTGCGTACGGCGAGAGCGGCGGCAGCCTTGCAGCAAACTCGAACGTGCGTCTAAGCGGCACGTACAGCATCGAGGTGAACGGTTCGTTCGATGCAACGAAGCTCGGGCTGCAATACAACCCGGCCGGCACGTTCAGCGGCGTGTCCGACGGCAAGTACATCGACGCGTGGCTGTACGTGAACGAGACGGCCGGGCTATCGTCCGTGACAGTGCTGCTGAACGACAGCTCGGACAACATCACGTACGCAATACCGGCTTCAAGTCTGGACAGCGGGCAGTGGTACCACTTCACCCGCAACCTCACGTCCTCGCAGTGGACGGGCTGGTCAGGCTTCAACTCCGCGGCCATAGACTACGTGGCGATGTACATGACGAACTCGACCGCGGGCATAGCCCGCAGCCTGAAGGTGGACGGGCTGCACTTCGGGCCGCGGCCGCTCGAGGTCACGGTGTTCCCCACGGAGAGCGAGCTGGCGATTTCCAGGAAGAAGGTGGACGCGATGAACAACATGTCATACGACGAACTGCGCGCGGTGCTGGGCGAGGATTACAGGTTCAGGATAGAGATAAAGTAGCATTTGCAGGCTCGGTTTAAACTTTAACTGGCGCAGGCCGCAAATAAAATATAGGTTCTCATGGCAAGGCTGCGTTATTCGAAAGGTTCTCTCTACATGATGGAGTCGGCGCTGGCGATAATAATGATGGTCACGGCGCTGGCGTTCGTGCTCAGCAGGCCGCAGACGAATACGGACCTGAGCAAGATAAACTACAAGCTGAAGGTGTACAACGCACTGAAGCTCGCGGACGAGGCTGGCAACCTGCGGAAGAATGCTGTGGCGAACGACGCGGCCGCGATCAAGGCGGAGCTGCAGGCTTACATGCCGGGCACGCTGGGCTTCGACGTTGCCGTGTACAACTCAACGTCCAACACGACAGCCGTGCCCACGCCTTCCGCAAGCTCGGACAGCGTGATAACTGTCGGCTACCTGATTGCAGGATGGTCGGGCAGCTACAGCCCGAGGGAAGTGCGCGCTTTCATCTGGGGGTTCGATTAATATGGCAAACAGCAAAGGCCAGATGTTTTTGATAGCGGCGGTAGTCATAGTGTCCGCGATAGTGGTTCTCGGTTTCAACATGTCGTCGCCGAGCGCGACCAAGGAAGCGGAAACGATGAAGGCGACGTTCGAGTCGGAGATGTTCGACAACCTTGTGGCGGAGTTCAACGCGACCATAGACATTTCTTCAAGCGCGCCTGAGAACATAACCTCGAACGTGGTTGATTTCGCTAACTTCACGCGTGCAAAGATAGCCGGCAGGTCGATGACGCTCAAGCTGCTGTTCGTCGGCACGGTAGCGAACAAGACGACGCAGATGCTGGACGTCAGCGTGCTGAACATGCTCGGCGCCACAATCAACGCCTCGCTCGAGGCGAACGTCCAGGTGAGGACGAACTCGAGCGTCGTGAACAACGGAAGGTGGAACACCACGTTCACGTTTGCGGCCGGCAGCACGTATCTGATGAACATCACGTACAACACCGAAGTCGGAAGCGCAACGACGGAGACCATCGAGGTGAAGACGAAGCCGAACAAGGACACCTACACGGGCTTCTTCTATGTTATAATGTCGGGCGCGAGCGCGAACCACGTGAGCAAATACCAGAAGTACATAACGCTGTAGCCACAAACCTTTCGGGCCATGAAACGTTTTTACTGGAGGAACCAAATCTAATTATATGGGAATCGCCGTGATGCCAAATTCCAAGGCCGTCAGCCCGCTTATTGCGACGGTCTTCACGATACTTTTCGGCGTGATGATGCTCGCCATAGTGCTGAACGTCGTGAACCCGATGTTCAGGCGGGCGCAGGACACTTCGGTCGTCACGGACGCGTTCCAGAACCTCGAGATGCTGAACACCGCCATAGGGGGCGTTTCGTCCGAGGCGCAGGGCTCGAAGCGAACCGTGTCGCTGTCCGTAACAGGCGGGTTCTACAGGACGAACTCAACATACGACTGGCTTTATTTTGAATACGAGCCGCAGGAGGATATCAGGCTCACCGGCACGAAGGGCAACGTGAAAATCGAGCGCGGGCTAGAGTTCGCCGATTACTTCAACTATTATGCGGACGGCTCGAAGGCAACGCCGGCGTGGACCAACATCTCCGGCCAGTGGACAGCCAGCGACTACAAGTACTCCGGACAGAACGGGCTCGCCTACCACAACGTCTCCGGCCCGTTCGAAAACTGGAAGTTCAGCGCAAGCATAAGCAACGTGACTGGGCCGACTGGAGGGCAGGTTTTTGTATTACCAACGAACCCGGAGAGCCTGGTCGGCTTCTGGCCGTTCGACAACCGCAGCGGCAGCGTCGCGTACGACTACTCGGGCAACCGCAACACGGGCACCCTGACGAACATGAACACCACAGGCAATACCACGAGCGGGTGGAACGAAACGTGCAAATACGGCGGATGTTTGAAGTTCGACGGGGTGAACGACTATGTGGACTGTGGAACAGCTTCAAATTTACTTCCAGATGTGTTCACAGTTGTAGCATGGTATAAGTGGGTAGGTGGAACAGATTCTCCATTAGTTGGCTGGGGTAACACAACACAAATCCCAAGTATACGTGTCGTCTTTAACGCTAAATCCTTAATTTACCTTAGTGGTAGTAATTTCAGATATTTTGCTCATAACCCTGTTAATGTGGATGATGGGAACTGGCATCATCTTGTCTTTATAATAACGGGTAACGGACAGAATGACATATTCAACTCTAAGATGTACGCAGACGGACAGGAACAAGACATATTCTCAACGACTAATACTACGGTTACAACCGCGAAGATAAGGCTTGACATCGGAAGAGCGGGTGCTGCATATTTCAACGGCACCATCGACGAGGTCATGATTTTCAACCGCAGCCTCACGGCGGGCGAGGTCACGGCACTCTACGAACTCAGCGCGAAGAAACTTGATGTCACAGGCACGCAAACGATAACAGCGAAGACGAACGTTAGCGTCGTGCTTTCCAATCCCGCTGGCAGGACGAAGTTCGACGACGTAAGGGTTACGCGCGACAGGAACAAGCTGACATTTATTATTCCATACGACGGCATAGACATCAACGGCACGCTCCGCGTTGGCAAGGGCGAGCACCAGATAGAGATAACCCACATGGGCACGAACACGACATCGAACAGGGCTATTATACAGATAACGGCCGTCTGATATTTTAGACCCAAGGATGCCTCCCAAATCATAAATATTTAAGTACCTGAAACTGTCATTATAAAATAATGAGCATATGTTATAAAATAATGAGCAATTTAATTCGGGTGCGCACATGATTAAGAGATTGGGGTTCCTTACGCCCAAAGTCACGACCGTGTTGGAGTTCTTCCTGGAAGAGCCCACGCAGGAGTATCACGAAAGAGAAGTCGTCAGGAAAACCGGCGTAAGCACAGGGTCGGCAAACAAGATACTCAGGATGCTCGCGAACCTGGATTTTCTGACCAGGGAAGAAAGGGGCAGGATGGCGATATACGGACTTAACTTGGAAGAACCCACGGTAAGGCAGTTCAAAATACTGGTCAACGTCTTTGCTTTGAAGGGCCTGGTAGACAAACTAAGGCAGTCCTCCAGGAAGGTCGTCCTGTTCGGAAGTTGCTCCCAAGGAACGGACACCAAGGACAGCGACATCGACCTGCTTGTCGTTTCCCAAGAAAAGGGACAGGTCAAAAGACTGATCAGCGGATTCAACCAAAAGAACGAAAGGAAGGTAGCTCCGATTGTAGTCGATATGAACGAGTGCGTGCTCCTGAAGAAAGAGGACAAACCGTTATACGAGAACATGGAAAGAGGCGTAACATTGTGGGAAGCGGAACAAGCCCGGAGCTTACCAGAGCTAAAAAGATATTGAAGATAAACTGATTTCGTGGGCGTCTGAGATAATTTTAACGGAAAACAATTAGATTATATGGTCGGACGGCAGAACCGCAAGGCCGTAAGCCCGCTGATAGCGACCGTGCTAGTGATGCTGTTCGGCGTGACCACGCTCGGCATTGCGCTCGGCGTAGTAAATCCCGCGTTCAGGCGGATGAAGGACACGTCGATTGTGAACGACGAATTCCACACGCTCGAAACGCTGAACACGGCGATAAAGGAGGTCGCTTCGGAGTCGGATGGCTCGAAGCGCGTTGTGCCCGTAACAATCACGGACGGCACGCTCCGCGTGAACAGCACGTACGACTGGCTCTACTTCGAGTACGAGCCGTCGGAAGCGATGGACATATCGGGCGAGAAGGGCGACATACGCATCGAGCATGGCCTCGAGTTCGCGGACTACTTCAACTGGTATGCGGACGGCTCGAAGGCAACGCCGACGTGGACCAACACATCCGGACAATGGATTGTTTCGGGTGGCGCATACTCCGGCACGAACGGCACGTCCTACCACAACGTTTCCGGCCCGTTCGAGAACTGGAAATTCAGCGCGACGATTACGAACGTCAGCGGCAGCACGGGCGGGCAGGTGTTCGCGCTACCTACGAACCCGGAAAATCTGGTGCTCTTTTTGCCGATGGACGACGCGAGTGGAAGCACGGCATACGACTACTCTGGCAACCGCAACAACGGCACGCTCACGAACATGAACACCACAGGCAATACCACGAGCGGTTGGCAGACGAGCTGCAAATACGGCAGTTGCCTTAGGTTCGACGGCGTGAATGATTATGTTACATTCGGCTCACCGAGCATCTTGAATTTTGGGACAAGAGATTTTTCATTAAGTGCATGGTTTAATATAACTTCGCTTCCCAGCGCATGGAAGACGATAATCAGCAAGGGTGATTCTGGTGCTTACGGATATGGCATTGAAATAAGTTCCTCAAATGGATATACGTGCTCTATTCAAGCGGCAGCTGGTTCAAATACACATTTGTCGTCAGGCACGCCGACTCTTAATGTATGGCATAATATTGTTTGTGTCTATGACCGAGATACAAATATGTATCTGTATGTAGATGGTGTTCTGAGGGTAAACAACACAGCATGGATGCTGAATAACAGTGGCTCTGTGAGCACATCAAGTGTTCTGACAATCGGTTCACATGATACTACGGTATGGTACTTCAACGGCACCATTGACGAGGTCATGATATTCAACCGCTCGCTAACACAAGGCGAGATAACAGCGTTGTACGAAACGAGCACGAAGAAGCTGACGGCAACTGGCACGCAAACTATTGCGGCTAAGACGAACGTGAGCATCGTCTTTGCGAACCCCGCAGGCAAAACGTCGTTCGACGACGTGACGGTCGCGCGCGACAGGAACAAGCTTACGCTGCTCGTACCTTTCACGAACGTCGAGCTGAACGGGACGCTGCGGCTGACGAAGGGCGAACATAAAATCCAGATAAGGCACATGGAGACGAACACGACGACGAGCAGACCGATAGTGGAGCTGACGGCCGTGTGAAATGCAGACACACTTCAGAATATCGTCAAACCGTCATCTTTAAATAACAGTTGTTATGTAATAATAACATATGTTACTAAAAAATAACAATGTTAAAACAGTTCTTAAAATATTTTTCGAATCCCCCACTGAAAGGTTTCAATTGCGCGAGCTGTCCAGGACATCGGGATTGTCGACAACGGGCGTGAAGTCGGCCCTTTTGGAGCTTCTGGACTCGAAATTGATCGTCAAAACAAGGGAAAAGAAATACGAGTTCTACGAGGCGAACAGGAACGACGAGAACTATAAGCTATACAAGAAGTTCTTCAACGTCAAGCTGCTTTACGACAGCGGCGTGCTGGATTATTTGGAAAAGGAACTCAACCATCCGGAAGCGATGTTCCTGTTCGGCTCCGCTTCGAAAGGCGAAGATGCGGAAACGAGTGATATCGACGTGTTCGTGCTGGCGTCCGTGAAGAAAGAACCCAACTTGGAGTGGTACGATAGAAAATTAAAACGGGATATCAAGTTAGTTATCATGACCGACGAAGACCTTGAAAGGGCAAAAGAGAAGAATCCCGAGCTGGTCAATAACATAGTCAACGGCATCGGTTTGAGAGGATTCCTGGAAGTGCTTTGATGCTCGAGGACTTCATCAGGGACGGTTCCGTCAGGAAAGTTTCGCCGGACAGGCAGCTCGCCAAAAGCCTGGTGAAGATAGCCAGGCTGCGACTGAATAATATGGAACAGATAAAAATAACCGATCAGAACTCGTTCAATGCTATTGAAAACTGCTACGAGGCGATCAGGGAGATGATCGACGCCTTGATGGCGTTGAAAGGGTTCAAGTCGTACTCACACGAAGCCACCGTCATATTTCTGAAGGAGTATTATTCGGCAAATACTGGATATGCTATTGTCAACAAAGTAGACAGGTATAGGAAAATAAGGAACGACATCAAGTACGAGGGATTGTTGACGACTAAATCAGAAGCGGAGGAAATCGTTAACAGCACGAAGGTCATAGTCGGCATTTTGATGAAGCTCTTGGAAAAAGAAGGGTTAAAGTAAGTTCTTAGCCGCCTAGGTCGTCTGCGCCTGACGAAGGGCGAACATAAAATCCAAATAAAACACATGGAGACGAACACGACGACGAGCAAGCCGATAGTGGAGCTGACGACAGTCTAACATCACGTGCATTCGATACCCAACCTCGTGCAGCTTAAATCTTTAACAGGTCCTCTAATTCTTGTATGGCTAGACCAACCTATTCTGACTTCAAAGAGCTTGGCTCCGGCTTAGGGCTTTCTGGAAGCGTTGCACTGCAGAAGCTTTACGACGAGCTAGAGAAGCTTGAAACGCTTAAAGGCAGCGATTACGCGCTAGGCAGGACGCTTCTCGTACAGATGTATTTCCCGGACAGAACTGGCAGAGGTGATGATAACATATTCATTGGTGAGATAAAGGTCAAGAAGAATCCTGACAGGCGGACGGAACGGCTGGATGCGAACATAATAATACAAAACTGCCTGTCCAGACACGACACGAGGCAGCCGCCCGTATTCTTCAGCCTGGAGGACTACGAGAAGGCGAAAAACGAAGGAAAACTCCTGTACAGCTCCGAGATATTTCATGTGCTTTCCCGCGAACCGAGACCTATGTACTTTGTCCACTCCGAGCCACAAAAATAGAACTGCCATACCAGGCGCGGGCACACTACAACCTTACAAAGGAACTTGGATATTTTTCAAATTAACGGGCTTCGCGTTGTTCCACATGTTCTTCGCGTAGCTGTCCATAACTGCGACTAGCGACGCGTCCTCGGACCACAACGAGCTGAAGAGGAAACCGTTGCGTTTCTCGGGTTCGTAATCCAGCCGCAGCAGCATCTCGCGGCCGTCCACCACTATTATCCTGGGATGCACGCGCGTCTCGAAGAGGCGCACGTCTATGCCGTGGTCCGTGTACCACCTAGCCTTGTAGTAGTTGCGCTCGTCTATTTTTTCCATGCCGATCACGCGTATTTTCACGCCGTGCTTCTTGCACTTGCGCAGCGCCTCGACCAGCGCCTCCGAGCGCGAGAAGTCGCGCGTAATCGCGTACACGTACTTCTCGCTCCTGGCCATCATCTCTGCGGCCTTGTTGAAGAACTCCTTGAACTTCTCGCCCTTTATCGTCCAGACGCCACCTACGACCTCCGGCGGCTTCGTCGGCTTGAGGAACTCGCCCATGGCCTCGACCTTGCCCTTCAGCGCGTTCAGCTCGGCCGTGCGTTCCTCGAGCAGGTTCTTCAACGCGGTTTCTGGTTCGACGGCCTTGAACTCCTTCGGCCGTCCGTCGAACATCTCCACGAGCTGCTTGCCCATGAGCTGGTCCAGCACTTCGTATATCTTCGACTGCGGAACGTTCGACTCGCGCGCGACCGTGCCGGCCTTTGACGGGCCGATGAAAACGAGCGACGCGTATGCCTTGGATTCGTACTCGCTCAGGCCGCAGCTCGTCAGCGTGCGCAGTATCTCCTCTCGGTTCATCGCGCCTTCACCCCCGCCGCTCTCGCAGACGCCGTCGTTCTCGATGTCCTCGATGCTTCGGGACATCCGCAGCCGCACGCGCTCGTTGAAGAAAAAGCGGTCGGCCTCCCTATGAAATATTTCTTGCTGGGCCTGTCTTATAAACCTACCCATTTTCAATCACACCAATCACACGCGCGCTTCCGATGTCATTCGCCTGCTTCCTTCACGTTGTTCCTTTCCACGGACTCGAGCCAGCCTGGTATGCGCCACACCATCTCCTTCAGCACCTTCGGCGCCACATGCAGCTCCTCGAGCGCTATCCACTTGTCGCCCTGTTTCTCCCGGCGCTGGAACGTCACGCTCGTCTTCCAGAGAGTCCACTTGATGCCGCGTCCCTGGCCGAGCGAGAACCACCCGTGCGACACCGGTCCCTCCGGCTTCGGGTAACCGCTAGCACCGCTGTTCGCGACTGCGTTGTTGTCGATGCCGTTGCTGTTCATTCGATTCACCTCCTCTGATATCCCCGCTAATCTTTTTTGTAACCGGACAGAATGCGTCCGAAAAACGACGAAACGCGGCCGAGGATCCTGTCTGTGACCAACGAACCGCCGACGTATCCGATGACCGCGCCGGCCGACGCCACGTAAGCGGACGTTGCCAATACGTTTGTGGCAGCTACCGCCGTGTGGTACAGTGCTTCCTGCCACGACCCCCTGCAGATGTCTCCGAAAATGGTCGGACCGTCTGCGTAAATCGAGTCTGCCACGCCCTTCACAATCCCTCCGGTTCCGCCCGCCATCGAGCCTACGCCCGCCATGTAGAATCCGACGTGCGTTGAAGGGTTCGCGAAATAACCCTTCGTGCGCTCGACAACGCCGCGCTTTGCGCCGCCCATAATCCAGATTTGAAGAAACGCGGTTGATAACGCTTTACAACCTTCGAAAGTTGGCAAGCTCGCTGTTTTTACCACTCGCGGTGGTTGCTTGTTGTTAAATACAGCGCACGAGAACGTATGGTTCATGAAAAAATCGAAAAACGTAAAAACCGAGAAAGTTAAGTTGGTTTCTGTTGTCGTGTTTGTGATAAAGAACGCGGGTCGCGTGCTGCTCCTCGGTCCGGATGAGAATGGCGCTTGGAAGTTTCCATCCGAAGAGTTCGACGGCGAGCTGAACGGCAGCTTGGAAGACACTATAAGGCGGTCGCTGAAAAAAATTTTGCGCATTGCACAGCCAGATGTAAAGTGTATAGGCAGTTTTGTTGCAAAACGCGGCGACGTTGTCGAGGCTGTTTACAATTTCTCGGCGGAGGCTGCGGAAGATAGCGTGACGGGACCGCACATATGGGTCGCGCCCGACGAGCTGGTAGGAATGGAACTGGATTTCCGCACGGCCGCTTTCCTGAAAGCAGGCCACTTGGTTAAATAATATCGCCGCCGAAATAATTAATATGCGGCGCGATAACCTGGCCTTGGTGATGTCCGTTTTTGCCATCGTCGCCTTGGGTATGCCGGCATACGCGTCCGCGCAACCGACCTTCGTGTCGTTTTCGTTCTCGACCATGACGAGCCAACTAAACGTGAACTGGGTCACGGAGTACTCGGGCATCTCGGTCAACGTGACGTGCAAGCTGAACGACGTGCAGAGCTGCACGTACACAGGCTCTCCGGGCGGGGGCAGCTGCACCATCAGCTCGCCTTCGCATTTGTACGACACCGCGCCCGATCTGACAGTCCCGTCGAGGACGGTTGCGAACCGGCTTGCGTGCACGGCGTACGGCATGGACAACCCGAGCATACAGACCGACAAGGTCGTTAGCTTCTACCCGCGAGCCATAGAGGTAAGCGTGCCGGCGAGCATGAGCCCGACGGTCGGCGACAAGCAGGACCTGCTGATAACAGTCAAGAACAACGGCACGCTGACAGACAGCTACGGCATAAGCGTGACTTCGAACCAAAACCCGCTGAAGATTACAAACGGTGTGCAGACGACTCAGAGCCTTGACACGAACGATGTGCAGCAGGCCTATGTCGGGTTGACTCTGTTGGCCACAGGGCAGACCGCGACAGCCAACGTCGTCATCTCTTCGAAATCGCAGTCGGACATACAGTTCAGCATGTCCGTTTCGGTCAAAGGCACGGATAAGAGCCTGCCGGAGTTCGACGCCTTTGGCGTGCTGCAGATACTGGCCATGGCCGCGGTGCTGCTCGCAAGCTTTTTATTCTAAACCTGTAATTATAAAACGCAACCGATGCGCGGGTTCATAGTCTATCGGCTAGGATGCCACCCTTACAAGGTGGAGAGCCCGGTCCGACTCCGGGTGGACCCATCAATTTGTCAAACTTATCATGTTTTAACGGTATAGTAAACATACACTTTCGTGTGTCTCTAGAAGATATGTGGACTTGGCATCTTATTTTTAAATTGCCGTTAACCATAATTGAACCTAAATATAATTTTCGAAAATGTATACCATAAAAATTTGTGGTAATACTCATAATTTCTTTTAGAAAGTCGAAGTTTTTACCATTCAACATTATTCCAAAGCTGTCTGTGAAGAAGCCGTCTGTATCGAGCAATCCTGCTAAAAAATGTTTGAAAAGTCTTTTTGTTTTCACGTAGTCTGGTATTTTAAGATTTACCTTTTTGCCGCTTTTGAGTCCAACCACTTTTAAAAAGAATAAACATATAACCTTGTTATTAATAGACAAAATATAACAGTTTACACCGCGCTTCTTTTGTATTTTTCCCACACACCCAAATGTATGAAACATAATAGAATTTATTCTGTTCAAATACGAAAAGGACGAATTGAAAATACTAATGTTAGTTCTTGGATATTTCGTCATTTTTCTTCTAGTTACCCTAACAGTACCATCGCCCATAATAACGCCAATAAGATAGGCAATGTTTTCGTCTGAGTTCAAAGGTATTAGTGTTTCTTTTCTTGGGCGTGGCATTTCAAAAAGTATGTGCCTGCCAAAAATTTTATAATTCAATTTGTAAATAAGCTTTCTATCGTAAATTTTACGAACAACAGAGCGGGCATTCATAGTTCTTCTAGTAACTTTTAAACTAGAGCATTTTATGGTGGGTTGGCTTCCGCTGATATTTTTGGATGACTATGCTTGTTTTATTTCAAAATAGAGACAAGGACAACCCACCTAATCTAACTTAGTTTGCATCCCGTGACGCGCTGGAACCAGTCGGTGTTCTTCACGCCTGGGTCGATGTACTGTCCGATTACCACGGACGGAACCTGCGTCACGTTCGCGGCTATGCACGCGTCGATGTTGCTCGCGCAGTCGACGAACAGCTTCGGGCTGTACGTGCCAAGCACGTTCAGCTGGAGCAGCGTGGCCGTCTGGTTGCTGATGCCAGCGATGCGCACGCCTTTGGCGTCAAGGCAGTCGACGAAGTCCTTGAATTTTTTCATCTGCACTATGGACTCGTCGACAAGTATCATGTTCTCGGTGATGAGCTTCCCGTCCTTCGTCGCATAAACCTCCTTGTAGGTCGTGCCGGTCTCGTCGCTCGCCTTCAGCACAATCTTGTACATGCCGTTCTGCTCGGTTATCGTGACGACCTGTATGGCCGCGCTCGGGTTCGCCAGCTCGTACAAGCTCTTCACGTTCGCGGCTATCGTGTCCCTCGACGGCCCGAATACGCTCGGCATCGAAGGGAGAGAAATCACGCCCGTGAGCACGAGCGCTGCAAAAACGACAGCGACTGCCAGAATCACAACCAACGCAACGAACTGCGGTCTGAATTTCATGGGAGCACCTTTGGAGCTTGGCAAAACAGACTTCTCCGAATCTGTATTTAAATCTGCTTAAAATAAACTAATCTTTAAATTATTTAAACCGCATTGGCGTGGGTCAGCATGGCCGAAGATGAAGCCGCAGCCGACGAGAGGATCGTGCGCGAGAAGGTCCTCGCATACAAGTCTCTTGAGGAGAGGATGGACGCGCTTGCGAGGCAGCAGGACGCGTTCATTTCGAAGGTCGCGGAGATAAACAGCACGCTTGCGAGCATAGACGAAGCGGCGAAAAGCCCGGCCGAGGCGATGGTACCGCTCGGCACGGCAGTGTACGCGCGCGGCAGCGTCGACGGAAAGGCAAAGCTGCTTGTGGAAGTGGGCGCTGGCGTTGCCGTGGAGCGCACTGCGGCCGAGGCGAAGGCCATACTCGAGGCGCGGCGGAAGGATTTGGAGCAGGCGATAGAGACGCTGCAGAAGGACATGCAGACCATCGTAGCTATGCTCCAGCGCATCGAGTCCGAGACGCAGGCAATGATGAAGGCCGGCGACCAGAGATAGCCAGCAGGCGGTGTTTTATGTTCGGCATACTCAAGGACAAACTATCCAAAGCCATCAAGGCTATTTCCGAAAAGTTCAAGGCAAAGGAGGAAGAAAAGGAAGAGCCGAAGCCCGAGGCACTTGAAGAACCCGAACAGATAAAGAAAGAAGTTGAGAAAAAGGAAATCAAAGGAGTCCTGATAACGTATTTCGTTCACGGAACAACAACGGACAACGAAAATGGTATTGCGACTGGTTGGGCGCAAGGCGAACTTTCCAAACTCGGATTAAAACAAGCAAAGGAGCTTGGAGAGGTGGTTGGCAATAAATATTTCGACGTTGTATTTTGCTCTGATTTGAAAAGAGCGGTCGATTCTGCAAATCTGGCGTTTGAAGGCAAATACAAAATCGTAACCGACAAAAGGCTGAGAGAAATAAATTACGGCGATTTTACCCAGAAGCCTTCTAAAGAATTCAAAAACAAAATGATTGAGTATGTAAACCAGCCGTTTCCAAACGGAGAAAGCTATAAGGACGTTGAGAAAAGAATCGCAGACTTTCTGAATTATCTGCACGACAATTATTACAGGAAGCACATAGCCATAGTCGCGCATCAAGCACCACAACTGGCTCTGGAAGTTTTATTGAATGGCAAGACTTGGGAACAGGCGATTAAGGAGGACTGGCGCGTACAAAACAAATGGCAGCCCGGTTGGGATTACGAACTGAAGGAAAAAATAGAGCTGGTGGGCGAAAAGCCGAGAATCGAACAACCGAAAATCGAAAAGCCGCACGAAATCGAAAAAAAAGAAGCACCAAAACCGAAACCAAAGCCCGAGAAGTCGTTCATTTCAAAGATTTTCGAGAAGGCCGTGAAAACGGTAACCGAGAGGAAGCTTGAGGAAAAAGATTTGTTGCCTGTGCTGGACGAGCTTGAAATGGATTTGATAGAAGCGGATGTCGCAATAGAAGTTGCGGAGCGAATAAAGACGGATTTGTTGAAGGAGCTTGAGGGCAAGGAAATCAAGCGCGGCAGGGAGAACGAGGAGATAGTGGCGGCGTTCAAGCACAGCCTGCTCGGGATTTTGGACGTGCCAGCAATCGATTTGGAAAAACTTGCGGAGACGAAGAAGCCGGCCGTGCTGCTGTTCCTCGGGTTCAACGGCAGCGGCAAGACTACATCCATAGCGAAGGTCGCGAACTTTCTGAAGGAGCGCGGGCACACGATCGTGCTTGCGGCTGGCGATTCGTGGCGCGCTGCGGCAATCGAACAGCTCGAAGAACACGGGAACAAAATCGGCGTGAAGGTCATCAAGCACAACTACGGCGCAGACCCGGCTGCCGTTGTGTACGACGCAATCGAGCATGCGAAGTCGAAAGGCGTTGAGTACGTGCTGGCCGACTCGGCCGGCCGTGTGCACACGAACCAGAACCTCATGCAGGAGCTGAGCAAGATGGTGCGCGTGAACAAGCCGGATTTGAAGATTCTTATCATCGATTCCATGACTGGCAACGACGCGCTCGAGCAGGCGCGCGCTTTCGGAGCCGTGGGCGTGGACGCTGTCATTTTCACGAAGGTCGATGTGAACGAGAAAGGAGGCGCGATACTGTCCGTGACGAACGAGCTGAAGAAGCCGATACTCTTCCTGGGTGTCGGGCAGGGGTACGGCGACTTCGAAAAGTTCGATGCTGAGAGGTTCGTGAACAGGGTGCTTGGCTAGCTTGCGTTTAGGATTTAAAATTTGGATTCAATAGAATTTTTATGCCAAAGGACTTCGATATTTTTTTGAGCAGCTTGTTCTTCGATCCCCATTACCTAGAGTCCGAAGAAATATCTATGCATTACGCTAAAGATTACGGTTCGGTTCTTTCATTAAACCTTTATGGTGTAGACGTCATCATGGAAGCATTCGGACTGCGTTTTCACGAAGCTTTCAACGTAGATGAAAAACACGCAATCGATATATACAAAGACGACCGTGGAAGGTCTTTCGTAATCAAGTATGTCATAGGCAACGTGAATATAGTTCCGAGCAAGAAGAAAAACATTGATTCGGAAAGTGTGTTGACGTTGGCCATGCATATAAAGCCAACTATCATGGTTTTCGAAAAGAACGGACATCCCGAATATTTAGACTTGGCGGTTTTTGTGGAGTGCTACAAGAAGAACGTTTTTAAAAATGTCGTCAATGCTATAATGGCAAACACAAAGTTGGAAAAGAGCCTTGAAAAGAACAAAGATTCTTATGTAATATAAGCGAAAATTGATTCGCTGGATGTTGGACATATGTTGGACAATTTGGGCAAGAACCTCGGGGACCTGATACGCAGGCTCGTCAGCGGGACGACGGTGGACGAGAAAGCAGTGGAGGAAGTGCTGCAGGATTTGCGCAAGATACTTTTGCAGTCGGACGTTGACTTGGATCTTATCGACAAACTCGTAAGCAACATACGCAAGAAGTGCCTTCAGGAGAAGACGCCCGCTGGGCTCACGCTGCGCGAGCATGTGCTGAAGACCATTTACGACGAACTCGTGGCGCTTCTGGGCGAGAAGCCCGCGGAAGGCGACATGCTCGACAGGAAGCGCGTAATGTTAGTCGGTCTTTTCGGCAGCGGGAAGACGACAACAATCGCAAAGCTTGCGCGCTACCTGAAGAAGCGCGGCAAGAAACCCGCGCTCGTGGCACTCGACTACCACCGTCCGGCCGCACCGCAGCAGTTGAAGCAACTGGGCGACCAGATTGGCGTGCCAGTATACATAAACGAGAAGAAGGATACGTACGCCGCAGCGCGCGAAGCGATGGAGAAACTCCAGAAGAACGACGTCCTCATTTTCGACACTGCCGGACGCAACGCGCTTGACGCGGAGCTTGCTGCAGAGCTGAAGAAGCTGGGAGAAATGATAAAGCCCGATGAGGTTGTTCTGGTGATGCCCGCGGACCTTGGCAAGATTGCGCGCAGGCAGGCGAACGAGTTCAACCGGCTCGTGGGGATAACGGGAGTGATAGTCACGAAGATGGACGGCACCGCGAAGGCAGGAGGAGCGCTCGCGGCCGCGGCTGCAACGGGCGCGAAGGTGAAGTTCATCGGCACGGGCGAAAAGATAGACGAGTTCGAGCCCTACGACCCGGCGCGCTTCGTTTCGCGCATGCTCGGGCTCGGCGACATGCAGACTCTGCTCGACAAGGCGAAGGACGCGGAGCTGAAACCGGAAATCGCAGAGAAAATGCTGGAAGGCAAGTTCACGCTCGACGATTTTTACGAGCAGATAGAGAGCATGGGCAAGATGGGCTCGCTCGAAAAGATAGCGGGGATGATACCTGGATTCGGGATGATGAAGCTGCCGCAGGACGCGCTGGCGAAGCAGGAGCAGCAGCTGAAGAAGTACAAAATCATAATACAATCGCTCACGAAGGACGAGCGCGCGAACCCATCGCTGCTTGCTGGCAACCGCATAAAGCGCGTCGCTGCAGGCGCAGGCGTTGCGGAGTCGGACGTGCGCGACATGCTGAAGCAGTACGACCAGATAAAGAAGCTGACGAAGATGCTCGGCCGCGGGAACAAGGACATGATGAAGCTACTCAAGCAGTTCGGCGGCAAGCTGCCCTTCTAGGCGGACCCGGGCAACGATTTAAAACCTCCTCCACAAATTCTAACTATGTTCAAGTGCGTGATGCTGGACTGGGGAGGGACGCTGACGGACGAACATGATTTATTCCGCAAAATAGCGGAGGAGTTCACGTATCCCTTTTGGAAACGGCTTGGGTTTAAAGGCACGCTTGAAGATTACATGATCGCGGAGAAGAAGACGGGCGAAGATTTGGCATCGTCGAAAAGGTGGAAATCGCAGAAGAGAGAGGATTGGAGCCTCTTGTTTTCAAAAAACACCGGCGTAAAGATATCGAGAGAAGGGGCACTAAAAGAGTTTGAACTCTTCTGGGACGGTTACATGAAGTACTCCAAACTCGTGCCGGACGCAGAAAGAATACTGAAATTCGCGAAATCGAAGGGCCTCTTTCTGGCGCTAGTCAGCAACAACTGGAAGGACTCGTACAAGATTTTCGATAAATATGGGGTAACCGAATACTTCGATATTAGAGTTTTGTCCGACGAGGTAGGCGCTTTCAAGTCCGAACTGAAGCCATTCGAGCATGTGCTTGAGAAGTTGGACGTACTCCCGGAAGAATGCCTGATGGTCGGGGATAAAATTTATGAAGATGGCGCATGCAGCAAAATTGGAATAAAGTTCTGTCTTATGGACGTTAACAACGAACATCCTGAGCGCTCGGATGATTTCGATTATAAAATATCAAGGCTTTCCGAATTGGAAAACATAATTAACATTATGCTTGAACAAGTATAGAGTGGTTGTATGCCGGTTTCGCAGAAGATTTTGGACGCGGCGCTGGAAGCGATGAAGGACGGTTTCGTGTGCGACGCTTGCCTTGGCAGGAGCGTTGCTGAGCTGCTCAGCGGTTTCTCGAACGCGGAGCGCGGGCGAGTGTTGCGGACGTACATAGCGATGCTCCTAGACGCTGGCGAGGAGATAGACGTGGATGCGTCCAACTTCTACGGCATGAAGTTCAGGAACGCGAAAGTCGAAGCTGGCAAGCCTGGCAAGTGCAAGATATGCAAAAATTTTTTTAGCGAGCGAGTAGAAGAGCTGGCGGAAGCGATAGCGAAGCGGACGGCGGATTACGAGTTCAAGACCTTCCTGATGGGCACAATCGTCTCTGCGGAAATGGCGAAGGCCGAGGAGGAGGCGTGGCATAGCGCCGGCGTCGAGTTCGTCGAGCCGATAAAGAACGAGATAAACCGCGAAGTGGGAAAGCGCGTCGAGAAGCTCACGGGCAAAAAATTCGATTTGAAGGAGCCGGACATAGTTGCAATAATCGATTTCGAACAGAACAAAGTCTCGCTGCAGGTGAAGAGCCTGTACGTGTACGGCCGCTACCAGAAGCTCGTGCGCGGAATGCCGCAGACCAGGTGGCTGTGCCGCGAGTGCAAAGGCAAGGGCTGTCCGCGATGCAAAGGCAAGGGCAAGATGTACGAGACGTCCGTGCAGGAGAACATCGAGCCGCCTCTGCTGAAGGCCGCGAAAGCAAAAGCATCGAAGATGCACGGATCCGGACGCGAGGACATAGACGTGCGCTGTCTAGGCTGGCGGCCGTTCATACTCGAACTCGTGCGGCCGATGGTACGCAAGCCGAACCTGCGCAAGCTGCAGACGCAGGTGAACAAGTCGAAGAAGGTGAAAGTGCAGGGCCTGAAGTTCGCAAGCAAGAAGGACGTTGAAGACGTGAAGTCGTCGCGGCACGACAAGACTTATCGCGCCGAGGTCGTTTTCGAGAAGAGCATCGATGCGTCGAAGCTGAAGCTCGTGAAGGCGCTTGCCGGACGCGAAATCGGCCAGCGCACGCCGAGGCGCGTGGCGCACAGGCGCGCGGACCTGGTGCGCGGCAGGCGCGTGAAGAGCATAAGCGTGCGGAAGCTCGGGCCGAGGAAGCTGGAGATTACGCTTACGGGCGAGGCCGGCATATACGTGAAGGAGCTGATATCGGGCGATGACGGACGCACTTCGCCGAACGTGGCCGAACTGCTGGGCAATAAGGTTAAAAACATAAAGCTTGATGTAATTAAGATACACTGCCCGAGGGGCAAAATATAAGAACAGCCGAACATAAAATCAACAGAAGCCAGAGTGGTTGTCATGGTCAAAAAATCACGAGGATTCCGCTCGGGAACGCGCAAGAAGCTGAGGCAGAAGCCGGACGTGCGGCCGGCAATAACAAAGTTCCTGCGCGAGTTCAAGGAGGGCGAGCGGGTGCTGCTCATGCCGGAGCCGTCCAGCCACAAGGGCATGCCGCTTTCGCGCTACAAGGGCGTGGCCGGCACGATAACGGGCAGGCGCGGCAGAGCGTACTTCGTGGAGATAAACGACGGCAAGATGAAGAAGACGTTCATCGTAAGGCCCGAGCACCTCCAGACCGCCTGAACCAAAGGTTCGGCCGCGGCGGAAGAATTTTTTAACCTTGTGTGAGCGGGAAATCCCACATCCTTCGGGGGTGGGATGAAAGCGAACACCGATACACTGATAGTAAAATATATAAACCCTAAAATAAAGAATGATGTAGAACGGTTGCGATAGGGACTATCGTTTGCGTAAAGCACACCCAATCCGAGTGCGTACCGTTCCGCTATACTCGAAATTGGCGATTGGTGGTAAGAAGCCCACACGCTTTAGCGGTCGGGTAGTTCACAAGGATAGCTTCAATAGATAATTAGGACAATAACTGGTAAGGAAAACGCGACAAAACGCGCAGCGGGTGCAAACACATGAACCTGATCAAAGAGGAACTGGTGACGAACGCCGAAGCGAAAGCGCTGCTCGAGAAAGCCGTGAAACCGGACGACATGAAGTTCGAGCAGAAGAACGCCTATGAAAATCTGAAGAGGTTCGCGAAGCTTACTGCTGAGAAGGCAAAAGCGCTGATGGAAGAGCTGAACAAGAGCAAGAAACTGCGCGAGCGACAAATCGTATCCATAATCAACATAATGCCGGAGGACGAGGACGATCTGCGGGCAGTGATGGGCAAGGACTATACGAACTTCACTCCGGACGAGATTAACCTAATTCTTGATGCCGTTCGCAAGGCCAAGACAGATAAGAACTGAGCCCTGCCAGGTGGATTCCATGGTTGCAAAGGACGACTACGCGATAGTCTTGGATTTTTTATCGGGCGGAAGACCCGGTGACCGCAAGGCGGAGCCGATAGCTCAGGCAATCGGCGAGAAGTTCCTCAACCTGCTCGAACTCGCGATAAAGGAGGGCGTGTCGATCAAATCGGGCGACCGCGTATACATCGGCGCTGACAAGCGCGACCAGGTGCAGTACATACGCTCGCGCATAGAGTACCGCGAGCTGACCAACTTCGCGAAAGCGGAGATAGAGGACGTGCTGACGAACCTGATAAGCGCGGACGAGAAGCGCTTCGTGGACTTCTTCAGCAAGGCCGGGCCCGTGACGACGCGGCTGCACAGCCTCGAGCTGCTGCCGGGCATAGGCAAGAAGCACATGTGGGAGATAATCAAGGTCAGGCGCGAGAAGCCGTTCGAAAGCTTTGAGGATTTGCGCAAGCGCGTCACGATGCTTCCGGATCCGAAGAAGATTGTGGTGAAGCGCATAATCGAGGAGCTCGAAAGCAAGGACGGGCACAGGCTTTTCGTCGCAGGCGGAAGCATGCAGTGATTGCATGGAAGACATGCTCGGCTACATACGCAAGTACCCAGAGATGATTCTCGACGCGATCGAGGCGACAAAGAAAGCGAACCTCCCGCGCCTCAAGTTCGACAGGTTGCTCGTGTGCGGCATGGGCGGCTCGGCCGTGGGCGGCGACATCGCAACGGACGTGCTGCGCAATTACGGCATCCCGCTGCAGGTGGAAATCTCGCGGCGCTATGAGCTGCCTCCGCACGTTGGTATGAACACGCTGATAATTTTCTCCAGCTACTCCGGCGAGACCGAGGAGACGCTCAGCCAGTTCGCGGAAGCGAGGCGCAAAGGATTGCAGATGATTTGCATGTCGTCGGGCGGAAGGATGAAGAAGTGGGCAGAGAGCTTCGGCCTGCCATTCATCGAGCTACCTGCGGGGTTCAAGCCGCGCGCGGCGCTGCCCTACTCGCTGTTCACGATAATCGAATACCTGCGCGAGGCTGGCAAGCTCGACATTTCTAGGGACATAGACGAGGCCGTGCAAGTGCTGACGGAACTGCGTGACGATCCGCAAAAGGACAACGAGATAATGTCGCTCGCAGGGCTTATGGCGAACAGCCGCATAAGCGTTTATGCCGCAGACGCGTACGAAGCGGCCGCGCGCAGGATGAAGAACCAGATAAACGAGAACAGCAAGCTGCCAGCGAGCTGGGACGTTTTCCCGGAGATGAACCACAACGAGATAGTCGGCTACGAGGACAACGACCTGAACAAAGAGAGCTACATTCTGCTTCTGCGCGACGCGGACGAGCATCCGGCAGTGCGCACGCGCATCGAGGCAACGAAGGAGATAATACAAGGCAAGGTAAAGGGCGTAGCTGAAATTTGGTCTGCTGGCAAATCGAAGCTTGCAAAAGAAATGTCGCTGGTTTTCCTGGGCGACGTGCTAAGCTACTACCTAGCGATGCACGGGAAGAAAAATCCGGACAAAACCGCAAACATAGACACGCTCAAGGCCGTGCTGAAGGAGAAACTGAACATGCAGGAAAATATCGAGAAGGAACTTATGTAGCTACAGCGCCTTCGTGACTTCGAGCGTCTCCACTTCGCCGACGCCCTCTACGCCGCGCAGCAGGGCTTCCATCTTGTCGATGAATCCCGCTTCGTCTGGTATGAGCTTGGCAACAATCAGCGCAACTATTCCGAACGCTATCGGTTCGCGCTTCACCTGGTCGGCGCCCACCGCTTCCTTGATTCTTGCTTCGAGAAAATCCAGGTTTACATCCACGCTGGCGGGCATGACTTTGAACGTTGCTATGACTCCGGACATTTTTCAGCACCAGAAGCAGCCTACGGCCCCTCGAACCCGCACTTGGCGCAGTTGTACATCACGCTGTTGTCGCGGCACGTCTTGCAGCGCACGATCTCCTGCTCGCCGCACTTCGGGCATTTGAACTTGGTGAAGTTTTCCGATGCAGTAACGTGCATGTTGCAGCTCGAACAGTTCATGCGTTTCACATCCTTCGTACGTACAATTACTTCATAGATTATTCAAGTTAAGGATTTTTATACATATCGCTTATGTTCTAGAGCAAACTTTCTCAAATTTTACAAGGAAATAGGCTTTAAATCTAGGCATAAACAAAAGAAGCTTGAAGCAATTATAGAAAAAGCTCGCGTAGTTTAGCTTGGATAGAATGATGGCTTGCGGAGCCGTGGACCAGGGTTCAAATCCCTGCGCGAGCATCACAACTGCCGATTTTTGGGCGCCCATCGTTCAGCTTGGATAGGATGATGGCTTCCGGAGCCGTGGACCTGGGTTCAAATCCCAGTGGGCGCATTCAGTTCTTCAATTTCACTTTCATGAAGTCGTACGCGACCTTCGTTTCCGGGAATATCTTGCGTGCGGCTGTTTCGATCTCCTGTATGTCCTCCTTCGTGGAGTAGCGCCGGCTGAGATGCGTGAGCACGAGCTGCTTCACGCCCGCGTCCGCCGCCACCTTCGCGGCCTGCCTCACGTCCGCGTGCGCCTTGCCCTCGTCCTCCTCCAGGAACGTGCCGTCGTGTATCAGGAGGTCGGCACCCTTCGCCAGCTTCACGACGTTCGCGCATGGCTTCGTATCGCCCGAGTATACCACGCGCAGCCCCGGCTTGACGTCGGAAACGTCCTCGATTTTGATTTTCTTCCCGCCGACAGTCGCGACGCCGTCCGTCTTGAGCTTCTTCATCCAGGTCCCGCGCTTCAGCCCGAGCTCCTTGATTTTCTCTAGGTTGATGTTCAGCCTGTCCTTCTCTTTGAAAAGGTACGCAACGCTCGGCACCGTATGGAAAACAGGAATTGACCAGACCTCGTACTCGGCGTTGCTGTCGACAAGCGTCGGCTCCTCGCCGCTGAACGGCACGTTCATTGCAGCCACTGGGAATCGCAGCCCGAAGTATCCGAGGTCGAGTATGTTCGAGACGAAGCGCTCCGCCTCGGGGCCGTATATCTGCAGCTCCTCCCTGCGCTTCTCAAGGTTCATGGTCTGTATCAGCGGAATCAGCCCGGAGAAGTGGTCTGCATGCCAGTGCGATATGAAGATCTTCTGCAGCTTCATGAAGCTTATGCCCGACCGCATCAGATGCTTCTGCGTCCCTTCCCCGCAGTCGAACAGCAGGAAATGCCGCTCGTCCGAGGAGTATTCGAGCACGATTGCCGGGTGGTTTCGCTCGAGGCTGGGTATGCCCGAGACCGTTCCCAAAAACGTTACGTCTATCATTTCTTTTTCACCTTATCGTGAATCCAAATTATTAAACAAGAGAGGATATATAAGTAAAAAGCATTTATTGCAAATGTCATAAAGAATGCAGCCCATGTGAATGATAAGAGAGGAGTGATTAAAAGCACAGGCCAGTAAAAAAACTTGAAAACAAGTTCCTTAAATAGCGGCTCTGGTTTTGAAATCAAAGAAGGACCAAAAACCATAATTGAAAATACTAGAATAATTATTGCGAGCCCTAGTTTGTTGCCCGTGGGTTTCAAAAATTCTTTTAGATTTTTCAAGTTCATGCTAAACACTCCTTCTCGAAATAATCTCGCAGGAAGACTCCAAATCCTTTGTCCTTCTTCGCCAGCTTGGCTGTTTTCCCGACGTCCGCGGTTACCTGGAAGCCGCGCGAAATCTGCTTCGCAACATGGCTCGGTATGCCCTTCGCTTCAAGCACTTTCAGCGGGTCGCCGAGGCTGTCCTCGAGCTTCTCCTGCACGGTCCTGAACCTGCGCTTCGTTTCCACTACCCAGAAACCCCCCTCCACGAACGGGCCGTTTATCGCCGAGTGTTTGTACGTCTTCGCGAAGTTGCGCGCGCCGTTATCGTCGAACACGCTCGGTCCGACGCGCTTGCGCACGGCCGGCAGAGTGCAGCTCTCCATCTCGATTATCACGACAGCCAGCTTGCAGCCGTCGGTGTAAACGTCGCGGCGCAGAACATCGAAATCGTTTTCCTTCAGTATCGCTTCCAGCCGCTGCCCGAGCCTCCGCATCTGCGGCCATAGTATGTCCGGCACGACATGCGGCGGTTTGAAACTCACTATCACCAAACCAGTCTCCCTTTTCCGTACGGCCGCCTTCAGCTCCTTCGGTGAAAACGGCTTCTTCGGCTTGGGGAAGAACGCTTCCAACGACGGCTTCTCAAGGAAATGTCTCGCAGCGGAGCGCAGCGCGCAGAAGCTTGCGGGCGAAACGGCGGCAGCGGTGTTCCTGTTCTTGTCCGTCGGGTCGATTAGTATCAGGGGCTGGCTTTTGTACGCCTTCGCAAGCTCGCGGTACTCCTCTTTTCTGTAAAAGTTCTCGATGTCGATTATCTCGCCCGTGCGCCATCCCGCGACTGCCTTGAGCGTGTCCGCGAATTTCCCGTAACGGATGGCCAGCAACTCGCACACGTAACCGGAGAACCCTTCCGTCTTCGCGTCCGCGCCGTACACGTCCGCGGCTGTGCAGAACTGCTTCAGCAGCCGCACGTCGTTAGACAGCTCCGGCGGAAACCGCTTCTCGATGTAACGCACGTGGAACGGCGTGCGATCGACCGAAGACTTCAGCTGCTCCGTGGACTCAAGTTCGTAGCACGGCACAACATCGATGTTCAGGCCTTTCACGCAGCCGCTGGTGTAAGGATGCTCCGCATATTCCACGGTCGCGCGCCCGCCGAGCCTGCGTATCACGTCCTTGCCTATCTGCAGCCCGAACTTCTCCAGCTTCTCGCGCGTAACGGACGGCTTGAAAAGGATGAACAGGTCGAACTCCATCTTGCCCGGAAGCCAGGTGTTGCGCGTCAGGCTGCCCGCGATTATTGCGTACGCCCCCTGCTTCAGCGCCTCCTTGTTCGCGAGTTCGAGCGCGCGGGCTGCGAGCTTTTCCAAACGCTTCCGCTCTGCGGGTTTCGGCACTATTTTCTTCAACGCCTTCTTCAGGATAATCTCCATCGAAGCTTTCGGCATAATTAGTTTTTCTCGGCGGTTGTATAAAGGTTTGCCGTGCGTTGCTCGCATCGCTGGCTCAAGCGGCCGCATCCTTCAGCGCGTGGCCGCATGCGCAGTTGCGCTCGGCAGGAATCTTCGATACTGCATCCATTATCAGACTCTTCACCTTTCCGACGCTCTTCTTCATGTTTGCCGCCACCTCGCCCGCGGACACGGGCTTCTCTGCCCAGACGTCATAGTCCGTGATCGCGTTTATGGTCGCGTAGCACAGCTCCGCCTCGCGTGCAAGCTGGCATTCAGGCACGAGCGTCATGCCTATAATATCGCCGAAATTGCGATACATCCTGCTCTCAGCGCGCGTTGAGAAGCGCGGGCCTTCGATGCAGACGTACGTCCCCGTGCAGTTCACGTCCATGCCTAGCGCTATCGCCGAGCGTTCGAGCGCCATGCGCAGCTTGCTGCAGAACGGGTCTGCCAGCGAGACATGGTAGACGCTGTCGCGGTTGAAGAAGGAATACTGCCTCGTCTTCGTGAAATCGATGAACTGGTCTGCTATGACAATATCGCCCGGCATGTAGATTTCCTTCAACGAGCCAACGGCGCCCGTGGCAAGCACGCGCTTCACGCCCAGCTTCTTCAGCGCCCAGATGTTCGCGCGGTTGTTTATCATGTGCGGCGGTATCGAGTGCCCATAGCCGTGGCGATTTATGAAGGCTATGCGCCTGCCGCCGAGCTCGCCGAGCACGATTTTGTCGGACGGGTTGCCGAAGGGCGTGGACAGCGCAAGCTCGCGCCTGTTCTGCAGCATATCAGGATCGTAGACGCCCGTGCCGCCGATTATCCCTATCTCGGCGTCGTCCGTCGGCTTTACTTCGATTATCGGGCTGACGAATTTCATAATATTCCATTCGCAGTTAGGCTTTTCACCTTAACGTGTCCTTGATTGTCACGCGCGCGATTGCGCCGTCGCGAAGGATTTCGCACTTGCCTTCTTCAGAGACGTCCACAACTGTAGACTCAACGCCGATTTGGCTCGGTCCGCCGTCCAGCACAAAATCGACGCGACCGGCTAGCTGCTTGCGCGCCTCGTCCGCGGTTGTTATAGGCTGCTGTCCGGATATGTTCGCGGACGTCGCAGTGATGGGGCCAGCAAGCTCGATGAGCTTGAGCGCGATTTCGTTCCTCGGTACGCGTATGCCGACCTTACCCGAGCCAGCGGTAAGCTCTTTTGGAAGATTTGTCTTCTTCTTCAGCACGATCGTCAGCGGCCCGGGCAGGAAGACTTTCGCAAGTTTGCGCGCGGCCGTGTTAACGTACGCAATCTCGTCTGCCTGTTTGATATCTTTCACAGCAACAGACAGCGGATTGTCCAGCGGCCGCTTCTTGGCAGCGAAGACTTTCAGCACGGCGATGCGGCTGAACGCGCTTGCGCCAAGGCCGTACACGGTTTCCGTAGGATAAACCACGAGCCCGCCGGCCTTGATTATCGCGGCCGCTTCCTTTATTGCCTTGTCCAAGTCTGCGGCTTCGCCGTATGCCATAAATCTCCTTTGAAGAGCGGAATATAAATAAAGATTTCGCTACTGGAGAATAGTAAACCTTATATAGTGACTACTACTCAATAGTGAATAGCCAAAGAGGCAGAACGAGGCTTCAAACATGAACGGGAAGAACGAGAGCGTGCAGATGTTCGAGGAGCAGCTGTTCGAAGCGAGGAACATGCTTTTCTCCGCGAACAACGTGAAGCAGATACGCTTTTTGCAGAGCAAGATCAAGTACCTCGAGCAGCGCGTGAAGGAGTCCAGACGGCATTGAGCCCGTTCTGTGTAAATTTTTAATTTTCGTTTCGAACCTACGTTCGTCTAATTCTTCGTTGTTCTGAATTGAAGAAAATATAGCCCCGGGCGGATTCGAACCGCCGTCTCAGGCTCCAGAGGCCCGCATCCTTGGCCACTAGACTCCGCGAGATTGAAATCTCTCTACGGGGCTAGTTTCAGGGCTATACCTTTAATGTAATTATCTAATTTATTAGCTTTTTCTCCGACGAAATTTACCTTCTTGTAAAATAGGATGGTTTGCTCTTTGCCGTTCAGATGTAATCCATAAAGTTTGTTCCCGCCTTTTCTGTTCCAAACATAAAGTTTCGGATTGAGCCCAAGAGTTTTGAGCGAAACTTCAACGTCTTTTATCAAACCCTTTGTGGCGGATTCCAAACCAACTCTCGGGTAATTTTTGTAAACGCCGAATTTGCCGTCTGTAGAGAAAAGACCTCTCAGAAAATCCGCAATGAAAGCACGATGAACGGCTTTTGGAATTCTAAGCTTTCCTATCTTTTCCCCGTCAGGAAAGCCGAAAGATTTTGATAAGAGTTCATAAACGATTCTGCTGTTGAAATAAACCTCGCAGTACGTTTTCATGTCGCGTACGTTCGCATGTACACAGAAAAGAGCCTTTGCCAATTCACAGAAAACCCCGATAAGCGGCCTATCGTCTTCGACGAACCCAACCCTCCAATCGCCTTTCGCAACCGCCAACTTTCTATTAGTTAACCATCCATCTCCCCACATCAAACCAAGAAAAACAGCAAAATCATTATTGAGGCGAGGAATTCTAATTCGATGGTGCGAACCCTTTAGATAGACAAATCCTTGTTGCGAAGTTAGCAAAGGTAAAGCTTTCAAATCTTCTATTAAATTCATATGTTTGGATTGTTTCTCTAGCATACTTCCAACTTTCGAGACCCTTCTTCCGCTGATAAGTTTATAAACATTGTCCGGTAAATAGAATGTTAGGTGCTGGAAGTGCACGGTGGACGTCAAACAGCCGCGTGATTTGCTTTCGTTCAGCGGCGCGTCTCTGCTCTTCAAACCATACCAGCATGCAAAGTTAATTCAATCTGACGTACAAATTAGAATTACCAATAGGAGGAGTTTGGAATGAGGATACTGCAGCTGCATTCGGACTACATCGAATACGAGCCGGTGAAGAAGGAGGCGCCAAACGCGGAGGCGGCGGACAAGAAAGCCACACGGCTGGAGGACATACTAGTTTTGCTGACATGCGTGGAGAAAGGCGACGACGAATCCGTTGGCAAGGCCGCTGTCGAAGAGGCTGCGGAATTCATGAAGAACTTGAAAGCGAACCGCATTCTGCTGTACCCGTACGCGCACCTGAGTTCGGACCTTGCAGATCCAGCTACGGCGCTAGCCGTTATGAAGGAGATGGAGAAGCAGGCGAAGGCGCTGAAGCTCGAGACGTTCCGCGCGCCGTTCGGGTGGACGAAGAAGCTCTCGATAGCGGTGAAAGGACATCCGCTCGCGGAGCAGTCGCGCAGCATAACGAAGGAAAGCAAAGAAGGCAAGGAAGCGAAGCCTGCTGCGAAGAAAGCGATTGAAAGGGAGATTGCGAAGCTCGATGAAAAGTCTCTCGGGGAGAAGAAGGCGGTGATGTTCCGGCAGGCTCGTGTGGATGCGGACGAGCTGCCGCCGAACGACCACCGCGTCATTGGGCAGCAGATGGACCTTTACAGCTTCCACGACGCCGCGCCCGGCATGCCGTTCTTCCACAACGCTGGCATGGTGGTGATGAACGAGCTGCTGAAGTACTGGAAGGAGTTGCACAACAAGGCAGGCTACCTCGAAGTGAAGACGCCGATAATACTGAACAGGAAGCTGTGGGAGATAAGCGGTCACTGGGACAAGTATCGCGAGAACATGTACTTCACGAAGATTGATGACGAGGACTTTGCAGTCAAGCCGATGAACTGCCCGGGCGGCATTCTCATCTTCCGCTCGAAAGTGCATTCGTACCGCGATCTTCCGATACGCATGGCCGAGCTTGGGCTTGTGCACAGGCACGAGCTGTCGGGCGTGCTCTCCGGCCTGTTCCGCGTCCGCAGCTTCACGCAGGACGACGCGCACATCTTCATGCGCGAGGACCAGATAAAGGACGAGATCATAGGAGTGATAAAACTCGTCACGGACTTTTACAAGACCTTCGGGTTCGACTACCACATAGAGCTGTCCACGCGGCCGAAGAACTCCATAGGCACGGACGAGCAGTGGGCGGCCGCTGAGAAGGGGCTGAAGGAAGCGCTCGATTCCGAAAAAATAAAGTACAAGCTGAACCCGGGCGACGGAGCTTTCTACGGGCCGAAGATAGACTTCCACATGAAGGATGCGATTGGCAGGATGTGGCAGTGCGGGACCATACAGCTGGACATGACCATGCCGGAGAAGTTCGACCTGAACTACATCGGCGCGGACAACAAGCAGCATCGCGTTGTGATGATACACCGCACGATCATGGGCGCGATAGAGCGCTTCATGGGCATACTCGTCGAGCACTTCAGCGGGAAGTTCCCGGTGTGGTTCGCGCCAGTGCAGGTAAGCGTGATACCCATCAGCGAGAAGAACAACAAGTACGCGCAGAAGGTCGCTGACGAGCTCGCGGCCGCCGGGCTGCGCATCGAGGCCGACCTCAGCAACAGCACCATGGACTACAAGGTGCGCGAGGCGCAGCTGCACAAGGTGCCGTACATGCTCGTGGTCGGCGAGAAGGAGGAGACGGCCAAGACGGTGGCGGTGCGCGGACGCGAAGGCAAGGTCGAGTATGGCGTGAAGCTGCCGGACTTTGTGAAAAAGATTACTGAGAAGATTGAAAAGAAATCAATCGAGTAGAACAACGTTCATCTTCTACTTCAAAGATTTTCCGTGCGTCCAAAGATGGTCGAATATAGGATTCAACAGGTTGCTGGCCGCGTAGTTGCTCTTGCTCCATATGGCTATGTCCTGCGTATCGTGAACGGTCTTCGGGTCGGTGAGCGGCATCAGCAATTCCTTGCCGTCGACGATGAAGAACTTGCCGTCAATCGAAAGGTCCTTCCTGCTTATCGCGCGTATCTCGCCGATGATGTTCAGCGACTTTGCGCTGTCCGGCAGCTTGGACACGTTCGCGGCGATTTTTATGTTCACGCCTCGCTCCTTCGCATCCCTCAGCGTGTCGAACTGCGTCGATAACAACTCGTCAAGCCCCGCTTCGTTCGTCATGATGTTTATGCTCTTGCTCGCGTACTTCATCATCGAACCGATTTGTTGCGACACGGAGTACCTGCCCTTCAACGCACCCGTCATCTCCTCTGGCGTCGTTATCTTCATGCCCTTCTGGAACAGGTCGTCCATCTCGCGCATCACAGGCGAGCCCTTCAAGTCATCGATGCGCTCCTGTATCGAGCGCACGTCCTCTTCGAGCTTCGCCTTCGCGCGCTCGAGCGCCTCCGACGGCCTTACTGTCACATATCGTATGGGCTTGCCGTTCTGCACAATCACGAAACCCTTGTCCGCAAGGCTCTGCAGTATGTCGTACGATCTGGAGCGTGGCACGTCCGCTATCTCTGAAAGCTCGCCGGCGGTGGAAGTGCCGCGCGCGAGGAGCGCGACCCACAACTTGCGCTCGTACAGGTTGAGCCCGATGCCCTTGAGCGCGTCCATGACCCTCGAAGAGACAATCATTGTTATCATCCGGCCCCCGGAAACGGAAATCCGTGCAACCCATCGCGAACTTCCTTGTTTTAACTAATAAGTGATTTAATATATAAGTTTTTATATCTTACAAGTAGTCCATCGCGTATTTGAACGCGCGGAACTTACGATTTTTTCTTCTGCGACTCGTGCAATTTGCGCACGCGCTCGATCGTGTCGGCCTCCTCGGGACCTTTGTCGGCGCTCCTGTCCCTCAACAGAACTGGGAAGCGCAGTGCGAACTCCGAGTCGTATGTAGGCGAACGCTGTATTTCCTGATAGCCTATCTCGAAAACGACGCTAGGCTTGAACTTCACGCTACGTCCGTGCTCTTCGAGTACCAGCGGCCGTAGTTTCTTCGTCATTTCCTTGAACTGCTCGTCCGTGAGGCCTGTGCCCATCATGCCGCACTGCAGGAACTTGCCCGTGTTCGGGTCTCGGCATCCGAGTACGAAGCTGCTCAGCCAGTTCGCGCGCTTGCCCGTGCCCCATTCCGCGCCTATGACGACAAGGTCGAGCGGCTCCATGGTAGGCTTGACCTTCAGCCAATAGCCGACACGCCGTCCCGGGTTGTACTTCGAGTCAAGGTTCTTCACCATAACGCCTTCCTCGCCGATGTCGAGCGCGTGCTTGTAGAACTTTTCCGCCTCTTTCAGGTCTTTCGTTATCACATGCTCCGTGAACTGGAATTTGCCAGGCAGGACTTTGATTACCTTCTCCATCACGGCCCGTCGTTCGGAAAGCTTCTCTTCCAATAGCGATTTGCCGTTCACATACAGCGCGTCGAACACGTTCACCTGCACAGGCAGCTCCTCTGCCATGCGCTCTATGTCGTACTTGCGCTGTATGCGCTGCGAGAGCTGTTGGAACGGCAGCGGCCTGCCCGTGCGCTTGTCTATGCCAACTGCCTCGCAATCGAGTATGCACGTTTCTGCCTTTACGTAATCCTTGACCATCTTGACGATGTCCGGGAACTGCCTAGTAACATCGTCCAGCCGCCTTGTGAAAAGTTTTATGGCGTTGCCGTCCTTGTGTATCTGCACGCGCACGCCGTCGTATTTTACTTCAACTATCGGATGCTCGAACGCGTCCATCGCAGCCTTCAGGTCCGGCGCCTTCTCGGCCAGCAGCACCTGCAACGATACGCCAATCTTTATGCTCACTTTCATCAGTCCGTCGTCGCCTTTCGTTTTTGATATGGCTGCTATATGGCCGTAATCGGGCATCATGTTCCACGCATGCTCCACGTGCGCCGCGTTCACATCAAAAGCCTTCGCGATCGCGTCGCGCACTATGCCTTCGGCCACGCCGATCCTCAGAGTGCCGAGCACTGTGCGCACGATGTACTTCGCCTCCTTCGGCGACGCGGACGACACGAGCTCCGATATAAGGTTGAGCTTGCGGTCCTGCGAGCCCGCGCCAACGGCCTCGGGCAGCTTCTGCAGGCCTTCGAAGACCTTGTCGACTGTGAGTTTCCTGCGCATGAGCGTGGACTGTTTTTTGGACTTGACGAAGTTCTTGGCCGTTATACCCAAGTCGCCCGTGCGTTTGAACTCGGCCGTGACCTGCGCTTCCGAGTGCCCGGTCGCCTTCTCGATTGCGCGCCGCATCATCTTCTCCGCGACGCCCAGCTCCTCCTCGGAGTACGAAGGAAACACCTGGCCGGTGGCAAGCAGCACTATCTTCTCCAAATCCGCAGCAGGCGATTCCTTGAACAGCCGCGCAAGTATGTCGCGCTTGCCGAGCTTCGACGGGATGCCTTCCAGCTGTTCGTAAATGTCTGCGAGCTTGCTGTAGTCCATGGGAACCTTAAACCTAATTCAAGATTTAAATTAGGAGATGTTTATAATTTTCTATTAACCCCTTTGGGCGGATTGCGAGTCCGATCGGCCGTGCGTGCCGAGGCCGCGGCCGAGGTAAGGACGATGAAAGATGGCAGTGATTGACAAGCACCGCATAATACACGAGCGCTGGACTTTCGGCGTGTGCGAGAACTGCGGTTACAACCCGGAACGGGTGCAGATGACAAAGGAGTTCCTCGTGTCCGGCGATGCCGGGAAATCGAAACGTTCGGACAGGAAAATCTGGACATGCCCCAAATGCGGCTACTGCCGTAAACTCTGACCGCGGCATCGCTGCCACAGAAAAGAATTTACATCTGCTTTTCGAATTAGATTTAGGCAACAACGGCCCGGTGCACCGCATGAACGTCTTCGACTGCATATTCAACCGGCGCAGCACGCGCAGCTTCACGAAGGAGAAGGTGGACGACAAGCTGATAGGAGTGATGCTGCACGCGGCCACGCACGCGCCTTCGGCAGGCAACACGCAGGAATGGATGTTCGTTGTCGTCAAGGACGAGGACGTTAAAGAGAAGCTGGCGGATGCCGCGCTCAAGCAGGAGTTTGTCGCGAAAGCGCCCGTTGTTATCGTCGTGTGCATGGACAGGGAAAAGGTGTCGATGCACTATGGAAAGCGCGGGGAGGCGCTGTATGGCGTGCAGGACACGGCCGCCGCTACCATGAATCTGCTGCTCGCTGCCGAAGCGCTGGGGCTGAAGACATGCTGGGTGGGCGCATTCGACGAGGAACGCGTCGGTCATGTGCTCGAACTGCCCAACGAAGTCCGTCCGATGGCCATAGTGCCCGTAGGCTACTCCAGCGAAACGCCGATAAAACCGAGGCGCATAGCGTTCGAGAACCTGACGTCCGTGGACACGTACAACAAAAAGTACGACATCGCCTACGCCGTGCAGAGCCAAGGCGGGAAGGAACTCAAGTTCAAGCCGATAGGCAACTACATCGAGGACTTGTTCAAGAAGAAGCTCAAGGAAGCCAAACCGAAGGAGAAAGAGGCTGCGAAGCGAACAACGTTTACGGATTTCTTGAAGAAGCTCGGCGCCTGAACCGGGCTTTAAACTTAATATACCGAAAACCAAATGTTATATAGAAAGCACAGCGGCCGTGGGCGTGTTATCATGCGAGAAACAAATGCCTTCAGGAATATCGCTCTTTTCACAGTCGTGATTGTCGCTGCCAGCGTGTGCTTTTCTCTGTCGTCGCAGTTTTCCGCTGCATCCGACGAGGTCGCGCTGTCCATATCGCCTTCGGACATACTTGTAAACAACACGGAAATCAAGTCCGTCGACATAACAATCACGAACAACCAGAACTTTGCGGACACTTTCTCGTTGTCGGTCTGGCCTTCAACCACATGGGCGGGCATAACGCCAAACCTTGAAAGGTACAGCATAAGCAACCTAGAAAGCAAGTCCAGCGAGACGGTCAAGCTGTACTTTTCCGCAGCGGCCGACGCGGAACCGATAGCGACGAGCTTCCTCGTGACCGCAACGTCAACGTCGGTGCTAACCAAGAACGTAAGCGCGTCTGCGGCGGTTATCGTGCGCACGCAGAGAAGGACGTCGGTCTACATATCCGACTTGTTCATAGACAAGTATGCGCTCAACCCAGAGGACTGCATGAACATACGGATTGACGTCACAAACCTTAACCCGGCAACAGAATCTTACAAACTGTCCACCGTGATAACCAAGGACATGAACCCCGTGAACAGGCTAGAGGACGATTTGCTTGTTGTAGACGGCAAGTCCGTCGGCTCTGCCACCCGCTCGTACTGCATAGGCAAGCACATGCTGTGGGGAACTTACACGCTCTCGGCGACGCTGAAGACAACCCTCAACAAGCTGATAGACACGCAGTCCAAGAACTTCAACGTAGTGGAAAAATCCGATTTGGTCTACGAAAAGTCCATGTCGTACACGCCGTTCGCGCAGATAAAAACAATAACAGTTAAGAACGACGGCAACCGGGTGGAGAGGGACTTTTATGTTACGGAGACGGTGTCGGATTTCGTGTCCAAACTTTTCTATCCAGTAACTACGCCCACCAGTGTCGAATCGGCTGAAGGCAAGGTGGTGTACAACTGGAAGGTAGACCAGCTGAACCCAGATGACGAGACGTCCGTCACGTACGAGATACGCTTCATCAGCATATGGTTCAGCGGCCTTGTAATAGCGATTGTCGTGTTCCTCGCGTTCACGTACGTCTACACCCCGCGCATAACCAAGAGCTTCACGATGTTCGGGCCGCTCAAACGCGGCAAGGAGATACCTGTGCTGCTTGAGCTGAAGAACTCGACGCTGTACGAGATAAAGAACATCGTCGTTGGCGATTCGATACCGCCGCTTGCGTCGCTCGTGGAGAAGTTCGACACGATGAGGCCCGAGGCGAAGAAGACCGATGCCGGGACGGAACTCATGTGGAGAATCAAGTCGCTGAAGCCGTTTGAGGAGCGCGTGCTCACGTACAGGATAAAGACGAACGTCGACATAATAGGCAGCATGCGCCTGCCGAGAGCCAGCATGGAATATCTGAACCAAAAGAGGCAGACCAAGATTGTTTCCTCCAAGGCGATAGAGCTCAAATGAACGGCCTGCGCGCTGCGGCAGCCCAGCAAAACGCTTTTATACTAAGAGTGGAATTATCTTTTAACCCGACTTAGCTCAATGGCAGAGCAACCGGCTGTACGGTCGACGGCGAAAGCCGGACCGGGTCGTAGGCGAGCGCAGCTGCGTTTGCTGGTAGCATTTGCTCGGCATGCCACCGGTAGGCCGTTTTGAAAGCGGTTCCGGTAGAGGTTGCCGGTTCAAGTCCGGCAGTCGGGACTAAATTCCTTGGAAAGAGGCGGATTGGGCGGAATCGCCGCGGAACGATGCAAAAGCGGAAAAGCGATAGATTTAAAAGACTTAATATGTTAAAATAATAAATTATAATTCGGTTGGCGGCCAAAGCAAGCAGGAAACATCTGTTCCCATTTCGAACACAGCAATTAAGATGCTTCGCGATATGGCGTGTACTGAGCACTTGCTCGGGAAAACCAGGACGCTGCCAACCTCATTTATGCGCATGCGCGTTCGCGCGAGGGGAAGGCCGGCCGGGTGACATTTTGACGCAGACAAACGCAAACTGCTTCTTTGATTTGGAAGGTATCGGGGACTTTACCAGACTTGAGATGTGCTCGAAGGCCAGGTACTCCGACGGACTGATAGCGGCGCTGCTGACTACGCAGGCTGGCGGATGAACGAGGTGGTGCTTTAAGACTGGCTTCACGTATGCATATCTGGCAACTTCGTTCCGGCCGGATGCGCTGTGCAAAACAATGCCTCGATGGTGTAGCGGCCCAGCATACAAGCCTGTCACGCTTGTGACGCGGGTTCAAATCCCGCTCGAGGCGCACGTAGCGGTGCGGAAAGGGAAACCAAGAAAATCTGTGGGGCGTGGGCGATTCAGTGAAAGAAGTAGACATATCTAAACACAAGCTGGTACCGAAGCACATCATCCTTGGGGACGCAGAGAAGCAGGAACTGCTGAAGAAGTACAACATTACATTGAACCATCTGCCGAGGATATTGCTAACAGACCCGATGGTGAAGGTGCTCGAGGCCAAAGCTGGCGACGTCGTGAAGATCGTGCGCGAGAGCCAGACGGCAGGCAAGGCCGTGTACTACAGGGTCGTTGTGCGCGGCGCTTTCAAGTAGATAGCCTTTCGCATCCAAGAGTGTTAAACCAGGCGCGGCAAAGTTGGTGTGGATGAACAATACAAACACAAACGGAACGCCCAACTCCAATTGGGAGATGTCGGCTTCCGACAGTTCCGAGCTCTTCCTCGGAATGCTGACATCATTCGTAAAGGAGCGCGGGCTTATCAGGTTCCAGATAGACTCTTATGACGATTTTATAACGCGACGCATCCCCAAAATCCTGCGCGAGATAAAGGAGATCAAGCCAGAAGTGCCTGAGATAGGCGACTTCAAGATCAAGCTTGGCGACTTCCGCATAGGCAAGGAGAATTGGGGGCCGTGGATAAAGGAGGCGGACGGTTCCGAGCGAAGGATTATGCCAATGGAGGCGCGCATGCGCAACCTCACGTACTCGTCGCCCATGTTCGTTGAACTGTCGCCCGTGATGAACGGCGTCGAGGGCGAGACGCTGTGGGTGAACTTCGGCGATCTGCCGATAATGTTGAAGTCGAAAATCTGCCCGCTTGCCGGGATGAACGAGAAGGAACTGGTGGAGGCGGGCGAGGATCCGGACGACCCGGGCGGTTACTTCATCGTGAACGGCACAGAGCGCATACTGGTTCTTGTGGAGGAAATCGCGCAGAACAAGGCAATCATAAGTTCTGTCACTGCGGGCAGCGTCGCGCAGATATCGCGCATACACTCCGAGAAGGACGGCTATGTGCAGCGGCACATAATCGAGCGCAAGAACAACGGGAGCATAAACATCAGCTTCGCCAACGTGAACAAGCTGCCGATTGCGATCCTGCTGAAGGCGCTCGGCTTGGAGAAGGACAAGGACACAGTCAACATCATATCCTTGGACCCGGAGGTGCAGGAGGACTTTTACGCGAACCTGTACGAAGCGGACGTTTCAAACGCGGCGGACGGCCTTGACAAGATTGGGCTGCACATAAAGATTCCGCAGAAGGAGTACAGGATGGAGCGCGCAACGCGGCTGACCGATCGCTATCTGTTGCCTCATCTGGGCCAGGACCCGTCGAACAGGCTGGCGAAGGCGGTGTTCCTCGCAAAGGCCGTGGGCAAACTCATCAAGCTGCACCTCGGCAAGATAGAGGAGGACGACCTGGACCATTATTCGAACAAACGGCTGAGGCTGTCGGGAGATTTGCTGGAGATATTGCTGCGCTCCATACTCCTGGGCAAATGGGGACTGATAACGAGGATAACGTACAACTACCAGAAGCTCACGAAGCGCGGACGCGTTCCGCCGCTGCAGGCGATCGTGGAATCGAACGTGCTCACGAACCAATTGGTGTCAGCGCTCGCAATCGGCAGCTGGGTGGGCGGACGCACGGGCGTGAGCCAGCGCTTGGAACGCGGCAGCTACATAAAGACCATGTCGCACATGCGCAACGTGCTTTCGCCGCTGACATCGACGCAGGAGCACTTCGAGGCGCGCGAGCTGCACCCGACGCACTGGGGCAAGCTCTGCACGAGCGAGACGCCCGAAGGCGCGACCATCGGCTTGCGCAAGTATCTTGCGATCATGGCCGAGGTCACGAAGGGCGCCGGCGAAAAGGACGGCAAGGTGCTGCAAGCCCTGCTGAAGAAGAACGTCGTGCCTGTGGACAAGCTGGTAAAATAAAAACGGATTGATTTTATGGCCAGGAATTCGAACGAGAAAGGAGTTGCCGGAAACGCGGCGGCCGCAGAAAGCACAGTGGATGTATTCCTTGACGGCAACTACGTCGGCGTGACCAACGACCCGGCCGCGTTCGTCAACGAGATAAAGCGCGGCAGGCGCAGCGGGCAGTTGTCGGACCAGGTGAACATCTGCTATTATCCGCAGTTCAACGAGGTGCGCGTGTTCTCGGACTCGGGCCGCGTGCGAAGGCCGGCGATAGTCGTGGAGAACGGCCGCTCGAAGCTGACGGACGAAATCGCTGCGAAGGTGAAGAAGGGCGAGTTCGGGTTCTCGGACCTCGTGAAGGCGGGCATCGTCGAGTATCTGGACGCTGACGAGGAGGAAAGCGCGTACATCGCGCTCAAGAACGAGAACATAACGCCCGAGCACACGCACGTGGAGCTAGACCCGTCGATAATACTCGGGCTTTCCGCGTCGTTCATCCCGTTCACGGAGTACAACCGAGGGGACCGTGTCAACTACGGCGCGAAGATGGTCGGACAGAGCATAGGCGTGTTCGCAACGAACTACCCGAACCGCGTCGATACGAAAGCGAACGTTATGGTTTATCCGCAAAAGCCGATCGTGCGGACGCACGGACACAAGATAATAAACTACGACAAGCACCCTAACGGGTCGAACGTCATAGTGGCCGTGGGCTGTTTCGACGGCTACAATATGGAGGACGCTGTTATAATAAACGCGAGCTCGATACAGAGCGGGCTGTTCTGGTCGATGATGACGCGCACGTACGAAGCGGAGCAGAAGCGCTACATGGGCGGCCAGGAGGACATAATAGGCATACCGGAGCCCGGGGTGCGCGGATACGCGGGCGAGGACATGTACAAGCACCTGCCCGAGGACGGAATAATAAACCCCGAGGTCATCGTCGGCTCCGATTCAGTGCTCATCGGCCGCGTTTCGCCGCTGCGCTTCCTCGGCACCATGGACCAGTTCATAACCGGCGTGGAGAACATACGCGAGACGTCCGTCAAGCTGCGCCACGAGGATAGCGGCGTTGTTGACAGGGTTTTCGTCAGCGATTCCACGGACGGCACGAAGCTGATAAAGGTCGTCATCCGCGACATGAAGGTTCCGGAAGTGGGCGACAAGTTCGCGAGCCGCCACGGACAGAAGGGCGTGGTCGGACTGATCGTGCCACGAGAGGACATGCCGTTCACGGAGGACGGTGTCGTGCCGGACATCATCTTCAACCCGCACGGGATACCGTCGCGAATGACAATGGGACAGCTGCTCGAATTCATAGGCGGCAAGCTCGGCGCGGCCGCGGGCCGCATAATCAGCGCGCCCCCGTTCAACGCAATCAAGGAGGACGATATGAGGTCGGCGCTCGAGGCGTGCGGATATAGGAACGACGGCAAGGAGACGATGTACGACGGACGCACTGGCAGGAGGTTCGACGCGCAGATTTTCATGGGCAGCTGCTTCTACCAGAAGCTCGACCACCTCGTTTCGAACAAGATACACGCGCGCTCGCGCGGACCGGTTGCGCTGCTGACGAAGCAACCCACGGAGGGAAGGAGCAAGGAAGGCGGGCTGAGGCTCGGAGAGATGGAAAAGGACTGCCTTATCGCGCACGGCGCGGCGCTGACGCTGAAGGAGAGGTTCGACTCGGACAAGACGACCGTGCCCGTGTGCCTCGAGTGCGGGAACGCCGCCATCTACGACAAAATCAAAAATAGGCGCTACTGCCCGATATGCACTGCATCGAAAGTCGTGGACATAGGGATGAGCTACGCGTTCAAGCTGATGCTCGACGAGCTGAAGAGCATGATGATTTATCCGAAGATAGTCGTAAGGCCGTCGGACGCGCTCGTGAGCAGGATAGAGTTCGGCGTTACCAGCCCGGACATCATAAAGAAGATGTCGGTTGCGCGCATAACGAAGACGGAACTGTACGACCAGGAAGGCTACCCGATCGAGGGCGGGCTCATGGATCCGAGGCTGGGCGTTGTCGATCCGGGCGTGCGATGCCGCGTTTGCGGCGGAAGCGTAGGCGAATGCCAGGGCCACTTCGGTATCCTGGACCTGACCCGTCCGATCGTGCACGTGCATTATGCCAAGTTCCTTTTCAGCCTGCTGAAGCTCTTCTGCGCCAAATGCAGCCGGGTGCTCATGGCCGAGGCCGAGATACAGACGGTCAAGGAGAAGAAGTACAGGATTAAGGACGTGGCGAAGCTCATACACAAGAAGTGCCCGTACTGCGGGTCCGAGCAGCCGAAGCTCAAGTTCATCAAGCCTTACACGTTCATCGAGGAGAAGGGCACGCTGAACGCGTCTGACCTGCGCGAGAGGCTGGCGAAGATACCGGACGATGATCTGAAGACGATAGGCGTGACCATAAGGCCGGAGTGGCTCGTGATAACGCTGCTGCCGATTTCGCCCGTCACGGTGCGTCCGTCGATAACGCTCGAGACCGGCGAACGCTCCGAGGACGACCTCACGCACAAACTCGTGGACATCGTGCGCATAAACGAGCGGCTGCACGAGAACATAGACCTCGGCGCGCCCGACTTCATCATCGAGGACTTGTGGGAGCTGCTGCAGTACCACGTCAGCACTTACTTTGATAATGAGATATCGGGCGTGCCCCCGGCCAGGCACAGATCCGGCCGCATACTGAAGACGCTCTCGCAGAGGCTGAAGACCAAGGAAGGACGATTCCGCGGAAACCTCGCAGGCAAGCGCGTGAACTTCTCCGCGCGCACGGTTATCAGCCCTGACCCGATGATAGACATTGACGAGGTCGGGGTGCCGGACTCGATAGCGCGCGAGCTCACGCTGCCGGTGCGCGTGAACGGCGACAACAAGGAAGAATTGAAGAAGATAGTTATGAACGGCTCGGAGCAGAACGAGGGCGCGAATTACGTCATTCGTCCGGACGGTCACAGGAAGAAAGTCACTGACTTCAACAAGGCCGACATCGCGGCAGAGCTGGACACGGGCCACATCGTGGAACGCCATATACACGACGGGGACATTGTTCTTTTCAACAGGCAGCCGAGCCTGCACAGGATGAGCATAATGGCGCACCGCGTGCGCGTAATGCCGTTCAGGACGTTCCGTCTGAACGTGGCAGTGTGCCCGCCGTACAACGCGGACTTCGACGGCGACGAGATGAACCTGCACGTGCCGCAGACCGAGGAGGCGCAGGCCGAATCGAGATTGCTTATGGCGGTGCAGAAGAACATACGCAGCCCGCGCTTCAGCGGCCCGATCATCGGCGCCCACCGCGACTACATATCCGGGCTGTACGCACTGACTCACGGCGAGCGCGAGTTCGGCCGCGAGGAGTTCGTGCAGCTGATACGCGCTGTCGATTCTGATATGGAGCTGCCCTCGAAGAAAACGATGACCGGAAAGGAGATATTCAGCCTGTTCCTTCCGAAGAGCCTGAACATCGAGCACAAGTCCAAGTCGTGCATGGGATGCGCGACGTGCAGCAAGGCGGGCTGCAAGCACGACGCGTACGTCGTCATAGAGAACGGCAAGCTGCTGAAGGGCACGATTGACGGCGCGGCCGTCGGCGCGTTCAGCGGCAAAGTGCTGGACAAGATAGAGAAGGAGTACGGTCCGAGCATAGTGAAGAAGTTCATATATGACATAACCAAGCTCGCGGTGCAGACCATAATGCTGTCCGCGTTCTCGATAAGCATATCCGACCAGGACCTGCCGGACGTTGCAAAGGCCGAGATAAACGAGACAATAGGCCATGTCAGGAAGGATGTGGATGCGCTGATAGGCGAGTACGAGCGCGGGGAGATAAAGATACTGCCCGGGCGAACCGCGAAGGACAGCCTCGAGGCGCACATAAAGAAGAGGCTGAACAAGGCCATAGACGAGGTGGAGGAAATAATAGCGAAGCACGCGAAGGAGAGCTTCACGCTTATGATGGCCAAGTCCGGCTCGCGCGGCAGCCTCGTCAACCTCGTGCAGACGGCCGCGATGGTCGGCCAGGAGATGGTGATGGGCGAGCGCATCGAACGCGGCTACTACGAGCGCACGTTCCCGCACTTCAAGCGCGGGGACATCAGCCTCGAGTCGCGCGGGTTCGTCGGACGCGGGTTCAAGGACGGCCTGACGCCTTTCGAGTTCTTCTTCGACGCGATCAACAGCCGCGAGTCGCTGATGGACAAGTCGCTGAAGACCAGGCACTCGGGCTACATGGAGCGCAGGCTCGTCGGCGCGCTGCAGGACCTGAAGGTCGAGTACGACGGCACCGTGCGCGACAGCGCGAAGCACATAGTGCAGTTCGTGCCGGGCGAGGACAACCTGGATCCGGCGAAGGTGACGCGCGCCGGGCTGAACCTCAAAGGCATAGCGGACAGCATAAAATGAGAACGGAGCAGAGTGGAGATTATGGCCGAAGAAAACGCAGGAAGCGCTGAAACGGGGCTGGAAGAGATATTCCCCCAGTCGACCATCGACGAGATAGAGCGCATATCGAAGGAGCGCAGGTTCACGAAGGAGCAGAAGGACAGGTTCATCGAGCGGGCCAAGACCGAGTACCTGAAGTGCAAGTTCGAGCCTGGCGAGGTCATAGGCATCATCGCAGCGCAGAGCATATCCGAGCCGGCCACTCAGATGACGATGCGAACCTATCACTTCGCAGGCTCCGTGGGCATCAAGGTCACGTACGGCCTTCCTAGGCTGATAGAGATTTTCGACGCCAAGCGCGAGCCGGAGACGCCCGTGATGACGCTCTTCCTGAAGCGCGAGTACAACAACATGGACGACGCGAAGAAAGTGGCGGAGGACATAATCGAGGAGAGCGTCACTGACGTTTCGAAGCGCATAACGATCAACCTCGCTGACAACACAATCGAGATAGAGGTCGAGGACACGCGACGCATCGGCACGGTCGAGAGCGCGGTGAAGGCCACGCTGGAGGGCGCGAAGGAGGTCGAGAAGGTGCGCTCCTCGTCCAAGGGCGTCACCATCGCCGCCAAGCCGGATGTCACCATCAAGGAGCTGCAGAAGATTCGCGAGAAGATTATGTCAGTGCACGTAGGCGGCCTGCCTAACATAAGCAACGCCGTCATACGCCGCGAGGGCGAGGACTGGGTAATCAGCACCATCGGTTCCAACCTGGCGGAAGTGCTGAAGATAAAGGAGGTCGACGAGACGCGCACGTACACGAACGACCTTCACGAGACGAAGGCGGTCCTGGGCATCGAGGCCGCGCGCAGCCTGATCATAAGCGAGTCGTTCAACACCCTCCAGGAACAGGGCCTTGACGTCGACCGCCGCCACCTGATGCTCGTGGGAGACATAATGACGATGTCGGGCGACATACGTTCCATAGGCAGGTACGGCGTGGCTGGCACGAAGAGCTCGATACTCGCGCGCGCCGCTTTCGAAGAAACAATCAAGCACCTGGTGCGCGCGTCCATACGCGGCGAGGTCGACAACTTCGAAGGCATATTCGAGAACGTGATGATCGGGCAGCTGATACCGTCAGGAACGGGCATGTTTGAGCTTATAGCGAAGTTCGAGGATGTCAAACCGGAGGAAGCGGAAAGCGAATAGGCGCCGCAGCATCGGCCACAGCAACATTCAAAAAGGTTGGCGGTGAATTAAAAACATCGAAACAGAAATCGCAGTGATTCGAATGGCAACGAAAGAAGAACTCAGGGAAGCAGTGCAGGACGCCGTGAAAGCAGGTACGGCCGTGCTCGGCTACAAGGAGTCCCTGCAGCTGATAAGGACTGGCTCGCCGAAGATGGCGGTCGTGGCGAACAACGCGCCCGAGCCGAGGATGGCCGAGCTGGCGCACGACGCGAAAGTCTCGGGCGTCAGGCTCGAAGTGTTCGACGGCGACAGCCGCGAGCTTGGCCTGATATGCGGAAGGCCGTTCCCGGTCCTGGTTCTTGCCATACGGAAATGAGAAACGCGCTGATGCAAACGCAAACCGGTTGAAATCGCTATGAAGCTGAACTTCGACACCGAGACGATACGTCTGATGACGCTTTTCGAGAACATGCTCCACGTGCACGTGAAGGACTGCGTGCTCGACCCCGAAAGCAATTCCATCTGCCTGATAATAGAGGAGGGCATGATCGGGCTTGCGATAGGCAAGAACGGGGTCAGCGTGAAGCATGCCGAGAAGGTCGTCGGCAAATCCATAAAGCTGTTCGAGTTCTCCGGCAACATGGTGGAGTTCGTGAAGAAGATGATACCGCAGACCACGTCCGTACGGGTGCGCAGCGAGGACGACGGACGCACCGTGGTCGAGGTGCACGTCGAGCGAAAGAACCGCCCGATTGTCATCGGACGCGATGGAAGGAATTTAAAGCTGTACAAAGAATTGCTTAAGAGAAACCACAAAGCGGACGACCTTGTCGTAAGGTAGGCCGCGCAAAACAATGCAGACAATAATTCAAAAATCGTATTGGCAGTGATAGCATGGCAAGAGGGGAATACTCCGCAAGGAAGCTGCGCAAGACGCGGCAGAGGTTCAGGTGGAAGAGCTCCAAGTACAAGAAGCGCGAGCTGCGGCTCTGGCAGAAGGACCCGTTCGAGGGAGCGCCGCAGGTGCGAGGCATAGTGCTGGACAAGCGTGTGATGGAGCAGAAGAAGCCGGCGTCCGGGCTGGTGAAGTGCGTGCGTGTGCAGCTGATAAAGAACAACATACAAGTCACAGCGCACGTGCCGGGCAACCACGCGATAGAGAAGATAAACGAGCACGACGAGGTCATTGTCGAGAAGATCGGAGGCGGGCAGGGCGGGCCGAAGGGTTCGATGGTCGGAGTGAAGTACAAGGTCTCCAAGGTGAACGGCATTTCGCTCGAAGAGATTGTGGCGGGCAGGAAGCAGAAACCGACGAGATAAGCGATTATGCAAGCGATGTGATTCGATGGATATGAAACTTTTTGGCAAGTGGTCGACCGGCGAAATCAAGGTCAACGACAAGGGCCTGGAGCAGTACATATGCCTGAAGCCGGCGATCGTGCCGCGGAGCAGCGGACGATTCTCCAGTTCGCAGCACGGCAAGTCGAAGATAAACGTGGTCGAGCGCTTGATAACGAAGATGATGGTGCCTGGGCACAGGAGCCGCAAGCACGTAATCTCGTCCGACGTCGCAAGCGGCAAGTACACGAAGGAGTACAACTCGATAAAGAAGGCTTTCGAAACCATCGAAGCAAAAACAAAGAAGAACCCCGTGGAAGTGCTCGTGCGCGCCATAGAGAACGCGGCGTTGCGCGAGGAGATAGCAGCGTACCAGGTCGGCGGCATAATCGTGCGTCGCGCGGTTGTCACGAGCCCGCAGCGGAGGATGGATCTCGCGCTGCGAACCATAACGCAGGCCGCGTACAGGAAGAGCTTCGGCAAGGGCGTGCGCATAGCGGACGCGCTCGCCAACGAGCTTATGGCCGCTGCTGAGAACGACGCCTCCAAGTCCGAGGCGGTCAAGGAGCGCGAGCGCATCGAGCGCGAGGCGGAAGGCGCGCGATAAACCAAGCTCTGTGTGATTCTTATGGCAAAGACGGAAATGATAGAGCGCGTCAAGGAAGTGATGCTGGATCCGTCGCGAATACGCAACGTCGCGACAAGCTCGCACGTGCACCACGGCAAGACAACGCTCACGGACAACCTCATGGGCGGCGCGGGCATGCTATCCGAAAAGGTAGTAGGCGACGTCGAGACGGGGATGTTCACTTGGTTCGACGAGCAGGAACGGCAGCGTCAGCTGACAATCTACGGCGCGAACGTCAGCATGGTGCATGAGTACGAGGGCAAGGACTTCCTTATCAACCTCGTTGACACGCCCGGGCACGTGGACTTCGGAGGCGATGTCACGCGCGCGATGCGCGCCGTTGACGGGACGATTGTGCTCGTGTGCGCCGTGGAAGGATTGATGCCGCAGACGGAAACGGTTTTCCGCCAGGCGCTGCGCGAGCGCGTGAAGCCGGTGCTGTTCATCAACAAGGTCGACCGGCTGATACGAGAGCTGAAGCTGAGCCCGGAGATGATGCAGGAACGCTTCATGAAATGGATAGACGAGGTGAACATGCTCATACGCAAGTATGCGGAAGACGAGTTCAAGACGAAATGGATGGTGAACGTCAACGACGGCACCGTGGCGTTCGGCTCCGCGACAAGGAAGTGGGCCACATCCATACCGTACATGCAGAAGACGGGCATAACGTTCAAGCAGATCATCGACATGGTGAACGAGGACAAGGACGACGAGCTCGCGCAGATCGCGCCGATGCACAAGGTCGTGCTGGACATGATCATCAAGCACCTTCCGGACCCGAAGGAGGCGCAGGCGTACAGGGTGCCGAAGGTGTGGAAGGGCGATTTGAACAGCGAACTGGGCAAGTCCATGCTCAACTGCGACCCGAACGGCAAGCTGGCGATGATTATAACGAAGATGGTGCCCGACTCGCACGTGGGATTCGTTGCGACCGGAAGGATATTTTCGGGCAGGATTGCAAAAGGCAAAGATGTGCACCTGATGATAATGAAGAAGGACGAGAAGCTGCAGCAGGTCGCAGTCTACAAAGGACTGCAGCGAATACCGGCGGACGAGATCGTCGCGGGCAACATCGCGGCCATCGTCGGGATATCGGACGCGTTCACCGGGGAAACGGTGTGCGAAGCCGGCACGGAAATCGAGCCGTTCGAGGAGATCAAGCACCTGTTCGAGCCCGTCGTGACGAAGTCGGTCGAGCCGAAGAACGCGATGGATCTGCCGAAGCTCATCAACACGCTGAAGCAGATGAGCCGCGAGGACAACACACTGAAGATCAAGATAAACCAGGAGACTGGCGAATACCTGATATCAGGGCTGGGCGAGCTGCACATAGAAGCCAAGGTCGAGCGCAAGCTGAAGGAGATCGGGCTGGACGTCGAGATGTCGAAGCCCATCGTGGTGTACCGCGAGGCGATCTTCAAGCAGTCGCCCGAGGTCGAAGGAAAGTCGCCGAACAAGCACAACAAGTTCGAAGTGACAGCAGGGCCTGTTGCAGATGCGATTGTCAAAGCGATAAACGAAGGCACGATACCTTCGGAGTTCGAGCAGAAGAAGAAAAAGACCGACGTCACGGAGAACCTGGTCAAACTCGGACTGAAAAGCGACGAAGCGAAGAACCTCATAATGATACACAACAAGTGCATGCTGTTCGATGAGACGAAGGGCGTGCAGTACCTGAACGAGGTTATGGAGCTCGTGAAGGAGGCGTTCGTGAGCATGATGGACGAGGGACCGCTGTGCAAGGAACCGTGCACCGGCGTGAAAATAACGCTGGTGGACGCGGAGCTGCACGAGGACCCGGTGCACCGCGGACCCGGCCAGATAATACCCGCGTTCCGCGGCGCGCTGAAGAAGGCGCTCACGAAGTCCGATATCACGCTTCTCGAGCCCAAGCAGACCATACGCATAGACATACCCGAAGAGCTCATCGGCTCTGCCACGCGCGAGGTGGAGAACCGACGCGGCCAGGTGCTGGACATAAACATAGAGCGCGGGGCTGCGATTATAACGGCAAAAATGCCCATAGCCGACATGTTCGGCTTCGACGCGACGCTCAAATCCGTAACAAGCGGACGAGGCTTTTACAGCATGATAGAGATCGTGTTCGAGAAGCTGCCGGCCGAGCTGCGCGACAAGGCCATCGAGACCGTGCGCAAGCGCAAGGGGCTGCCCGCGACGATAGTCGTGGAGGAGGAAGAGTAGGCCCGCTGCCGGGCAGCTCCAAACCCAAACATATTTAAATGTTTCCGATAATTAGTATAAATTGAAATTGTCAATGATTTGGCAAGCTGAACAGGATTCGGAGGTGCTAGAGTAAGATGCCAACAAAGCCGCACATAAACATGATGACAGCCGGCCATGTGGACGCGGGCAAGTCCACGCTACTCGGTAGGCTGTTGTACGATTCGGGAGTTATACGCGAAGAGGAGATGAGGAAGCTCAAGGAAATGGCGACCGAGATGAAGAAGGAGACTTTCGAGTTCGCCTACGCGCTTGACACCACCGCCGAAGAGCGGAAGCGCGGCCTCACGATAGACCTCATGCACAGGCCGTTGGAGACAAAGAAGTGGTTCTTCACCGTGATCGACGCGCCCGGCCACAGGGACTTTGTAAAGAACATGATCACCGGCGCTTCGCAGGCCGACTTGGCAGTGCTCGTCGTTTCGACTAAGACGGGCGAGGGCGTGCAGGAGCAGACCAAGGAGCACGCGTGGCTGCTGCGAGTGCTTGGCGTTCCGCAGATAATAGTCGTTCTAAACAAGATGGACACTAGCAACTTCGACGAGAAGCGCTTCAACGAGGTCAAGGACGAGGTTACCAAGCTACTGAAGGGCATAGGCTACAAGATGGAAGAGGTTCCGTTCATACCGACGTCCGGATACATGGGCGACAACGTCGTGAAGAAGAGCGACAAGATGCCGTGGTACAAGGGACCGACGCTCACGGAGGCGCTGGACCTGTACGCGAAGGAACCCGAGAAGCCGACGGACAAGCCGCTGAGGATTCCGGTGCAGGACGTTTTCACGATAACGGGCATAGGCACCGTTCCGGTCGGACGCGTCGAGACCGGCGTGCTGAAGGTGAACGACAAGATCGTGTTCATGCCTTCGGGCGCCGCTGGCGAAGTGAAGTCGATCGAAATCCACCACCAGCAGATTCCGCAGGCCATTCCGGGCGACAACGTCGGATTCAACGTGCGCGGCATAGGCAAGGCCGACGCGCACCGCGGGGACGTGGTCGGCCATCCGGACAACCCGCCGACGGTTGCGAAGGAGTTCACGGCGCAGATAGTCGTGCTGCAGCACCCGACCGTGATAACCGCAGGCTACACGCCCGTGTTCCACTGCCACACCGCCTCGGTCGCGTGCACTATCAGCGAGATAATCGCGAAGATCGACCCGAAGACGGGCGCGGTAGCGCAGGAGCATCCGGACTTCATCAAGACTGGCGACGCGGCGCGCGTGCGTGTAACGCCAACGAAGCCGTTCGTCATAGAGAAGCAGTCCGACTTCCCGGCGCTTGCGAAGTTCGCAATCCGCGACATGGGCACCACTGTCGCAGCGGGCGTCTGCTTGGACGTCGTGAAGGCGGAGAAGGCGTAAGGCCTTCGGACTTCTTTTATCTTTTGCGACGGGTTCTTTGTTCCCGTCATTAAAAATTTCTTAGCGCGAAAATTTCTGAAATTTTTTGTTACGTCAGTTTCTCGTTGCGTTTTTCAGAGCGAACGTGAAACAAAAGCATTTAAATACAAACAATTTAATAAAGACTAGTTGAAAATCGAAACCGATGCGCGGTGAAAATCATGCAGACGGCGAGAATCAAGCTCTCGGGCAAGAACCCGCAGCAGTTGGACAGCATTTGCAACGAGATCAAGGACATAGCGAAGCGTTTCGGCATAGATTATCACGGCCCCATACCGCTGCCGACCAAGATACTGAAGATAACGACGATGAAGACGCCGTGCGGCGACGGCACGGGCCACGGCAACGCCACGTGGGACCGCTGGGAGATGCGCATACACAAGCGCGTCGTCGACATGCAGGCCGACGACAAGGCCCTGCGCCAGGTCATGCGCGTCAGCGTGCCTCAGGGCATACACATGAGCATACAGCTCAAGGATTGATTTCAATTATTTCGTTTTCTTCGCGTAGCGAACATTAGCAAGCGTTATATCCGAGTAAAACGAATTCTATTCATGGCACACGGAGAAAAGCGCCAACGAAGGAAGAAGACGAAGAAACGAAGGATGCGAAGAATGAAGCGCATACGAGAAGCGAGAGGATGAAAGCGCGCATTCGCATTGAGCGAGCGCGCAGTTTCTTCTGCAGGCCCGTTTAACGATTCTTTCATTTCACGTTTTCGTTTTTTATGCGACGTTTAAACAAAGTAGATCCTGAAACAAGAAAAAATTAGGTGGGCTCAATGGGATTCGAACCCATGACCACTGGTTTTTACGCAGTAGCATTGCGCTCAGCTGCCTTATAAGACATGCGTCAGAGTTTTGCTTCAAACGTCTGTCAGCGCTCTAACCAAACTGAGCTATGAGCCCGTATCTTAATTGCGCGCCATGTTTTAAAAGCCTTTGGCGGCGAGGAAGTCGTGCGCGGACTTCAGCACGTCCCGCGCGTTCTCGAACTTGAGTGTCTTCAGCGCTTCGTCGTACTCGAGCCACCTAAACTCCAGATGCTCGCCCGAGAGCTTTATTTCGTCCGTCTTCGATTCAGCGAGGAAGTACACCGCGTCCTTCGATCTGTGCGTGCCTTCGAGCGTGTAGAAGTAGTGCATCGCGGCGCGGAATCCTTCGACGAACTTCAGGTCCGTTTCCTCCAGCCCGGTCTCCTCCCAGATTTCGCGCAGCGCAGTCTGCGTTTCGTTCTCGTCCTTCTCCACGCCTCCGCGCGGGAATTCCCAGTAGTTGTCGTGCGTGTGGTAATGCAGGACGAGGTACATTATCTTCTGCGTGCCGCCGATTTTCGCGCGCCTGAATATGACAGCGCCTACGCTCTTCTCCCTGATGGTTTTCATCTGCGTTTTTTTCCCAGCCACACAACCGCCTCAATCCGTATACGCGGAAACACATCTTTTATATTTCTATCTGGACGCATAGTTATTAGGGCGCATGGACATGCTCGGACGCGACATGCTGACAAGCAAGATTGTCAATACTCTGTTGTCGAGGGAATTTGAAGTTTTCCTCACCCACGGCTGCTTCGACATAGCCGCGAAGCGCGAGCAGACGATGCTCATAAAATCGCTGACGAACGTGGACAGCCTCGACGCGGGCCAGGCGATCAACCTGCGCGCGGCGTCGCACTTCGTGTCCGCGAGCCCGTTCGTAATTTCCCTGCACACGAACCGCCAGCTGCTGCGCGACAGCATGATTTACAACCGTTTCGAGCTGCCGGTCGTCACGCCGGGCACTTTCGAGGACATACTCGAGGACGACGCGTACGTGGCGCAGGCCGCGAAAGGGAGGCACAGCGTGGAAATAAACGCGGACGCGCTGCGCGCGAAGCGCTACGAGCTGAAGTTCACTTTGGAAGAGCTGGCGACGCTCATCGGTCTTTCGAAGAAGGCGCTGTATGAAATCGAGAGCAGGCGCACGAACCCGACGGAGAAGACGGCGACAAAGCTCGAGAAGCTGCTGAAGGTCAGGCTGCGCAATGCGTACACGCCGCAGCCGGCATCGCACGTCGAAAGCAAGATAGAGCCGGCCACGCCCCTGCAGAAAAAAGTCAGCGGCGAGCTGGACAGGCTCGGCATAGAGAACACTCCGGTGCAGCACGCGCCGTTCGAGATCGCGGGCAAGGAGAGCTTCGTGCTCATCACGCGCATGGCCGAAGAGGCAAAAGGCCTGAAGCGCACGGCGAACCCGATGCGGCGCCTGTCGAGCATGTTCGGGGCGCGCGCGTTCTTCGTCGCGGAACATTACGACCGCAAGTCGGTCGACGGCGTGCCCGTTATTTTGGAAGAGGATCTGCGCGAGATCGAAAGCGCGAAGGAACTGAGGAAGATTCTGGGCGAGACGAGCGGCTGATAATATGTGCATGAAGCTCTGTAAGCCGAAGCGCGTCAGGATAAAGGGCGGACGCACGATTTTAATGCGGCCGCCTGTCACGTCTGATGCGCCACGATTGATGAAATACATAAACGCGATAATCGAGGAGGACGCGCCCATCAGCCTGACAAAGAAACTAACACCAAAGCAGGAGCGGGCGTTCGTTAAAAACGTCACGGAAGGGATAAGAAATGGCACCATACACTTTCTTCTGGCGGAGCTGGGCGGACGCATCGTTGGCGAGGCGCACATCAATGCAGGCAGCGGCAGGCATTCGCACGTTGGCGAGTACGGGATATGCGTTGCCAAGGATTTCAGGCGATTGGGCGTGGCCAGCGCGCTGACAAAGTACATACTCGGCGTGGGCAAAAGAGACAAAAAACTGAAGGTCATAATGCTCCGCGCCTACGAATTCAACAAAATCGCAATGCCGCTGTACAGGAAGTTCGGATTCAGGAAGGTCGCGCGGCTGAAGGACCGCGTTATGTACAAGGACAGGCTCGCGGACGAGTTCGTCATGGATTTGAAGAGGTAGAGCATGCAGGCATTCTACGAGCGTGTCTGGAAGGCGATGAGGAAAATACCGAAAGGCAAAGTAACAACGTACGGCGAGCTTGCGAAGGCGCTGCATACGAAGGCGTACCGCGCCGTGGGCGGGGCGTGCAGGCACAACCCTTACGCGCCTGAAGTGCCGTGCCATCGCGTAATTAAAAGCACGGGAGAAGTTGGTGGGTTCGGCGGGCAGACAAAAGGAAAGAACATCGAAAAGAAAATCGCGATGCTGCGGAAGGAGGGCGTGCGCGTCGAGCGCGGACGCGTTGCGGACTTTAACGAAGTTTTATTTAGGTTCGGGTGAGAATTCAATTATGCCAGAAGACGAGGATTCGGAGAAGCAGCCGGGCACGTTCGAGCAGAAGTTCGGCTTTTTCATATTGAAGCGCGTAAACAAGAAGACGAACCAGATGCAGGTCGAGCTGCGCACGAAGAGCGAGGGCATACCGCTGGCCGAGGCCGTCGTGATTCTGGAAGGCTGGGTGAAGCGCGTGAAGCGCGAGCTGCAGCGGCCGTACACGGAGAACCTGAAGTTCGGGAAGTAATTAAAACAATCTCTTAGCTAGAGATATTATAACCCCAATTATTCCTAAAATTCCTAGGACTACGCCTATTGATACGCCTGCCCAAGTGGCGAAATCTCCCGCGGCTGTATTCGTATTAAATACCTTTAGAAAAATACCAGCGATTATTAACACTGCAACGATGCCAGCACCTCCAATTCCAATGCCAAAAATCTTTTGAGACATAATTAGAACTATCTTTACAAATATATAAACGTTTAGGTACCTATTGTTTTATAAATTTTAAAAACTTAGTTAAAGTATGAGATTGCAAAAACAAGTATCAAGAAGGTCTGGCACGACAGTTTATCCAAAATACGTTGTTGTCATTCCACCAAACAAGATATCCAAAATTGGATGGAAAGAAGGTGTGGAGTTACACGCCGAAGTTAAAAAAGGTAAGATTATTTTGAAACCAAAGAAATAAGCTATTCTTCTTTTTTGTCAAGTGATTTATTTTTGTTAACACTTGTAACGAGCTCATCAACAGTTTTCCAATCGCGCATTTTTAATAACTCTATTCTTTCCTCTGCTCGTTTTTCTAAATTTTTAATTTCTTCTTCTAAATTCTTAGTGTTATCGGACATATTATTCATCTAAATAGTTTTATAAATGGAAAATATGCTTTTTCCCCTTTATATTTACATATAATATCTCCTTTCTTTCTTAAATAATCTATTAATTCTTTCGTCAATTCTGATTCTTGTGGTTCCATTTCATCGACAACAAGCTCCATATCTTTAGCTAAATGAAAATCTATTATGAAGTCATGCGAAGGACATTTGAAAAGAAGGGTCGCAATAATGGTATTCATTTTTTCAATTTTATCTGGGTCTGATTTTAACATATAATCCAATAGCAATTTTTCTGCATAATGTCCTGTTAGTGTTCTTGCTCTAAAAACTTGACCAAGATTAATCGCACCTTCTTGTTCAACAAGTTTATTTAAAAGAGATTCTTCTATTTTTGTAGAAATCTTTCTTTCAGTATTGCTATCTTCTTGAAATTTTTCCAAAGCTTCTTCTATTCTTTTTCTGCAAGTCGAAACAAATTGAATAAAATAATCTATACTTATGAGTTCTATCCTTTGTTTTATTTCATTCTTTCTAACTTCGGCGTGGATATCTATTGGAGATAATACAGCTTGCCCACCCAATCTTATTTGATGTCCACCCATGCTAAAAAGTGTTCCTGCGCTATACGAAAAATATGGTACTAAAATATTTAATTTTTTAGCAAAATCGTAAATAGCTTGAATCATTAAGTACGCAGCTGAAGGCATACCCCCAAAGGTATGAATAATCACATCAAGCTCTTCTATTTCTTTCTCGTTCCAAATTAAATTGCTGCTTTCAAATTCTTTTCGTATATCGATAGCATCTTCTTCTAACATTGATGTACCAGAAGTTTCAGGATAAAATATTACAAGTAATGGTTTACCTCTTAATTTTATTATACGATTCGCAAAATCGTATATTTTTTCTAAAGTTTCTTTATTCAAGCGCCCTGTAACTTTTTCTTTTAGCTCTTTTAATGGTTGAATAATAGATGGTTTTTCTGGATTTGCGGGCGATTTAACAAATTTTTCTTCTTCAGACATAATACAAAGATATATAGTTAAATTTAAATGGACGATGATTGATTTAATAAAACTTAAATTTGTATATCCGATGAGCGTTAATTTTGAGATAATTATCACTCCTTAGAAACACCTCCGAGAACCAACACTTAACGTTACAGAACCCAAGAAAGAGGGATTTAAATAACTCTTTAATCTTTTAATTGATATGGGAATAAATAACGAAATAGAAAAATTACGAGAAGTTCTCAATCAGACTTTAAAATTGATATCATTATACAAAAAACATGATTTAACTATACCTTTTGCTCTAAAAGGAAATCTTGGTGAATTTGTTGTTACTATGAACTTATTAGAAAGATTTCCTAAATGCAAAGTAGATTATCGTGGCGGAGCATTTCCAGGAATTGATGTTTCCATCAATAACATAAAAATACAAGTGAAAACTCAAATTAAAAGACCACCTGAAAAATTTAAAAATGGTGAATGGGATTATGAATCTTCACCAACTATTAAGAAAAATACTTTGGAAAAGAAAAAGTGCGGTATGCTTGTTCTCGTGATTTTATACCTTAATGAAGATTTCAGCGAAATAAAAAATTCAAATATTTATATTTTTAATCAGGAAGATTTTAGATATTTTAACACAAAATTTTGTTGGTCTGGAAAAAGTAAAGGTGACTATACTATTGTGAACGTTTTATATGTAAAAGGAACTGCCCCGCCTAAGCTTAAAGAAAAAATAGAATTCTATAATAAAGCAGAATATAAGAAACTTTTTCAGAGATCAAAGGATGACTGGAATAAAATAAAGTCATTACTGCAACTTTCCTAGCCCGCCAACTTTGATTTTTTCCTTCGGAACGTTGCACTAAAAATCAATCCCTAACGGGAGAAACTAACACACATTAACCGACTACACTCACTTGCAGTTCGCTCCGTCCAAATTGGCTTTGCCAACTTCGGTTAATGCGATATGTTAAGTGAGATAAGGCTTCTGCGGGCGACCGCGCTGCTCGCAGGCGTCGCGTTTGTCCTCTTCTACAGGCAGGGTTTTATTGGTTTGGAGGTATATTTCATTATGTCAATTCTTCAACGAGATTATTGGCCCTGCCCGTTCTGCGACAAAGGTACGATAGAAGTTATGATCAAGCCGAGTGTTATGTCCGCCAAACGCACGGCTTGCCGCGCCGGTAGAGGAACCTCGCTAAGGAGAACTAAATCTGAAAGTTTTGTGGTTAGTGATTTGTGCCCATCCTGCGGAAAGACGGATGAAGAGATTGAAAGGAAGTGGAGAGAAGAAGGATTGATTTAATCTTTTACAGTTTCTTCGACAATTTTTATCTCTTCCGTCGTCAGCCCGTACAATTCGTAGACTTTCTGGTCGATTTCTTTGTCGATTCGGTTGATTTCTTCTTGTAATCTTTTGCCTTTGTCTGAAAGTTCCTCAACTCTTTGTAATTCTTTGTTCAGCTCCAAAATTTTGTCTACAAGTTCTATGATGTCTTTTTCCTGTTTTTCTGTCGCTTTTTTGATTGGCAATTCCCTTATTTGAGGCGTTCCGATTCTCATATAACCGCCCGAAAGCGAGAGCGATTTGAACAGGTTTTTGTAGCAGAATGTCATTAGCTTGCTGTTGAGAATCGCCAAAAGAACCTTGAGATTGATTTTATCCGACATAACGATTGTCGTAGATTTCCCAGCCAAATATTTGCCATCGTCTAAATAACATTCTAAGAACTTGGACATACCCCCTATGATTATTTTCTTCTTTAGAGCCTGTTCATACCTTTTGCTTGAAAACTCCTTAAGGTCGTTCTTGTTTATGACGGGTTTGATAAACTTGGATTTTATGTATTGTGTCGATGTGCTGTCCCAAAGCGAAACATATCTATCGATAGTGCCTGTATTGATGAATTTAAAATAGCTCTTCTGATTTGTCAAATTTGAAATGAACTTCTTAATATCGTAGGCTTCCGATACTGTGGCCGCGCCAAGGACATCTGCGTTGGATTCATTCAGTTTAATCGACTGGCTGATAATCCTGTCCAGAAGATTGAAGCTGAATTCATAAAGGATTGGCGACCATGTGGGCATCTGTTCTAACGTCCTCTGCTCTACAACCTTTGAAGAAACCACTTTGACAACATCGTTTTCGGATTCCATGATTTCGGCAACGATTTTGTTGTTTTTAGGTTGTTCTTTTTTAACGATTATCACAATAGGATATACGCTCGCGTGGAATACGGGTATTTTCGAATAATCCCTTATGGCAACGATTTTGTATTTTCCGAGTATTTTTCTTATATGTTGGGCGTAGTCAGCCGATAGAAGTTTGTTGGGCACAATCATTCCGAGATAACCGCCGTCTTTCAACAAATCCAGCCCTTTTTCAAGGAACAGGCAAAACAAATCCCAATTGCCCTTGGCACTTTCGTAATTATTTGAATATAATTTCCTCAATTCTGGTTGGCTTCTTGCCATCTCTTCGGAATCTACATAGGGTGGATTGCCGATAACTATATCGAATCTGCCGCTATCCATTACTCCCCTGAACTCGGTCTTCCATTCGAAAAGCAGGGAATTGCCTATTTTCAAATTTTCTTGGAGTTTCGGCAACAGCCTTTTCTTTTCTAGCGTTTTTAGGAGCAGGTTCAATTGCGCGATTTCGATTGCTTTCGGGTCTATATCCGAGCCGTAGATGTTTGTGGTGAGTATTTTTATTTTTCTTAAGAAGTCCAGCTCGTTTTTGTTTCTATGATAGTTGATTAGCGAATCAAAGGCTTTCAAAAGGAAAGAACCCGAACCGCAGGCCATGTCCAGTATTTTTACATTCTCAACTTCTGTCGGCTTGCTTTCCTTTAATAGCCTTCCGAGAGAATTTTTCACTATATAATCGACTATAAAAGTGGGCGTATAGTAAATGCCCATCTCTTTTCTATGTGAGTGGTTTGCTGCAACTTTACCTTTTCCTTTCTTCAGGACATACCCCAAATACTCCTCATATATGTTTCCTAGGACATCTGCGTCTATGGCACTGAAATCGTAGAAGAATGCACGATCCAAACTCTGATACAAACCATTAATTATATCACTTATTATGCTATCACTAATTACTATATTTTCAGAAATATGTTCGCCAAAAAGAGTCCCATCATAATTTTTATCGAATTCTCTAAACACATCCTTAAGCACGCTTATAAACAATCTTTTTCCACTTCTTGATGCCCAGTCATTCAACTTAGCCTTTAATGTTGGTGGCTCTAATTCCCTATCTTCACAAACTCTTATAAAAATTAGTCTGTCTAGAATTCTCTGTACACATTCTTCTAAAAGTTCTTCATTTGTATAAATATTTTTATTATCTGTCCATGCAAATATTCCTTTAGTTAACTTTTCTCTCCAAATCATCAAATCATTAAATATTTGTTCCATCACTGGTGTAACATGAGTCATCTTATATTTCTTTCCATATTGCTCAGCCTTTTTATCCAATTCTTTATCAATAAAAGCGTCCTTGCTAAGTAACCAGAGGTCTTCAAATCTGTCTACGAATTCGTCGTAAGTTAATTCAATGAATCGTTTTTCTGCAATACCTTTAGATTTCCACTTTGCGTTGAAAATCTTCAACTCAACAAAATTAGTCAGCACCGCCCAAGTTACGTCTTTTAACCACGAGTAGTTTATTGATTGTTCAGCATGTTCCACTTCAAGTTTTTCTTCTATTCCTTTTGCTTCCAAAAAGAACTTTGGTATACCATTTATTCTAAAACCAAAATCAGCTCTTTTTTTAGAAATTATTTCTTCCCGAGTGACTTCATTATGGTCTCCAGTGGCCCAGTTTAAAGCATCAAAGAGAGGCTCGATAAACTCTCGCTTAGTATGTGGTTCATTAAATTCCTTAACCTCCCCCGTCTCAACTAATTTTTTATATTTTTCAACTAGTTTTCTAACTTCTTCCTTTGCTTGATCTTTAGTATATTGCATAATTACCTGACCATCATTTCTATTTTCTAGTTTTTATATTGTACCCCTTCCGCGACCTCGGTTCCGCAGAACACGAATCAAGATATTTAGGACCACAATTGTAAATGGGAAGAAGCTGCCGAATACCCATCCGAAATAATGGGCGGGTGTGTTGGTCAACGACCCATTTTCGAATATTTTCGCTGGAATAAGCACGGGGAGCGACAAAACGATTACCGAAGTTACACCAAATATACACATTCTGTAAACCCTGAAAAATATTTTTTCCTGTCGAACCACCTTTAAATATTTCCAAAACTCATGGACGAGTTTTTCAATCGTCCTGATTTCTGTAATGAAAAAAATGGCGAAGACCGTCAACACCACCGCCTTGATGGATGTTATTAAGTCGTTGATTATTACAAGTAACGCGAAGTTGAAAAACATGAACACATAGAAAAGATTCACACTGACGAACTCAAAACGCTTCTTCAAGTAGGCATAAGCGGCATACATCGCATACCCCATGAAAGCGGAACCAATCGCGGAGAACCCTTGCACTGGGGGCATGCTTGGGAGAAAAAAGACGACGAACAAAGACGCCAAGAAAGGAAGCAAAAAGAAAGTTGCGGCCACAAATCTATAGAACCTGCTTTTGTCCGTTTCGATATTAAATAAGACGAAAATCAGGACCATGTAGCTTCCAACGTTTTCAAAGAGGTGAGAATAGTTTGAATGTGTATAGTTGTTAGCGAATATACTCAAGAGCGACGGCTGCTGTGGGTCTAGCACCAGATATTGTCTGATGGTTTCTGGAAGAAGGAATATACCACATAGAACAGAAGGAACGACAAGGAAGAAGAAAATCCATTCTTTTCTAGACCAGTTCCCAATAAGTGGGTTTATTTTGGATATGTCAAACTTCGACAACACAAAATATAGTTGCGTTCTGAGGATTAAATATCGACGTCTTTCCGATAAACGTTCCTACTTCCGTAACCCATTTAAGCTTGACCGCACGCCTAACAATCAGGTGCAGCGGTATGTTAGAAATGCTCGCGCCCTTCGCGCCATTCGCCGTTCTGCTACTGTACGCCATCGCCGGCTCCTTCGTCCGGCTGTTCTACGCCATGTACAAGGCTTACGTGGCCGTGCCGCACGGCAGCGTGTCGCCCGAACGCATTGCGATGGAACTGCTCGCAGGCTGCGTGTTCGGGATGGTAGGCGGGCTTTTGCTGGACAGCATGGACGTGCTGAAGGTGGGCGTGGGGCTGGGCACGGTGCTGTGCGCGGTCCTGGGCTCGAGCGCGATCGAGCTCGTGGCGAAGAAGTTCGGCTGGACCAAGAAGCTCGAAGCGGCCGTCGTGACGGACGAGCAGATGGAGATGCCCGACCTGAACGCCCGGCAGATAAACGGGCTGGCGTACGCCGCGCGCGCGAAGCAGATAACGAACAGCACGTACCAGAAGCTGAACAACGTGACGCGCGGCGCTGCGAAGTGGGACCTGACGGAGATGGTCCAGAAGGGCAGGCTGAAGCTCGTCGGCTCCACAAAAGGCGCGTACTACGTGCCGGCGCGAGGCCGCGAGCGCGAAAACATAACAGCCAATTAGCAGCCAATCGCGCCCAATTGACAGCCAATTAAAAACGGCCTTTCTAAAACGCGCCAAATCCGCCAGTAGCAGCATCACACGCGCTTTTCCTAAAAGCAACAATTGGCTGTTATTCGGGCGTACTTGAAACGCCAAATACAGACAATCCAATTCCCAGCCAATTCCGCCCAGAGCCGCCTGCAAACCTTTAAATGTGCATGTGGGTATATAGGGATTTAGTCTGAACGGCGGCTTTGCCGGAGATAAACGATTTTGCGAAAACTTGGAGGTTGATGTGGATGGCGAACATGCAGATGGGACAGATTGGCGGACAGCCCGTGTTGATTCTTCCTGAAGGGACGTTCAGGCAGCAGGGCAGGGGCGCGCAAGGACAGAACATAGCGGCTGCGAAGGCCGTTGCCGATGTCGTGCGCAGCACGCTCGGGCCGAAAGCCATGGACAAGATGCTCGTCGATAGCATCGGAGACATTGTTATAACCAATGATGGCGTCACGATCCTCGAGGAAATGGAGATCGAGCACCCGGCCGCGAAAATGATGGTCGAGGTCGCGAAGACGCAGGACGAGGAGGTCGGCGACGGCACCACCACATCCGTTATAATCGCAGGCGAGCTTCTGAAGAAGGCAGGCGAGCTGATCGATCAGGAGATACATCCCACAGTCATAACGCGCGGCTTCAGGCTGGCGCGCGACGAGGCGCTGAAGATACTCGACGAGATATCGATTCCCGTCGGGTTGGCTGACACGGAAGTGCTGACGCAGATAGCGCTCACGTCCATGAGCGGCAAGAGCCAGGAGAAGGCGTCTCCGGTGCTCGCTGACATAGTCGTGGAGGCGGTGAAGACCGTTGCCGTCCAGTCGAACGGAAAGGTCGAGGTCGACACTGCTGACATCAAGCGCGAGAAGAAGCACGGCGGTTCCGCTGAGGAAACGGAGCTGGTGCGCGGCATAGTTTTGGACAAGGACGTGGTGCATCCTGCAATGCCGAAGAAGGTGAAGGAAGCGAAGATAGCGCTCGTCGACACTGCCTTGGAAATCAAGGAAACGGAGACGGACGCGCAGATACGCATCACATCGCCGGACCAGATGCAGGCGTTCGTGGAGCAGGAGCAGCGCATGCTGAAACAGATGGTCGAGAAGGTCATAGCCAGCGGCGCGAACGTTCTTTTCTCGCAGAAAGGCATAGATGATATGGCGCAGCACTACCTGTCGAAGAAAGGCATACTGGCTGCGCGGCGCGTGAAGCAGTCGGACATGGAAGCGCTCGCGAAGGCAACGGGCGGACGCATCGTGTCCAATCTGGACGATTTGACTTCGGCCGACCTCGGATACGCGAAGACTGTCGAAGAGGAAAAAGTCGGCGGGGACGAGATGATATTCGTCCGCGACTGCAAGGATCCGAAGGCCGTCACGATACTCGTTCGTGGAAGCACGGAGCACGTCGTTGACGAAGTGGACAGAAGCATAGAGGACGCGATCGGAGCAGTTTCATCGGCCGTAGAAGTCGGAAAGATTGTGTACGGAGCGGGCGCGCCCGAAGCTGAAGTCGCGAGGCGAATAAAGAAGTTCGCGGAGAAGTTCTCGGGCCGCGAGCAGCTTGCAATCCAGGCGTTCGGCGAGGCGATGGAGGTAATCCCGCGCGCGCTCGCCGAAAATGCAGGCTTGGATCCGATAGACATACTCGTCGAGCTGCGCGCCGCGCACGAGCAGGGCAAGATTGTGTACGGCGTTGGCATAGACGAGGGCAAGGTCGTTGACGTATCGAAGATTGGCGTGATCGACCCGCTGAAGGTGAAGACGCAGGCCATCAAGTCCGCTTCCGAGGCTGCAGAAATGATACTGCGCATAGACGACATCATATCCGCGGGCAAGCTCAACAGGGGCGGGATGCCCGGCGGACCGGGCGGGATGCCTTCGGAGATGCCCGAGTACTAGGCTCGGCTGATGCGACTGGCGGGGATTTTCCTTCTTTGCCCCGTAAAACTCCTTTTCCTCGTTTCCAGGTCTGCTGGAAGCTTTATCTGCCCCGTTTTGAAAATTTATTATAGCAGAAACCGAAGAATAATACAGCCAGTGCTGTCGATTTGCCCGGTGAACCAATGCCGCAAGAAGAGGACGAATTCGAGCTCATCCCCGTCTCCCCGCTGCGCAGGCTGGAGAAGCGGCTGGAACGCATGGAGGGCACGGGCAAGTCGAACGTGGATACGGGCAAGTTCTTCAGCGAGCTTGTGGAGATAGTGCGGATGAACCAGGAGCTCGTCGACGAGCTCGCGAAGGCGAACGACGCGCTGCGCATCGAGATATCCAAGCTGCCCGGAAGGCTGGACGACCTGATAACGACGCTGAACGAGCTCGTGGCTTTCATAAAAGCATCGGCGACCGCCGAAGGCATGAGCGGGGCAACGGGCGTGGCGGGCGCTGGCATGGAGCCGCTGCTGAAGAAGATGGACGAGCTGATAGACGCGAACAAGAAGATAGTCGAAAGCAACGAGGCCGTCATGGGCGCGGTCGACCAGATGAACGCCAAGTTCAAGCGGCCGCAGATGCAGATGAGGCCTCCGCTGAGAAGGTTCCCGCAGTAGCGCGCTACGCATGCGCGTGCGGCACAACTTCTAAATTAATATAAAACCAATTAGAATTATGGCGGTTTTCGAAAGCAGGAAGGCCATATCCGAAATAATTTCTGCAGTGCTGATAGTGGTAATAAGCATGTCGCTCGTCGGAACTGCCTACATGTGGGGCATGCCGATGATAACCAAGCGGCAGGACGCTTCGACAACGGACCGCGCGTACAGCTACTTCGACCGCGAGAACTCGAACTCGATGTTGCGCAAGCTCGAGTCGGTCGCGAAGAACGGCGGCCAGGAGACGTTCACGGCCGACATCGACGGGCTGTGGAGCCTGCACAACTACACGCTCGTTGCGGAGGAGAACAACTCGCTCGAGTTCGAAACGGCCAGCAAGGTGTCGAACATAGCGATATCCACGGCCACGAACGGAATCGGCTGGGTCGCGCTGACGCCGGGCGGCAGCTGCCCGCCGCAGAAGGGCATAGTCGGGCTGGACCCGTCGTATGTGGTGTGCGCAAGGGCCGAGAAGTTTGGCGACGGCTTTCGGATAAGGTATCGCATATGGTTCAGGGAGCTTTACGATGCAGCCGGCACCAAGGGATACAAGGTCAACCTGCTCAAGCACGAAAGCGGGCAGCTCGCAGGCACGGGCCGCACCGTGCGCATGTACAACAGCCGCGTCTACACGTGCTCGCCCCCGCAGTGCAGCAAAACGTTAATTATCACCGAAGTCAAAATTCTTCTAGTATGAGCGCTTCACGAAGCTTGGGCAAGCTCGGCCAGTCGCAGATAATACAGTTCATAATCTTCTTCCTCGTAGGCATGACGCTTTTCATCGGCGTGGGCAACTTCTTCCGCATGCAGGCCGATGCGTTGCAAACGGAGCTGTCGGACAGCTCGTTCGAACTGATAGGCAACTACTTCGCGTCCGCGGCCGTGGCAGCGGTGGACGCGTGCAAGCAGTGCGGCACCGTCGAGAGCAACCTGCGCATAAGCGACAGCGTGTTCGGTTACTACCTGCAGATATCGCTCGGCCAGGACGGGCTGACTGTTGCAACGGCGCCGCCCACGAAATCCTTCAAAACGTCCGTTAACAACCTCAACGCAAGCGTGCTGTTCGTGGCGGGCTCCGCGCCTTCCATACAACCAATAAATTTAACATACGACAGAAACCAAAATAGATTAGAGATAAAATGACAGGCAGAAAGATTTTCCGCGACCTCGTGCGCGGTTACAGGTTCCTCAACAGCAGCCGCTTGGCAGAGTCGATGCCGGCTGCAGCGCAGATTCAGCTGCAGCCGCAAGCGCAGCCGCAGTTGCAACCATCGGCAGCAGAGCATGGACACATTGGCGCGTCCATGCACATGAGCGAGCTCAAGGAATTGCAGGAAGGCATGAACATACCGGACTTTCTGTATTCGAAGGTGCGGCTGGGCGAGATGAAGCCGGAGGAGGAGAAGATCGCGCCAATCGTTTATCCGCTCATACCCGCGAAGCCGACGAAAGGAGAGCCCGTCTTTGCATATGCGAAGATCGCGTGGGACGACAGGCTGCACAAGTACGTATACACGCTCGTGGAGCCGGAGCTGCCCGAGAAGCTGCGACAGATACTCGTCCGCATCAAGGATTTGCTCGAGCAGAGGTTGGATGTCGACTTCTCCAAGCTCAAGCGCTTCGAGGCCATCGAGTACATATCGAAGCAGATGAACGAGCTGATAGAGTACTTCGATTTCCGCGTGAACGACTACGAGAAGAAGGTGCTGCGCTACTACATCGAGCGCGACTTCATGGGGCTTGGCATGATAGAGCCGCTGATGCGCGACGACAACATCGAGGACATAAGCTGCGACGGCACCGGCATACCTATATTCATCTTCCACCGCAACCCGAAGCTGAGCTCCACGGTCACGAACGTCGTTTACGAGAAGGCAGCCGAGCTGGACTCGTTCCTCACGCGGCTGGCCCAGCTGTGCGGCAAGAGCATAAGCGTTGCGGAGCCGCTGGTTGACGGAAGCCTGCCGGACGGAAGCCGCCTGCAAGCAACGCTTGCCACGGACATCGCGCGCCGCGGCAGCAACTTCACGATACGAAAGTTCACCAAGGAGCCGTTGACGCCAATCCATCTGCTAATAAACGGCACGTTCGACGTGAGGACGCTCGCGTACCTGTGGTTCGCCGTGGACTACGGCTCGAGCATGCTCGTCTGTGGCGGTACGGCCTCGGGCAAGACCACGCTGCTGAACGTTCTATCGCTTTTCATCCGTCCGGACAAGAAGATCGTTTCAATCGAAGACACGGCCGAGCTGCAGCTGCCGCACCCGCACTGGATACCGGCGGTCGCGCGCGTATCCATTTCCACAGAAGGCTCGAAGGGGCGTGGCGAAGTGGACCTGTTCGACCTGCTCAGGGAGAGCTTCCGCCAGCGCCCGGACTACATAATCGTAGGCGAGGTCCGCGGCAAGGAGGCGTACATACTTTTCCAACAGATGGCTACGGGGCACCCCTCGCTCGCCACCATACACGCCGAGGACATGCCGAAGCTCATGGACAGGCTGACCACGCCTCCGATATCGCTGCCGCCGAGCCTCATCGGCAGCCTGGACCTTCTGGTGTTCATGGCAAGGATGAAGTACCGCGACAATTTCGTGCGGCGCATCACCGAGGTGGTGGAGATGGTCGAATACGACGCCGAACGCAACGAACCGGTCGTGAACCGCGTGATGAAGTGGAACTCTGACAGCGACCGCTTCGAGACGGGCAAGAGCGTGGTGCTGAAGAAGATAGTGGCGCGCACGGGCATGAAGGAGAAGGACATCGCGGACGAGCTCGAGCGCAGGATGGTCGTGCTCAACTGGATGAAGGAGAACAACGTGCTGAACTACCAGGACGTGAACAAGGTGATCAACATGTACTACAATTATCCGCAGCGCACGATATCCATGATAATGGAGCGCGTTTAGCTTCGCGGGCTGCTGCGCGTGCACGGATTTTGCGGGCCGAGATGGCGGTGCGATTATGGGGACGTACAGCAAGCTTTCGTTCAGGTACTTCAGCCAGTTCAGCGAGAGCATAGCGGACTACTTCGGCGAGGTCAAGGCAAACCTCAAGCGCGCGAAGATGGGGCTGTCCGTGCAGGAATACATAAGCATAGCCGTGATGACGTGCTTCGTGGTGTTCATCGCGCTGTTCCCGGTGCTGTCGTTCCTCTTCGGGTTCGTGTTCAAGACGTTCCTGTTCAGCTTCATGAGCTCGTTCACAGTTTCGCTGGGCCTGGCCATCTGGTCGTTCCTGTTCATAATGAACTACCCGTCAATAATCATCAGCGAAAAATCCAAGAAGATAGACAACATACTCGCGTTCGCGCTGCTGTACCTGTCGACGATAGTCAGCTCGAAGCTGCCTTTGTACAAGGCGTTCAGCATATTCGCCAAGTTCAGCGAGTACGGCGAGCTGACGAACGAGGTGAAGGCCATCAACAACGACGTGGAGGTGTTCGGCCTGGACATAAACACGGCGCTCGAGCGGGCCGTGGATCGCTCGCCGTCCAAAGCCTTCAAAGAGATGCTGTGGGGGCTGCTGTCCACGACGCGGTCGGGCGGCGACGTGGCCGCGTACATGCGCGAGACCGCCTCAAACCAGATGGCCGAGTACAGGCGGAAGCTGTACGAGTTCTCGAGCCAGCTGACCATATACATAGAGGTCTACCTGACTGCGATCGTGCTCGGCGCGATATTCTTCACGATACTCACATCGATCATCAGCGGCATCAGCCAGAGCAGCGACACTTCGAACATAATCGTGCTTCAGTTCTTCCTGATATTCATATTCATGCCGCTCGTGTCGGCGCTTTTCATACTCATGATCAAGTCGGCAACACCGGGCGAGGAATGAAAAACAGAGGAAAGATAGAAGATGGCAGGCGCAAAAACAAAACGGCGCAACGAAGCCGAGTCGATGGCGGGCGAGCGCAAGCGTGCGGAGGAGCTGGAGCTGACGAGAAAGTCCGCGACGAAGACGCTCCTGCGGCTCGTCAGGCTCGAGGACGTGCCCGAGGAGGGCAAGGTGCTGGCCATAACCATAATCATATCCATGGCGCTGCTGTCGATGGCATCGCTCGCGCGCAACTACGGGGTGCTCGCCAATGCCATACTCCTGGCCACGTTCATAATCGCGGTGCCGCAGTTCCTGATGATGTACGACCGCTACCGCAACATCAAGGAGATGGAAGAGAAGTTCCCGCTCTTCCTGCGCGACGTGATAGAGACGCTGCGATCCGGGATGCCGCTGCACACCGCCGTGATATCCGCGTCAAGCTCCGACTACGGCAAGCTCACGCCCGAGGTGAAGAAGATGGCGACGCAGCTGACGTGGGGGATGCCAATGGACAAGGTGTTCGACCAGTTCGCATCGCGCATGCGCAGCAGCAAGCGGCTGTTCACCAGCGTGAAGATAATACAGGAGTCGTACCTGTCTGGCGGCGACATCGCGTCCACGCTCGACGCGGTTTCGGACAACGTCACGCTGCTCGAGGATGCGCAGAAGGAGCGCGGCTCGCTGCTCAACCAGTACGTCATACTCATGTACGCCATCTCGCTGATATTCATCGCGATAGCCGTTGCGATAAACAACCTGATGATGCCGATATTCAAGGTAACCGCAACAACGGCGGGCGGGGTCGTGCTCGGCATAGGGAACCCGTGCGGCAACTGCTACGGAACGATGTGCGCCATCTGCGGCCTGTACAGCGGCACGGCCTCGCTCATATTTTCCGTTGACCCGGACAGCATAGCCGCGTACTACATATCGCTCTTCTTCTACATGAGCCTCATACAGTCCGCGTTCTCCGGCCTGGTGGCCGGGCAGATAAGCGAGAACTCCGTGAAGGCGGGCATCAAGCACAGCCTGATAATGGTCGCGATAACGTTCGGCACTTTCTACTTTTTGATATACTTTGGGTTTTTGGGCGCGTAGCGGAGCAAGCAAGCGGCGGTTGGCGCAAAAATGGCAGACTCGGAACGCAAAGGAAAAGGCCTGTTCAACGTCGAATACCTGACAGTGCTGATACTGTTCATAATCTTCTCCACGTACTTCACGTTCCGCATGACGGAGCAGAAGCCCGCTTACATTGCGGAGGTGCAGCGCGAGATTTTCCGCGCGGAGTCGTACAGGCTCAGCGAGATGCTGGTGGACGACGCGGGCGAGCCCGCGAACTGGCGGGCGCTTGCCGGCACGAAGCGCATCGGCCTGTCCGACGAATCGAAGAACGTAACGAACTTGGTGTCCGAGGCGAAGCTGTTGGCGATGGAGCAGATGTGCTTGGGCAGTGGATACGCCACGGTGAAGAGGCTCGTTGGCGGCCAGCACGACTTTTCGCTGGTGCGAATCGGCTCGAACGGAGTGCCCGAAACAGTGTGCTGGCCTGGCGCGACCGGCGATGTGAAGGCATCCATAACAAGGTTCGTGGCTTTCAGCACAGGCGATTATGGGAAGATTGTCTTGCAGATGTGGTGAACGGCAAAACGGGGTGAACGGCATATGCGGTCGAAAGGCGTGATAAACGTGATCGAGCTGGCGATTGTAATTGTGACGCTGTTCGTATCGTTCAGCGTCTTCTTCCCTGGCACTTCGTACAGGAACAAGTGGGACGACGCTTACGGGATGCTGAAGGCGAGGGACGCGGTGCTCGCGCTCGAGCGCATTGGCAGGCTGCACGAGTACTCGTTCAGCGGCACGCAGATGGACAAGTTCCTCAACAACCTCACCGCAGGCTCGAACGTGATAGTGTGGCACAGCGTGAGCGGCGGGATAAAGGAGGAGACGAAGATAGCGTGCGCCTGCCCTGCGGACGTTGTGGCGTGGCTGAACAACTGGGCCGGCCGCACGACGCTCAACAACCGCAACGTGAGCATGACTTTCTGCTCAGCGGTCATAGACCCGGCGGACGCGTGCTTCGCAAGTTCGGACGCGCTGCTGGTTTGGGGGTACAGGTCGTTGCAGCCGTCGTATTCGATCATAACGGACTATGTTTCCAAGGGTGGCGGGCTTGTGGAGGTCGTCGACTTCTCGCAGGCGTCCCAAATCAGCAGTGAGTCAGTGCAGTCAGGCGTGGTCGGGCTCAGCTGGGCCAGCCTCACGTTCGCGGCGGCGCAGAGGAGCGTGTTCGCGAGAACGCCGCGCAGCACATCGGACATAATCTACGAGCCGTACAAGTACTTCCACCACATACCCATAACGCTGAAGATAGCAAGTTTCGGCCAGAACATATCGAACTGCACGTACAATCCGACCGGCAACGGCATACTCGTGCTAAAGGGCGTGCCGTACGAGTTCGACACGTGCAACGCAAGCTCCGCGTGGTTCGACACGGACGGGACTGGGGGCTGGGACACGCTCGTGAACAAGAGCAACACGACGTCAATCGGAGGCTCGAACGTCACGCTGAACTACGTGAACGGCGTGTCGAGCATAAGCGTTTCGTTCGCGCCGCCGCACGTCTTCGGCGACATACTCAGCTACCAGTCGAGCGGTTCGCCCAACGCGCCTTACATAAAGCCCGCGGACAACAACTCCGACCGCGTGCTCGTGCAGGCCATCTTCGCAGGCTCGGCCCCACAGCCTGCGGTGATAATCGGCAGCTACGGCTCCGGCAGGACGGCGTGGATGCCTGAGTTCGGGAAGGACGCTCTCAACGACGACGAGAAAGCATTGCTGATGTCGCTGCTGCTGTGGGCGGCGAACAAGGAGCCTTCAACCGCGGGCACTGATATCAGCTCGTTCCGCGCGGGCTACATGACGTCGTACATAAACGTGAAGAACTACGACATGTTCGAGATATACAAGCTGAACCTAGGGATAGGCTATCCGGTTTAGTATATGGTTTGGAAAATACGCCTCCCGCATATCTACGAAATAGAAAATTATGGAAGCTTAAATTTCTAACTTGTTACAATATAAACTATGCCGAAGGGATACTCTTGGGCAAGTAAAAATTTTGATGTCCTTGAAAAAAGATTGATGGATGAAGGCTATATTGTAAAGCGTAACTTGCAAAGAGATTTAGATGGAGAAGAGCACTTAATAATAAAAACTACACACCTAGGTGTAAAATCAGATAATCTTTCTGGTGTATTTTATCCAATTGAAGGAACTCTTAACCCCACTTCCCAAGCAAGTGAATTAAATTCTAAGGATGAAAGATTACTTCAATTATTCCATAGTGAATATAGACATAAACACATATCTCAACTTGGCATAGTTGTTACTGGAATGTATACCGCAATGGGCATTGGTTTCGCCATGTTTATATATTCTGTCATGGCCTAGACGAGAAAATTTTTATGAAATCTCTTTCTATGGGTTCGAATCCCGCCTCCTTCACTTCAGCCTTATGCTCTCGAGGTTGCGCGGCGCGGTCGTCTCGATGCGGAAGAGCTTGTACACGCTCTTCGCGAGGTCGATGGCGCGGCTGGCCTCGCCGTGCGCCACTATCACGCGGCTCGGTTTGGCACCGAGGTGGTTTATGTAGTTCAGGAGCTGGTTGCGGTCGCTGTGCCCGGACAGGCCTTCGACCGTCTGCACCTCGAGTTTCAGCTGCACAGTGGCCGTGCGTCCGTTGTCGCCACGCACTGGCAGCTCCTTCCACCCGCGCTGTATGCGCCTGCCCATCGTGCCTTCGGCCTGGTAGCCCACGAACAGAAGCATGTTCTTCGGATCCTCCGCGAGCGCCTTCAGGTGCTCCATCACAGGCCCGCCTACGAGCATTCCCGACGTTGAGAGTATAACAGCGGGCTTCTCGGTCCAGCACTTTTCGCGCTCCGCCTGCGATGCTATGCGCCTGAAAATCTTGCTGAGGAACGGGTCCTCGTTGTTGAATATCTTGCGCTGGATCGTGTGCGACATGTACTCCGGATACGCTGTGAAAATCCCGGTCGCGTCCCAAATCATACCATCGATGAAAACGGGGTACTGGAAATCGTTGTCGACAAGTATAGCCATCACGTCCTGCGAGCGCTCGACCGAGAACGTGGGTATGATAACAGTCCCGCCGCGCTCCATTGTGCGGTTTATCACGCTGAGCAGCTGCGCCTCGGCCTCCTGCCTGTGCGGCATCACGCAGTCCTCGCCGCCGTACGTCGATTCTATCACAAGCGTTTCCAGGCGCTGGAAGTCCGTGAACGCGGGCTCGAACAGCGTCGTGCGCGCGTACTTCATGTCGCACGCCCAGACTATGTTGTGCATGCCCTCGCCTATGTGCAGGTGGACCAAGGCAGAGCCGAGTATATGCCCGGCGTTCTGCAGCGTAAGCCTGACGTCGGGCGCGACGTCCGAGACTTCGCCATACTCGAGCGGAATCGAGTGCCTTACCGCTTCCTTGACGGACTTGGCCGTATACAGCGGGTTCACGCCGTTGCGCTGCATCACGTCTATGTAATCGAGGCAGAGCATCGCGAACAGATCGACGGTGGGCGTAGTGCAGTACATCGGCCCCTTGTAGCCATACTCGTACAGGTACGGCAAAACCCCACAATGGTCCAAATGCGCGTGCGAGATTATGACAGCATCCAGCTCGTTCGGGTCGAACTCGCGCGTCTGCAATATCGGGTACTGGCCGCCGTTGGTGCCTCCGAGGTTCACGCCGCAGTCCACGAGCACTTTGGACTTTGGCGTTTCGACTAACATGCACGACCTGCCCACTTCGCGGAACCCGCCCAGTGCAATCACGCGTATCCAGTCGCGGTTGGTGGTGCGCTCGCTGAAGATGCTGCGGCCGATGTCGTTCAGGAACTTCTTGCGGAACTTCACTTCCTTGTGCAGGACCTTGCGTATGCCCTCGATGATTTCGGACTTGATGGACGGTATGCGCTCGATGCGCGGCACCCACATCGTTTCCGAGCGTATCTGGCGGAACGTGTCGCCGCCCCTGCCTATAACGAGTCCGGGCTTCTCCGCGACTATGACCACCAGGCTGCGCTCGGGCTCGAAATAAATGTCCTTCACCGCCGCTTCCGGAGGCACTATCTCCATTATGCGCTTCTTCGTGGCTTCCTGGTCGTTCGTGAGGTTGCCTTCGGGACGCACCTCTATGCGCTTCTTGATTGCGTTGACTACCTCCTTCACGACCGACTCGTGGTTCTGGAAGAACTCGCGGCTCTTCGTGTAGACTATAATCTCCGAACCCTCGAGCTCGACGCGGCTGATGGCGTCCTTCGGCAGCGCGTCCTTCACTTTCTCCAGTATCGCGAGCTCTGGCATTCGTTCTGCACCGTTGCTAAATCTAACAAATTGCGGAATCCTCAAAATTCGCATTCGGCTTTAGGTCAAACCATGAAACCAGACCAAATTCAAAAACAAAATACAAATCGGCTTACTTGCCTGTCTTCACGCCGAGCGGGAAGCTTTCCTTGGCGATGCCGTCCTTCGTTATCTTCACGATGTCTATGGCCTTTCCGCCAGAGCCGATGTCGCGCTCGACCGCGGCGCGTATCGCGCGCACCGCCAGGTCCGTAGCCTCGTTCACGGACAGCCCGTCCTTGAAACCGTCCTCGAGCACGCCCAGCGCAAACGGCGAGCCCGAGCCCGTTGAGAAGAACTTCTTCTCCTCCTCGATCGCGCCGATCGCGTCGAGGCTGAACACGTGGGGCCCCTCCTTGTCGAAACCGGCTATGATAAGCTGCACCATGTAGGGCATGAAAGTCCATCTTCCGCCCTGCAGTATGCTTGCGAGCAGCGTTGCGGAGCCCTTCACGGAAATCTTGCGCTGGTTCTGTATCGAGAACAGCTTGAGCTCGGCCTTCATGTAGCGTGCGAGCGTCTGCGCGTCCCCGCTCGCGCCGGCTATGGTCATGGCTATGTGGTCGTCCAGCTCCTCGATCTTCTCCGTTTCCTTGCTCGCAACCAAGTAGCCCATTGTGCTCTTCTGCTCCGCTGCGAGCACTACGCCGTCCCTGCACACGAGTCCGATAGTAGTCGTTCCGGTTTTCCTTATATCAGGCTGTTCCATCTTCGCCAAGACCATCACCCGTTTTTTATAACATCCATTCCTCTGTTTTCGTACATCATCCAGAACCAGGAAGAATTTTTGGATGATAATTTAATTATGTCCCTGCTTTTAAATATGTTTGTTTTGCCCGCGGCTCAGTACTGCTTGGCCACGTACACTTCCTGCGTGGCCTCCTTCTTGCAGTAGACGCACTTCTTGCCGGCCATGCCGGGCTGCTGCTCTCCGAAAAGAGTGCCTCGTATGGCCCCGCCGTCGGTTTCCGCTTTAATCATTTCAGCGCACTCGACGTTCCCGCACCAGCCGACCTTCACAAGCCCGCCCTTCTCGCGCAGTATCGTTTTCAGCCCGCGCATCGTGGCTGCCTTGTACATGCTGCGTTTGAAGCGCTTGTCCGCCGCACGCGTGAGCGCGCGCTGCGTGTCGCGCAATGCCGCTTTTGCCTGGATGAAAGCCTTCGCCACAGGCACGTTCTTCTTCCCGCCCGTATCCCTGCACACGAGTACGACCTGCTTCTGCTCGATGTCGCGCGGCCCGATTTCGATGCGCAACGGCACGCCTTTCAGTTCCCAGTAGTTGAACTTCCAGCCGGGAGTGTAGCCTTCGCGGTCGTCCAGCTCGCAGCGGAACGAGCCTCGCTTCTCCAAATCGGCCTTGACTCCCCTCGCTTTTGCCAGCACTGCTTCGCGGTTCTCGCCATCGTAGATGGGCACAATGACTATCTGCACAGGCGCGATTTCAGGCGGCATTATCAGCCCGCGGTCGTCTCCGTGCACGCTCACAACCGCAGCTAAGATTCTCGAAACGGCCGGGCCGTAGCATGTCTGCCAAGCGTACTGCTCCTTCTCGTCCTTGTCCGTGAATTTCACGCCGAACGCCTTTGCAAAGTCCTGTTTGAGCAGATGAGTCGAAGGCAGCTGCAGAACTTTACCATCTGGCATAATCGTGTCCGCGGCGTACGTGTGTATCGCGCCTGCGAACTTGTCGTGCTCCGGCCTTTGGAAGAAGAGGAACGGCACTCCGAACTTGTCATGCACCGTAGCCCGCGTAGTGTCCACGTCCTCATTTACCTGCGCTTCTGCTCCCTCGCGCGTTGCGAAGACATCGTGGCCCTCAACCCAGTAGAACTCGCGGCTGCGGATGAACGGTCGCGTTGCCTTGCCTTCGTAGCGCCAGACCTGGCAGCGCTGGTACAGCTTCAGCGGCAAATCGCGCCAGCTGCGTATCCACAATGCATACATGCCGTACATGGCCGTTTCGCTCGTTGGCCGCAGCGCCAGAGGCTCCTCGAGCTTCTCGTGCTCCTTCCCGGCTTCGGTTATCCAGAACGTCTCCGCGGCGAAGCCCTTCACATGCTCGGCCTCTTTTTCAAAATTGGACTTGGGTATTACCGCAGGGAACCACACGGGCTTGTGTCCTTTCGCCTGCAGCTCCCGCTCGAGCGCGTCGTACATGAGCTCCATCGCCATAACGGACCACGGCCTGAAGACGACGAAGCCCTTTACGTTGTAGCGTATGTCCGAAAGCTCCGCCTTCTCGACTACCTGCGTGTACCATTCCGAGAAGTCCTCCGACTTCTTCACGGTCAGCCCTTCCTGTTCGGCCATAAACAACTACCTGCAACCTATACAATATAATGGGTTCTCCGGGTCAATAAAAATTATGACGTTAGGTTATTAAGCCGTACGGCCGTTTTGTTAATTATGATAATACGGCAGTTCAAGGAAAAGGATGCGGAGCAAGCCAGCACGATGATAATCGACTGTCTCGAAAATGTAAATAGCCGCGACTATAATCCGAGCATAATAGAAGAGAGGAAGGCCAAGAACACGCCGGAGGCACTCGTAGAAAAATCAAAAAGCCGCACAATTCTGGTCGCGGAAGAGTCCGGTAAAATATACGGCACCGTGAGCATAGACGGCGATGAAATTAAAACCATGTTTGTCAATCCGACTTTCCATAAGCATGGCATAGGGAAAAAGCTGTTAACATCGGCAGAGAAGATTCTTGCGGCCAAGGGTATCAAAAAGTCCATACTTGGGGCAAGCTTTACGGCGATAGGGTTCTACGAGAAGATGGGGTACAAACGTGTAAAGTCCACAAAAGTCCCAACGTCATACGGCGTTTTGATGGAGAAGGAACTTTAGTCCGAACCAATATTATTCCACCCTCGTTCCCAGTTGCACGTCCATCGCCGGCCTTATCACGACCCAGCCGCCCTCTCCGTCCGACACGCCGAGAGTCAGCACTTCTGACCTGAAGTCCGCGACCATCTTCGGCGGGAAATTGACAACGGCTATCACCGTTTTGCCCAACAGCTCCTCCTTCGAGTGCGTCGTGATTTGCGCCGACGATTCCTTGACGCCAAGCTCCTTGCCGAAATCTATTTTCAGCTTGTACGACGGATGCCTCGCTCCGGGGAAGTCTTCCACGCCTATCACTCTGCCTACGCGCATGTCGATCTTCCTGAAGTCGTCATAACTTATCTGCATAATAGGAAATTATAAAGTTTACACTAATAAAATCCTTAGCAGAACCTGCCAGCAGCTCTTGCCGACCGCCTTCAATCAAGCACTTTGCACGAGCCTATGCATTCCGCTTTGCCGCCCAGGTATATCTCCCCGATCGGAGCCAGCTTGTTCCAGAATCTTCCTCCGTAGTCCATGTAGACGCTGCGGCCGTCCTGAAGCATGTACAGCAGGTTGAAGCGCACGTCCTCACCGTCGTCTTTCGTTCCTACGTAACTCCTGACCCAGTACTTGGTAGCGGGCGACTGCTCAACAAACACCTGCCCCACGGTCAACATCCCAACGGGCACGCCGTAGCTGGCCAGGTTCATAGGCGGTCTTTCGCGCTCTTCCTCGGACTCGAGTCTGACCTTGGAAAGCTTTATTTTCGGCATAATTAGAGGTTGCGTTCGAAGGATTAAAGCGTTGCGCCCAACGGAAGCGCGCACCCGCAAAAGCGTTTATCCTTTGGCGCTGATTAATAAAAAGCTGGTTTGGATGAAGATAGCCGTGCTCTCGGATTTTCACTTTGGTTATGCGTACAACTCCGAGCTGGAGGCGGACAGCTTCGAAAACGCCGCCGAAGCCATGGAGCGCGCGATTGAAGGCGGCGCCGACCTAGTGCTGATTGCGGGCGACATATTCGATTCGCGCTACCCGAAGACGCCCGTCTGGACGCAGGCCATGCGAATACTCGCGAAGCCGCTGCTGGCGGACGGAAACGGCACGAATCTGGTCAGCTGCACGAAAGAGCTGAAGCGCATAACGAAGCACACGCTCTCGCACCTGCCCGTTGTATCGCTTCATGGCAACCACGAGTTCCGCGGCAAGGACAGCAACACCTTGGAAGCGCTGGAGAACGCCGGGCTGCTTGTGCATTTGCACAAGGACACGATAGTCTTCGAGAAGGACGGCACGCGTGTGGCAGTGCATGGGATGTCATGGGTGCCCGACCGCTACGCGAAGCGCGAGCTGGACGAATGGAACCCGAAGCCGATCGAAGGCTGCACGAACGTGCTGCTGCTGCACCAGAGCATCTCGCCTTACATCTTCTCTCCGCTGGACGCGCCGAGCCTCACGTCCAAAAATCTCCCGAAAGGTTTCGACATCATTTTCGACGGCCACTTGCACAGGCCCGGTTCCGACAGCGTCGATGGCGTGCCGCTGATGTTCACAGGCAGCACGGTAATCACGCAGTTCGAGAAGGGCGAAGCGGGCGCGGACAAGGGGTATTACGAAATCGAACTCGCTGCCGGCGAGAGGCCGAAGATAACGTTCAAGCCGATAGCGAGCGGCCGCAAGTTTTTCTTCGAGGACGTCGCGACAACTGGCGGGCTGCGGCAGAACATCGAAAACAAGCTGAACGGAATACTGTCGAACGGATTCGCGAAGAAGCCTCTGGTGAAGCTGAAAATAATCGGCAAGGAGAGCGAGTACGTGCCGCAGGACATAAAGGAAATCGAGCGCGTGTACGGCGAGCGCGCAGTGCTGCGTTTCGTTAACGATTTGGAATCGCCCGAGATGGCGGAGAAATCGGAGCTGCTGCGCAGCATGCGCGAAGATGGAATGCCCGTGGAGGAAAAAGGACTGCGGCTGCTGCATGACAATTTGCAGGAGATGAATTTCAGCTCTTCGTTCGACACGCATGTTGTGTTCGACCTGCTGGTGGAAGGACGCGTGGACAACGCGTTCGATATTTTGACCGGCCAGCAGTCCACGCTCAACGCAATAGGCAAAAAATGAAAGTGATTCGATGATAACAAAGCTGCGGTTGAAGAACTGGAAGTCGCACGAGGATTCGGAGCTCGAGTTCTCCGCAGGCACCAACGGGCTCGTGGGAATCGTGGGCAGCGGCAAGACCAGCATTCTGGACGCGATATGTTTCGCATTGTTCGGCACTTTTCCGAAGCTGCAGCTGAAGAAGCTGAAGATAGAGGACACGATAATGAAAAAGCCGGAAGTGAAGAACAGCGCCGAGGTGGAGCTCGCGTTCGAGCTTGATGGGAAAAAGTTCACAGTGAAGCGCACGATAGAGCGCGACAAGGGCACGAGCTACTGCGAGTTCAAGGAGGACGGGAAGATGGTCGAATCGCCTAGCACCAAGAGCGTCACGGCGGCGGTGGAGCGCGCGCTGAAGGTGAACTACGAGCTGTTCAGCAAGGCCATCTATTCGGAGCAGAACTCGATCGACTATTTCCTCACGCTCGGCAAGGGACAGCGAATGGCGAAGATAGACGAGCTTTTGATGATAGACCGCTTCGAGGAGGCGCGCGCTAACGCGGTGAAGCTCGCGAACAGGATAATCGAGCGCAAGCTGGCGAAGCAGTCCGCTGCGGACAGGGTGAACGTCGCTGAAGCGGAGAGGCAGATTGCAGAGCTGGCAAAGGCAATAAACGATTTCGACATGCAGCGCGCGATGTTCAGGAACGAGCTGGCTGAAATCCTGAGAAGCAAGTTTGCTTCAGAATCGGAGGCGACGGAGCTGCGCAACGTGCGCGAGCAGCTTGAGAAGGCGAAGCGCGACTACGCTGCGGTCGAGGCGTCGATAGGCGCGACCATGGAAAGCGTCGAACGCATGGAACGCGCGCTGAAGGAATTCTACGAACAGGCGGGCAAACCAGAAGCTGAAATGAAAGCCGAGGACATGGCTGCGATAGCAACCGCTGTTGAAAATTATGCGAAGCATATTTCGGAGATGAACGACTTTTTGCACATCAAGCAGGCCGAGTATGACATGGCGCAGCGCGAGCTGTCGAAGTCGAAGGCGAGCATCGATTTCCTGCGCGACGAGAAGATTGCCAGGCTGGAAAGGGAGTTCGAGGAGAAGCTTGCGGCGAAGGCGGAGCTCGAGAGGCTGCGCGACCGCACGGGCGACAACGTTTCCGAACAGCTGAAGGAGAACGCGGCGAAGCTGCAGCGGCTTGTGGAAGAGCTGGCTGCCGCGAAGGCGCGCATCTCCGACCTGCAGGAGCAGATGGACGCGGTTTCGAAGCTCGAGGGCGTGTGCCCGCTGTGCGGATCCGGGCTGTCGAGCGAGAAGAAAAAATTCATAATCATCGAGAAGACGCGAGAGGTCGAAGCGCTGGTGGCGAAGGTGCAGAAAGCGGCTGATGAAAAAATTGCGACCGAGGAGAGGACAGGGCAGCTCGAGCTTGCCGCGAAGAAGCTGGACGAGTTACTGAAGGAGATCGCAGACCTGGATGCCGTGAACGAGGAACTCGCGAAGTCGAAGCAAATGCTCGCAGAGCAGAGCGAATCGCTTGAAAGGACGTCCGCGCAGTTCGAAGCTTTGGCCGAGGAGATGGGCATCGTGCGCAAAGAGCTCGACGCTGCCACGACGGAGAAGCAGAGGCTTGAGATCGTGACAGCGCAGATGAAGGATTACAAAAGGCAGAAGCAGCGCATCGCTGAGCTGCAGTCGGAACGCGACAGGACGAAGGCGGCCGTGTACGAGCTGGAGGAGCGGACTCCGGCAGGCAGGCTGGAAGAGGCGGAACGCGCCTTGCGCACGCTTGCTGCGAAGGAGAGGGAAATCGAGACGAAGATTGTTTCCACGGAGCAGCTTGCGAAGGAAAAGCAGGCGAGGATGGACGAGTATGCGCATGCGGTCGATGCCGTGCACAAGGAGAAGGAGGAGGTCGCGCGGCTGGAAAAGCTGGCCGCGGATTTGAAGGTTTTTGCAGAGGCGCTGAAGCAGACTCAGGCCGGGCTGCGCAAGGAGTTCGTCGAGGCAGTGAATTACACGATGAACAGGCTCTGGCAGACGCTCTATCCGTACCAGGACTTCATCGGCATCCGGTTGGGCATCGAGGAAGGAGATTACGTTCTGCAACTGCAGGAGCGCTCGCTCAGCTGGGTGAACGTCGAGGGCGTTGCGTCGGGCGGCGAGCGCAGCATAGCGTGCCTTGCGATGCGCATAGCGTTCGCGCTTGTGCTCGTGCCGCACCTGCGCATGCTCGTGCTCGACGAGCCGACCGTCAACTTGGATGCGAACTCCGTGAAGGTGCTGGCGGACACGCTGAAGGAGGGCATAGCCGAGTTCATCGACCAGTGCTTCATCATCACGCACGAGGAGGCGCTCGAAGAGGCAATCACGGGCAACCTATACAGGCTCGAGCGCGACAAGGCAAGGGACGAGACGACGAGGATAGTCCCCGTAAGTTAGAACCTGGCATTCCGCTCAAAGGCTTTCGCGCAGCTTCTTCAGCTTCGTAACGTCGTCATCCACCAATTTTTCGACGCCGCCGCACCACTGCAGGTCGGCCTCCTTGAAATATCTCCAGTCAAACGGGATATCGCTGTAATCCTTGGTGATTTTGAGCAGCAGCGTGAGGTCTGTAACGTCCTTCGGCCTAAAACGGTGAAGTTTGGCCGGGACTATGTCCTCCGGCCTAAGTACTCTTATCTTCTGGCTTTCGTAATTCGGTATCGGGATTTCTATCGAGTTGTTGTACTCCCTTTTGATGACATCCTTGAAAATGGAGTAGTTCTTATCGGACCTTCTCGGGAGGCTGATGAAGAGAATGCCGTTCGAATCGTCGTATGTGACGTCGACGCCGAAGTTCCTGTGGCCCTTGGTCCAGATGTTCGGGTAGTATCCCATCTGCTCGAGGTAGGATGCCAGTTCCCTGCCAACACCGTCCCTGAAGACCGGCTTCGAGTAGTGCTCGGTCGTGTCCACGTCGATATCCTTAGTCCGCCTGTCCTTGGCTATCTCGTCGGAGCCTCTATGGCGAGCCACGTACATTCTGACGGCAACCCCGCCGACAACGACCAGCTCATGGTTTTCAGAAGCCCGCGACAGCGCCCTCAGGGCGTCCAAAGCAGGCTTGTCCGAAAGATTGTACCCTCTATACAGAGGCAGTTCGTCCAATCCCGACTGCACGCTGTAATTTTCCAGCTCCATAGTAAAGTACTCCACCCAGGCGGTATATAAACATTACTATACAGTAGTAACAATGACGGCCGCAGGCGTTCGCGCTCCTCTCCGGATACCTCCGACGAATACGATTAATGATAATAGGGCGATAGAAATCATAAAGTGGTCACATGGCCGTGAGATTCCTCCACAACAAGCCGGCGCTGCTGATAGCCGACCGCAAGCACGGCCGCATACTGGCGATTGCAGACGTCCACCTCGGCATAGAACACGAGCTGTACAAGAACGGCATAGTCATAGCGCCGCAGGCCGAGAAGTTTTACAAAGAGATAGAATCGCTTCTGCGAATTACGCGCGCGGACAAGCTGATAATCCTCGGAGACCTGAAGCACAAGATACCGGGCATCAGCTTCCGCGAGGTTCGCGAGTTGCCGAAGCTGATAGAGCCGATCGCCGCTAAAGTGCAGACGATACTGGTTAAAGGCAACCACGATACCGAACTTGATGATTTGGTTGGGACGCATATTGAAATAAAGGACTCGGACGGCTTTGCCATCGGTTCGTACGGCTTCTTCCACGGGCACGCTTGGCCTGCGAAGGAGCTGCTGCGCTGCGACTATCTTTTCACCGCACACATCCATCCGACCGTTGAATTTGTTGATGATTTCGGATTCCGCATCGTGGAGAAGGTCTGGGCGAAAGGTTTCCTCGACGAGAAGGTTCTTATGAAAAAATACGCGCTCGGGCCTAAGCGCATGAAAAAAGAAAATTTCAAGTTCGGGAAGATGGAGACGATTGTTTTCCCGTCATTCAACCCCATCATAAGCGGGATGCCGCTGAACGCTCCGCACCGCGCCGACGAGGGCTATCTGGGGCCGCTGATGCAGTCGGGCGCGCTCAAGCCGCAGAAGATGGACGCGTACATGCTCGACGGGACGCATCTGGGGAAGATAAAGAAAAGTTTTTTATAACTTGAATCCCAAGTTGCAGTTAAATATAAATCTGTTACTCCTAAAAGATGGAATATGAAGTACGTTGTTTCTAGAACCGATTTTGGACCTCTTGATATGGAAAATTTTATCCCTGAACTGACGTTCGCATTGGCCTCAGAAGACCACGATTGCACAGTATACGTAAATTACAATAACGAACAAGCAATCGTCAGCTGGTCTGGGCCGTACATGCCGGAAGAATTCAAGAAAAAAAAGATTTCAACCGGTTATTCAATAGTAGAGTCGCCCTAAATCTCGTCCAGCAGCGCCTTCTCGTCCTCGCTCAGCTTCTCGCGCACTTCCGCAAGCAGCTTGCGGTCGTCCTGCGTGAGGTAGGAGACGAGCACGTCCTCTTCGAAGATCGTCTTGCCTGCGACAGGCTCCTCCATGCTGATAGCAACGCGGTCGCCCTTCTTCGCCTCCTCGATTGCACGTTTCTCCCTTTCGATTTCCTTTACCTTGCCGACGGGCTTGCCCTGCGGCTCGGCCTCGCGCTTCAGCGCAACGCCCTTCTTCAGCACGCCTGCGAGAACCTCCACCCCGACTATCGCCGGTTTGCTTGCATTGAAGATGTGGTCCTTCAGTATCCTCAGCTTCACAGGCCGCATCGCGTGTTCGAGCTTCTCCGCCAGTTCGCGCTCCCTGCGCTCGTACGTCCACTTCCTGTAGTCTTCGACGGTGTGGTAGATGACGTCGCTGCTGAAAATCTTAATCTTCAGGTCCTTCGCCAGCTCCTCGGCCTCGGGCAGCGTGCGCACGTTGAACGCGAATATCACGCGCTTCAGCTCGTCCTTCGGGCTCTGCGCCTCGACGACGTCCTGCCTGTTGACTGCGCCGACCTCGGCCTTGCGCACAGGCACGCCTTCAGCGCCCACGATCCTTATCATCGCCTCGAGCGCGCCGAGCGTGTCCGCCTTCACGATTATGCCTTCGATGTCCTTCGAGAACTCGACCTGTTCCATGTCCTTCTGCACTTCCGCCTTCGCCGCTTCGATCTCGCTTTCGCGGCGCACGAATATTATCGGCGAGCCAGCGATGACGTTGTCCATGTCCGGGCCAGCGACCTTCACGCCCGCAGCGGCCGTGACCTCGTCGACGGAGTCGAACTGCCTCTCGACGCGCAGCTCCTTCATCGGCTTCGGCAGTAGCAGCGCCTTGACCTTCGTCGCGACTGGCTGGCGGCTGCCTATGACCGCATAGTCGCCAGTGCGCACGCTGCCGTTGTACACGATGACGTCGAGCGTCGTGCCGAAGCCGCGCACGTCCTTCACCTCCAGCACCACGCCCTCGCCGCGGTCCGACACCGCGAGCTTGCCTGCGAGGAACTGCTGCGCCAGCCCTGCCAGCATCATCAGCAACTCGGGCACGCCCTCGCCCGTCATGCCGGAGCAAGGTATGACTGCGATCTGCTTCGTGAAATCCTCGATGCGGTCGAAGCGCTCTGCGTTGAAACCGCGCTCCGCGAGCTGGCCGATTACCTCGTAAACCTTGAGTTCGAACTCGGTCTTAACGTCGTCGCGCTGATGCTTCAGGCTTTCGAGCACGCACGCGCCCTTCTGCGGCCGCCAGCCCGTGACCTTGTCTATTTTCGTCGCTGCCACCACGAACGGCGTCTTGAACTCGCGCAGCATCGCAAGGCTCTCGTCGGTCTGCGGCTGGAAGCCGGACGTGATATCAACAACGAGCACGGCTATGTCCGCGACGCTGCCCCCGCGCTTGCGCAGCGTGACGAACGCCTCGTGGCCGGGTGTGTCTATGAAAAGAAGGCCGGGTATGGTTATCTTCGTCTTCAACCTGTCGATCAGCGGGCCGCAGGCCTTGCGTATTGCATCGATCGGGACGAAGCTCGCGCCGACCTGCTGCGTGATCCCGCCGGCCTCACCGACCTGCACGCGCGTGCCGCGTATGCTGTCCAGAAGCAGCGTCTTGCCGTGGTCCACGTGACCCAGGACAGTGACTATCGGCTGACGAATCTTCCCTTCTGCCATGCGCATCGCCTGCTATCGTGCTCACCCGAACCGCTTTTGTATTATAATGAATGCTATGGCTTTTTCTGCTTATTTATCGGCAGGCGCACTCGGCGATAAAGTAATCAACTACGGACGCGATATCCTAACTAGCGATAACCATGATGACGATGCAGGAGATGGAGCCGCTGGCGTTGTGCATTGTCACGCAGCAGATGTTCGACCGGCGATTCCGCACGGCGTTCTGCGACAACACGCTTTTGCGCGACCGCGACCTGAAGCTTGAGCCGGAGATACTGCGCATGAAGCGCGAGATGAACTCCGGGATGACCGAGCGCAAGTATCTGGAAGGTCACAAGGCCAACATAATCAACAACATGGACAGGATAATCGCGCTCGTTACGAGGTACGCGAGGGCCGACATGCATGGCACGGAGACCGTGGTGAAGAACGGCAAGGATATGATGCGGAAGGTGCTCGCAGCGGACAGCTTCGACGAGATCAGCGGCATGGACGCCGAGTTCAAGACCAAGATAACGCTTGCCGTTTACGAGCTCTTTGTAAGGCATTCGAAGATGACGCAGTAGTTGCTGTTTGCGGCGGGGTGCACGGCCATGATGCGGAACGACGTGAACGAGGAGATAGACAGGCTGAAGGTGAGGAAGATAGAGCTCTCGAACAAGATGAACATGGTCACGAGCTTCGACGACAAGGACGAGCTGAAGGAGGAGATAGAGAGGCTTAACGCGCAGATAGCGATGCTCGAGAAGTTCAAGCTCGAGTGAACGGCGCGCGCAGGGCTCGAAATTTTTCTGGTGACAGGCGAACATGCCGGCAGCGAAAAAAACGCGGACGAAGAAACGGACGTACGAGTTCTGGACAGACCAGATAGCCGACAAAGTCGTCGCGCGCAAGAAATTCCTTTACACGGGCAAGAAAATCCCGAAGTTCAAGGAGTTCATTGTAAAATCGTCCGCGTCCGTTTCTGGCGTGCTGCACATAGGCAGGCTGAGCGACACGATACGCGGCGAGGCGGTCGCACGCTCGCTGCTCGACGCGGGCGTGCGCGCAAAGCTCATCTGGGTCGCGGAGGACATGGATCCTATGCGCAAGATTCCCGAGGGCGTGCCCGCGAGCTACGTGGAGTACATCGGCGCGCCCGTCACGGACATACCAGATCCGTGGGGTTGTCACAAAAGCTACGCGGAGCACCACCTTTCCAAGTACTTCGAGTCGCTGGACAAGTTCATAGCGCTGAAGATGGAACGTTTCTCGATGCGCGAGGAGTACAAGCGCGGCAATTTCAATCCGTACATAAAGAAACTGATGAAAGCCGTCGAAGAGCTGGTGGAGATACAGAACAAATACAGGGACACGAAGCTCAGCTCGCAGGCGTGGAACCCGTGGACGCCCATCTGCAGCAACTGCGGCAAGATAATAACCCCGCGCGTGACTGGCTTTGCGGGCGGCAAGGTGCAGTACAAGTGCGTCGATTACGCTTTTGAAACGCGCACCGCGAAGGGCTGCGGCCACGAGGGCGAGAACGACCCGCTGAAGGGCGAAGGAAAGCTGATGTGGAAGAGCGAGTGGGCCGCGCAGTGGGCGAGGTGGAAGGTGGCGGCGGAAGGCGCTGGGAAAGAATACCAAGTTCCGGGCAGCGCATTCTGGATTAATGCGGAAATATGCGAAAAGATTCTGGAGTTCCCTGCGCCTGTGCCGATATTCTACGAGCATCTGATTATCAACGGCCAGAAGATGTCAGCATCGATAGGCAACGTCGTTTACCCGGCCGACTGGCTGAAACGAGCGCCAGCCGAAGTGCTGCGGCTGCTGTTCCTGAAGGACCCGATGCGCACGCGCGACTTCAGCTGGCAGATGCTTCCAAACATGTTCGACGAGCTTGACGACTTGGAGTGCGTGCGTTATGGCAAGAAGAAAATAAGAGACGAGCGCGACGCGTACAACGCGAAGCGGCTGTTCGAGATTGTTAGTTTGAAGAAACCGGCGAAGGCGTACGTGAAAAAAATCGCGTTCAGCACGCTTGCGGAGCTGTCGAAGACAGCCCCGCAGCAGAAGCGCGTGGAATTCCTTGTGAAAAAAGTGAAGGAGCTCGGGCTCGCGGACAAAGTAACGCCGCAGCTGAGGAAGCGCATCGAGGAGAGGCTTGCATTCGTGGAAGCAAGCGAGGCGCAGCCGACTGTGCAGCTGCGGAAACAGAGGCTTTCGGATTCGGACAAGGAACTCGTAAGGAAGCTCATATGCGCAATCGAGCGTGAGAGCGACGCGGAGATGCTGCAAGCGGCGATATTCGGCATCGCAAAATCGAGCGGCGTGAAGCTGCCGGAGTTCTTCAAGATGGTCTATAGAATTCTGTTCAACGCGGACCGCGGGCCGAGGCTGGGGCAGCACATCATAGACGCCGGCAAGAAGGAGATAATCGCCAAACTGCGGGAGGCTGTCGAAAATTAAAATTCCTGCGAATGGAATAATTAGTATGGCTGTTTCCTTTGACGACGAAGGCTCGGGCGTGTTCGCGAACGAGGAAGTGCTCTTGACGGAGCACCTGCCGGAGATGCTGCCGCACCGCGAGAACGACGTGCAGCAGCTCGCGCGCAACCTCATGCCGGCCGCTCGTGGCAGCAAGCCGCAGAACACTTTCATCTTCGGCCCGCCTGGCATAGGCAAGACGGCCGTCGTGCGCTACGTGTTCCGCGAGCTCGAGGAGTACAGCGAGCGGGTGCGCTGCATCTATGTGAACTGCTGGGACTACCGCACGTCCGCCTCGCTGCTGACGCAGCTGGTCATAGAACTGGGTGTTTTCGTGCAGCGCCGCGGCTGGAGCAGGGACGAGATAATGGCGAAGCTCGTGGAGGCGCTGAACAAGCGCACGAAGGCCATGGTTGTGTGTCTGGACGAGGTCGACCAGCTCGACTCGGAGGCGCTGTATGACCTGCTGCGCATAAACCAGTACGTGCGCACGCCCGTAGGCATCGTGTTTATTTCGAACAATCCGCACGCGTTTGCAAAGGCGGAGCCGCGCATACAGAGCAGCCTCGCTATCGACGAAATCGAGTTCAGGCCGTACACGCTCGAGGAGATGAAGGACATACTCGGCAGGCGCGCGAAGGAAGCGTTCCGCAGCTTCGATTCGGCGGTCGTCACGCTGGCGGCGAACCAGGCCGTGCAGAAAGGCGGCGACGTGCGCGTGGGTTTGCAGTGTTTGACGAAAGCGGGTCGCGCGGCCGAGCGGCGCAAGGCGAGGAAGGTGGCGGTCGAGGACGTGAAAGCTGCGCTGAAAAGCGTGGACGAGGTGAAACCGCAGATAATCAAGGAGCGCGTGAGCGGGCACGAGAGGCTGCTGCTCGAGGCGCTGAAAGGCGGGAAGAAGCTGACCTCAAACGAGTTGTACGGACGCTACCGCGCGCTTGCGAAGAAGACCGGTGTGGAAGACGTTACGGACAGAACCCTGCGCGATTTCGTAAACCACCTCGCGGAGCTTGGAATGATTGAAACAAGCGGGAAGAAGATCGGCAAGAGCAGGCTGGTTTGGCTGAAGAACAGGAGCGCCGCGCTCAGCGCTTGACGCATTTTTTCTTGGCCCGGCATTCCTTGCAGAGCGTCAGGTATCCGGCGCGGAACAGCTTGCCTGCGGCCTTGGACGGCTTTCCGCAGCAGTCGCAGGACTTCTTCATGCTCTAAAATTGGCTTTTCGCTTATTTAGGGCTTTCGAAGAAAGGGATTGAAACGAAAAATCAAAAAATTTCTGAAGAATGATGCTTTTACTTCTTCTTCACCATCGGCAGGCCTGTCGGACCTTCCATCACGGTATACTTCGGATCCATATCGACCGCGCCGTCCTGGCTCTTGCTGAAGAAGAACAGCTTCGCGCCCTTGCTGCCAACGTCCCTCGAATGGAGCCAGTACATCTGGCCCTTGCTGTTAACGTGCGAATACGCCATCATCAATGCGCCTCCTTTCAAACGTTTTTCAACGCGTTTTGATTTTTCTAAATTGTCGGCCGATGCTTATTAAGATGTGTTTTCGCCGGCAGTGGTTCAGCCCGGCAGCACGACCGTTTCCTCGGCCTGCGCCACCTTGCCGCCCGATTCCTCGCGCAGCACCGGGTAGCTGCGCAGCGCGCCCGTGACCAGCAGCTGGTCGAGCGCCATGCCTATCTTCAGCGCGCTCATCTGAGGCTTCAGTTCGCGCAGCCAGCGCTTCGCGAACGGCAGCTCGGCGTATGCATCGCGCGCCGCTTCGAGGATGCGTCGCGCCTCCCACAGCCGCGCGGGTTTGTCCTGCACGTACGCGAAAATCTCGATGGGCTGCGACTCGCGTATCCAGCCGACGCCGTCGGTCGCGAAGACCTCCATCGCAACCGCCTGCCCCGGCTGCAGCTGCTGCGCGTTCGTGTTGCGGCCGTTGGGTATGGAGAGCGCGGCGTGCTGCGTGTAGCGCTCGAGCCCGTGGCCGCAGAGGTTGCGCACGGGGTTGAACCCGAGCCCAGTCACGGCCGCGTCGACTGCCTCGGAAACCTCCATGACCTTCGCGCCCGGCTTCATGACCTTGAGCGCCTCTTCCAGCGCTTTCTCGGCCGCTTCTATCAGCGGATGCGTGCGCTGGCCGATGCACACTGTGAACGCGCGGTCCCAGATGCAGCCGTCCACGTGCGTGCCGACGTCGATCTTCACGAGGTCGCCGTGCTCCAGCCGCAGCGTGTCGCCCGCGGACGGAGTGTAGTGCGCAGCGTTCTCGTTGATTGACACGTTCACGGGGAACGCGACGCCCCCGCCAAGCGCCCGGACCTTCGCCTCGACCTTCTCCGCGACGTCGAGAGCGAGCGCGCCCTCCTTTATCAGAGGCTTGGCGTACAGGATTACCGCGTCCGATATCTTCCTCGACTGCCCGTATTTTCCGCGCGTGTCCGCGTCCATGAATGAATATGCTGCAGGCAACAATAAAAAACATTACACGCGGAGCTACCTCTCCACGTCCGCGTACCTGAAGTATATCGACAGTATGGTTATGAGGACAATCAGGCCGCCCGCTATTATCCAGACCTGCGGATTTGCCCACTGCGGCGGCTGGTACGTCGGCACATCGGGCACCACGGCCGCCATAGTCTTCGCCAGTCCTTCGAAAATGCCGGCCATGTTTTACTATTCGCTCTGGCCGGGAATAAAAGATTCTATAACGATGTTATATTTTTAAGCGTGCGGCCTCATAATTAGAACCATGAAACCGTTCTGCGAAGTCATCGTGTCGGACGTGCTGCCGGCTCTGCGCGCGATAATAACCGGCGAGCTGTCCAGGACATACGGGCTGACGCAGGTGCAGATTTCGCGCAAGCTGGGCATAACGCAGCCGGCAATCTCGCAGTACAAAAGCGAACTGCGCGGCCACAACGTGCGTGTCATAACCTCGAACGAGAAAGTCATGGCGCTTGTCCACAAGCTGGTGCACGACATAGCGCTGGCAGATACGGACGCGAAGCACATGCACATGGCGCTGTGCGCGATCTGCAGGAAGATACGCGAGGAAGGCCTTGTATGCAAGCTGCACGCAGGCACTTATCCGAGCATAGGGTCGTGCAGGATTTGCTTTGAGTAAGCGAGCGCAGAGCGGCTACTGTTCGCCGAGTTCGACTTCCTCCTTCTTCGGCTTGAACATGTCCTTTATGCTCGAAATCTTCTGCGCAACCGCTTCGAGGAAACTCGGCTTCACCAGCCTGGGCGGCTGCTGCTGCGCCGCGAACCTGCCCGCCACCGGCACCATCGGCTTCGGCCTGAACGAATAGCCCACGGGCTTCGGCCGATACAATTGCGGCTCGTACGACGGATATTGCAGCGGCGGGACCTGCGGCTGGAGCTTCTGCGGCGCGAACGACTTCTTCGGCACGCCCGGTATCTTGCTCCCGAGCGATTCTATCCTGTCCTTCAGCTCGTCGACTGCCTGCTTGCTGCGCTCGGCCGGAGATTTGAACGTGTAGCTGCTGGTGCGCGGGCTGTATCCCTGACCTGGCCACAACAAATAAGCGAGCACGAGCACTGCGATTGCAACGACCGCGACGATTATCCAAGTGGTCCATTCGGTTTTTTGCACCTGCTGCTCCTGCGTCTCCGTGGCCTGCTTCTCCGCGGCCAGGTCGGACACGGCACCCGCGATAAGCGTCTCTATGCTGCTGAGCAGCTGCTGCGCGCTGAAGTAGTCGCCCGCCGCCATGTAGCCCTCGGCCTGCTCTATCTTCTGCTTCGCCTCGAGCGCCTTCTGCTCCGAGGCTGTCTGGTTCGTCAGGCCCGCGTCCGTCTTCATCCTGCTTATATCATCGAGCAGCAACGTCACGTTCGCGCGGTATCCGGAGAGTTGGCTCGATATTGCGGTTTTGTCGTCGGCCTTCGGCAAGACGCGCAGCACGAACCCCGAGGTTATGGTTCGGTTGGTCGTCATCACCCTGAACGCGCCCGCGTAATCCTTGATGTCCGCTGTGGCCGGCGGGGTGAAGTTGACGAGGAACGCTGTTGTATAGCCCGAAGCCACGTTAACGGTCGTCGCGTTCAGCTTGTACCAGCTGGACGTTATGTTGTCGATTGTTATGTTAACGGGCTGCGTGGCGTTGCCCACGTTCTTCACGACCACGGTCGTGCTGTTCGTCGAGTTCCTCGTCACTGTGACGAGCGTGTCCACCTTCGTGAACGACACGTCCGCGGCGTAGCTCAGCACGCGCAGCATCTTGGTGACGCTGTACGTGGAGTAGTTGGTCGTGGCCGTGTTGTTGCAAACGTACACATAGTCGCCAGTGGCGAGCGTCTGTATGTCAGTCGTGATGCTCGTGGCCACGCCGTTCCTGTACAGCGTGACCGTGACCTCGGGCGACGCGCACGACACGGACGTCTGCACGCCGCGCAGCACGTTCCAGTCCGGGATAACGGTTAGCGTTATGCTCGGCGTCAGCTTGGCTATGGTCGTGTTCGTGAGGTCGCTCGCGTTCCACGAGTTGTACGAGTTGTTGCCGTACACGCGCCAGCTGAGAACCATCGGCTGCGTTATGTTCAATGCGTACGTGGACTTGCTCGTGCCTGTTATGCTAGTCATCGTGTAGTTCGTGGCCGTGCCGGTGCCGTTGTGCTGCACGAACGCCTTGCTGAACCCGTTCGCGTCGTTCAGGTCGCTCCAGGTCACGTTGAACATGGCGTACGAGTTAAAGGACCACGTCGAAGGTATGGTGGTGGAGATGGAGTACGACGGCGGGGGCGTTATCACGCGCAGTATGTACGTGCAGCAGGTGACGTTAGCCGAGTAGTTCGCGTTGCCGGTTGAGTTCGCCTTGAAGGCGTAATCGCCTATCGGCAGCGTGGCCGTGTACGGGTTCTCGGTCGCGGTCCCGTTCTTGAACAGCGAGACGGCGGTGCCGGCCGCGGTTACGTTTATGGTGCTGCCCTGATTGATGGAGTAGCTTGTGGCCGCGTTGCCGTTGAAGTATAGGACCATGGAATTGTTGGCCTTGGTTATGTTATACACTCCCAGGCCGGTGGCACTCTCGTTGTTCGAGGTGTCGCGGCTGTACCACTTCCACGTCAGGTTGCCCGGCACCACGTCGGTGAACGCTATGCCGTAGCCTCCGGAACTCTGGTTGGACACCTGCCCGCCGCCTATGTTCGTATAGTTCATGGTCTGGTTCCACTCGAATATCATCCCGTCCACGGCCACGTTGTCGGTGCACGTCACGTTGAACGTATAGTTCTTCATCGGGGCGTACTGGGTTGGCGGCGAGGGCGTGGTGGAGTTGGCGCTGAAAACGGGCGCGGATATGTCCTGCACCGTGACGGAGACGTTGTTCGACACGTACGCACCGGCCGAGTCCGTGGTGGACGAGTTGAACGGGTAGCTGCCGGAGACGACAGCAGGCGTCGTCACCGCGAACCAGAAGTATCCCGTGCCGCCCGACGCGACCAGCGGCGTGGTCGATTTGTTCGACCACGAAGGCGTGGGCGTGTCCGAGAAGGACCACAAGGAGTTCGACACGTTGGATCCGTGGTTCCCGCCGTAGTATGTGAATCCAGACGGCAGTATGAACGTGACCGTCCCGATGTCCACGGACGGGTTGCTTATCGTGAAGTTGACGAGCACGTTGATGGTGCCGGCGTTGATGACGGCCTGCTCCATTGTCACGGTGTACGTCGCGGCGCGCGCCGAGCCTGCGGCTAGTAGCAGCGATACGGCTGTCGCCGCAAGCAGTACGATGCAACTTCGCGTGTATGCCGCCACGGTTACCTATGTCCTAATTGGCTTCCGCAGGATAAAAAATAAAACCGGCGGCGGACCGGACTCGCGAGCGTCCGGGCTTGACGGCCGCATCGAGTAACGCCTTCGCCAGAAAAGATAAATTCTTTCGCGGGTATTTTGGATTATGTCCTCCTATTCAACGGTCTTCCAGCCGGTAGAAGACTACCATGGCGCGGACCCGTTCATCGAAAAGACCCAGGACAGGATAAGGCGCGCCGTGGGAGACGAACGGGTCTATATCGCGGTGTCAGGGGGAGTGGACTCGTCCGCGGTGGCCGGAATCCTCTGCCAGGCGATTGGCGACCGGCTCGCCGCCGAGCACTATGACCACGGGGGCATGCGCGAAGGCGAGCCACCGGAAGTGGTGAACGAGCTCAACAGGTTCTTCCCCGTGACGCTTTACGACGCCAGCGACCGGTTCGGGTACGCCATAATGAAGGCGGGTTCAGATTCGGACAAGAAGAGGGTGAACGGTGTGAGCGTTCCGTATTTCCTGACAATGCTCGAACGCGCGAAGAACAACGGCTGCAGGTTCGTCGCAGACGGGACGATCAGGCCGGACTGGGAGGAGACGATCGAGAAGAAGCTCAAGTACCAACACAACATACCCAACGGCGACATATTGATGATGTACAAGGAGGCGGGCATAGAGTTCCTGCATCCCCTTTTCTACCAGGCCAAGCCCCAATCGAGGGAGATATGCGCGCATTATGGAATGTCGTCCGAGCGGAGGCCTTTTCCCGGCCCGGGACTGTACGTGCGGGCGATAGGGAAGATAACGACCGAGAAGATGCGGGTGGTCAGGAAGGCGGACTCGGTGGCGACCCCCATGCTCGGGCGGCTGGTCGAAAGGCTCGACAACGGCCTCGACAAGCAGTACTTCTGCGCCGTGATGGAATCGAAAAGAAGGACGCTGGACAGCTGGGACTGTCCTCAGTCGACAGTAGTCGAGCCGCCAGAGGTGTTCAGGTCCCCGGTCACAGGCATGAAGGACGACAGGAGGACCTACAGGAAGCTCATGCTCATAGAGTCCGACAACTCGGTTAAGTCCCTGATAGAGGCGGCGAACGAGATCGTCAGGCTGAACGAGGGCCAGGACGTGGGAAGGGTGGCCTTGAAAATAGCGGACGCGCCCGGCACCGGCAGGTATACAGCCCTGCTCAGGGCGGTCGAGACCAGGGACTTCCGTACCGCGTCCGTGCCGCCGCTGGCAAGGAGCGGCCTGAAGGCGATCGCAAGTGAGCTATTCGACGAAATCCCAGAGCTCGATTCCGTGGCGTTCGACATCACGCCGAAACCCGTCAGCACAATCGAGTTCGAGTAGGCGAGATGTAAAAACTCCTGGCCGGTCCTTCAGAACACGCTACGGTCAGGCCATACTGATTAGCCAGATGCCCACGAATATCATCAGCGCGGCCGACAGCTTCTCCAGCAGGTGGCCCCTGCCAATGTCTTCCTTCAACAGCTTCGGCGTGAACACACTCAACATACTGGCGATTACCAAGACAAATAGCGGCTGCAACGCGCCGACAGCCGACACGAGCGAGACAAACCCGATTGATATGGCGACCAGCAAACACACGTTCCCGAGGAACCACAACGACTCGTTCAATGCGCAGGCTGCTAAGGTTTTCCTGTCCATCATGGAGAGCATCCTCCTAAAGTCTGCACGCACCGATGGTACGAGCAGCAGCAACGGCACATCCAACACCATGCCCAATGTGCTCCAGAAGAAGAACGACCAGTAGTCGATGTACTGGAGCATGTATTTTGTGGCAACATCGTACAGCGCAACGGCTAAGGCGAACACAATCGCGTACTTCAGCGCGGCCGACATCTTCCTCCCAGACTCGGTCTTCTTGTGAGAGACGATAATGGAGGACGCCACAAGCAGCACTATGCCGACATACTGCCTGGCCACGAGCACCTCGCCGAGCAGCAGCGCAGATAGCACAGCTGTCATCAGCGGGGCGGTCTGCGTGAGCGACACCACCCTAGAGCCCTCTTCCTGCCTCATCGCATGGTAGAAAAACCAGAACGAGCAGACCACGAACATTCCAATCGCTATAACGTAAGCGCTGTATGGCAGGACGTGGCTAATTGGAAATATCAGGCCGATGACAGCCATGAAGACAAAATCAACCAATATTAAGAGGATTACAAACGGTAGGGGCTTGTCGAAACGCTTGTCGATAAGGACCTTGGACAGCACGCTGTTGAGGCTCCAGAACAGCGTCGAAAGCGCGGCGAAGAACAACCATTCCATCAGACTCACATCTTCCCAGTTGAAAAACGAGAGCGCCCTCGGCGAGATTCGAACTCGCGACCTTCACTCTACCCCATATTAGGGTACTTAGGGGGTTGCTGCTCTATCCAACCTGAGCTACGAGGGCAGTGCCTGCAATATCTTACGCCGGTTAATTATTTCAATAAGCCGAATCCTAATAAATATATGGTTTCTACAAGCAAGATGCAGCGCGTGGCGCGCAACATGGTGCGCGTGAACTTCGGCGTCAGGCCGAAGGACGTTGTCGTTATTTCAGCCGGTCCGAAGTCCCTGAAGTTCGCGGAAGCGCTGGCGTACGAGTGCTCGATGGTAGGCGCGCAGCCGCAGATAAGCTACGGCAGCGACGAGCTTTCGCTGAGGGTGTACAAGCGCATACCCGAGCGTTTTCTGAAGTTCTGGCCAAAGCACGCCGCGAGCGATTTAAAAGTCGTGGACGTGGAGATGGTACTTGACGATTCCAATCCTTTCGTAGCGAGGCAGCTGCCGCAGAAGAAGATCGAAATCCGAAGGAAGGCGGTGAAGAAGTTCCGCGAGATGAAGGACAGGAAGCTGGCGAAGAAGGAGTTGCGCTCGGCGCTCATAGGCTTCCCCACAGAAGAAGACGCACGGGCGATGCACGTCCCGTACGCCAGGCTGGACAGGATATTCTGGGACACGCTAGACGTGGATTTTCACAGGCTGTACAAGTTCAACGAGCGGATGCGAAAACTGCTGAAAGGCACGGCCACGATACGCATCGTGGGCGACCGCACGGACCTCACGTTCTCCGTGAAGGGCCGCGAGTTCATAAACGACTGCGGAATCGTTGCGAAGGAGAAGATCGGATACATGAACCTACCGGCTGGCGAGATTTTCGTCGCGCCCGTCGAGGATTCGGCGAACGGCGAGATTTACTTCGACCTCCCGTGCATGTACCACTACGGCAAGCAGGTCGAGGGCGTTTGGTTCAGGTTCAAGCGCGGCAAGGTCGTGCAGTACAAAATCGAGAAAGGCCTGAGGGACTTCGAGGACGTAATCAAAAATGCATCTGGTGCGAAAACGACAATCGCTGAGCTGGGCATAGGCACTAACCCGAACGCGCGGCCGACCGGCGGGATGATTATCGTCGACGAGAAGCTGCTCGGCACAGTGCACATAGCGATCGGCCAGAACAAGCTTTACGGCGGCCGCAACGAAGCCACCATCCACTGGGACTTTTTCAAGAGCATGGGCCGAGGAAGCAGAGTGTACGCGGACGGCCGTGTGGTGATGAAGGACGGAAAGTGGCTGCTTTGAAATTCAACCTCTGAGGTCAATTCGGATGAAATTCAAAAAACTCAAACTAGACAATTTCAGGTATCTTCTGATTTCGTCCTCGATAAGTGCATTTATGAGCGGTATTTTCGGCCCCTTTTATGTTCTTTATGTCCAAAATTTGGCTGGCGGAGTAGAGAACTTTGGAATCGCGTTCGGCCTGATTACACTGTCTTCCTCGATTACATCTTATTTTGTAGGCCGGTATTCTGACAAGATAGGAAGAAAACCATTCCTGATATGCAGCAGCTTCGTAAGCGCAGCGCTGCTGATTTCTTACGTATTTATAAAAACAGTTCCTCAGCTTTTTATAATCCAGGTTCTTTCGGGCATAGGCGACTCCGTTTGGGTCATATCGGAAAAGACATTTCTAAGCGACATAACAAAAAAGAAATCCAGAGGCCGTATAATGGGAAAATATGATGCCATACTCGGTACACTTAGGGGCACTACGATGCTGTTTGGAGGGTTCCTTGTGGGGATAATGGGGTTCGAGATAATATTCTATCTGATGGCCGCGGCCATTGTGGTTTCTGCGATACCTCTGTTTTTCATAAAGGAAAAAAGATGAAGTGTTTTTATGAAGCGCAAGCCGGACATACGCGAACAGCTGAAGCGCATAATCAAAACTCCGAAGGAAATTTCTCTCCTGAAAAAATCCGCGAGGATAACCGACTCTTGCATAGAAATTCTTCGCAACGAACTGAAAAAGGAAAACGTCACGGAGAAGCAGCTCGCGCATGCAATCGACCGAAACATACGCAGGCAGCACGCGCAGCTGGCGTTTCCAACGATTGTCTCTTGCGGCAAACACTGCGTGGTGGTACACGGGAAGCCAAGAAGGAAAATCGTGGGCGGGCTCGGGTACGCGGACTTCGGAGCGAAATGGAAGGGCTATTGCACTGACATAACCGTGCCGTTCGTGAAGGGCGAAATCAGCGAAAAGGAGAAGCGCATCCTTGACACGACGCTGCAGGCATACAAAGTGCTTACGAAACTGCCGAGGCGCGGCATGCTGTGCTGGAAGATACAGGAGAAGTTCGATGCGTCCCTGCGAAAGCGCGGGTACGAGGTTTTCCATTCGGTCGGCCACGGAATCGGGCTGGACATACACGAGCTGCCGTCGCTCTCGAAGCTGCGGAGGAGCAAGCTCCGCAAACTCGGCCCGCGGAAGAGGAAGCGCGCGCTCAAACGCTGGGAGATGATCAAACGATTGCGTTTCGAACCTGGCATGGTTTTCACGGTCGAACCGGGCGTTTATGTGAAAGGCATGGGCGGCTGCAGGTACGAGAACGACTTTATGCTCACGAAGCGCGGCCTGAAGCAGATGACGCACGCGAAACCGATAATCCTGAAGCGCGCTAAGTAGGGTTTTAAATAACTGCCACTCTCAAACTATACATACCGAAAATGCGGTGTTTGTATATGCAGCAGAAGCTGATTATGCCAAATCATCTTGCTTTCATATTGGACGGCAACCGCAGATGGAGCCAGGCGCACGGTAAGACGTTCCTATGGATGGGACACCGAGCCGGGGCCAAAAAGGTGGAGGAAGCGCTTAACTGGTGCTTGGAGTTAGGCGTGCCGCAGGTGTCGCTGTACGCCCTCTCGACAGAGAACCTGAACAGGCCGAAGGAAGAAGTCGAGGAGCTTTTCAACCTATTTTACGAATACCTGAAAAAATGGGAGCAGGGCAAAGATGGCCTTTTGGACAAGTACGAGGTCCACGTGCGGTTCGTGGGGGATCTCGATAGGCTGCCGGCTAAAGTACGCAAGGTTGCCGGGAAAATCATGCAGAAGACGGCCAAATACCAGAAGAAGTTCCTCAATTTTATGGTTGCGTACGGAAGCCAGTTCGAACTAATCGAAGTGATGAAGAAGATCGCACGCAAGGCCATAAAGACAGGCCGCATCGAGATTACAGCGAAAGACGTGGAGAAAAACCTCCTAGTGCCCGTGCCGTTGGACCTTATAATACGCACCGGCGGCGTGCACAGGCTTTCCAACTTTATGCTCTGGCAGGCGTCGTACGCGGAGCTGTACGTGACGAAGACTCTATGGCCTGACTTTTCCAAGCGCGAACTGATAAAAGCGCTAAAGTGGTACAGCCAGACCAAACGCAACTTCGGGCAATGAGTGCTTGAATGATGGACTCGATAATTTCGGATGGTAGTTTCCTTGGACATGCAAGCGTCGTTCGAGAAATACAAGACGATGGTTGAAAGCAAAATCAAAGAGCTTGTGCCGAGCGGATTCGAGAACTTCTACGATGCAATGGACTATACGCTATCGTCCGGCGGCAAGAGGTTGAGACCGATACTTTGTCTGCTGGCGTGCGAATCCCTCGGTGGAAAAATCGAGCATGCTGTTTCGGCCGCTGCTGCCATCGAAGTAGCCCACAACTTCACGCTCGTGCATGACGACATCGAGGACGGCGATGAAACGCGCAGGGGCAAACCAACGGTTTGGAAGAAGATAGGCGTGCCGCATGCTATAAATGTCGGCGACGGAATGCTGATGAAGGCTTACGAGTGCCTGGCCGCTTCCACGATTCCTGCGGAGAAAAGGATACGGCTGCTGGAGAGGATGACGCAAACGCTCGTAGAGGTCGCGGAAGGCCAGAACATGGATATCAACTTCAGGCAAAGGAGCGACGTTACGGCCGACGAGTACATTACGATGGCTAGGAAGAAGTGCGGCGTTCTTTTTGGGTTCTCGCTCGAAGCTGGCGCAATCGCGGCGGGCGCCGACATCCAAGTGCAGGATGCATTGTACAATTTCGGCTCGGACATAGGTCTTGCGTTCATGGTACGCGACGATGTGCTAAACCTCGCCGGCGACGCGAGAAAATACGGCAAGGAAATATGCGGCGACATACGCGAGGGCAAGCGCACGCTGATTACGATAGACTGCCTTTCGAAGTGCGCGACAGCGGATAGGGCGCGGCTGCTGGAAATACTGAAAGCCGGGCGCGGGAAAGTCTCGGACGGCGACGTGGCGTTCGCAATATCGCTTATCCGCAAGCATGGTTCGATAGCTTACGCGCAGAAGCGCTCCGAGGAAATAATGGCACGCGCAATGCAAACGCTGAAAAACATTAGAAACGCAAAATTGAAAGAGGCGCTCGAGGAATTCTCGGACACGATGGTAAAGAGAGAGAGCTGAGCGCGGTTGGTGTTTCGGATGGTTTACGACGTCGCTGTCATCGGTGCCGGTCCTGTCGGCAGCCGCACGGCCGAGCTGATAGCGAAGCGCGGGTTCAAGGTCGCGCTGGTAGAGAAGAACGCCGAGGTTGGCCTTCCCGTCCAGTGCGCGGGACTGATAAGCAGCCGGCTGACGGACATAATAACCGACCTGCCTAGCAATGTGATACTGAACCGCGTGAGCAAGGCACGCTTCTTCGCAACGTCCGCGGGTTTCGAATTGCAATCGAAGAGGCCGTTCTACGTTGTCGACAGGGAAAAGCTGGACAAGTTTCTCTTTTTGCGCGCGAGGCAGGCAGGCGCATCCGCAGACGTTTCGATACTTTTCAAGGACTTCGAGCCGTCGCGCAACGGCGATGAAGAGTTCCTCACGCTGCACACGAGCAAGGGCAAGGTGCAGACGAAAATATTGATTGGCGCGGACGGACCGCTGTCCACGGTTGCGAGCAAGTCAGGCCTAGAACGGCCGGCGAACATGCTCACGGGCGTGCAGATAACGGCGCAGGGCGAGTACGACCCCGATGCAGTCGAGCTTATTTTCAGCAACGAGCTTACGCCCGATTTCTTCGGCTGGGTAGTGCCGCTGAACGAAAAGCAGGCGCGCATCGGCGTGGCATCGAAGCAGAACGCAGTCGAAGGATTGAAGACGCTTGTGGAGAAACGTACTGGTGGATTGATAAAAGCAGAAGACGTGAAGCCCGACGTCGCAGGCAAGATAAACTTCGGGCTGATGGAGCGGACATCGTCGGAGCGTGTGATGGTTGTGGGCGACGCTGCCTGCCAAGTCAAGCCGTTCTCGGGCGGCGGCGTTGTATACGGACTGCTCGGAGCAGGCTACTGTGCGAACGCGGCTGTGAAAGCATTAAAGTCCGGCGACTTTTCGGCGGAATTTTTCAAGCAGGAGTACGACGACAAATGGAAGGCGCACCTCGCGAAGCCGATAAAGCGCGGGCTGCTATACAGGAAGATTCTGCTCGGTTCGGACCGCAGGATGAACATGCTGTTCAGAGTGGGCAAGATTGCGAAAGCATTGCTCGAGAGTTTCGATGCGGATTTGCTGTGAATCCTACACCATCACTCTTATCTTCTTGTGCGAAACGAGCGCGCTGACGAGTTCGCGTCCCAAATCGGATTTCTTCGTGACTTTTATCTTCCCCTTCTTGCCGATCATCGCGGAGAACAGGAACTGGTCTTCGATGTAAACGCTCGCGTTGCTGCCCACGTACTGGCCCTTGAACTTCAGCTCGAGGCTGCCGCCCGCTTCACGCAGGTCGAACGGGATTTCCTGCCCAAGCGAAGCGATGCGCGGCTCGATGTCCAGATGTATGCCCAGCAAATCCTGCAAACGCTCAACGTTCGAGCCCGCTTTGCCTATGATGCGCGCGATGGCCGCGTTGTCCACGCGCACCTTGGCGTGCGTGTCGCTCACGACCTCGACCTCGGCGTTCGGGTCGAACTTGCGCAGCGCCGCGCGTATCGTCTCGGCCGCCAGCTTGCGCGCCCCCGACGTCGCTACCGCAGCGGCCTTCTTCGCCTCGGCGTCCACTGGAATCACGATGTTCTCCTCGCCGAACGTGTATATCTCGTATTCGAGCCTGCCCGTTTCAAAGTCCTTCACGTCCACGACCGGCCTTGACAAATCGGCTTCGGTCATTCCTGTAGGAACGCGCACCGAAAGCGAGAGGTCGTACACTTTCTCGATGCGTCCTGCGCGAACGAAGATTATGGTGTCTATGACGTGCGGTATCACACCGAGCTCTATCTTGCCCATGAAGCGCTGGATCGCGTCAATCGGCTTGCTCGCGTGCACAACGCCTATCATACCGACTCCGGCCAGACGCAAGTCTGCGAACACGCCGAAATCCTTCGGCTTGCGAACATCGTCGAAGATGGAATAGTCCGGCCTGACAAGAAGCAGTATGTCTGCAGTCTTTTCGTAGTCGCCTTCGAGCGGCGCGTACTGCGTTATCCCCGGCCCGACCTGCAGGTCGCGAGGCGATTCGAGCGTCTTCACGATATTGCCCTTCTGCATGTAGAACTCCGCTAGCCCCGCGGCGAGCGTGCTCTTCCCGCTGCCCGGCGGACCGGCGATCAACACGCCCTCGGCGCGCTCGGTCAGCCGCTGCATGAGCTTGTCGGACAGCTTGTAGTCCTCGAGCTTCATCTTTATTATCGGCCGGACGATCGTCACCTCGAGCCCGTCAGCGAACGGCGGCCGAGCGATTGCGATGCGATAGCTGCCGAGCTGCACGACCATGGCCCCGCGGCGGTTGATTTCCACAGACCCGTCCTCGGTCCCGCGTATGGCCTCGCCTATCTCGGCGATTATCTTCTCGACGTCCTCGGCCTCGAGCAGCCTGTCGCCTACCTCCACGAGCTTGAAATCGCCAGGCTTGCCGCGCTTGGCCAGAGGCTTCACGTCCTGCTTCAGGTGCACGCTTATCGTGCTTTCGTCGAAGTATTTTTCGAACGTGAGGCCCGTGGTTTTTATCTCCGCGGGAATGTGCCTGACTTTAACGCCTTCGGCCTCGCCCACCAAGGCCTGCACGTAGTCCGCAGTGATGAACTCGGCGTCCTCCTGCTTGGCTATGTCGCGTATCAGCGCGTCCATCCTGCCCGATTTCGCGAGCTGTATATCCTCCAGGCTGGGCCGCTTGCCCGTGAACCGCAGGCGCATTCCTTTCTCCTCAGCCAGCACACGTAGCTTCTTCAGCTCTTCCAAGCCCACGAAGCCGGGCTCGCGGCCGTGCGATGCCTGCGCCTGCAGCTCGTCCAGCACGGGCGCCGGGATGATAATCTCGACGTCCTTCAGCTTTCCCTGCTCGATGAGTTCCGAAAGCTTTCGATCGATAATTATCGATGTGTCCGGCACTATCTTCGTAAGTTTCTTATCTGTTGCCATTTTTCAAATCACCTTTGATTTTTCATTTTTTATTTTTTTCGAATCGTACTAGGGCTGATGCTGGCATTTTTGCCAACCACAACCTTTTCGTAATACGCAACCTCTCTCGCACGGAGGTTTGGCGACCCTTGGACCGCTCAAGCCCCCAACGTCAAAAGCAGCTCTTGTTCGTTCGTACTTTCCGAATAAAATCTTATTGCCGCGGCGGTTTAAAAAGGCGTCGGTCGCGGCGCATGCGGATAAATTCTTTGCGTCAGAATCCATAGTTATGGACGAACAGAGGGACGACGTGCAAAACATTGTCTCCGATTTAGTAAGGAGAAAACGCAACACGACCTACGACGAGCTGAAACGCCATTTGGAAACGAAGAACGTCGGACCGGAAGACATAGAGCGTGTACTGGTAGACGAGCTGCTGGACGTCGAAAAGGTGCCGGTGACGTCCGAACTGTTCCCGTTCATATTCAAGCCGAAAAATTACGCGCGGCCCGTTAATGTAAAGTATCGCGTTTTGAAATACGACATGAACATACTGGTCACTGAGCGGGATATGCCGGGGATACTGGGACTCCTGCCGCCGGAACAGAACTCCGGGCTCGTGCCGTCCTCGAGCGAGTATTTTGGCATCAAACCGTCTCCGGAAACGATTGTTACGCTGGTGTCGAGGAGTTACGAGCTCCTGTGAGTGCGCACTCCGGCGAGCGCTCGTGTTCTACTGCTCAGTGGTTTTAACTGCGCGTCCGTTGCACACTGCAAAACAACTTTTTCTTCACAGATTTCGCGGCACGGAAAACGGTTTATAAATAAAAATCGTCCGTTTATTCAGGTGCAAGCGAATGATGAACTGCCCCGACTGCGGGAGCAAGGTCGTACAGCAGAACGAGGAGAAGATCTGCAGCAAATGCGGGCTCGTGCTAGAGGAGAACTACTACTGCGGCCGCATGCTGCTGATTTGAAAACAGAACGTTCGCCGATAGGCGAAGAAGACGCAGCGCTGTCCATCCGTTTCTATGGAGCATTCCTAGTCGGTTTCGTATTGGATTTTATTTTCTGCGCGATTCTCGCAAGCGGCATCTCCTCCTCCGACTTCGCCTGCATGTCCTTCAGCTTGAAGCGGCCGCTCTTCAGTTCACGCTCGCCGACGACGATGACGTAGCCTATGCCTGCCGAGTTTGCGTATTCCAGTTGCTTGTTCAGGTTGCGGTTCATCAGGTCTGTTTGGCATGCGATGCCTTTCTTCCTCATCTTCCTTGCGATTTTTATCGTCTCTGGAAGCAACGCACCGTCGACATTTGCTATGAAAAGTTGGACCTTCGTCTTCTCAGGACCGAACATGCCTTCCCCCTTCATTATCTCTACGATGCGCTCTATGCCAAGGGATATCCCTGTCGCTGGCGTCGGCACGCCGCCGAAAAGTTCGATCATTTTATCGTATCTGCCACCGCCCGCGACGGAGCCGACGCTGGTCTTGCTCTTAACCGCTATCTCGAATATAGGGCCGGTGTAATAATCCAGCCCTCTCGCAAGGCCGAAATCGAGTTCGATGAACTTTGAAACGCCGAAAGACTTTCCGAATTTCAGTATTTCCTCCAGCTCTCTCATGCCTTCCTCGCATAATGAGTTCAGCGAGCGTATGCGCTTCTTGCTCTTGACGGTTATAAGCGTCAGCAGCTTCTTCGCCTGTTTCTTATCCAGCCCGGTCTGTTCCAGTTCCTTTGCAACTTCATCCACGCCTATCTTTTCGATCTTGTCTATGGAGCGTAACGCCGCGGTTCTTTTTGTCTCGTCCACGCCTGCAGCCTCGAGTATGCCGTTCAGGATTTTACGGTTGTTGAGCTTGACGGAGAAGTCCTTGAATCCCAGGGTCGACAGGCATTCTACTGCACAGGCGATGCATTCGGCGTCCGCAGCCATCGAGCTAGAACCGACCGTGTCCACGTCCGCCTGCCAGAACTGCCGCCTGCGGCCGGACTGCGGCTCTTCGTAGCGCCAGACTGGCGCGATCGCGTACCTCTTGAACGGCTTGGGCAGCTGCGGGTTGTTCGCTATCACCCTGGCTAGCGACGGCGTGAGTTCGGCCCTCAGCCCGACTTCCTTTCCGTTCTTGTCCTCGAACTTGAATATCTGCTTCGCAAGGTCCTCCCCGGATTTGGTCGAGAGCAGCTTCCAGTCCTCTATGACAGGCGTCTCGAACGGGTCGAATCCGTACTTCTCGAAGACCTTCCCGACAGTAGACATGACGTACTGTCGCTTTATCATCTCCTCGGGCAAGAAATCCTTCATGCCCTTGAGCGGCTGGAATCCCATACTCTTAATTACCCGATCGGGATATTTATTAAGCTGTCCTTAGAACCCCCGTACGAATGCCTTTCCTTGTTTTCAGGACCGGGCAGAAGCAGTTTCTCCAAGGCCTTGACCTCTTTTACCTCGTAGCTGTTCAGGCCCGCGTACCTCGTCTCGACAGGCTCCTTCAGAAGCTCCTCCACGCTGATGCCGGCCACGTATCTTACGCCGTTCGCTTTTTCCACCGTTTCCACCTCCGTTTTCAGGAGGGGCTTCAAAAATAGACCCACCTAAAATTGGCGCGCTTCAGTTAAGCGGATTTCCGTTCCGAGAAACAATCTTTCCAAACGTAAAGTTGATAAGAAAAGAAAACCATATAGTTTTCTGATGTCCAGTACCGATTCTCTATTCCTTCTTCGCTTCGCGCAGCGTTATTCCCAGAATGATCTCGAGCTTGCGCGTCAGCGACTTGTCCGGCTCAATCTCCTGCCGCTCGACGCGCCGCAGCACCGACTCCTGCTCGTTTATGCGCTTCGCCAGCTCCTCGCGCGTCAGGCCCACGCCCTCGCGCGCCTTGCTGATGCGCGTGCCATAGTCCGCAACGAACTCCGTAGCCGCGGACGCGGCAACGATGTCCGCCCCGCTGCCGACCGAGGCGTAGCCCGGATAATGCTTGTGCACGCTTACCTCGACGCGCGTGCCCAGCTTGGCGCAGCCGTCGCACGCCTCGATCGTGGCGCCCTCCAGCTCGACCTTCACGAGCCGGTCGGACCTCTTTCCGCACAGCGGGCACTCTGGCATACTGATTATAGGGTACGGCCAGAAATTTAAGCGTTGCCCGAGGATGCAGTATTAATCCTTTGCAATTGAACCATTTTTCATGGAAGGATACGAAAAATATTCGGCCGAACTCGACGGCATTATGAAACGAGTCATAGAAGCGTTCAGCGGAAAGAAAGCCGACGCCGAACTGAGGTACGGCATACTCATCTGCCTTTCCAAGGAAGGCAACCAAAAGTTCCCAGTCCTCGCAGAGAAGATGGGCGTTGACAAGGAACGATTGTTCGAACAGCTGCAAAAAATGGGTAATGGCGGGATAGTTGTTGCTAGCGGCGGCCTGTACAAAACAACTGATAAAAGCGGAGAGGAAAGGATAGTTTGCGCTCCGGTGAACGAGATGACCTACCGCGCCAGCGAACTGGGAAAGGATTTTCTGCAGATGCTGTATGACATGACAGACCCGGTGAAAATCAGGCAGAGGCCCATGTAGAAAGCGTAACCGTATGTCTGCAGCCTGCTGTTTTAATTCCTTACCAGACAATTTTATTTAAATCAGACACGGTGTTCTAATTATGGAAAGCTCGGCCGCAAATCCCGCGAACATGGAGTCGACGATTGCGGAGTTCTGGCGAGCCAACCGCATCTATGAGAAGGCCAAGCAGAACCGCAACCGGGCGAAGAAGTTCTTCTTCCTCGACGGGCCGCCCTATGCAACGGGCAGCATACACATTGGCACTGCGATGAACAAGGTGCTGAAGGACTTTTACCTACGTTTCTTCCGTATGTACGGCTTCGATGTCTGGGACCAGCCGGGCTACGACACGCACGGCGTGCCAATCGAGAACAAGGTTGAGAAGCTGCTCGGGTTCAAGAGCAAGTCCGACATCGAACGTTATGGCGTCGAGAACTTCATACGCGAATGCCGCAAGTTCGCGACCGAGTTCGTTGGAGTCATGGGCCAGCAGTTCGCAAACCTTGGCGTCTGGATGGATTGGAAACGGCCGTATCTGACGCTCGACAACAGCTACATCGAGGGCGCATGGTTCACGTTCAAGCGCGCTTTCGAGAAAGGTCTGCTTTACAGAGGCACGTACTCGGTGCACGTGTGCCCGAAGTGCGAGACGGCCGTGGCGTACAACGAAATCGTTTACAGGGAAATCGAGGAGAATTCCATTTATGTCAAGTTCAAAGTCCGCGGAAAACCGAACGAGTATATTGTCATTTGGACAACGACGCCGTGGACGCTTCCGTCGAACACTGGCATCATGGCCAACCCGAAAGCGGAGTACGCGCGCGTCGAGGCTGGCAAGGACGTTCTCATCGTTAGCAAGCAGCTGCTGGAAACGCTGATGAAGAAGTTCGGCTTCGAGAAGTACAAAGTGCTCGAGACTTTCACTGGCGACAAGCTGAAAGGCCTGGCGTACGAGCATCCTCTTGCGGACGAGTTCAAGTTCCAGCACGGATTGAAGAACGCGCACCGCGTCGTTTTGTCCGAGCAGTTCGTGACGCTCGAGGAAGGCACAGGACTGGTGCACACGGCGCCTGGCCACGGCCAGGAGGACTACAAGGTCGGCAAGGAGGAAGGGCTGCCTGTTGTCAACCCGCTGAACATGGACGGGACTTTCGGAAAGGGCAGCGGAAAATACACGGGCGTGTTCGCGAAGGACGCGGACAAGATGATTGTCGAAGAGTTGAAACGCCGCGGCGCGCTGCTGGCCGAGGAGAAGATCAAGCACGACTATCCGATGTGCTGGCGCTGCGAGTCTCCGCTGCTGATGATGGCAGTGCCGCAGTGGTTCTTCCGCGTCACGGAAATCCGCGGCAAGCTGCTCGAGGAGAACGCGAAGATAAAGTGGGTGCCCGAATGGGCGGGCCAGCGCTTCCGCAACTGGCTGGAGAGCCTGGGCGACTGGCCGATTTCGCGCCAGCGCTACTGGGGCATTCCGCTGCCGATTTGGGTCTGCGAGAACGAAAAGTGCGACGCGATTAAAGTTATAGGCTCGGCGAAAGAACTGCCGAAAATCCCGAAGGACTTGCACAAGCCGTACATAGACCAGATAACCATAATCTGCGCCAAGTGTGGCGGCACGATGCACAGGGTGCCGGACGTGCTGGACGTCTGGTTCGACTCGGGCGCTGCGCCCTGGGCGTCGTTAGGATACCCTGCGAAGAAGCAGCCGTTCGAGAAGCTGTGGCCTGTCGATTTCATCCTGGAGGGCCCTGACCAGATACGCGGCTGGTGGAACTCGCTGATGATTAACAGTATTATGACGTTCGGCCGCAGGCCGTTCAACAACGTGCTGTTCCACGGGTTCGTCCTGGACGCGCACGGCACGAAGATGAGCAAGAGCAAGGGAAACCTAGTAACGACCGAAACCACGATTGACAAGTACGGACGTGATGTGCTGCGCTTCTACTACCTCTCGCGCAACGTGTGGGACGACATGTACTTCAAGCTCGACGAGCTGAACGATCTGGCAAAGGAGTTCATGGTAGTGCGGAACACTTTCAATTTTGTGCGGACATACGTGACGCGCGTTCCGAAGACGAAACCGAAGGCGCTGAAGCCCGAGGACAAGTGGCTGCTGTCGAGATTGAACACGGTGATTGCGAACGCGACCGACGGATGCAAGAAGTTCGTGAGCCAGAAGGCCGCGGCCGAGATACTGAACTTCGTTAACAATGACCTGTCGCGGTGGTACGTGAAGCTCGTACGCGACCGCGTGTGGCCCGAGTACAAAGGCGCGGACAAGCAGGCGGCGATGTGGACGACGTTCGTCGCAGCCGAGACGGCCACGAAGCTTCTCGCGCCGTTCTGCCCGTACCTCGCGGACGACGCCTACGTGAACGTCATCAAGCCGCTGAAGAAGAAGACGAAGGAGTCCGTGCACATTGAGGACTGGCCCGTCGCCGACAAGCGCGCAATCAACGCGAAGCTCGAGGCGCAGATGGCAATCGTGAAGCAGCTGTCGGAATCGGCGAACGCCGCGCGCCAGAAGGCCGGGCTGAAGCTCAAGTGGCCCGTTGCCTCTGTCGTTGTAGTCACGAAGGACAAAAAAGTTTCCGCGGCAGTGAAAACGCTGAACGGCACGCTGAAAGGCATTTGCAACGCGAAGAAGGTCGTCGCCGTTGCGGCGAAACCGAAGGGCGAGTTCGCCTACGTTGAGTCTGCAGTCGGAGATGTGCTGGTGGAGACGACGATGAACGAGGCGCTCATGCGCGAGGCGCTGATGCGCGAGCTCGTGCGCAAGGCGCAGGAGATGCGCAAGAACGCGGGGCTGAATATAACCGACAAGATCAGGCTGACGCTCGACTCGGACGACAAGACGGACGCGTTCCTGAAGAAGCAGGCAGGCGCGTTGAAGAAGGAGGTCGGCGCTGCGAAGCTGGCCGTCGGCCTGACGCAGGGCACGCACAAGGACAGGCTGGAGTTCAAGGGCGTCGCTGTGGAGATTGCGTTCGACCTTGCCTAGCTGCCTGCTGCATAGTCAGAGTCGAATATTTTTTCAAAGCTCCTCGCAACGTCTGTTGAGTACACGACCACCGACGCCTCGCGGTTGTACAGCATGGCGTTCTTGCTCCAGTTCGTCGAGCCGACGAGCACGACGCCGTCGTCGATTACGGCGAACTTCGAGTGCGTGTTGTGGAACTTCTTCGACGCCCATGCAACGCCCACGCCGCCGTTCAGCAGGTACTCCGAAATTTTCGTGTTGGCTGCGACAGAAGGTTCGAGTATCACTTGCACGTCGACGCCGCGCGACCTGGCGGCGATCAGCGCGTCGGCCAGCGTCTTGGACGAGAACTCGTACACCTCGAGCTTTATCTCGCGCTTCGCGCCGTCCAGAAGCGCGAGTATCTCGTCCGAGTTTTCCGGAGAGAATATCGCAAGCACCTCGCCCTCCTTGCACGTCTCGGCGTAGAAGATTCCCGTGTGCGAGGCATATAGCATTAGCATAATCCCGGCAAACGCAACAGAGCCGATTGCAAGAAGGATGTATTTTCTCGCCATTCACAACACCGTCCTCACTATCGAAGGCAGGAGCAGCACGGCCATCATGTGCACGGACCGCACGCGCAGCCTCTTCGCAAGCAGGCCGACGCATGCCGAGGTAGCTGCGACCAACATCCCCGCGAAGCCCGTGAAGGCGAATATAAGCACCAACGCCGCCGCCAGTCCGACAATCATCATGCCCTTTCCTCGGCCGCCGTTGCCCGTCCTTGCCACCAGCACGCCCAACGGCCTTGCCATCGCCGTCATCAACGCAGACGCGGCGCACGCCGACAGAGCAATCACGCCCGCGAACAGCAGCGCTTGGTCCGCGCCTATCGCGCCCATCGCGTCGTAAACGTCGGCGCTCAGGCTGCTCCTTATCTTCCCGGCCGAACCGAGCACGAAGATTGACATCGTGTTGAACGCGAGCGCCACGGCTGGCAGCGCGAACAGCACCTTCTCGCGGCCGTAGAGCGCGCCGATGCGCATCGCTATCGCAGAAGCCTGGCCTTTCTTCACGCCCGTGACGAGGCTCGCAAAACCCGCGGACACGAACGCAATGAACGCGATGCGCAGCTTCTCCGGCAGCGGAAGCTCCCGCACGAATCCTTCCTTGCGCTCGTGCTTGCCGTTCCAGTCGGCCACGATAGAGCTGATTCCGTACATTCCGACGAACACCGGCAGCAGCGTGTACTCGGCTGGCAGAAGCGGCCCGTTGCCGACCGCGATGCCGAGCATGCCCGCGACCGCGAACACAGCCGCGGCAGAAGCCATCGCCTTCCAACCGCGCTCGGTGACGACCATGTACACGCAAACCGCGGTCAGTATCCATCCCGCGATCGGCTTGATGCTCGAATACACGAGCGGGTACATGCTGCCTGCGACGAGCGCCAACGGCAGCGCCATGGCCACGCCGACCAACCCCCCGAAAACCACGCAGCGTATGCCACGCTTCAACGAGCCTGCAGCGACCGGGTCGGACTCGAGCGCCAGCGATGTCTCCTCGTTGCCTATGCCGAACAGCATCGGCGACAGGAACTCGAAGAACGACGACGAGATTTCCACGGCCACGGCCATCGCGGCAAGCTGGTAGTTCGACGTCGCGAGCCCGAACGCGCCGAACGATATGAGCAGCATGTTGAGATTGTTCGAGCTGAATCCCGGCAGGAAGCCGCAGGCTATCCCGAGCAGCACGCCTGCAATTATTGCGACTATGATCTCAATCATTCCCGGCCGCCCCGTCCAGCACCTGCGCGTCCTTCGGCACGATTTCCAGCTCGCCCTCGTAATCGTCCACCGTGCCGATTATCCCAATCGTATCGCCCTTCGCAACGCTGAGCGCCTTCAGCTTCTTGTCGAACACAGGAACAGTCAGCACGCTGCCCGCGCACTCCGCGTCGTCCGCGACCGACCAGTAGACCGTGCCGCTCTTGCTCTTGCGGATGCCGCAGACGGCAGCGTCGACGCGCACAAGCCTGCCGACCAGCGGCCCGTCCACGCCCGACGCTGCGACCCCCTCGACCGACACGGCCAGCGGCTCGATACGTTCGGACGCGAAGTATATGGCAGCGACGCCTGCGACCGACAGACCGAGCAGCAACGCGACCATAAAGTACGAACTGCGGTCTTTGAAGCTCCCCGCATCGGATGCGTTCTCCATGATTGAAAATCGCTGCCGGGCCGTGATAACCGGTCCGCACCACGCCCGGTGGTTATGAGCGCGGCATTACGCGGCATTAAGTTATTTCAATTCTAAATATTCAGTAGTAAGTATGGCGCTCGAGAAGAAGGAACTGCGCGCGATGTTCGCAAAGGACTGGCAGAAGTACTACAACTAGGTTGAGTTCTATTATTAATAATAATTGATATTGTAGAAGACTTTTCTGCGGAAGTGTGGTCTCGAAAGTTGGATATTGGTTGATTAATAAAATTATTGTCAAATGTGATTGAAATGTCCGATATGCAAATTGTACATCTCTGGGATTTACCCGAAGATAAAGTCTATGTAAAGATTAAAGACGATATACGCTATGATTTCTTCAAATTTGTTAAAATAAATTTTGGTGGGGCTAAGAAATTATCAAAACTATTTAGCTTTAGAATAGATAACTCATATATTTACAATTGGAAACATGGTGTCAGATTCTTACCATTGAAGACATTGAATAGATTTCTGAGCCTGATGAACATTAAAGATAAAACATTCTACATGGACTTAATTTCGTCAAATATAAGTGAATTAAAAACACCTTCTAAAGGGGGTTCTGTTTATGACCCAAAATTTCCTATTAAACTTTCTATAAGTTTAGCAAGAATTTGTGGTAACTTGGTTGGAGATGGTGGTATATCGTCAGACGGTGAAGATAGATACAGAGCATATTATACAAATAAATCTCGAGACCTAGCCTCGAACTTCAAGGAAAACGTCTTAAGTAATTTTTCAAAAATCAAAATCCAAGAGTCTGTAGACAAGAGATACGACACTATTAAAATAAAATTGCCACGAATTATCGGAATTATACTTTCAGCTTTCTTCGGTTTTCAAAACAATGAATTAAAACATGTTCCAACAAGCATCAAGAACTCTCCAAAAAATATAAAAGCCGCGTTTTTAGGCGCTTTATTTGACGATGAAGGGTCGATAGATATAAATGGCAGAAAAATTTCATTAGGACTAACTGTAAAAGATATTTTAATAGATGTGAAAAGAATGCTAAATGACTTTGGTGTAGAGGCAAGCAAAATAGCAGAGATTACTAAAAGTGGTAATAGAAAAACATTCTATAATATTACGATTACTGGATGGTGGAATTTTGAAAAACTTAAATTTATGAAACTTAAGCACCCTTTAAAGTCTAACCAATTAAAAATATTAATTACCCCGAACAGGTACAAACTGGCTGCTGTTACGAGAAATGCCATCATTAAGGCAATTAAAAGTAAAAGTGGCGTGAGTGTAAAAGACTTGAGTAAGGAGCTAAACCGACCTGTTGAGAACCTGAAATATTATTTGCGTAAGTTTGAAAAAGACAAAATAATTAAATCTTTAACTGCGGAACGAAATTTAAAAATATATTATGCAGGAAATTAAAATGAACAAAAAAAATCTGATAAGTCAATTTCAAAGAAACCCAGATAGATATTGGAGGGTCGAACTTTTTGATAATCTAGGCTTCAAAAGAAAACAATGCACGAATTGTGGAAAATTTTTCTGGGCTTTAACCGAACAAGCGACATGCAACGACTCAAGTTGTAGGCCCTATGAATTCATTGGCAACTCGCCGGCAAAACAACCTTTAGACTATTTTGAGACTTGGAAAGCAATAGAAAAGTTTTTCGTTAAGAATGGCCACACCCCGCTAAAACCATACCCTACTGTTTGCCGATGGTTTGACTTATTTTTCACTATAGCCGGGATTGTTAATTTTTATAGGCATATTAACGGCGAACTCGATTTTGAATTCCCAGCAAACCCGTCGATACTTGTGCAACCTTGTCTACGTTTTAATGATATAGTAAATACGGGAGTAAATGGCAGATCGTACACTTGCTTTGGAATGGTTCAACAAAGCTCTTTGTACGATGGCAAACAAGGCTATTGGAAAGATCGGTGCATAGAATTAGATTTTGAATTGCTAACAAAAGTTTTTGGCATTAAGCCAGAAGAAATTGTTTTTACAGAAGATGCTTGGCTTGGACCATCTGCCTTTGGCAGTAGTTTAGAGTACCATGTTCAAGGACTAGAGCTTGGTAATGCTGTTTTTACAGAATTCGTAGGCACTCCTGATAATTACAGAGAAATGGATAAAAAAATTATAGATATGGGAGCTGGATGGGAAAGACTGACATGGATAACACAAGGTACACCCACAAGCTACGATTGCGTATTCGGACCGGTGATTGAAAAATTGAAAAAAGAAACAAAAATTGAATATGATAAAGAATTCTTTTTGAAATACTCGAAGCTGTCTGGTGTTCTTAATTTTGATGAGGTATCGGATATTAAATCTGTTAGAAGCGATATTGCAAACAAATTGAGAGTTCCATTAGAGCGATTAGAAAAGGAGGTTTTACCATTAGAGGCTTTATATTCAATTGCCGACCACTCTCGAGCACTAGTCTTTGCTATAAGCGATTCAGGACTCCCGAGTAATGTAGCAGGCGGTTACAATCTACGAGTAATTTTACGAAGAGCACTTAATTTTATTGAAAAGTTCAAATGGGATATAAAGCTACAAGAAGTGACCCTATGGCATATCGACTATTTGAAAAAAATGTTTCCAAATATAGCCGAGCATAAAGAAGAAATCTTGAACATATTAGACATAGAAGAAGAGAGGTACAGAGGAACGAAGGCGCGAACGAGAAAGATTGTTGATAAAATATTGAGCTCGGGAGAAAAAGTTGACGAAGAAAAAATGATTAAGCTCTACGATTCCGATGGCGTAACTCCTGAGATGCTAGTTGAAAGTGGGCTTGACGTGAAAATACCCGCGGACTTTTACGTAAAAATTACCGAAAGGCACATGTCGCAAAAGAAAGAGGAAGAGACGAGGCCGTTTGATCTGTCAGGAATACCGAAGACGAAGATGCTTTACTACAACGAGCCGGAGGTTTTGGAATTCGATGCAAAGGTTGTGAAAATTTTTGAGGGAAATAAAATTGCACTCGACCAAACTTCATTCTACCCCACGTCAGGCGGACAGCTGTACGACGCGGGGATGATTAACGGTTCAGAAGTCGTAGATGTAAACAAATATGGCGACATCGTTGTTCATACCTTGAAATCTGGCGAAGGTTTGAAAGAAGGGCAAAACGTTCATTGTGCCGTTGATAAAAAACGACGCGATATTTTGCGACAACACCACACAGGGAACCACATAATCAACCTTTCAGCAAGACAAATTTTGGGATCACACATCTGGCAGCACAGCGCGCTCAAAGACGTGGACAAAGCGAAGATAGAGATAACGCACTATGACGCGTTGACAGACGAAGAGACGAAGAAGATAGAGGACTACGCCAACACGGTTGTGGGCAAAAATATAGAGATCAAAATCGAAAACCTGCAGCGCGGCGAGGCCGAGCAGAGGTACGGCTTCCGCATATACCAAGGCAGCCAGGGCGTGCCGAGCAGGGAGGTGCGCATCATTTCCATAGGCAACCTCGACCACGCCGCGTGCGGCGGGCTGCATTGTAGGAACACGGGCGAAGTCGGCTTTATAACAATTCTACATACAAAACGCGTGCAGGATGGCGTTGTAAGAATGGAATACGTTTGTGGCGACATCGCGATACAACGATTGGAAGAAAGGGAGAAACTGCTGAAGGAAGCGGCGGATGCGCTCGGCGTGAAGGAGAAGGATTTGCCGAATGCCGTGAAGCGGCTGTTCGAGGACTGGAAGGAAAAGAGGAAGATGGCGAAGAAGGCGAAGTGATTTCATGGCACTGGACATCGAAAGGTGGAAGGAACTGAAGGAGAAGGAAAGGATACTGCGCGACGCTGCCGAGGCCATAAGCGTGCAGGAGAAGGACCTGCCGCGGGTGATAGCGCGCTTCAAGCGCGAGATAGAGGACTTCGAAGCGCAGCTGAAATAGCGCTCGTGCTTTTTCTAGACGTTCCTCGTCGCGCAGCTCACCGGCGGCTGCACCATCATGTCGCACAGCGCGCTGAACATATCGTCCTGCGAGGGGTCTGTCAGCGTGCGGCTGCCGTAGTAGCTTATCACATCAAGCACGGGTTTCGACAGAGCATTGTCTGATATCTCCTGCAGCAGAAGCTGGTCCGGGAACTTTGACACCACGAACTCCAGATAACCTTTCTGCGCCGTGCAGTTCGCGCACACCATCGGATAGCGGTATTCGAGCAGCGTCCTGCCTTGGCGCGCAGCATAATCCTTCTGTGCCGCCGTCAGCTCGTAGTCTATCACGTTCTTCGCAGGCAGCTCGACCTGCGCGGCTGCCGTGCCGCCGCCCCAGTTCAGCGCCTGCAGCAGGCTGTACGCGGCCGTTGAGCCGAGCGTGAGCAGCAGTAGCACTATGGAGATGTACTTCTTCGAGTCCAGCTTCAGCCTCATGCGTCGCGCCTTACAGATTTATTTGTCGTTCTATAAATTTAATTTAAGGCGCTTCGTTAAAGGTGCAAATCGCATGGTTTTGGAAAGGCTGATAAGCAGACGGGCGGCGCTGCAGAACCCGCTGGCGATGTTCCTGGTTGGCGGCATAGTGTCCGTGGCGTGCCTCGTGATAGCGTTCATAGTCTTCAGCGATTCCGTGGGCATGTTCACGACCACACTGATGACGATGGCGATGACGCCCTTCATGGTGAACCTGCTTTACCACGAGGAGAAGGAGACGGAAACGCAGATAATGCGCAAGATGGAAGGGAACTTCCTCGCAAGGCACTCGGACGTGCTGAAGGTGTACGGGGCTTTGTTCGCCGGGATGGTGCTCGCGCTGTCCATAACGTTCCTGCTCCTGCCGGAGCAGTACGTGCAGAGCATATTCAAGGACCAGATAAACGAGATAGGCATCATACGCGGCCAATTCCTGAACTTCGACGCGTTCGAACGCATAATGGTGAACAACGTGGGCGTGCTTATGATATCTTTCCTCTTTTCGTTTTTGTTCGGCTCGGGCGCGATATTCATACTCTCGTGGAACGCGTCGGTGCTCGGCGCTGCCATCGGGCTGGCCGCGAAGTCGATTGGCGGCATAGGCGGGTTCCCGCTGGCTGTTATGGTGTTCCTTCCGCATGGGAGCCTGGAGATACTCGCGTACCTCGTTGGCGCCGTGGCTGGAGGCATGGTCTCCGTGGTGCTGACGCGCAGGCACTCCAAGTGCTTCTGGATGATAATCGTGGACAGCCTGAAACTCGTGGCAGTGGCGGCCGTTCTGCTCGTAGCCGCGGCTGCGCTCGAGTCCGCGCAGATGTAAGATTTTTTTGAACGTAAAATTAGATTATTTTATATAATTTGATTACTTAGTTAACCAATATGTCGGATCGAACAGAGATCTTGATAAAGTACGTAATAAACCTATCGAAAGGAATAGATAACTCATTTGCTATTGCTGTGATGTCAAATTTAGGGCAAAATCCTCAAAAAAAATTTTTAAGTGATGTAGAAAAACTTTCAAAATCATCAGAAGAAATCAAAATGCTCTACATCGCGGCAATGAAAAGAGTTGAAAAAATTGATGTCAATACTGTACCTTACAACTTAAGCCTTGTATGTTTTGTAACATCCTTTGAAATATTACTATATGATTTGTTTGCTTTTATTCTGAATAACGATGAAAATCTTAAAAAAAAGATTTTGAATTCGGAAAGTAGAGTACCTATTGAATATTTAGAAAAATACAAGAATAATGAAATCAGTTTTGCGGACATTGTTATAAAAATTAAGAATTTCAATTTTCAAAATCTCGAATCTGCAAGTAACGCTTTTATTTGGCTCGGAAAACCAAGCATTTTGAAAATTTTAAATGATTTAAAACATTTGGAGAAAATCAGAGATGCGATTAACAAAAGGCACCGAATAGTCCATCAGGGGTTTAATGATGATACTATGACAATGGATGAAGTGGCAGAGTTAAACGCAATTTTTTTAATAAGTGGAATTACAATATACGGACAAATTTTTTATAATTACTCCAAGTAAATCGCCGGCCGGCCGAACTTGGCGCGCTTGGCCCTGTCTTGCGGGTCGTGCTTCCTCGTGTCGCCGACTTTGAACATCTCGACCTTCTTGAAACCGAGCGTTTTCATGTGCTCGGCCGATTCCCGGAAGTAATCTATCTCCTTGTCCGTTGCGAAGTACAAGTACAACTTTGTTTTTGAAATCTCCGCCTCCTTGCCCGCGAGCTTCGCTACCTGCTTCACGTCCTCGATTGTTTTTCGGTAGATGTCTTCGAGCTGCAGCGCGTTGCGGTCGATTTTCTTCTCGTCGTGCTTCGGCCAGCTTTCTGTTGATACGAACGTCTTCCTGCCCAGCGCGTGCCACAACTCTTCAGCTGCGTGCGGCACTAGCGGAGCAATCAGCTTCACGAGCGTCTCGAAGGTTTCGTTCAGTACTGCCTTGTTGCAATCCTTTATGTCGCCGACGCGGTCGATGTACCACTTCAGCTCGTTCGTCAGCGCAAACAGCGAGTACTGCGTCGCGCTGCGGAATCGCGTGTTCTCATAATGCTCGGTCGCGATTTTTATCAGCTCGTGCAGCCTGCTTTCCAGATAACGGTCGACGGGCTTCGTCGTTGTGCGCTTCGCCTTCTTCAGTTTGGCCGCAAGCCCGAACAAAAACTTCAGCCGAGAATCGTACGTGCTGATGGAGTCCTCGTGCCAGTCCGCGTCGTCCATGTTCTCGTTCGATGCGACTATGTTTATTCTGGTCAGATCTGCGCCGTGCTTCTTCACAAGGTCGGCCATCGGTATGAAATTGCCCTTGCTCTTGCTCATCTTCTCGCCGCCGACGTTCACGTAGCCGTTCACGCCTATGGAGCGCGGCCAGAACTTCGCCAGCCCGAGCTTGTCCCAGATTGCAACGTGGTGGAAGATGAAGAACGTCAGGTGGTTCTGCACCAGGTCCTTGCCGGAGTTGCGGAACCCTACCGGGTAGAAGTAGTCGAACTCCTCGCGCAGGCCTTCGATTGTTGCCTTCTCGAGACCGCTCGCCTTCGAAAGCTTCGCAGGTTCGCCCGTGCCGAAAAATATGTAATCGAACACTTCGTCCGTCAGTTGCGCGGCGCGCACGCCTTTCTCGTTTATTATGCGCGCGAGCGTGTAGTACGCCATGTATATCGTCGAATCGCTCAGCGTCTCCACGATCCAGCTCTTGTCCCACGGCAGCGGGGTTCCCAGTCCGCTGCGTCGCGTGCACGCCTTGTCTTCGAGCCAGTCGACCGTGTTCTCGAACTGCTGCCGCGCTTCCTCGGGGTAGAAAGTCATGCGCTTTATGCAGTCCTTCGCCTTCTGCTTCCATCTCGCGTCCGAGAATTTCAGGAACCACTGGTTCTCCAGAATCTTTATGTGGCAGCGTGTCTTGCAACGGCAGACGACCTTGGCGGTCGTCTCCAACATGTTCGTTGCAATCCCCTCTTCCACGAAATGGTTTATCAACTTCTGTTTGGATTCCGCAACCTTCATGCCGCCGTACGGCCCGCAGTTTTCCTTGCAAACTCCAGTGTGGAATTCCTTCTTGTACAGCATCTCGGTTGCTTTCTCCAGCTTGTCCGTGTCGCGCTGGCTCTGTATGCCGAAGCGCTCGCACGCGTCCTTGGCAGGATGCTCGCCGAAACCTTCGGTCGCGATAATCGATATCGGCTCAACGCCCCGCACAACCGCCTCGATGCCGTAGCGCTGGAGCGCTGCTTTGTCCTTCTTCAAATCCTGCAGCCCGATCCAGTCGTACGGCGCATGCGAAGGAACGGACATCACGATGCCCGTTGCGACATCTGCGTCGCACAGTGCTGCTGGCAAGATTGGTATTTTCGTTTTCGTAATCGGGTTGTCGCACGACTTGCCCACGAGCTCCGAGCCCGTCACGGTCCCGATGACGGTCACCTTCTTCAGCTGATCCTCGAGCTTCTTCACAGCTGCCTTGCCTATTATCCACTTCTCGCCATCAACGTCCGCGCGCACATACTCCGCGTCCGGATTTATCCAGATGTTCGTCACGCCGTAGACGGTCTCCGGCCGCAGCGTGGCGCACGGCACCGTTTCGCCGGATGCGAGCTTGAACTTGATAACTGCATATTCCATCGGCGACTCGCCCACGCCCTCCAGCCTGTCATGGTCGCCCGTGGGGCTCTGGCAGTTCTGGCACCAGACGACCGGGTGCGTGCCCTGCGTCACGTAGCCGCGCTCCTTCAGAGTGTTGTACTGCCACTCGACGAAGCGCGAGTACGTCGGCGTCATCGTTGTCGTTATGAACGTGCGGCGCCAGTCGATCGAGAAGCCCGTGGCAGTCAGGTCCTCTATCCAGCGCTTCTTCCAGAATTTCGCAACGCACTCCGGCCCCTTCTCCGCGAACGCGCGTATGTCCTTGTCGCTTACGCCGTATATCTTGAACGCTTCTATCTGAGATTTATCGCCGTCCCTAAGCCGTTTCACAGCGCCTACAATCGGCTCGCCGGTTGCATGGAATCCTTGCGGGAAAAGAACGTTGAATCCTTGCATGCGCTTGTAGCGCGCGTAGACGTCGCCGCGTATGAATGTGAAGCCCGCTCCGATGTGTGGGGCGCCGTTCACGTACGGATACGGCACCGTGACCATGAAGCTCGGACGTTTCCTGTCCACGTTCGCCTCGAACAGCTTCGCCTTCTGCCAGGCCGACTGCCACTTGCGTTCGATTTGCCCGAAGTCGATTTTCTCGCGAGCCGCCTTTTGAGGCCCGGCTTTAGCAATTGCAGCCTTGTCCCTAGAAACTTTTTTCTTTGCCTTTCCGGCCCCAGCCTTCGCCATGTAAATTAGAATGTCGGACGTAGGTTTTATTCTTTTGCCCGTGCGCAGGCTATTTGGCAGCCTCGGCGACCGCGGTGCCGGACATCACGCGGTATATCGGACCGTATCCTGAGTTCGGCAGCTCCACCTTGCTTATATCGGCCAAGGACGCGATGTCGTTCGCCTTTACAATGCTGCCCGAGACTGTGTAGAGCGTGTCGTCCATGTAAAGCGAGCGGTGTACCTGCGTGTCATAGCCGTAATAGTACTTGCTCTCGTCAACCGCGGTCTCGTTCGCGTGCGTGATGCGGCCTTTCAGCACGAACCCGTCCTGCAGGTTGAGCTTGAACACATACACGCCCTGCCAGCTAGTATAGTCGATGCCGTTGTTGTCCGTCAGCTGTACGGGTATCACCAGCAGTTCCTTGTCGCGACTGAACAGGAATGCTTTGTGGTCGTACGACGCCTCGGACCAGCTCCAGTCGCCTTGCACGACGTACTTCGAGACCTCTGTCGGGTTCGATACGTCCGTTGCGTCGAACAGCGAGAGCTTGACTCCGAGCACGTGGCCCTGCGCGTCCGCTTCGCGGCCCACGCCTATCACATGCGTATCGTCGTACGGGTGCAGATAATCGGAAACGCCCGGGACCTTCAGGAACCCGAGCACGGCCGGCGACTGCGGGTTCGAAAGGTCTATCACGAACAGCGGGTCTATCTGGCGGAACGTTACCATGTACGCGCGGCTGCCGATGAAGCGCACTGCGTAGATGCGCTCGCCTGGCGCGATGCCTTCGAGCCTGCCGACCACGTTCAACGCAGAGTCAAGCACGTACATGTTGTTCGTTGTGCTGTCGGTCCCGGCCCACTGGCCGCTGGTGGTTGCGATGCGGAAGTAGCCGCCAGTCTCGTCCATCGAGAACTGGTTCAGCACAGTGCCGGGCACCTCGCCGCTCGCGGCGTACGTTATGCTTCCGCCGCCGATCGCGATCCTGTGCACGACCGTGCGCTCGTAATCCTTCGCGATTTCCGCGTACACCGCCTGGTATCGCTCCTCCAGGGCCTTCGCCGCGGCCGCTCCGTCCTCGGGACCGAGCGTGGCATAGTAATCCTGCAACGCCTGCTGGATTTCGCTTCCCTTCTCATAAATGTTCGCGTCCGAATCGCGTATCTTGATTATCTTCGCCTGCACGTCCGCGGGCACGGACGGAAGTATGGCGTCGTCCACGACGCGCTCGAAAACGCTCTTGTAGTCCATCCTCTTCTGCGACACGAGGTAGATGTTGTCAGGCGACACGTACATCGACTGGCTGTATCCGAGCAGGAAAGTCTTCGTGCTCGCAGCAGACGCGTCTGCGACGTTCTCCGCGATAACTGTCGTGAACACGTACGAGCTGTCCGGGTACGGCGAGTAGTAGACCTCGCTTGCCGCGATAGTGCGCTCGACGCCGTTGGTCGCCACCGTCGGCAGGGCTATCGGTCCGCCGGAATAGACGCTCTTCTGCGCGATCGCATACACATAATCGCCCACCATCCGCGAGTCATAGTAGCTGCCCTCCGCGGACGACTCCTTTACCAGCCTCGGCTGCGTGCGGTCGCTAACGTCGTACGTGCCTATTGCTGTGGACGTGCTGCCCATGTACGACGGCGCGATTATGTCAAGCATCGGCTTCGCGTAGCTGTAGCTGCTGCTGATTATGACGAGTCGGTCGCCGTTTATGTAAAGGCCGTTCACAGTGCCGTTAACGGTGATGTTCGAGACGATGCGCGCCGTTTCGGCCGGGTAGGCGTCGATTATCTGCACCGTGCTGCCGTAGCTCGGCGCGACGTACAGGTATCGTCCGTCGCTCTTCACTATGTCGGCCTCGTCAACGCCTGCGACCTGAACGTTGGTCTGCGAGTAGTCCGACGACTTGCCCGCTCCCGAAGCGGCTTCGGCAGCCTGCGACGGCGCGGCCACTGTCGTGCCGGCGTTCATGTCCATGCTGGCGGAACGCGTCAGGCCGTACGCGCCGTACGACTCGGTGTTGCTGTCGATGAAAGCCTTGAGTTCCGAGTACGACGAGAATCGCTTCAGCGAGTCCGTGCCGAACTGGCCGGGCAGCGCATAATGCGAGAACATCGCACCTGTGAAAACCACGAGGATCGACAACGCGATAACTATAACGAGCTTCCTGCCCTTCCCGCCGATTATTCCTTCGCCACGCTCGGTGAGGCTGTAGAAAACCCACTTCCTGCCGGGCGCGGATGTCTTGCGCACAAGCCCGGCCTTCTCCATCGCCTTCAAATGCTCGACTATGGTGGCGTCGCTCTTGCCGAGCTTCTTAGCCATGAACGATGGCATGCGCCTCCCTTCGGACAGCGCCTTGAGTATGTCCATGCGCGTGTCCGCTGACAGCACCTTCAGCACTTCCCTGTCGACGATGGTAACGGGTTCGTCAGCCAATTTTGTCACATCTTCGATACATCCTTATTGAAACCAGCTTTATAAAACGGTTTTGATTATGTTAGGTGTAAACCGAATAATGTTAAAAAGGCCACGGCCAGAAAAAATAGATTAGTTTCGAATCCGAATAATCATCTATGAAGTACACGCTGCTTTTGATATTGCTGAACGTGGTTGCGTTCCTGTTCACGCTGTCCAATCTCGATTACTTCATCAACAACTACGGCTTCAGCGTTGCGAGCTTCCTCGCCGGCAGATACTACGTCACCTTCACGAGCATGTTCCTGCACGCCGATTGGCTGCACATCGGCTCGAACATGTTCGCGCTGCTGGTGTTGGGCGCGGCTGTGGAGAAGAAGGTACGGCCGTGGCAGTACTTCGCCGCCTACTTCATCAGCGGTGTGATTGGATGCCTCTCGATGTTCGTTCCGTTCTTCGGCTATGGGCCGGATACGATTGCAATAGGGGCGTCGGCCGCCATATCCGGCCTGGTCGGGCTTGGGATTTTCGTGTGTCCTGGCAAGTTCGTCTGGTTCCCGGAGATAATACCGCTACCGTTCTCGCTCGCCGCGGCAATCTATTTCCTTATCAACGTTTCAAACCTGCTCGTGCCAGGTTACATTGCATACTCGGCGCACGTCTTCGGCTTCCTCGCCGGCTCGGCGTTCGGGCTCGCCTGGGGCGAAAACCGGACGAGGAACCTAGCGATATTCATGGCGCTGCTGTTGTTGATAATTTTCCTGCCGAACATAATCGATTTAATGACTTTTATCCTCTCGGCGAAGTAGGTTTTATATAGTTGAAATTGGGCATAATAGAATCAGGCTCCCATAGCTCAGTTTGGATAGAGCAAGTGGCTTCTAACCACGAGGTCGTGGGTTCGAATCCCACTGGGAGCACATCGTTTTTATCTTGGAAATAGAATTATTAATTGTGGTGCGATGACTCGGACGATTCTTATAACTTCCGGCAAGGGCGGGGTCGGCAAGACGACGCTCACATCGAATCTTGCGTACGCGCTCACGCAGCTCGGCGAGAACGTCATCGCAATGGACGCGAACCTGACCACGCCGAACCTCGGCATGCACTTCGGCATGCATCTTGCCCCGCGGACGCTGCAGGACGTTTTGAAAGGAAAGGTGCGGTTGGAGCGCGCGATATACCCGCATCCGTACGGATTCAAGTTCATACCCGCGAGCATATCGACGAAGGACCTGACAGGCGTGGACGTTGCGAAACTGCAGAACGTGACGCTCGGGCTGACCGGACGCGCGGATTACGTGCTCATGGACTGCGCTGCCGGCCTGGGCAGGGAGGCGACGAGCGCGATCGCTGCCGCGGACGAGATACTGCTTGTCACGAACCCCGATTTGCCGAGCGTGGCCGACGCGCTCAAGGCAGCGGAGGTCGCGCGCAGCATGAACAAGAGCATAATAGGCGTTGTCGTCAACCGCGCCAAGGGCAGCAGGCACGAGCTCGGCATAAGCGCCATCAAGGAGCTGCTCGAGCTGCCGGTGATAGCGCAGATACCCGAGGACAAGCTCGTGGCCGAGAGCATAGCAGCGAAGAAGCCGATAATGGATTACGCGTCGGACTCGCCCGCGGCCGTCGAAATCCTGAAGCTCGCGCACAAGATCACGGGCAGGAAGTACAAGGGCAGCGCCACGAACGCCAGCCTGCTGAGGCGGCTGATAAACTGGATGAGAAGGTAAAATTGGGATTTGGACGGTTTTTTAATTTTATCGGTTACCGTAAATCTTTTAAACTAAAATAAACAAATTAAATAAATGCAAAGACCGGCATTTAACGTTCTTGTGTCCTTTGTCATCCTGTTTTCTTTCGGAGCGGTATTTTATTTTTCGCCGAACTGGGCGATACTGCCGATTGCCGCTTTCATATGGTTCTTGTTCGAGGTCTGGCAAGTATCCAGCGAAAAGGATTTCAGAGGCAAGCTGGTCTCAGCGCTGCTGATGGGCCTGTTCCTTGCGTTTTTCGATTTTGCGGTCGAGAACCTCGGAGCACAGTTCGGTTTCTGGGTGTCGTTAAAAAGCAACTTTTTCCTGCTGGCCGTGCCTGCCGAGATATTCATCACTTGCCTGTTCGGCGGCTCTGCGTTCTTTTTGCTAATTTCGAATTTTACTTGGGATTTAAAGAGGATCCTGCTTAACTCGGTTATCTGGTCAGCCGGCGGCGCATTAGGCGAATTTTATTTGAACATCGTCGGGCTAATGAGATACGGAAATGGTTGGGTGTCGATTCCGCACGCATTCGCCTCTTACATGGTTACATGGTTTGTTCTGCACGGCGTTTTCTATGTTTTAAACAGAAATTATTCTAGGATTGTTTCATTGCCATTCGTAAAGCCAAAATAATTTTTAATTTAAGCTTTTAACGCGTCCAAATCCAGTTCGAACGCGGCCACGGGCATCTCCATCTTCCAGTTGCTAAGGGCTTTCGGGTTTATTTCGCCGATTACGCCGATGGCTTTTCCGCCTGCGATTATTTCCGCCATGCGCCCCTCGATGAAGCTCGGGTGCTTCGCTGCGCGCAGTTCGTACTTCACTCCCGCGCTCTCCATGAAGCTCGCCAGCACCGAAGCGACGTCAGCGTAGCTCGCGCGGGTGTCCGCTATCGCCGCAGCGAGTTTTTTCACGTTGCGGGCGCCGGTTTCAAAAGAAGCATCGAGCATAACAACATCGCCAGCTTCGAAAATCTTCTGCGGATACTCATGGTGCTGGTTGTTCGCAATCACATCCATGAGCGACGGCAGCACTTCGCGGCGGCAGACGTTACACTCGGGCGTGACCGCGTTCAACGTCTCCGCGACTGGCTGCCGCGCGGCGTTCATGCGGTCGAACTCGTCGCCGACGTTCGAGAGCGTGAGGCATACGACTTCCTGGAAACCTATTCCGGCCATTATCTGCTTCACTGCATAAAGGCGCTCGTGCTTCTCAAGCGGCTGCGCAATCGTCGGCACTTTCGGCACCGTGGGTTCGAAACGGTCATAACCGTAGGCGATTGCAACGTCCTCCGCAATATCCATGGGATGCATCACGTCCGTGCGGTACGGCGGTATAATCGCGTTCGTCCCGTCGAAGCCGACATCCATTTTTTCAAGCAATGCCGCCATCTGTTTTTTATCCAGCTTCAAACCAAGAATCTTGTTAACGTACGAAACGTCGGTTTTCATCTTCCACGCCGAGAGGTCTGGCGTGCTGCGCCTCTTCCCGCCCGCAACGACCAGCACCGTCTCCACTTTGCACCCGCGGTCGGCGAACGATGTCGCGAGTATGTTCAACGCCTGGTTTATCGCTCGTTCGTCTGTGCCCGTGACGTCGATGAAAATGTCCTTCGTGCGGTTTGTCACGCGCGTGAGTTCGCCGTTTATTATCGGCGGGAAGCTCAGGACGCGTTCTTTTTTATCAACAATCACAGGCCACTTCTTCGCAGACTCTATAACGTGCGCGTACGCCTTTCCTTTCGGATGCTGTTTCAAAATCTCGCGCAGCGTCATCTCCCTGTGCATGTCGAGCGGAAGGAACTTTATCGCGTCCGGTGCCACAGCCTTGTACGTGAACGGAGGTTGCACCTTGCTGAGGTCGTGGATGCCGATTGCGACCTTCTTGCGCTTGCGGCCGAGCGTGTCGTGCAGCTTCTCCTGCACCTGCATAAGCGAGGCTATCAGATCGTCCGTGATTTTCACTTTGCGAACGACTGCGCACGTGACGTACGGACGGACCTGCTGCACGCTCGCATCGACCTTGAGCGTTATCTTTCCAGCTGCGGTTTTGTAGTTCGAAAGCTTCTGCTTGCCGGTCGCGGTGAACCTGCGTATCGCGCGGCCGAAGCCTTCGATGCTGAACATGTCCGGACGGTTCGGCGATACTTCGTAGTGCACAACGTCGGCTTCCAGCTTCTCGAGCGGGCAGCCGAACATCGGTATGCGTTCCTTGTAATCCGCCTCGGTCAGCCTGCGTCCGACCATCGCTTCCAAGTGCTTCTTTTCGAACTGTACTACTGCCATAATCGAAACCTCGCATGCGCGCTACTGCAGCACCTTCGCCTCCCTGAGCATCTTCAGGTCGTTCCTATAATAGAAATTGCGGATGTCGTTCATCCCCAGCCGCAGCATTATCGGACGCTCGAACCCGAGCCCCCACGCGAGCACAGGCTCCTTTATGCCCAGCGGCTGAGTGACTTCAGGACGGAAGATGCCCGACCCGCCGAGCTCGAGCCATTCCTTGCGGTCGTCGAAGTACACCTCGACCTGCGCGCTCATCTCGGTGTACGGGAAGTACGACGGCGTGAACCGTATCTTCGTCAGCCCCATGCGACGGAAGAACTCTTTCAGGTAGCCGAGAAGGTCTTTGAAGCATACATTTTCATCAACAACAATACCGTCGACCTGCACGAACTCCGGCAGGTGCTTGTAGTCTATGGTCTCGTTGCGGAACACGCGGCCGATGCAGAACGACTTGAACGGCGGCTTGAATCTCGTAAGGCTGCGCGCGGACACTGCGGTGTTGTGCGTGCGCATCACGTTCTTCCGCGCCACGGCCTCGGACCATTTGTACCTCCAGCCGAGCGAGCCTGTGCGGCCGCCGTTCTCGTGAACTATGCTGACGGGATCGATGTATCCATCGGGCAGCTTTGCTGTTGCAGGCGTTTTCATGTAGAACGTGTCAGCGAGGTCGCGCGCCGGATGGTCCTGCGGCTGGTACAGCGCGTCGAAGTTCCAGAAGCTCGACTCGACGAACGGGCCTTCCGTTTCTATGAATCCTAGGTCGAGGTATATGCGGCGGACCTTCTGCTCGAAAACGGTCAGCACGTGCAGCTTGCCCGCGTTCAGTCTTGCGCCCGCGGCCTGCACGTTGTACGGCCTGAACTTGACGTCCTTCCACAGTCCGGTCTTAAGCAGCTCGGGCGTCAGGTTCGCGACTTCCTTGCCAACGAGCTTCTTCGTTTCGGTAAGCGCCTCGCTCTCGATGCGCACGAGCTTGCGCCACGCAAGCTTCTCCAAAACAACGGGGTCGATTTCCTTGCCGGCAGCGAGCGCCTTCAGCGCGTCCTGCTCCGCGATTGAGCCAGGCTGCTTCGCCAGCGCCAGCTTTCCGTCCTTCACCTGCACCCAGCCATTCTTCTTCGCCCACTGGAGCGCTATATCGAAAGCGTGCACGCGCTTGCGTGCTTCGTCAAAACTCAACGGCCCGGATTTCAGCGCGTCCGTCAGCACTTTCTCCGGCAGCCCATGCTCGGCGTAACGCCTGCCCTCGTCCGTGAGCTCGACGCGCCTGCCTTGCTTCTCGGCCATTAGAATCGCTTAATTAAGATTGTGCATTCGCGGATTAAAAAGTTAGGAAGAGTCATCTTACCGGTTCCCACTGCTTGATGCTCACGCCCTTGCCGGTCCTGCGGTACTTGATGTAGGCCTTCACCGCTTTCAGAAAACTGCCGACCACGCCCCACTTGTTTATGCGGCGAGGCGAGGTGAGGACCAGTGTCTTCTCGTCGAACACGACGCGCCCCCTTTTTCCCAGTCTTTCAGCCAGTTCCAAATCCTCCAATGTTTCCACGGTCTCGTCAAACCCGCCCACCTCGTCGAATACCTTCTTCCTTGCAGCGAAGCACGATCCGACAATATGCGGCATCTTGACCTTGGTTATGGACAGCTTGACGAGCTGGTTAAGCTCCCAATACGCCATGAAATCCTTGTAAAGGTGGCTCATCAGCAATATGGGGCAGGTGGCTGCGACCACGCGCCTGTCCTTAAAGACGCGTTCGAACTCGGACAGAGTATTGTACATCACTACCGTGTCCGCGTCGACGAAGAGCAGCACGTCTCCTTTCGCAACGGCCGCGCCCGCGTTTCGGCCTTTCGCTATGCCGCGGCCCGTGACCACGACCCTGTCCGCGTATTTCCTGGCTATGCGCACGGTGCCGTCCTTGCTGCCCCCGTCCGCCACTATGACTTCGAACTTTTTCTTGTAATCCGAGCAGCGAAGGGCTTTTAGCGTTGCCTCGAGGTACTTCTCCTCGTTCAGCGCCGGTATGACGACGGATATTTTCGGTTTCGACATGGCGTTTTCACCTTTGTTCACGAATAGAACTTCCATCTCCTCTCCGTATTCGCCCTGCCTTCGACATCATCCGTAATCCTGCTTGGCGTAATTGTCTGGGATGTCCTTCCTGCGCATCACCATCACGTCGAATTCTGTTTCCAGGCATGACATGACATAGTTAGGCAAGCCCACCTTACATATCCTGCGCACCGAGTAATCCACGGGGATTTTTTTGTCAAAGACGATTTTTCCCAACGGTTTAAGCCTCTTGGAAATCTCCAAGTCGTCTGCATTAGGAAGGTCGCTGTACCCTCCGATTTTTTCGAACGTGTAACGCCTGAAGGCGGAATTGGCCCCGCAAAGGTGGGTGTAACCTACGCCTGCATAGTTTGCGAGCAAGCTCGCGGCCGGGTAAGCTCCCATGTTACAGAGCCCGAAGAGCGCTCTGTACGCATAACCTTCCATTCTCCCCATATCTTCTACTAGCAGGGGGTTCAAAGGGCCGGTAAGCGCTACAATCTCGTTGTCCTCGTCAAACCTTGCAACTATGTTTTCAAGCCAGCGGTCGCACGGGACGCAGTCCGCGTCTGTCGTGGCGATCAACCGGCTTTTCGAAGCGGCCACCCCGTCGTTCCTTGCCCCGCCCACGCCCTTGCTGGCCTGATGCCCCACCCTTGCACCAAGACCTTTGGCTATCTTCACGGTCCTGTCCTTGCTGCCGCCGTCCACGACGATGACCTCGAACTCCTTGCGGGGCAGCGACTGGCCGTTCAGAGCACTGAGGCACTTGCCGATGTTCTTCTCCTCGTTGTACGTCGGTACGACCACAGAAACGGATTTCACAGCGCCTGCCATTATATCACGGTACCGCATGATGTGTTACAATCATACGTTCAATCCTTCAGCATTACCTTGTCCAGGACCTTCCTTGCTTTCTCCCGCTTGCGCTGGTGCTCGGCCATGAAGCGCTTCACTCGCTCCGCAAGGTCGGCCTTGTGCTCGCCCGCGAGCAGCGTGCCCGTGCGCTCGCCCGCGAATATCTCCGCGAGCTTCTTGTCGTCCTGCTCGAACAGGAAGTAGTAGTACTGGCACACGCTGCATATGTCCGGGTTCCCGCCCAGCTTGCGCTGCAGTTCCTTGGTCGGTTGCTGGCCCGTGAAAGCGTTCATTATCTTGCGCTCGATTTGCTCGGGCGTGTCCGTGGTGAAAATCGCGCTCGCTGGATCGCTGGCGCTCATCTTGCCTCCGGGTCCGAGCCCGGGTAGGAACTTATTATGTATCTGCGCCGGCTTGTAGAAGCCCATCTTGGGCGCGATGTCGCGCGAGATGCGCCAATACGGATCCTGGTCGATTGCCGCGGGTATCAGGCACGGGATGTTGCGGCCGGCCTGCACTGACGGGAGGAAGCACGGGACCGCTTGCACGGCCGGGAAAAAGACTATGCCTATGTTGGAGCTGTTCTCGAAACCGAACACTGCTTTCGCTGTGGAGAACGTCACGTGCTTCGCTATCTCGACAGCCTGCTTGTAGATTGTCTTGCCGTACTCGAGGTTGGTGAAGATGTGCGTCTTCTTCGGGTCCATGCCGCACGCGAGCACGTCCAGCGCGTTCTCGTACGCGAACGCGGTAGTCTGCTTCGTTGTCATGTCCTTGATGAGGTACTTCTCGTCGTCCGTCATCTGGAAATACAGCTCTACGCCGAACTTCTTCTGCAGCCACGCTGTGAAAATCCACGGCACCAGGTGCCCGATGTGCGTGTGCCCGCTCGGCCCGCGGCCGGTGTACAGGAAGAACTTCTCGCCCGCCTCGTAGCGGTTCAGAATCCAGTCGAAATCGCGGTGGCTGAAGAATATCTTGCGCCGCAGCATGAAGTGCAGTTCGCCTGCGACCTTCTCCATGCGCTTGAGCATGGGGTCGGTTATCTTCTGCGTGCCGAACTGCTCGATGAGCTTGTCGTAGTCGACGTTGCCGCTCACTTCCCACGGCGTTACGACGAAATCCTTGCTGCTCTCTGCCATGCATCGCGCCTTCTGTTGTTCTGTCTATCTCCTATTTTATTTTACGGATTTATAAGAACTATTTAAAAGCATAAGAACAATTAAGATTTTAATCCGAGCGAGAGTAATGTAGAATACTGGAAAACGAATGGTGGAACTGCATGGCGATATTCAAGATAGTCGTGAGCGACCCGAAGAGCAAGCGCGCCGGCCAGTTCGACGTGGACCAGTCCAAGGCGTCCGCACTGATTGGCAAGCGCATAGGCGACGAGTTCGACGGAGGCATTGCCGGTTTCAACGGCTACACGCTGCGCATAACGGGCGGCACGGACAAGGACGGGTTCGCCATGCACGCGGGCATGAGAGGCGCGGGCAGAAGGCAGGCGCTGCTGGCTGGCAAGCCGTGCTTCTACCCCGACATCAAGGGCCAGCGCAAGCGCAAGACGGTTTGCGGAAGCACGATATCGGACTCGATCGTGCAGATAAACGTCCGCATCGAAAAGTACGGCGAAAAGCCGTTCGAGGATATTGTGCCGAAGAAGGAAAAGCCGGCTGTGGCCGCGGAGACGGCCGGGGAAGCGAAACCAACCGAGGAGAAAGCAGCGTAGATGTCGCAATTTTAAACTGAATCAAACCCGGGGGTGGACGAGGTAAAAGCAAAAACAGAAAAGAAAAATCCGGAAGAGAGAATCGAAGCTATCGACGCACGCATGATACCTTCTTCTAACATCGGCATGGTCGGTCATGTTGCCCATGGGAAGACGACTCTCACCGAGGCGCTCACGGGCAAGCTGACGCTCACGCACTCCGAGGAGCTGAAGCGCGGGATAACCATACGCCTGGGCTATGCGGACGTAAGCATATACAAATGCAGGGCGTGCGACAAGTACTGCTCGACAGCCAAATGTCCGTACTGCACGGGCGAGGCGGAGCTGCAGCGCACGCTGAGCTTCATCGACGCGCCCGGGCACGAGACGCTCATGGCCACGGTGCTCACGGGCACGAGCCTCATGGACGGTGCGATACTTGTAATCGCGGCGAACGAGCGCTGCCCACAGCCGCAGACCAAGGAGCATCTGACTGCGCTCGAGGTGGCGGGCATACGCAACGTGATAATCGCGCAGACGAAGATAGACCTCGTCGACGAGAAGGAAGCGAGGAAGAATTATGCAGAAATCAAGACTTTTGTCAAAGGCACGATAATCGAGAACGCGCCGGTCGTGCCGGTGTCGGCGCAGAAACGCATAAACATCGACGTCATTTTGGAGAAAATACAGGCGACAATGCCTGACCACGCTTTGGACGCTGCGGACGCCGAGCCGAAGATGCTCGTGGCGCGCAGCTTCGACATAAACAAGCCGGGCATAACGCCAGCCAAGCTTGTCGGCGGGGTGCTGGGCGGGAGCATAATCGCAGGCAAGCTTCACATGGGCGACGAGATCGAGATACGTCCGGGCGTGAAGAAGAGCGAGACTGTTTACCAGCCGCTGCGCACGCTGGTCGTCGGGCTGCAGAAAGCCGGGCTGCACCTACAGGAGGCAGGTCTGGGCGGGCTGCTGGGTGTGATGACGGAACTGGACCCCTCGCTCACGAAATCAGACATACTCGTTGGGAATGTCGTCGGCCTGCCGGGAAAGTTGCCAGAGTCGCGCAGCGAAATCGAGCTGGAGGCCACGCTGCTCGAGCGCGTCGTCGGCTCGGAAGCCATGGCGAAGGTCGAGCCGCTGCGCGTCGGCGAGAGCCTGATGATAAACGTCGGCACGTCGCGCTCCGTTGGCGTGATCGACCAGAAGAAGAAGACCGTGCACATGAAGCTGAAGATACCGCTGTGCGTCGAGGCAGGCGAGCGAGTGGTGCTGTCGCGCCAGGTCTCAGGCCGCTGGCGGCTGATAGGATACGGGATAATCTTCTAACTCTGTAAAAGTCGCGGCTTTGGATTTTAAAAATTAAATTTAAAATAAAAAAATCCTTAGCCTGAGCAATAGACGCTGCCCGTCGCCGTGTTGGACGGGCCACTGACCACAATCCTGTTGTTGCCGGTAGTCGCGCCAGTTAGAGTCCCCGTGCACTTAAGCGAGCCTCCGCCGGCATTCAGGGTCGTTGCCGCCGCCACGCAGGCTATGCCGGCTGCGGGTGTAAGCGAACCTCCAGCCGAGGTAGTCCCGGACAGCGTTATTTTTTGCGCGTCGAAGGCAATCGTGCCGGAGTTCCTTACGTACACCGTTATCGTGGTGACAAGGCAGCTGGTCGCGGACTCGTCTATGTCGGTTATCGTGCCAGTCTGCTGCGTGAATATGCCCGATATGTACATGTAGGCAACTCCCGCCATGGCTATGGTGATCATCAGCATCAGGATCGTAGCTATTACCGCTGATATCCCTTTCATCTGTTTTTTTCACCTGTTTGTTTGAACCCGCGTTGGGGTTCGCGTTAATCTAATTTTCACGGGCTGGATATAAATATTTAGCATTCCGGACAATATTAAAGTGTTCGAACGAAGAGGTTTTACAATGGGCAAGACGTTCAAGGTCGTGCTGGACACGAACTTCCTGATAGACCTTTTCCGGTTCAAGACAGGGTTCGACGGGGTGGAGGACGCGCTTGGCGGCCGCTGCACGTTCGTCATGGTCAGCCAGTCCGAGGCGGAGCTGCGGCGTTTGGGCAACGTGGGTGCAAAGGTCGGGGCGGGGTTCGTAGACTCTGGAAAAATAGGCGTGGTGCAGGCGGGCCGTGCGACCGAAAAGTCGGCCGACGAGGCGATAGTCGAACTTGTCGGCAAGTGGTTGCCGGACGTCGTGGTTGCGACGAACGACGCGAAACTCAGGAAAAGGATTAAAGCATTGGGCGTCAGGACAATTTATTTAAGGGCGCGAAAGAGATTAGAAGTAAGTTGACGAATATTAAAGGACGCAGATTATGAGGTGCGTGTTTTGTACAGGATAGCCACGATAGAGGACAGGATACGCGTCCCGCCCGAGAAGCTGGGCACGGACGTGGCGAAGGCGCTGCGTGCCGCGATATCGGAGCAGATGGAAGGCGTGCTCAACAGCAGGCTGGGCATGGTGCTGTCCGTTGTGGCCATCGACAAGATAGGCGAGGGAAGGATAATGCCGAACGATCCTGGCGTTTATTACGACTGCGAGTTCAGGCTTCTGTCGTTCAAGCCTGAGATGAACGAGATCGTCGAGGGCGAGGCGATAGACAACACCGAGTTCGGCGCGTTCGTGCGCATGGGGCCGATGGACGGGCTGGTGCACATATCGCAGCTCATAGACGATTTTGTCAGCTTCGACGCGAAGAACTCCGTTTTCCTTGGCAAGGAGAGCAAGCGCACGCTCAAGGAAGGCGATATGGTGCGGGCGCGCGTGATATCCGCGAGCTTCGCGTCTGGGGAGAACAAGATCGGCCTTACCATGCGTCAGTCCGGCCTGGGCGGCGTGGCGTGGATAGAGGACGACAAACACAAGATGAAGGCCGGCGGCAAGGCCGAGAAGGCGGAGAAAGCAGAAAAGCCCAAGGCAGAGAAGAAGGAGAAGAAAGAGTAGGCGCGCGTTTGGCGAGTGATTGATTATGGCGAAGAGAACGCAGGCATGCAGGAACTGCCGCCGCTTTACAACGGAGAAGGCCTGCCCGGTATGCAAGTCGACGAACCTGTCCACGAGCTGGAAGGGCATTGTCGTTGTGCTGAACGCGGACAGCGAGATAGCGAAGCTCCTCGAGGTAAAGGGACCGGGCAAGTACGCGCTCTACGTCGGATGATGCCTTGGCGCGAGCAGATAAGCAGAGCGGTTTAAATTTTTACAACTGAAAAGTGAGAACATATGGAAATCAAGGTCGTGAAGGAAAGCGAGAACGTCTTTTTCAAGAGGAAGGACTTGGAGCTGGAGATAGCGCATGCGGGCGCTCCGACCCCGAGGACGGACGACATAGCGGCCGAGCTTGCTGCGAAGTACGGCGTTGACAGGAGCCAGGTCGTCGTGGACTTTGTGCTGACGAAGAAGGGCTTGAACGAGTCGATTGCGAAGGCGAAGATCCTGCAGGAAAAGCCTGTGAAAGTCGGGCAGCCGAAAGCCGAAGCGGCGCAGGCTGCGCAGCCGGCTTGATTGCAGGCGAGGTTGTAAATTATGGCGAAAGCTGAGAAGAAACCCAAAGGCGGCGCAAGGGCGGGCAAGTTCTACAAGGTCTCCGGCGGCAAGGTCGAGCGAACGGGCAAGCTGTGCGACCGCTGCGGAAGCGGGACTTTCATGGCGGACCACAAGGACAGGTGGTACTGCGGCAAGTGCCAGATGACCGTATGGAAGAAGAAGGAGTAAGTTTCGCCGGGCGAGCGCGTGCTCGCTTGTTTTTTGCGCTTCGTATATTCTACTCTCCCCGATATATTTAAACCGGCTTCGATAAATAATATATTAGGATATTCATGCCCAAAGCAATCAGTCCCATGATCGCGACGGTTCTTCTTATAGCCTTCACCGTAGCCGTTGGCGGGATACTGAGCATGTGGCTGACCGGCCTCACGACCACGACAACGAGCAGCGTTGAAAACACGACGACGGACCAGATCAAGTGCGCCTCGACGTGGATAAATGTCATTTCTGTCACTCCGACCGGAGTGTTGGTCACCAACGGGGGAGCTCAAACGATAACTAACATCTTTTGCTATACAGGTACTGGGAAGAATGTGACAAACGTGTCCACATCCAATTTAGCTCCGGGTGGAATTCTAGCTGGAACCTGGATTGTCGATACCAACACATCTATTCTCTGCGCCGGGAAATGCCTGACAATCGGAGTGACAGGCGAGTGCAAATCAGGGCAGACGTGCTGGAAAGCGTAGGGATCGTACTGGATTCTAGTTTATAAAATTTACGAGTTCTAAGCCAGTACTATGAGATATATATCATAAAATATATGATATAGCATACGTTAAAGACGCTGCCAAAAAACTAACTCTAGACCTTCACGGACGTCCTTTTCCAGCGCTTCTTGTAGGAGGGTATGCGGCGCGTGCGCGCGTGCTTCAGGCCGAACTTCTTTATGTCGGCCCACCTCGGCGCCGCGCGGACTTTCATGATCTTCGCGAGCTTCAGCTTCCTCAAAAGAGTCTTCTTCATGCGATTACCCGCCAATCACTCTTTCAAAAGCTTCCTGAGTTCCGCGGACTTCGCCATAGCGGTCTCGACCATGCGCTTGATGTCGTCGATGCTGACGTCCTTCGCGCCCTGCTTCTGCAGCGCGCATATATTGTCGTCCTCGCGCACCGCCACCGTGAGCTTGGTGTCGACGACGTCCTCCTCTTCCTTGGCCGGGTCGAGCAGGAATTTGTCCGCGACCTTGCACACAGTCACTTCCACGGGCGTGTGCAAAACAGGCAGCTCGGACTCGTAATCCCCGCGCATTATCTTGCCGTCCTGCAGCCTCGGTATCCTCGTGCACATAAGCGCCGACAGCGCAGCGAGAAAAGCGCAGTCTATCAGGTTGCCGTCGTGGTTGATTATGTGTATGTCCACGTTCATCATCCACACTTTCTCGCCCGAGGTTATGCAGAGCTTCTTGAAATCCACGGCCTCGGACTCGCGTATGCCGCGGTCCACGACGCGCGCAAGCTCCGTCGCGTCCTCGCCGGGCGGCCCTGCCTCGAACTCGGGCGATGCCAGCGGCGTGAACTCGGCGTTGACAATGAGGTTTCCCTCGTCCGGCGTGTCCGAAAAGGGCGTGCCTATGCCCATCTTCACGCCCGCGATGATTTTGGTGCCGCCCATCCTGCAAGACGCGGAACCTTCTGCGTTCTTGATTATCCCGCGCTTGAGCTCTATGTCCCTGTACTCCTCCATCGCGCGTCCGTCTATGCGCTTGTCGTTAACAAGCAGGTCATACGCATAAGTTTTCATTTGGATTCACCCTTGGCTTTCCTTCGCGGCTTCTTCCTCGGCCGCTTCTGCAACCGCTGCCACGTCGGGTTGCTGCCTGAAGCTTTCCTTGATAGCCGCCTTCTGCATCTCGTATATCTTTCTGCAATTTTCCCTGGCCATTTGCAGCAATGTGAACAGCTCGTCCTTCGTGAGAGCGCCGTCCATCTGCAGCAGCGTAACCCTGTCCTTGGTAGGCATCATCGCGACAGCAACGTCCGCTTCGGAGTTGTTGTCCTCGATGCCGTTCAAGTCCGCTATAAGCTGCCCGTCTATCTTGCCCACGGAGCACGCGGCCACGAGGTCGCGCATCGGAACACCCGCCACGGCCATGGCCATCGATGCGGCGTTTATGCCAGTGACGCGCGTCGACCCGTCCGCCTGCAGTATCTCGGTGAAAACGTCAACGACAGTTGTCGGGAAGTCGTCCAGAAATGCAACGGGCTCGAACGCCAGCCTGCTGGCCTTCGATATCTCGATGCCGCGCCGGCTCTTGCCTGGCGATATCCTGTCCGTGCACGAGAACGGCGCCATGCTGTACTTGTAGCGCAGTATTCCGCGTTCGCTCTCCTGCAGGAACCTCGGGTACAGCTTCCTCGGGCCGTACACGGAAACAATCGCCTCTGTGTCCCCGAACGAAACCTGCGCTGAGCCGTCCGCCTTCTCAACAGCGCGTATGCGCATGGTTATCGGCCGCAGCTCGTCGAAGCCGCGCCCGTCCAGCCTCTTGCCGCCGACTATAAGCTTGTCGTTCGTCTTCGCCATATCAATGCACCTGTTTTACCTCTTTCTTCCTCAAAAATTCGCCGGCTCCCATGCGGGCTTAGGCCTTTCGATTTTCTCCTCCTCCACTTCAACTCCGGATTCGACCTCGGGTTCCGCCGGCTTCGTTTCAGCCGCGGGCGCCGCAGTAGGTTGCACAACCACAGGCAGGTCGCCCAGCATCCTCGCTATCTTGTCCGTGAGCCCGGTGGTGTGCGACTCGCGCTCGATCGTTAGTATGGCTTCGATGGCTTTGGCCTTGTTGTCGCCGCGCAGCCAGATTACGCCGTTCTTGCCCACGTATATGACGCAGCCCGTGCGCTGCTTGATCATGTTTATCATGCTGCCGCCCTTGCCGATTATGCGCGGGATCTTCACAGGCTTCACCCTCATCAGCACGCCTCCGAGCAGCTTGCGCGCGCCCATTGCGCGCATGCTCACGCGGGTCGTCTTGTTCTTAGTGACCTTGGAAATCTTGCAGAACAGCGCATCGCCCACGTCGAAGAACCGGCTGATGTCCGTGCGGTTGGTGTCCACGAACTCGTCCACGCCGTCCGCGACCGGAAGGAATGCTATGTACGGCGAGTTTATGTCGACCGTCCAGCCGGATATGCCGACTTCGGTAATAACGCCAATCACATTGTCGCTTATGCCCGGGATGTACACGCCGGACATGGGTATGATCTTTATCTCGTTCTCGCTCGCAACCGGTATTCCGAGCACCTTCGCGAAGACCTTCTCGCCCTCCTCGTACACGTCGTTGCCAAGCTTCCTGCCCTTCTTGTCGTCTATGTACTCGCCCGGGATTACAATCGTCCGGTGCGCGTGCTCGTGCAGCTCGGCAGCCTCGCCGCCGTCGCTTGCCTGCGGCTCTGAACGGCCGTAGTCCTCCCGGGGCTCGCGCTCGAACCTGCCCATACCGCCCCCGCCCCCTCCGCGGAACCCTCCCCTGCTCATCGGTCTCCTCATCAAAGTTAACACCTTCCTCTATCCGTTCGCCCCGTTCGTTTCGTTTTCTCCATCTGGCTTAAGCGTCGACCTTGCTTACAACCTTCGATTCGAAGCTGCCGTGCGTCAGGTTCGCCAGCTTGTCGAAGAGTTCCTGCTGTATCCCGCCCAACAGCTCGACCTCGACCTGCAGGCTCCCGTCGTTCAACCATTGCTCCTTTCTGGTCGTTCCCATGCCCTTCAGAATCGAATATACGCGGCCAGCGTATTGCGGCTGAACCCGTATAGCGATTGTAACTCTCTGAAAACTAATAGGCAGAAGAGCTTTTAAAGCTTTCACAACGCGGTCGAACTGCAATTCGGCATCCTGGAACGCATCGATGCTCACGCCGGCCTGGTCCATCGCAGCCAGTATGCGCTGCGGCGGGTGCGGGGCGTTCGTCTGCGGGTTGATGCCGCGGCGCGATATCAGCTCTGCCACCTGCGTGCGCTTCTGCGCTGTCAGCTCGCGCTTCTGCTCCGTGGTCAGCTGCAGCTCGCCATCGCGCACGATTTTCTCCGCTATCTTGAACGGGTCGGTGGTGCCGAACGTCTTCTGCAGGTCGTTTTCGGGCACGACGTCCGTGCTGCTGACGTCCTTGTATATTGACGGGTATGCAAGAACGTCGCGTATGTCTATCTTCGCGCCCCTCTTGAAATCGAGCGCGCGGTTCGGATTCACGAGTATCTCGAACTTGCGTCCCGAATGCTTCAGTCTGCAGACGACTGCCTTATCAATGTCTACGGTCAACCAATCACTCGGCTAAACTGCCGTTTTCAATAGTCTTCGATTCCGCGTCGATGCTCCGTCAGCAAGAAATTCAAAATAGCCAATTATCGAGTCACTTGTGCGACTTTTCTATGCGCGCGAGCTCCTCTTCGCCGAACTTTTTCATCTTCCTGTCCGACTTGACGGACACGACGTCCAGCAAGCTCTCGGGCTTCTCCTTCTCCGTCTTCGCTATGGTCTCTAGCGCCAGCTGTATGGCATCGTTCTCGTTCATGTCGGGCTTCCACTTCTGCTCGAGTATCTTGTTCGCTGCGGCTGCGCCGCGGCCGATTGCATACGCCCGCCACTCGTACAGCATTCCGGACGGATCCGATTCTATCAGGTGCACACCGTTCATGTCCGTGCCCGCGATGAGGAACGAAACGCCGAACGGCCTCAAGCCAGCGTAGAGCGTGCTGAACTGCATGCGGTCGCCTATGACGCGCGCGAGCGTCCAGACATCGATGGGTTCCTCGTAGGTTATCTTGTGTATCTGCGCCCTGACACGCGCCTGGTTGACGACGATGCGCGCGTCCGCCAGCAGGCCCGATGCCACAGCGGCAATACCATCATCAACTTGGAAAATCTTCTCCGTCGAACTTGTAACGACGAGCTTGCTCTTCGGCTTTATGCTAGCCAGCACAGCGCCATCCTTGAAAACAATCCCGATGCATGTCACTCCGCGCTTGACAGCTTCCTTGGCGTACTCGACCTGGAACAGCCTACCGTCGGGACTGAAAACCGCTATCGTTCTGTCATAACCCATGTAGTCCGGCGCAACGTCCATACCAATCCACCTCTACCTTTTCCCTAATCCTCTTATTGTGCCCGATACTTTTAATATCTTCACGGCCACCCGCGTGTCGCCCAGCCGCGCCAGCAGCCCGAGGCACGCCAGTACAGCCGGCACGGCCGTGTGCGCGCACCGCAATATACCTATTTGCTTCGAACTATCATATAAGTTTTTCACAAGCCATAAATCCATGCCTGCTACGCCACGTTCGCCGTAAAAGTCGAGTGCGGTGTTCCAGATGGCAGCGTCAAGGTCCGAGTACTCTATCGGCTCGTCCGAGAGCACGCGGAAGCGCACGTAGCGGTGCTTCTTCCGCGCTGTGGAGGGCAGCACCTTCATCTTAGTTTTTGGTTTAGATTTTTTTGGTGTCATTCGAATCCCGCATCTTTCAACACTTCCCTATGGTTAAATGCTATTTTTTCTGGAAGGTTCCCCTTTTCAAACCATTTCACTTCTGACGCCTCTTCGTTTATGGTAAGTTCCCCTCCAATTTTTTCGCACAAAAATACTATTGTAACCGTATGGCCTCTTGGATCTTTGTTAGGGTCGTCGTATATACCAAAAAGCTTCTTAATCTTGACTTCCAGTCCAGTCTCTTCCAACACCTCTCTGACAGCACAATCTTCTATCCGTTCACCGTACTCTAAAACACCTCCGGGTATTGCCCAATAGCCCTGGAACGCTTTTGACGTTCGTTTTATCATAGCAACCTTATCGTCTTCGATGACAATGCCTTCCACTGCGACAATGGGGACTTTCCCAAAAAAATTATGTGGATTTTTATCCTCGTCCATATAACATCACACCTCTATTTATCGCACCTGCCTTTCATTTTTTCCTTCGTCCTCGTTCTCTTCGCCATAACACAACCCCAAGTTCAAACGATTTCCACTCCCGGCATAACCCATTTTCCGGATTTCCTCTTCTTTATTTTTTCCACGATTTTCGCCGGAACTGCGGCCAGCGCGGCCTTCGCCTGCTCCGGCGTCATGCCCAGCAATTCCGCCATTGATGTTATGCACAGCGGGTCACGCAGTTCGAAATGGCTGACAGCCCCGCTGCATAAAATCATCGGCATCTTGTATTTGCGGCCGAGCGCGATGTTGTCGCGCATGCTCGCAAGCGTGCGGCTGCGGGTCTTCTTGTTTGTCGTGAGTATTTCGCGGAAATTTATTTCTATCGCAACATCGTTCTCCTTCGCAAGCTTAGCCATAACGTGGTTCATACCAGAGTCGTAACGTCCGTGCTCCGGGTGCGTCAGTATGTCCACTTCCTTCGTTTCCACGGCCGCGCGGTTCATCGCGATGTCGCCGCCATGAGCAAGCAACACGTCGAACATCCTCCGCATGTCCGCCAGCCGCTTCAACTCCTGCGTGTTCCTCGCTTCGAAGCCGAGAAGAATCTCTATGCCAGTTTCCTGCTGCGCCTTTGCGGTTTCCGATTTCAGTTTTTCCATCCGCGCGCGTCCTTCGAAATACTCGGAGAAGCAGATGTCCGCGTAGCCTAGCTCCTTCGCGCGGCTCGCGAGCTGCATCACGCTGCTCTCGCCCTCCGAAAACGCGGAGTGCACGTGCAGGTCGAAGAACTTCATTCGCATACAATTAAGAATTGTGCGGCGGTGTATTTAGTCCTTTTCGGCGAACGGATCGTAGCCAGCGTCGAGCAGACCCTTCACGGCAAAGAACCTCGGCTGTGGGATTTCGTTCCACACGACCCACCTCCATTCCTCGCACTTGTCCGGTTCCATCACGACCGGCTCGCCATCATCGGGTTCGCATTTGTAGAAAAGCGTGACGTAGTGCTTGCTGTTTTCAAGTTGCACGTCGTTCGTTATGGCAACAAACTTGGCGTTCCTCACGCGCAGCCCCGTTTCCTCGAGCGTCTCCCTTGCGACCGCTGCCGCTATGTCCTCACCGAACTCGAGGTGCCCGCCTGGAAAACTCCACGTCCCACCGCCGTGCAAACCTTTGCGCTTTCCGACGAGAACCTTACCATCGCGTATTAAGATTGCGGCAACGCCGACCTTCGGGTACGCCTTCTCTCCAGCGTGCTCGCTCATGATATCTATTCAAGCAATGAAAAGATAAAACGTTTTAGCTTTTCAGGCCGACGTATTCCCTGAGCTTCGTCGCTTCAGACGACCACTGCTTATCCAAGTCCACGTCAACGATGTCCTTTTCGAACTTCCTCATGTCGTTCTGCGCCTGCCTTGTCACGAGTCCTACGGCAAGCTTGTTGTCTTCGACTGCGAAATCCATCCTTTTCAGAATGTCGTAGCCATGCCTCATTTCATGCAGCGGCGGCAAAAGCACGGCCTTCGTTATGTCGGGATTCGCTCTCAGATATTCCCTGACTGTGTCCTTGTCGAGCGTGTCGTGGTACTCGAGCGAGAGCATGGTCCATAGGTTGTCGGAATTCGCATGCATGTCCTTCCAGACGTTCAAGCTTTCGTCCTGCGTGTCCTGCTTCACCAACGTGAGTCCGTGATATAATTTCCTCAACCCATCCTTTATTCCGTCCGCGCGCGACGAATCCATGTCTTCCGGCTTGGTCGATTCGAAAGCGACGACCGCATTCTCCTGTCCTATGTATGCCAGCTTGTCCCCGATTTTGATTACGCCTCTTTTGTATCCGCCCTTGTTTCCTGAGAGGTATACCCTAAGGCTTTCGTAATCCTTCTGCGCGAGGCACATCGAACAGTAGAGCGATTCAGCCTGCGACATGTATGCGCCATTACGCCCCGCTTTCAAAACTTCGCGAGCTTCGGGCCGGTCCTTCATCCTCTTCTCGCACAACTCCCGGTTCTTCATGGCCGCGTCCAGAAGCTGCTCCGGATAGATCGTTTTTCTAAAAATCCCACCTAGCTTGAATGGCCCTATTTTTCTATCGACCTTGAACGGTCCTACGGACTTTGCTACGTTCCTCATCTGCCCGAGGTCCGTTATGGCCGAATATATTTTTTGCGGATCCGTGTCTGCCGCTTTTTGCGTGCTCAAGACCTTTGGCGCGAACACCAGATTGTGGAAGTTATCCCCGATAGTGGCTTCGGAATACGCGAGTATGGAGGTTAAGACTGTACCCAGAGTTTCGTCATAAATCGCTTTGTTCGCCATCGCGATGGACGCGACTTGCAGGGCAAGCGGGAATATCACGCGGCTCTTCGTGTGCTGGTAGCCGAGTTCTATTTTACCGAGAGGATCCTTCCTGCCGACGTATGCCTGCTTGATGATATCGTTCTTCTCCCTCCGGGCGTCCCAGTATATGTCGAAGAATTTGTCCAGGATTGCGCCGCTCTCAGGTATGTCCCTCAACGCCAACTGCATCCCCAGCCTGTAGATAGGTTTCGGCAGTTCCATAACAATCGGTAAAACTAATACAAGAGTCAAACTTTTATGCGTTTCGGAAACGCCTACCAAGAATCGTGCGGCGGTATATTTAGTTTTATCCCGGCGGCCGCGGAGGGCGTCTCACACGTCTCGCGTGAACTTTTTCTTCGCATCCTCCTTTATACTCGCCTGCGCCGCGGCGAGCCTGGCTATCGGAACGCGGAACGCGCTGCACGAAACGTAATCCAAGCCGAGCCTGTGGCAGAGCTCCACGCTGTTAGGTTCGCCGCCGTGTTCGCCGCATATGCCGATCTTCAAACCCGGGCGCACGCCGCGGCCTTTCTGCACGGCCATCTCCATCAGCCTGCCGACGCCGTCGGCGTCGAGCTGCTCGAACGGGTTGACCTTCAGTATGCCCTCGCTGATGTAATTGGGCAGGAACTTGTTCTCCGCATCCTCGCGCGAGAAGGAGTACGTGCCCTGCGTCAGGTCGTTCGTGCCGAAGGAGAAGAACTCGGCCACACCCGCGAGCTCGTCAGCGGTCACGCACGCGCGCACGACCTCGACCATCGTGCCGAACTTGTAACCCACGTTGGTCCCGGACCTGCTCATGGCTTCGGTCGCCACGCGCTCGACCATCTTCCTGATGTTCTCGAGCTCCTTCGCGATCGCCACCTGGGGTACCATTATCTCCGGCTGCACGTCGATGCCGCGCTTCTTCGCCTCGCACGCCGCCTCGATTATCGCCCGCACCTGCATCTCGTAAAGCTCCGGGTACGTGATGCCGAGCCTGACCCCGCGGTGTCCGAGCATAGGGTTGACTTCGAACAGCGCCTTCACCTTCCTCAACAACTTCTCCTTCCCAGCGGCATCCTTGCCAGCGGTCTTCAGCTCGTAGATGTCCTGCAGCAGCTGCTCGACCGATGGCAGGAACTCGTGGAGCGGCGGGTCGAGCAATCGTATCGTGACCGGCAGTCCGGCCATGGACTCGAAGATGCCGAGGAAGTCGTTCTTCTGCATCGGCTCGAGCCTGCATATAGCCGCCTTCCTCTCGGCGTCCGATTCAGAAAGTATCATGTCGTGCACGAGCGGCAGCCTGTCCGCGGCGTTGAACATGCGTTCGGTCCTGCACAGCCCGATGCCCTCCGCGCCGAGCGACCTCGCCTTCGCCGCGGCGTCCGGGGTGTCGGCGTTCGCGCGCACCCCCAGCCGCCTCATGCCGTCCGCCCATTCGAGCACGCGGCAGAAGTCGTCCGACATCTCCGGGTCCACGAGCGGGACCTCGCCGAGCATGACCTCTCCGGTGGTCCCCTCGATGGTTATCGTGTCGCCCTCCTTCACAACCACCTCGCCGGCGGTGAAAAGCCTCGCCCTGTCGTCTATCCTTATGTCCTCGCATCCGGACACGCACGGCTTGCCCATGGCCCTGGCAACGACGGCCGCGTGCGACGTCTTGCCCCCGCGCGACGTGAGTATCCCCTGCGCGCCGATGAAACCATGTATGTCGTCCGGCTTTGTCTCCTCCCTGACAAGTATGACTTTCTTCCCTTCGTTCCCGAGCCTCTGCGCGTCGTCGGCCGTGAAAACCACCGCGCCGGAAGCAGCGCCGGGCGATGCCGGCAGCCCTTCCGCGACTTTTACTATGTTGGCCCTCTTCTTCGCCTCAGGGTCTATGCGCTTGTGCATCAGCTGTTCGAGCTGCGCCGGGTCCACGCGCATTACCGCTTCCTCCTTGGTCAGCAGGCCCTCCTCGTGCATGTCGACGCTCGTCTTCAGCCTGGCGGCGGCCGTCATCTTGCCGTTGCGCGTCTGCAGTATGAACAGCCTGCCCTTCTCCATGGTGAACTCCATGTCCTGGACTTCCTTGTAGTGGCGCTCGAGCTTCTGGCGGACGTCCATCAGCTCGGCGAAGGTCTGCGGGAACTCCTTCTCCATCTCGTATATGGATTTCGGCGTGCGCACGCCTGCGACGACGTCCTCGCCCTGCGCGTTCGCGAGGTACTCGCCGAAGAACACGTTCTCCCCCGTGGCCGGGTCGCGCGTGAACGCGACGCCGGTCGCCGAGTCTTCGCCCATGTTCCCGAACACCATGGCCTGCACGTTCACCGCAGTGCCGTTGGCCATGTCGGGCGTTATCTTGTTGAAGCGCCTGTACTCTATCGCACGCTTGCCCATCCAGCTCGAGAACACCGCCTCTATGGCCGTGGCGAGCTGCACGTGCGGGTCGTCCGGGAAGTCGCGTCCGGTCTCCGCCCTGCATATGCGCTTGAACTCGGCAACGGCCTCCTTCAACCCGTCCGCGCCGAGCTCGGTGTCCAGCTTGGCGCCGTGCCTGGACTTGATCGCGTCGAACGCCGCGCTGAACTTGTCCTCGCCGGCGCCTAGCGCAATCTTCGAGAACATCTGCACGAAGCGCCTGTATGCGTCGTACGCGAAGCGCTCGTTGCCGGTCTTCGCGATCAGCGCCATCACGGTCGAGTCGTTCAGCCCGAGGTTCAGTATGGTGTCCATCATCCCGGGCATGCTCATGGCCGCGCCAGAGCGCACTGAAACCAACAGCGGGTTCTCGGTCCCGCCGAAAACCTTGCCGGTTCTGCTCTCGAGCGAACGGGCGTGCTCCGCCACCTCTTCCATCAGCCCGTCCGGAATCCTGTGCCCGGAAGAATAGTACTCAAGGCAAGCCTCCGTGGTTATCACGAATCCCGGCGGCACGTTCAGGCCTATCTGTGTCATCTCGCAGAGGCCGGAGCCCTTTCCTCCAAGGAGCTTCTTGTTCTTCCCGTCGCCTTCCTCAAAATCGTATACCCTCTTCGCTGCCATCCGCGCACGCACCTCCGAATAAGATGTAATATTCGCGGAAGGATTAAAGTTTAAAGGACGGGATGTGGGCGTATTCCGGGGTTTCTATGAGCGCTGGTGCCTCTGCCCATGCCTCGACTTTTTGCCCGCGGACGTCAGCCCGCGCAGCACGCGCCTGCGGTTGCCAGGCGATGCCAGCCATTTGTAGTTCTTGTCGTTCTTTATCGCGGGATGGTTCGGGTCGGCCATTATGACTTCGAACCACTTCTCGCGTCCGTCCTCGCCCGCGAGGTAGCTGTTCAGCACCTGCATGCTCACGAACTTCTTCGCAGCGCGCTCCTCGGCTATCCACTGCAAGGACTTGCCATAAGTGTAGTTGGTCAGGCCGGACTTGGACGGCTTGCGGCCGCGGCGTCCGTACAGGCGCCTGTGTCGTCCGCCCTTCGCTATGCGCACGCGCGCGACGATGAAGCCGACCTTGGCCTTGTAACCGAGCGTGTGCGCCCGCGCCGGCTTCGTCGGTCGTTCGATGCGCTCGATCGCGTGCTGCCTGCGCCAGACGATAAGCCTGTCCTTCTGCAGTTTTTCCTTTTCGCCCAGCTTCGCCACGAAAATCAACCTCAGCCGCCTTTGGCCGGCCGTTTAACGTAATCAACGTATTTCAAGTTATTAAAGATTTATACTTCCGCTTTAAAATTGTTTACAGGTGGTTAATCAGATGCATCCTGTCGTGAACATGTTAATAGGCGCCGTTCTTCTGATTGGTGGAATAGCCTACGTGTACACGAACCAGTACGGGGCATGGAGCGACTTTCTGACGGTCGTGAACGGCATCGTACCAGCGTTCGTGGCGCTGATAGGCGTGTTCATAATATGGCTCGAGCTTGACGAACTGAAGGTTCAGCGCGAGCTCAAGGCTGAAAAGCCGAGGAAGAAGTGAGCGCGCCTCAGATGCGACTGCTGAGTTCGGACGCGGTTTTACGTTTTTCGCTACCCCGAGACCAACCTTTTTATCCGGCTTCGTTTTATCTTTAATTAGGGCCAAGGCCGCAAGGTGCAAAGCGTGGGCGTGGACATATCCAGTCTGATAGAACCGAGGGAAATCGAGTTGCTCGAGCTCTCTGGCAAGCGCATAGCGCTCGACGCTTTCAACGTCATCTACCAGTTCCTCACCATCATCCGCGACCGCATGACAGGCGAGCCGCTGCGCGACAGCCATGGCATGGTCACGTCGCACCTGTCCGGGCTTCTGTACCGCACGTCCAACCTGCTAGAGGTCGGCATGAAACCAGTGTTCGTTTTCGACGGCAAACCCCCAGCGCTCAAGCACGCGACCGTGCAGGCGCGCATCGAGCAGAAGGAGGAGGCGAAGAAAAAATGGGAGGCTGCGGTGGCGGCGGGCGAAGAAGCAATCAAGTACGCGCAGGCCGCGGCCGAGCTTACGCCGGATATGGTCGAGCACGCCAAGCTGCTACTGGACTGCATGGGCGTGCCTTGGATACAGGCACCGAGCGAGGGTGAGATACAGTGCGCTTTCATGTGCAAACGCGGCGACGTCTGGGCGAGCGGGTCGCAGGACTATGACTCGCTGCTCGCAGGCAGCCCCAGGCTGGTGCGCAACCTCTCCATAACAGGCAAGCGCAAGGTGCCGAACAAGGAAGTGTACATCGACGTGAAGCCGCAACTCATAGAGCTGGAGCCGACGCTCGCGAAGCTCGGCATAACGCAGGACCAGCTGATCGTGCTGGGCATACTCGTCGGCACTGACTATTCGGAAGGCGTGAAAGGCGTCGGGCCGAAGAGCGCGCTGAAGCTCGTGCAGGAGCACAAGACGCTTGGAGAAGTGCTCGAACACGTGGAGTGGACGTCGCCTGTGCCGCCAGAGAAGGTCTACGAGTTCATCAAAAACCCGCCTGTTGCGGAAAAGTACGAGCTGGAGTGGAAGGAGCCGGATGCGCAGAAGCTGCGCGAGTTCATGCACGGCGAGCACGACTTTTCCGCGGAGCGCGTGGACAAGGTCATCGAGCGCCTGCAGGCTGCGTGGACGAAGGGCAGGCAGTCGAGCCTCTCCGGATGGCTGAAGAAGGAATGAAAGGCGAAAAGCGGGCGAACAGTTTAAGAAAACGAAAATCCTAAAACAATTAACCGCTAACGGTGAATAATGATTATGGCGAAAGCTGCGAAGGCGGCGAAAGGCGAGAAGCCGAAGAAGGCGGAGCCGGCCGCAACGAACGCCGCGAAGGACACGGAAATTTTCGAGAGGATAATGTCGCTGGCGAAGCGGCGCGGCTTCTTCTATCCGGCAGCGGAGATACACACGCCTATTGCTGGCTTTTGGAGCTTCGGGCCGCTGGGCGCGGCTATGAAGCGCAAGATAGAGAACCTGTGGCGCGAGGCCTTCGTGAAGGACGAAGGCTACTACGAAGTCGAGGGCGCGAACATACTGCCGGCTGCGGTGTTTTCGGCAAGCGGGCATTTGACAGGGTTCACAGACCCGCTCGTGCAATGCAAGCGCTGCCACTCCACGCACCGCGCGGACAAGATTGTCGAGCAGGCTGCCGGCATTTTCGTGCCCGAACGAACGCCGGCCGAGGAGATAGACAAGATAATGACGGACAACAAAATCAAATGCCCGAACTGCGGGGGGCAGCTGGCTGAGACGCGGCTGTTCAACATGATGTTCGAAGTGCATATTGGAGCAACGGAGCCGCGCGAAGCCGCTTACCTGCGTCCGGAGACGTGCCAGATTAATTTCATCGACTTCGCGAACGTGTACCGCGCCATGCGACCGAAGCTGCCGTTCGGAATCGCGCAGATCGGAAGGTCGTTCAGGAACGAGATCTCGCCTAGGCAGGGCCTGCTCAGGCAGCGCGAATTCACGCAGGCTGAGATGGAAGTTTTCTTCAACCCGGCGGACAAGAGCTTCGCGCGATTTGACGAGATGAAGGATTATCCGCTGAACGTGCAGCGCGCGGGCTCAGACAAAATAGAACACATCACAACATCCGAACTTGTCAAGAAGGGAATCGTGAAGTACGAACTCATCGCATACTACCTTGCGAAGATACAGAAATTCTTGAACATCCTTGGGATACCTTTGGAAAAAATCCGTTTGCGCGAGCAGGACCTGAAGGAGAGGCCCTTCTATGCGGAGTCGGCGTTCGACTGCGAGGTGCAGACCGCGTTCGGCTGGGTCGAGGTGGCGGCGAACCACTACCGCACGGACTACGACCTCGGCTCGCACGCGAAGGCAACGGGCAAGGACCTGACAGCCACGCTCGACAGCGGCGAAAAGATTATTCCGCACGTGTGGGAGATTTCCGAAGGCGTGGACAGGACGATGTTCTGCATTATGCTGCAGGCTTACGTTGACGACAGGAAGCGCGGTTGGGAATGGCTGATGCTCGAGCCGAAGGTAGCGCCTTATGCGGCTGCGGTGTTCCCGCTCGTGTCGAAGGACGGGCTGGCGGAGAAAGCGAGGGAGGTGCACGCCGCGCTCGCGAAATGCTACGACGTGCTGTTCGACGAGCCGGGCAGCATTGGCAAGCGCTATGCGCGCGCCGACGAGATTGGCGTTCCGTTCTGCATAACAATCGACTACGACACGCTTAAGGATAACACCGTGACGATCCGCGACAGAAACAACACGAAGCAGAGGCGCGTGAAAATCGATGAGCTGGCGAGCGTGCTGTGGAACTTGGTGTTATGTGGCGCGGCGTTCGAAAAGTTCGGCAAAGCGATATAGCCAAAGCTAATTCCATCTCTCGTTCTGCGGAGTTTAGAACAGACTTTACCCGCGGTGTATCCTCGCGGACTTGGGCGTCAGGATGAGGAAGTCCTCGTCCACTCCGATTATGTCGCCGTCCATGGCCGCGACGGTCTTCTTCAGTTTTTCAACAGACCGCTTCAGCTCGCTCAGGTCGCGGCGTCGCAGCCCGCCCATGTTCAGAAATACTATGTTGCCCTCGCGCAGCAGGTACTGTATGCGGTCGGTGTCCATCAAATCCTTGAGCGTCTCTATGCGCACGGTCACGCCCGCGCTCTCGTTGAACGCGCTTGCGTCCAGCTCCACGAAATCCGGCTGCCGCTCCTCCGCAGGCTCGTCAGCCGACTTGCCGCCCCTTATCGATATGCCCCCGAAAGCCATGAAATCGCCTCGCATCCAAACCAAAAACGCATTCGTCTATTATTAGCTTGGATTTCAAACTTAAATAAATTGTATGCAGGCCACGTTTAGCTGCGCTCAGGCTATTCCAGCCCGCGCCTGAGCTGCTCGAGCATGCTAACGATGTTCCAGATTTGCGTGCGCGTGTACATGGGCATGTTCGGGTCGTTTATTATCTCGTCCAGGGTGCTTACGGCCGCGCTGACCTTCAGTTCGTCAGATGTGTTGCCATCGATTATGGCCTTGGACTGCTCGGCTGCGGCGCGTATGTTCTTAGGAACGGTCCGATCGTTGGTTATCTGCTCGAGAAGCCCGCTTATCGGTGAAAAATCCAGCGCTTTCTCTTCGGCCACAAATACCACCCTCGACTGGCTTGTCCATCAGCTTTCACTCTTGCAAACTGCTTACTTAATCAAGCTTTTTAACTTTCCTTGCAGCTCCACCAGCCTGTCCGTGAAACGCTTCTCGGCAGCGTCCATGCTTTTGATGCGCACCTGCAAGTCCTCCTTGGACTCGGCGAGCTCCTTCTTCAGCTCGGCCACGGGCTTTCGCACCATGATAGTGCCCGTTATCTTGTACGCCTCACTGTCCTTGCTCTTGTCGAGCTCCTCGACGGCGCGGTCGATTTCCATAACAGCCATGCTCATGCTCTCCTTCTGCATAAATATCTGCTGCAACTGCTGCTGCATCAGCTGGAACTGCGCCACGAGCACGTTCGGATCGCTCTCCTCGTGCTTGTGTTCGTCGTCATACTTCTCTTCTTTCGCCATAAACCATCATCTTAATTTTACGCTTGCAGCCTCGTCCAGCATGGAAATTATCGAGATGTACGAATTTATAATCGCTTTCAGGAGGCTTAACTTTTCCGAGCGCAGCGTTATCACGAGCGCGCCCTTCTCCGCCTTCAGCTCCGTTCGCGCCTCGTCGTCGTCCTTGATGTCGGGCTCGAGCGCCTTCTTCGCGGCCGCAGGATTCGCGCATTCGAAACGCAGCCGCACTTCGTGCATGTCTAGGAATTGCACTAGCGAGGATAAATTGGTTTCAGGGCAGGTCGCTCATTTGTTCGCGAGATTCTCTGGTATCCCAAGCGCGATTGGGTCGTAGCCGAGCGTGTTAGCAAAAAGCGCCGACCACTCGGTCTTGTTGCTGATTGTGTACTTCCGGTGATAGCGCTCGTCTTCACCTTTCGCCCAACCTGTATCCGCCACACCTAACAGTTCCATCTCGCCGAGCATTGTGGCAATTTCCCTTGTGTGGTATCGTGGAGCCAGTTCCTCTTTAATCTGGTCCAAATCGACTCCGTTGCCGTTCTTTTTCTTATCGTCCGCCAGAATTCGATAGATGTCTTGAGCGCATGGTTTGGAAACTAGGGACATATCTAACAATTACATGGATAGAAATTTAAATGGAAGCAAAGTCATCTCGCCTGCACGCGCTTCACGACGTCCGGCCGTATCTTCGCGAGTATGCGCGCCCCGCAGAACGGGCATCTGACAGTGCCCTCGATGCTAGTTATTATCTTCTTGCACTTTATGCACTTGTACATACAATCACTATTCCCACAGCCCGCATATAAATTTTAGCCGCGCGAAGCTCACTCGGTCCTCGGCCTGTAAGCCTGGCCCGCGAACTTGGCTCCGCACTTTACGCACTTCCATATGCCCGACGATTCGCGGCGCACGTAGTCCATGCCGCACTTGGGGCACCTGTACCTCGCGTTCTTGCTGCGCTCCAGGTCGTTCACGAGCTTCCTTATGCGCTTGCCGTACCTGGACCCGAACCTGCCGCCCGATCCCACCTTGCCCCTGCTCTTCGCCATAAGCTCCACTTCGTTCCGATCAACATCCGCTTTACTTTTTCACTATCTTGAACTTGCCCGATGTGCCCGCGGCCAGCATCTCCAGTATGTCCTTCAGCTGAGCATCGGTCATCTGCGACTTCAGCTTGCCTGCGTCGTACAGCTGTATGAGGTACAACTCGATCTGCGCCGCCAGCTCCGGTTTGACCATGCGCACGCGGTTCAGCCTCTCGCGCGCGGCCTTGTCGAGCACGTTCTGCAGGAGCATTTTCTTAATCTGCTCCGCACGCGCCACGTCTGCCGGCGTTGGCCGCGTTCCGTACTCGCCGTTTGACATAACGACCATCACGAATCAGCATGAATCCTACGATTACCCGACCTGCACCTTGTACGCCAGGTTGTCCAGGAACTTTTGGCCTTTCGCGGTCAGCTTCCTCCCGTCGGCCTTCTTCGCTTTCTCCACGAAGCCCGCGGCCTCGAGCTGCTGCAGGAGCTTTCGCACAACCGACCCGCAGCCTATCCTCGAGCGCGCAGGCGCAACGCCCCTACGCTTGCGGCCGCCGTAGAACGTCCTCAGCTTCTGAACGCCCACCGGGCCGTCCAGGTAGATGCGCCTGAGCAGGCTTGCGCCCCGCACGTACCAGAAGTCCGGCTGCTGAGGCGGACGCTGCCTCGCGACGCTGCTCTTCGCGAACGCCGACCACATCGGAGGCTGCAGCTCCTTCACCTTCTTCAGCTCCTCCTTCAGGACTGCCACCAATTTGGCCGCTTCCACGTCCCTTACGGTCACCATACCAATACCTTTCGCTGTTAAATCTTATTAATCTATGGTATTTAAAAATCCGAGAAGCGGGAGAAAGCGTTTTCTGCGCGGTTCAGCGCTTCAGTGCGCCGACAGCATAACATATGCCGTGCCGGTTATGGTCATCACGAACCCGCCGATTATGAGCAGCACTATGAGCATGGATATGGTGAACCCGTTCATCTTGTCGCATATCGGCGATGCCGCGGTGTCGGTCTTGCACTGCAGCGCCAGCTGCTCGATGCTGTGGAATATGAAGAACAGCGCGAACGCGGCTATGAATATCGTTGCCAGGCCGATGTAGACGTACATTCCCATGTTCAACCAGCCTTCCTTCGCGACGGATACCTATAGATTCTATTGCATTTTTCGCACTTTATAATTGTTGCGCCGCCGGCCCTGCTCCGGACGCATGTCACGCCCGGCTTGAGCAGCGTGCCGCAGCTCTTGCAGAACCTGCGCTTCGCATCGGCGGGCAGCCTCACGTTGTAGCGCATACCGATTTTGCGCGCGAGCTGCACGTAGCGCCTGCTCCTTTCAGGGTTCTTGCCGAACTCCTTCTTCGCCAGCCCCAGAAGTATAACTATCCGCTCCTTTGCGATGCCCGTCTGGTACGCAGGCTTCTGGCCGCGCGAACGTTCTGGCATGATTAATTATTCGGCGGCGGTAAAGAAAACACTTGTGGGGATGCTGGGATTTGAACCCAGATCACAAGCGTGCCTTGCGAGCTTATGCCCGCACCCAAGGCTTGAGTCCTAACCAAGTTAGACTACATCCCCTCTTGTAAAACTTATTCCTAACGTTATTTAAGTTTTCGGAGATAACACGCTTTACGAAGCTGGTCAAACAGGTGGAAGAGTACAAGGCCGTGATACAGCTGGAAGACGGGACGATTCTTGAAGTTGGCGAGCAAGCGACTGAAGGTCCGAACGCCGAAGTGTATAAAATCACCATCGCGCACGACGATAATTTCGGCCCTAAATACTTCTTCGAATACGATCCGAAAAACAGGAAGCTTTCCGAAGTTAAGACTTTCGGCTGAATGGGAAAGCCGGGATTTGAACCCGGGTCCTAGCCACCCCAAGGCCAGATCCTAGACCAAGCTAGACGACTTCCCCGGTCTGACAGGATATATTTGATTAGGCATAGAATTAATTAATATGGCTTACGAGACCGTTGTCGGCAGGAACCGCAGCGACCTCGAAAAATACGGAAGCACAGCAACCGGCTTCATAGGCAAGCATATCGTCGGCGAGGGCGAGGACGCGCACCTAACGACAAAGGTGCTGATGGATTTCATGAAGCCGCACATGGTGCTGATAACGGGAAAACGCGGGACCGGAAAGTGTATAGATGGAGACACGGAAATCACGTTGGATGACGGCAGATCCGTGCCGATAAAAGACTTGGAAAAATACGACCAAAAAATCTACGGGTTGAACGACAGGCTGAAGATAGCGCCTCTGCAGAAAGGGGGCTTTTTCAAAAGGAACGTGGACAGGTTATTGCATGTGACGCTCAGGAGCGGCCGTGAGATTAAGTTGACGCCTGAACACCCGTTGCTTACAGTGGGCGGTTGGTGCCCTGCAGGGCAGTTGCCCGTCGGGAGTAGGATTGCCACGCCAAGAAAGATAAGGGTATTCGGAAACGAGCCGATGAAGGAGAATGAAATAAAGATTCTGGCGTATCTGATTGCCGAAGGCCACCTTTCCAACTCTTTCGTGCTTTTTAGCAACATGGACGAAGAAATCTGCAGTGATTTCTACGAGAGTGTCAAGGAATTTGATAGCGGTTTGGAAATAACAGAACACAGTAAAAAAGGATGCTTCCGGGTCGTGAAGAGAAAAGGAAGCGCAAGCCGTTCGGCGTCAAGCTCACTGCGGACGTGGTTGGATAATATCGGAATTTATGGAAAACTGTCCAAAGAAAAGTCCATACCAGATTGCATATTCAGGCTCCCGAACCATCAGCTCGCGTTGTTTTTGAACAGGATGTTCAGCTGCGATGGCAGCATATACAAACACAAGGCTACGCACGGCAGATACTGGGAGATATCCTATTCGACGGCATCAGAAAAGATGGCCCACCAGATGCAGCACCTTCTGTTGAGGTTTGAGGTACTCTCCAAAATCAGGAAGAAAAAGACTATGTGCAGGGGCAGGCTGTTCGACAGCTTCGAGCTTGTCATACTTTCCGGGAACTTTGTAAATTTTATAAATTCGATTGGATTCTTCGGAAAAAAACAGAGGAGACAACAGGACGCACTGAAGGAAACCACAGACCTTATAAGAGCAACAAACGTAGACACGATACCAAAAGAAATATGGTCCATATACAGGCCGGAAAACTGGGCCGAGATAGGGAGGTCGCTTGGTTATTCTGTACCGAAATGTTTGCGAACAAGCGTAAATTACAGTCCCACAAGGCAAAAGCTACTCAATATATCACAGCTAGACAGAAATGAACAAATGTTTTTGCTGGCAAGCTCTGACATATTCTGGGACGAAATAATTCGTATAGAAGAGTTGACAGGAGATTTTGTAGTTTACGACATTTCTGTGCCAACCCACCACAATTTTGTTGCTAATGATATAATCGTTCATAACAGTTATGACGCGGCCGTGATCGCAGAGGAAATATCACGGCTGCCTGAAGAACACAGGCAGAAGCTGGCCGTGGTGTTCGTGGACACGATGGGGATTTTCTGGAGCATGAAGGCTCCGAACGACCAGCAGGCCGAGCTGCTCGAGCAATGGAACCTAAAGCCGAAGGCAACGGAAGGCGTGCGCATGTTCGTGCCGTATGCGCAGAAGGAAGAGTTCGAAAAGGCCGGGCTGCCCGTGGACGGTGGCATAAGCATAGCCCCGCACGAGTTCTCCGCCGAGGAGTGGAGGCTTGCGTTCGGCCTCAGCGCAACGGAACCGGCGGGCGTGGCAATCGAGAAAACCGTCAATGCATTGGCGGAAGCCGGCGGAAGCTTCGCAATAGACGACATGATGGACAAGATACGCGACGACCCTGAGATAGCGTCGGACGTGAAGGACGGCCTCGCGAACATGCTGGCCGTCGCTGCGAAGTGGGGCGTGTTCGGCACGGAAGGGACGAGCATAGACGAGCTTGTGGCGCCCGGCACGATAACGGCGGTGGACGTTTCGCGGCTGCGCGCGACCGAGGCCTGGAGCGTGCGCAATCTCATAGTTGCGATTCTGGCCCGCAAGATTTACCATCGCCGGCTGATGGCGCGCAAGGAGGAGGAGGTCGCGAAGCTCGAACTCGGCGAAGGGAGAGCGACTGGAAAAGCGTCGTTCCCGATGGTATGGCTGATGGTAGACGAGGCGCACAACTTCGCGCCGGCCGACAGGCCGAACGTTTCCACAGAACCGCTGACCACCATAGCGAAGCAGGGCCGCGAGCCGGGCGTGAGCCTGGCGGTAATCACGCAGATGCCGAACAGGCTGCACCAGGACATACTGTCGCAGTGCGACGTCGTCTTCGCGCACAGGCTGACCAGCCGCGACGACATCGAGGCGCTGCATGCAGTTATGCAGACGTATATGCCGAAGGAACTGCAGCAGTACATCGACGAACTGCCGAGGCAGCCAGGCGCGTGCATGATACTCGACGACAACCTTGAGAAGGTCTTCAAAGTTCAGATACGCCCGAGGCTATCGTGGCACGCGGGCGGTACTGCAGCTCTTCTCTAGATAATTTATTCAAACTGAAATCTCTACAGTTAGCACTGAAATATAAGCTATTTATTTAATAACTACATTATGAAAACAGATTGGGAAAAATATTGGGAAAGATATGACGACTTCTTTTGGAGATTGGGGGTTTGGAGAAAAAGGGCAGTCTATAGTCATTTGTTAAAAAACGTTAATTTAAGCAGCCCCAAAATCCTCGAACTGGGTTCCGGGTCTGGGGTAAACTCTTTAAACATAGCTGAAATCTTGGGGGCAAGAAAAATAACTTTGGTGGACTTCCAGGATAAGGCAATTGAAATAAGTAAAAAATTGGTTAAAGAATCGAATATAAAACCGCATGTAAACTTCCTGAAAAAGGACGTGCGTCATTTGAATCTTAATGAAAAGTTTGATATCGTCCATTCCGACGGCTTGATAGAACATTTCTATGGAGAGGAGAGGCTATCGGTTTTTAAAAAACATGTACAATTCTGTAAGAAAAGCGGATTTGTAATAATCGTCGTTCCCTGTAAAAGTGTGCAATACAACATGCTCAAAACCGGCTATAAAATATTCGGTAGATGGGTTTTTATGGAGGAGCCATTCACCAAAGAAGAATTATACGGCCTATGCGAGAGGTTCAATCTAGAAATTGTAAGGGAATACACCTCCCCGTTTTTACACAAAGTTGGTATTTTGGCGAACAGATTGTAAAAGATGGAATGAATAACGAATTTAAATAACTATATTTTTATAAGTGAGTAATCCATTTCATGGAGATAGTTCTATCAAAAAAATTCCCAAGCAAAAAAGACAAAAAATATACGGAAAAATTAAAAACGCCGTAAGAAATCTTGGATTAGAAAATAACATCTCTTTTATCAATCTAAAAATATCGAAAGTTTTGCATGACAATGCAGATGTAGATTATAAAAATTTAAAGAATGGTAAAATATCTTTAATCATCGGAACAGAACTCATCAATCATTTAAGTGACCAAATTATCCATCATGAACTTTTTCATGTGAAAGATCACTTGTATTCAAGAATTTCATTTGGCAAAAATATCAAGAAAGAATCTAAACTTATGAGAGATTTGATAGGCGAAATAATTAACCTTTCTATAGATGGCCGATTAGAGAAAATGAATTTACCTCACATCTCAAAGCATAAAAGATTGAAGATTATGAAAAATTTTTTAAGAAAATATTATAATAAAAAGTTTGAAGAAAAGGAATTGAAAAAATTGTTTGATAAAATATGGAGTAAAAAATTTAGCTCTGCTAATGAAGTTGTTTACTGGGCCAGGAAATATTATGAAATTTTAAAGTATAGCAATGTCAGCTTCGATAAGAGTTTTGCCTTTTAACGCTTCTTCCTCGCTTACGAGGTTCGTGTACTCGAACACAAGCGGAATGCTTTCCAGACGCTTCCTGCCTATGATTTTGAAGTGGCGAGCAAAATCTATCTCGCCCGTGCCCACGAGATTATGGTCCCTGCCGTCAACGACGTCGTGCAGGTGCAGCTCGAACACCTTGTCCTTGAAGCGCGCGGTGAACTCGTACGGGTCGAAACCCTTCGCGGCAGCGGACATGTGCACGTGTCCGATGTCCAGAAGCAGTCCGAGGTTGTCGGATTCGAACCTTGAAAATACCTTTTCGAAAATCTCCGGGTCGGACAGGACGGACTTCGAAACGTCGAACGGGCTTATCTCTATCGCGAGTTTCACTCCGCGCTCCTCCGCCAGTCGCACCAATTTCTCCAAAATTACAATCATGTTGCTTTCCGCTGTTTCGGCCGGGATGCTCTTTATCATTTTCAGCTTGTCAAAGCCGCCGCGGTCCGGCACCCAAACGACCTCGCCCGCGTACCCGCCGTGCAGCCCCACAACGTCCGCGCCGATACTTTTCGCGAGGTCGAACATGCCCGTGGCTTTCTTAATTATTTTGTCGTGCTCCTTCGAGTCCGACATGTTCATGATGTAGCTTCCTTTCGCCACGGGCGGGAAAAACGCGTGTATGGTGAAATGTCTGTCCGGGTATTTCCGTTTCAATTCGATTACAGTTTCCACCGCGTTCGGCTCGTGCTTGTGCCCGGCGCCCACCTCCACCAAATCGAACCCGAGCCCGAAGCAGCGCTCGATGGACTCGCGTATGCCGAAACCTTTGGTCGCCATCCACGTGCTCGACATTCCGATCATAGGAACCGCCAACGCCGCCTACGCATAAGCGAGTATCTTCGTTATCGTGCCGATGCCCTTGGTCTTGCCTTCGCGGAAGACGAACTTGTCGCCCTCCTGCAGGAACTGCGGCTTGTAGCGGAAGGTCATCCGCACGCGCCCGCTCTCGCCGGCCTTCAGGTAGCGCTTGTCCACGAGCGAAAGCTTGACGCTTTCTGCAACCGTGTTCGTGTGGAGCACTGGCTCGTAGCCGGTTGCGATGCGCGTCGGGTGGTTCAACACAAGCACCTCCGCTTCGACGGAGCGCACAGCCTTCGGCTTTATGCTCGCGTCGCACAGAATCATCCCGCGCTCCACGTCCTCGAAGCGCACTCCCTTCAACGCAACGCCCACGATCAGGCCCGCGTTCGCCTGCTCCAGGCGGTGGTAGTGCATCTCTATGCTCTTTGCCTTCGCTTCCGAGAAATGACCCTCCTTGTCCGGTCCGATTATCAGCTGCGCGTCCGAGGTCAGCACGCCCTGTTTGATAGTGCCGCTGACCACGACGCCCGCGCCCGTTATGTTGTACGCGCGGTCGATGAACATCAAAAACGGCTTGTCGAGCGCCTTCTTTCGTTCGGGCAGCGTGAGCAGCAGGCCGTCCAGCAGCGCGTAGCCTTCGAGCGTGGCGGCGCTCGTGCGTATGACGGGCACGACGGTCTGCATCTTGTCGACGATCACAGCAATGTCCGCCTCCTTGCGTATGGCGTACGGCACGCGGCCCACGTTCTTCAGCAGCTCGTCTATCTGGTGCTCGACGTTCTCGATTTTCGCTTCCTGCATCTTGTCCACTTTCGTTACGCAGATTATCACAGGCAGATCCATGGCCAGAAGCAGCCCGAGATGCTCGCGCGTTATATGCGTGACGCCGTCATCGGCTGCCACGACGAGCAGCCCGTAGTCGATGTTCTGCCCCACAAGGCCGCGGATTGTCGTCTTCTGCCAGTTTTCGTGGCCAACGGTGTCCACGAAGCTGACGAGCTTGTCCGCCATTTCCACGACCTTCGCGCGCTCCTTCTTGTCGAGCGGGTTCTTGAAATGCAGAGGCTTTCCGTCCTTGAAGCCGTACAGCGTAAAATGCAAATCGGCGCTCAATCCGCGCTCTATCTCGTGCGGCAGCGTGTCCAAGTACAGCCACGACTTGCCCTCAGAGTCTGGCCGGCCGGTCATCAGGCACGCGATGAGCGTGCTCTTGCCGTGGTTCACATGTCCGGCGCTCGCCACTATGATGTGCCGCTTCACGGGCTTGCCGTCGCGAAGTATCAGCACGCGCCCGATGAACTTGCCGTCCGTTGCGCCGTCCCCGTTTTCCGAAAACTTCTCGACTTTCGCTATGCGCGCGCCGTTCTCCGCCGCTACCACTTTGAGCACGTTCAAGGTCTCCTCGAACTCGATGTCCGTCAGCCCGACCGCCTTCCCGTTGTCGTCCACGCCGATGATGTACACCGCTTCGCCGCGGCCGAGCTCGAGCGTGTACCGCATCTGCGCAGCCAGGTGCTGCTTCTTCTCGTCCTTCAGATGCACGGCTGGCGTCAAGCGTTCCTTGAACTCGATGTTCTTGTTCTCCTTGCGCGGTATTGCTATCCGCTCGTTCGATATCGGCACCATTTGAGACACATCGCTTAATTCTAAAAGGAAACGCAATTAAAATAGCTTATCGTTCGCCTATTTGCTAGGCGTTCTTCAGCCAGTCTATGCCGCCCACGGCGTTCTCCAGCCTCGCCCGCTCGTTGCCTTCAAGGATTTTTTGTATGATTTCCGCGGTCTGCTCGGCCGTTCGCTTCGTGGTGTCTACCTCGAAAATCGTGCCGACCTTGTGCATGGGCAGCGCTTCGTCGGTGATAATTCCCATAAGCTCCGCTTCCGCATTTTCCGTGACCTTTGTCGGCCAGTCGTACTTGCCTTTCAGCCTTCGCTCGAGCGTCTTCGGCTCGCAGCGCAGAATAATGACCATGTCCGCCTGCAGCAGATGCGCGAAATGCCCTTCCATTACTATGTTCGTGTGCTTGTCTGATATCTCCTTCAGCCCATCCTTGAGCTTCGTGATGCCCACTATCGTCGAATGCCGCTTGGCATCGTAGCCGACCTGCGCCCCAGCCTTCTTCACGAGGTCATTCAGCTTCACGAGCCTGTATTTGTCCGCGGCTTTCTTCACTCCGGCGTTCAGGTTTTTTACGAGGATTTCCGCCACGGACGTCTTACCAGTGCCTGGGGTTCCCGATATTGCTAGCAGCATAAAGCTTATTTTAGTCTTAAAAGGTTAAACTTTACTAGTGCTTATTATGGCAGCCGCTTTGATGGAAGGCAACGACGCGGTCGTGTGGACGGAGAGGTACAGGCCGCGCACGCTCAGCGATGTCATCGACCAGAAGCATGCAGTGGAGCGCATACGCGCCTTTGTCGCGGCGAAGAACGTGCCGCACATGCTCTTCGCAGGGCCGGCGGGCGTGGGCAAGACAACCGTGGCGCTGGCGATCGCGCGCGACCTCTACGGCAAGGACATGCACGGAAACGTGCTCGAGCTGAACGCGAGCAACGAGCGCGGCATAGACATCATACGCAACAAGGTGAAGGATTTCGCACGCACGCGCACCGTGAGCGGCATCGGCTACAGGCTGATTATCCTGGACGAGGCTGACGCGCTCACAGGCGAAGCGCAGCAGGCGTTGCGCCGCACAATGGAAACGTACGCTGCCGTTTCGCGTTTCATTCTTATATGCAACTGGAGCTCGAAGATAATCGAGCCGATACAAAGCCGCTGCGCTGTGTTCCGCTTCCGCTCGCTGGGCAGGGACGACCAGCTCAAGTTTTTGGAGCGCATAGAAAAAGCGGAGAAGCTGAGCATGGACTCGGCAGCGAAGGACGCGATAATTTATCTGGCCGAAGGCGATTTGAGGAAGGTTGCGAACCTCGCGCAGTCCGCGGCCTCGGCGAAAAGGAAGATAACTGAGGACATTGTGTACGACATTGCTTCGCGCGCCAAGCCAGTTGACGTCAAAGTAATGATGGAGCTGGCGCTCGCTGGAAACTTCGCCGCGGCGCGCAAGAAGCTACAGGACATGCTGCTCATGCAAGGCCTTTCGGGCGAGGACGTCATCCGCGAGATGCACAGGCAGCTGGACGATGTGAAAGCGGACGAGCGCACGAAGGCGGAGCTCGTGGCGAAGGTCGGCGAGTACGAGTACCGCATAAGCCAGGGCGGAAATGATTTAATACAACTGGAGGCGTTATTGGCGCAGCTCATGCTGTGCGCGAAGCGCTGATTTCGATTTTTCATGCTGGTCGAAAAGTACAAACCCAAGCGCATCGAGGACATCGTCGGTCAGCGCGAAGCCATATTGAAAATATCCAAGTGGTTCGGCTCTTGGAAGCGCGGGGGGAAGGCGCTGCTGCTGCACGGGCCGACTGGCACGGGCAAGACGGCGCTCGTGCACGCGCTCGCTGCGCAGCGCAGCGAAGACCTGATAGAGATGAACGCGTCAGACTACCGCTCGGCCAGGCAGATAGCCGAGAACATCGGCAGCTCGATTGCGCAGCAGAGCCTGATGAAGCGCGGGAAGATTTTCCTGATAGACGAGATTGACGGACTGTCGGGCAACGCGGACCGCGGCGGGGTCGCTGAAGTTATAAAGCTTATTGCGGAGTCGGCTTATCCGATGGTTCTCACAGCGAACGAACCGCACGGGCAGAAGCTGCGGCCGCTGCGCAAGTGCTGCGTTTCCGTGGAGCTGAAGCGGCTGCCGGACGCGGACGTGGAACGCTACCTCGCGAAGATAGCTGCGAAGGAAAAAATTTCAATCGAGCCAAAGGCGCTGGCAGAGATTGCGAGGCTGTCGAACGGCGACGTCCGCGCTGCGCTGAACGACCTCGAGTCGCTTGCGCGCGGAAGGAAGATAAAACTCGAAGACACGGCCGACCTCGGCGCACGCGAAAGAAGCTCGAACGTTTACGATGCTCTGGCGAGAATTTTCAACGCATCAAGCACGGAGGAGGCGAGGGATGCGCTTGAAAAAGCGGACGTGGACGCGGATGAGATGTTCTGGTGGATCGAGGGCAACGTGCTGGCCGAGTTCGCGAGGCCGGACGAAGTTGCGGCCGTGTTCGAGACTCTGAGCCGCGCGGACATGTTCAGGCGCAGGAACGAGTCATGCATGGTCGATGTCATGCTGTCGGGCGTAGTTGCGGCCGCGCATGCGAAGCGCAGGCAGCTCGCGAAGCCGAGCTACAAATATCCGCAGTACATTGCGATGCTGGCCGCGTCGAAGTTCGCCAGGCGCGAGGACGACGAGCTGCTCGGGCGGCTGTCCCCGCAGCTGCACTGCTCCGTTGCAAAGGCGAGGACGGAGTTTCTGCCGTATTTGAAAATTATTTTAAAGTGACTTTATAAAATATAAATTCGTGGCCTTCTGCAATAGTTTTGGCGTAAACAGTCAAGTCGTAATTATCATGCATATATTTGCAAACCGATGATTTGTAAGGTTCTAAAGTGCACCAAAAACCTTCGTCGAACATCACACAATCTGTCTCATTAAATATTTTCCCCATAACAGTTTTGTTCTCCCCAAACCACGTTTGGAGAGAATTTTTTCCCATTACAAGGTATACGCTTGGTACATGTGTAAGTATGTAACAATTGTTATCAAGCGTCTCAGCGGTCGCAACTGCAAAATCATGGTAAACTCTTGCTCCAGAAAATCTACCAATATCGTATGGAGTAATTATCGAAGATAAACTAGAAAAATAGAAGAAGGCGAAGACCAAAACTAACAAAAATAAAATTGGTAAACCGTTTCTAGTGATAGAAAAACCATTTCTATCAGTATCCATGCTTACCACCCGTATCTGAGAGTTTTTAGAAAATAAAAAATATCGAAAAATATCCGACCATTTTTTAAATCCTTCAAAAATTTTCTGGTTATAAATTCCGGATTTAAATACACTTCCCTGTAAAACAAATTATAGTATTTGTAAATTGTTTTCCAGCCCAAGTTGGGATGATTGTATACAGCATCAGGTGTATGATAGTAATATCTCGACCAATCTTTTGTTTTTATAAGCCCCATTTTATTCCAATTATAAAATAACGGGGTGCCTGGAAACGGCATGGTAATACTTACCTTTATTATATCTGGTTCCAACTCTTTTGCAAATCTAATTGTCTTTTTTATGCTTTCTTCTGTGTCGCCTGGTAAAGCAATCATAAAGAAAGCCAATGTCTCTATCCCTGCTTTTTCCGCTAGCCGAAACACCGTTTTAATTTGGTTCAAATTTGTTCCTTTGTTTATCTCATTAAGTATCTTCTGTTCCCCCGATTCAATACCAAAGCTCACTCTGTAGCATCCGGCTTTTTTCATTTTAGTAAAAAGTTCTCTATCAACCCGATCCACTCTTATACCATTTATTAGATTCCATGGGAATTTTAGACCTCTTCTAACGATTTCGTCGCAAATATCTTTCGCTCTTTTCATATCGTTGGAAAAGCCATCGTCCATAACATGTATTTCTTTAAAGCCACAATCTAACATGTATTCGATTTCGTCAACAATCCTTTTCACAGATTTTGCTCTAAACGTTCTGCCAAAAACACTTTTACTACAATACATGCAGCCAAAAGGGCATCCTCTGCTTGTTTCAATCGGTCCGACAGGGTTTTTTCTGCTAGTCAGTCCTGGAGTTTTGTATTTTTTAATTTCGAACAAATTCCACGCAGGGAAAGGCGAGTCGTCCAAATTTTTAATCGGCTCTCTTACAGGATTGAGAAATATTTTTTTATCCTTCTTAAAGCACAGCCCATTAATAGATTTAAGCGGTTTTCCGGAGACTACATCCAAAAGACTAAACTCGCCCTCCCCTACCACACCTATATCCAATCTGGAATCCTGTAAAGTCTGTTTTGGTAAGGCGGAAACATGCGGCCCACCGCCGATTGTAACGATCTTTTTATCGTAACTTTTTACTTTGTTTACGATTTCCTTCATCTGATAAAAAAGCGGAGTCGAAAAAGTCACGCCGACATAATCTGGTGAGAATAACTTCAATGCCCTGACCAAATCTTTAATCGGGTTTGCGGACATACCCAAGTCCAGGATTTCAACTTCGTGCCCAGATTCCAATAATAAAGGTGCCAGTACAGCTAACGATAAACTTGGCATGTGAGGAACGGCAACAGCAACTTTTGTCTTTTCGAAAACCTTCATAGCTGAATGAGGGTAGATTAAAAGCACTCGGCTTTTCATAGGTTCGCCTCAATTCTCATAAGTTCAACTTAAAATTCACTTCGATTCACTTTAAAACATAATATAAGCTATAAGTGTGGTTGTTGTACTCTTCTAATTTCCGTTGTGCTAAAAGAGAAAGTGTGTGGGTTTCGTGCATCTGTTTGCAAATAGAGTTAGGAGCTCTGAACGGATCGACGTTGCACCAATAACCCTCATCGTATATTTTGCAATTGCTTTCAATTTTGTCCGCATACCAAAGCTGGGCAGAATTCTTCCCATACATAAGGAAGATGCTTGGAACGTGTGAAAAGACATAACAGTCCTTGCCAATCTTATCCATGTTGGAAACAACAAAATCATGATAGGTTCTGGATTGCACCGCTTCTTCAATCTTGTCTGCAGGTGTTGCTACGTGCGGAGCAACGAAAAGGAAAGAAATTACGACCGAAATTGAGATTAACACGACTATAAAATTAGCACGGCTGGAAATTTTTCCATTCAATTTTTTTCCTTTAAATTTTTTGTTCGCTAAAAAATCGTTCAATTTTTTATTTATTATTGTAATTACAAAATACATACCTGCCCCGCCAAAGAAGACGAGTGGCGTATAGTAAGTGAGTGCGAACCTTTCATTCGAGCCCCATCCGACATCACCAGCAAAGAAGAAACCGTACATTGCGAAAAATAGAATTAACCACGACGCCAGTAAGTAAAATGCTTTTCTATATTTTACAAAAGAAAAAACAATACCTATCACAGCAAAGATTATGTAAATACGAGGCTGTTCTATGCCTTTCTCACCCACAACAAGAAAAGAGAGATTATTTGGGATATTTCTTTGCCCGTATTCAAGGCTGAATTTCTGGTCGTTTGGCGCCTCCCAGTCGTTTGTGGTGGCAACAGTATAGAAATGGATCAGGTACGGCCCGCTAACAAAAAAGAACAACAGCAACACCGGCAAAAAGAATTTTATTTTCCCGAAATTTTCCAAAAGTTTGGTGTTGAAAACGATTAAAGTAAAAGCTATTAGAGGCAAAAGCATGAAGCCGTCAGCTTTTATCTGTATGGAAAAAGCCAAAAGGGCCACAAGAAGTAGCATCATTTTTAGATTATTTTTCTTCGCGTACAGAAGAGAAATCCATATAGACAGCAGCATGAAGAACAAAAGTACAGGTTCGGATGCAACAGTCCCAGACCATATTATATGCAGAGGGCTAAATGTGATTAGTAGCGCCGAAAAAAGAGCTATACTGTCTTTGTTGAATAACGAACGAGCTATGAGGAAGGCGAGGAGCACAGACACAATCGATAGAATCGTTACAAGATTGAACGCAACAGTTTCACTTATGCCGAAAATAAGGAATGTTACTGCGAGGATGAAGGGATAACCTTTCGGGTCTTTATAATTGAAACACTGAAGGCACTTGCCCGCTGCTGTGCCATAGTCGCACAGGCATCCTCTTCCTTCGAGAAGCATTGTCCTTCCCATGCTCAGGTATATATCCTCGTCGAAAAGTATGCGGTGTGTGTGAGGAACAACGAACATCCTTAAAATGAAGGCGACTAAGATTATGAAAAAAAGTAAAATCCAAGTCGTTCTTTTTATACTTTTTAGCTCCGCCCATATATCTTTCAAATTGATTGCAAACAGCCCCACCAACAAAGCGAAGTTCAAAGTCAGAAATATTGGTATGATGGTTATCAAATCTTGTTCTATCGGGTTGGAGCCGCCGTAGTTTGCAATAAAAACTATTGAATATCCCAAAAGAATCGTTAGAATTACAAAGGGTAAAAACGCTATAAGTTTTTTCTTAAAATCTGCCTTAAGGTTCGCCAAAGAATTTTTTGACACTTATCACACCCTATTATTTTATTAAAATATTTATTTTAATCAATAAGTTTGCGTCAGTACATAATAAATTAAATTATTGGGTTAAATAGAGTGTAGGGGTATCCGCTGAAATCCGAATCTATGACTTTCATTACCTTCCAATGTATTGGTGGTTTAAAAAATTTATCTTCTTCATAATTTTAACCAATTACTCAAAATCAGGTTGTGCGCCTCACAAGAAGTCCAGCAATGCGGACAAACACCCCTTCGAATTTCCTTGTTTATTTTTTTGGCTTCTTCCGAAGTCAAAATTTTCATCAAGTCGTAATCGATTTTTTTGCCCCTCAAGGTACCCAGTTTTTTGTTATAGATTATGCAAGGGTATACGTTTCCAAAAGGATCTACGAAAGCCGACAGGTCGAGTATTTTGCATTTTATCGGGGGTTTCCAAGTTTTAAGATACGTGGCCGCAAATCTCAGGTACCGCCCTTCGATAATTTCTAACGGATAAAATGTCCGCCCTCTCGCTCTTCTTATTTTTTCCAGTTCTTTTATCGCTTTTTTTGGGAAGCCCCTTGGAACCCCGATGTTCTTGTTGCCATAATAGATGTCAGACATCTGGAAGATGTTTATGTAAAAGTCTCTCGGTTTTATTCTCGGAATTTTCTTTTTAACTGCGTCAAAAGCATGCTCGAAGAGCCCGACATTTTCCGGGTATATCGTGTACCCGAAGAAGACATCGAAATTTTTATAGCGATTTTTCAATTCCTTCAATCTCACATATAAATCCGTTGCCCTGTCCCAGTTTCCTGGAACGCCTCTGAGCTTGTCGTGCACCGCTCTCGCACCATCTAAACTTATTGTTATTATGTATCTTTTTTTGAAGAATTTCAGCACGTCGACAATTTTTTTGTACGTGGCTTCCGGAAGCACTGCGTTCGTCGGCGACGTGAGCAGGTAGAGGTCTGGTATTTTTTCATGGAAGGCTCTAAGTATTTCAACATAGTCTTTTCTCAAAAAAGGTTCGCCGCCAGTGATTGTAACTCTTCTCAGGAACGTCGCTTTTTTTGTGAATTTTTTTATTTCTGCCAGTGTGAGTTCTTTTTGAAGCCTGCCTTGCTTGTTTTTCCAGATTTGGCAAAATCTGCAGCGGCCATTGCACAAATATGTTATTGCGAAGTTCAGCGAGTATGGGTTGAAAAATCCGAGGTTTGTAGAAATAATTTTAGTACCAAGCTTCAGCATACCAAACATATAATCACACTGTCTTATCACGCAGCTCTTTAATTATGGTGCTTAATATTTTAAAGCCGTCTGAAAATGTTCTCAGTTTCCCCCTACCGTGCAACCTCGCCTTTTCGAAGCTTGGTATCTCCAAGACTTTCAGTTTTTTCTTCGCGGCTTTTATAGATATCTCGGTCTCTATACCAAATCCATCCGTGCTTAAATTAAGTTTTTTAACGACAGATTTTTTGAAGGACCTGTACCCGTAACACATGTCAGAATAATTCATCCCCCACAAAGCATTCACCATAAACACGAATGTCTTGTTCCCAATCTTCCTATACCACGGCATGTCCGCGGTGCCGCCGCCCTGTATGAAGCGCGAGCCCATGCATATGTCGAAGCCGGCGCGTATGCCTTCGACGAGCAGCCCGAGCTCGTTCGCGTTGTGCGAGCAGTCCGCGTCCATGGTTATGATTATATCGCCCTTCGCTGCCTCCATGCCCTTGCGCAGCGCCGAGCCCTTGCCCCCCGCGTCGTAAAGCACGCGGCTGCCGAAGCGCTTCGCTATCTGCACCGTCCGGTCGGCCGAATACTTGTCCACGATTATCACTTCGTCTATGCCGTCCGGCATGCTGCGCAGTACCACGGACAGGTTCTTCTCCTCGTTGAGCGTTGGTATTACCACAGACACGGTCTCGCGGCTGGAGCTGCGGCTCGGCATAATCCTATTTTCCAAAGCAGAGGATAAATAAGCTACGAACGTAAGCTGCGAACGCACATGGGCGGTGGCCGGCTTGAACTGGCCTGCCAGCGTGTCGTAGCGCTTGACGGTCAGTGTCCCGCGCTATCGTCCCGCACCATGAGACCACTCGCGCAAAACCCGTCACGAGCCGATGCACTGCACCCTGTAGCCCACGCCCTCCTGGAGCGAGGTCGCGTCCTTGAACTGGCTTGCGGCGGTGTCGTAGTACAACACCTTCATCGAGCTGCACTTGCCGCCCGCGCAGTTCCAGCATCGCGCGTTCGACAAATCCGTCAGGCTCATCCCGCCCTTCGGCGCGCCCACGTGGTTCCACTCGTTCTTGCTGAGAGTTATGTCGCCGGCGGCAACGTCGCCAGACACGAGCACCACGACCGAGCAGTACTCGTTCGAATAGAACCAGTAGGACGCGGCAACCTTGAAGTTGGTTATGCCGACCGTCGGATTCACGTCCCACTTGCCCGTGGTCGCGTTGTAGAAGTAAAAGTTGCCAGTGGCTGCGCCACAATCGTCCGGCAGCTGCACGCTCGCAACGATCCTGTATGGAACGGACAGCAGGTTCCATCCGGGCTTGATTGTTAGCTGGTACTGTGTTGTGTAAGTTGCGCTTGCCGAGTTCGAGCTCGCTGTGACAGAACCTGAGCATCCTGCGTTGCATGAATATCTAGTGCCGGCTACACCTGAAACAGTGGCGTCATAAGTGTAAGCGACCGTT